>VOFH01003421.1_pt1 | contig 1024962 bp, 826 predicted proteins | sample 5384091 | NCBI WGS metagenome assembly VOFH01 (sample SAMN12384727, study PRJNA508395) | human gut metagenome | isolation source: healthy gut G | host: Homo sapiens | reverse complement strand
CGGTGGAGATGTGTTTCGATGGGTCCGGTGGCCATGCTCCGCCCGCCGCCCGGCACCTCTTCCCAGACTCAGCCGGACGGTCGGTCCGTCTATTCCGTTTTTCCCTCTAGGCTAGGCCAGCGGGGCATCGCCCCTCTCGGCGCGCGCCCTCTCGATGAGCCCCGGCGTCAGGTCGAGATCGCCGAGCGCCACGTCCTCCACGCCGTAGGCGTCCAGCAGCGCCGCCGCGTCCTCCCCGAGCATCGCCCTGAAGGCGCGCGCGGGCGTCGAGAAGCCGAGCGTGCCGCGGGGCTCGGAGTTCACGTGCGACATGGCCAGCGCCAGGTCCGCCGGGGCGAGCCGGTCGAACCTGAGTCCGGAGCCCTTGGGCAGCAGCTTCCTTATCTCGACGTGGTTTCGCTCGCAGGCGCCCTTCTGGTCGCTGCGCCTCGGGTCGCAGTAGAACAGCCTCGTCTCGCCCGGCCCCTCGCCGACGAGGTCCGCGATCGCCCGCTCGTCGGAGAACTCCGCGCCGTTGTCGGTGAGCACGGCGCGGAAGACCCTGCCCATGCCGTCGGCGCCGAGGACCTCCCTGATATCGCCCAGGGCGGCCGCGACGCGCCCGGCGGTCTTCTCCGCAAGCGGCAGCGCGAGCTGGAGCCTGCTGGGGCGGTGCAGCAGCGTGAGCAGGCAGGCGGAGTCCTCCCGGGCCCCCTCGACGGTGCCCATCTCCCAGGCCGCGGCGCACGCGTCCTCCCCGAGGGCGAGGAACGCGGCGTACGACCTGCGGGCGGAGTGGCGGGTCGCCGCCCGGCCGGCGGCGCGCTTCCTCGGCCTGTAGCCGACCTTGCGCCTGAGCTCCATGTTGGTCATGCCGTCGTAGCCCGCCGAGACCCAGCGGTAGATGGTCGACGGCGACAGGTCCACGGGCCCGCCGTTGCGCGCCGCCATCTGCTCGGGCGACAGCCCCCGGCGCAGGCAGTTGTTAGCGTCAATATATTTTTCACCATTTTCACCAACGTATTTTCGCCAATCGCGCCAACGCGGATGCGCCGGATTCGCCAACGCGGATGCGCCGCTTTCGGCGTCTAGGCTCCCTCCTCCTTCCCGTCCTCGCCGCCGATGGATACGTCCTTCAGGCGGTACGACCGTCCCGTTATCTTGATCATCGCGCAATGGTGGCAAAGCCTGTCGGCCACCGCCGAGGCCGTGACGTTGCTGCCGAACACGTCGCCCCACCTGCCCACCGGCACGTTGGTCGTGACGACGGTCGACCGCTTTAGCGCGTAGCGCCTGTTGACCAGCTGGAACAGCAGGTCGGCGCCCTCCTTGCCGATGTCGAGGTAGCCGAGCTCGTCTATTATCAGCAGGCTGCAGTGCTCGTAGAACCGCATCCTGCGCGCCAGCGCCTCCTTCGCCGAGGCGTGCTTGAGGTCCTCGACCAGCCTCGAGCAGTCGGCGAAGTACACCTGCTTGCGGGCCATCACCGCCTCGTGGCCTATGGCTATCGACAGGTGGGTCTTGCCGACGCCCGGGCTGCCGACGAGCACGACGTTGTCGCCGCGGTCGATGAACTCGAGCGTGGCCAGCTGCTCGACCAGCCCGCGCGGCACGCTCGGCTGGAAGCCCCAGTCGAAGTCGGCCAGCGTCTTTATGTAGGGGAAGTTGGCCATCCTCGTGCGGCGCTCGTCGTCGGCGCGCCGCTTGAGGGCTATCTGGGCGTCGGTGAGCTCGAGCATGGCGTCGACCAGGCCCTTCCTCCCGTCGGCGACGAGCCTGACGTACTCGGGCACCGACGACGCCATGCCCTCGAGCCCCAGCTCCTCGAGGTTGGCCGCCAGGCGGTTGAGGGGGCTGGCCTGCACGGCGGCGCTCACAGCGAGCCCCCTATCGAGTCGAGCAGGCCGAGGTTGGCCGCGGCGGCCGCCTCGATGTCGCCGGCGGCGTCGCCGAACCACCGCTTGCCGGCCATGGCCTCGGCGTAGTGCGCCGGGTCGTAGGCCGGCCCGCCCGCCACGTGCGTGGCCACCAGCTCGCCGCCGACGTAGCAGTCCATCGCGCCGCCGGGCATGCAGACGATGCGGGCGGGCCTGCCGATGCAGCGCCTGGGCACCGACATGGGCTCGCCGTGCGCGCTCACCAGCATCGTGGCCGGCACCCTGGCCACGCGCACCACGTCGCCCATCGCCTCCTCGAGGGCGCGCAGGTTGCCGACGGGCAGCAGCGCGTCCTTCTCCTCCATGAACAGCGCGGAGGGAGGCAGCCCCGTGGTCTCGTTGGGCTCGGAGTTGCTGGCGTCCTCGATCCGCGCGACGATCTCGTCGATGTCGTCCCAGCCGTCGAAGTCGCCCTGGTAGGCCATGAGCCGCGACAGGAAGCGGTTCGACGACTCGACCTTGCCCTTCGTCTGGGGGCTGCGCGGGCGGCACAGCTTCAGCTCGAAGCCGGCGGCCTTGGCGAACTCGTACGCGCGCTGGACCTTGAGGCGCCGGCCGCCCTTGACCGTCACCAGGGCGGACATGTTGTCCGTGACCCACTCGCGCGGCACGCCGCCGAGCCTCGCGATCGTGGCGTACATGCACCTGACCAGGTCGTCGGTCGTCCTGGTCCTCGACCGGATGAATATGTGCCTGCGGGAATGGCCCAGCGTCGCCGCGAACACGTTGAACTCGAACAGCTCGCCGTCGCGGTTCGCCATCTTGACGGACTCCTTCCAGTCGAACTGCAGCTGCAGTCCGGGCGGCGTCTCGAAGCGCGGGTGCGGCTCCGGGCCGCCGGAGGCCCCGACGGCGATGCCGTTCTTGCGCATGAACTGGGTGAAGGCGTTGTAGCCGGCCAGGTCCTCGCCGGGATACCTGTGCAGCAGCCACTCGTGGATGCCCTTCTTGGTGACTCCCGGCAGCTGCGCCTTGGCGGCCACCTCCTCGATGTGCGCGTCGAACGAGCCCGCCCTGTCGCCGCGCCCGTCGTGGGGCCGCCCGCCCTCGGCCCTCCAGTACGACGCCACGGTGTGCCTGTCCTTGCCGTAGCGCTTCGCTATGTCGCTGAAGTTGGGCTTTATGCCCGCTTCCCTGTACATGTCCAACTCTCCGATCAGGTTCTTCTCCGCCACGGCCCGCTCCTCCCGAAAGCATCGTTCGCTCGTCGATCGAAGCGTAAGCCCCGGCGTTGGTGGAAATGGTGAAAATGCGTTGGCGCAAATGGCGGGATTGCGTTGGCATGATTGGTTGTTGAGCGTTGGTCAAAATGGTTGTTTTTACAGTAGCGCTAACAGCAGTCCCTTATCGCCTCCAGCCTGGCCGCCGCGGCGGGCTCGTCGGCGTCTATCCCGCGCCTGGACGAGACGAGGACCGAGTCGGCGCACAGCTGCGCGGCCCGGGCCTCGTAGACGACGTGGGGGCGGCGCTTGCAGCCGATCGCGCGGTACCGCCCGCAGCCGTTGCAGCAGCGCGGCCACGCCGCCAGGCGCGGGCAGGCCGCCGACAGGTCGGCGGAGGCGTCCACGCGCTCGCCGCGCCTGGCCTTCGGCGCCGTCACGAACCTGTGCGACGCCACCTCGGCGCTCACCGTCGAGGGCGACCTGCCCAGCTCCCTCGCGATCTCCCTGCACGACGCCCTGCGCTCCAGCATCCTCTGGACCGTGTCCCGCTCGTGCCTCGTGAGCCTTCCGTAGGACCTCGGGACCGCCCTCGCGGAGCCGCTTTTCTTCTTTCCGGACATGCCGTCCTCCGATCTCCCGGGGCCGGCCGATCCGGCCCTCAGGGTATCGGGTTCCCACATTCATCCGCACATGTGCGGATGAATGTGGGAGGTGTTCGGATGAAGTCGATAATCAAGGTAGCTGTGTTTTATAACCCTCGTTTGTCGCATCTTCTGTGAACGGGCTACAATAACTTAGTCTGTGCGATATGGAGGTGAACATGGCTGAAGCTGGTATCGGCGTTGATATCGTCGAGATTTCCCGTATGAAATCAATTCTTGAAAGACGCCGTCGTTTGCTCGGCGTGTGTTTACCGAAGAAGAGCGTGCGTATTGCGATGCATCATCGCGTCCCGCTGCTCACTATGCGAGCCGCTTTGCTTCGCGCGAGGCGGTGCTTAAAGCTCTCGGCACGGGTTTTAGTCAAGGCGTGGGTCGCAAGGATGTTTCGGTAACGCGTGATAAACTCGGCAAACCGAAGGCGCTGCTTTCGGGCCGTGCACTCGAGATCGCTCATGAGCTGGGTGTTGTTGAGGTCGCTCTTTCCATTACGCTTACAGGAGACTTAGCCGTTGCGAATGCCATCGCGATTACCGAAGATGCTCGACCTAAGCCTAAGGAAGAAAAGGTGAGCACCAAGGAACGCGTAGCGCAGACATTTAAAGAGGCTCGCTCTGTTTTAGATGAGCTTGAGCAGCTGCAGAATTCAGCATTGACGGAGCACCTGGGCGATGCTTCGCAAGATACGCTAGGAGCATAGATGAAACCGGTTTTGAGTACCGAAGAAGTCGTTCGTCTCGAGGACATCATCGAACGCGAAGGGACTTCGAAGGCCGAGCTTATGGAGCTAGCGGGTGAGTTTGCCGCCAACGAGGTCTTGAAGCTCAATCCCGATCGGGTTCTCGTTCTGGTCGGTTTTGGTAATAATGGCGGCGACGGTTGGGTTGCCGCCGATATTCTGAGCCATAAGGGTGTGGACGTGGATATCGTTTCTCCGGTTGAGCCGGATGAGATTCCTGCTGCTCTGGCACGTCATGTTGCTCGTCGTACTGCCGGCCGCGATGTGCACGTTTGCGTCGGCCCCTCGCGTGACGAACTCGAGGTTTTGATCGATAAGGCCGATGTTGTTGTCGATGCTATTTTTGGTACCGGTTTCCACGGTAATCTGCGTGCGCCGTTCTCCATCTGGATTCCGACGGTTAACGACTGTGCCGACTGTGTCGTATCCATTGATGTTCCCTCGGGCCTGAATGCCGAGACGGGCGTTGTTGATGACGACTGCATTCGTGCCGAGCATACGGTGACGATGATTGCGCCCAAGATTGGTCTGTATAGCGCTGATGGTCCTGAGTATGCTGGCGATTTGATCTGCGGCAATCTTTACGACCGTCTTGACGAGGTCATCGATGATGTCGACCACGCCGCCGAGATTGTCGAGCCCGGTGACTTAGTTGATTACTTTGCCCCACTACCTACGAATATCGATAAGTATTCCCGTGGCTCTGTGCTTATTGTCGCCGGATCTGCGCAATATCCTGGTGCTGCCATTATGGCGGCCAAGTCTGCAGCTCGCGCGGGTGCTGGTTACGTGGCAGTCGCGGCTCCTGACGCCTGCGCTAATCTTATTCGCATGGCACTTCCTTCGATTCCCGTCTTTGCTATTCCGTCTGATTCCCGCGGTTCCTTTGGCGCCGCTGCGCGCATGACGGTGTGCGAGATTGCAAAGAAGTACAGCTGCGTACTGTGCGGTCCCGGCATGACGACGTCTGCCGGCGCTATGCAGGTGGTTTCGGGCTTGCTCGAGCTTGATGTACCGCTTATTTTGGATGCCGATGCACTCAACTGCCTTGCTAAGATTGCCATTGACGGTATTGATAGTAACCCCGAGATGTATCGTCGCGAGCAGCCGTTGGTTATGACGCCGCACTATCGTGAGCTTTCGCGTCTGGTTGCCGGTGACGAGGTGAACGACCTTGGTACCGCGATTGCAGCCGCGCAGAAGGTTGTCTGGGCTGCAGGCTCCGACAATCTGGTGGTCATTGCCAAGGGGCCGACGACGGCTATCTGTGGCGTTGAGCGTGTACTGCTGCCGCTCTCGGGTCCGGCTTCTCTGGCAACTGCCGGTTCAGGTGATGTTCTCGCGGGTATTTTGGCCGGCACGCTTGCCACCATGCGCGACGAGATGGATCGTTGGGAGTTGCTGTATTCGTACGCCGTCGCACTTCACAGCTACGCCGGTTTTGCCGCGGCGACGGAGTATGGTGAGAAGAGCGTCATCGCGACCGATCTTATCGACTTGATCGGTCCGGCCATGGAACTGGCGGCAAAGGATGCGCTCGAAGATCTGGGAATCATGGACGAAGGGTCGGATGACTAATCATGAATAAAGCCGATTTGACGCGCTGGTCCTGGGTCGAGATCGACCGCGGGGCGCTCCGTCGCAACACGAGGGCCTATAAGAACTTGTTGAATCCACGTCAGCGCCTGTGCTGCGTGGTCAAGGCCGATGCTTATGGTCATGGAGCTGTTGAGTGCGCCAAGATCATGTATTCGGCCGGTGCCGACATGTTTGCCGTGGCGACGGTTAACGAGGGCGTTGAGCTCCGACAGGGCGGGATTACGAAACCAGTCCTCATTCTAAGCGAGCCGCCCATCGAGGCCATTCCGACGTTGCTCGAGTTTGATATCATGCCCTCGGTCTATACGTCTGACTTTGCTCTTGCGTATGGCGAATGTGCCGTCGCGGCGGGCAAAGTGGGCAAGTATCATCTCGCCATCGAGACGGGCATGAACCGCATTGGCGTACATTACACGCAGGTGCTCGACTTTGTCCGCGGTATTAATTTCCATCGCGGTATTCAGTGCGACGGCGTATTTACGCACTTCGCCACGGCCGATGAACCTTCGGGCTGGGACTACAAACTGCAATGTCAGCGCTTTACCGAGGCCGTTCAGGCCATTAAGGATGCGGGCTTTGAGTGCGGTATCGTGCACTGCGCCAACACGCCGTCCTCGATGCTCGACCCCTCGATGCATTTTGATATGATTCGCGCCGGCGTTGGCTTGTATGGCATGCAGCCGTGCGAGCTGAGTGGCCGCGTGATGCAGCTTGATCCCGTTATGAGCGTCCATGCGCGCGTGACGCGCGTGGCACACCCTGCGATGGGCGAGGGCGTGGGCTACGGTTTTACCTACCGCGTACCGCGTACGCGCGTTCAGATCTGCACGCTGCCGATCGGTTATGCCGATGGCCTATCGCGTACGCTTTCCAATCGTATGGATGTGCTGTATCGCGGCGAGCGCGTGCATCAGGTTGGCAATATCTGCATGGACCAGTTTATGGTCGCCATTCAGTCCAACCCGGCACACGAGATTCCCGAGGCCGAGTATGGTGACGAGATGATCATTGTCGGCCGCGATGGCGATGCCGAGATCACTATGGACGAGATGGCCCGACTGCGCGGAACGATTAACTACGAGGTCGCCTGCGGCTTTGGCATGCGTCTCGACAAGGTCTACGTGTAGGAGCCGCTATGGGCGTCATGCACATCCCCGGTCATACCCATCAGGCGCCACGTGAGGTCGCACTCGAGGAAATTGAGGCCGTTCTGGGCGATTGTCACCTCTGCCAGCTCTACCAGTCGCGTCACAATATCGTGTTTGGCGTGGGAAGCCCCCGCGCTCGCGTGATGTTTATTGGTGAGGCGCCGGGCCGCAATGAGGATTTGCAGGGCGAGCCCTTTGTGGGGGCGGCAGGCGAGGACCTCAACGGCATTTTGTCGCTGGCGGGGCTCAAACGCGAAGACGTCTACATTGCCAACGTGCTTAAGTGCCGCCCGCCGGGAAACCGCAATCCGCGTCCCGAGGAAGTGCTGGCTTGCTCGCCGTTTTTGCGCGAGCAGATTCGAAGCATCTGGCCCGATATCATCGTGACGCTCGGCAACCCCGCAACGCACTTTGTGCTCAAGACCGAGATCGGCATTACCAAGCTGCGCGGCAGGTTCCACCAGATGGGGCATTTTGTAGTAATGCCCACGTTCCATCCGGCAGCAGCGCTGCGCAATCCGGCGTGGCAGGAGCTGCTGGAGGAAGACTTTAAGATGCTGGGCGACTATCTGGAGCGACATCCCGCACCAGAGGACGCCTCGGAATAATAAGGAGCATATATGTCCCTGGAGCGCCTGGGGGTAGGTACTTACAAAACGACTTGCGCTGCCGATACGGAGTACTTTGGCGAGCTAATTGCACCGTGCCTTGAGGACGGCGATGTGCTCATCCTGACCGGTGGCCTGGGAGTGGGCAAAACTCACTTTACCAAGGGCGTCTCGCGCGGGCTGGGCGATGAGCATATGGTTACGAGCCCTACGTTTGCGCTCATGGCCGTTCACGATCAAGGTCGTATTCCGCTGTTTCACTTTGATCTATACCGCCTGGAGCATGCCTACGAGCTCGAGGATACGGGCATTTTCGATGTGCTGGGCTATGAGGGTGCTTGCCTGCTGGAATGGGGCGAACAATTCCAGGACGAGCTGACGGATGAGTATCTTTCGGTGACGCTCAAGCGTGATGAGGGCGACAGCGATGTGCGAACGATAACGCTCGAGGCACACGGTGACCGCGCAATGGAGCTTTCCCATTTGATTGATAAGGCTGTACAAGATGAGCTTGCATAACGACAACGCGCTGGTGGTGGCGCTCGATACCTCGACCGACATGCTTGCCTGCGCGGCAAGCTGGATTGATGGGCAGACGGGCGAGACGAAGCTCGTGAGTGGCGACCACATGTGTCGCCGTCACGCCAACGTTGAGCTCGTGAATACCGTTGATGGCGTGCTGGCTCAAGCCGGTCTGGATCGCAGCGATGTTGGTTACTACGTGGTCGGCCGCGGCCCGGGGTCGTTTACGGGTGTGCGCATCGGCATCTCCACTGCCAAGGGCCTCGCGCGCGGTGCCAATGTTCCGCTGCTGGGCGTGTCGACGCTCGACGCTTGCGCTTGGACGGCGTGGAAGGCTGGCGTGCGCGGCAAGCTTGGTATCTTGGCCGATGCTATGCGCGGTGAGGTATATCCGGCGCTGTATATGCTGGTCGATGAGGGTCCCGAGCGTCAATTTGAGCGCGAACACGTGGTCAAGGCCGCCGTGGCGCTCGATGAGTGGCGCCAAGCAACGGACTGGGACCAGGTTCAGCTGACCGGTGACGGTCTCGTGCGCTATGGCAAGCTGCTGGGTGAGGACGAGACCGCCCGCTGCGTGGAGCGCGACCTGTGGTGGCCTTCGGGCGAGGGCTTGCTGCTCGCGCACGCTGCGGGTGACGGCGATCCGGCTCGCGTCCTGCCGATTTACACGCGCCTTTCTGATGCCGAGGAAAACGAGCGCAAGCGTCTTGGTCTTGCCGAGAGTGCGCAGAGCGAAATTACGGGCGTTGCCGATGAGCTCGCCGGTCGTCATCTGCAGTTCCGTCCCATGGGCGCGGCGGATGCCGAGGGCGCGAGCGCGCTGGAGGCTGCCTGCTTTGAAGGCGCCGGACACGAGGCGTGGACGCCGGGCATGTTCCTGTCCGAGCTGGGTCAGGACGTTGCCGCTCCGCGCAGCTGGTGGGTTGCGCACGATGACGGCCAGCTCCTGGGCCTTGCCGGCGGTATGGTCGTCGACGGTGACGTGCAGATTCTGGATGTTGCCGTCGACCCGGCGCATCGCCGCGAGGGCATTGCCCGCAAGCTGCTGTCGCACGTGAGCTATGATGCCCAGATGCTCGGCTGCACCACGGCTTCGCTCGAGGTCGAGGACGGCAACGAGGGAGCGATCGCGCTCTATGCCGCTCTGGGCTTTACCGAGGCGGGCCGTCGCCGCGGCTACTACGGTGTCGGCAAGGATGCCATCGTCATGACGGCGCCGCTGCCCCTGGTGCTTCCGGTCGACAATGCCTCGCCCGAGCCAACTGCTGCCGAACAGCGTGTATGGCCGCTGCCCGCGCCCGAACGCACTGCTGAGGAGCGTGCCGAAATCGAGCGCCGTCGCCTGGTGCTTGCCATTGAGAGTTCGTGCGATGAGACGGCCGTGGCGATTATCGATGCGGATGGCAATATGCTGGCCAACCAGGTGTCGACACAGATTGATTTTCACGCCCGCTTTGGCGGCGTGGTGCCCGAGATCGCCTCGCGCAAACACGTTGAGGTGATTGTGAGTGTCGTGGATGCGGCGCTCGAGGATGCCGCAGCATCGCTTGGTCTTGAGGGTGGAGCCATTGCTCCCAGCGAGCTTGCCGCCGTGGGCGTGACACAGGGTCCGGGCCTGGTGGGCGCCCTCGTGGTGGGCGTTGCCTTTGCCAAAGGCTTTGCCTACGCTGCCGGTAAGCCGCTCGTATGCGTCAACCATCTGGAGGGGCACCTGTTTGCCAACCTGCTGGCGCAACCCGACCTCAAACCGCCGTTTATCTTCACGCTTGTCTCGGGTGGGCACACCATGCTCGTGCACGTGAAGGCGTGGGGCGACTACGAGGTGCTCGGTGAGACGCTCGACGACGCCGTGGGCGAGGCCTTCGACAAGGTGGCCAAGGCGCTGGGCCTGGGCTATCCCGGTGGCCCCATCATCTCCAAGCTGGCCGAGACGGGCAACCCCAAGGCGATCGATTTCCCCCGTGCGCTTAACAGCAGGGGAGACTATCGCTTCTCGCTTTCGGGCCTTAAAACCGCTGTGACGCTCTACATCGAGCAGGAGACCAAGGCCGGGCGCACGATTCACCTGCCCGATCTGGCGGCTTCGTTTGAGGCAGCTGTCTTTGACGTGCAGTACAAGAAGGCCAAAAACGCATTGCACGCTACCGGATGCAAGGAATACTGCATCGGTGGCGGCGTCTCGGCCAACCCGCATCTGCGCGAGATGATGATCAAGAAGCTTGGACGTCAGGGGATTCGCGTAACGGTGCCGCCCTTGTCTGCCTGTACCGATAACGCAGCCATGATCGCGGAGGTCGCCCGCCGTAAATTCGACCGAGGCGAAATCTCGCCGTTCGACGTCGACGCCGATCCAAACATGACGCTGTAGCTGGTACGGCGCGGTCCCCGGACGGAGGGGCCGGATATAAGGTTTCCTGCTCTACAGTCCTGCGCAAGACGAAGGCCACATTAAGTGGCCTTCTTTGCGTGCGGAACTCGCGATAAACCTTATATCCGGCCCCTCCGTCCGGCTCCCGCGGCTCTCAGGGGCATCTCTCATGCAAAAACTGTCGTGGGGTAAAGTCCGAGGTCAATGGCGTTTTGTACCGAGAAATTCAAAAAAGTTGAAAATTCATTACATATTTGCGTTGACTTTAGGTAACTAAAGTTTCATACTCCTTTTCAACCACTGGGGGATGTGAACACGCACGGATCGTTCACATCATGATTGAAGAGGATTTCTTAGACATGTTCACGCATCAGCTAAACATTATCAGCGTAGTAATTATCTGATGCGGGTTAGCACATACAGCTAGCCCGTACGATAACGGGCGGCTGATGAAGATGAGGGCCGTCGAGCGCAACCGACGGCCCTCATTTTTTATGTCTGGGAAGTTCTTTTTAGAGGAGGAAATGTAATGAACGGAGTTTTGCTCATGGTTGTGGCCGCGGCGGTGCTCGCCTGCGGCTATCTGGGCTATGGCCGCTGGCTGGCCAACAAGTGGGGCGTTGACAAAGAGGCCCTCACGCCGGCCAAGCGCATGAAGGACGGCAACAGCTTCTCGCCCGTCTCCGCCTTCACCGCGTTCTCGCACCAGTTCAGCTCGATCTGCGGTGCTGGCCCTGTCACGGGTACGATCGTCGCCATGGCCTTTGGCTGGCTGCCCGTCGTGCTCTGGGTCCTCGTCGGCGGCATCTTCTTTGGTGCCGTCCACGACTTTGGTGCCCTGTACGCTTCGATGAAGAACAACGGCAAGTCGCTCGCTCAGCTCATCGAGAAGTACATCGGCAAGACCGGCCGTCGCCTGTTCCTGCTGTTCTGCTGGCTGTTCTGCATCATCGTCATCGCCGCTTTCACCGACATGGTCTGCAAGACGTTCATGTTCACCCCGGCCGTTGACGCTTCTGGTGCTGCTACCGGTGCCATCGACTTCACCAAGTCCTATGCCGCCGGCTGCGCTGGTACCATCTCCATCCTGTTCACCTTCGTCGCTATCGCCTTTGGTTGGGCCCAGAAGAAGTTCAACCTCACCGGCGCTGCCGAGTTCGTCACCGGCGTTGTCCTCATGGTTCTCATGTTCGCCGTCGGTATGCAGTTCCCGGTCTACCTGGATAAGTTCCAGTGGTTCGCCGTCGTCATGGTCTACCTGGTCTTCGCTGGCGCTATGCCCATCCAGATGCTCAAGACCCCGCGTGACTACCTCACTTCCATCATGATGATCGTCATGATCGTCTGCGCTGTCCTCGGCATCGTCGTCCTGGGCGTCAACGGTCAGGCTACGATGACCGCTCCGGTCTTCACCGGCTTCTCCACTGCCTCCGGCATGATGTTCCCGGTCCTGTTCGTCTCCGTCGCTTGCGGTGCTCTCTCCGGTTTCCACAGCCTCGTTTCTTCCGGCACCTCTTCTAAGCAGGTCGAGAAGGAGCAGGACGCCGTCAAGGTCGGTTACGGCGCCATGATCGTCGAGTCCTTCGTCGGCATCCTTGCCATCATCGTCGCCGGCATCATGTTCTCCGACATGAACACCGCCGGTACCGGCGCCCTCAACGCCGGCGTCGCTTCCACCCCGTTCCAGATCTTCGCCGCTGGCATCTCCCGCGGCATGCAGGCCTTCGGTGTTGACGGCACGCTCGCTACTGTCTTCATGACCATGAACGTCTCCGCTTTGGCCCTGACCTCGCTCGACGCTGTCGCCCGCATCGCCCGCACCTCGTTCTCCGAGTTCTTTGCCCAGACCAACGACGCCCTGGCCATCGAGTCCAAGGCCGGCTATATGAAGGTCCTCGGCAACCCCTGGTTCGCCACGGTCGTTACCCTGCTTCCTGGCCTCGCCCTCGCCTTTGGGGGCTATGCCAACATCTGGCCGCTCTTCGGTGCTTCTAACCAGCTGCTCGGCGGTATGACCATGATCACCCTCGCCGTGTTCTGCAAATGCACCGGCCGCAAGGGTTGGATGCTCTACGTGCCCGTCGCCTTCCTGCTCTGCTGCACCTTCACCTCGCTGGTCCAGAGCGCCATGGGCTGCATGACCGCCGTCCAGGCCTACGGCTTCTTCGGCACCATCCCGGCTACCGCCACCACGGCTGCCGTTTCCGTCGCCGCCACCAAGGGCCTGCAGCTCGTCTTTGCCGTCCTGCTGATGGTCCTGGGCCTCATCGTTGCCGTCAACTGCCTCAAGGAGTTCTTCGGCAAGGAGGCCGGTTCCATGCCCGACGAGGAGCCCGAGTGGTCCGAGATGGGCAAGGCCGAGTACGGCCGCGCCGCTGCCGCCGAGGCTCCCGCCGACGCCGAGGCTGCCAAGGCCTAATCGGCCTGACGAGTTGAGCGTCACATCTATATGACTCGATAAGACCGGGTCCGCGGCTCCGCGGGCTCGGTCTTTTTTCATGCAAAAGCGGGTGACGCTCGAGTGTTCTCGCAGATGTTTTGCGTGGATAAGGGCGCGCGTTGTACCATATAGACGTATATGTGTACATATGAAAGGGGCCCCGTGGCCAAGACGGTATATTCCGATAACCAAAATAATGTCGATGCCCTGGCTGAGCGTCTGAGCAGCCAGACGTCGCTTTCTGCCGAGCGTGCCAAGCTGGTTGCCTACGACCTGCTCTGCCGCAAGGCGCTCAAGATTAAGTCGAGTGCGCTGGCGCAAATTTTCCGCTCCGTCGATAAGGAATGTGACACCAAGGCGATGCGCGATGAACTTATCGCGGCAAAGATCGTCACCAAGATCGAGGGCAGCGGCGTTAACGGGCGCCCAGCGTTCTATACCATCAATGCCGAGATCCGTGATGCCAAGGAGCAGCCTGCCGAGTCCGTCGAGGATTTTGTCGTCGAGGATTCCGCTGACGTGCCTGCTGTGGAAGAAACTGCTCCGCGTGAGCATGTCGATACCGATGAGTTGCTCGATGAGAACGTCGTGCGTGCCTTTACGGCCAAGGCAGGACGCGGCGGTTTTGGCGGGGGTGGCAAGCGCGATGCGCAGCGCCGCGCCCAGCAGGAGCGCTTCCGTCGCGCCGTTGCTCAAAAGGGTGAGACGGATGCTGAGGCTGTTGAGACCGAGGTTGCTGCCGAGTCGCAGAAGCCCGCGAGGGAGCAAAAGCCCGTGGAGGCCCAAGAGCCCAAGCGTCGTCGCGGTGCTCACTTTAAGACTGCACAGCAGGATGCCGCGCGTGAGGTTGAAGAGTCTTCTGAGGTTGCAGACGATGTTGAGGAGTCTGCCAAGAAGGCTCCGGGTTCGTGTCGTCCTGGTCGCGGTTTTGCGGGACGTGCATATCCCGTAAAGCGTCAGGAGAAGGGCGAATCGGTTTCGACCACCCAGGACGAGAAGACCGTTGAGCCGGCGGCTCGCGAGCAGAAGCCTGTTGAGCCGCAGCTTGAGGTTGATGCCGAGGCCAAGGGCCAGCAGCCTACTGATGAGCAGACGGAGCAGGGCGCGTCGAGCAAGCCTCGCCGCCGTCGCCATCGTGGGGGCCGCAGTTCCCATGCCGAGACTGCAACCGAGAAGACCACGCCGCAGAACGAGGATGCGAAGGCCGAGGTTTCTTCGGGGCAGCCTAAGCGCCAGCCGGCGAAGGAGAGCAAGTCCGTTCGTCCGCAGAAGCAGGCGTCCTTGCCGAAGCACGAGCGCAATTCCCAGGGCGATTCTAAGCGCAAGTCTCAGAAGAAGCCGGAGTCTGCCGCAGCAGATACTGCTGCCCAGCAGCCCAAGTCGTCCGTCCACGGCGAGGTCTCGGCGTTTGCCCTTGCCCGCGTTTTAGGCAGGCAGCTGCTCAAGGTTGTCCCTACGCCTACGGCGCTCTCTAAGATCAAGGAGCAGCAGACACAGATCGTAAAGGTCGAGGGCAAGGACGGCAAAAAGGCTCCGCAGCGCACTCAGCACAACGAGATGTCCAACCGCAAGATTGCCGAGGAAATCGCAATCATCCAGGCTTGGATCGAGCAGAACCGAGGTGCCGATACGCCGGTTGCCTCGCGCCGCCAGCGTGCCTACCAGATCTTTAACGACGAGAAGGCTTTTGACGGCAAGCACGGTGAGCGCTTGATCAGGCGTATGACCGAAAAGGGCATCAGCATGCAGGCGATCAAGGTCGCCCCCAATCGCCCCGTGCACTTTACGGGCTTCTTTACGCTGGGCGCCGACAAGCCGTTCATTATGGTCGAGAACCTGGACACCTACGACGAGATCGTCAAGCTGCTGCGTGGCCGCAAGCACGCCAAGCTCTTTGGCATCAAGGTGGGCGGCGTGATTTTTGGCGGCGGATGCAAGGCGAGCGTCTCGCATGCCTTGGACGATTATCTGGCCGAGATTGGCTATCGCTTTAACTACGTCTACTACGTAGGCGATATCGATCGCGAGGGCGCGCGCATCGTCGAACAGGCTCGCAATGCCAATGTGGTTGAGATTCGCCTGCATGCCGGCATGTACCGCGCCATGCTCGCCGAGCATAAGCGTCGCGTGAAGGCCGGCGGCGAGTGCGAGCCCGCGGCTGCCAACCAGGGCGTGCCGCAGAACCTGGCAGCGACGATCAAGGATCTGCCCATGGTTACGCGCGTGCAGTTCCGCAACGTGCTACGTGAAGGCGGGCGCATTCCGCAGGAGATTCTGATGACCGCAGACTATCGGGATGGCGACTCGGGAAGCTTCGACCGCATGCTCAACAACTAGGGCGTTCGGCCCCGGGAGAGTGGGGACACCGGCTTAGGTTTCCTGCTCTACAGTCCTGCTCACGACGGAGGCCACATTAAGTGGCCTCCTGTTCGTGCGGAACTCGCGATAAACCTAAGCCGGTGTCCCCACTCTCCCGGGGCCTGCGGCTACTTGGTTGTCGCATGCGGCTCGCTTTTCGGAACTGGGCTGATATTTTCTTGATGTTAGGCGCTCTTGGTCCTAATGGGCTTGGGGCGCCTTCGCGTTTCCTCAGCTCCGCACCCTTGCGGGTTCGAATCCCTCCGCTTGTCCACAAGAAAGCGCCCAGGGCCGTTATGGGCTCAGGGCGCTCAATTTTAATGGCTGGGACGGAGGGATTCGAACCCCCAACAGCCGGCACCAAAAACCGGAGTTCTACCGTTGAACTACGTCCCAATGTGTGGCGTTGCCCAAAAGCAACTCGTTTAGTTTACCTAATCTGCGAGGGCATCGCAAACGCCATCGAGCAGGCGTACGGCGAGTGTCTGCGCGTCGCTGGCCGTGAAGGTGCCGTTGTAGCGCGTCATGCCCGTGAGCTCAATGCGAATGCGAGCCGGCTTCTGCTGCGCGGCGACATTGGCGGTGCGGATGCGCTGGGCCAGGTTGTGGCACTCGGCGAGGGCGATCGTGGCGCGCGGCGCTGCATCTGCGGGCAGCTCATCGCTTGCGATCTCGAGCACCAGGTCAACGTCGGTTGGGACCTCGGAGTCGCAGAGCATCATGCCGCTGTTGTCGGTCGTTGCCGTGGCGATATTCCACATGCGCGACGCAACACTGCGTGCGATGGGGTCCTCGCCGATAACGGCAATCTGGAAGCGCTCGAGCACGTTGGCGGCGCGAGCAAAACCGATGCGGGACTCGGCCTCGGTGACCGAGGGCTTGCCCTCCCACACATGGTGCAGGCGGTTGATGTAGGCGTAGGTGTCCTGGAAGGCCATGCCGTCGGCAAACAGGCCGACATTTTCCTGGAACTGCTGCAGGGCGGCCTCGGTATGCGGACCAAAGTAGCCGTCGTCCTCGCCACAGGCAAAGCCCAAAACGTTGAGAGCGCGCTGCAGGGCCTGCACATCGGCGCCATGGAAATTGGGCATGCGCAGATAGAGAGTGCGGTCGCCCAGCTTATGCGAAGCGTCTACAAGGGCGCTCCAGCAGGGGATATCGACGGCATGACCGGCAGCAAGGCCGCTGTCGAGCCTGAAGGTGCTGACGGCCTGCTCAGTGGTGGCTCCAAAGTACTTGTCGGTGACTTCGGCGGCATCAATCGTGTAGCCGAGCTGCAGGAGACGAGACTGCACGTCCTCGACGGCTGCTCCTTGCATGCCCGTTGTAATAGGTTCCATGAACGAACCCCTTTCGGCGTACCATTCGTACTATTTGAGCGTCTGTCGGATAGACAACGCAAAGGGATGCATAAACATGCACTCAACAGTGTAGCAAGTTGTGCCTAAATACGCTGCTGACAGGTTTTATAACCCCCGTTAGTTAAGGCGCTCCACAAAGAAATCTGCCATGGAGAGGAACAGCTCACGTGCGTGCGGATCAAGCTCAACGTTCTCGATGGCCGCTTTGGCCTTAGCGGTCAGGTCGAGCGCGTAAGTGTGGGCGTAATCGATAGAGCCGGTCTCCTGGAAGATCTCCACGGCGCGTGCGAGCTGCGCGGGATCATCGGTGCCCGAGGAAAGAATCGCCTCGATCTCGTCGTGGTGGCGCTCATCAGAGAGGGCGTGTACGGCGACAAGCGTGCGCTTGCCCTCGGTGATGTCGGTGCGGAAGTCCTTGTTGGCGGCTTCCTTAGTGCCGACAAGGTTGAGCAGGTCGTCCTGAATCTGAAAGGCGAGGCCCGTGTGCAGGCCAAAGGCGCGCAGCGCTTCGATTTGCTCATCGCTGCCGCCGCCGATAATGGCCCCGGCGGCAAGCGGCGTGGCTCCGCTGTAAAACGCGGTCTTGTGCGTCGCCATGTCCAGGTAGTCATCAACCGAGATATCAAAGCGCCCGTCACGGACCCAACCCAGGTCGAGCGCTTGACCCTCGATGGTGCGGACGATCATCTCGGTAAGCTCGTGGAGCACACGCAGCTTCACGTCGGACTCCAGCGTGGGGTCGTCGAGAACCGTCTTGGTGACCATGGTGAGCGCCAGGTCGCCACAATTGATGGCAAGGCCCGTGCCCTCGGTAAGGTGCATGCAGGGCTTGCCTCGACGAAGCTGTCCGTTGTCGGCGATGTCGTCATGGATAAGCGCTCCCGACTGAAAGTGCTCGATAGCTGCCGCCGCGCTGCGGGCGCTCTCAAAGCTGCCACCTACCGCGGTGGCGGCGAGCATGCAGATGAGCGGGCGGTGGCGCTTGCCGGCATTGGCCGTAAATGTCGAGAGCGGGGTATACAGGTAGCGCTCGATATCGGCAGAGGTCGCCTGTCCGTCAAAGAACGTGGCCAGATAGTCGTTGATCTGGTCAAAGTGCTGGGCTAAAAAGCTGGTAAACGGACTGGACACGGGTTCTCGCATTCTTTCTTAGGTTGCATCGTTGCGGTGTGCAGATACCATATTGCCACATTGGAGTTGCCGGCGCGTCTGTTTTGGCGATTTGGGGAAACGGGACGCGTGCGCGTGCCGGCTGCTTATATAAGCCTAAAGTGCTCGAGCGCCTTGACGACGCCATCTTTGTCGACCGAGTCGGTGATGTAGTCGGCGCGCTTTTTGAGATAGTCCGGCGCATTGCCCATGGCGATACCGACATCGACGGCGTTCATCAGCGAGATGTCATTGCTGGCGTCGCCAATGCCGTATACGGTTCCGTGGTGGGGATCGAGGGCGTCGAGTACAGACTGGATGCCCCCGCGCTTCGTGCATTCGCGGGGCGAGATTTCGGTTACCTCGAGTTCGAGCTCGTTAAAGCACAGCAGCGGCTCAAGTGCCTTATCTTGAGCGATGTGGTTGGCGAGCGATGTAGACATCAAGATCTTGTAGACACTGTAATGTTGCAGCTGCGTGACTGCGTCGCCCAGGGTGCGCGCGTATCCGGGGGCATCGGGGGCATCGGCACTCATGCGCACGACGCCGTTGAGGCCCTCAAAGCGGATGACCTCGCCCGATTGCTCAAGATAGGGGGCAAGATGCTGCAGCATGCTGGGTGTCATCGACAGATCGCGAATTGCGTGTCCGTCGATCTCGGCGTAACCGCCCGCAAGACAGACGATGCCGGTCCAGGGCAGCTCAAGAAGTTTGGGGTGGATGCAGCTGAGGGTGCGCCCTGTGCAGATGAAGGCCATGTTGCCGTTGGCGACAAACTCGCGGATTGCCTGCGAAACCGCCTCGTTGGGATAGGGGGAGAGGTCCCGCTCGTCTTCGGGAAGGTCTTGGGCGAGCCTGGGGTCTTGCCAGGCGAGCGTTCCGTCGATATCGAAGAAGCAAATATCGCCGCGCTTATGGGCTGCGCTGGCGGCAGGGGAGGCCGAGGTGGTGGGCACAAATTCCGGCTCGAGGCCCATGATCTGGTCAAAATGCTCTTTAACGCGGGGAACGGAGATGCCGATAATCACCTGGGCGGTCTTGCCCGTAATGATGAGGCCCTTGGCGCCCACCGCGACAAACGACGCGTTATCTGCAACGATGGAAGGGTCTGCGACCTCGACGCGCAGGCGCGTGGCGCAGTTGGTTGCGCCCACGATATTGCCAACGCCACCTAAAAGCTGAATTACCCGCTCAGCGAGGACGTGATCTTGATCGGATCGACTATTGACCTCGTCATTGGGAGATTGCTCTTTGGCAAAGTCGCTTCCCGTTAAACAATCGATTGCCGCGCGATTGGCAACATGATCCTCGCGGCCCGGAGTCTTAAGGTCATAGACCAAGATGAGTGCTCGAAAACTAACAAAAAAGATGAGGCTAAAGGCAAGGCCGATACCGAGCGCCAAAAGATAGGCACCGGCATGCGTGCGCATGAGCGGAATAAAGTTGAAGGCTGCCATCTCCATGAGGCCGCCCGAGAAGATGCCGACGATGCCAAAGAGATTCATGGCTGTGGCAAGGCAAGACGATAAGACGGCGTAGAGCAAAAAGAGCCCGGGGTGGGTGAACATAAAGAGAAACTCGAGTGGCTCGGTAACGCCGCAAACCACCGAGGCGATGATGGCGGGAACAAGGATGACCCTGAGGCCGGCGCGGCGCTCGGGTTTGGCGGTGGAGTAGAACGCGGCTGCGATGGCGGGAAGGCCAAAGAGCTTGACCCAGCCGGTGGCGGTAAAACCGGCCCACGGCGCAAGCTCATTAAGGGGGCGCGTGCTATGGGAGAGGATGGGGAGCAAGCTGCTCCATGTGGCGTAGATGCCGTCGTTAATGACCAGGTTGTCGTAGTAGATCGGCATGTAGAGCAGGTGGTGCAGCCCCATGGGCTCGAGCGCTCGCTCCAAAAACACAAAGATGCCCACGCCAAAGGGGCCGACGCTCGTAAGTGCATGGCGCAGCGTTTCGGTCATTGCGTATACGGAGGGCACGATGGCGGCCGAGATAGCGGCAAGGGCAAACACGGCAAAAAAGCTGATGAGGTAGACCAGCGAGGAGCCCGAGAAGGTGCCGAGCCAATCGGGAACCTTGGCATCGTAGAAGCGGTCATGGATGGCGACGACGGTTGCCGATACCACCAGCGGGCCGATAATGCCGGTGTCGAGCGTCTTGATGCCGTCGATGACGGTGATACCGTTGGCGGGGGTCAAAGATGACGGGTACTTAAGCCCAAGGTTGTCTCCGCTCAGCTTAATGATCTCGCTCAAAAAGAAGCAATAGGCAAAATAGGCCACGAGTGCCTCGAGGCAGCAGCGTGCCGGTTGCTTTTGGGCAAGACCGATAGGCAGCGCTACGGCAAAAAGGAGCGGGAGGCGTTTAAAGACCGTCCATGAGCCGCGCTGGATGATGGCCCAAAAAACGTACCAAGGGGTTCCGTATACGGCGAGATCGCCGACGATGTCCGCAGTCGTAGCGAGAGCGGAGACGCCGACCATGAGGCCCGATATAGAAAACAGCATGGCGGGAGCGAACATTGCCCCGCCAAAGCGTTGGATTTTTTGCAGCATGTTCTGCCTTCCGAATATCGAGGCGCGTTGCGCGTGGGGAAACGTTTAAACAATGGATTCATTGTAGAGGACCAGACGATTGTCGTACCGGCAGTTTTGAGCGAAACCGATTTGGGCATGACAGAAACCGTCAACGGTTAAATCCTGTCGCTTTACCGATATTCGGTTTAAACAACTTTAAGAAATGCTATCGTGCCTAGCCGGAAATAAATTATGTAGAGGTGAAACAATGCCAAAAGCGATATACGAAGGAATCTACCGCGAGATCCGTTCGCGCATCATTAACGGGACCTATGCGTTTCAGGAGATGCTGCCAACCGAAGCCGAGCTGACCGCGGAATTTGGCTGCACGCGCAATACCGTCCGCCGCGCTTTGAGCATGCTGGCCGACGGAATGTTTGTGCAGCCCATACACGGCAAGGGCGTGCGCGTTATTTGGCTTAAGGGCGAAACCGACATGTTGGGCGCACTCGAAGAGGTTGAGTCGTTTGGCGAGTTTGCAAAACGCAACAATGCCGTTGCATCGACGGTCGTTAAGTCCTTTGAACATTTGATTTGCACCGAGCAACTCTCTCGTCACCTGGGCTTTAAGGTGGGCGAGGAGTTGATTCGCGTGGTGCGCGTCCGTAGCCTTAACGGTAACGCTCGCCAGGTGGACCACGGCTATTTTCTGGAGTCGATCGCCAAAGGCCTGACCCCCGAGATCGCGGCAGATTCTATTTACGGCTATCTGGAGCACAAGCGCGGCGTCAAAGTGATGGCGAGTCGCCGTACGGTGAGCGTCGAGCTTGCCAACGATGAGGACTGCAGCTATCTTGACCTTGGCAAATACAACTGCGTTGCCGTCATGGAGAGTCAGTCGTACACCTCGGATGGCATCTTGTTTGAGGTGACGCACACTCGCACACACCCCGAGATCTTCCATTACCGCGTCAATTCCAAGCGATAGCCGGCTAGCTCGCAGCCTGACGAGACTCATGCCCTCAAAGAGAAAACGCCCGGTCAAACCGACGATGCATCGGCTTGACCGGGCGTTTTCTCTGCATTCGATAACAAATAATTGTTTATACAAAACTTGTCAAGTATCAAGTTGAAATTACCGTTCACCGAAGTTTTTCTACCGCTCTAGTAATACTTGTTCAAACAACTAGCCAAATAGCGTATCGTACAAATCAGCAAAAGGGGCAAAGTCCCCGAGCCAATCTCCGAAGGCGGCGGCAAGGGGTGCCGCCACGGTGTGAAAGGGTGGATTGTAATGAAGAACGAAATGAGCAGAAGGCAGTTCCTGGGCTTCGCTGGTTCCGCGGCTGCGGTTCTTGGTCTGGGTCTCGTGGGCTGCGGCGGTTCTGCCGGCTCCGGCTCCTCTGCTTCTGGTGACGCTGCCGAGGTCTACTTCCTCCAATTCAAGCCTGAGGTCGACAAGGAGTGGAAGGAGATCGCCAAGGCCTATAAGAAGGAGAAGGGCGTCGAGGTCAAGATCGTGACCGCTGCTTCCAACACCTACGAGGAGAAGCTCAAGTCCGAGATGTCCAAGAGCTCCGCTCCGACCCTGTTCCAGGTCAACGGCCCCACCGGTCTTAAGAACTGGAAGGATTACTGCGCCGACCTGTCCGATACCAAGCTCCGCGGTGAGCTCATTGACGACTCCCTGGCTCTGCAGTCCGACGGCAAGGATGTGTGCATCGACTGGGTTCAGGAGAGCTTCGGCATTATTTACAACAAGCAGCTGCTCGAGAAGGCTGGCTACAAGGCCGAGGACATCAACTCCTTCGACAAGCTGAAGGCTTGTGCCGACGACATCCAGGCCCGCAAGGACGAGCTTGGTGTTGAGGGTGCCTTCACTTCCGCCGGCATGGACGACTCCTCCAGCTGGCGCTACACCACCCACCTTGCCAACATGCCGCTCTACTACGAGTTTGAGAAGGAGCACAACCAGGAGGACGACGAGATCAAGGGTGAGTTCCTCGACAACTACAAGCAGATCTTTGACCTGTACATCACCGACTCCACCTGCGATCCTTCGCAGCTTGCTTCCAAGACCGGCGACGACGCCACCAACGAGTTCGCAACCGGCAAGGCCGTCTTCTACCAGAACGGCTCTTGGGCCTACTCTGACCTCGTCAAGGCCGGCATGACCGACGATCAGATTGGCATGATGCCCATCTACATCGGTGTTGACGGCGAGGAGAACCAGGGCCTGTGCTCCGGCGGCGAGAACTACTGGTGCGTCAGTTCCCAGGCTTCCGAGGATGCCCAGAAGGCCACCGAGGACTTCATGTATTGGTGCGTCACCGCTGACACCCCGACCAGCATCATCGCCGACAAGATGGGTCTGACCGCCCCGTTCAAGAGCGCCAAGGAGACCACCAACGTCTTCTCGCAGCAGGCCGTTGCCATGGCCAAGGACGGCAAGAAGACCGTCGCTTGGGACTTCGTCTACATTCCCTCCGAGGAGTGGAAGAAGAACCTCAAGCAGGCTCTGATTGCCTACGCTGCCGATAACAGCAAGTGGGACGGCGTCAAGAACGCCTTCGTCGATGGCTGGAAGACCGAGAAGGCCGCTTCCGAGTAAGCAGTTGCTGCCCAAGCTATCTGATTAGCGACAGGGGGCGGGCAGACGTTGGTTTGCCCGCCCCCTGCATATTGAAAGGACCCTTTTATGGGCAAAGCACTCAAGCGCTGGTGGCCGCTCTTTATGCTGCCCACGTGCCTGGCGTTTATGATCGGGTTCGTGATCCCTTTTATCCAGGGCTTCTATCTCTCGTTCTGCCAGTTTATTATCATTAGTAACGCGCACTTTGTCGGTATCGAGAATTACGTGCGCGCGCTGTCCGATCCGCAGTTCTCCACGTCGTTCTTCTTTACCGTGGCGTTTGCCTTCCTGTCGACGGTGCTCATCAACGTGATCGCCCTGGCCATTGCGCAGGCGCTCACCCGCAAGGCGCTCAAAGGCACCAATATCTTCCGTACGATCTTCTTTATGCCTAACCTGATCGGCGGCATCGTGCTGGGTTACATTTGGCAGATTCTGATCAACTGCCTGCTCTCCAACGTGGGCGCCCAGCTCATCGCCCTTAACTCTGCTGCTGGCTTCTGGGGCCTTATCATCCTGACCCTGTGGCAGCAGGTCGGCTACATGATGATCATCTACATCGCTGGTCTGCAGTCCATTCCGTCCGACTACATCGAGGCCGCCAAGGTCGACGGCGCTACGGCATGGCAGACGTTTTGGAAGGTTAAGATCCCTAACCTGATGCCGACCATCACCATCTGCCTGTTCCTGTCCATCACCAACGGCTTTAAGCTGTTCGACCAGAACCTCGCCCTTACCGGCGGCGCCCCCGCGCACTCCACCGAGATGCTCGCCCTGAACATCTACAACACGTTCTATTCGCGTGCCGGTATCGCATGGCAGGGCATTGGTCAGGCCAAGGCGGTTATCTTCTGCATCCTGGTCGTGGCCATCTCCATGATCCAGCTTAAGGCCACGAGGTCCAAGGAGGTGCAGCAGTAATGAAACGCGATAAGGTTATCAACCGTGCGCTCTCGATTTTCTTTACGATCCTGTCGCTCGCGTGGATCTACCCCGTGTTCATGATTGCGCTTAATTCTTTTAAGAAAGCGACCGCAATCAGCACCACCACGGCATTCGATCTGCTCACGCCCGAGACGTTCAACGGCCTCGCAAACTACATGCACGCCCTTAACGAGCAGGGCTTTGCCTCGGCATTTATGTACTCGCTCATCATCACGGTCACGTCGGTCGTGCTGATCTTGGTGTGCTGCTCCATGTGCGCTTGGTACGTGGTTCGTGTCAACAACAAGATCTCGAACTTCTTCTATTACCTGTTCGTGTTCTCGATGGTCGTGCCGTTCCAGATGCTCATGTTCACGCTGTCCAATTTGGCGGACCGCATCGGCTTCAACACGCCGTTCAACATCTGCTTTATCTACCTCGGCTTTGGCGCGGGCCTGGCGGTCTTTATGTTCGCCGGCTTTGTAAAGAACATCCCGCTCGAGATCGAGGAGGCGGCCATGATTGATGGCTGCAACCCGGTCCAGGTGTTCTTTAAGATCGTCCTTCCCATCATGAAGCCCACCTATCTTTCGGTCGGCATCCTCGAGACCATGTGGGTCTGGAACGACTATCTGCTGCCCTACCTTACGCTCGACTCCACCAAGTACAGGACCATTCCTATCTTGATCCAGTACTTCCGCGGCGGCTACGGCCACGTCGAGCTCGGCCCCATGATGGCTTGCATCATGATGGTCGTTGTCCCCATCGTTATCATGTACATCCTCTGTCAGAAGTACATCATCGACGGCGTGGTGGCAGGTGCCGTCAAGGGCTGATGCCGTAACTGTTTTGCAAGTTTCTGCGGCGCCCCTCAGCGCGGCGCCGCGTATCGAAAGGTAGAGACATGGCCGAGATCGTTCTCAAACATGTTCAGAAGGTGTATCCCAACAACGAGTCAAAAAAGAAGGGCTTCTTTGGCAAAAAGAAGAAGACCGAGGAGAAGAAGCACAACCTCAAGGTTACCGAGGACGGTGTGCTCGCTGTAGAGGACTTCAACCTCACCGTTCACGACCAGGAGTTCGTCGTCCTCGTTGGCCCCTCTGGCTGCGGTAAGTCCACGACGATGCGCATGGTCGCCGGCCTGGAGGACATTACCTCGGGCGACGTGCTCATCGACGGCAAGCGTGTCAACGACGTGGCGCCCAAGGACCGCGACATCGCCATGGTGTTCCAGAGCTACGCTCTGTACCCCAATATGACGGTGTACGAGAACATGGCATTTACGCTCGAGCTCAAGAAGGTTCCCAAGGACGAGATCGACCGCAAGGTTCGCTCTGCTGCCGAGATTCTGGGCATTACCGAGTACCTCGACCGTAAGCCCAAGGCGCTCTCCGGCGGCCAGCGCCAGCGTGTCGCTATCGGCCGCGCCATCGTGCGTGACCCCAAGGTCTTCCTGATGGACGAGCCGCTGTCCAACTTGGACGCCAAGCTTCGTAACCAGATGCGTGCCGAGCTCATTAAGCTGCGCCACGAGATCAAGGGCACGTTCATTTATGTTACTCACGACCAGACCGAGGCTATGACCCTCGGTGACCGTATCGTGGTCATGAAGGACGGCGTTGTCCAGCAGATCGCCACGCCGCAGGAGGTCTTCAACCATCCCGCGAACATCTTCGTCGCCGGCTTCATCGGCGTGCCGCAGATGAACTTCTTCGATGCCCAGCTGGTGCGCTCGGGCAACGGCTTTACCGTCAAGACCGAGGATATGAACGTGGCACTCGCCCCCGAGACCTGCGCTCAGCTTGCCCTCAACTGGGACGGCGGCGACGTGAAGGAGATTACGGCCGGCGTGCGTCCCGAGCAGATTCTGCTTGCCGACAAGGGCGAGGAGGGCGCGCTCCAGGGTACCGTCGAGGTGACCGAGCTCATGGGCTCGACCGAGCATGTCCACGTGACCGCTCCCGACGGCCAGTTTGTCCTGATTATCCCCGTCGTCGACCTCGAGGCCAAGGGCGCGCTCAAGGCTGGCGACTCCATCTGGTTCAAGTTCGAGAAGAACGCGACCCACCTCTTCGATAAGGTCTCTGGCAAGAACCTTATCTAGGCCTTGTGCATCCGGGCCCTCCCTTTGGGCGACTGCGGTATTGCCATCCTTTTGCCGCGGTCACATATAAGGCTCCCCTCCCGTCCACTGGGCGAGAGGGGAGCCTTTCTTTGTGTTGGGATTGTCTGACCGGTCGTTTGTCTCGATCTGTAACGGGTAGGGCCGATTTCGGACGTTAGATGTTACAGATTGAGATAAACCCAAGGGGGGCGGTATGTCTCAATCTGTAACAGCTGGGGCCGTTTCTACCGAGTAGTTGTTACAGATCGAGATTGTTTGGCCGAGTTGGGTCGCAGGGTAACGTGCGGGCACAAAAAACGGAGCCGTGTTGCCACGACTCCGTTTCTCAAGAGGATGGGTAAGGGAAGCGAAATTAGCTCAGGTGCCAAATCTCGTCGTTGTACTGGGAGATCGTGCGGTCAGACGAGAAGGTGCCGGCGTTGGCGATGTTGATCAGCGCCTTGCGCATCCAGGCGTCCTGGTCCTCGTAGTCGGCCAGCACGTGCTCCTTGGTCTGGATGTACTCCTCAATGTCGAGCAGGGCCATAAACCAGTCCTTGCCCTTAATGTCGTCGTGCAGGCGCTGCAGGCGCTCGGCATTGCCGGTCGCCATAAAGGCCGGGTTGGTGATGAAGTCCACCAGCAGTTTAATGCCGGGCTTGCGGTAGAGCACACCGGCGTCATAGGTGCCGTTGGCATAGAGCCGCTCGACCTGTTTGGACGAGGCACCAAAGGTATAGATGTTCTCGTCGCCCACGAGCTCGGCAATCTCCACGTTGGCGCCGTCGAGCGTGCACAGGGTTAGGGCGCCGTTGAGCATGAACTTCATGTTGGAGGTACCGCTCGCCTCCTTGGAGGCCAGGCTGATCTGCTCGGAGATGTCAGCGGCGGGGATCACGCGCTCGGCGGCGGTGACATTGTAGTTCTCGATCATGACAACCTGCAGGTAGGGAGCCACGTCGGGGTCGTTTGCAATCCACTGCGACAGCGTCAAGATCAGATGGATGATGTCCTGCGCGATAGTGTAGGCAGGCGCCGCCTTGCCGCCAAAGATGATGGTGACGGGGTGCTTAGGTCTGTTGCCGTTCTTGATATCGAGGTACTTCCAGATGATGTAGAGCGCGAGCATCTGCTGGCGCTTGTACTCGTGGATGCGCTTGACCTGGACATCGATGATGGCGTTGGAGGGAATAGTCACGCCCTGCTCGAGCGCCATGAACTGGCGCATGATGGCCTTGGCCTCGACCTTGGTGGCGGCCAGGCGCTCAAGAACGTCCTTGTCGTCGGCGAACTTGGCGAGTTTGCTCAGATCGCCGGTGCTGCGCCAGTCGGTGCCGATCACATCGTCGAGCAGGCTGGCGAGCGCGGGGTTGGCCCCATGGATCCAGCGGCGGAAGGTGATGCCGTTGGTCTTGTTGGAGAACTTCTCGGGATAGATCTCGTAGAACGGATGAAGCTCGGTGTCCTCCAGGATCTTGGTGTGGAGTGCGGCTACGCCGTTGATGGAGAAGCCAAAGTGGATGTCCATGTGGGCCATGTGGACGGTGTCGTGTTCGTCGATGATGGCGACGCGCGGGTCGTCGTGCTCGGCCTTGGCAACCTCGTCGAGCTTGACGATGATGTCGGCGATGGCGGGCGAGACCTTCTGCAGGCTGGCGAGCGGCCACTTCTCGAGCGCCTCGGCAAGAATCGTGTGGTTAGTGTAGGCGACCATGGAGCGTACGATGGTCACGGCCTCGTCAAACTCGATGCCATGCTCGGTGGTGAGCAAGCGAATGAGCTCGGGGATGACCATGGTGGGGTGCGTGTCGTTAATTTGGACCACGGCGTAGTCGGCCAGATCGTGCAGGTTGCTGCCGCGCTCGACGGCCTCGGCGATCAGGAGCTGGGCGGCGTTGCTCACCATGAAGTACTCCTGATAGATGCGAAGTAGGCGGCCCTGCTCGTCGGAATCGTCGGGGTAGAGGAACAAGGTGAGGTTCTTGGCGATCTCGGTCTTGTCGAAGTCGATGGAGCTGCCGGGGACCAGGCCGTCGTCGACGCTCGCCAGGTCGAACAGGCGCAGGCGGTTCTTGGTGGGCTGGCCGTAACCGGGCACATCGATGTTGACGAGCTTGGAAGTAACGGCAAAATCGCCGAACTCGACGGTGTAGGAGCGGTCATCGTCGACTAGGATGTCCTGCTCACCGAGCCACTCGTCGGGGACGGCCTTCTGCTGGTTGTCGACAAAGCGCTGACGGAACAGACCGTAGTGATAGTTGAGGCCCACGCCGTCGCCGGTCAGGCCCAGCGTGGCGATGGAATCCAGGAAGCATGCGGCCAAGCGGCCCAGGCCGCCGTTGCCGAGTGACGGCTCGACCTCGAACTCCTCGATCTTGTTGAGGTCGTGGCCTGCGGCGGTGAGCTGGTCCTTAACCTCGTCGTAGATGCCGAGGTCGATCATGTTGTTGATGAGCAGCTTGCCGATCAAAAATTCGGCGGAAATGTAATAGAGCTTTTTCTTGCCGTTGTTGAGCGGGCAGGTGGCAGAGCGCTCCTGCACGAGTTTGACCAGCAGCTTGTAAATGCGACGGTCGTCGAGCTGCTCGAGCGAGGCGCCAAAAGACTGCTCGGCGAGTTCCATGAGGTTAATTTGGGGCATGTTTTCTCCTGTGATGGGTTGTTTCATGTCTGCAATTCATAAGAAGCCCGCGCGAGGGGATTGGGGTGGCCTCGCGCGGGAAAAGCAAGCGCGTCCGCACGGTGGGGAGGGGCTGGGCGCGGTAGCTCCTATTGAGGAAGCTCGATTTCGGCTTCCGACGGGATGCGGAAGTAGGTCTCGGTCCAGTCGGTGAGTTTGTGCTCGAGCTCGCGGGTGATGGCGCCGTCGAGCATGCGCCAGGTCCAGTTGCCGCCCAGCGTGGCAGGGGTGTTGATGCGCGCCTCGTTGCCCAAGTTGAGCAGGTCTTGCATGGTGTAGATGCACGTGTCGCTCACGCTGGCGGCGATGGTGCGATTGAGTGCATCTGCCATGGGTTCGCCGGCCTGCTGATGGGTGTACAAGGCTGCCTGCTCGCGTTGACGCGGGGTGGCCGTTCCCTCAAACCAACCGCGCGCCGTCTCGTTGTCGTGGGTGCCCACATAGGCGACGGTGTTGGCGATGTAGTTATGCGGCAGGTAGTACGAGTTGGTGCCCTCAAAGGCAAACTGCAGGATCTTCATGCCGGGGAAGCCCGAGTTGTCGCGCATGTCGATGACGCCGGGGGTGAGGAAGCCCAGGTCCTCGGCGATGATGGGCAGCGTGCCGAGCTTTTCCTCGAGCGTCTTGAAGAACTTGAGGCCGGGCCCCTGCGTCCACGAACCGTAGGACGAATCGGGCGAGGAGAACGGCACCTCCCAATAGGCCTCGAAGCCGCGGAAGTGATCCAGGCGGATGACATCGTACATGTCGAGGGCGGCGCGGATGCGGCCCTCCCACCAGGAAAAGCCGTCGGCCTCCATGGCGTCCCAGTCGTAGATGGGGTTGCCCCAGTACTGGCCGGTGGCCGAGAACTGGTCGGGCGGCGTGCCGGCGACGCTCACGGGATTGCCGGCAGCGTCGATCTTAAAGAGCTCAGGCGTCGCCCACATCTCGACGGAGTCACGCGAGACATAGATGGGCAGGTCGCCGATGATGAGAATGTCGCGCTCGTTGGCATAGGCCTTGAGGCGGCTCCACTGGCGATCGAAGAAGTACTGCGTCATCTGGTGGTAGAGCATACGCGCCGGATGGTCGGCGCAGACCTTGGCGGAAGCCTCGCCGCGGGTACGGAGCTCCGCGGGCCACTCCCAAAACGCCTTGAGACTGCACTCCTCTTTGACGGTCATAAACTCACAGTAGGGGATGAGCCAGTCCTCGTTGGCCTGGATAAAGTCATCGAAATCGGCCGGCTTGTCGGCAGCAAAGCGCTCAGCGGCTCGGTCGAGAATCTGACGGCGGCCGCCAAAGATAGCACCGTAGTCGACATTGCTGGGGTCGGATCCCAGATACACGCCATCGATATCGCGCTGCTCCAGATACCCTGCCTCGATAAGCTCGGCAAAGTCGATAAAGTTGGGGTTGCCTGCGCGGGCCGAGAACGACTGATAGGGCGAATCGCCATAGCTGGTCGTCGTAAGGGGCAGAATCTGCCAGTAATGTTGTTTGCACGAGGCGAGAAAATCGACGAAGTCGTAGGCATTCCAACCAAAGCCGCCGATTCCGTATGGTCCGGGCAGAGATGAGACGGGCATGAGGACGCCGCTTGCACGCTCCATGAATGCGCTCACCAACCTTCTTGTTGTGGGGTCGGCCTGCCGATGGGTGTGCAGTCCGCCTCCGATGTTCTGATTCGATACGCCTATTGTAAAACATGTTGTTTAAACATGTACAGGTAAGATAAAAAAGTTGGTCGATTTTCGGCGAATGGTTACATGCCATGAAAAAGCCCCGACCTCACAACGTGAGATCGGGGCAAGAGCGGTATGTAGGTTTTTGCTACTCGGCGTCGGCGAAGCCGTTGGGGTTGTGGCTCTGCCAGTTCCAGCTATCGCGGCACATGTCCGCGATGTCGTACTGGGCCTTCCAGCCCATCATGCGCTCGGCCTTGGAGGCATCGCACCAGTTGGCAGCGATGTCGCCGGCGCGGCGCTCGCGGATCACGTAGGGCAGCTCCTTGCCACAAGCCTTGGAGAAGGCGGCGACGACCTCGAGTACCGAGGTGCCGGTGCCGGTGCCCAAGTTAAAGATCTCGACGCCGGTCTTGCCGTTCATCCAGTTAAGGGCAGCAACGTGACCAGAGGCCAGATCGCACACGTGGATGTAGTCGCGCACGCCGGTGCCGTCGGGGGTGGGGTAGTCGTTGCCAAAGACCTGAACGGCCTCGAGCTTGCCGACGGCGACCTGGGCGACGTAGGGCACCAGATTGTTGGGGATGCCCTTGGGGTCCTCGCCGATCAGGCCCGACGGATGAGCGCCGATGGGGTTGAAGTAACGGAGCAGCACGACGTCCCACTCGGGGTCGGCGGTGTGGACGTCCATAAGGATCTGCTCGATCATCCACTTGGTCCAACCATAGGGGTTGGTCGCGGGCTTCTTGGGATCCTCCTCGGTGACGGGCGGGTTGTCCGGGTCGCCGTAGACGGTCGAGGAGCTCGAGAAGATGATGGACTTGCAGCCATGGCTGCGCATAACGTCGATGAGCACCAGGGTGTTCTCGATGTTGTTGTGGTAGTACTCGACGGGCTTGCTCACCGACTCGCCGACGGCCTTAAAGCCGGCGAAGTGGATGACGCGGTCGATCTGATGGGTATCGAAGATCTTGTCCATCGCATCGCGGTCGAGCACGTTGGCCTCGTAGAAGGTGAGGTTCTTGGCGGCCTCGTCGCCCACGATGGTCTTGACGCGGTCGACGGCGACGGCGCTGGAGTTGGAGAGATCATCGACGATGACGACCTGGTAGCCGCCCTCGAGCAGCTGAACGACGGTGTGCGAGCCGATAAAGCCGGCGCCGCCGGTAACGAGGACGCAGGTGTCTTTGGGGTCGAGTGCTTTGGACATGTAGTCTCCTATCGAATCAGGAACACTTCTTCAGGGGAGTATAGCGCAGGCGGGGACGCCCAAATCATGCGCTGTAGGAAAAGCAGAGGATTATGCTAACGTACTCATAGAAGAGCTCGCGTACGCATAACCTGATCTTTGGCATTTGCTTACGAGCCGCTGACCTTGTAGTTTCCTGCCGTTCGTGGAAATCGTTGGGACGCGCCATATGTACGCTAATATGTATGAGTTGAGCGACATATAAATAAGCATGTAACGGAGTACATATGTCACCAAACAGCGATTCCATCCTTTCCCAGGAGCTCTCGCGCCGCACTGCCCTCAAGGCCCTGTTCGGCGCCGCTTCTGCGGCAGTTCTTTTTGGCCTGCCCGCTCGCGCCCGTGCGGCGGAGGCTTCCAAAGAAACCACCGATAAACTGAATGCTGCCCAGGCCCAGCTCGACGAGGTTCAGGCCCAGCTCGACAGCATCGCAAATGAGTATGCGGCGCTGGCCAACAAGAATGCCCAGACCCTCAACGACATCGAGAATGTCCAGGGCAAGATTGACGACACGCAGGCCCAGATCGATGAAAAGAAGGCCGAGCTCAAGAAGAAGCGCAACGACCTTTCCGATCGCGTGGCCGCCAGCTACAAGTCCGGCGGCACGAACATCCTGTCTTTGCTGCTGGCCTCTGGCTCGTTTGAGGAACTCGTCGCCAACGCGCATTACGTTGAGAAGATCAACAAGAGTGACCGCGATGCCATCGAGGATATCCAGACGATTCAGTCTGAGCTCGACGCACAGAAGACCGAGCTCGAAGCACAAAAGGCCGACCTGGAGAAACTCAAGGACCAGCAGACGGCTCAGATGCAGGATATGCAGGCCAAGCAGCAAGAAGTCCAGACCGTGCTGAACGGTCTTTCCGACGACGTCAAGGAGCTCATGGCTCAGCGCGATTCCGAGATCCTCGCTGCCGCCCAGGCCGAGGAGGCCGCTAGGAAGGCTGCCGCTGCCGCGGCTGCCGCGAACAAGAACAATTCCTACTCGGGTGGTTCAAGCTCGGGTGGCGGATCGTATGCGCCCGGAACCCCGCAACAGAATGCCGGCTCGGGCAAACAGCAGGCCGTCGTCAACGCGTGCTACTCCACGCCTTCGCCGGGTCAGAACTGGTGCGCGGCGTGGGTTACCAATGTCTTCCGTAACGCCGGCGTTGGCTACTTTGGCGGTAACGCGTGCGATATGTTTAACGCATGGTGCTATAGCTCCGACCGCTCGGCGCTGCAGGTGGGCATGATCGTGGCCGACTCATCGCATAGCGGCACCGGCATGCCGGGTCTGATCTATGGCCACGTGGGCATCTATGTTGGCGGCGGCATCGTCATGAGCAATGAGGGCGCCATTACGTCTAAGTCGCTTGATTCGTTTATTAGCTTCTATGGCACTGGCTCTGGCGTGCGTTGGGGCTGGCTTGGCGGTATTGCGCTGTCGTAGCTGCGGTTTGAAGTAAGTTGGTCCGTGGCTGCCCGAAAGGCATTAGGTTGCCTGCTCGGACAGTCCTGCTCGCACGGAGAGCACATTAAGTGCTCTCCGGCTCGTGCGGAACTCGCGATCAACCTAATGCCTTTCGGGCAGCCACGGACCTCTCGGGTCCAATATGTCACACACCGGACTGGTTTATCTGAATTAAAGAAAGTGAAGGCCCCTTTCGGGGCCTTCTTTTTTTATAAAAATTCGCCTACTCGGTGGACTTCGGGTTCTAGGTCTACGTCGAACTGCTCTTTGACTTTGACTTGGATGTCGCGGATGAGTTCGTCGACGTCGGCGGCGGTGGCGTGGTCGGCGTTGACGATAAAGCCGCAGTGCTTTTCGCTTACCTGCGCGCCGCCAACGGCGTGTCCTCGCAGGCCGGCGTCCATGATGAGCCTGCCGGCAAAGTAGCCCTCGGGGCGCTTGAAAGTGGAGCCGGCACTCGGCATGTCGAGCGGCTGCTTGTCCTCGCGGCGCTGGCGGTAGTCGTCCATGTCGGCCTTGATCATCGCGGCGTTGCCCGGAGCGAGATTGAAGGTGGCCGAAAGCACGATGAAGCCGTCGTCGGCAATGCGGCTCTTGCGATAGCCCAGGTTGAGCTCATCGACATCGAACTCAATGATATTGCCGCTGCCGCGGGTGCCGTCGTCGAGCTGGCGAGCGGGTTTGTAGACGCGCACGGACTCCAGCACATCGGCCATGCAGGCACCGTAGGCACCGGCGTTCATGTAGCAGGCACCGCCGACCGATCCGGGGATGCCCGAGATGGGCTCCATGCCGGTGAGGCCGGCCTCGGCTGCCGCCGCGGCGACATCGGAAAGCAGCGCGCCGGCTGCCGCCGTGACGTGCGTGCCGTTGACGGTGATGTTGGAGAGACCTTCGCCCAGCGCTACGACGACGCCGCGGATGCCCTTGTCGCCGACGAGTAGGTCGGAGCCGTTGCCCACGATGGTGAGGGGCAGATCGCAGCGATAGCAGGTATCGAGCGTGGCGACGAGGCCCTGCTCGGTATCGGGCGTGACAAAGACGTCGGCCGGGCCGCCGATCTTAAACGTGGTGTGCTCGCGCATGGGCTCGCTCATCAGCACGTTGTCCTCGCCGGCAACGCCAGCAAGCGCGCACAGCAGGTCCTCGTTAAAAAAGTCGTTCTCGTGCATACGAATATCCGCCTTTTGGTGGTCGTTGTCATCAATCGATTGCAATATACCCCACCCGGACGGATTTGGTGCGCTGGCGGCGATAAAACAGCCGTCTACCGGATTGGTAAAGTGTTTATCACCGAGGTAGAGGGGTGGTCGCTATACTTTCAAGAGATTGCGCGTAAACCTGGAAGGAGCGAGATGGCCAACAAAGTCACCCTCAAGCAGATTGCCCAGGAGGTGGGGCTTTCCCCCTCGTCGGTCTCGCTTGTTCTCAATAATCGGCCCTGTCGCATCTCGGAAGAAAACCGCAAGCTCATCAAGGAGGTCGCGGCGCGCAACCACTATGTTCCTAATCAGATTGCGCGTAGTCTGGTCATGCGCGAGTCGCGCACGCTGGGCCTTATCGTCCCTAACATCGAGAGCCGCTTTTTTGCCTCGCTCGCCGGTAGCCTGGAAAAGCGCTGCCGCGAGGACGGCTATGCGCTCTTCATTACCAGCTCGGGTGGAAGTGCCGACGACGATCTGGAGCTGCTGCGTCAGCTGGTAACGCGCGGCGTCGATGGCGTCTTCCTGGTTGTGGGCGACGAGTTCTCCGACGACCGCGCCCTGCGCGAAGAGGTCAGCCATCTGCCTATCCCTGCCGTGATGGTCGACCGTGCCATTGAGGGGCTCGAGTGCGACAAGGTGATGTTCGACCACGAGATGGGTGGCTACATGGCCACTCGCTATCTGATCGAGCAGGGCCACCGTCGCATTGCCTGCTTGGTTAACGCGCGCCGTTCCAATACGGGGCGTAAGCGACTTGCCGGCTATGAGCGCGCGCTGCGCGAGGTTGGCCTGCCTATCGACGCACGTTTGGAGTTTGAGAGCGAGTACTACATTCCGAGTGCCTACGAGGCCTCGGAGGCGGTGCTCGCAACTGATGCCACCGCTGTGTTCGCAAGTTCGGACAACATTGCCCTTGGTCTGCTCAAGCGCTTACACGAGATGGGGAAGAGCATTCCGGGCGACATTTCGGTGGTGAGTTACGACAACTCGGCCGCCGACGTTCTCTTTGAGCCGGCGCTGACCGCGATCGAGCAGGATCCTGGTGTCCTCGCGGAGCATGCTTTTGGCTGCATGTCCAAGCGTCTTGCCGGTAGGGGCGGTAGGCGTGCCGAAGAGGTCGTTCTGGAGCCGGCGCTTATCGTGAAGGGCAGCGTGCTCGATCTTACCGAATGTAGCTAAGCGTACTTGTTTGTTTGCATAGATTGCATGCGGAGTGTCCGCTATTTGCCGGCGGGGCCGGGGTGCCTGCCTTGTTTTGAGAAGTTCGCGGAGCCCACTTCTCAAAACAAGGCAGGCACCCCGGCCCTCGTCCGTGAACTCTTCCGCTGGGCGAGCTATAGACGCCGCGCACCGATAGGGTAAGGCGGCGGCTTGAAATTGGTGCTATATTCAGCTTGAGTTGTTTAATGCTAGTACGGGAGGCTGATATGGGGCTGTTCAAGAAGAAAAACCCGCAGGATGCCTTTGATCCCGATGTGTTTACCATCACGGATACGATTTTGGACCCGCCGCGGTTTACATTTTTGCCGGCTATCTACCAGGATGCCACGCGCCGCAAGTGGGCTGTGCATCAACGCGGTGGCGAGCCGAAGATTTTTGACTATGCGGACGTGTTGCAGTGCGAAGTAGCCGAGGCGGGCGATCCGGAGGCCGAAGAAGCGGTCTCTAAACAGGAATTTGCCCGGCGTATCCTGGCAAATCCTGCCAAGGCAGCAAAAATAAATGCTGCCAAGCGTAATATGTGTCTTGGTATGGGCGTTGTTGTGGCGGTTCAGACGGGAAAAGACGAGGTTTCCAAATTAGAGATTCCCGTTATGACCGACGAGGTCAAACGCGATTCAAGTCTATATAAGTCGTATCGGAATGTCGCCGAGAAGATCAAGGCCGAATTTGATGCCATGGGAGGGCTGACCTAATTTTGGCGGCATACGTGTCTGAATGAGGAGTCTGTGCAATGGCAGGCGAATCTTATGCAATTCCCCCCAAAGATCGTGCTGTTGAGGGAATTCTTTGGTATATCCAGCACCATCAGCTTGCCGGCGGCGATCGCCTGCCGGCCGAGCGCGTGCTGTGCGAAGAGATTGGCGTTTCGCGTACGGCGTTGCGTGCCGGTATCACGCGGCTTATCTCGTGTGGAACGCTCGAGAGCCGTCGCGGATCGGGCACGTATGTGTGTCCTCCCAAGCCGCTGAATATCTTCCAGGAAACGTATAACTTTTCCGATGCTGTGCGGACTGCCGGCCTGCACCCCTCTTCTCGTCTGGTTTCCACCGGGACCATCGAGGCGGATGAGGCGCTTGCCGACAAGCTTGGGGTGGCTGTAGGCGCTCCCTTGCTCCGCATGCAGCGCGTTCGACTTATTGAGGGCGAGCCGACGTCAATCGAGACGGCTCACGTTAACCTGTCCCTGTGCCCATCGCTTATCGAGCACGATTTTGAGTGCGAGAGCCTTTACGATGTCTTGCTCAAAGAAGGTGGCGTGCGTGTTGAGCATGGACGTGAGCATATCTCCATCTCGCGTTTGAACGCCGAAGAGGCCGAGCTGCTCCAGCAAGAAGAGGGAACGCCGGTGTTCTATGAGAGCTCGATCGAATTTGATAAGGACATGCGTTTTGTGGAGCATTGCAAATCGGTGATTTTGCCCACAAAGTTCCGCTTTGCCGATAACGGCGAAGAGAACGGCATGAGGAGCGTGGCAGGTGAACAATGGCTGAAACAGTAGATGCCACCCCGGTTTATATGCGCATTCGACGCCGCATCGAGGAACGTATCGAGCGCAGTATATATCCCACGGGTTCCATGATTCCGTCCGAAAAAGACCTTGCCGAGGAATTTGGTACGACACGCTTGACCATCCGAAGCGCTGTCGATGAGCTGGTTCGGCGCGGGCAGATTCGCCGTGTTCGGGGAAAAGGTGCCTTTGTGGCGCAGAAAGTACCTGCTTTTTTTGAACGCACGGTCGGTTTCCGTGAATCGGTCCGTGCTTCGGGCGGCGAGCCGTCCGTCCGTATTCTCGCGCGTTCCAAGCGTTATGCGGGGCCATATTACGCCGACCTGTTTGGCATCGCCGAGGACGACCTGCTCTATTCCGTTCGACGCCTGAACTGCATAAACGGTAGCCCCGTATCGATTGAGACGGCGCTGATTCCCTGCCTGCTGTTCCCAACCATCGAAGATATTGACGTGTCGGTCTTCAGTTTGTACGAGACCTATGAGATGCTGGGCCGAAAGCCAGTCATGGCACAGGAAAAGCTCGATATCGAAGCGCTGGGCGCACGAGATGCCGGCCTCCTTGGACTGGAACAGGGCGATCTTGTTTTGCTTTTGGAATGCGTGAGCTATGACGCGAGCGGTCAGGCTATCGAGTATGTAAAGTCCTTCAATCGTGGCGATACGGGCGGCTACACCTATACGTACTAGCTGGTATTTTGTGAATAACGGCTGGGAAACTAACCAGTTTTGATCGTTGGGTCAGCTGTATATACAACCTTACATGGCTCAAAATCGACCGTTCGCCGAAGGGGATAAATTAATCGACAAAGAGGTATCAAAAAGCTGTAACTTGTAACTGTGATTGTTATCAAATACTAATGATTTGTTACGAGGTGAGACGATGAAGATGCTCGATTACGTTCAGCTTGCCCATGTGCGTATGGGAGAGAACCTCGAGCGTTCGTCTGAGCTGGTAGCGCAGCTCGTTGATATTTTCCAGTCCGGTTCTTTTGACGCGCTGCGCATCGTTGCTTCGGGTTCGTCGCGCCATGCTGCGGATTGCGCCCGCGATTACCTGCAAGATGCGCTGCAGATGCAGGTGTCCGTTGTGACGCCCGAGGCCTTCGTCGATTTTGAACACACCTATCCACAGCATGCGCTTAACATTGCCGTCTCGCAGAGCGGCTATTCAACCAATACGATTGCGGCGCTCGATTACATGCGCGCACACGATATGGCTGCAGTTGCGCTCACGGCAAACGTCGAGGCACCCATCAAGGAACACGCTGACATCGTTCTTGACTACGGTGTGGGCGTCGAGTCGGTGGACTTTGTGACTCTGGGCGTCGAGGTTCTCGTTGAGTACCTGGTGCTCTTTGGTATTTACGGCGGTCAGGCGCGCGGAACGATTGACGCCAAGGGCGTTGCCCAGCGTCTTGACGACCTGCGCGAGGCTATCCAGGCCAATGCCGTGATGTGCAAGACCGCCGAGGCATATGTCCAAGACCACATGCTCGAGCTTTCTGAGCACACGCCCGCTATGGTCGTCGGCAACGGCCCCAACTATGGTGTTGCCGAGGAGGCAGCGCTCAAGCTGAGCGAGACCATCAAGATTCCTGCCATGCATCACGAAGGCGAGGAGTTCGTCCACGGTCCCGAGATGCAGATTGTTCCGGGCTATCTGGTGTTTATTGTCGACGATCCGCAGGGGTCGGAGCGTCTTGCGAATATCGCCGATGCGCTATCGAACGTTACGGCAAAAACGGTGCTGCTCACGGCCCATCCCAAGGGCGGGGCTCACGAGGTTGTGGTGCCTCAGGTGGCTCCGCTGCTCAGTGCAATTCCCAATCTCGTGTTCTTCCAGACGATTGCGGCAATAATCGCCGAGCGTCTGAAGTCATGGGACGTTCACCCGTATCTCGATGCCGTCTCCAAGCAAATGGAGGTCAAGGCAGAGGGCTACGAAGAGTCAGTCAATGCGCTTAAGGCCAAAGCGGCTGAGTGTTACGGAATGTAAGCGGGTTTTGATGCCCGTTGGCATGGGGGATGTGGAAACAACCCCAGAAAGGAGAGACAAATGAAGGAAACCGAGAAGATCGAGATCATGCATTTCGACCAGGAGGGCTATCTCGAGGACGGCAAGGCGCTCTACGAGACCGGCAAGAAGATGACCGCGCTCGCCGACAAGGTCGCCGACGAGGGCTACGACGCCGTGTTCCTGATGGGCGTCGGCGGCACCTGGGACGAGCTCATGCAGCTCGAGTACCTCATGAACAAGTTCGGCGACCGCGACCTCGAGGTCTACCTGATCCACGCCGCCGAGTGGAACGCCATGGGCCACAAGCGCATGACCGAGAAGTCCGTCGTGCTCACCGCCTCCGAGTCCGGCACCACCCCCGAGGTCCTCGAGGCCGTCAAGAAGATGAAGGGCATGGGCGTGCGCGTCTACGCCATGACCAAGCCCGAGGGCCCCATCGGCCAGGCTGTGGGTGCCGAGAACTGCGTCGCCATGGCTTCTGACCATGGTTCGGGCGGCTGCGAGAAGGGCTACTACCTCGCCGACTGCTTCGGCCTGCGCCTGCTCAACCGCCGCGGCTGCTTCCCCAAGTTTGACCTGTTTATCGAGCAGACCAAGGACATCTGGAAGGACATGCTCGACATCCGCAAGCGCTTCGAGCCGCGCGCCGAGGAGCTCGCCAAGAAGTACGCCCTGGCCCCCTACACCATGTTCATCGGCTCCGGCGCCCTGTGGGGCGAGACCATCCTGTTCTCGATGTGCATCCTCGAGGAGATGCAGTGGAAGCGCACCCGCTACATCACCTCGGCCGACTTCTTCCACGGCACCCTCGAGCTCGTGGAGCCGGGCGTCCCGGTCTTCCTGTTCATGGGCGAGGACGAGAACCGCAAGCTCGACGAGCGCGTCCGCGCCTTCCTGACCCGCGGCGTGACCGGCGACACCGACATCAACATCATCGACACCGCCGAGTTCGCGATCCCCGGCCTTGACGACGAGTTCCGCGTCATCGTGTCTCCGTGGATTCTGACGGTGCTCGTTACCGACCGCCTGGCTCGCTACTACGAGACGGTCACCAAGCACAACCTCAAGTATCGTCGCTACTATCACCAGTTCGACTACTAAAGAAAACGGGTGCGGGAACGTGCCGGGCTATTGAGAGGAACACAGAATGAGACAGTACATCATCGCCAGCCATGCGCACTTCGCTACCGGCATCAAGGAGAGTGTCGAGCTGCTCTCGGGCGCTCGCGACAACGTCCACGATCTTTCGATGTTCGTCGATGACCGCATGGACGTGGCCGAGGAGGCCCAAAAACTGCTGGCAGGCATGGCTGCCGACGATGATGTCGTTGTCTGCACCGACCTCTTTGGCGGCAGCGTCAACAACGAGTTCACCAAGATCGTCCAGACGCGTCCCCGCACGTACCTCGTTACCAACATGAACCTTCCTCTGCTTATCCAGCTGCTGTTCTCTGACGAGTCGGCGCCGGTTGAGGAGACGATTCGCGCCATCGTCGCTGCGGACGATACGCGCGTGAAGTTTGTCAACGATCTTTTGGTCGATGACGAAGAGGAAGAAGAGTTCTAATCCGCAGCACCTACTGACACGCCGTAAGACGGCACAAGACCTTTGGGGGGTCACATTATGATTCAGCTACTTCGCGTCGACCATCGCCTGCTTCATGGCCAGGTCGCGGTCTCTTGGGTCCAGGGCCTTGGCTCCAACTGCATTTTCTGCGTGGGCGATAAGGTCGCCAACGACCCGGTGTGGAAGACGACGCTCAAGATGGGCAAGCCTGCCGGCTGCAAGCTCGTCATCAAGGATATGGCGAATGCCATCGAGGCCATTAACTCGGGTGTGACTGACAAATACAAGATGATTATCTGTGTCGCCACCATCGCTGAGGCAAAGCGGCTTGTTGAAGGCTGCCCGCAGATCAAGTCGGTCAACCTGGGCAACACCAAGCCCAAGGACGAGAAGCGCCCCGATGCTCGTCAGGTCTCTCGTCAGATCTTCCTGACTGCAGCCGAGGAGGCCGATGTGCGCGAGATGCTGAACAACGGCGTCGAGGTCGAGATCCGTCCTCTGGCCGATGACCCCAAGGTTGACTGCGCAAGCGTGCTCTAGGCGTTCAATTTCGAAGAGTCTGAGCTCTTCGTAGTGTCCTATTAGGAAAGGGGGATATATGCTTACCCAAGCAATCCTCATCGGACTTATCGCCGCATTTGGTAAGTTCGACTTCCAGCTCGGTACGCTCTATGCGTTCCGCCCCATCGTCCTGTGCCCGCTCGTGGGCCTGGTGCTGGGGGACCTGCAGTCCGGCCTCGCGATCGGCGCCAGCCTGGAGCTGCTGTTCATGGGCTCGATCTCCATCGGCGCCTACGTGCCGCCTGATGAGACGATCGGCGGCGTGCTCGCCTGCGCCTTCGCTATCCAGTTGGGCCAGAGCACCGAGGCAGCCATCGCGCTCGCTATGCCCATCGCCACGCTGTGCCTTGCCATCAAGAACATCCTCAACGCCGCCCTGCCGATTCTGGTTGACCGCGCTGATGTCTTCTCCGGCCAGGGCAACCTTAAGGGTGTCTATGCGATGCACTTCCTGATCGGTTTGACCGGTATCATCATGGCGTTCCTGCTGTGCTCGCTGTCGTTCTATCTGGGTGCTGACGCCATCCAGGGCATGCTCGACTTCATCCCGCCCTTTGTCCTTGCTGGCTTTGGCGTTGCCGCCAACATCCTGCCGGCCATGGGCTTCGCCATGCTCGGCCGCCTGGTGCTCACCAAGCAGCTCGTGCCCTTCTACTTCCTGGGCTTCCTGCTGTGCTCCTACGCCAACGTGCCCGTCCTGGGCGTCGCCCTGATCGCCATCATCATCGGCATCGACAAGTTCGACCTGCTCGGCCTGGGCGGAGCCCAGCCCCAGCTCTCCGCGGAAGGGGATGAGGACGATGACTTCTAGTCCCGAGAACAAGATCACGCGCTCCGACCTCGTCAAGAGCGCCGTCAACGTCGGCGCCCTGGGCATGGAGTTCTCCTGGACCTACTACAAGCAGATGAACATCGCCTTCTGCCTGATGGTCGCCAACATGCTCAAGAAGATCTACGCCGGCCGCCCCGACGACTACGCCGAGGCCCTGCACCGCCACTGCGCGTTCTTCAACATCACCGTCCAGTTCGCCCCGTTCGTCGGCGGCATCGCGATGGCCATGGAGGAGAAGGTCGCCCGCGGCGAGATCGAGCCCGAGAGCGTCAACGACGTCAAGGCCGCCCTCATGGGCCCGCTGTCGGGCATCGGCGACTCCATCTTCCTGTCGACGCTGCGCGTGGTCGCCGCCGCGGTGGGCATCAGCCTGTGCCAGGCCGGCAACCCCTTCGGCCCCATCGCCTTCCTGCTCATCTACAACGTCCCCGGCTTCGCGCTGCGCATCTGGGGCGCCGTCAAGGGCTACGAGCTGGGCGTGGGCTTCCTGGACGAGGCCCAGAGGACCGGCCTCATGCAGAAGATCATGACCTGCGTGGGCATCGTGGGCGTCATGGTCGTGGGCGCCATGTGCAAGGACATGTTCTGGGCCAGCATCCCGGTGGCCATCGGCTCGGGCGACGACGCCCAGACCCTCCAGGACATCCTGGACGGCATCATGCCCGGCATGCTCGGCATGATCGCCTTCTGGCTGTACTACTGGCTGCTGTCCAAGAAGATCAACCCCATGGTGCTGATCGTGGCCACCATGGTCGTGGGCATCATCGGCGCGTTCTTCGGCGTGCTGGCGTAAGGGCCCGGCCTATTATCTGCCCCCAAGGGAAACGGCGACCCATTGCGGTCGCCGTTTTTTATTACCGAAAGCTAGTTGGAGGTGCTTCGTGATTCGATCTGACAATCCACCCGATAATGGCGTGAGCGGGGCGATGTATCTATTTGGCACGGCGCTCTTGTGGAGTTTTATCGGCATCCTCGTTCGCGCCAATTCGCAGTCAGCTCTTTTGATCGGTGCCGTCACGGCAATATTTATGGCGCTCTTTATCCTGCTCGTCGGCAGGCCCGTCCTTCGCGTCAGCCGTCTTATTGTCCTTGTGGCCGTCTGCAACTTCGTGACGGGCACCACGTTTAACTTTGCCAACCAGCTCACGACGGTCGGCAACGCGATCGTTCTGCAGTACACCTCGATGATTTTCGTTATCGTGTATCAATCGCTCGCAACTCGCACGTTGCCCTCGCCTGCGAAGATTGCCTCCGTGGTGGTTGCTTTTACGGGTATGGGACTTTTCTTTTTAGGTGATTTGAGCGCCGAGGGCATGCTCGGCAACCTGCTTGCCGTCATTTCGGGCGCCACCTTTGGGCTGTGTTTCTTTTTAAACTCTCGCCCCGATGCGTCGCCCATGGTGTCCTCGCTCATCTCCTGCGGCATCTCGATACTGCCGATCGTCTATTTTGCCGGCGACCTAGGCTCCGTGAAACCCTTTGAGTGGGGGCTTATGCTGGTGCATGGCCTTTTTTGCAGCGGCCGCGAGTGTGCTGTATGCCAAGGGGATTGCGCGCACCAACGCGTTTGCGGCCAACTTGGTCTGCATGAGTGAGGTCGTGCTCGCTCCCTGCTGGTCGGCGCTCCTCTTTGGCGAGGTCTTTAGCTGGAACGAGTTCTTGGGCGCGGCGATGATCGTTTTGGTGATTGTGGCCAACTTGGCATCCGATGCTTTTGGCGACGGCTTTCTGGTGGCGCTTGTCCGCCATCGAAACAAAGAGCGTGCCTAATGGGATGCGCCTGCCGTTTACGGTAAAAAACACCCCGCTGAGCGACTGGTATTAAATAAGGCGAACCTGCATACCTATAATTGGTATCAAATCATTTGTGCCTGGTATGGGTGTTAGCAGCACGCCAGGTGCGGTTCGGACCGTGTGGTCAAACTCCCGGATTGATATCAATAACGCGCGCGACGGGAGTGACGACGGTTCGAGATTCCTTATTGGGAGGAACTATGCTTGTCCAAGCAATCCTCGTCGGCTTAGTCGGAGCTTTTGGATGTCTCGACTACCAGCTCGGCACCCTCTACGCGTTCCGCCCCATCGTCCTGTGCCCGCTCGTGGGCCTGGTGCTGGGGGACCTGCAGACTGGCCTTGCCGTTGGCGCCAGCCTGGAGTTGCTGTTCATGGGCTCGATCTCCATCGGCGCCTACGTGCCGCCTAACGAAACCGTCGGCGGCGTGCTCGCCTGCGCGTTTGCCATTCAGCTCGGTCAGGGTACCGAGACGGCCATCGCGCTCGCCATGCCCATCGCCGTCCTTGCACTGACGATCGGCAACATTACCAATGCCTTGTTCCCTGTGTTTGTCGATATGGCAGACAAGTTCGCCCTCAAGGGAAACCTCAAAGGCATCTACGCCGTTCATTGGGGAATTGGAATCTGGGGCTGCGTCGAGTACTTCCTGCTGTGCGGCGGCGCCTTCTATTTGGGTTCCGACGCCATCCAGGGCCTGCTCGACTTCATCCCGCCCTTCATCATCGACGGTTGCGGCGTTGCAGCCAACATCCTGCCGGCCATGGGCTTCGCCATGCTCGGCCGCCTGGTGCTCACCAAGCAGCTCGTGCCCTTCTACTTCCTGGGCTTCCTGCTGTGCTCCTACGCCAACGTGCCCGTCCTGGGCGTCGCCCTGATCGCCATCATCATCGGCATCGACAAGTTCGACCTGCTCGGCCTGGGCGGAGCCCAGCCCCAGCTCTCCGCGGAAGGGGATGAGGACGATGACTTCTAGTCCCGAGAACAAGATCACGCGCTCCGACCTCGTCAAGAGCGCCGTCAACGTCGGCGCCCTGGGCATGGAGTTCTCCTGGACCTACTACAAGCAGATGAACATCGCCTTCTGCCTGATGGTCGCCAACATGCTCAAGAAGATCTACGCCGGCCGCCCCGACGACTACGCCGAGGCCCTGCACCGCCACTGCGCGTTCTTCAACATCACCGTCCAGTTCGCCCCGTTCGTCGGCGGCATCGCGATGGCCATGGAGGAGAAGGTCGCCCGCGGCGAGATCGAGCCCGAGAGCGTCAACGACGTCAAGGCCGCCCTCATGGGCCCGCTGTCGGGCATCGGCGACTCCATCTTCCTGTCGACGCTGCGCGTGGTCGCCGCCGCGGTGGGCATCAGCCTGTGCCAGGCCGGCAACCCCTTCGGCCCCATCGCCTTCCTGCTCATCTACAACGTCCCCGGCTTCGCGCTGCGCATCTGGGGCGCCGTCAAGGGCTACGAGCTGGGCGTGGGCTTCCTGGACGAGGCCCAGAGGACCGGCCTCATGCAGAAGATCATGACCTGCGTGGGCATCGTGGGCGTCATGGTCGTGGGCGCCATGTGCAAGGACATGTTCTGGGCCAGCATCCCGGTGGCCATCGGCTCGGGCGACGACGCCCAGACCCTCCAGGACATCCTGGACGGCATCATGCCCGGCATGCTCGGCATGATCGCCTTCTGGCTGTACTACTGGCTGCTGTCCAAGAAGATCAACCCCATGGTGCTGATCGTGGCCACCATGGTCGTGGGCATCATCGGCGCGTTCTTCGGCGTGCTGGCGTAAGGGCCCGGCTGCATAGACTGTCATTGCAACCTGGTAAGGGGATGGAGCGGGCCTATGCCCTCCATCCCCTTACTTGTATAGAGGGAGTTCGTATGTTCGCGAAGGATCGCGAAGCAATGCGCCTGACGCCGGCAGAAGTCAGGCTGATTCTTATTGAGTCCCTGCAATGGTGCGCCAACAACGCGGTGTACTTTTTAGGGCTTATCGGCGCGGCGACGTATGATCTGGCTGGCACGGCCTTTTTGGTTGCTGCCATTACGCTCGTGCGCAATCTTATGACGTCGGCGGGCAATATGGTGTCGGGCTCGGTCATCGACCGCTTTGGACCGCGTCGGACGTCGTTTGTGACGTGCGTGATTACGGCGGTGCTATCGCTTGGCGTGGGGTTGGCGCCGTTGTCTGTCCCCGGGCTTGTGTTTGCCGCGTGCGTCTTGGGGCTTGCGGGCGGCTTTATCAACACCTGTACGCATGCGTTTCCGGGATACCTGGAGTCGACCACCGAGGGCCGTACCCGCGTGAACGGTCTCATGGTGTTCTACAGCAATATCGCCTATACCGCTGGCCCGCTGCTCGGTGGTGCCATCGTGAGCTGTTTTGCCACGCAATCGGTCTATCTGCTCATGGCGGGCATGATGGGTGTGGCGGCCGTGCTCTCCTTGGGCTGTCACGAGTGTGTTGCTCCCGCAAAAGGGGAGAAGCCGAAGGGCGGCATTCTGGGCGGCATGGCCGAGGGCGCGCGACTTACGTTTCGCGACCACGACCTGCGCCTTATCTTTATCTCGGGCTTTCTGGGCTTCTTTGCGTTTGGCGCGTTCGATTCGCTGGAGTCGTTGTTCTATCGCGATGTGCTCAACGTGGATATCGTCTGGCTGGGCTGGCTGTCCTCGGTCGTGGGCCTCACTTCCTCGGTGGGCGCGTTCATCCTGACCAAGCTTTCTGCCCGCCATGTCAACCTGCGATTGCTGCTCGGCGCGCTCATGGCCGTGGGCATTGGGTCCATGGTGTACGTGGGCACCGATATGCTGGGGGTCGCGATTATCGGTCAGGCGATTAACGGTCTGGCCTGGGGATTCCTGGAACCGCTGCAGATGATCTTGATTCAGGAGCGCGCTGACATCAAATACCTGGGGCGCATTACCGGCTTTGTGCGTTTTGGCCTGATGAGCGCCGGCGTGCTGCCGCTGCTGGCGGCTCCGTTTTTGGCGGAGGCTTTGGGTGTCCAGACGGTACTGTTTGGGGCATCGACCATTATTGCGCTGGTAGGAACGCTGTTCTTTGTCACACAAGGGAGGCGCCAGAGGCGTTAGCTATACATTCAATTCTAATTTAATACCACTCACCAGAGAATTTCGACCGTTTACCGAGGATTGGAGCAGATTGATAAGTGGTATTAAAAACACATTAGGTGTATGTCTATAATTGGTATCGAAAATAAACGCGATGTATAGAGTTGCGTGCAGGACAGAAAGGAAAAGCCATGAAGGAAACCGAGAAGATCGAGATCATGCACTTTAGCCAGGAGGGCTACGTCGAGGACGGCAAGAACGTCTACGAGACCGGCAAGAAGATGATTGAGCTCGCCGACAAGGTCGCCGACGAGGGCTACGACGCCGTGTTCCTGATGGGCGTCGGCGGCACCTGGGACGAGCTCATGCAGCTCGAGTACCTCATGAACAAGTTCGGCGACCGCGACCTCGAGGTCTACCTGATCCACGCCGCCGAGTGGAACGCCATGGGCCACAAGCGCATGACCGAGAAGTCCGTCGTGCTCACCGCCTCCGAGTCCGGCACCACCCCCGAGGTCCTCGAGGCCGTCAAGAAGATGAAGGGCATGGGCGTGCGCGTCTACGCCATGACCAAGCCCGAGGGCCCCATCGGCCAGGCTGTCGGCGCCGAGAATTGCGTCAAGATGGCTTCCGATCATGGTAACGGTGGCTGCGAGATGGGCTACTACCTCGCCGACTGCTTCGGCCTGCGCCTGCTCAACCGCCGCGGCTGCTTCCCCAAGTTTGACCTGTTTATCGAGCAGACCAAGGACATCTGGAAGGACATGCTCGACATCCGCAAGCGCTTCGAGCCGCGCGCCGAGGAGCTCGCCAAGAAGTACGCCCTGGCCCCCTACACCATGTTCATCGGCTCCGGCGCCCTGTGGGGCGAGACGATCCTGTTCTCGATGTGCATCCTCGAGGAGATGCAGTGGAAGCGCACCCGCTACATCACCTCGGCCGACTTCTTCCACGGCACCCTCGAGCTCGTGGAGCCCGGCGTCCCGGTCTTCCTGTTCATGGGCGAGGACGAGAACCGCAAGCTCGACGAGCGCGTCCGCGCGTTCCTGACCCGCGGCGTGACCGGCGACACCGACATCAACGTCATCGACACCGCCGAGTTCGCGATCCCCGGCCTTGACGACGAGTTCCGCGTCATCGTGTCTCCGTGGATCCTCTCCTCGCTGATCACCGATCGCCTTGCCGCTTACTACGAGACGGTCACCAAGCACAACCTCAACTACCGTCGCTACTATCACCAGTTCGACTACTAAGAGCAAATAACGTTTGTGTAATTGGGCCTCGCTCCTATATGGAACGGGGCCTCGCTTGGGTTGGAGAGAAATTATGAGCTATCCCCAGCTTGCCGTCATGAATATCAGCCATCGTTATTTTGACCTTGAGGAGTTCTTTTCTTCGGCGTCGGCTTCGGGCTACACGTGTTGCGAGCTTTGGACCGGGGCGATGCATCTGTATGTCGATTGCCATGGATACGATTCGCTCGAGCAGGTGCGGGAGCTGTCACACCGGTATGGGGTTCGGATTGTGGGGCTTTGTCCCGAACAGAACAACCCCAAGCCGTGGAATATCGCGGCGCGCGGGAATGAGGCGCGCGCCCGCACGCTCGCGTACTTTAAGAACGTTGTAGATATCGCGGCGGAACTTGGAGCCGAGCAGGTCATGGTCTCGAGCGGCTGGGCATTTTTGAACGAGCCGATCGAGGACGCGTGGGGTCGCAGCGCCTCGATGCTGCGTGCGATTGCCGAGCATGCGGGAGAGCGCGGCGTGCGACTGGTGCTCGAGGCCCTACAACCGGTTGAGTCGATGATCGTGAACTCGGCGGCCGATACGAAGCGCATGATCGAGGCAGTTGATCATCCGGCACTTAAGGCGTGTCTGGATTTGGGCGCTATGGCGGTGGCGGGGGATACCATCGACGATTATTTCGATCTGCTTGGCGATGATGTCGCCCACGTGCATTTTGTCGATGTTGCGGCAGATGGCACGACGCATCTTGCCTGGGGTGACGGCGACCGCGATATGCGCGCCGACCTGGATAGGCTGGTGGCGCGCGGCTATCGCGGAGTTGTTTCGGCCGAGACCTATGATTGGCGCTATTTCGCCAATCCCGCGGCAGCCGATGCGCAGGTTATGGCGGAGTACCGACGCGCGATTGGCGCCTAAGTGGGACAGGGCGCCGAGTTGGCGTTTGACGCTTTTTGAGAAACGGGACGTGCTTTCCGCTTGAGGCTTCTGGCGGAAAGCACGTCCCAGAACAGGCGCTCAGAATGGGACACACTTTCCGCTGAGGACCTCAACCGGAAACCGCATCCCAGTTTTTGGCTGGCGGGCGGGACGCGCTTTCCCCTATGTTTCCAAATGAATACGCTATGAGCCGAGGAGGACGATTCTCCCCGCAAACACTCTAGTATGCTAAAGTACCCAGAAGACCGGCGGAGCTATGCCGGTCTTCTGCTCTATATGAAACACAGCATGAGGAGGCTCACCAGATGACGGCCACACCGTGGGGATTCCGGGACATATTGCCCGAGGAGGCTCAGGCGCGCGAGGAGATTGCGCTGACGGTGAAGGGCTGCTTCAGGGGGCATCATTACCTTCCGGTCGAGACGCCGCTGCTCGAGGACAAGAGTTCGCTCGAGGAGGGCGGCCGCATCGCGGACACGCCGTTTAAGCTCTTTGACGATGATGGCCGACTGCTGGTGGTCCGTTCCGACAACACATTGCCGATCGTGCGTCTGGTTTCGACCCGCATGCGCGCGGCCGACCTGCCCCTACGCCTTCGCTACGAGGCGCCGGTGGTTCGCGAGTGTCAGCGCAATGCCGGTGGCTCGCGCCAGTTTACACAGCTGGGCTTTGAGCTTATCGGTGCGGGCGATACCGCGGGCGATGTCGAGATCGTCTCGCTCGTGGCCGAGGCGGTGCGCAAGCTGGCACTTCCCGATGCGCACATTATCGCGGGTAGCGTGCGTCCGTTTAAGGAGCTGCTCGCGGCGTGTGAGGATCGCGAGCTGGCCGCTGAGGCCCTGCGCTGCGTGCACGCCAACGACTTTGTGGGCCTCGATGCCCGCGTGGCGGCAAGCGCCGAGTCCGATGCCGTCAAGGCCGCCATTAGCGAGCTGCCGCGTTTGCACGGCGGTGCCGAGGTGCTCGACCGCGTGGACGCGCTGCTGGAGGCCGCCGGTATTGTCGCGCCGCTGACGCGCGAGCTGCGTGCCCTGGTCGAGGGCCTGGCACCCGAGGACGCCCAGGTGCTGTCATTCGACTTCTCCATCATGAACTCTTTCGATTACTACACGGGCCTGGTCTTTAAGGCCTATGCCGGCGGCTTGCCCGATCCGGTGGGCTCGGGCGGACGCTATGACTCCATCTTTACCGGCGCATTTGGCGACGGTATCGAGGTGCCGGCGGCGGGCTTCGCCTTTTCGCTCGAGCGCCTGGAGGCCGCGCGCACCTCGGCCGAGGATGCCGCTTCCGATGGCGACCACGCCGTGGGCCGTGGCGCCGAGGGCCCGCTGCGCATTGCCGTGCCCAAGGGCTCGCTTAAGGCCGACACGCTCGACGTGCTTGAGACCGCGGGCCTGGACGTCTCCGAGCTGCGTGACCCCGGCCGTCACCTGATCGTGCGCGGCCGCGACACGCGTGCCGGCGAGGGCGCGGTCGGCGATATCGAGTTTGTCATCGTGCGTCCCAGCGATGCGCCTGCCTTTGTGGGCTGCGGTGGTGCCGATTGCGGCATCTGCGGTTGGGACTCGCTCATCGAGGCAGACCTCAACCTGCTGCAGCTGGTCGATCTGGGCTACGGCCTGTGCACGTTTATCGAGGCGGAGCCCGCGTGGCGCGCCGGCCAGGCCGAGCGCAACTATGCCCGCCGCGGGTCGCTTCGCGTGGCCACCAAGTACCCGCGCATCGCGAGCGCCTGGTATGCCGAGCGCGGCGTGAATGCCGATATCGTCTCGCTGCACGGTAACATCGAGCTGGGCCCCATCGTCGGTATGACCGATCGCATCGTGGACATTACCGCCACGGGCGCCACGCTGCGCGATAACGACCTGGTTATTACTGGTCGCATTATGGACTGCACGGCCCGCTTCTTTGTCAACCCGGGTGCTGCGCGCCTGGATCCGCGCGTTCGCAACCTGGCCGATCGCCTGGCTGCTGCCGTGAAGGACAAGCATTTTGAGCCCGTTGCGGGCTCGGCACAATAGCGCGAGCACGCACGGGCGTCCCAACGTCCGGGCTGCGGGCCGATTGGTGCCGCCGCCCGGCCTCTCGTTTTTCCAAACGCAACCTCGACCGATAGGGGATACCGATATGAAGACCATCAAGCTTGCTCCCGGTGAGCGCCTCGTTACCAACCAGCTCAACCGCAAGGGCGTGCTGCCGCAAAACATCATCGACGCCGCCCGCGATATCGTGGCCAACGTGCGTGCCAACGGGGATGCCGCGGTGCGCGATTGCTGTCAGCGTTTTGACGGCGTTGAGCTGCAGAGCTTCCGCCTGCCGCAAGAGCAGATCGATGCCGCGCTCGAAGGCCTTGACCCGGCCTTTGTCGCCGCGCTTAAGAAGGCCGCGCGCCAGATTCGCGAGTTCCACCAGCGCGAGGTCGAGCAGAGCTGGTTTACCACGCGTGCGGACGGCACGATGCTCGGCGTTAAGGTGACCCCGCTCGCGGCGGCCGGCATCTACGTGCCGGGCGGTCGCGCTCAGTATCCCTCCACCGTGCTCATGAACGCCATTCCCGCCAAGGTTGCCGGTGTCAAGCGCGTGGTTATGGTGACTCCGCCGCAAAAGGATGGCCTGATCAGCCCCTACACGCTCGCGGCGGCCAAGCTCGGCGGCGTGGACGAAATCTATATGGTAGGCGGCGCCCAGGCCGTGGCCGCGCTGGCGTACGGTACCGAGACCATTCCGCGTGTCGATAAAATCACCGGTCCGGGCAACGCTTTTGTTGCCGCTGCCAAGCAGATTGTCTCGGGCGATGTGGGAATCGACATGGTCGCCGGCCCGTCCGAGGTCTGCGTGCTGGCCGATGCCACGGCCAAGCCTATGGTGGTCGCGGCAGACCTGATGGCCCAGGCCGAGCACGATCCGCTGGCAGCCTGCTATCTGGTGACTTGCGACGAGCAGTTTGCGCGCGAGGTCGAGGCTGGCATCGACATCCTGGTGGCGCAGTCGCCACGCGCCGAAATCACGCGCGCCTCGCTCGACAACGAAGGCACCATCGTGGTGGCCGCCGACATGGCTGCCGCCGTCGAGGCCGTGAACACCGTCGCGCCCGAGCACCTTGAGCTGCACTGCAAGGATGCGATGGGCCTGCTCGGCGGCATTCGCAACGCCGGCGCCATCTTTGTGGGCGCTTGGAGCTCCGAGCCGCTCGGCGATTATGTTGCCGGCCCCAACCACACGTTGCCGACCGGCGGCACGGCCATGTTCTCCAACCCGCTTTCGGTCGAAGAGTTCGTTAAGCGCTCGAGCGTCATTTGCTATACGCCCGAGGGCCTGCTCTCCGACGCTCCCGCCACACAACGTCTGGCCGAGGCCGAGGGCCTGTGGGCGCACGCGCTATCCGCCGCTCTGCGTCGCCTTGTGCTGGAGCAGGGCGAGGATGCCGTGAGTGCCGAGTCTCTGGCTGCGGCCGACCTGACCAAGGTCGCCTGGCCGGGCGACGCCGTGGCGACGGTTGCCAAGGGTGTGGACCTGGCTTCCGCTGGCGCGACCGGCGAGGAGGCCTAACATGGCCGAACTCACGCCGCGTATGAAGGGGCTCGTCCAGCCCTACTTGGCCGGTATTGAGCCCTACGATCCCAACTTTACGCCCACGCGCATTAACCTTTCGGCCAACGAGAACACCTATCCCGTGCCGGCCGGCGTGCGCGAGGCGGTCGACGCGGCGCTCGCCGCTACGCCGCTCAACCGCTATCCCGATCCCATGTCGAACGACCTGCGCGACGAGCTGGCTGCTTGGCGTGGCGTGACGCGCGAGAACATCTGCGTGGGCAACGGCGGCGACGAGCTACTCTATAACTTCCTGCTGGCGTTTGGCGGCGCGGGGCGGACCCTGCTCAACTGCCCGCCGTGCTTTAGCGAGTACGCGTTCTTTGCGTCGCTGTGTCAGACCGAGGTGCGCGACGTGTGGCGCGACCCGGCGACTTTTGAGCTCGACCAGGCGGCTGTGTTCGCGGCCGCACCCGAGTGCAACCTGGCGATCGTGACCTCACCCAACAATCCCACGGGCGACGTGGCGCCGCTCGACTTTGTCGCGGCGCTGTGCGATGCGTGCCCCGGCATGGTCATGGTCGACGAGGCCTACGTGGAGTTTGCCGACGATTCGTTTGGCGCGGCCACCACGGCGCAGGGGCTTATCGCCGAGCATCCCAACCTGGTGATTCTGCATACGTTGTCCAAAGCGTTTGGCGCCGCCGGCACGCGCCTGGGCTATGTGATCGCGGCACCCGAGGTCATCGACGTGTTCGCGGCGATTCGCCAGATCTATTCGGTCAACGTGCTGAGCCAGGCCGCCGCGCTTGCCTGCGTGCGTGCCCGCGATGCCTACGCGCCTGTGGTGGCGCAGGTCGCATCCGAGCGTGAGCGCGAGCTGGCCGCTCTGCGCGTGATGGCTGCCGAGGGCTTGCCCGTGGAGGCGTGGCCGAGCGCGGCGAACTTTGTGCTCGTGCGCACGCCGCATGCCACGCGCGTGCGCGAGCGCCTGCGCGACGAGTATTCAATTTTGGTGCGCGACTTTAGCTACGCGCCGGGGCTCGCGGACTGCCTGCGCATTACCGTGGGCACCCCGCAGGAAAACGACGAGGTGCTGGCAGCGTTTGCCGCGCTGGTGAAGGAGGAGATGTAGATGGACCGCTATGCCGAGGTAACCCGCAAGACGGGCGAGACCGACATTGTCGTAAAGCTCGACCTGGATGGAACCGGCGTGTGCGATATCTCGACCGGCGTGCCGTATTTCGACCACATGCTCAACGCTTTTGGCCGCCATGGTCTGTTCGATCTGACGGTGCACGCGGTGGGCGACGTCGAGGTCGATGCACATCACACCGTCGAGGACACGGGTATTGTGCTGGGCGAGGCGTTTTGCCAGGCGCTGGGCGACAAGGCGGGCATTACGCGCTTTGCCGACGCGGCGATCGCCATGGACGAGACGCTTGTGATGGCTGCTGTTGATATTTCGGGCCGCGGGCAGGCCTACTGCGAGCTGCCCGTGCCGACCGAGCGCGTGGGCAGCTTCGATACCGAGCTGGCCGTCGAGTTCTTCTACGCCTTTGCGCGCGATGCCAAGCTCACGCTGCACGTGCGCGAGCTGGCGGGCGGCAACTCGCATCACATTATCGAGGCCGCCTTTAAGGCCGTGGGCCGCACGATGCGCCACGCCTGCGAGCTCGATCCCCGCGTGCAGGGCATCCCCAGCACCAAGGGCTCGCTGTAACCGCAACAAAGGCAAAAACCACTACGAAGGTGCCTGTCCCCTTTGTGGTGGTTTTGGACGATGAGATAAGGGAGGGGTCGCGTGGGCGAACCGAAGATCGTGGTGGTCGACTACCACAAGGGCAACTTGTCGAGCGTTGCGCGCGGGCTTGCGCGCGCCGGTGCCGCCGCCTGCACGTCGGACGATCCGGAGCAGATCCGCAACGCCGACGGCCTGGTCATCCCGGGCGTGGGCGCGTTTTACGACGCGGTCGCCTTTATGCGCGAGGGCGGCGAGGCGGACGCGGTGCTCGACGCCGTTGCCGCCGGAACTCCGTTGCTCGGCATCTGCCTGGGCCTTCAGTTGTTTTTTGAGCGCGGCAACGAGGGCGTTCCTGCGAGCGAGAGCGCGGTCGCCGACGGCAACGCCTCCGAGCGGGCCGGTGCCCTCTGGGTCGATGGCCTGGGTATTATGCGCGGCTCGTGCACGCGCCTGGAGTCGAGCCGCCTGAAGGTGCCGCACGTGGGCTGGGACCAGGTGCACATGACGTCCGCCGGTGCGGCTGATCCGCTGCTTGCCGGTTTTGCCGAGGGCGCCAACATGTACTTCACCCACAGCTACGCGGTGGCCGACGACGCCGATACCGCCGATGTGCTGGCACGCACGCACTATACGCGGAGCTTCCCGTGCATCGTGCGTCACGGCAACGTGTGGGGCTGCCAGTTCCATCCCGAGAAATCCTCCGCGCTGGGTCAGCGCATCCTTAAGAACTTCGTCAACATCGTCGAGGAGGTCGGCCGATGATCCTGTTTCCCGCAATCGATCTGATCGGCGGCAAGGTTGTACGCCTGGAGCGCGGCGACCGCAGCCGCTGCAAGGTATATTCCGACGACCCCGTGGCCGTCGCCCGCTCGTTTGCCGAGCAGGGCGCAAGCTGGGTGCATGTCGTCGACCTGTCCGCTGCCTTTGGCGAGGACGAGGACACATGCGCTGCCAACTCGGCGGCGATTAAGGCCATCTGCGGCGTCGACGGTCTGTCCGTGGACGTGGGCGGCGGCGTCCGCTCGCTCGCACGCATCGACGAGCTGGCCGGCTATGGTGCTCGCCGCATTGCGCTGGGCACCGTGCTGGTGACCGAGCCGGGTTTTGCCGAGGTGGCAGCCCAAGGCTTTGGCGAGCTGCTGGTGGCTGACATTGCCGCACGCGACGGCCAGGTCAAGGTGAACGGCTGGCGTGACGGCGCGGGCGTGGCGCTCGACGATGCCGTGGCGCAGCTTACCGAGCTGGGCTTTAAGCATCTGGTGTATACCGACATCGCGCGCGATGGCATGCAGACGGGCATCGATGTGGCGGCGTATCGTCATGTGGCCGAGGTCGCGGGCTTTCCCGTCGTGGCTTCGGGCGGCATCTCGACGCTCGACGATATCCGCGCGCTGGCCGCGGTGGGTGAGGGCGCGATTGAAGGCGCCATTACCGGTCGCGCGCTCTACGAGGGCAACTTTACGCTGGTACAGGCGCTGGCCGCCGCCCGAGGGGAGGAGTAGCCCATGCTTACCAAACGCGTGATTCCCTGCTTGGACGTTAAGGACGGCCGCGTGGTCAAGGGCGTCAACTTTGTGAGCCTGCGCGATGCGGGCGACCCGGTGGAGCTTGCCCGTGCCTACGACCGCGAGGGTGCGGACGAGGTTGTCTTCCTGGACATTACCGCCACGAGCGACAACCGCGCGACGACCATCGAGATGGCGGCGCATGCGGCCGAGGAGCTCGCTATTCCCTATACCGTGGGCGGCGGCTTTCGCGACCTGGCGGGCATGCGCACCATGGTTGCAGCCGGTGCTGACAAGGTGTCGCTCAACTCTGCCGCCGTGCGCGACCCGTCGCTGATTAGCCAGGCTGCCGCGGCGTTTGGCAGCCAGGCCGTGGTCGTGGCGATCGATGCCAAGCACGTCGGCTTGCCTGGCGCATCCGGTGCCGACAAGTGGGAGGTCTTTACCGCAGGAGGCCGCAACGCCACGGGCATCGACGCGGTGGCGTGGGCCGAGGAGGCGGCTCGTCGCGGTGCCGGCGAGATCCTGCTGACCAGCATGGACCGCGACGGCACCAAGGCCGGATTTGACCTGGCGCTCACCCGCGCCGTGGCGCGCGCGGTGCCGATTCCGGTGATCGCGAGCGGCGGTGTGGGCACGCTCGAGCATTTTGCTGAGGGTGTGATCGAGGGCGAAGCCGACGCCGTACTGGCGGCAAGCGTCTTTCACTTTGGAACCTTCAGCATTCGCCAGGTGAAGGAGTATATGGCGTCGCAGGGCATCCCTGTGAGGCTGGACTTTTAGCGCTGCGGCTTGCCCAGGCACCCGACCTTCCGGCTCCAACCCTCCTCGCGTACTTAAGTACGCGTCGTCGGGCTTGTCGCTCGGAATCTCGGGCACCTGGACAACCCTCGCCGACCTGTGGGATTTCGTTTGTTGCTTGGGAGAAATGATGACTGAGGTAATAGAAGCGTCTGATCTTACGTACGACGCCCGTGGGTTGATTCCTTGTGTGGTTCAGCAGTATGACACCGGCGAGGTGCTTATGGTTGCCTGGATGAACGAGGAGTCGGTGGGGCTGACGCTCAAGACCGGTACCACGTGGTTTTGGAGCCGCAGTCGCCAGGAGCTCTGGAACAAGGGCGCGACGAGCGGCAATATGCAGGAGGTCAAGGAGCTTTGGGCCGACTGCGATAGCGATACGCTGCTGGTCAAGGTTGACTCGCCGGGTCCGGCCTGCCATACCGGCAACCGTACCTGCTTCTTTAAGAAACTCGCGTAGGGCGGGCGCTCGATTAGACGCTCGGCCAACCAGAAAGGATTGAACTATGGGTGTGCGCACCGCAAACGTTCAGGATGGAAATATCGGTGAGACGCTGACGGGGCTCGCCGAGGTGATTCACGGCCGTCGCGACGCATCGCCGCAGGAGAGCTATACCGCTCGCCTGCTGACCGACGTCGAGGACGAGCTGCTCAAGAAGCTTGCCGAGGAGGCGAGCGAGGTGATCATGGCCTGCAAGGATAACGATCACGATCACATCCGCTACGAGGCTGGCGACCTGGTCTACCACTTGCTCGTGACGCTTGAGCGCTACGGCATTACCCTCGACGAGCTGGCCGGCGAACTCAACGCCCGCCGCCACTAGTCGTTTGGGACAGTCTTTGTTGGTGTAACGGGGTCATGGAAGTTGCGGTGAAATAGGGACTGTTTAAGCGCTTCATCAGGCAAAACAATCCCTATTCCACCGCAACTTATGAAGGGATGGTTAGGCGAGGGGCGTGGACTCCCATTCTCCGGTGAGGTGGGGGATGCCGAAGGTTCGGTAGCCGCAGTCGTAGGCGTGTGCCTGGGCCTCGCGGATGTTCCAGCAGATGTCGCAGGCGCGGTGTGCGTCCGAGCCAAAAGTTATCGGCACCTCGGCGTGGGCAAAGCAATGCAGCAATCCGGTCGTGGGATAGTAGTCGTTGAGGCCCTTGCGCGGTGCGGCGGTCGAGACCTCAATGCGGCGGCCCGTATCGTGGGCGCATTCGGCCATCTGCTGCCAAAACGGTGCGGGGTCAAAGTCGGGCGTAAAGCCTTCCTTCGAAAAGCGCATGACCAGGTCGGGGTGGGCCATCACGTCAAAGTTGAGCGAGCTTTCGCAAGCGCGGCACCAGTCGTCGACATAGCGCTCCCATACGCCGCGCACGCCCAGGTTTTCCCAAACGTGCAGGTCGGTGTCGTCGTCGATCCAACCGCAAAGGGAATCGGGCGTATCGGGGCGAGCGACGTTTTCCGTTCCCGCCGTACCCGCGGCACCGGCCATGATATCGCCCGGGTTGCCAATCCAATGCACGCTGCCCAAGCGCACTATGGCACCCGCGGACCAGCGCTCAACCAAAGGCTCGCAACCTTCGTACCAGTCGCATTCAAAGCCATAGATAAGCTCGAGCTCCGGCGTGATCTGCGCGGCGAGCTTGCGGGCGTCCTCAAAAGCCAGACGATGCGCCGGCAGGTCGCCCTCAGTAACCTGCACTTCGCAGTTGGCGTCCATGCTGGCGGGCAGGGTGAGATGGTCGGTCGAGACCATGACGCGGCAGCTGGCCGCAGCAGCGGCGCGAACGTTGTCCTCAAACGAGGCATGACCGTCCGAGAACGAGGTGTGGGTATGGCAATCGATCAGCGGGCAAGCAGACATGGCGGCTCCTTTGCGTCAAGCGAATCCGCTCCATTGTAATGGCGCAGCTCTCAACACGCCGGGCACGCCGGGGGTCGAAATCGATTGGAAAGGCTGCGCGGCGCGCGGTGCGGCCTCGCTTGCGCTCTCAAAACATGTGCATCAGCCTCCAAAAGCTGCAAAAAATGACATGTTTGGAGGCTGACGTACACGTTTGAATGGAGCGGGCCGGCGTTGGAGCGCGCCAGCACTTGCGCCCAGCAAAAGTCGCACCTATCCCATGACGCCGCCCCTGCGCCGCCTGCGATGTGCTAGCGTTTGGGTGGACAAAAACGAGCCCGCGCGGAAAGGATCCGGACCGTATGCAATGCGATAGCACATCTCCGCTGTCTCGCGAGACCGATGCGCCCGAGACCATCGTCAAGCTGGAATGCGACATCGACGATGCGTCGCCCGAGGTGCTCGCCTACGCCGCCGACCGCCTGCGCGAGGCAGGTGCGCGCGAGGTGCACTGGCTGCCCCTCTATTGCAAGAAAGGCCGCCCCGGCTGGCAGCTGCAGGTGATCTGCTCGCACGAGGATATCGAGCGCCTGCAGACGATTATCTTTTTGAGAAACCACGACCAACGGCATTCGTCGCCAGGTCATGGAGCGCGTCTGCCTGTCACGCCGCTTTGAGCGCGTAACGACGCCATGGGGCGAGGTGTCCGTCAAAGTGGCCACCCTGCCCGACGGCAGCGAGCGTGCGGCGCCCGAGTACGAGGACTGCGCCCGTCTCGCCCGCGAGCATAATGTGCCGCTCCAGCGCGTGATGCGGGCGGCCCAGAGCGCGGCACTGCGATTTGAATAACGCGGCTGGTGGCGACATCCTGCGCCTAGCCATATCAACCCCATTCGAAAGGATCTCCCCATGAAATACCTCATCGCCTCCGACATCCACGGCTCGGCATACTGGGCCGAGCGCCTCTGCGCCGCCATCGAATCCGAGCAGCCCGACCGCATCGTGCTGCTGGGCGACCTGCTCTACCACGGTCCGCGCAACGACCTGCCGCGCGATTACGCCCCCAAGCGCGTGATCCCGCTGCTCAACGCCCTGGCCGACCGCATCATCGCGGTCCGCGGCAACTGCGACGCCGAGGTCGACCAGATGGTGCTCGACTTTCCCGTCATGGCGGACTACGCTACGCTGTTCGACGAGGCCGGCCGCGAGCTGTTCCTGACGCACGGCCATGTCTTTGGCGCCGGCATGCACAACAGCGTCGACCACGCGCCCGCGTTGCCCGAGGGCTCCGCGCTCGTCTACGGCCACACGCACATCAAGGTCAACGAGGAAAGCGCCGCGCACCCGGGCCTGTGGCTCTTCAACCCCGGCAGCGTGAGCATCCCCAAGGACGGCACGCACAGCTACGGCATCTACGAGGGCGGAGCGTTCCGCCACGTGATCCTGGAGGAGGACTAACCATGGCGCAGCATATGGCTCAGCAAAATGCCGAGGGCTCGCGCGATCTGTCCACGCTGGTCGACGCGTCGGCCGAGCTGCAGCATCTGGTGCAGACCATCTGGCGTCTGCGTCAGCCCGATGGCTGCCCGTGGGACCGCGAACAGACGCATCGCAGCATCGGCAAGAACATGATCGAGGAGGCCTACGAGGCGCTCGACTGCATCGAGGCGGACGACGCGGCACACCTGCGCGAGGAGCTGGGTGACGTGCTCATGCAGGTCGTGCTGCATGCGCAGATTGCTGCCGACGCCGGCGAGTTTACGCTGGCCGACGTGGCGCGCGATATCGACGCCAAGCTCATCCGCCGCCACCCGCACGTGTTTGGCGATGCGGATGCCGAGAGCTCCGACGAGGTGCTCAAGATTTGGGACGAGGTCAAGCTTGCCGAGAAAGCCGCCAAGGACAAGGCCGTGGCGGCGGGCGAGGCCGCGCCCGAGGGCCTGCTCGACGGCGTGCCCACGCATCTGCCGGCGCTGATGCAGGCGCAGAAGGTGTCGCGCAAGGCGGCTGCCGTGGGCTTTGAGTGGGAGACGGTCCAGGATGTGTGGGACGAGGTCGCCGAGGAGCGTGCCGAGTTTGAGGCCGAGGCCCCTGGCTCGCCCGAGCGCGAAATGGAGTTTGGCGACCTGCTCTTTGCCCTGGTCAACGTCGCGCGCAAGGAGGGTATCGACGCCGAGAGCGCCCTGCGCGCGAGCACGGCCAAGTTTCGCCGTCGCTGGGCTGCGATGGAGCAGATGGCGGCCGATGCTCACGTGGATCTGGCCGAGCTCTCGACCCACGGCCTCAACGACCTGTGGGATGCCGCAAAGGCGGAGGAGTAAGACTGCGGGAACGACGGGCTGACACGCCTCATCGTTCCCGCTAAATTTTTCGAAAATCAAGTGTATCCCTCGGCTAACTTAGGGCATAATGCAAAAAGTGCGACATGGCTAACTTACGGAGACGCACCGACGGTGCACGGTCAGCCGGTCGCTTGCATCCAATACGTTTCCAAGTGAGAGGGAGACAACATGAGCGATATTTTGGACGTCTACGGTCGCGAGGTGCTCGACAGCCGCGGCAATCCCACCGTCGAGGTCGAGGTCGTGCTCGAGGACGGCAGCTTTGGCCGCGCAATGGTGCCTTCGGGTGCTTCGACCGGCGCCTTTGAGGCATGCGAGCTGCGCGACGGCGACAAGGGCCGCTACCTGGGCAAGGGCGTTTCGCAGGCCGTCGAGCATGTCAACAACGAGTGCGCTAACGCCATCGTGGGCCTCGACGCCTTCGACCAGCGCGCCGTCGATGCCGCGCTGATTGCCGCGGACGGTACCCCCAACAAGACCAAGCTCGGTGCCAACGCCATCCTGGGCGTGTCGCTGGCCGTCGCCCGCGCCGCTGCCGAGTCGGCGGGCCTGTCACTGTACCAGTACCTGGGCGGCGTCAACGCCCATCTGCTGCCCACGCCCATGATGAACATCCTCAACGGCGGCGTGCATGCCGACAATAACGTTGACTTCCAGGAGTTTATGATCATGCCGGTGGGCGCCCCGAGCTTTGCCGAGGGCCTGCGTTGGTGCGCCGAGGTCTACCACACCCTCAAGGGCGTGCTGCACGAGGCCGGCCTGGGCGGCGGCGTGGGCGACGAGGGCGGCTTTGCGCCCAACCTCAAGACCAATGCCGAGCCGTTCGAGTACATCACCAAGGCCGTGGAGAAGGCCGGCTTTAAGCCCGGCGTCGACTTCATGTACGCCATGGACCCGGCCTCGACCGAGTTCTACAACGCCGAAACCGGCATGTACGAGCTCAAGGGCGAGGGTGTTGAGTACACGAGTGCCCAGATGGTCGATTACTGGGAGAAGCTCGTCGACACCTATCCCATCATCTCCATCGAGGACGGCATGGCCGAGGAGGACTGGGACGGCTGGGTCGAGCTTACCCGCCGCATTGGCAACAAGGTGCAGCTGGTGGGCGACGACCTGTTCGTCACCAACACCGAGCGCCTCAAGAAGGGCATCGAGCTGGGTGCCGCCAACGCGATCCTGGTCAAGGTCAACCAGATCGGCACGCTCACCGAGTCGCTCGAGGCCATCGAGACCGCCAAGGAGGCCGGTTACGCTTGCATCGTGAGCCACCGCTCCGGCGAGACCGAGGACTCCACGATCGCCGACCTGGTCGTGGGTGTCAACGCCGGCCAGATCAAGTCGGGCGCCCCGTGCCGCAGCGACCGTATCGCCAAGTACAACCAGCTCATCCGCATCGAGGACGAGCTCGAGGGCAGCGCGCGCTTCGCCGGCAAGGCCGCGTTCTACAACATTCGCTAAACAAGTGGCGCTCGCGGGGGGCGGGGTTGACTCGGCTCCGTTCCACTTCTGATGGCCGCCATTGGGCGCTGGGCCATATGGCTCAGCGCCTTTTTTATGTCGAGCAAAGGCTGTCGAAGGCGGCGCGGGCGCTCGTGCTATAACTAGAATACTTAGCGCAAACAAACCTCAACCGCACAAGGCGCACATGGATCAGATTTACGACAACAGGTACTATTCCGCCGGTTCGCGTGAGCCGTCGCCTCGCCGTGCGCGCACAGTGCAGCTCGGTGGGTCCGCCTACGCCGGCGCCGACCGCTCCACGCAGCGCCCGACAAGTACCTCGCGCCCCAATGCTCATGTGAATACTTCGGCAGATGGACCGGTGCGCCCGGCACGTTCGTCGCATGCGTCGCGTCCCTCGGCCCAGATGCACGACAGGTCGAGCAGGCCCTCGAGCCGTCTTTCGGGCTCGGACTTTATGCGCTACGCCAATGACAATGCGGTGGTCAAGGCGATCTATGACTTTACGCATGGCTCTCTGCGCCCGCTGTTTATCGGCATTGTCGTGGCGCTGGCGCTCGTGAGCCTGTATTTTCCCGTACGCGACCTGTACGTGGCTAAGCGCTCGAGCGACATCTTGGCCAAGCAGGTCGAGATTCGTCAGCAATACAATGATGAGATGAAAAAAGACACTGATAAGTGGTTCTCGGAAGAGGGCATTAAGGATTCGGCACGGGGCCTGGGCATGGCGATGCCCGGCGAGAAGAGGATTGAAGTGCTGGGCCTGGACGATGATTCGGATTCGTCGTCGAGCAAAAAGTCCTCAAACGCCAAGAAGGCCAGCGAAGTGGCCAAAGAGATCGAAGAGGTCGGCAAGGACGCGCCGTGGTACATCAAGACGCTCGATATGCTGTTTGGATTTAACGGCGTCGAGGGCCAGACGGTCGCGTCCAGCGGCGAGTAGGCGAGTAGCGCCCGGAGGGGAGCCCGCAATGGCAGATTGCAAACGATATAAGGTGGCCGCGATCGACCTGGGAACGGTGTCGTCGCGACTGGTGCTGGCGCAGGTCGAGGGCGGGGCGATCGTGGAATCGTCCAAGCATACCGAGATTACCGACCTGGGCGAGGGTGTGGACGCGACGGGCCGCTTTTGCGAGGCGGCTGTCGAGCGTGTGCTCGCTGCGTGTCGCATATTTGTGGATGAGGCGCGTGCCTTTGGGGCCGCGTGCGTCTGCACCACCTGCACGAGTGCCGCGCGCGATGCGTCCAACGCCGCGCTGCTGCTGGACGGCCTGCGCGATCTGGGGCTTGAGCCGCAGGTGATTCCGGGCGAGGTCGAGGCGCGCCTGACGTTTTTTGGCGTGGCGCACGACTTTGCCGGCGAGCGCATCATTGTTGCCGATTCGGGCGGCGGCTCCACGGAGCTCGCGACGGGCGTGTACGCACCGGAGCGTGGCGTCTTTGCGCTGGAGGGAACGCGCTCGCTGGACATCGGTTGCCGTCGCGTGACGGAGCGGTTTTTCTCGACGCTGCCACCCGCACGCGGCGAGCTTGCTGCCGCTGCCTCGTGGGCAGGCGAGCAGTTCGCCGCCTATTTTGAAGGCCTGCCCAGCGACTTTGAGCGCGCCGAGCGTCTGGTCGCGGTGGGTGGCACGGTGACTACGCTGGTGGCTCTGGTCCACGAGCTGGAACCGTACGATTCGAGCTTTGTTCACCTACGCGAGCTGTCGCTGGAGCAGGTCTCGGCCGCTATCGAGCGCATGTCTGTGTTGGACGCGGAAGGCATCGCCGCGCTACCGGGTGTACAGCCCAAACGCGCGGGCGTGATCTTGGCTGGCGCCGTGGTGATCCGCGAACTCATGCGTGCCGGCGGCTACAAGACGCTCACCGTAAGCGAGAACAGCCTGCTCGCCGGCATGGCCGCCACCATCAACGAGACTCTCGACGGCGCGACCCCCACCATCGGCTGGACCCCGAGCCTGAGTGCTCTTTAACCGTCTTCCTCTGAGTTGCGGTGAAATAGTTCCTAAATAAGCTGGTAAACGGTATAAACAGGATCTATTCCACCGCAACTTAGAGCCCCGCCGGCGTGTAAAAGAAACGAGCCCGCATCCCTGGGGGACGCGGGCTCGTAAAAACCAAATGGTAGGGGCGGTGGGACGTCTGCGTATTTGCTGCGCAAATACGCACCGGCTTCGGCCGCCTGTCGGCGCCCTCGCCGGCTCGCTGCGGACGCTGCGCGTCCGCTTGACGCTCGCCCCCTCGCGGGTTCGAGCCCCACCGGCGTGTAAAAGAAACGAGCCCGCATCCCTGGGGGACGCGGGCTCGTAAACAATACGTGGTAGGGGCGGTGGGACTCGAACCCACAATCCTTGCGGCGAGAGATTTTAAGTCTCCTGCGTATGCCAATTCCGCCACGCCCCCGTGAGACTAGAAGTCTAGCACAAGCCGTCCGTTACGCGTTGACGGCCATCGAGTGTTGGCCCGACTTCTCCAGGAACTCTTGGAACTTGGCCTCGTCGCCTTTGTTCTTGTACTGCAGGGCCAGCAGGTATTCCAGGCGGCAGCTCTTGACCTTGTCGTCACCGGCATCCTTGAGCATGCGCTCCAGCTCGGGAATGTCGTTGTGGCGCTTGAGGATCATCGTGTCGTACATCAGTTGGCATTCGTGCGCGACTGCCTCGGCCTGACCGCCCTCAAAGCCCTTGATCTCGTGCAGGAGTTCCTTGGACTTTTTGCGGTCCTCCTGGCCAACGTAGTAGTTAAAGGCTTTGATCACCAGGTCGACGCGCTGCATCTTGGGCAGATTGAGCCCCAGCAGCAAATCGAACATCTCATCGGCGCGCTTGTGGTCCTCGCGCAGCAGATAGGAGTTCAGACGCAGGTAGTCGCGGTTGTAGCGCGGGTACAGCATGCTGGTGAGTTTGCCGTCGAGCAAACGATCGAACTCATCCCACTGCTTGGCAGCCATAAGCTGCTGCAGACGCTTGAACGTGGTGCGTTTTTTGACGCTAAAGAACACCGACACGGCGATGCAGATGATAACGACGGCGGTCCAGAGGGTGCGGGAATCGGGCATGTTAGGGTCCTTAGTCGCTCATAAAGCGAGCGGTATGACAACACGTACTAGATGTATTATACGCAGCGCGCAAGCAAACTGGCATAAAAGCTCATCGAGGCCGAGTGCCATCGCTCGCTGCGGTACACTTACCTAAAGTAAACCATGAAGGGAGACATTACCTATGAAGAAGATCGTTTTGGCTTGCGGTGCTGGCGCTGCTACTTCCACGCTCGTTGCCCAGAAGGTCGCTACCATGCTCGACGCCAACGGCTATGCCGGCAAGTATGAGATCGTGCAGTGCGCCATCTCCGAGGCCAAGGACGCTTGCGACGAGGGCGCCGACCTGCTGATCGCCACCACCGTTGCCCCCGAGGGCCTCACCTGCCCGTACGTGAGCGGCGTGCCCTTCATGACCGGCATGAACCGCGTCGCTGCCGAGAAGGCCGTTCTCGACGTTATGGCTCAGTAGGCGCTGCCTGTATGAATGAGCAGAACGCCAATCCGGTCGAGCTCTTTGGCATGCGCGTTGCCCATGTGGGCATTAACGCCACCGACCCGGCAGACGCCCTGGAGATCGCGGAGCTGTTCTCGACGATGATGGGCCTGCCCGTCATCGAGACCCCCGTTTCGTACTTTAACGATTCGCTGGTCGAGATCATGAAGCAGAACGGTCGTGGCACCAAGGGCCACATCGGCTTTGCCGTTAACGACATCGATGCAGCTGAGAAGTGGTTTGCCGAGCGCGGGCTCGAGGTCAACGAGGAGTCGCGCGCGCTGCTGCCCGACGGTGGTACCAAGCTCGTGTACTTTAAGCGCGAGTTCGCCGGCTTCGCCGTGCACCTGTGCCGCGAATAGCGCACAAGCTGCTATAGCTAGCAAAAAGGGATAGGGCCGCATGGCCTTATCCCTTTATTTATGCCGAGGGGCTTCCTACCGTGGCAGGCGAATCGTAAAGCGGCTGCCGACGCCCTCGACCGAGGTCACGCCGATGACGCCGCCATGGCTATCGACGATCCACTTGGCAATGGCAAGCCCCAGACCCGAGCCCTGCGTGCCGGCATCGCGTGCGTTGTCGGCGCGGTAGAACCGCTCAAACGCGTGAGCTGCGGATTCCTGGTTCATGCCGATGCCCTCGTCCTCAACGCTTATGTCGATCGCGCCCGCGCCCGCATCGGGCGTTATGGCAAACGTGACGGTCGTGCCCGCGTCCGAATACTTGGCGGCGTTTTGCACGATCACGCGCAGAGCCTGCTTCACGAGCGCCACGTCGACGGGCGCGTCGCAGCGCGGGTCGCTGGCAAGCGCAGCGTCAAAGGCTAGCCGATACGTGTGCCCGGCATCGATCATCTGCGATTCTTCGCAAACCTCGCCGACCAGTGCAGCCAGGTTGGTATTCGCGCGTCGCAGGACCGTGCGACCGGCATCGCCGCGCGCTAAAAACAGCAACTGCTCCACGAGCTCCTGCATATGCTCGCTTTCGGCTTTGAGCGAGGCGATGGACTCTGCCAGCACGTCCGGGTCGTCTTTGCCCCAGCGGTCGAGCATGTTCACGTAGCCCTGAATCACCGCGATGGGCGTGCGCAGCTCGTGGCTCGCATCGTTGACAAAGCGCATCTGCTGCAGCTTGGCCTCTTGCATCTGGCGCAGCAGGCGGTTGAGCGCGACCTCGATGCTTGCCAGGTCGGCGTCGCCGGTGGTGACGCTCGGCGAGTCGACGCTTGCGCGCGCGATGGCCTGCTCCAGTGTTTCCATTTTGCCGCCGGAGAGCTGCATGCGACCGAGTTCGTCCACGCGCAGGGCCAGATCGTTGAGCGGCGCCATGGTGCGGCGCACGCGGCGGGCGCCGCCGAGCATGTTGAGCACGCTGATGACCTGCCAACCCGCAACGACAAGGTAGAGAGGCCATAGCGCGACGAGGTCCTGCGCGAGGGGGAAGGTCTTGGTGGTGCGCGCAAGCTCGACGGTATAGGTGAGCGTTGTCGGGTCCCAGCCGCGCGCGGGCGTCAGCGACATGCCGTGAACGGTGGCACCGGGGATCCATCCTGCGGTAAACGTGTCGTCGGGCAGTGTCTGGTTGTATCCATAGACGAGGATCGCCGCCGCAATCACTACCAGCAACAGATCGAGCCAGATGTAGCTCATCAGACGGCGCCACATATAGCTCCAGTTGATGGCGCGGGCGATGGAGGTGACGCGCTTGGCCTCGGCGTTACGCACGGCAGACATAGCCCACCCCGCGCACGGTCTGGATGATGCGGGCGCCGCCGGCGTCCTCGATCTTGGCGCGCAGGTGCGCGATGTGCACGTCGACGTTGTTGGTGTCGCCCACGTATTCGTAGCCCAGCGCCTCGTGCGCGATGCGCTCGCGCGTGAGCACGGTGCCGGCATGCGCCATAAGCAGGGCGAGGACGTCGAACTCGCGGGCCGTGAGCGCGATGGGCGAGCCGCCGACCGTGACTTCGCGGCGGTCGGGATCGAGCGCGACCGAACCCACGGTGAGTGCGGCGGGGGAGGGCAAGGCGGATGCCTGGGTCGAGCCGCTGACCGGGGGCATCGCGACGGCGCCGACGTCCGCGCCGCCCGCCATGCCCGCCTCAACGCCACCAACGCCCGAAGCCGCCCGCACGGCCTCCGAGCGCTTCAGCGCCACGCGGATCCGTGCGAACAGCTCCTCGATCGCAAACGGCTTGGTCAGGTAATCGTCGGCGCCGGCATCGAGCCCGGCCACCTTGTCCATCACGGCATCGCGCGAGGTGACCATAATCACCGGCACATCCTTGTGCTTGCGGACACGCCGCAAGACCTCCATGCCGTTGAGCTGCGGCAACAGTACGTCGAGCAGAATCAGATCGTAGTCGCGCTCCAGCGCCAGGTCCACGGCAGTGCGGCCATCGGCGGCGTGTTCCACCTGGTAGCCTTCGTGCTCCAGCTCGAGCGTCACAAAGCGGGCGATTTTCTCCTCGTCCTCTACGATCAGGATTCGTGCCATACGTGCCCCCGTCTGCGATTACTTGTCGTCGTTCAGATTTTGCTTGATGCCGTCCGCGGCATCGGCGGCGTGATTCATAAGGTTGTTGATGCTGCCGGGCACGTCGCCGTCGCTGTCGATGCGGTAGCGCATGCCAAAGAACAGGCCAATCAGCATCAGCCAAATCGTGGCGCCCCAGGCAAACAGCGCGACGATGGGGATCAGGATGGGGATGTTGAGGATGATCGCATCGCGGCGCGTGGCGATAAACTTGGTGTCCAGGCTCAGGCGGAAGAGCTTTTTGAGGTACTCCCACACGCTGTCCATCTTCTTGGAGAAGTCGGTCTTTTCGCTCGACTTCTCGTAGGCGGCCTGCGCGGCGACCATCTCGGCCGAGGGCTCGTCGACCGGCGCGGACTCGGTGGCGGCGTGCGCCGACGTGGTCTGGGTCTTGCCCTGCGACTCGAGCCAAATGATGGCATCCAAAACGCTGCCGTCGGCAGCGTCGAGCGCCGCCTTGGCATCGGTGTAGCTCACGTTGCACTTGGTGCGGATGGTTTCAACTTTTTCGAGGTCGTTCATGACCTGTCCTTTCGTTCGATGGGCGCGACGCCGGGCGATCTGCCCGGGCGCGAGCGTAGCGTTCGGCGGCCTGCGTTGCGCGGCGCTGCCCCGCCCTTGGTCGAACTCTATAGTGCAGGTTATAGATTAAGCGATTCTTGAGCCAAGATTAATGTTGGATGAGTTTTTGGGTGGCGGTGGGGAAGTATTGGACCTCGATAGCGGGGGATGGGGCGCCGGTGCAAAACGGCGTCAAGGGTTGGTCGAGCAGGCGGTTTTTAGGCGACTGGGACATGGCGGGCGGTCGATCACCTATACTGGTTGGGCTCAACTGGAGAGGTGATAACTAGTTATGAAATCAATCAATGTTGCAGCAGCGATTATTCAGAAGGATGGGAAAATCCTGAGCTGCCAGCGCGGCTATGGCGAGTTTAAAGACGGCTGGGAGTTTCCGGGCGGAAAGCTCGAGCCGGGCGAGACCGGTGAGCAGGCAATCGTGCGCGAGATTCAAGAAGAGCTCGAGGTCACGATCGGCAACCTCGACTATCTTTGCACGGTCGAACACGATTACGAGACGTTCCACCTGTCGATGCAGTGCTACCAAGCTAACATCCTTTCGGGGGAGTTCAAAGAGCACGCTCACGAGGACATGAAGTGGCTCGATACCAATAACCTGTGGGATGTCGATTGGCTTCCAGCGGACGTTAAAGTCGTTAGGGAACTCGAAAAGAAACTCGGGCTTAAGTAAGAAAGGAGCGGGCGCTGCATGGCGCCTCGCTCCTTTTTGTTACTCGGCTTCACTAAGATCGCTGAGCATAAACTCGTAAATGTCCTGCCTCACGGGTGCGTTGAGCTCATATTCGATTTCGACGGCGTTGTCGTTGCTCTTAGTTTTAATAGCCTCGAACTCTCCGGTCGGATGTATTTCGCCTAAGAAATAGAACTCCTTGCCACCCTTATCGTCCTTGTTCTTTCGCATAAACAAATACGTTTTCAAGCCGTTTTCTGGCCATGCCTGCAGTCGCAGAATCTCGGGGGAGTTGAGCGTGCGGTTGTTCTTAGAGATTGCAACTAGCTTACTCGGCGAGACAAAACGGTCTTCATACTGAATGGACTCGCTAATGTCGGGTGCCTTGTCGTAGTTGATAAACACGGGGAACGTATTGGTCTTCTCGTCGTAAAAGTAGCCGCCGAGGTTCTGGCCGTTGATGTTCTTCTCCCAGTTCATCAGGCGGCAAACCTCCTCGTACGTGTATTTGGCGTTGAGAACGAAATTTGTGTTTTCGTACGTCTCGGCATAGTCGAGTCGGTTGCGCGCAATGCCAAAATCCAGCACCTCGAGAATTTGGCGCTTGAACTCGGCGTCGCGCAGGGCTGTCGCAAATGCTTCGGTCAGATGAGGGCCGCATCCATCGTCGATAAGCAGGGAAACGAAATCCTTAGGAGTGGCAAAGTCGCCCTTAAGGACGGCGATTGCCGACCTAACGGCGCTGTCCTTAAGTTGTGCGCGGTAGTTCCTAAGCGCGGCCTCACGCATATGTCGATAGCCCTCGTGTCCGGCTTCGACGAGCGTTTGAAGCAAATAGAGGTCTTCGAATCGCTTGCCCGCGGCGAGCTTTTGCGAAATAAATTTGAGAATCTTGGTTTGATCAGAGGAAAAATGGACTGTGTAGCCCGGCTCGTATTTGGAAAGAAATGCGTGGTAGGACCCCAGGCCGCTGTTCTTGAAGATAAGCAGCGGATCGATGGAGCCATTACGATCAAATTCGAGCAGCGAGGGAATCTTGCCGAGTTTCTGACGCAAGTCGAGATATTCGTTCTTCAAAAATCTGACGGAGGTAAAGTCACCGCCGTCGATGGCCTTATAAATGCGTGCCTCGGAAATGCGATCGAAGCTCACGGTCGAGCATCCGGGTATCACCGAATCGCCCTCTTGGACGAGACGACGCAGGCGGTCTTTGTTGTACGTCTTGTCACCCGAAAGCGCGATGGGCACCAAGAAGTTGCTCTGGTAATTGCCAATAAAGTCTAGTACCAGTGTGTATTCCTTGCCATCATTCAGGCGCAAACCTCGTCCGAGCTGCTGAATAAAGATGATTGCGGAGTCGGTGCGTCGAAGCATGATGATCTGATTGAGCGAGGGGATGTCGACGCCTTCGTTCATGATATCGACCGAGAAAATGTACTCGAGCTCGCCGGCTTCAAGTCGGCTGATCGCAGCATCGCGGACTTCATCGGAATCTTGACCGCTAATCGCAGCCGTTCGATATCCGAGAGTGTTGAATTTGCGCGACAGTTCTTCGGCCTCGGCGTTTCGATTGCAGAAAATTAAGCCCCTGCGGTTGCTTTTGGTGACGCTGTATTCTTCGATCTTCTCGGTGATGTGACGCACACGCTCGTCAGACGTCAAGCGTCCGAACAAGGCGGTGTCTTCAACCGTCTCGTCGTCAATCTCCAGATCGTGAATGCCAAAATAATGGAAGGGGGCTAGCATCTCCTCGGCCAAAGCGTCCTGCAGCGTGATCTGGAACGCGATGACGTGATTGAAAAGGGCAAAGACGTCATAGCCGTCGGTGCGATTAGGCGTAGCGGTCATGCCCAGATAAAATCGAGGCGTAAAGTGCGACATGATGGATTGGTAGCCCTGAGATCCCGTGCGGTGGGCCTCGTCGATGACGATGTAGTCGAACTCATCGGGACGGAAATCGCTCAGATGCTTGGCGACCGAAGAGCACATGGCAAACACGCAGGTAGCATTGCTTATATTCTTGCCAGTTTGATAGGTGTCGAACGTATAGGTACTACCCAAGAGCCGTTCGTAGCTTGCACGGGAGGCGTCTATAATGCGCCGGCGGTGCGCAAGAAAGAGGATGCGTCGGGGTTTAGTTGCGAGCACGTCGAACGCCGAAAGGAAGGTCTTGCCAGTGCCGGTTGCCGAGACCAGCAACGCACGGGTCTCGCCCTTGCGGTGGATTACGCCGAGCGCCTCAAGGGCGCGCTGCTGCATTTTATTGGGCTTGATTTCTTCGAGGTCGTTCGTGGTTGAGCTAACAGCTGCCTGGAACGTCGGTTTCGATTTGGGCTTTGACGGGCATGCCGATCGATATGCGGCATAGTTCTCAATCCAGTCTTGGGAAAGCAAAACGGTTGAGGTGTCGTTCCACAACGAATCAAACTCGCCCCTCAGTTCACCGAGCAGGCGGCTGTTTTCAACGGTCTGGTACAGCACGTTCCATTCTTTATTACAGGTGAGGGCGGTCTGCGTCATGTTCGAGCTGCCGACGATTATCGTGCTGGTTTCGCCCTTATCAAAAATGTATCCCTTAGCATGCAAATTACCCTGGAATACGCGAACTTCTATGTTGTCGTATTCCAGGAGCTTGCGAAACGCATCGGGTGAGTTGAAGTTGAGATAGGTGGACGTCAGCAGCCTGCCCTTAATGCCACGCTGCTTGAGCTCCTGGAACGTCTCGACCAGGATTTGAAGGCCGCCGTCTGCAACAAACGCTACGCAAAAGTCAAAAGAGCCGCAGGTTGAGAGCTGCTCCTTCATAACGGATAGTAGTGTTCCGCCTGTCGCCTTCGAGTTGGCGATGAGCTTGGGTGAATCGTTCTCGCGTGCAAGCGAGTCGAATTCAATATCAATCTGCTGCTGCGTAGTCATCCCGGCCAAACCTTTCGAAAGACTATGTTGGCGCCAGGATAACAGATCGATCGTTCGTGTTTTGGGCGTATGTGATTTTTAGACTATCGGCTACTCAAGTTTGTGGCTGCGGCCTTGGTTCCGTGTCTTGCTGGGCTTCTCTCTATCTATGTGTATATGTTTTCGTCTTATAGGCTGCTGGGAGAAATCCTGCCCCCAAGATTCCGTGCATGCCATGGTTCCGTGTCGGCCATGTGGCAAGCTGCTTGCCATAGCCTCGCCGGAATCCGACCGCAAATGGCCACGGACGGATATGCAGGTTCTTATCGCTACGTGAGAAAAACTTGCAGAATTCGCAAGTTCTTGTCATTCGATGAGAAAAACTTGCAGATTGGGACGAGCAAAGGAGAACCAGATGGTTCCTAGAAATCAATATCTCGAATAGCTGATAGCCTTTCGTGACGTCCAGTCACAGAGTCGATTGACGAGGAGGCGACGCGTAAGCGCGAGCTGCGTCCATTTGAGCTCAGGTAGCTCGAGAAGATTACTGGTGGTTGCGAGAAGATCATCGTCGTCCGTCAGGGGAGCCATCCGACCGATATTGACGGCATCAAAAGCGTTTCTGCAGTCGATTTCTTAATGGGTAGGCTTGGGGCTTAGGGCGTTTAGAGCGCGTCTGTTTACTATGCCTAGCGACATTGCCGCAGTTCGTGACGCCGCCGGCAGGTTTACCAGCGATACCCACTTCGGGCACGAAAACGTGCTCAAGTTCACCGACCGGCCGTGGGAAACGATCCAACAGATGAATTCGGTGATCGTCGCCAACATCAACGCGCGCGTCGGCATGAACGACGAGCTCTACATCCTGGGCGACTTCTCGTTCAAGATGACCGCGCAGGACGCCTACGGGCTGCGGAAGAAGATCACATGCAAAAAGGTTCACCTGGTGCCCGGCAACCACGACAAAGATTGGACGCAGCCCGCGGTCTCCAGGGCCTTTATCACCGAGCCGCCCAGCATGTCGCACGGCAGCTGGCACCTGCACGGGCACATCCACAGCAGTGGCGGCGCGTACAACGAGTTCAACCGGAAGCAGGGGCTTCTCCGCTACGACGTGGGCGTGGACGCCAACGCCTGCGCACCGGTGAGCCTCGACGAGCTGCGGGCATGGTTCTCCGGCGTCGGCGAGCCGTGCGGGCGCGTCAAGTGGCCGTGGTGGGTCAATTGGCTGGAGTCGCGCCCCTACACGGTTCTCTTCGTCGACGGCAACCATGAGCGCTTCGACCACTGGGCGGAGCGCCCCATGGAGCTGTGGCACGGCGGGCTGACGCAGCGCCTGTCGGACACCTCGCCCATTCGGCGCCTGACGCGCGGCGAGGTTTTTGAGCTCGACGGCTCAACGATCTTTACCATGGGCGGCGCCACGAGCGTGGACAAGGAATACCGCATCCCGTACAGCTCGTGGTGGCCGCAGGAGCTGCCGGACGAGCGCAACTTTTCGAGGACGCGCGGGCAAAGCTCGACGAGATGGGCTGGAAGGTCGACTGCGTCATCACCCATACCTGCTCGACGCGCATGCTCTCGCCCACGCTTTATCCGGCGCCCGGCTGGAATTGCCCCGCCGTTGATCGGCTTACGGCATTTTTCGATGAGCTGGAAGACCGCTTGGACTACAAGCGCTGGTACTACGGGCATTTTCATCGAGATGCCAACCCGGCCGAGCGCCATACCGTGCTCTACGACTGCATCGTTCGCCTGGGCGACGAACTCCAGCCCTGGGACGTTGCGTAGGGGCGGGGTGGCTGGCTACTCGACCGTTACAGTGATGTTCTCCCGATGCGCGCGGATGACGTCCCAGCTAAAGTGCTCGGCCAGCTGCTCGGCGGTGCGCGGTGTGGCGTCCGGCGCGATGCCTGTTTGCCCGGCGAGCCAGCCCAGCAGTGCCTCGGGCGTGCCAAAGCGGGTGCTGAGCTCGCCCAGGTCCAGATCGCGATCGCGCTTGGAAAGGCGGCGCCCGTCCGGCGACATGAGCAGCGGAATGTGCGCGTAGCGCGGTGTGGGCAGTCCCAGCAGATGCTGCAGGTAGATTTGGCGGGGCGTGGAGCCCAGCAGGTCGCATCCGCGTACGACCTCGGTGACGCCCATGGCAGCGTCGTCGACCACCACGGCCAGCTGATAGGCAAACACGCCGTCGCTGCGGCGCACCAAAAAGTCACCGCATTCGGTGGCGAGTGCTTCGCATTGGGCTCCGTACGTGCGGTCCACGAATTCGATCACGTCGCTGGCGAGGTCGTCGACGGTGGGCACGCGCAGGCGCGTGGCCGGAGCGCGCAGGATGCTGCGGCGGGCAACCTCCTCGGCAGAAAGACCTCTGCAGGCGCCGCGGTAGATGGGCGTGCCGTCGCTGGCGTGCGGTGCGCTCGCGGCGTGGAGCTCGGCGCGCGTGCAAAAACAGGGATAGGTGAGGCCGGCGTCTTTCAGCCGGCGCAAGGCGCTCTCGTACAGGTCTAGGCGATCGTGCTGGTAGTAGGGGCCTTCGTCCCACTCCAGCCCCAGCCAGGCCAGGTCGTCAATCAATTGAGCGGCAAGTTCCGGGCGCTTGCAGCGATCGTCCAGGTCCTCGATGCGTAACACGATGCTGCCGCCCTGGCTGCGGGCCGAAAGCCACGCGCACAGGCAACTGAACACGTTGCCCAGGTGCATGCGGCCCGAGGGCGACGGGGCAAAACGGCCCACGACGGGCGCGGGGGCGGAGGCGAGCTTGCTGTTGGGCGCCGTCGACGTGGCCACAGTGGGCGTTGCTATGTTGCGTGCGTTGATATCCATGCGGACGAGTATAGCGCGGGGCGCGGTGGGGGAGACGCTGCCGTGGCCTGCAAGTTGCCGAGGCCGCGCGTTGCGCGTGCCGGACCACCGGCTCGACAGCTCGATCGTCGCCCGCCAGCCCAACCCCTCAAACGACAGAAACCCCGGCAGCTCTTCGCAACTGCCGGGGTTTCCGCGGAAAAGGGGGACATGATCCTCGAGCGAACGGCAAAGGGGCAAACCGTTTTCGCTCAACTGCTTTATGCCCCTTGCTCGCGGACTCAATCAGTGCGCGTCGCGGCAACACAAAGCCGCTACACCTGTGACGGAGCTATGAAGTGGTATCTATGGCCGGAGCGGGCTATGCCAAGGAGTGTCCCAGATTGCCGGCAGATAAGGAACGTCCCCAGGTGCCGGCCGCGGGCGTGACTTTCATCCCGTTTGGCGCTCCGGTCGCCTAGATGTTCGTCATGTGTGCCCGCAAACGTGGGACAATGGCGATGTTGGTTTTACAGACAAAGGATGTGCCTATGAACGCCCCCGTTGCCAGTACTTGTCGGCAGCGCTGCCTGTTTGCGCGATTCGCTTCCGTCTGCGTGCTCGTCGCGCTTGCGTTGCTGCTATTGCCTGTCGCCGCACACGCCGACGGCTACTCCATGACTCAAACCTATATCGGCGCCACGGTCGAGGCCGACGGCTCGCTGACCGTTGTCGAGGGACGCCAGTTTGATTTCGATGACGACATCAACGGCGTGTTTTGGGAGATCAATACGGGCTCCAACCAGCAGGGTGGCTCGGCGGGCGTCGACGTGCTGAGTGTCGAGGAAGAGGACACCGCGTTTAACAAAGTGGATAGCGCGAACAAGGGTGACTCTGGCGTCTATACGGTTGGGCAGAGCGGTGACGGCGTAAAGATTAAGGTATTCAGCCCTCACGGGAGCGGCGACAGCGCGACCTATTACGTGAGCTATACCATGACCGGTGCGGTCATGAACTGGGCCGATACTGCCGAGCTCTATTGGAAGTTCGTGGGCGACGGCTGGTCTGCGGATTCCGACGATGTCGAGATGGAAGTGCGCTTCGCAAATGCCGCTGCCGGGACGGCGGCCGTCAAGGGCGATAACTTCCGCGCATGGGGCCACGGCCCGCTGACGGGCGACGTGTCACTCGATGAGGACGAGCCCATGGTCACCTATACCATTCCCTGCGTGCATCAGGGCGAATTCGCCGAGGCGCGCATCGCCTTCCCCAGCGACTGGGTGCCGCAGCTTGCCGCCTCGGGCGAAGAGCGCATGTCAACGATTCTGAGCGAAGAGAAAGAATGGGCCGACGAAGCTAACGCCCGCCGCGCTCATGCTCGCATGATTGCCAATGCGCTTGCCGTGCTAAGTGTTGTCGCAGCGGTGGTCTTTACCGGCATAATCGTTGTGCTCAAGCTGCGCCGCCGCAAGCCCAAGCCGCTTTTCCAGGACGAATATTTCCGCGACGTGCCCTCGGCCGACCATCCCGCCGTGCTTTCGGCCCTCATGAGCTGGAACGAGGTGCCCGATCAGGCATATATCGCCACGCTCATGAAGCTCACTGACGACCGTGTGATCAAGCTGGAGCAGGCGACCGTGACCAAGGCCAAGAAGGGTCTGTTGGGGCGTGAAAAAGAAGAGCAGACGTATCGCGTGACGGTGAGTGATGCGGGCTGGAAGTCGGCCCAGGGCATTGACCACATGGTGCTCAAGGTCTTCTTTGCCGGTGCTAAGCCTGACGAGAACGGCGATCGCTCGCGCACGTTCGACGAGCTGCAGCACTACGTCAAGCAGCACGCTACACCCGTGGGTGATAAGCTCGAGGACTATCAGAATACCGTTAAGGGCAAGCTGGCCGATAGCGAGTACGTTGCCTCGGACGGCATTGTTGCAATGGTGTTTTGCCTGGTTCTTGGTATCCTGATTGCCTTTGTTCCCGTGGGATCCATCTTCTTTACCGATGGCGCACAGGCGAACATTACCGCCGCGGTTATCTCGGTGCCGATTGTGCTGGTGGGTATCGGCGTGGGCCTTACGTTCCGCCGCTTTACGCCGGAGGGCGCCGAGGTGGCGGCTCGCTGCAAGGCACTTAAGCATTGGCTCGAGGACTTCACTCGTCTAAAGGAAGCCGTCCCCGGCGATCTGGTGCTGTGGAACAAGCTGCTGGTGATGGGCGTGGCGCTGGGTGTTTCCAAGGAAGTGCTGCGTCAGCTTGCCGAGGCCGTGCCGCCCGAGGTGCGCGAGGCCGACGGCTTCTATGACAATTATCCCTGCTACTGGTGGTACTACCATCATTACGGTATCGAGTCTCCGCTCGATTCGTTCGATGACGTGTATCACGAGAGCATCCGTGAGCTGGCTTCGAGTTCCGATAGCTCGAGCGGCGGCGGTGGCGGCGGCTTCTCGGGCGGCGGAGGCGGCGGCGTCGGCGGAGGCGGCGGCGGAACGTTCTAGCGAGTGCTTGCTTTGGAGTGGATCTTTCTGGGCGGTTGCCAGGGAAGATTCATCCCATTTTTGTGCATCGAAACGGGCCATACTTTCCGCTGCGGACCTTCGCGCAAGGGGCAGTGGGCAAAAAATGCCAAATATGAGTACTGTTGCCTAGATTGTCACATTTGTTTGTACTAAAAATGGACTCCTAACGAGATTATTTCTCGTTAGGAGTCCATTTTATTGTACATTTGGGGAGATACGTTAGTTCATCCAACGCGTCGAGACGTCTAAGAGACCCGGAAAAGCCGAATTGCGCTGCTACTAAAAAGGTAACAGTACTCATATTTGATGTTTTTTGACCACAGCTATTTGCGAACCCCTATATAGCGACCTCAAAAAGGGCTTCGTCGGTCGATTTGCTCAAGACTGTCCCCAACGACTAGTCAGTTAAGAACGTCCCCAACGACTAGGTAAGGAGTGTTTCGGGGTGCCGGCATAAAAGGAATGTCCCTAACTGCCAGGTTAATGACCAGGTATGGCTGCCAGGTTTAGGCTGTTAGGTCGAGTTCGTAGAGGAAGCTTTCGCGCGGCATGTCGTGGCGGCGCTCTTCGCGGTTGGCGCGGTGCGTGGCCGTGCGCTTAAAGCCGTGCAGCTCGTAGAACTTCCACGAGCAGTTGGAGTCGGTGTACAGGTGCGCCCTCGTCGCTCCAAGCGAGGATAGGTGCGAGACCGCGGCATCGAGCAGAACCGTGCCAACGCCCAGGCCATGGACATCGCGATCCACGGCAAGCAGCGTGACCTCGTTGTCGTGCGGCAACGGGCTGCTCTCGAGTAGGCGGTTGTTGGTTCGGATGGTTGCGCGCACAAACGAGAGATACTCGGCGCAGGCATCAGGCTCTAGCTCACGCATCTGCGATAGCAGCGCGCGTTCGGTATCCATCCAATGCTCGTTGATAGTGACGCCGGAGTTCTGTCCTGCACGTGCAAGCGCAATGCCGCGCGCCTCGCCGTCAATCACCGCAACCTGTGAAAACGTCGATGACGAAAGGCAATAGGCGAGGTCGCATGCGGCTTCAAGGCGGTTGTACTCATCGTTATCCGAATTGTTATGCCAAAGTTGCTGCAGAATCAGCGCGATGGCGTCGAAGTCTTCGGTATCAAACGGTCGGTAGAGAACCCGCGAGACCATGGTGCCTCTTTCTTTTGCGGATGCATATCGAGCACAGTTCTACCACGCCATTGGCATCTAATTATGGTGCCCCTGTGTTCCATGAACTCACCGTGCCCGGTGCCGTGCCCATCCCCTCTGCTCGCAAACTTTTTCTGCACATGCGCCCGTTGCGGGGTGCATCGATGCGCTCGATGCGCTACATTGAATCAGTATTTTCAATGCCGCTGCGCGAGCGCTGCAGATCGACGTATCACCGACTCACAGAGCACGGCGGCGTACCAGACAGGAGGACTGCATGGGATCTGATGTGAAGATCGCACGCGCGTTGATCTCGGTTACCGATAAGACGGGCGTCGTCGATTTCGCACGGACGCTGGTCGACGACTTTGGCGTCGAGATCATCTCTACGGGCGGCACGGCTCGTGCCATCGAGGACGCGGGCGTTCCCGTAACCCCCATCGAGGAGTTCACGGGCTATCCCGAGATGATGGACGGCCGCGTTAAGACCCTGCACCCCAAGGTTCATGGCGCGCTGCTGGCCCGCCGCGATTCCGAGCAGCACATGCAGGAGGCCGCTCAGCACGGCATTAAGCTGATCGACCTGGTCGTCGTCAACCTGTACGAGTTCGAGAAGACCGTTGCCAACCCCGAGGTCACCTTCGCGGACGCTATCGAGCACATCGACATCGGTGGCCCCTCCATGCTGCGCTCTGCTGCCAAGAACGCCGCGAGCGTTACCGTCATCTCCGACCCGGCCGACTACGATGCCGTCCTGGCCGAGATGCGCGAGACTGGCGGTTGCACCACGCTTTCCACTCGTCGCCGTCTGCAGGTGAAGGTCTACCAGACCACCGCCGCCTACGACACGGCTATCTCCCGTTGGCTTGCCGCCCAGGCAAGCGACGTGGCGGACACCTCTGCCAAGCTCGAGATTTCGCTGGAGAAGGTCGACGACCTGCGCTATGGCGAGAACCCGCAGCAGAAGGCCACGGTCTATCGCTTTGCCGAGGGCTGCGAGAACACCGCGAGCTCGCAGTTCCCGCTCGTGGGCTCCGAGCAGATCCAGGGCAAGCCGCTCAGCTACAACAACTATCTGGACGCCGATGCCGCTTGGAACCTGGTCCGCGAGTTCGACGAGCCGGCCTGCGTGATCCTCAAGCACCAAAACCCCTGCGGTTCCGCCGTTGCCGAGGACATCACGGCCGCCTACGATCGCGCCTTCGCCTGCGATCCCAAGAGCGCCTTTGGCGGCATCATCGCCTGCAACCGCGAGGTTCCCTTTGAGCTGGTTGAGCACTTTGCCGATCAGAACAAGCAGTTCGTCGAGGTCATCATCGCCCCGAGCTACACCGACGAGGCGCTCGAGCGCATGGCCAAGCGCCCCAACCTGCGCGTGTTGGCTACCGGCGGCGTGGACCACGGCGCCCAGGTGGAGCTGCGCTCCGTCGACGGCGGCATGCTGGTGCAGGAAGTCGACCACGTGACCGAGGACCCCGCGACCTTTACGTTCCCCACCGACCGCAAGCCCACCGACGCCGAGATGGCCGAGCTCGAGTTTGCCTGGAAGGTCTGCAAGGGCGTTAAGTCCAACGCCATCCTGGTCTCCAAGGGCAAGGCCGGCATTGGCATGGGCCCGGGTCAGCCCAACCGCGTTGACTCCGCACTGCTGGCCTGCGAGCGCGCCGAGGACTTCTGCGAGCGCGAGGGCGTGGAGAAGGGCGGCTTTGCCTGTGCAAGCGACGCGTTCTTCCCGTTCCGCGACAACGTCGATGTGCTTGCTGCGCACGGCGTGACCTGCATCATTCAGCCCGGTGGCTCCAAGCGCGACGACGAGAGCATCCAGGCCTGCAATGAGCACAATATTGCTATGGTGTTTACGGGCGCTCGCCACTTCCGCCACTAAGTTCCGCTTTGGGACAAAATAATCTCCGCAAAAGACGGCTGCTCCGTTTGGAGGGCCGTCTTTTTGGTATAAGAGGACGGAATGACTAACACGAAAGGTACAACCATGCCCCAGATTGATGAAGCCGAGCTGTTTGGCAATGCCGAGGATCAGCGTGCGTACGAGGACTTTTGCGCCAATCAGGAGGCGGTCGAGAAGTTTACGCTCGACAAGCCCGCGCTTGTCTGCCGTTGGCGCATGTCCAACAAAAAGGTGCCCATGCTCAACCGCCACATTCGCGCGCTGTCCGAGCGCTTGGTGCAGGGCGAGCCGCTTACCCATAACATGCTCAGCTGGGCCAAGCAGCACGTTGAGTGGTCGCTTGCCGAGGGCGATTACACCGCACGCGACGGCGTGCTCATGCTGGTGATCGACGTCAACGGCAACGCCGCCATGACGGTGGGGGAGTACGAGCCGCTAACCGATACGTCGGCTAAGGCGCTACGTGCCCGCTCCGCCGAGGCCCGCTCCGAGGCCGACGAGACCGGCGTGGCGCCCGAGTTGCTCGCCGCCGTCAACAACGGCGAGCTTGCCTTTGTGGCGCCGGTGGACGAGTGCCTGTGCGGCACGGCGACGCTCATCGAGCAGCTCGCCCAGACCAAGGGCATCCCGGTCACGCGCGTAGATATTCCCGCACAGCTCAAGGGTGCCTTGTTCCTGGTGAGCGACGAGCACGGCGTGGTCCCCGCAACCGAGACGGACGCCGCCGAGGCCGACGCCGCCACGGTCGCCTTCTTCGCCGAAGGCTACGAAAAGCTCCGTGCCCGCCGCTCCTAACCTCAAGGCGGGGTGGGCTTACTGTAGTGAGCGAGCGCGTTCGATTGCGTAGGCGAGCGACAGCTGCTCCATCTCCGGGGCGCATTTGTAGCTCAGTCCGGTGAGAGCTGTCACCTTATCGAGGCGATATCGAATCGTGTTCGGGTGCTGGCCAGTCTGCTTGGCGGTTTGCTCGATACGTCGGTCGTTCTCGATGAATGCGGCGAGCGTTGATTCCAGTTCGCTGCCATGCTCGCTGTCGTGCTCGCGTATCGGCGAGAGAATCGCCTCCGAGAACGATCGCATCTCCGGGGTTTCCGCAAAAGGCATCACGGTTTTCAGGATGCCGAGCTGCGTATAGCGGACGGGACCCTCGGCTCGTTGACAAGATAGGCGCTGTGCGTAAATCGCCTGCGAGATCGCCTGCGCCACCGCCTCGTCTCCAAACAGAATATCGCTGATGCCGAGCCCTTCCGCTCCGCCATCGATGCCGCTAGCCTCGATGAGCTCCGTGAGCGCCTGCACGATTCGCTCCACATCGAGCGTCTGCTCCGAGTCGCTTGTCGCTACGAATAGCAATCCTCCGTCATAGGGTGCCAGCATGTTGTGGCATCCGGCGAGGGTCGATTTTGCACAGAGATGTTCGATTTGCAAAAACGCACGTGGGTCGAGGGGCTCTGCAAACGATGCGAACAGGGCGACCGCTTCGTCCAGAAATGACGGGTTGAGGCCTCGGATGCGTCGGCGGATGGACTCGGGCGATGCGTCTGTCCTCAGGGCATCGATCTCGCGCTGTGCGAAGTCGATGGACGCGAGCTGCTCGATATGCCGTTTGACCTCATAGATGACGCTGTCAAAGAACAGTGAGTCGTCGGTCGTGAGAAAGACCGGGTAGTGCCGCGCGTTGGCGTAGCGGATGGCTTGGTCGGGAATCGGGATGTGCAGGACGTTTTTGATGATGAGACCGCTCGTTCCCTTGGCGACGAGGTATTTCACGGCTTCAGTGATGAGGTACGGGTCGTCCTTCGCATAGAGGAAAGTGCTGAGGATGATCTCGTCTGAGCTGAAGTTGACGCGCTGGTACTTGTTCTTGAGGCCGGGCATGAGTTCATAATCGAGAATTCCGACGCCGGAGACGGCACGCGAGACGCCATCGCTGCCGGCGATTAGACGGACCGACCCCTCATATTCCCGTGAGAAGTCCGAGATGGTGTATAGCATCAGCATCACCTTGTAAATCATCACAATAAGTACCTGTACAAATAGGATAATCGTACATCCATATACCGTTGATGCGAGAAATAGCTCAAATACCTGCTGATAGAACGAAAAATCAGATTGAGAATCGTTGTAGATTCCAACAAGAAATGATCCTTGGCGACATCGTTACTAAACCGTACAGTGAAGCAACGTAAAGCTTTCGCTGAAAGGAGCGATGATGGGGCAGATGATGGTACTTTCGGCCGAGGAAGTTTCCAAGGTGCTGACGATCGAGGATGCAATCGCTGCCGTGGAGGAGGCATATCGCCAGAAGGCAACGGGCAAGGGCGTTGCGTGGCCGATGGTATATGAGCAGTTCGAGCCCGGCGTGGCCGATATGGATATCCGCTCGGGCGAGTTGGCGGGAAGCGGTCTCTTCGGTCTCAAGCTCACTGCCTGGTTCTCTCAGAATCCCAAAAAGGGGCTGCCCGAAATCTTTGGCACCACGCTGCTGTGCGACAACGCGACGGGTGAGCCGTTGGCGCTGCTCAATGCCTCTGCCGTCACCGGACTTCGCACCGGTGCCGCCGCTGCGCTCGGTGCCAAGTGGTTGGCTCGGGCGGATGCGTCCAAACTGCTTGTTGCGGGTGCCGGCCATATGAGCACCTATATGGTGGCGGGCGTGCTCGCCGCCTGTCCCAAAGTGAGCGAGGTCAAGGTGTGGGAGCCGGTTTCCGATGCCGCGCCCGAGGCCCGCGTCGAGCGCATGCGAGACGAGGTCGCCCATATCTTGGGCGCCTGCGAGCATGCTCGCGAGGCATCCACCTATTCCATCGAGGCGACGGCTGACGGCCAAGGCGCCGCGGCAGAGGCCGACATCATCGTGACGATCACGCCGGCGCCCAAGCCCATCATCCCCGATGCATGGGTGCGCCCCGGTACGCATATCTCCTGCGTCGGTGCCGACATGCCCGGCAAGCAGGAGCTCGCCTCGGCGCTTGTCGCCCGTGCCGCTGTTTACGTCGACGACCGCGAGCAATCGGTCGCGTCCGGTGAGCTAGAGATTCCGGTTGCCGAGGGTGCCATCACGCCCGAGGACATCAAAGCGGAGCTCGGCGAAGTCATCGCCGGCGCGGCTACGGGGCGCTCGGATGATGAGCAGGTGACGGTGTTCGATACGTCGGGCATCGCCGTTCAGGACCTTTCGGCATCGAAAATCGCCTACGACCGCGCCGTCGAGGCGGGGCTGGGCACCGTGGTGGAACTGTAAGAAAGTCAAGGAAAGGAAACGACAATGCAGATCAAGGATTTCGCCGTCGAGCAGTGGATGAACGAGTGGGAGACCAAGTGCACCCACAACGTTGCGGAGACGTGCGTCTACTCCCTCACGCTCGACCAGCTGTTCGAGCTTACGAACACCGACAAGAAGGCGTGGCTCGATAGCCTGTGCTCGCGCCGATTCACCTACGGAGACATCGAGGGGCAGCCCGGCTTCCTCGAGGGGGTCGCGCGTCTCTATAAGACGGTCGAGCCCGGGCATATCGTGCCCACGCACGGCGCGACCGGTGCCAACTCCCTGGTTATTTCCACGCTCGTCGAACCGGGCGATCACGTAGTCTCCGTCAAGCCCACCTACCAGCAGCTTTACTCGATTCCCGAGATGTGCGGTGCGAAGGTCGATATTCTTCAGCTCGATCGCAAGAACGGCTACCACGTCGACGTCGACGCGCTCGATGCTCTGGTGACCGACGATACCAAGCTCATCTGCATCAATAACCCGGACAACCCCACGGGCGCCCTGCTCGACACCGAAACGCTTAAGGCGATTGTCGAGGTCGCACGCAAACACGACGCGTGGGTGCTCTGCGACGAGGTCTACCGTCTGCTTACTCAGACGGATGAGTACTCCGAGTCCGTGATCGACCTGTACGACAAGGCCATCGTCACCGCATCCATGTCCAAGGTCTGGTCGTTCGCCGGCCTGCGTCTGGGCTGGGCGGTCACCAAGAGCCCGGAGCTCCGTCGCGCGCTGCTCTCGCATCGTGACTACAACCTGATTTCCGCTGGCATATTCAGCGAGACGGTGGCGGAGCTGATTCTGAGCAACGCTTCCGTGATCCTTGAGCGCAGCCGTCGCATCGTCCGTCAGAACCTTGCTGTTCTGGAGAAGTGGGTCGAGAGCGAGCCGCACCTGTCGTTCGTCAAGCCCGAGGCGGGTACCACCGCGCTCGTGTATTACGACTACGACATCGACTCCAGGACGTTCTGCATCGACATGATTAAGAAGTCCGGCGCGCTCGTCACTCCGGGCGATTGCTTCGAGGAGCCCAAGAGCATGCGCATCGGCTATGCATACTCCGATAACACCGACGACCTGCAGAAGGGCCTGGATGCCATCTCCGCGTACATGCGTACGCTCGAGTAGAGACTCGTGGTCGAAGTGATGGGGCCGATCGGTTTAGGACCGGTCGGCCCCTATTTTCTCTCAAGACTACCGAACGCTTTTGTCACATTAGGTGCCCACGGGGTCGTATCGCTGCGACGCTGTGGGCATAATGGTGTGAAAGGTGCAAGTTACGCGAAATGGGAGGACACATGGCGCTGATCTATGTCGTTGAGGACGACGAGCCCATTCGTCGTGAACTTATCGACATCCTTGCCCGCGCCGGGTTTGAAATCGAGGCCTGCGAATCGTTTGAGCATGTCTCGCGCGATATTCTCGCCGCCGCGCCCGACCTGGTGCTGCTCGACCTCACGCTTCCCGTCAAGGACGGCCAGCATATCTGCCACGAGGTTCGCCGCGAATCCGAGGTCCCCATCATCGTCCTCACGTCGCGCACGACCGAGATCGACGAGGTCATGTCCATGACGCTCGGCGCGGACGACTTTGTTCCCAAGCCCTATAGCGCCCGTGTGCTCGTGGCGCGCATCAATGCCTTGCTGCGTCGCACCGCGGCGGCGGGCGAGCGCAGCACGCTTGTCCACAAGGGCCTGGAGCTCGATCTCGCTCGCTCCATGGTCACCAACATGCAGACCGGTACCAGTACCGAGCTCACCAAAAACGAGCTGCGTATCCTCTCACTGCTTCTGAGCCGCGCGGGCAAGATTGTTTCGCGCTCGGCCATCATGCAGGACCTGTGGGACTCCGACGCCTTCGTGGACGACAATACGCTCACCGTCAACATCAACCGCCTGCGCACCACGCTCGACAAAATCGGCGTCAAGGGGTATCTGACCACGCACCGCGGCCAGGGCTATTCGGTCTAGGGGCCGGCTATGTCGTTCGCCAAGTTCTTTAAAGATGCGCTGCTTCCCGTCGCCGTGTGGACGTGCGGCGTGCTGCTGAGCTGCTTTGTGCTGACGGTCGCCGGCGCACCCGTTTCCATCGTGGTCGTAGCGGTCGGCGTGTCCTTTATCTTCGGTATGCTCGGCATCGTGGTCGAGTACGCTCGCCGTCGCCGTTTTCTGCGTCAGTTGGAGCGCGCGGCCGAGGAGCTCGAGAGTCCCGCATGGGTGCAGGAGATGGTGCAATGCCCGACCTATGCCGAGGGCGAGCTCGAGTACGAGGTCTTGCGCCGGGTGGGCAAGGCGGCATGCGACGAGGTTGCCGAAGGCCGGCGTCAGACCGATGACTATCGCGACTATATCGAGAGCTGGGTCCACGAGGCCAAGCTGCCCCTGGCGGCGGCCCATCTGATTTTGGAAAACCTGGACGGTAGCGAAGACGACCTGTCGCGCGTGGACGATCTGGCACGCGAGCTTGCCCGCGTGGAGCGCTATATCGACCAAGCTCTGTACTATGCGCGCTCGGAAGTCGTGGAGCGCGACTACCTGATTCGCCGCTGGGATCTCAAGACCTTGGTGACGGGCGCGATTAAAGCCAACGCGCGCGAGCTTATCGCGGCGCACGTGGCTCCGGTGTGCGAGAACCTCGACTTTGAGGTCTTTACCGACGAGAAATGGCTCGAGTTTATTCTGGGCCAGCTCATTCAGAACAGCATTAAATATGCGCGTGAGGACGGCGCAAAGATCGTGTTTTCGGGTGCGTTGCTGGACGAGGGTCTGGCGAGCGAGCGCATCGAGCTTACCGTCGCGGACAACGGCTGCGGCGTGTGTGCGGCAGACCTGCCGCGCGTGTTCGAGAAGGGCTTTACCGGCGACAACGGCCGCACCACCAAGCGCGCAACGGGCATCGGCCTCTACCTGGTGGCGCGCCTGTGCTCCAAGATGGGCATCGACGTCACCGCGGCATCGGAGCCGGGCGAAGGCTTCGTCGTAACATTCGCCTTCTCAACCAACAAGTTCCAATACTTTGAGTAACGCACACGGCAGACGCCCGCCCAAACAAAAACGTGCCGCCTCAAACAAAACGTGCCGCCCCAAATGGGGCGGCACGCCATCTTTTATCAGCCAACTCGCTGAAGTGCGGTGACGAAGGCGCAAGGCCGGGAGGGGTTATCAAAGCCGACATCCCGCAGCCGCGAAGCGGCGAGGACGTCGGCGTGATAACCCCGCAGGCCTTGCGCCGACGGGAAGGAACCTACTTCACGACCAAGATGTCGCAGTCGGTGTTGCGTAGCAGGAACGTCGAAATCGAACCCAGGAGCGCGTACTTGATCGAGGACAGGCCGCGTGCGCCGCAGAGCACCAGGTCGGGCTTGACCACGTCGAGCATCTCGTCTTTGAGCGTCTCGCGAATACGGCCGGCGCGAATCATGACCTCGACCTCGGGAATGTCGGGATTAGCCTTGGCCTCTTCGAGCTGCTTGGCGATGGAGTTCTTAAAGGCCTCCTCTAGGCCGTTGACCAAATCGACCGGATAGGAGCCGGCGCTCTCGAGCGCCGTGGAATCGATAACGTGGCCGATAATCAGCTTGGCGCCGTTGTTCGCGGCGACCTTGATGGCGCGTGCGAGCACAAAATCCTGCTGCTCAGTACCGTCGAGTGAAACAAATACCTTGGTGTAACCCTCGTTCATGGTTTCCTCCTTGGTCTATCGCACGGGCGCGGGGCTCGTGCGTCGGGCGGGCGCGGGTGCGTTGACCGCCGGACACTTTATCTTGTTGCAGTTATACCCAAGGATTTGGGTTTGACCGCTCGCAATTCTGTGAACGGGCGAGTTTTTTGGTAAGGGTAGGCGCGGGCGCGCCTCCAACGGTTGATAATGGGACATCGCCCGCAACCGTCCGCAGAACAACTATCGGCGGGTGTCTAACGAGGGGGTCCCTTTGGATATCATCGAGCTTCTAAAATCTGCCTTCATGGGCCTGGTCGAGGGCATTACCGAATGGCTGCCTGTTTCGTCGACCGGTCACATGATCTTGGTGGACGAGTTCGTCAAGATGAACGTGAGCGAGACGTTCTGGAATATGTTCCTGGTCGTGATTCAGCTTGGTGCCATTTTGGCCGTCTGCGTCCTGTTCTTCTACGATCTCAACCCGTTTTCTCCCAGCAAGGGCAAGGAGGGCCGTCGCGACACCTGGGTGCTGTGGGGCAAGATTGTGCTCGGTTGCATTCCCGCCGCGGCGATCGGTCTGCCGCTTAACGACTGGATGGAGGAGCATTTCTATAATGCTCCCGTCGTGGCGCTGGCGCTCATTGTGTACGGCGTGCTGTTTATCGTGATCGAGAACTGGCGCGCGAACAAGCGCGACCAAATGGCCGTTGCCGGTTCGTTTGGTTCGCGTGCCGTGGTGGCGGGCGGACGACCCGCTGGTGCGCATTTTGCCGCGCCCGCTGCGACTGCCGCTGCAGACGATGACGATAATCTGGACTTTGGCTCCATCGCTACGCTCGAGGACCTGAGCTGGAAGACTGCGCTTGGTATCGGATGCTTCCAGGTGCTCTCGCTGGTGCCGGGCACGTCGCGCTCCGGTTCTACCATCATCGGTGGCCTGCTGCTGGGCTGCACGCGTTCGGTGGCGTCTAAGTTCACGTTCTTCCTGGCCATTCCTGTCATGTTTGGCGCGAGCGCGCTCAAGCTGGTCAAGTACTTCGTTAAGGGCGGCACCTTCGGCACCAACGAGATCGCCATCCTGGGCGTGGGCTGCGTCGTCGCCTTTGTGGTGTCGCTTGTCGCCATCAAGTGGCTTATGGGCTTCGTCCGCCGTCACGACTTCAAGTGCTTCGGCGTCTACCGCATCATCCTGGGAATCGTGGTGCTTGCGTACTTCTTTGTCCTGGAGCCGATGCTCGGCCTGTAACTTAGTCGACGCTGCGCGGCGGCCGGGGCGACAACTTGTCATTCAAAGGGGGCGGCATGACCAGAAGGTCTATGCCGCCCCCTTTCATGCCAATTTGTTCGCCCCGGCCACCGCTCGCTGCTGCTGCCATGACATCGGCGGTTTCGTGATTGTCAATTGATTGGTGCAGACTAACCTGACCCCATTGCGCCTAATCCGCTGGGGTGGGCCTGACGGTGGCGCACGGAGTCGTGGTGTGATTTGCGTCGGTGTCCGCGCGGCTCGGTATACTGGTACGGCTCAAACTATGGCGCCGCCCGCAGGCGCGCCGTCCGTCAGATGAGGAGTCGCCCATGACCCAGCCCTTGCCCTGGGAAAAGAACGCCACGGTATCCGTGCCGCCCGCGCCGGAACCCGTGCCGCTCGATGCATACACCGCCCCTGCAGCGCCGGAGCCCGAGCTCGTCCCGCTCGACATCTACGACGCTCCTGCGCCGGCACCCAAACCCGCCAAGCCGCTCGTCGACATCGACAGCCTTAATCCCGCCCAGCGCGAGGCGGTCCTGACCACCGAGGGCCCGTTGCTGGTGCTCGCCGGCGCCGGCTCGGGCAAGACCCGCGTCCTGACCTTCCGCATCGCACATATGCTCGGCGACCTGGGCGTTAAGCCTTGGCAGGTTCTTGCCATTACGTTTACCAACAAGGCCGCGGCCGAGATGCGCGAGCGTTTGGCGGCGCTCATTCCCAGCGGTACCCGCGGCATGTGGGTGTGCACCTTCCATGCCATGTGTGTGCGCATGCTGCGCGAGGACGCCGACCTGCTGGGCTACACCGGTCAGTTCACCATCTACGACGACGATGACTCAAAGCGCATGGTGCGTGACATTATGCAGGCGCTCGGCATTGAGCAAAAGCAGTTCCCCATCAACATGATCCGCAGCAAGATCAGCTCGGCCAAAAACGCCATGATCGGCCCCGAGGACATGCTCAAGAGCGCCGATAGCCCCAACGACAAAAAGGCCGCGCAGGTCTACTTGGAGCTGGAGCGCCGCCTACGCGCTGCCAATGCGATGGACTTTGATGACCTGCTCGTGCGCACGCTCGAGCTGCTGCGCACCCGCCCCGAGGTGCTCGATAAGTACCAAGAGCGCTTCCGCTACATTAGCGTCGACGAGTATCAGGACACCAACCACGTCCAGTACGAGATCGCCAACCTGCTGGCCGCCAAGTACCAAAACCTCATGGTCGTGGGCGACGACGACCAGTCCATTTATAGCTGGCGTGGTGCCGACATCACCAATATCCTGGACTTTGAGAAGGACTTTAAAGACTGCAAGACCGTTAAGCTGGAGCAGAACTACCGCTCTACTGGTCATATCCTGAGTGCCGCCAACGCCGTGGTGCGCCATAACTCGCAGCGCAAGGACAAGCGCCTGTTTACGGCCGAGGGCGATGGCGAGAAGATCCAGGCCTTCCAGGCGAGCGACGAGCGCGACGAGGGCCGCTGGATTGCCGGCGAGATCGAGAAGCTGCACTCCAAGGGCACGAGCTACGACGATATCGCCGTGTTCTATCGTACCAACGCCCAGTCGCGTATTCTCGAAGATATGTTCCTGCGTGCGGGCGTGCCCTACAAGATCGTGGGCGGCACGCGATTCTTCGACCGCGCCGAGATCCGCGACGTCATGGCTTACCTCAAGATGATCGTGAACCCGGCCGACGAGATGAGCGTCAAGCGCGTCATCAACACGCCGCGCCGCGGCATCGGTTCCACCTCGATCCAAAAGATCGAACAGCTGGCGCGCGACAACCGTTGCTCGTTCTTCCAGGCTTGTGAGATCGCGTGCGCCGAAACCGGCATGTTTAGCGCCAAGGTGCGCAATGGCCTGTCGAGCTTTGTGTCGCTGGTGCGCGAGGGCCGTCGCATGGATGGCGAGCTCAAGGACGTCGTCGAGATGATTGTCGATAAGACGGGCCTGCTGCAGGCATTCCGCGCCGAGGGCACCATGGAGTCCGAGAGCCGCGCCGAGAACATCCAGGAATTCCTGGGCGTTGCGGCCGAATTTGAAGAGACACACGAGGATATCGAGGGTACGCTTGAGAGCTTGGAAGAGCTGCGCGCGGCTGGCGTTGCCGATGTGCCTGCCGACGCTGAGCCCGAGCCCGTTGTGGTGAGCGCGCCTGCGCCCGAGCCGGGACCGTCCGCGCCCGCGTCCTCGTTTGAGGCGCTGGTCGGCGCGCGCGATGCCGCAGGTTCCAATCCGCTCGATAGCCTAGCCGCCCCGGCGCTCTCGCCGCAGGATGCTCTGGCCGCCGCCATCGCGGGCAACGCATATGCCGCGTCGACGGAGATGCCGGCGGGTGCCGTGCATGCTGACGAGATCGAGCGCACCTACGGTCCGCTCACCTGTAAGGCGCTGCCGGCACTCATGGAGTGGCTGGCCCTGCGCTCCGACTTGGATTCCCTAGCCGGTGAGACGCATGCCATTACCATGATGACCATCCACTCCGCCAAGGGCCTGGAGTTCCCGGCGGTGTTCGTGGCCGGCATGGAGGAGGGTATCTTCCCGCACGTGCACGACTTTGGCGGCAGCGATGACCCGGGTAAGCTCGAGGAGGAGCGTCGCCTGGCCTACGTCGCCATCACGCGCGCCCGTAAGCGCCTGTTCTTGACCTATGCGGCCACGCGTCGCACCTACGGCTCGACCTCTGCCAACCCGCGTTCGCGCTTCCTCAACGAGATTCCGTTTGAGGATATCGAGTTTAGCGGTATCGGTTCTGCCGGCTTTGAAGGCACGGGCTGGGAGAAGCGCGGCGACCGTCACGGCACCTTTGGCTCGGGCATGGGCTCGGATATGTATGGCGGCAAGGTGTTCGGCTCGCATACGCGCTCGACCGGCGGTTCCGGTTCGCGCGGCGGATCGAGCTTTGACGATTTCTTTGGCGGCAGCAGCTACGGGACCGAACGCCATCGTGGGGTCTCGCCCGACGCCGGCCGTGTTGCCTCGACCTTTGGTTCGGGCGCGCCGCGAGCTAAAAAGCCGTCGTCCAAGGTGTCGCCGACGGTGGAGCGCAAGGTCGATCGCGCCAGCGCGTCGCAGGACTTTGCCGCGGGCGATACCGTGAGCCACAAGACCTTTGGTACGGGTACCGTGATCTCGGTCGCCGGAGACATGATCGAGGTTCAATTCGAAAAGACCGGCCAGACCAAAAAGCTCATGAAAGGTTTTGCACCGATCGTCAAGCTGTCGTGATCCCGGCGGACCTGGGCGGGCGTATAGGGCAACATCGCCTGCTCGGGCAGTCCTGCTCGCACGGAGAGCACATTAAGTGCTCTCCGGCTCGTGCGGAACTCGCGACCGATGTTGCCCCATACGCCCGCCCAGGTCCTTAGATAACGTTGCTTGCTGGCGTCGCTCTGCTCGTCCGCTTTTTGATCTGGAGAGCCGGGTGGGCTGATAGATAAATAGATGTGAGTAGGGGCTCCCCCGTATATGGACGGGGGAGCCCCTTGTTGCGTTTGGGTTGTTGGTGCGATCTACAGGTGCGAGACGATCAGTTCCATCTTGCCTTCGAGGTCGATGGAGCTGACGGTGCTCGGGGCCAGCAGGTGGCTTCCCTTGTGGACGGGGTCGCCGCAGATGGTGCCTTCGCCGTCGATGACCGACAGGCACATGAAAGGCCAACGCTGGTCGAGGGTTTTGCTGCCGTCGACGCGCACGCGATCGACGGTGTAGCAGGGGTTGGACTCGAGCTCGGTTACGCCGTCCACCTCGGGCGCGGTTATCGTGCCGTCGGTCGGAGCCTGGGCATCAAAGTCGATGCAGTCGAGGCTCTGCTCAATGTGCAGTGGGCGCAGCTTGCCGTCGGTGCCGGGACGGTCGTAGTCGTACAGGCGATATGTCACGTCGCTCGACTGCTGCGTCTCCAGAATCAGCGTGCCGGTCTTGATGGCGTGCACGGTACCGGAATCAATCTGGAAAAAGTCGCCCTTGTGGATCGGCAACACGTTGAGCATGTCGTCCCAACGGCCTTCCTCGATCATCTGTGCGGCCTCGGCGCGGTCCTTGGCACGCTGGCCGACGATGATCGTGGAGCCGGGCTCGCAGTCCAGCACATACCAGCACTCGGTTTTGCCCAGGCTGCCGTTCTCGTGCTTGGCGGCGTACTCGTCGTTGGGATGAATCTGGATCGAAAGGTCGTCCTTGGCGTCCAGAATTTTAATGAGCAGCGGGAACTCCTTGCCCTCGCAGCTGCCAAAAAGCTCGCGGTGCTCGGCCCACAGCCACGACAGCGTGTGGCCAGCATACGGGCCCTCCGCGATCTGGCAGTCGCCGTTGGGGTGGGCCGAGATGGCCCAGCACTCACCGATGGGACCCTCGGGAATGTCATAGCCAAAGACGGTCTCGAGCTGGCGGCCGCCCCAAATCTTCTCGTGGAAGATCGGCGTGAGTTTAATCAAATCGGACATGTGCATACCCCCATCAGGTTGTGCAGGCACCTCGCGAAAAACGGCTCAAAGCGAGCGCCTGCCGGATTACAAACTTAAGCCAACGTTACGTTGTGCAGCTCAAAGCGGTCGCCCACGTTGCGCGAAATCGAGTACTCAAACGCGGCGCCGCTGTCCAAAAAGCCAATCTGGTTGAGCTCGAGCAGGGGAGAGCCGGGCTTGGTGTCCAGGCGCTTGGCCTCTTCCTCGGTTGCCGCCACGGCGCGAATGGTGCGGTGGAAGCTCGAGATCTTCAGCCCGCATTGCTCGCGGATGAAGCTGTAGACCGATCCGTACAGGTCTTTCTTTTTAAGGCCCGGAATCAGCTCGAGGGGCATGTAGGTGTACTCGATAACGATGGGCAGGCCATCGACCTCGCGTACGCGCACGATGTGATAGGCAAAGTCGTCTTCGGCCATTCCCAGCTGGGAGGCAACCTCTGCCGGCGGATTGACGATCGAGAAATCGTAGACCACCGAGGCAACCTTCTCACCGCGATGCTCGTAGGTAAAGCCCTGCGCGCGGTCGTTTCTGCCTTGGAAAAACGCTTTGCCGGGAAGCCCCGCGGTGTCCTTGACGTAGGTGCCCGATCCGCGACGGCTCGTGACCAAGCCTTCCTCGGTAATTTGCTCAATTGCTCGTTTGACGGTGATCTTGGAAACGCCATACAGCTCGCAGAACTCAACGACAGTGGGTAGCTTGTCGCCGGGCTTAAGGGTGCCATCCTCGATACTGCGACGAATATCCGCAGCTATTGACTCATATTTGGGAATCATGGAACCCCCTTTCTAACATGAATGCCTGTAAAAGAAAGTATACCTACTATAAAAGCATCTATATGGCTTTAATCAAAGAAGTTCGAGAAAGAAAAACATAAAAGACGCTTTACATAAAAAATTAGAGCGCTATAGTTATAGATAACAAGCGAGATGCATGAGCATCGCCTGTACCGCTTGGAGACGGATTTGTTTTGGTGGGTCGGATATCCGGATAACCGGTGCGCGCCCGCGCCGGATTACCCGCCAAAGCAAACCCGCCTCCAATCGGAGGCTCAAAGACACGAAAGCGAGGACTTCGATGGCACAGTATCAGCTGCCCAGCGACTTTTTCTTTGGCGCGGCCATGTCCGGTCCGCAGACCGAGGGCCAGTGGAACCAGGGCGGCAAGCTCGAGAACCTGTGGGACACCTGGTCCATGCAGGATCTGGGCTCGTTCTATAACCGCGTGGGTTCCTATGCCGGTAACGACTTTATGGCCAAGTACAAGGACGACCTTCGCATCATGAAGGACCTGGGCCTGGATACCTATCGCACCTCCATCCAGTGGAGCCGCCTGCTCGATGCCGACGGCAACCTCAACGAGGAGGGTGCTGCGTGGTACCACGAGCTGTTCCGCGCTTCCTGCGAGGCAGGCCTGGAGCCGTTCGTCAACCTTTACCACTTCGATATGCCCACCTATCTCTTTGACCGTGGCGGTTGGGAGAGCCGCGAGGTCGTCGAGGCCTACGCGCATTACGCCGACGTCGCCTTCCGCGAGTTCGGTCAAGAGATCAAGTACTGGTTTACCTTTAACGAGCCCATCGTCGAGCCCGAGCAGCGCTACCAGGAGGGCGTGTGGTTCCCGCAGCTCCACGACTTCAACCGTGCTCGCACCGTGCAGTACCACATTTCGCTGGCGCACGCGCTGGCTGTTGCCAACTATCGCAAGGCCTATGACAAGGGCGCCGTTCGCGCCGATGCCAAGATCGGCATGATCAACTGCTTCACCCCGGTCTACACCAAGGAGAACCCCAGCGAGGCAGACCTCGAGGCCGTGCGTATGACCAGCGGCATCAACAATCGCTGGTGGCTCGACCTTATCACCAAGGGCGAGCTTCCCGCCGACGTGCTCGACAGCCTGGTCGAGGGCGGCGTCAAGCTTCCGTTCCGCGCCGGTGACCAGGAGATCCTCAAGCAGGGCGTCGTTGACTGGCTTGGCTGCAACTACTACCATCCCACGCGCGTCCAGGCGCCGGCGAGCAAGATCGACCAGTACGGTCTGCCGCACTTTGCCGACGAGTACGTGTGGCCCGATGCCGTCATGAACAAGAGCCGCGGCTGGGAGATTTACCCGAAGGGCCTCTACGACTTTGGCATGGACTGCGCCAAGAACTATCCCGATCTTGAGTGGTTCGTCTCCGAGAACGGCATCGGCATCATGGACGAGTACAAGAATCGTGACGCCGAGGGAACCATTCAGGACGACTATCGCGTCGACTTTGTGCGCCAGCACCTTGAGTGGGTCGCCAAGGCCATTGACGAAGGGGCCAAGTGCCGCGGCTACCACTACTGGGCCGTCATTGACAACTGGTCCTGGGCAAATGCCTTCAAGAACCGTTATGGCTTTGTCGAGGTCGACCTCATGGACGGCTATCAGCGCCGTCTTAAGAAATCGGCAGCTTGGCTCAAGCAGGTCGCCACGACCCACGTGGTGGATTAGCGATCGGGCGCTCAGCCCCAAAACGGGCGCTCAGCCCCTGCGCAAACGCGCAATAACATTGGCACATCTGGTGGCAGAGGGCGACAGACCACCGTGCACATAGGAAAAGGCCGGATTTGAAAGTTAGGAGCAATCATGGCCAGTGACAACGGAAAGAGCTTCCTCGACAAATTTGCCGAGGTCTCTGCGAAGGTGGGAAACCAGGTTCATCTGCGTTCCCTGCGCGATGCCTTCGCGACCATCACGCCGCTCTATATCCTTGCGGGTATCGCGGTTCTTATCAACAACGTCGTGTTCCCTCTGTTCCCGCTCGATGCGGCGGGCCTCGCCAACCTCCAGACCTGGGGCTCGGCAATCACCCTGGGCACCCTTAACGTGTCCGCCATTATCCTGGCCGGTCTGATTGGCTACAGCCTCGCCAAGAACAAGCGTTTCGATAACCCGCTTGCCTGCGTGGTTGTCGCTATCTCTGCCTTCGTCATCATGATGCCGCAGCAGATCACCGCCACCCTTGCCGCCACGAGCCCGCTTCTCACCGACAAGATCACCTCCGCCGAGGTCACCGGTGCCCTTTCGACCGCCAACACCGGTACCAACGGCCTGTTCTCGGCCATCATCATCGCCCTGCTCTCCACGACGCTCTTCATCAAGATCTCGGGCGTCGAGAAGCTCAAGGTCAAGCTGGGCGAGGGCGTACCTCCTGCGGTCTCCAACTCCTTCAACGTCATGATCCCAATGCTGCTCAACCTCTCGATCTTCGCTATCGCCTCGGCCCTGCTCGCCGTCTGCGCCGGCACCGACCTGTGCACCATCATCTCCACCTGCATCTCCAACCCGCTCAAGAGCATCATGAACGCCGGTCCGTGGGCTGTCATCCTCATCTACACCCTCGCCAACCTGCTGTTCTGCGTTGGTATTCACCAGTCCACCATCTCGGGCGCTACCGTCGAGCCGATCCTGACCATGCTCATCGTCGACAACATGGCTACCTTTGCCGCCGGCGGTACCATCCAGCCCGATCACTACATGAACATGCAGATCGTCAACAGCTTCGCCCTCATCGGCGGCTCGGGCTGCACCCTCATGCTGCTGCTCGACACCTTCCTGTTCTCCAAGAACAAGGCCTCCAAGACCGTTGCCAAGATGGCCATTCTGCCTGCCTGTTCAACATCAACGAGCCGGTCATCTACGGTTACCCCATCGTGTACAACCTGCCGCTCATGATTCCGTTCGTGCTTCTTCCCGACCTGTTCATCGGTGTCACCTATGGCCTGACCTGCGCTGGCATCATCAGCCCCTGCATCGCTCAGGTGCCTTGGACCATGCCGCCCGTCATCAACGCCCTGCTTGCTACGGGCTTTGACTGGCGCGCCGGCGTGTGGCAGGCTCTGGAGCTGGTCATCGGCATGGCTGTCTACCTGCCCTTTATGAGGATCTCCGAGAAGGCCATCGCCAAGCAGGAGGCCCTCGCCGAGCAGAACGCCTAGCGTTTGTCCATTCCACCCTTGCGGGTACCGATGCTTGGTACCGGTACCCGTATCTCCTTTTTTGCCTAAACGTGCAAAACAGGGGAAAGATAACCACAAGGATTTATCCAGTTTGTCGTCTGCGCGCCGCGCAGTTATAAGGAGGAAACCATGAAGAAGATCATGCTTTGCTGCAATGCCGGCATGTCCACGAGTCTGCTGGTCCAGAAGATGCAGTCCGAGGTCGCGAGCCGTGGTCTGGACATCGAGGTCGAAGCCCGTCCTATGAATGAGGCCCACGATCACCTGGACGAGTGCGACATCCTGCTGCTCGGCCCGCAGATCGGCTACACCAAGGGCGACTTTGAGAAGGAGGCCGCCGGCCGTTTCCCGGTCGAGGTCATCAACATGGTCGACTATGGCCGCATGAACGCCGCCGGCATCATCGACCACTGCGTCAGCGTGATGGGCTAGGTGCAGCGCATGGAGGATATGAACGAACTGCAGATGACCTGCTTCGAGATCATCAGCTACGTCGGTACCGCCAAGAGCATGTACATCAACGCCGTGCAGAAGGCCAAGGAGGGCGATTTCGACGCCGCCGAGGAGCTCATTAAGCAGGGCGACGAGGCCTATAACGGCGGCCACGATGTTCACATGGGACTTCTTAAGAAGGAGGCCAATGGCGAGCGCAACGGCGAGGCCCCGCTGATTCTGCTGCACGCCGAGGACCAGATGGCCGGCACCGAGACCATGCGCGTCATGGCCACGGAGCTCATTGAGGTCCACAAACAGCTACAGGCACTCAAGGCCTAGCTGGCGTTTTCGCCGCGACGGATCGTGCGGTTCGCATACAATCCAGTCCCTTTTTGCAGGCGCCGGGAGTCTCCCTCTCCCGGCGCTTTGTTTGGCGAGTTGCTGAGCGTCATTGCTCGTTGAGCGGGCGGACGTTTCCCCAGATAAAACCTGCCAAAACAAACCTGTCCCTTTTTGGTAGGTTTTTGCCTTGAGAGCGGTACCATACAGGCAATGTTTAAACGAGAAAGGTGGCTCCCATGGAACCTAAGCAGTACTACATCGGCATTGACGTCGGCGGCACTTCGGTTAAGGAGGGCCTGTTCGACGAGGACGGCAACCTGCTTGCCAAGGCCAGCGTGCCCACGCCTCCCATCGTCGACGCTGCGGGCTTTGCCGCGGTAACCGAGGCTATCGACCAGGTGGTCGCCAAGGCTCAGATTCCGCGCGCCTTTGTGGCGGGCATCGGCCTGGCCGTTCCGTGCCCCATTCCGGCTGCGGGCGATGCCAAGGTCAAGGCCAACATTGCCATCAACCTGCCCGAGCTTAAGATTGCCATTCAGGAGCACTGCCCCGACGCGGTCGTAAAGTACGAGAACGACGCCAACGCCGCCGCCATGGGCGAGGCCTGGCTCGGCTCTGCCAAGGGCGTGCAGAACGTGGTGATGGTCACCATCGGTACCGGCGTGGGCGGCGGCGTCATCATCAACGGCGACGTTGTGTCGGGCGTTGTGGGTGCCGGCGGCGAGATTGGCCACATGTGCCTGAACCCCGACGAGGAGCGTACCTGCGGCTGCGGCGGCCATGGCCACCTGGAGCAGTATTCCAGCGCCACCGGCGTGGTGAGCAATTACCTGGCCGAGTGCAGGGCTGCGGGCGTCGAGCCCATCGAGCTCACCGGTCCTTCCGATTCCAAGGACGTATTCCAAGCCTGCCGCGAGGGCGATAAGCTCGCGCTTGCCGCGGCCGATACCATGGCCGACTACCTCGGCCGTGCCCTGGCGCTTATCGCCAACGTGGTCGACCCTGAGATGTTCCTCATCGGCGGCGGCGCCTCCGCCTCGGCCGATGTCTACCTCGACGCCGTGCGCGAGCACTTTAAGCAGTACGCGTTTTCCGTCTCGCGCGAGACGCCCATCGAGGTCGCCTCGCTCGGCAACGACGCCGGTATCATCGGTGCCGCCTACGTAGCCCTGCGCGCCGCCGGCAAATAGCCGGTGCAAGGGGGTCAGGTTTCTTTGCACCAACATGGTGTAAAAGGGACAGCCTTGGCCCCCGTGCCTACCCCAAAATATGCCGTGGCCCTTCCGTCTGCGAAGGCTCGGCATCGGCGTGCTACCATAGCTACGTCCAAGTACACATATCAAGTGGAGGATATCCATGGCAAACGTTCTTGTCTTTGGTCACCAGAACCCCGATAACGACGCCATCATGAGCGCCGTCGTCCTGTCCCAGCTGCTCAACCAGGTTGAGTATGCCGGCAACACCTACGAGGCCTGCGCCCTTGGTCAGCTTCCGGCCGAGTCCGCCAAGCTGCTCGCCGACGCCGGCATCGCCGAGCCTCGCGCGATCGAGTCCGTCGAGGCCGGTCAGCTCGTCGTCCTCACCGACCACAACGAGTCCGCCCAGTCCGTCGCCGGCCTTAAGGACGCCACGGTCTTTGGCGTCGTCGATCATCACCGCATCGGCGACTTCGAGACCGCCGGCCCGCTGCACTACATCTGCCTGCCCTGGGGCTCCAGCTGCACCATCGTCACCAAGCTCGCCGACGTGCTCGGCGTTGAGCTTTCCGACGTCCAGGCCAAGCTGCTGCTCTCGGCCATGATGACCGATACGCTCATGCTCAAGAGCCCCACCACCACCGCTGTCGACCGCGTCGTCGCCGCCAAGCTCGGCGAGCAGGTGGGCGTCGACCCGGTCAAGTTTGGCATGGAGGTCTTCCTCACCCGTCCGTCCGGCTCCTTCACTGCAGCCGAGATGGTCGGCAACGACATCAAGATGTTCGAGCCCGCCGGCAAGAAGCTGCTCATCGGCCAGTACGAGACCGTCGACAAGACCCGCGCACTCGGCATGATCGACGAGATTCGCGAGGCCATGCGCGCTTACGCCGCCGAGAAGGGTGCTGACGGCATCGTCCTGTGCATCACCGACATCATGGAGGAGGGCTCGCAGGTCCTGCTCGAGGGCGAGACCGAGGCTGCTCAGAAGGGCCTGGGCATTGCCGACGAGCACGACGGCGTCTGGATGCCGGGCGTCCTCTCCCGTAAGAAGCAGGTCGCTGCCCCCATCATGGCCGCCTGCTAGGTTTAGTTGACCAAATGCCACGACCGGATCGCGGACGCCCCGCGCTCCGGTCGTTTTTTGTGCACGGCGCCGCGTCGTCTCTTGGACAGGCGTGCCCGTGCCGTTGAGCAAATAATGTTCAACCTGTGGTTCCGCTTTTCGGCCGAGCTTGTGCGGTATCCGTGCAGGGTAGGCTAGATGCAAGCGTAATACGTTAGAGCGCGGCGCCGCCGCTTTGGCGGGCCGTGCTTTTTTAAGACGGGAGCCTTCCCGTGAAAGGAGCCGCCCATGGCAGCACCCGAGCAGCTGTTCAACGTTCGTGAGCGCAAGCGTTTTGAACGTCACGACATCTGGGAGCGCATCGCCGAGAACGGCACGATTTCCGCCGCCGTCATGGTCTTCGCCGCCATCGCCGCCGTCATTTGCGCCAATACCGATGCCTACGAGGTCATCCATCACTTTTTGGAGACCCCGCTGTATGTGGGTCTGGGCAACCTTACGGCCGGTCTCACCGTTGAGCTTTTCGTCAACGACTTCCTCATGGCGATTTTCTTTTTGCTGGTGGGCATTGAGCTTAAGTACGAGATGACGGTCGGCGAGCTCAAGAATCCGCGTCAGGCCATGCTTCCCATGCTGGCGGCCGTGGGCGGCGTCGTCGTTCCCGCCTGCATCTACCTGATCTTTAACCATGCCGGCGCCCACAACGGTTGGGCCATCCCCATGGCAACCGATATTGCCTTTGCGCTGGGCGTGCTGTCGCTTTTGGGCAATCGCGTGCCCAACGGCGTGCGCGTGTTCTTCTCGACGCTCGCCATCGCCGACGACCTCATCTCCATCGCCGCCATCGCCATCTTCTACGGTCAGAGTCCCAATCCGTTTTGGCTGGGTGCCGCCGCGCTTGTGACCTGCGCGCTCGTGTGGCTCAACAAGACGCAGCATTACCGCCTTGCCCCGTACTCGGTGCTGGGTTTGCTGCTGTGGTTCTGCATGTTCAAGAGCGGCGTACATGCCACGCTTGCTGGCGTCATCTTGGCCTTTACCATCCCGGCCAAGTGCGGCGTTAAGCTCGATAGTCTCACCGATTGGCTGGGCGAGTGCCTGCCGCTGCTCGATGACCGCTACGACGACGAGGCACACATCCTGGGCCAGCATGACTTTACCGTCTCGACCACCAAGGTCGAGCGCGTCATGCACCGCGTGACCCCGCCGCTCATCCGCATGGAGCGTCTGATCTCCACGCCGGTCAACTTTGTGATTCTGCCGATCTTCGCGTTCGTCAACGCACAGGTTCGCCTGGTGGGCGTGGACATGAGCACGTTGCTCACCGACCCGGTGATGCTCGGCGTGTACTTTGGCATGCTGCTAGGCAAGCCGATCGGCATCTTTGGCATGACGTTTGCCCTGGTTAAGTTTAGGGTCTGTGGGCTGCCGCACAATGTCAACTGGCACATGATTGCCGGTGTGGGCATTCTGGGCGGTATCGGCTTTACCATGTCGATCCTCATCAGTGGCCTTGCCTTCCCGACGGCCCAGTTTGAGGTTCTGGCTGCCAAGGCCGCTATTCTCGCCGGCTCTGTCACCGCGGCCGTGCTCGGCATGATCTACATGAGTGTGATCTGCAAGCACCCCGCGCCCAAGGACGAGTAAGAGCACATACAAGTTTGAAAACGCCGCCTGTGAACACCATCACAGGCGGCGTTTTAGTCATTGGGGACGTTCTTAATGACTAGGTTTATTCCACGGTGCCGTAGATGGCGCCCCAGCCGTGGGCGGCCAAGGCGGAGTTGAGCTGGTCGCAAAGTGACTGGCGGTCGTAATAGCCGGGCGGTAGCAGGTTGACGATTTCCATGAGATCAGGCGCCAGATCCAAGATTTCGGCCTGTACGATCAGATCCAGGCGGTCGATGGCGTGGCGGTCGTAAAATAGTCCGTCGACCAGGCGCTGCAGGTCGCCGAATTCCTCGGCCTGGAACGATCCGTACTCCATAGTGCCTCCTTGGGCGCCCCACACCGGCATGCGCGGCGATGTCGTAATTCATTGCGATGGACTTAATCTATCACGGCTTCATACCGTTGCGGCAGTGGCGGTCTATACTTAGACGAACTGCAACGTCCCGCTTCGCGAAAGGTCGCACCCATGCAGACGATCTACCAGAAGATGGAAACCACCGAACTCGATGCCGCCATCGAGGCGCTCAAAGCCGAGGTCGCCGAGGTCAAGGCCAAGGGCCTGGCGCTCGACATGGCCCGCGGCAAGCCGTCGCCCTCCCAGGTGGGCATCTCTCGACCCATGCTCGATATCCTCAATGCCGATGCCGATCTGCACGACGGCAACGTCGACTGCTCCAACTACGGTTGCTTTGAGGGCATTCCCTCGGCACGCAAGCTGGCGGGGGAGTTCCTGGGTTGCCCCGCCGAGCAGACGCTCGTACTGGGTTCGTCGAGCCTGCTGATCGAGCACGATATCGCCGGCATGTTCTGGCGCTGCGGCTCGTGCGGTAGCGAGCCTTGGGAGGCTTATGAGGCCGCGCATGACGGCAAGAAGGTCAAGTTCCTGTGCCCTGTTCCCGGCTACGACCGCCACTTTGGCATCACTGCCGACTTGGGTATCGAGAATGTCCCCGTCGCGATGACCGACAACGGCCCCGACATGGACGAGATCGAGCGCTTGGTTGCCGCCGACGACTCCATCAAGGGCATCTGGTGCGTGCCCAAGTATTCCAACCCCACGGGCATCACTTTTAGCGAGGACACCGTGCGTCGCCTGGTCGAGATGCCCACGGCCGCGCCCGATTTCCGCATCTTCTGGGACAACGCCTACTGCGTGCACGACCTGTACGACGAGACCGACGAGCTCGCCAACATCTTTGATCTCGCTCGCGCGGCGGGCACCGAGGACCGCGTGGTGGCCTTTGCCTCGACGTCCAAGATCACCTTCCCGGGCGCCGGCATCGGCTTTATCGGTGCGAGCCCCGCGGTTATCGCGGAGTTCTCCAAGCGCCTGAAGGCCGGCCTTATCAGCGCCGACAAGCTCAACCAGCTGCGCCACGTACGCTTCCTTCCCACCATCGAGGCGGTCAAGGAGCACATGAAAAAGCATGCCGAGTTTTTGCGCCCGCGCTTTGAGGCCGTTGAGCGCAAGCTCACCGAGGGCCTGGGCGACACGGGCTGCGCTACCTGGACGCACCCCCGCGGCGGCTACTTTGTGAGTTTCGATGGCCCCGAGGGCTCGGCCCAGAAGGTTGCGGCGCTTTGCGCCGAGCTGGGCGTTAAGCTCACGCCGGCCGGCGCTACCTGGCCCTACGGCAAAGACCCGCGCGATACCAACATCCGTATTGCGCCGAGCTATCCCACGGTCGAGGACCTGGAGGCCGCGCTCGATGTGCTGGTGCTGGCCGTCAAGCTCGTCACTGCCGAGCTTGCGCGTGCCGAGCGCGCCTAACGCGTATGGCCCCGCAAGTCCGGCTTCCCGTACTATCCGCACTTTCGATACGTAAAGGAGCGTATACATGGATTTGGGAATTTCTACCAACCCCACGCCAGAGCTCTATACCATTAAGGTAACCGGCGAGATTGATATCTCCAATGCCGATAGTCTGCGCAACGCCATCGACTTGGCGCTCGAGCAGCCCACCGAGGCCGTTGAGCTCGACTTTGCCCAGGTGAGCTACATTGATTCGACGGGCATTGGCGTGCTCGTGGGCGCCGCGCACCACGCGGTCGACCACGGCAAGCGCTTTAGCTGCACCAATGTGCAGCCCCCGGTGATGCGCGTGGTTCAGCTGCTGGGCGTCGACCAGGAGATCTCGATCACGGCGGCATAAGCCCTGCCCCAAAAGGGGCGTGCCGTTTGGCATATGTTTGTGATGCGCTCGGACGTTTTGGCGTCCGGGCGCTATACTTGACCGAATGAATAGACGAGTTCCGGCCGAATGGCGCGGTGCGGGCTCGACTCACATCGAGCCTTGGAGGTATGTGTGTTTGGTATTGGAGAGGGTGAGCTCGCGATCATCGTGGTCTTCGGCTTTTTGCTGTTTGGCCCGGATAAGCTCCCGCAGATGGGCCGCACAATCGGCCGTGCCATCCGTCAGTTCCGCGAGACGCAGGAAAAGATGACGGCCGTTGTTCAGTCCGAGATTATCGATCCGGTAAGCGAGGCCGCGTCGGCCCCGGTCAAGCCCAAGAAGGCTGCTGCGACCGACGACGATTCCGATGCGGACGAGGATGCCGCCGAGAAGGCAGCGCCCGCCAAGAAGGAGACCTTTGCCGAGCGCCGTGCCCGCCTTGCTGCCGAGAAGGCTGCGAGCGAGGGTGCCACCGAGGGCGAAGGCGCTGCTGATGAGGCCGAGAGCGCCGAGTCCGCCAAGGCCGAGCCTGCCGCTGCCGTCGCCGAGCCCGAGCCTGCTGCAGAGCCGGAGCCCGAGCCGGCAGAGCCCACGACGGCTGACCTCTACGCCCGTCGTCCCCGCAAGCGCAAGGCTGTCGTCGACCAGCTCGCTCGCGAGCTCGAGGCCGAGGACGACGCCGCTGCCGCCGACGCCCCGAAGGGAGGCGATGAGTAATGCCTATCGGACCTGCGCGTATGCCGCTCTTCGATCACCTGGGAGAGCTCCGTCGCCGTCTGACCATCGTAGTCGTGTCGGTGTTTGCCGCCGCTATCGTGCTGTATTTCGCCACGCCCGTGGTGCTCGACATCCTGGAAGACCCCATCCGCTCCTTTGTGCCGGACGGTAAGTTCTACATCACCACTACGCTCGGCGGCTTTGGCCTGCGCTTTTCGCTGGCCATCAAGATGGCCGTTGTCATGTGCACGCCCATGATCATCTGGCAGATTCTGGCATTTTTCCTGCCGGCGCTTCGCCCCAACGAGCGCAAGTGGGTCGTGCCCACGGTGCTCGCCTCGACGGTGCTGTTCTTCCTGGGCGCCATTTTCTGCTACTTCATCATCATTCCTGCGGGCTTTGAGTGGCTCATCGGCGAGACCTCGGCCGTCGCTACGGCGCTGCCCGATCTGGAGAACTACGTCAACATGGAGCTGCTCTTTATGATTGGCTTTGGTGTGGCGTTTGAGCTGCCGCTCATCATCTTCTACCTGTCCGTCTTCCACATCGTGTCCTACGCTGCTTTCCGCGGTGCCTGGCGTTACGTATACGTTGGCCTGCTCGTGGGTTCGGCTGTGATTACGCCCGACGGCTCGCCCGTTACGCTGGGTCTCATGTATGGCGCCCTGCTCTCGCTCTACGAGATTTCGCTCGCCATCGCTCGCGTGGTCATTACCGCGCGCGAGGGCAAGGAGGGCTTGTTCGTGAGTCGTCTGGACCTGTTCTCGGACGACGAGGACGACGAGGAGTAAATCGGTATGCACGAGGTTGGCATTGTCAACGGCATACTCGATACAGTGATTCGCGCGGCGCGTGGGGCGGGGGCCTCGCGCGCCGTTTTGGTAACGCTGCGTATCGGGGATATGACCGAAGTTGTGCGCGAGGCGCTCGACTTTGCGTGGGAGACGTTTCGCGACGAGGACCCGCTCACGCGCGGCTGCGAGCTTGCCGTAGAGGAAGTCCATCCACAAAGCGAGTGTCTGGACTGCGGCGAGGTCTTTGAGCACGACCGCTTCCATTGCCGTTGTCCCCAGTGCGGTGGCGCCAATGTGCGCCTACTGCACGGCCGCGAGCTCGACATCGCCAGTATAGAAATCGAAACCCCCGACGATTAGCCCGCTAGCCACCTGGGGACGGGGTATAAATGTTGGAAATTAAGGAGTGCCGAATATGGCCGAGAAAACGATTGATATTGCATCGCCGATTCTGTCGCGCAATGAGCGCCTGGCAGATCAGCTGCGACAGCGATTTAAAGAGACAAACACCTATGTGATCAATGTGTTGTCGAGCCCCGGCTCGGGCAAGACTACCACGATCCTGGGCACCAACGAGCGTCTACGTGACAAGGCCGGCCTGCGCTGTGCCGTCATCGAGGGCGATATCGCCTCGGATGTCGACGCCATCACCATGAAGGAAGCCGGCATGCCCGCCATCCAGATCAACACGGGCGGCCTGTGCCACCTCGAGGGCAACATGATCATGGAGGCCGTCGACGCCTTCGACCAGGCCGTCGGTCTGGAAAACATCGACGTCATCTTTATCGAAAACGTGGGTAACCTGGTCTGCCCGGTCGACTTTGACCTGGGCGAGAACCTGTCCATCATGATTCTCTCGGTGCCCGAGGGCGACGACAAGCCCATCAAGTACCCGGGCATCTTCCAGCACGCCGGCGCGCAGCTGCTCAACAAGGTCGATGTGGCCCCGGCTTTCGATTTTGACATGGATAGGTATACTAAGACACTCGATGACCTCAATCCGCAGGCGCCGCGGTTTTCCGTCAGCGCGCGTAAGGGCGAGGGCATGGATGCCTGGTGCGATTGGCTCATCGGGCAGATTGAGCAAGCAAGGGCGTAAGTCGGCCGCCATACGGGCGGGCGTAGCCGCAGAGACACGAGATAGGAGCCTCTTTTGAAGCTCATCATCGCAGAGAAAAACGACGCCGCGCGTCAGATTGCCGAGCGTCTGTCCACGGGCAAGCCCAAAAAGGACAAGGTGTACAACACCGCCATCTACCGTTTTGAGTGGAAGGGCGAGGAGTGCGTGACGATCGGCCTTGCCGGTCACATCCTTGCGCCCGATTTTTGCGACAGCGTGCTGTTCGATAAAAAGCTGGGCTGGTATTCGGTCACCGAGGACGGTGAGATACTGCCGGCCGACATGCCCGATGGCCTGGCTCGTCCGCCTTACGACACCAAGCGTAAGCCGTTCCTTGCCGATGGCATTTCCATCAAGGGCTGGAAGCTCGAGAGCCTGCCTTACCTCACCTGGGCGCCTGTCATTAAGCTGCCGGCCGAGAAGGAGCTCATTCGTTCGCTCAAGAACCTCGCTAAAAAGTCCGACAGCGTCATTATCGCCACGGACTTCGATCGCGAGGGCGAGCTGATCGGTTCGGACGCCCTCAACAAGGTGCGCGAGGTGGCGCCTGACTTGCCGGTCGCCCGCGCCCAGTATTCTTCGTTTACCAAGGCCGAGATTACGCAGGCCTTCGATAATCTTGTCTCGCTCGACCAGAATCTGGCCGACGCCGGCGAGAGCCGCCAGCACATCGATCTCATTTGGGGCGCGGTGCTCACGCGCTACCTGACGCTCGCCAAGTTTGGCGGCTTTGGCAACGTGCGCTCCGCCGGCCGCGTGCAGACGCCGACGCTCGCCCTGGTGGTCGAGCGCGAGCGCGAGCGCATGGCGTTTGTGCCCGAGGATTATTGGCAGATCCGCGGCATGGGCGCCGCGCAGGGTGCTGCCGAGGACGACCGCTTTAAGATTGCGCACAAGACGGCGCGCTTTACCGACAAGGATGCTGCCGAGACGGCGTACGGCCACGTTGACGGCGCTACGACGGCAACCGTCGCCGCGGTGACCAAGCGCTCCCGCAAGCAGCAGCCGCCCACGCCGTTTGCGACCACCTCGCTGCAGGCTGCCGCCGCGGCCGAGGGCATCTCGCCTGCGCGTACCATGCGCATCGCCGAGTCCCTCTACATGGCGGGCCTCATCAGCTACCCGCGTGTCGACAACACCGTGTACCCCGCGACGCTCGACCTGGGCGCCGTGGTGAGCGACCTGGCAAAGATCAATCCGGCGCTGGCACCTGTATGCAAAAAGGTGCTCGCCGGCCCCATGAAGCCCACGCGGGGCAAAGTCGAGACCACCGACCACCCGCCTATCTATCCCACGGGCGAGGGCGATCCGTCCACGCTCGATGGCGGCCAGCGCAAGCTCTACGACCTCATCGCCCGCCGCTTCCTGGCGACGCTTATGGGTCCCGCGACCATCGAGAACACCAAGCTCGAGCTCGACGTGAACGGCGAGCCGTTCGTGGCTTCGGGCGATGTGCTCGTGACCCCGGGTTTCCGCGAGGCGTACCCGTACGGACTCAAACGCGACGAGCAGATGCCGCCGCTGGAGCAGGGCGATACGGTCGACGTGTTCGACATTAAGCTCGAGGCCAAGCAGACCGAGCCGCCCGCGCGCTACAGCCAGGGCAAGCTCGTGCAGGAGATGGAAAAGCGCGGCCTGGGTACCAAGTCCACGCGCGCGAGCATCATCGAGCGCCTGTACGCCGTGCGCTACCTCAAAAACGATCCCGTGGAGCCGAGCCAGCTGGGCATCGCCATCATCGATGCACTGTCGCAGTTTGCCCCGCGCATCACGAGCCCCGATATGACCAGCGAGCTCGACGGCGACATGACCCGCGTGGAGCGCGGCGAGGATACCGAAGAGCATGTCGTGACGCACTCGCGCGCGTTGCTGGCCGGCGTGCTCGACGAGCTGCTCAAGCACACGCAGGAGCTGGGCGACGCCATCAGCGACGCCGTCACGGCCGATGCGCGCGTGGGCGCCTGCCCCAAGTGCGGCAAGGACCTGGTTATGAAGACGAGCGCCAAGACCCGCGGTAGCTTTATCGGCTGCATGGGCTGGCCCGACTGCGATGTGACCTATCCGGTGCCGAGCGGCGTCAAGGTAAGCCCGCTCGAGGGCGAGGCTGCCGTGTGCCCCGAATGCGGCGCACCGCGCATTAAGTGCCAGCCGTTCCGCCAGAAGGCTTTCGAGATCTGCGTGAACCCCACATGCCCCACTAACTACGAGCCCGACCTTAAGGTGGGCGAGTGCAAGGTGTGTGCGCCGAGGCCGGACGCCATGGCGACCTGATCGCGCAAAAGAGCGAGAAGAGCGGCAAGCGCTTTATCCGCTGCACCAACTATGACGATTGCGGCGTGAGCTATCCTCTGCCGGCGCGCGGTAAGCTCGAGGCGACGGGTGAGACCTGCCCCGAGTGCGGCGCCCCCATCGTGGTGGTCAACACGGCGCGCGGTCCGTGGCGTATCTGTGTCAACATGGACTGCCCGACCAAGGAGAAGAAGCCCGCCCGCGGCCGCAAGACTGCGACCAAGGCGAGCACGGCGAAGAAGACGACGGCAGCCAAGAAGACGACGGCGGCAAAGAAGACTGCTGCCAAGAAGACGACCGCCAAAAAGACGACGGCCAAGAAGTCGACTACCAAAAAGACCGCTGCCGACAAGTAGCCGCACGGTCGAAACATCACCTAAAACAAAAACGAGCGAGGACCTCAAAATCCTCGCTCGTTTTTTTGACCGGCAGTTAGGGACGTTCCTTTTCTGCCGGCAGTTTAGGAACGCCCCTAACTGCCGGCTCGGGAACGACAAAGCGCTAGTTCACTTCGACGGGTTTGGCGCCGGGATAGCGCTCCTCAAAGTCTAGGCGGTACTTATTGTCATTGGTGCCCGCCACGTTGTCGCGCGACAGCGGCGCCACGATCTCATTCTTGTGGTCCGCAGGCTTGGCGTATTTCAGGCTGATCTCCCAGGCATCACAGATTGCGTCAATGCGGTGATCCAGGTCGTCGTACAGGGCGACGATGTCCTTCCAGGAGCTGTAGTTCTTGGAGCTCGTCGGGACGTCTAGGTCCTCGACGATGTCGTAATACTGCTCGATGGTGTCCTCCGTGCGCTCGGCGACGTCGGCGAGATTTTGACGGGTGGTTCGATCCTCTTCCAGATAGCTGCCGTTGAAGTTCTGTGCGCAGCCACGGACGTAGTTGTCGAGGTCTTCGAGCAAGTCGTAGTATTCGCTCAGTCGGCGGTAGAGGTTCTGCTCGGAGAGCGTTGCTTCGCCGCCATCCTCGTCGTCATCGTCATCATCGTCGTACAGGCTGTTGGGATCGCCGAGAGGCTTTAGGTCATCGTCGTCGACGTCATGGTGCAGCTTAGCTACCTCGGCAGTCGTCTGCGTGGCGGCGTTGTCGAAAGGCTTGATCACAAAGAAAACGACCAGGGCGATGATGATCGCCACCAGCACAACGATAACGGCGATAAGCGGCCCGGTGCCGCTCTTTTTGGGAGCGGGGGTCTGTGGCGAAGCGGGCGCGTATGCGGGAGCCGGCTGCTGTTGGGGCGAGCCGCTCGCGACGGGTATGCGCTGCGTGGTCTCGACGGCCGCGGGGCCTGCGGCGGGGTCGGGGCGATAGGCGAGGGGGTCGTCCGCCTTGGCTTGCGGCGTATCAAGGGAGCCGGTCTGCTCAAAAGCGGGCTGGCTATCGCTCGCGGTTGTTTGCTCAACGGGTGCACCGCACGAGGTGCAGAACTTGGCATTATCTGCAAGAAGCTTGCCGCACGAGGCGCAATACCGAGACATTGCCACTCCTTTCGCCACATTTCAATGCAATACGACGATTATACCCAGCGTCCAAAATTCCCCATCATAAGTTGCGGTGAAATAGGGACTGTTTGGCGGTCTCAGAGCTTCAATCAGTCCCTATTTCACCGCAACTTCGGGGATGCCTCGATGGCTAGGTTGGATTTGGGACGCGCCTGCCCCTGGGGTATCATGGCTTGGTTGCTATAACTCGCATTTACGCGCCTTGTAGGAAGGGGCTGCGCCCATGGCTTTTGAGCCCGCTCAACATAGCTTCATTACGCTCGAGGGTGTCGATGGCGCCGGTAAATCTACGCAGGCGCGCCTGCTTGCCCGTGCGCTCGACCTTGCCGGCTACCAGGTTGTGACCCTGCGCGAGCCGGGCGGTACCGCCATCAGCGAAAAGATCCGTGCTCTGCTGCTCGACCCCGCCAATACGGCGATGGGCGACACCTGCGAGTTGTTGCTCTACGAGGCCGCGCGCGCCCAGTTGGTGCACGAGGTCATAGCTCCCGCCCTTGCTGCCGGCAAGGTGGTCCTGTGCGACCGCTTCTACGATTCCACAACTTGCTATCAGGCGTTTGCCGATGGCCTCGATCGCCAGATAGTACGCGATGCCAACAACCTGGCCGTCGCGGGGACGCACCCGGCGCTCACGCTCGTCTATCACATCACGCCCGAGCAGGCGGCGCTGCGCATGGCAGCCCGTGGCGCGGCAGATCGCATGGAGGCTAAGGGCATGGCCTTCCAAGAGCGTGTCTACCAGGGATTTTGCGCCATCGCCGCCGAGGAACCAAACCGCGTAAAGCTCATCGACGCGACCGCGTCCATCGAGGACGTCTTCGCGCGGACGGTCGAGCAGGTTCGCGTCTACGGCCTCGACATTTCCCAGGACGCCGTCACCGCCGCGCTTGCCCAGGAGGCCGAGTAACATGGCCCCCGCTCAGACAAGCCTGCTGGCCAAGCTTGACACCCAAGAGCGCGTGCGCGACTTTTTGACCAATGCCGTCGCCAGCGGTCGCGCATCGCACGCCTACCTGTTTTTGGGCGCGCCCGGCGCGGGCAAGCTCGACGCCGCGTGGGCGCTCGCCCAAGCCTTCCTGTGCGAGCAGGATGGCTGCGGCTCATGCGATAGCTGCGTGCGCGTCGCCCGCCATACGCACCCCGACGTGCACTATTACACGCCCGAGAGCGCCACGGGCTACCTCATCGCCCAGACGCGCGAGCTGCTCGACGACGTACCCCTGGCGCCCATTCGCGCCAAGGCCAAGGTCTACATCATTGACCGTGCCGAGCAGCTGCGCGCCAACACCGCCAACGCACTGCTCAAAACACTCGAGGAGCCGCCCGAGGGCGTTATGTTTATCTTGCTGGGCACCTCGGCAGACGTGATGTTGCCCACCATCGTGAGCCGCTGCCAGTGCGTGCCGTTTCGGCTGGTGTCGCCCGCCGTCGCCGCGCAGGCCGTGAGCCGCGCCACCGGTCAGGACCCTGCGCGTTGCCGCATGGCGGTCGCCGTGGCGGGAAGCCCCACACGCGGCATCGAGTTTCTTAAGAGCGCCGAGCGCCAGGACGCCCGCCGTCAGATGGTCCGTGCCATCGATTCGCTCATTGCCGCCGACGAGGCCGACGTGCTCAGCCGCGCCAAGTCGCTCATCGTCGCCGTTAAGGCGCCGCTAGCCGAGGTCAAGTCCACGCAGGAAAAGGTGCTCGAGCAAAACGCCGACTACCTGTCGCGTGGAGCATTGAAGCAGCTTGAGGACCGCAACAAGCGCGAACTCAACGCGCGCGAGCGTTCGGGTATCATGGAAGCGCTGGCGAGCGCGCGGACGCTCATGCGCGACGTGCTGCTGACACTTCAGGACGAGGCGGCCGACGTGGTGAACGAAGACGTGCGCGACACGATCGGTCGGCTTGCCGCCGCGACGAATGTTGCGGGCGCCACGCGGGCGCTCGAGGCAGTCGCAACCGCCGAACGCAACATCGCCAGAAACGTTACTCCCCAGCTGGCCATCGAGGTCATGCTGTTCGATATCAGGAAGGCACTGAAATGCCGTTAGTCGTACCCGTTAAGTTTACCTACGCCTCGCGCGACCTGTGGTTCGATCCGCAGGATTTGGATATCCTCGAGGCCGATTATGCCATTTGCTCCACCGAGCGCGGAACCGAGATCGGCCTGGTCACGGCCGATCCCTTTGAGGTGCCGCAAGACGAGATCGGTCAGCCGCTCAAGCCCGTGCTGCGCGTGGCGAGCGACATCGACCTGCAGCTTGCCGACGACCTGGCCATCCAGGGCGACGAGGCCATGGTCGACTTCCGCCGCCTGGTCAAGGAGCTCGACCTCGAGATGAAGCCGGTGGGCGTCGAGTACCTGTTTGGCGGCGAGAAGGCCGTGTTCTACTTTGCGGCCGAGGAGCGCGTCGATTTTCGCCAGCTCGTCAAGGATCTGTCCTCGACGCTGCACATTCGCGTCGACATGCGCCAGATCGGCGTGCGCGACGAGACCCGCCTGGTGGGCGGCTATGCCCAGTGCGGACAGGAACTCTGCTGCACGCGCTTTGGCGGACAGTTTGAGCCCGTCTCGATTCGCATGGCAAAAGAGCAGGACCTGCCGCTCAATTCCTCCAAGATCAGCGGCGTGTGCGGTCGCCTGATGTGCTGCCTGCGCTACGAGTTCGAGGCCTACAAGGACTTTAAGAGCCGTGCGCCCAAAAAGAAGACGCTCATCGATACGCCGCTTGGCAAGGCGCGTATCCAGGAATATGACACGCCGCGTGAGCAGCTGGTGCTGCGCCTGGAGAACGGCAAGGTCTTTAAGGTCAACCTGGCCGATATGACGTGCTCGGAGGGCTGCAAAAAGAAGGCCGCCGAGCAGGGCTGCAACTGCCGCCCCGACTGCGTGACGCGCGACGTGCTCGAGCGCATCGAGTCGCCCGAGATGCGCCTGGCGCTCATGGAGCTCGATCGCGAGAACGGCGTCGATGTGGGCGATGGCCTGTCGAGTGCCGACCGTCTGGCCGGCACGTCGATGCCCAAGCGCCGTCGTCGCGATGCCGAATCCGATGCTCGCGCCGGTCAGGGGCAGGGCGAGGGCCGTGGCCGCGGAAAGGGCCGTGGCAAGGCCGAGACACCCGAGGCCGAGGGGGCGGCCGATGGCCGTCGCCGTCGCAAGCGCGCGGGCTCGGGCGATGCTACCGAGGTTGCAGCCGCGGGCAAGAACGCCTCTCGCGAGCGCGAGGTTCAGCAGCCCCAGCAGCAGAATCGCGGCGGCGGCATGAACCCCACACGTCGCCGCCGCCGTCATCTGTCGAGCGAGGAGCGCGAGGACGCCTTCCGCGCCGCAGCTGCTCGCGAGGCCGGTGCCGCTTCCAAGGGCGCCTCGGCCTCCGATGCGCCTGTCGACAAGAGCGGCAAGTCACGTGGCGAGGAGGAGCGCGCGCCGCGTCCGCGCCGTCGCCATTCCTCGGGCGCGCAACAGAAGCCCTCAGTGCCCTCCGTGGCCGATCAGGTCTCGGATGGCGAGGTCAAGGTCACGCGCCGTCGTCCCGGGGATGGCGGGGGAGCGGCTGCCAAGGCTTCGCGTGGCGCCGCTCGCGACGAGCGCGAGCCGCGCGAGGATCGCGGTGGCGAGGGCTCGGCCGACCAGGGTCAAAAGCGCCGTCGCCGTCGCCGTTCCCGCAAGCCGCGCCAGGATGGTGGCGAGGGCTCGACCCCGTCTTCGTCCGCACCACAACCGCCCGCCGGCGAATAACGCCCGCGAGCGGATTTAGCTCGCCTTGCCCCGAGCGCATTGGGGTATCATAGCGCTGAATCAACAACCCTCCCTGCGACCGAACGTAGGGAGGGTTGTGTCTTGAAGAGCCATCTGAACATATTGAGCTGTCTGCAGGGTGCCGGTGCCCTACCGTTTGCGGACGAATTGCTACCGTTTGCCGAGCGGGTGGCACGCGAGGCGCTCGAGGCATTGTCGCCAACACGATGTGCCGGCTGCGAGCGCGCCGGTGCGCTTATTTGCCAAGACTGCCTGGCCGCGCTCACGCTCATCGACCCACGTCATAGCTGTACCCGATGCGGCGCCCCGTTTGGGGATTTGCTGTGCACTGAGTGTTCGGTCGAGGGCACGTCCTCGGCAATGGCGGAGGCGCTCGACCGCTGCCTGGCGTGCGCCGTCTATGCGCATCCGCTGTCGCGCATCATTAAAGCGTACAAGGACGCGGGCGAGCGACGTCTGGCTCCGTATCTGGCGGAGCTGCTCTACGACGCCGCCCTGCATGCCCAGATCGTAGCGCCCGAACGCTTAGGAGGCGTGTTGTCCGGTGCGGATGCGGTGGTGTTTGTGCCTGCGACAGCGGCAGCGTTTCGGCGGCGTGGTTTTGATCATATGGAGGCTATCGCGCGCCCATTTTGCGAGCTGTCGGGTGTTCCCCTGCTCGATGCTCTCGTCAAGTACGGGCATGGCGACCAGCGCGAACTCGGTCGTGAGGAGCGCCGCGAGCGTGCCCAAGGCATGTACGAGACGGTTGAGGACGTGCACGGCCGCCGCCTGCTGCTTATCGATGACGTTATCACCACGGGCGCGACGATGGCCGCGGCTTCGGCGGAACTCAAGCGCGCCGGCGCCGCAGCAGTCGATGGCCTCGCTATCGCACGCGTTTGGTAGGGGTGGTTTTGTGGCAGTAAAGATTGAGCGGTGCAACGAGCCGACAGGCGAACAGCTAGCGGCTTCCGTAATCCTAACAGGCGCCTCGGCGCTACGCATGATGCGCGCCGAGCGCCGACAAATGGGTTACATCAGCTGGAGGGACCTCGATCCTGATGAAGAGCGCCGTGTGCTGTGCACGTCGTCGCCCTCGACCGAGGACATCTATCTTCCCGACTTGGTGCGGATTGGAGCCGCAAGCAGCGAGGTGCAAGAGGATTTGTGCTTGCTGGTAGGGTCTGCAGCGCAGCGCCGCCGCATTCTTGGCGTGAGCTGGTCCGTATGCTCCGGGTTGCCCGCTGGCTCGATTCTAGAGGTGGAACCGGGGGTGTACAGCCTATCTCCCGAGGCCCTTTGTGTTGCCGTTGCGCGCGAGGCCGGCTGCATCCAGGCATTTGCCCTGGCTCAGGAGCTGTGCTCTAAGATTTCGCTGAGTGACCGCGGGAAGTATCTGCCTCCCTACACCTCGCCTGTTACGAATAAACTTGCAAAGGACAAGGACCGGCCAGCAGATGTGGGCTACTTTGAGGTTGAGCCGGTGCTGACGCCCGATCGTCTGGCAGATTACCTCGCGGTATGCAAGGGGAATGCGGCCAAACAACTGCAGCGTCTGTGTCCCTACTTGTCAGAAAACCTGCGCTCGCCCATGGAGTGCATCATGCTCGCTCTGTTTTCGCTTCCGTTTTCCTATGGCGGGTTTGCCTGCGGACCTTTTAAGACCGACTACAAGATCGAGTTCGATGACCGTGCGCAGGCAATCTCGGGGATGCCGCATGCAGTTTGCGATGCGTATCAGGAAACAGCCCGGTTTGACCTGGAATACAACGGTGAGCTGGGCCATTCCTCTCGGAGGGGACGTATCCATGATGAAAAACGCAACACGGGCTTGATTACTATGGGAATCGAGGTCGCGACGGTCAACAACGAAATGCTCCGCGACATGGAAGCGATGGAAGCGCTCGCATGGCGCATCCACCAGCGTATGGGTAAGCGATATCAGAATCGCGTAGAGGCTCGTCGAAAGAGGCAAGATGCTCTGCTGAATACGCTCCGAGCGTGCTTTGGGCTCAAGCCAGCGTAAAACTATGGCTTTATAGAGGGTCTGTTTATATGCTCTGTGCAAAAAACGGCAAATATGAGTACTGTTACTAGATTAGTGACAGCAAAAACAAAGAAACTTGGGCCGATAATTTGGATTCAGCGAAGAGATAATAAACGAATGTGGAATATCTTGGCGCCAAGCAGGCTGTGCGGAACTCAAAAAGGGCTCGTGAGGCGGTAATACTCTGCTACTAAATTGGTAACAGTACTCATATTTGCCGTTTTTTGCACACGGCACCCTGAGACGGGTGCCCCGGAGCTCCCCGTGGGGGAGCTCCGGGCTTCATGGGGGGCACGAATGATCCGCCCCGACCTGCGAAATCTGTACTCGCGATGCGAATGACGCCCCTAACCTTAAACTTTAGCTTGAACTTAGCTATAATGCGCTACGTTCCTGCCAGGCTGTGGTTGCGGACGGACGAAATGCCCGTCCTAGTCCAAGACAGACGCGGTCAAAGGGATCCACGTAAGCGACCGCGTGCGCGCGGCGCGATCATGGCGCGTCCTAGATGTAAGCCGCACCGTCCGTTCTACTTTCTTTGGGGCAATACCGCCTCGCGGGCGAGCGGGCCAGTCGTGAAGGTGGCTGCGGCCTCCCGAGCAAACACCCCGGTGCGCAAGTGTGGGGTCAAATACCAGGTCAGCTGGTGGGAACAACCTGATATTTCGCGCAACGCACGGATCGTATACGACACAGAAGGCAGGGTAGTGGACATGGTGAGGGGCAGCTTGATGCACGCGGCTCGGTTAGGTGCTGGGGCCGCAGCGGTCATCGCCGTTTTGGGCCTGAGCGGATGCGCGTTCAACCCGCTGTCTACGTTCACGACTCCCACGATCGACCAGATCGAGTACGAGACCGTCACGCCGGCGGTGTCGGACGATGCCCTGGTCACTCCCGGAACCCTGACGGTCGCCCTCGATACTTCCGATGCGCCGCAGGCCATGCAGGGCGCCGACGGCGAGCTCACGGGATATGCGGTCGACGCCGCCCGCGCCCTCGCAAGCCGCATGGGCCTTAAGGTCGCCTTTGTCGATGCGTCCTCGGCAGGTTCCGCGCTCGGCGACAAAAAGGCCGATATCTTTATCGGCGAGATCAACTCCACGGACGGGGACGTTAGCTCGCTCGGCACCTGCCTGTACGATGCCGCTTCCGTGTTCGGTAAAACCAGCGATGGTGGGTCGCTAAGCGTTTCCACCGATACCCTTAACACGTCTACTCTGGGTGTTCAGATGTCCTCGGCCTCGCAGGAGGCGCTTGCTAAGCAGAGCATCACCGCCAACCAAAAGACCTACTCCAACATCAACGAGTGCTTTGAGGCGCTCGAGTCCGGCGAGGTCGACTATGTGGTCTGCGACTCCACGGCCGGCGGCTACCTTGCACGCCTGATGAGCGAGGTCTCCTATGTCGGTGCGCTCGAGGCGCCCTCGACGCTTGGTGTTGCGGGCCTCTCGTCCAATGACGAACTGTGCCGTGCCGTGAGCGATGCCCTCGACGGCATCACGGTCGACGGTACGCTCGAGGCAGTCCACTGCGTATGGTATGGCACGATGCCCTACGACCTCACCACTAAGACGGTTTCGGGCGCTAACGTGCAGCCGGGCGACTCTGAGTCCAGTGAGACCACGTCCTCCGGCAGCGAGTCCTCCGATTCCAACAATGAGACCGCATCCTCCGAGGACAAATCGTCCAGCCAGGAAGCCACCATCACCGACGACGACATTAACAAACTCAATAGCTAGTTATTGCTAGGGGTGGTGTCTCCTATACGTTGGAAAGGACACCTCTTCACGGTTTCAACACGCACTGCCGGACTTCCCCAATAGGGGAGCCCGGCTTTTTCATCCCTATAAAACCAGCAGGTCAAATCCAATTTTTGGGACCAAATATAAAGCCGCCAGCTCCCTCCTATAGCGCACTTTGCCACAGAAAAGTGCGAGACTTCGGTATGCGGTATCAAGCAATCGTTATTCGGGTCTTTAGGAATCCGCGTGATTAAATGCACGGCAATGGGTACATAGCCAGTACAGTAAGTCCCCGAGGCAGATTGGAGCCACGTATGGATATCAAGGTTTCTGGACGCAAGACGACGGTAACCGATGCTCTGCGTGCGCATGTGGATGAGAAGATCGGCGAGGCGCTCAAGGTTTTCGATATCGAGCCCATGACGGTCGACGTTGTACTTCGCTATGAGAAGAACCCCTCGAACCCCAACCCGGCAATCGTCGAGGTTACGGTTCGTGCCCGCGGTTCGGTGATTCGTGTTGCCGAGCACGGTGCAGATATGTACGCCGCCATCGACCTCTCCGCCGATAAGGTCACCCGCCAGCTGCGCAAGTTCAAGACCAAGGTCGTGGACAACCGCCAGGGCGGTGCCAGCGCCGCGGATGTCGCGCCGGTCGAGCGCGTCGAGGATCTGGCCGACCTGCTGCTGCCCGAGGAGGAGGACGACCTGCTCGTCCGCGAGAAGGTCATCGATGTCACCCCGATGACTGAGGAGCAGGCGCTGGTACAGACCGATCTGCTCGGCCACGACTTCTACGTGTTCGAGAACGCGACGACCGGCCTCATCAATGTGGTGTATCACCGTAAGAATGGTGGATATGGCATCATCAAGCCCCGCATCGAAACACTTGACGAGTAAAATACGTTAACTTGCATGAGTTAACGGTTGGCGGCCATCCCATGCGGGTGGTCGCCTTTTTTACGTAAGGAGTCGCTTTGATGGACAAGGCTGCATCTACCGGCCATTCTGACCGCTGCCGCATCGTCGTCGATACCTGCTGCGACTTTAGCCCCGAGGTCGCCGCGAACCTCGATGTCGATATCTTGGGCTTCCCCTTCATTATCGATGGCGAGGAGCGCACGGATGACATCTGGTCGAGCATCACGCCCAAGGAGTTCTACGACCGCATGCGCGCCGGTGCCCGCGTGTCCACCTCGGCTGTGTCGCTCGGTCGCTATATCGAGTTCTTTACCGAGTGCGCCAAAGAGGGCACGCCCACGGTCTACCTGTGCTTTACCTCGGCGCTGTCGTCGAGCTACAACTCCGCGTGCCAGGCGGCAGATGCCGTGCGCGCCGAGTATCCCAACTTTGAGCTCTACGTGGTCGACAACGCTCTGCCCTGCGCGACCGGCGCGCTCTTGGCGCTCGAGGCCGTGCGCCAGCGTTCGGCGGGACTGACCGCCAAGCAGCTGGTCGATTGGGCAAACGAGGCAAAGACCTACGTCCACGGCTACTTTACGCTCGAGAGCTTCGACGCACTGGCTGCCGGCGGCCGCATTCCGCCCGCGGCGGCGCAGCTCACGGCAAAGCTCGATGTCAAGCCCGAGCTCTCCTACGACCTGGCCGGTTCGCTGTCGCTGATCGGCGTCAACCGCGGCCGCAAGAAGGCGCTCAAGTCCATTCTCAAGTCGTTCCGCGAGAACTACGTGCCCGACCGCACCATGCCCATCGCAATCATGACGGCCGATGCCGAGAAGGACGGCGACTGGCTCGAAGCTGCCATCCGCAAGGAGGAGGGTTGCGCCGACGTCACGATCATTCGCGGCTCCGTGGGTCCCACCATCGGCTCGCACGTGGGCCCCGGCATGGTGGCCTGCGCGTTTTGGGGTAAGAACCGCGCCGACAAGGCGTCGCTTTCCGACCGTATCGCCCGCCGCGTGCGCGGTCAGTAGGCAAGCGCTGCGTCCGTAATCGCCCTCGACTCACAGCTCAAACGCTGGCACCGAGTATTCAACCTGGTAATAACACCCAACCCAAAAGGAAAGGTTTCATGGCAAACAAGCTCTCCGTCGCATTTATCGGCACCGGAATCATGGGTGCCCCCATCGCCGGTCACATCCTGGACGCTGGCTATCCCGTCACGGTCAACAACCGCACCAAGTCCAAGGCTGCAGCGCTCGTTGAGCGCGGTGCCGTCTGGGCCGATACGCCGGCCGATGCCGTGGCTAACGCCGATGTCGTCTTTACCATGGTGGGCTATCCCTCCGAGGTCGAGGAGCTCTACCTGGCGGGCGACGGTCTGCTCGCGTGCACTAAGCCCGGCGCGGTCCTGATCGACCTTACCACGAGCTCGCCCGAGCTGGCGCGCGACATTGCCGAGGCCGCCCAGGTTTCCGGCCGCATGGCGTTTGACTGCCCCGTCACCGGCGGTGAGTCGGGAGCTATCGCCGGCACGCTCACGGCTATCGTGGGCGCCACCGAGAACGACATCGCGCCGGTCCGCGACATCCTTGCCACCTTTGCGGCCAACATCTGCTGCTTCGACGGCGCCGGCAAGGGCCAGGCTGCCAAGCTCGCCAACCAGGTGTCGCTGGGCGCCTGCATGGTCGGCATGGCAGACGCCATGGCATTTGCCGAGCTGAGCGGCCTTGACCTGGAGAAGACCCGTCAGATGATCCTGGGCGGTACCGGCAAGTCCGGCGCCATGGAGAGCCTGGCTCCCAAGGCGCTCGACGGCGACTACAAGCCCGGCTTCATGGTCGAGCACTTCATTAAGGACCTGCGCTTGGCGCTCGCCTATGCCGACGACCGCGAGCTTGCGCTGCCCGGCGCCGACGTGGCCTTTACGCTCTACGACATGCTCGATGCCATCGGTGGCGCCAAGCTGGGCACCCAGGCCATCACGGTCCTCTATAAGGAGGAGGCCGACGCCATCGCCGCCGGTCTGGACTGGTCGCAGTATCGTCCCGAGGAGCATGGCGCTCACGAGGAAGGCTGCGGTTGCGGCGAGCACGGCGACGACCATGAGTGCGGTTGCGGTCACCATCACGGCGAGGACCACGAGTGCTGCGGCGGCCACGGCCATGACGACGGCCACGAGTGCTGCTGCGGCCACCATCACGGGGAGTAGCGCCCATGAGCTGGACGTTCGTGGTGCTTGCGCTGGTGCTCTTTCTCTTTGCGATCTACATCGGCTTTTTGTGCGGCCAGTGGGCTTGCGAAAAGCGCGTCATCACCAAGCGCGACTACTGGATTGCCAACTTTGCGGGTGCGGCGGCAGTCGTCCTGCTGACCTGGGTGTTCTCGCTGTTCCCGCTGGTGCAGTTTGCGCCGATCGGCTGGCTCGGCGGCTTTATCGCCGGTCTTAAGATGAGCTTTGGCGAGTCCGTCGGTCCGTGGCGCAAGCACGACGAGGTCTTTAACGTCAACAAGGCTCATCGCGCCGCCGCCGACGCGGGCGACGCTGAGGAACGTCGCCGTGCGCGTCGCAATGGCGCGGCCGACCGACAACTCATCTCGGTCACCGATGACAGCAAGGGTGCTGGCAAGCACGCTAAGAAATAGTAAGAAGAGGTAACTATGGCAGAAAACAAGGAAGAACAGCTCACCGATGAGGAGCTGGCACAGCTTCAGCTGGCAGAGGAGAACGAGAACGCCGTCGACCGTCTGGTCAAGGAGCTCGGCTGCCCCACGCGCCGCATCCGTCAGTTTGCCGCCCGCGTGCTGCACCTGCTTGCCGAGCGCGATCCGCAGCGCGTCGTGCCCTGCGTGCCCGCGCTGATCGAGGCGCTCGACCGCCCCGAGGCTCAGACCCGCTGGGAGGCCCTCGATGCCCTGACGGCGCTCGCCACCACCTGCCCCGAGCAGCTGGGCGATGCCTTTGAGGGTGCCGAGACCGCACTGTTCGACGAGATCTCCTCCACGCTGCGCTATGCCGCCTTCCGCCTGCTGTGCGTGTGGGGTGCCACGAGCGTCGAGCGTTCGCGCGAGGCTTGGCCCATCCTGGATGAGGCCATCCAGTGCTACCACGGCGACCTCGAGTATCGCGACATGCTCGGTTGCCTGTACGAGTTTTGCCAGGGCGAGATCGACGCCGAGGTTGCCGAGAAGCTCGCGCTGCGCCTTAAGTTCGATGCCGAGAACGGCAAGGGCAGCTATCTCAAGGCCCGTTCGAGCGAGATTTGCGAAATGCTTGTTAAACGTTTTGGCCTGGATCTCTCCAAAAAGAAGAAGCGTGCTAGCGTTAAAAAATCTGATGACGCCGAAGACGAGGAGTAACAGATTATGGCGCACGATGTAGTCCTGATTCCCGGTGACGGTATCGGTCCCGAGATTACGCAGGCCATGCGCCGCGTGGTCGAGGCTGCCGGTGTCCAGATCAATTGGAACGTCCAGGAGGCCGGTGCCGGCGTCATGGACGAGTTTGGCACGCCGCTGCCCCAGCACGTGCTCGATGCGGTCGCCGAGACCAAGGTTGCCATCAAGGGCCCCATCACCACGCCGGTCGGCACGGGTTTCCGCAGCGTTAACGTGGCCCTGCGCAAGCATTTTGACCTGTACGCCTGCGTGCGCCCCTGCCTGTCGCAGCCGGGCGACGGCTCGCGTTTCCGCGACGTCGACCTGGTCATCGTGCGCGAGAACACCGAGGACCTCTACGCCGGCATCGAGTTCGATGAGGGCGCTGCCGAGGTCGAGGAACTCTCGCAGCTTGTCGAGCGTTCGGGCCAAAAGACCTTCGCCGCTGATTCCGCCATTTCAATCAAGCCGATCTCCATCGCCAAGAGCCGCCGCATTGTGGAGTATGCCTTTGAGTATGCCCGCCGCTGCGGCCGCAAAAAGGTGACGGCCGTGCATAAGGCCAACATCATGAAGGCGACCGACGGCCTGTTCCTGCGCGTGGCGCGCGAGGTGGCCGCCAACTATCCCGATATCGAGTTCAACGACAAGATCGTCGACGCCACCTGCATGGGCCTGGTCCAGAACCCCAACGACTTCGATGTCCTGGTGCTGCCCAACCTGTACGGCGACATCGTGAGCGACCTGTGCGCCGGCCTGGTGGGCGGCTTAGGGATGGCCCCCGGCTCCAACATCGGTGCCGACTGCGCCATCTTTGAGGCTACGCACGGCTCCGCGCCCGATATCGCCGGTCAGGATATCGCCAACCCCACGGCCGAGATCCTCTCTGCTGCGATGATGCTCGATCATCTGGGCGAGAACGATGCCGCCAATCGCATCCGCGCCGCCGTGTCCGCCACGCTCAACGAGGGTAAGCAGGTTACCGGCGACGTACGTCGTGCCCAGACCGGCTCCGTTGAGGGCGCGGTGGGCACGCAGGCCTTTGCCGATGCCGTTATCGCTCACCTGGCCTAAGGCATACACACTGCAAACGCCTAAATAGTACTTAAGTGTTTGCGTATAACCTAAGAATCAATACGCCCGGCGCTTCGTCGGGCGTATTCTATTGGGGACTATGTTTCCTAACAAGGAGTAACTGATATGGGTCTGATTCAAAAGAAGGACGAGAAGGACGAGATCGACGGCATCCAGATCATCGAGCGCGGCGAAGGCCCCGACGGTGATGAGGACGAGAAGATCGATCTGGTCGCCGGCACGTCTGCCGAACATATTGCCGCCGGCACGACCGCCGAGGAGGAAGACGCTCGCCTGGAGGCAAAGATCGCCGCGGATGCAGCTGACGAGAACCTCATGCCCGAGGAACAGGACGAGGACGACGACTCCGACGTGGACGACCACGCTTGCAAGCACAAGAAGACGATGATTGCCGCCTTTGTGGTCGCAGTCGTGATCGCTGCCGTGGTCGGCTTCTTTATCGGCAATGGCGGCTTTGGCGGCAAGGGTGTCGGCTCGGCGACCCTGACCGAGGACCAGCTCGATTCGACCGTGGCAAGCTATAGCTACAACGGCAAGAAGAGCGATATCACCGCGCGCGAGGCCATCGAGAGCCAGTACAGCCTTGACACCGTCAAGGACGACGACGGCAACTACACCGCTCCGTCTGCCGACGTTATCCTGTCCTACGTGCGCAACCAGATTCTGCTGGACGCTGCCGAGGACGAGGGCATTACCGTCTCTTCCAAGGAAATGAAGCAGTATGCCGAGGATTCAATCGGCACCTCCGACTACAAGACCATGGCCACGCAGTACGGCGTGTCCAAGGACCAGGCCAAGCAGATCGTCCGTCAGTCCGCGACGCTGCAGAAGCTCTACAAGAAGAAGGTCGGCGACAGCTCCGCAAGCATGCCCACCGCCCCGACCGAGCCTGCTGACGGCAACGAGGAGACTGCGAGCAAGGACTACGCCGACTACATCATCAACCTTGCCGGTGACGAGTGGGATAGCGAGAAGGGCACCTGGAAGGACGCCGATAGCACCTACGCTAAGGCATTTGCCGATGATGCCTTTACGGCCGATAGCGCTACCTATGAGCAGGCCATGACCGCCTACTACACTGCCTACCAGCAGTATTCCTCGCAGGCTTCGAGCGCCAGCTCCAAGTGGACCGAGTATGCTAACGGCCTCTACGCCAAGGCCAACATCAGCATCTACGGCCTGTTTGCGTAAGGTTTGCCTGCACTACTGCGCGCTAACCGATCTACCTGATTGAGCCCGCTAGAACGACACAACGTTCTAGCGGGCTTTTTGTTACCGAAACCACTAGGGTAGGCCTCGCGCCCGCGTAAGTGCTCCATCTTGTTCCCTAATTCATCTGGGAAAACAACTGCAAACGATTACAAGTAACCGGTGAACGGTCGAAAACTACCGTTCACCGATAATCTCAAAACTGGTTCTAACTGGTATTAAGTCAAAAAGACCAATTCACATATCTTCACAATGACCTGCAATTTTTCTACACGCTATTTTTAGCCGCCCTGCGTTGTTTAGGGACAGGAAAAGTTCCGATCTTTTGCCAAAGCATTTCGAAACGGTTTCAAAACCGCAGGTAGAAGTGTTAACGACCGGTAAACGGTTGAAATATCACCGTGAGCGGTGCAAAAACGTTTTACCGTATGAATCAACGAAAGCGACCTCTTCTGGGGTGATATAGTGACAACAACACGTCACGTGGTTACTACCAGTTTAGAAACCACTGGTCTTCAAAGAACGCTTTCTAAGAAGCTTTAAGGGCGAGCGCCCGCTGGCTTCCGAAAATCATCGGACTCAGATTGTACACACCTTCGGAAGGGAAATTTGAATGGTTGGCTTTATTCTTACCGGTCATGGACAGTTCGCACCCGGCCTAGCTAGCGCTATCGCTATGGTTGCCGGCGACCAGCCCGCTTTTACCGTCGTTCCTTTTGAGGGCGACCAGGCTGCTTCCTACGGTGAGGATCTCCGCGCCGCTATTACCGCCATGCGCGAGGAGTGCGATGGCGTGCTCGTCTTTACCGACCTGCTTGGCGGCACCCCGTTCAACCAGTCGATGATGATTGCCCAGGATGTCGACAACGTCGAGGTTCTGACTGGCACCAACCTTCCCATGGTTATTGAGCTTCTGTTCCTCCGCGGCAATGCCACGCTCGCCGAGCTTGGCGAGCAGGCCGTGACCGTTGGCCAGACGGGCGTCACCGCCCAGACGGTCGCATCCGTTGCCGGCTCCGAGGAAGAGGATATCTTCGGCGACGAGGACGGCATCTAATGGCCGATTTCGGAGCCAACGTCCTGAGCTCCTCGGTCGCCCTTTTAGGCCTGCTTGTCATCATGGGCTTGATTTACACCATCTGGTCGCAAATCAACATGAAGAAGAAGCAGAAGTACTTCAAGGAGCTGCACACCGAGCTCAAGCCGGGTCAAGAGGTTCTTTTCGCCGGCGGTATCTACGGAACCGTCAAAGGCATCGAAGGCGAGAAGGTCCAGATCAAAGTCCGATCCGGAGCCGTCGTAGATGTTTCGCGTTACGCGATTCAGGAGATCAAGTAACTGTCGTCAGCAAATAACGAAAGGAAGCTGATCAACATGGCAGAACCCAACATTCTTCTTACCCGCATCGATAACCGACTGGTTCATGGTCAGGTTGCCACCCAGTGGAACTCCACCCTGGGCTCCAACCTCATCCTCGTCGCCAACGACGACGTGGCGTCCAACACCATGCGCCAGAACCTCATGAAGATGGCCGCTCCCGCCGGCGTCGCTACGCGTTTCTTCTCTCTGCAGAAGACCATCGACGTCATTGGCAAGGCGAGCCCGCGCCAGAAGATCTTCATCGTGGCCGAAACACCGGAAGACGTGCTTACGCTCGTCAAGGGCGGTGTGCCTATAAAGAAGGTAAACATCGGCAACATGCACATGTCGGAAGGAAAGCGCCAAGTCGCCACCTCCGTCGCAGTTAACGACGAGGATGTCGCTGCGTTTAAAGAGCTGCAGGAATTGGGGGTGGAGTTGGAGATCAGGCGCGTTCCGAGCACGCCTGTTGAGGACACGAGCAAGCTCTTCTCGTAATCCTCATGATCCACGTTGTCAGGAATGAAACCCTGACATTCTGTACGTGAAATCCAAAGTGCGTACATTCATTTTGAAAGGAGGAGCAAGATGGAATACTCGATCATCCAGATCGCTCTGGTCTTCGTCGTCACGTTCATCGCGGCAATCGACCAGTTTGACTTCCTCGAGTCTCTCTATCAGCCCATCGTCACCGGCGCCGTCATCGGTCTTATCCTTGGCGACCTCAACACCGGTCTTCTCGTGGGTGGTACTTATCAGCTCATGACGATCGGCAACATGCCGATCGGAGGCGCTCAGCCGCCTAACGCCGTCATCGGCGGCATCATGGCAGCCATTCTCGCTATCGCCACGGGCCTCGAGCCCAACGCGGCAGTCGGCCTTGCCATTCCGTTCGCTCTGCTTGGCCAGCTCGGCGTTACCCTGGTCTTCACGCTTATGTCGCCGCTCATGTCCACCGCCGATAACATGGCTCACAACGCGGACACCAAGGGCATCGAGCGCCTGAACTACTTCGCCATGGCTCTGCTCGGCCTGATCTTCGCTGTCGTCGTCACCCTGTTCTTCATCGCTGGCGCTACCATCGGTCAGACCATCGCTTCTGCCATCCCGACTTGGCTGCAGACCGGTCTCTCCGCTGCAGGCGGCATGATGCGCTTCGTCGGCTTCGCCGTCCTGCTCAAGGTTATGATGAACCGCGATATGTGGGGCTTCTTCCTCATGGGCTTTGGCCTCGCGCTCATCACCGTTGCCAACGATTCGCTGGCAACCCCTGCTCTGCTCATCCTCGCTCTCATCGGCTTCGGCATCGCTTTCTGGGACTTCCAGCAGCAGACCGAGCTGAAGGGTGCAGCTGTTTCTGACGGAGGTGACTTCGAAGATGGCATCTAATGAGTATGTGATCCCGGAGCACTACGAGGATCTCACTCCTGCTCCGCAGCTCGACCAGAAGACCCTCAACAAGATGGCTTGGCGCTCCTGCTTCCTGCAGGCATCGTTCAACTACGAGCGCATGCAGGCCGCTGGCTGGCTTTACTCCATCATCCCCGGTCTGGAGAAGATCCACACCAACAAGAACGACCTCGCGGCTTCCATGAGCCACAACCTGGAGTTCTTCAACACCCACCCGTTCCTCGTCACCTTTGTTATGGGCATCGTGCTTTCGCTCGAGCAGAACAAGGTTGACATCCCCACGATCCGCGCCGTCCGCGTCGCCGCAATGGGCCCGCTCGGTGGTATTGGTGACGCCCTGTTCTGGCTGACGCTCGTGCCTATCACGGCCGGCATCACCTCCAACATGGCCATCAACGGCAACGCCGCTGCACCGATCATCTTCCTGGTGATCTTCAACGTCGTCCAGTTCGCTCTGCGCTTCTGGCTCATGAACTGGTCCTACAAGCTTGGCACCAGCGCTATTGACGCTCTGACCGCCAACATGCAGGCCTTCACGCGTGCCGCTTCCATCATGGGCGTCTTCGTCGTCGGTTGCCTGGTCGTCACCATGGGTGGCACCCAGATCAACCTCCAGATCCCCAACGGCACCACCCGTGGCCTCTCCGCTACTACCGTGATCGTCTCCGAGAAGGAGGCCGAGAACTTCACCGGTATGGAGGGTATCGATACCGAGACCGCTGAGGCCGGTACCATCGCCATGACCGATGAGGACGGCAACGCCCTCACCGCTTCCGATGCCGACGGCAACGCTGTCGAGTGCGGCGTCACCGATCTGGGCAACGGCATGGAGTCCGTTACCTACGGCACCGTTACCGAGGATCCGGTCAACTTCTCTGTTGCCGACACCCTCAACACCATTGTCCCGAAGCTCGTCCCGCTTATGCTTACGCTGCTGCTTTACTACATGTTCGCTAAGCACAGCTGGACCCCGACCAAGGGCATTCTCCTGCTCTTCGTCCTTGGCATCCTGGGCGCTGGCCCGCTTGGTCTCTGGCCGAGCATCTGGTAAGGCTCTAGCTTGAGGGGTGTGTCCCTACGCGGCTCACACCCCGACCCCTTAAGCCATGTGTATGTTAAAAGCCGCGTGCTCGAAAGAGCGCGCGGCTTTTGTTTTCTTGTTGATTCGGGTGTGGCAGACAGATAATGCTAAACACCCTAGGTAGTAGCCGAGTTTGAGAAAATGGGAGGATAGGATGGCGATCGGAGCGCGTAAGCAACCGCTGTACGATCAGCTGGTCGATATTCTGACCGAAAAGATTGACCATGAATATCGCGCCGGTGACATGATTCCTTCCGAGCGCGAACTTTCGGAGCGCTATGGTCTCTCGCGCACTACGGTACGCCTGGCTCTGCAGGAACTGGAGCGTTTAGGACTGGTGGTTCGGCAGCACGGTCGCGGTACCTTTGTGACCGACCGTTCGGCAAAAGCAACCAATCTTATGCAGTCCTACAGCTTTACCGAGCAGATGCGCGCGATGGGTCGAGAACCCGAGACCACGATTCTCGAGTTTTGCGAGATGGAGGCCGATAAGAATCTGGCCGAGCATATGGGATTGCGTATCGGTGATCGCATTTTTAAGCTCAAGCGCCTTCGTTCTGCCGACAACATGCCCATGATGGTCGAACGCAGCTATCTACCGGTTCGTCAATTTCTGTCCCTAAAGCGACCGCTGCTGGAGCGTAAGCCGCTTTACGATGTGATTGAGCAGGACTTTCAGCAAAAGATTCGCGTGGCCGAAGAGGAGTTCTATGCGAGCATAGCCCGTCCCACCGATGCCCACCTTTTGGGAATTGTCGAGGGCTCGCCTGTGCTCGATTTGGTCAGGACTACGTATAACGAGTCAAACGAGGTAGTGGAGTACACACTCTCGGTTGCTCGTGCCGATCAGTTTAAATACAAGGTTTACCACCAGCGCAGTAACTAGTGCTCGCATCGTTTCCATATGGTGATTCTTTGCATTTAACTGGTTACTACCAGATAACCAACCGAAGTGTATAATTGCACGTCAGAGGATTACTTCTAGAGAGAGGTATTAGAAATGTTCGAGAAGAGTGTCGAGGAGCTCACCGAGCTCGGCGCCCAGATCACCACGGCCGAGATTGCTCAGCAGCCCGAGCTTTGGCGTGATACGCTCAACATCTATCGCGAGAACAAGGAGGCCATCGAGGCCTTCCTGGCCGAGGCTCGCGCTATGGGCGAGGGTCGTCTGTCCGTTGTCTTCACCGGCGCCGGTACGTCCGACTACGTTGGCGATACCTGCGCCCCGTACCTGCGTCACGCTGGCAACACTGATCTCTACGACTTTAAGCCCATCGCCACGACCGACATCGTGAGCGCCCCGCGCGACTTCCTGCGCGCCGAGGATCCCACGCTCGTGGTTTCCTTTGCCCGCTCTGGCAACAGCCCCGAGAGCCTTGCCGCCGTTGCCGTTGCCAAGGAGCTCGTCCACAACGTCAAGTTCCTCAACATCACCTGCGCTCCCGAGGGCAAGCTCGCCGTCGAGTCTGCCGATGATCCCAACGCGCTGACGCTGCTCATTCCGCGCGCCAACGACAAGGGCTTCGCCATGACCGGTTCTTATTCCTGCATGACCCTGCTCTCCACCCTTATTTTCGACACTGCCTCTGACGAGCAGAAGGCCGAGTGGGTCGAGACGATTGCCAAGATGGGCGAGGAGGTCATCTCCCGTGAGCCTGAGATCGCCGATTACCTGGCTGGCGACTTCAACCGCGTGACCTACTTGGGTTCTGGCTCCTTCGGTGGCCTTGCCCAGGAGAGCCAGCTCAAGATCCTCGAGCTCGCTCACGGTCTGGTCGCTACTTCCTACGACACCTCCATGGGCTATCGTCACGGACCTAAGTCCTTCGTCGACGATAAGACGCTCGTCTTCGTGTTCGTCAACAACGACGCCTACACCCGTCAGTACGACATCGACATCCTCAACGAGATCGGTGGCGACAAGATCGCTCAGCACACCGTTGCCGTTCAGCAGGATGGCGCTACCGTCTACGAGGGCGAGTCCTTCACCTTTAAGGGCTACGAGGCGCTTCCCGAGGGCTACCTTGCCCTGCCGTTCGTGATGTTTGCCCAGGCTATCAGCCTGCTCAACTCCGTGCGCGTGGGCAACACGCCCGATACGCCGAGCCCCACCGGCACGGTCAACCGCGTGGTTAAGGGCGTGACGATTCACCCCTTCACCGCTTAATCGCGTCCCCCTGTAAGGGCGCCCGTCCGCTCATAACGGCGGGCGGGCGCTTTTTGTTTTTACATGGACCGGGTATAAGCATTACCACAGTCAACTGCTTTAGAAGCAAGGAGTGCATATGAGCACGTACGCAATTAAGGCTGACAAGTTCTTCTTGCCGGCAGGCCCGCAACTGGGCGGCTATCTTATGGTCGAGGATGGCGTTTTTGGCGCCTGGCAGGCCGACGAGCCCTCTTGCGAGATTAAGGACTACACGGGATCGTGGATCGCACCGGGTATGGTCGATACCCACATCCATGGCTTCTATAACCACTCGACTACCGATAACGATCCCGAGGGCATCGATATCAGCTCGACCGAGCTCGCCCGTCGCGGCACCACCAGCTGGCTGCCCACGACGTTCACCGATGGCGTCGAGCAGATCAAAGACGCCTGCGCCGCTATCGCTCAGGCGGACGAGGGCCGCGGCCCCGACTTCTGCGGTGCTCGCATTCAGGGCATCTACCTGGAGGGCCCCTTCTTTACCATGAAGCACGTGGGCGCGCAGAACCCCGCTTACCTGATCGATCCCTCCGAGGAGGTCTTCGATCAGTGGCAGGAGGCTGCGGGTGGTCGCATCGTCAAGAGCGCCATGGCGGCCGAGCGCGACGGTGCCGCTGCTTATGCGGCTGCTCTGAATGCCAAGGGTGTGGTGACCAGCATCGGTCACTCCGACGCCACCTACGATGAGTGCATCGCCGCCATCAACGCCGGTGCCAGCTGCTTTACGCATACCTATAACGGTCAGCGCGGGCTGCATCACCGTGAGCCCGGTGTCGTGGGCGCTGCCATGTCCACGCCCGAGACCTACGCCGAGATCATCTGTGACGGCAAGCACGTAAACCCTGCCGCCATCAAGGCACTGCTGCAGGCAAAGGGCTGGCAGCACACGGTGCTCATCACCGACTGCCTGGGTTGCGGCGGCATGCCCGAGGGCAGCTACACCAGTGGTGGCATGGACGTCATCATGAAGGACAACCTGTGCTGGCTCGCCGACGGCAAGAGCATTGCCGGCTCGGTGCTCACGCTTGCCCAGGGCGTCAAGAACATCGTTGACTGGGGCATCGCCAGCGCCGATATCGCCATTCGCATGGCAACCGAGGTGCCGGCACGCTCCGCGCACATCGAGGATAAGTGCGGCAGCATCATGCCGGGTCGCGACGCCGACTTTGTCGTGTTCGACCATGAGCTTACCCTCGTCGAGACGTATGTTGGCGGCCAGAGCGTCGGCAACGCCTTTACCGAGTAACGATAGAAAAAGACGGCGGGCCCGAATCTGCTCGGACCCGCCGTATGGGTTAAACGCTCAAAAGCACCTTCACAGTTACAGCTTGTTAGCGATCTTCTTTGCCGTGCGCTTAACGCCGGCCACCAGGCCTCCTGCAGGATGCTCCTTCTCGTATGCTAGGCGCTTCTCGCGCTTGGCGTACTCTTCGACGATGATGTCGCCATACTCGTCTTCGATCTTGTCGAAGAAGTCGACGGCGCCCTTAATTTCCTCAGCGGTCGGGTGTCCCTTTTGGACACCGCCGGCGAGCTTGAACGGTCCCCACGTATCAAAGCCGGGGCAGCCGTAGACACCCATAAAGATGGCCTGCCTCATGCGGCAGATGCCATCGATATCCTTGCCGTACCATTTGTTCTTGCCACCGTAGGTCATAAGGCCAAACACCTTGTCCTGCGGCTGCAGCACGTTCGTGAGCACGCGTGCCATGTCCTTGTCGATCTCGGAGTAATAGATGCCCGTGGCGACACCGATCAGATGATATTCGTGCAGGTCGGGGTACTCGTTTTTACTGAGCGCCTTGACGTCGAGGGTATCGATCTCGGGGTGTGCCTCGACGATGGCGTCCACGAGCTTTTTCGTATTGCCGTGATGGCGCGAGGCGTAGAGGATGATGGTTCGCATAAGAAGGCCTTTCAGCTGTAATTGCATCAATGTCTGTATGGTACCCCGTTACATGGCTGGGATACCGGACGCGTCGATGAACGTGCGGGTTTGTCCTTTGGTCAGGGCCGAGACGGGTTCTTGCGAGCAAAAAAGCAGTTGTTCGAAAGGATGGGCAATGGAATACGCTCTCTCCAACGATTCGATTTCTATTAAGGTGTCCACGGCTGGCGGTTCGTTTACCTCGATTGAGGCCGGAGGTCGCGAGTATCTGTGGCAGGGCGATCCCGCCGTGTGGTCTGGCCAGGCACCGATTTGCTTCCCGATTTGCGGAGGCTTGCGCGACAACAGCGCCATGACGTTTGCCGGGCATCATGTAAAGCTCGCTCGCCACGGGTTTGCGCGCAAACAGGAGTGGAAGCTGCTGAGCCAAGGCGAGAACGAGCTGACGATGTGCCTGGCTTCGGAGGATAACGCCGCGCTGCTGAGCGATTATCCGTACCCGTTTAAGCTTGTCGCTCGTTATACGCTCGAGGATACCGCCGTGCGCGTCTCCTATGAGGTGACCAACGAGGGGACCGAGGACATGCCGTTCTTTATCGGCGGTCATCCCGGCTTTAGGTGTCCGCTCGATGAGGGCGAGGCCTATACGGACTACGAGTTGCGCTTTGAGAAAGACGAGGCTGCGGAGCTCTGCACCGCCGTTCCCTCGACTGGCTTGATTGACGTGGCAAACCGCTCCAAGAACCCCATGGTGGGAAAGACGCTGCCCCTGTCGCACGAGCTCTTCGATTTTGCGGAGACCATCTTTGACGTGCTCGAGAGCCGTCAGGTTACGCTTTCTAAGAAGGGGGAGGACAAGGGCGTCCGCCTGAGCTTTGAGGGCTTCCCGTATCTCATTGTGTGGAGTAAGCCCGAGGGCGATTTTGTTGCAGTTGAACCCTGGGGCGGCCTCTCGACCTGCTCCGATGAGGACGACGTACTTGAGCATAAGCGCGGCTGCCTTGTCGCCAAGCCCAAGGAGACCATCGTACGCTCGTTCACGATTGAGATTCTGTAATTCCGTTTTGTCGACTCGTATCGCGAGGCACAAGGAGCCTGCGAGATAAGGAGCTAAAAATGATCCTCACCGTTACGATGAACCCGTCTGTCGATACGCGCTATCAGCTCGATGAGCTCATTATCGACGACGTCAACCGCGTGACGCCCGAAAAGACCGCCGGCGGCAAGGGCCTCAACGTGGCCCGTGTGCTGGGTCAGCTGGGCGACGACGTTGTGGCAACCGGTCTACTCGGCGGCCACATGGGCGCCTACATGGCTGAGCTCATGGACGCCAACGGTATTAACAACGACTTTGTGCCCATCAAGGGCGAGACTCGAATTTGCCTCAACATTCTCCACGCCGGCAACCAGACCGAGCTGCTCGAGAGCGGCCCGACAATTGCCCCCGAGGAGCTCGATGCCTTTACCGCCAAATTTACTGAGCTTGCGGGCAAGGCCGACGTTGTCACCATTTCGGGTTCTCTGCCCCGCGGTGTCGAGGCAGACTACTATGCCAAGATCACGGGCATTGCCGAGAACGCCGGCGCCAAGGTGCTGCTCGATACCTCGGGCGCTTCGCTCGAGGCCGCCCTTAAGTCCGAAATTAAGCCCGAGCTGGTCAAGCCTAACCTGACCGAGATCAACGGCCTTCTGGGCACGAGCTTTACCACCGACGATGTGGACGAGCTCCGTGCCGCGCTCGCCTCTGACGCCCGTTTCTCCGATATCCCCTGGGTCGTCGTGTCCATGGGCGCTGCCGGCTCCGTTGGCTTCCACAATGGCCGTGCGTTCCGCGCAAAGACGCCCGATATCCCTGCCGTTAACGCCACGGGCTCTGGTGACTCCACTATCGCAGGCTTCGCACATGCCATCGCTGCTGGCGCAGACGACGAGACGGTGCTGCGTACCGCCAACACCTGCGGCAAGCTCAACGCCATGGATCCCATGACCGGCCATCTGGTCATGGACCGTTGGGACGAGGTCTACAACGGCGTTGTCGTGACTGAGCTGTAAGAGTTTGGGCGACGGCTCCGGCATCGCTTGCTAGCTCATGTTGACGACAAGTGCGGTAGCATTATGCCGGGGCGCGACGCCGACTTTGTCGTGTTCAATCCCGACCTTACCCTGGTCGAGACGTATGTGGGTGGCAACAGCGTCGGTAACGCGTTTATCGAGTAGCCGCCAAAGGAACGATCCGAGAGGGGATTTAGATGATTTACGGTGCACTGGGCGATATCGAGGAGTACCGCGGAATGCTCAAGGGCCTCGACGTGCTGATCGACTGGCTCGAGGAGAACGATCCGGCGGAGCTCGAGGTCGGCAGCCATCCGATTCTGGGCGACAAGGTCTTTGCGAACGTCATGGCTCCTACGACGCGTCCTGAGGACAAGGCTCACTATGAGACGCATCAGCGCTATCACGACCTGCAGATCGACATTGAGGGTCGCGAGGCCTTTAAGGTTGCCACGGGCAGCCTGACGCTGGTCCAGGAGTTTGACGAGAAGGACGACTACGATCTGGTCGATTCCGACGCCTCGATTGCCGGCGATCTTGCTGACGATAAGTTTGCGCTGTTCGTTGCCGGCGAGCCTCACATGCCCACGCTCGAGTTCCCGGGCGATGGCGCGCAGCCGGTCAAGAAGATCTGCTTTAAGCTGCTTGCAGACGCTTACTGGGAGGAGTAGCGCACTGCTCGTGAGCTAGCGTGATTTCCCTTGGGGAACGCGTTTGAGCCCCGCTGATCGCGGTCCCCTTGGGGATTGCGGTTGGCGGGGCTTGTTGTTGAGTAGGGGAGTTGCCGACGGCGTTGTGCTTGGATTGGCGGATGCGCGCTCGAAATCGGCAACAAAAAAGCCGCCCGAAGGCGGCTATCTTGTGCAATGGAGCCAGCGACCGGGCTCGAACCGGTGACCCCCGCTTTACGAGAGCGGTGCTCTACCAACTGAGCTACGCTGGCGGCCATGTGATGACGCAACTGAGGCGTCAACGGCTGTCTATGATACGGGACATCGCAAATCCGCGCAAGTGTTCTGACGGCTTTTCTCACTTTAAATGCACTAATATTGGAGACGTGATGTCTTGCTCTTACGGGTCTCAAACAGAATGGGGTGGCGATGGCTCAACCCAAGATTCTTCTCACACGCATCGATGACCGGTTTATTTACGGGCAAGACGTTGAGCTGTGGAACGAAGTCGTGGGTTCCAACCTTGTTTTAATCGTCAACGATGAGATTGCGGCTGATTCGCGCAAGTGGGCCCCTATGAGGGTGGCGACACCCGAGGGTGTCTGGACGCGGTTTTTCTCGGTGCAAAGGACTGTCGACATCATTCATGCCGCAACGCCGCGCCAAAGGATTCTCATCATGGTGGCGTCGCCCACGGATGCACTCGCGCTGGTTAAGGGTGGTGTGCCGATCACCAAGATCAGCATTGGCCATATGCAGGCGGGGGAGGGCAAGCACCCCATAACGCCCGCGGTTGCCGTGTGAGCGACGCAGACGTTGCTGCCCTCAAAGAACTGCAGGCGCTCGGCATAGAGCTAGAAATCCGCTATCTCCCCAGCTCCAATCCCGACCCCATCCAACTAGTCATTTAAGAACGTCCCCAATGACTAGGTAGCAAAGCGCCCGTCGGCGGTGGTGCCGGCGGGCGCTGCTGTGCAATTTATTGCGTTGTGGGCTTAGTGCCTCATAAAGTGGTATTCGATCACATTGCTGTAGGGGTGACCCGGGCCCACGACGCCCTGCGGGAACAGCGGCTGGTGCGGCGTGTCGGGGTACATCTCGGCCTCGAGGGCAAAGCCGGCACCCCAGCCATAGTTAGCATCGTCCTTGGCGTGCTCGTCGCCCAGCCAGTTGCCGGTATAGAGCTGCACACCCGGGGCGGTGGTGTAGTAGTCCAGCTCACGACCGGTCCACATCTCCTCGACGTGCATCGCGCGGCGCAGATTACGGCCGTACTGATAGCCATCGATGCACAGGCAGTGATCGTAGCCGCGTGCCTGCTTAATCTGCGGGTCGTCGGCTTCCATGCCGGGAGCGACGGGGCGCAGCTCGCGAAAGTCAAACGGCGTGCCCTCGACCGGAGCGATCTCGCCGGTGGGGATATTCTGCTCGTTGATGGGCAGGTAGTGGGCAGCGTTAGCAACAAAGAAGTGCTCGCAGTCCATGCCGGCGTTATGGCCGGCAAGGTTAAAGTACGTGTGGTTGGTCATGGACACGTACGTGGCGCAGTCGCTCTCGCAGCCATATTCGATACGGAAACAGCCGGTACGCGTCACGGTAAACACGGCCGTAAAGGTGCGGTTGCCGGGAAGGCCCAGCTCGCCATCCTCAAGCGAGGTGGTCATGCGCACGGCATTGTGGACCTCGTCGAGCTCAACGTCCCACACGCGCTTGTGCAGACCGTGCTCAAGATCGCTGTGAAGGTTGTTGGCGCCCTCGTTCGCGGGCATATGCCAGTCCGTGCCGGCGATGGTGATCGTGGCACCTGCAGTGCGGTTTGCCACAGGCCCGATGGTTGCGCCAAAGCAGGCGGGGTTGTCAAAGTAATCCTCGAGCTTATCGAAGCCCAGCACCACATCGCGCACGTTGCCGGGAATGTCGGGCACGTCGATACCCAGCACGGTGGCGCCAAAGTCCATAATGCGAACGCAGATCTCGGGCCCGTTGAGGGTGTAACAATGAACGGGGGTACCGCACGGCGCGGTGCCGAAAAGCTCGGAAGTGATCATTTGGTTCCTAACATCGAGGTATTTCCGACAAACTGTAGCGCGAACAGGCGAAATTATCACTACACCTCACTAAAGCAGGAGGTATTTTTCTCAAAAAAGTGATGATTGAGCTGTGCGGGCGTTCATTTTTGACGCGCACGAGTCTGATACAATTCGTTCGTTACTGTTTGAATGATATGCGCGCAAAGAACGGCGAGGATTCATCGTGATTAAGGCAGAGCGACAGGATAAGGTTCGTCAGCTGCTCGATGAGCAGGGCACGGTCTCGGTCAAGGAGATTTCGGATGCGTTAGGTGTCTCGGATATGACGATCCGCCGCGACCTCGAAGAACTTGCGAGCCTGGGCGAGATTGAACGCGTGCACGGAGGAGCCCGTAGTGCACAGGGCCGTCCCCACGCTATGTTGCGCCACGAGTATTCGCACAGCGAAAAGCGCACCAAGCATGCCGAGGAAAAGCTGCAGATCGCGCGCCGCGCCGTGGAGCTCATCGAGGAGGGCTCGACCATCTTTTTGGGCACGGGCACTACGGTGGAGCAGATGGCCTCGATGCTGCCGGCGTTTCGCCTGCGCATCGTGACTAATTCGCTTTCGGTGTTTAACCTGCTCGAGGCGCGCGAAGACTGCGACCTGTGCCTCGTGGGCGGTATGTACCGTCGCCGCACCGCCGCTTTTGTGGGGCCAACGGCCGAGGATACTCTGCGTGCGCTGGGTATCGATGCGGCGTTTATCGGCGCCAACGGCATTCTGGATGGCGACGTGTCTACGTCTAATATGGATGAGGGTCGTATCCAGCAGCTCGCCTTTAGCAAGGCCGACTCGCGCTATCTGATCGCCGACTCCAGCAAGATCGGCAAGCGCGACTTTTACACCTTCTGCCGTCTGGACAATTTGGACGCCGTGGTGTGCGAGCCAGGTATCGCCGCCGAGGACCGCGCCGCCATCGAGGAACACACGCAGGTCATCTGCTAGCTAACGTTACGGGATTGCCAACAGGCGATGCGGGAGGACTTTTACCTCCTGTCATTGTGAGAGCTCGGCGCGTCAGCGCTACGCGATGTGACGCACAAATGAGGACTCCACTATCAAATTGTCTCAATCTGTAACAGGTAGGGGCGAAATCACCAACCAGATGTTACAGATTGAGATTGAGAGGATTGTCCTGTGCGTTTATCTCAATCTGTAACAGCTAGGACCCAAAAACTCGACTAGATGTTACAGATCGAGATTTTATCTACCCAGCCATCATCTTTGTCTTGATTTGTAACAGTTAGACGGCCAAAAGCGAGTCAGATGTTACAGATCGAGATATTTCGAACCGGGTGCCCTGTTCATCTCGATCTGTAACAACTGGGACCGAAAATCCCTGCTAGATGTTACAGATTGAGATGAACGGCCTGTTCGGGCCGAGCCAAAACAAAAAAGGCCGCATGCGAACCCGTGGAGGGATTCGCATGCGGCCGACAGGGGGTATGCGGCGGAAACTAGGCCATAAGCAGGCCGGTCTCCGCGACGTTCTTGTACCAGTACGCGCTCGCCTTGGGATAGCGCTTCTGGGTCTCAAAGTCGATGTAGAACAGGCCGTAGCGCTTGTTATAGCCGTTGGTCCAGGAGAACTGGTCCTGCAGCGACCACACAAAGTAGCCGTCGACGTTCACGCCGCCGTCGATTGCCTTGAGGATCCATGCGAGATGCTGACGCATGTAGTCGATGCGAGGGGCGTCGTCGATAAAGCCGTCCTCGAAGTCGTCCTTATAGCCCATGCCGTTCTCGGTGATGTAGATCTTCTTGTAGTTGGGGTAATCGTTCTTAATGCGGAGCAGCAGGTCGTAGAGGCCCTCGGGATAGATGATCCAGTCCCAATCGGTGGTGGGTACGCCTTCGCGCACGCATGACTCGCCCACGCCCTTGAGGAACCAGCGCGAGGAGCCCTTGTCGCCGGTGCCATTGTGGTTGATGTCGTTTTCGCCCTCGGCGGCACGCAAGAACTGGCACTTGTAGGTGTTGACGCCCAGGCAATCGTTGTAGGGGAGCGCGGCGGTCAGCGCGGCGATGTCCTCGTCGCGGACGTCGAGCTCGCCGCCGGCGATATGGGCCAGCTTGGTCGCAGCCTCCATGGTGTCGGCTGCATAGTGGCCGCGGAAGGTGGCGTCGAGTACCCAGCGGTTGTTGATGACGTCGGCCATGCGAGCTGCCTCACAGTCGGCGGCGTTGTTGGGGTCGAGGGGATACTTGGGCTCCAGGTTCTGGACAATGCCGATCTCGCCCTCAAAGCCGCCCTCATGGAAGGCGACGACAGCCTTGGCGTGGGCCACCATCATGTTGTGCATGAGCTGGAAGGCCTTGTCCAGACGGTACTTCTCACCATGCGGCCAGTTGCCGACGATAAAGCTGCCCTCGGCGGTCGCGGGAATCTCGTTAAAGGTAAACCAATGCTTGACCTCGGTGAACTCGGCAAAGCAGAACTTGGCGTACTCGACGAAGGCGTCGATGGTCGTGCGCGTCAGGAATCCCTCGCCGCCGTCCTGGTAGAAGGCCTCGGGCGTATCGAAGTGATCGAGCGTGACATAGGGGATAACGCCGGCTTTGTTGCAGGTGGCAAAGAGCTCGTGATAGAAAGCGACGCCCTCGGGGTTAATCTCGCCGGTGCCACTGGGGAAGATACGGCTCCAAGCGATGGAGACACGAATACCGTTAATGCCGAAGCGCTGGCACAGGTCGATATCGACCGGATACTTGTTGTAGAAATCGCTTGCGGGGTCGGGGGAGAAGCGACCCTGAGCAGCCAGGAAATCGTCCCAGGGCACTTTGCCCTTGCCGTGCGTGCGGGTCTCGCCCTCAACCTGGTAAGCGGCGGTGGCGCCGCCAAACACAAAGCCGTCGGGGAACTGCATGGGATTGGTCATGAGTCATCCTTTCTGTGGGATACGAATAGGGAGAGGTGCCCGAACTGGGGATTCGGGCACCAACAGAGGGAGGAACTAGTCGAGGTTCTCGCGGAGCCACTTGATGGCGCCGGCGGGGTCGCGGGTAAGGTCGATATATTCCTTGCCGCGCGGGGCGAGCAGCTTAATGCCCAGGCGATCGGTGTCGGCCTTCATGTCGTTGTAGTAGCTACGAACCTGCGGGGCAAGCACGATAACGTCGTACTGATCCATGATGGCAGTGTGCTGACCATAGGCGCCTGCGGAGGAAGCGATGTTCTCTCCGGTCTGTGCGGCACCTTCCTTGATGGCGTTGGCGAGCATGGCAGAGGTGCCGGCGCCGGCGCACAGGACGAGGACCTTCAGGCCGTCGACATCCTTCTTAGCGGATGCGTCGGCGGCGGGCTCGGGCTGATCGGCGACAGGCTTGCTGTCGGCGGCAGCGGCGGTCGTCTCGACGGAAGCGGTAGCCTGCTCGACAGCGGGCGCAGGGGCGTTGGCGGCGATGGCAGCAGCACCATCGGACTCGAGACCCAGCTCGGCGGCGCGCTCGGCCTCCTGGTCGCAGAGCAGCTTATCGTATGCCTTCAAGAACGGCAGGTAGATGATGGCGTCCAGCAAGATGATAATTGCGACAAATACCAGGGCGATAAGCTGGAAGTTTGTGGTGATGAAGATGCCGATGGGGGCAGGGGTAGCCCAAGGCACCACGAAGGAGAAGCCGTTCATGCCCACGTTATCGATAAAGAACTTGGCAACACTCACGTTGACGCAGCCGGCGGCAACAAAGGGGATGAGCATGTAGGGGTTAAGGATCATCGGCGCGCCAAAGAGCAGCGGCTCGTTGACGGCGAAGGCAACAGGAACAATCGAGGCCTTGCCGACGGCCTTGAGCTGCTTGGACTTCATAAAGAGAATCAGCAGAAGCGGCACGATGAACGTGGCGCCGGTGCCGCCGAACTCACCCACGAGCGACATGTTAAAGGTGAGGGAGTGGGCGGGGTGGCCGCCGGCCAGCAGAACCTGCAGGTTCTCAGCCTGGTTGGCAAGACGGATGGGGTCGATGCCCGGCTGGACGATCGAGGGGCCGTGGACGCCGATGAACCAGAAGAACGCGGTGGCTGCCTGGATAAGGATAAGGCCAGGATAGGTTTCTGCCGCAGTGAAGAGCGGGGAGAGCAGCTTGATGAGCAGCTCGGAGAACGGAACGCCCATGAGGTTGCGCACGACAACATCGATGATGCCGCAGATGATGACAGCGCCGCCAAAGGGGATGATGTCGCGGAAGTTCTGAGCGATGGCGCCCGGAACCTCCTTGGGCAGCTTAATGGTCAGATCGCGCGAGACGCAGAACTTATAGACCCACACGGTAATGAACGCGGCGATATAGGCCGAGAACAGACCGCGCGTACCCATGCTGGTGCAATCGAAGACAGAAAGCTCGGAGCCGTTGAACTTGGTAGTGAACTGCGTAACAGCGAGCAGCAGCATGCTGCACTGGGCGGCAACCATGGTGGAGCCGTCGTTGAGCACCTTGCCGGCGGGCATGCGACGGTTCATGGAAGCCGTAAAGTTCTTGGCAGTGGTGCCGGCAACCATGATGCCCATGACGCCCATGGTGAAGTTGTAGAGCTTGTTGCACCAGTCGATGAGCGGCTGGGGCAGCGTGACGCCGACTACGCCGGGAAGGGTGGCAATGAGCAGAAAGATCGAAGAGGTGAGGACAATGGGCATGCACCCAAGGAATCCGTCCCTGATGGCCTGGAGGTATATGTTCCTCGAGATCTTCTCAAAGAACGGTTGATGCTTTTCGAGCATCTTTACGATGGCGTCCATAGAGCTCCTTTGCTACTTGATGCGCGATGCATGTGGATGGAACTGGTCGTCGATGGATGGTCAGGACTGCCCGGAAACCTTCCTGCTTAAGGAAGGCATTGCGAAATGACAACGTTGTCATTTCGTTAATGACAACGTAAGACATTTTTGAAAGAGCAACAAGGATATACGGGTGAACGGTCGATATTGTCCGATAAACGGCTGATTTGTCAGTCAGGCAGGTAGTGTATGCTAGAACGCAAAAACAAGCGATGTAAAACCGACTGGAGAAGCAGTGGCAACGATGGACAAGAAAAATGTCTCAATGAATGATGTGGCGATTGCCGCTGGTGTTTCTCTCAAGACGGTTTCGCGCGTGATTAACGAGCCCGATAGCGTGCGAGAGTCGACACGCGATAAGGTTCATTCGGCCATGGAGGCGCTCGGGTTTCGAGCCAACTTTGCCGCGCGTTCGCTCAAGTTGGGGCGTTACGGGTGCATCGGCGTCGTGCTGTTCCACTTGTCGGGCGGTGCCGTGGACATGATCGACGGTATCGCCGATGCCGCCGAAGAGCGAGGCTTTGCGCTCACGATGATCAAAAAGCGGGCGGGGGAGAAGATGACCCTTGCCGAAGCGGCGCGTAGGATGTCGCAGCTTCCCGTCGACGGCATGATTTTCAACCTGCGCCAGATGGTCGATGACTTTGATACCTTTGAGGCGCCGAAAGACCTCAAGACGGTGATTATCACACCGATGGAACATCCTACCTGCTCTACCGTCAGTGACGACCAAGAGGGCGGCGCGCGCATGGCGTGCGAGTACTTCTTGAACCACGGGCACAAGAACGTGTACTTCGTCTCTGGTAAGAAAGAGTCGCTGTCGAGCCAGTGCCGTATGAAAGGTTGGCGAGCGGCACTCGAGGCACGTGGCATTGAGCCGCCTGAACCTCTGCAAGGCGATTGGAATGCGGATAGTGGCTACGCCGCGGGCCTTGTGCTTGCCGATAAACCCGATTGCACGGCGGTCCTCGCTGCTAACGACTGCATGGCAAACGGCGTGATGATGGCTCTACGTGACAAAGGGCTCAATGTGCCCGACGACGTGTCCGTGATCGGCTTCGACGATGAGCTCTACAAGACGATTCCCAACTCGATTCTGACGTCGGTGAAGTTTCGCCACCGCGAACTGGGCATCCGTGCGCTTAACGAGGTCGTCGCAGGTCTGGAAGCCCCGAGCTCCAGAAGCCGTACGCTCGTCTCGGGCGTGTTGGTCGAGCGTTCCAGCGTAAAGGACTTGCGGGCGTAGACGTGCTCGGCCTATTCCGTTTGTCTCAATCTGTAACAGCTAGGACCCAAAAACTCGGCTAGATGTTACAGATTGAGACAAGCGGCCCCCGAACCGCCCAAAAAAGGCCGGGGGCGGCGCGCCGTGTGACGTGCCGCCCCCGGCTGAGAAATGGGGACAGGTTATGTGGGCAGGCGACCCCGCCAGCCGCTAGTCCAGACGACGGGTCTGCGCCACGTGCTTATACCAGTATGCGCTTGCCTTGGGCGTGCGCTTCTGGGTCTCAAAGTCTACGTAGAAGAAGCCATAGCGCTTGTTGTAGCCATTGGTCCAGGAAAACTGATCCTGCAGGCTCCACAGGAAGTAGCCGCCCACGTTGACGCCCACCTCCATGGCCTTGAGCAACCAGCGCAGGTGCTGCTCGATGTAGTCGATGCGCGGCTGATCGTCCACAAAACCGTCCTTGTAGGGGTCCTTGTAGCCCATGCCGTTCTCGGTGATGAAGATCTGCTTGTAGTTGGGGTAGCGCTGCTTAATGTAGACGAGCAGATCGAACAGACCCTCGGGATAGATAATCCAGTCCCAGTCAGTGGTGGGGATGCCGGGCTTGTTCACGTGCTCGCCAATGCCCTTGACGCGCCAGCGGCCGGTGCCCTTCTCGCCCGTACCGTTGTGGTGCAGGTCGTTCTCGCCATCGTAAGCCTTCAAGAAACGGCACTGGTAGTTGTTAACGCCCAAGTAGTCGTTGTAGAGCGCGGCCTCGCGCATAATCTCGAGGTCCTCGTCCAGGATCTCGATGGTGCCGCCCGAGACGGCGGCCAGGCGGTTGGCGCACTCGAGGGTGTCGGGCGCGTAGTCGCCGCGGAAGGTGGCGTCGAGCAAGAACTGGTTTTGCAGCACGTGCTCGTTGTTGGCGGCTTTGATGTCGGCGGGGTCGTTCTCGTTGAGCGGATACTTAAACTCCAGCGACTGAATGACGCCGATCTTGCCCTTAAAACCGCCGTTGTGGAAGGCCAGTACTGCCTTGGCGTGGGCGAGCATCATGTTGTGCTCGCACTGGAAGGCCTCGGCCAGATGCGCCTTGACGCCACCGGGGAAGGTGCCCTCGATGTAGGTGTTGGAGGCGTCGGCCCAGATCTCGTTAAAGGTGAACCAGTAGGTCACCTGGTCGGCGTACTCCTTAAAGCAGAAGGTGGCAAAGTCCACAAAGGCGTCGATGGTCTCGCGGTTGAGGAAGTCGCCCTTCTCAAAGAGGGGAAGCGGCGTATCGAAGTGATGCAGCGTGACAAACGGCTCAACGTGGTGCTTGTGGCATTCGGCGAAGAGATCGTGATAGAACTGGACACCCTCGGGGTTAATCTCACCGATACCGTTGGGGAAGATGCGGCTCCAGGCGATAGAGAGGCGAATGCCGTTGATGCCGAACTCCTCGCACAGTTCCAGATCGACGGGGTACTGGTTGTAGAAGTCCGAAGCGGGATCGGGGGAGAAACGGCCCTGGGCCTCCAAGAAGTCGTCCCAGGCAACCTTGCCCTTACCGTGAGTGCGGGTCTCGCCCTCTACTTGGTAGGCAGCAGTGGCGCCGCCAAAGACAAAGTCCTCGGGAAACTGCGCAGGCGGGTTGGTGACGCTAGCAGGGTTAACGGACATGATGATCCAATCGTCTAAATCGAAGGGCCAGCCGGTCTTGGATGGTCGGCTGGCCCTGGGCGTTACTTACTTCGAAAGTTGTTCGGAGACGAAGGCGAGAGACTTGTCGCCGTTCTGGGAGAGCTCGATGTACTGCTTGCCACGGCAGGCGACGCACTTGTTACCCACGCGCTCGCAGTCTTTCTGCAGGTCGGCCAGGTAGCTGGCAGCCTGCGGGGCCAGGACGACCAGGTCGAAGTCGGGGAGCATGTCGACGTGGTTGCCATAGGCCTCGGCAGCGGTCTCAAGATTGATGCCGCGCTCCTTGGCGGCCTTGGCCAGCGCGTTGGCGAGCAGACCCGAGGTTCCGCCGCCCTGGCAGAGCACGAGCACGCGCTTGCCGTTGAGGTCGCTGGCGGTCTTTGCCTCGGTAGCGGGTGCTGCGGAAGCGGCGGGGGCATCGGCCTTCACGGCCTCGGCAGCAGCGCCGGCGGCAACGCTCTTGGCGTCAGCCTTGCCCTGGAAGGCATCGTTGAGCTTGGCGGCCTTCTCGGCGTTCTTGGCGGCGAGCTCCTCCTCGGAAATCTCGGCCTCCTCGGCGCACTTCTGGGCGTCATAGGCACGGAAGAACGGGTAGTACAGAACGAAGTCGACGACCAGGATGAGGGCGAGCATCACAAAGGCGAGCGGCTGGAAGCCCAGGCCCATGATGGTGCCGATGGGGCCGGGGACGGTCCAAGGCAGGGTGTACATAAAGCCGTTCATGCCCAAGAAGTCGATAAACCTTGATTATCATTTTCATTGCAACAGCCTCAGGACTCAGCGCAACGCGTTGCGCTGAGTCCTGAGGCGCGAATCCGGGTAGGCAACCCCAGAGGGGCCGGAATCCCCCGGCCCTCGATGGAGGGAGGCCGGCATGTCCAGACCGAGACCGTCCGGAAGGTCGTACGGGAGGCTCACGAGGCACGAGAGGAACGCGATCGAGAGAATGCTCGACCGCAACCGAAGCGCCCGCGAGATCGCCGCGGAGCTCGGCAGGTCGCCCTCGACCGTGACCAGGGAGGTGGCGGCGCACCGCTACGTCACCGCGCCGCGCTCGCGCTACGGCGAGCCCGCGCCCGAGGACCTCTCGGGGGCCTGCCCCAGGCTCGCCGCATGGCCGAGGTGCTGCAACGGCTGCTCGCACAGGAAGGGCTACGGCTGCTCGAGGAGGCCCAGGGTGTTCTACAGCGCCAGGAGGGCGCAGGAGGCAGCCGACGCCGAGCTCTCGTCGAGCAGATCCGGGATAGACGAGACCGAGGAGGGCGCCGCCGCCAAGCTCGCGGCCATCAGGGGCGGCCTCGCGCGCGGGCTCTCCCCGCAGCAGATAGCGGCGACGACCCCGGCCTCAGCGCCTCCACCGTATACAGGTGGGTGGACGCCGGCTACGACGGCATGACGAACATGGAGCTCAGGCGCAAGGTCGGCTACAGGCCGAGGTCGCACCGGGCCCCGAAGAGGGCGACGCACCACTCGGCCCGCAGGTCGCACGCGGCGTTCCTCGCGCTCGGCGAGGACGCCTGCGCCGCGGCCTGGGAGATGGACACCGTCGAGGGCGCCAGGGGCGACTCCGCCAGGCTCCTCACGCTCCTGCACCGCCCGAGCCGCTTCCAGCTGGCGCTGCCGCTGCCGGACGGCTCGTGCGCCTCGGTCCTCGCGGCGCTCTCGTCCCTGCGCGGGGTCCTCGGCGAGGACGGCGCGAGGCGCGCCTTTCGGCGCCGTGCTCACCGACAACGGGAGCGAGTTCGCCGACGAGGGCGCCATCGCGGCGCTGCTCGGCGAGCGCGACGGCGAGACCAGGCTCTTCTACTGCGACCCCCGGCAGAGCCAACAGAAGGGCGCGTGCGAGAAGAACCACGTGGAGATCAGAAAGCTGCTGCCCAAGGGCGCCGGGGTCAGGTTCGACCGGCTGACGGCGGCGGACTGCGCGCTGCTCATGTCGCAGGTGAACTCCGAACCGAGGGGGCGCTCGGGTTCCTGACGCCGGCGCGCGTGCTGCGGATGGCCCTCGGGGAGGATGCCTCCGCCCTCATGGACGCGTTCGGGGTGGAGGAGCTGGCGCCCGGCGAGCTCGACCTCACGCCCGGCTGCATCGACAGGGCCAGGGCCGCGAGGGGCGAGGGGCCGCTGGCGGGATAGCCGGCGCGCCGGGGCATGGGCCGGAGGGCCCGTTGCGCTGAGTCCGGAGCGGCTGCGCGGCGGGCTGGCGGAGCATGCCGCGGCAGGGCGGGGACGCCGGCCTCCACAGCCTCTCCACCTGCGGAAACGAGGCGACGGCCAGGTGCCGGGAGCTAGTTCCGCGTTGCGCTAGCTGCGGAAACGCGGGGTCCGTTCAAGCTGTTGCGTTGAGATTGAAAATCAACCAGAAGTCGATAAAGATCTTGAGGATCCAGATGTTGGCGATCGGGGCAAAGACAAATGGGACAAAGAAGACGGGGTTGAGCACGATGGGTGCGGCGAACAGCAGCGGCTCGTTGACGGCAAAGCACACGGGGACGATGGCGGCCTTACCGACGGCGCGCATCTCCTGAGACTTGGCCAGGAAGCAGAACATAAAGACCAGGACGAGCGTGGTACCGGTGCCGCCCATGCAGACGACGAAGTACTGGGCACCCTGGGTCAGGACAGCGGAAGCGTGCTGGCCAGCCTGGAACGCAGCCAGGTTGTCGGTCATGTTGGCAACGAGAGCGGCGGCGATGGCGGGCTCGACGATCGAGGGGCCGTGGACGCCCACGAACCAGAAGAGGCTCATGGCGCCGTAAATCACAGCGAGGCCGATGTAGCCGTCGGCAGCGGTGAACAGGGGCTGGAACACCTGGATGACGCCCTGGGCAAAGCAGAAGCCAAAAGCAGCGCGGAAGACGATGTCAAAAACCCAAAAGACGGTGATGCAGACGGAGAAGGGGATGATGTCCTTGAAGGTCTGCGAGATGTTGGGCGGAACCTGCTCGGGCATCTTGACGGTGATGTTGCGCTTAATGAAGAACTTGTAGATGATGCCGGTCACAAACGCAGCGATGAAGGCGGTCAGCAGGCCCTTGGAACCAAGGTAGGTGGTGTTGAAACCGCTGGCGGCGTCCGTGGCGATCGTGTCGCTCGAAAGGAGCAAGAAGCCGATGATGGCCGCGCACATGCATGAGATAAAGTTAATCTGGTTATTCTTGGGCAGGTCGCGGTTCTGAGCGTCGGCGAAGTGCTTGGCCGTGGTGGCGGCGCAGGCGATGGCCAGGATGCCCATGGAGTAGTTGTAGCACTTCCACAGAGCGTTGTTGATGTCATCGGGCCAGTAGAAACCCCAGATGTTGGGGACCGAGGCTACCAGGCAGAAGATGGACGAGAAGATGATGATGGGGATGACGGAGATAAAGCCGTCGCGGATCGCCTTGAGGTACTTGTTGCGGGCGATCGCGTTGAAAAAGGGCTGACCCTTTTCGATGATGGCGATGAGTTGCTCCATGCAATGCTCCTAAGAGTCGGTGGGTTAGCAACGATGGTAGCTTTTGACGTTCGGTTGCCAAAATGTTGACGTTGCCATTTTGCGACACAAAAAAAGATGCGAACCGGTGGTCCCTGTGCCTGTGGACCGTCGATTCCATGTGCGTAAACGTTTGAGCCGCCCGGAGGCTCTGTGTTTGCACAATGGCAACGTTAACATTTGATCGACAAAAGCCGTTCGGGGAAGCAAAAATGTCGGTGAACGGTAGGTTTTGGGTGGTGAGCGTATGGTGGGGGAGGCGTTGGATATACTTGAAGGCGTTAAAAATGACTGCGCAAAGTGCCACCAATGGTATCGTTGACATAGAAAGATCGACCTATGGCCGCTGTTAAAAAATCGGTATCCGTCAAAGACGTAGCGCGCCTCGCGGGCGTCTCGGAGCAGACGGTCTCGCGCACCGTGCACGATTCGCCCAGCGTGCGCCCCGAGACCAAGGAACGCGTGCGTGCCGCCATGCGCGAGCTGGGGTATCGCCCCAATTTTGCCGGTCGATCGCTGCGCCGCGGCAAGTTTAAGACCGTCGGCGTCGCCATGTTCAACATTACCGGCACCGGCAACCTCGACCGTATGGAGGGCTTTGCCGCCGCGGCCGACAAACATGGCTATGCCATCACCCTCACTAAAGTAGACGGGCATCCGTATACCCTCGAGAGCGCATCATCGCGTATGAGCGCGCTGCCGGTAGACGGCATGGTCGTGATCATGAACCGCATGCCGGCGGACTTTGGCACCTTTGAGCCGCTGCCCGGTATGCAGACGGTGCTCGTTACCATGCTGGAGCACCCGCTGTGCTCGACGGTCGATAACGACCAGTTCGATTGTTCACGCCAAGTGGTCGAATACTTGCTGGGGCAGGGACACAAGACCGTGCACTTTATCTCGTGCCCCGAGCGCTCGCTTTCGGGCATGCGGCGCGAGGAAGGCTGGCGTGAGACATTGCGTGCGCATGGCATTGAGCCCCCGCAGCTCGTGCGCGGCGACTGGACAGCGCAGAGTGGATATGCTGCCGGCCAGGTGCTTGCGGACGATCCGACCTGCACGGCCATTTATGCTTCCAACGATGCCATGGCCTACGGCTGCGTCCGTGGGCTCGAGTCGCGCGGGAAGTGCGTGCCCCAGGACGTGAGCGTGGTGGGTGTTGATGACAGTCTGGGCGATATCGTGCCCGACCGTCGCCTGACCACGGTGCGCTTTGACAACAAGCGCGTCGGCATGTGGGCGGTCGACAAGATTGCCGGCACCGAGGGCGTTGAACCCGGTGTGGAGCACATGCTGTTTCCGGGCGTGCTCGTCGAGGGCGATACCGTGCGCGATATACGCTAGGGTGTGGACCTGTTTGGGTTGCCGCTAATTGTGTTCAAGAATGTTCGGATTGGTTTAAAAACCGTTCACGGGCGAAAAATGACCGTTCATAGCTCGAAATTACGTTTTGCGCTGTTCTTTTTTGTTTGAATGTTATTGTTTCTGTCATACACAACGCAGCGCGTATGCCCGGACGCGATGCTCTCCATTGGTTCATATGTGAAAGGAACGCAATATGGCAACCAAAGAAGAAATCTCGATGGTTGGATTCGAGATTGTCGCATACGCAGGTGACGCCCAGACCGATTTGCTTGCAGCGCTCGATGCTGCTCGCGAGGGTGACTTTGAGAAGGCCGAGCAGCTGCACAAGGATGCCAGCGATGCGCTCATCGGTGCCCACGACACGCAGACCAAGCTGCTTTCGCAGGAGGCTGGCGGTGGCGAGATGGAGATGACCTTCATCATGGCCCATGCTCAGGACACCCTCATGACCACTATGATCCTGGAGAAGCAGACCCGCTTTACCATCGATGCCTACAAGCGCATCGCTGCGCTCGAGGCCAAGCTCGCCTAACGAGCCCGCACAACCAAGTCCCCTTCCAAAAGCCCTGCCGCTACCCGCGGCAGGGCTTTTTCTGTCCTCCTCCAAGTTGCGGGGAAATAGGGACTGAATAGGGGCTGGCGGGCGCAAAACAATCCCTATTCCACCGCAACTCATCCCGAGATAGTCATTGGGGACAGTCTTGGTGCGCTCCGTTGTCCTCCCGTTCGGTTTTTTACTGGGTGGGTATACTTCCATCCGCAATACAGACCGGACTGAGGAGGTATCCAAATGCCGGATAACGGGTCAATACAAAAAAGAGACGCGCACGAGATGGCTCATGGACGTCCTGTCCAGATAACCGAGCACACGACGGTAACCGAGCTGCAGCCCAGCCTGTCCGATGTCGTGTGCGCAAACAAAAAGCTGCAGATTGGCTTTATCGTTGCGCTCGTGGTACTGGCGCTGCTGTCGGGCTTTGTAGCTCGTCCGCATTTCGCCGATACCAAGACTTGGGACTCCACCATCGAGGTCATCGATCAAAAGAAGGGCAATGTTTTGGCGCTCACGACCTCGTGCGTCGCCCTATCTGCGGGTATCACTGCGCTGCCGGGCGATACGGGAACGCCGGTTGCCGAGCAGCTCGCGCAGCTTTCGGGTAACTTGGGCATCGTGCTTGCCGTGCTCTACCTCGAGAAATACCTGCTGACCATTTTGTGGTCGGTTGGCCTGGGCATCCTGATCCCGTTTGCGCTGGTGCTCCTTGCGGTGTCGCTCGGCATTCACGGGCGCTGGAGCACGAGCGCCGTCCTGCGCCGCGTGGCGACTCGCGTGCTGGTGGTCGCCATTATCGGCATGGCGTTGGTGCCTGCAAGCGTATGGGTGTCGCAAAAGGTCGACGAAACGTATCGAGTGAGCATCGAGGCGGCCGAGCAAAAGGCGGCCGACGCTGCGGGTGCGGCAGATAGCGACAGCTCCAAAGTAAGCAAGAAAAAGACCGAGTCCACAGAGTCCAAGAATGTGCTTGAGCAGCTTGCCGACGGTGCCTCGGGTCTCGTCACGTCGGTGACCAGCGGCGCCAAGCAGATGACCGACGAGATTGTGCAGCAGGTGACCGATCTGATCGAAGGCGTCATCGTGATGATCGTGACCTCGTGTGTGATTCCTCTACTGGTGCTCGTGGCGTTCCTATGGCTGGGACACGTACTGCTGGGGATCGATATTTCCGGCCCGGCGAACTATTTGACGGGCCGCTTTCTGAGTGCTCCGTCCAAGCACGCCAAAAAGGGCGGGCAGTCCGAGTAGCTAAAACAGCTGTATATACCGGGGAATACCGCCGAAGGGCGGCCGAGACACGTTCTCGGTCGCCCTTTTTGTTTGTTGAATGCGTGGCAAGCCGAGCTTTCCTGAGTCCAAACGGTCAGCAATCATCCGCGAACGGTATTTGTTCAAAAAAGAACAAAGATAAACAAATAGTTGTTGCAGTCGGTGTTCGAATGTGTTCAAATAAACATGAACAGTGAAGAACCGCACATTCAGATGCCCGGACCTGAACGCGATTCAACACTTCCAAACAGAAACTACGCACCTGCGTATCTCTCAAGGAGGATGTCATGAGGGTTGTAATCGCTTCCGATGCCGACGGTATGTCGATGAAGGAGTCCATCAAGGAGATGCTCATCGCCGACGGTCACGAGGTCGTCGACTATTCCGAGACCCCTGCCGCGGACTTTGTCGATTCCGCGACCGCCGTTGCCAAGGACCTGCTGGAGCACAAGGATTCCCAGGGCTTCGCATTCGATAAGTACGGCGTCGGCTCCTATATGGCCGCCGTCAAGATCAAGGGCATGGTCGTCGCCAACATTTCCGACGAGCGTTCCGCCTACATGACCCGCGAGCACAACGGCTCGCGCATGGTCACCATGGGCCCGGGCGTTGTGGGCACCGAGGTCGCCAAGAAGATCGCCCGCGAGTTCCTGCGCGCCCAGTACGCCGGCGGCCGTCACCAGATCCGTGTCGACATGCTCAACAAGATGGCCTAACGAGAGCCACCGAGAACTCGAACTTCTACCTCAACTTGTGAATTCAGACGAAAGGACGTTCTGATGAAGAAGACCATCGCAATCGGTTGCGACCATATCGTTACGGACGAGAAGATCTATCTGGCCGACCGCCTGGAGCAGGCTGGCTACAAGGTGCTCGACTGCGGCACCTACAGCCACACCCGTACGCACTACCCCATCTACGGTAAGGCCGTGGGCGAGGCTGTTGCCAGCGGCAAGGCCGACTTTGGCGTGGCCCTTTGCGGCACCGGCATCGGCATCACCAACGCCGTCAACAAGGTTCCCGGCGCCCGCTGCGCCCTGGTTCGCGACATGACCTCTGCCCTGTATGCCCGTCGCGAGCTCAACGCCAACATCGTGGGCTTTGGCGGCAAGATCACCGGCGAGTTCCTGATGGCCGACATTATGCTTGCCTTCCTGGAGGAGCCCTACGAGAAGACCCCCGAGCACGATGCCCTGATCGCCAAGATCGATGCTTGCAACAAGGCCGACGCCGAGGCTCAGGCTGACCCGCACTTCTTTGACGAGTTCCTGGAGAAGTGGGACCGCGGCGAATACCATGATTAGCGGGTATCCGGCGTAATTTACTAGTCCGTTGACGGCTCGCGTTTCTGTGAGGGGGCGCGGGCCGGTTTTCTATCAGCCCTATTGACTTGGCGGGCTGTCGTAAGAAAGGGAAGGCTCCTATGGAGTTTGTTCTTGATAACGGTTCTATTCGCGTAGCACTGAGCACGGAGGGTGGGTCGTTCACTTCTATTGCGGCCAACGGCCGTGAGTACCTGTGGCAGGGTGACCCGGCGGTCTGGTCGGGCCAGGCACCCATTTGCTTCCCGATCTGCGGTGGCCTTCGTGACGGTTACGCAACGACCATGGGCGGCCGCGAGGTAAAGCTCGCCCGCCACGGCTTTGCGCGCAAACAGGAGTGGAAGCTCGAGGAACAGAGCGACAACATGGTTGCGCTGAGCCTAAGCTCTACCGACCATGCCGAGTTGCTCGAGCAGTACCCGTATCCGTTTAAGATCGTTGCTCGTTATACGATCGATTCGGAAAAGGTGGCCGTGTCGTACGAGGTGACCAATGAGGGCACCGAGGACATGCCGTTCTTTGTGGGCGGTCACCCCGGCTTTAAGTGCCCGCTCGACGAGGGCGAGTCCTATGACGATTATGAGCTTCGTTTTGAGCAGCGCGAGGCCGCCGAGCTCTGTACTGCCGTTCCCTCGACGGGCCTGATTGATGTTGAGCATCGCAGCAAGAACCCCATGATCGGCCAGAACCTGCCGCTTACCCATGAACTCTTTGACTTCGCGGAGACCATCTTCGACGTGCTCGAGAGCCGCGTGGTTACGCTGACCAAGAAAACCGAGGACAAGGGCGTGCGCCTGACGTTCCCCGATATGCCGTACCTGATTGTGTGGAGCAAGCCCGAGGGCGACTTTGTGGCTGTTGAACCGTGGGGTGGTCTGTCCACCTGCTCCGACGAGGACGATATCCTGGAGCACAAGCGCGGCTGCCTGGTGGCCAAGCCGGGAGAGACCGTCACCCGCGGCTTTGAGATCGAGATCCTTTAACGAGTTATCGTATGTTTGGGGCGGGTCATGCCGCCCCGGAACAGGAGTTCAACATGATTCTGACCGTTACCATGAACCCGTCGATTGATACGCGCTATCAGCTCGACAAGCTGATCATCGACGATGTTAACCGTGTGACGCCCGAAAAGACCGCTGGCGGCAAGGGCCTCAACGTGAGCCGTGTGCTGCTGCAGTTGGGCGACGATGTGCTCGCGACCGGTCTGCTCGGCGGCCACATGGGTGCCTATATGGCCGAGCTTATGGATGCCGACGGCGTCAAGAACGACTTTGTGCCCATCGCCGGTGAGACGCGCATTTGCCTGAATATTCTGCACGAGGGTAATCAGACCGAGCTTTTGGAGAGCGGCCCGCAGATTGCCCCGGCCGAGCTCGAGGCCTTTACGGCCAAGTTCGCCGAGCTTGCAGCGAAGGCGGACGTTGTGACGCTTTCGGGCTCGCTGCCGCGTGGCGTCGATGCCGGCTACTATGCCGAGCTCGTCAAGATCGCCGAGGAGGCGGGCGCCAAGGTGCTGCTCGACACCTCGGGTGCATCGCTGGAGGCCGCGCTGGAGTCCGACGCTAAGCCCGAGCTCGTAAAGCCCAACCTGACCGAGATCAACGGCCTGCTGGGCACGTCCTTTACGACCGATGATGTCGATGCCCTACGCGAGGCGCTTGCCGCCGATGGCCGCTTTGCCGGTATCCCCTGGGTTGTCGTTTCGATGGGCGCTGCCGGTTCGGTGGGCTTCCATGAGGGTCGCGCGTTCCACGCCAAGACGCCCGCGATTGCGGCTGTGAACGCGACGGGTTCCGGCGACTCGACCATCGCCGGCTTTGCGCATGCCATCGCTGCCGGTGCCGACGACGTCACGGTGCTCAAGACCGCCAATACCTGCGGCAAGCTCAACGCCATGGATCCCAAGACCGGCCACCTGGTCATGGATCGCTGGGACGAGGTCTACAACAGTGTTGTCGTGACTGAGCTCTAGGAGTCGCGACATCGAACATTCAAAAACGGCGCCCGTCGGCGATGTTGCCGGCGGGCGCCGTTGTCGTGTGGGCGGTTATGTCGTGGCCGCTGATGAGGCTCGAACCTGTATGCTACAGTGAGTCGATAAAGCGCTGTTGGGCGGCGCGGCCGGCTTCGTCCCACTTAAAGACGCCGGCGTTGTCGAGCACGTGGCCAAACACCACGCCGACCTCCTCGTGCAGGATATCGATGGCGTTGTCGGCCGTAAGCTCGTCGGCGCGGCGAGCAAAGACGTCCTCGGCCCACGCGGCATGGCTGCGGCAAAGGTCGTCGCCCTCGAGCGCGCCAGCAAGGTCGTAGCTGGCATCGGCCTTGGCCGCCAGCAAGTGCTCGCGGACAGCGCCGAGCTCGGGAACCAGGCGCGGCGGCAGAATGGCCAGGCCCATGACCTCGATCAGGCCGATGTTTTCCTTCTTGATGTGGTGATACTCGGCATGCGGGTGGAATACGCCCAGCGGATGCTCGTCGGTCGTGATGTTGCAGCGAAGCGCCAGGTAGGCCTCGTAAATTTCGCCGCCGGCATTGCCGCGGGAGTCGACGCGGCGGATGACGGGCGTCACGGTGTTGTGCGCCACGCCGTCGGCTGTGTGCGCGATGACGCCCACCGACTCATCGGTCCACTCGCGCCAGGCGAGGATGATCTTCTCGGCGGCGTCGAGCAGCTGGGCGCGGTCGTGCGAGCGCAGTCGCAGCACCGAAAGCGGCCACTGCAACACGGTACCGCTGACCTGGTCAAAGCCGGGCACGCTAAACTGCGAGACCTCGGCGGCATGCATCATGGGGAACTCGTGCGCGCCGCCCTGGAAGTGGTCGTGCGACAGAATCGAGCCGCCCACGATGGGCAGGTCGGCGTTGGAGCCAATAAAGTAATGCGGGAACAGGTCCACAAAGTCGAGCAGGCAGGTCAGACCCTTGCGGTCGACGTGCATCGGACGATGCTCGGAGCTCATGGCAATGCAGTGCTCGTTAAAGTACGCGTACGGGCTGTACTGGAAGCCCCAGCGCTCGCCGTCGAGCTGGATGGGGATGACGCGCAGATTCTGGCGGGCGGGGTGAGCGCCGCCGTCGGCTGCGGCGGAGCGTCCGGGATAGCCCTCGTTTTCGATGCAGAGCTGGCAGGCGGGATACTTCTTGCCCGTGTTCTTAGCTGCACCTGCCGCGGCGATATCGCGCGGGTCCTTCTCAGGCTTGGACAGGTTGATGGTGATCTCCAGGTCGCCCCAGTTGGTGGGGGTGCGCCATTTGATGTTGCGCGCGATGGCGGCGCGGCGCACGTAGCCGGCGTCGCAGCACAGACCGTAGAACCAGTCGGTCGCGGCGCGGGGCTCGTTGACGCCCATGCGGCCGTTGAACTCCTCGTTTACAACCGAAGGCCTCGGCATGAGCGCGCCCATAATGCGCATGGCAATGCGGTCGCGGCCAGACGCCGTGTCCTCGGCGGCGCCGTTGGCAACGGCAGCCTCGGCAAGCGCAGCAAGCGTGCCCTCCAGGTCAAAGTTGGGCAGGGTATCGGGGTGCAAGAGCGAGAGTTTCTCGACCTGGAGCGCCCAGGCCATGTCGAGCGCCGGGCCCGTAGCACCGATGCACTCGAGAATGGTGTTATACGCCCAGATGCGATCGTCCTGGCCGATCATCGATCGGTGGATAGCGTACTCGATCAGGTTCTGCGCGGCCTCGCGCACGTCAGTCATTACAGCCATGCCGCGTAAGCCCCCTTGTCAGAAATTGCGTAGTGGCGGGCAGAGCCCTCGCCCAGCCAGCCGTTCATCTTGGTGATAAAGGTGTCGACCAGGTCGAGCGGCACGAAGGCCTGGATGGTGCCGCCAAAGCCGCCGCCGTGGATACGGACGGCGCCGCGGCCGTCGAGCACGTGCTCGGCCAGTGCCAGGGCATACATCGAAGGCTGCTCGGAGCCCAGCTTGGCAACGACATTCTGCAGGTACATGGCAGAGCTGGCGCCGGACTCGCGCGTCAGGACCAGGAACTGATCGATGTCGCCGGCGTTCAGGGCAGCCCAGCGCTTATCGACCAGGCCGTTTTCGTACCAGTAGTGAACGGCGCGCAGGCAGGCGCGGTCGCCCAGCTTGGCGCGCAGCTCGGGGAGCTTGGCGTCAAAGTCCGCCACGTTTACCTCGCACAGGCGTGCCTTGCCAAACTCGGCGGCGACGTCCTGCATCTCGCGCGGAACGGCGGCGTAGTCGTCGGTGGCGGCCACGTGGTCGGCACCGACCTTAACGAGCACGAGCGCATAGCCGTGATCCTCAAAGTTGAGCTCGAGCTTCTGGGTTTTAGGCTGAGCCTGATCCTCAAAGTCCATGTAGGCGAGGCCGCCCAAGCAAACGGCGGCCTGGTCCATCAGACCGCAGGGCTTGCCGTAATAGTTGTTCTCGGTGCGCTGGCTCATCTGGGCGAGCGCGACGGGCTCGATGGCGGGTGCGTCCCAGAGCGTCTCCATGGCGCGACCGTATGCCGCCTCGACAGCAGCGGAGCTCGAAAGACCGCCGCCCGAGGGGACGGAGCAGGTGAAGGCAAAGTCGAAGCCCTGGGGCTCAACGCCCAGAGCAGCGATTTCGTGGGCCATGCCGCGGACGAGGCTCGCGGACGTGCCCTTCTCGGACTCCTGAACGTCTAGCGTGTCGAGCGCGATTTCAAACGTGGGATAGCCCTCGTCGGCTACGCGAACCTTGTTGGAATCGGTTGCCACGGCGATGCCGTCGACGGCGACATCGAGCGAGCCGGCGATAACGTGGCCACCCTCGTGGTCAGTGTGGTTGCCGCTGATCTCGGAGCGGCCGGGCGCGTGCACGTAGAGCACCTGGCGGTCGCCGATGGGGCCAAACTCCTCCTCGAACAGCTTGGTGAGCGTGGCGAGTGTCTTTTTGTCGGGGGTGGTCATGGGAGTCCTTTCCTTGGCGCGCCCGGGTGGGTTTTGCGTCGTTATGAGTACGTTAACAACTTAAAGCGGCATGAACCAAGTGTTCACGATACCGCACGTTACGGGCTATGTTAACGTACTCATAACACATCGCTTGTCACTTTTTGAGAATCTGGTAATCGGTAGAAATTCAGCCGTGAACGGTACTGCCGTATGGACTTATAAAGCAGAAGAGATGCAGATAGAAAAAGTAGAGTACGTTAACATGCGTCCGACGATAGCGGGCCTCGGCGCGGGATGTATTTCTGCCCGGGCCGGCATTCACGCTATTCAGATCTCGCAAGGGTGAAGGTGATCCTGTGGCAAGGCGCCCGTCCAACGATACCAGTTCGCGTCCGGTCTCCATGGCCGACGTCGCCCGCGCTGCCGGCGTTTCGCAGCAGACGGTTTCGCGCGTCGCCAACGGCTTGCCTAACGTTAACGAGCAGACGCGCCAGCGCGTACAGGCCGCTATGCAAAAGCTCGGCTTTCGTCCGAGTTATGCCGGTCGCTCGCTGCGCGACGGCCGTTATCATTCGGTCGGCCTGTGCGTCAACGATGTCACCAAGTTCGGCAACCTCTCAATGATCGACGGCATCGCCAGCGCTGCTCGCGAGCATAATTGCGCCATCACGCTGGTCGAGATGTCCAAGACCGAGGAGTTTTCGCTTGCCGAGGCCACGCGTCGTATGGCCGCATTGCCGGTGGACGGCATCATTATCGGCATGAGTCGCATGGCGCCCGATTTTGAGACGTTTGATCCACTGCCGGGCATTGGCACGGTCATCGTTACCATGTACGCGCACCCGCGGGTGACCACGGTCGATTCCGACCATTACGGCTGCTCGCTATTGCTTATGGATCACCTGTTTGAGCTAGGGCACGAGCAGATTCGCTATATTGGCGGCCCGTCATTCTCGGTCGACGAGCAATTTCGTCGCGCCGGTTGGCAGGATGCACTCGAGCGTAAACACATCGAGCCGGCAGAGCCGCTCGAGGGCGACTGGTCTGCCAACAGCGGCTACGAGGCCGGCAGGTACCTGGCCGAGCACGATCGCACCATGACGGCGATTTACGCGGCAAACGACCAGATGGCAAATGGCGCGATTGCAGCGCTGCGCGATAGCGGTCTGCGCGTGCCCGAGGACGTGAGCGTGGTGGGCGTCGACGATTCGCTCGATGATTTTGTGGCACACAACGAGCTCACGACCGTTCGATTCGATTTGCATCAGCGTGGACGCGAGGTGTTCGAGCACGCGGTTCCCAAGGCGGGGGCAACGGACAAAACCGTTGCCATTCGTATTCCCGGCCAGCTTATCGTTCGACATACCACGGCAGCTCCGCGCACATAGTTTTTGCAGGTCAATGGCGATATATTCCGCCTCAATAACAATCGATAAGGATGCTGGCAGATAGCCGTGGCTATGAAGACGAGTGCTATGATAGACGGGCTCTTTTGTCTATCTAGGAGGCTTTGCCTGATGGAGATCACCAAGGATATCCGCTACATTGGCGTCAACGATCACGACATTGACCTGTTCGAGGGCCAGTACGACGTGTCCGAGAACGGTATGGCATATAACAGCTACGTTATCTTGGGCGACAAGATCGCTGTCGCCGATTCGGTCGACGCCGGCTTTGTCGACGAGTGGCTCGGCAACCTCGAGGCCGTGCTCGATGGCCGTACGCCCGACTACCTGGTTGTTCATCACATGGAGCCCGATCACTCCGCCGGTATCGCCGCCTTTATGGAGCGCTATCCCCAGGCACAGATTGTGGCCAGCATGGGCGCTTTCCGCATGATGGTCAACTACTTTGGCACCGACTACCCCGAGCGCAAGATGGTCGTCAAAGAGGGCGACGTGCTCGACCTGGGCGGTCACAGCCTAACGTTTGTCGGCGCCCCCAACGTGCACTGGCCCGAGGTGCTGTTCTCTTACGAGTCCACCGACAAGGTGCTCTTTAGTGCCGACGGCTTTGGCAAGTTCGGTGCTAACGACATCGAGGACCCGGAAGGCTGGGCCTGCGAAGCTCGCCGCTACTACTTTGGCATCGTGGGAAAGTTCGGCAAGTTTGTGCAGGCCGTGCTTAAGAAGGCTGCCGATCTGGATATCCAGATCATCTGCCCGCTCCATGGTCCTGTTCTTACCGAGAACCTGGGCTATTACCTCGACACCTATAACACCTGGTCGAGCTATCAGCCCGAGGACGAGGGCATCACGATCGCCTATGCGAGCGTGTACGGGCATCTGAAGGCTGCCGTCGAGGAGCTTGCATCTGCGCTCGAGGCTCGCGGCCAGAAGGTTTCCGTCTTTGACCTGGCTCGCGACGACATGGCCGAGGCCGTTGAGGATGCGTTCCGCTATGACCGTCTGGTGCTCGCCTCTATCACCTATCAGGGCGAGATCTTCCCGTTCATGAGCACCTTTATCCACACGCTCGCCGGGCATGCCTACCAGAACCGTACGGTGGCGCTCGTCGAGGCCGGCTCCTGGGCACCTACCGCTGCCAAGGTTATGACCAAGGAGCTCGAGGCCATGAAGGACATCACCCTGGCGCAGAACAAGGTGACTGTGCTGGGTTCGCTCAACGACGCATCGCGCGCTCAGATCGAGGCCCTCGCCGACGAGCTCTCCAAGTAGCGATATTTCGCTTTTAACGAGCAAAACCACCACAAAGGGGACAGGCACCTTTGTGGTGGTTTTTGTTTAAGCGCCGGCGATGACGAGATTTGGGCGGGCGTCGTCGACAGTCTCGGCGATTGAGGTGGCGACGGCATCGTCGGGATCACAGTCCATCACGATGGTGTCGACATCGGTCAGCTCGGCAAAACGGTACATGCCGCGTCCGTTGACCTTACTGGCGTCCATGAGGGCGACGCTTTGACGGGTGGCACCGACCATAGCCGCTTTGGTCTCGGCCATCTGCGGAAAGTCGGTCGTAAAGCCGCAGCCGGGAACAAAAGCGCCAGGGCACATGACGGCCAGATCGGCGTGGACCATTTGGAGCGCCTGCATGGTAAGCGGGCCGTACAAATAACGGTGGCCTTTGCGCAGCGCCCCGCCCAGCATGACGACATCGACCGAGGGCATGCTCTCGTCGATATAATCGGCGATGGTAATGTCGGCCGTGATAACGGTGATGCCGTCGCGCTGGTCGAGGAGCCGGACGAACTCAAGCGCCGTGGTGCCCGAGTCGACGAGCAGTGTGTCGCCGTCATTGACAAGCTCGATGGCGCTTTGCGCGATGGCCTGCTTGGCAGCGACGTTGACATTGATACGGCGATCCTGCGTGGAGACGGTCAGGCGTTTATGGAGCGACACGGCGCCACCATGCGTGCGGCGCAACTTGCCTGCTTCGGCGAGCGCGTCCAGGTCGGCGCGGGCGGTGACGGAGGACACGCTAAAGGTCTGGGCGATTTCTGCTACCTGTACCGAGGCATTATGCTCGAGCATTTCCATGATGGCGGTACGGCGCTCGTCGGCAAAAGCACGGTTGGTAGCTTGGGCCATATCTGCTCCATTCTCAGCTAAATTTGCAGGAATTGTGTTGACTCTATTTTCGTTCATTTTCTTTTTGAGTAAGAAAACACCTTTCGATTACTTATCTTTTCTATAAAAGAAAGACGCTCAACGCCCAAAATTCAATATCGAACACGCCCACTCGGCTCCAATTCCTTCCGTTTACTTTTCAAAAACGACGGTATTGACCTGCATGGGCTCAATATCTCGCACGTGCAAAGCCGCTGAATTTCATACAATGAGCGCAGTAAAACGCAAGGTAAAACGCCTTGTGAACAACTACGCCCGATGTCCAGATGCGGGCGAGGGAGAGGAGCAAACGCTCATGGCACTTGTTACCACCGAAAAGATGCTCAAGGACGCTCAGGCCGGTCATTACGCCGTTGGCGCGTTCAACGTCGAGAACCTCGAGTTTGTTATGGCCGTTCTGGCCGCTGCCGAGGAGACCAAGTCCCCCGTCATCATGCAGACCACCCCGGGCACCATCAAGACCGCTGGTCTGGACTACTTCTACGGCATGGTCAAGGCTGCCGCCGAGCGCGCTTCCGTGCCCGTCGCTCTGCACCTCGATCACGGCGATGGCTATGACCGCTGCATGCAGGCTTTCCGCACTGGCTACACCTCTGTCATGATCGACGGCTCGCACGAGTCCTTCGAGGACAACATCGCTCTGACCAAGTCCGTCGCCGACGCTGGCCGCGCCATGGGCGTGCCCGTCGAGGCTGAGCTCGGCAAGGTTGGCGGCAAGGAGGACGACGGTCCCGCGGTTGAGGGCGAGAGCCCCTACACCGATCCGGCCGAGGCCAAGGAGTTCGTCGAGCGCACCGGCTGCACCTCGCTGGCCATTGGCGTTGGCACCAGCCACGGCGTGTACACGAGCGATCCGCACATCGAGCAGTCCGTGGTCAAGGCCATCCGCGACGCCGTCGACGTGCCGCTGGTTCTGCACGGCACCTCCGGTGTGCCCGATGAGCAGGTCGCCGAGGCCGTGAAGAACGGCATCTGCAAGGTTAACTACGCCACCGAGCTGCGTCAGGCCTACACCAAGGGCTTCATGGCCTACATGGCCGAGAACCCCGCCTGCTTCGATCCTAAGAAGCCGGCCAAGGAGGGCATGCGTGAGATCACCGAGCTGGTTAAGATCCGCATGACCAACCTCAACTCTGTGGGCAAAGCAGAGTAACAGCAAGGGTACTCCGACTCGCTACATATCCCGGGGAGGGACGAGGGCTTAGTTCCCCAATCGTCCTCGGGCATGCAAAAAGCCTCGCTGCGCACTTCGTGCGGCGAGGCTTTTTGCCCCCTGCGGAAAGATTGGGGAACTAAGACCTCATCCCTCCCAGGTTGACCTACTCGAAGTCGTCGCCCTTGTGGCGTTAGGGCGGAAAAAATGGAGCGTTAGGGCTTCTTTGCTGATGGGGGATTAGTATGCCCGGGCTTGGTTGGGGAATGCCTGGTCTAGTGAGGCTTGGAGTTTTTCGAAGGATGTCTGCAGGTTGAGGTGTTGGTCTGCAGAGCGTTTGGGTTTGGGAGTGGGGGAGTCGAGGAGGCCGTTTCTCTGTGTCGGGGGGAAGGAGAAAAGGTCTGCATGTTTTAGGGATGGCTGCTGTGCTACGTCATTGGAAGAATGCATGCTTATGCGGCCTCCTCGATGTCCACCAAAAGGTTGCGCACAGGGTGTGCTGCTAGGTCCCGTGCGTTGGCAGTATTATGCCGCGGCTGTTGCAAAGAAGCGCTAAAGAAAGGCTTAATCAGGTTTGATGTAACAATGAAACCGCAGGTCAAGGCCATCAAGTAACACTCTTGAAAGGTTGGGGGCTTAAGGGCTTTCTAAGGTTTGTGACGCGGATGTGGCTTGCCTGTGTGGGGCGTGTGGACGGCTCGTTCCTAGCGCTGCGGTGCGGCGGCGCGTACTTGTTCGATGACCTTTTCCATCGTGGCGTCGATGCGGTCTTTTTTGAGTTCGCATTCCCAGATGGTTATAGGCGTCCAGCCCATTTGAGTGAGTGCTGCCACGGCGGTGCGGTCGCGCTCGACGTTGCGACGGAACTTTGCCTCCCAAAACTCAACGTTGCGCTTGGGCTGGCTTGGATTGCACTTGGGGCAGCGGTGCCAAAAGCAGCCGTTGACGAAGATGGCGATCTTGCGCCCGGGAAAGGCAATGTCGGGCTTGCCGGGAACCTTCCATTCCAAGCGATAACCCGTAAGGCCCGCTGCGCGCAGGCGCTGGCGAACGAGCAGCTCGGGCTTGGTGTTGGCGCGCTTGTTGCCCTTCATGGACTTTTTGATGGCGGCGCGACGGCGGACCAGTTCGCGCTCGTCAGCGGAGAGGTCCGAGGTATCGATGCCGTCGAGCAGACCGGGCTTGGGACGCTTCTTGCTGCGGCGCTTAGGTGCGCGCTTGGGTTTGGTGGCGGGTTTGTCGGCTGTTTTGGGCACAGCGTCATCGGCGGAGCTTGTCTCGAGCCGGTCTTCCTTCAGCTCAATCAGGGCATCAATGAGCCCCTTGTCGGCGGGCATCCACTCAACGGTGGCAAGCGAGGTACGCGGAATCCAGCGGATATCGAGCTGGCGGTCGTGCTTCTGGGGCTCATCGGATTCTTTAGCCAGCGAGCAGTAGTAACACTCCATGGAGAGATGAAAATCGGGGTAGTCATACTCAACGGTATAGAAATCGCGCAGGTTGGTGACTTTTACCTGCAGCTCTTCCATGAGCTCGCGGCGTACGGCGTCCTCGGGCGTCTCGCCGCGCATGAGTTTGCCACCGGGAAACTCCCAAAGTCCCTGCATGTCGCCGTAGCCGCGCTGCACGGCAAGCAGCTCGTCAGATCCTTCCTTGCGAATGATCCCAGCGGTAACATGAACAGTCTTCAACAGGAGTCCTCTCTCAACATCAACACGTGGCAGGGTAGCTACGCGTACCTTACACAACGGTAAGGCAAGCGTAAGCCATATCGATGGTAGCCGACTCGTCTTCTTGCGACTATAGATGCCGTAGACTAATTGCAAGAAAGGACTCGGTATGCAAACCACGCACATGGCGACCCCGGTACTGGAGGTCGCGCATCTCGAAAAGGTATACGGAGCGCTAGGCAACGTGACCCGCGCGCTCAACGATGTCAACTTTACGGTCAACCGCGGCGAATTCGTGGGCATCATGGGCGCTTCGGGCTCGGGCAAGTCGACGCTGCTCAACTGCGTTTCGACCATCGATAGCGCCACGAGCGGCACGATCCGCATCAACGGCCAGGACGTGACGCGCATGAAGCAGGCCAAGCTCTCGCAGTTCCGCCGCGAGGAGCTGGGCTTTATCTTCCAGGACTCCAACCTGCTCGATACGCTCACGGCACGCGAGAACATCGCCCTGCCGCTCACCATCGCCCGCACAAACTCGGCAGAGATCTCAACCCGCGTGCAGGATGTGGCAGCGCGCCTCTCCATCAGTCAGGTGCTCGACAAGTATCCCTACCAGATGTCCGGCGGTCAGCAGCAGCGCGTTGCCGCGGCTCGCGCGCTCGTAACCGATCCCACCATGATCATGGCCGACGAGCCCACCGGCGCCCTCGATTCCAAGAGCGCCCGCCTGCTGCTCGAGAGCCTGGAGGCCCTCAATCGCCGCCTGCGCGCCACGGTGCTCATGGTCACGCACGACAGCTTTGCCGCCAGCTACACGAGCCGCGTGCTGTTTATCCGCGACGGCAAGATCTTCACCGAGCTGCGCCGCGGCGACACCGACCGTCGCGAGTTCTTCGACCGCATTATGGAGGTCGTTGCCATGATGGGCGGTGAGGGCTCCGATGCTCTGTAAACTCGCTTGGGGCAACGTCCGCCGCGCCGGCCGCGACTACCTTGTCTACCTTTTGACGCTCACCCTGGGCGTCACGGTCTTCTATGCCTTTAACACCATCTCGATGCAGGTCGACATCGCCGGCATCGATGAAGAGGGCTTGGCGCAGGTTATGGGCAGCATACTCGGCGACCTGACGTACTTTTTGGCCGGTGTCATGGCCTTTTTGATGGTGTATGCCAATAACTTCATCATGAAACGCCGCAAAAAGGAGTTTGGCCTGTACCAGGTGCTCGGCATGGGGCGCGGACGCGTCGCCACGATCATGGCGCTCGAGACGGTGATTGTCTCGGTCGTGGCCTTTGTCGCCGGCATTGTGCTGGGTGTGGGACTCTCCCAGCTCATGACGTTCTTTACGGCTTCGCTCTTTAAGACACAGATCGCCAATTTCCACTTCTTTTTCTCGGTGCATGCGTTCAATCTGACCCTTGCCTGCATGCTCGTAATGTTTGTGCTCACGCTACTGCTGAACCTTCGCGCCGTGCGCCGTACCAAACTCATCGAGCTTATGGGTGCCGAGCGTCGCAACGAGAGCATCAAGACACGCAACCCCTGGATCGCGATTGCCATCTTTGCCGTGGGCGTGGTGCTTGTGGGCGTGGCCTATTACCGTCTGCTACGTGATGGGTTCCCGCTAACCGCGACGGACAGCAAGCTGCAAGAGGCCATGAACCAGTTTGGTATTACGACCGCTATGGTTACAGTTGGCACCTTTGCCCTGTTCTGGGGACTCTCGGGCATGCTCATCAAGCTGCTGCAGAGCCTGCGCGGCGTGTATTGGCGCGGCCTCAACATGTTTACCGTGCGCCAGCTTGCGGCCAAGGTCAACACGGTGTGCTTTTCGATGGGTGTCATCGCGATGCTCCTGTTTTTGGCCATCACCTCGGTGACGTGCGGTATGTCGATTGCCAACGTGATGAACGAAAACCTGGAGCGCTATAATCCGGCCGACATGTCGCAGACGTATGTCTATTACACGCCCGATACGCTCGACTTCTACAAAGAGTCTTTCAATCCGTCTGAGGCCGATCGCATGGTGCTGGCCGATAGTACGGTCGATTTGTACTCCGCATGGCACGGCGATTCATGGCACGGCGATCGTAAGGGCAAGTCGGCGGACAACAACGACGAGACCGGCAAGAAGGTCAATATCGCCGATGTTGCAGGCGAGCATGTGCAGATCGATTCGTATCTGAGTTACCCGCTTGGCGGCTCGAATCCTTCGGTGACTCCAAGTGAGATGTGCAAGGCCATGGGCGAAAAGCTCCCCAAGGTGCTCGAGGGTAGCAATGCCGATGATATGGGTCTGTTTGTGACGCCGGCGAGCCAGTACAACAAGCTGCGTCAGATGATGGGCGAGGAGCCGGTGCACATCGGTCACGACCAGTATCTGCTCACGTGTGATATGGGCGGCGAGCTGGTCGACCTGTACACCAAGTATATGGCTGGCGGCCATACCCTTACCTTGGGCGGGCATACGCTCAAGCCCGCAACCGATAAGTCGGACGAAGATACGGCGGCCATCGCCAACTCGGCGATGGGCAGTAATCCGGGTACCGTCGTCGTTGCCGACGAGCTGTTGTCCCAACTTAATCTGCAGCCGTATTCTAGTAGCCTGCTCGTTAACTACAAACAGGGGATGGATACAACCGAGGCAGACGAGAGCATTAAATACACTGTGCTCGACAATCTGCTCGTTGACGGCAAGGAGTCGGGGTCGTGGGGAGTCTTCATGACACGCTCCGAGCTATATACGCAAGCAGCGCAAATGAACGGTCTTATTAGCTACCTAGCCATCTACATCGGCTTTGTATTGGTCGTTGCATGCGCGGCGATTCTGTCGATCCAGCAACTCTCCAACGTGGCCGACGGCAGCCGCAGCTATCGTGTGCTGGCACAGATCGGCTGTGCGGACCGCCAGATTCGCCATTCGGTGATGGCGCAACAAGCGGTGTTCTTCCTGTTCCCGCTGGCAGTGGGCCTGGCGCACTCCTTTGTGGCACTTAAGGTGATCATCGAGCTGGTGAGCATTTTCGGAAATATGAGCATCGGCGGCACCGTGGGCCTCACCTGTGCAATCTTCCTGGCAGCATACGGTGGCTACTTCCTGGTGACCTACCTTATGAGCAGCGGCATGGTGCGAGCCGCCATCGCCACCCGCTACAGCGAGTAACCTGCCTAGCGAAAAGTAAAATCATCACAGGTTGAGCATAAGTCAGCGAAAGCGCCCCTAGGCGAGCAAGGTGACGTGAAAGAGGAGGGAAGCGTACTTCGGTACGCGACCGACGATTGAACGTCAGATTGCCGCCTAGGGGCGCTTGCAGCGTCGAGCCGTTACGCGGTTTGGCAAAACCGCGTAACTTCATCGTAGAAGCACGCTTGCGGGCGGCGGATGCTCGTCTCCTGTCGCCCGCTCACCGAGGCCCGGCAATTGCCTTAATATCTTAAGGACCTCGATTTGTCCAAGACTGAGCGAAGGAGCTCATCATGAGCGACGGAAAGAAAAAGCTTTCCTTCTTGACGGTCATCTCGACCATCATCTGCGTCGTCTTCGTTTGCGAGGCCGCCGCACCTGCTGCTGCCATTGGCAACCAGCAGTTCTTCTGGTGGATCTTCCTGATTCTGACCTTCCTGCTCCCTTATGGCATGGTCGTTGCCGAGCTCGGCACTACCTATGACGGCGAGGGTGGCATTTACGACTGGGTACGCGATGGTCTGGGCGACAAGTGGGGTGCCCGCATTTCGTACTACTACTGGGTTAACTACCCGCTGTGGATTGCCTCGCTGGCCACCATGTTCCCTGACATTTTGGGTATGGTCTTTGGCGTCGAGTTCAATCTGATTGCCAAGATTGGTATCGACCTTGCCTTTGTGTGGATCGTCTATCTTATGGGTCGCTCCAAGGCTGCCGACTCCGAGTGGGTCCTGAACGGCGGCGCCATCATCAAGGTCGCCGTCGCCGTTATCGTCGGCGCTTTGGGCATCTGGTACGCCATGGAGAACGGCTTTGCGAACGATATGTCCGCTGCCACCTTCTTGCCCGAGCTCACCAACACCAACGCGCTTGGCTACCTGTCGATCATCATCTTTAACTTCATGGGCTTCGAGGTCATTTGCACCATGACCGACGATATGGCCGATCCCGCTCGCGATATCCCCAAGGCTATCATCGTCGGCGGCCTGTCCATCGCCGTGATCTATCTGTTCGCTGGCTTTGGCATCGGCGCTGCTGTGTCGGCCGATTCCATCGATCCCGACTACGGCATGATTTACGCTGTCCAGACTATTGTGGGCGATTCCATGATCTTTAAGGTCATCTGCATTGCCTTCCTGATCACCCTGTTCGCCAACATGGCTGCTTGGTCCTTCGGCGTCAACTCCGTTGCTCGCTACGCTGCCGAGCACGGCAACATGCCCAAGGTCTTCGCCTCGATGATCTCTGATGACGACATGCCCAACGGTGCCAACCTGGTCAACGCCGTCGTTGCCTCCCTGGTGCTGTGCCTGCAGCTCGTTCCCATCGATGCCATCTCCAACGGCGTCTTCTGGATGCTCTTCGGCACCTCCGTCGTCTTCCTGCTGCTGACCTACATCCCGATGTTCCCGGCGTTCCTCAACCTTCGCAAGAACGACCCCGACCGCGAGCGCATCTTCACGTTCCCGTTTAAGGGTGCCATGATGAAGGTCATGCTGGCCATCCCTTGCATCGAGCTGATCCTGGCTATCGTTGCAACGCTGATTCCGTTCTCTGTCGATGAGATTGGCGATAAGGTCCCGATGATCGTCATCTTCATCGTGCTCTTGCTTATTGGCGAGGTTGTCCGCGTCGTCAGCGCTAAGGGCCGCGAGACCGAGTACAAGGGCCTCACTCCCGAGCTGGCAGCTCAGCGTCTCGCTGAGGAGGCCGCCGAGGCCGAGGAGAACTAGAGCACCCGGTTCCGGGGCTCCAACCCTCCTCGCGTACCAACGTACGCTTCGTCGGGCTTGTCGCTCCCGACTCGGGACACTCTAGCCTCTTCGGAGGCGTGCCCAAGCAACAGGTTTGCTAACCTTTCTCTGAGGTGGGTGTGAGCTGTTGCTCCGGTAACCACCGCCCGCCCCAATCTCTCTTCCGTATCCTTCGTGCGTTTGTCTCCGCGCACCGGGTTACGTCGTCGCTTGCCGGTGCGACATCCGTGAAAACCGGTGCCAGGCGCCCCGACCTTTGCCGGGGAACGGGCGCCTACCATCTCTTGGTTTTAGGCTGAGGGTAACCCGCCCGCAGCAAGCGATCGTTCGATTTGGAGGAAATCTTATGCGTACGATCACCGAGTCCGAGTCCACCCCTAAGGCCGATGGCTTCTTTATGCCTGCCGAGTTCGCCCCACAGGATCGCGTGTGGATGGGCTGGCCCCATCGCACCGATACTTGGGCCCATGGTGCCAAGCCGGCTCAGAAGCAGTATGCCGCCATCGCTCGCGCCATCGCCGAGTTCACTCCGGTCACCATGTGCGCCAACCAGGCCGACTACGCCAACTGCAAGGCTGCCTTTGAGGAAGACGAGAACGTTACTGTTATCGAGATGACCACCGACGACGCCTGGTTCCGCGACACCGCCGCCACCTACGTCATCAACGGCAAGGGCGAGAAGCGCGCCAACCACTGGCACTTCAACGCCTACGGCGGCCTCGTCGACGGCCTGTACTTTCCGTGGGACAAGGACGAGCAGATTGCCCTCAAGATGGCTGAGCTTTCCGGCTGCCGTCGCTATCGTCCCGATGACATGATCCTCGAGGGCGGTTCCATCACCGTCGACGGCGAATGCACCGTGGTCGTGACCGACCAGTGCCTGCTTTCCCCGGGCCGCACCTGCTCTGCGGTTCTGGAGGAGGAAGAGGATCCCGAGTCCATCTGGCCCAAGTTTAAGAGGAAGTTTGAGCCCTGGAGCGAGGAACTTCGCGCCTATATGGACGAGCACCTCAAGGATTACCTGGGTGTTGAGAAGGTCATCTGGGTCAAGGAGGGCATCGACCCCGAGGAGACCAACGGCCACATCGATGACGTCGCTACGTTCATCGCTCCGGGCGTCATGGCTTGCATCTGGACCGACGATCCCGAGTATCCGTTCTACGAGCAGTGCCACGCTGTCTACGAGACCCTCTCCAACGCCGTTGACGCCAAGGGTCGCAAGATGAAGGTCTACAAGCTCTGCATGCCCGTGAACCCGCTGTTCATGGATCAGGCTTCCTGCGACACCATCGACGCCGACGAGAACGCCGAGCCGCGCGTCGCCGACGAGCCGCTGATCGCCTCCTACATGAACTACCTGGTCACCAACCACGGCGTTATCGTCCCGCAGTACGGCGACGAGAATGATCAGCTGGCCGTTGACACGCTCCAGAAGATCTACGACGAGGTCTGGGGCGAGGGCGTCTACAAGTGCGTCGGCGTTCAGTCCGAGCAGGTCGTCTTCGGTGGCGGAAATATCCACTGTATTACGCAGCAGGAGCCCTCGGCGTAACTGTCTGTCTTTCCGAGGCACGGTACCTTGCCCTTCAATCGTCGGGCATGACCCTTAAGGTCTATGCCCTCCTCTTTCAGGGCAATCTGCCGCACCTCGGAAACCCAGCCGGTCAAGCGGACCGACGTAGCTAGTTACCGCATTAGTCATTGGTGCCAACCTTGGCAACAATGCAGGTCGAAAAAACGTCAGCGAAAGCCCGCCAGAGCGAGCAAGGTGCCTTGAAACAAGGCGGCATTGACCTTCTGGTCATGCCGCCGAAGTTGAAAGGCAGATTGCCGCTCTGGCGGGCTTGCAGCGTCGACCCGTTACGCGGTTTGGTAAAACCGCGTAACTAAATACGTTCCGCGATCTCGTGGATGAGGTAGTCGGTCTTTTCCCAGCCCAGGCACGGATCGGTGATCGACTTGCCAAAGACGTCGCCGTCGACCGGCTGGTTGCCGTCTTCTAGGTAGGACTCGATCATAAAGCCCTTGACCAGCTTGGAGATGGACTCGTTGCGGCGGCAGCTGTCGAGTACCTCCTTGCAAATGCGATACTGCTCCAGCGGGCGCTTGCCCGAGTTGTCATGGTTGCAGTCGATAACCGCCGCCGGGTTGGCGTAGCCGGCGTGCTCGGTATAGCGCTCGGCCAGGCGCTCCAGGTGCTCGTAGTGGTAGTTGGGGTAGGTGCGCCCATCGAGACCGATGTAGCCACGCATAACGGCGTGTGCGAGCGGATTGCCGTCGCACTCGACCTCCCAGTTGCGGAAGATGAAGCTCTGGTGCGCCTGCGCGGCGTAAATGGAGTTGAGCATAACGGTGGTAGAGCCGGCAGTGGGATTCTTCATGCCGACGGGTACCGAAATGCCGCTCGACACCAGGCGATGCTCCTGGTTCTCGACCGAGCGTGCGCCCACGGCAACATAGCTCAGCAGGTCAACGAGGTATTGGTAGTTGGACGGATAGAGCATTTCGTCGGCGGTGAAGAAGCCCGTTTCCTCGATGACGCGCAGGTGCATGTGGCGGATGGCCTTGACGCCCTCGAGCAGGTCGTCGGGAGCCTCGGGGTTGGGGTTGTGCAGAAGACCCTTGTAGCCGGTGCCCTTGGTGCGCGGCTTATTGGTGTAGACGCGCGGAATGATGATGAGCTTGTCCTTGACCTCCTCGGCGGTCTTGGCCAGGCGGTTCATGTACTCGAGGACCGAATCCTCGCGGTCGGCAGAGCACGGGCCGATGATGAGCACCTTACGTGCGTCCTCGCCGGTAAAGACTTTGGCGACCTCGGCGTCAAATGCCTGCTTTTTGGCGGTAAGCTCGCCAGAAAGCGGCATTTCCTCGCGGATCTCCATGGGTATCGGCAGCCTGCGTTTGAATTCCATGGCCATAGGGGTCTCCTCAATCTATAGAAAGAGCAATAAGCGTGTTGTCGAATGCTCGGCATTATCCGCTGTCGCACGCTAAAGTGCAAGTCCTTGTCACCCCGAAACCGACCAAAAAGAGACCCTTGATTATCATTTTCATTGCAACAGCCTCAGGACTCAGCGCAACGCGTTGCGCTGAGTCCTGAGGCGCGAATCCGGGTAGGCAACCCCAGAGGGGCCGGAATCCCCCGGCCCTCGATGGAGGGAGGCCGGCATGTCCAGACCGAGACCGTCCGGAAGGTCGTACGGGAGGCTCACGAGGCACGAGAGGAACGCGATCGAGAGAATGCTCGACCGCAACCGAAGCGCCCGCGAGATCGCCGCGGAGCTCGGCAGGTCGCCCTCGACCGTGACCAGGGAGGTGGCGGCGCACCGCTACGTCACCGCGCCGCGCTCGCGCTACGGCGAGCCCGCGCCCGAGGACCTCTCGGGGGCCTGCCCCAGGCTCGCCGCATGGCCGAGGTGCTGCAACGGCTGCTCGCACAGGAAGGGCTACGGCTGCTCGAGGAGGCCCAGGGTGTTCTACAGCGCCAGGAGGGCGCAGGAGGCAGCCGACGCCGAGCTCTCGTCGAGCAGATCCGGGATAGACGAGACCGAGGAGGGCGCCGCCGCCAAGCTCGCGGCCATCAGGGGCGGCCTCGCGCGCGGGCTCTCCCCGCAGCAGATAGCGGCGACGACCCCCGGCCTCAGCGCCTCCACCGTATACAGGTGGGTGGACGCCGGCTACGGCGGCATGACGAACATGGAGCTCAGGCGCAAGGTCGGCTACAGGCCGAGGTCGCACCGGGCCCCGAAGAGGGCGACGCACCACTCGGCCCGCAGGTCGCACGCGGCGTTCCTCGCGCTCGGCGAGGACGCCTGCGCCGCGGCCTGGGAGATGGACACCGTCGAGGGCGCCAGGGGCGACTCCGCCAGGCTCCTCACGCTCCTGCACCGCCCGAGCCGCTTCCAGCTGGCGCTGCCGCTGCCGGACGGCTCGTGCGCCTCGGTCCTCGCGGCGCTCTCGTCCCTGCGCGGGGTCCTCGGCGAGGACGGCGCGAGGCGCGCCTTCGGCGCCGTGCTCACCGACAACGGGAGCGAGTTCGCCGACGAGGGCGCCATCGCGGCGCTGCTCGGCGAGCGCGACGGCGAGACCAGGCTCTTCTACTGCGACCCCCGGCAGAGCCAACAGAAGGGCGCGTGCGAGAAGAACCACGTGGAGATCAGAAAGCTGCTGCCCAAGGGCGCCGGGGTCAGGTTCGACCGGCTGACGGCGGCGGACTGCGCGCTGCTCATGTCGCAGGTGAACTCCGAACCGAGGGGGCGCTCGGGTTCCGGACGCCGGCGCGCGTGCTGCGGATGGCCCTCGGGGAGGATGCCTCCGCCCTCATGGACGCGTTCGGGGTGGAGGAGCTGGCGCCCGGCGAGCTCGACCTCACGCCCGGCTGCATCGACAGGGCCAGGGCCGCGAGGGGCGAGGGGCCGCTGGCGGGATAGCCGGCGCGCCGGGGCATGGGCCGGAGGGCCCGTTGCGCTGAGTCCGGAGCGGCTGCGCGGCGGGCTGGCGGAGCATGCCGCGGCAGGGCGGGGACGCCGGCCTCCACAGCCTCTCCACCTGCGGAAACGAGGCGACGGCCAGGTGCCGGGAGCTAGTTCCGCGTTGCGCTAGCTGCGGAAACGCGGGGTCCGTTCAAGCTGTTGCGTTGAGATTGAAAATCAACCACCAAAAAGAGACAGGTTTATTTTGGCAGGTTTTATCTGGGGAAACGTCGGCGGATGCCGGGAGGGAGCGGCGCCGCGCGGGACCCTAAGGCTGTTGTCGGTTCCCTAGGAAATACCCTGTGGGCAAAAAATGCCAAATATGAGTACGGTTGCTATCTTAGTATCATATTGCCTTCGCAAAATAATAGACATAACAGCAAAATATGTTCATTAACGTAAACACATATAAGTTCGCTATAGGGCTGTTTGATCAATTTAGGGACGCGTGTAAGCCGTGAAAACGGCATTTGGGGTTGTTTTGGCTGTTGCTAAAAAAGTAACAGTACTCATATTTGCCATTTTTTGCCCACGGGGCCTCGAAGGGGCTGTCAATCAGGTCCCAGGGGAGGCGGTTTGAAGGTCGCAGAACAAAAAAACGGGGGCACAGGTTGTCCTGCGCCCCCGTTTTCTTGGCATTGCGGTTGTTTGCCGTCGGTTTTTTACGCCGCTTCGTCGAACTGCGAGTTGTACAGGTCGGCGTAGAAGCCGCCCTGGGCGAGCAGCTCGTCGTGCGTGCCCTTCTCGACGATGTCGCCGTCGCGAATCACCAAGATCACGTCGGCGTTGCGGATCGTGGACAGGCGGTGCGCGATGACAAAGCTGGTACGGCCCTGCATCAGCGCATCCATGGCGCGCTGAATGAGCTCCTCGGTACGGGTATCGACGTTGGAAGTCGCCTCGTCCAGAATCAGTGCCGGGCGGTCGGCCAAAATGGCACGGGCGATGGTCACGAGCTGGCGCTGACCCTGCGACAGGTTAGTGCCCTCCTCGTTGATCATAAAGTCGTAGCCGCCGGCGAGCGTATGGATAAAGTGGTCGCAGCGTGCGGCGCGTGCGGCGGCCTCGACCTCGGCATCGGTCGCATCGGGGCGTCCGTAGCGGATGTTCTCGCGGATGGTGCCGTTAAACAGCCAGGTGTCCTGCAGCACCATGGCAAACTCGCCGCGCAGTGCCGCGCGGTCCCAGTCGCGCACATCGACGCCCTCGACACGCAGCGAGCCGCCGTCCACGTCGTAGAAGCGCTGCAGCAGCTTAATGAGCGTGGTCTTGCCGGCGCCGGTGGGGCCGACGATGGCGATGGTCTGGCCGGGCTGCGCCTCGCAGCTAAAGTCGTGGATGATGGTCTTGTCGGGCGTGTAGCCAAACTTGACATGGTCAAACACCACGTGGCCGGGGCGCTTCTCGGGAATCTGCGCGTCGGCCTTCTGCTCCTCCTCGGGCGCGGCCAGGAACTCAAACACGCGCTCGGTGGCGGCGGCCATCGACTGCATCGTGTTGCTCACGTTGCCCAGCTGCTGCACGGGTTGCGTAAAGTTTCGAACGTACTGGATAAAGCTCTGGATGTCGCCGGGCGTGGCATTGCCGGTCAGCGCGAGCTGCGCGCCCACCACGACGACGCCCACGTAGCCCATGTTGCCCACCAAGCTCATAAGCGGCATCATCAGGCCCGACAGGAACTGCGAGCGCCAGCCACTAATAAAGAGGCGGTCGTTTTGACGGTCGAACTCTTCAATCGAGGCCTCGGCGCGGTCGAACACCTGAATGACGTTCTGGCCGGCAAAGTCCTCCTCGATAATGCCGTTGACGGCGCCCAGAACCTGCTGTTGCTCGCGGAAGTACGGCTGCGAGAAGTGAATCATCACGGTCAGGATAATCGCGGCGGCCGGCAGCGTGAGCACGGTGACGCCGGTAAGCGGCAGGCTGATCGAAAGCATCATGACGAGCACGCCGATAATCTGCGTCACCGACGTGATGAGCTGTGTCACGCTCTGGTTGAGCGACTGACCCAGCGTATCGACGTCGTTGGTGATGCGGCTGAGCACGTCTCCCTTGCTGTGGCCGTTGAAGTAACTCATCGGCACGACGGCAATCTTGGCGGCGATTTCCTTGCGCATGCGGTAGCAGATCTTTTGCGTGACGCCGGTCATGAGCCAGCCCTGGACCAGGCTGCAGACAGAGCTCGCCAGATACAGGCAGAGCAAAAAGCCGAGCGTCTTGGCGATCCAGTCAAAGTCAACGTCGCCGGTGCCGTTGACCTTGGCGACCAGGCCTTCGAACAGCTTGGTCGTAATCTGGCCGAGCACCTTGGGTCCCACAATGTTAAAGATGACCGAGCACACGGCAAAGGCGACGGCGGCAAACACGGCAATCTTGTGCTGGCCGATATAGCCGAGCAGCTGCCTCATGGTGCCCTTAAAGTCCTTGGCCTTTTCGCCGCGACGCATGCCGCCCATGCGGCCCATGGGACCACGCTGGCGGGTGGGCTTGGGAATCTGAGTCTTGGTCTCGTCTGCCATTAGCGCTCGCCTCCTTCCATGACGGCTGCAATTTCTTCTTGGGTAAGCCCCAGCTCCTCGGCGGAAAGCTGCGACTGTGCGATCTCCAGGTACGCCGGGCAGCTGTGCAGCAGCTCCTCGTGCGTGCCGGTGCCCACTACGTGGCCGTCGTCGAGCACGATGATCTGGTCGGCGTGCATGATAGTCGCGATGCGCTGGGCCACGACCACGAGCGCGGCGTCGGTGACGTTTTTGGCCAACTCCTCGCGCAGGCGAGCGTCGGTCTTGTAGTCGAGGGCGCTAAACGAGTCATCGAACACCACGACCTCGGGCTTTTTGGCCAACGCGCGGGCGATGGCCAGGCGTTGGCGCTGACCGCCCGAGACATTGGAGCCGCCCTGGCTGATAGGGGAGTCGTACCCGTCCTCGCGCTCGGCGATAAAGTCCTCCGCCTGGGCGACGCGTGCTGCCTGGCGCATATCCTCGTCACTCACCATGTCGCCGGCAAACTTGAGGTTGCTCTCGACGGTGCCCGAGAACAGGCGCCCCTGCTGCGGGATGTAACCAATGCGGTGGCGAAGCTCGGAAAGGGTCATGTCGCGCACGTCGATGCCGTCGAGCGAAATGCTGCCGCCCGTGACGTCGTATAAGCGCGGAATCAGCTGCACGAGCGTGGACTTGCCCGAGCCCGTGGAGCCAATAATGCCGAGCATCTGACCGGCATGCGTGGTGAAGTTCACGCCGCTGATGACGTCGGCGCGGGCATCGGGATACTGGAAGCTCACGTCGCGGAAGGTGAGCTCGCCGCGCGGCGCGCTGGCAGCAGGCAGTTTGGGCGAGGCAGGGTCGTTGATGCTCGTGGGGCAGGTGACGACCTCTTCCACGCGCTCGGCTGCGACCTCGGCGCGGGGCAGGATGACCGAAACCATGGTGAGGATCATAAACGCCATGACGATCTGCATAGTGTAGGAGATGAACGCCATCATGTTGCCGACCTGCATCACGCCGTCGGACACGCCCTGCGCGCCAAACCAGACGATAAGCACGGTGATGCAGTTCATGACGAGCATCATGAGCGGCATCATAAAGCTCATGGCGCGGTTGGTGTAGAGCTGCGTGGTCATCAGGTCGAGCGACGCCTTGTCAAAACGCTCGAGCTCATGCTCCTCACGGTTGAACGAGCGGATGGGCATAAGGCCGTCGAGCAGCTCGCGGGCGGTAAGGTTCACGCGGTCCACAAAGCTCTGCATCTTCTTGAACTTGGGCATGGTGAGGCCCATGAGCACGCCGACGACGGCCGAGACCGCGATGATGGCCACGGCGATGGTCCACTCCAGGCCGGTGTGGTTGGCCAGGACGCGCATGACGGCGACGATGCCCATGACGGGGGCCATCAGGCACATGCGGATAAACAGGGTTGCGGCCATCTGGATCTGCTGAATGTCGTTGGTGCAGCGGGTGATGAGCGAGGCCTGGCTAAACTTGCCCACCTCGGCCGGCGAGAAGTGCATAACCTTGTTGAAGGTCTCGCGGCGCAGGTCGCGGGCGATGGAGCAGGCGGTGCGCGAAGCCACGGCACCGGTCAGGATGGTGGCGACGAGCGACACCAGGCACAGACCAAACATCGTGGTCGCCATGCGGCCCAGGTAGGCGTTCTGCACGTCGGCGGGGTCGATGCCCTGCGCCTTGTACTCGTCTTGCACATAGCTCACGGCGCGTTGGGTCACGATGGAGCCCGACATGGAGCCCATTTTGTCTGCCATATCGTTGGCGCCCTCGACGAGCTTGCCCTGGTCGATTAGGCCGCCTTCAACGCCTAGACGCAGGCTCTTCATGGTGATCTTGCCACCGTCGGCATCAATCTGTTTTTGCATGTTCTGCGCCGCAGCGGCCTTCTGCTGCATCTCGGCGAGTTGCTCGGGCGTCATCGCCGCCATCTGCTCGGGCGTGGGCATGGCCTGGGCGCCGCTGTTGTCTTTTTCACCGGACGTGCCCATCATGTCGCCCATGGAGTTGGCGTCAATACCCTGGTTGAACGAAAGGACGACAGTCTCGGGCAGGCTCATGATGTCGGCAATCTTGCCGCCGTCGGCACGCTCCTCCTCGGTGCCCTTGTACGTTCGAATGCCGTTATTGTCCGCCTTGCTAAACACGGCCTCCACAGCCTTGGCGTCCTTGGAGCTCATGAAGAGTTCGAGGTCGTCGAGCGATTCGGCGCGAATGGTGTCGGGCACGGGCGAGGCGATGCCGCCTTGCTGCACGCCCACGTCGACGATGTCGCTCATATAGGTAGGCAGCGCCAGATCGGCGTTGCAGCTGATTACGATAAGTACGATAGCTGCGAACAGTGCCAGGATATGTTTTTTAAAGAGCTTGAGAATCCTCACTCGGCATCTCTCCTTTCTTGATTGCGGTCGATAATTTCGTTGGCACGTCTTAGAAGGCGCACCATCTCCTGGGTATCTGTTTCGCCGAGCTGCTCGAGGAAGGCCGCGGTGCGGTCCTCGAATTCCCGGCGTTTGATTTCGATGACCTGGAATCCCTTGTCGGTCACCGTGACGTGTACGCGACGACGGTCGGTCTTTGAGTGCTCGCGCTCGACCCAACCCTTGGCCTCGAGGGCGCGCAGGATATTGGCGATACGGGCGCTCGAGACCCAGGCACGATCGGCGAGTTCGCTCGGCGTGAGCGAGCCGCCGGCGCGCATGAGGGCGCGCATGACGGCCATCTCGCCACCCAGAGCCTGGTCGGCAAAGCGCGAAACGCGCTGGTGCATGCTGCCAAACTCGGTAAAGAGCTGACGCCCAAGCTCATGGAAATCGGTATCTTCCACCGAAAACCCCTAACACTAGAAACTATTTTCGGTGAAAGATGATACCCTCATACGCGGGCCTCATACAGTGGCAATATAAAGAGCGCATAAAGACTTAAAATCATTCAATTGCTGAAGCGTTTTAAAGAACTATGATGCACGCGGTTAGGCGAGGGGTTGTCACCACCATGACGACTGGGACTCATATAATCGCCACGTGCGATGCTCCAACTTCCCGCGAGGAGACACCTTATATAAAGGGGGATGGAGTCATGGCATTTGACTTCACGGGCAAGACCGCGATTGTCACGGGCGGCACTCAGGGCATTGGCCTCGAGATCGCCAAGGGCATCGTCGCGGGCGGCGGACATGTCGCGCTCATCGCAAGGAACGCTGCTAAGGGCGAGGCCGCGGTGGCCGAGCTTGGCGAGGGCAACAAGTTCTATCAGCTCGATGTCGCCGATGCACCCAAGGCGCGCGAGACTGTCGAGCAGATTTTTACGGACCTGCCGCAAACCAACATCCTGATCAACTGCGCTGGCGTCATCAGCACCAAGAAGTTCGATGAGATCGATGACACCGAGTGGCGTCGCACCATCGACATCAACCTCAACGGCACCTTTACCATGATGAACGCCGTGTACCCGCACTTTAAGGCGGCCCATGCCGGTACTATCGTCAACGTGAGTTCCGTTGCTGGCAAGATCGGCGGTGGCCTGCTCGGCACCGCGGCCTACGCGAGCTCCAAGGCCGGTGTTAACGGTCTAACCAAGGCAGTCGCCAAGGAAGGCGGCAAGTTTGGCGTTCGCTGCAACGCCGTGTGCCCGTCGCTCACCCTTACTGATATGACCTCGATTCTCTCTGACGAGAACTTTCAGCGCATCATCAACGGTATTCCTCTGGGCCGCGCCGCCCAGGCCAGCGAGCCTGCGCAGATGGTGCTGTTCTTCGCTTCCGATCTCGCCAGCTTCGTGAACGGCGAGATCGGTGACTGCGACGGCGGCATCGTCCTGGACGGGTAATACCCCGCGACGATTATTCGGCGACGGCTCCTGCGACTCGGGACCGTCGCCTTCTTTCTGACATAGGCGCGTGCGGCTACGATTCGCATGCATCCAAAGGAGATATATATGAGTGAATCGACTGCGGTGGAGGCGCCGGCGGCAAAGGAGCCGTTCTTTAAGATGTCCTCCATCCCGGGTGCCAATATTTTGGTGCCGCTTTTGCTGGGCTGCCTGCTCAACACGCTATTCCCTGACCTGTTCAAAACGCTCGGCAGCTTTACGCTTGGCATGACCCAGCAGGGCGCGGGCCCGCTCGTGGGCGCTTTTTTGCTCATCGTCGGTACGACGATTTCGTTTAAGAGTGCTCCTGCCGCCGCTGCACGCGGCGCCATCATCATCGCCGTCAAGCAGATCGTGGTCGTTGCCGTGTCGCTGCTCATCCTGTATGTGTTCAACGACAACCTGTTTGGTATCTCTGCCATGGTGATGCTGGCGGCTTGCACCGGCGCCAACAACGCTATGTACGCTGGTCTGATGGGCACCATGGGCAATGAGGCCGAGCGTGGTGCTGTCGCAATCACCACGCTCGTTGTCGGCCCTCCGGTCACGATGATCGTGCTCGGCGCTGCCGGTCAGGCCCCGATCGGCTGGTCGCTCGTGGGCGCCATCCTGCCGATCGTCGTCGGCATTATTCTGGGCAACCTCTTCCCGAGCTTTAAGAAGATGATGGCACCGGCACTTTCCGCCATCATCGTGCTCGTCTTCTTTGCCATGGGCTCGACCATGACCTTTGGCCAGCTCATTAATGGCGGTCTTCCCGGCATTCTGCTCGGCGTGATCTGCTCGGTGGTCTTTGCAATTCCCGTCATCGCGGTCGATAAGCTCACGGGTGGTACGGGTGTCGCAGGTGCGGCCATTTCGAGCTGCGCCGGAGCCAATGTGGCCACGCCTGCTGCCATGGCAAGCGTCAACGGGGCCATGTACGGTGGCGCCGTGCTCGCGACGGCTACGGCACAGGTTGCTGCCTGCGCAATCGTGACGGCTATTTTGACCCCGCTGGTCACCAGCTGGTGCTACAAGCATTTTGAGGGCCAGGGCAACAGCAAGGCAACGACCGACAAGGCCGCTGCAGCCGCCTAATGCCAAGCGGCAATCAAAGCTAAAAACTAGCTACGCCACAGGGCGGCCACGGGGGATCCCGTGGCCGCCCTGCAGTTTCTGTAGGGTCTCTGGGACACTTTACCCTGCTAAAGCTGGCATAACAGCTAGAGCGAACGTCGTACAAAGGCAAGGAAAAATACCATACAAATCGGTGAACGGTAGTTGTTTGAACTCGCATTTCCTGCGGGTTTGTAAAAAACGTCCTTATGATATAAAAAAAGAAACATATAACAGCCCAGATGGAGAGGGTCGCTATGTTATCCTTCTCAAACGGGTGAAATCTTGGGTTTTGGGTTGTAGTTCCAAGGTGGACAAACGTTTTTCCCTGCACCAACGTGTGGTGAAGAACGGAAGAAGCCGGTAGTGCAAGCCGAACATTCAAGAATTCAATAAGCAGCGGTGTGAGAGAGCGCCGCATTACACGTAACTAGGAGCGTGGTTACACAATGCAGGAGGCATGGGAAGGCTTCAAGGAAGGTATCTGGACGGGAGAGGTTGACGTCCGAGACTTCATCCAGAAGAACTACACCCCCTACGAGGGCGACGAGTCGTTCCTCGTCGGTCCGACCGAGCGTACCAAGGAGCTGTGGGGCGAGGTTCTCGACCTGCTGCTTAAGGAGCGCGAGCAGGGTGGTGTCCTCGATATGGACACCAAGACCGTCACGGGTATCGTGAGCCACCCCGCTGGCTACATCGATAATGCCCATCGCGACAAGGAGACCATTGTTGGCCTCCAGACCGACAAGCCGCTCAAGCGCGCGCTGCACGTCAACGGTGGTATCCGCATCGCTTGCCAGGCTGCCAGCCAGCACGGCTACAAGGTCGACGAGAACGTTGTCGAGCGCTACACCTTCGAGCGCAAGACCCACAACGCTGGCGTCTTCGATGTCTACACCCCCGAGATGCGTGCTTGCCGCTCGGCTCACATCATCACCGGTCTGCCCGATGGCTATGGCCGCGGCCGCATCATCGGCGACTACCGTCGTGTTGCCCTGTACGGCGTCGACTACCTGATCAAGGACAAGGAGGCCCAGAAGGCTTCCACTCCGACGGTCATGACCGCCGACAACATCCGCGATCGCGAGGAGCTGCAGGAGCAGATCCGCGCCCTCGGCGAGCTCAAGATGATGGCCGAGACCTATGGTTTCGATATTTCCAACCCTGCCACCAACACGCAGGAGGCCATCCAGTGGATGTACTTCGCCTACCTTGCTGCCGTCAAGGAGCAGAACGGCGCCGCTATGTCCATCGGCCGTACCTCTACGTTCATCGACATCTATGCTGAGCGCGACCTTGCCAACGGTACCTTCACCGAGGAGCAGATCCAGGAGTTCGTGGATCACTTCATCATGAAGCTCCGCATGGTCAAGTTTGCCCGTACCCCCGAGTACCAGGCCCTGTTCACCGGCGATCCGCAGTGGGTCACCGAGTCCATCGGCGGCATGGGTGTTGACGGCCGTACGCTCGTTACCAAGATGAGCTACCGCTACCTGCACACGCTCGAGAACATGGGCACCAGCCCCGAGCCCAACATGACCGTTCTGTGGTCGACCCGTCTGCCCGAGAACTTCAAGAAGTTCTGCGCCAAGACTTCTGTCGCCAGCTCCTCGATCCAGTACGAGAACGACGACCTCATGCGTGTCTATCACGGCGACGACTACGGCATTGCCTGCTGCGTGTCCTCCATGCGCATCGGCAAGGAGATGCAGTTCTTCGGTGCCCGCGCCAACCTGGCCAAGTGCCTGCTCTACGCACTTAACGGCGGTGTTGACGAGGTCTCCAAGAAGCAGGTCGGCCCCAAGTACCGCGCCGTCGAGGGCGACACGCTCGATTACGACGACGTTGTGGCCAAGTACAACGACATGATGAAGTGGCTTGCTGGCGTGTACGTCAACTCGCTGAACATCATTCACTACATGCACGACAAGTATTGCTACGAGCGCATCCAGATGGCTCTGCACGACAAGCACGTGCACCGCTGGTTCGCTACGGGCATCGCTGGCCTTTCCGTCGTGGCTGACTCCCTGTCCGCCATCAAGTACGCCAAGGTCCACCCCGTCCGTGACGAGAACGGCATCATCGTCGACTTCGAGACCGAGGGCGAGTTCCCCAAGTACGGTAACGACGACGACCGCGTCGACCAGATCGCTCACGACGTTGTGCACCAGTTCATGGAGTACATCCGCATGAACGACACCTACCGCAACTCCGTGCCCACGACCTCGGTTCTGACCATTACCTCCAACGTCGTGTACGGTAAGAAGACCGGTTCCACGCCCGACGGCCGCAAGGCTGGCCAGCCGTTCGCCCCGGGTGCTAACCCCATGCACAAGCGCGATAGCCACGGCGCCATCGCTTCGCTGTCTTCGGTTTCCAAGCTCCCGTTCCGCGATGCTCAGGACGGCATCTCCAACACCTTCTCCATCATCCCGAGTGCGCTCGGCAAGGAGGACCAGGTGTTCTTTGGCGATATCGACCTTGATCAGCTGGGCGAGTAACTATTGTTAGTGCTATACTAACAATAACGATTACTGATTAGTGCGCCGGTTTCGGCCGGCGCCTATTAATCGAAGGAGACACATTATGAAGGTTTCTGAAGTTTCTGAGACTCAGGCCGATAACCTGGTCCACATGCTCGACGCTTACGCCGAGAAGGGTGGCCACCACCTGAACATCAACGTCTTCAACCGTGAGACGCTGCTTGACGCTCAGGCTCACCCCGAGAAGTACCCGCAGCTGACCATCCGCGTTTCCGGCTATGCCGTGAACTTCCACACGCTCACCAAGGAGCAGCAGGACGAGGTCATTTCGCGTACCTTCCACGACAAGTTCTAAAGGGTTCAACTCCTGTAGGATTACTGGGGCCGGTTTTGGGTTATTTCCCAAAACGTCCTCGGACATGCAAAGAGGCTCCGCTGCGCGCGTTGCGCGGCGGAGCCTCTTTGCGTCCTGCGGGATGTTTTGGAAAATAACCCAAAACCGGCCATGTGGGGTCCTTTGGAGTCACCCTTTAGGCGGAACTCTCCTAATTATTTGGATGAGTCGTTTACTTACTTGTACTGTTACCGTCTTCCCGCTCTTGTTGGGGTATGCTTTGTTCGTATGTAAACGTATGACATGTTGATGGGGGAGGGTGCTATGGCTCGCGAGAGCGCTCGTTCTAAGGATACGGCTAAGCCTGGCATCAAGGAAGTTGCAGCGGTGGCGGGGTTTCGCCCACTACGGTATCTCGCGTGCTTAATAATCGCGGCTATATTAGCCAAGAGACCCGCGATAAGGTCCATGCCGCGATGAAGCGCATCAACTATACGCCCAACGATATCGCTCGTGCCATGCTCAACGGTCGCCTGAATCTTATCGGTATGATCGTCCCCTATGTCAGCAGTCCGTTTCATGCCCAAGTGGTTCAAGTCATTGAGCATACCCTGGCCGAAAACGGTTTTAAGATGCTGCTGTGCAATAGCGCCAATCGACCCGAGCTTGAGCGCTCTTATATCGACATGCTTCGACGCAATATGGTTGATGGCGTCATCGTCAACTCGCTTAATATCGGTGCCGAGGCGTATGCCGAGATGGGCTTGAGTCTGGTTGGTATCGACTGCGACCTTGGCGAGGCCTCTGTTCAGATTGCGAGCGACAGCTATAGTATCGGCGAACTTGCCACGCGTCGCCTGATCGATGACGGGTGTTCGCGCATCCTGTGCCTGCGCAGCAATAGCCGCATGCGCATGCCTGCCAATAAGCGTACCGATGCCTACCTCGATGTTGTTGAGCAGGCCGGTTTGCCCGCGCTTGTCCGTGAGGTCGAGTTCGTTAAGCTCGACGACGAAAAGAGCGCGGTCGTTGCGAAGATCCTCGATGAGAACCCCGATATTGACGGCATCTTTGCGGGAGACGACACGATGGCGGCTATCTGTCTTAACGTGATGAAGCAGCGCGGCTTGAGCGCTCCGGGCGATATTAAGGTCGTGGGCGCGGATGGTGCCCGCCGCACTATGACGTTTATGCCTGACTTAACAACCGTACGCCAAGATATCGATCGCATCGGAGAGCTCGCGGCGCAATCCATCATTGCTCTTATTAACGGCGAAAAGCCCGAATCGAATATCAAGCTCCCCGTTGAACTCATTGAGGGTAAAACCGCGTAGTTCATCCCGTGCCAAAAGAATTCCTCAAACACCCCTGATGACCGTTCGCCGGCATATGTCAACCGTTTGCCGACGACTGGAACTGCGAAAAGACGTATTGGTGTGAAAACGTTTGACATATGAAAACGATTGACATATCTTGCAGTTGTACCGAGTTAGTATCTCGTGAGAAAGGAAGTCTCGGATGCACAAGGTGTATTACCAGCCTGAGGGAATTTGGGTAGGCGACATCATGCCGTACGGCGAGGACGGCACGTTCTATCTCTATCATCAGCGTGACACGCGAAACCCCGGACCTTTCGGAGAGCCGTTTGGCTGGGCACTCGCGACAACCAAGGACTTCGTCAATTACAAAGACTTTGGCGAGAGCCTTGAGCGTGGCGGCGACGAGGAAGTCGACCAGTATGTTTATGCCGGCACGGTGTTTAAGGTGGGCGACAAGTACCATGCGCTCTACACTGGTTGCAATCGCGATAAGGTCAAGGCACGCTTGATGAAGCAGGTTCTTCTTCACGCAACGAGTGACGACGCCGTCAAGTGGGAGAAGAACATCGCCGAGACGCTGCTTCCGCCCCAGGAGGGTTACGATGACCGCAACTGGCGCGATCCCTTTGTGCTTTGGGATGAGGAGAACGAAGAGTACATGCTCATCCTCGGCACGCGTGTGGGCGAGGACAAGCGTCTGATGACCGGTCGTCTGGTCAAGTTCACCTCCAAGGACCTGGATACCTGGGAGTTCCAGGGCGACTGGTGGAATCCGGGCCTGTACACCATGTTCGAGATGCCTGATCTCTTTAAGATGGGCGACTGGTGGTATCTGGTGTTCTCCGAGTACAGTGATGGCAACAAGACCCGTTACCGCATGTCTCGCTCTATCAACGGTCCTTGGATCACTCCTGCGGACGATTCCTTCGATGGCCGCGCGTACTATGCCGCGCGTACCGCATTTGACGGCGAGCGCCGCGTTCTCTTTGGTTGGGTTCCTACGCGTGACGAGGGCGGCGACCCCAGCTCTTACCTGTGGGGTGGCACCTTTATGCCCCTCGAGATCGTTCAGCGTGCCGACGGAACGCTCGGCACCAAGCTTCCTGACAGCTTGCTTGGCGCCTTTGGCGAGGCTAAGGCAGTCGAGGCCTTTGAGCTCTCCTGCGAGTCGGGCAAGGTCGAGCAGGTGCTCGCCGCGGATGCCGGTTCCACCTATATGCTCGATGCCGACATCGAGCTCGCCGGTGACGCTGCCGGCTTCTCGGTGAAGCTTGCCGAGGACGCCGAGTCCGGTCTTGCCTATGAGTTCCGCGCCAACCTGCGTGAGGGCAAGCTCGAGTTTACGGCGGCCCCCCAGTATCCGTGGTTCCAGGTCAACAACATGGGCCTCGAGCGTCCGTTGTTCTTTAAGGGCGAGGGCACTCATCATGTGCGCCTGGTCGTTGACGACGATATCGCGACCATCTTTGTCGATGATGTTGCGCTTAACGCGCGCTTCTGCAATAAGCAGGGCCAGGGTGTGGCGCTGACGGTCACCGACGGTACGCTCAAGTGCGCAAATGCAACGATCGCGTCTCTGTAATGGCATCAAAACGTCTTATGATTTCGTAAAGGAATGGAGAGGAACATGGACTACAAAGTAGTGTCTCAGCAAGTCGTCGATAACGTCGGCGGTTTGGAGAACATCGAGGGCGCCACGCATTGCGTTACGCGTCTGCGTCTGGTGCTCAAGGATACGAGCAAGTACAACAAGGCCGAGCTCGAGAACATCGATGGCGTCAAGGGCGTGCTGTACAACAGCGGCCAGCTCATGATCATCTTCGGTACCGGTACCGTCAACAAGGTCTACGATGAGTTTATGGCTCTGACGGGCGTTAAGGAGATCAGCGCTTCCGAGGTCAAGGGCGCCGAGGCGGACAAGAAGGGCAAGTTCTTCTCGGTCCTCAAGGTATTCTCGGACATCTTTATCCCCATCATTCCCGCCTTCGTCGGCGCTGCTATCATCATCGGCCTTAAGTCGCTGATCGTTGCCAACGGCCTCTTTGGCATGGAGGGCAGCCTTGCCGATCACAGCGAGTTCCTCAAGAACCTCGCAAGCTTCTTTGCCATTATCGCCACCACATTTGACTACCTGCCTGTCCTGGTTATGTACAGCGCGGTGAAGCGTTTTGGCGGTAACCCGATTCTGGGCATCCTCGTCGGTATCGTCATGGTTCACCCGAGCCTTATGAACCGCAACACGTTCGTTATGGACCCGACGGGTGCTGAGTACTGGAACTTTGGTCCGCTCTCCATTCCCATGGTTGCTTTCCAGGGCGGCGTGTTCCCTGCAATCCTGACTGCCTGGTTTATGGCCAAGGTCGAAAAGATTGCCCAGAAGTACATCCCCGAGGTCGTTTCGTTCGTCTTTGTCCCGACCGTTACCCTGATTCTTGCTAACGTCGCCCTGTTCACCGTGTTCGGCCCGCTCGGCAACCTGATCGGCGACGTCCTCGGCGGCGTAATCGATATCCTGTACAACAGGATGGGCGTCTTTGGTGCCTTTGTCTTCGCCGCGTTCCTGCAGCCGCTTGTCGTTACCGGTACGCATCAGTTCATCCAGGGTATCGAGGCAAACCTCGTCGCCACGACTGGCTTCAACTACATCCAGGCCATCTGGTCGGTTTCCATTATCGCCCAGGGCGGCGGCGCCATCGGCATGTACCTCATTCACAAGAAGCATTCCAAAGAGCGCAACATCTGCATGTCGTCCTTTATCCCGACGCTGGTCGGAATCTCCGAGCCCGCTATCTTCGCTGCAAACATGCGCTACTCGATCATCCCGTTCATCTGCGCTTGCATCGGTGCAGGCTGCGGTGGTGCCTTCGTGAAGCTCTTTGAGGTGCGCGCCATCGGTCAGGGTCTGACCGGCGTGCTTGGCCTGCTCATCGTCACGCCCGAGACGCTCGTGTGGTATGTGGCTGGCAATCTCATCGCCTTCATCGTGCCGATCGTCTTGATTTTTGCCTACAACAAGGCAAAGGGCGTGCCGACCACCGATGAAGAGGGCGCTGGCGCAGGCTTCAATGTCAGCTTCTAGTTGAGCCGTTCAAAGTGATGTGCGGATAAGTCCATTTGAGGAAGGGCGCTCGGCTCGTGTGAGTCGAGCGTCCTTTCCTATAGACGAGAAGGTCAATGGCGATGTTTAATCAAAAAAACAAGGTGATGCGTGCGGACTATGAGCAGTGGCGAGCTGGACAGGATGAGACGGCGGCTCGCATCGCGTCCGACCCCGATAGGCTTTTGTTCCATGTGGAGCCTGAACTTGGCTGGCTCAACGACCCCAACGGTTTGGTGCAGATCGGTGATACGTATCACATCTATCACCAATACGATCCATTCGATGCTGCGCATGGCGGTCCAGTGCTTTGGAACCATCTGACGACAAAGGATTTTGTGACGTACGAAAATCACGGCCCCGTGCTGTTCCCCGATTCCGATTTGGATTCGAGTGGAGCGTATTCTGGTTCTGCCTTTGTACGTGATGGCAAGATTCACTACTTCTATACCGGGAACGTCAAACATTTTGACCGCGATGATTACGACTACGTGTTGACGGGCCGTGAGCAAAACCAGATTCATATGGTTGCCGAGAATCCCGACGAATTGGGCGAGAAGCGCATAGCTGTTGGGCCGGTCGATTACCCCGACGATATCGGTACGCACGTGCGCGACCCCAAGATCCTTGAACACGACGGTGTCTACTACATGGTTCTCGGCGCTCGTACGAAAGACGACCGTGGCTGCGTGCTTGTCTATACCTCGAGCGATCTAGAGGACTGGAGCTATGCGACGCGCATTGAGCTAGGCGAGAAGTTTGGTTTTATGTGGGAGTGCCCTGATCTGTTTGAGCTTGATGGCGAGCTTATTCTCGTCTGCTGTCCGCAGGGCGTGCCCGCCGATGGCTGGCGTTACCGCAATCCGCACCAGTGCGTGTGGTTTTCCATCGAGGCCGATTGGGAGGCGCCGAGCTTTAAGATCGCCGGGCAGGACATGCCTCCGATGGTTGATGCCGGCTTTGATTTCTATGCCCCGCAGTCCTTTGAGGATACTGCAGGGCGGCGTTTGATGATCGGATGGTCGGGTTGTCCCGATGCGACGGCAGAAAGCCCGACGGTGGCACGCGGGTGGCAGTGCGCGTTGACGGTGCCGAGAGAGCTGAGCATGCGCGATGGTAAGCTCTGCCAGCAGCCAGCGCACGAGATTGAGAAGATGCGCGGCGACTGCATTCGCGCGACAGGCGGTGAAACCGTTGAGGAGCCGGGCCGCCTGTTTGATTTTGTGGTTTCCTGTGAGGGCGCCCAGGTGGTCGAGCTCGAAATCCGCAAGGGTGTCTTTGTACGCTATGCAGACGGGATGCTTACCCTTGACATGGGTGGCGAAGGCTATGGGCGCGACCAGAGGTCGATCGAGCTCAGCGAGCTTCGCGACCTGCGCGTGCTTTCGGACACTACGATGGTCGAGATTTTTGCCAACGGCGGCGAGGCGGCACTTACGAGCCGTACCTATTCGCCGGCGGTTCCGGCGATGGAGCTGCATGCCGAGGGTGCGGCGTCGATGAATTTCTACCGCCTCGCTCATTAACCGTGTATGGAGCACGATTGGACTTGTTGGGCGGAATGTGTCGCAGTTGCCGCGGCCAACTACCGTTTATCGCGGGTTGATTTTCAATCTCAACGCAACAGCTTGAACGGACCCCGCGTTTCCGCAGCTAGCGCAACGCGGAACTAGCTCCCGGCACCTGGCCGTCGCCTCGTTTCCGCAGGTGGAGAGGCTGTGGAGGCCGGCGTCCCCGCCCTGCCGCGGCATGCTCCGCCAGCCCGCCGCGCAGCCGCTCCGGACTCAGCGCAACGGGCCCTCCGGCCCATGCCCCGGCGCGCCGGCTATCCCGCCAGCGGCCCCTCGCCCCTCGCGGCCCTGGCCCTGTCGATGCAGCCGGGCGTGAGGTCGAGCTCGCCGGGCGCCAGCTCCTCCACCCCGAACGCGTCCATGTCCAGCGGAGGCATCCTCCCCGAGGGCCATCCGCAGCACGCGCGCCGGCGTCAGGAACCCGAGCGCCCCCCTCGGTTCGGAGTTCACCTGCGACATGAGCAGCGCGCAGTCCGCCGCCGTCAGCCGGTCGAACCTGACCCCGGCGCCCTTGGGCAGCAGCTTTCTGATCTCCACGTGGTTCTTCTCGCACGCGCCCTTCTGTTGGCTCTGCCGGGGGTCGCAGTAGAAGAGCCTGGTCTCGCCGTCGCGCTCGCCGAGCAGCGCCGCGATGGCGCCCTCGTCGGCGAACTCGCTCCCGTTGTCGGTGAGCACGGCGCCGAAGGCGCGCCTCGCGCCGTCCTCGCCGAGGACCCCGCGCAGGGACGAGAGCGCCGCGAGGACCGAGGCGCACGAGCCGTCCGGCAGCGGCAGCGCCAGCTGGAAGCGGCTCGGGCGGTGCAGGAGCGTGAGGAGCCTGGCGGAGTCGCCCCTGGCGCCCTCGACGGTGTCCATCTCCCAGGCCGCGGCGCAGGCGTCCTCGCCGAGCGCGAGGAACGCCGCGTGCGACCTGCGGGCCGAGTGGTGCGTCGCCCTCTTCGGGGCCCGGTGCGACCTCGGCCTGTAGCCGACCTTGCGCCTGAGCTCCATGTTCGTCATGCCGTCGTAGCCGGCGTCCACCCACCTGTATACGGTGGAGGCGCTGAGGCCGGGGGTCGTCGCCGCTATCTGCTGCGGGGAGAGCCCGCGCGCGAGGCCGCCCCTGATGGCCGCGAGCTTGGCGGCGGCGCCCTCCTCGGTCTCGTCTATCCCGGATCTGCTCGACGAGAGCTCGGCGTCGGCTGCCTCCTGCGCCCTCCTGGCGCTGTAGAACACCCTGGGCCTCCTCGAGCAGCCGTAGCCCTTCCTGTGCGAGCAGCCGTTGCAGCACCTCGGCCATGCGGCGAGCCTGGGGCAGGCCCCGAGAGGTCCTCGGGCGCGGGCTCGCCGTAGCGCGAGCGCGGCGCGGTGACGTAGCGGTGCGCCGCCACCTCCCTGGTCACGGTCGAGGGCGACCTGCCGAGCTCCGCGGCGATCTCGCGGGCGCTTCGGTTGCGGTCGAGCATTCTCTCGATCGCGTTCCTCTCGTGCCTCGTGAGCCTCCCGTACGACCTTCCGGACGGTCTCGGTCTGGACATGCCGGCCTCCCTCCATCGAGGGCCGGGGGATTCCGGCCCCTCTGGGGTTGCCTACCCGGATTCGCGCCTCAGGACTCAGCGCAACGCGTTGCGCTGAGTCCTGAGGCTGTTGCAATGAAAATGATAATCAAGGACCGTTTATCGCGCATAGCGACCGTTTGCGGAATAAGTAACACTCCTTAATAAACCGTGTAGAATCTCAGATAAGCACGGAGTTTTCCAGGGAGACGCTGTCCTTTGTTGTGCGCAAGGGGCAGCGTCTCTTTGGCGCTTGGAGGCTGTTCTACAGCAGGACGGTGGACGTGCGTCATATATTAAAAAACCAACGTCGAGATGGGTCGTGATAAGAATGGGCAAGTACGTAATCGTGGTTGAATCTGGTTCGGATGTGACGCCAGAGCTCTGCGAACGCTATGGCATCGTGCGCGTGCCCATGCATGTCACGATTGGCGACGAGACCGTTGAAGATGGTTCAATCGATCCGCTCGAGATTTACTCGCGCTGCAACGAGCTCGGTGTTATGCCTAAGACGAGTGGCTGCGCGCCTGCGGATTTTGCGCACGTGTATGACCGTATCCATGCCGAGCAGCCCGATGCGACCATTCTGCATCTTGCGTACTCCGAAGTCACGACTTGCTCGCATCAGTCCTCCAAGATTGCGGCTAAGGGCCGTGACTACGTATTCTCCATGGATACGCGTTTTGTCTCGGTGGGCCAGTCGCTCGTTGTCGTCGAGACCGCCAAATACATCGAGGCTCACCCCGATGCCACCGTCGACGAGATCTTTGCATTTACGAACTCCGTCATGGACCGCGTGCTGCTGGGCTTTGTCCCTACGGACCTTGCCTTCCTTAAGGCGGGCGGTCGCTTGTCCAACGTCGCGTTCCTCGGTGCCCATCTGCTCAAGATTAAGCCCTGCATTGAGGTGACGGGTGGTAAGTTCGTGGCGACCAAGAAGTTCCGCGGTTCTATGCTTAAGTGCGCCCGTGCCTTTATTGATCACATGGTAGAGAAGGGCGAGATCGACTACTCGCATATTGGCCTGGCGTATTCGGTGGGTCTTTCCGAGGAGTTGCGCGACGACATGGAAGTCTATGCACACGATCTTAGCTTTAAGGACATTACCTGGACTCAGGTCGGCGGCGTCATCTCTAGCCATTGCGGCCCGACCGCCTTCGGCGCGGTGCTCACGCTTAAGGCGTAAGGCCTGGAGTCTATCGATTTCTATTGCCTCGGCGGTGGGCGGGTTGTGACAACCTTCCCGCCGCTTTTGTGTGGGGTCAAATAGAACAACCCAATTGACCGCCAAACCATTTCACCATCATGCGTATGGGCTAGAATGATTCTGGCATTTATGTAGCTAAAACCAATGAGAGGCAAGGTAGCGGGAATGGCTGAGATGACGCTCGAGGGTGTGGACGCTCGTCCCGAGGACTCTGCGTTTGCCCTGGGCCGCGTACATTCGATTGAGACGATGGGAACGGTCGATGGACCCGGCATCCGCTTTGTGGTGTTTGTTCAGGGCTGCCCCATGCGCTGTGCGTATTGCCACAACCCCGATACCTGGTCGGTTAACGGCGGCACCATGGTGACCGTCGAGCACCTCATGGACGAGTTCCAGAGTAACCACGAGTTTTATCGCAGCGGTGGCATTACGGTGTCCGGCGGCGAGCCGCTTCTGCAGCCCGAGTTTTTGGCCGACCTGTTCCGTGCAATGCACAACAACCCCGATGGCCGTGTGCATACCTGCCTGGATAGCTGTGGCTACGCCTTCGACCCTCAGCATCCCGAGAAGTTCGATGCCGTGCTCAACGAGACCGACATGGTACTGCTCGATATTAAGCATGCCGACCCGGTCGAGCATAAAAAGCTGACCGGTTGTGATCCCGCACGCATCCTGGCGTTTGGCGATGAGCTTGCACGTCGCAATATCAAGGTCGTTATCCGCCACGTGGTTGTGCCGGGCATTACCGACACGGTGGAGGAGTGCGAGAAGCTCGGTTGCCTCATCGCTCCATGGCACAACGTGGTGGGCCTGGAAATGCTGCCGTATCACACGATGGGTGTCGTCAAGTACGAGCAACTGGGCATTCCCTATAAGCTCGAGGGCGTGCCCCAGATGGATACCGCGCGCATGCCCGAGCTGCGCAATGCCGTTATGGCCGGTATGAAAAAGCGCCGTGCGGAGCTAAAAAACGCCATCGGCTAGCGAGCCATTTTCTTCCCCAAGGGCACTCATTGGGGACAGACTTAAATGAGTGCCCCTGGGCACCTAGTTGATTGCTAAAGAGCCTCGTCCTGAAAAGACTGCTCTCTGGGTTGCGGTGAGATGCGCAACAGAATCGTGCCATTTGGATAAATACGCTTGTGGTTTCTTTAAAGACACCTTAAACGCTGCTGAATATCTTTGGAAAGAAATGCCTGCTCGGTATCATGCTGCTCGTATATAAACGGTGGCAGTCAGGAGACCACGTGCGAAACATCGCATCGCGGGACGAGTATGTGCCGCAGCATGGCAGCAGATATAAGACGAAGGGCACGTCTTCGCGTGGCCTTGCCGGCGCTCGCATGCGCGTGAGGAAGATTGCCGCTATTGGGATGCTAACGTCGGCGGTTATTATCCTCGGAATTACCGTTAAAACCTACGCCTCGGAGCGAACGGGGCGCCCAGATGCGTCAACGGTACAGCTGCAAAACGAGAAGGTTTCAAAGTCCAAAGCGTCGGCAGATCAAGCTCTGTCGACGGCAGATCTCAAGACGAGACTTTCGAAGGCGGACTTCAACGATATCCCTTCGGGTGATACCGTTCGGACCTTCTCGTTGGTGGATAACAAGACTCCTGCCTTGGAGGATGAGAGCCTTGCCTCGCTCCAGGATGCCCTGTGTCGGGCGCAGGAGCTGGGCGACGTGGGTGTAGTGTTCTACGACCTATCGAGTGGTAGGGGCGTGACGTATAACGCCGATGTTGAGGTGTATGGAGCGAGCAGTTATAAGGCGCTGTATGCACTCTATATTTGCGAGATGTTGGTCGAATCGGGGCAGGTGTCGCTCGATTGGCCTTTAGCCACGTATGGTGGTTACAGCATGGGCTGGCAGACGGTGCGCGACCTTATCGAGAATGCCGTCGTCAACTCAGACAACGATTCGTTTATTGCGTTACGCGCGGCGTTTGACCATGATGGCTATGAGGATTGGATTGCCAATCTGGGCATCGATGACGAAACGGCACTGAATCCGATGAGTGATTTTCCGACCTACTGCCCGCGCGCTTCTGCGAGGTTATGGCGCGAGATGAGCGAGTATCTGAGCATGGATACCGAGACTTCACAGTGGTTGTCGGGCCTTCTGGCATCAACATCGCGCTCGTTTATTCGCGATGGCATTGCGGACGAGCAGGTTTTGGTGCGCAACAAGGCAGGCTGGATTAGCGAGGATGGTTACTATTCGACATGCGATGCGGGCCTCATCGACATCGATGGCCGTACCTATGTCATGGGTATCATGACATCGATGCCGTGGAGCGACCGCTCGAGTGAGGTTACGGCCGCGATTGCAAAGGCTCTGTTTGATACGCGAGCTGCACTGGCTTAGCGTGTTCGTTTGACGAGGTCAAACAAAATGCTGGTACCATACCGTGGTTGAGAATTTCGAATAGGTTTGGGGAATGGCATGGCTACCATTGCGATTATCGGTGCGCTCGAAAAAGAGATCATGCAGATTAAGGAAGAGCTGAGCGACGTTTGCGAGGCACGGGAGGCAGGCTTGACCGTTGTGAGCGGTGAGCTCGACGGCCTGACAGTTGTCGCCACAACGGCGGGCATGGGCACGGTGAACGCCGCCGCTGCAACACAGCACCTCATTAGCAAGTATGCTCCGCAGGCTGTTATGTTTTTGGGCATTGCGGGCGGTTTGAACCCCAAGCTCCATATCGACGACGTGGTCATTGGCAAACGCCTACGCTATCTGGATACCGATACCGCGCTTATCGCCGAGTCCGCACCGGGGCTCGAGGAGTTTGGCTCGACGCCCGCGCTGGTCGATATTGCCGCCGAAGTGCTTGCTGAGCGTGGGTTTGTTGACGCTTCGACAAATGCAGTCGCTTCGAACGAGGGCACCAAGCAGTTCCTGGTCGGCACGATTGCCACGGGTAACCGCTTTGTGACGGGCGCCACCATGCGCAATGACGCTATCGAGGCGACGCATGCCGATTGTGTCGGCATGGAGGGCGCGGCAATTGCCCATGTCGCAACCAAAAATGGTGTCGATTGCCTGGTGTTGCGCGCTATCAGCGATAATTGTGACGAGGCGTATGATGCGATTTGCGACCGCGAGTTTGACCTGTTCGAGTACGCGCGTGTCGCAAGTGACATTACGCTCGATATCGTCCGCCGCATTGCCGCTGCGCAATAGCGCGTCTATTTGTAAGAACCTACGACCAAGGAGTGTCCATGGCCGATTCCATTAACTACCAGCTTGCCAAGTTCGTCGCCAGCTATGGCAAGGTTTCGCAGATCCCCGAGTCCACCTGCCCCGAGGTGAGCTTTGTCGGCCGCTCCAACGTGGGCAAGTCGTCCATCATGAACAAGCTCTTTGGCCGCAAGAACCTGGTGAAGGTTTCGAGTACGCCGGGCAAGACGAGCAACATCAACTTCTTCGAGGCCGACGACGTGCACTTTGTGGACCTGCCAGGCTACGGTTTCGCCCGCCGTTCCAAGGCCGAGCGCGACCGTTGGGCCGAGCTCATTGGCGACTTTTTCGACTCCGAGCGCAGCTTTAACCTGGTTGTGTCGCTGGTGGACATTCGCCACGACCCCAGTAAACTCGACCATGACATGATCGACTACCTGCAGGGCAACGAGTTCAACTTTATCGTCTGCCTCACCAAGGCCGACAAACTCAGCCGCACCCAGCAGGCCCGCCAGGCAGCAGCCATCAAAAAGCAGCTCAACGTTCCGGCCGAGAACGTGATCATCACAAGCTCCCAGACCGGCACCGGCATCGATGAACTCAAAAAGCGCATCGCCGAGGCCTGCCTCTAGTCAGGCTGTAGCCCTTCAAAAGCTCCTATCTATATCACCTCAGTGATAGTTATTGGTAAACTATCGCTGAGGTGATATTTTTAAGGAGGTCGATATGGAGCTTTGGCACGGGTCGGAGGTTGTTGTCGAGCATCCATCGTTGGATAAATGCAGGCAATTCAATGACTATGGGCGCGGGTTTTATTGCACACCGCATGAGGAAATGGCAATGGAGTGGGCATGTCGGACCGAGTCTGATGGCATTGCCAATCGATATGAGCTTGATTTAGATGGCCTTGCGATTTTGGATTTGGAATCAGGTGAGTTCTCGATTCTCAACTGGCTTGCAATTCTGGCGAATAACAGAGAGTTCAATGTTTCAACGCCAGTAGCACGCGAGGGGCTTCGTTATCTGCTGGATAACTGCCTGATTGATATTTCTCCCTATGACGTTATTCGAGGCTATCGTGCAGACGATTCCTATTTCTCGTTTGCAAGACAGTTTGTCAACGGCATGATCTCGCTCAGGCAATTGCAGCGCATTATGTTTTTGGGGGATTTGGGCATTCAATATGCGCTTATGAGTGAGCGTGCGTTCTCGGCGATTAAGTTCCGTGATTGGAAGCAGGCTTCGGGAGCTGAGTTTTATCCAAAACGATTTGAGCGAGAACAGAACGCTCGACGAAAGTACCTGGATACGGTAAACGGATTTGACTCTGATGGTGTCGACATTAGGGATTTGATGGCAGGGAGGGTTGATTTAAATGATCCAAGAGTTAACGGATCGTGGGCCGAGTAGGACATACCCCGTCTACTACCTCGAGGACGCAATGAACAATCTCGGCGACTGCTTTGACTATGCCGTTAACGATTATGGAGCAGAAGGATCGGAAGTTGCTGAACTCTTTTGCTTGAGCGGCGTAGCTCGCGAGTTCGAATGCGGCAACGCATGGGTAGTGTCGGGAAAATCGGGCGTTGAGCTGTTCGCGCTTATCGCCGAAAGGTCGGGCTATCAATCAAGGCCGATGCCAAATCGAACCTACCGATTCGAGAAGACACCGGAATATTGGACAGGCTGGATATTGGCATACCTTCAGTGGCGCCTAGGAGAGTCTTTCGAAGATTTGCTGCATGTCGTTCCATTCGATGTGCTACGCAGTCTGTACTACCCCTGGCACGAAGCCTCGGAGGAACGCGTGGCTCGCCTCGTCTGCGATATGGCGAAAAAAGCGTCCAGGCAAACCAAGCTTGCGTTAGCAAGAAAGAGGCTCAAGAAAACCCAACAAGATCTGGCATACGAATCGGATGTGTCACTCCGCTCAATCCAAATGTACGAGCAGCGCCAGAGAAACATCAATGAAGCTTCGGTAACAAGCGTAAGAGCCATAGCAAAAGCCCTCCACTGCAACATCGAAGACCTCCTAGAACCAGTCTTCGAATACAAAGAAACCAGCGCAGCGTAAACCAAGCGCACAGGCGAAGCCTGTCACTAGTAAGTGTCCCTACCTAGCAAGAGCCCCTACCAATAAAAAGCAACTATCAGCCCGGCGCTTTTACAGAGTGTAGGTCCCTGTAGCCGCCGCCAGCGAAGTGAACGTAGGGGAGGCCAGGGGCTTTGCCCCCAAATCTTTCCGCAGGACGGCAGGACCCCCGCCGCACGAAGTGCGCAGCGGGGGTCCTGCCATGTCCGAGGACGATTTGGGGGCAAAGCCCCTGGCCTCCCCGGCGAGTATACGGGACGGCGACTACAGGTATTCGATCTGGGCGCCTTCCGTGTCGCACGTCAGAATGTGCGTGTCACACTTGGGGAACTGCTCGCGTAGCTTGACCTGTAGGAACTTTGCCACGATGGTGTCGTCAGTCACGGCCATGAGGGTCGAGCCGGAGCCACTAATCCAGATGGTCTTGGCGCCTCCGTTAAGGCAGGTGTCGCGCACGGCGTTGTAGTCGGGAATCAGGCGGCGGCGATAGGGCTCTTGGATGCGGTCGTCATTGGCGGCGGCAATCAGGTCCAGATCGCCGGTCTCCAGGCCGCGCGTCATGCCGGCGATGCGGCCCATCTGCCACACGGCGGTGGAGAGCGGAATCTCCTGCGGCACAACCTTGCGCGCCTCACTCGTATGAACCTCGTAGGGCGGAATCACGGTAATAAAACGCAAGCGATCGCTTACCTCGTATCGCAGGCACTGGGGCAGCGAATCGGTCGGCGTAAAGGAGCAGACGGCGCCGCCCAGGATAGCGGGGGCGACGTTATCAGGATGGCCCTCGACTTCGGTGGCAATGCGGACGAGCTCGGCGCGGTCGACGGTGTGGCCCGTCAGCGCGGCGGCCGCCATGATGCCAGCGACGACGCAGGTGGAGCTGGAACCCAGGCCGCGGGCGACGGGCACGTCGGTCTGAATGTCGATGGCGACGGGGAAGGCCGGTTCGCCCCATGCGGCCAGTGCATCCACAAAGCTCACGTAGACCAGGTTATTCTCGTTTTGGAACTCCTCGGGGCAGCCCGTGATGGTGAGCTTGTCGGCGCGCTCGAAGGTGAAGTGCGAGTAGAGGCTGACGGCCATGCCGAGGGTGTCGTAGCCGATGCCTAGGTTGGCGCTCGTGGCTGGGACGGTGATTTTGATCATGTGGGTCCTCCTGGGCGGGTCTGGCCGTTTAGTTCGCTGCTCGGGCAGTCCTGGCTCGCTCGGAAAGCACATTAAGTGCTTTCCGGCTCGTGCGGAACTCGCGACGAACTAAACAGGCAGACCCGCTCGCGTGCTCGTCATCATCCCGAAAGCTAAATAAAAAGAAGGTGCGCCGGCTTTCGCCGGCGCCTTATAAGGGGTTTTAGTTGGTAGCCATCTTTTTTGCTGCAGACTCTACGTGGTTGGCCATGTCGGCTACGTCGCAGACGTCTTCGAAGCGGACGGGTTTGGATTCGAGTTCGGCGAGCTGAGTCGGGGCGACCGTGTTGGTGGCCTGCTCGAGTACACGCATGGCCTCAAAATCATCCTCGGGAACGTCGAGGCCCAGGGCGTCGCAGCAGGCGCGCGGGAACTTGTAAGGGCTGGCGGTCGAAAGCAGCACGCGGGCCTTGGCGTCCTCGGCGGGGGCGACCTGCTCAAAGACGTGATAGCCGCAGGCGGTGTGCGGGTCGATCACGTAGCCGTTCGCGTCCCAGCAGCTCTTGATGGCAGCGCGAACCTCGTCTTCGCTGGCCCAACCGCAGCCAAAGACGCTCTGAATTTTTGCCAGCAGGTCGGCGGGAACCTCGTAGCGACCAGTCTGTGCCAGCTGCTCCATAAGGCCGGCAACGAGCTCGCAGTCGCCATCGGACAGGAAGTACAGCATGCGCTCCAGGTTAGAGCTGATGAGAATGTCCATCGACGGCGAGATGGTCGTGAAGAACGGACGGTTGCGGTCGTAGACGCCGGTGGTCAGGAAGTCAGCGAGCACGTTGTTCTTGTCGCTCGCGACGATGAGCTTGGCGACGGGCAGACCCATGCGCTTGGCATAGTAGCCGGCCAAGATATCGCCAAAGTTGCCGGTCGGTACGCAGAACTCCACGGCGTCGCCGGCCTCGATGGCGCCGGCGCGCAGCAGCTGCGCATAGGCGGCAAAGTAGTAGACGACCTGCGGTACCAGGCGGCCGACGTTGATGGAGTTGGCGCTCGAAAGCACCGTGCCGGCGGACTCAAGACGCTCGGCAAGCTCCTTATCGGCAAAGATGCGCTTGACGGCGCTCTGGGCATCATCGAAGTTGCCGCGGATGCCGCAGACGGCGACGTTGTCGCCCTCTTGCGTGGACATCTGCAGGTTCTGGACGCGGCTGACTTTGCCTTCGGGATAAAAGACGGTAATACCCGTGCCCGGAGCGTTGGCAAAACCGGCGAGTGCGGCCTTGCCGGTGTCGCCCGACGTGGCGGTGACGATCATGATGCGCTCGGCGCCGCCGTCCTTGGCGGAAGTGCGGGCCATCAGGCGGGGGAGCATCTGCAGGGCGACGTCCTTAAAGGCGCTCGTGGGACCGCCAAAGAGCTCCATCACATAGGTCTGAGGGGCGTCAGCGCCCGGCGCAGCGTCGAGTTTGACGAGCGGCGTAACCTCTTCACTCGCGAACGTGCCGCGGTATGCCTCGTCGACACACGCCGAAATTTCTTCGGCCGTGTAATCATTCAGTAACATTCCCAACACATCTTGAGCGATTTCAAAGTACGATTTATCTGCAAGCGAGCTGATATCGACCTGCTGGGTGCCGAGCTCGTCCGAGACAAACAGACCCCCGTCGGGAGCGATGCCGGTGCGGATTGCCACCTTACTTGAGCACGATAAAGTGCGTCCTCGTGTACTATGATAAGTTCCCATATAACACTGCTCCTCGGATGCCTTGGTCCCAATCGGTGAAACCATGGTATCAGAGCGCGCAAAATAGGTTCGCAGAGGCTTTTTAGAAAGGTAACCTCCAGCCCATGATTAAGATTGCCAAGTTTGGCGGCTCGTCGGTCGCCGACGCCGAACACTTTAAGAAGATCAAGGCCATCGTCGATGCCGACCCGGCTCGCCGTTTTGTGGTGGTTTCTGCCTGCGGTCGCCGTTTTAAGGGCGACACCAAGGTGACCGACCTGCTCTATTTGGTCAACGCGCACGTCAAGTACCACGTGTCGTGTGAGGAGCTGCTCGAGGACATTGGCCAGCGCTATTTTGATATCGCTGACGAGCTGGAGCTCACCTATCCCATCCGTGAGGAGTTCGCGGCCTTTGCCGAGCGCGCCCGCTCGGGCGGTTACTCTACCGAGGAGCTCGTGAGCCGCGGCGAGTACTTTACCGCCCGCCTGATGGCCGAGTACCTGGGCCTACCGTTCTTGGACGCCGCGACGGTTGTGGCGTTCCATCACGACGGTACGCTCAGCATGAATCGCACCTCCGAGCTGGTGCAGGAGTACGGTCAGCAGGGCGGCTTTGTTATGCCCGGTTTCTACGGCGCGACGCGTGAGGGCCAGATCAAGCTGCTCGACCGTGGCGGCGGCGATATTTCCGGCTCGATCCTGGCCAAGTGCCTGGGCGCCGATCTGTACGAGAACTGGACCGACGTCTCGGGCTTCTACTCTGCCGATCCGCGCATCGTGCCCGAGGCTCAGCCCATTGCGCGCGTTACCTACGAGGAGCTGCGCGAGCTTTCGTACATGGGCGCAAGCGTCCTGCACGAGGAGGCCGTGTTCCCCGTGCGCGAGGCGGGTATTCCGCTGGTCATCAAGAACACCAATGCGCCGCAGGACCCCGGTACCATCATTAGCGAGACGGCTGATGAGGGCGAGGCGGAGCCCATCATTACCGGCGTGACCGGCAAGCGCGGTTTTGTCGCCATCAACGTTGCCCGCGACCGCACCAAGCCCCGCGTCGGCTTTATGCGCCGCGCGCTTTCGGTCTTCGAGCGCTATGACGTTTCCGTCGAGCATATGCCCACCGGTGTCGACCGCTTTGGCGCCGTGGTGCAGGAGCAGGACGTGCACGACTCGCTGTACTCGCTCGTGGGCGACATTCAGCAGGAGGTCGAGCCGCTCGAGATCGAGGTTGTCGAGGGCTTGGCGCTTATCGCGACCGTTGGTCGCAACCTGCGCGGCCGCGCAGGCATCTCGGGCCATCTGTTTGGTATGCTTGGTCAGGCCGGCGTGAGCGTGCGCATGATTTCGCAGAGCTGCGACGAGATCAACATCATTATCGGCGTCGAGGAGAAGGACTTTGACCTGGCGATTCAGACCATTTACCGTGCCTTCTCCGACGAAAACGGCATTGTGAAGGTCTCCGATCTGGAGGCTCCTGCGCCGGTCGATCCCGCTCTGGCCGCGCTCCACAAGTAGCTGCCATCCCGGTGAATTTTTGGGACAAGTGCCAGAAATCTACGGCGGGGCGTTTCGTTTCGGTTTCGTTTCGACGGGGCGGGTTTCGTGCCCGCCCCGTTCTTGTATACACTGGCAACAATAATCGGCCTGCTCGGCGTGCGGGCAAAAGCCAAAACCTTTAAAGGGGGAAGCATGAAACAGTACACGGTTGCTATTTTGGGCGCGACGGGAGCCGTGGGCACCCAGATGCTCGAGTGCCTCAACGAGCAGGAGTTCCCGGTCGGTAAGCTCAAGCTGCTGGCAAGTGCACGCTCTGCGGGCAAGACCGTTGAGTTCCGCGGAGAGCAGATCGTGATTGAAGAGGCTTGCCCCGAGGCCTTTGAGGGCTGCGACATCGTGCTCGGAGCCGCCAGCGACGATATCGCCAAGGAGCTGCTGCCCGAGGCCGTCAAGCGCGGAGCCGTCGTGGTCGACAACAGCCACGCCTTCCGCATGGATCCCGAGGTGCCGCTGGTCGTGCCCGAGATCAATGCCGACGATATCAAGTGGCATCACGGCCTTATCGCCAACCCCAACTGTGCGACCATTATCGGCCTGGTTCCCACCTGGCCGTTGCACCAGCTTGCCGGCGTAAAGCGCATGATTGTTTCGACGTATCAGGCAGCTTCGGGCGCCGGTGCCCCCGGCATGGCCGAGCTCGAGGCTCAGCTGGCCGCCCTGGGCCGTGGCGAGGAGATTCCCGAGCCGCGCGCGTTTGCCGCCCAGCTGGCGAGTAACCTGATTCCGCAGATTGGCGGCGTCAAGGAGGAGGGCTTTACCTCCGAGGAGATGAAGCTGCAAAACGAGGGCCGCAAGATTATGCACCTGCCCGAGCTGCGCGTGAACTGCACCTGCGTGCGCGTGCCCGTGCTGCGTTCGCACTCCGAGAGCATTACGCTCGAGTTTGAGCGCGATATTACGGTCGAGGAGGCCCGTGCTGCGCTGGCTGCCGCTCCCGGCGTCAAGCTGGTTGACGATATGGCTGCCGAGGATGCGCACGATCGCTTCCCCATGCCGATGGATACGTCCGATCAGGACCTGATCTGGGTCGGTCGCGTGCGTCGCGACATCTCGAACCCCGAGGCCGCGCGCGGTATCACCTTCTGGTGCTGCGGCGACCAAATCCGTAAGGGCGCGGCAACCAACGCCGTCCAGATCGCTAAGCTGCTCTGCGAGTAGTGTGACCTGTCCGGCGGGGGCCGGACTTAGCTTTCAGAACGTCCTCGACCATGTGTGGCGCCTTGTCCTGCTCCTTCGGAGCCGCGGACAAGGCGCCACACTGGTCTGCGGAGTGTTCTGAAAGCTAAGCCCGGCCCCCGCCTGCGGTGACGCTGCTGCGAGCGGCCTGCGATGGGGCCGTTGTTGGTTGAGGCCGCTGGGCTGATGTGGGGGCACGTGGCCGTTGCGGGCCCTGGTCCCGGCGGCGGCCTCGGCGCTTTGCGCCTGCCGCCTTTGGGAACTGTGGGGCGCGGCCGGCAGCTGCGGCGCGTTGCGCCTGCTGCCTGTGGGGACTTTGGGGTTGTGCGGCAGCTGCGGCGTTGCGCGCCTGTTGCCTTGGGTGACTTTGGGGTCGATTGGGGTTGTCTGCACAATTCGCGGTATTATGTTGCGGAGTTTTGAAAGGAGCCGCTGGTGGTCACGACGACGTTTGCTTCGTCTTTGGGCGAAATCCTGCTTGCCGCTGATGGCCGCGGTTTGACGGGGCTTTGGTTTGAGGGGCAGGAGCACTTTGGCTCCACGCTTCTCAAAGAAGATCCCGAACATGTTGAAGGTGCCGATGCGGTTTCTGGCGCCGGCGGTATGTCTTCGGTGAATCCAGCAAATGGCGCGGCTTCTTCGGTGCTTGAGCGTTCTTGGGCTTGGTTGAATGCGTATTTTGCGGGGCAGGAGCCTCGGTTTACGCCGCCGTTGCATATGATTGGCACGGCGTTCCAGCGCGAGGTTTGGTTTGAGCTGCTTTCTATCCCGCGTGGCGAGGTCGCTACGTATGGCGAGATCGCCCAGCGTGTTGCGGCTCGACATCGTGTGCCGGGAAATGAGACACCCGTTGTGTCTCCCCGTGCCGTGGGGGCCGCGGTCGCTCGCAACCCTGTTTCGATTATTGTGCCATGCCATCGCGTGGTGGCGGCCGACGGCTCGCTTAACGGATATGCCGGCGGGCTTGATCGCAAGGAGTGGCTGCTTCGGCTTGAGGGCGCGTACGAGGAGTAACACTCGAGCGCTTTGCATAGCTAAGATGCCGTGAAAGAACGGGACATGCTTTCCGAATGGAGGCTCAGACGGAAACTACGTCCCGGAATTCCGTTTTAAAGCGGGATGCGCTTTCCGAATGGCGTCCCAAGCGGAAACCGTGTCCCGGAATACAGCCTCAGAGTGGGGCGCCGTTTCCGGTTGAGACCACCTGCCTGGACATCGATCTACGCCCGCTCCTGCAGGGCGTAGATGGACTTATCCATGTTGAACAGGTAAGCCACAACGCAGACAATAATGAACATCGGCAAGTTACCAAAGCCGAAGACTTCGCAGCCAATAAGGATGGGTGCGAGCAGCGTATTGGTGGCGCTGCCAAAGACGGCTGCGTAGCCCAGTGAGACGCAGAGCTCGACGGGCATGCCGAGTTGAGCCTCGTTATGGCGACATCTGGGTAACAGAAAGGCCCGCGTTCCTCAGAGGCAAGATAGGCAATTCTGCTTCTGAGGTAGATCTCAATTCTGCCGACCGCACTGCCGACCGCATCAAACATTAACTGCCGGAGGGCTCGGTCAAATTCATACGTGTAGATGATGGTTTCGAATGTTGTGCCTTCGCGAAAGATGGTAATCCCAGACTTGCATTTGGTTTTGTAGGGAAACCAGTAGGCCGACAGTCTGTAGTGGTTGGCTTCGACCAAAGCTCGCTCGAGTTCGCTTTGATCAGAGCACTTAAGACCCTTGTTTTCTGTCAATAGTGCTATTTGTTCGTTGATGGATATCCGCGACTTCTGGTATTTCATTAAGCCTCTTGATAGAAAAAGAGCTGGAGTTGCGCATCGTTGAGAGGCTTTCCAGCTTTAGCAAAACAAACTTATAAGATGCGACGGGCCGCGTCAAGATAATTGCTTGACAGCCTAGGAGGCGGCTGGTTGGCTGGCTTAAAACCTAGCGCGTGAAATGACGCTCCACGCTATTCAGCGCGCTTGATGGGATGACGAACCACAGTCTTAAGTTTCTCCGGTGCACATTTGCGTGGATCGGAGAGATAGATTTCGTGATGGAAACGGGTGTCTGAGAAGTCGGGGACATAGCCCTGCTCGGTCGTGTATTCATGCATGGCGTCTACGGTTGCCGGCTCGCTGTCATAAGGTCCGGTATGCATACATTGAACGCAGAGGCCCTCGTCAACTTTAAGCAGCTCTACGGCGGAAAAGTCCAGTTTCTTTTTGGTCGTGGCTTCCGCGACTGCCCAGTCAAAATCATCTCGGCTGACGAAATCGGGCAGGCGGATGCACGAGATAAAGTTGAAATCGTCCTTGCGTACATAATCGATGTCGCCGCTCGGGGAGTCTTGCCACCAGAAACCCTCGAGCGGAGGTACCACAAAGTCGAAATAGCCCTCGATACTCCTTGAGCCTTTCTTCGACATCTTGACGGTATAGGCGATTCCGTAAAGCAGCGGCAGGGCGTTTTGATACTCGCCACCTTCGGTATTTGGGTCGCCCTTGCCGCGAACGGCAACGTAGCTCATAGGCGGGACAGTTACGATACTCGGCTTGCTTGCAGGTTTGTAGAGCTCCTTGCATTCCTTCTTAAAGTCGAACGCCATGTTGGCCGCCTTTCTGCGTATTGGCCTGCTTAGATAGCTGAATCATATCATAGAAACGAACAGCTGTTCGAATGATTTGGCTGACAGATTGAGATGCGTGCGTTGTGTTTGGCGGTCGGCCTGACCCCGTCGATGATTTCTCTGCCTCCCCGGCGCCTCATCTATAGCTGCCATTTTCCCATATAAAACCTGCCAAAATAAACCTGTCCCTTTTTGGTCGGTGGGAAATGGGTAATACTAAAGAGTTATCCGACCAGATGGGAATTAATCGATGGCTTATATCGAATTCAAAGACGTCATCAAGGCATACGGCGAGGGCGACGCCCGCATTCACGCACTCGACGGCGCGAGTTTTACGGTCGAGTGCGGTGAGCTCGCCATTATCCTGGGCGCCTCGGGTGCCGGCAAGACCACGGCGCTCAACATCCTGGGCGGCATGGATACGGTAACCTCCGGCACCGTAACGGTGGACGGGCGCGACGTGAGCTCCGCCAACGAGGCGCAGCTCGTGGAATACCGCCGCGCCGACGTCGGCTTTGTCTTCCAGTTCTACAATCTGGTCCCCAACCTGACGGCGCTCGAAAACGTTGAGCTCGCGGCGCAAATCTGCCCCGATTCGCTCGATGCCGAACAGACGCTTCGCCAGGTTGGCCTGGGTGAGCGCCTTGCCAACTTTCCGGCGCAGCTTTCGGGCGGCGAGCAGCAGCGTGTGTCCATCGCCCGCGCGCTGGCCAAAAACCCCAAGTTGCTCCTGTGCGACGAGCCCACGGGCGCACTCGACTATAAAACCGGCAAGCAGATCTTGCAGCTGCTGCAGGATACCTGCCGCAAGCAGGGCATTACGGTCATCATCATCACCCACAACTCCGCGCTCGCGCCCATGGCCGATCGCCTGATCCGCTTTAAGAGTGGTCGCGTGGAGAGCGAGACGGTCCAGCAAAATCCCGTGCCTATCGAGACGATCGAGTGGTAGCGCCCATGGACCAGGACCGCCAAAACAGCCAAAACCACGATACGGAGCACGCGGGCCGCGACTGGGAGTTCGCGACCTACCGCACTGCTCAAAGCTCAAACGATATGGTGCCGGCGGTGTTTCGCCGTGGCATCTACCGCACAATCCGAGGCAGTCTTAAGCGCTTCTTGTCCATCGTGGTCATCACCGCGCTCGGCGTGAGCGTGATGTGCGGCCTTAAGGCGGGTTGCGAGGATCTGTGCGATTCGGTCGACGCCTATTTTGACCAGCAGAATGTCTATGACATTAACGTGCAGTCGACCTATGGTCTTACGCGCGACGATCTTGCTGCGATCCAAGAGGTCGATGGCGTCGAGACGGCCGAGGGCATCTATACCGAGACTGCCTATACCGCCGTTGGTACCACGCGCGAGCGCGTGGTCGTGCAGAGCCTTTCCAAAGAGAACATCGATCAGCCGGTGCTCGTGAACGGCGATTTGCCCGAGAGCGCCGATGAGGTCGCGGTGACTTCGAAGTTCCTGAAGGCATCGGGCAAGAAACTCGGCGATACGGTGAGTTTTGCCGCCAATGACGCGAGCTCGTCCAATCAAAGCGCCAAGGACCAGTTTGCCGCGGGCGATTACACCATTACGGCTGAGGTCCTCGACCCCACTGATGTAAGTTCTGACTCGACAGTCAACGCCTTTCGCGCTGCTTCGGCGGCGGACTATAAGTTCTATGTGAGCGAGGACGCCGCGACATCTTCTTCCTACTCCGCGGTCCACGTGATCGTCGAGGGAGCCAAGAGCCTCAACTCCTATTCGGATTCCTACGCGGCAAAGATCAATGAGGTCAAGGGCAATATCGAGAAGATCCGCGAGGAGCGTGAGAAGGCGCGCGCTCAGGAGCTGACGGTCGACACGCCGGCAAGCTTGGATGCGGCCGAGCGCCAGGCGAATATGCTCTTTGGGATCGAGCAGGACAACATCAATCGCATGGCCGAGGGCAGCGACGAGCGTGCACAGGCGCAAGCCGACCTGGACCAGCGCCGTGCCGCCACCGACCAGCAGTTTGCCGATGCCCGCGCCGAGCTTTCCGATCTGGGCGAATGCACCTGGTACATCCAGGACCGCGGTAACATCGCAAGCTACTCGAGCGTCGAGAGCGATAGCTCTTCGATTGAGGCCATCGCCACGGTTTTCCCGTTCATCTTCTTTATCGTCGCCGTGCTCATCAGCCTCACCACCGCCACGCGTATGGTCGAGGAGGAGCGCACGCTCATCGGCCTGTATAAGGCGCTCGGTTATTCGCGCGGGCGCATTCTGTCCAAATACGTGGACTATGCGCTGTGGGCTTGTCTGATCGGCGGCGTGCTCGGCAATATCATCGGATTTGTGGGCCTGCCGCTGTTCCTGTTTACGGTGTTCGACGACATGTACTCGCTGCCCCAGATGCTGCTTTCGTACGACATCGTGTCCTCGATCGTTTCGGTGGCGCTGTTTGCCGTGGGCGTGGTGGGCGCCACGATTATCGCCTGCCGCCACGAGATGGCCGAGACCCCGGCCTCGCTTATGCGTCCCAAGGCCCCGCGCGCTGGCTCGCGCATCTTGCTCGAGCGCATCGGCTTTATCTGGCGCCGCATGGGCTTTTTGAACAAGGTCGCTGCACGCAACCTATTCCGCTATAAAAAGCGCGCCTTTATGACCATCTTTGGCATCGCGGGTTGCACCGCGCTTGTGATCTGCGGTATGGGTATTCGCGACACGTCGGTCGCGCTTTCGCCCAAGCAGTACGGCCACATCACACGCTACGATCTGCTGGCGGTCGCCAATCCCGACGATTTTTCGCAGACGTGCGCGGCGCTCGACGAGCGAAGCGCGGTCAAGGATTCCGGTGTGACCGTAACTTCGACGCTGCCGATCATGACTGACAACGTTACCTTTACGTTTGGCGGCAAGAGCGAGACCGTGCAGCTGATCGTGGTGCCCGATGACCGCACGAACGATCTGGACGACTACGTTCGCCTTGAGGATGAGTCCAAAGAGCCGCTGTCTTTGCGTGACGGAGACGTGTATCTGAGCAAGAGTTCACAGCTGGTACTGGGGATTCAGCCGGGCGATACGGCGCACGTCCAGGATTCGTCGCTCAATGTTGCTAAGGTCAAGGTTAGCGACATCTCGCTCAACTATCTGGGCAACACGCTTTACATGACGCAGGGCACCTATGAGCGCGTGTTCGGTCGAAGCGCACGCCTCAACGGCGTCTTTGTGCTGCTTAAGGGTTCGTCGGCCGACCAGATTGCGTTTAGCAAGAATCTTAAGAGTGACGGTTGGCTTACGATTTCGAGCACGGCCGAACATTGGCAGAACTACGAGGCGAACTTTGCGATCATCAATTCGGTCGTGGTGCTCGTGACCTTTATGGCGGCATGCCTGTCGTTTGTGGTGGTGTTTACGCTGTCCAACACGAATATCTCCGAGCGCGAACGCGAGCTGGCGACCATCAAGGTGCTGGGCTTCCGCCGTGGCGAGGTGCACCATTACGTCAACAAGGAGACGTTGATCCTCACGGCAATTGGCGCCGCGCTGGGCGTGCCACTGGGCGGCTTGCTGGCCGAGAGTTTTACGTACATTTTGCAGATGCCGTCGCTGTACTTTGACGTCGAAGTCGAGCCGCTAAGCTACGTGCTCGCCGTGGTGCTTTCCTTTGGCTTGGCGACGGAGGACGGCATGGGGCCGACCGCCGCCGCGAAGTTCGCGGGGGTCTCGGTGGGCGCGGCCAAGAAGTGGGCGACGGGGCACCTCCCGCACAGCTACACCGGGGCGCGCTGTAGAATCGGGGCGAGGAAACCGCCACGGAAGGAGGCCAGCTTGGGCCCCGACAAGTCGATCTACGCCCCGCCGGCGACCGGCCCGCTCGCCGGGCTCAACGAGGACCAGATAGAGAACCTGCTGCTCAGGGCGGTGTTGGCCGACCTAAAAGCGGAAGGGTGGGACCCGGCTTCGATCTCGAACAGGAGCAAGTGCGAGCTCGGCGAGAGATTGAGGCGGGCGACCGCCCTGCCCCTCCGCTCGATCACAGGTTTCTTGAGGATATCGAAGAGCTCCTATGAGTACTGGAGGCCCCGCGTCGCCGCGCCGCGCGACCGCGACGCCGACATACGCGACCGCGTGGTGCGCATCTTCCGCGAGGGCTCGGGGTGCTGGGGGTACCGCACCGTCTGGGCGCGCCTGCGCCGCGAGGGCGTCCGGGCCAGCGAGAAGCGCGTGGCCCGCGTGATGCGCGAGGAGGGCCTCGAGGTCGTCTACAACAAGAGGCGCGCCCGGGGCTACAGCTCCTACGCCGGCGAGGTCTCCAAGGCGCCGGAGAACCTCGTGAACAGGAGGTTCCGCGCCGACGAGCCCAACCGGCTGTGGCTCACCGACATCACCGAGTTCAGGCTCCCGGGCGGCGAGAAGGTCTACCTGAGCCCGATCGTCGACTGCTTCGACGGGATGCCCGTCGCCTGGTCGATCGGGCTGCACCCCGACAAGCGCCTCGCGAACTCGAGCCTGCTCAAGGCCTGCGCGGCGAGGCCGGCGGGGGTGCGCACGACGATCCACTCGGACCGGGGCGGCCACTACCGCTGGCCGGAGTGGATCGGGATCTGCGAGGAGAACGGCCTGGTCAGGAGCATGTCCGCGAAGGGCTGCAGCCCGGACAACTCGGCCTGCGAGGGCTTCTTCGGGCGCCTAGTTCTTCCAAGAACGAGTTCTTCCACTACAGGGACTGGGAGGGCGTGACGGCCGAGGAGTTCATGGGAAGGCTCGAGGCCTACCTCGTGTACTATCGTGAGGAGCGGATCAAGAAGTCCCTCGGGTGGCTGAGCCCGATGGAGTACCGCAGGAAGCTTGGATACCGGCGAGCTTCTTCTTGTACTCCTTCTTGGACAGCGCCGCATCCTCCTTGGAGATGGCGCCCTCGGCGACGGCCACGATGGTAAAGCGGCTGCCGGTTTCCATGCGATGCTCGATGGTCTTGATGACGTTATCCATGTCGTAGGGAATCTCGGGAATCAAGATGACATCCGCGCCGCCCGCGACGCCGGCATACAGCGGGATCCAGCCAACCTTGTGGCCCATGATCTCGATGACAAACACGCGGCCGTGGCTCGAGGCGGTAGTGTGGATGTCGTCGATGCACTTGGTGGCGACGTCGATGGCGCTCGTAAAGCCAAACGTCAACTCGGTGCCCCAGGTGTCGTTATCGATGGTCTTGGGCAGGGCGATAACGTTGAGGCCCTCTTCGCGCAGGCGGTTGGCGGTCTTGGTGGAGCCGTTACCGCCTAGCATAAACAGGCAGTCGAGCTGCAGCTTATGATAGGTGTGGACCATTGCCGGCACCTTCTCGACGCCGTCGGCCTCGGGAATATCCAGGCGCTTGAACGGCGTACGGCTCGTGCCCAGGATGGTGCCGCCACGGGTAAGGATGCCGCTAAAATCGGCGGGCGTCATGACGCGGAACCGGCTGTAGATAAGGCCCTGGTAGCCGTCCTCAAAACCATAGATCTCAATAGGCTCTTCGCTATTGGTCATAAGCGTTTTGACAATGCCGCGCATGGTGGCGTTGAGCGCCTGGCAGTCGCCGCCACTGGTAAGAAGACCGATCCTAAGCATGATGAATCCTTCCGGGCAAGTTATAACATGCACATAAGTTTACCCCCGCACACTGTTGATACGGGGGTAAAACGTGTTAGCTCAAGCGTATAGAAATGTAAACAACGTCAGGGAGCGTAAGGTCGACGGGCCTGGGTCCTTACAGTGCGAAGGCGTCGACGTCGCCCCAGTGGCGGCGCAGCGTAATGGCGGCGGCGGGTTCGGTATTGTCAAAGACGACCGACCATTGCGTATTGCTGGTGATGTCTTTCGGATTGGGTTCTTGCGCTGCAGCGCGTAGGGCCTTCCAAGCGACTGCCTCGTCTTGGGCACCGACATGGGCGTCAAGGACATCGGCGATTGCGATGGCGCGCTCTTTACCATGGCCCAGCTCGCCATTCTTTTGGTTGGGCAGCACTTCGTCGCCATAGCAGGCGTAGAAGTTCGTAACCTGGCGTACAGGAGTCGCTTTGAAAGCGCGGTCCGGATCGTGCGGATCCCACTCTACTACGCGCGCGTCACCGGCGGCGTCGTTGATAAAGAAGTGGTAATCGCGTCCTGCCATAGCGTGCATGTCGTAGGCGGAAAGCAGGTCGACAGCTTCTTGCGTGGTGGCGGCACGGTCGAGCACCAGACGGATGGCGAGCGAGGTATTGATGACGGGGCGTTGCGCGTCCTGGTCACAGGGCTTGGAATCCAGGGTGAGTACGGCAATGGACACGCCGCATTCGTTAACACCGTCGAGCTGGGCAAACGGGCCCATGAGTGCGGAGGCGCGTCCGCCGACGGAGTCAAGCGGAGTGTTATCGCCCAGGTTGTTAAGGGCGGCAAACCCGATGGAAGCATAGCCGCCGCGTGGGTGATTGCGCACCAGCAGCGCCGAGGTGTCGTCCTTAAAGTCGTAATTGCGACCGGTGCGCACGCGGCCTTCGGCATCTACGGCGACAAAAGCGCTGCAGGCAAACTGGGGCGCCTGGACATGTGCCGGCACACCGGGCAGCACCTGCGCCACCACGGCATCGATGTAGGCCTGGTCGTCGCGCACGCCAGCGGCGATGATGCGATCAAGATCGTAGTCGTAGGCGATGTCGATTGCGTACAGGTCATAGCCATCCGCGTAGCCGGTCAAGCGTTTGAGCGACGCGGCGGACTTGATTTGCTTGTGATAAACGATACCGGTGGCAGCGGCAAGGCCGACGGCGACTCCCGCGACACCGCAGGCGATGGCAATGTTACGTGGCTTCATGACGGCTCCTCTCGTCCTGTTAGCGCAATTGTCGCAAAAGGGGCGCGGGCATGATGGCTCAACTTGGTGAGCGGCGCGGGATTAAGCACGGAATGAAGAGTGCGGCGCTGGCGCGGCGGGGTATGCTGGAAGGGGACCATCAACCCAGCGAAAGGGGAGAGCATGACGGATCAGGAAACGCCCGAGCGCGCGCATGTGACGGCCGATGATATCGAGGCCGCCAACGACCTTATCGACTTTATCGAGGCATGCCCCAGCATGTTCCATACGGCGGCGACCATTATGGCCGAGCTCGACGAGGCGGGCTTTACCTACCTGCCCGAGAATGCGGCGTGGGACATCGAGCCGGGCGGGCGTTATTACACGCAGCGCAACACCTCGAGCGTTGTTGCCTTTAAGGTGGGCGAGGACCTGGCTGCTACGTGGGGCGAGGACGGCGTTGCCGGCGACTATCATTTTCAGCTCACGGCGTCGCACAGCGACTCGCCTACGTTTAAGGTTAAGGCCGTCCCCGAGCTCGACGGCGCGGGCGAGACGCTGCGCCTGAACACCGAGGCCTACGGCGGCATGATCGACTACACCTGGTTCGATCGTCCGCTGGCGCTCGCGGGCCGCGTACTGGTGCGCGAGGGCGACCGTATTGAGAGCCGCCTGCTTACCACCGAGTGCGAGGTTGCCATTATTCCGAGCCTTGCCATCCATATGAACCGTGGCGTTAACGAGAGCTTTGCTCCCAACCGAGCCGTTGACCTGTGCCCGCTCATCAGCGCCGGTGAACTCAAGCAGGGAGATTTTGACGCTCTGATTGCCGATGAGCTGGACGTTGAGCCCGAGCAAATTTTGGGCCGCGATCTGTTCTTGGTCAATCGTCAGGATGCGCGCATTTGGGGTTGGGCCGACGAGTTTATCTCGACGCCCAAGCTCGACGACCTGGCCTGCGCCTACACCTCGCTGCAGGCATTTTTGGGTGCCGAGAACGCGCACGACGTTTCGGTCTTCTTGCTGCTTTGATAACGAGGAGGTTGGCTCCGAGACCAAGCAGGGCGCCATGTCGACGTTCTTGGCCGATGCGCTGCGCCGCATTAACGGATCGCTGGGCTTTGACGACGAGTCGTACCATCGCGCCCTTGCCGCCTCGATGCTCGTGAGCTGCGACAACGCACATGCTGTGCACCCCAACCACGCCGAGAAGTGCGATGCCCGCAACCAGGTGGTGCTCAACGGCGGTATCGTCATCAAGGAGGCAGCCAACCAGCACTATTGCACCGATGCCTTTAGCCGCGCGGTGTTCCAAGCCATCTGCGATGATGCCGACGTGCCCACGCAGGCCTTCGCCAACAAGAGCGATATGGCGGGTGGTTCTACGCTGGGCAATCTGTCGAACATGCAGGCGAGCATGCATGCCGTGGACGTGGGCCTGCCGCAGCTTGCCATGCACTCGAGCTACGAGACCGGCGGCGTGCGCGACGTCATGTACGCCATCCGCGCCCTCACAGCCTTCTACGAGCGCAACCTAACCATCAACGGCGCCGAAAGCGTGGAGCTCTAAAACCTGCTAAAAGGGACAGGTTTATTATGCAGGTTTTATCTGGGCAAATGCCGCAAAGCCAACAGCTGGACAGAATTGTTATGACACCGCAGGTTGAGCAAGCGTCAGCGAGCGATGTCCAGAGCGAACAAGTTGGCATGAAAAAGGCAAGGCATAGACCTTCTGGTCATGCCTCGCCTTTTGAATGACAAATTGTCGCTCTGGGCGGCGCGCAGCGTCGACCGGTCCGCCGTTCGTTAGAACGGCGGAACCCTAATGTTCGATCCAGCAACGCAGGGTCTCGCCGGCTTGCAGGTGACGCAGATTCTCCGCGGCGATGTCGACGACGTTGTTGAGCGTGGCTGCCAGGTGGAACCAGCCGGAGACGTGCGGCGTGATGAGCATGTTGGGCGCATCCCACAGGGGGCTTGTCTCAGGCAGCGGCTCGGGGTCGGTGACGTCGACCGCGGCGCCGGCGAGATGTCCCGACTCCAGGGCGGCAACCAAGTCGTCGGCGACCACAAGGTCGCCGCGGCCGCCGTTGGCAAAGAAGGCACCCGGTTTCATCGCGGCAAAGAACTCGGCATTTGCAATGCCGCGGGTCTCGGGCGTACTGGGCATAAAGGATGCGACGACGTCTGCCTCCGCCAGACGCTCAGACAGGGCGTCCATGCCGTCCATGTCCTCAAACACAATGGGGTAGACGAGCGGGTGGCGCTTGATGCCGCGGACGTGCGCACCCATGTTGCGGCAGAGCGTGGCGAAGTGGCCGCCGATATCGCCCGCGCCCAGCACCAGCACATTGGCATTTTTGAGCGAGGTAACCGGCCCCAAATCCTCCCAGCGATGCTCGCGCTGCAAGTCGTGATAGCCGGGCAGGCGCTTCATCATAGAAAGAACCATGGCAAACATGTGCTCGCTTACGGCCTGACCGTAGGCGCCCACCGAGCAAGACAGTTTGGCGTCGGCTGGTACGGTGCCGGCGGCAAGGTAGTCGTCATAGCCGGCGGTCTGCAATTGCAACAGCTGGAGATGCTCGCATGCGGTAAGCAAGGCAGGGTCAATGTTGCCCAAGATCACGTCGGCGTTGGCGACCTGCTCACGCGTGGCGGCGTCGGAGCTCGTGTAGATAAAGTCCTCGCCCGGAGCGCTCGACTCAAGAATTGCGCGATGGCGGTCGTTGACAGGCAACAAAACCAGGATGTTCACAAGCAGTCCTCTCCGCTCGACCTGCCAAAAAGGGACAGGTTTATTTTGGCAGGTTTTATCAGGCAAAACGTTCAAATAAAACGCCGGGCTTCGCGATGGTTAACATATCCATCGCGAAGCCCGGCGCATCCACGGCTACCAGCTCAACAGCTCGTAGCCGTCCTCGGTCACCACGAGCTGTACCTCGCACTGGGCCGAATCGCTACCGTCCTTGGTGCGCACGCACCAGCCGTCACCCTTGCTAATCTTGATGTCGGGCGCTCCGGCATTGACCATGGGCTCGATGGTAAAGACCATGCCCGGAGCCATGATGGTGTCCACATCGGGCGCCTCGGTGGTAAAGCCCACAAACGGGTCCTCGTGGAACTCCTTACCGATGCCGTGTCCGCCGTACTCGCGCACTACACTAAAACCGGCGTCCTCGACCGTCTTTTGCACGGCCTCGGCCATCACGGACAGCGGCAGCCATGGCTTGACGGCCGCCAGACCCGCCTCCACGCTGGCGCGGGTGACGTCGACCAGGCGCTGGCGCTCGGCAGATACCTCGCCGATGCAGAACATGCGGCTCGAATCACTAAAGTAACCGTCCAGGATCGTGGAGCAGTCCACGTTGATGATATCGCCCTCGTGCAGCACATCCGCATCGCAGGGGATACCGTGGCAGACGACGTCGTTGATCGAGGTGCACACGCTCTTGGGGTAGCCCTCGTAGTTGAGGTCTGCCGGCGTGCCGCCGTGCTCGACGGTGTAGTCGTAGATCATCTGGTCGATCTGGTTGGTGGTCATGCCTGCGGCGATATGCTCGCCCACATAATCGAGCACGCCCACGTTGATGGCGGCCGAGCGCTTGATGCCCTCGATATCGGCGGGAGTCTTGTAGAGCGTGCGGGGCAGAACCTCCCAGCCCTCTTCCCACAAGCGCTCGAGGCGCTCATCAAAGGCGCTGTGGCATTTCTTATATTTTTTGCCGCTGCCGCACCAGCAAGCGTCGTTGCGGCCAGGCACGGGTCCTTTGTCATACATGGCTAACTTCCTTTCATCCGCAGCTAGTATAGCCCACCCACGCGTCCATAAAAGTTGCGGTGATATAGTTCCGATTTAAGCGGTTTAACAGCATAAACAGGAACTATATCACCGCAACTGATGGAGTGGGATGGCGGACACTGGCTGCTGCGTGGTTTTGCTAGTAGCCTTGATTATCATTTTCATTGCAACAGCCTCAGGACTCAGCGCAACGCGTTGCGCTGAGTCCTGAGGCGCGAATCCGGGTAGGCAACCCCAGAGGGGCCGGAATCCCCCGGCCCTCGATGGAGGGAGGCCGGCATGTCCAGACCGAGACCGTCCGGAAGGTCGTACGGGAGGCTCACGAGGCACGAGAGGAACGCGATCGAGAGAATGCTCGACCGCAACCGAAGCGCCCGCGAGATCGCCGCGGAGCTCGGCAGGTCGCCCTCGACCGTGACCAGGGAGGTGGCGGCGCACCGCTACGTCACCGCGCCGCGCTCGCGCTACGGCGAGCCCGCGCCCGAGGACCTCTCGGGGGGCCTGCCCCAGGCTCGCCGCATGGCCGAGGTGCTGCAACGGCTGCTCGCACAGGAAGGGCTACGGCTGCTCGAGGAGGCCCAGGGTGTTCTACAGCGCCAGGAGGGCGCAGGAGGCAGCCGACGCCGAGCTCTCGTCGAGCAGATCCGGGATAGACGAGACCGAGGAGGGCGCCGCCGCCAAGCTCGCGGCCATCAGGGGCGGCCTCGCGCGCGGGCTCTCCCCGCAGCAGATAGCGGCGACGACCCCGGCCTCAGCGCCGCCACCGTATACAGGTGGGTGGACGCCGGCTACGACGGCATGACGAACATGGAGCTCAGGCGCAAGGTCGGCTACAGGCCGAGGTCGCACCGGGCCCCGAAGAGGGCGACGCACCACTCGGCCCGCAGGTCGCACGCGGCGTTCCTCGCGCTCGGCGAGGACGCCTGCGCCGCGGCCTGGGAGATGGACACCGTCGAGGGCGCCAGGGGCGACTCCGCCAGGCTCCTCACGCTCCTGCACCGCCCGAGCCGCTTCCAGCTGGCGCTGCCGCTGCCGGACGGCTCGTGCGCCTCGGTCCTCGCGGCGCTCTCGTCCCTGCGCGGGGTCCTCGGCGAGGACGGCGCGAGGCGCGCCTTCGGCGCCGTGCTCACCGACAACGGGAGCGAGTTCGCCGACGAGGGCGCCATCGCGGCGCTGCTCGGCGAGCGCGACGGCGAGACCAGGCTCTTCTACTGCGACCCCGGCAGAGCCAACAGAAGGGGCGCGTGCGAGAAGAACCACGTGGAGATCAGAAAGCTGCTGCCCAAGGGCGCCGGGGTCAGGTTCGACCGGCTGACGGCGGCGGACTGCGCGCTGCTGATGTCGCAGGTGAACTCCGAACCGAGGGGGCGCTCGGGTTCCTGACGCCGGCGCGCGTGCTGCGGATGGCCCTCGGGGAGGATGCCTCCGCCCTCATGGACGCGTTCGGGGCGGAGGAGCTGGCGCCCGGCGAGCTCGACCTCACGCCCGGCTGCATCGACAGGGCCAGGGCCGCGAGGGGCGAGGGGCCGCTGGCGGGATAGCCGGCGCGCCGGGGCATGGGCCGGAGGGCCCGTTGCGCTGAGTCCGGAGCGGCTGCGCGGCGGGCTGGCGGAGCATGCCGCGGCAGGGCGGGGACGCCGGCCTCCACAGCCTCTCCACCTGCGGAAACGAGGCGACGGCCAGGTGCCGGGAGCTAGTTCCGCGTTGCGCTAGCTGCGGAAACGCGGGGTCCGTTCAAGCTGTTGCGTTGAGATTGAAAATCAACCGTTTTGCTAGTAGCTCACCTGGCAGGGAATGCCGAGGGTTTGGACGCGCGCGGCAATGGCGTCGAGCACCTCAGGCGCCGCTTTGGCAAGGCCGGCGATCGGCGTCTCGCGCGCCACCGTGTAGATGGTCGCTTCTTGTGGGCGAATGCGCTCAAGCGCCGCGAGCCAGGGGCCGACGTACTCCTCGCCGGTGTTGTCGATAGACTTGCCCTGATACTCGCCGGTCAAAAAGATCGTCTGGATAATAACGTGACCGTTAAAGCTTGCGAACGTCTCGATCTGGTGCTCGACGTTGTAGGGGCCAACGGGCTGGTCGAGCAGCTGGATAAACGCCGAGTCGACGGTATCGAGCTTAAGAATGTTGTCGTCGACCATCATGAGCGCGTCGTGCACCTGGGGACGGTCGGCGCGCGTGCCGTTGGAGAGCACGGCGATCTTGGAGTTTGGGGCAAGCTCGTCGCGCAGCGCGACGGCGGCAAGCTCGTCGCGCAGCGCGACGGCGCCGGCGATGGCCTGCGGAAACTCCGGTGCGGCGGTGGGCTCGCCGTTGCCTGCGAAGGTGATCACATCGGGGAGCTCGCCCTCGGCTGCCATCTCGCGCAGCTTTGCCTCGAGCGCGTCGAGTACTACGGCGGCCGTGTTGTACGGCTCATGGCAGGGGCGCTCGGCATTGAGGCCGTTTTCGCAGTACATGCAGTCGAACGTGCAGATTTTGCCGCTCGCCGGCATCATGTTGACGCCGAGCGAGAGACCAAGGCGACGGCTGCGAACGGGCCCAAAGATGGGGCTGGCATTCAAAAACGTAGACATAGGCATATGCTCCTCAAGACAATTGTGCCTAAGCATAGCATCGGCTCCAAAGCAAGGTGCGGGCTCTTGCTTTACAAGTTTCGTTTTTTCACGTCGCTCATGATGCCGTGCCATGAAAAGCCTCGGGTCGGGTACAGTTAATCTGTTAACAAGGCGTAAGGCAATGCGAGTCTATCCAACCGCACTGACGTGCAACTGGATGGGCATTGATGATGGGGGCGCAACATGGATTTTACGGTCGAGAATGCGGGCACCACGATTGCCTGTCGCGAATATGCCGGCCCGGATGTGTCGCCTGATACTCCTGCCTTGGTGTGCGTGCACGGCGCTTGTGTCGACGGCACATTTTTCGACGGCATCGCTTGTGAGCTCAGCCGCAACTACCGCGTAATTGCCTACGACCGCCGCGGCTGCGGTGGCAGCAGCGATGCGGCAGACGGCAGCTATGATCTTGCCGCTCAGGCCGCCGACCTGCAAGCCGTGATCGAACACGTTGGCGCTCCGACAAATGTGCTTGCGCATAGCGCCGGTACGTTGGTGGCGTTGGAGCTTCTTCGCACCGAACCCCATCTCGTCGCCCGTGCGATTCTGCATGAGCCGGCTGTGTCGGCCGAAGGCGTCGGTATGGGCGCAGCTCCGGTTTTGCTCGATATGATTGCGGCTGGAAAGGTTTCAAGGGCGCTCCGGCTTTTCTTGGGAGCCCTCGGCGACTTGGACCCCGAGGCTCCTGGGACGACCGAAGCGGAAGTCAGGCATGCCCTGCGCAACGGCCGTAGTTTCATGGCAAACGAATACGGGATTACTATGACCTGCGTTCCCGATTGGGATAGCGTTCGCGCGTCGAAAACGGTGGCCGCCGTGCTCCTGGGTGAGCTCTCGGTCGGCACGCCCCGTGAGGCTGGTACGAGGGTGGCGGCTGAGCTTTTGGGCTGTCCACTCGTAATGGTTCCCGGCGCGCACAACGGCCTGCGCGATCGCCCGACAGCGGCTGCCCAGACTGTCCGTGGCATCCTGGGGTTCTAACAGCTGCAAAAAACAAAACAGGCTTCACTCACAAACGTTTCGGCCGTGTTAACAAATGTGCTCAAGACCTCACGTCTGCGGCTTCAATCGCGCCGTCTGCCAACTCATAAAAATGTAACAGCATTCACGTGCTTACCTGCATCGGCAAGGTGTTACCCTTGTAACATTTGGAACCCACCGCTACCATGCGAAACTATCGAAAGGGCCCCATATGCTCAATAGTCACGAGGTCAATCTAACCGACGAGGAGGCTGCCGCCGAGGTCGCCCGCGTCGCGAAGACCTACCCCGTGGTGCGTTTGCTGTCGGCCGATCAGATTAAGAGCGAGCCTAACTGCCTGCTCGCCGGCAATCGGTGCCCTTGTCTGCGCCAGTCAAGTCTTGAGGCCTTGGCAGGTTCCGATGATGTATCGGAGCAGCTACTCAATGATGGTACCGAGTATCGCGCTCGCCTGCGCCCTCTGAAGGTCGAGGGCGAGCCTCACGTCCTGCTGATGGTGCGTCCGATTGATGAGCAAGAGGCTGCAGAAGAGGACCTTGTCTACACCGACGTGCTGACGAATGTGCACAATCGCCGATATTACGAGGAAAAGCTCCGTAGCGCCCGCATGAAGGCCGGCGTTGCGGTGATTGACCTTGATGATTTTAAGGTCTTCAACGATACGTGTGGCCGTCATGCCGGTGACCTTGCGCTCGGTGCTGTGGCGACGGCCATACGCAGCGGAATTCGTTCGACTGACGAGCTTGTGCGCTATGGCTGCGACAAGTTTGTGGTCGTCATGCCCAATATTCCCTCCGATGACTTCACCCGTCGTCTGCATCAGGTATCCGATGCCGTTCATGCCACGATTATTCCGGGCCATGAGTACGTGAGCTTGACGGCATGTGTTGGTGGCGTTCGCATTCATGGCGAGACGGTCGATGAGGGCGTTGGCCGCGCTGTCCAGTTACTGAGCCGCGCTAAGACAAAAGCCGGTACGGTCGTGACCGATGCCGAATCCATCGAGGCCTTCCAAAGCGAAAGGCCTTTGGTGCTTATCGTCGATGACTCCGAGATGAACCGAGCCATTCTCAACGAGATGCTCAAGGACGAGTATTGCATCCTCGAGGCCGAAAACGGTCGTACGGCGCTCGATATGGTCGACCGCTATGGCGATGAGTTGTCGCTCGTGCTGCTGGACATTGTCATGCCGGGCGTGAGCGGCTTTGAGGTGCTGGCCGATCTGTCGCGCCGATCGGTTGTTGACAATCTGCCTGTCATCATGATTTCGAGTGAAGAATCCGACGATGTGGTTCTGCGTGCGTACGAGCTGGGCGCCTCGGACTATATCAGCCGCCCGTTTGACGCCCGTGTCGTGCGCCGTCGTGTAAGCAACACTATCCGTCTGTACGCCAAACAGCGCCGCCTGACGAGCCTGCTGTCCCAGCAGTACAACGAGCGCGTCAAGAACAGTCGCATGCTCATCGACATCATGGCCGGCGTCATGGAGCTTCGCAACGGCGAGAGCGGCAGGCACGTTACGAACATCGAAAAGCTGACCGAGCTGCTGCTTGACTGTCTAGTCCAGCGTAGCGACGCCATCTTCCTTGACAATGAGGAACGCTCCACGATTGCCCTGGCTTCGGCGCTGCACGATATCGGCAAGATGTCGATTGACGATGCGATTCTCGGGGGAAATGATTCCCTTTTTTGGATGACGCAAATTGATTTAAGCGCCGTCTCCGGCCCCGTGTCCTCTTCTAGCCCGGTCCGTCTTTCCCCTCAGCTCGTTCATCTCCTCCAGCTTCGACATGTCCAGGTACCTCCTCTTGCCCCACTCGTGCTCCACTATGTACTTCAGCCTCGCCGTCACCAACATGAGGGCCGAATTGCCGTCTGGGAAGGTCCCGACGACCCTCGTCCTCCTCCTGATCTCGCGGTTGATGCGCTCGATCCCGTTGTTCGTCCTGATCCGGCGCCAATGCTCCGGCGGGAATTCCGTGTAGGCAAGCGTCTCGGCGAACCCGTCGCGCACCGTCCTCGCGGCCGCCCCGAGCCTCATCGACTCCAGCTCCTCCGCCACCTCCTCGGCCTTTCTGGCGCATGCCTCGCGCGATTCCTGCGCGTGGATCGCCTTCAGCATGCGCGCCGCGGCCTTCCGCCTGGTCACGGGGACCCTTCCCAGCACGTTGCGGTAGAAATGCACCGTGCAGCGCTGGTAGCGGGCCCCGGGGAACACCTCCTCGAGCGCACCGAGCATCCCCGCGCACTTGTCGCCGGTGACGAGCCGCACGCCGGAGAGCCCGCGCCTCTTGAGCCAGGAGAAGAACTCGCGCCAGGACTCCGCGGACTCGGTGTACCCCTCGGAGCAGCCGATGACCTCCCGGTCGCCGGCGGAGTTGACGCCGATGGCGACCAGCACGGCCACGTTCTCGTAGGACCCTCCCCAGCTGCGCTTGAGGTAGATGCCGTCGACGAAGACGTAGGGGTAGCCGCCCTCGAGCGGCCTCTGCCGCCATGTCTCGATGGACGCGAAGGCCCTCTCGTTGAGGTTGGAGACGGTGCCGGAGGACACCGGCGCTCCCCACAGGAGCTCGGAGACGTCCTCGATCCTCCTGGTCGAGACGCCCGCCAGGTACATCTCGACGATGGCCTCCTCGACCGAGGTCTCGCGCCTGCGGTAGCGCTCGATGACGGCCGTCTGGAAGGTCGCCCCGCGGAGCTTCGGCACGCTGAGCTCGACTTCCCCGGCGCCCGTGACGAGCCTCCTCGTGTAGTGGCCGCTGCGGTAGGCCCCGGCCCGCGGCCCGGCCCCGTCCTCGTCGAGCAGTGCGTTGAGCGGCCCCTCGACGGTCTTCCTCACGTCGTTGCGCAGCGACGTCGACTGATACGATGCAGACACGGCCCGTGCGTCGGTGATTTGTTGTTTAGTCGCTAGAAATCATATGACGGTCTTCCTCACCACGATGTCGGCCCTTTTGGGCTGTGTGCCCCGGCCATGTCGTTGCGCAGCGACCATCCGGCGGGTCGACTGATACGGTTCGTTCGCGAGCCTGCTTAACGGCCCTGCCTGACAAACGACTTCCACGGTGAAGTTTGTTGTTTAGTCGCCAGGTGTAATGCCATTGCACGCCCAAGCAGAACGGCTGGCCCTCGACCTCGATGCACTCGGGAACGCCATCGGTTGCCAATTTGCGACCAAAACTATCGCGGATCTCGCAGCAGAGGGTGGGGTCGTAGGGTCGATCATCGCCCCAGCGCTTGGGGTTGACGTCCGGGCCGCCGGGAATGGCGATGCCGTCGGCGATATCGACGTAATGACGGATAACCTCAATGTCCTCGGTGATGGACATCTGCAGCGGTAGGCCGCCGGCGGCAAGGATGGCGTCGACAAAGACACTTGCGATTTCCTCGTTGGGGGAGAGCATCTCGGTTAAAAACGGCTTTGCCTCTTCCCAGCGCGGTGCGACGAGGATGAGTGGGCGGTCGGCGGGGGCGACGTCGACGTGCGGGGTGTAGGACGATGAAGTACGAGTTCCGATCATTGGTGTTGCTTTCGAATCTAAAGGTGACAGGGCGCATGGGAGATGTGGGACAACACTTCCGATGGATTTGTCCCACGGGGTGGCTGGTTAGTGGCCCTTGATGGAGTTGAGGAAGTCCTGGGCGCGCTTGGTCTGGGGGTGGTCGAAGAACTCGTCGGGCGTGCCGGTTTCCACGATCTGGCCGTCGGCCATAAACACGACGCGATCGGCCACGCGGCGGGCGAAGTTCATCTCGTGCGTGATGACGATCATCGTCATGCCCTGCTGGGCCAGACGGACCATGACCTCGAGCACCTCATTGATCATCTCGGGGTCAAGGGCGCTCGTGGGCTCGTCAAAGAGCATGGCCTTGGGTTGCATGGCAAGCGAGCGGGCGATGGCCACGCGCTGCTGCTGGCCGCCCGAGAGCTGTGCGGGCACCTTATCGGCCTGCTCGGCAACGCCCACGCGGCTCAGCAGGTCCATGGCGCGCTCACGAGCCTCGTCCTTGGAGACGCCCAGCACGTCGACCGGCCCCAGCATGACGTTTTGCAGTACGGTCATATGTGCGAACAGGTTGAACTGCTGAAACACCATGCCCAGCTCGGCACGCATGCGGGCAAGATCCTTGCCTTCCTGCGGCAGGGGCTCGCCCTCGATGAGAATCTCGCCCGAGTCGATGGTTTCCAGGCGGTTGATGGTGCGGCACATGGTCGACTTGCCCGAGCCCGAGGGTCCGATCACAACGACGACCTCGCCGCGGTCGACCGAGAGATTGATGTCGTTGAGGACGTGCAGGTCGCCATAGTGCTTATCGACGTGCTTGAGCTCAATCAGCGGCTGATTGCCGGTAGAAGAAGTGCTCTGTGCCATGGTGCTCGGCTCCTTATGACTCGAAATGGTAAAGCGTTAGCGGATGATGGTCGCGCCGGTCTTGTGCGAAACATAGACAGCGGCCTTGTTGATCGCGACGTTGATGAGGATGTAGATGACCGCGATAACCAGGTAGACCGACACGAGCGCGTCGTAGTTGGTAATGAGCACGCGGGCGTTTTGCATGAGGTCGGGGTAGCTCACTACATAGGCGACGGTGGTGTCTTTGACTACGACCACGAGCTGCGAAATCAACGACGGAATGATAAATCGAATCGCCTGCGGCAACACGATTTTAAAGGTGATTTTGGCCTTGGAGAGACCGAGCGCCTGGGCGGCCTCGACCTGGCCGCGCGGCACGGCATTGACGCCGGCGCGGAAAATCTCGGCCAGCACGCCGGCCGCAGCGAGCGCGACAGGCAGCGTGAGCATCCAAAACGACGGCAGCGCGATCTTGTACTGGGGCAGCACCAAAAAGAAGAAGTAGATGAACAGCAGGCTCGGCACGCCGCGGAAGAAATCGGTGAGCACGCGGCAGACCGGCTGCAGCGGCTTAATGTCGCTGGTACGGCCGAGCATAAGGGCTAGGCCCAGCACCAGCGCGATGGCGCCAGCGGTGAGTGCGACTTTGACGGTGCCCTCAAAGCCGGCAAGCAGGAACTTCCAGGTGGTGAGGTGCGTAAAGAAGTACCAATAGTGGACCGAAAGCTGGCCGGTCACATAAAAGCGCTGCAGTACCAGAGCGATGAGCGCGGCCACGGCAACGAGCGAAATGGCGGTGCCGATGCGAATCTTGGCGCGCATCTTGGGGCCGGGAGCCTCGTAGAGCGCATCGCGCATGGTAAGTGCAGGGGAGGAATGCTTGCTCATCGGAGGATCCTCACCTTCTTATCGATATAGTTGCCAATGTGGCTCACCACAAAGGCCGTGCCCAGGTAGCCGAGCGCCGAGATAAAGAACGCGGCGACGCCGCCGAGCGAGCGCGTGTTGATGTAGCTCACCACGCCGGTGAGCTCCTGCGGCTTAAGCGGCACCTGACTGCCGAGCGCGGTGGTGAGCATGACGGCGATAAAGAGGTTGGTCATGGGCAGCACGCTCGAGCGCAGCGCCTGCGGAATCACGATTTTGGCGAGGATACGGTTAAAGCTCATGCCCAGCGAGCGGGCGGCTTCCACCTGGCCGACGCCTACGGTGTTGATGCCGCTCATAAAGTTCTCGGAGCCAAAGGCCGAGCCCAAAAGGACCGTGGCGACGATAACGCAGGTGCGGTAGGGCAGGACGACCTTGAGCGGCGGCAGTGCGTAGACGACGATAATGAGCAGCGCGATGCCGGGGATGTTACGGAAGACCTGGACATACAGGTCGCCAAAGACGCGCAGCGGCTTGAGCGGCGACACGCGCATCACGGTGACGGCGACGGCCAGCACCATGGCGATGACAAACGACTCAAGCGTCATGCCCCAGGTTGCGAGCAGCGCGTCGATATAGTTCTGGCCATAGAGCGACCAGAGTTCGGAGAGACTCATGCGGACCTCCCGCCGATAAGGAAAGGGGCTCCCGTGTGTACGGAAGCCCCGACAACTCAGTAAGGAAACAGTTTATCGCAATAAAGCACATCGTGCGTTTCCGTATGGTTTCGTTGCGGCCGTTACTAGGCTCGCTGTCTAGGCGCCGATCTCGGGCAGCTCGGGAACATTGGTGTCGCCCGTACGGTCACCGATGCAGATCTGCCACAGCTCGGTCCAGGTGCCGTCGTCCTCGATCTTCTTAAGGAAGTCGTTGACAAAGGCGACGCCGTCGGAATCGAGCGGCAGGCCGATGCCGTAAGGCTCCTTGCTGCCGAAGGGCTTGCCGGCGATCTTGTACTTGCCGGGCTCACGAACCAGGGCGCTCTGCTGCATGTTGTTATCGATGACGTAGGCATCAACGCGACCCTGCTGGAGTGCCTGGCGGGCCTCCTCGTCGGTCTTGAACTCCTGCTGGCTGGCCTTGGGGGCGAACTCCTCCAGGATGGCGGGGCCGTTGGAGCCGGACTGGACGGCGACGTTCTTGTCGGCCAGGTCGTCGACGCTCTTGATGTCGTCGTTATCGGCGAGCACCAGGATAGCCTGCTGCGTGTAGTAATAGGGACCGGCAAAGGAGACAAGCTTCTTGCGCTCGTCAGTGATGGTGTAGGTGGCAAAGACGGCGTCGACCTGGCCGTTCTGCAAGACGGACTCGCGCGTGTCCGAGGTCACCTGGGTGATCTCGACCTTGTTCTCGCCCAGAATGTAGTTGGACAGGAGCTGTGCGATACCGGCGTCGAAGCCGCGGGTCTGACCGTCTTTCTCGTTGAGGAGGGAGAAGAGCGTGGAGGTCTGAACGCCACCGATCTTAAAGACGCCGGCGTCCTTGACGGCCGTGGCCCAGGTGCTGGCGGCGATGACATCGTCATCGGCCTTGGGGCCGTTGTCGACGAGCTTGTCGAATGCCTTGGCGTCGAGCGTGGCGGAAACCTCGGTATCCTCGGAGCTCTTGGAGGAACCGGCGGCGGAACCCTTGTCGGCCTCGGCGCTGGTGTCAGAGCAGCCGGCAAGACCAAGGCCGGCGACGGTTGCGAAGGTGGCGGCAACGAAGCCGCGGCGGTCGAGAACGACCTGCTGGGAGAGGTTCTTGCTCATGGTAGAACACCTTTCTCAATAAAATCCCTAGCGGTTGAGTAGAGTTATACCCTATCGCGCTCAAATGGGTCAACACGAAATAACTCAGAAACATACTTACCTTATGGGTTATTCTACCTACCAAAAAGGGACAGGTTAATTTTGGCAGGTTTTATCTGGGCAAACGTCAGTTATTACAGCTGAGAAAGCGCTTTGCGGACGGCGTGGTCGCTCGCAGCGGTCGCTATAATGGCGGCAACGCGACGCATATATAAGTAAGGAGATCGCGTATGAACGGTTATTCGTTTTTCGCGCCGACCATGACCTAAAACCGCCAAAAAGGGGACAGGCACCTTTGTGGCGGTTCTTGCAGATGTAGCTGCCTGCCTCGCTGTTTTGTCTCGATCTGTAACATCTGCAGCCATTTTTGCCGAGTAACTGTTACAGATTGAGATTTTCTCTTCAGGGGAATTCGAATGTCTCGATCTGTAACAGTTAGACGGCCAAAAGGTCTCTATCTGTTACAGATTGAGACAAAGGTCAGGGGCAAAGACGGTTTGTCTCAATCTGTAACAGGTAGACGAGAATTCGGGCCATAGATGTTACAGATTGAGATAATCGCGTCGCGAAAATAAAAACCTCCGCAGGGGGTGCTTCCCTTGCGGAGGTTTTTTACTCGTTGAGTAGCCTTACGGCTTCGGCGGCCATGTTCTCGACCGTCATGCCGTTCTGAGCGAGCAGCTCGTTGGGGTCGTAGCGGTCGGGGAAGCCCTTGGCGATGCCGAAGGTGCGCGTGCGCAACGGCGTGCAGGCCAGATAGCACGCCACGCGCTCGCCCCAGCCGCCGTCCAAGATGCCGTCCTCGAGGGTGACGACAACGCGATGCTCGGCGGCGAGGCTGTCGAGGAACTCGCGGTCGAGCTCAGTTGCATAGCGCGGGTTGACGAGCGTGGCCTCGATGCCGTACTCGGCAGCCAAGCGGTTTGCCACGCGCTCGCCCAGCTCAAAGAAATCGCCGAGCGCGAGCACGGCCACGTCGCGACCCTGGCGCACCACGTTGTAACGAACGGCGCCGTAATCGGCGTCCTCGGCAGGCGCCAAGTCGGGGCGGCTTACCAAGCCAATGCCCGGCACGCGAATCGCCACGGGATGCTCGCGGTGATCGAGCGACCAGCTCAGCATGGACAGATATTCCTCCATGCAGGCCGGCGCCAAGTAGTGCATGTTGGGAAGACCGCCCAGCATGGAAATATCAAAGAACGAAAGATGCGTCTCGGATGTGGTGCCAAAGATCGACGCGCCAAATACCAGGATGGTCGCCGGGGCGTCGTTGAGGCACAGGTCGTGCCACAGTTCGTCGTAGGCACGCTGCAAGAACGTACCGTACACGCCAAAGACCGGCTTGGCACCCGAGCGGGCGAGCGCGGTGGCAAAGGTGACGGCGTGCTCTTCGGCAATGCCCACGTCGACAAACTGCTTGCCTGCCGCGGCGCGAAGCTCGGGTGTAAAGCCCATGATGTAGGGCGTGGCGGCCGTGATGCCCACGACCTGCGGATCGCGCTCGATGGCGGCGCTGAGCGCCTCGCCCGTAATGTCGGCATAGGTGCGCGGCGCGGGCTCGCTCGGATGGCCCGGGCAGAGCTTGCGTCCAGTTGCCATGTCAAACGGACCCACGTGATGCCAGCGTTCGGGGTCGTTCTGGGCCGGCTCAAAGCCCTTGCCCTTGGCGGTGGAGACGTGCAGCACGATGGGATGATCGATATCGCGCAGTTCCTGCAGCGCGTCGACGAGGGCCAATACATCGTTACCGGTGTCCAGATAGCGGTAGTCGAGCCCCATCGCGCGGAAAACGTTGCGCTCACAGGTGCCGTTGCTGGCGCGTAGCTCGGCCAGATTGCGATACAGGCCGCCATGGTTCTCGGCAATGGACTGGTCGTTATCGTTGACGATGATGATCAGGTTGCTGTCGAGCTCGGCGGCATTGTTAAAGCCCTCAAACGCCAGACCGCCCGAAAGCGAACCGTCGCCAATGATGGTGATGACGTTGTACGCATCGCCCGCCAGGTCACGAGCGTGCGCCAAGCCGCAGCCCAGGCTCACCGACGTGGAGGTGTGGCCCATGGCGAACAGGTCGTGCTCGGACTCGTCAGGATTGGCAAAACCAGAGGCCTCGCCGTAGCGTGCCGGGTCGATATAAGTGTACGCGCGCCCAGTCAGCGCCTTGTGGGCGTAGGTCTGGTGCGAAACATCAAAGACAATCTTGTCGATGGGGGAGTTAAACACGCGATGGAGCGCAACCGTAAGCTCAACGACGCCCAGGTTGGGGGCAACGTGCCCGCCGACGGCGGCGGAGCTTTCGAGGATGGCGTGGCGGATCTCGCCGCAGAGCAGCGGAAGCTCGGCGCGATCGAGAGCCTTGACGTCCTCGGGCGTTGTCGTTTGCGTAAGCAGCATCGTTGTGGGTTACTCCATGCGAATCGTGCGCCGGCACTCCCTCGGCCGGCACAATTGCACAAGACAGTCTCGCACATTTTGGCGTTTGATATGTGACGGCGGCGCGGTAATTCGCCAACTGGTGGGGCAAAACGTTTTGTCCGATGCCATACTGGTAAATTCGATGATGATTTTATTCATTGCGCGCAGGCCGCGGCTTGCCGCCGAGCGCCGCCGGAAGGAGGCCGCATGTCCGATACCGTTCGTGCCGAGAAAATCGCGCGCGAGGTCGACGATGCCGCCCGTCAGCTTGCCCAGGCGGGCCGCTTGGACCTGATGCATGAGTTTATCCAACATGGCGATGTGACGGTCTATACGCATGTGACCTCGGTAGCGCGGGCAAGTCTGTCCTTTGCCGAGCGCCTGGGCCGCGTCGGTATCTCCGTCGACCGCTTATCGCTGCTGCGCGGGGCCCTGCTGCACGACTACTTTCTCTATGACTGGCACGATCCCGACCCAAGCCATCGACTGCATGGCTTTCGCCACCCGTTTTTTGCCCTGGCGCGTGCCGAGGAAGATTTTGAGCTGACGCCGCGCGAGCGGAATATTATCGTACGGCATATGTTTCCGCTGGTACCGGTGCCGCCGACGTGTCGTGAGGCATGGATTGTGTGCCTGGCGGATAAATGGTGCGCGCTGCGCGAGACGATTGCCGGCCGTCTGCCGCGCAAAGGCGGCGCGAACGATTTGAACGAGGGCCCGAGTGACGGCTCGAGCAAAGAATCGAACGAAAAGAGGAGTGGGTAGACGGTGGGAACCGCGATCGACATGGCATTTGACGGCGCGACGCTTGCCGCCTGTCCGCTCTCGGCGCTGGTACTCTCGTTTGCCTTCTACGGTTTTTGCGGCTGGGCATGGGAGTCGACAGTATGCGCCATGCTCAACCACGGACGCTTTGCCAACAGCGGCTTTTTGCTAGGGCCGTGTTGTCCCATCTACGGTGCGGGCGGCATTGCGTGCTGGTTGCTGCTGCGTGGAATCCCAGACGCCTCGAGCCAGTTTGTCGCTGCCGCGCTCGTATGCAGCGTGATCGAATATAGCGTGGGCGTGCTGTTGGAAAAAACGACGGGTGCCCGGTTTTGGGATTACTCGCATCTGCCGTTTAACCTGCACGGACGCATCTGCCTGTACTGGGCCTGCGCGTTTGGCTTGGGTGCGTTGTGTATTTGCCGTTTAGTGGAGCCGGCATTGCTGGGGCTGCTTGGCCATCTGCCGGTGCTAATCGTGCGCTTGGCCGCCTTTATCGTCGCGGTCGCGATGATGGTCGATGCGGTGTGCTCGTTGGCGAGCTGGCGGCGTCTGTCCGATCAGCTTGAGCGTGTGCGTGCCGACCTTGCCGACCGCATCAATGAGTCGCTTGCCGACGCCTCCGACTCTATGCTCGAACGTATTCCCGATTCGGCGATTGACTCGGTGGCGCAGACGCATATCCGCGGTCGCGCCGTTAACGCTTGGCTGGCCGAGCTGGGCGACGCGGCGCTCGATGCCCTGCGCGAGAAGACTTCGATGCCGACGTTTATCTCGGATGGTGCTCGCGGCCTGGCGCTCGCTGCCCGCCGCGTGGCCGATGCCGCGCCGAGTATGCCGCGTCCGTCGCTCGGTCGTCGCCTTGCCGGCAAGCGCATGAGCCGCCCGGTACCGAGCGTGTCACTCAGCCGCCGCGACCTACGCTTCTTTAACGCCTTCCCGCGTCTGCGCATCAATCGTTACGAGGGTGTCATTCGAGCTACCGACCTCCGCGACCGAGCCCGCGAGCTGTTCCGGCGCTAGCCAGAGCGGAGCCAAGCGCGCCCTTCTCGTTCGCACGTTTCCCGTTCGTTTCGCGTCCGTTGCCGCGCCGTTTCCAAGATTGCGGTGCCGTTTCCATTCGACAACGCAGCGTTTAACAACGCCGTATCTGGTCTACACCAGTTGCCCCTCGGCCGCATCATGAGCGCCGACAACGTTCATGCGACCAAGGGGGAGCGAATGTACGATACGGGATCGACAACGTTTATGCTCATCTGCACCATGCTCGTGTTTTTAATGACACCGGGTCTGGCGTTTTTCTATGGCGGCCTGTCCAGGCGCAAAAATGTCATCAACACCATGCTTATGTGCTTTGGCGCCATTGGCCTGGTTGGTGTGCTGTGGATTGTTGCCGGCTGGTCGCTGGCCTACGGTGGCGACGGTTCTAGCCCGTTTATTGGCGGCTTTGACCAGTTGCTGTGCCTGCCGGTGCTCAACCAGGTGCTGCAGGCGGCCGAGGGCAATGCTGCGGATGGTGCCGTCTACCCTCAGATCATCAACATCGCCTTCCAGATGGCGTTTGCCATGATCACCGCCGCTATCGTTACGGGCAGTCTGGCAGGCCGCGTTAAGTTTGGTGCCATGACGGCCTTCCTGGGCATTTGGCTGCTCGTGGTCTATGCGCCGCTCGCCCACATGGTTTGGGGCGGCGATGGTTCCTTTATCGGCGACATCATCGGCGCGCTCGACTTTGCCGGCGGCGACGTGGTACACATTTCGTCCGGTCTCACGGGCCTGATTCTCTGCTTAATGCTCGGCCGTCGTCGCGGCTTTGGCATGGTGAGCTACCGTCCGCATAACGTGCCGTTTGTGGCGCTGGGCGCCGGTCTACTTTGGTTTGGTTGGTTTGGCTTTAACGGCGGCAGCGAGTTTAAGGCCGACGCCGTGGCGGCACTCGCCATCCTCAACACCGTGACGGCCAGCGCGGCGGGCATGGTCTCGTGGCTTGTCGTCGAGCGCGTGCACACCGGTCGTCCCACGCTGGTGGGTGCTAGCACCGGTTTGGTTGCGGGCCTTGTGGTGGTTACGCCGGGTGCGGGCTTTGTCGAGCCGTGGGCGGCGCTGGTCATGGGCCTGATCGTATCGCCCGTCTGCTATCTGGCCATCAGCCATCTTAAGACCAAGTTCGGCTACGACGATGCGCTCGACGCGTTCGGTTGCCACGGTATCGGCGGCATCTTGGGCGGTGTGCTCACGGGCCTGTTCTGCGTGCCGGAGCTCTCGTGGACCGGTAAGGGCGGCCTGTTCTACACGGGCGACGTGTCGCTGCTTGTCTCGCAGGTTCTGGGCATTGTGGTGACGGTCGTTATTGTGCTGATGCTCGACTTGGTGATCGCCGCGGTGGTCAAGGCGCTGTTCCACGGTAGCCTGCGCGTGGACGAGGCCGACGAGGCACTGGGCCTGGATGCCAGCCAGCACGGCGAGAGCGCATATCCTTCTTTCTCCGGACTCGATTAGCAGCTTCCCCAAGCACCGCACCTTGCCGTTCAATCGTCGCTCACGTACTTAAGTACGCTTCGCTCCTCTTTCACGGCAATCTGCGGCACTTGGGAAACCTGCTAAGACCAGTCAGTTGAACTTATTGATCTCTGAGGTTGGTTTGCGGCACCTGGAAAACCCGTGCCATGTGAAGGGCAATTCATTTCTTTTATTGAAGAGAGGAATTTACTATGAAGAAAATTACGGCGATTGTTCGTGCCGAGAAGCTTGAGGTTCTTAAAGACGCGCTGTTTGCTGCTGATGTTCGCGGCATGACTATCAACCAGGTGCAGGGCTGCGGTGCGCAGCATGGCTGGAAGGAATACGTGCGCGGCAACGAGTTGCTCGTCAACACGATCCCTAAGGTGCAGTTCACCCTTATCTGCGCCGATGAGCACGTCGACGGCATTGTCGACATCATCTGCAATGCCGCCCGCACCGGTGCCGTCGGAGACGGCAAGATTTGGGTCGAGCCGGTCGAGGATGTTATCCGCATCCGTACCGGCGAACACGGCCCCGCCGCGGTGTAGAATCGACCGTCTGCCATCCGCAACGTTAAAATGCTGCAATGAGGCACAAGGCTTGCGTTGCGGATGGGCGGATTATGGGTCGCAATAAATATCCCGAGGAGACGGTCGCGAAGATTCTCGACGCGGCACTGGAGCTATTCTGCGCACAGGGTTATGAGGGGACGAGTATTCAAGATATCGTTGACCGTCTCGACGGCATGACCAAGGGCGCTGTCTATCATCACTTCAAGAGCAAAGAAGAGATTTTCAACGCCGCGTTTGATCGGGCGATGACTCCGATTGTTGAGCACCGCCGCTCGATGCTTGGCGTCGGTAATATGACCGGAGCCCAAAAGCTCAAGCGACTGTACGCTCCCGAGTCCGTTATTCCACAAATTGAGCTATGGGCACGTATGCGTCCTGCAGCAGATCCGGTAAAAAGCTCGCGCCTACTGGCGATGCAGTACCAGGGCTCATTTGACGAGTCGGCCGATGGCTGTCTCTTGCCAGTGATCGAGGAGGGCATCGCCGACGGCTCCATTGCGTGCGAATGCCCGCGCGAAGCGGCGGAGGCCGTATCGTTGTTGGCGAATCTTTGGCTGCTGCCATTGTTCCGTCCGCTCGAGCCCAAGGAGCGAATGCTCGCTCGCGCACAATGTTTGGCGCAGATGGCTGCCGCGGTGGGGCTCGATTTGGGTAATGAAGTGCTTCAGACAACGGCGCAGATTTGGGGCGTATGGGACCGCGCCGGGTGGTAATATAGATACCAACGGTATGTAATTGATTTGTGAGGATAGCCACGGCTGCCCTTTTCAAGTCATTAAATACATACTAGTGGTATGTATAGGGGGTGGGCTTATGGCTGGGCTGAGAGACGTCGGTGTCTCGTTGAAATCAAAAACAGTGCGGTCAATCAGGCTCGCGGAACTTCTGGTTGCGCAGCTGTGCACGTATTCGATGCTGTCGGCGCTGTGCTTTGCGTATCCACTTTACTTGTTCGATCGCAGTGGATCGTCAACGTTATATGGCGTCGTCGCGGCGATAGCGTTCATACCCGGCGTACTTGCAACTCCGGTTGGCGGAATCTTGGCGGATAGGGGAAGACATCGCGAGGTCCTCGTGTCCCTCGGCATTGCTCTGATGACTGCATCACTGCTGTCTATCCCCATGAAGCACTCATTGCCTCTTGCGGTCGTCGTAGTAGCGATACTTTGTGTTCAATATGGTTCTCAATCGCTGCTGAAGCCAATGCTCCAAATTGAGACGGTGCGCATGGCGGGTGAAGAGAAGGTTGAGCGGGCCACTGCATTGGTTTCGCAGATGACCATGGTGAGCAATATCTTGGGCCCTGTGGTCGGGACGGCAGTCTATGGGTACTTTGGCATCGATGCTCTTTGCACAACCGCGTCGGTGGCGTTTGCGATTTCAGCTCTCTTGTTTGGGGGCGCGCTCAAGCAAAATGCCTCATTTGAAACGATGGGAGACGGCGCGACTCGTACGACATGCCGAAACGATTTTCGGGAGTCGATTCGGTATCTGTTGCAAAATGCATTATTGGTCGCTGTGATTTTGCTTGCGGCAGTTTTGAACCTTGCGTTGGTTGGGCTAATGATTGGCGCTCCCATTATTGTTACAAAGCATCTCGGCATGCAATCGTCCTGCGTTGGGATAGTTGAGGTGGCTATGGGCTTGGGTGGTCTTGCCGGCAGTGGCTTGGTCGGCATTTGGCCGCATCGTTTTTCTTTCAATGGCATATGTCGATATGTTGCGATGATCTGTTTTGGAGTCGCACCGATCATTGTCACGCTACTGTTCGGCGCAGATGCATGCATGCTCACCGTGTTTGTGGTTGGTTCGGCATGGGTCATGGTGTGGGCGAGCATTGCGTCGGTTGAAATTATCGCGTTTGTTCAGCGGGCAGCGCCGACTGAGCTCTGCGGAAAAGTGCTTTCGGTCGTTTACATGGTCCTTTCCTGCGCAATACCTATCGGCCAATTGACGTACGGGGTTGCATATGATCGATGGACACCGGCGATTGTATTCGCAGCCATGTTGGCGGTGCTGACGTTGACGACGGCTCTGTTTTATCGGCTGAAAAATCGATTGCGGCGATTGTCTTAACGCGCTGGGGCACCGTGAATTTGTGAAGGCGGTGGTACGCCGCGCCGGGACGGCATTGTTTGGACATGCCTCTCCTTCGTCTACAATATCGGGCAGACGAAGGAGAGGCATGTCCATGATCAAGATGTTCGCGAGTGACTTAGACGGAACGCTGCTGAACGCCCTGCATGAGGCGGATGGGACCATCCGCCGTGCCATTCGCGAGCTGACCGAGGCTGGCCTGCATGTGGTTCCCGCGACCGGGCGCTCGACGTTGCCAATCGGCGAGCATGGCTTTACGGGCCTGGCGCTTGACGCCTGCTGCTCCAACGGGTCCATCGTGCGCGACAGCCACGGCGAGGTGCTCAAGACTTGGACCATCGATCCGCAGGTCACTGAGGAACTGCTCAAGGCGTTCCCGGACATTTGCTTTGATTGTTCCACGCCCGATGGCATGTTCTCGAGCGGATCGTTCGAGATGCATCAGGCGGGCTTTAAAAAGGACAGCCCTATCAAGCGCATCGTGATGCGCGGCATGCGTGCGCGTGGCGGGTACCACGAGGAACAGTACTTCGACCAGTCGATCGGTGACATCCTGCGCCACGATGTGTGCAAGATCAACTGTCGCGTGACCTCGCCCGAGCTGGAGCGCGACCTTAAGGCGTATCTGGCCGAGCGCTCGGACCGCGTGGTCAACGCGCCGTTCGATCCGGTGATGTTCGAGATCACGGACGCGGCATGCAACAAGGGCGAGAGCGTGGCCTGGCTGGCGGGCTACTACGGTATTGCCGAGGACGAGGTCGCGGTCTACGGCGACGGCGGCAACGATATCGCCATGCTCAAACGCTTCCGCCACAGCTATGCGACCAAAAACGCTAGCGATGCAGCTAAGGCCGCCGCGAGCGTGACCATCGGCAGCTGCATGGTCCATGCCGTCCCCAAACACATGCTCGCCACCATGCGCAAGCAAAACTCCCGCACCGTCATCGAATAATGTGACAAAGGGACAGCCCCTTTGTCACAGGGGCCTGTGTGCTTGGAATACGAACATATATTCGTATATATAACTAGGCTCTGGTAGAATCGGTATCGTTGACGGCAGTTCCATGTGCCGGGCAGCGCCCTCCATTTGATGGGAGGTGATGCCCATGACCGATTTGATTGATTTCGTGAGACTTCTGACCGCCGTGGTCTCGTTCTTCACGGCGCTTGTCGGCCTTTCCGAGGCACTCAAGCAGCGTTCGAAGCGCAACAGAAGGGGTCGCCGCCGCTAAGGCGTTGACCCCCTAATGCAAACAACGGCGCTGCCCAGCCAGCTACAACTTGGGCTGCCGTCGACACTATTCTACCCACGAATGACATTTTGGACAATCGGTAATGCCGCTCCAAAAGCCAGGCGGGTTGTGACAAAGGGACTGCCCCCCTCTGTCACATTCCAAATATTGCCTTTACGTGTTGGTGCACACGGTGTGCAATAATACTCGCACTGTGCAATAGCGCACAGGCTGAGTAACAAGGAGGACGCTTGTCCCAGCTCGAGAAATGCGATCGCCGGTCCCTTCGCTCGCAGCGTGCCCTTCGCCAGGCACTTGCCAGCGAGCTTGCCGAAAGCGGCGACCTTTCGCGCATTAATGTCGCGTCGCTCACCGAGCGCGCTGGCCTTACGCGCCGCACGTTCTATTCGCACTACCGCGATATCCCCGACTTTATCAATCAAATCGAGGACGGCTTGCTGGCCGAGATCCGTGAGCGCATTGAGCTCATCACCGCAGCTCAGCTGCCCGATCTCTATCACAATATCGACGAGCTCGAGCCGGCGCCCGGTTCGGTTGAGCTGCTGCGTTATCTTGCGGCCAACCGCGACTTAATCGGTGCGCTGCTGGGTCCGGGCGGCGACCAGGCCTTCATTAAAAGGATCATCGACACCGCGCGTGAGGCTGTGGTGCCGCGTGCGAAGACGGGCATTTTGGGCCTGGCGCTGGGCACGTTCTTTGACTACTACGTCACCTACGTCGTGAGCGCCGAGGTTGGCATGATTCAGCGCTGGTTTGAGCGTGGGCTCACCGAATCGCCCGAGGCCATGGCGCGCATTATGACGGTGCTCGCTTTTGTGCGCCCTGGCGACCTGTATGGCCAACCCATCGATATCAACGTGCCGGAATACGGCATGAAGTTATTGAATTTGCAGCTCGAGGACGCGGCCGACACCGCCGCAACCGTCGAGTCCAACAACTAAGAGGAGAGACAATGAGCAAACTCGTCGAGGGCGTCAAGGACCGCATGGTCGCCGCCGCACGCGAGGCCGCGCCCGCCGTGGTGGACGCCGCACAGAAGGCTGCGACCGCTGCTGCCGAGAAAGTCGCCGAGGCAGTTGCCGATGCCAAGAACGCGGCAGGGGAGACGTCCGCCGCTAGCGAGCTCGCCGCCGAGCCCGTAACCGCCGCCCACGCCCCCGAAGGCGCGATCTTCAACCCCGAGAACGCCCGCGGCAACCTGCACCTGGGCATCGACGTGGGCTCCACCACCGTCAAGCTCGCCGTGCTCAATGACGACAACCAAATTGTCTACGCCAAGTACCAGCGCCACCACACCGACGTCCGTGCCTGCGCCCGCGACCTGTTCGAGGGCGCTGCGACCGTGCTGCCGACGGCCCAGATGACCTGCGCCATCACCGGCTCGGGCGGCCTGCTGCTGTCCCAGTGGCTCGACCTGGAGTTTGTCCAGGAGGTCATCGCCAGCAAGCGTGCCGTCGAGACCCTCATCCCGGCCACCGATGTCGCCATCGAGCTAGGCGGCGAGGACGCCAAGATCATCTACTTCGACAACGGTATCGAGCAGCGCATGAACGGCACCTGCGCCGGCGGTACGGGCGCGTTCATCGACCAGATGGCCACCCTGCTGCACACCGACGCCAGCGGCCTCAACGAGCTCGCGGCCAACGCGACCACCATCTATCCCATCGCCAGTCGCTGCGGCGTATTTGCCAAGACCGACGTGCAACCGCTGCTCAACGAGGGTGCCCGTCCCGAGGATGTGGCCGCCTCCATCTTCCAGGCCGTCGTGACCCAGACCATCTCGGGTCTGGCGTGCGGTCGCCCCATCCGCGGCAACGTCGCCTTCCTTGGCGGCCCGCTGCAGTACCTCTCCGAGCTGCGCCACCGCTTCTACCTCACGCTCAACCTGGACGAGGAGCACCGTATCGTGCCCCAAAACGCCCACCTGTTTGTGGCGAGCGGCGCCGCCATGGCGCACGAGTCCAACAAGCTCAGCACGTTCCCGCAGCTCATCGAGGCCATCGACAGCCTGGGCGACACGCAGGGTGCCGAGGTCGAGCGCCTGGATCCGCTCTTTGCCACCGACGAGGACTTTGCCGAGTTCAAGACCCGCCACGACACCGAGGTCGTCCCCAAGGGCAAGCTCGACGGCTACACCGGCCGCGTGTTCATCGGCATCGACGCCGGCTCCACCACCATGAAGGCCGCGCTCGTGGGCGAGGACGGTCAGCTGCTGCACACTTGGTATGGCAACAACAACGGTGACATCCTGGGCACGGCCAAGGTCATCATGGTCGATTTCTACAACCACATTCCCGCGGGCTGCACCATCGGCCACGTGACCACTACGGGCTACGGCGAGGCGCTGCTCATCGAGGCCCTCAAGGCCGATTCCGGCGAGATCGAGACCGTTGCGCACCTGCGCGGCGCCAAGGCATTCCTGCCCGGCGTCGAGTTTATCCTGGACATCGGCGGCCAGGACATGAAGTGTCTGCGCGTCAAGGACGGCGTTATCGAGCACATCATGCTCAACGAGGCCTGCTCGTCGGGTTGCGGTAGCTTTATCGAGAGCTTCGCCGTCTCTATGAACATGGACGTGCGCGCGTTCGCCGATGCCGCCATCCATGCCAAGGCCCCCGTCGACCTGGGCAGCCGCTGCACGGTTTTTATGAACTCGCGCGTCAAGCAGGCGCAAAAGGAAGGCGCCACGGTGGGCGACATCGCGGCCGGCCTGTCCTATTCCGTCATTAAGAATGCCCTGTTCAAGGTCATTAAGCTGCGCGACCCCAAGGAGATCGGCAGTCAGGTGATCGTCCAGGGCGGCACCTTTATGTCCGACGCCACGCTGCGTGCGTTTGAGCAGCTCACCGGCGTTCACGCCGTGCGCCCCGACATCGCCGGCTGCATGGGCGCCTACGGTGCGGCCCTGCTCGCCCGCGATCGCGCCAGCGCCGACGGCACCTCGACCATCCTTTCGGCCGAGGACATCGCGCACCTCACCGTGACGCAAAAGCATGTCCGCTGCGGCCGTTGCTCCAACAACTGCCAGCTCACCGTCAACGACTTTGGCGGCGGTAGGCGCTTCATTACCGGCAACCGCTGCGAGAAGGGCGCCGGCCACAAAAAGCAGAAGACCGAGGCCCCCAACCTCTTCAAAAAGAAAAACGAGCTGCTCTTTAACCGCGAGGTGCTGAGCCCCGACGAGGCCCCGCGCGGCACCGTCGGCATCCCCCGCGCGCTCAACATGTACGAGAACTACCCCTTCTGGCACGCGTTCTTTACGCGCCTGGGCTTTAGCGTGCAGCTGTCCGACCAGTCGAGCAAAAAGACCTACCAGGCGGGCATCGAGTCCATGCCGTCCGAGAGCGTGTGCTATCCGGCCAAGATGAGCCACGGCCACGTGATGAACCTTATCGACCGCGACGTCGACTTCATCTGGATGCCGTGCGTGCGCTGGGAGCGCAAGGAGGATCCGACCGCCGGCAACTGTTACAACTGCCCCATCGTCATGAGCTACCCCACGGCGTTGGCACTCAACATCGACGAGATCCGCGAGCAGAACATCGAGTTCCTGTATCCGTTTGTGCCCTATCACGACAAGACCGAGCTCAAGCGCCGTCTGTACCAGGTGCTCGCCGTCGACCGTGTGGCCGATGCTGAGGCCGGTCGCGGTCGCGTGCGTGGACCCAAGATCACGCGCTCCGAGGTCGATGCCGCCGTCAACGCTGCCTTTGAGGCCGACGCGCGCTTCCACGAGGACATCCAGACCATGGGCGAGGAGGCCCTTAAGTGGGTCGAGGACCACGGCGGTCACGGCATCGTGCTCGCCGGTCGTCCCTACCATAACGACCCCGAGATCAACCACGCCCTGCCCGAGCTTATCTCGAGCTTTGGCTTTGCGGTCTTTACCGAGGATTCGCTCGCGCATCTGGTAAAGCCCGAGCGTCCGATTCGCGTCGTCGACCAGTGGATGTACCACAGCCGCCTGTACGCCGTCGCTCGTTTTGTGACGATGCGCAACGACCTGGACCTGATCCAGCTCAACTCCTTCGGCTGCGGCTTGGACGCCCTGACCACCGACCAGGTGCAGGAGATCCTGGAAGCCAGCGGCAAGATTTACACCGTGCTCAAGATCGACGAGGTGTCCAACCTGGGTGCCGCGCGCATCCGCATCCGCTCGCTCATGGCCGCGCTTAAGGACCAGGAGGCCGAGCGCTTGGCCGAGGCCACGGCCGCGGGCGAGGCTTACGAGCAGGGCGATGCCGCGCCGGTGGCGCCCTCCACGGATGCCCCCGCGTTCGCGAGCCGCAAGTACACGTTTGAGGCTCAGCGCGAGAGTGCTTCGACCGCATGGCCGAAGGTGCCCTTTACCGAGCAGATGCGCGACGAGGGCTACACCATCCTGTGCCCGCAGATGGCGCCGATCCACTTTGACCTGGTCAAAGAGGTGTTCCGCGGTGCCGGCTACAACTTGGAGCTGCTGCCCTCGACCGATCACGACGCCGTCGAGGCCGGCCTGCGCTATGTGAACAATGACATCTGCTATCCGTCGATCCTGGTGACGGGCCAGATCATGGAGGCCATCGAGAGCGGTCGGTACGACCTGTCCAAGACGGCCGTGGTCATCAGTCAGACCGGCGGCGGCTGCCGTGCTACCAACTACATCGCGCTCATTCGCAAAGCCCTGCGCGAGAGCGGTCACCCTGAGATTCCGGTGATCTCGCTTTCGGCTGTGGCGCTCGGCGAGGACAACCCCGGCTTTAAGATTACGCCGGCGCTGCTTAAGCAGGCAGTCTACGCGGTGCTCTTTGGCGACGTGATGATGCAGATGCTCTACCGCTGCCGCCCGTACGAGGCCACGCCCGGTGCCGCCAACGCGCTCTACGAGGAGTACATGGCGCGCGCCCGCAAGTTGGCGCCCAAGTTCAACCGCCACAACTACACCAAGCTGTGCCGCGAGGCCATCCGAGCGTTCGACACCATGCCGCTCGTGGGCGAGGGTACTAAGCCGCGCGTGGGCGTGGTCGGCGAGATCTTGGTCAAGTTCCATCCCACGGCCAACAACCACGTGGTCGATGTCATCGAGCGCGAGGGCTGCGAGGCCGTGGTGCCGGGCCTGCTCGACTTCTTCCTGTACTCCATGAGCAACGCGGAGCTGCAGAAGGACGAGCTGGGTAGCTCTGCCACTACGCGCGCGGGCATGCAAGCGCTCATCAAGCTTGTGGACTGGATGCGCACGCCGGTGGAGGAGATGCTCGAGAAGTCCCGCCGCTTCGAGGCGCCCGAGCGCATCGGCACCATGGCCGAAAAGGCCCGTACGGTACTTTCGGTGTGCAACAACATGGGCGAGGGCTGGTTGCTCACGGCCGAGATGCTCGACCTGATCGACCATGGTGCGCCCAACATCATCTGCACGCAGCCCTTTGCGTGCCTGCCCAACCACGTGGTGGGCAAGGCCGTGATCAAGGAGCTGCGCCGCCAGCATCCCGAGAGCAACATTGTCGCGGTGGACTACGACCCCGGTGCGTCCGAGGTCAACCAGCTCAACCGCATTAAGCTCATGATCAGCGTGGCCAAGGAAAACATGCGCGCCGGCAAGGGCTTTAAGCTCGAGAAGGTGGCGCCGCTCGCGATGGACGAGGTCACCGGTCAGATGCGTGCCCATGACGACTGCGTGAGCTGCGGGCCGGCCAGCGAGGAGGCCGTCACATCGGTCGCCAAGCGTCTGGGACGCGGCATTAAGAAGTAACTGGCCTGCTATGGGCTAGATATGAGACAAACGGGCGGTAGCGTATCGACTACCACCCGTTTTTGCTGGACATATGTTGCGTAAATGCCCCAACTATCACCCTTTGCGAACTTAGATTTCGGAAGTATGCGGCAAAATCTGAATAGGCCGAGCACACCTGATATGTCCAAGCTCTGTACCTGCGGTTTTATTGGCGAAAAACCAGGATGTGCTCAAGAGTTCCGGAATTTGCCGCATACTTCCAAAAACGACGTCTCGGTGGCACCAAAAACTGTCCTCGGAACCCTGAGATAATGAACATATGTAGCCGTTTGCCGCGAAATACCGCCCGTTTATAGAACCCACCCCCAGCGCGCGTCATCCTTACGGTTGAATAAATACACATCTATGGAATTACGTAAGAGAGGACCGTTCCATGAGCTACAAGACCGTTTGTGTTGCCGGCGGCGGCGTGTTGGGAAGCCAGATTGCCTTTCAGGCTGCCTACTGCGGCTTTGATGTAACGATTTGGCTGCGCAGCGAGGGCAGCATCGGCCGCACCCAGCCCAAGATCGATCGCGTGCGCAAGGAGTACATTGCGGCAATCGAGGGCATGGCGGACGGTACGGGCGAGTGGTGCGCCGGTATCGCCGATGGCACCCAGCCCTTCGACAAGGAAGCGGCGCTCGCCGCCGTCGAGCGTGCCTACTCCACACTCAAGCTGGAGCTCGATCTTGCCAAGGCCGTGGCCGACGCCGACCTGGTCATCGAGTCTATGGCCGAGGACACCCAGGCAAAGATCGACTTCTACAAGAAGCTCGCCCCGGTTCTGCCGCAAAAGACCGTCATCGTGACCAACTCATCCACGCTGCTGCCGAGCACCTTTGCCAAGTACACCGGCCGTCCCGAGAAGTACCTGTCGCTGCACTTTGCCAACTCTATCTGGAAGAACAACATGACCGAGGTCATGGCACAGGACCAAACCGACAAGCGCTACTTCGACGAGCTCGTCGACTTCGCCAACGACATCCGCATGCTTGCCCTGCCCGTCAACAAGGAAAGAACGGCTACCTGCTCAACTCCATGCTGGTACCGTGGTTGCTTTCGGGTCTTGACCTGTACGTCTCGGGCGTGAGCGACCCCAAGAGCATTGACCTCGCATGGACGCGTGGCACCGGCGCTCCCAAGGGCCCGTTCCGCGTATTCGACACGGTGGGTATCCAGACGGCCTACAACATCGTCATGCAGTATCAGAAGGTGCCGGGCTTGGTGAGCCCGCTGCTCAAGAAGATGATGATGCCCTACAACTTTAAGGCTATGGCGTCCGTCCTCAAGAAGATGCTCGACGAAGGCAAGCTGGGCGAAAGCTCGGGCGAGGGCTTCTTTACGTACTAAAAATGATCTCTTGGGGGCGGAAGCGTTGGGGATCTACGGTAGTATGCGACAAGATCTGAATAGGTCGAGCAAGAGCCGTAGCGCGCGTTGACGTTTGGCCAATAGAACGCAAAAATGCACCGTTCGCCGATACTCCTCTCGCGAGTGGTTGCCATATGGTTTGATGTTGTAAACATATGATTGCCGGCAGGCCGTAGGTGACGTTCGTCATGATACCGGAGGTACCAAGTATGTTTTGCACTCCGTTAAACAAGTATCGGGCTGGTTGACATGAACCGCCGTACTATCTCGATAGCCCTCGCAGTGGTCTGCCTGGCTGTGCTCCTGGGCGCTGCAGGGCAGTTTGCTATAAATCGAGAAACATCCTATATGCAGGAATGCGTTTCCGAAGGCTTTGCCATTGATGGTTACTATCGGGATGACGAAACAAGTCGGGAAACCCTGGCTTTTCTTGAGGAGGACAACTGTCGATGGCAGCTGGTCGACCAAGACGGAATCTGCACAGACGGGCAGTTTAAGCGTACGGATGACCCCAACATCCTGATATTAAAGAAGGAAAACGGCGAAGAATTCGGTGCGGTCCACGTGGCGTATATTTCGCGCCGACGCGATCAGGGCTTGCTCTACCTATTTAGAGATACCAGGGTGACCCGTTTTTATCTGGTGAGTACCGGTCCGGCGTTTACAGTGGAGTCTGGCGATGTCGATGCGGACAGATGATTCACGGCAATAAATCAGCGAGCGGAGCGCGGCCATGGACCGCGCCCCGCTATTTGCTCGTGGCCCGCGTCACGTCTGCGCCATGTCGTGACTCGCGGCTGCGCGCATCCATCCCACGTCGCGTATTACTGCACATCAAACTCCACGCGATCGAGCTCGGGCACATTGAGGTCGATGAGCTTGCGGGCTACACGGCGGTCGTGTGCCCCAAGCGTCTCGCTTGTCGTCACGTGGGCGACAACCTCGCGCTCGACAAGGCCCTCCTCCTCGCCTTCGGTGGCCGAGGTCTCGACGGCAACGGTGTAATCCTTAAAGCCCGGCAGCACCGCGGCAAGCTCGCGCGTGGTTTCGGTGACGCCGTAGCCGTCCTGCACGCCGGCCTGTGCCGAGCCAATGGACCCCGCGGTCATGACGATGCAGGGGATGGCAAAGATCACCGTACCCACGATGATGCGGCGGCGCACCTTGTGTGACAGCTCATCGACCTCGGCATTTTCCTCGGCGGTCACAATGCCGTCGCCGTTGAGGTCGCGCTTGAGCGGCACGCGCAAAAGAAGTAGTACGGCTTCGGCCGCCAGCGCGATAAAGACGACGTTGATGCCAAACTCGTAGAGGGCCGAGAGAAACAGCGACCCGCTCGCGATGGCGATGCCATAGCCCGCCGCGCACAGGGGCGGCATGAGCGCGGTCGCCACGGCCACGCCGGCGATGAGCGTGGCGGGTTCCTGGTCGCGCGAGTTGCCCAGTCCGCCCGCAAAGCCGCCCGCGAGCGCGACGGCAAGGTCCCACACAGTCGGTGTCGAGTTGTCGATGATGGCGGCCGTGGTGGTGCCAAGGGGCGAGAGCTTAAAGTACAGCGTGGACGTGATTAGACAAAAGACCATCTGCAGCGCGAGGCCGGCAATTGCCTCGACGGCAATCTCGCGGTCGAGCGTGGCGATGCCGTATGCCATGGCAAGGACCGAGCCCATGAGCGGACAGATGAGCATGGCGCCCACGATGGCAATGTCCGAGTCGATATCGAGGCCGATGCTCGCGATCAACATGGCAATGATCAGGATGCATAAGTGCGAGCCAGTCAGGCGCGCCCCGTTTACAAAGCGCTTGCGAATCACGTGATAGGGCGCGCGTCCCTCGCGTATGTTGAACGCCTGCTTAAGGAAACGGGTGGCATTCTCCATGGCCTCGCTGTGTGCAGGGCGTATACCGTGACGACGATGATGACGCTCGCGCAGCCGCTTGATCTGTTGTTTGTCGAGTTCCATGCTTACCTCGTTTAGCTTCTGAGCCGCTTCTTGCGTCTGTCGTCTTTACTCTACACCGCGTTAGGCGAGGTGTCAGACAAGGTTTGTTGACCTGGAAGTCAGGACAATCGACATGGCTAAAACGCCGTGAGGATCATAAGAGTCAAATAGACAAAAAAGCGCGGGGCCGGTTTGATTCCGACCCCGCGCTCTGCGCTGGTGCGTTGTTGTTCGGCCTACCCCAGCAGGCTCAGACCAACAGAGACAAACGCCAGGATAACGCCGACGATGGACTCGCCGCCGAGCAGACCGCTGGCGACGACCAGGCCCTGCTCCTGGAAGGCGGCATCCTTGGAGGCCTTCTCCTCGTCCGAAAGACCGGCAGCGGCGTCGCGGCGTGCGGCCCACTTGTCGTAGGCGAGCTTGGCGCAGGAGCCCAAGAAGGCCGTGAGCGACATGTAGAACGGCAGGTACACGCCCAGGCCGATCATCATGGCCGGAATGCCGAGCCAGTACATGACGATGCCGGCGATAAAGCCGCCTGCGAACCACGGCACGCTCGGGATGCCCGAGACCATGGTGGCGACGACGCTTGCCTGCGCGGCCACAAAGCTCTTGTCGGGGCCGAAAGCATCCGGACCATAGGCGGTGACAAGCGCGACCATGACGGCAGCGGCGACCAGGGCGCCCACGATGCCGCCGATGGCCTGGCCGATCCACTGCGCACGCGGATTGGTGCCCAGCACGGCGCCGGCCTTAAAGTCGTTCATGACGTCGCCCGCAAGGCCGCATGCCACGGCCACGATGCCGGCGATAAAGAACAGCTTGACCTGGGCGATCTGTGCGAAGGCAGCCACGATGAGCATGACGATGAGGCCGAAGATCTCCATGGGGTCGATGCCCGTCTGGCCGCAGCTCTGCGCGCTCATGATGGTGGTGACAAAGGTGAACAGCGTGACGATGACGGCCGGGACGGGGCCAAGGTCGAGCGCGATGGCGACGATCACGGCGATGGCGGCAGTACCCAGGCCGATGATGCCGGCGTCGAGCTTAAGCGAGCCCGAGATGAGCGACTGCTCGTCGGTGTCGCTGGAGCTGTCGGCGGCGAGGCCGCGGGCGATGCCGGCGACCTGCGGCAGGATGTCCTTGAGGACGACGGCGACGCCAAAGCCCATCATGAGACCCATGCCGAGCGATTTGACGATGCCCTGCGCAGTCACAACGTCGAATAGACCGGCAGCGGTGCCGCCCACGATGATGCCAAAGTTACCTAGCAGCGCGCCGGCAAACCAGAAGGCAACCGGGGCGAAGCCAACCAAAAAGCCGATGGAGAGCAGCATGGGCGAGTTATAGATGGCAAAGGTCACGCCGGGGATATTGAGCGTGCACAGCATGCTGGGCACCACGCCCAGAGCGTCGCGAAGCACGCTGTAGATGCCTGCGATGGCCATGGAGCCAAAGAGCTGCTTGCCGGTCTTGCCGCCGGCCTCGGTGGCGCGCAGTGTCTGAGCTGCGGCATTGCCGGTGGGAAACTCCAGCGCGGCGTCCACGATAAAGTGGCGGTGGATGAGCGCGGTGGCCAGCAGGCCCAAGATGGTGCCGGCGAGTGCCACGATAAACATGTCGAGCCAGCTGATCTGGTCGGCATAGCCCAGCATCCAGGCGCCCGGGATGGTAAACGCCAGGCCGCCGGCGACCATGGCGCCCGCGGACATGATGGTGTGGGTGACGTTGGCCTCGTTGAGGCTGGCGTCACCCATGAGCTTCAGGAAGAACAGCGAGATGACGGCAGCGAAAATAATCGGCCAGGGGAGTGCACCCATCTTGAGGGCCGTGTAGGCCGAGCTTGCCGTGATGATCACGCAGCCAAGGACGCCGATGACGACGCCGCGCAGCGTGAGTTGCCCGCGCATCGAAGCGCGGTTCGAGGGATTGCTCATATAAAACTCCTTTGCGTATATCCGCTTCCCCCGGGAGCGCCGTTACGGATACGGCGCGGGAAGTCGGGTTACCAAGGGCCGCCGCGTGAGCTCGCAAACGACCGCGCACCAGTATAGCGGCACGGCAGTTAATTTGGGACTGGGCTTTTTTAGCTATCCCAAACGAAGCCGAAGGATGATTATTCTGGGACGGGGATTTAAAAATCATCAGGTACGCAATGATTTTTAAATCCCCGTCCCAGAATAATCATCGGGATATACTGCTGGGCAGACGAAAGGAGCGCCGACGATGCTTAATGGGTGCGCATATATATTGACGGTCGACGTGGGCAACACGTTCATTCGCTTTGGCCTGTTTGCAGAGGATTCGGCCGCGGCGCAGGAATGTCCGCTTGCGACATGCGAGATCACGACGCCGTCGAGCATTACGGCCGACGAAGCGCGCATGCGACTTATGCAGGTCATGGGCGCGCTCGCCGCCGATGCAGGTGTGCCCGGGGTGCTTGCACCCGCCGCGGCCGTGCTGAGCTGTGTAGTCCCGGCGCTCGAGCGCCCGTGGAAGGCGGCACTTTCCCGCACCTGCACGGGGCGCGTGCTCACCGTGGGGCCGGGACTTAAGACCGGCATACCCGTGCACTACGACGATCCGGCCGAGATCGGCCCCGACCGCATCGCCGATGCCGTGGCGGCCCGCGCCGTCTACGGCTCGCCGTGCATCGTGATTGACCTGGGCACGACGACCAATATCGAGGTCATCGACGTGCACGGTACCTTTGTGGGCGGCGTTATCGCGCCAGGCCTGGCCCTCGGCGCCCGTTCGCTTTCGGCGGCAGCAGCGCGCCTACCCCAGGTTGAGCCCTCGGCGCCAACGCACGTCATCGGACGCAACACGCGCGAGGCCATGCGCTCGGGTGTGGTTTTGGGCGAGGTAGCCCGCATCGACGGAATGCTCGACATGGTGCTTGCCGAGATGCGCGCGACCAAGGCCGCGGGAGAGGGCGATGTGCCCATCGTCATTACCGGCGACGATGCCGAGGCACTTGCGGCGCTGGTCGGCCATAGCCTGACGGTAGACGACGCGCTGACGTTGCGGGGTCTCGCCGAGCTCTACCGCATCAACCAAAAGCCCCGCTGCGCGTAGGGCGAGGGGCTGGTGGGATAAGCGCCCCTACCTTTCACCTGCTACAATGGGCCAAACTATTGCGATTGCGGAGGTGTCTGCCATGTCGGACGATCTTCATCAAACCGCGTCGGGCAAGCGCCGCGACGTTATTAGCTGGGACGAGTTCTTTATGAGCGTGGCCATCGCCGCGCAGCGCCGCAGCAAGGACCCCAACACGCAGGTGGGAGCGTGCATCGCCAGCACCAACCACCGCATCCTTTCGGTGGGTTACAACGGCACGCCCTCGGCGCTCAACGACGACTTTTTCCCGTGGGGTACGAGCGATGACCCGCTGCAGGACAAGCACAACTACGTGGTCCATGCCGAGGCCAACGCCGTGCTCAACTACCGTGGCTCGCTCAAGGACCTCGAGGGTTCCACGGTTTACGTCACGCTGTTCCCGTGCCACGACTGCGCCAAGATCCTGGCGCAGGTGGGCGTGGGCGAGGTCGTCTACCTGGACAATAAATATGCCGACACCGATGACGGCCGTATCAGCCGCCGCATTCTCGACTCCTGCGGCATCAGCTACCGCCAGGTCATCGTCGATGTCCAGATTGGTACCGGGGGACAGGCTCGGCAGTAGCGCGCGTGCCAACGCCAGCTGGCGGCAAAACAGCCAAAAGAGCCCCGTCCCAAATTGACTGCTCGTGAAAGTCGTGTCCGCACGCATGGCTGGCGCCTAAGCGGGTACATGGCTGTAGTAACATAGCCCCTGTCCGCGGGCGTGCCCGCGTTATTGTGAGAAAGGAGCCCCTGTGGCTGTTAACGAAGAGCTGCTTAAGAAGGTTCTTGAAGAGATTCGCCCCAACCTGCAGGCCGATGGCGGCGATATGGAGTATGTGGGCGTCGACGACGAGGGTGTTGTCAAGTTGGAGCTGCAGGGCGCCTGCGCCGGCTGCCCCATGAGCTCGCTAACCCTTTCCATGGGTATCGAGCGCATCCTGAAGGAGCATGTGCCCGGCGTTACCCGCGTTGAGCAGGTTAATGCTTCCGGCGAGACCGACGACCTGTACGACGAGTACGCGCCGTTTTAAGATGCGAAAGCTGCGGACGGCATACTCCGCATAGACGTTACGCCCAGATATGCGGCTGCGAGCGCAAGGCCCGCGGCCGCATTTGTATGTAGGGAGCAGGGGGATCGATATGCTCAACGACCTCTACCATATGCTTGACCCCGTCGCGATCTCGGCGGGCCCCATCACGATCTACTGGTACGGCCTGGCCTACGTGGTCGGCGCTCTGCTCACGGCGGTCGTCATGTACCGCACGCAGCGTCGCTGGGGCTTTAACATCACGATTGACGACCTGACGAGTGTCGTGGTCGGCGTGGTCTTTGGCCTTATCATTGGCGCCCGCCTGTTCTACGTCATCTTTTACGGCGACGGCTACTACTGGGCGCATCCGCTCGAAATCTTTGCCACCAACGAAGGCGGCATGAGCTTCCATGGCGGCTTGGTGGGCGGCATCATCGGCGGCGTGCTCGTGTGCCGTATGTACAAGCTCGATGCGTGGACGTTGGCCGATCTTGCCGTCATTGGCGCTCCGCTGGCCCTGTGCCTGGGCCGTTGCGCCAACTTTGTCAACGGCGAGCTGTGGGGCAAGCCGACTGATCTGCCCTGGGGCGTGATCTTTGGCGGCACCGCGGGCGACATGCCGCGCCACCCCTCCCAGCTCTACGAGGCATTCCTGGAGGGCATCGTACTCTTTTGCATCTTGCAGGTGCTCAGCCGCAAAAAACCGCTGCTGCCCCAGGGCACGTTTATGGGCGTGTTTGTGATGGGCTACGGCATCGTCCGCTTCCTGGTTGAGTTCGTGCGCGTGCCCGATGCCCAGCTGGGCTATCTGCTGGGCGGCGTCATCACCATGGGTCAGCTGCTGAGTTTGCCGCTCGTGATTGCCGGCCTGGCGCTCATCATCTTCGCCCGACACCGCAATCGCCCCCAGCGCATCTACCTCGACGTCTAACCGCCACAAAGGGGACAGGCACCTTTGTGGTGGTTTGCTGGGCAACGATGACAGAACCGTAACGTTTTCCCAGATAAAACCTGCCAAATAAACCTGTCCCTTTTTGGCGGGTTTCTAGAAAGGCTTTTGGACTGTGAAGGATTCCGACCTCTCCACAACGGCTGCGCGCGACGCTGCCCGCATCGTCTGGTTTAAGCGCTACCCAGCCAAGCAGACGCTCATCGCATTTTTGCTCGCGCTGTTGGCGACCACGGCGTTTTCTATCGATCCCGCGCCGGTCTCGAGCAACGCAGTCTTGGCGATTGACCCCAAAGCCTCGGGCATGCTGTACGTGTGCTACGAGGTGCTCCTCTCGTTTGCCGGCCATACCGACGCGGTCATGCTGCTTGCGCTTGCCTGCCTGCTCACGCTGCCGTTTCGCTACGTATTCTTTGGCCGCGGCGATGCTTGGCGTCCTTCGGTGATCCTTCCGTCGCTGTTCTTTGCCGTCTGCATGGTGTTTGGCCGCAGCTACGACCTCACCGATTCTGCCGAGATCGTACTCGGCGACAAGGCTCGCATCATCTGCGCCTGGATAGGCGGTGCGGGCTGGATGCTCTTGGCGGTCGTTGCCTTCTATCTGGCTTTTGAGTGTCTAGATTGGCTGAGCTCTCGGCGCATTCCGTTTTCCGAAGCGCACTTTGGCCGCGTATGGCGTGTGGCTCACGCCGTACTCTCGGTCCATCCCTTTGCCGGGCCCTTCCTGGTGCTTATGGTCGCCTGGGCGCCCACGCTCATCGCTTCGCTGCCCGGCCTTTTTATGGGAGATACGGGTGCGCAGATTCGCCAGTGGTTCAACTACCCCAACGGCACGAGTGACTACCTGCGTCTGCTCAATCCCAATGTGTTGCTCAACGGACATCACCCCGTGGTGCACACGGCTATCATCGGTTCGTGCGTCCAGCTGGGGCTTTCACTGTTCAACAGTGCCAACGCAGGTCTTGCCATCTACACCTGCGCTCAGTTCGTCATTACGGCCGCCTGCATGGCCTATTCCATCTCGTCGCTGCGCAAGCTGGGCGTGAGCTTGCCGGTCCGCGGCGTGATCTTGCTGTTCTTTGTGTTTATGCCGATGTTCTCTAACTACGCGGCCCTGCTTACCAAAGATGTGCTGTTTGCCGACGCGTTTTTGGTGCTGTTGGTGCAGACCGTGAAGCTCGTGGCCTGCGGCCTGCCCCGTCGCGATGCCAATGCCGAGCGTGCGGGCGAACAGAGGCCCGTGCTCTTTGCGCGCCATGACTGGCTGCTGCTCGCTCTGGGTGCCATGGGTTCCACGTTTCTGCGCAACGGCGGCCTGGTGTTTCCCCTGGCGGCATGCGTAATCGCGGCGGCGTTTTGCGCATGGGACGCGCATGTGGCTCGTCGTGCAGTCAAGCAGGCCGGTGCTGCGCCTTCGGGCGCCATCTCGCGTTTCCGCTGGGTGGGAGTTCTTGCGGTGCTTGGACTCTGCCTTGCCTCTAATATGTACTTCACCAAGGTCTTTATGCCGGCGCACGACATTACGCCTGGTTCCAAGCGCGAAATCCTCTCGATTCCGTTCCAGCAGACGGCTCGTTTCGTCCAAAAGCACGACGGCCTCAACTCGGGTGTCAACCCTACGGTTAAGGAGGACGGCACTATCGTGGAGGCTCCTTGCGACGGCTTGGTGACCGACGAGGAGCGCGCCGTGATCGACCGTGTGCTCAAGTACGACAATCTGGGCCGCCGCTACAACCCGGATAAGTCGGACGCCGTCAAAAATTGCTTTAACGAGTACGCCTCGCAGGAGGACATCAAGGCCTATTTTGAGGTCTGGGCGCAGATGCTCAAAAAGGATCCCGAGTGCTACATCTCGGCGCTCATCAATAACTACTACGGCTACTTTTATCCGAGTGCCCGCGATGCGTGGGTCTACAGCACGGCGCGCAGTGCCGAGATTATGGCGAAGCCCGATAACCTCAAGTACTTTGACTTCCATCCGGTCGATAGCAAGGTTGTGCGCTGGTGCGACCACCTGATCAACCTGTATCGCGTGGCGGTGCAGCGCATCCCGTTTATCTCGCTCACCATGAGCTCGGCCACCTATGTGTGGATTATGATCGCCGTGGTGGTCTACCTGTTGCGCCGCCATTCGTGGCGCGGGCTGGCCATTTGGGTGCCGCTGCTGGGCGTGCTCGCCGTGTGCCTGATTGGTCCGTGCAACGGCTCGACCTACATGCGCTACCTGTATCCGGTCATCGCCTGCATGCCCTTCGCCATCGGCGCCACCGTCACCCGCAGCGACTTCCTCTGGTCCTAACTTGGTGCATTGGGGTCAGGTTTCTTTGCACCAAAGGGGACATCATCACGACGCCTTCATTTTGGGGTTTATCTCGCAGGCTAGTAGGTATATCATAACGACGTTTGTTTATATTGCCCGAGCATCTGCGCTGGGCTTTAGGTCGAAACCGATAGGAGACACGTATGTCCGGACACTCTAAGTGGGCCACAACCAAGCATCGTAAGGGCGCGCAGGACGCCAAGCGTTCCGCCCTCTTCTCCAAGCTCAGCCGCAACATCACCGTTGCTGCCCGTCTCGGCGGTGACCCGCTGCCCGAGAACAACGCCAGCCTCGCTGCTGCTGTTGCCAAGGCCAAGGCTCAGTCCATGCCTAAGGACAAGATCAAGTCCGCTATCGACAAGGCTTTTGGTTCGGGTGCTGACGCCGCCGTCTACGAGAACATCGTGTACGAGGGCTACGGTCCCGCCGGTGTCGCCGTCTACGTCGACTGCCTGACCGACAACCGCAACCGTACCGCCGCTGATGTCCGTTCCGCCTTCTCCCACGCTGGTGGCAACCTGGGCACCTCCGGCTCCGTCGCCTTCCAGTTTGAGCGCAAGGGCCAGATCGTCGTCGCCAAGGAGATCCTGGACGAGAACGCCAAGAAGGAGACCATGATCGCCAACGGTGCTGCCGGTGACGAGGATGAGTTCATGATGGCCATCGCCGAGGCCGGTGGCGAGGACTACGAGGATGCCGGCGAGGAGTGGATCGTCTGGACCGCTGCTAACGACGTCATGGCTGTTTCCAAGGCACTCGAGGAGCAGGGCGTCCAGGTCAAGGGCTCCGAGACCACCATGGTCCCGACCACCCCGACCGAGGTCTCTGGTACCGACGCCAAGAAGGTCCAGCGCCTCATCGACCGTCTTGAGGAGCTCGACGACGTCCAGGATGTTTACAGCACCATGGACATGACCGACGAGGTCATCGCTGCCCTCGAGGAGGAGTAGCGCTCGCACGGGTTAAGCCGTGCATATCTGGGCATAATGAAGCGAGCATGCAAGCCTCGTGGAATAGATGAGCCGGATCCGCGTGCGTATGGCACCGGACCCGGCTCTTTTATAATGATGCGAATCGTTTTGCATTCTGTGGACCGAGACCCGAAAGGAGCGCCGCGTGCGCGTGCTCAAACGAGCCCTAGCGATCGTGTATCTTGCCGCCGCCATCGTGGCGCTGGGCACGCTTGTCTGCCAGTTCTGGGGACCGTATACGTATCGCTTTATGTTGCTGTTGCGTGACGCCATGCCTCGCGCCGTCGTTACGGTGTGCGCCGCCATCGTGGCGCTTGGCGTACTGCTGAGCTTTTTCCGCCTGATGTTCGCCCGTCGCGAGCCGTCCTGCGTGCATCCGGCGGGGGAGCGCAATATCGAGGTTACCCTTGCGGCGCTTTCTTCGTGCGCCAGGGCTGCTGCCGAGCGCGACGACCGCGTGATGGTTGAGCATATCGAGGCCCGCGTCCAAGGCCCCGACGATTCGCACGTCCGTTTTAAGGTCGAGGCCATCGCGCTCGATGATAAGGACGTTGCCGCTCTTGCCACCTCGATGCAGCAGCGCATCGAGAAGGCCTGCGACACCATGCTCGGCACGCCGGGTACGACCGCGCGTGTCCGTTTTTTGCCGTCCAAGACTACCGTCCAGACCGTGGAGGTTTCCGGTGAGTGATACCAATCAAGATAAGACCGCTCGTACGCCGCGCCTGACGATTGACCAGAGCGCCACGTCGGCGAGCGAACCTGTTGATTCCAAAGCAGAGGCAACCGAGTTACAAGACGCGGTAGCCGCGGATTTTGACGAGGCTATGGGTCTCATCAAGGGTACGGGCGCTGCCATCTGGAGCTATGCTGTACGTCATCCCAACACCACGCTCGGCGCCGTCGCCGGCTTTATCCTCGCCGTGTTGGTGCTCACGTTGGGCCTGTGGGACACGCTCGTCATTGCATTCTTCGTGCTGATCGGCGCTGTGATCGGCCAAATTCGCGACGGCGAGAACGGGATCGTCAACTTCTTCGGCCGTCTGTTTAGCGGCCGCTAATATGTATTCGACTGTCGCATCCGCGGCAGGCATAAGGAGGAACCATGGCTTTTAACACGAAGGTCGATGTGACCGATACCGAGCTCGAGGAGAACGAAGCGGTCGTCGCCGAAGCCGAGGACGTGACGCTCGAGGACGAGGCTCTTGTCGAGGCCGAGTCCGATGAGGATGAGGACGACGAGGAAGCGGATGAGTCCGAGGACTCGCTGACCTATTCCAACGGCGTGATCGAGAAGATCGTTGCCATGGCCACCCGCGAGGTTCCGCACGTTCTGGGCATGAAGGGTAACCTCATGCACTTTGTGCAGGAGCAGTTTGGTGCCGAGAATCTGACCAAGGGCGTGACGGTCGAGGTCACCGACGATAATCGCGTGGTCGTCAACATTTCCGTCATCATCGAGTACGGCGCCTATGCGCCCGCGATCTTCGACGATGTTAAGGCACGTGTCACCGAGCGCCTTGCCGCGATGACCGGCCTTGAGGTGGCGGGCGTCAACCTGCGCATCGAGGATGTCATCACCCCCGAGGAGTACGAGCACCGCACCAGCCAGCACGAATAACCTTCCAAAAAGGGACAGGTTTGTTTTGGCAGGTTTTATCTGCGAAAACATTAAACGGCCGACCGCGCAAGCAAAAGCGTGGCCGGCCGTTTTTGTACGCTCCCGATATAGTCATACCGCTCGTCTAACTAAGGGTTGCAATCCCCACGTTCCGCGTTACTCTAATGGGCGCATTGTTTCCAAATTGTTAACGAGGGGTTGCCGTAATGGCCGACGAGCACGAAACAGAAAGCAAGGCATGGGCAATTGAGGCCGCTGCGGCAGAGGCGGCGTCGCGTGCTGCCGAGGAGGTGCATCGTCCTCCCGTAGTGCCGATGGAGCGCGTGGTCGATCGCGATGTTATCGAGCGGGGCGAGCGCGCTGGTCGCAAGCGCAGCCAGGAGCCGGGCTTTCCGCGCTTTTTTGCCGAGCTCAATCTGGGCCTGATCCTCACGGCCTTTGCCATCGTTGCGTTTAAAACCCCTAATCACTTTGCTTTTGGCGGCACCTCGGGCGTGTCGGTCATTCTGTCCACGCTGTTCCCGACCCTGCCCGTCGGCGTCTTTATGTGGATTATCAACGCGGTTCTCGTCGTTTTGGGTTTTATCTTTTTGGAGCGTAAAGCAATCCTGTGGAGCGTCTTTGCCTCGTTTGCGCTGTCCGCCTATGTTTCGCTGTTTGAGCTCTTTATTCCGACCGATGTCTCGATGACGGGCGATATGTGGCTCGACCTGTGCTTTGCCGTGATTCTGCCGGCGCTCGGCAGCGCCATCGTCTTTGATATTGGTGCCTCGACGGGCGGCACGGACATCCTCGCCATGATTCTCAAACGCCGCACGACGCTTGAGATCGGCCGTGCGCTGCTGCTGGTCGATATCGGCATCGTGACCATCGCGGCCTTCTTGTACGGCCCGCGCGTCGGTCTGTATTGCGTGCTCGGCCTGTTTGCCAAGACGCTTGTGGTCGACAAAGCCATCGAGAGCATCCACCTGCGTAAAGTCTGCACGGTCATTTGCTCCGAGCCCCTTAAAGTCGAGGAGTTTATCGTCAAGCATCTCAACCGTACGGCGACTATCAGCCGCGGCTACGGTGCTTTCTCGGGCAAGTGCGTGACGGTGATTATGAGCGTGCTGAGTCGTCGCGAGGCCGTGCAACTGCGTCGCTACGCGCGCGAGATCGATCCGGGTGCCTTTATCACGATTGTCGACAGCTCCGAGATCGTTGGCAAGGGTTTCCGCGGAACGAACTAACGCAGACGTATTCAACGAACCGCCTGCTGGCGCCGTGTACCTTGCAAATCGGTCATCTTTGAGTATTTGACCCCACATTGGGCAATAATGATGCTAAAGACATCGTTTGCGATCCAAGTGATTCGCTCAAGATACGAAGGGATGATTCTATGTTCTGCTCGCAGTGTGGCGCCCCCATGGGCGATAACGACAAGTTCTGCGGCGCGTGTGGTGCTCCTAATGCCGGTGCCGCTGGACCCGCTCCCCAGGGACAGCCTCAGCCCCAGCAGTTTGTTCCGCAACCGCCCGTGGCGAATGCGCCAAAGGGCTGTGTGGCTCAGGCGTTCCAAGATATGACCAAGACTCCGGGTGTGCTTCAGCGTGTATGCCAAATCGCGTTTTTGCCGGCGCTGATTTGCGTTGTGTCGGTGCTCGTGTTGTTTATTCCCGTTATTGGCGGCATTGCGGCTGCCATCGGCTTTTTGGCAGCTTGCATTGCGAGCGTGTGCGGTTCCGGCTTTGGTATCGAGTGGGGCCGCGACCTGTCGCTTAAGGTCGATGACGGCATGGACCGTCCGCTGATGCGCTCCACGTCGTTTGGCCTGGGCGTCTTTTCGGGCGTTATCTCGGGCGTGCTCAAGGTTATCGCTGCCATTCCCGTTATCGGTGTAGTGCTTTCGCTGGTGGAGAGCGTGGTAATTGGCGCCGCGGGCTCGTATTCATATTACGGCTCTTATGCGCTCGAGGCCGCGCTGTTTGGCTCGCTTGGCCTGTTTGTTCTGGCTATGATTGCCGCGGCGGTCCTGGGCGTCTTCTTTACCATGTTCGCCGACATCGCCGTGATGCACTTTGCGGTGACCGGCCGCGTCGAGAGCGCGTTTTCGCTCGATAAGGTTTGGGCGGCCTTTAAGAACAATAAGACCAAGCTGTTCTGCGCTTCGTTCCTTCCCGAGTTTTTGACGGGCCTGGTCGCCAACGTTGTCACCTGGATCCTGACGTTCGTCTTTGGCACCATTGCCTCTGTCGGTATGTATAGCTACTACTACCGTCCTACGGCTATTGAGGCGCTTGTTACCGGCGGTGGCATCACGCTCGTATTGTTCTTAGTGCTGACGGCGTTTGTCACGGTATTCCTCACGGTCTTTGGCAAGATGCTCAAGCACCGTGCCGTTGGCTATTGGGTTGCGCGCTACGCAAGCGAGTGGGCCGACGAGGACAAGGACGACGTCCTGACTTTTGTGTTGCCCTTCGAGAAGAAGTCCACCCCTTCGGGTTACGGTGCTCCGGATGCTTCGCCGGCACCTGCACCCGCTCCCGCGACCGAGCCTGAGCCGGCGCCCGAGTCTGAGACGGCATCTGAGCTTGAGCCTGCGCCTGAGTCTGAGCCTGAGCCGGCACCTGCACCTGAGTCGGCGTCCGAGCCAAGCTCCGACGAGGAACCTCAGGACGAGTAGTCATGCCGTCTGCCATTTGGGGACGGGGTAGAAATAGTAGAAATAGCGCTTGAAGAATGAGCGGGGGCGGACGTGTCGAAACGTCCGCCCCCGCTTTGACATCGCGATGTGGCTATGACTGCGAGATGCCAGCGAATCGATTACTCGTCGTGCTTCTCCTCACGGCGTGCAGCAGCGCGTGCGTCGTGGATGCCCTTGATCGCGGCATGGCGAGCCGTTCGGGCATCATGGATGGCGTCGCGAGCCTCGGCGGTCGTCGCCTTGGCAGAGCGCAACTTGGCGGCCAGATCGGGGTTGGTTTCGGCGACCGCGGTAATCGCGGGGCCGTCGAGCTCCTCTTGCGTGGGCTCGGCCAAAAAGTCGATAGCATACTGGGCGGCCACCATGGAGCCCTTTGCCAGCACGGTCTCGTCGATCTTGTAGAAGCAGGAATGTTGGGCGTACGTGGCGCCAATCTGGGGGTTGCGCGTGCCAACAAAGGCGAGCACGCCCGGTACGCGGCGCAGGTACTCCGAAAAATCCTCACCCGAGAGTGTGCCGCGATAATGGCCTTGGCCGGTGGGGCCCAGGCATTTGATTACTGCCTGGCGGCAGCGCTCGCTCGAGGCGGCATCGTTTTCGACCTTGTAATTGGCGATGGTGTAGTCGGTGAGCTCTGCCTCGGCGCCCAAGGCGGCCGCGGTATGCTCCACGATGCGGCGCATGAGCTCCGGCATTTCCTCGTGGGTCGAATCTCCGTAGGTGCGCACCGTGCCGGCGAGGTAGGCCGTGCCGGCGATAACGTTGCGCGCGGTGCCGCCGTGCAGCTCGCCGACGGTAATGACGGCCGGCTCGTAGGGACTGATCTCGCGCGAAACGATGGTCTGCAGAGCGTTGACGATCTCGGCGGCAACCATAACGGCGTCGTGACCGCGCTGGGGCATGGCGCCGTGGCACGAGGTGCCGCGGACGTCGATGCGGAACCAGTCGGTATTGGCCATGCGCGGTCCGGGCTCGCAGCTCACGGTGCCGGCGTCGACCTCACTCCAGATGTGCGCGGCGTAGGCGCCATCGACGCCGTCGAGCACGCCCGTGCCGATCATGAGCTTGGCGCCCTGGCCGTTTTCCTCGCTGGGCTGGAAGACGATGCGGACTTCGCCGTGGATGTCGTCGGTCATATGGCGCAGGATTTGCAGCGTGCCGAGCATCATGGCGATGTGGCAGTCGTGGCCGCAGGCGTGCATGCAGCCCTCGTTGACGCTGGCAAACTCCTCGCCGGTCTGCTCGGTGACGGGCAGGGCGTCGATATCCGCGCGCAGCAGGATGCGGCGGCGCGGCGTGCCGTCCTCGTGGTAGGCATCCGACGCGGTACCGCGAAGCGTTGCCACCAAGCCGGTCTTGAGCGGACGCTCGTAGGGGATATTCATGGCGTCGAGCTGGTTGGCGATGTCGGAGGTCGTGCGCTCCTCGGCAAGGCTCAGCTCCGGGTGCTTATGGAAGTGCCGGCGCTGCTTGATGATATAGGGTTCAAACTCGGTAGCGATATCTTTGATGGCTGCGGTGACGTCGTCAGCCGCGCGAGCCTCGGACGCCATAATCTGCTGTGCCTTGGTCTTCGTCATGGTCGATTTGCTCCTTGCTGGGTTGATCGCAAAATCGTACAGGCTCTCTCCAGTATGCCACCTGCCGCTAGGGCTGGTAAAGTTGCCGTTTGCCGCTTGGGGTTTTGTTACAAGGGCGGGGGAGTACACTCGGGGGTGTTGAATTTCCTGCCAGAGATGGGGATGCCCATGCAACATATCGATCGGATTATCCGCTCCAAGAACGTCTTTACCGCGCAAGACGGCATCGATACCGCCCGCGAGCTGGCGATTGCCATCGCAGGCGACCGTATCGTCGCAGTCGGTGCGCCCGATGACGTGATTGCCGCCGCGCCTGCCGCCACGCCGGTTATCGACTACGGCGAGCAGTTTGTCTGCCCAGGTTTCCATGACGCTCATCTGCACTTCTTCCATACCTCGGTCGGCTCCTCGCCGTACATGCTCATGGATATGGGCACGTCCGAGGCGGCGCTGGTGCAACACGCGCTCGAGTTTTCCCAGGACCTGCCCGACGACGCCTGGGTCGTGACTCAGGGCTGGCGCGACTACCGTTGGGACCCGCCCGAGCATCCTACCAAGGCGTCGCTCGATGCGGCATTCCCCGATCGCCCCTGCGTTATGTATTCGGGCGACGGCCATACGCTGTGGCTCAACAGCCGCGCACTCGAGGCGCTCGGCGTCACGCGCGACAGCGAGCCGCCAGCGGGCGGTGGCTACGACAAGGACGCAAGCGGCGAGCTCACGGGCATTGCTCACGAGGCGGCTGCCATGCAGCTGCTACCGCGCTGCCTTGAGTGGCTGGGGGAGGATCGCATTGCAAGCGCTTACGCCGATCAAATGAGGCGTATGGCCGAGCAGGGCATCACCTCGATCTGCGATATGTCGCTCATGCCCATGCCGGGCTGCGATTTTATCCGCGACGACGTCTACGACAAACTGCAGGCAGCCGGCAAGTTGGGCATCCGAGCCCATCTGTTCCCCACGCTGCTGGATGACCAGTCGCGCTTGGAAGAGCTGCAGGCACGTTACGCGAACAACGCGCTGCTCTCGGCGCCAGGCTTTAAACAGTTCTTCGACGGCGTGTCGAGCGAACACACGGCATATCTCACCGAGCCCTATACCAACCCGCGCTTCCCGGGCGACCAGGGCCGCCTGATGGTTCCCGTCGAGCGCATGCGCAAGCTGGTTCTGGCGGCAGCCGAGCGCGGCCACACCGTGCGCATCCACGTTATCGGCGACGGTGCCATCCATGCCGCACTCGATATCTTTGAGGAGGAGGCAGAGCTCTACGGCTTGCCCCAGCACGGCCATAATACGCTTGAGCATTTGGAGAATCTGCTGCCCGAGGACATCGATCGTCTGCGCAAACTCAACGTCATTGCCTCGAGCCAGCCCTGTCATATCACACTCGACCCGGGTGGTCCGGAGCGCGACCTGGGCTTGGAGCGCAGCCGCATCATGTGGCCGTTTGCGACCTATAAGCAGCGCGGCATCCGCCAAGCCTTCGGCACCGATAGCCCCATCACAGCCGTTACCAGCATGAACGTGCTCTACACGGCTATCACCCGCCAAGACCCCCGCAGCCACTGGCCCGAGGGCGGTTGGCTGCCGAGCGAGCGTATCGATGCGGCAACGGCTCTGCGCAACTACACCCTGGGCAGCGCCTATGCAGCGGGCGACGAGCAAAACCTCGGCAGCCTAGAACCCGGCAAATACGCCGACCTGGTAGTCCTGGACCAAAACCCGCTCACCATCGACCCCCAAGAACTCCAAGCCACCAAAGTCCAAGCCACCTACCTGGCAGGCAACTTAATCTACGAGCGCTAGCCTCATACCCCACTCATAGGGGGCACGTTTCAGCAACGTGCCCCTTTCTTGTTCGCACCATCTGCATCGCCATTTTGCTGCACTGACTTTTCTGAATGCCGGGCCCGATAACGTTGACTCAGCTCCCGTGTGGCGCCGGAGGGGCGGGATATAAGGTTTATCGCGAGTTCCGCACGAGCCGAAGGCCACTTAATGTGGCCTTCGTGCGAGCAGGACTGCCCGAGCAGGAAACCTTATATCCCGCCCCTCCGGCGCCACACGGGAGCCGCGCACAAGTTATCCCCCGGCATTCAGAAAATCTAAGTGCCAAAAAATAAGATTTTTTGACTCCGTGTTGTATAACCCGCCATTCGTGGGTACCATTCAACGCGTACGCAAACAAAAAGGGTTAACCCGCGCGGCATGACCGCGCGGCCCAAAAAGGAGGAAACAAGCATGTCGTCTTTGAAGCCGCTTGCAGATCGCGTCCTGGTCAAGCCCGACGAGGCCGAGCAGAAGACCGCTTCTGGTCTGTACATCGCCAGCAACGCTCAGGAGAAGCCGCAGCGCGGCACCATCGTTGCCGTTGGCGCCGGTAAGGTCAACGACAAGGGCGAGCGCATCCCCATGGACGTTCAGGTCGGCGACGTTGTCATCTACGGTAAGTTCGGTGGCAACGAGGTCAAGGTCGACGGCGAGAAGTATCTGCTGATGCGCGCCGACGACATCTACGCCGTCGTCGAGGCCTAGTCTCGTCAGAATCTCTGATTCGTCTTTGAACGCGTCCGCCGAATAAGACTCGGAAACGGCGACGCGAGTCACATTTCTTTTGGAGGATTACCTACCATGGCAAAGAACATTACGTTCAACACCGATGCCCGCGCCAAGCTCGCAAAGGGCGTCAACACTCTGGCCGACGCCGTTACCGTCACCATGGGCCCCAAGGGCCGTTACGTCGCTCTGCAGCGCACGTTCGGTGCCCCGACCATCACCAACGACGGCGTTTCCGTCGCTAAGGAGATCGAGCTCGAGGACAACATCGAGAACATGGGCGCCCAGCTGGTGAAGGAGGTCGCCACCAAGACCAACGACACCGTGGGTGACGGCACCACCACCGCAACCCTGCTCGCTCAGGCCATCGTCAACGACGGTCTGCGCAACGTCGCCGCTGGCGCCAACCCGCTGGCCATCCGTCGCGGCATCGATAAGGCCGTCAACGCCGCCGTCGCCGAGATGAAGAAGCAGGCCAAGCCGGTCGAGACCAAGGAGCAGATCGCTTCCGTCGGTACCATCTCCGCCGGTGACCCCGAGGTCGGCGAGAAGATCGCCGAGGCTATGGAGGTCGTGGGCAAGGACGGCGTCATCACCGTCGAGGATTCCCAGACGTTCGACATCACCATCGACACCGTCGAGGGCATGCAGTTCGACAAGGGCTATGTCTCCGCTTACTTCGTCACGGACAACGACCGCATGGAGGCTGTGATGAAGGATCCGTACATCCTCATCACCGACCAGAAGATCTCCAGCGTTCAGGACATCATGCCCGTTCTCGAGGCTGTCCAGCGCGCTGGCCGTGGCCTGCTCATCATCGCTGAGGACATCGACGGCGAGGCTCTGCCTACCCTGGTCCTCAACAAGATCCGTGGCGCCCTCAACGTCTGCGCCGTCAAGGCCCCGGGCTACGGCGATCGCCGCAAGCGCATCCTCGAGGACATCGCCGTCCTTACCGGTGGCCAGGCCGCTCTGGACGAGCTGGGCGTGAAGGTCGCTGACATCACCGCCGATATGCTCGGTACCGCTAAGTCCGTCACCATCTCCAAGGACAACACCGTCGTCGTCGGTGGCGCTGGCTCCAAGGAGGCCATCGACGCTCGCATCGCTCAGATCAAGGGTGAGATGGAGAACACCACCTCTGACTTCGACCGTGAGAAGCTCCAGGAGCGCCTGGCCAAGCTCTCCGGTGGCGTTGCCGTCATCAAGGTCGGCGCTGCTACCGAGTCCGAGCTCAAGGAGATCAAGCATCGCGTCGAGGACGCCCTGCAGGCTACCCGCGCTGCTGTCGAGGAGGGCATCGTCGCCGGTGGCGGCGTCGCCTTCATGGACGCTGCTCCTGCGCTCGACGCCGTTGAGCTTGACGACCCCGAGGAGAAGATTGGCGTCGATATCGTCAAGAAGGCTCTGACCGCTCCGGTCGCTACCATCGCCAAGAACGCTGGCTTTGAGGGCGCTGTCGTGGTCGACAAGGTTGCCGAGCTGCCCGCCGGCCAGGGTCTCAACTCTGCCAACGGTGAGTGGGGCGACATGATCGAGATGGGCGTCCTCGACCCCGTCAAGGTCAGCCGCGTCACCCTGCAGAACGCTGCTTCTGTCGCCAGCCTGATTCTCATCACCGAGGCCACCGTCTCCGATGTGCCCAAGAACACTCAGCTTGAGGACGCTATCGCTGCTGCTACCGCTGGTCAGCAGGGCGGCGGTATGTACTAAGGCCGACAAGGTCTAGAACTCCCACCGGGAATCCGGGGGCGTGACGGGGGCTTCTCTCCGGAACGTCCTCGGACATGCAAAGAGGCTCCGCATCGCGCTTCGCGCTGCGGAGCCTCTCTGCGTCCTGCGGAATGTTCCGGAGAGAAGCCCCCGTCACGCCCCCGGATTCCCTGCGTTTACGGCCTTGAGGTCGGCGTGGGCGGAGGACTTGGTTGTTGGGAATACGTGTCCCGGTCGCTGTTTCGCGGCTTTGCCGCGAAAGGCGCGCTACTTTGGGATGGGTGGGGAACGTGGTTGTTGCGGCAACTGATCTCCGCCACAAATTACCCTTGGCATACTTGCGCGAGAACCTGCTCGTGCTACACTTGCAATTGCTGTTTCAGGGCGGGGTGGAATTCCCCACTGGCGGTAAATCGGGCGGTGTCAAAGGGACGCCGTGGCGCAGGCGAGGTGTCTGCGACCGAGCCGATGAGTCCGCGACCCGTGCGTGTGTTGGTTCGCATGCCGGCTGAACTGGTGAGATCCCAGTACCAACGGTTAGAGTCCGGATGAAAGAGGCAGGTGATCTTATGTCTGAACAGTCACAGCATATCCATTTTGAGAACACGAATAGGTGGAGCACCAAACAGCTCGTTACCATGGCGTTGATGTGCGCCTTGGGCGCCTTGTTTATGTACGTGCAGCTGCCCATCCTTCCTTCGGCGCCGTTTTTGACGTATGACCCGTCGCTGGTGCCGGCGATGGTGTGTGGATTTGCGTATGGCCCTGGTGCCGGCACTGCTGTTGCCGCTATGGCGATTGTTATCCATGCGCTCACCACGGGTGACTGGGTCGGCGCGCTTATGAACCTGGTTGCCACGCTGGGCTACATTCTGCCCGCGGCTACCGTTTACCAGAAGATGCACACCTATAAGGGTGCCGTGATTGGCCTGGTGCTCGGCGTCATTGCCGCTACGGCGCTGTCTATGGTCGCAAACCTTACCATTGGCGTATGGTTCTGGTATGGCTCGGTCGATGTGATCGCCCCGCTCATGATTCCTGCCGTACTGCCGTTCAACCTTATCAAGACCGTGCTTAACTCGGTGTTGACGCTAGCGGTGTATAAAGCAGTCTCCAACCTCATCACGCCTAAAAAGGACCAGGTCAAAGGCCGCGCATGATTGAGTGTCGGGGCGTTTCCTTTAGTTATGACGGTGCCGCACCGGCGCTCGACGGCGTCGATCTGAATATCGAGGACGGCGAGTTTTTCTGCATCCTCGGTGGCAATGGGTCGGGCAAGTCGACGTTTGCCAAGCATCTGAATGCGCTGCTGCAGCCCGATGCGGGCACGGTGCGCATTAACGGCATGGATGCGTCCGATCCCGAGCTGGTCTACGACATTCGCTCGACCGCGGGCATGGTATTCCAGAATCCCGATGATCAGCTGGTGGCAACGCTTGTCGAAGATGACGTTGCGTTTGGTCCCGAAAACCTTGGCGTGCCATCGGCGCAAATTGCGCAGCGCGTACGCGAGGCGCTGAAGGGCGTGGGCCTGGTGGGCTTTGAGCGCCACGAGACCCATGCGCTTTCGGGCGGCCAAAAGCAGCGCGTGGCGCTTGCCGGCGTGCTCGCCATGGAACCGCGCGTGCTCATCTTGGACGAGGCTTCCTCGATGCTCGATCCGCGTGGACGCAAGGGCCTCATGAAGGCTTGCCGCGCGTTGCATGATCGTGGCATGACCATCGTGATGATTACGCACTTTATGGAAGAGGCCGCCGAGGCCGATCGTGTCGCGGTGTTTCGGGCGGGGCGCGTTGCCATGCTCGGTACGCCCGAGGAAATCTTGACGCGAGCGGACGAACTTGCGCAGCTCAACTTGGATATGCCGGCGTCGTGCTGTCTAGGTAGGGCACTTCGTGCGAAGGGCGTACCCGTTTGCGCGCAGGTGCGCGAGGCGGATATGGTCGCCGAGATTGCGCAGGCTTATGCCGAGCGAAGTGGGGCAGGCACCGCGGGACAGTCTTCCGCATCCCAGTTGGAAATCGCTGACGGCACTGTTCCGGTAGACAACGAGGACAACGCGTCGGAGCCCGTCATCGAACTATCCCATGTTTCGTACAGTTATTCGCTCAGTCCGCGCGAGCGCCGCCGCTGGCACAAGCGCTCGGCCACTGCGGGCAAATCGAACAAACAGGCTCTCTGGGGAAACGACCCAAGCAGCCCGTGGGCACTGCGCGATGTATCGCTGACGGTGCGTCGCGGCGAGTTCCTGGGCTTGGCAGGTCATACCGGTTCGGGTAAGTCGACGCTGGTCCAGCATCTCAACGGTTTGATTCGCCCCCAGGAGGGATCCGTTCGCGCGCTGGGGCTCGATCTGTCAAACAAGAAAGACGCCGCCGCGGTTAAGGCCAAGGTCGGCGTGGTGTTTCAATATCCTGAGCGTCAGCTGTTTGCCGAAACCGTGGCGCAGGACGTGGCGTTTGGTCCGCACAACCTTGGCTTGCCGCAAGATGAAGTCGACCGTCGTGTCGAGTCATCGCTCTCGCGCGTGGGCCTCGACCTTTCCACGGTCGGCGACAAGAGTCCCTTTGAGCTTTCGGGCGGTCAGCAACGGCGTGTGGCATTCGCCGGCGTGCTCGCCATGGAGCCCGAAGTCCTGGTGCTCGATGAACCCATGGCGGGGCTCGATCCGGCTGCGCGCAGGGATTTCCTAGGGCTCATCGGTCGACTCCATCGCGAGGGCCTGACCGTTGTCATGGTTTCGCACAGCATGGATGACCTGGCCAATTGCTGCGACCGTATCGTCGTAATGAACGAAGGTGCGGTGTTTGCCGAGGGAACCCCCGCGCAGGTGTTTGCGCATGCCGATGAGCTCAAGTCGATCGGCTTGGGCGTTCCCGCCGCCCAGCGCATGGCGTTGGCGCTCGCGGAAGCGGGCGTGCCGCTGCGCCGCGGCGGGCTCTATACGGTTGAGTCGCTGGCAGACGAGTTGGTGGACCTGCTAATCGGTCGCTCGGGCGGTCCTTCTAACGTCGCGGACATTGCTAAATCCAAGACGGTCGCGCGAGAGGAGGGCTGCTGATGGAGGCGTTTTCGTTTGGCAGCTACTATCCCGGCGATAGTGCAATCCACCGCCTGGACCCGCGAACCAAGTTGCTCTTGGGCTTTGTGTTTCTGATCACGACGCTCACGGTCAGTGGCTTCCGCGGACTGGCCCCGGTCGCAATTTTCGTTGTGCTGACCTATGCCGTGTCTCGGGTGCCGGTTCGTCGCGTTCTGTCGTCGATGGCGCCGCTGCTGGCAATCGTCGTCGTGGTCGCGGTGCTCAACTTGTTTACCGATCAGAGTGGGCGCATCCTGTGGCAGCTCGGCTTTCTGCAGATAAGCGAGGGCTCACTGCGTTCTGCCGCCTTTATGGCGTGCCGCCTGACCCTGATGATGGCCGGCATGAGCGCCATTACGCTCACCACGCCTACGCTCGACCTCACCGCGGGCTTTGAGCGTCTGCTCGCACCGTTTGCGCGCGTGGGACTTCCTGCGCATGAGCTCGGCATGATCATGGGCATCGCGCTGCGCTTTATGCCGCAGTTTGCCACTGAGATGAAGCAGACGGCCGATGCGCAGGCAAGCCGCGGTGCGCGCGTGACGGGCGGTCCGCTCGGTGGCGTACGCATGCTCGGCAGTGTGGCGATCCCGCTGTTCACCGGCGTGTTCCGCCATGCCGAGACGCTGTCTGCCGCCATGGATGCACGCTGCTATCATGGCGAGCAGGGCCGCACGCGTCTGCATGCGCTTACGTTTGGCCGCGGCGATGCGTTGGCGGCGGTGGTGACGGCGTTGCTGCTCATCTGCGTCATCGTCATCAACCTTCAACTTGTTTAGGCGCGATTCGAGCGCAAGAAAGGGGTCCCTATGACCGACAACGACCGCACGGCTCAGCTTGAGCGCGCCTGTTCGTATCTCAGGCGCATTCCGGCGTGGTATCTGGCCACGACCGATGTGGCCGACGGACATCAGCCCCGCGTGAGGCCGTTTTCGTTTGCCATGGTCGATGACGGTAAGCTGTGGTTTTGCACGTCGCGCGACAAGGATGTGTGGGCGGAGCTGAGTGCGAATCCCAAGTTTGAGCTCTCGGGCTGGAAGCCGGGGGAATGTTGGATCGTATTGACCGGCGAAGCCGCACTTGAGGACGACGCAGTTGCGAGCGACAAGGTGCGTCAAGCGGGTTTTAAGCACATGGTGGGCATTGGCGAGGAACACGAGAGTGCCAACGACGGCCGCCTTGCGTTCTTCTCGGTCCGCAACATCGCCGCGCGGTTCTGCGATATCGACGGCAGCGAAGAGCTCCTCGAGCTCTAATTTCCCAAATTGACTACCCATTCCAAAAAGACTGGTCAGGTGACAGGAGGAAACGTGGACGGATTGAATACGGTGCTGGAGTATCTGACGTCGGTGCCGGCGTGGTATCTGGCGACGAGTGTGGACGGGCAGCCGCATGTGCGTCCGTTCTCGTTTGCACAGATTCAGGACGGCAAGCTGTGGTTTGTGACGGCGCGCACCAAAGACGTGTGGCAAGAGCTGCTGCAAAACCAGCGCTTTGAGGCCACGAGTTGGTGGCCGGGCCACGGTTGGTTGATCCTGCGCGGACGTGCGGGGCTGGACGACCGGGCTTCGAGCGAAATGCGCGAGGCCGGATGGAAACATCTTGAGCGCTTGAGCGAGCACTATGAGGGGCCTAACGACCCCACGCTCGTCTTCTTTAGCGTCGAGGATCCTGAGGCTTTTATCTGCAATCACGACAAATGGGTGCCGGTCGAGCTCTAGCCAGCTGGCTCATCCTAACAACTTGGTTTTCGCATGGGCGGGCCCCGTATTGCCCGGCGCCGTTAGGAGCGCCGGTCAATACGGGGCCCGCTCCATTTGTCAATTCCTTCAAGCGAATGTGTCGGGAATGTTTCAATGCATGAATATGCAAGCCATTTATGTGTTCATGCATCTTTTGGTGCTAAAGTTTCAACCCACTTCATAACGACTGCTGAGAAATGCGCATCGGTGCATAAATCGCAGACAAGGAGTCTGATATGTCTTTGAAGGTTGGAATCGTCGGCGCGGCTGGATATGCCGGAGCCGAGCTCATTCGCCTCGTGCTCGGTCATCCCGAGTTTGAACTTGCTGCCATTACGTCCAACGCCGATGCCGGCCAGCCGTTGTCTGCGGTGTACCCGAGCTTCACCGGCGTAAGCGATCTTGTCTTCACGACGCATGATGCCCCCGAGCTCAAGAACTGCGACGCGGTATTTTTGGCCGTGCCGCACACGGCTGCCATGGCTCAGGTGCCCGCCCTGCTTGCCGCGGGAGTCTCCTGCATTGACCTCTCGGCCGACTATCGCCTGAGCGATCCGGCCACCTTTGAGGCCTGGTATGCCGCCGAGCACACGAGCCCCGAGTTGCTCAAGACCCGCGCCTTCGGTCTGCCCGAGCTGTTCTGCCAGGACTTAGAGACCGCTGCTTCCAACCATGCCGCTGGCAGGCCCGTGTTGGTCGCCTGCGCCGGTTGCTATCCCACCGCAACGAGCCTTGCCGCCGCGCCCGCCGTGCGCGCGGGCTGGGTGGCCGAGAACGGCCCCGTGATTGTCGATGCCATTAGCGGCGTGACGGGCGCCGGTAAGTCCTGCAACGCCCGCACCCATTTTTGCAGCGCCGACGAGAACTTGGAGGCCTACGGCGTGGGCAAGCATCGCCACACGCCCGAAATCGAGCAAATCCTTGGCCTAACCGATCGCGTCGTCTTTACCCCGCACCTGGCACCGCTCAAGCGCGGCCTGCTCTCCACGGTGACGCTGCCGCTCACGCCGCAGGCCATCGACTCCCTGACCCTTGAGGACGTTGTCGACTATTACAAGCAGTTCTACGCTGGTCGCACTTTCGTGCGCGTACTCGATGCCGGCCAGCAGCCCAAGACGGCTTCGGTCGTCGGCACCAACGCCGCCCAGATTGGCCTCGCGCTCAACAAGCGCGCGGGCGTGCTGGTGGCGACGGGCGCCATCGACAATCTGTGCAAGGGCGCTGCGGGCCAAGCGGTCCAGTGCGCCAATATCGTCTTTGGCTTTGACGAGCGACGAGGCTTGCCCACAGTGGCGTGCCCGGTGTAGCACATTCGATTGTTAACGATTTGGTAGTCGGGCATCGAGTGGGGCGCCACTCTTAAGCTGGTCTCATGATCACGACTGGCATGGCGCACCAACCGATGTCCGTTTTTTGTTTGACATAAGGAGTCATAAAGACGATGAATACAGAGCAGTTCGATATCAAGATTCGCGCCGTCGAGGGTGGCGTTACGGCTGCGGCTGGTTTTAAGGCTGCAGGCATCCACGCTGGGTTCCGCAAGAACCCCGAGCGTCTGGATTACGCGCTCGTCGTGCCCGATAAACCCTGTCCCGGTGCCGGCGTGTTTACCGCCAATCGCTTTTGCGCGGCGCCCGTGCAGGTGAGCCGTGCCAACCTGGGCGGTGCCGACAAGGGCTACGGTATCATCGCCGGCGTTTCGGTCAACTCTGGCAATGCTAACGCCGCCACGGGTGAGACCGGCCTTGCATGCGCGCGCGAGACGTGCAGCATCGCATCGCAGGTCATCGGCTGCGAGCCTCAGCAGATTCTGGTTGCCTCCACGGGTGTAATTGGCCAGATTCTGCCGATCGACACGTTTGAGACCGCCATTCCTGCTGCCTACGAGGCGCTCTCCGCCCACGGTGGCGCCGATGCCGCTCGCGCCATCATGACGACCGACACGCACTCCAAGGAGTACGCCGTATCCTACGTCAGTGAGGCTGCGGGTCATGCGGGCAATGTCTATACGGTAGGCGGAATGTGCAAGGGCTCGGGCATGATCATGCCCAACATGGCCACCATGATCGCAGTTATCACCACCGATGCCCCCGTCGAGCCTGCGGCACTTCATGCCCTGCTGCTCTCGACCGTCAAGCAGACCTTTAACAAGGTAACGGTCGATTCCGACACCTCGACCAACGACACCTGCATCATGCTTGCCTCCGGCGCCGCTGCCGCAGATGTCGAGCCTATCGTCGAGGGCTCCGATGCCTTTGACGAGTTGGCATTTGCTGTGCACGAGGTGTGCGAGAGCCTGGCGCGCAATATCGCCGCCGATGGTGAGGGCGCATCCAAGCTTGTTACGGTCAACGTTACCGGCGCCGTGAACGACGAGGAAGCCGATATCGCCGCCCGTGCCGTTGCCAACTCGCCGCTCGTTAAGACCTGCATCGCCGGCCACGACTGCAACTGGGGTCGCGTTGCTATGGCGCTTGGCAAGTGCGGCGTGAAGTTTAATCAGGAAGACGTTTCCATCGACATGATGGGCATGCCTGTCTGTCGCGATGGTCTGACTGTTCCCTTTGACGAGGACGAGGCTCTACGACGTTTCGAGGCGCCAGAGATCGTGATCTCGGCCGACCTGGGCGCAGGCGACGCGGCAACGACCGTGTGGACCTGCGACCTCACGCATGAGTACATCTCCATCAACGGTGACTACCGTTCCTAGATTCCGGGCACGCTGCGCATCTTGCCGCGATTGCGGACAGCGGAGCACGGCGCGATAACGATATGAAAGACGAGGCAGATTATGAAATTCGCACGCGATTGTCGTTCGAGCGAATCCAACGAAGCAACCGCGCAGCTGCTGTTCGAAGCGCTGCCGTGGATTAAGAACCTGACCGGCAAGACGGTTGTTATCAAATATGGCGGAGCCGCCATGGTTGATGAGCAGCTGCGCCGCGACGTGATGAGCGACATCGTTTTGCTCAAGATCATCGGTATGCGCCCCGTCATCGTGCACGGCGGCGGCAAGGCTATCAACGAGGCGCTGAGCCATTACGATATTCCCGTCGAGTTTAAGAACGGCCAGCGCGTGACCACGCCGGCGACTATGGATATCGTGCGCGAGGTGTTGGGCGGCAAGGTCAACCAGGAGCTGGTTGCTGCCATCAACCACCACGGCAACCTGGCCGTGGGCGTGTCGGGCAGCGATGCCGGCACGCTCATCGCCGAGCCGCTCGACCCCGAGCTCGGTCGCGTGGGCAAAGTGACGCACGTCAACACCGACTATATCGAGCGCTTACTCGACAGCGAGTACATCCCCGTCATCGCAACCGTCGCGGCGGGGGAGGACGGCGGTTTCTTCAACATCAACGCCGATACCGCCGCCGGTGCCGTTGCGGCAGCGCTCCACGCGCATAAGGCGATCTTTTTGACCGATGTCGATGGCCTGTACAAGGACTTTAGCGACAAGGACTCGCTTATCTCCAACCTAACGCTCGACGAGGTTAACGAGATGCTCTACGGCGGCGAGGTCGATAAGGGCATGATTCCCAAGCTGCGTGCGGCCGTCGATGCGCTTACCGGCGGCGTATTTCGTGCCCACATCATTAACGGTACCACGCCGCATTCGCTGCTCCTGGAGCTGCTGACCGATGCCGGCGTCGGCACCGTGATCCATTCCACCGAGACGGCTTACGAGTTCGATACGCATCCGCATCCGCTTTCGACGTTTGCTGCGCGTCTGACCGAAAACCTTGACGAGGTCGAGAAGCTTCAGACGGTCTAGCTGACCCGCAGCCGCCCCATTCCTGCACCCATAGCCCCGCGCCGTCTGGCGCCCAACGAAAGGCATCCCATGTCACTTGCAGCTCAGCAATCGCTTGAATCCCATTACGTTATGCATACCTTTGGCCGCTCTCCGGTCGAGTTTGTCGAGGGTCACGGCATGAAGCTCACCGGCGACGATGGCCGTGAGTACCTCGACTTTCTTGCCGGCATCGGCGTGTGCAGCCTAGGTCATGGCGACCCGGCTGTGCTCTCGGCGCTCGAGGCACAGACCAAAAAGCTCATGCATGTCTCCAATTACTTCTACATTGAGCAGCGCGGACAGGTCGCGGCGCTGCTGTCCAAGCTTGCTAACGACGACGTAGATGGTGCGCGCGTGCTTGCCGATGCCATTGTCGCCGGCGATGAGACCACGGCAGCTGCTCTTGGTGCCCCGGCTGCGGATGAGCAGGTTTGGGAGACCTTCTTTGCCAACTCTGGCGCCGAGGCCAACGAGGGCTCGATGAAGCTCGCGCGCCTGTACGCCAAGCGTGCCGGTAATGGCGGCAACACCATCGTGTGCATGCGCGGCGGCTTCCACGGCCGTACGCTCGAGACCATTGCCGCCACCATGCAGGATTGGCTGCAGGACAGCTTCCGCCCGCTGCCGGGTGGCTTTGTGGCCTGCACGCCCAACGATGTCGATGAACTGCGTGCGATCTTTAAGCAGCTGGGCAGTGAAATATGCGCTGTAATGCTCGAACCGATCCAGGGTGAGAGTGGCGTGCACCCTATGACCGAGGAGTTTATGGCGGCAGCGCGCGACCTGGCACACGAAGTGGGCGCCGTGCTTATCGCCGACGAGGTCCAGTGCGGCATCTTCCGCTCCGGCAAGCCATTTGCGTTCCAAACCTATGACGTGGAGCCCGACATCATGAGCCTTGCCAAGGGCATTGCCGACGGCGTGCCCATGGGTGCCGTCGTGGCAAAGAAGGAGATTGCCGACGTGTTTAAGCCGGGCGACCACGGCTCGACCTTTGGCGGTAGCTGCTTGGCCATCGCGGCGTGTGCCGCGACGCTCTCCGCGCTTGTGCGCGGCGATTATGCCGAGCATGCCGCCAAGGTGGGCGCCTATATGGAGCAGGCGCTGGCTAAGCTTCCGCATGTGGTAGAGGTGCGTGGCCGTGGCCTGATGCTCGGCTGCGATCTTGACGATACTGCGGGTGATGCACACGACGTTGTGGCCCGTGCATTGGGGGCCGGTGCCGTAATCAACGCTACGGGTGCCCATACGCTGCGTTTCCTGCCGCCACTCGTCTGCGAGGAAGCCGACGTGGACAGCCTGATCGAGATCCTGTCGGATGTCTTGGGCTAACGCGGCGCAATAACTCAATTTGGACCGGGTTCCGGACTGCGGGCGTGTCCTATGCGGCATGATTCAGCGGTCTGGAGCCCGTTTTGCCTTAGATTTGCTAAGGCAGGGAGACCTGCTGGTCAAAAAACATCAAATATGAGTACTGTTACCGATTTGGTAGCAGCAATTTTGGACTAATAAGGCCAGATAGCAAGTCGAAATGACGATGAAAGCACGATTTTGATCTAACTGTTAGTCCTTATAATGGACATATGTTGCGTAACTTAAGCAAATACTGTCTATTTATATGTTGCAAACAAAGTAGCAGTACTCATTTTTGCCATTTTTTGACCACGGCCTTTGTGACAGACGTGCTGACGGGTTCGAATCCCTCTGCGATGGGCCTGAAAAAAGAAAGGCCTCCATCGCTGGAGGCCTAACAATTCAGTGGTGGGCGATGAGGGATGTCCGCGTGCGGCTGACGCCGCCCGCTTTCGCCGCGTCGCTTCGCTCCTTGCGTGCTGCGCTGGAAAACGCTTCGCGTTTCCTCAGCTCCGCACCCTGTCGGGTTCGAATCCCTCTGCGATGGGCCCAGAAAAGAAAGGCTCCCATTGCTGGGAGCCTAACAATTCAGTGGTGGGCGATGAGGGATTCGAACCCCCAGCCTTGTGCGTGTAAAGCACCTGCGCTAACCGTTGCGCCAATCGCCCGTGCGGAGAGAGTATAGCAAAACAATCGCCCCATTCACCTCATATCCATTAAAGGTAACCGGCGCGTGTCACAGCGGAGCTGATTCAGTTGAGATTGCCTGAACATTCCGCCCCTCTTTACGCCCTCGGGTATACTCAAAAGCTACTGATTCGATTTGATGCCCAGCAACAGCAGAGGGGATAGTATATGTGCGGTTTTGTCGGTTTTGTCGGTGGGACGGATAACCAATCCGAGGTGCTCACCAAGATGATGGACCGCATCGTCCATCGCGGTCCCGACATGGGCGGCCAGTTTATCGACGGCCGCGTTGCCCTCGGCTTCCGTCGCCTGTCGATCCTCGACCTGACCGAGGCTGGCGCCCAACCCATGGCCAACGAGGACGGTAGCGTCGTCATTGTCTTCAACGGCGAGATCTACAACTTCCAAGAACTCCGTTCCGAGCTCGAGGCCAAGGGCTACAAGTTCCACTGCGGCGCCGACACCGAGAGCCTCCTACACGGCTACGAGGAGTGGGGCGAGGCCGTACTCGATCGCTTGCGCGGTATGTACGCCTTCGTCATCTGGGACAAAAAGAAGAACAAGCTTTTTGGCGCCCGCGACATCTTTGGCATCAAGCCGCTTTACTACTATCCCATGGCCGATGCGGGCGACGGCGCTCCGGGCGTGCTCTTTGGTTCCGAGATCAAGAGCTTCCTGGACTACCCGCACTTCCACAAGGCGGTCAACAAAAAGGCTCTGCGTCCGTACATGACGCTGCAGTATTCGGCGACTGAGGAGACCTTCTTCGAGGGTGTCTACAAGCTGCCGCCGGCGCACTACTTTACCGTCGATATCCCGACCGGCAAGATGAACATCGAGCGCTACTGGGATTGCGATTACTCTGCCGTCGAGAAGCCGTTCGAGGAGTATGTCGACGAGCTGGACGAGGTCGTGCACGAGAGCGTCGAGGCCCATCGCATCGCCGACGTCAAGGTCGCGTCGTTCCTCTCCGGTGGCGTCGACTCCAGCTACATCGCCGCTTGCCTCATGCCCGACAAGACCTTCTCGGTGGGCTTTGACTACAAGAACTTCAACGAGACCAACTACGCCAAGGAGCTTTCCGATAAGCTCGGCGTCGAGAACGTTCGCAAGATGATTACCGCCGACGAGTTCTTCGGTGCGCTCGAGGACATCCAGTATCACATGGACGAGCCGCAGTCCAACCTGTCTTCCGTGCCGCTGTGGTTCTTGGCCGAGATGGCCCGCAAGGACGTCACCGTGGTGCTTTCGGGCGAAGGCGCCGACGAACTCTTTGGCGGCTACGCCTACTACGAGGATACGGTCCCGGTGCGCAAGTACAAAAAGATGGTGCCGCTGCCCATCCGTCGCGCGCTCGGTAACCTGGCGCTGCATATGCCGTACTTCAAGGGACATAACTTCCTGGTCAAGGGTGCCGAGATCCCTGAGAAGTCGTTCCTGGGACAGGCTCTGGTATGGCCGGAGCGCGAGGTCGACGGCGTGCTCAAGCCCGAGTACAACACCGGCGATGGCGCCTTCGAGCTTGCCGCTCCCATCTATGCGCGCGTGAAGGGTCAGCCCGAGCTGGTCAAGAAGCAGTACCTGGACATGAACATGTGGCTCCCGGGCGACATTCTGCTCAAGGCCGACAAGATGTGCATGGCACACTCACTGGAGCTGCGCGTGCCCTTCCTGGACCGCAAAGTCATGGAGTTCGCCGAGCACATTCCCGACCGCTACCGCATCAACGAGAACGGCAACAAACAGGTACTCCGCCACGCTGCCAACAAGTCGCTGCCCGATGAGTGGGCCACCCGTCCCAAGGTGGGCTTCCCGGTGCCGATTGTCTACTGGCTGCGCGAGCAAAAGTGGTACGACTATGTCAAGGAGTACTTCACCGCGCCGTGGGCAAGCGAGTTCTTCAATACCGACGAGCTCATGCACCTGCTCGATCTGCACTTTGCGGGCAAGGGCGATTTCCAGCGCAAGATCTATACGCCGCTCGTGTTCCTAGTGTGGTACAAGCGCTTCTTTATCGACGAGGGCCAGCCTTCTGTTCAGGCTGCCTAGTCTCGGCTTACGAATGCCTGCGCGTAACGGCTCCTCCGGGAGCCGTTTTTGCGCGAGCACGTTTCAGTTACTATGAAAACCGTCCCTGCCAAATGGCTGAGAAAGGTGAAAGATGCACCATTCGGATTCCGCGACCGTGACCACGGTCGATACGCTTGCCAAGCTTCTCGGTGTGTGCGGCGAGCTGCGCGCATCGGAGCAGGTTGACGAGCGTGCCGTGACCGGCTGCTCGTTTGATTCGCGCGCGGTCTCGGCAGGTGACGTGTTCTTTTGCAAAGGTGCTGCCTTTAAGCCCGCGTTTTTGAGCATGGCGCTCGATGCGGGCGCCGTCGCATTTGTGTGCGAGGAGTCGCTGGTCGAGTCTCTGGAGCCGCTGGCGAAGGAGAGCGGTGCTGCGATGCTGGTTGTTGAAAGTGTTCGCACGGCCATGGCCCTGTTGCCGCCGGAGGTCTACGACCGTCCCGACCACGACGTCAAGATCGTGGGCATCACCGGCACCAAGGGAAAGACCACGGCCGCTTTTATGCTCCAGTCGATTATCAAAGCGGCGGGCGAGTCCTGCGGCATGATCGGCTCGGTGAGTACCGACGATGGTATCGAGTGCTACGAGAGCACCAATACTACGCCCGAGGCCCCCGAGGTCTGGCGCCATATCGCCAACTGTCGCACGTCCGGTCGCCAGTCCATGGTCATGGAGGTTTCGAGCCAGGCGCTCAAGTACCAGCGCGTCGAGAACCTGCCGTTTGACGTGGCGTGCTTCCTCAACATCGGGCGTGACCACATCTCGCCGATTGAACACCCCACGTTTGAGGATTATTTTGAGAGCAAGCTCAGGATCTTTGACCAGGCAAAGACCGCCGTGGTGAATCTGGGCACCGAAGAGGTTGACCGTGTGCTGGAGGCAGCGTCGACGGCCGAGCGCTTGGTGACCGTTGGCGTCGAGCATCCCGAGGCAAGCCTGTGGGCGAGCGACGTACGCATGGTCGGCTTTAGCATCGAGTTCAACTTGCATGGCCTGTGTGCCGACGAGTCCGAGGCGGGGGAGAAGGTCCTGCTGGGTATCGCGGGCGACTTTAACGTGGAGAACGCGCTGGTCGCTATCGCCGCCGCGCGCGAGATCGGCATCGGTATCGAGGCTATCAAGAAGGGCCTCTCCAAACTGCGTGTGCCGGGCCGTATGGAGGTCGTGGAGTCGAAGGACAGCCGCGTGATCTGCGTCGTCGACTATGCGCACAACCAGCTTTCGTTCCGTTCGCTTTTCTCGTCGGTCAAGCGCGCGTTTCCCGCCAGCCCGGTCATTGCGGTGTTTGGCGCTGCCGGCGGCAAGGCGCAGGAGCGCCGCGAGCAGCTTCCGCGCGAGGCCGCACCGTATTCCGACCTGATGATCTTTGCCAATGAGGACCCGGCTCACGAGGACCCGATGAAGGTCTGTCGCGAGCTTGCCGAACATGTTCCCGACGATACGCCGAACAAGATCATCCTCGATCGCGAAGCTGCCGTGCATGCGGCGTTCAAGGCGGCGCGCGAGGAGTACGTCAACCCCGATGCTCCTACCATTGTCTTGCTGCTGGCAAAGGGTGACGAGGAGCTCATGCACGTGGGCGACGAGTTCGTGCCCATCGAGAGCGACCTTTCGTTGGCCAATCGCCTGATCGATGTTACCCAGTTTGACTAATGAACCATGATGGCGGCGGCGCCCTGAGTGCGCTGTCGCCATAAGCGTGTTCCCTCAATCAAAACATGCCGTCCAAGTCCAAATCCTTCTACGTAAACGGAGTAACCATGTCCCACAACACCCTGCCGACCGTTGCCGAGCTTTCGGGCGAGATGCGCGAGCGCTTGGCCAAGGTCAAGTACGTCTTTACCGACCTGGATGCCACGATGCTCGCGCCCGGCTCGTGCGCGCTGCGCGACAACGACGGCAACCCTTCGACCAAACTCGTCGAGGCCGTCGTGGCGCTCGCTCGCGCTGGTATCCAGGTGGTTCCCACCTCGGGCCGCAACCGTACCATGATCCACGAGGACGCGCGCGTGCTCGGCCTCAACTCCTACATCGGCGAGATGGGCGGCCTGGTCATGTACGACCTCAAAGCCAACGATTGGGAGTATCTGACCGGCGACATGCCTTACGACCCCGCCTGCGGCCTTACTCCGCACCAGGTGATCGAGCAGACCGGCGTGTGCGAGAAGATCCTCGCCCGCTGGCCGCACAAGATCGAGTACCACAACGACATGTCGACCGGTTACAAATACCGTGAGGTCACCGTCGGCATGCGCGGCGATGTGCCCGACAATGAGGTCCAGGCCATCCTGGACGAGGCCGGCTGCGGTCTGATCTGGGCCTGCAACGGCCATCTGACTCACCTGTCCAAGCCGACGACGCTCGAGCTCGATCGCGTCGAGGACGGCCGCGCCTTCAACATCAATCCGGCGGGTCTCAACAAGGGCGTTGCCATTGCGCGCTTCTGCGAGCACCTAGGGATCGAGCGCGAGGAGACGCTCGCGCTCGGCGACTCCGAGTCCGACTTCTACATGGCCGATCACGTGGGCACGTTCTGCCTGGTCGAGAATGGCCTGACGAGCGCCGGCGCGCCCGAGTTCCTGGCTGCTTGCGAGAACGCTTTCGTTACGCGCGGCAAAATTGTCGACGGTTGGGCGGCGACGGCAGAGCTGCTGGTCGCGGCGCGTTCGTAGCGCGGCGTCGCTGCACTTGGACATGTCTTTTCGAGAGAGACTGGTGAGGTAATGTCCGATATCGAGAATCCGGCAGGCGACACGCGCCCGATTGGCGTGTTCGATTCTGGTTTGGGCGGTCTGACGGTTGCGCGCGCCATCGCGACGGCGCTGCCGCACGAGTCCGTCTACTACTTCGGCGACACCAAACGCTGCCCCTACGGCACGCGCACCGAGGATGAGGTGCGCTCGTTTGCGTTGCAGGCGGGTCGTTGGCTTTCGAAGCACGACGTCAAGATTATGGTCATCGCCTGCAACACGGCGACCGCTGCGGCCTTGCGTCTGGCCCAGCAGGTGCTCGACGTTCCCGTGATCGGTGTGATCGCGCCGGGTGCCCGTGCGGCAATCAACAGCACGCGTACGCGTCGCGTGGGCGTGCTCGCCACCAACCTCACCATTCGCTCGGGCGCCTACACGCGCGCCATTCAGGACCTGGATGCCGGCGTCGATGTATACGGCTGTCCTGCCTCGAGCTTTGTCGAGGTTGTCGAACACGAGCTCGCCTCGGGTGCACATCTGCAGGAACAGTGGCTTGAGAACGAGGACATCTTCGATACGCCTGCCGTGCGTGCGCTGGTGGGTGCCACGGTTGAGCCGCTGCGCGACCACGGTATCGATACCGTGGTGCTCGGCTGTACGCATTTCCCGCTGTTGGTGGGACCTATCCGCCATGCGCTGGGGCCTGGGGTGCGCGTCGTAAGTTCCGCCGAGGAGACTACACGCGAGCTGACCGATATCCTCACACGCCGCGAGCAGCTGGCGGGCGACGCCGCCGAGCCGCAGCATCGTTTTGCCACGACGGCCGATAACATTGCCGAGTTTGCGGTGGCGGGCAGCTTTATCTTTGGTCAGCCGCTCAAGAGCATCGAACATATCGATATCGATGAGCTGAAATAGATGTAAGGCAGCCGCCAAAGCCTTCGCCACATCTTTTGCCGAAAGGAAATTTCTATGGAGTACATGCAGGTCAACCGCGCCAACGGTCGCGCCGCCAACGAGTTGCGCCCCGTTAAGCTCACCCGTGGCGTCATGAAGCACGCCCACGGCTCGTGCTTGGCCGAGTTCGGCGACACGCGCGTGCTGTGCGCCGCCACCATCGAGGAGGGCGTGCCGGGCTGGCGAAAGGGAGCTAAGGCCGGCTGGGTGACCGCGGAATACGCCATGCTGCCGGCGTCGACCGGCAAGCGCTGCAAGCGCGAGCACGCCAACCGCAAGGGTCGCTCCATGGAGATCGAGCGCCTCATTGGCCGCAGCCTGCGTACCGTCGTCAACATGAAGGCGCTCGGCGAGTACACCGTCATCGTTGACTGCGATGTGATTCAGGCCGATGGCGGCACGCGTACAGCGAGCATCACCGGCGCCTGGGTGGCGCTGCACGACGCCCTCGCCATGTGGGTCGAGGCGGGCAAGATCGAGCGCATCCCGCTTATCGGCCAGGTGGCTGCCATCTCCATGGGCGTTGTCGACGGCAATACGCTGCTTGACCTCGATTATTCCGAGGACAGCCATGCCGAGGTCGACATGAACCTCGTCGCCACCGACACCGGTGAGATGATCGAGCTCCAGGGCACCGGCGAGCAGGCGCCCTTCGATCGCAAGCGTCTCAACGCCCTGCTCGACCTGGGCGACAAGGGTATCGCCGAGCTCATCGAGCCTCAGCGCCAAGCCCTCGCCTAACCTGCCAAAAAGGGATGTTAATTTTGGCAGGTTTTATCTGGGAAAACGTCGAAGTATAAGACTGCCGTTGATTGAGACGGGAGAGAGACCGAAGTCCTCGTCGCCCTCGGCGCGGCATTGCTATAGAGACAAGGAGACCACTCATGGCACTTGAGAAGATCGACATCGACACCCTCGACCCGGCGGCGACCACCGTCGTGGCAACGGGCAACGCCCATAAGCTCACTGAGATCGAGGCCATTTTGGGCAAGGTTATGCCCGAGGTGCGCTTTGTGGCGCTCGGCCAGCTGGGCGATTTTGAGGATCCCGAGGAAAACGGCACGACGTTTTTGGAGAACGCCATCATCAAGGCCCAAGCCGCGGTTGAGGAGACGGGGCTCATGGCCATCGCCGACGATTCGGGCTTGGTCGTTGATGCCCTGGACGGCGAGCCGGGCGTGTATAGCGCGCGCTATGCGGGCGTGCACGGCGACGATGCCGCCAACAACGCCAAGCTGCTCGTTAACCTGGAAGGCGTGGCCGACGAGGATCGCACCGCGCGCTTTATGAGCGTCGTTGCGCTCATCGACACGGACGGTTTGGTCACCTATGGTGAGGGCGCCTGCGAGGGCGTTATCGCGCACGAGGGCCGCGGCGATCACGGCTTTGGCTACGACCCGCTGTTCCTGCCGGTCGACACGCCGGGCAAGACCATGGCCGAGCTGACGGCTGACGAGAAGAACGCCATCAGCCATCGTTTCCACGCGCTCGAGCATCTGTCCGCCAAGCTGACGGGCGAGGAGTAGACCGTGCGTGCGGTGGTGCAGCGCGTGCTCAACGCCGGCGTGACGGTCGACGGCGAGTGCGTGGGCCGCATTGGACGCGGCTACCTGGTGCTGCTTGGTGTGGGCCATGGCGATACGCGTGCCGAGGCCGACAAGCTGTGGGGCAAGCTCCGCGGGTTGCGCATCAACGAGGACGAGAACGGCAAGACCAACTTGGCGCTTGCCGATGTCGACGGCGAGGTGCTCGTGGTGTCGCAGTTCACGCTGTTCGCCGACTGCCGCCACGGTCGCCGCCCGTCGTTTACGGATGCCGGCGCCCCCGATGTCGCCAACGAGCTCTACGAGTACTTCCTGACGCTCGTTCGTCAAGATGTCGAACACGTGGCGCACGGCATTTTTGGCGCCGATATGAAAGTCGACTTGGTCAACGACGGCCCATTCACCATCGTCTTGGACACCGATAGTCTGTAAGTAGTCAATTTGGGACCGGGCTTTTTTAGCTACTTGCGTATGGCGGCAGCAGGGTGCTATAGTATTAGAGTTTTGTCTATCTTAGGGGTATTATCCCCTTTTTGAATTGCACCTTCTGGAGGCCCTGTTCATGGAAGAGATGGAAGTCAATCACGTCGACGACATCCACGAGAAGCTGACCGATATGGTGGGCGATCGCGTCAAGGTGAAGGCCAACATGGGCCGCACCCGCGTTGTCGAGCGCATGGGCACCATCAAGAGCGTCCACCCCGCCGTCTTTATCGTCGAGGTCGACGAGCGTCGCGGTCGCAAGTCGCGTCAGTCCTACCAGTATATCGATGTCCTCACCGGTCAGGTCGAGCTGTTCGACCCCGAGAGCGGCGAGCATATCTTTACCCCGCTCGGCAATCAGCTCGAGGAGCATTAACGGTGACCGATCGGTCCCTGACTCTTTCCGCGCCGGCAAAGATTAACCTCTACCTGGGGGTTCATACCGAGCGCGATGACCGCGGCTACCACAGGGTCGATTCCCTGATGGCAGCCGTCGGTCTTTCCGATTCCGTGACGGTCGCGCCGGCGCAGGCGCTGACCGTCCAGACGGTTCCGGCATCAGATTTTCCCATGCAAAAGAATACGGCGTATCGGGTTGCGGTTGCTATGGCCGAGCATTATGGTTGCGAGGCAAACATCTGCGTGACGATTGAGAAGCGCATTCCATTGTGCGCTGGCTTGGGCGGCCCCTCGACGGACGCGGCCGCGGTCATTGTCGCCTTGGCGGAGCTCTGGGGCATTGATCGCACCGACCCAGCGCTCGACGACATTGCGCGGGGCATTGGTGCCGACGTCCCGTTCTTTTTGCACGCGAGCCTTGCGTTCTACGTAGGTGGGGGAGACGTGCTGGCAACTGAGTATCCCGCGCTGCCCGCGACGCCCGTCGTGCTGGTCAAGCCGCGCGAGGCAAGCGTTTCAACAATTGAAGCCTATCGACGTTTTGACGAGGCCCCGGTGCCTGCGGACAAGCCCGGCGCGATAGCTTCTGCCTTGCGTGCTGGTGATGCCGAGACGGCATATGCACTCATCCATAACAACCTTGGTGTCATTTCCGCACAGATGGAGTCGCAGATTCAAACGGTCCTCGACTGGCTGCGTAAACAGGACGGAACCGTTGCTGTAGATGTGTGCGGATCGGGTGCCTGCTCGTTTGCCATTTGCGACACCGCTGCCACGGCCGAAAGGCTTGCCGATGCTGCCCAGCAAAATGGCTGGTGGGCCTGCGCGACTGAGCTTATTTCCAACACGGTTCAAATCGACGCGCCAAAGAAATAAAAATTTCTCTAGCACGCGGCGAAAATCTTTGTTACTATAGTCGAGCTAACGGGTTGTGGCTCAGTTTGGTAGAGCACTGCGTTCGGGACGCAGGGGTCGCTGGTTCAAATCCAGTCAACCCGACCAGAGCATGAGGAGGGACCGCTTCTTGCGGTCCCTTTTTTTAGCTAGTGTTGTGATACCGCGATACCCGCGGTATACTCATTCGAGCTTGTCTCGCTGTATTGTGGAGGTCTACATGTTTGGACTGAGGGCTCCTGAGCTCATCATTATTCTCGTCGTTGTCCTGATTATCTTCGGGCCCAAGAACCTGCCGAAGCTCGGCAAGTCCCTCGGCTCTACCGTCAAGAATATCCGCGAGGGTATGGAGGGCGACGATAAGGCCGAGACCAAGCAGGCCGAGGAGGTCGTGGTCGAGCAGTCCGAGGAGGACAAGGAGATCGCTGAGCTCGAGGCCAAGCTCGCTGCTGCCAAGAAGAAGCAGGCAGAGGACAGCGACGCGGACGCAGAGTAGTCCCATCCCTTTGGGGTGAGCACCTGACCGGCTTGCCCGCAGGCTAGCCGGTCTTTTTCGTTTTGTTGACAGTTGATTGTTTGATCAGAGTTGGGGAGATATCCGTATGGACGCAAGCCAGATCGTACTGACCGCTGAGGGCCGCCAGAAGCTCGTCGAGGAGCTCGCTTGGCGTGAGGGCGATTACGCCAAGGAGATCGTCGAGGACATCAAGGAAGCCCGCGCGTTCGGCGACCTTTCGGAGAACTCCGAGTACGACGCCGCTAAGGACAAGCAGGCCCAGAACGCCGCTCGTATTGCCGAGATCCAGGCCATCCTCGCCAACGCTCAGGTTGCTGCCACCACGGGCGATCTGACCGTCTCCATCGGTTCCACCGTTTCGCTGATTGATCCCAACGGCGAGGTCATGGAAGTCACGCTCGTCGGTACCACCGAGACCAACTCGCTCGAGCACAAGATTTCCAACGAGTCTCCGGTCGGTCACGCCATCATCGGTCACGGCGAGGGCGACTCCGTCGAGGTCGTTACGCCTTCCGGCAAGACTCGCGTCTACACCATCGCCAAGATCGCACGCTAGACCACGGTCCCGCGTAAAGGTATGTTTTCGCTCCCTGGGACCGAATCCTGGGGAGCGTTTTAGTTTGAGGAGCTAACTTATGGCAGAGAACCAGAACGCCGCCGATCAGGCATCGACGCTCAACGACGAGCGCGCCACCCGCCTGGCCAAGCGCGCCGCCCTGTTCGAGGCGGGCCAGAACCCCTATCCCGAGCACTCTGAGCTTGAGGACTACGTCGCCGATATCGAGACTAAGTACGCCGATCTTGCCGATGGTGAGGACACCGAGGATGTCGTGAAGATCGCCGGCCGTGTGGTCGCCAAGCGCGGTCAGGGCAAGATCATGTTCATCGTCGTGCGCGATGCGACTGCCGAGATTCAGCTGTTCTGCCGCATCAACGACATGGACGAGGCTGCCTGGAATACGCTCAAGGCCCTCGACCTGGGCGACATCCTGGGCGTGACCGGCGTGGTCGTGCGCACCCAGCGCGGTCAGCTTTCCGTTGCCCCTAAGAGCGCGACCCTGCTTTCCAAGGCCGTTCGTCCGCTGCCCGAGAAGTTCCACGGTCTTTCCGACAAGGAGACCCGCTATCGCCAGCGCTACGTCGACCTGATCGCCAACGACGACGTTCGCGAGACCTTCCGTAAGCGTTCGCAGATTCTCTCCACCTTCCGTCGCTTTATGGAGTCCGACGGCTACATGGAGGTCGAGACCCCCATCCTGCAGACCATCCAGGGCGGCGCTACTGCCAAGCCGTTCATCACTCACTTCAACGCGCTCGATCAGGAGTGCTACCTGCGTATTGCCACCGAGCTGCACCTCAAGCGCTGCATCGTCGGTGGTTTTGAGCGCGTGTTCGAGATCGGCCGCATCTTCCGTAACGAGGGCATGGACCTTACCCACAACCCCGAGTTCACCACGATGGAGGCCTACCGTGCCTTCTCCGACCTCGAGGGCATGAAGGCGCTCGCCCAGGGTGTCATTAAGGCAGCTAACAAGGCCATCGGCAACCCCGAGGTCATCGAGTACCAGGGCCAGACCATCGACCTTTCTGGTGAGTGGGCCAGCCGTCCCATGACCGACATCGTCTCCGACGTGCTCGGCAAGCAGGTCACCATCGACACGCCGGTCGAGGAGCTTGCTGCCGCCGCGCGCGAGAAGGGCCTGGAGATCAAGCCCGAGTGGACTGCCGGCAAGATCATCGCCGAGATTTACGATGAGCTGGGCGAGGACACCATCGTCAACCCGACCTTCGTGTGCGATTACCCCATCGAGGTCAGCCCGCTCGCTAAGCGTTTTGAGGACGACCCGCGTTTGACTCACCGCTTTGAGCTGGTCATCGCCGGCCACGAGTACGCCAACGCGTTCTCCGAGCTCAACGACCCGGTCGACCAGGCTGAGCGCTTTGCTGCCCAGATGGCCGAGAAGGCCGGCGGCGACGATGAGGCTATGGAGTATGACGAGGACTACGTGCGCGCCCTCGAGTACGGTATGCCTCCCGCGGGCGGCATTGGCATTGGTATCGACCGCGTGGTCATGCTGCTTACTAACCAGGCTTCTATCCGCGACGTCCTGCTGTTCCCGCACATGAAGCCCGAGAAGGGTTTCCAGTCCGGTGCCGCTGCCGCCAAGGCTGCAGAGGCCGGCAACGCCGCGAGCCCATTCGTTAAGTCGCTTAAGCCCACGCTCGATTACTCCAAGATCGCCGTTGAGCCGCTGTTTGAGGAGTTCGTCGACTTTGATACCTTCTCCAAGAGCGATTTCCGCGCTGTGAAGGTCAAGGCATGCGAGGCCGTCAAGAAGTCCAAGAAGCTGCTGAACTTTACGCTCGACGACGGTACCGGTACCGACCGCACCATCCTCTCCGGTATTCACGCTTATTACGAGCCCGAGGACCTGGTCGGCAAGACCTTGCTCGCCATCACCAACCTGCCTCCGCGCAAGATGATGGGCATCCCCAGCTGCGGCATGCTCATCAGTGCCATCCACGAGGAGGATGGTGAGGAGCGCCTCAACCTGATCCAGCTCGACGCCTCCATCCCCGCCGGCGCAAAGATGTACTAACTAGTTACGCGGTTCTACGAACCGCGTAACGGCTCGACGCTGCGCGGGCCGCATTTGGACAATCTGACGTTCAACTTCAAGGGCGCGACCAAAAGGTCAGCGCCCTTTCGTTTCACGTCACCTTGTCACAAATGCGACCCGCTCGCTGACTTATGCTCAACCTGCGGCGCCATTTTTCTTGAAGGCACCTTGCTCGCTCTGGCGGGCTTTCGCTCATATGACCCAATCCGCTGTCAAGAGCCACAATGGCCCCGCCGACCGCTTGCAATCGGTCGGCGGGGCCTGCCGTTAACCCGTCCCGGTCCGCCCCCGGCATGTCGTCGACGCCTTCGGCTCAGTCTCATATCCGCGGATACCGTTCTGTCGGCCCGCACTCCATTCCTTCGGCGGGGTTCCCCAAGTCTGTCGAGGCGCATGCGGAGGGCTCCGCGCGCACAGCGAAATAGGGGGTATCCCCGAAGGCCGCCCGGCTCGCCGGGACGGGGGGCTGTGTCTATTCCGCGCCCTCCCGGCACATCATGCCGAGGGCCCAGAGCCACCTCACGAGCTCGGCCGCGGTGGCCGCGTTGGCCTTCGCCGCGGGCACGCCGCGGGCGAGCATCTCCTCGCGCCGCCGCAGGAGCCGCTCGGACCCCTTCCTCCCGTGCATCCTTATCTCGAGGGGCACGCCCGTGTCCCTTGGCATGAGCTTCGGCTGGTGCCGTGCCGCGGCGTAGCACCATGAGCCCTCAACGGCCAGCTTCCTCACGAGCGCGTTGCCCGCACCGCTGATGCCTCCGAGCCGCACGGAGTCGCCACTCGACCTCTGACTCGGCGCGAGGCCGAAATAGGGGTTGATTTTCAATCTCAACGCAACAGCTTGAACGGACCCCGCGTTTCCGCAGCTAGCGCAACGCGGAACTAGCTCCCGGCACCTGGCCGTCGCCTCGTTTCCGCAGGTGGAGAGGCTGTGGAGGCCGGCGTCCCCGCCCTGCCGCGGCATGCTCCGCCAGCCCGCCGCGCAGCCGCTCCGGACTCAGCGCAACGGGCCCTCCGGCCCATGCCCCGGCGCGCCGGCTATCCCGCCAGCGGCCCCTCGCCCCTCGCGGCCCTGGCCCTGTCGATGCAGCCGGGCGTGAGGTCGAGCTCGCCGGGCGCCAGCTCCTCCACCCCGAACGCGTCCATGAGGGCGGAGGCATCCTCCCCGAGGGCCATCCGCAGCACGCGCGCCGGCGTCAGGAACCCGAGCGCCCCCCTCGGTTCGGAGTTCACCTGCGACATGAGCAGCGCGCAGTCCGCCGCCGTCAGCCGGTCGAACCTGACCCCGGCGCCCTTGGGCAGCAGCTTTCTGATCTCCACGTGGTTCTTCTCGCACGCGCCCTTCTGTTGGCTCTGCCGGGGGGTCGCAGTAGAAGAGCCTGGTCTCGCCGTCGCGCTCGCCGAGCAGCGCCGCGATGGCGCCCTCGTCGGCGAACTCGCTCCCGTTGTCGGTGAGCACGGCGCCGAAGGCGCGCCTCGCGCCGTCCTCGCCGAGGACCCCGCGCAGGGACGAGAGCGCCGCGAGGACCGAGGCGCACGAGCCGTCCGGCAGCGGCAGCGCCAGCTGGAAGCGGCTCGGGCGGTGCAGGAGCGTGAGGAGCCTGGCGGAGTCGCCCCTGGCGCCCTCGACGGTGTCCATCTCCCAGGCCGCGGCGCAGGCGTCCTCGCCGAGCGCGAGGAACGCCGCGTGCGACCTGCGGGCCGAGTGGTGCGTCGCCCTCTTCGGGGCCCGGTGCGACCTCGGCCTGTAGCCGACCTTGCGCCTGAGCTCCATGTTCGTCATGCCGTCGTAGCCGGCGTCCACCCACCTGTATACGGTGGAGGCGCTGAGGCCGGGGTCGTCGCCGCTATCTGCTGCGGGGAGAGCCCGCGCGCGAGGCCGCCCCTGATGGCCGCGAGCTTGGCGGCGGCGCCCTCCTCGGTCTCGTCTATCCCGGATCTGCTCGACGAGAGCTCGGCGTCGGCTGCCTCCTGCGCCCTCCTGGCGCTGTAGAACACCCTGGGCCTCCTCGAGCAGCCGTAGCCCTTCCTGTGCGAGCAGCCGTTGCAGCACCTCGGCCATGCGGCGAGCCTGGGGCAGGCCCCGAGAGGTCCTCGGGCGCGGGCTCGCCGTAGCGCGAGCGCGGCGCGGTGACGTAGCGGTGCGCCGCCACCTCCCTGGTCACGGTCGAGGGCGACCTGCCGAGCTCCGCGGCGATCTCGCGGGCGCTTCGGTTGCGGTCGAGCATTCTCTCGATCGCGTTCCTCTCGTGCCTCGTGAGCCTCCCGTACGACCTTCCGGACGGTCTCGGTCTGGACATGCCGGCCTCCCTCCATCGAGGGCCGGGGGATTCCGGCCCCTCTGGGGTTGCCTACCCGGATTCGCGCCTCAGGACTCAGCGCAACGCGTTGCGCTGAGTCCTGAGGCTGTTGCAATGAAAATGATAATCAAGGAGGCCGAAATAGGCCGTGACCTGCCTTCCGGAACGGAACCTCGTGAAGTCGCCGACCTCGGCCGAGAAGGCCGCGGCCAGCGCGAAGGCGCAGCCCTTGATCGACTGGAGGGCGGCCACCTCCGCGGCGATCGGGCTGGCATCCACGGCCGCCCTGTACTCGGAGAGCAGGTCCGCCCGGGCCTCCGCCGCGGCCTCGACCTCGTTCCTCAGGGCGGCGAGCGCCCGAACCCCGCCATCGTCCTCAGGCCTGACCTTGTCGAGCCACCTCAGGAAGTCGTAGGTCCAGTACTTCCTCGGGTTGCCGGCGGGCGTGGTGCCGCCGTAGACGAACCCCCGCCTTGCGAGGAAGGCGAGCAGCCGCTGCTTGGCGGTCGCCAGGCGCGCGGTCGCCCCGTCGTAGGCGCCCGGCCCTCGACCTCGGGGGAGGGATCCATACGGGGAGATGTCGTGGGCGAGTATCGCCTTGGCCATCCTGGCGGCGTCGTTCCTGTCGTTCTTGGAGGCCGAGTCGGCGGCCGACCTGGGGATCTTCGAGACCGCGGCGACGACGCACTCGACGCCGAGCCCGGCGAGCTCCCGCTGCGGGGCGAAGCCGAGGTAGCCGCTCTCGTAGGCCGCGAGCGACGGCCCGGGGAACCCATCCATCCACCCGGCGATCTCGCCCCAGGGGTTGCCGGGGAACCTCCTCGTCACGGCCTCGCCGGTGTCCGCGTCGAGGGCGCAGACGGTGGTCGACCTCAGGTGGACGTCCATCCCGAACGCGGTAGAATACTTTGGCATGGGAGCCTCCCAACCTCGTTGCGGCGCGGCTGCGCCTATGGCACTTCAACATCATTGTCGCAGCCCCGACCCGCGGTCACGAGCGGGGGCTCCTATCTTTTTAGTGCCCTCGGATTGGGTCATAGTGTCTGTCCGTCCTCTATCTGCGGTGTTGCCCTGGTTGGCACTTAGGGACGTTCCTTTTCTGCCGGCACTTGGGGACAGTCCTTGTCGAGTTACTGGTAGTCATTGGGGACGTTCTTAAACGACTACCCACGGCTATTGCGCGCATGGTTCGCATGACAGCCGTCTCTTTTATGTTTCCTTTAGCCGTCGCTGTCTAGGATGGGGGGTTAGTCGATAGGAAGGGAGCACCGGGATGGACGACGCGAGCGAGCGCGCAATCGAAGAGGACATGCTCGATCAGTTCAATTACTTTGATGATGAGGACGAGGAGCTGATCGACCGTCGCGAGCTAGCGCCGCTTGATTCCTTTGATCTGGTCGATGAAGAGCCCGACGAGGACGAGGGCGAATCGGCGGAGCCCTCACAGCCTTCGCGCCTTAACTCGCTGCTTTCGAGAGCCCCCATGCACCACGGCGTTCGTGCCGGCGCGCTCCATATGAAAACTGACTGGCACCAGATCGTGACGGCAGGCGATGAGCTTGCCGTCGATGCGCCGCTCACCGATAAATCATCCATCATCTGCCGCACCGGCATGCTTATGCTCGCGAGCGGAACGGGTGCCTGGCGCGTGCGCGATACCATGAATCGTGTTGCCGCCGTACTCGGTGTCACCATCCACGTTGACTTAAGTCTTCTGTCGTTTGAGTGCACCTGCATCGAAGATGGTCACTGCTTTAATGAGGTCGTCAGCTTGCCCACAACGGGCGTCAATACCCATCGCATTTGGATGATGGAGAGTTTCTTAAAGGAAATCGAGACGTATGGGCGTCGGTTTACCGTGCACGAATACCACGAGATGCTCAAGACCGTTGAGAGTTCAAAACCCGATTACTCTCCCTGGCAACAGGGCCTTGCGGCAGCTTGTGCTTGCGGCGCCTTCGTCTTTTTGCTCGGCGGCGGCCCTATCGAGATGGCCTGCGCGTTTGTGGGCGCGGGTGTCGGCAACTTTGCCCGCTCCCATATTCTCAAGCAAGGCCTTGGTCAGTTCAGCGCGCTGACGACCGGCGTTGCGCTCGCTTGCGTTTCGTATCTGCTGGCATTGCTCGGCCTTGGCCAGGTCATACCGGGGGCAATGTCGCACCAAGAAGGCTATATCGGCGCCATGCTCTTTGTGATTCCCGGCTTTCCGCTCATTACGGCGGGCCTCGACATCGCCAAGCTCGACATGCGAAGCGGTATCGAGCGCCTTTCATATGCCGTATCGATTATTGTGATGGCGACGCTCGTAGGTTGGATGGTTGCCGAGTGTGTTGGCCTGGCGCCGGACGACTTTGCCCCACTGGGCCTTTCGCCGCTTGCCCTTACGCTCCTGCGCGTGGTGATGAGCTTCGTTGGCGTATTCGGCTTCTCGGTGATGTTCAACAGCCCGGTAAAGATGGCCGCGGCAGCTGGGTTGATCGGCGCCGTGTCCAATACCCTGCGTCTGACCCTTGTCGATGCGCCGACGCTGTTTCCCTTCCTGGGCCTCAGCACGGGAATGCCTCCCGAGGCAGCAGCGTTTATCGGCGCGCTGGTGTCGGGTCTGCTTGCGAGCTTGGCCGAAGTCAAGCTCACCTACCCGCGCATCGCCCTCACGGTGCCTTCGATTGTCATTATGGTGCCGGGCTTGTATCTGTATCGCTCGATGTATTACATGTGCACCTTCGACACGGTCAATATGCTCGGCTGGTTTGTGCGCGCAGTGCTCATCGTAGCGTTTCTGCCCGTTGGACTGGGTGTGGCGCGTACGCTCACCGACCCTCGCTGGCGCCACACCAGCTAATTGGTACAAGGGGGACAGGTTACTTTGCACCAAATGAGTTGCGGTGAAATAGGGACTGAATTGCTGCTTAAAGGGTCAAAACAGTCCGTATTCCACCGCAACTTATGGGGTCGGGGGATTATCGGTGCCCTGCATCTTCATAAACTCAACGCTTACGAAGCGCATGCGTTTCGTGCTAGGCTGGTTCCACCACATAAGTAGTCGCAGACGCGCGTACCACGGGCGGGCGAGATGAAGTTCCAACAGCTCCATCTTGCCCGCCCGTTTTTGTTGCGTGGCGCCGCGGTACAACACAGAGAGGAATCTGCCCTTTATGCCTATCAACAAACGAGAGAGCCTGCTGTTCACCTTTATCATGTGCTTTTGCATGGTGCTCTGAATGAGCATCTACAACGTTGCCCTGCAGCACGGGGCCATCAACGGCGAGGTCGTTGCCGCTGCGTGGCTCGGCTTCCCCGTTGCCTACATTTTTGCCATGTGCTGCGACTGGTTCGTCGCCAGCCCGCTCGCCAAGGGTTTCGCCTTTAAGTACTTGGTCACGCCGGGCAAGAGCTCGCCACTTGCCATGACGCTCGCCGTCAGCTCCTGCATGGTCGTTCCCATGGTCATCATCATGTCGCTGTACGGTGCCTGTGAGGGTCTGACGCACATGCCCGGCGGCATCCTTGCGAACCTGTATTCCGTGCCCGCGATCTGGATGATCAACATCCCGCATAATTTTGTGATGGCGCTGCCGTGGAACCTTTTGGTAGCCGGTCCGATTTCCCGCTTCGTCTTCCGTCGCGCCTTCCCTGTGGGGACGGTTTTCGAGGAGGAGCATGCCGAGCTCTTGGAGCAGGCTATGGCTCCTGAGTGCGAGTAGCTCGCTTAGGGATCTGCTGAGCGCGGGCGACTTGCTTGGTTGGAGCCCTAAGCGTGGATAGCTCTCTCGGCGACATCGCGGGCGTGAGCGGTGCGCATGACCGGAGGGCCCGTGCTGCTCCGTTGCCCGACGTGCTAGCGCGCAGAACAATCTGTTGGTGCATTCGGCGGCTGCTGAAGCGTTTCGGCAGCCGCTTTTTATACGGAGTTTAAATACAACAGTCTGTTGTATTACGTAGAGTGGTATATCTCTAGCGGGAAAAATGCGAGAGACGGAGCATTATGGCGTTGCTAGTAGGACTGGACGTAGGGTCGACGACGACCAAAGTTTACGCGATGCACGAGGATATGACCGAGGCGTGGTGGGGATATCGCCGCCACGGGGCGTGTCAGACAGCGAGCGTGCGCGCCATGCTCGGCGAGCTCGCCGAGCGCTTTCCCCATGAGTCACTGCGCGTTGCGGTGACCGGCTCGGGTGCGCGCGATATCGCGACCGCGCTGGGCGCCTCGTACGTTCAGGAGGTGGTCGCCAACGCGCTCGCGATCAGCAGGTTCTATCCGCAGACGCGCTGCGCCATCGAGCTGGGCGGCCAAGACGCCAAGATGATCTTCTTCCGCACCAACGATAAGGGAGACATCGAGGTTGCCGACATGCGCATGAACGGCTCGTGCGCAGGCGGTACCGGTGCATTTATCGACGAGATGGCAAAGCTCATGGGGGTCGGCACCGAATCGGGCGAGTTCGAGCAGCTCGCAAGCCGGGGAACGACCGTCCACGAGGTCTCGGGCCGCTGCGGCGTGTACGCAAAGACCGATATCCAGCCGCTGCTCAACGAGGGCATTCCTACCACCGACCTGGCGCTTTCGGCGCTTCACGCGGTCGCCCGCCAAACGATCGGCGGTCTGGCCCAGGGTATCGACATCGAGCCGCCGGTAATCTTCGAGGGCGGTACGCTCGCCTACAACCCCACACTGGTCCGCGTGTTCCGGGAGCAACTGAATCTATCGGACGATCAGGTTATCGTCCCGCGCGATCCGCAGATCATGGTCGCGCGCGGTGCCGCCCTGTCGCTGACCGACATGTTCGCATCGTCCCAACCGATCGACCTTCCCGACGCTTTTGTCCGGCTGGATAAGCTCGAGACGGTCGCGCCCGCAAGCGGGGAGGGACGTCTTGCCCAGCCCTTTTTTGCCACACCTGCCGAGCAGGCGGATTTTACGGCACGCCATGGCAAAGAGACGCCGGCAAAGGGTCCGGATGCGTATGCGCCCGGAGAGACGGTGCGTGTGGCGCTCGGTATCGATTCGGGGAGCACGACGACCAAGTTCGCCCTGGTCGATGAGGCGGGTGAGCTTGTCGATTCGTTCTACGCGTCTAATAACGGCAGACCGCTCGACGTCGCCCAACAGGGTCTTGTCAGCTTGAAGAACCGCTGGGAGACAGCGGGAGTCACGCTTGCGATCGATGCCGTGGGCACCACGGGATACGGCGAGGAGCTTTTCGCGCGCGCGTTCCACGCCGACTACCATACGGTCGAGACGGTCGCGCACGCCCGCGCCGCGTGCGCATGCGTTCCCGATGCGACCTTCGTGCTCGACATCGGCGGACAGGATATGAAGGCCATCTGGCTCAACCACGGCGTGCTGACCGATATCGTCGTCAACGAGGCGTGCTCTGCGGGCTGCGGCTCGTTCCTCGAGGGTTTTGCCAAAAACCTCGGAATAGCCGTTGAGGATATCGCGACCGAGGCATTTTCGTCCAAAGCCCCCGCCGTTCTCGGCAGCCGCTGCACGGTGTTCATGAACAGCAGCGTCGTTTCCGAGCAGCGGCGCGGTAAGGGTCCGGGCGACATCATGGCCGGTCTCTGCCGTTCGATTATCGAGAACGTGTTCACCAAGGTCATTCGCGTTTCAAATCTCAACCGTCTGGGCGACAAAGTCGTCGTCCAGGGCGGCACGTTCCGAAACGACGCGGTGCTGCGCGCATTCGAGCAGTATCTGGGCAAACCCGTCACGCGTGCGCCCCACCCGGGGCTGATGGGCGCTATCGGTATCGCCCTGCTCGCGCGCGAGGAATGCCGCAAGGGCGACGCCGGCACGTCGTTTATCGGGCTCGATGCCGTGGAGCGCTTCGAGCATCGCGAGTTCGGCGGCGTTACCTGCCGTCGGTGCAACAACCGCTGCCAGCGCGCGGTCGTGGCATTTGGCGACGGCTCGCTTTACGTCACGGGCAATCGCTGCCCGCGCGGCGGCGCCATCTCATGGGATGAGCTCGTGCGCGAGGTTCCCGCGGCGGAGGAGCTGCGTCCGCAGGGTGCTTGCGAGGCACAGGCACCCGGCACGGGGCGCGACCGGACCGCGGCTGCCCCCAATCTCTTTGTCGACCGCGAGAAGCTGCTGTTCGAGTCGTACCCCACGGTTCCCGTCTGCGGGGGGCGCGATGTCACGATCGGCATTCCCCGTGTGCTCGAGTTCTGGGACACCATGCTGTTCTGGTCGACGTTCTTCAGCACGCTCGGCTTTAAGGTGCGCGTCTCGGGACGCAGCACCAAGGCGATGTACGAGCGCGGTCTGGCGCACGTCACATCCGACACCGTGTGCTTCCCGGCCAAGCTCGTCCACGGGCACATCCGCAATCTCGTCGACGCCGGCGTCGACCGCATCTTCATGCCCATCATCACGACGGTGCCCACCGAAAACACCGCCTCTACCAGCGAGTGGATGTGCGCCGTCGTAAAGGGATACCCCTACGTGATGCGCAATTCCGATAACCCGGAGGAGCGTTTCGGCGTTCCGTTCGATACGCCGCTGTTCCACTGGTACGACGAGGGCGACCGAAACCGCCAGCTCAAGGCGTGGTGCAAGGAGACCTTCGATATCGATGCCGACCTGGTTGCCAAGGCGACCGAGCAGGCGGACCGCGCGCAGGAGACGTTTGAGAACCAGCTGCAGCTGCGCGGCAGGCAGGTGCTCGAGAACGTGCGCGAGGACGGCGGCTACGCGGTGGTGATCGCTTCGCGCCCGTACCACAACGACCCGCTGGTCAACCACGGGCTGCCCAAGCTCTTCTCTGAGCGCGGCATCCCCGTGCTGACGCCCGATGCGGTGCCGGGGGTCTGCAACGTCGATCTTTCCAACAGCCGCATCGACATCGTGAACAACTACCATGCGCGCATGCTGTCGTGCGCGGTCATCGTCGCATCGACGCCCGAGCTCGAGCTCGTGCAGATGGGCAGCTTCGGCTGCGGCCACGATGCGTATCTCACCGACGAGATCGCGCGCATGATGGGCGAGATGGGCTCCAAGGTTCCGATGATGATCAAGCTCGATGAGAGCGACGTCGCCGGTCCCATGGGCATTCGCGTGCGTTCGTTTATCGAGTCGGTCAACCGTCGTCGCGCGGAGGAGCGTGCCGAGGGCGCCCGGGTGCACGCGGTCCATCCGCTCGACGACCCGTATAAGGTCAAGTACACCAAGCGCGACCGGCACGACAAGATCGCGCTGGTCCCCAACACCTCCCATGCGTTCTGCAGGCTCATGACCGCGGCGATGCGCAATCAGGGCGTGCGCGCCGAGGCCCTTGATATCGGGCGCGAGGATGCCATCCGCCTGGGCAAACGCTATGTGCACAACGACATCTGCTTCCCCGCGCAAATCGTGATCGGCGAGGCGCTCGCGGCACTCAAGAGCGGTAAGTACGACCCGCACGACGTCGCCGTGGTGACTGGCAAGTATATCGGCGACTGCCGCCTGACGCACTACATGCCCCTGCTGCGCCGCGCGCTCGACGACGCGGGATACGACTATGTCCCGGTGCTCACCAACGACGACGTCGATGCCCACAATGCGCATCCGGGCTTCAGGCTCGGCCTTGGCCCGAGCATCCAGATCGCCTACGGTCTTCCCATGATCGATGCCCTCGAGGCCATGCTTAGGCGCATCCGTCCCTATGAGCTCGAGAAGGGCGCGGCGGACGCTGCGTTCGACCGCGCGCTCGATGAGGTTATCGAGGGCATGGAGCGCTCGGGGCTGAGAGGCCAGGCGACGGGCTTCAAACGCGCGCTTGCGATCATGGACGCCGTTCCGTACGACCGCTCGAACCCGCATCCGACCGTTCTCATCGTGGGCGAGTACCTGCTCAATTTCCATCTCGGCGCCAACCACGAGATCGAGCGCTACCTCGAGGACAACGGGCTCGAGGTCATCGAGGCGCGCATGACCGACGTGATCCGCAAGACCTATTTCTACAAGCATGCGCAGTCGCGCGAGTTCCACGTCGACCTGTCGCTGCCCGAAAAGGCCTGGTACGCCACGGCGGACAACCTGTTCGAGCTCGCGCACGACCGTTGCGACCGCCTGGGCGCGGCGAGCCCGCTCTACGAGCCGCCGACGCGCATGCCCGAGCTCGTGCGCGCGAGCGATAAGATCCTGCACCATACGTTCGATGCGGGCGAGGGCGTGCTGATTCCGGCGGAGATCCTCGAGCACGCCAAGCGCGGCTGCCGCAACTTCGTGATCCTGCAGCCGTTCGGGTGTCTGCCCAACCATGTCGTGGGGCGCGGGCTCATCCATGCGCTCAAGGAGCAGTATCCCACGGCGCAGTTCCTGCCGCTCGACTACGATCCCGACGTGAGCTTCGCCAACGTGGAGAACCGTCTTCAGATGCTCATCATGAACGCCAAGGCGCAGGGGTGCGGTGAGGCGCATGGCGAGACCGCGTAAGGACGCCGATGCGCCCGATGCACGCACCCGTATCATCGAGGCGTTTTGGGAGCTCATCGAGAACAACAGCATCTTCGAGCTGTCGGTTGGCGAGGTGACCCGCGCCGCCCAGTGCAATCGCGGAACGTTTTACTACTATTTTCACGATTTCGATGAACTCGTCGCCATCGCCATAGCCCAGCTGCTGCAGGATAACGAGCTCATCACCGATGCCCTCTGGCATTTTTCGAGCGAGGGCGACCTTTCGGCGTTCGACCGGCGCGACGTCCGCTGCCTGCTGCGGCGCATCGTCATCACCATGAGGGCGGGTGCCGCCGAGCAGGTCGAGCAGGGCATCCATACGATCATCATCGACCGCGTGAGAGAGATCGTCCACCCCGACGGAGAAGAGCTCAAGGCAGATTCGAGCTTTGCGGTGGGCTTTCTGGTCTCGGGCATCATGGGCTTTGTGATGGCGGTCGGCTTTGCCCGGGAGGGCGGCGAGGAGATAGACCTCGAGCAGCTGGGGGACAGCGCGTGCGCGTACCTGAGGGCGGTCGCCATGCAGACGGTTGAAACGGTCGCGCAAGTCGAGGGCGTCGATACATCCGAGCTGCTCGAACGCGTCTCCAAGGAGGCCGATGCCTATCGCGCATCGCGTGCGACGAGTCCCGACGTGGTGAAAGACGTCTAGGGTTTCTCTTGCGGGGCGCCCGTCGCGCATCGCGCGGTGAGTCCCGCGATGCGGTCATAACCTGCATTCATGTGAGCCGGGTTTATAGATATTCCTCCAGCTGTTAACATATACTCCATATGGGTAAAGAGACCAAAGCGCTGCCGCGGGGCGGCGCTTTGCGTTTGAAAAAACTAGCTCGTCTAAGAGGAACTAGCATGTTAGACCGTTTTACCGATCGTGCGCGTAAGGTCATGTCCATGGCCAAGCAAGAAGCGCTCGATCTTCATTCAAATAAGGTGGGCACCGAGCACCTGCTGCTCGCGCTTGCCAAGGAGGACGAGGGCATTGCCGCCGAGGCGCTGCGTTCGCTCGACATCTCCTATGATGACATCATGGACACCCTCAAAGAGGTCCAGACCACGGTTCCCGAGCCCAGTGAGGAGACCGAGGCGGCCAAGCTCGCCTTTACGCCGCTCGTCATTAGCGTGATGGAGCGTTCATTCCGCGTGGCGCGCGAGAACAACCAGACCTACGTGTCGACCGAGCACTTGCTGATCGGCATCGTCGAAGAGGGCAACGGCATGGCCATGGACATCCTCATGCGCCTGGGTGTGTCGTCCGCCTCCATCAAAAAGGCTATCGAGAAACTCACCGCCAAGGACCAGGACAAGAAGCGTCCGCTCGCCGGCGCCGGTGCTGGTCGTCCCGGTGCGGGCCTGCCGTTCTTTAGCGGCTCGGACGCCTCACAGCAAAAGGGGGGGGGTGGCACCGATACGCTCAAGCAGTTCGCCACCAACCTCACGCAGAAGGCGCGCGACGGCGAGCTCGACCCTGTAATTGGTCGCGAAAAGGAAGTCCAGCGCATGATGGAGATCCTTTCGCGCCGCACCAAGAACAACCCGCTTATCTTGGGTGATCCCGGCGTGGGCAAGACAGCCATCGTCGAGGGCCTGGCTCAGCAGATTGCAGCCGGCAACGTGCCCGAGAACCTCATGAACCAGAATATCTGGACGCTCGACCTGCCGGGCCTCGTGGCGGGCGCCAAGTATCGCGGCGAGTTTGAGGAGCGCCTCAAGAACGTGATCCAGGAGGCCACCGAAGCTGACGACGTCATCCTGTTTATTGACGAGATGCACACCATCATCGGTGCCGGCTCTGCCGAGGGCTCCATCGACGCGAGCTCCATGCTCAAGCCCGTTCTCGCACGCGGTGCTTTCCAGATCATCGGTGCCACCACGGCCGAGGAGTTCCGCAAGTACCTCACCAAGGACCCGGCCTTCGAGCGTCGCTTCCAGACCATCAATGTCGAGGAGCCGAGCGTCGAGGACACGGTCAAGATCCTGACCGCGCTCAAGCCGCGCTACGAGGAGCACCACCATGTGCGCTATACGCAGGGTGCTATCGAGGCCGCCGCGAACCTCTCCGACCGCTACATCCAGGATCGCTTCCTGCCCGATAAGGCCATCGACCTCATTGACGAGGCCGGCGCCCGCGCCCGCATCGCCGCCAACCGCGCGCCCGAGCCGGTGCGCGAGGCCGAGCATCGCGTGGAGGAGCTTAAGGCCGCCGCGCAGGAGGCCACCGAGAGCGACGACATGAACAAGGCCGCCGAGATCACCGAGCAGCAAAAGGCTGCCGAGATTGAGCTCGCCGAGGCCAAGGCTGCCTGGACGGCCGAGCTCGACGCCAGCCCGCTCACCATCGATGTCTCCCAGATTGCCGACATCGTGTCCGTGACCTCGGGCGTGCCGGTGTCCTCGCTCACCGAGAGCGAGAGCCGCCGCCTGCTGCAGGCCGAAAGCGTGCTCAAGACGCGCATCATCGGTCAGGACGAGGCCGTCGAGGCCGTTGCCAAGGCCGTGCGCCGCAGCCGCTCGCCGCTCAAGGACCCGCGTCGCCCCGGCGGCAGCTTTATCTTCCTGGGCCCCACCGGCACGGGCAAAACCGAGCTCGCCAAGACGCTCGCCGAGTATCTCTTTGGCAGCAAGGACGCGCTCATCAGCTTCGATATGTCGGAGTTTGGCAGTGAGTTCGAGGTCTCCAAGCTCATCGGTAGCCCCCCGGGCTATGTGGGCCACGACGAGGGCGGCCAGCTCACCAAGGCTGTTCGCCGTCACCCGTACTCGGTCGTGCTGTTCGACGAGATCGAGAAGGCGCACCCCGACATCTTCAACATTTTGTTGCAGGTGCTGGAGGAGGGCCGCCTGACCGATAGCCAGGGCAAGACGGTCGACTTCCGCAATACCGTGATCATCATGACGTCCAACGTGGGCGCCCGCGAGATCGCGCAGGATGCGAGCGTTGGCTTTGGCACCACCGGCGAGCAGGGCCTCACCTCGAGTGAGATCAAGGGCCGTGCGATGGGCGAGCTCAAGCGCCTGTTCCGCCCCGAGCTGCTCAACCGTATCGACGACATCGTGGTGTTCCAGAAGCTCTCGGGCGAGAACCTGACCAAGATCGCGCACCTGCTGGTGGACGACCTGCGTCAGCGCCTGATTGCCAACGGCATGAACATCAAGCTCACCGATGCGGCCTATGACAAGATCGTGGCCGAGGGCACCGACCTCACCAACGGCGCGCGTCCGCTGCGCCGTGCTATCCAAAAGCTCATCGAGGATCCGCTGTCCGAGGAACTGCTGGCTGGCGAGTGGGGCGAGGGCGATACCGTCCTGTGCGACGTGGCCGATGGCAAGTTTGTCTTTAGCCACGGCACGGGCGAGATTCCGGCACCGCGTCCGGTGGGCGCGCTCGGCGGCGATACCGCTCCGGCGGCGCCGCACACCGGCAACGCCGCGCCCGTGAGCGGCGGCGTGACCTCGGGCCCCGGCGGCATGATGCAAGCCGGTTCCGGCGCGCTGTAGGGCGTGGCGACAATTTGATACGCGCAATCGAGGCGCTCCGGAAAGGGCGCCTCGATTTGTAGAGCTGCGGAAGTTGTGACCGTTACGCTATACGGTCCACCGTTAGCCGATGATGCGAGGGCGCTCGGCGTTTTCGACTGGTTTATGCACGCAAAGTCTGGGAATATACAAGTCGCACGTCTTACTGTCTAACCAGTTGCGCCAAGGAGGCACCATGGACTACAAGATTACCGGCTACGAGCCCGCCCAGCTGTTCCATTTCTTTGAGGAGGTCAGCGCGATCCCCCGTGGGTCTGGCAACGAGAAAGGCATCAGCGATTTCCTGGTCGCGTTTGCCAAGGAGCGCGGTCTCGATGTGTATCAGGACGAGGTCTACAACGTCATCATTCGCAAGCCCGCATCTGCCGGCGCCGAGAATGCCCCGACCGTAATGCTGCAGGGCCACATCGATATGGTGTGCGACAAGTTGGGCTCCGTTGAGCACGACTTTACGACTGATGGTATCGACCTGGTCGTCAAGGACGGCGTCCTCACCGCTAACGGCACCACTCTGGGCGCCGACAACGGTATTGCCGTCGCTCTGATGCTCACTGTTCTCGATGACGATTCGATCGTTCACCCCGCCCTCGAGTGCGTATTCACCACCGACGAGGAGACTGGCCTGGTCGGCGCCGAGACGCTCGACAAGTCCCAGATTAGCGCCCGCACCATGATTAACCTTGACTCCGAGGAAGAGGGCGTTGCTACCGTCAGCTGCGCCGGCGGTGTCGTCGTTACCTACACCTGCCCGATCGCGCGCGAGCACAAGACCGGTAGCACCCTCACGCTCGACATCTCCGGCCTGCTGGGCGGCCACTCCGGCAGCGATATCAACCTGGAGCGCGGCAACGGCAACCTCATCATGGCCCGCATCATCGACCGCCTGATGGTCGCCGGCGAGCCCGCCATCGTTAGCTTTAACGGCGGCACCAAGGACAACGCCATCAACCGTGAGTGCAAGGCTGTTCTGGTCTACGCCGACCACGCTGCCGCCGAGGCCGCGGCCCAGATCGCAAAGGGCATCATCGCCGACGTTACTGCCGAGCTCGAGGTCTTCGACCCCGGCTTTACCTGCACCGTCGAGATTGCCGACGACGCCGAGGTCGAGGCCATGGACCAGAAGTCCGCGCTTGCCCTCATCCGCGCCCTGCGTCTTGCCCCCAACGGCGTGATTCGCCGCAACGTCGCCACCGACGGCTCCGTCGAGGTTTCCTCCAACATCGGTGTGGTTGCCACTTCTGACGACGAGGTCAAGATCATGCTGTCCCCGCGCTCCTCGATCACCTCGCTGCAGAACGAGTTCAAAGACCGTCTGCAGACGCTGGCCGATGTCCTGGGCTTCGACGCCAAGTTTGAGTTTGAGTATCCCGGCTGGAGCTATGCCGAGCATTCGCCGGTCCGCGAAGTCTTTGTCGAGAGCTATCGAGAGCTCTTTGGCTCCGAGCTGCGCATCGAGTCCATTCACGCCGGCCTTGAGTGCGGCCTGTTTGCCGAGGCCCTGCACGGCCTGGACGCCATCGCCGTGGGTCCGACGCTCTCCGATGTCCACACCCCGGACGAGAGCATGGAGCTCGCTTCTGCCGAGCGCTTCTACGAGCTGCTCATCGACGTCCTCAAGCGCCTTGCCGCGTAAAGGTTGCGCTAGCAGCAGTCCGAGTCACGTGCTAGCGGATTGCAAATGACATTACGAGAGGGGGCATTCGAGCGTTTGCGACGGGTGCCCCCCCCTCTTTTGTTTGATAATTGCGAAATTACGGTCACCTAGTCCATTTCTGCCCTGATGAGGTCGAGGGTGCGCTGGCAGTTTTCGCGGACGGGGCCGAGCATATGCTCGCGCAGGTCCGCCATGCCGGGCAGGTCGGCGTATTCGTCCATGACCTCTTCCATGCAAATGGGTACCTCGTAGGCGAGGTCCATCATGGTCGCAAAGCAAAACTTCTCGGATAGCCCGGCATCGGTAAGCGCCGCCTCCAGCGCGGGATCGCCCATACCGTGGTATCGGCGGATAGCGCCTGGACCGATTCGCCCCACACGATTTTCGCCGCCAACGCTCATGGCGAGGCGCGCCCGGCGGCGCATGCGCTCATACGCCAAACCCGACGCGACATCGTACATTCGAGCCATCATGGCTGTGCCGTCGTTTCCAAGGAGCAGGGAATAGTTTTTCGCGTGCGCATCCGGTGCGCCGATAATGGCGTTGAAGAACAGTATCTGCGTAAACAGATACAGGTTAAGTTGATGGTGGCTCGTATTTACGAGGAGCTCTTGAATGTCGCGTGTGGTCGGGCCGCCGTCTGCCGTGTACTTTTGGGCGGGCATCACCCCAAGTGCCTGACAGAGGTCTTCTTGATGTAGACGCCTGATTGTCCCGTCTTTGACTTTCATGCGGTCATAGCGCTCAACAATGAGGGCGGGTTCGTCCTCAAACATACGATATTCGACGTTTGCCGTTGCGATACCGGCGCGCTGGGCGCTTTTCATGCAGACAAACTCATTGAGAGCCTCGAGTTTAAATCCGATAACGCCATTTTTGAAAATATGCGTCGTGGGCGAGGAGCCCATGCATTCGCACCAGCGGCCGTTTATGAACGCGAGCGCGAACTTGCCCTGGTTGCCTCCAAGTGACCAACTTTCATCTAGACCCATCCACGATGCATCGCGGTCATCTCTGATCGACTTGAGACGAAGAGCAATTTCGTGGTTGTCTATAGGGCGGTATTCGCCAGCGCGATGCAGGACGGCGTCGGTATCTTCTTCGGCACAAAACTGCACGCCGCCCGGACAGTCGAGTCCGATATGGCTGAGCAACGCAACGGGATTGTTGGGCCTAACGTCGAATTCGGCGGCAATCGCTTTTCGTTGGTCCTCGCTGTCGGGTAGAAGGCCAAACAGGTACGGATTCATGACCTGTTGTCCGTATGTGCGATTCGATACGGGTATGTTGGTCGATAGGGCTGGCCCGTCATAGTCATGATCGTAGGTAAAGCTGATAAGACCGTTCTCATCTTGCGTGAGCGTTCCAGCAGGCACGCCGCAAATAATGGTCCGAAGTGATGTTCTGGCCATTGGCTATTTCCCTTCGGGCATGGCTTGGCTAGATGCGTTTGTGGCAATCGAGACTCCGAGATTGGACATGGCGAAATCGGCGAAGACCTCGTCGTAGAGTGCGGATGTAAAGGGGGCATCTGCAAGAGCCGGAATGGTTGTGCTGCGACGGTTGCGATGATGAAGACGTTGGGCGTGATGGCGTCTGGAGGTGCTGCAAGGTTGATCAGCATGCGGGGCGTCGACTGGTTGCTCATTTTTCGTTTCGCCTATATCCCCTTGAGCGGCGAGCGCCAGTCCAAGAGCACCGAAAACTGCCAGCAGCTTGTCGAGCCGAATGCCCGTGGCATCTCCCAGCTCGAGCGATGCGAGCAGGCGTTCCGAAACACCGGCTTTTTTAGCGAGGGCGGCACGGGTGATCCCCTGCGCCTCGCGCGCCTGACGCACGTAGATGCCGGCTTGGCGCGGCGTGGTGATGGGAAGGGTATCCATGGCAATCTCCTAACGTGCAGACTTTTGCATCCTAGTATGACATGCAAAAGTCTGCATGAAAAGGCTCATGCAAAACTCTGCATGAGACCTCATACGGACGTTTAGTTTTGAAGGGTGTTTTACAGCACCAAAAAACCCAAGTGTTCCAGCAGGATCTTGAGGCCGATAAGGATGAGCACGACGCCACCCACGATGGTGGCGGGTTTTTCGTAGCGCGCGCCAAAGGTGTGGCCGATCGCTACGCCGGCGACGGAGAAGATAAACGTTGTGACGCCGATAAGCGATACAGCGGGAACGATGTCAACCGAGAGCGCCGCAAATGAGATGCCTACGGCTAGGGCGTCGATTGAGGTGGCGATGGCGAGGATCAGGTACTCGCCCAGGTCAATCTTTTCGGCATCCTTGCCGTCGCCTTCATCCTCGTCCTCGGTAAAGGCTTCCCACAGCATTTTGCCGCCGATGAAGGCCAAAAGGATAAAGGCGATCCAGTGGTCGATGGGGCCGATGATGCCCATGAATTGACTGCCAAGCGCCCATCCGATTACGGGCATGCCGGCCTGAAAGCCGCCAAAGAACAGGCCGAGCACCGCGGCGACTTTAAGGTCGATCTTCTTCATGCCAAGGCCCTTGCAGATGGATACGGCAAAGGCGTCCATCGAAAGGCCAACGGCGAGCAACACGAGCTCTGCGAGTCCCATAGTCTGGCTCCCTCTCTGCGGGCGGGCCCGCGTGTACCTCTTGGGGGAGTAACAAAAAAGACTCGTGGCGTACGCGTTGCGCGCACAGCCACGAGTCTCGTTCATTAAGGCAAGCCAGGCCGCATCGGCCAGTGTGTTGACTTGCCGCGCCACCGGAGGCGAACCCGATCACGCGACTACTCCCTCATTTATGCGAATCCCGATGCTACCACATAAGCAGCTCATTTGGGTTGGGGCTCTTTTGACTACCCCAGCGGTGTTCGCTCATTCTGTAAGCATCGGATTTCGCAAGCGCTGCGGGGGCAAACCGTGAGAAACTATTTAGCGTTTATGGAGCGTATACGATGGGAGCGATGCCTTGGATAAGAACGAGCTGCAAAAGCGTATGGAACAGGCCATCCGCCTGACGGCACCTGGTCAGCCGATCCGCACCGCCCTCGACATGATCATCGCCGGTCACCTGGGCGCCCTTATCTGCGTCGGCGACACCGAAAACGTGCTCGCTGCCGGTAACGACGGCTTCCCGCTCAACATTTCGTTTACCTCGAACCGCCTGTTCGAGCTTTCCAAGATGGACGGCGCCATCGTCATCGATGGCGACCTCACCCAGATCCTGCGCGCCAACTTCCACCTCAATCCCGATCCCTCGCTCGCCACGAGTGAGACGGGCATGCGTCACCGTACTGCCGCTCGCATGTCGGTGCTCACCGACGCCATCGTGATCTCGGTTTCGGCTCGCCGTGCCGTCGTTAACGTGTACGTTCACGGCAAGAGCTACGAGATCCAGCCCGTCACCACCATCATGAGCTCGGTCAACCAGCTCGTCGCCACGCTTCAGACCACCCGTCAGTCGCTCGATCGCTCCTTGCTGCGCCTGACGGCCCTTGAGCTCGACGACTACGTTACGCTCGCCGACATCACCGGTATTTTCTCGAGCTTCGAGATCATGCAGCAGGCAAAGACTGAGCTTAAGGATTGCATTGTCAAGCTGGGCAACCAGGGCAAGCTCGTGCAGATGCAGCTCGAGCAGCTCGCGGGCTCCAGCATGGATACCGAATACGACTTGATGATCCGCGACTACGCAAGCGATTCCTCCGAGGCAAACGCCGAGAAGATCCGCGCCGAGCTGAGCCGCATGACGCCTAAGGACCTGTCCGACCCGCAGCACGTGGCGGCAGTTCTGGGCTATGACGACCTGGACGAGGACTCCGTCATGACACCGCTGGGCCTGCGCACGCTTTCGCGCGTGTCCGTCGTGCGCGACGGCGTGGCCGAGAAGATCGTCGACGAGTACGGCTCGCTGCAGGAGCTCATGGACGACATCAGCGAGGATCCGGAGCGCCTGGGCGACTTTGGCGTTAACAACCCTGCCATTCTTGCGGACTCCCTGTACCGCATGAAGGGCACCAAACAGGGGAACGCATAATGGCGCCCGTATGCGCCGTGGTCGTTGCCGGTGGCAGCGGCCAGCGCTTTGGTAATCCCGGTGGCAAGCAGCTCGTCAATGTAGCGGGCCGTCCGCTTATGAGCTGGTCCATCCGCGCGTTCGATCGTAGCGACAAGGTCGGCCACATCGTGGTGGTTTGCCCTGCCGAGCGTCGTGCCGAGATGCGCCGCCTGGCCATCGACCCGTTTGACTATGACACGCCCATCAGGTTTGCCGATGCCGGCGATACCCGTCAGGATTCCACCCGTGCCGGCGTGCATGCGGTTCCGGCGGGTTTCGAATACGTCGCCATTCACGATGGCGCTCGTCCGCTCATTACGACCGAGGCCATCGACCACGCTATCGACGTGCTCGTGAGCGACCGTGCTCTCGACGGTGTCGTGTGCGGCCAGCCCGCGATTGACACGCTCAAGATCGTTGACGGCGATAATATCGTCGAGACGCCGCCGCGTGAGCTCTACTGGGCCGCGCAGACGCCGCAGATCTTTAGCGTCGATGCTATGAAGCGCGCCCACGCTGCAGCCATTGCCGAGGGCTTTATCGGTACCGATGATTCGTCGCTGGTCGAGCGCATGGGTGGGCGCGTCCGCTGCGTCCAGAGCCCGCGCGATAACCTTAAGGTGACGGTGCCCGAGGACCTGCGTCCCGTAACCGCGATTCTGCTTGGCCGCATGGCCGAGGGAGAGGACCTTCCCCATGTTCAGTAACCTGCGCATTGGCCATGGCTACGACGTTCACCGTCTGGTGGAGGGGCGTCGATGTATCATCGGCGGTGTCGATATTCCCTACGAGCGTGGCCTGCTGGGCCACTCGGATGCCGATGTGCTCGCGCACGCCTTGGCCGACGCTATTCTGGGCGCCTGCCGCGGGGGAGACATCGGCAAGCTATTCCCCGATACCGACCCCGCCTATGAGGGTGCCGATTCGATGGTGCTGCTCGCTCGCGTGATGGACTATGCGCGCGAGCTGGGCTTTGAGTTTGTCGATGCCGATTGCACCATTGCCTGTCAGCAACCCAAGATCACCCCGCACCGCGATGCCATGCGCGCCAACCTTGCCCATGCCCTGGGCGTTGACGTCGAAAACGTGGGCGTCGCCGCCACTACGACCGAAAAGCTCGGTTGGGAAGGCCAGGGCGAGGGAATCGGCGCCTGGGCCGTCTGCCTGCTACAGAAAACCGTTAAGGAGTAACGAATGCGTATCTACAACAGCGCTACCCATAAAAAGGAAGAGTTCCAGCCCATCGAGTCCGGCAAGGTCCGCATGTACGTGTGCGGCCCCACGGTCTACGACAACATCCACATCGGCAATGCCCGCACGTTCATCAGCTTTGACGTGATTCGCCGCTGGCTCATCGCGAGCGGTTACGAGGTCACGTTCGCCCAGAACCTCACCGATGTCGATGACAAGATCATCAAGCGCGCCAACGAGCAGGGCCGTACCGCCGCCGAGGTTGCGACGGAGTTCTCCGACAAGTTTATCGGCGTTATGCGCGCCGCCAACGTGCTCGATCCCGATGTGCGCCCCCGCGCCACCAAGGAGATCGGCCCCATGATCGCCATGATCAAGACGCTCATCGAGCAGGGCCACGCCTACGCCGCCGATAACGGCGACGTGTACTTTGCCGTGCGCAGCGATCCCAACTATGGTCAGGTCTCGGGCCGCAACATCGACGACCTTATGGTTGGCGCGCGCATCGAGGAGAACGAGGACAAGAACGATCCGCTCGACTTTGCCCTGTGGAAGGCCGCTAAGCCCGGCGAACCCAGCTGGCCGAGCCCCTGGGGCGAAGGCCGTCCCGGTTGGCACACCGAGTGCGCCGCCATGGTGCATCGCTACCTGGGCACCCCGATCGACATCCACGGCGGCGGCTCCGACCTTGCCTTCCCGCATCACGAGAACGAGTGCGCCCAGGCCACCTGCGCCTGGCACCAGGGCTTCTCCAACACCTGGATGCACACGGGCATGCTGCTGGTAGACGGCGAGAAGATGTCCAAGTCGCTCGGCAACTTCTTTACGCTGGCCGAGGTCCTCGAGCAGCACTCCGCTGCCGCCCTGCGCCTGCTGATGCTGCAGACGAGCTATCGCTCGCCGCTTGACTTTTCATGGGAGCGCCTGGAGGGTGCCGAGAACTCGCTCACGCGTATCGCCGGTACGGTCGAGAACCTGCGCTGGGCCGCGAACCATGCGACGGCCGATGCCGATGTGGCTGCCGCCGAGGCATTTGCCGCCAAGGCCGCTGAGACTCGTGCTGCCTTTAAGGAGTGCATGGACGACGACTTTAACACAGCCGGTGCCATGGGCGCCGTCTTTGGCTTTGTGACCGAGTGCAACCAGTACCTGGAGCAGGCGGGCGATGCTGCCGACAAGGCCGCCGCGCTTGCCGCCGCCGATACGCTGGCCGAGTTGCTCGATACGTTTGGCGTCGAGCTTCCCGAGCCCAAGGTCGAGCTGCCGCTGGGCCTGCTGGGCGTTGCCGCCGGCCTGGTTGCCTACACGGGTGACGACGTGGACGAGGCAGCTGCCAAGATTCTCGAGGCCCGCGCCGAGGCCCGTGCCGCCAAGAACTGGGATCTGGCCGACGCCATCCGCGACCAGCTCAAGGACCTGGGCCTGACGATTGAAGATACCGCCGCCGGCACTCGTATTAAGAGTCTCTAGTATTTGTCGACCGTTCGAGGTGCGGCAGATTGCCTTGAAAGAGGAGGGCATAGACCTGGTGGTCATGCCCGACGATTGAAAGGCAAGGTGCCGTGGCTCGGACGGTCGATTCTTGTCCGTTATCTATTTAAGGAGGCCGTTTTATGGCCGACAATCGCAAGCGTGCACCTCGTGGCGGCAAGCAGGCCGCTTCTGGCTCGCGTCCGATTCGCCGCAACGATCGCGCTGCCGCTCCCAAGGGCCAGCGCGATCGTACCCAGGCCGCACGTCCGCAGCGCGATCGCAACCGCGATGCTGTCCAGGCTCCCAAGGGCGAGTTTATCGAAGGCCGCCGTGCTGCCGCCGAGGCGCTACGCACTGGTTTTCCCATCAAGTGCGCGCTCATTGTCGAGGGTGGAGAGCGCGATGCCGCCTTGTCGCGCCTGGTCGACGACCTCAACGCCGCGGGCGTCCGCATTAAGTATGTGCCGCGCGCGCAGCTCGACGCACTGTCGAGCCATGGCGCTCATCAGGGCATCGCACTCGAGGTTGGCAACTTCCCCTATGCTGATGTCGCCGATATTCTCGACCGCGCAGGCGACGGTCCGGCGCTTGTCGTCGTGCTCGACCATGTGACCGACGACGGCAACTTTGGCGCCATTGTGCGCTCCGCCGAGGTCGTGGGCGCGGCCGGCGTCGTCATCGCCAACAAGCGTGCCGCCGGCGTGACCGTGGGCAGCTACAAGACCTCGGCCGGTGCTGTCATGCATCTGCCTATCGCGCAGGTTCCCAATATTGCCCGTGCACTCGATGACCTCAAGGCCGCTGGTTTTTGGGTGGGCGGTGCTTCCGAGCACGCCGAGGGCAGTTGCTGGGATGCTCCCTTCGAAGGTCGCGTGGCGCTCGTCATGGGCTCCGAGGGCGACGGCATCTCGCGCCTGGTACTCGAGAAATGCGACTTTTTGACCAAGCTTCCCCAACGCGGCATGACCGAGAGCCTCAATGTTGCCCAGGCGACCACGGCGTTGTGCTTTGAGTGGCTGCGCCGCAACGCCGGCGAGCTCATGGGGGAGGAGTAGCGCATGTCCAAGAAGAACCGTGCCAAGTCCAAGGCCAAGCGCTTTGGCGAGGGCTCGGCCAAGCCGATTGTTTCGGCCGCGACCTACGGCGTGGGCGGCAATGCGTTTGCGCAGGCTATCGCCGACCCAGTCTCGACGGTGCACTCCAACAAGCCCGAGCTGCTGGTGGTCGACGGTTACAACGTGATTCACTGCACGCCGCGCTACGAAAAGCTCGTGTACGACCATTCCGACGATCCGTATTCCAGCGACGTCCACGATATGGCGCGCACCGCCCTCATCAACGACGTTGCTGCCTTTGCCCAGGGCCGTTACGAGGCCGTGATCGTGTTCGACGGCGCGGGCAATATCTCCAGTGAGCGTCCCAACCTGCCGGCCCGCGGCGTGCGCATCGAGTTTTCGCCGACGGGCGTATCGGCCGACACCGTGGTGCAGAAGCTCTGCATCGAGGCGCGCGAGGAAGGCCGCGCGTGCTCCGTGGTATCGAGCGACGGCACGATCCAGGCTGTCGTCATGGGCAAGGGCGTCACGCGCATCTCGAGCCGCATGCTGGTGGACGAGATCAAACAGATCGACAACGACGTGCATGAGGCCGAGGAAGCACCCCAGATCAAGATGACCCTGGGCAGCCGCCTGAGCCCCGATGCCCTGGCCAAGCTCAAGGCCCTGCGCGGGAGGTAGGGGAGCATCTATAGAGACCGGTTACTCGGTCGGTCAATCCGCTGGCTTGTAGTCAATGGGTTGTGGACTTGCCGCCGCCAAAACGAATAGTTTTTTTGTTTTGGCGAACGGATAAAACTATTCGTTCTGGCGAATAGTTTTGAGATGTGGTCGGGTGAAGGGCCTGTTGCGCCTCGTCCGCAATTCCTTTATTCTTAACTGGCTTCGCGCGAAAGCGCCAAGTGTGCCAGTGTGGCGCAACGGTAGCGCAACTGATTTGTAATCAGTGGGTTGCAGGTTCGATTCCTGTCACTGGCTCCATGAGAGTTTCGGGCTCTGTTCCCCTGTGGGACAGAGCCCGTTTCTTTTTTGTCGATAAGTCGGCGGGTTTGGCGCAACCTAGCTTCAGGTTTGTCTCGATCTGTAACACGAAGAGGCTGAAAACCGTTCTAGCTGTTACAGAATGAGACGTAAGCTGGGGTCTCTGCGTAATATCTCGATTTGTAACAGATAGGGGAGAAAATATTCTCTAGATGTTACAGATTGAGACAAAGGCCGGACCGGTCCCGGTCATCCTGGTCGAGCGTGGATTATTGGACATACGAGGGTGGAAAATCCCCCGCTTAGTAAATGAGCGTGGATAATCTGCCACTTTGGACTCGATAGCACGGCAAAAGTGGGAGATTATCCACGTCCGATTTTGCCTGGGAAGAGCAATCTTCTGTCTGGGAAGCTCGATCACGACCTATATATAGGTGCAAATGAGTCGTTATCGAAGCAATATTCTGCAGGCTCACTCCACTACGCCAAAGTGTTCCCTCGAGAAATGTCACCGCTACATGCAAATCCACCGTCCTTCATATCCAAACCCAGCAAAACCGCAGGTCAAAGGTACATAGATACGCCCGGAACCGTGTATCTAGAGGTTTTCGTTGACAGCCCCCAAGGTTGCATCGTATTATCTTTTTCGTTCGCGGGGGCGGCGGTCCAAAAGACCAAAGGACCTGCGGATACTTGAACGATTGGGAGTTTGCCCGAGTGGTTAATGGGGACGGGCTGTAAACCCGTTGGCTCTGCCTACATAGGTTCGAATCCTATAGCTCCCACCCGTCAAGTGCCTGTATAGCTCAGTCGGTAGAGCACTTCGTTGGTAACGAAGAGGTCACCAGTTCAAGTCTGGTTGCAGGCTCCATCCGGCGGTGTAGCTCAGTTGGTTAGAGCACACGGTTCATACCCGTGGCGTCACTGGTTCGAATCCAGTCACCGCTACCATAGGTAACACGGTGGCTTCTCAATAGTATGTTGAGAGGCCACTATGGTATAAAGGCAAAGTCCCGTCCGGGGACGACCTGTTTAGAGGAGGGCTTTATGGCCAAAGAGAAGTTTGAGCGCACTAAGCCGCATGTTAACATCGGCACCATTGGTCACGTCGACCACGGCAAGACCACGCTGACCGCTGCCATCACCAAGGTTCTCTCCGAGACCGAGGGCTGCAAGGCTGACTTCACTGCGTTCGAGAACATCGACAAGGCTCCGGAGGAGCGCGAGCGCGGCATCACGATCTCCGTCTCCCACGTTGAGTACGAGACCGCTGCCCGTCACTACGCTCACGTTGACTGCCCGGGCCACGCTGACTACGTCAAGAACATGATCTCCGGTGCTGCTCAGATGGACGGCGCTATCCTGGTCATCGCCGCTACCGACGGCCCCATGGCTCAGACCCGCGAGCACATCCTGCTCGCCCGTCAGGTCGGCGTTCCCTACATCGTCGTCTTCCTGAACAAGTGCGACATGGTCGACGATGACGAGCTCATCGACCTCGTCGAGATGGAGACCCGTGAGCTCCTCTCCGAGTACGATTTCCCCGGCGACGACATCCCCGTCATCCGTGGCTCCGCTCTGGGCGCTCTCGAGGGCGACGCCAAGTGGATGGACGCCATTCGCGAGCTCATGAAGGCCGTCGACGAGTACATCCCGACGCCTGCTCGTAACAACGACCTCCCGTTCCTGATGGCCGTTGAGGACGTTATGACCATCTCCGGCCGTGGTACCGTTGCTACTGGCCGTGTCGAGCGCGGTGAGCTCAAGCTCAACGAGCCCGTCGAGATCGTCGGCATCAAGGATACCCAGAACACTGTCGTTACCGGTATCGAGATGTTCCGTAAGTCCATGGACTTCTGCGAGGCTGGCGACAACGTCGGTCTGCTGCTCCGCGGCATCAAGCGTGAGGACATCGAGCGCGGCCAGGTTCTCTGCAAGCCCGGTTCGGTTACCCCGCACACCAAGTTCACCGGCGAGATCTACGTTCTGACCAAGGAGGAGGGCGGCCGTCACACCCCGTTCTTCGATGGTTATCGTCCTCAGTTCTACTTCCGTACCACCGACGTTACCGGTACGGTCAAGCTCCCCGAGGGCACCGAGATGGCTATGCCTGGTGACCACATCACCATCGAGGGCGACCTCATCCACCCGATCGCCATGGAGGAGGGCCTGCGCTTCGCTATCCGCGAGGGTGGCCACACCGTCGGTTCGGGCATCGTCTCCACGATCATTGAGTAAATTAGCTCTTTGATATAGCTGACTTAGAGAACCCGGCACTTATATGGGTGCCGGGTTCTTTTCTGCAATGGATATTGAGCCGTTGCTGGTGTCGAGAGGATCGATAATGGTCCTGGTTGCACCGTCGATTAGCTCTCGATGGCTTCATTGATGTGTTCCAAATATGAATGGATCCACCGAGAACCAATTGATTCGAGGTTTTCATTGACAGCACTTACATAGAGCTGATAAAGTACCATCTCGTGCCCGTACGGGGCGGAAATGAAAGGTTCAGGATACATGCGTACTCTAGTTACTCTTGCGTGCACTGAGTGCAAGCGCCGCAACTATACGACCACCAAGAACAAGTCGACCATGCCTGATCGTATGGAGATCAAGAAGTATTGCCCCTGGTGCCGTCACCACACGCTGCACAAAGAGACTCGCTAGTCTCTAGTCATATACGCCAGTAGTTCAATTGGTAGAGCATCGGTCTCCAAAACCGAGTGTTGAGGGTTCGAGTCCTTCCTGGCGTGCCAGTCATTATTCCGTAAGCTCCCACTTGGGGGCTTACGGTTTACTCATGTATAAGCGCATTGCGCGGAGGTAACCCAAATGGCCAACAAGAAGAACAAGAAGAAGGCTCAGCAGCCGGCACCTGCCAACAAAGCTGCCGCCAACTCCAAGGTTGAGGCCAAGAAGGCCGTTGCCAAGAAGAACGAGAAGGCTGCGAAGTCCAAGAAGAACGAGAAGCCTGGTTTCTTCGCCCGCACCAAGAAGTATTTCGCTTCGGTCAAGTCCGAGATGAAGCGTGTCACGTGGCCCGATAAGAAGGAGCTCGTGAACTACTCGGTTGTCGTTTGCGCTTCTCTGATCGTCGTCGGCGTCGTCATCGCTCTGCTCGATGCTGGCTTTGGCGAGGCTCTTGCTCTGTTCTCTGGATTGAGGGGCTAAACCATGTCTAAGCGTTGGTACGTCGTTCACACTTACTCCGGATACGAGAACCGCGTTAAGTCCGATCTCGAGCATCGCATCGAGACCATGGGCATGCAGGACCGTATCTTTGATATCGAGATTCCTATGGAGCGCGTCACCGAGATTAAAGAGGGTGGCAAGCGTGAGACCAAGGATTCCAAGATCTTCCCGGGTTATGTCCTGGTCCGCATGGAGATGGATGACGATGCTTGGACGTGTGTTCGCAACACGCCCGGCGTCACCGGTTTCCTAGGCGGCAACGGCAAGCCCGCTCCGCTTTCCCGCGACGAGTACAACAAGATGACTCGTCGTCCCGGTAAGGGCGATTCGCCCAAGCGCACCTCGGTTGATATTCAGGTCGGCACGTCCGTCCGCGTCACCGATGGCCCGCTTACCGACTTTGATGGCAAGGTCTCCGAGGTTAACACCGAGGCTGGCAAGCTCAAGGTCACGCTGATGATCTTTGGCCGCGAGACGCCGGTCGAGCTCGACTTTAACCAGGTCGCTGTCATCGCTTAAGTTTTCGTCCGTTCGCGCGAGCGTGCTTCTTCTGTGACTGCTCATCTCAGGAGTGCTTCTAACACGTGCGTGCTTACGATATAGCAAGTACTTCACACTCGTGATTCGAAAGGAATGACCATGGCTGAGAAGAAGGTTGCCAACGTCATTAAGCTCCAGATTCCTGCTGGTGCAGCAAACCCCGCTCCTCCCGTCGGCCCCGCCCTGGGCGCTGCTGGCGTGAACATCATGCAGTTCTGCCAGGCCTTTAACGCCGAGACGCAGGACAAGAAGGGTGACATCATCCCCGTTGAGATCTCTGTCTACGAGGACAAGTCCTTCTCCTTCATCACCAAGACCCCGCCGGCGGCTCACCTCATCAAGAAGGAGCTGAACCTCAAGTCTGGTTCCGCTAAGCCCCAGGCTGACAAGGTCGGTCAGCTCTCCCAGGAGCAGCTCACCAAGATCGCCGAGATCAAGATGCCGGACCTCAATGCCAACGACATTGACGCCGCCAAGAAGATCATCGCCGGTACCGCCCGTTCCATGGGCGTCACCATCGCTGAGTAGCGATTTCTTTAGGTAATAACGGGTGCTCCGATCGGGGCGCCCGTTAAATGTGTGCAATAGGGCACACGATACGATGTGGGAGGGCTCACGCCCGTTTAACCACAGGAGGTAATGCACATGGCTAAGCATGGTAAGAGCTATAACGCCGCTGCCGAGAAGATCGACCGCGCCACGCTCTACACCCCCCTTCAGGCTGCCAAGCTCATCAAGGAGCTCGACACCGCCAAGTTCGACGAGACCGTCGAGGCTCACTTCCGTCTGGGCATCGATACTCGTAAGGCTGACCAGAACATCCGTGGTTCCATCTCCCTGCCCCACGGCACCGGCAAGACCGTTCGTGTTGCCGTCTTCGCCGAGGGCGAGAAGGCCCGTGAGGCTGAGGCTGCCGGCGCCGACATCATCGGTTCCGACGAGCTCGTCGCCCAGATTCAGAAGGGCGAGATCAACTTCGACGCCGCTATCGCTACGCCGAACATGATGGCCAAGGTTGGCCGCATCGGTAAGATCCTTGGTCCCCGTGGCCTCATGCCGAACCCCAAGCTCGGCACCGTGACCATGGACGTCGCCAAGATGGTCTCCGAGCTCAAGGCTGGCCGCGTTGAGTACCGCGCCGACCGCTACGGCATCTGCCACGTGCCCCTGGGCAAGAAGTCCTTCTCTGAGCAGCAGCTCGTCGAGAACTACGCTGCCCTGTACACCGAGATTCTGCGCGTCAAGCCCTCTTCTGCTAAGGGCAAGTACGTCAAGTCCATCTCCGTGTCTTCCACCATGGGCCCTGGCGTCAAGGTCGATCCCGCTGTCCAGCGTGACTTCCTGGCTGAGTAACTTCTAGTTACTGCCTGAGTACAGCAAGCATTGCTAAAGAAACCCGGTTCTGCCTTGTGCAGGACCGGGTTTCTTGCTATCGCGTCAAAAGCACCATAAAGGGGGCAGTGTCCCCTTTATGGTGGTTACCAGGGTGTTCTGGCTGTTGAAGACTCGATGGCTTCGTGGCGTTTGAGCTCGCGGCGCATGGTTTGTGAATTGAGCCAAGCTGCCTGCCAGCCACGGATGGGGTAGTGCGTCTGGTCGAGCTCAAACTGCGTATAGCCACAGGCGTTGATGATCGTCGTTCCACACACATGCTGACGCTCGCGCTGAAAGTCGCGACCATAGCATTGGTGCACATGCCCGTGCACCATGTACTCGGGATTCCAGGATTCGAGTGCTGTGTTAAAGCATTCGAATCCTCGATGAGGCAGATCGTCCAGATCACCCATACCGGCGGCGGGTGCATGGGTAAGCAGAATGTCGCACCCGCCGACCATCCTAACCTTACGCGACAGCTTACGCATGCGCTTGGACATCTCGCGTTCGGTGTACATGTTGGCGCCGTCGCGATAACGCATGGACCCGCCAAGGCCCGCAATGCGAATCCCTCGGTACGTGTACACGCTGTCCTCTACGCAGATACATCCACCCGGTGCATGACGTGCGTAGCGGTCATCGTGATTGCCGCGCACGTAGATGAGCGGTTTGTTGATGACCGTAACCAAAAACTCAAGATAGTCCGGGTCCAGATCGCCGGCGGACAAAATCAGGTCGACGCCCTCAAAGCGTTCCTTGCGAAAGCACTCCCAAAGGCATCGTTCTTCGGTATCGGCTATGGCAAGGATTTTCATAGGGCGCGGACCTTCGGCTCATCGTCGAGCTGCGGAATGGTGCCTACCACGTTATCCGCCAGCCAATTCATCTCGACAATCTGCGTGCTCGGCAGCGGAGGGAAGCCCTCGATCTGTACCACGCCGTTCTGGCTATGGAGCTCGCCGCCAAAGGGGTTGATGGAGCCCTCGACGATGCCATTGCGGAGCAACTGCACGAGCTTGCGCGTCTGATAGGGCAGGCCCGGAGCGTAGCGAATGTCGATAACGCCGGAGCTCATGCCATACCAGTAGTTGACGGCGCGCACTTGGTTGTCGTCGCTGGTCTCGTCCCACGTGCCGTGAAGAAGGCTGCGAACGATGAGCTCGTAGTAACGGCCCCAGTTCCATACGGGCATGGCGATGCCGGTGACTTTGCCGTCGACCAAGCGGTGAAGCCCGTAGGCCGTTGGGTCTTCGAGCGACTTTGACATGTCAGCGCCGGTCATGACGCTCACACCTTCGCGGCACATGGTCTCGGCAAGGCCTCCGGCGGGCACATCGCCCCAGGTCAGGATGATTTGCGCGCGGGGGTCGAGCAGCGAGGCGCCAATCGCAAAGGCGTTGATCTCGCTGAGTGCGCCCGAGGCGAAGACCGACGCGTGGTAACCGATGCGGTGGTTGTCCGCCATGCTGGCGGCAAGGGCGCCCAAGAGAAACTTGGCCTCGTACATCTTGCCAAAGTACGAACGGACGCTTTGATGGGGAAGGCCGATAGAGCAGTTGAGGAACCGAACCTGGGGATACTCAACGGCAGCCCTGAGCGTGTATTCCATCAGGCGGTGCGAGGTCGAGAAGATGACGTTTGCTCCATGTTTGACAGCCGTTTCCACGGCGGCGTAGAACACATCCGGATCGTGACAGTCCTCGAACGCCTCGGTGCGCACGATACCGCCAAAGTGCTCATCGAGATACTGACGCCCTTGGTCGTGCAGGCTGTCCCAGCTCGACGTCGCACACGGGTATTCGTGAATAAAGGCGATGCGCAGGGGGTTGGCCGTCGAGTAGACGGTCTTGCCCATAAAGAAGTTGAGCACGCCGGAGGTGGGCTTGGCGGGTGCCTCTTCCTCGTCGACGCTCGGTGCTTCGACAAGATCGACCTTGTCCTCGTCATTTTTGCCGGCAATGACCAGCTCGCGCCAAATCTTGCACAGGCGGTTTACGACGATATCAGTCGGCGTATCCAGCAGGCGGTCTTGGTTGTACACGTTGAGGTAGATGAGCATAGCGTCGGCGGGCGTAATGTCCAGATGGTCGCCGCCTGCGCGAAGGTAGGCGCGCTTAAAGAGCAGGAAGGTGTGGCGCAGGTAGTCGACCTTTTTCTGCGGCCATTTTTCGATAAGGTTCTGACCGAGCATCTTGGCGAGCGTCTCGTAGCTTCCCTCACGCGAGAACTCGATCTCGTATAGGGGGCAGACACGCCAAAACGCGCAGAATTCACCGTACAGGCGGCTTTCGACGGAATCCCATGTGCCGGGGTAGAGACGGGTGACCCTGGCCGAAACCGTTGGAGCGTCCAGGAATTTGAGGACACTGACGCGTTTGTTGCCTTCCTGGACATAGAACCGATGCATGAACTCGGTGACGATGATGGGGTCGCGATAGCCCTCGGTCACCTGGATGTCGTAGAGGTTGGACCACTTGCGGGCGAACTCGGTGTTAAACGGCAGCAGGGGCATAAAGTTGCATGAAAAGGCGGACTGACGGCCTTTGGTGACCGTGCCGACGACCATTTCGAGCGGAATATCCCGCAGGCCGACGCTCACTCGCTGACCTAAGGGGAGCTGAGCAACCAAGCTATCGAGGTCCGTAAGGTATGGATGCTCGCTTTGGCTGATGGCGCGACGGCGTCCCTGCTCGCCGCGCTTGCGTGCTTGACGATAGGCCTCTTCCATGGTGTCTACTCCCTTAGTCGTTTAAACAACGATATGAACCATGGTACCACGAATGAAAACCACTACAAAGATGCCTGTCCCCTTTGCGGTGGTTTAGGCGATGATGGGGGCGATGGCGCGGATGCAGGCGTCGGCTGCCGTGAAAGTAGTGCTGTCGTCGCTGACGATAAAGATGATCTTTCCTTTGATGCCAAAGTCGCCGATTTCGCTAAAGAGTACGTAGGGCTCCTTGTCAAAGCCCGAGATGGGCGAGACGGCCGTTTTGGTTGCGCTCGTGAGCTCGTCTGCCAGCACGTCAAGGGAAGCCCACTTAGACGTGTCCTTTACGGCAACAGGCACAGCCACACGCCCAAAGGGCATGAGGTGCACGAGCGTGTTCTTGGAAATGTTGGAGTTGGGGACGATGATGGTCTGTCCACAGGCATCCTCAATCGTTGTATGGCGCCAAGTGATGTCTTGGACCACGCCGGATACGCCGCCGACCTCGATATTGTCGCCGGGTTTGATGATGCCCATAAAGGTCACTTGCATGCCGCCGATAAGGTTTGACAGCGTGTCCTGAAAGCCGAGCGAGATAGCGATGCCGCCGACGCCAAGAGCGGCGACGAGCGCGTTTGCGTTAATGCCAAAGCAGTTGTCGAGGATAAAGCTGCCGCCGATCATCCAGATGACGGCGCGCGCGATGTTGATGAAGATACTCGATGCCGGAAGCGGGTTATCGTCTCGGTTAAGCAGATGGTTCAGGGTCTTGGATACGACCTTGGCGGCGACGGCGGTGCCTATCGCCAAGATGACGGCCCAGATGATGTTGTGGACCCACCGTTGCTCAAAGAAATGAAGAATCGGCTCAAACAATTCCATGTAGGGAAAACCTCCTAATGATCGTCCAACCATGATACCCACCAAGAAGCCCGTCCGGTCACATCGGACGGGCCGATAACTTGAGATGGGGTGGCCGCGGTGGCGTAAGCTGGGGCGCCGGCGAGCACGCCGGCAAGGAGTGCGGCGGTCAAGGCGAGACGGGGAAGAGAGCTTCTCGTGGCAGTTTCCTTAGTCCTTAACCAGTAGTTCCTGCTGACGCTGGATTATCGACATAATATGCGAAAACCGCCGCAAGGGCGCCTGTCCCTTAGCGGCGGTTTTGACGTTTGCGCAGATAAAACCTGCCAAAATAAACCTGTCCCTTTTTGGCAGGTTTTAGCTCAGCAGCATGCGGTCGTTGGCGAGCTCGCCGCCCGAGACCTCCTCGAACTTCTGCAGCAGGTCGGCTACGGTGAGCGACTTCTTCTCATCGCCCGCCACGTCGTAGATCACGTGGCCTTCGTGCATCATGATCAGACGGTTGCCCAGACGGATGGCGTCGTTCATGTTGTGCGTGACCATGAGCGTGGTGAGGTGGTTCTCGTCGACGATCTCCTCGGTCAGATTGAGCACCTTAGAGGCCGTCTTGGGGTCGAGGGCCGCGGTGTGCTCGTCGAGCAGCAGCAGGCGTGGCTTGGTGAGCGTGGCCATGAGCAGGGTGAGTGCCTGGCGCTGGCCGCCCGAGAGCAGGCCGACCTTGGCGTTGAGACGCGTGTCCAGACCAAGGTCCAGGCGCTTGAGCAGCTCAACGTACTCATCTTTCTCGGCCTTGGTGACGCCCCACGAAAGGCCGCGACGCTGGCCGCGACGCTTGGCGAGGGCCAGGTTCTCGGCGATTTGCATGTCGGCAGCGGTACCGCGCATGGGGTCCTGAAACACGCGGCCCAGGTACTTGGCGCGCTGCGACTCGCTCAGGCGCGAGATGTCGGTGCCGTCGAGCTCAATAACGCCCGAATCGAGCGGGTACACGCCGGCGATCATGTTGAGCAGCGTGGACTTGCCGGCGCCATTGCCGCCGATCACGGTTACAAAGTCGCCGTCATTCAGGGTGAGGTCGACGCCGGTGAGCGCGCGCTTCTCGGTGACGGTGCCCTTGTTAAAGGTCTTCTTGACGTGCGAGAGCTTAAGCATCTGCCTCATCTCCCTTCGTGTAGGAGCTGCGGAGCTTATAGCGCTCCCAAACCACGGGCACGCACAGGGCCACGGCGACGATCACGGCGGAGAGCAGCTTCATGTCGTTGGCGTCCATGCCCAGCTGCAGCACGATGGCGCGGATGAGGAAGTACACCACGGAGCCAAAGACGGCGGAGGCAAGACGGACGCTAAACTGCGTGAGGCCGCCGGGCAGCAGGCGGCCGAGCACCTCGCCGATGACGATGGCGGCAAGACCGATAACGATGGCGCCGGTACCCATGCCAATGTCGGCATACTTCTGGCTCTGGCAGATGAGCGCGCCCGAAAGGCCGATGAGGGCGTTGGAGAGCACGAGGGCGATCATCTTGGTGGAGTTGGTGTTGACGCCCAGAGCGCGGATCATGTATTCGTTGTTGCCGGTGGCGCGCAGCGCCGAGCCGATCTCGGTGCCAAAGAACCAATACAGGATGGCAACGATAGCCACGGCGAGCAGGATGCCCAAGATGATGGCAACGGTGGACTGCGGCAGACCGGTCATATTGCTGACGGCCGAGAACACGGTGCCCTTGGCAAGAATGGGCGTATTGGACTTGCCCATGATGCGCAGGTTGATGGACCACAGGCTGATCTGGGTGAGGATTCCGGCGAGGATCGCGGGAATCTCAAAGACGGTGGTCAAAATGCCCGTGACGGCACCCGCGATGGCGCCGGCGCACATACCGGCCAGCACGGCGAGCAGCGGGTCGACGTTGTTATTGACGATGAGCACAGCGCAGACGCAGCCGCCGAGGGCAAAGCTGCCGTCGCAGGTCATATCGGGAATGTCGAGCAGGCGGAACGTGATAAACACGCCAAGCACCATAATGCCCCAGAGGACGCCCTGCGAAACGGCGCCCTGCAATGCAATGAGCATGCTTCATACCTCCTAGGATAGGGTGGACACGTGATTCACCATAATAGCGGTAACAATGCATAGAAGAGCTGCGGACAGACGTTTTGTTTTACCTGAAACAAGCAGGGCGGACGCCGGTCTACAGCGCCCGCCCCTGTGGCTCAGATATTGAATAACGCAGCTAAAGCGCGAGCACGGGCTCTAGACGCATGCCGCGTATAGCATTACGCGTCCAGAGCGGAAAGGTCGATGCCCAGGGCCTCGGCCATCTCGTCGTTCTTGACGACGACCAGGTCCTTGCTCGAGAGGTGCTTGATCGGCATATCCTCGGGCTTGGCCTCGCCCTTCAGGATCTTAACGGCCATCTCGCCCGCGGCGTAGCCCAGATCCTCGTAATTGATGGAGAGGGTGAACAGGCCGCCGGCCATGCACATGCCCTCCTCGCCAGTCACGAAGGGAAGCTTGTTCTCCTTGCAGATCTGGCCGACCTGCGAGGCGCCCGCGGCGATGGTGTTGTCGGTGGGGGAGTACAGCGCGTCGACCTTGCCCACGGCAGACTCGACGACGGACTGAATCTCGTTGGAGCTCGAGACGGTGAAATCGGTGTACTCGAGGCCCAGCTTGTCGAGCTCCTTCTTGGCGGCCTTGATCTGGACGTCGGAGTTGGACTCGGCGGTGCAGTAGAGCAGGCCGACCTTCTTAACGTCGGGCAGGACCTTCTGCATCATCTCGAGCTGCTCGGCGACCGGGGTGAGGTCGGAGGCGCCAGTGACGTTGGTGCCGGGCTTATCGTTGTCCTGGACCAGGCCCGAGGCGGCGTAGTCGGTGATGGCGCAGCCCACGATGGGGATATCGGCGGTGGCGCCAGCGGCGGCCTGCGCGGCGGGCGTAGCGATGGCATAGATCAGATCGACGCCATCGCCCACGAACTTGTCGGCGATGGACTTACACGTGGACTGGTCGTTCTGGGCGTTCTTTTGATCAATCTTGACCTTGAGACCGCTCTTCTTGATAGCCTTGACAAAGCCGTCGTTGGCGGCGTCGAGTGCGGAGTGCTCGGTGAGCTGCAGAACGCCGACGGTGTAGTCGGAACCGGCGGCAGCAGAGCCGGAACCAGAGTTGCCGCCGCATCCGGCGAGCGGAGCGAGCGCGAGCAGGCCAGCAGAGACCAGAAGGCTCCTGCGGCTGATGGTGACCTTCATATCGTTACCCCCCAGTATAGAAATGGCTGGAAACACTGCACTCAAACAAAGTGCAAGTGGAACTATAGTAGCGCGGATGTCCATTTTTACAATAACTTGGCGGGTTTTTTAATACAGAACCGGATGGGCGGTACGGGTAGTTGAATGGACGGCGGAGGTTCTTATGCGGCGGAGGCGTCCTCCTCGTCTAGCGCAGCAAAGAGTTTCTTGCCGTCGAGCAAGCGCGTGCTGACGTTTTTCATGCGGCTGACCTCAACGGTGCGCAGGGTGTCGTCGGCGCCTCGGGTGTCGTAGACCGTTCCCAGCAGATACGAGACGCCGTCGCGTTGCTTGATGGCAAAGGGCCGGAGTGTCATCCGCGCCACCTCGGCTTCTCCGCGTGCCGTGACACTCGAAATATCAAAACTCACCGTGGTTCCGTGGTCGATGGCCTGCTCGATGAGCTCGCAGGTGTCGATGCGCTTGACGGGCGTGCGTGTGGCCTTGGTGGATTTGCTGCCGGCACTTGGAGCAGGCTCGGGTGCATCGAGGTAACCGCGAACGTCGGCACTCGCCATGGCGACCAAGTGCTGAGCCATGCTTTTTCGAATGGCGATGGGCGTGGAGCGGTTGCGCATGACCATGCCGTGGAGCCGGATGATTTCCTCGTCGGTGAGCGGACGGGTCAAGAGCCGATACCCCACGCCGCGCTTGTACTCAATTTCGTATCCGGCATGGCGAAGCGCGGAGATGGCGGTGTAGATGCTTCGCCGCGCCGCCGAGATGGGCATGCGGGCGGGGTCGTCGGGATGGGCGAGGCGCCGGATCAACTCATCGGAAAGCATGGCCTTGTCCTCGCCGGTGTTTTCGCTTAATAGCTGCAGGATGCGAACGGCGCGATAGGCTGCCATCGAGGCAGCGCCTCTGGTCGTGGTCTCGTAAGTTTCAACAGCGGTTTCGGTCATGGCGCCCACGTCCTTTCCGTTTTGGGTGGCGACGGTATGGAGCCTAGGACGTGGAGCTTTCCCAGGGGCGCAGGGCACTCTGGGCGGTCAGTAGCCGTCGGCAAACGGCGGTTCGAGTTTTCAACAGCCCTGCTCAACTGACCAAAAACTTGCCAAAAGCTTGACGGATGCTGTTGAAAAAAGCGTCTCTCGACCGATGTCGAGAGACGCTTGTGCGATGAGCGTGGCGTGTGGCGACGCGAGCTAGCGTCCGACGATTAGAAGTCGGCGTTGCCCACGGTGCGCGGGTGCGGCAGGACGTCGCGGATGTTGCCCACGCCGGTCAGATACATGACCAAGCGCTCGAAGCCCAGGCCGTAGCCGGCGTGCTTACAGGAGCCGTAGCGGCGCAGGTCAAGGTAGTACTTGTACTGCTCGGGGTTCATGCCCAGCTCGTGGATGCGGCGCTCCAGCACGTCAAGGCGCTCCTCGCGCTGCGAGCCGCCGATGATCTCGCCGATGCCCGGGACGAGGCAGTCCGCGGCGGCCACGGTCTTGCCGTCCTCGTTCATGCGCATGTAGAAGGCCTTGATCTGGGCCGGGTAGTCGGTCACGAACGTCGGGCGCTTGAAGTGCTCCTCGGTGAGGAAGCGCTCGTGCTCGGTCTGCAGGTCGATGCCCCAGCTCACGGGGTAGTCGAACTTGTGGCCGTCTGCCACGGCCTTCTCGAGGATCTTTACGGCCTCGGTGTAGGAGACGCGGGCGAAGTCGCTCGTGGCAACGTGGTGCAGGCGGTCGAGCAGGCCCTTGTCCACGAACTTGTTGAGCATGGCCAGCTCGTCGGGGCACTTCTCCATCACGGTGGTGAGCACGTACTTGAGCATGGCCTCGGCGTTGTCCATGTAGTCGTTGAGGTCGGCGAAGGCCATCTCGGGCTCGATCATCCAAAACTCGGCGGCGTGGCGCGTCGTGTTGGAGTTCTCGGCGCGGAAGGTGGGGCCAAACGTGTAGACGTCACCGAAGGCCATGGCGAAGTTCTCGGCGTTGAGCTGGCCGGAGACCGTGAGGCTCGCATGCTTGCCGAAGAAGTCCTGGCTCCAGTCCACGTCGCCGGCAGTGAGGGCGCCACCGCTCTTCTCGGCGGCCTCGGCGCTCACGAGCGGCGGGTTCTTGGGGTCGAGCGTGGTGACGCGGAACATCTCGCCGGCACCCTCGCAGTCGCTCGTGGTGATGAGGGGCGTGTTGACGTAGACGAAGCCGCGCTCCTGGAAGAAGCGGTGGATGGCGGCGGCCGCCACGGAGCGGATGCGGAACACGGCGCGGAACAGGTTCGTGCGCGGGCGCAGGTGCTGCTGGGTGCGCAGGAACTCGACCGTGGCGCGCTTCTTCTGCAGCGGGTAGTCGGCGGCGCAGGTGCCCTCGACCGTGATGGTCTGGGCCGTGAGCTCGAAGGGCTGCTGGGCGTCGGGCGTGAGCTTGAGCGTGCCGGTGCACACGAGCGCGTTATAGCCCGAGAGGTGCGAGATCTCGTCATAGTTGGCGAGCGCCTCGCGGTTCATGACGACCTGAAGGTCCTTGAAGCAGCTGCCGTCGTTGAGCGTGACGAAGCCAAAGTTCTTCATGTCGCGGACGGACTTGGTCCAGCCGGCGACGGTGACAGTCTGGCCGCCGAGCGACTCGGCATCGGCGTAGAGCTGCGCGATTTTGGTGCGGTTCACGTATCCTCCCATAACGGTTGAATGATAGTTATCCATACAGTTCGATATTCTAGCAGCTCGGCTCATTTGGGCTATACAGATAAGGCATTGGCGGGATGGTTTTTCAAACGAAAAGCGCCCGCGGCCAAATGGTCGCGGGCGCTTGACGAGGTGCCTTTTGGCTGTGTGGCGCGGGGCCTGGCTACTTGGTCTTGGCAACCAGCAGCGGGTCGCCAAGCTTGACGAGCGGGTTGCCGCCGATAAGCGTTCCAGACTCGCCGACATGGTCGATGCTCTTAAGACGATCGAGCTCGGAGACGATGACGGTCACGATGTCCTCGTGACCGGCGGCCTTGATGGCCTCGCGGTCGAAGCTGATGAGCGGCTGGCCTGCCTTGACCACATCGCCCATCTCGACAAAGCGGGCAAAACCCTTGCCGTTCATTTCCACGGTGCCCAGGCCGACATGGATGAACACGCGCAGGCCGTCTTCGGTAATCATGCCGATGGAGTGGTTGGTGACGGTGGTGGCACCGATGCGGCCGTTGGCGGGCGCATAGATGGTGCCGGTAATGGGCTCGATGCCATAGCCCTGGCCAAGCATGCCCGAGGCGATCGTCTCGTCAGGGACCTCGTCCAGGTTGACGAGCACGCCGTTGACGGGGGCATAGATGACGCCTTCGCGGGTGGCGAAGCTTGCTGCGGGCGGAACGGACGCCTCGCCCGTCGAGGTGAAGGTGGACTTAAACGAATCGAGCAGACCCATAGTTGCCTCCAACTTAAATAGGCGCATATCGCGCGCTTGGTTTGCCGGAAACGTTTCATATATGTTTCGCGGCTTGGTCAACGCCCCTATTTTACGCTGCTCAACGATACCTCTGAACTGGGATTATGTGATATATCAGTTGAAGGGAAACTTATTGCTGGAGTGTTTCTGCGCCACGGGTTCAAGTGGGGTACGCTTGAAGGCGAAAAACAAGGGCGCATAATTTGCGCGAAGGGAGCACATATGATTGTCGAGAACCATGCGCTGTGGGGCGAGGAGCCGACCGAGGAATATCCGGCGACGTTTACGTATTTGGGTGCCGAGCCGCTGCCCGATAAGCCGAATGGCCGCCGCCCTGCTGTGATTATCTGCGGCGGAGGTGCGTTTACGCATATCGCTCTGCATGAGCAGGATCCCGTGGCGTTTGCGTTTTTGGATCACGGTTACCAGGCCTTTGTGCTCAACTATGTCACGAGTGACACGGGCGATGTGAGCTTTCCGCACCCGCAGGCAGACCTTGCCAAGATGGTCGCCACGGTGCGCGCCAACGCCGACGAGTGGCATGTCGATCCCAAGCGCGTGTGCGTCGTGGGGTTCTCGGCGGGCGGCATGATCTGCGCCTCGCTGGCAACGCAATGGAAGACTGGTCCCTTCGCGGGCCTGGCAGGGGCGCGTCCGGACGACATTCGTCCCGATGCCGTGGTGCTGGGTTATCCATTGCTCGACTTTGCCTATGTGCGCGACATGCAGACGCGCGACCCGCGCATCGACCTGCGCGTGCCCAAGACGGGCGGCAAGACGGGGCGCGATCTGCTCAACGACTACCTGTCGATGGTGACGGGTGGCGAGGCAACTGACGAGCATCTGGCCGACATCTGCCCCACCACACACGTTTCGCGTCAGATGCCCCCGACCTTTGTGTGGGGCGTGTCCGACGATAAAACGGCGCCGATCGCGCAGGTCTATCCGTTTGCGCAGCGCATGGCCGAGGAAGGCGTCGTATGCGAGATGCACGTCTTTGACCAAGGTGGTCACGGCCTTTCGCTCGGCAACGCCAACACCGCGGTCGACAACGAGGACAAGCAGGTGGCGGTCCGTCCTTGGATTCGCCTGGCCTTCCGCTTCCTGGAGCGCCATCTGTAAGAGGACGGGCATCCCAGCCCTTCAATAACTTGCGGTGAAATAGTTCCTATCTGGGGCATCAACCAGTCCATCCAGGAACTATTCCACCGCAACTTCGTTTTTGATGCCCCGCCCGGAAACTGCATCCCAGTCTCCCCTTCAAGGTGGGACACGGTTTCCCATAGGGCCTCGACTGGGAAAGTGCGTCCCGTTTCGAGTGGGGATTCCGGGATGCATTTTCCGTAAGAGGCCTGTTTGGGAAACCATATCCCGTTTCGAGCCAGAATTCTGGGATGTAGTTTCCCCGAGAGGCCTCATCGGGAAACTATGGCCCTGAACTCTCCTGCCTGTCCCCATTGCGCCAATCTGCTGATTGAACGTCATTGTGTGTTCACGCTATCATGTAAGCTTAAAATTGGTTAGCCATGGCAAACGGTTAGCCATGGTGAACATAAATACAACGCCCTGTGGGCGCCGGGGGAGGAACACGGACGTGAAGCTCGATACGCTCGAGATTGGAAAGGACGCCGTTGTCGCATCGGTGGCATCGGACGATCAGGCACTCCGACAGCATATTTTGGACATGGGTCTAACGCCGGGCACCGAAGTCACCATGATGAAGTACGCCCCCATGGGCGATCCGCTCGAGATCCGCCTGCGTGGCTACGAGTTGACACTGCGCAAGGACGATGCCGCACGCATCGAGCTCGTGGGTATTCACGACACCGATACGGGTCCGCGCGCTAACGCCGCAATCGGCACGACGGAGCATCCGGCCCTGGGCGAGGGGACGTATTCGCCCCGTGCGGCAAAGACGGCCGTGCCCGAGGGCGCGCCGCTGCACTTTGCCCTCGCCGGCAACCAAAACTGCGGCAAGACCACGTTATTCAACCAGCTGACGGGCTCCAACCAGCACGTCGGTAACTTTCCCGGCGTGACGGTCGACCGCAAAGATGGCACCATCCGCAACCACCCCGAGGCAAGCGTTACCGACCTGCCTGGCATCTATTCGCTGTCGCCGTACACGGGCGAAGAGATCGTGAGCCGTCAATTCATCCTTGACGAAAACCCCGACGCCATCATCGACATCATCGACGCCACCAATATCGAACGCAACCTGTACCTGACGCTACAGCTTATGGAGCTCGACCGCCCCATGGCCATCGCGCTCAACATGATGGACGAGGTGACCGCCAACGGCGGCGCCGTGGACGTCAACCTGCTCGAGAGCCTGTTGGGCGTGCCCGTTGTTCCCATTAGCGCTGCCAGCAACGAGGGTATCGGCGAGTTGGTGGACCACGCCCTGCACGTGGCGCGGTTCCGCGAGCGCCCTGGTCGCCTGGACTTTTGCGCGCCCGACGGCCCGGACGGCGGTGCGCTGCATCGCTGCATCCACGGCATTGCTAACCTGATCGAGGACCATGCCGTGACGGCGCACATCCCGGTGCGCTTTGCGGCGACCAAGCTGGTTGAGGGCGACGAGCTGGTAACCGAGGCGCTTCACCTGGATCGCAACGAGCTCGACGCCATCGAGCACATCATCACCCAGATGGAGGGCGAGGCCGGCACCGACCGCCTGTCCGCGCTGGCCGATATGCGCTTTAGCTTTATCGGCGACGTGTGCGGGCGTTGCGTCGTCAAGCCGCACGAGAGCCGCGAGCACGTGCGCTCCGTCAAGATCGACCGCATCCTGACGGGTCGCTACACAGCCATTCCGGCGTTTCTGGTGATCATGGGCCTCGTCTTTTGGCTGACGTTTGGCGTGATCGGCGCGGCGTTGCAGGGACTCATGGAGGACGGTATCGCTGCCATCATCGCCTCGGCCGATGCGGGCCTCAAGGTGTTCGGTACCAACGACGTGGTGCGCTCGCTGGCTGTCGACGGCGTGCTTACGGGCGTGGGCAGCGTGCTGACCTTCCTGCCGATTATCGTCGTGCTCTTCTTGTTCCTCTCCATTCTGGAAGACTCGGGCTACATGGCGCGCGTGGCCTTTGTCATGGATAAGGTGCTGCGTCGCTTTGGCCTGTCGGGCCGCAGCTTTGTGCCCATGCTCGTCGGTTTTGGCTGCACCGTGCCGGCTATCATGTCAACCCGTACGCTCCCATCCGAGCACGACCGCAAGATGACCGTCATGCTCACGCCATTCATGAGCTGCTCGGCCAAGCTGCCGGTCTACGGCCTGCTGTGCGGGGCGTTTTTCCCACAGGCGACAGTTCCCGCCATGGTCTCGCTCTATCTGATCGGTATCGTGGTCGGCTGCATTGCCGCCCTGGTGCTCAACCGCACGGCTTTTAAGGGCGACCCGGTGCCGTTTATCATGGAGCTTCCTAACTACCGCCTGCCGAGCATCAAGACGACGGTGATGCTGGCATGGGATAAGGCCAAGGACTTTATTACCAAGGCCTTTACCATTATCTTTGCCGCTACCGTGGTCATCTGGTTCCTTCAGACGTTCGATATTCGCTTTAACGTGGTCGCCGATCAGTCGCAGAGCCTGCTTGCCGGTCTGGGTAGCATCATCGCGCCGGTGTTGGCCCCGCTCGGCTTTGGCGACTGGCGTGCCTCGACGGCACTCGTCACGGGGCTCATTGCCAAGGAGAGCGTCATCTCGACGCTCACAGTGCTTTTGGGCGCAACGTCGCCCGTGGCGCTGTCGACCATGTTCTCGCCGTTTACCGCCTACGTGTTCCTGGTCTTTACGCTGCTGTACCCGCCCTGTGTGGCAGCCATCGGCGCCGTCAAGAGCGAGCTGGGCGCGCGCTACGCCGTTGCCGTGTTCGCGTTTCAAGTGACGGTCGCCTGGATCGTGGCGTTTGTCGTGCATTCGGCGGGCATGTTGCTGGGGTTGGCTTAGTTATGAATTGACGGCGCAACCTCTGTGTATCGAATTGTTTTCGGCCCCGCATCTGTTGCTGACGGATGCGGGGCCGTTGCTATATAATCGCCTCCGCTCAAAATGATTGGAGACGTTATATATGAGTCAGGCAAGGCAAGACGGCATCACGCTCAGGCAGTGGCTCCCGCTCGTCGGGCTCACCTGCTGTGCGTTCGTGTTCAACACGTCGGAGTTTATGCCCATCGGCCTTTTGACTGATATCGCCGCGTCGTTCTCGCTCACCGAGGCCCAGGCGGGCATCATGATCTCGGTCTATGCCTGGGGCGTCATGCTGCTGTCGTTGCCGCTCATGGTGTTCGCCTCGCGCTTTGAGTTCAAGCGGATGCTGCTGGGCGTGCTGGCCGTGTTCTCGCTCGGTCAGTTCCTGTCCGCTGTGGCGCCGACCTATCCCATCCTGGTCTGCGCGCGCCTGGTGGTCGCTTGCGCACATGCCGTGTTCTGGTCAGTCGCCTCGATTATGGCCTCGCGCCTGGTCGACACTCGCCACGGCGCGCTCGCCATCAGCATGATCGCTACGGGCTCGTCCATCGCGCAGATCTTTGGCCTGCCGCTCGGTCGCGCCATTGGCTTGGCCGTGGGCTGGCGCATGACGTTTGCCGTGGTCGGGGGCCTCTCAGCCATCGCGGTCGTCTACCAGGCAGCGGTGTTCCCGGCCATGCCGGCGGGTGAGCGCTTTACCGTCAAACAGCTGCCCGAGCTGCTCAAGAACCCGTTCCTCATCGCGCTCTACGCAGTCACGGTCTTCATGGCGACCGGCTATTACGCAAACTACAGCTATATCGAGCCCTTCCTGGCGCAGGTCGCGCACGTCGATGCGGGCGCCATTACCATGACGTTGACGGCGTTTGGCTGCTCTGGTTTGCTCGGAAGCTGGCTGTTTGGCCGCCTGTTCGATGGGCATCGCTTCCCGTTCTTGGCTATCACGCTCTCCGGCGTGCCGGTGGCTCTGCTGCTCATGGGTCCGGCCGCATCGTCACTCGCTGCGGTTCTCGCTGTGTGCGCACTGTGGGGCTGCTGCTCCACGGCCTTTAACGTGGCGTTTCAGGCCGAGCTCATCAAGCACACGCCGGCAGATTCGTCGGCCGTCGCCATGTCGATCTTCTCGGGCCTGTTCAACCTCGGTATCGGCACGGGTACCGCGATCGGCGGAGCCGTGGTTTCGGGTCCCGGTATCGCCTGGATCGGCTTTGTGGGCGGGGCGATTGCCGTCGTGGGCGTTATCCTCGCCATCACGGTGATGTTCCCAGCCATCCGCCGCGCCAAGCCCGTCGCCTAGCCACGTCCCCTCATCAGTTGCGGTGGAATAGTTCCTGTTTAAGGCCTTTGAAGGCCCAAGCAGGAACTATTCCACCGCAACTTATTTTGGGGGGAGGAGGATACAAGCCGGGCATACAATGGATGTCGTTGTGTTGAGCTTACCGGGAGGTTGCTATGTGGGCATACGAGACGACGTTCTATCAGATCTATCCGCTGGGCTTTTGCGGAGCTCCGCGCGAAAACGCCGCCCCCGTTGCCGAGGATGAGCTCGCCCAGGCCGCCGATGTCGAACCCAACCCCGATGCTCCTATCATGAAGATTGCCCAATGGGCCGACTGCCTGCAAAAACTCGGCGTTGGCGCTGTGCTCATCAACCCGCCGCTCGAGTCCGATAGTCACGGCTACGACACGCGCAGCCTGCGCCATATAGACCGTCGCCTGGGCGGGGATGCCGACTTTGCCGCCGTGTGCGACACGCTGCACGCCCATGGCATCCGCGTGGTGCTCGATGCCGTCTTCAACCACGTCGGTCGCGGCTTTTGGGCCTTCCGCGATGTGCAGGAGCGCAAGTGGGATTCGCCGTACAAGGATTGGTTTCACATCAGTTTTGACGGCGACTCCTGCTATGGCGACGGCTTTTGGTACGAGGGCTGGGAGGGTCATTTTGAGCTCGTGAAGCTCAACTTGCAAAACCCTGCCGTGGTCGATTACCTGCTCGAGTCCGTGCGCCGCTGGGCCGAGGTCTTTGGCGTCGACGGCCTGCGCCTGGACGTTGCCTATATGCTCGACCGCGACTTCATGCGTCGTCTGCATAGCTTCGCCCGTGAGCTCAAGCCCGACTTCGTGCTGATCGGCGAGACGCTCCACGGCGACTACAACCAGATCGTCAACGACGAGATGCTCGACTCCTGCACCAACTACGAGTGTTACAAGGGCCTGTACTCCAGCTTTAACTCGATCAACATGTTCGAGATTGCGCACTCGCTGCACCGTCAGTTTGGCGGCGACCCCTGGTGCATCTACCGCGGCAAGCACCTGCTGTCGTTTGTCGACAACCACGACGTGCCGCGCCTGGCAAGCATCCTCACTGACAAGTCGTGCCTGCGTCCCGCCTATGGCATGTTCTTTGGCATGCCGGGCATCCCGTGCGTCTACTATGGCAGCGAGTGGGGAATTGCTGGCGAAAAGGGCGGCCCCGATGGCGACTGGGCGCTGCGCCCTGCGCTCGATGAACCTGCGCCCAACGAACTGACGGCGTTCATCACGCAGCTCGCACACCTTCGTTCGGCCGACGACGCGGCGGCCCGTGCTCTCAACTACGGTGCCTATCGCAATGTGGTGATCCAGAACAAGCAGCTGCTGTTCGAGCGCGCCTGCGACGACGCGACGGTGCTCGTGGCGGTGAACGCCGTGGACGAGCCTTACACCTTTGGCGCCGGCGAGCTCAACGGCTCCTTTGTAGATTTGCTTGCCGACGGCGTGCCCACGGTCGAGCTGGCGGGCTCTCTTGAGCTTGCGCCCTACGAGGTGCGCTATCTGTTGAGGGCCTAGCCCATGGCCGCGTCTGACGAGGGCTATCAACATATTGAGCATGGGTTTGAGCCCGTGTTTGACGAGCACTCGCGCGTTTTGGTGCTGGGGTCGTTTCCCTCGGTGCTCTCGCGTGCTAATGCCTTTTATTACGGCAACCCGCAGAATCGCTTTTGGCGGGTGATGGCCGCGTGCCTCGGTGTGCCTGTGCCGCCCAACGAGGGCGACCTCTTGGCGGGCAGCGAGCCTGCGGCGCTCGATGCCTCGATAGCCGCCAAGCGGGCCATGCTGCTGAACGGCGGCGTGGCCCTGTGGGATGTGATCGAGAGCTGCGACATTAAGGGCTCGAGCGACGCGAGTATTCGCAACGTTGTGCCGGCACATATCGAGTGCATTACCGACGCAGCTCCCATTGAGCAGGTGATATGCAACGGCGGTACAGCTGGCCGGCTCTACAAGCGCTATCTACAAGAACGCACCGGGCTGCCCGCCATCGTCCTGCCCTCGACAAGTCCCGCCAATGCGGCGTGGCGTCTGGAGCGCCTTGTCGAGCGGTGGAACGGCGCCGCTGATTGGCGGGCTTCTTCGATTTAGCAGTTTGAGTGTTTGGCAAGACGTCTCATAACGGCGCGCCAGATCGGTGCGGGCAGCGCGGGCTTGACGCGCACCATGCCGTCGGCATCGACGCTACCGGCATCGCCGCCGCCGAGCAGCTGCGCATGCTCAATGGAGCAGCCCATGCGCACAGCGCCCACAAGCTTATCCATCGCTTCCGAAAATGGCCGACGCAAGAGGCCCATACGCGGGGAGTGGCGAAGCGCTGCGATGCCGCTGCCGGCACAGATGACAACGCCGTCGCACCATGGTAGGTCACGTAGAATACATGCCCGATACAGGCGGTCGAGGGCTTCGTCCGCCTGCCTGTTGTTTTTGGACGCGGCCTGGACGACGACATAGATGCGTGTCTCCGTATTTCCAAGGCGATCGAGTATCTGCTCGACAGCGATCATGGCCTCATCATCAAATGCATCATCAACAGCAAGCACCATGCCATCGACTGCGCCGGCATTATCCGCCTCCAAATCGATTGGGCGGGGGAGCGCGGTGCCAGAAAGCTGAGCATAGGCGGCGATGGCATCCTGCAAGTCCCAGAGCAAAAACTCAAGATCGGCGCTCTTGGGAATGCTGATATACGCAATGGTTTGCAACGTTTTTGGTACATCGCCGCGTGCGGTCGTCTCCATGCCGCCTCCTTTCCGGTTGGTTTCCGTTTAGGTTACACCGTCTGGCGGCGCCTCGCCGCGCTATCCTAGTGCAACCCTTACGAAAGGAACGCCATGCGTCTGCCCATGAATACCTCGCTTGCCACGCTCAAGCCCTCCGGCATCCGTCGGATTAACGCGCTCGCCGCCCAGCATCCGGGATGCATTGCGCTTGCGCTCGGCGAACCCGATTTTCCCACGCCCGATGTGATTAGCGCCGAGGTGACCGCATCGCTCGACCGCGGCGACACGCACTATCCGCCCAACAACGGTCGCCCCGCCCTGCGTGAGGCGCTGTCTGCCTACATGGGGGGCGCGGGCCTGGCGTTTTCCGCCGATGAGGTCATCCTGACCGACGGCGCGACCGAGGCCCTGTCGGCAACATTCATGGCTATGCTCAACCCTGGCGACGAGGTCATTATCCCCACGCCGGCCTTTGGCCTGTACGAGAGCATCGTCGTGGCCAACCATGCCAAGGCGGTCTTTTTGGATACGGAGTCTGCGCAATTCCAGATCGATGAGGAAGCGCTGCGCGCTTGCGTTACGCCGGCGACCAAGGCCATCGTCATCTGCTCGCCCAACAATCCTACGGGTTGTATCCTCAACGCGGCATCGCTCGACGCCGTGGCGCGCGTGGCAGAGCAGGCGGGCATCTACGTGGTCTGCGATGACGTATACAACCGCTTGGTCTACGCGGACGGCTACGAGCGCTTCGCCCAGCGACACCCGGAGCTGCGTGAGCAGACGGTAGTCATCGAGAGCTTCTCCAAGCCTTGGGCCATGACCGGCTGGCGCTTAGGTTGGCTCGCAGCCGCAGCCCCCGTCATCGCCGAGATCGCAAAGGCCCACCAATACTTAGTATCGAGCGCCGTCTCCTTCGAGATGGACGCCGCAGCCCGAGCCCTGACCGTCGACCCAACCCCCATGCTCAAAGTCTACCGAGCCCGCCGCGAACGCGTACTCGCAGCCTTAGACGCCATGGGCCTCGACGTAGTAGAGCCCGCAGGAGCCTTCTACACTTTCCCGAGCATCAAAAAGTTCGGCCTAACCAGCGAAGACTTCTGCATCAAAGCCATCAAAGAGGCAAACGTAGCCCTAGTCCCGGGCGACTGCTTCGGAACCGAAGGCCACGTCCGCCTCAGCTACTGCGTTTCCGATCAAGATTTGGACGAAGGCCTAAATCGCCTGTCCACCTTCATTTCAACCCTGTAGCCATCAGGGACGCAACACATCAGCCCACCGACTTAAGGCTTATGAGTGGGGGCGCCGGCCAACGGGAAACCGGGCTGCCCCAAAGTCACCGCAGGCCGCGCCGCCGAAGGCCAGGCGCAAGGTTTCCGTAGATTCCGCACGAGCCGGAAAGCACTTAATGTGCTTTCCGAGCGAGCCCAGGACCTGACCGAGCGGAAACCTTGCGCCTGGCCTTCGGCGGAGCGTGCCGGATGGTGGAATTGTGTGCAGCCCGGTTTCCCGTTGACCGACGCCGGGGTCCCCGCCATAATACTTTCGGTTCACGCACGAATCCGCTGCCAGAGACAGCCGGCGCAAACGGGTCTTACCCGCGAGCTTAATGGGACTTCCCGCCAGCCGAGGTGGTCGAGTAGATATGTCTTCTCGCCCCCGTCGCTCATGCAGCGCGGGGGCTTTCTTTTTGGACATGCCCCGTCACGTCCTTGTGGCGGACCGTGCCCGGAAAGAATTCGAGGAGGTGTAATTCATGCCCCAGCAGTACAAAATCGACAAGGTTGCAGAGATCGAGTCCCGTATCGCCGAGAACGCCGGTCTGTTCGTCGTCAACTACAACGGTCTGACGGTTAAGCAGGCTCAGGAGCTGCGTCATCAGCTTCGCGAGTGCGGCGCCGAGATGAAGGTCTACAAGAACAACCTGGTCAAGATCGCCCTCAAGAACCAGGAGCAGCCCGAGCTCGACGAGATCCTCGCCGGCCCCGTCGCTTATGTGTTCTACGAGACCGAGCCGGTCGAGGCCGCTAAGGCCCTTAAGGACTTCTCCGCTAAGTCCAAGGGCGTCCTTGAGATCAAGGGCGGTATCTCCGACGGCAAGGCCGTTTCCGCTGATGATGTTAAGGCTATCGCCGAGCTGCCCACCAAGGATCAGCTTCTCGGCCAGATCGCCGGTCTCATCTCCGGTTTCGCTCGCGACATCGCTGTCTGCGTCAACGGCGTTTCCTCTGGTCTCGCTCGTTCGATCCAGCAGGTCTCCGAGCAGAAGGCAGCCTAGTTGCTGTTTTCACCCGCGGCGGCAACGCCGCGCCCCTGGCGCATTCGCGTCGTGTTTTAACTGATCTCCGTGCACAGACACGGAAACCGAAAGGACTTAGAAATGGCTAAGCTTACCACCGATGAGATCATCGATGCTCTTAAGGAAATGACCCTTCTCGAGGCTTCCGAGCTCGTCAAGGCTATCGAGGACACCTTCGGCGTTTCCGCCGCTGCTCCTGCCGCTGTTGTCGCCGCTCCCGCTGCTGGCGCTGCTGAGGCCGAGGAGAAGACCGAGTTTGACGTCGTGCTCGAGGGCTTCGGCGACAACAAGATCCAGGTCATCAAGGCCGTCCGTGAGCTCACCAACCTTGGCCTGAAGGAGGCCAAGGAGGTCGTCGAGGGCGCTCCCAAGGCTGTTCTCGAGGGTGCCAAGAAGGAGGACGCCGAGGCTGCCAAGGAGAAGCTCGAGGCTGCTGGCGCTGCTGTCACCCTCAAGTAATCAGGCTTTCTCGCCAGATTTCTTTGCAGACGGGGTTCGCATTGCGAGCCCCGTCTTTTTTGTTTTTCGGTCCCCTCGGCATCGGTAGCTCAAACTGCCATGTTCTGTGATTTGCGTCGTATCGGGCACCCTGCCGTTGGGCAATAAAATTGCACCATTCGAGCAATAATTTGCGTTGACCTGCTGAAGAATTGTCTTTGCCTTGTAGCGACATATAGTTCCAGCGGTAAGATGCTTGGGTATCGCAATTTGGTCTGCGGCTGTGTGCCGCACGCATGGGGCGCTTTTGCGCCTGCGAAAGGATCTTTGAATAACATGAAGGCAATCATCCCCGCCGCCGGTCTTGGCACGCGTTTTCTGCCTGGCACCAAGTGCACGCCCAAAGAGATGCTGCCGGTGCTCGACAAGCCCGTCATTCAGTACGTCGTCGAGGAGGCGCTCGACCCCGAGGAAGTCGACGACGCCATCATCGTTACTTCTCCCGGCAAGCCCGAGCTGCTGAACTACTTCCAGCCCGATCGCTCGCTCGAGAACCTGCTGCGCGAGCGCGGCAAGAACGCCTATGCCGATGCCGTCGCCCACGCTGGCGGTATGCCGGTCGACTTCCGCTATCAGTACGAGCCCAAGGGCCTCGGCCATGCTATCCGCTCTGCTGCCGACGCCGTGGCAGGGGAGAACTTCCTGGTTCTTCTGGGCGACTACGTTGTGCCTAACCGCGACATCTGCGACAAGATGCTCGCCGTTTCCAAGGAGCACGGTGGCGCTTCGGTTATCGCCGTCGCTGCTTGCTCGCCCGAGGAAGTCAGCCGCTACGGCGTTATCGCCGGTGAGCGCGTCGGTTCGCTCGAGGGCGCCGAGGACGTTGCCGATGCAGAGCCGGGCGCTGTCTGGCGTATCGGCGGTCTGGTCGAGAAGCCCGCTCCCGAGGCGGCTCCGTCCAACCTGTACATTGTCGGCCGTTATCTGCTGAGCCCGCTGGTCATGGACCTGCTCGCTGATCAGCAGGCCGGCAAGGGCGGCGAGATTCAGCTCACCGACGCCATGGCCCGCTCGCTCGATCGCGAGGCTATGTACGCTGTCGTTATCGACCCGCTGTCGGGCTACGACACCGGCACCCCGTCTGGCTGGATGGCCACCAACGCCCTCATGGCCGCAAGCGATCCTCGCTTTGCCAGCGCCTTCTGGGACGCCATCGACGAGCGCGGCGGATTGATGCGCAAGTAAGCCTTCGGGCATCGACATTTACGGGCGCGGACCTCGGTTCGCGTCCGTTTTTTATAAGAGCTGCGATTGCCGGCTCTCTGTTCACAGAAAATATATGAACAGATGTTCGATACATATACATCTACCTGCGTGTTTTCTGTCGAAAAACTTTGCTACTCCAAAAACTCAATCGCGTCAAGGCTTTTCTTGCCCAACGGTCGGTACCTGATAAACTATTAGGTTGCGATAACTGGCGAAGCTATGCCTCGCCAACCCACCGAGCATTTCCGTGAAGGAGGAAAAACCTGGTGACCTACGCATACACTGCCACTGAGCGCAAGCGCGTCAGCTTCGGGAAAATCCCGGAGGCCATGGAGCTCCCCAACCTTATCTCTGTTCAAAGGGAATCCTTTGAGCGTTTTAAGGACGAGGGCCTTCGTGAGGCGTTCAAGGAATCCAGCCCCATCCAGAGCCAGAACCATGTTCTCGAGGTTACCTTCGGCGAGCATCAGTTCGGCGACCCTGCGCACACCGTCGAGGAGTGCCGCGAGAAGGACATGACCTATCAGGCCCCGCTCCTGACCGACGTCCGTCTCACCAACAAGGAGACCGGCGAGATCAAGGAGCAGCTCGTCTTTATGGGCGACTTCCCCATGATGACCGATCAGGGCACCTTCATCATCAACGGTACCGAGCGTATCGTCGTCTCGCAGCTCGTCCGTTCCCCGGGTGTGTACTACAGCTCCGAGATGGATTCGGGCAAGCAGATCTACAAGGCCCAGATCATCCCGTCCCGCGGTGCCTGGCTTGAGTTTGAGGTCGACAAGCGCGACCAGCTCATGGTCTCCATCGACCGTAAGCGTAAGCAGAGCGCCACGATGTTCCTGCGCGCCCTTGGCATCGCCGTCACCAACGACGACATCATCGAGCTGCTCGGCAACTCCGATGTGATTAAGCGCACCCTGGAGCGCGACACCGCTCTCACTCGCGAGGACGCCCTCATCGAGATCTACCGTCGCCTGCGCCCGGGCGAGCCTCCCACCGTGGACGCTTCCCGCAGCCTGCTCGAGGGCCTGCTCTTTAACCCGCAGCGCTACGATCTGGCCCGCGTCGGTCGTTACAAGGTCAACAAGAAGCTCAACCTCACCACCGAGGAAGAGGTCACGGTGCTCACCGACGAGGATATCGTCGCTACGCTGCGCTACCTGCTGTCCCTCGCCGCCGGCGAGCAGGGCTTCAAGGTCGACGACATCGACCACTTTGGCAACCGCCGCATCCGCACCGTCGGCGAGCTCGTCGCCAACCAGTTCCGTATCGGCATGAGCCGTATGGAGCGCGTTGTCCGTGAGCGCATGAGCTCCCAGGACATCGACGAGATCACCCCGCAGTCGCTCATCAACATCCGCCCGATCGTGGCCTCCATCAAGGAGTTCTTCGGTTCCTCGCAGCTCTCGCAGTTCATGGACCAGGCGAACCCCCTGACCGGTCTGACCCACAAGCGCCGTCTGTCCGCACTCGGCCCTGGCGGTCTTGCCGGCCACAAGTCCGGCTCCAGCCGCCGCACCAACGTGCCGACGGCCGTCCGCGACGTTCACAACTCGCACTACAGCCGCATGTGCCCGATCGAGACCCCCGAAGGCCCCAACATCGGCCTGATCGGCTCGCTCGCCCTCTACGCCCGCGTCAACGAGTATGGCTTCATCGAGGCTCCGTTCCGCCGCGTCGAGAACGGCGTTGCCACCGACCAGATCGACTGGATGACCGCTGACGAGGAAGAGAAGCACGTCATTGCGCCGGCCAACACGCCGCTCGATCCCAAGACCAACGAGTTCATCACGACCGATGCCGAGGGCAAGCTTGTCCGCCCGCACACCGTGATCGCCCGTACCCGCGACTTCGACGGCTCCTTCGGCGCTCCCGCCGACGTGCCTGTCGAGGACGTCGACTACATGGACGTCTCGCCGCGTCAGATGCTCTCCGTCGCAGCCACGCTGATTCCGTTCCTCGAGCACGACGACGCCAAGCGTACGCTGATGGGCGCTAACATGCAGCGTCAGGCCGTGCCGCTGGTTCACCCTGCCGCTCCCTATGTCGGTACCGGCATGGAGCGTCGCGCCGCCCTGGACTCCGGCGAGGTCACCCTGGCCAAGAACGCCGGCGAGGTTATCTTTGCCGACGCCGCCAAGATTATCGTCAAGCATGCCGGCGGCATGGACGAGTATCACCTGGCCAAGTACCAGCGCTCCAACCAGTCCACCTGCATCAACCACCGTCCGCTCGTGCGCGTCGGTGACACCGTTGAGCAGGGCGAGCCCCTGGCTGACGGTCCTTCGACCGATCATGGCGAGCTCGCACTGGGTCAGAACCTCACCGTGGCATACATGCCGTGGGAAGGCTTCAACTACGAGGACGGTATCGTCGTGTCCGAGCGCCTGGTGGCCGAGGATCTGCTGACGACCATCAACATCACCCGTCACGAGATCGATGCCCGCGACACCAAGCTCGGCCCCGAGGAGATCACCCGCGAGATCCCGAACCTCTCCGAGGACATGCTTGCCAACCTCGACGAGGACGGCATTATCCGCATCGGCGCCGAGGTCGGCCCTGGCGACATCCTGGTCGGCAAGGTCACGCCTAAGGGCGAGAGCGCTCTGACCGCCGAGGAGCGCCTGCTGCGCGCCATCTTCGGTGCCAAGGCCCACGACGTCCGCGACACCTCCCTTAAGATGCCTCACGGCGCTTACGGCCGCGTCATCGACGTTGTCCGCTTTAGCCGCGAGAACGGCGACGACCTGGCCCCCGGCGTCAACGAGCAGGTGCGCGTCTACGTCGCCCAGCGCCGTAAGATCCAGCAAGGCGATAAGATCGCCGGCCGCCACGGCAACAAGGGTGTTATTTGTAACGTCCTGCCGGTCGAGGACATGCCCTACATGGCTGACGGTACCCCAATCGACGTTATCCTCAACCCGCTGGGCGTTCCTTCGCGTATGAACGTTGGCCAGCTGCTCGAGTGCCACCTTGGCTGGGCTGCCGCCTGCGGTTGGGATACCGAGCAGGCCGACTCCGACAAGTACGTCCCCGGTCCGTTCTTCACCGCCACGCCCGTCTTCGACGGCGCCAAGGAGGACGAGATCGCCGAGGTCATTCGACGCGCCAACAAGAACATGCTCAACAAGGCCACCGCTGCCTTTGGCGATCACATGCGTCCCGAGTTCGTCACCCAGCTTGACGAGCGCGGCAAGACCCGTCTGTTCGACGGCCGCACCGGCGAGGAGTTCCGCGAGCCCATTACCGTGGGTACGTCCTACATCCTCAAGCTCGGCCACATGGTCGACGACAAGATCCACGCCCGTTCGACCGGCCCTTACAGCTTGGTTACCCAGCAGCCTCTGGGCGGCAAGGCCCAGTTCGGCGGCCAGCGCTTCGGCGAGATGGAAGTTTGGGCACTGTACGCATACGGTGCTTCCAACGTCCTGCAGGAGATCCTGACCGTCAAGTCCGACGATACCGTGGGCCGCGTCAAGACCTACGAGTCCATCGTCAAGGGCGAGAACGTCCCGGTTCCGGGTATCCCCGAGTCCTTCAAGGTTCTCGTCAAGGAGATCCGTTCGCTCGCACTGGACATCGAGCCCATGCACGATGCCGACGAGGACGCCTCCGCCCCTGTGACCGCCGAGGAGACCTCTGCTCTCGACGACCTGGCTGCGCTCGCCGGCGTTGACGCCGACGTCGAGGCCGAGGATGCCGAGACCGCCGAGGCACCCGAGGCTGTCGCCGCCACGACCACTGATAAGGAGTAGTTGACTGTGGCAGATTTCGAAGCTACTGATTTTGACTCGGTAAAGATCTCCCTTGCCTCCGCCGACCAGATCCGTTCCTGGTCGCACGGTGAGGTCAAGAAGCCGGAGACCATCAATTACCGTACCCTCAAGCCCGAGAAGGACGGCCTGTTCTGCGAGAAGATCTTCGGTCCCGCCAAGGACTGGGAGTGCTCCTGCGGCAAGTACAAGGGCATCCGCTTTAAGGGCATCGTCTGCGAGCGCTGCGGCGTCGAGGTCACCTCGGCCAAGGTGCGTCGCGACCGCATGGGCCACATCGAGCTCGCCGCTCCCGTGTCCCACATCTGGTACTTCAAGAGCCCCACGAGCTTCCCGATGAGCCGTATGCTCGACATCAAGTCCAAGGACCTCGAGAAGGTTCTGTACTTTGCCAGCTACATCATCACCGAGGTCGACTACGAGGCTCGCGAGGCCGACGCTGACGACCTGCGCGAGGAGCTCGCCGCCGATCTGGAAGAGATCGATGCCGAGTGCGCCCGCCAGATCGAGTCCCTCAAGGAGCAGGGCAACCCCGAGAACTTCGACGAGTTCTCCGACGAGGAGCCGCTGACCCCCGAGGAGATCGCCTCTGGCATCGTCGACATCGAGGAAGAGTGCAAGGACGAGAAGCAGCTCCGCACGGACGCCTTCAACGCCTTCATGAAGCTCAGCGAGCGCGACCTCATTTCCGATGAGCCGCTGTTCCGCGAGATGACCCGCTACTACTCCATGTACTTCAAGGGTGGCATGGGTGCCGAGGCCGTCCGCGACCTGCTCGCTGCCATCGACCTCCCCTCCGAGGCCGAGAAGCTTAAGGCCATCATCGCCGACGAGGACTCCCAAAAGCAGAAGCGCGAGAAGGCCGTTAAGCGCCTCGAGGTCGTTGACGCCTTCCTGAAGGGCGGTAACAGCCCCGCGAATATGATTCTGGACGTCATTCCGGTCATTCCGCCCGATCTGCGCCCGATGGTCCAGCTCGACGGTGGCCGCTTCGCCGCGTCCGACCTCAACGACCTGTACCGTCGCGTGATCAACCGTAACAACCGACTCAAGCGCCTGCTCGACCTGGACGCCCCCGCGATCATCGTGAACAACGAGAAGCGCATGCTCCAGGAGTCCGTGGACGCCCTGTTCGACAACGGCCGTCGTGGTCGCCCGGTCTCTGGCCGTGGCGGTCGCCCGCTCAAGTCGCTCGCCGAGGCCCTCAAGGGCAAGCAGGGTCGTTTCCGTCAGAACCTGCTGGGTAAGCGTGTCGACTACTCCGGCCGTTCGGTCATCGTTACCGACCCCAAGCTGCTGCTGCACCAGTGCGGTCTGCCCAAGACCATGGCGCTGGAGCTTTTCAAGCCCTTCGTCATGAAGCGCCTGGTCGAGCTTGGCAAGGTCGAGAACATCAAGGGCGCCAAGCGCGCTATCGACCGTGGTGCCACCTTTGTGTGGGACATCCTCGAAGAGGTCATCGACGGCCGCGTCGTGCTGCTCAACCGTGCACCGACCCTGCACCGTCTGTCCATCCAGGCCTTTGAGCCGGTGCTGGTCGAGGGCAAGGCCATCCACCTGCACCCGCTGGTCTGCTCGCCCTTCAACGCCGACTTCGACGGCGACCAGATGTCTGTCCACGTGCCGCTGTCCAGCCAGGCTCAGGCCGAGGCCCGCGTGCTCATGCTCTCTGCGAACAACCTGCGCTCGCCGGCATCCGGCAAGCCGGTCAACATCCCCTCGCAGGACATGATCATCGGTGTGTACTACCTGACCCAGGTCCGCGACGGTCTGCCGGGCGAGAACCACGTGTTCGCCAGCTTCGACGACGCGCTGCACGCCTATGACTGCCGCTCCGAGGTCGACATGCAGGCCAAGATCCAGGTCCGCGTGTCCGCTGCCGACGCCAACGTCATCAACGAGGACGGCACCCGTATCTTCCGCGTCAAGAACGGCAAGAACGAGTTTGTCGACTACGACGTCACCGGTAACAAGACCGCGCGCTTCGAGACCTCTATCGGCCGTATCATCTTCAACCGCCAGTGCCTGCCCGAAGACTACGAGTTCATGAACTACAAGATGGTCAAGGGCGACGTGGCCAAGCTGGTTGCGGACTGCTGCGATCGTTACCCCGAGGCCAAGGTCGGTCCGATCCTCGACGCCATCAAGTACTCCGGCTTCCACTACGCTACCCGCGCCGGCCTCACCATCTCGGTGTGGGACGCTCTCATCCCTGCCGAGAAGCAGGAGCTGCTCGATCGCGCCCAGGCCAACGTCGACCAGATCAACGAGTACTTCGAGGAGGGCTTCATCAACGAGACGGAGCGCCACATCGAAGTCGTTAACGAGTGGACCGCTTGTACTGATAAGGTTGCAGCGCTCATGCTCGACATGTTCGACGAGGAGAACCCGCTCTACATGATGGCCGACTCCGGCGCCCGTGGTTCTAAGACCCAGCTGCGTCAGCTCGGCGGCATGCGTGGCCTGATGGCAGACATGTCCGGCGAGACGATCGACCTTCCCATTAAGGCGAACTTCCGCGAGGGCCTGCTGCCGCTCGAGTACTTCATTTCGACCTACGGCGCCCGTAAGGGCCTGGTCGATACCGCATCCCACACCTCGGACTCTGGTTACCTGACCCGTCGTCTGGTCGACGTGGCCCAGGACGTCATCGTCCGCGAGGAGGACTGCGGTACGCACGAGGGCGTCACCTACAACCTCATCATCCCCGGCACCACCGACCTCAACACCGACCTCGTCGGCCGTTGCTTCATTGAGGACGTCGTGGCTCCCGATGGCACCGTGCTCTTTGAGCAGGACGGCTACATCGAGAAGGTCGCCGACATCCAGAAGATGGTCGATGCGGGCCTCAAGAAGGTCAAGCTTCGCGCGCTGCTCACCTGCCGCTCCAAGTACGGCGTGTGCCAGAAGTGCTACGGCTGGGATCTTTCCACCCGTCGTCCGGTCGCCATCGGTACTGCCGTCGGCATTATTGCCGCCCAGTCCATCGGCGAGCCCGGTACGCAGCTTACGATGCGTACCATTCACTCCGGCGGCGTCGCTGGCGTCGACGATATTACGCAGGGTCTGCCTACGGTCAGCCGTATGTTCGATATCGTCGGCAACGTCAACGAGAAGATCCTGGGTCGCGAGGCCGAGCTGGCTCCGTACTCCGGCCACCTCTCGATTAAGCCCGAGAAGTCCGAGTACGTGCTGACGCTCACCGACTCCGAGGATCACACCCGTGTCCTCGACGAGCGTCGCGTCCCCGCTTCGGTGCGCTTTATGCCCGAGATCGAGGACGGCTGCGAGGTTCGCGCCGGCGACCAGATCACCAAGGGCTTCGTCAACTTCCGCAACCTGCGCAAGCTGACCGACATCGAGTCGACGATGCACACCTTCGTCGAGAGCGTCAAGGACGTCTACACCAGCCAGGGCGTCGACCTGAACGACAAGCACATCGAGGTGCTCGCACGTCAGATGCTGCGTCGCGTTCAGATCACCAACCCCGGCGACTCCAAGTACCTGCTTGGTCAGTACGTCGACCGCTACGAGTTCGCCGACGAGGTCGAGCGCGTTGCCCGTCTGGGCGGTCAGGCTCCCGTGGCCGAGCCCGTCATCCTGGGTACGCTCAAGGTCGCGTCCAACATCGACTCCTGGCTGTCGAGCGCTTCGTTCATCCGTACCGCTGGCGTCCTTACCGAGGCTGCCATCGAGGGCAAGGTCGACCACCTGCTCGACCTTAAGTCCAACGTCATCGTCGGTAAGAAGATCCCGGCCGGTACCGGCCTCAAGCCGTACGCCAACGCCAAGCTGACGTATCGCACGGCCGACGGCTACGTGGACATCGACGGCCCGGCTTCGCCCAACGCCAAGTCGCTGCCCGAGTGGGCTCCGGTTGAGCTCAAGGACCTGGACGAGCAGCTCCCGCAGCAGCTCGACTGGGCCGGCTACGACGAGTTTGGTGGTGCTGACGGTTCGTTCACCCGCAACGGCCACACCATCTCCGCCGAGAAGGCTCGCCTGTACCTGTTCGACGACCTGGGCGTGTCGCAGCGCTGGACCAACAAGTTCAGCGAGGTCGGCATCGAGACGGTCGGCGACCTGGTCGGCAAGTCCGAGGAGGATCTGCTGCGCATCGATGGCATCGGTGCCAAGGCGATCGAGGAGCTCCGTGATGGCCTGGAGGCCCACGACCTGCTCTACATCCTCGAGAACAACGACGACGTTGCCGACGAGGAAGACCTCTCGCAGCTGCTGCAGATGGTCTTTAGCCCCGACGGTCCGGACGACATCCTGCTGGGTACCTCCGCTCCGACGCATCACGCCGACGCCGACGAGGAGCTCCTGGGCGCCCCGATCGACGACAAGAAGGCTCCCGCCAACGGTGCGATCAACGAGGACATGGCTTCCCTCGACGAGCTGCTCAACCAGCTCGTGGACACCGACGACGCCGAAGAGGCCAAGGACAACGACGAGGAGTAACTAGTTCCGCCGTTCTAACGAACGGCGGCGACCTCCGTCGCTGCGCGGCCCCCAGAGCTACAATCTGTCATTCAAAAGGCAGGGCATGACCAAAAGGTCAATGCCCTGCCTTTTTCATGCCACCTTGTACGCTCTGGGGGCCGCTCGCTTGCGTATACTCAACCTGTTGCGTTCCGTTGATCCCTTGGGGACGGAGGAAAACGGGTCATTTTGAGGTGTGATTCGGAAGTATGCGGCAAAATCCTGATGGGTTGACCACACCGCATATGCTCAAGCGCTCTACCTGCGGGTTTGTTATCGCAAAACCCCTGTGCGCTCAGCAAGTCCAAAATTTGCCGCATACTTCCGAAAACGTCGCCGATCTACAGGTAATAGGTGAGTGCGGACAAGCGCTGGAGTGCGACGTTTCCCCAGATAAAACCGACCAAAATAAACCTGTCCCTTTTTGGCAGGTAGCGTTGCCTCGACGAGCATGTCGGATTCCCGGACCGGGCGGCCTGCGGTTTAAGTTTGTCGCGAGTTCCGCACGAGCCGGAGGCCACTTAATGTGGCCTCCGTGCGAGCCAGGACTGTAGAGCAGCAAACTTAAACCGCAGGCCGCCCGGTCCGGGAATCCGCCCATGCGCACAGGAGGGGATCCCTTTTGTGTAGGGTTTGCGGAAATGTGCCAATTTTGGGATACGCCCGGCGGCGTGGTCTGTTGACGGCACAGCTAACGCCACGTATCCTATCGAACTGCGTGTTTCGTAGGGGGATGCTGACCCCTCGATTCAAGCCGTTGCACTTTACAGAAAGCTGGAATCATTCGAGAAGGAGTACGCTTTGCCTACTATTAACCAGCTGGTTCGCCAGGGCCGTCGTTCCGTGCCCAAGAAGTCCAAGAACGCTGCTCTGCAGCACAACTCCCAGAAGCGCGGCGTGTGCACCCGTGTCTTCACCACGAGCCCCAAGAAGCCGAACTCGGCTCTTCGTAAGGTTGCCCGTGTTCGCCTTGTCAACGGCATCGAAGTTACTGCTTACATCCCGGGTGAGGGCCACAACCTGCAGGAGCACTCCATCGTGCTCGTTCGCGGCGGTCGTGTCCGTGACCTCCCTGGTGTCCGTTATCACGTCATCCGTGGCGCCTACGACGCTGCTCCGGTCCAGAACCGTATGCAGGCCCGTTCCAAGTACGGTGCTAAGCGCCCCAAGGCCAAATAAGCCAGATAACGTTTTGATACTTTCGCCGTGTGCCGCCTAAGCGCCGCACGGTAGACACTTAAGGAGATTTCACATGCCGCGTCGTGCAGCAGCTAATCGTCGTGAGGTTCAGCCTGACGCCGTTTACAACAACCGCCTGGTGACTCAGCTCATCAACAAGGTCCTTCTTGACGGCAAGAAGGCCACCGCTGAGCGCATCGTTTACACCGCTTTCGAGATCGTTGCCGAGAAGTCCGAGGGTGGCGACGCTCTCGCTACCTTCAAGAAGGCTATGGACAACGTCAAGCCCACGCTCGAGGTTAAGCCCAAGCGTGTCGGTGGCGCTACCTATCAGGTCCCGATGGAGGTCAACTCCCGTCGTTCCACCGCTCTGGGTATCCGCTGGATCGTCAACTTCTCCCGCGCTCGCAAGGAGAAGACCATGGCCGAGCGTCTCGCCAACGAGATTCTCGACGCTTCCAACGGCCTGGGCGCTTCCGTCAAGAAGCGTGAGGACGTCTTCAAGATGGCCGAGGCCAACCGCGCGTTCTCTCACTATCGTTGGTAAGTTAAGGTAAGGAACTAACATGGCTAAGCCTAAGTACAAGCTTTCCGATACCCGTAACATCGGCATCATGGCCCACATCGATGCCGGTAAGACCACCACGACCGAGCGTATTCTTTACTACACCGGTAAGACCCACAAGATCGGTGAGGTCCATGAGGGCGCTGCCACCATGGACTGGATGGTTCAGGAGCAGGAGCGCGGCGTAACCATTACCTCCGCTGCTACCACGTGCTTCTGGAACAAGGACGGTAAGGACTACCGCATCCAGATCATCGACACCCCGGGCCACGTTGACTTCACCGCCGAGGTCGAGCGCTGCCTGCGCGTCCTCGATGGCGCTGTCGCCGTCTTCGACGCCGTTGCCGGCGTTCAGCCCCAGTCTGAGACCGTTTGGCGTCAGGCTTCTACCTTCAACGTCCCCCGCATCGCCTTCATCAATAAGTATGACCGCGTGGGCGCTGACTTCTTCAACGCTATCGAGACCATGAAGGATCGTCTCGACGCCAACGCCGTGGCCGCTCAGGTCCCGATGGGCGCCGAGGACAACTTCTGGGGCGTCATCGACCTGGTCACCATGACTGCATGGGACTTCAAGGCCGACGAGAAGGGCATGACCTACCCCGAGCCGATGGACGAGATTCCGGCTGAGTTTGCCGACATCGCTGCCACCAAGCGCGAGGAGCTCCTCGACGCTGCTGCCAGCTTTGACGACGAGCTCATGGAGAAGATCCTCATGGAGGAGGACTTCACCGTCGAGGAGCTCAAGGCTGCTCTGCGTAAGGGCGTTCTGGCCAACGAGCTCAACCTCGTCTTCGTGGGCTCCGCCTACAAGAACAAGGGCGTCCAGGAGCTGCTCGACGCTGTCGTCGACTACCTGCCCAGCCCGCTCGACGTCGAGGCCGTCACCGGTACCGATCCGGACACCGGCGAGGAGATCCAGCGTCATCCTTCCTTCGACGAGCCCTTCTCCGGCCTGGTCTTCAAGATCATGACCGACCCGTTCGTCGGTAAGCTCACCTACGTCCGCGTTTACTCCGGCCGTGCCGAGTCCGGCTCCTACGTGGTCAACGCTTCCAACGGTCAGCGCGAGCGCCTCGGCCGCATCCTCGAGATGAACGCCGCCGAGCGTATCGACCGTGACGACGCTGCCGCCGGCGACATCGTCGCTTGCGTCGGCTTCAAGAACTCCACCACCGGTGACACCCTGTGCGCCGAGGGCAAGGAGATCGTCCTCGAGAAGATCGAGTTCGCTAAGCCCGTTATCGACGTTGCCATCGAGCCCAAGACCAAGGCCGAGCAGGACAAGATGTCCCTGGCTCTGACCAAGCTCGCCGAGGAGGACCCGACCTTCCAGGTGTCCACCAACCACGAGACCGGCCAGACCATCATCGCCGGCATGGGCGAGCTGCACCTCGAGATCATCGTCGACCGTCTGCTCCGCGAGTTCAAGGTTGACGCTAACGTTGGTAAGCCCCAGGTTGCCTACCGCGAGACCGCTGGTCACGACGTCGAGAAGGCTGAGGGCAAGTTCGTCCGTCAGTCCGGTGGTCGCGGTCAGTATGGCCACGCCGTCATCAAGCTCGAGAAGATGGAGGAGGGCTTCGGCTACGAGTTCGTCAACGCTATCGTCGGCGGCGTCGTGCCCAAGGAGTACATCCCGTCCATCGACAAGGGCATCCAGGAGGCCCTGAACACCGGTGTTATCGCCGGCTTCCCGGTCCTCGACGTTAAGGTCACCCTGTTCGACGGTTCTTACCACGAGGTCGACTCCTCCGAGGCCGCCTTCAAGATCGCCGGTTCCATGGCTATCAAGGACGCCCTCAAGAAGTCCGATCCGCAGCTGCTCGAGCCGATCATGGCTGTCGAGGTCGAGACCCCCGAGCAGTACATGGGCGACGTTATGGGCAACCTCTCCGGTCGCCGCGGCAAGATCGAGGGCATGGAGGATCGCAAGAACAGCAAGCTCATCCGTGCCAAGGTGCCGCTGGGCGAGATGTTCGGTTACGCTACCGACCTTCGCTCCCAGACCCAGGGCCGTGCATCCTACACGATGCAGTTCGACTCTTATGAGCCCGCGCCCAAGTCCATCGTGGACGAGGTCATGAGCAAGAACGCCTAAGTTCGAGCTCCCTGTTACGTAATCCGCGAGAACATCTCTCGCACTCTTTGGAGGTTTAAGTTGGCTACCCAGAAGATCCGCATTCGCCTCAAGGGCTATGATCACGAGGTCGTCGATCAGTCCGCGAAGCTCATCGTCGAGACCGCTCAGAAGACCGGCGCTCGCGTTTCCGGTCCTGTCCCCCTGCCCACCGAGCGCAACCTGTACACGGTTATCCGCTCGCCGCACGTGAACAAGGACTCCCGTGAGCAGTTCGAGATGCGCACCCACAAGCGCCTCATCGACATCCTCGACCCCACCTCGGGCACTGTTGATTCGCTCATGCGTCTCGACCTCCCCGCTGGCGTCGACATCGACATCAAGCTCTAGGCGATATCGCTCATAGCTTAAAGGGCCTCGCTGCCGTAACGGCAGCGGGGCCCTTTTGTTTTGAATGATGGTTTGGACTGCGGGGTAATGCTGCCGAGTAGGTGGTTGCGGCGCCCTATTCGCTCAAGGGGCGCAGCGATGCCTCCTCAAAATGGAAGGATCGAAAGCCGTCTTCCGTTTCGATGCACGCGCGGCCGCAATCGTCGACCGTTCTAAATATGCCACGCGCCAGCTCGTCCTCGGCGGGGGAGCGGGCGATAACGTGCTCCCCGATCCAATTGAGGTGAGCGATATATTCGTCGTGGACGGGCGCGAGCGGACCGGCGTCTTCTTCCTTGGCGTTGAGGCGCTCTGCCCAGGCATCTACAGCGTCTATAACTGCGTGATAGACCTCATCGAGGAGCATGTCGACGGCGGGAACGTTCTTGTTGAGGTCTGACAGGCCGATTGCTGGCAGGCCGCCATCGGGAACCTCCGCGGGCACATAGTTCACGTTAACGCCGATGCCACAGACCGCAAAGGGGTTGCCTTCGTTATCGCGTGCGGCCTCGACCAGAATGCCGCCGAGTTTGCGTCCACGCGCGACCAGGTCGTTGGGCCATTTGAGGCCAATCTCGTTTGCAAGACCCTGTTTTTCGAGTGCCTCGAGCACCGCTAGGCCGCTGACGGCGGCAAGACCAGAGTACTTTGCGGGATTAACGCATGGACGCAGGACAATCGAAAGCAATAGGTTGCCGGCGGTTGAGTCCCACTTGTGCCCGCGCCGACCGCGTCCTGCTGTCTGAGCCCGGGCGGCAAGTCCTGTGCCGTGCGGCGCTCCCTGTTTTCCTGCTTCGAGCAGGTCATCGTTGGTCGATCCGGTTACGTCGACCACTGTTAAACGTAAATCCATAACAGCTGGTACCTCCTAAGGTAATAAGGCAATCGCGTAATGGTGTCGAGAGATAGACACAATGTGAAGCCTTTGTCGCATTTGGACAATTTAATGTTAACACGTCAACAACGACTGAAATGCGTTATCCTCTCTTGGTCGATGTAAACACGTCAACAACTCAAAGGAGGTTAGTGATGGGTTTCACGATTCTTGGAACAGGTTCGGCACTTCCTGAGCGCAGTGTTTCCAATGACGAGCTGTCCGAGTTCCTCGATACCTCGGATGAGTGGATTTTTACTCGCACAGGTATCAAGAGCCGCCACGTCTGCACCGCCGAGTCACTTGACGACCTTGCCGTAGCGGCGAGCGAGCGGGCACTCCAGGTGTCCGGAATCGACGCGAGCCAGCTGGATCTGATCGTCTGCTCGACGACGACGGGTGACCACCTTGTTCCCGCTGAGGCGTGTGCCGTTGCTGAGCGACTAGGCGCGACGTGCCCTGCCTTCGATGTCTCGGCGGCTTGTGCCGGCTTCGTATTTGCGCTCGATGTCGCCGAGGGCTATATCGCCCGCAGCCGTGCCGAGCGCGTGCTTGTTGTTGCTGCCGAGCAGATGACGCGCGCGCTCGACTGGACCGACCGTGCCACCTGCGTGCTTTTTGGCGATGGGGCAGGCGCCGCAGTGATTGAAGCTGGGGGAGACAGCCCCCTTGCCGTTGAGCTTTCGACGGCGCCCGACGTCGAGACGTTGCGCGTTCCCGGTCTGGTCGGTACCTCGCCGTTTAAGGCTTCCGCAGATAGCGCGAGCGTGCTGTCCATGAATGGCCGCCGCGTGTTCAAGTTCGGCGTCAACGCCATCTGCGACACGGTCCATAAGCTTGCGATCGATGCGGGCATTTTGGTCGAAGACATCGATCATTTTGTATTCCATCAGGCTAACGAACGAATCCTGAGCCAGGCGGTCAAGCGCCTGGGCGTGCCGGACGAGCGCGTGGTTCGCACGTTGCGCGAGACCGGCAACATTTCGAGCGCATGCATTCCGCTTGCCCTCGACCGGCTGGCAAACGCCGGTGCACTTCACACAGGCGACACCATCGCCTTGGTTGGATTTGGCGCCGGTCTGGATATAGGTGGCTATCTGTTTCGTTGGAAGTAGTCGCACATAGGAAATAAAAACGCCCTAGGGCACAACCAAAGGAGAACTACCATGGCAGATCAGAAGACCTTCGAGCGCGTTTGTGACGTTATCCGCGAGACCGCCGGTCTTGACGATGTCGAGATGAAGCCCGAGTCCACGCTCGAGGAGATTGGTCTCGACAGCCTGGGCACCGTCGAGATCCTCGTTGCCGTCGAGGACGAGTTTGGCATCCAGCTCGATACCGAGGAGAACCCCAAGACGGTCGGCGAGTTCGCCGATACGGTCGAGGCGGCATTGGAGAAGTAGAGATGCTCAAGACTCCTCTCTGCGATCTGCTCGGCATCGAAAAGCCCGTGTTCCAGGGCGGTATGGCCTGGATTGCCGATGCCTCGCTGGCGTCCGCAGTGTCCGAGGCGGGTGGCTTAGGCATCATCGCGGCCATGAACGCCGACGCCAACTGGCTTCGCGACCAGATTCATGAGCTGCGCGCCAAGACGGATAAGCCCTTTGGCGTCAACGTCATGCTCATGAGCCCGTTTGCCGACGAGGTTGCACAGGTCGTGATTGACGAGCGAGTGCCGGTCGTCGTGACGGGCGCCGGCAATCCCGCCAAGTACATGAAGGCGTGGAACGAGGCGAGCATCAAGGTCATCCCGGTCGTTGCCTCGGTGGCGCTGGCGCGCCTCGTGGCACGTCGTGGAGCCACGGCGGTTGTTGCCGAGGGTACCGAATCGGGCGGCCATATTGGCGAGACCTCGACGATGGCACTGGTGCCGCAGGTCGTCGATGCGGTCGACATTCCCGTTGTGGCCGCCGGCGGTATTGCCGACGGCCGCGGCGTGGCGGCTGCCTTTATGCTGGGCGCAGCCGGCGTCCAGGTGGGTACGCGCTTTCTCGTTGCGAATGAGTGCACCGTCTCGGAGCAGTACAAAGAGATGGTCCTGAAGGCCAACGACACTTCGACGCGTGCGACCGGTCGCTCGACGGGGCATCCAGTGCGCGCCCTCAAGAGCCCCTTCACCAACGCCTATGCCAAGAGCGAGGGTTCCGGTGCGAGTGCCGAGGAGCTCGGTGCTATGGGAACCGGTGCGCTGCGTAAGGCCGCCAAGGACGGCAACTACGAAGAGGGTTCGTTTTTGTGTGGACAGATTGCCGGCATGGTCAACGAGCGCAAGAGCGCACGCGAAATCGTTGACGACCTGGTCGATGGTGCCGAGCACGTCCTGAAGGGTGCGTGCGCATGGGTGGCGTAGCGTTTTTGTTTGCCGGCCAGGGTGCCCAGCACCCCGCGATGGGCGTCGATCTGATCGAGACATCGCCGGCGGCCGCCGAGGTGTTCGCCATTGCCGATGAGGTACGCCCGGGGACGAGCGAGCAGTGCCGGAGCGCCTCCAAGGAGGAGCTCTCGCAGACCGAGAACACGCAGCCTTGCGTGTTCGTGCACGACCTGGCAGCGGCTGCCGCACTGCGCGAGCGCGGCGTGGCGCCTGCCGCCTGTGCGGGATTCTCGCTGGGCGAGGTCGCCGCGCTCACCTTTGCAGGGGCGTTCGATACGCGAGCGGGCTTTGAGCTCGTGTGCGAGCGCGCGGCGCTGATGGCCGCGGCTGCCGAGCGTCACCCCGGCGGTATGCGCGCCGTCATCAAGCTTGATGCGGCGCAAGTCGAGAACCTGGCTGCGCAGGCCGGCGAGGATTGCTGGCCGGTCAACTACAACAGCCCCCAGCAGACGGTTGTTGCCGGAGCGCCCGAGGCGCTGCAGGAGCTCGACGCCTTGGTAAAAGAGGCTGGTGGCCGGGCCATGAAGGTCGCGGTGTCGGGTGCATTCCATAGCCCCTATATGGCCGAGGCGACTGAGGGACTGGCGACGTATATCCAAGCCGGCCACGCGCCGTCTCCGCTGCTAATTCCGGTCATGGCAAATATGACGGCGGCGCCCTATCCGGCGGACCCGCGAGCAGCATCGGATGTCTTGGCCAACCAGGTGAGCCATCCCGTGCGCTGGGTCGACACGCTGCATACTCTGCAGGATCAGGGCATCGACACGTTTATTGAGGTCGGCCCTGGCAAAACACTGTCGGGCCTGGTCAAGCGTACGCTGAGCGACGTTCGCGTGTATTCGTGCGAAACGGCCGAGCAGGTCGCAGCTATTGCCGACGAGCTCGCATAGTTCACAGGGCTGTAACCCGAAAGGAATGACATGGGCAACTTGAACAACGGCGCGCTCGAGCGCAACGACTCACGTCGCGTGGCACTGGTCACGGGCGCCTCGCGGGGTATCGGCCGCGCCTGCGCTGTCGGTCTGGCGGAGGACGGCTTTGATATCGCCGTCGTCTATGCCGGCAGCGTCGATGCGGCGCGCGAGACGTGCGAAGCCTGCGAGGCGGCTGGCGCCGCGGCACGCGCATATCAATGCGACGTGGCCGACCCCGTTACCGTCAACGCGTGCGTGGAAGCGGTCCTCAACGACTTTGGCCCCATTTGGGCGCTCGTCAACAACGCTGGCATCACCCGCGATGGCCTGCTCATGCGCATGGGCGATGACGCCTTCGATCGCGTGCTCGATGTCAATCTTAAAGGAACGTTTAACACGACGCGCGCGCTCACCAAGACCTTTATGCGCCAGCGCGGCGGCTGCGTCGTCAACATGAGCTCGGTCGTGGGCCTGATGGGCAATGCTGGGCAAGCCAACTACGCTGCCTCCAAGGCGGGCGTGATCGGCCTGACCAAGGCGGTGGCGCGCGAGCTTGCGCCCCGCGGCGTACGAGTGAACGCGGTTGCCCCCGGGTTTGTCGAGACGGATATGACGGCAAAGCTCTCGGAGAAGGTGCGTACGGTAACCGAGGAGCAGATTCCCCTTAAGCGTATGGCGCGCCCCGAGGAGGTGGCCGGCGTAGTGCGCTTTCTGGCGAGTGATGCGGCTGCCTACATTACGGGTGAGGTCGTGCGCGTCGACGGCGGAATGGCGATGTAGAAACCAGGGCCGAAGAACGGCTTGGATGAGGAGACCATGATGGAACAGAGAGTTGCAATCACCGGTATCGGTGCCGTGTCGCCGCTCGGCAACACCGCGCTTGCCACCTGGGCGGCAATGTGTGCTGGCACGTGCGGCATCGGCCCGATCACGCACTTCGATACCGATGCGTTTGCCGTCAAGGTGGCAGCCGAGGTCAAGGGCTTTGACGGCAACGAGTACTTTGGCAAGCGTGACGCCAAGCATCTCGACCCCTGCGTTCAGTTTGCACTGGCGGCGTCGGACGAGGCCATGCACGATGCGGGCTTTGATGTCGAAGGCGCCATCGATCGCGAGCGCCTGGGCGTCTACGTGGGCTCGGGCGTGGGCGGCATGACGACGCTCGTCGACAACGTCCATACGATTGCCGAACGCGGGCCCCGCCGCGCATCGCCCTATATGATCGCGATGATGATCCCCAACATGGCATCGGGCAATATCGCAATCCGCCACAAGGCAAAGGGCCCGACCCTGCCCGTGGTGACCGCGTGCGCAACCTCGGCCCATGCGGTGGGCGAGGCGTTCCGCGCCATCAAGCACGGCTATGCCGACGCGATCCTCGCGGGCGGCGCCGAGGCCGCAATTATCCCCGATGCCGTTGCGGGCTTTACGTCCTGCCGCGCATTGACCACCAACCCTGATCCCGCGACGGCTTGCCGCCCGTTCGATGCAGACCGCGATGGCTTTGTGATGGGCGAGGGCGCCTGCGTGCTCGTGCTCGAGAGCATGGAACATGCGCAGGCGCGCGGTGCGCACATTTATGCCGAGGTCGTGGGCTACGGCAACACCGATGATGCCTATCACATCACGAGCCCTGATCCCGAGGCTGCCGGCATTGCCCGCGCGATATCGCTGGCGGTGACCGAGGGCGACGTCAGGCCTTCCGAGGGCCTCTACATCAATGCCCACGGCACATCGACCAAGCTCAACGATTCGTCCGAGACGGCGGGCATTAAGCGTGCGCTCGGCGAGGACGCGGCGCGCGCCGCGCACGTCTCGTCGACTAAGTCGATGACCGGCCACATGATCGGTGCCACGGGCGCCATCGAGGTCATGGCCTGCGCCATGGCGCTCGAGCAGGGCGTGGTGCCGCCGACCATTAACTACCACACGCCCGATCCCGCCTGCGATCTTGACTACACGCCCAATCGCGCGGTTCGCGCTGACCTTACCTGGGCGCTTTCGACCAACCTGGGCTTTGGCGGACACAACGCCGCCATCGCGCTGCGTAGATATACGAGGAGCTAGAGCATGGATTCCAAAAGACTTGCCGAGATAGCCGATGTTATGGAGGACCGCGGCCTCACGCGCGTACGCGTTGAGGAGCCCGATGGCACCGCGGTCGAACTCGAGCGCGCGAGCGCCGCACAGCCGGTTGCCGTGCCCATGCCCATGCCGAGCGCTATGGCCGCTCCAGTTGCAGCTCCCACAGTCGCGCCTGCCGCACCGGAGCCCGCCGCGCAGACACCTGCCGCCGCACCGGAGCCCAAGGGCACCGAGGTGACCGCTCCCATGGTCGGCGTTTTCTATGCTGCCCCGGCGCCGGGCGACGAGCCGTTTGTGCACGTGGGCTCTAAGGTCAAGGCCGGCGAGACGCTCTGCATCATCGAGGCCATGAAGGTTCTCAACGAGGTAATGGCAGAGGCAGACGGCGAGGTGCTCGAGATCTGCGTGGCCGACGGCGACCTCGTGGAGTTTGGCAGCTGCCTCATGAGGATCGGATAGGTGATATCCATGAACAAAGAAGAGCTTAAGGAACTGTTGCCGCATCGCGAACCGATGCTTTTGCTCGACGAGGCCGAGCTGGTGGGCGACGAGGCCCACGGCAAGATCACGATTACGGGCGACGAGTATTTTTTGCAGGGGCATTTTCCGGGAAACCCGGTGGTCCCCGGCGTGATTCAGTGCGAGATGCTCGCCCAGAACTGCTGCGTGCTGCTGATGGGCGATGAGGAGGCGCGCGGCGCGACGCCGTTCTACACGAGTCTGGACAAGGTGCGCTTTAAGCGTCCGGTGCGCCCGGGCGACACGGTGGATCTGGTGTGCTCCATCACGCGTGCGCGCGGGCCGTTCCGGTTTGCGACGGGCACTGCGAGCGTCAACGGCGAGGTTTGCTGCCGCGCCGATATGTCTTTTGCACTCATGCACGAAAAGTAGGGAAGTTTTCATGTTCGACAAAGTGCTCATCGCCAACCGCGGCGAAGTCGCGGTCCGTGTTATCCGCGCGTGCCGCGATATGGGCATCAAGACCGTCGCCGTTTATCCACGGCCGATGCGGACGCGCTGCACGTGCAGCTTGCCGACGAGGCGTATTGCATCGGCGGCCCGCGTCTTGCCGAGAGCTACCTCAACGACGATGCCGTGCTCACCTGTGCCGTAAAGTCGGGAGCTAAGGCAATTCATCCCGGCTATGGCTTTTTCTCCGAGAAGGCGAGCTTCGTGCGAGACTGCGACAAGTATGGCCTGGCGTTTGTCGGTCCTTCGGCCGAGGTGATCGACAGCATGGGCGACAAGGACGCCGCACGTCGAACGGCTGCTGCGGCGGGCGTGCCCATCGTGCCGGGCTGCGATTTGCTCAAAAGCCCCGAGGAGGCGACGGCCGAGGCCGAGCGCATTGGCTGCCCCGTGCTTATTAAGGCGCGTGCCGGCGGTGGCGGCCGCGGCATTCGCAAGGTCGAGCGCGTGGAAGATGCGGCAAAGGCGTTTATCGAGGCGCGTGCCGAGGGCGAGGCCGTTTTTGGCGACGGCGAGTGCTACATGGAGAAGTTTGTCGCGCCGGCGCACCATGTTGAGGTGCAGATTATGGCCGATAAGCAGGGCCATGTGTTTTCGCTCGGCGAGCGCGAGTGCTCGGTGCAGCGCCGCAACCAAAAGCTGATCGAGGAGAGCCCCGCGCCGTGCCTCGACGGACACGACGACATTCGTGCTCGCATGCACAAGGCAGCGCGTGACCTGGCTCGTGCCGTCGGCTACGAAGGAGCCGGTACCATCGAGTTCCTGTATTCGGACGACGGCAATTTCTACTTTATGGAAATGAACACGCGCTTGCAGGTGGAGCATCCGGTTACGGAGTTTGTGACCGATACCGACTTGGTCAAGTGGCAGCTGCGCGTGGCAGCCGGCCAACCTCTGCCCTTTGAGCAGGAGGACATGCCGGTCCGCAACCACGCCATGGAGTGCCGCATCAATGCCGAAACGCCGGACTTTCTGCCGTCATGCGGAACGGTCACCGCGTTGCGTGTGCCCGGTGGTCCGCGCGTGCGCTGGGATTCCGCCATGTTTACCGGTGCGAAAGTTCCGCCGTACTACGACTCCATGCTTGGCAAGCTCATCGTGTGTGCGCCCACGCGTGACGGCGCCATTCGCAAGATGCGCTCGGCCCTGGGCGAGCTCGTGATTGAGGGCGTGAGCGAAAACAGCGAGCTTCAGCTCGACGTGCTGGCAAACGACGAGTTCTTGTCGGGCATGTATCACACCGATCTGATGGGGCATCTCTATGCTGATGAATAGAAAAGCGAAGACGGTCAACGTCCTCGAGGGGCCGATGACCGAGTCGTGCGCCGAGTTTCCCGCGCGCCACGTGTTTATCAAGTGCCCGGAGTGCCGCCGCGTGATCGATGAGGCGCGCCTGCACGACAACCTCGAGGTCTGCCCTCGTTGCGGCAAACACTTTCGCGTGAGCGGGCGCGACCGCATGCGCATGACGATTGACGAGGGCACGTTTGAGGAATGGGATGCCAGTCTGGCGCCGGAGGACTTCCTCTCGTTTCCCGGCTATGCCGACAAGCTCAAGAGCGTGAGCGAGCGTTCGGGCGAGCGCGATGCCGTTGTGTGCGGCAGGGGCAAAATCTGCGGTTGCGATACCGCGCTCTTCTTTATGGACGCCAACTTTATGATGGGCTCGATGGGTTCCGTGGTGGGCGAGAAGATCTGTCGCACATTTGAGCGAGCGACCGAGCTTGGATTGCCAGTTGTCGGCTTTACCGTTTCGGGCGGTGCGCGCATGCAAGAGGGCGTGACATCGCTTATGCAGATGGCCAAGATTTCTGCGGCGGTTAGGTGCCACAGCGAGGCGGGCGGCCTGTATATCACGGTGCTCACCGACCCCACGACCGGAGGCGTAACCGCGAGCTTTGCCATGGAGGGCGACATTATCCTGGCCGAGCCCGATGCCCTGACGGCATTTGCCGGCCCGCGCGTGATCGAGCAGAACATGCACAAGCGCCTGCCCAAGGGATTCCAGCGCTCCGAGTTTTTGCTGGAGCACGGCTTTTGCGATGCCGTTGTTCCGCGTGGCGAGATTGCGCTCACGGTAGGCGAGCTGCTGGCGCTGCACGAAGGGCACGCGCCCGGCCTGGGGGCACCGCATGAAATCGTGCATGCGGGTCGCCGCGGCAAAAAGCTGGGACACTTGTTTAAGCGCTCGGCGGCACCAAAAACCGCGCTCGAGATTGTCAAGCAGACCCGCTCGGCAGATCGCGCCACGGCAGGCGAGATGATCTCGCTGGGCCTGGATGGATTTGTGGAGCTGCACGGCGACCGCTACTTTGGCGACGACGCCGCTGTGGTGGCTGGCATTGGCTGGAAAGACGGACGCCCCGTAACGGTCATCGCCATCGAGCGCGGCACCACGACCAAAGAGCGTATGCGCCGCAACTTTGGTATGGCGCATCCCGAGGGCTATCGCAAAGCGCGTCGTCTGATGCGCCAGGCCGAAAAGTTTGGTCGACCGGTTCTGTGCCTGGTTGATACTTCGGGCGCGTTTTGCGGCATCGGTGCCGAGGAGCGCGGCCAGGGCGAGGCGATTGCCCAGAATCTTATGGAGATGAGCGGCCTTAAGACGCCGATTGTCTCGGTGGTGACAGGCGAGGGCGGCTCTGGTGGCGCGCTGGCGCTGTCCGTGGCCGACCGCATCCTGATGCTCTCGAGCTCGGCCTATTCGGTCGTGAGCCCCGAGGCCTGTGCGTCGATCCTGTGGAAGGATACCGACCGCGCGAATGAGGCTGCCGAGGCGCTGAAGCTCACGGCTCCCGATCTGCTGGCGCTCGGCATCATCGACGGCATTGTTGACGATAGGGGCCTGTCGCATGAGGAGATCGCCGGTGCCGTCATGTCCTCGGCATTTGATGCCTTCGATACGCTTGGGCAGCTCGACGAGGCGACCCTCACAAACCTCCGCTACGAAAAGTACCGCGCAATCGGTCAGTACCGCACGATGTGACAAAGGGGCAGCCCGCATGTCACATTGGGAAAGGCGTTCCATGTCACAAGTTTCTAACACCTCGTTTACAACGACGGTTTCATCAAACGCCATGGCCGTGGTGGACTATCTGTCCAAAAGCATGATGTCGGCTCTGCCGTTTATTGTCTGCGCGGCATTGTTCCGCACCGTCGCCGTCATTATGGGCGAAGGCATGCTGGGCCTGTGGTCTGCCGATTCCGAAATCTATCGCCTGTTCTACAGTTGGCTCTATAACGCCGGCTACTACTTTTTGCCCATCTATCTTGGTTGGGCGGCCGCCCGCCAGCTCGGTTGCTCGGAGCAGCTGGGTATGATGCTGGGCGGCGTATTGATTGCGCCCGATCTGCTCAAGCTCGTCGATGCCGCATCGACGACGGGGGCATCGATGACTTCCGTGTATGGTCTGCTTCCCGCGCCGGTCAACGATTACACGACGACTGTTATTCCGGTTCTCATCTCGGTGCCCGTGCTATGGCGAGTGGAGTGTTTCTTTAAGCGCGTTATCCCTAAGGCCGTGGCGTTTTCGTTTGTTCCGTTTGCGACCATGCTTGTCATGGTTCCGGTTTCGCTGTGTATTACGGCACCGGCGGGCAGCTATCTGGGCATGCTGTTGGGCCAGCTTATGTTTATGCTTGGCAATTCCGGTGGCATCGTGTCGCTGCTCACGCTCATGGGGCTTGCCGCGGGCTGGGAGTTCCTAAAGATAGCGGGCGTCAGCAACGTCGTTCTATCGCTTGCGTACGCGCAGTTTATGAGTGTGGGAACGGATTCGTGCATCCTGATTGCCGCGACGATGGCGACGTTCGCCGTTTGGGGCATGCCCTTTGGCGCGTCGCTCCGCGTTGCGGATAAGGACGAGAAGGCGCTCATGCTGGGCTACTCAATCTCGGGTGTTCTTGGCGGCGTAAGCGAGCCGGCGCTGTACGGTTGCGGCTTTAAATATGGCAGGTGCCTGACGTGCATGGCCATTGGCGGCGCCGTCGGAGGCCTTGTTGCGGCCGTGGGCCACGTTACGGCCTATACCATCGGCATGACGAATGTCCTTATGGTCATTGGCTTTGCCACGGGCGGCATCTCGAACCTGCTGTGGTGCTGCGCTGCCGGCGGTGTGGCATTTGCGGTGTCTGCGGCGCTGAGCTACTGCTTTGGCGTGGTGCCGGCGAAGGGACAGACGACGGGGGACGGAGCCGATTCACCCGAAACCTCGAAGAGCGTGGCCGAAGTAAGCGCGTAAACCTGTGCGACACAAGGACGATTCCTTTGCCATATTCCAAGGCCGTGGCCCGTGTGGGTTGCGGCCTTTTTTGTATCTGGGGGACAAAGTGGCTACACTACAATCCGTTTGAGCAATAGATATATAGGTAGTACCGTGGGGGCGGATGTAGATGGTCGAGTGGATTGTTAAGCGCGCACAGGGCGACCGTGCGCGCGTGGGCACGTTGACGGGCGCGGTGTGTATTCTCGCCAATGTTGCGCTTTGTGCTGCGAAGGGCGCAATTGGTGTGGTTTCGGGATCGGTTTCGATCGTGGCGGATGCCATGAACAACCTGTCCGATGCCAGCTCGAATATCGTGAGCGTGCTGGGCTTTAAGCTGGCGAGCAAGCCGGCCGATCCCGAGCATCCTTACGGCCACGGTCGCTACGAGTATCTCTCGGGTCTGGTCGTGGCGGCACTCGTGCTGCTGATTGGCGTTGAGCTTATCAAATCCTCGTTTGAGCGCATCATCCACCCCGAACCTGTCGAGTTCTCGCTTGCCCTGGTGGCAGTCCTGGCGCTTTCGATGGTTGTTAAGCTGTGGATGGCGGCGCTCAACCAAAAGCTCGGCGACCGTATCGAGTCCGAGACACTGCATGCGACTGCCCAGGATTCCAAGAACGATGTTCTTGCCACAGGCGCCGTGCTGGCATGTGCAATTGTTTCGCAGGTGACGCACATCAATCTTGACGCATGGGTTGGCCTTGCCGTTGGCGCCTATATTGGCTGGAGCGGCTTTGAGCTTATCCAAGATACGGTGAGCCCGCTTTTGGGTCAGTCGCCCGATCCTAAGCTGGTCAAGCACATTCGAGACAAGATCATGAGCTATCCCGGCGTTTTGGGAGTTCACGATTTGATGGTTCACGACTACGGCCCGGGCAGGAAGTTCGCAAGCGCTCACGCCGAGATGGCAGCCGAGGCCAGCCCGCTGGAAAGTCACGACACGCTCGATAACATCGAGCAGTCGTTTAGGAACGAAGACGGCATGATTGTCACACTTCACTACGACCCCATCGTGACCGACGATCCAAAGGTGGCGAGCATGCGCTTGCGCATCAACGCTATGGCTCAAGAGATCGATAGCCGCCTTTCGATTCATGATTTGCGCTGTGTGCCGGGCCCCACGCACACCAATGTGATTTTTGACTGCGTGCGACCCTCGGATATGGGCATGGACGCCGAGGACCTGAAGCACACGTTGGCCCAGAGGGTCGAATCGGAATACCCCAAGTCGATTGCCAAGATTACGATCGACGAAGACTACGTAGGGCATACCCACGAGTAGGGCTGTGCCGGCAAAGCAAGTTATACAGAAGGGGAGAGCATGAAGCGCCTATACCTACTCCGCCACGGCCAGACAGAGTTCAACGTCAAAAAGCTGGTCCAGGGCCGCTGCGATTCACCGCTGACCGACCTAGGCCGCAAACAAGCGGGAATGGCAGCCGCATGGCTCAAGGCCCACGGCGTCGTCCCCGACAAAGTTGTCTCATCACCCTTAGGCCGAGCCATGGACACGGCAAGTCTCGTCGCAACCGAACTCCTCGGCCTTGATGCAGAAGTCGAGCCCTGCGAAGGCATCATTGAGCGCAGCTACGGCACCTTCGAAGAAGGCCCCCACGACGCCCTGCCCACCGACGTTTGGGATCCGGGCGAGGACCTGGTCCCCTTCGGAGGAGAAGGAAGCCGCGCGCTGCAAGAGCGCATGGTAGACACCCTCACCAATCTCATGGGCGCCGAGGGCATAGAAACCCTCCTAGCAGTAAGCCACGGCAGCGCCAGCCGCCAATTCATCAGAGCCGCCGCCCCAGAGGGCTTCGAGCTCCCAACAAAACTCCCCAACTGCGCCATCATGATCTTCGATTTCGATGAGGCAAAGTCACAAGCAGAAGGCGAACCTCATCAATGTAAGTTCACCCTCCAGCAAATAGTGGACCCCCAACAAAGTCATTAGCCTGAACGAGCAGAGTTAAGCAGACATCAACGTATCGTCTCCCGAGCTTGGCAGAGGGGCGGCGAAATATATTAAGTTTGTCGCGAGTTCCGCACGCAAAGGAAAGCACTTAATGTGCTTTCCGTCTTGCGCAGGACTGTAGAGCAGCAAACTTAATATATTTCGCCGCCCCTCTGCCAAGCTCGGGAGACTCCACGCACTTTACCTGCGTAAACAATGTGAGTGAAATATGAATCTCGATGGATACGCCCGCAGCCGTGTATACTAAACAGCTGTGTGAAACCAGGGGAGTATTCTGGCTGGACAAAATGCCTGCTTAATAGGGTTGTCAGGTAGTCCGGGCGAAATACAAGGCTGGGGAGCACGTCGTGTAAGTAGTGGTCCTCTAGGGGCGTACGCTCGGTGGTGTACGCATTGTCCCAAGACCACGCGAGAGTTGGGATCATATCTTGATCAGCATGATTCTCGGCCGCAAGATTGGCATGACCCAGGTTTGGGACGAGGACGACAACGTCGTTCCCGTCACGGTCATCCAGGCTGGCCCCTGCGCTGTCTCGCAGGTTAAAACTCAGGCAACCGACGGCTATGACGCCGTCCAGATCGGTTTCGGCGACATCAAGGCCAAGAACGTGAACAAGCCCATGGCTGGTCACTTCGCCAAGGCTGGCGTCGAGCCTGTCCGCTTCCTTCGTGAGGTCCGCGTCGAGAACGGCGAGGAGCACAAGGTCGGCGAGGTCGTCACCGTCGCTGATTTCGCTGATGTCGAGAAGGTCGACGTCATCGGTACCTCCAAGGGTAAGGGCTTCCAGGGTCGCATCAAGCGCTGGGGTCAGCGCCGCGGTCCTATGACGCATGGTTCTCACTTCCAGCGTCACCCCGGTTCTATCGGTCAGTGCGCCTATCCTGCGCGCGTCCTCAAGGGCGTCAAGATGGCCGGTCACATGGGTAACGAGCGCGTTACCGTCAAGAACCTTTCCGTTGTCCGCATCGATGCCGAGCAGAACCTCATCTTGGTCAAGGGCGCTGTCCCGGGTGCCAAGAATGGTCTCGTCGCCATCCGTATGGCCTAAGGGCCCAGCCCATTTAGCCCAGCGTCATACCAAGGAGAACACTTAAATGGCAAAGTTTGAAGTAAAGAACAGCGAGGGCAAGAAGGTCGCCGAGGCCGAGCTCGCCGCTGAGGTGTACGGCATCGAGCCGAACATCCACGTTATGCACCACATCGTCAAGTGCCAGATGGCCTCTTGGCGTCAGGGCACCCAGTCCGCTAAGGGCCGCTCTGAGGTTTCCGGTGGCGGCAAGAAGCCTTGGCGTCAGAAGGGCACCGGCCGTGCCCGCCAGGGTTCCATCCGTGCTGCCCAGTGGCGTCACGGTGGCGTCGTCTTCGCCCCCAAGCCCCGTTCCTACGCTAAGCGTATGAACAACAAGGAGGTCAAGCTGGCTATGCGCTCCGCGCTGTCCGCCAAGCTGGCCGATGGCGAGCTCGTGCTCGTCGACGACTACGGCTTCGAGAAGCCTTCCACCAAGGCTGCCGTCGCCATGCTCAAGGCTCTCGGCCTTGAGGGCAAGCGTCTGACCATCATCGTTCGCGATGAGGACGTCAACGCCTACCTGTCGTTCCGCAACATTCCCAAGACGTTCATCATCACCGCTGACGAGGCCAACACCTACGATCTCGTTAACAACAACGCCGTGCTGATGCCCGCCGACATCGCCGCTCACTTCGGGGAGGTGCTTGCATAAATGACCGCCCACGAGATCATCATCCGTCCGATCGTGTCCGAGCGTTCCTTCTCCGGCATGGAGCTGAACAAGTACACGTTCGAGGTCGCCAAGGATGCTAACAAGTATCAGATCAAGGACGCTGTCGAGGAGATCTTCGGCGTCAAGGTCGTTCGCGTGAACACCCTGACGGTCAAGCCCAAGACCAAGCGCGTGCGCTATGTCGCCGGCAAGACCCGTTCTTGGAAGAAGGCCATCGTCACGCTGGCCGAGGGCGACACCATCGAGGTCTTTGGCAACCAGGCCTAAGACTCGCTGCTGTTGAGTGAGCTCATGCCTCCCAAATAGGGGAGGCGAGAGCTCAAGGTTTTGGACGTATAAAATGGACACGCCCGGAACCGTGTATACGTCCGGTGTCATCGCACCCGAGGCAGAACCTCGAATCCCTGTCTGCGATGGCTAACGGATTCCTATTGAAAGGGATTGTAATGGCTGTAAAGCACCTTAAGCCGACCTCCGCTGGTAGGCGTTGGCAGACGATCTCCGATTTCTCCGAGATCACCTGCACCAAGCCCGAGAAGTCTCTTCTCGAGCCCCTGCCCAAGAAGGCCGGTCGTAACAACAACGGCCGCATCACCACCCGCCACCAGGGCGGCGGCGTGAAGCGTCGTTACCGCGTGATCGACTTCAAGCGCAACAAGGACGGCGTGCCCGCCAAGGTTGCCACGATCGAGTACGATCCGAACCGTTCCGCTCGCATCGCTCTGCTGCACTACGCTGACGGTGAGAAGCGCTACATCCTGGCCCCCAAGGGCCTCGAGGTCGGTCAGACCATCATGTCCGGTTCTGACGCCGACATCAAGCCGGGCAACGCTCTGCCCCTCGCCGACATTCCCGTCGGTACGCTCATCCACGCCGTCGAGTTCCAGCCGGGCAAGGGCGCTGCTATCGCCCGTTCCGCCGGTAACTCCTGCCAGCTGATGGGTAAGGAGGGCAAGTACGCTATCGTCCGTATGCCTTCCTCCGAGATGCGCCGCATCCTCGTTACCTGCCGCGCCACCGTCGGTGAGGTCGGCAACGCCGATCACTCCAACATCGTCATCGGCAAGGCCGGCCGTAAGCGTCACATGAACGTGCGCCCGACCGTCCGCGGTACCGTCATGAACCCTGTCGACCACCCGCACGGCGGTGGCGAGGGCAAGAACCACACCTCTGGTCGTCCCTCTGTTACCCCCTGGGGTAAGCCGACGAAGGGCCTTCGTACGCGCAAGAAGAAGAAGGTCTCGAACCAGCACATCATTCGTCGCCGTAAGAAGTAATTTCGGATACCGAGTTTTAGGAGAAAGCACTTATGAGCAGAAGTCTCAAAAAGGGCCCGTTCGTGGAGACTCGCCTTCTCTCGCGTATCACCGCGATGAACGAGGCTGGCAAGAAGGACGTCGTGAAGACCTGGTCCCGCGCGTCCACCATCTTCCCCGAGATGGTTGGTCACACCATCGCCGTCCACGACGGCCGCAAGCATGTGCCCGTGTATGTTACCGAGTCCATGGTTGGTCACAAGCTCGGCGAGTTCGCGCCGACTCGTACGTTCCGTGGCCACAAGGCCAAATAGGGGGTTAACCGTAAATGGCAACTAAGTCTATTGAAACTGAGGCCACCGAGGTTCGCGCCGTCGCCAAGTACGTGCGTGTTTCCCCCAGCAAGGCCCGCCTGGTGGTCGATCTGATCCGCCGCAAGCCTGTCGCTCAGGCCTTCGACATCCTCCACTTCTGCGACCGCGCCGTCGCCGTGGATGTCGAGAAGGTTCTCCGTTCCGCCGTTGCGAACGCCGAGAACAACAACGGTCTGCGTGCCGACAACCTGGTTGTCGCCGCTGCCTATGTTGACGAGGGTCCGACGCTTAAGCGCATCCGTCCCCGCGCCAAGGGTTCCGCTTCTCGTATTCTGAAGCGTACTTCCCACATCACCGTCGTCGTTGCTCCTCGAAAGGAGGCGTAAAGCTGTATGGGTCAGAAAGTCTACCCCACCGGCTTCCGTCTTGGCATCACCGAGAACTGGCGCTCCCGCTGGTTCGCAGAGAAGGATTACGCTAAGACCCTCGGTAACGATCTCGAGATCCGCAAGTACCTCGAGAAGCGTCTTTCCCGCGCAGCTGTCTCCCGCGTCGAGATCGAGCGCGCTGGCGACAAGGTGAAGGTCATCATCCTCACCGCTCGCCCCGGCGTTGTCATCGGTAAGAAGGGTGCCGAGATCGATACCCTCCGCACCGAGCTCGAGAAGGTCGCTGGCGTCTCCAAGGGCCAGCTCTCCGTCGACGTTGTCGAGATCAAGCGCCCCGAGCTCGACGCCAACCTCGTTGCTCAGTCTATCGCCGAGCAGCTCGAGGGCCGCGTTGCCTTCCGTCGCGCTATGCGCAAGGCTGTCCAGTCCGCCCGCAAGGCCGGCGCTAAGGGCATCCGTATCCAGTGCTCCGGTCGTCTCGGCGGTGCCGAGATGGGCCGTCGTGAGTGGTACCGTGAGGGTCGCGTGCCTCTGCACACCCTCCGTGCCAAGATCGACTACGGCACTGCTGTCGCCAGCACCACCATGGGCGCTTGCGGCGTGAAGGTCTGGATCTACCTGGGTGAGAAGCTCCCGGGCCAGCCTGTTCCCAACCCTGCACTCGAGGGCTCTTCCCGTCCTCGTCGTCGTAACTCCGAGAGGAGGGGTCAGTAGTGCTTGCCCCTAAGCGTATTCTTCACCGCAAGGTGCAGCGTGGCTCCATGAAGGGCCAGGCCAAGGGTAATACCGAGCTGCATTTCGGCGAGTTTGGTATCCAGGCTCTCGAGGCCCATTGGATCACCAACCGTCAGATCGAGGCCGCTCGTATTGCCATGACCCGCTACATGAAGCGTGGCGGTCGTGTCTACATCACGATCTTCCCCGATAAGCCCATCACCAAGAAGCCTGCCGAGACTCGCATGGGTTCTGGTAAGGGTAACCCCGAGGAGTGGGTGGCTGTCGTCAAGCCCGGCCGCATCATGTTCGAGGTCAAGGGTGTTCCCGAGGAGGTCGCTCGCGAGGCTCTGCGTCTTGCGCAGCACAAGCTCCCCATCAAGACCAAGATTGTTGCTGCTAAGAACGCTGAGCAGCGCATCGAGAAGGAAATGGCTGAGGAGGCCGCTCTCGAGGCCAAGTGGGCTGCTGAGGACGCCGCCGCCGCCAAGGAGGAGAACTAATGAAGCCCGCAGAGATTCGTGAGCTCTCGGACGCTCAGCTCGTTGAGAAGCTGAAGGAAATGCGCGCCGAGCTCTTTAACCTTCGTTTCCAGATGGCCACCAGCCAGCTGGACAACACCGCTCGCGTCAACACCGTGAAGAAGGACATCGCTCGCGTCCTCACGGAGCAGCGCGCCCGCGAGATCGCAGCGGAGAAGTCCGCTGTCGCCGAGTAGGACCTAAGGAGAGAACATGACTGATTCGCGTAACTCGCGTAAGGTCCGTACGGGTGTCGTTACCTCCGTCTCCGGTGCCAAGACCATTGTTGTCACCATCACCGAGCGCAAGCGTCACCCCAAGTACGGCAAGATGATGACCAGCTCCAAGAAGCTGCACGCTCACGACGAGGAGTGCACGGCTGGCGTGGGCGATACCGTCCGCGTTATGGAGACCCGTCCTATGTCCAAGATGAAGCGTTGGCGCCTCATCGAGGTCGTCGAGCGCGCTAAATAAGCAGTCGCTCTTACGACTTGTACGTTTCCGAAGATGTGCGTATGCCTGGCTTGCATACCACGGGCCGTATAAAGGCTGCGCACCTCTCTTCGGTTCTTAGTTCGGAGGAACATCTACCATGATTCAGATGCAAACCATGCTGAACGTCGCCGACAACTCCGGCGCTCGCAAGATTCGCTGCATCAAGGTGCTTGGCGGTTCCAAGCGTCGTTATGCAGGCATCGGCGATGTGTTCATCGGTGCTGTCCAGGAGGCTACCCCTGGCGCCAACGTCAAGAAGAAGGACGTTGTCCGTTGCGTCGTCGTTCGCACCGTTAAGGAGATCCGCCGCAAGGATGGCTCCTACATTCGCTTTGATGAGAACGCCTGCGTTGTCATCAACAACGATGGTTCGCCCGTCGGCACCCGTATCTTCGGGCCCGTCGCTCGCGAGCTTCGTGACAAGAAGTACATGAAGATCGTCTCGCTCGCTCCCGAGACCCTGTAGTTAGGGGAGATATATGTATATCAAGAAGGGCGATAAGGTCCAGGTTCTCTCTGGTAAGGATCGCGGCAAGCAGGGCGTTGTCCTGCGTGCTCTCCCCGCCGAGAACAAGGTCGTTGTCGAGGGCGTTTCGGTCGTCAAGAAGGCCGTCAAGCCCAACGCTGCCAACCAGCAGGGCGGCATCGTTTCGCAGGAGGCTCCCATCGACGCCTCCAACGTCAATCTCGTTTGCCCCGAGTGCGGTAAGGTTACCCGCGTCGGTCACGAGAAGGACGGCAAGAACAAGCTGCGCGTCTGCAAGAAGTGCGGCCACAAGTTCTAAGCTGCCCGCAACATCAAGTTGCTAGCAAAGGCCCGGATGCCCCAAGGCACCCGGGCCTTTTTCTATCCCTACTCATTGGGGACAGACTTAAATGACTTGTCGTTGGGGATGTTCTTAAACGGCTAGTTGATGGGGACAGTCTTTAGATTTGTATATCTGGCCATCTGGGATAGGCTTCAACGAAAGCGGCACCTAGGGACAGTCCTTTGATGTCTGGTGCCCCCAGAGGGGTGAAGTAATGCAGCTGGCTCTGTCTTTAGGGCTATGGTGCTCCGCCCCTATATGTTTCACAAGGTTTGTCGCATGCGCATTTACGCGCAGAGTCTTGCGCGATGATGCGCATGGCCGCGCAAATATCTGCTAACTATGGTTAAATAATGACCGATAAACAAATAAACACGCAAATACAAGCAAATGCGCGCGCATTTGTGCGAATATAAGGCTGTTGGAAATGAAGGACTTCCGATGACTCAGGAGGCACATATGGCAGATTCCAAACAGGCTCCGCTCGACGCCGAAGCAGCCGCAAAAGCAGCGTTCACTTCGGTCCAGGACAAGCCATTCCCCGACGATATTTTTACGGCTCCCGAGCTTCGTTGGGCTGTGATCGGGTGCGGCGTTATCGCCAACCAGATGGCCCAGTCTCTAGCTCTTGCCGGCCGCAAGCTTGCGGGCGTCGCAAACCGTACGCTATCCAAGGCTCAAGCTTTTGCCGAGCAGTATGGCATCGAGAAGGTCTATGAAACGGTCGAGGACCTCTATGCCGATCCGGATATCGACGCCGTCTATATCACCACGCCGCACAACACGCATATCACTTACCTGCGCGCCGCTCTGGCAGCTGGCAAGCACGTGCTCTGCGAAAAGGCCATTACCCTCAACTCTGCCGAGCTCGACGAGGCCCGTGCCATCGCCGACGAGCACAACGTGGTCCTTATGGACGCCACCACGGTGTTCCACATGCCACTGTATCAAGAGCTGCGCCGTCGCATGGATGCGGGCGACTTTGGCCGTATGAACCTCGCCCAGCTCAACTTTGGCAGCTATAAGGAGTACGGCGACCTGACCAACCGCTTCTACAACCGTAGCCTTGCCGGCGGCGCCATGCTCGACATTGGCGTGTATGCCCTGTCCGTCATGCGCCTGTTTATGGCCAGCCAGCCAGCCGAGGTCGTGTCTCTGGGCAACACCTGTGAGACCGGTGTCGACGTTGCGGGCGGCATTGTCTGCCGTAACGCCGAGCAGCAGCTGGGCGTCGTGAGCCTTACGCTCCACTCCAAGCAGCCCAAGCGCTCGGTCATCAGCTTCGACAAGTGCTATATCGAGGTCAACGAGTATCCGCGTGCCGACCATGCGACCATCGTGTGGACTGCGGACGGTCACCGTGAGGAGGTCCACGCTGGCACCGAAGCCTACGCACTGTGCTACGAGATGGCCGACCTGGAGAAGGCCGTTGCCGGCGATGATTCGAAGCGCGAGCTTCTGGGCTATGCTTCTGATGTTATGGAGCTGATGACCAAGCTCCGCGCCGACTGGGGAGTAGTGTACCCCGAGGAGGAGTAAGCGATGCTTGCGGAAGATAGGCTCAACGCGATTGTGTCGATGGTGCAGCAGGCCGGCTCGGTTACCGTACCGGAGCTTGCTGAAGCCCTGGGCGTGACACCGTCCACCATTCGGCGCGACTTGCAGACGCTCGACCGCGCACACCGCATCGCCAAGGTACACGGAGGCGCGACGAGTCTGGAGCGCGCGCATGTGACGCGCGACCTGACGATCGGCGAGCGCAGCGATCTCCATAACGATGACAAGGAGCGCATCTGCGCTCGTGCCGCGGCGCTCGTGGAGCCCGAGAGCTTTGTGTACATCGATTCGGGTTCGACGACGCTCAGGCTCATCGAGCATCTTCCGCGCCTTGACGGCGTCACCTATGTGACCGATTCCGTGCTCCATGCTCAGCATCTTGCCCTGCGCGGCATGCGCACCGTGGTGCTGGGCGGCGAGCTCAAGCCCGAGACCGAGGCGCTCGTTGGCCCCGATGCTTTGGCAACCCTGGACCGCTATAACTTCAACTGCGGCTTTTGGGGCTCCAATGGCATCGCCGCCGAGCAAGGTCTCACCACACCGGATATCGAGGAAGCACAGGTCAAGCGTATCTCGATGCGCCATACCGCCAAACGCTTCGTAATCTCGGACGCCAGCAAATTTGGCATGGTGGCGCCCGTCAAGTTCGCGGACTTCCGCGACGCAACGATTATTACCGCAGGCGAGGTCCCCGCCAAGTACCGGGCAATGGACAACGTCATCACGGTCTAGCAGCAGGGGACGGGCTAAGGCCAAAACCACCACAAAGGGGCCTGTCCCCATTGTGGTGGTTAGCAACGGAAACCGAGTAGTTTTCTCAATAGAAAAGCGGCAACGTCCATCACGGGCGTTGCCGCTTTCGTTGTCTACCGGTTTGTCTACGTCTGTAACAACTGGACCGTTAAAAGTGGGTTAGATGTTACAGAGTGAGATACTTCCGAACCGCACCGTCCCTTTGTCTCAATCTGTAACATCTGGGACCGATTTTGCCGAGTTATTGTTACAGATTGAGATTTTCCCTTGAGGGGGATTCGAATGTCTCGATCTGTAACAGACCGACCGGAAAATGGGCTCTAACTGTTACAGATCGAGACGTTTTGGGACCGCGGCTGAGCCATTGCGGCAAAACCACCACAAAGGTGCCTGTCCCGATTGTGGTGGTTTAGGGCTCCCAGGGGCAGGGGGCTTCGATGTGGATGTGCTCGCCGGTTACGGGATGCGTGAAGGACACGCTGTGGGCGTGGAGCATCAGGCCGCAGGGGCGCGGCGTTCCGTACAGGTCGTCGCCAACCAGGGGATGATGCTCGCTTGCCAGGTGCACACGGATTTGGTGCTTGCGGCCGGTGAGCAACTCGACATCGATATACGAGCGCGTGGGCAGGCCACGACGGCTCTTAAGGCGTTTGAGCACCTTCACGCGCGTTTGAGAGGGCTTACCGCTGGCGCCGACGCGCATCTTTCGGCTGTCGTGGCGGTCGCGCGCGATGGGCTTGTCGATGAGCTTCTCGTTCCAGTCGATCTTGCCCTCGGCCAGCGCCAGATAGTGCTTTTCGAAGGCGTGGTCGATCACCATCTGGTCAAAGGCGGGCTGCGTCTGTTTGTCGAGCGAAAACAGTACCACGCCGGTGGTGTTGCGGTCCAGGCGGTTGAGCGGCTGCATGTCAGTCGCGGCAAAGCCGTCGCCCATGGCCAGCAGCAGATCGCTGGCGTAGTCGGTAAGCGTGCGCTCGCCGGTGCCGTCGCCGTGGACGATCATGCCGGCGGGCTTGTCGATGGCCATGAGCCAGGCGTCGCAGTAAAGGACTTGAGGTTCTTCGTTCACGTGTAAGCCTTTCGGTTAGCTGATTCCCACAAACATGCAGCCCGAGGTCGCCCCGCGCAGGCGGGCGGCGGGCTTGCGGCCGGCTTGAGCTGCCTCGACGGCGCGACGGACGCGAGCGACGGCACGGGCGATCTCATCCGTCTCGAGTAGCGTTCCGTCCACCATGAGACGACGCACGCCGGCGTCGAGCAGCTGAGGTACCTGCGGCGTGAGGTCGATGGGGTAGGCGTCGTACAGGCGTGAGCGGCCATGGATGTCGGTGCGCACGGGCATGACCTTGCCGTCGATATTCTTGAGCGACAGCTTGCGGGCGCGCAGGCGGCAGTTGGCGCAATCGTGGATGCAGCCATTGGCCACCTGCAGGATGCAATGCTCGCTCGTCATAACGCGCGGGCGGCCAAAGACGGTGATGCCCAGAGCCGCGGGCGCGGCGGCGCCGAGCGAGACAATCTCGTCGAGCGTGATCTCGGGCGAGAGCCAAAACGCACCGGCTCCGCGCTCGGCAAGCGCCTCCATGCAGGGCGTGTTGTGCACCGGCAGGCAAGAGCGAATCTCGGCCGTGGCGCCAACCTGGGCGGCCAGGGCAAGCTCAGAGATGTTGCCAATAGCGACCGTGGCGCCGGCAACAACCCACGGGTCGACGCGTACGTGGTCAACGGCGCGGCAGACCTCGTCGAGCACGGGCACGATGCCCTGCTCAAATGCATCGGTGGGGGAGAGCTCGGCCGCATCGAGCGCGTCGGTGGTCATGTAGATGCGCGTTACACCCTCGGCGCGAGCTGCCTCGGCGGCCTCGAGCGAGGTGACGGTGGCGCAGATCTGCGGCTCATCGCGGTAGTGCTCGGGCGCGGGGCGGGAATCACTGGTTACAATCGCCGGCAGCTCGAGCGTTTTCGCGCGCTCCGCGTACGGCGTCAGAATGGCCTCTTCCAGCGCCTTGCAGGCGGCGGCACGCACCTTGTGCACGGCGGAGAAGCCCATGCCGCAGCCGGCGTCGAGCGAAACGTCAAAGCTCGCTGCCTCAAACGGCGAGGAGCCCATGCGGCCCACATGCTCAACCAGATCGGATGCCTCGACGGCGCGGGTCTTGGCGGCCTCGACGGTGAAGCCCGTGGCGGTGGCGGTGAGCGCGGGGTTGTCACAGCAGGTGAGTGTGACAGTAAACGGCTCGCCCAGGCGCGCCACGACGGACACGTCAACAGCTCGGCGGCGCAGCACATCGCGCTTGAGCGCGGTGCCGGCGGCGTCGATGGCGCGCTGACTGCGAATCACGCGGACGCGGCAGCCCTCGGGCATGCTGCGGGGCACGCGGCACTCAATGATGTCACCGGCGGCGGCATCATCGGCGGCAATGGTGGTCAGGAACTGGTCAAACTCGTTATCGTGGCGAAGCTCCAGCAGGTCGCCCTTGCCCACGGGCTCAAACAGCTCAATGCGGGCGATGGCGGCGCGGCGACGGCGGTCGTCGGGCTTGAGGCCGCGCACATCGCGGTTGGCCGGGCGGCTGCCCAGCACCGTGCCCACGATCTGGCCGCGGTTGTTGGAACGCTCATAGCTCATCATCTCGTCGCCCGAGGTGCCGTCCTGATAGGCGTGCGTAAAGTCGCGGTTGAAGCAGCGCTTGAGCTGGCGCTGGCGGGCGGCTTCCTCGTCCTTGGCAACGGCGGCTCCGGATAGCATGTCGTCAATTTCGTGACGATACACATCAACGATGGAGTACACGTAATCGGGTGATTTCATGCGGCCCTCGAGCTTGAGCGATGCGGCGCCGGCGTCATACAGACGGCGAACAAGCAGCGACGTGTTGGTGTCGCGCGGGCACAGCGCGCGCTCGCGACCGGCAGGGGAGAGCGAGCGGCCGTTCTCGTCAATTAGCTCGTAGGGTAGGCGGCAGGGCTGGGCGCACATGCCGCGGTTGGCCGAGCGGCCCGCCATGGCAAAGCTCGAAAGCAGGCACAGGCCCGAGTAGCAAAAGCAGATGGCGCCGTGGCTAAAGACCTCCAGGTCCACATCGGGCGCGGCGTTGTGAATGGCGGCGATCTCGTCGATGGAGAGCTCGCGCGAGAGGGTCACGCGGTCGGCGCCCTGCTCGCGGCACCAAAGCGTTCCGCGGTCATCATGGATGTTCGCCTGGGTCGAGATGTGCGTCTCGATGCCGGGCATCGTGCGCTTGACCTCAAAGAACAGGCCCCAGTCCTGGATGATGAAGGCGTCGGCGCCCAGCGTGGAGCAGCGATGGATGAGTTGCAGCGCATCGCCCATCTCGGACTGCTTGATGACGATGTTGACCGTGACGTAGACGCGCGACCCGGCTAGATGCGCGGCGCGGCAGGCTTGCTCAAAGGCCTCGTCGGTAAAGTTGGTGGCCTTGCGGCGGGCGTTGAAGCTGCCCATGCCGCAATAGATGGCGTCTGCCCCCGCGGCGAGTGCGGCGGCAAAGGGCTCGGGCCCTCCGGCGGGCGCCAAAAGCTCGGGTCTGCGGTTGGTGGTTCGACTGGCGGTTGCGGTCATATCCTGCCTTTCAAAATGCTCAGATATTCAAAAGTATAGTGGCGTCGCTGCGATGGACGATGCCCGCAGCCTAAGCAGGACAAAGTCTTCAGCAGCTTGGACTGGCTGCTCCACATGAGAACCGTTCAGCGGTTCGGGGAAACCGTTGGGCGATAAAATATTCTCGCAAGCTGATAATATTCTTGCATCGCGCGGAAACCTTGAGTACTATCCCAATCAAGCGCGGTGTTCAGACCGAATTGTGCCTCCCGGTGCGAACGCCGCGCTCACGCTCTCTCAACTGATCGTAAGGAGATAAACATGAGCAAGACCGTCGTGTCTTCCGATAACGCACCCGCAGCCATCGGACCGTATTCCCCCGGCATCCAGACCGGCAACATGGTGTTCCTGTCCGGCCAGCTGGGCATCGACCCCGCAACCGGCAAGATGCCCGAGGGCGTCGAGGCCCAGGCCAAGCAGTCCCTTGCTAACGTCGAGGCCCTGCTGACCGCTGCCGGCGCCACCTTTGCCGATGTCGTCAAGACCACGGTCTACCTGGCCGACATCGCCGACTTCGCCGCCGTGAACGAGATTTACGCCTCCAAGTTCGAGGCCCCGTTCCCCGCGCGCAGCGCCTTCCAGGTTGCCGCCCTTCCGGCTGGCGGTCTGGTCGAGATCGAGGTCGTCGCCGCCCTCTAAGGCGTTGGCAACAACTAAACATGACATGCAAAAAGACCCTGCAGCGCGTGCGAGCTGCAGGGTCTTTTGTCAAGTGACGAATCGCTTGTGGAGCCGCGCTCCATTTTGCTCGTTAGCCCTCCTTGCGAACTTTTTGCAGGTAGCGGTAGACGCTGGGCTCCGAGATGCCCAGCGCGGTGGCGGCGCAGGCCACGGCGCCCTTGAGCATGAACACCCCGTTGCCGTTGAGGTGGCGAATGACGTCCACGCGGTCGCTCTGACCAAGCGACGCTACATCCAGCCCGCGCGCGCTCAGCAACTCGGCAATGCTGCGGTCGATGAGCTCCTGTGTGGACTCCGAAAGGCTTTCGACCTCGATAGGGGCGGGCTCCGTGCGCGTCGGCGCCGCGTCGAAGCACGCCATGAGCTGCTGCGCCATGGCGTTGATGGAGCGCACGGTCGAGAGGTCGGTGTTGACGCAGAGCATACCGACGATCTCGTCATTCTCGCGGATAAAGTACGTCGCTGACTCTAACGTCTTGCCGCCGGCACCGCGCCCCTCGTAGCCCGTAATAAACGGCAGGTCGCGATACTTGGCGTCGTGCATGATCTTGAGTGCCAGATCGGTGGCGGGACCGCCGACCTTGCGGCCGCTCACGATGCCGTTGCGAATATCGACGATGGCGTGGTCGGGATCCGAGAAATCGTGCAGCACGATTTCGCTGTTTTTGCCGAGTATCTGCTCCAGAAAATCGACCATCGGCAAAAAGCGGCGTACGGTCTCGTTCACGGGCAACTCCTTTGGGTGAAATCGGAAATGTTCATAACAATTTTTTCTCATGGTAACACGCTGCTCATCATCTCGTATATCCGCAGGTACATTGCGTAATACAGATGAGCGGTAGATATTTGGCGGTAAACGGTTGACCAAAAGAAAAGTTAGATGTTATTTTGACCAGACACTTTCCTGACCTGCGGAAATGCATTATCTCAGCTGAAGAATAGGCTGATAACAAAAAATTATTATTGAGAATGAGAATCATCTTTAATACGATATGCAATGAAGGCACAACCTCAACCCCGCACTGCGTCACAATAGAGCGTCAGATGCGAAAACAACTACTTCGAGGATTGGTGGTCAAATGACCCAGGAGACGGTTACGAACGGCACTGAAGCCCTGTTCACTCGCGAAGGCATGCCTCCCGTTAAGGAAATGATCCCGTGTGCCCTTCAGCACGTACTGGCATCGTTTGCCGGCATCATTACCCCGGCGGTCATCATGGCCGGCGTCTACGGCTTTAATAGCCAGCAGAGTACCGACATCATCCAGGTCGCGCTCATTCTTTCGGCGATCGACACGGCCCTTCAGGCCTTCGCTCCCTTCCGTCGCATCGGCGGCGGCCTGCCCATCGTCATGGGCGTTTCGTTCGCGTTCCTGCCGGCCCTGCAGGCCATGGGTGCCTCGGGCTTTAGCTTTAGTGCGCTGCTGGGTGGCGAGATCGTCGGCGGCGCCGTCGCGGTCCTCTTTGGTCTGGCCTACAGCAAGATCAAGTGGCTGTTCCCGCCCGTCGTGACCGGTACGGTCATCTTCTCCATCGGCGTTTCGCTGTATCCCACGGCCGTCAAGTATATGGCCGGCGGTATGGGTACGCCGCTGTGGGGCACCCCGCAGGCCTGGTGCGTCGCTCTTATCACCTTCGCCGTGGTCTTTGCGCTCGCCAACTTTGGCAAGGGCACGCTCAAGCTGGGATCCGTGTTCTTTGGCATGATCGTTGGCATGATCGTCTCCATCCCCTTTGGCATGATCGACTTCTCCAGCGTCGCCACCGCTCAGGTCTTCGCTCTTCCCAAGCTCATGCCCTACGCGCTCGAGTTTGATCCCGAGGTCTGCATTACCCTCGCCGTCGTGTTCCCCATGGTTGCCATCCAGGTTATCGGTGACGTCTCCGCCGCCTGCCTGGGCTCCATCGACCGTATGCCCACCGAGCGCGAGCTCTCCGGCGCTATCGTGTCCCAGGGCCTCACCTCTATGGTCGGCGGTCTGCTGGGCGGTCTTCCCACCAGCGCCCTTGGCCAGAACGTGGGCATCATCTGCTCCAACAAGGTCGTCAACAAGTGGGTCTTTGTGATCATTGCGGCCGTCTTTGCCATCGCCGGTCTGTTCCCGCAGCTCTCTGCCGTCCTTTCCGCTATCCCGCAGCCCGTCATCGGCGGCGCGACCGTCGGCGTCTTTGGCACCATCACCATGAACGGCGTGCGCATGTTCACCCGCGAGGGCCTCACGCAGCGCACTACCACCATCGTCGGCACCTCCGTCGTCTTTGGCCTGGGTATCTGGATGGCCAGCGGTTGCCTTGCCGGCGAGGGTATGCCCGCCTGGGTGTCCACCGTCATCGGCTCCAATGCCGTAACCCCCACCGCCATCATGGCCATTGTCCTTAACCTGATCCTTCCGCAGACGCCGGTCGTGGCTCAGCACATCGATGCTGCCAAGGACGCTGCCGTGGATCTGGTCTTACCCGAGAGCAAGAAGTAACCAATTCGGTGCTATTCGTCGGCGGACGCATCGCCTCGTCCGCCGACGCCATGCGGCGCCAAGCCGCACTTCAAAGGGTTTGTCCCTTTGGTGAAGCGTTGACGGGAGAGGGCCCGTTTCCGGTGTAGGCCGGCGCTTCGCACTCCGCCATGTCAGAGGTGTCAAACCCCGCCTCTGATGTTGAAGGGAGCATCCATGCTTCTGGTCGCTAACGGTTCCGTCTTTACCCGCAACGCGCAGGCCCCGTTCATTCCCAACGGTGCGGTCGCCATTGACGGAGATACGATCGTCGAAGTGGGCCCCGAGCGCGAGCTCAAGGCCAAGTACCCGGATGCCGAGTACGTCGATGCCCAGGGCAACCTCATCATGCCCGGACTCATCAACTGCCACACCCACATCTACTCGGGTCTGGCCCGCGGCCTTGCCATTAAGGGCTGCAACCCCACCAACTTCTTGGAGAATCTCGAGCAGCAGTGGTGGAAGATCGACGACAACCTGACGCTCGACGGCACCAAGGCAAGCGCCTATGCCACGATTCTGGACTCCATCCGCGATGGTGTCACCACGATCTTCGATCACCATGCGAGCTTCTGCGAGATCCCGGGCAGCCTCTTTACCATTAAGGATGCAGCTCAGGAGCTGGGCATGCGTTCGTGCCTGTGCTACGAGGTCTCCGATCGCCGCGGTCAGGAAAAATGCAACCAGGCCATTGCCGAGAACGCCGAGTTTGCCCAGTGGGCCGCCAAGGAGCGTCGCGATAACGACAACCACATGATCGCCGCCATGTTTGGCGGACATGCCACCTTTACGCTGTCGGACGAGACCATGGATAAGATGGCCGAGGCCAACAACGGCCTGACCGGCTTCCACATCCATGTGTGCGAGGGCATGAACGACGTGTGGGATTCCCGCCTCAACCGCGGCGGCATCAGCCCCGTCGAGCGCCTGCTGCAGCACAACCTGCTGGGTCCCGACACCATGCTGGGCCACTGCATCCACGTGACGCCTGCCGAGATGGATATCGTCAAGGAGTCCGGTACCTGGCTCGTCAACAACCCCGAATCCAATATGGGCAACGCCGTGGGCTGCGCCCCCGTGCTCGAGTTCTTCCGCCGCGGTATTCCCGTGTGCATGGGCACCGATGCCTACACCCACGATATGCTCGAGAGCCTTAAGGTCTTCCTGATCATTCAGCGCCACAACGCCGCCATGCCCAACGTGGGCTGGTGCGAGGCCATGACCATGCTGTTCGAGAACAACGCCAAGATGGCGAGCAAGTACTTCGATCGCAAGCTCGGCGTGCTCGAGCCCGGCGCCGCCGCCGACGTCATCGTCATGGACTACAAGCCCTTTACGCCGCTGAGCGAGGAGAACATCGACGGCCACATGCTCTTTGGCATGATGGGTAAAAACTGCCGCACCACCATCATCAACGGCCGCGTCCTGTACAAGGATCGCGAGTTCGTTGGCATTGATGAGGACAAGATCAACGCGTGGACCATGGCTGAGTCCAAGAAGCTCTGGAGCACGCTCAACGATCGCACCTACTAATTCACAAGTAGATTCACGCGCGTCGGATGTTTCGCCGCATCCGGCGCGCGTATAGGCGACCTCCGCGGGGTCGCCGGCGCTGTGCTAGCGCTACACCGTATTTGCGCCCGCCGCGCGGTCTCGCCGGGCGTTACAGAGAGGAGCTCACTATGAGCGACATCATGAGGCCGATCCCGTTTTCGCAGCTGATGAACTGGATCATCGAGGAGCACAAGACCCAGGGCGCCGTCTTTGGCGTGCGCAAGATGGTCACGACCAACCAGGAGGGCGCGCTTCCCATTTTTGACGAGCGCATCGAGACTCCGTTTGGCCCGGCCGCCGGTCCCAATACGCAGCTGGCCCAGAACATCGTGGCATCCTACGTGGCCGGCTCCCGCTTCTTTGAGCTCAAGACCGTTCAGGTTATGGATGGCGAGGAGCTCTCCAAGTGTGTGAACAAACCCTGCATTGTGGCGCAGGACGAGTGCTACAACTGCGAGTGGTCGACCGAGCTCGAGGTTCCACAGGCCTTTGCCGAGTACGTGAAGGCATGGTTCGCCTGCCACCTGATTGCCCGCGAGTACGGTCTGGGCAGCCCGGACGGCTTTGTCTTCAACATGTCCGTGGGTTATGACCTGGAAGGCATCAAGAGCCCCAAGGTCGACGCCTACATCGAGGGCATGAAAGACGCCAGCGGCTCCGAGGTTTGGAACGAGTGCCGTACGTGGGCGCTCGCTAACCTGGACAAGTTTGAGCATGTCGACGCCGCGTTTGTCGAATCCATCCCGGCGCGCGTGTCCAACTCCATCACGGAGTCCACCCTGCACGGCTGCCCGCCGGCCGAGATCGAGCGCATCGCGACCTACCTCATCACCGAGAAGGGCCTCAATACCTACATCAAGTGCAACCCCACGCTGCTGGGCTATGAGTTTGCACGTCAGCGCCTCAACGAGCTGGGCTTTGACTACATCGTCTTCGACGATACGCACTTCCGCGAGGACCTGCAGTGGGCCGATGCCGTGCCCATGTTCGAGCGCCTGATTGCCCTGTGCGCCGAGCGCGGCCTGGAGTTTGGCGTCAAGCTGACCAACACCTTCCCCGTCGACGTGACGAGGAACGAGCTGCCTTCCACCGAGATGTACATGTCCGGCCGTTCGCTGTTCTCGCTGACCATCGAGGCCGCCCGTCGCATTACCGAGCAGTTCGATGGCAAGCTGCGCATCAGCTACTCCGGCGGCGCCACAGTCTACAACATTCGCGCCTTGTATGACGCCGGCATTTGGCCCGTTACCCTGGCGACCGACGTGCTCAAGCCCGGTGGCTACGAGCGCTTTAGCCAGATGGCCGGCGAGTTTACCGACCTGGATGGCAAGCCGTTCGCGGGCGTCTCTCTCGAGGCCGTGACCGCGATCCAGACCGACTCGCTCACCAACCCGCTCTACAAGAAGCCGCTGCGCCCGCTGCCCGACCGCAAGGTCGCCGGCAAGAGCCCGCTTTCCGACTGCTTTACCACGCCGTGCCGCACGAGCTGCCCAATCCAGCAGGACATTCCTGCCTACCTGGCGGCTGTTGACGAGGGCCGCTACGAGGACGCGCTCAACATTATCATCGAGCGCAACGCCCTGCCGTTCATTACCGGCACCATCTGCCCGCATCCCTGCGGCCGTGCCTGCGAGCGTGCATTTTACGAGCCCGAGGGCGCCCAGATTCGCGCCAGCAAGCTCAAGGCCGCCCGCGAGGCCATGACCGCCGTGCTGCCCAAGCTGCGCGCCCAGGCCATCGCCAACGACGGCGAGCGCAACGTTGCCGTTATCGGCGGCGGCCCGGCCGGCCTGGCGACGGCGTTCTTCCTGACGCGTGCCGGCGTGCCCGTCACCATCTTCGAGGCCCGCGACTCGCTCGGCGGCGTGGTCCGTCACGTGATCCCCGAGTTCCGTATCGCCAGCGACGATATCTCCCACGATGCCGAGCTCTGCCTGGCCTTTGGCGCCAAGGTGCAGCTCAACGCCCGCGTGGAGTCCATCGACGAGCTCAAGGCCCAGGGCTTTACTGACGTGGTCGTGGCTACCGGTGCCTGGATGCCCGGCTCTGCAGGTTTGCGCGAGGGCGCCGAGCTCGACGTGCTTGAGTTCCTCGAGGCCGCCAAGAAGGGCGAGAAGCTCGAGCTGGGCGAGGACGTCGTGGTCATTGGCGCCGGCAACACCGCCATGGACGCGGCTCGCGTGGCCAAGCGCCTGGCTGGCGTGAAGAACGTGCGCCTGGTGTATCGTCGCACCAAGAAGCAGATGCCCGCCGACGAGGAAGAGCTCGATCTTGCTCTTGCCGACGGCGTTGAGTTCTGCGAGCTGCTGGCGCCCAAGGCACTCAACGGCGCCGTGCTGACCTGCGACGTCATGGAGCTCGGCGAGCCGGATGCAAGCGGCCGTCGCAGCCCTGTTGCCACGGGCGAGACCGTCGAGCTTTCCGCCACCACGGTGATCTGCGCCGTGGGCGAGGGCATCGATGCCAGCCTGTACGACGCCGCGGGCGTCGAGCACGACCGTCGCGGCCGCCTCGCCGCCACCTCCACCGGCGTCGAGGGCGTCTGGGCTGCAGGTGACTGCCGTCGCGGTCCGGCCACCGTGGTCGAGGCTATCGCCGATGCCGCCGAGGTCGCCCGTGCCATTGCCGGTGTCGACTTTAACAAGTACGCCGACCAGAATGCTCAGGCCGGCCGCGAGGACACCTGCTACGAGCGCAAGGGGTCGCTGTGCCGCGACAAGCGCAACTGCACCAAGACTCGCTGCCTGGGCTGCGGCTCGGTGTGCGAGGTCTGCTGCGACGTGTGCCCCAACCGCGCCAACGTGGCAATTAAGGTGCCGGGCCTGGCCAAGCATCAGGTCGTCCATGTCGACGGCATGTGCAACGAGTGCGGCAACTGCGCCGTGTTCTGCCCCTACCAGGAGGGTCGTCCCTACAAGGACAAGCTCACCCTGTTCTGGAGCGAGGAGGACATGGAGAACTCCGAGAACGAGGGCTTCCTGGCCGTGGACGAGGACCACTTTAAGGTTCGCGTCGCCGGCACGGTCCGCACCGTCTCGGTCGATGCCGTCAACACCGGTCTTCCCGAGGCCGTCCGCCTGACCATCAGGGCCGTGCGCGACAACTATTCGTACCTTCTTAAGAAATAGGCGAGTCTCTTATGGCCAAATCCATTCAACATAACGTGGCCTACGTTGCCTGCGGAAGCGGTTGCGCCTCCGCAGGCGGCGACGCCCGCTGCAGCGAAGGCTGCATTGGCTGTGGCGCCTGCGTCACGGCCTGCCCCCACGGCGCCATTGCGCTGGTCGATGGCATCGCCCGCGTGGACCGCTCAAAGTGCACGGGCTGTGGCCTGTGCGGCATGGCGTGCCCGCAGCGCGTGATTGCCTTCGTTCCCGGCTACCAGAACATTCTAGTGCGCTGCAACAACACCGATAAGGGCGCCATTGCCCGCAAGATCTGCGACACGAGCTGCATCGGTTGCGGCATGTGCGCCAAAAAGTGCCCTGCCGGCGCTATCCGCATCGAGGACAACTGCGCCCATATCGACGGCGCGGACTGCCTGTCGTGCGGCATGTGCGCCGTCGTCTGCCCGCATGGCGCCATCCACGACCGCACCGGCATCGCCGCCGGCGTGTAGAAGGGAATCACCATGGCACAGGAATTCACTTTTACCGTTAACGGCGTGGAGCGCACGACGACGCAGAACAAGCCGTTGCTGCGCTACCTACGCGACGACCTGCACATTCACTCCGCCAAGGACGGCTGCTCCGAGGGCGCGTGCGGTACCTGCACCATCCACGTGGACGGTGCGGCCGTCAAGGCGTGCGTACTGACCACCGCGCTTGCCGCCGGCCGCAACATCGTGACCGTCGAGGGCCTGCCCCAGGACGTGCGCGAGGCCTTTGTGTACGCCTTTGGCGCCGTGGGCGCCGTGCAGTGCGGCTTTTGCATCCCCGGCATGGTCATGGCGGGCGCGGCGCTCATCGCCGAGGACCCCGAGCCCACCGAGGAGCAGATCAAGTACGCCATCCGCGGCAACGTCTGCCGCTGCACCGGCTACAAAAAGATTATCGAGGGCATCTCGCTGGCCGCTGCGGTGCTCCGCGGCGAAAAGCAGATCGACGAGGACCTGGAGCGCGGCGATGACTACGGCGTGGGCAAGCGCGCCTTCCGTATCGACGTGCGCAAGAAGGTGCTCGGTGAGGGCAAGTATCCCGACGACATCGACGAGCTCGATCAGCCGGGCCTGACCTACGCCAGCGCCGTGCGCTCCAAGTATCCGCGCGCCCGCGTGCTCTCCATCGACACCTCCAAGGCCGAGGCCCTGCCCGGTGTGGTGGGCATCCTGCGCGCCGAGGACGTGCCGGTCAACCAGGTCGGCCACCTTATCCAGGACTGGGACGTCATGATCGCTCAGGGCGATATCACCCGCTGCGTGGGCGATGCCATCGTGCTGGTGGTCGCCGAGGACGAGGCGACGCTCGAGAAGGCCAAGAAGCTCGTAAAGATTGACTACGAGCCGCTGGAGCCCGTGCGCAACATTGTCGAGGCCAGGGCCGCCGACGCCCCGCGCCTGCACGACAGCTTCTTTGCCTTTGGCAACACGGTGGAGCTCAAGGACAACGTGTGCCAGAGCCGTCATGTGACGCGCGGCGACGCCGCCAAGGCGCTGGCCGAAAGCGCATTCACCGTGACGCAGCGCTTTACCACGCCCTTTACCGAGCATGCCTTCTTGGAGCCCGAGTGCGCCGTCGCCTTCCCGTACAAGAACGGCGTCAAGGTGCAGTCGACCGACCAGGGTGCCTACGATACGCGCAAAGAGTGCGCCCACATGTTTGGCTGGGACAACGAGCCCGAGCGCGTGGTCGTCGAGACCATGCTCGTGGGTGGCGGCTTTGGCGGCAAGGAGGACGTGTCCATCCAGCACCTGGCCGCGCTCGCCGCATATAAGTTCCAGCGTCCTGTGAAGTGCAAGCTCACGCGTGCCGAGTCGCTCGCGTTCCATCCCAAGCGCCATGCCATGGACGGCACCTTTACGCTGGGTTGCGACGCCGAGGGCAACTTTACCGGTCTGGACTGCGAGATCAACTTTGATACCGGCGCCTACGCGTCGCTGTGCGGCCCGGTGCTCGAGCGCGCCTGTACGCATGCCGTCGGCCCCTACAAGTACCAGAACACCGACATTCGCGGTTTTGGCTACTACACCAACAACCCGCCCGCCGGCGCGTACCGCGGCTTTGGCGTTTGCCAGTCCGAGTTTGCGCTCGAGAGCCTGATCGACTTGCTGGCAGAGAAGGTCGGCCTGGACCCGTGGGAGATCCGCTACCGTAACGCCATCGAGCCGGGCGAGGTTTTGCCCAACGGCCAGATTGCCGACTGCTCCACGGCGCTTAAGGAGACACTGCTCGAGGTCAAGGATGCCTACTACGCGCATCCCGGCCACGCCGGCATTGCCTGCGCTATGAAGAACGCTGGCGTGGGCGTTGGCCTGCCCGACGCCGGCCGCTGCAAGATTCGCGTCGAGAACGGCGTGGCCGTGGTCTATGCCGCCACGTCCGACATCGGCCAGGGCTGCAACACCGTCTTTTTGCAGGACGTTGCCGAGGCCTGCGGTCTGCCGCTTCGCTGCATTGCCAACGGCGAGTGCTCCACCGAGAACGCTCCCGACTCCGGCACCACGTCTGGCTCGCGTCAGACGGTCGTGACCGGCGAGGCCGTGCGCGGCGCCGCCTTCCTGCTGCGCGATGCCATGCTTGACATCGAGGCCGGCAAGTCTGCGCCCGCCGCTCCCGTGAATGCACATGGCGACGGCGTCAAGATCGAGTACGACGACGGTCGCGCCTATCAGCTGCACACGCAGGAGCTCGTCGCTGGTCAGGGTATGCATCCTCAGGATCCCGCGGCCGCCATCAAGGCACTCGAGGGATGCGAGTTTGGCTACGTGTACTTGGAGCCGACCGACAAGCTGGGTGCGGATGTTCCCAACCCCAAGAGCCACATCTGCTACGGCTTTGCCACGCATGTGGTCATTCTGGACGATGACGGCCGCGTGAGCGAGGTCTATGCCGCGCACGATTCCGGCAAGGTGGTCAACCCCATCTCCATCCAGGGTCAGATCGAAGGCGGCGTGCTCATGGGTATGGGCTATGCGCTCACCGAGGACTGGCCGCTCAAGGACTGCGTGCCCCAGGCAAGGTACGGCACGCTCGGGTTGTTCCGCGCGCCCGAGATTCCGGATATCCACGCCATCTACGTGGAGAAGGACGAACTGCTGCCCGTGGCATACGGCGGCAAGGGCATCGGCGAGATCGCAACGATCCCCACGGCGCCCGCCGTGCAGAACGCCTATCGCGCATTCGACGGCAAGCTGCGTCCGGATCTGCCCATGGTGGATACGCCGTACAGCCGCGCCCGTCACCGTGGGTAGGGCGCAGACGGCATTGCTGATGGGCTGTTCGCGCACAACACCAACTGTATATGCTGCACCTTTGGCCCCGGCTCCATCGCGAGCCGGGGCCTTTTGTTTGGAGCGCCTTCGCATGCGGAAGCTGCGTCCCAGATTTCGGCTCCAGAATGGGACGCGCTTTCCGGTTGGAGCTTCAAACGGAAAGCGCGTCCCGGAATCAGGCCTCAGAACGGGACACGCTTTCCGGCGGAGGCCTCAAGCGGAAACTGTGTTCCGGATTCGACGCTCAGAATGGGATGCATTTTCCGGATCGGCTCTCAAGCGGAAATTGCGTCCCGGAATCGCTGCTCAGAATGGGATGCATTTTCCTCCTGAGCCTCTGACGGAAACTGCATCCCGGAATTCGGCTCCAGAGTGGGACACGTTTTCCGGAACAGCTCTCAAGCGGAAGCTGCGTCCCGTTCTGAGGCCTGATTCCGGGACACGCTTTCCGCTGGCCCGCCATCCGGAAAGTGCATCCCGTTTTGAGCGTCCAAGCTGGGACACGCTTTCCGTTGGCGTGGCCGTTGGGAAAATGCTGCCCAGATAGGGGGGTGCAATCCGGCGATGCGCCGTTCAACAGCTCCTACAGTTCCACGTCGTTGAGCCATGCCGGCAGAGCAGTCTGCCGGATGCCTGCCGTCTGCAGCTTTTTCGCGAGCAGTCCTGCCGAGCGGACTTCGTTCATGGTAAAGCGCAGCAGAGGGTGACCGTAGAGCGATAGGTGCGCCTCGCGCTGTCGTTCGGCAACGAGCGCCTCGGCGGTGGTGCGTCCGGCCAGCATGGTCTGGTCGGTATATTTGATGAGCCCGTCGAGTTCTCCCAACGTGAGCTCTCGCGCCTGGCGCTCCCAGGCAAAGTCCGTTCGTATGGGCTTGGCCGAATCGAAGGGGTCCGTCAGCTCGTATTGAAGCCAGTCGGGCGCAAAGCCCGTCTCGATCATGACGGCTCGGGTGACCGATTCCCCGCCGCTCTCAGCGCGGGCGTCGGCATATCGAAGCGTTGTGAGGGCGGTGCGAATCGCGCGACCATTGCGGGCAGTCGCTCGTTGCTCGACGGCCTCCATCAGCTGCTCCCGCGCAAGGCCGAGCTTTGAGATCGCCGAATCGGCAATGGGCATGCCGTCGGCAAAACCAGTTTGCAGCAGACAATCTGTGACCGTTTGGATGGGCGGCGTTACCGATATGCCGGCTCTACGTATTGCTCCGGCCGGCTCAATCTGGTGCCGCTGAATATGTGTGCCCGGACGAGCCGACGGCTTTGTCGAGCTGCAAACATGCGCGACATTCAGGTGTCGCCACGAGACCTCGAGCCCCAGCAGGCAGGCGGCCGAAAACGAGCAGAACGTCCAATCGGGGTGGATGATCGCAAGGGCGCGAATAATCTCGCAATGACGCTGCGCCCGGTTGAGCTCATCCCAGCGCATTTTGCGCGCGAACAATCCCGGTATGGGGGAGACGACCGCGCTGTCGGTGCGCCGAAGGAGCGCTTTTCGGATCGCCGTGCTCGGGGGGATCAGACAGCGCCCCTCTTGTTCGGCTTGAGTGAGCAGCTGGTCGATGAGTTGGTCATTGCAATGGGTCATGAGCTACCGCCTCCTTTTGGGTAGCAAAAACGTATCAGCTGGAACTTGCCGCTCAGCTGACCAAAAGCTGACCAAAATCTAACCATGCAGGTAGATGGCCTGCTTTTGGCGACATTTTTACATCCGAATCGGTGGGCGGTAATCGGCGACCGTGAACGGTAGCTAGATATGAAGTCTTGGTAAGTTTTGGGACGTGTACTTTTTTGAAAAAGAGCAATCTATCTGCTGTTTTGTGTTTCTGGATTGCATGTTTGAAGGCATGTGATAAGGGCTGCGGATCGTCGTCTTGTATCTGCGGAAACTGTGTCCCAGATTTCGGCCTCAGAGTGGGATGCCGTTTTCGGATCGGGCCTCAAGCGGAAATTGCATCCCGGAATGAGCGCTCAGAGCGGGATGAACTTTCCCAATGGGGCCGCAGACGGAAATTGTGTCCCGGATTCAAGCCTCAGAATGGGATTCGTTTTCCGGTAGAAGCTTCAGCGGAAAGTGCATCCCAGAATTCAGGCTCAGAGCGGGACGAGCTTTCCTGATGGCATGCTTGTCGAATTACGTTATAGCTAGCTATATTATAGGAAGGTATAATATAGCTAGCTATAACGTAAGGGAAGGATGGCCCTATGTTTATCGGAAGAACAACGGAAATGTCCGAGCTCAATCGGCTGTACGGCACGGGCTCCTTTGAGATGCCTGTGATTTACGGCCGCCGTCGCGTGGGCAAAACGCGTCTTATCACAGAGTTTATCCAAGGCAAGAAGGCTATTTACTTTCAAGCTCGTCGTACCAATGCAGAGGCAAACCTGCATGGCTTTAGCCAGGCGATACTTGCGGGCTCCGTTGGTGTTGCTGGCGTGTCGTTTCGTAGTTTTGACGAGGCGTTCGATGCGTTGGCTACCATGGCTCGCACGGAACGTTTGATTGTCGTGATCGACGAGTATCCTTATCTCGCCCAATCGAATCCCGAGATCAGCTCGTTGCTGCAAGACAAGATCGATCACTTGTACAAAGAGACCAAGCTTATGCTTATCCTGTGCGGGTCGTCGCTTTCGTTTATGGAAGAGCAGGTGTTGGGCTACGAGAGTCCGCTATACGGTAGGCGTACGGCCCAGTTTAAGATCATGCCGCTCGATTTTATGACGACCCTCGGCCTGTGGCAGAGCATGGGTCGCGAAGACGCTGCAGTTTGCTATGGCATGACGGGTGGCATTCCTGCATATATCGAGAAAGTCGATCCTGCCGCACCGCTCAAGGACAACATCAAACGTCTTTTTCTTACTCCTACGGGCTATCTCTTTGAGGAGCCGAGTAACCTGCTATTGCAAGAGTGCCGCAATCCCGAGCAATATGATGCAATCGTGCAAGCAATTGCTCAGGGGCGCTCGAAGATCTCAGAGATTGCGAGCTCTACGGGAATCCCTGCGAGCAACGTAAAGAGCTATGTGGATAAGCTGGCGTCGCTTGGGATTGTCGAGCGCGAGCTGCCCCTAAACGAGACGAGTAATAAGCGAGCCGTGTATCTGCTGAGCGATCAGATGTTTAGGTTCTGGTACAAGTTTGTTCCGCAGAACATCGGGCTGATTCAAAACGATATGGCCGAGATGGCGTATAAGCGCATTGAGCCACACGTATCGGATTACATGGGTACGGTCTTTGAGCTTATATGCAGACAATACGTGTACGAACTCGCGCGCGCGGGCCAGCTCGATGTGGTTCCGGCGAGCGTCGGGCGCTGGTGGGGGACGGATAATCGCACGCATACGCAGGAAGAAATCGACTTGATTGTTGACGATGGCGAGAGCACTGCTCTGTTTGCGGAGTGCAAATGGCGCAATGAACCGGTGGGCGAAGACGTGCTGCAAAAGCTCGTGCATCGAAGCGAGCTCTTTAGACGGCAACGAAAAAGCTATGCGCTTTTCTCAAAAAGCGGCTTTACGCAGGGATGTCGGGATGCCGCGGAGAGCAGGGGAGACGTCAAGCTGATCTCGTTTGCCGAGATGTGAGGGCGGGATAACGCTGCTCGGGGGTAAAGCCTGTCCTCGAATGGCTGGAACGGGGCCCTCTGTTGTCATGCTAGCTGCCAGCGGAATGCCGGCGGAAAGCGTGTCCCAGATTTCGGCCCCAGAGTGGGATGTCGTTTCCAGATCGGGCCTCAAACGGAAATTGCATCCCGGAATGAGCGCTCAGAACGGGATGAACTTTCCCAACGAGGTCGCATGCGGAAGCTGTGTCCCGGATTCTGACTCCAGAGTGGGATGCCGTTTCCGGCTGAGGTCTCTGGCGGAAGCTGTATCCCGGAATCGAGCTTCAGAGTGGGACGTGCTTTCCCGTCAGGAGCTCAAGTGGAAACTGCGTCCCGGATTCAAGCCTCGGAATGGGACGTGCTTTCCGGATGGGCTTCAAGCGGAAACTGTGTCCCAGAATCGACATGGCTTCAAGTGGAAAGCGCGTCTTAGAATACCGCGCCGGCGTTTTTGGCGGTCGTGGTTGGAAAGGGGAGCATTGCCTACACGCGCGACGACGGCGTGGCGGTGATCCCCATGGCGGCACTTGGGGCGTAGTGATTTTGCGGTTTGCGGTTTGCGGGGTACTGGGCCTCCATTACCGAAAATCCATTTGGTAAACCAGATGCTCGCGGATAGAATAAAGTTGACGGCAGCCCAAGGGTGATAGCTGGGCAGCGCCGTTGCTTGGTCAAGGGGTCAAAGCCTTAATTGTAGTGACTTGTTATGCTTCGAACGCTGCTTGAGTGCCTCGGAAAGCCCGACAAACGCCGTGAAAAGCGAGACCAAAGCAACCAAGAGCTCTGTGAGCTCTGATGGGCCCGGGATGACCTCTGATTCAAGTCACCGGGCCTCAATCTTTTTCACACATTCGAATAGGCGGGCGACTCTCTTGGGGCCGTCTGCATGGCGCGTGCCTGGCGCGCGTGGCACAGCATCCCATTTTTGTGTCCGCACGGGCGGCTACGCTTACCGCAACGTAGCCATTCGTGGAAAGGACGGATGTCATGTCGATGGATAAAGCTGGGTTCGTGAGCGTTGGCGCCGAGATCGAGGACGAGGTGATGCCCGATCGCGTCGTGTTTAGCATCTGCTTTGGAGGAAGCTTCGATACCAAGGAGGCGTGCCTGGACGACTACAACGCCGATCGCGTTAAGGTCGCTACGGCATTGGCGCCCTTTGGTTTGGATGGCGAGCTAACGTGTCGCGGTTACGCCTGCTACGCGCGAACGACACGCAGAAAGGCGACGATCACTGGCTATAGCTACCATGCCTACGGCACAGTCGCCGCGTTGATTGACGCCGTCGATGTCGCCGCTATATGGACGGCTCTTAACACCTGCGGTTCGCGCGCCGACATGAGCGTAGGTTTTGATCTAGTCGACCGGCGTGCTGCCGAGGATGCCCTCATCGCCCGCGTCGTCGAGCGAGCCCGCAACAATGCGCAGGCGCTTGCGGCGGCATCGGGTTCTAAGCTGGATGGCGTCAAGCATATCTCCTACAACAGTCAGCTTGGCAGCATGGATCGGCTTTGCTATGCAAGTGCGGCCGATTTTGCGCTCGGAGCTCCTGCGGGATCGGCTGATTCCAAGGTGACGGTGCTGGAGCCAGAGCCTATCGAGGTCGAGTGCTCCGTGGATGTGGAATGGTGGCTGGAGTAGAGGGGCGAGCCCCGGACTTCGTAACCGAAATTCCATTTGTTAAACCTGGCGCTCGTGGGTAGAATAAGGTCGACGGCAGCTCAAGTGGTGGAATGCTGGGCAGCGCCGTTACTTCGATTAAGGGGTCATCGCCTTAGTGGCGTCGACCCCTCTTTTTCTGCTTCGTACGCTGCTCGAGTGCCTCGGTAAGTCCGATAAGCGCCGTGAGAAGCGAGACCAAAGCGGTCAGGAGCTTCACGAAATCAGTCAGATCGGTCATGGGCATCACCTCCCGTCGCATGGAGGGCGCTGCCCGGCACATGGAACTGCCGTCAACAACTGCAACTCTATCAAAGTACTGCTATAAATACGAATATATGTTCGATAATAACAGTGACGTGATTCTCTCAAAGTGTGGCTTTACGCAAGGATGCCGGAAAGCCATGCTGTGCGATTTCATGTCCGCACGGGCGCCTGTCCTTACGGCAATGTAGCCGCCTATGTAGTAAGCGGCATTTGACGGAGAAAGGCCATAACCGTGTCAGCTGAAAAGACGCCGCGTATCTCGGCTATCGATACGACGAACTTTGCGCGCCAGATTGTGCTGGACTTTGAGTTTGCGCCGGTGCCAAAGCAGCGCCAGCGCCGTGGACTGCGCAATGAGATTATCGAGGTCGGCGCCGTCAAGCTCGATAACCGCGGCAACGTTATAGGCGAGTTCTCGCAGTTTGTGCAGACGGAATTTACCGAAGGCGTTGCGTTTCCCGTCCGCGAGCTTACGGGGATATCGGCCGTGGACACCGCGATGGCCGACCCGCTCTATGCGGTGATCAAAAGGCTCAGCGATTGGATCGGTCGCTACTCCGCCCAGGTGGTCGTTGGAGCGGGGCGGATCGTCGACAGCTTTTGACCGAGTGCCAGGCAAAGTACATCGACCTCGCCGCATTTCCTACGGACTGGGCCGACCTGCAGGCGTTTTACACCTCGATCATGGACGTGGACAGCCACGGGCGCGTCTCGTTGGGCGACGCTGCAACGTGGTTTGGCATCGAGTTTGACGAGTCGACGGGCCACGCCCACAGCGCCCTGGCCGATGCGCGCGTGACCGCCAAGCTGCTCAAGCAGATGATGGACGGGGACTACCGCGTGAGCCCGCGCGCCCAGGAAGTTCGTCAGCGGTGGGGGATGGGCGAGCGAGCCCAGACGCGCCTTTCCAGCAAGTGCCCCGAGCTGGGAGACCTGCTGCTGAGGCTGAAGGCGGAGGGGAGGTAGGCGGGGCAGACAATATTGTCGTTTCGCCTGTGAAGAAGGAACCAATTAACTACAAAGTGTGGATGGCTTCTAGTGAAGACTTAAACACCAGACTAAGAAAAGGTTATCGAGCCATTGGGACTGCAGCATTCGCCCATCGCAAGACGTTACTCGTTCAAATTGGGACGCTCCACATCCTATGAAATGGTTAATGCGGAGCATCCCTAGAACTCTGTCTTCTGTTACCTAATAGTAGAGTTCGATATACGAATACGCCTTATCAAAAAGAGCCTGGTCTTTGAGCTTATAGCGCATCCACAGAATGGCACGGAGCTGTTTTTTAACCTCTTTCACGCCAGCCGTGGTAGCTTGCCAGCCGTCGAAGCGAGTTATCTTAACGATCTCGTCAATGTCATTGACGATGTTCTCGACGATGATAGGCGTGTCGCCGTTCTTGATGCCGTTAAAGAGCTCAGTGAGAGCAGCCTTTCCCTTGTCCTCCTCTTCCTCGGGCACGACTTCCTTTTCGGCGGCTCGTGCTTCTTTGGCGAGGTCGATGAGCATCTTGAGGAACTCGACGCTGTTGATGAGACCTTGCTCGTGACGTTCCCTCAGGTCCTCCAGGCGCTCGCCGAGCTTCTGGAACTTGCCATTCTTATCGTGCCTGCGGATTCGGGCGACGAGATCTATCTCCAGCTTACGCGTGATCTTCTCGGTATTGCTCTTGTCGTTGATGAAGTGCTCGATCATGTCCTCGTCGAGCTCAAGGATGTCGTCATCGTCTCGGACTCTCTCGACGGTGATGTTCTCGTGCACGAGCTCGATTGTCTTGGGCCCGAGCGCTGCCCAGATGAGCTTCCCGCGATTGTCTACCGGTCTCACGGAATCGTAGACCTGCGAGAGCCAGATGAAATCGGGCTTGTAGGGATTGAGACATGCGTCGGGCGAAAGGGCTTCCCACGCTCTGTTCAAGACCGAGAAGTCGGCCCCAAACTGGTCTTTCACCTTTGTCGTTGGCAGGCATTGTTGAGCTTCGAGAAGGGACTCCCAATCCGCGCTGCGGCGGTCTCTGACCGTTGAGAAGTACTCAAGACAGCAATGCATAAGCCCGGGTAGCTCGGCCTTTACCTCGTCGATGTTGGTTATAACCTTCTGCACCTCGGCCTCGTCGAAGTGCAGAGACTTGGCGACGTTGTCGAAGAGGCCGATATAGTCGACAATGAGACCGAATGTCTTCTTGTCGTTGTAGACGCGGTTGGTTCGACAGATTGCCTGCAACAGCGTGTGGTCGCGCAAGGGCTTGTCAAGGTACTGAGTTTGCAGGATGGGTGCATCGAACCCCGTGAGCAGCTTTGCAGTGACGATGAGAATCTTGAGTGGATCGTCCGGGTCGCGGAAACGGTCAAGGAGCTTTTCTTCGGCATCGCGATCGCGACGATATGCCTTGTACCGGTCCTCCTTGTCGTTGTTCGTGTCCATGACGATGGTGACTGCATCAGCGCCCAAGAGCTTGTCGAGCTCCTCCTTATACAGCAGGCAGCACTCTCGGTCGTAGCAGACTACCTGCGCCTTGAAGCCGTCGGGCTCAACCTTCGATTTGAAGTGTTTGGCAATGTGTTCACACACCTTGTGAATGCGGTCGGGGGCCTTCATGACGGCTTCGATCTTGACGCGCCTGGTGAGTTCCGCCTTGTCCTCTTTGCTGAGGTCTCGGGTCATTTCGTCAAAGGCGGCGTTCACGACCTCTTGGTTGACGTGGAGCTCGACGGGAACGGTTTCAAAATGGAGCGGCAATGTGGCGTGGTCGCGGATGGAGTCGGCGAAGGAATAGCGGCTCATGTAGCCGGACTTGTCCTCTTTGGCACCGAAGGTGTGGAACGTGTTCTTGTCGGTTCGGTTGATGGGCGTGCCGGTCAAGCCGAAGAAGAAGGCGTTTGGCAAGGCGAGTCGCATCTTCTCGCCGAGGTCGCCCTCTTGGGTGCGGTGCGCCTCGTCGACCATGAGGATGATGTTCTCGCGCTCGTTGAGCGTCCCCGCAACCTCGCCGAATTTGAAGATGGTGGTGATGAGGACCTTTCTCATGTCCTGCTTGAAGAAGGACTCAAGCTCCTCCTTGCTGCCGGCGCTTGCGAGGTTGGGGATATCGGATGCGTTGAAGGTCCCTGTGATCTGGGTCTCGAGGTCGATTCGGTCATCCACGATGACGACGGTCGGGTTCTTGAGTTCGGGGACCATGCGCAGCTTCTGGGCGGCGAATACCATGAGCAGTGACTTTCCTGAGCCCTGGAAATGCCAAATGAGGCCACACTTCGGGTATCCTGCGCGGACGCGGTCCACGATGAGGTTCGCGCCCTCGAACTGTTGGTAGCGACAGATCAGCTTGATGCGTCGATGCTTCTTGTCGGTGGCGAAGAGCGTGAAGAACTGGAAGATGTCCATGACGTTCGAGGGGTGAGCATGGATGCCATGCTTCTCTTGACGTCGGCAAGTGTGCCCTCGCTCTTCTTGTCGCCCTCATGCCAGGGTCCCCACATCTCGGGAGGCATGTTCACCGACCCGTAGCGATAGCATTTTCCTTCGCTGGCGAAGTTGATGGCGCTACAGACGAACATCTGCGGGATGCTCTTCTCATATTTAGCGATGTCGCCAGCGCCGTCGAGCCAGGTTATCGAATCGCGCACCGGCGTCTTGAGCTCGCCGATGACGAGCGGAAATCCATTGACAAGAAGGACGAGGTCGAGGCGCTTGCCGCCCTGTTCCTGGGGGTAGACCCACTGGTTGGTGACGATGTACTCGTTTTTGTCAAGATCGCCGTCCGCCGCCGTGCCAAAGAAGCGGATGGGGACCATGCGGCCGTCTTTGCCGTAGGGGAATGAGTTCTCCTCGATGACGAGCTTTTTGAACCGCTCGTTGGTGGAGACCAGGTTCTGCGGACTTGTGGACTGAATGAGGGCCCTGAGTCGGTAGATGATCTCGTCGGCGTGATCGGGGTCTTCTGCAATCTCCGGGTTAAGCCTGATGAGGGCGTCCTTGACCATGGGCTCGACCATGACGTCGGCATGGCGGCGCGGGAGGTCTTCGGCAGCCACGTATCTCCAGCCAAGGCTGGCAAGCGCCTCGACGCTCATTTGCTCGATGGTGTTGTCCTCGTTAAACATTTCCGAGCCCTAACTCCTGGTTCAAGATTTTCTTCGTCGTGGCGTTTAGCTCATCGAGGGCCTTTTGTACGGCAAATCCCGATTTGTCGACCTGGGCGACGAAGTCGGCGAACTCCTGTTGGAGCTCGAGCGGAGGAACCGGAACCGGCAGCCTTGCCAGCTGAGTTTTAGGGATGTTGACCATGGATTTTGCCGATCCGTGGGCCATGCCTTGAATTAAATCGAGGCCACGGTCACTTCTCATGTACGCAAGTAAATACAGCGCGTTGACATCCTTCGGTTTCATACGAAAGACGAGATCGGGAAACATAAGGCCCCTCACTTCGTTTGGAACATAAACGGTTGTGCCAACTAGCTCAGGCGTATTTTTGCGTGCAAACAAGAGGTCACCCTTTTCGACCTCTTTTATAGACATGAAGTTGTCTTTAGAAATCACTTTGTTTTCGGAGGCGACAAAAGTACCTGAAGATAGCGCGCTCAGCTTAAGGACCCCAAAACCACCAACTCCTCGTGGGCCTTCTCCGCAATTCATACTTTTACCGGTATCAATGGAATCAACGCACTCCGATAGGGGCTTGAAACCCCATTTCTCATCCCCAAACATTTCGACAAATTGTGATTTGACGACGTCATCGCAGGCTGTAAGCAGCTGCCTGTAGTGAGACCTCGTTTCTTGTGCGGTCCAGAGTATGTCGGCAAGATCTTCTTGCTTAGCGATGCTGGGAAGCTCGAATTCAAATTGCGAAAGGCTCTGCCACTTGACTCTTGGCGAGAGGGAGCCTGCCGAATTGGTGACGGCGTGCTCGAATAGGGCGTCGTTCTGGATGATGAACGGGAGCAGCCTCGGAGAGAGGTTGTCCTTGGGGGCGATGACGGTGATGTCTCCAGAGCAGATTCCGTCGAATGGGGCGACGGCCGCTTTGCGCAGGTAGGCCCTGCGACGCCCGAACAGCACCTGCCCCTTTGAGAAAGCCTTAGTGAAGGTGGTCTCGACACCTTCGTCCCAATGGGCGAGTTCGACTTCGCCGGGGTCCAGATGCTCAAGGCCGACCGTCGGCAGTTCTTGGTCTACAGGGACCTTCTGTTTGATTTCGCGGGCCACATCGCCCAGGCAAACGTGGGTCATGTTACTCACCATCGTTTTCATGCAATTTCGCAGCAATAATATCGAGCAGGGACGCGGCCTCTGTGGAGGCGGCTCTCCAGCTTTCTACCGTCTCCTCTATGCTTCTGTCGTCAGCATTTTCATCATTGGAGGGCTTCACGTACAGAGGGATGGAGAGCGAGAAGGCGTTGCCCTCGAGCTCACTAAACGATGCGTGGGATGAGAACCCTTCGATGTCCTCGTCAGATCGGTAGGCATCGACGATTCTCTTGATGTGTTGAGGCTCAAGGTAGCTTTGCGCGTTCTTGCGGGTTACCTCGGCAGAGGCATCTACGAACAGTATTTTCTTGCTTCGATTCGGCGCTTTCTCGCTGCGGCAGATGAGGATGCAGGCCTCCATGGGCGAGTTGAAGAAGAGGTTTGCGCCGAGTCCGATGACCGCCTCAACGAGATCGCTTCTCACGAGCCTTTCGCGCATCTCCGATTCCTCGTTGCGGAAGAGTACGCCATGGGGGAGGAGAATGGAGCACCTGCCTGTGTGTGGGTCCATACTCTTGAGGATGTGCTGTATGAAGGCGTAGTCTGCTCGTCCCTGCGGCGGGGTGCCGAGGAAGTTGCGGCCGTAGGGGTCCGACGCGAACGCCTCGCGGTCCCATTGTTTGATCGAGTAGGGAGGGTTAGCGAGTACCATATCGAAGGTGCGCAGCTTTCCCGCCTCGAGGAAGGCTGGGTGCCGTAGCGTGTCGTCGTTTGCGATTTCGAAGTCCTCGACGCCGTGCAGGAATAGGTTCATGCGTCCGATGGCGGAGGATAGCTGGTTGATCTCCTGTCCGTAGGCGTGAACATTGCGCCATTCCTCTCCGTGCTGTTTGAGGTGGGCAATGGAGGAGATGAGCATGCCGGCGCTGCCGCAGGTGGGGTCGTAGATGGACTCGCCGGGCCTGGGCTGGAGGATTTCGGTCATTAGGTGGACGACCGTGCGATTGGTGTAGAACTCTTGAGCGGTGTGTCCAGAATCGTCCGCAAACTTCTTGATGAGGTACTCGTAGCCCTGGCCGAGCTCGTCCTCGGGGCAATTGGCGATGGAGAGCGTTATAGCGCTGAAGTGCTCGATGAGGTCCTTGAGCAGGCGGTCGGGAAGTCGTTTCTTGTTAGTCCAGGCGGCGTCGCCGAAGATACCACGCAGCTTGGAACCGTTGGCCGTCTCGATGGCGCGGAAGGCGCCCACGATGGCCTTACCGATGTTTTCCGTGGCCTCGCGGACATCGCACCAGTGGGCGCCGTCCGGGATTGCGAAGCTGTGATTCTCGGGAAGGGCGGCGAACTCCGCATCTCCGTCAGAGGCTTCCAATGCCTCGGCGGTCTCCTCGTCGTAAACATCTGAGAGGCGCTTGAAGAATAGCAGCGGGAATATGTACTGCTTGTACGAGCCGGCATCGATGTAGGTGCGCAGCAGAACCGCCGCGTTCCATAGATGGTTGTTCAGCTCTTCCTGGGGGATTCTACTCTCCATCGACATAGCCTCCCTTTGAGAGCAGCTCAAGGAGCTTCTCCTCGGACTTCCTCGTCTGGCGAAGGAGGTCGTAGAAACGTTTCCTGGTTTCCGCCGGCGGCTCGATCTCCTCGCGCCTTCTTTCGACGTAATTGTTCGCCGAGAGCACGTAACCCTCGCGCTCTATATCATCGAGCGTCGCGATGGCGCACTTCTCTACGACGGGTTCGTAGGATTGATAGAGGGAGAGCATCTCCTGAGCGTTCTCCTCCGTGATCATGTTCTGCGCGCGCTGGGCGGTGAAGATCTCGGTACCGTCGATGATGCAGACGCGGCCCCGATGCGCCGGAGGCTTGTCATTCCGGAGGAACAGCACGCAGGCGGAGACGCCGGTGCTGTAGAAGACGCCGCTCGCGAGCGAGATCACTGCCTCGACCTTGTCTGACTTGAGCAACTCCTTGCGGATGGCACCCTCCTTGCCGCCGTGGAACAGTGCGCCCTGGGGCAGCACTACGGCGCAGCGACCGCTCTTCTCGTCCATGGAGCAGACCATATGCTGCACCCATGCGAAGTCCGCCGACTTGTCGGTGGGGACACCCCAGATGTTGCGGCCCCATGGGTCCGAGGAGAACTCTGCGGATCCCCAGTTCTTAAGGGAGAAGGGTGGATTGGCGAGGACGCAGTCGAACGACCTGAGGGTGTTCCCGGCAAGGAAGGCGGGCTCGCGCAGGGTGTCGCCCTGGGCGATGCGGAAGTCCTTCGCGCCGTGGAGATACAGGTTCATTCGCGCTATGGCGGACGTGCTGAGGTTCTTCTCTTGGCCATAGAGCTTTCCGTAAGCTAGCTTGGAGTTGTCCATCTGCCGCACGGCTTCGATGAGCATACCGCCCGTGCCGCAGGCGGGGTCATAGACGGTCTCGCCAGGTTTCGGCTCAAGCAGGGAGACCATCATCTTGACGATTTCGCGCGGGGTGTAGAACTCGCCGGCGTTCTTCTTCTGCATGTCGGCGAACTTCTTGATCAGGTATTCGTAGGCGTCGCCCATCATGTCGGCGCTGTAGTTTCTGTTGCCGAACTTCTTTGCTGAGAAGTGCTCGACGAGGTCCTTCAGGCGCTCGTCGGAGAGCTTGCCTTTGTCTGTCCAGCTCGCATCGTCGAAGCTACTGAAGAGGCCGCTGAGGGTATCGGGGTTGGCTCGTTCGATTCCTACCATGGCGTCTACGATTGCCTTGCCGACGTTTGCGCCGGTGTTGCGCACGTCCTGCCAATGGCAGCCGTCCGGCACCGCGAAGCTGTGGTTTTCGGGCAGGGCGGCGTAGTCTTCGTCTCCGTCCGACATCTCTAGAGCTTCGGTGGTCTCCTCGTCGTAGACGTCGGAGATGCGCTTGAAGAAGAGCAACGGTGTGATGTAGCTCTTGTACTCGTCCTGGTTGATGGGGCCACGCAGGATATCGCAGGCTCCGAGTAAGTGGTTTCCCAGCTCGGATTTACTTATCGGTTCTTCAGTCATTCAGGTACCTATGAGCTCAAAAATACAAATTACAGCCCTTGTGATTATACCGTCATATTTGCCGAGATAAATGAGCTGAGCATCGCCGCCCATTCAGACATCCTGCGTCTGTAAATCACAATTTAGCGGCCGGAGGTGCGCAGCGTGACAAGGTATAGGTTCGACCAAATAGCAGAGAACAGCACCGCGAAGAAGAAACCCGAGGACAGCGACCGCGAGCGATATGTCGGCCTCGAGCACCTAGACCCCGGCACGCTCGAAGTGACCCGCTGGGGTGCCGAGGTGACGCCGAAGGGCGACAAGCTCCTCATGGAGAGGGGCGACGTGTTGTTCGGTCGTCGCAGGGCCTACCAGAAGAAGGTCGGCATCGCCCCGTTCGACGGCATCTTCTCGGCGCATGGCATGGTGCTGCGCCCGAGAACCGACGTTGTCGATCCGGACTTCTTCCCGTTCTTCATTAGCTCGGACGTGTTTCTCGATGAGGCCATCCGCGTCTCCGTGGGCTCGCTCTCGCCGACGGCGAACTGGAAGGACCTCAGGGTCCTGGAGTTCAGCCTGCCGACGTTGGATAAGCAACGCGAGCTTGCCGGCATCCTCTCTGAGGCCGAGCAGCTCAAGGGGTGTTACCGCGGCTTGCTTGCCACCTGCGACGACATCGTCAAATCACAATTTGTCGAAATGTTCGATAAGCCTGGCATTCCGATAAAACATCTTGAAGACATAGCTGATATTCCAGGGCCGGGATTACAAAGAACAAAAAACGAGAAGCCATGAAGTTGCAGCTTCCATACCTTCGTGTCGCCAATATTCTCCCCAATGAACTTGATCTAACGGAAGTGAAGACCATTGGACTGACGGAACAGGAGTATGAAGCCGTTAGGCTAATATCCGGCGACTTGTTAATTGTTGAGGGTAATGGCAGCGATACACAAATAGGAAGATCGGCAATTTGGAATGGTCAAATTGATCCTTGCGTCCATCAGAATCACCTAATCCGAGTTCGCCTAAGAGACGAGGCCCTCCCGCTTTATGTTCAAACTTTCTTGTCGTCCTCCGAAGGAAGGAGACAAATCATGGCTAAAGCGGTCAATACCTCAGGTTTACACACCTTAAGTACCAGGAAAATTCGATCAATTGAGATTCCTGTGCCTCCGTTTTCCCTCCAGAGAGAATTCGCTGACTTCGCCACTTCGGTCGACAAATCGAAATTTAAGTTAGGTACCTGCGGTGGGATGCTTTGACATTGCGCTGGTCGACCATTGCGTACCTTAATGTGGTGTCTATTTTTTTATGGCCAAGGAGCACCTGGACTTGTTCGATGGGCATTCCTTTGTCGATTGCCTTTGTGGCAAGCGTTCTTCTGAACTTATGAGGGTGGACCCTTCCTAAATCAAGCTCGCGCCCCAGTTTTCTAAGCAGCGCCTCGACGCCGCCAATTTGTAGCCTCTCGTGTGGCGCCTTGCTCGACACGAAGAGTGCTTCCGAGCTGTCCATTCGGGTTGACAGGTAATTCTCGATATGGACTTTAGTCTTTGCGTCAAAATAGACGATGCGGTCCTTATTTCCCTTGCCGTGTACGATGCACTCACGATTGATGGTGTCGACAGAGCTCCTGTCCAACGAGACAAGTTCGCCCACACGCATGCCCGTGGAGCGCAACAGGTCGATCAGGGCAAGGTTTCGGGGCGACCCGCAGTTATCACAAAGAATCTCAACGACTTCATCGCTATACGTTTCCTTAATGGGTTGTGGGGCCTTGACCCTTTTAATGCGTCTAACCGGACTCTTGATGATATGGTCTTCATCTTCGAGCCATGAGTAGAAGCTTGAGATGATTCTTCGGACATTGTCGACGGTGACGCGACTGACGCCGGCTTTTTGCTGATAGTCGGAAAGATAGGACCTAATCTCTTCGGTTCCCAGGTCGCAGGCTGGCGTGTCGAACGATTCAAGCAGTTTATTAATGGTTGCTTCGTAGCAGGCGACAGTCCTATCCGAGCAACCTTCGAGGCGTTTCGCGGACAGAAAAAGATCGAGGAATGATTTGTTGTCACTGTCGCCGCTGTTCTCAGCTAACTGGTTTTCATCGAAAAGGCAGTGCGATAAAACCTTTTTGAGCTGGCGGTTCTGCTGCGTGGTCAGGTAGGGGAGCATGAGGCGGGTAATTTCTCTAGCCGTTTTCGTGAGATCCATGGTGGCGTCCTTCCTTGCGCGGTGGGTGGCGCTATTTCCCTTTGTTTACCCGTGCGTTATGGAAGGGATGCCGGGTGGCACTTCCGCTAGGCAGCGTCAAGGGGACCCGTGAAACCCTGCGCAGGCCTCTGCATCACTCCGGTGCGGCTTTGCCTGCAAAGCGAGATGTTCAGAAGCGTTTTCTTAGCGGGGGATGTCTTTCGGATTCTTTTGATGGGGATGTGGAAACACTGATGAAGTTTACGAATAGCGAGGTTGAGGGGTTCGCCTGTGCCCATCGCCTCTCGTGTGCGGATGGATGGTGCCGGTGGTTGTTTGAGACTGCAGTCGCGCCGACGGGATTGGTTGGGGTCGGTACAAGGCGAGCACGCCCCATGCCGTTATGGTAGATGCATCTTTGTCGATAGAGCGCTCGATTAATCTACGCGGGAGCGCTGAGAAGATCTTCCAGCATCGGGTCTACCCCGGCGGCGACCATGCCCTCGATCAGGTGCTGGGCGTGGAACCGACCAACTGTCCATGCGATTTATGAAAGCGTCTGACAAGCGCGCTCCTTGATATCAAATGCAGCTTTGCTTAGAACGATTGCCTCTGCGATGTCGGCAAATACGTCGTGATCTCCCCATGTCTTACAGGCTTGTATCATGCCCTGGTCGATAGCATCCATAACAAAGGTGCCGGATCCGTCCGCAACGCACGCGCCGTCGGCGAAGAGCTTCCAGCTGGACGGCTCACGTGAGTCGTTTCTGGGCAGCTTAATCTGTAGTACGTGCGGGTCGCCGGCAGCGCAGAGCTCTTCCTCGAGCACCTGCACCGTAAAGCGCATCTGGTGGGAGAGGCTGCTCTTGACCATGGCCGAGGCATAGCCGCTCGGCTCGTCCAGAAGATGCATTCGTTTTGGCTTGGTTGCCAGGTTGTGGAAGTTGCGCTCACTGCGCACGGAGAAATTGTCCATACGGACTCCTTTCATCGATGTTGGCAGGGCCACCGTGCCTCTTGGCCGGTTGGCGTCGGGATCGTGGAGCCAACTCTCTACCCCGACTCTGGATAAAACGCGCCCGCTCCTTGCGGGCAAGAGAAAGTCTATCAACGTGTACGGACAGAAATCAAGCGCCGCCTGCGAAATGACGTGCAAGCGGCGCTTGATTTCGCCGGCTGCTGTTAGGCTTAAATTCGAAAAAGTGTCGAAATATCCCGTGTAAAAGTACGGAAAAGTGTCGTAATGCACACTTTAGAACTTCGAAAAAGTGTCGAAATGAGCACCTAACAACCGCGGAAAAGTGTATCCTAGTGCTAAAACAGCACGTAATAAGGGATGCACTTATGCTGCAGAGAAAAGCGAAAGCACAGTTTGAATCTTGGCTTGCCTCGTCGCCTAACAAGGCTCTTTTGGTCAAGGGCGCCCGACAGGTAGGAAAGTCATATCTGGTCAACGTCTTTGCAAACGAATCGTTCGAAAATGTCGTGACGTTCGACCTTATCGCCGACGCGTCCGTGCGTGATTCGTTTTTGGCGGCGAAAAGTGCGGATGACCTGCTTATGCGCATGTCTATCGCTGCGACGCAGCCGATGGTTGCGAACAAGACCGTCGTGGTTATCGACGAGGTGCAGCGATGCCCCAACGTGGTGACGTTTATCAAATACCTGGTCCAGCGCGGCGACTTTCGATACATCCTTACCGGATCGCTCCTTGGCGTTGAGCTCGAGGGCATCGATTCCCTGCCGGTGGGGTATGTCGAGCAGGTCCAGATGTACCCGCTCGACTTTGAAGAGTTTTGCTGGGCAAATGGCGTTGGTGCCAGCGTGTTTGACATGCTCAGGGGCTGTCTAAAGGACGAAGAGGAGCTCCCCGGCTACCTGTATGACCGCTTGCTCGATCTGTTCCATCAGTATGTGGTGGTGGGAGGCATGCCCGACGCGGTCAATTCCTTCTTGGCGACGCGCAATGTCGACGAGGTTCGAAACATCCACCGCGATCTTCACGCCCTGTATCGCGATGACATCGCAAAGTACGCTCCGCCCGAGCTACGCTTGGTTATTCGCGATATCTATGATTTGATTCCCAGCGAGGCCGGTTCAAAAAACAAGCGATTCAAGCTGTCGTCGATTAGCGGTGTTAAGCGTTTTTCGCAGGTGACAGACCATTTTCTTTGGCTTTCGGAGGCGGGTGTTGCGCTTCCCGTGTATAACGTGACAGCTCCGGTAGCGCCTCTTTTAATGGGGGAGCAGCGAAATCTGTTTAAGCTGTTTTACTTGGACACCGGAATGCTCATGTCCTCATATTCCAAGAAGGTTGCCCAAGGAGTTTTTGATGGAGAGGCAGAAGGCCCCTTTGGCATGAATATGGGGGCGGCATTCGAGGGCTTTGTCGCGCAAGAGCTCAAGGCCCACGGATTCAGATTGCGCTACTTTACGTCTAAAAAGGTCGGCGAGCTCGATTTTGTTGAGGAGACGCTCGATGGGGAAGTGCTTGCTATCGAGGTCAAATCGGGCAAGAGCTTTAAGTCCCACGCGGCGCTCGATAACGCACTGGCAACGAAGGGCTACGGAATCGATCGCGCCCTGGTACTTGCGGAATGTAATCTTCACCGCGATGGTGACGTGCTGTATCTACCCATCTTTATGACAGGGCTTTTGGAGCCGTAATGTGCCGCCGGCTCTTCCGGCCCTCCCTTAACCCTCGCTACTCGTCGTCTCCGTCGTTGGGGTCGCCCTTGAGGGTGTTGATGTCCAGGTACTGGTTATCGTCCTCTTTTTGCTGGGTCTCCGACTCCGCTTGGGTGGGGCCGCGGAACAGCTGGAATCCCTCAAACGCAATGACACCGAGCAGGGCAATGATAATGGCGATAAAGGCAACCTTGACTGCCTGCGGAAATTCCGAGAAACGCAGCGCCTTTTCCTCGGCGTAATAATCGGCGAAGCGCTCTTCGCCCGTGCTTTTGGTATACGCCGGTGCGGGCGCGGCCTCCGGGTCATATTCCGGTGCAGGCGTGGCAGCGTACGGATCGTTGAGATAATCGCTCGATGCGGTGCCATAATCCTCGGTCTCGATGCGACCGGTGCCAGCATAGCCATCGGAATAATCGGAATATGCCGCACCGCCCTCATAGCCCGCGGCGCTCGTGTTGGCGGCAAAAAGCGGGTTAACTGGAACATCGAGCGCCGGCATGCCGGTAGAGGTCTCATCCAGATCGGCTGCAGCCCAGGAATCGTAGGCAACCTGATGGGCAACGGGCTCATCGAGCCTTGTGACCGGAGGCTTGCGTGCCGCAGGAACAGGCAACTGCTGGGCGCTGTACATAACAGTGCTGTCGGCCGATTTGCCCTGCGTCGCTGCTGCGAGAAATGCCGCCGTCTCGGACGGGTCGCTTGCGGGGCGGGGAGCGGGCGTGGGCGCCGAAGTGGGTGCGGGCGTAGGCGCGGGCGTCGAAACAGCCGACTGCGCAGGAGTCGGCGCAGATGCGGTCTTAGGCGCAAGTGCGGGATTGGGGCTTGACGGGCGAGCCCCGCCGCCCATGAGTTCGTCGGCGGTCCACGGGCGATCATCCATCACATCGTCAAGGCTCAGCGAAAACAGGTCGTCTTCACTCTCATCGAACATGCGGTGCACATGTCCACCAATTGCCGGAATCAATCCGCGACCGGTGCATGATGCCTTGCTCAACGCCATTCTGTTCCATCCTTTCGAAATACTAATGACATCGATTATATGGAACTTCCCAAGCGGCTCGGTCTTGGATTCGTGCTTTCCAGAACTCGCGCCCAAAAGGGGAGGGGCAATCCAGGCGAGTGCCTACTTGTCGCCGGCAGCAGCCTTGGCCTCATTGAGGTAGCTATAGAAGCTGTACTTGGAGATGCCAAAGAACTCGCAGGCGCGCTCGCTCGACTTGGAAATGAGGAAGGCGCCGCGACGGTCGAGGTAGCCAATGGCACGAATGCGCTCGTCTTTGGTCATGAGTGCCGCGGGCTTGCCCACAAACTGCTCGCACTCGTGCAGCAGGTCCTCGAGCAGGTCGCCGATGTTCTTGGTAATGGGCTCGGGCTCGGTATAGCCCGTGCCGCCGGTGCCGGTAAAGGCGTCGAGCGAACGCTCAAAAGCCTTCATAAGCGTAATGTCAAAGTTGATGCCCAAAATGCCGACGGGCTTGCCCTCGTCGTTGCGGATAAAGATCGTCGACGATTTGAGCAGCTTACCGTCGGTGGTTTTAGTGAGGTACGGCTCGCGGTCGTGTACGTCGGTGGCGCCCTCGTGCATGGACTCAAACACGATATGGCTGGGGCCGTCACCCAGTTTGCGCCCGCTGACGTGGCCGTTTTCGATCACTACGATGGAGTGGTCTACGTCCTCGGTCTCCAGATCGTGGACGACGACTTCGCAGTTGGGGCCAAATTGGAGCGCCAGGCCGTGTGCGAGGCGCTTGTAAAACTCAATCTGTGCGGGGGTCATGGGTACCTTCCTAAAAATTAGTTTGGGCTCACTGTGCCATAAACCACACCTGTTCGCAAATAACGAAAGCGTCGCTGCGTTGTGTGACCGTTCGGCGGCGAAAAAGTACCGATTACGGCAACAAACAATTCGTTAGGTATGCCAATCAAAAAGTGTGATAGAACATTACTAACAAACTTTTTGTTTGGCATCCACATAAAAGTTCAGTCGCATGAATGGGATCGGGCTGAAACGCGTATGCGGGGGCCGGCAAGAGAGGACTTAAGGAGTTCACCGTATGGCCGATAAGATCCAGTGGGCGGGCAACACGATGCCCAAGAGCGATGACAAGCACTTGGGAATCATGAGCCTCGACCACGTGAAGAAGGCCCGTGCCTTCCACCAGTCGTTCCCCCAGTACACCGTCACTCCGCTTGCCCGCCTGGACGGTCAGGCCGCGCGCCTGGGCCTGTCCAACCTATGCGTTAAGGACGAGAGCTATCGCTTTGGCCTCAACGCCTTTAAGGTCCTGGGCGGCTCGTTTGCCATGGCCAACTACATTGCCGACGAGACCGGCAAGGACGTTGCCGAGTGCACCTTCGATTACCTGACCTCCGATCAGCTTGCCAAGGACTTTGGCCAGGCCACCTTCTTTACCGCCACCGACGGCAACCATGGCCGCGGCGTGGCATGGGCTGCCAACAAGCTCGGCCAGAAGGCCGTCGTGCACATGCCCAAGGGTTCCACCAAGCCCCGCTTCGATAACATCGCCGCCGAGGGCGCCACGGTGACCATCGAAGAGGTCAACTACGACGAGTGCGTGCGCATGGCCGCCGCCGAGGCCGACGCCTGCGAGCGCGGCGTCATCGTTCAGGACACCGCCTGGGAGGGCTACGAGAAGATCCCGTCCTGGATCATGGAGGGTTACGGCACCATGGCTTCTGAGGCTGCCGAGCAGCTGCGCGAGATGGCCATCAACCGCCCGACGCACGTGTTTGTCCAGGCTGGCGTGGGTTCGCTCGCCGGCGCCGTGGTGGGCTACTTCACCAATCTGTATCCCGATAACCCGCCCACCTTTGTCGTGGTCGAGTGCGCTCCTGCCGCCTGCCTGTACAAGGGCGCTGCCGCCGGCGACGGCGACCCGCGCATCGTGGACGGCGACATGCCCTCCATCATGGCCGGCCTGTGCTGCGGCGAGCCCAACATCCTGGGCTGGGATATCCTGCGCAACCACGTCACTGCCTTTGTGTCCTGCCCCGACTGGGTCACCGCTCGCGGCATGCGCACCCTGGGCGCTCCCGAGAAGGGCGACCCGCGCGTCATCTCCGGCGAGTCCGGCGCGGTGACCACCGGCCTGGTCGAGACCCTCATGCTCGATCCCGAGTACGCCGAGCTCAAGGAGCTCATCGGCCTGGACAAGACGAGCTCCGTGCTCTGCTTCTCCACGGAAGGTGACACGGACCCCGACCAGTATCGCCGCATTGTCTGGGAAGGCGAATATCCCACTTGCTAATCGTTGGGGCGGAGTAAATAGGTATCGCTCCGCCACCTCACAGGTAGATTCCTTCGTTTGAAAGGTTATGAACAATGGCTAAAGAACTCGATTTCGACGCTATCAAGGCTGCTGCTGAGTCCCATCGTGCTGATATGACTCGCTTCCTGCGCGCCATGATCTCCCATCCCTCTGAGTCCTGCGAGGAGGGCGAGGTTGTCGCCTGCATCAAGGCCGAGATGGAGAGCCTTGGCTATGACGAGGTCAAGGTCGACGGCCTGGGCAACGTCATGGGCTTTATGGGCGAGGGCGACAAGATCATCGCCATCGACTCTCACATCGACACCGTCGGCATCGGCAACATCGAGAACTGGGATGCCGATCCCTATGAGGGCTACGAGACCGACGAGATCATCTACGGCCGCGGCGGCTCCGACCAGGAGGGTGGCATGGCTTCTGCTACCTACGCTGCCAAGATGATGAAGGACATGGGCCTCATCCCCGAGGGCTACAAGATCATGGTCGTCGGCACCGTCCAGGAAGAGGACTGCGACGGCATGTGCTGGCAGTACATCTACAACAAGGACGGCATTAAGCCCGAGTTCGTCATTTCCACCGAGCCCACCGACGGCGGCATCTATCGCGGTCACCGCGGTCGCATGGAGATCCGCGTCGACGTTCACGGCACCTCCTGCCACGGCTCCGCTCCCGACCGCGGCGACAACGCCATCTACAAGATGGCCGACATCATCGCCGACGTCCGCGCCCTCAACAACAACGGCTGCGACGAGTCGACCGACATCAAGGGCCTCGTCAAGATGCTCGACCCCAAGTACAACCCCGAGCACTTTGAGGATGCCCGCTTCCTGGGCCGCGGCACCTGCACCGTCAGCCAGATCTTCTACACCAGCCCCAGCCGCTGCGCTGTCGCTGACTCCTGCGCCATCTCCATCGACCGTCGCATGACCGCCGGCGAGACCTGGGAGTCCTGCCTGGACGAGATCCGCAACCTGCCGGCAGCCAAGAAGTACGGCGACGACGTGAAGGTCTCCATGTACATGTACGACCGTCCGTCCTGGACCGGCGAGGTCTACGAGACCGAGGCTTACTTCCCCACGTGGATCAACAAGGAGACCGCTCCGCACGTCAAGGCCCTCGTCGACGCCCACAAGGCCATGTTTGGTGACGAGCGCATCGGCTGCGAGCCCAGCATGGACAAGCGCACCGGTCGCCCGCTGTGCGACAAGTGGACCTTCTCCACGAACTGCGTTTCCATCCAGGGCCGCTACGGCATCCCCTGCGTGGGCTTTGGCCCGGGTGCCGAGTCTCAGGCTCACGCTCCCAACGAGGTCACCTACAAGGACGACCTGGTCACCGCTGCCGCCATGTACGTGGCTGCCCTGAACCTCTACGATCCGAGCCAGGCCGATGGCGATGCCACCGTGTTCCGCGCCGGTCTGACCAACAACAAGATCGACTAGTCCCATTCCTCGATCTTGTTGAGCCGGGGACAGTTTATGCCCCCGGCACCCCCTGTTGACTCGGGGCCCGCGGTCGTTATCTCCCATGCTTCCTCAACGGTAGCGGGTCCTCGTCATGGTGCTCTGCATGTTCTAGCCACACGCGCATGCCGGAGCACATCTACTCATTGCGATCGTTTCATCTTTAGAAAGGACATTTCCATGGACGCCATGTTTACCGAGCTCGTCGAGCAGCTGAACGGCCTCGACTTTAAGGGTATGTACGGCAGCGACTTCCTACACACCTGGGATAAGACCACCGATGAGCTCAAGGCGCTCTACATCGTCGCCGACGCTCTGCGCGAGCTGCGCGAGAACAACGTTTCGTCCAAGATCTTCGACTCCGGTCTTGCCGTCTCCCTGTTCCGCGACAACTCCACCCGTACGCGCTTCTCCTTCTCTAAGGCCGCCAACCTGCTCGGCCTTGAGCTGCAGGACCTGGACGAGAAGAAGTCCCAGATCGCTCACGGCGAGACCGTCCGCGAGACCGCTACCATGATCTCCTTCATGGCCGACGTCATCGGCATCCGCGATGACATGTACATCGGCAAGGGCGACGCCTACATGGCTGAGGTCTCCGAGTCTGTCCAGCAGGCTTACGAGGATGGCGTTCTGGATCACCGTCCCACGCTCATCTCCCTGCAGTCCGACTCCGATCATCCCACGCAGTCCTCTGCCGACATGCTCTACCTTATCAACGAGTTTGGCGGCCTCGAGAACCTCAAGGGCAAGAAGGTTGCCGTCACCTGGGCCTATTCGCCCTCTTACGGCAAGCCGCTGTCCTGCCCGCAGTCGCTGATCAGCCTGCTGCCCCGCTTTGGCATGGACGTCACCCTGGCTCACCCCGAGGGCTACGACCTCATGCCCGAGGTCGTCGAGCGCGCCAAGGGCTATGCCGCCGAGTCCGGCACCACCTTTAAGCAGGTCAACACCATGGCCGAGGCCTTCGAGGGCGCCGACATCGTGATCCCCAAGAGTTGGGCTCCGTTTGCCGCCATGGAGAAGCGCACCAACCTGTACGCCGAGGGCGACGACGCCGGCATCGCTGCGCTCGAGAAGGAGCTGCTCGCCCAGAACGCCACCCATCAGGACTGGTGCTCCACGACTGAGCTCATGGAGAAGACTGCCAACGGCCAGGACACCATCTTTATGCACCCGCTGCCCGCCGACATCTCCGGTGTCTCCTGCGAGCACGGCGAGGTCAACGCCGACGTCTTCGACATGCACCGCGTGGGCATGTACAAGGAGGCCAGCTACAAGCCGTACGCCATCGCAGCCATGATGTTCCTGCAGAAGGTTGCCGATCCCGCCGCTACCCTCAAGGCCCTCGACGAGCGCAACACCGCCCGTTGGTTCCAGGCCTAAAGCTGGGCTGAGGTAAGCCATGTAAAGGGGGCGCTCTGCCAACCGGCGGGGTGCCCTTTTTTGCATCGCGGGCGTGCGGGATAGGCGCTTTCGATGTGGATGCCCGCGGCGCGAGTTATGGGTACGATGGTTTCAGGGGAGGTATCACCATGAAACTTGGATGCGTCATTATGGCTTCGGGCGAGGGCAAGCGGTTTGGCTCTAACAAGATGCTCGCCGATATCTATGGCGAGCCGCTGATTGCCCGGACCATCGATTCGGTTCCCCGGGGCTTTGACGTTGTGGTTTCGACGCGTTGGCCCGAGGTCGCCCAGATTTGCGAGGACAAGCATTGCCCGTGCGTGCTGCACGATGGCGAGCTGCGCAGCGAAAGCGTCCGTGCGGGCCTTTCGTGGGGAGTCGAACGCAACTGGAAAGGTTGCCTCTTTTTGCCGGGCGACCAGCCGCTTGTGAGCGCGGATTCTTTTGAGGCCATGGTTCGTGCATTTGACGAGCGTGGCCGCAAACATCCGGTGCGTCTTGCGTGCAACGGTGAGCCTTCGAGCCCGGTGCTCTTTCCGGCGGAACTGTTCGATGCACTTATGTGTCTTGAGGGCAAGGACGGCGGGGGCTCGATTCTCAAAGGTCGCGTCGACGTTGCGCTGGTCGAGGCGCGTGCCTACGAGCTGTGGGACGTCGATACCGTCAAGGGACAGCGCTGCATAACAGAGCATATTGCCGCCTGCTCGTATTTTGATCGCGTGGCCAACTGCATCAATCAATAAGGAGCAATTATGATCATCATCAAAAACGGCGCGCTCGTGACGCCCCAGGGGCTTCGCCGCGCCGACCTTGCCATGGAGGGCGACAAGATCGTGCGGATCGCCGCAGCGATTGAGCCGGCCGAGGGCGATACCGTCGAGGATGCCGCGGGCTGCTGGGTGTTCCCCGGCTTTATCGACGGCCACACGCACATGCAGTGCTGGACCGGCATGGATTGGACAGCCGATAGCTTTGAGACCGGCACGCGCGCGGCTGCCTGCGGCGGCACGACGACCATTGTGGACTACGCGACGGCCGATCGCGGCGTGACCATGCCCGATGCCTTGGCCGAGTGGCATCGCCGCGCCGACGGAACCTGCACGGCCAACTACGCCTTTCATATGGCACTCGCCGAGTGGAATGAGCGCAACCGCGCCGATCTTTCGGCCATGCGCGAGGCGGGCGTGTCGTCGTTTAAGACCTACTTTGCCTATGACCACCTGCGCTTGGATGATGCCGAGACGCTCGAGGTGCTGGAGGAGCTCAAGCGCGTGGGCGGTATCCTGTGCGTGCATTGCGAGAACGGCACGCTCGTGAACGAGCTGCAGAAGCGCGTGTACGAGCAGGGGATTCATGGGCCCGAGGGACATGCGCTCAGCCGTCCGGATGTGTGCGAGGCCGAGGCCGTGAGCCGTCTGTTGTATCTGGCGCACCTGGCCGGCGACGCACCGGTCAACGTGGTGCACCTTTCGACCAAGCTTGGTCTTGAGGCCATCCGTGCCGCCAAGGCGCGCGGGCAGAAGAATATCTATGTCGAGACCTGCCCCCAGTATCTGATGCTCGACGATACTTGCTACTTGGAGCAGGGCGAGGACGGCTTTGCGGGCGCCAAGTACGTGATGAGCCCGCCGCTGCGCCATGCCGGCGACCGTGCCGCGCTGCGCGAGGCGCTTGTGGCCGGCGAGATCGATACGATTGCGACCGATCATTGCAGCTTTAACCTGCACGGGCAAAAGGACCGCGGGCGCGACGATTTCCGCGCGATTCCCAACGGCGGGCCCGGCGTGGAGCATCGTCCCGTCGCGATTGCCACGAGCTTTGAGGGACAGCTGGGACCCGAGGATCTGTGCCGCTTGATGAGCGAGAACCCGGCGCGCGTGTTTGGCATGTACCCGCGCAAGGGCTGTCTTGCCGAGGGCGCCGATGCCGATGTGTGCGTGTGGGATCCCAAAGCGCGCTGGACAATCAGCGCCGCGACACAGCATCAGGCCGTGGACTACACGCCGCTCGAGGGCTTTGAGGCACATGGCCGCGCCAAGGCCGTGTTTGTGAACGGCGTGCTGGTGGCGCGCGATGGCGAGCCCACCGGAGCCCAACCCGGCCGCTACGTGCCCCGCTAGCAGCAAAGATGCCGTGTCCCCTCCTCAGTTGCGGTGAAATACGGACTGTTTGCGGCCGTCGGGCGGCCAAACAGTCCGTATTTCACCGCAACTGAGGAGATGGGGCCGGCTACTTGAGGCTGCTGGCGACGACGGGGCGGTCGAGAGCTGCCTCGAAGCGGTCGGCCATCGTGGGGTCGCTGAGCGTGTCGACTTGGTTGAGCATGACGCGTGCGGTGCTGAGTTTCAGTGCCTGCATCTCGGCATTGAGCACCTGGGCGACGCGCTCGGGCGTGGCGATGTCGGTGAGCTCGCAGCCGCAACGCTCGCAAAAGAGCTCGGGGCGGTGGACGGCTTCGTTGATGGGCTTGCTGAGTCCCGAGGCGCCGACGAGCCAGATGACGTTGGCCGTGCCGGCGGGAATTACCGGCTCCCAGGCGGCATGCGCCTTGAGCGGGAGTCGCTTGCTACCGTCTGCCTCGGCCAACACATAGTCAAAGCGCTGTGCCAGCCCGCCGAGTGGCTCGGCGGGGGCGGAGAGCTTGCCTGTCTCCGGGTCCAAGACGCCTGCCTGGCAGATGCCTCCGCGTGCAAGGCCCGCGCAGGCCTCGCAGGTGCAACCGGGGACATGCGAGGCGCCCGGCTTCCAAGGCGCGGCGTCCAGGCGACGATTCGACCCGTCCCATGGCACGCCGGCAACGGGAAGCATATGCGTGGTGGTGCAGAGGAGCACGCGGCCGCCAGCGCGCATGAGCTCAAGACCCAGCGTTTTGAGCAACGTCGACTTGCCGCCGCTGCCGATAATCGCGGTAATGCCCGGCTCGATCCTGAGCGCCGAGGCAAGATTGCCGCTAACCGTTTCCATCTGTTCACCGCCGTATAATACTGTGATAATAAATAATCATCAGAGTAGCGGTCGAACCGCTTTTGCTCTGCTCAAACCGTAGCACAGGGAGGTGCCCCGGGAATGCTCGTTTATGTTCGCGGCGCCGGCGATATCGCCACGGGCGTCGCCGCCCGTTTGGTGCGCGCCGGCGTGTCGGTCGTTATGGCCGATATCGCGGTTCCCACGTGCATCCGCCGCACAATCAGTTTTTGCGAGGCCATTCGCCTGGGCGAGGTCCAGGTCGAGGGCATTCGCGCTCGCTTGGCGCAGACGCCGGCAGAGGCGCTTGCAATTACCGAGGCCGGAGACGTCGCCGTCGTGGTAGACCCCCAGGCCAAGATGCTCGATGAGCTTAAACCCGCTGCCGTGGTCGACGCGATTTTGGCCAAGCGCAACCTGGGTACCACGCGCGACATGGCGCCTGCCGTCATCGCCGTGGGGCCGGGCTTTACCGCGCCGGTTGACTGCGACGCCGTGGTCGAGACCATGCGCGGGCATTTCCTGGGCCGTGTCATTACCCAAGGTTCGCCCCAGCCCAACACGGGTGTGCCGGGCTTGATCGGCGGCTATGGCAAGGAGCGCGTTATCCATAGCCCCGCCGCCGGCGTGTTTCGGTCCGACCGCGCAATCGGCGACATCGTGCGCGCCGGAGACGTGATTGGCTACGCGGGCGATACGCCCATGCGCACGCAGATCGATGGCTGTCTGCGCGGCCTTTTGGCCGACGGCGTGCAGGTGACCGAGGGCTTTAAATGCGCCGATGTCGATCCGCGCGGCGATGCCAGCTATATCAACTACATTTCGGACAAGGCGACGTCGGTCGGCGGCGGCGTGCTCGAGGCACTCGCTATGCTCACCGATATCTTTAGAGGATAGAAGGCGGCAATGGAAAAGCTCGATGTTGTGAATGCGGCGCTTGTCGCCCTGCGTGCTGGCGAGACGTGCGAGCTCGTGGTCGTGGCCGGCACGGCGGGGTCGTCGCCGCGCGGCGTGGGCGCCTGGATGGCCGTCTTTGCCGACGGCAGCCAGGCGGGCACCATCGGCGGCGGCAAGATCGAGCTCTTTGCGCTGGACGAGGCGCGAGAGCTGCTGGCCGCGGGGCAATCGCGTCTGGTCCGCTACACCATGGGCGGCGAGAACTCCGATACCGGCATGATCTGCGGCGGAGCTATCTGCCTGTGCTATCTGCATCTGGATGCGACCCAGGCACCGTTGTTTCAGGAAATTGCCGACGTCTTGGTCTATCGGCGCATCGGCGACTTCGTCATCGACTTTGAGCCGTTTATCGCGAGCGCGCTCGAGGGCGATGTGGCCGAGTACCATGGCGAGGCATCGCGCCATACCATTGCCGGCTGCCCCGGGCTTTCGCTGGTGGAGGAGGGGAGTAAGGTCACCTACACCAACGCGGCCTCTGAGATTCCCGCGGCGCACATCGAGACGCTCTGCCCCGAGGGCCTGACCTATATCTTTGGCTGCGGCCACGTGGGCGCCGCGACGGCGCGGGTGCTCACGGCGGCGGGCTTTGCCGTCGTGACGTGCGACGACCGTCTCGGCACGCTGACCCCCGATTGGGTGCCCGGTGTCTACGACCGTCGTCTGGTCGACTACAAGAACCTGAGCAAGCAGTGCCCCATCGGCCCGCGCGACTTGGTGGTCGTGGCCACGGCGGGTCACAAGTCCGATATCGACGTGGTGATTCAGGCCATGCGTGCCAAGCCTGCCTACCTGGGCTGCCTGGGCTCGCGCCGCAAGACTGCCTTTGTGCGTGCCCGCCTGGAGCAGGAGGGCTTTACGCAGGAGCAAATCAACGAGCTGCACCTTCCGATCGGCGTTGCCATCGAGGCCGAGGACCCCGAGGAGATCGCCATCTCCATCGCCGCCGAGATGATCCACCTGCGCCGCACCAAACTCGTCCCCCGCAAGCGCTAATCGCATCCCCACCAATAAGTTGCGGTGAAATACGGACTGTTTAAGCCTGTTAGGCCGCCAAACAGTCCCTATTTCACCGCAACTGCTTCTTGGGACCCATTTGTGCGGGGGAGTTGTGGAGTTGTGCAGGCAGACGAGGTTTTTCTGGAAATACGCACACAATGCGCGTATAGTACCGATTGTTTTGTCGGCTCCTGCTGCGTCGAGTCCAAACCGCAAAATGCCATGAGCGGCGCGGATGCAGCCAGGAGGCACGAGGACAACCCATCGTGGCCACGCCCCGTGCTTAAAACCCCAAGAAGGAGTGAACAATGGCAGAAGAGAAGTATGTGCCGCGTCTGAAGACCAAGTACAACAACGAGGTCAAGCAGCAGCTTCAGGACAAGTTCCAGTACGAGAACGTCATGATGATCCCCAAGTTTGAGAAGATCGTCGTGAACATGGGTGTCGGCGAGGCCGCTACCGATTCCAAGGCCATCGACGGTGCCGTGCGCGACCTGCGCGCCATCACCGGACAGCAGCCGATGATCACCCGTGCCCGTAAGTCCATCGCTACCTTCCGCCTGCGCGCTGGTATGCCGATCGGCTGCAAGGTTACCCTGCGTGGCGACCGTATGTGGGAGTTCTTCGATCGTCTGACCTCCGTCGCGATCCCCCGTATCCGCGACTTCCGCGGCATTTCCGCCAAGAGCTTCGACGGCCGTGGTAACTTCTCCATGGGCGTCACCGAGCAGCTCATCTTCCCCGAGATCGACTTCGACTCCGTCGATCACCAGCGTGGTATGGACATCACTTTCGTGACCACCGCCAACACCGATGAGGAGGCCAAGGCCCTTCTGGACGCCTTCGGTTTCCCGTTCAAGAAATAGGTTCACCTGCCCTATAAGCGCCGTTTCCACAAGGGGGCGGCGCTTGGGGCGAACAATACTCTATGTGAGGAGGATATAAGTGGCTAAGACATCGATGATCGTCAAGTGCAATCGCAAGCAGAAGTTCTCTACTCGTGAGTACACGCGCTGCCAGCGCTGCGGCCGTCCGCACTCTGTGTACCGCAAGTTCGGCCTGTGCCGTGTCTGCTTCCGCGAGCTTGCACTCAAGGGCGAGCTTCCCGGCGTTAAGAAGGCCAGCTGGTAAGTCACTACCAGCGTTTCAAGCATCCGTTTGGAACAGGGAAAACGCGCTAAAAAGGCTTTGCCGTTAAGGGCGGTGAAGAACCAAGAGCACGTGTTCATCAAGAACGAAGGAGAATCTGTATGAACCTTACAGACCCGATCGCAGATATGCTTACGCGCATCCGTAACGCTAACTCTGTGAACAAGGCCACGGTCTCCATGCCGAGCAGCAAGAAGCTCGTCGAGATCGCTCGTGTTCTGCACGAGGAGGGCTACATCGAGGGCTACGATGTCGAGGACACCGTTCCCCAGAAGACTCTGCACATCACGCTTAAGTATGGTCCCAAGAAGGCTAAGGTCATCAACGGCATCCGCCGCATTTCCAAGCCGGGCCTGCGTAAGTACACCGGCGTTGCCGACATGCCCCGCGTCCGCGGTGGCCTTGGTACCGCCATTATTTCCACCAGCCATGGCGTCATGACCGACCGCGATGCTCGCAAGCACAACGTCGGCGGCGAGATCATCGCTTACGTCTGGTAATTCGCTCGGTAGGTAGAAGGAAAGGAGATCACCGTGTCTCGTATCGGTAATAAGCCTGTCCAGATTCCCGCCGGAGTCGAAGTGGCAGTCAACGGCAACAACGTTGTCGTCAAGGGCCCCAAGGGCCAGCTCGAGCTCGATGTCTTTGAGAAGCTCGCTATCAACGTCGAGGACAATGTCCTCACCGTTTCCCGTCCCGACGACGAGCGTGAGACCCGTGCCCGCCACGGCCTCACCCGCGCCCTCATCCACAACATGGTTGTTGGCGTTTCCGAGGGCTTCGAGAAGAAGCTCGAGCTCGCCGGCGTCGGTTACCGCGTGCAGCAGAAGGGCAAGAACCTCGAGTTCTCCCTGGGCTTCTCGCACCCCGTGATCGTCGAGGCTCCCGAGGGCATCACCTTCGAGGTTCCCGACAACACCCACGTGAACGTCAAGGGTATCAACAAGCAGCAGGTCGGTCAGATCGCCGCTGAGATCCGCGGCCATCGTCCTCCCGAGCCTTACAAGGGCAAGGGTATCCACTACGTTGGCGAGCACATCCGCCGCAAGCTGGGTAAGGCCGCCAAGTAGTCGTAACCGACTCACTCGCATAAGACCAGCACCCCGTCAGGTGCTGGCAAGATCAACCTTTTTAGGAGTTTACGTATGAACAAGCATAAGGCGAAGCTGGAAGGCCTCAAGCGTCGTCAGCGTCGTGTTCGCGGCAAGGTCTCGGGTACCTCCGAGCGTCCGCGTCTTCGCGTGACCCGTACTAACGCCAACATCTATGCCCAGATCATCGACGACAGCAAGGGCTCCAGCCTGACGCTCGTCTCTGCCTCGACCCTCGAGGCCGAGTTCAAGGGCACCCACACCTCGAACAAGGAGGCTGCGGAGAAGGTCGGTCAGCTCGTTGGCAAGCGCGCCATCGAGGCCGGCATCACCAAGGTCGCCTTCGATCGCGGTGGCCGTATCTACCATGGCCGCGTCAAGGCCCTCGCCGACGGTGCTCGTGCCGCCGGTCTCGAGTTCTAGGAGGTATGTAGCACATGGCTCGTAATCAGAAGCAGCAGCGCGAGGCCTCCGAGTTCGAGGAGCGCGTCGTTTACATCAACCGCGTGTCGAAGACCGTCAAGGGTGGTCGTCGCATGAGCCTCGTCGCTCTCGTCGTCGTTGGCGACGGCAAGGGCAACGTCGGCGTTGGCATGGGCAAGTCCGCTGAGGTGCCCATGGCCATCTCCAAGGCATCTCTCGATGCCAAGAAGAACATGTTCCACGTGCCGGTGACCGAGCAGGGCACCATCCCGCACGAGGTTCTCGGCCACTTTGGTGCCGGCCGCATCATCATCAAGCCCGCTGTCGAGGGTACCGGCGTTATCGCCGGCGGCGCTGTGCGTCCCCTCTTCGAGCTTGCTGGCATCAAGAACGTCCTGTCCAAGTCCCTCGGTACCGACAACGGCCTCAACATCATCAAGGCTGCCGTCGAGGGCCTCAAGGAGCTCTCCAGCCCTGAGGACGTCGCGGCTCGCCGTGGCCTGACGGTCTCCGAGATGTTCGTCGGTAAGGAGAACTAAGCATGGCTGACATCATCAAGATCAAGCAGGTCCGCAGCACCAACGGTTGCAAGCAGGACCAGGTCCGTACTGTCCGTGCCCTCGGTCTCCACAGGATCCGCGAGGTTCGCGAGATTGCTGACAACGAGTCCGTCCGCGGCATGATCTTCAAGGTCAAGCACCTTGTCGAGATTGTAGAGGAGTAGCAAATGCAGCTTCACGATCTTACTCCCGCGCCCGGTTCCACCAAGAACCGCAAGCGCGTCGGCCGTGGCAATTCTTCGGGTCACGGCACCACTTCTGGCCGCGGTCAGAAGGGCCAGGGTTCCCGCTCTGGCGGCACCAAGGGTGCCGGCTTCGAGGGTGGCCAGACTCCGCTGGCTATGCGCCTGCCCAAGCTTCCGGGCTTCCGTAACCCCCGTCGTATCGAGTACACCGCTGTTAACGTTGAGCGTCTCGAGCGTAAGTTCGAGGACGGCGCTGTGATCGACGGTGCCGCTCTTAAGGCCGCTCGCATCACCAAGAGCGAGTTCGAGCCCGTCAAGGTGCTCGGCAATGGTGAGCTCACCAAGAAGTTCACGGTCAAGGTCGACAAGGTCAGCGCTTCTGCGCAGGCCAAGATCGAGGCCGCCGGCGGAAAGGTCGAGCTGCCGTGCTAAATGGTCTTAAGAATGCTTTCCGCATCAAAGAATTGCGCGAAAAGATTCTTTTTACCATAGCTATGCTCGTCGTGTACCGCATTGGTGCGCACGTTCCTGTGCCCGGCATTCCCTTCCAGGGGATGCTGGGCCTTTTCTCGACCGATAACAATTCGGTCGCCGCAGGTGCTATGGCCCTCCTGAATCTTTTCTCTGGCGGCGCGTTGAGCTATGTGTCGGTGTTTTCGCTGGGCATCATGCCTTACATCACCAGCTCGATCATCCTCCAGATGCTCCAGGCCGTCGTGCCTTCCCTGCATGAGCTTGCCCGCGAGGGCGAGGTCGGTCAGACCAAGATTACGCAGTATTCGCGTTACCTCACCTTGGCTCTGGCAATCCTCAACTCCGTGGGTTACCTCTTCCTCTTTAAGAGCTTCGGCATCAGCTTCAATGGCGCCGGCGCTCCCGAGATCATCTTCGACCTCATGATTGTCGGTACGCTCACCGCGGGCGCCATGCTGATCATGTGGATTGGTGAGCTCATCACCCAGCGCGGTATCGGCAATGGCATGTCGCTGATCATCTTTGCGAACATCATGGCCGGTCTGCCGCAGGCTATCTTCTCCAGCACCGAGGGCAATGCCGGTGGCATCATCACCATGGTGATCATCTGCGCCATCATCCTGCTGGTTATCCCGCTGATCGTTTTCCTTGAGCGCGGCCAGCGCCGCATTCCGGTCTCCTACGCCAAGCGCGTCGTGGGCCGTCGCATGATGGGTGGACAGACCACCTACCTGCCCATCAAGGTCAACACCGCGGGCGTCGTGCCGATCATCTTCGCTTCGGCGCTGCTGTACTTCCCGGCTCAGATTGCCGTGTTCTTCCCCGGCATCGGCTGGATTCAGGCAGTTGCCTCCGCGCTTTCGACCGGTTGGCTCAACTGGGTGCTTAACGTTGTCCTCATCGTGTTCTTCGCGTACTTCTACACCTCCATGGTGTTCAACCCCGATGACACGGCCGATAACCTTAAGAAGCAGGGCGGCTTTATTCCGGGCGTCCGTCCGGGTAGGGCTACCGCGGCCTACATCAAGAACGCGCTTAACAAGATCACGCTTCCCAGCGCTGTCTTTTTGGCGCTCATCGCCATCGTGCCTTCGATCATCTTCTCCTTCACGGGTAACCATCTGATCCAGGCATTTGGCGGAACGTCCATCCTCATCATGGTCGGCGTCGTGCTCGACACGGTCGATAAGCTCGAAGGCCAGATCAAGATGTATGATTACGATGGATTCTTTAAATAGGCTAGAGGAGGATTGCTCATGAACCTCGTATTGCTCGGAGCTCCGGGTGCCGGTAAGGGCACCGTTGCACAGGAGCTCGTCGCCGAGTTTGGCGTCGCTCACATTTCCACGGGCGACCTACTGCGTGCTGCCGTCAAGGGTGGCACCGAGCTTGGTATTCAGGCTAAGAAGTACATGGACGCTGGCGAGCTCGTCCCCGACCAGCTCGTGATCGACCTTGTCAAGGAGCGCCTTGCCGCCGATGACGCCCAGCAGGGCTTCATCCTCGACGGCTTCCCGCGCAACACCGCCCAGGCTGTGACGCTCGATTCCGAGCTCTCCGCCATGGGTCGCGAGATCGACTGCGCCCTTCTGGTCGACGTTGCCCCCGAGGTCATCATCGATCGTCTGTCTTCGCGTCGCACCTGTCGCGCCTGCGGTTACACCGGCACCGCTGCCGATGCTACCTGCCCCAAGTGCGCCGGCGAGATGTATCAGCGCGACGACGACAAGCCCGAGACCATCAAGAACCGTCTCGACGTCTACGAGAAGTCCACGAGCCCGCTCGTCGACTACTATCGTGGCCAGGGTCTGCTCAAGTCGGTCAACGGTGACCAGGCTCGCGAGACCGTGTACGGGGATGTCAAAGAGGCTCTCGGTCTATGATCAAGATTAAGTCTGCAACGCAAATCGAGCAGATGAAGAAGGCAGGAGCGCTATCTAAGATGGCGCTCCGCCACGTTGGAGCCATGGTGCGCCCCGGCGTTTCGACTTTTGAGCTCGATCAGCTCGCGGAGCAGATTATCCGTATGCATGGGGGCACCCCGGCCTTTAAGGGTTACGGCGGGTTCCCGGGGACCATTTGCGCATCGATCAACGATGCCGTGGTCCACGGTATTCCCAACCCCGACATGATCCTGCGCGATGGCGATATCATCTCCATCGATACGGGAGCCGTTGTCGACGGTTGGGTCGGCGATAACGCTTGGACGTTTTTCGTCGGCACCCCAACGCCCGAGGCCAAGGCCCTGTGCGAGGTTACGCGCGATTGCCTTAAGGCTGCCATCGAGCAGGCTGTCCCCGGTAACCATATCGGGGATGTTGGTTATGCCGTTCAGTCCCTCGCCGAGTCTCACGGTTACGGCGTGCTTCGTGATTATGTGGGCCATGGCATTGGCCGCGTGATGCACGAGGACCCCAACGTTCCTAACTATGGAAAGAAGGGGAGGGGCGTTCGCCTCCAGGCCGGCATGGTCATTGCCATCGAGCCGATGGTTACGATGGGTTCCAACCATGTGAGCACGGGCTCCGACGGTTGGATCGTCACGACCAACGACCACCTGCCCGCCGCGCACTACGAGAACACCGTCGCCATTACCAATGACGGCCCGGTGATTCTCACCACGGATGCCCAAGGTGCTTGGTGTTCCTTGCAAGGCGGTGAAATGTAAAAGTCGCCGCCCCCTGATGCCCAACCTCGCCTTTCAATTTCGAAGGCATGACCCCATGGTCTATGCCTTCTCATTTCAAGGCGATCTTGGGCATCAGGGAACGGCTTTGTTTTACATTTCAAATGTAACAAGTTCCACTTAGTTGTGGAGCCATTACGAAGTTATTACGATGCGTGCATACGTGTTGTAGAATACTCAATCGCTGTCGTTTTCTAGAGAAAGATGATTGCTTGTGAAGAAGGAAGACGCAATTGAGCTCGAGGGTACGGTAAAGGAACCGCTGCCCAACGCCATGTTTAAGGTCGAGCTCGAGAACGGTCATTCGGTTCTATGCAACATTTCTGGCAAGATCCGAATGAATTACATCCGTATTCTCCCCGGTGACAGGGTTGTCGTGGAGCTTTCCCCGTACGACCTGACCCGCGGCCGCATCACCTATCGCTACAAATAGCGGCACGCATACACGCACTCCATTTCCGGCTGCAGGCTTAGCTCAACCTACGGTCGGATTGTGTGTGAAGACCAGCCATAGTTTTAAACGCCTGCGGCTGGGCGAGTAGATAGTAGGGAAGTAGTTTGAGCGCTACCGAAAGGAAGAACGATGAAGGTACGTCCTTCGGTCAAGAAGATGTGCGATAAGTGCAAAATCATTAGGCGCCATGGCAAGGTCCTCGTCATTTGCGAGAACCCCCGTCATAAGCAGCGTCAGGGTTAAGAGAGGAGACTACGTTGGCCCGTATTAATGGTGTCGACCTCCCGCGTGAGAAGCGCGTTGAGATCGGTCTGACCTACATTTACGGCATCGGCCGCACCACTGCGACGAAGATTTGCGTCGAGTGCAACGTTAACGTGGATACGCGCGTTAAGGACCTCACCGAGGATGAGGTTAACGCCATCCGCGATTATATCGATAAGAACCAGATCATGGTTGAGGGCGACCTCCGCCGTGAGCGCAACCAGAACGTCAAGCGCCTTATGGACATCGGCTGCAACCGCGGCCTTCGTCACCGCAAGGGCCTCCCGGTCCGCGGTCAGCGCACCCACACTAACGCTCGTACCCGCAAGGGCCCGAAGCGTCAGATCGGTGCTAAGAAGAAGAAATAAGGAGCGCTAGATAGATGGCTACTGCTAAGAAGAACGTTCGCGCTGCCCGTCTGAAGCGCGCGGACCGTAAGAACATTTCCGTGGGCCAGGCTCACATTCGTTCTACGTTCAACAACACGATCGTTTCGATCACCGATCCCCAGGGCAACGTCATTTCCTGGAAGTCGGCTGGCCAGGTGGGCTTCAAGGGCTCCCGTAAGTCCACGCCGTTCGCTGCCCAGATGGCTGCCGAGGCTGCTGCCAAGCAGGCCATGGAGCACGGTATGAAGAAGGTTTCCGTCTTCGTCAAGGGCCCCGGCTCCGGTCGTGAGACCGCCATCCGCTCCCTCCAGGCTGCTGGCCTCGAGGTCTCGAGCATCCAGGACAAGACCCCCATTCCGCACAACGGCTGCCGCCCCAAGAAGCGTCGCCGCGTGTAACTGAAAGGATCGTATCAATATGGCAATCGACAGGACTCCTGTTCTTAAGCGCTGCCGTCAGCTGGGCATCGATCCCGCTGTGCTCGGTTACTCCAGCAAGAAGGAATCCATCCGCCAGCCCAAGCGCCGTCGCAAGGAATCTGAGTACGGCATGCAGCTGCGCGAGAAGCAGAAGGTCAAGTTCATCTATGGCGTTCTGGAGAAGCAGTTCCACGGCTACTTCAACAAGGCCCGTAAGATGAACGGTGTCACCGGTGAGAACCTCATGATCATCCTTGAGTCTCGCCTCGACAACGTTGTCTTCCGTCTTGGCTTCGCCCGCACCCGCAAAGAGGCTCGTCAGTCCGTCCGTCACGGTCACTTCACCGTGAACGGCAAGCGCGTGGACATCCCGTCCTACCGCGTCAAGGCCGGCGACGTCGTCGCTGTCGGCGAGAAGTTCCGTGACCTCCTCCCCATCAAGGAGGCCCTGATTTCCTCCGAGCGCTTTGAGGTCCCTGGCTGGCTCGAGGTCGATATCGAGAAGCTGTCTGGTAACGTGCTCGCTCTGCCGACGCGTGAGCAGATCAGCGGTGATATCAACGAGCAGCTCATCGTCGAGCTCTACTCTAAGTAGTCCATCCGGGCTGCTGAGGCTGGAGGTAATACATGTCAGAATTCATTAGGCCTCAGGTTCAGGTCGAAGAGATCAACGAGACGTCTGCTCGTGTCTCCGTCGAGCCGCTCGAGCGTGGCTACGGCGATACGCTGGGTAACTCCCTTCGTCGCGTTCTTCTGTCTTCGCTCGAGGGTGCCGCCGTCGAGGCTATTCAGATCGATGGCGCGCAGCACGAGTTCATGACCATCCCTAACATGGTCGAGGATCTCACCGACATCGTCCTGAATGTCAAGGGTCTTGTCTTCAGGGCTCTCGGCACGACCGACGAGGCGACCGCCACCATCTCGGTTGACGGCCCCTGCGAGGTCACCGGTGCGGACTTCTTTATTCCGTCCGAGTTTGAGCTGGTCAACCCCGAGCAGCACATCGCAACGCTCACCGAGGGTGGCCATCTCACCATGAGCATGCGCATCGGCTATGGCCGCGGCTATGTCTCTGGCGAGGCTAACAAGCGCGACAACGATCCCATCGGTGTGATCCACGTCGACTCGCTGTACTCGCCGGTTTCCCGTTGCGCCAAGCTCGTTGAGGCTTGCCGTGTCGGTCAGCACACCGACTACGACCGCCTTGTCCTCGAGATCGAGACCAACGGCTCCATCGCCCCGCGCGACGCCGTGGTCCAGGCTGCCAATATCATCAACCAGCATATGGCCGCCTTTATGAACCTTGCCGAGACCCCCGAGGTCGAGGAGGAGGCTTCGATCTTCGCTCCCGAGGTCACCAACGACAACGCCGAGCTGGACAAGCAGATCGAGGATCTGGACCTTTCCGTCCGTTCCTACAACTGCCTTAAGCGCGCCAGCATTCACTCGGTCCGTCAGCTCGTTGAGTTCTCGGAGAACGATCTGCTCAACATCCGTAACTTCGGTGTTAAGTCGATCGAGGAAGTGAAGGACAAGCTTGAGTCCATGGGCCTGAGCCTGAAGGCTTAATGCTTCGCATATTTGAGGAGAAACTAGACCATGCGTCACAACGTTAAGAAGGGCCTGAAGCTCGGCACCGATGCGAGCCACACCAAGGCCATGAAGAAGAGCCTTGCTAAGGCCCTCTTCGAGAACGACCGCATCAAGACCACCGAGACCCGCGCTAAGGCGCTGCGTTCGGTCGTCGACCCGATCATCACTTGGGCCAAGAAGGGCGACCTGCACTCTCGTCGTCTGGCTATCGCCAAGCTCGGCGATAAGCAGCTCGTTGCCGAGATCTTCGACAAGGCTGCCCAGGGCATGTGGCAGGACCGCAACGGCGGTTATACCCGCATCATGAAGCTCGGCAACCGTAAGGGCGACAACGCTCCTATCGTTATCATGGAGCTCGTCACCGAGCCTTGCACGCCTAAGGCCAAGAAGGCTGCTCCGGCCCCCAAGAAGGCCGCTGCTCCCAAGAAGGTCGAGGCCGTCGAGGAGGCTCCTGCTGAGGAGACCGCTGAGTAGACAATCCGTCTGCATAGGCTATATTCGAGGGGTACGTTCGCGTACCCCTCTTTTTTTGTCGCGATACCGTTGCTTGTTTGTTGGGAGCGCCCATGACCGCGCCGTCTGATTTCAATTCGATTCCTGAGCTCGATGCCACGCTCGTTTTCCGCGTGGCCTATGATGGCTCGTCGTATAGCGGATTTGCCGAGCAGCCGGGCCAGACGACCGTTGCGGGCGAGCTGCGCCGCGCTATCGAGACGCTGCTGCGCCGCCCGATCGATCTGACGTGCGCAGGTCGTACCGATGCCGGCGTGCATGCGGTGGCCCAGTACATTAGCGTGCCCGTAACGGACGCTGAGCTCGCCCTTACGCGCCGTAGGTGGCTGCGGGCTATGGATGCCCTGCTGCCTAAAGATATCGCCATAAACGAGGTCTACAGGGCCCGTAAGGGCTTTTCTGCACGCTTTGACGCGCGTTCCCGTACGTATACGTACCGTATTGCCGATCGCGATGCGCGCCCCGTGCTGTCCCGCGGTGCCGTGTGGTGGCATCGCTATCCCCTCGACGTCGATGCGATGGCGGCCGCCTGCCCTGCGCTTTTGGGCGAGCAGGACTTTAAGAGCTTTTGCAAGGTTGCCTCGGCCGTTGGCAAGCCCACGCATCGCTGCGTGATGCGTGCCGAGTTTGGCCATGAGGTTGCGTTTGGCGAGGACATCCTGACGTTTACCATCGAGGGCAATGCGTTTCTGCATTCGATGGTCCGCACGATCGTGGGCACGCTTGTCGAGATTGGCATGCATCGCCGTGAACCCGAGTGGATGCGCGAGGTCATCGATGCTTGCGACCGTACCGCTGCGGGCCCCACGGCTCCTGCCTGCGGCCTTACGTTTATGGGCGTGGATTACGATCCCGCCGAGCTTGTCGTGCTCGACTAGGGGAGGGCTCGACGCGTCGTGCGTCGACACCTGTCATCTGTGGGCTGCGCGTGTGCAACATCTGTTCTTGACGTGCAATACAACTGGTGTCTCATTGCTTTTATTGCCGGGGTGTACCATGAACCACGGTTTGATTCATTGCTGTCGAGAGGACGGATAACTTGGTTCGACGTGGCTCGCATCCGCGACTTTCGGTGATCCTTGTGGTAGAAGGTTCGCCCAGCTATGCGATGCGTGCGCTCGAGAGTATCCAGAACCAAGACCTCTACGATTTGCAGATTGTCGTTGTCTGCCGCGATGCTGCGCCCGGTGTGCGCCATTCGCTTCAAGTTGCTGCCGACAGGGACATTCATATTGATTTGATTGACATCGAGGACGCGAAGCGCGGCGCTTGTCTTCGTGCCGGTTTTGCTGCCTCGCGCGGCTCTCAAATCATCGCCATGAACGCCGATGAGTGGTTTGCTCCGCAGTCCCTTTCCAAGATGGTCGATATCGCGTGCGATACTGCGGCAGACATGGTGTTCCCCACGGTGTCGCTCGACCGCTATGATGCACATCGAGAGCGCCATTCGCGCGTTTTGGATGCTGCCTCTATTGCCATAGAAGACGAGTCTTCTATGGTGACTGGGCTGCCCCAGTTGATTTTGGGCGGCCTAGTCGCTCAGACCTCTGGCGTGATGTATAGCCGTCCGCTGTTTGAGGCATGCCTGTCGCGCGGCAAGGCGTACCGTACGGTTGAGTTTATGGCTTATGCGCTCTCGCAGGCACGATTCGTGTCCGGCTGCGGCGACGCTTGTTTCCACGCGGTGGCACCTAAGCTTACAGATGCCTTTGATCCCACCATGTATGCCAGGATATCCGATGACACTCGAGCGCTCGACGAGCTTGCGGACTCACTCTCGGAAGCAGATAGCGGTGGTCGGCTCAAGCTGGCAAGCCAAAAGTTCTACTTTGCCGGACTGGTCGCCTGCATCGAGAATTTGTGTCTGAGCCCGCATGGGGTGTCGTCAATTGAGCGTTCCGCCCGCATGCGTGATATGCTCGAGGCGCCTCGAACCCGTCAGATGGTCGCCGCGCTCAAGGACAACCATCGGGGACTCGGTCTGTTGTTTGGGCCGATCGCCAGCGCCAAGCCCGCGCGCTGCGTGATGTGTACGCATCTGGCAGCTTTTCTTAACCGGACGGGCGCAAAAACCGCCTAAACGGCTCATTTCGAAACAAATTTGCATAGAATTGTTTCGAAATGCGTTCTTATACACAAAAGCCTTCAAATAGCGTTAAACTATTCAATCACTGATTGATTGTCTCCACCATCTTTTGGAGAGAGGGTTTGTATGGCTAAAAAACGCAATGGGCGCCAGGATGCCATTAGAGATATTGTGCGCAATAAGGACGTCCGCACGCAGCGCGTGCTGGTCGATGAGCTCCGTGCTATGGGCTTTGATTGCACGCAGGCGACTGTCTCTCGCGATATTGCCGATATGGGGCTGCGTAAGCTCCCTGAGGGCATCTATGTTCTGGCAGAGGACCTGCACCTGCAGCGCATGGTTTCCGAGCTCGTAACGGGCGTTCTGCGTACCGATAATCTGGTCATGATCAAGGCTCAGCCTGGCACGGCTTCCGGCATCGCCGCCGCCGTTGATGCGGCAGAGTTGCCCGATGTGCTTGGCTCGCTTGCCGGCAACGATACGATTTTGGTTATTGCCCAGACGGCCGAGGACGGCGAGCGTCTCGAGGCGCTGATCAATAAGCTGAGCAATTCTCGCAAGTAGGCGTGCGGGTCGTGCGCTCGGCATTGTTTGCGCTGACATAGTGGCTTGTAAGGGGTATCGACGTTGGTCGGTACCCCTTTTTGTTTGCCGGTATAAAGACCGCCCACCAGGTCGCTTCTAACTAAAAGGCCCCGAGCAGTTCGGTACCAGTTTAGCCGTCTCCGGCCCCGTCCTCTTCTAGCCCTCCGTCTTTCCCCTCAGCTCGTCCATCTCCTCCAGCTTCGACATGTCCAGGTACCTCCTCTTGCCCCACTCGTGCTCCACTATGTACTTCAGCCTCGCCGTCACCAACATGAGGGCCGAATTGCCGTCTGGGAAGGTCCCGACGACCCTCGTCCTCCTCCTGATCTCGCGGTTGATGCGCTCGATCCCGTTGTTCGTCCTGATCCGGCGCCAATGCTCCGGCGGGAATTCCGTGTAGGCAAGCGTCTCGGCGAACCCGTCGCGCACCGTCCTCGCGGCCGCCCCGAGCCTCATCGACTCCAGCTCCTCCGCCACCTCCTCGGCCTTTCTGGCGCATGCCTCGCGCGATTCCTGCGCGTGGATCGCCTTCAGCATGCGCGCCGCGGCCTTCCGCCTGGTCACGGGGACCCTTCCCAGCACGTTGCGGTAGAAATGCACCGTGCAGCGCTGGTAGCGGGCCCCGGGGAACACCTCCTCGAGCGCACCGAGCATCCCCGCGCACTTGTCGCCGGTGACGAGCCGCACGCCGGAGAGCCCGCGCCTCTTGAGCCAGGAGAAGAACTCGCGCCAGGACTCCGCGGACTCGGTGTACCCCTCGGAGCAGCCGATGACCTCCCGGTCGCCGGCGGAGTTGACGCCGATGGCGACCAGCACGGCCACGTTCTCGTAGGACCCTCCCCAGCTGCGCTTGAGGTAGATGCCGTCGACGAAGACGTAGGGGTAGCCGCCCTCGAGCGGCCTCTGCCGCCATGTCTCGATGGACGCGAAGGCCCTCTCGTTGAGGTTGGAGACGGTGCCGGAGGACACCGGCGCTCCCCACAGGAGCTCGGAGACGTCCTCGATCCTCCTGGTCGAGACGCCCGCCAGGTACATCTCGACGATGGCCTCCTCGACCGAGGTCTCGCGCCTGCGGTAGCGCTCGATGACGGCCGTCTGGAAGGTCGCCCCGCGGAGCTTCGGCACGCTGAGCTCGACTTCCCCGGCGCCCGTGACGAGCCTCCTCGTGTAGTGGCCGCTGCGGTAGGCCTCCCGGCCCGCCGTCCTCTCGTAGCGCTCGGCCCCGACGAGCTCGGACGCCTCCTCGTCGAGCAGTGCGTTGAGCGTCTCCTCGACGGTCTTCCTCACCAGATTCTTTATGTCGTTGCGCAGCGACTCCTCGTCGACTGATACGATGTTCGCAGACACGGCCCGTGCCCCCTTCGTCGGTGATTTGTTGTTTAGTCGCTAGAAATCATATGACGGGGCGCGGGCCGTGTTCCGCTATGCGGTTGTCAATTTGCGAAAGAAATTATGCGTCAGATAGGGATCTCGCCCGCGGAATAGCCGGTCCACAGGGCGCACGCCAGCTGCGGGGTATAGCCGCAGAACCACAGGTTGGTGGTGTTGTCGGTGGTGCCCGTCTTGCCGGCATAGGGCTGGTTGACGCTCAGGGCACCGGCAGCACCCGTACCGCCGCCCTGCATGACGCCGGACAGAACATCGGTGACCGCGGCGGCCTCGCCCTCGGTAAGCACCTGTGAGGGATTGTCGGTGTGCTGGTACAGCACCGAACCGGTACGAGAGTCAATCTCGGTGATGGCGATCGGCTGGCGATAGTAGCCGCCGTTGGCAAACGTCGCGTAGGCGGCGGCCATCTCGAGCGGCGAGATCGAGCCGGTGCCGAGCGTCATGACGGGAACGTCCTCGATGTTGTCCTTGGCGGGATCGATGCCGAGCTTTTTGACGAGCGAGATGATCTTGCTGTTGCCGACGGCTTCCGCCACCTGGATGTAGCCGGTGTTGGAGGAGTATGCCGTCGCCTGCTTAAGCGTGATGTTGCCATAGCTATGGTTGGCGTAGTTTTGGACCTCGGTCGTGGTGCCCTTGGCCTTGAGCGGCGAGTTGCAGTTGAGGGTGACGTTGGGGTTCATGCCGTTTTGGATGGCAGTTGCCAGTGTAAAGGCCTTGAAGGTGGAGCCGACGGGACGCTTGGCCGTGGCATGGTTTACGTGGTTCTCGTCGGCGTTGTAGTCGTAGCCGCCCACCATGCACTTGATGTAGCCGGTCTTGGGGTCGACGACGACCATGCCCATGTCCAGGCCGTCGAGTGAGAGCGTGTCGAGCTGCTCGCGGACGGCATTCTCTGCCACCTGCTGCATCGTGGGGTCGATGGTGGTCTTGACGGTCAGGCCGCCCTTAAAGAGCACGTCGGTCGAGAACTCCTGCTCCAGCAGCTGCTTAACATAGGCGACAAAGTAGGGCTGCGAGTATACGTCGACGCCGCTGCCCGAGATTTCGGTCACGTTGAGGGTGATGGGCTCGGCCTGTGCGGCATCGTGCTCCTCCTGCGTAATGTGGCCCAGACGCAACATGTTGTCGAGGACCTTGTTGCGACGGGACAGCGCCAGGTCGGGGTTGACCGTGGGGTCGTACTGCGAGGGCGAGTTGGGAAGGCCGATGAGCAGCGCGGCCTCGCTCAGGGTGAGGTCGGCGGCGCTCTTGGACAGATAGGTCTCGGCTGCGGCCTCGATGCCGTAGGCGCCGTGGCCGTAATAGATGGTGTTGAGGTACATCATGAGGATCTCGTCTTTGGAGTACATATCCTCCATCTTTACGGCGATGTAGGCCTCGCGTACCTTACGCTCGATGGTCGAGTCGAACTGCTCCTCCTGCAGGATGGTGTTGCGCACCAGCTGCTGGGTGATAGTCGAGGCGCCTTCGTGCCCGCCGCCGAGGGTTGCCACCGCAGCACGCGCGATACCCCACAGGTCGATACCGCCGTGCTCGTAGAAGCGCTCGTCCTCGACGTCAACGGTGCCCTGCAGCACGTAGGGGGAGACCTCGTCCTTGGTGATGGACTTGCGGTTTTGCGTGTAGAAGCTCGCGATCTTGTTGCCGTTGCAGTCGACGATCTCGGTGGGCTCGCTCACCAGATACGCATTGGCGTCGGTGTAGTCGGGCAGATCGGACAGCCAGCGGTTGACGTTGCCGACCATGCCGATGCCAAATGCCACGCCCGCGATAAGCAAAAAGCCCAAAAACGAGAGCAGGATTATGGGCAGGGCATGCGTCTTTGAACGGCTGCGTCCCTGTCGTTGGCGAGGACCCATATATTGACCTCCAGGTATGTCGTGCCCGACGGCGGATGTGCCGTCGGGGCAGGATGGACATAAGTTATTACACGATAAACCAAACGGGGTGCGCGAGGCCTCGTGTATGCTGGAAGGCGGCATTTTTCAGAGTGAATGCATACCTTGGTAAGGAGTTTGTCGATGGCGATTCGGACGATGGGGCCGAGCGGACAATACGAGACTGGATTGGATGCTGCCGGTGCGGCGCTGCCCGAGCTGCTGGCGCCGGCGGGCGGACTCGACCAGATGCTTGCGGCCATCGCCGCGGGCGCCGATGCCATCTATGCGGGGTTGGGCGGCTTTAACGCCCGCGTGAGCGCACATGGCTTTACGGATGACGAGTTTGCGCGCGGCTGCGCCGTGGCGCATGCCCATGGCGTGCGTGTGTACGTGACGCTCAACGTGTTCGTGTTTGACGATGAGTTGTCCGACGCGGTGGCGTTGGGAGCTCATGCACTGGAGCTGGGCGCCGATGCTCTGATTGTCGCCGATGCCGGGTTGGCCTGCGCGCTGCGCGCGGCGATTCCCGGGGTCGAGATTCACCTGTCCACGCAGGCGGGCGCTCATAGTGAGGGTGCCGTGCGGCTTGCCGCCGATGAGCTGGGGGTCGAGCGCGTGACGACGGCACGCGAGCTGACGGTCGACGAGATTGCGGCGTTATGTGCCACGGGCGTGCCCATCGAGGTATTCTGCCACGGTGCGATTTGTATCGGCTATTCGGGGGCGTGCGAGTTCTCGGCCCTGCGGCGTGGGCGCTCGGCGATGCGCGGCGACTGCACGCAGCCGTGCCGTCTGGCGTACGACCTGGTGGACGAGGCGGGGCAGAGCGTTGTCGCCGTCGAGGGAGATCGCCTGCTGTGCCCGCGCGACTATCTGGGTATTGCGCATCTGCCCGAGCTTATAGATGCCGGTGTGGCGTCGCTCAAGATCGAGGGACGCATGAAGAACCCCGATTACGTATTCAACGTGGTGCGGGTGTGGCGCCGGGCACTCGATATGCTGTGCGACGGCGCGTGGGACCCCGGTGCCGTGGAAGAGCTTGAGCGCGAGCTGGGAAGGTCGTTTAACCGTGGGTTTACCGATGCGTACCTGCGAGGGCGTTCGGGTGCCGAGCTGATGAGCTTTGAGCGCGCAATTAACCAGGGCGTGCGCGTGGGGCGCTTGGTCGCTGTGGGCCACGAAGAGGTGACCGTTGAGCTCGACGCCGCCGTGGCGGCGGGTGACACGCTCGAGATTCGGTTCTATCCGGGTGTCGACGCGCGTCCCGATGTGCCCAAGCGCTGGCCGCAGGTGCCCTGCCCGGTGGATGCCGCAGCGGGGAAGCGCGCCGTCGTGCATTGCAAGCGTAAGGTGGACGCGGGCTGCGAGGTATACCTGATTCGCAGCGCCGGCGTGTTGGATCAGACGGCGGCGGTGTTGGAGCGCATGCGGGCCGAGGCGGATGCGATTGCGCCCGTTGCGCGTGCCGTTGAGGTGCTGCCCTTTGAGGACGTTGCGGTGGATGGCGGTGCGTCGACGGAGTTGGTGGAGTGCGCGGTTCCCGCTCGCATGGTTTTTGCTTGGCAGCTGATGGATGCCGACCCGCGCGGAGAACTCGATTTGTCCGACGCTGTTGTGGTGCTTGACGAGGTGTGCCGCGCGAGTGACGCTGACTGGACCCGCTCACTGATGCAGCGTGCCGGGCGCGTCGTCTGCCGCAACCTGGGACAGGTGGTGATCGCTCGCGAGCTGGGCGTGACGTTTGACGTGGCGGCGCCGGTGTTCTGCGCGAATCGGGCCACGCTTACCTGGCTGCGCGGACTCGGTGCGGGGCGGGTGTACTTGCCGGCCGAGTTGCTCGGCAATGATGCGGAGCGTATTGCCGAACTGGCTGCTGAACCCGGCGTCTTGGGTCCGGTCGACGCCGACCGTCCCGAGCTTATGGTGTGCGAGCACTGCCTGCTGACCGCCGAGGGCGTCTGCGCCACCGATGCGACGGGACAGGTCCGTTGCCGCGACTGCTTGCGTCGTCGGCAGGCACGCTATCTGGTCGAGCGTGACGGTACACGTCTGCCAGTTGCCATTGACGCATGCGGCAGGACGAGGATTTTCCTGTCGTAGGTGCCGCGTCGCGTCAGTTTGTTATCATAAGAGAGTTTATGGACTTCCAGCACCGCCGTTTTCGGCGAGGGTGCTATAGCAAAAGGAGGATACCCAATGCTGTCTGTTGACGAGCAAATGCGTATCATCACCTCGGGCGCTGCCCAAATCGTTCCCGAGGCCGACCTTCGCAAGAAGCTTGAGAAGGGCGAGCCCCTCAACATCAAGCTCGGCGTCGACCCCACCAGCCCCGACCTGCACCTGGGCCACGCCGTGCCGCTGCGTAAGATGCGTCAGTTCCAGGACCTGGGCCACAATGTCACCCTCATCATCGGCAACGGTACCGCGTTGATTGGCGACCCTTCGGGCAAGAATTCCACCCGTCCGCAGCTTTCGCAGGAGCAGATCGAGGCCAATGCCGAGACCTACGTGAGCCAGGCCATGAAGATCCTGGATCCCGAGAAGACCACCATCGTGCACAACGGCGACTGGATCCTGTCGATGGATCTGGCCGGCCTGCTGCAGGTGTGCTCCAAGTTCACCGTCGCCCGCATCCTCGAGCGCGATGACTTTACCAAGCGCTACCAGTCCCAGACGCCGATCGCCCTGCATGAGTTCCTGTATCCCGTGATGCAGGCTTTCGACTCTGTGCAGATCAAGGCCGACGTGGAGATGGGCGGCACCGACCAGCTCTTCAACCTGCTCGCTGGTCGCGAGCTCATGGAGAAGATGGGTATGGAGCCGCAGATCGCGCTTACCATGCCGCTGCTCGAGGGCACCGATGGCGTGCGCAAGATGTCCAAGTCCTACGGCAACTACATCGGCCTGACCGATGCTCCCAAGGATATGTTCGGCAAGACCATGTCCATTCCCGACGAGATGATCGGCAAGTACTATCGTCTGGCCAGCTCGCTCACCCCGGCCGAGGTCGACAAGATCGACGCTGCTCTGGCCGATGGTTCCGCCGATCCCTATGAGCTCAAGCGCGCTCTGGGCCGCGACCTGTGCGACACCTACCACGGCGCCGGTGCCGGCGACGAGGCTCAGGCCGAGTTCGACCGCGTGTTCAAGGAGGGCCAGCTCGCCGACTTCCCCGAGAAGCACGTTGAGCTGACTGTTAACGACGAGGGCCAGATCTACCTCGCCGGCCTGCTCAAGGACCTGGGTCTTTCGGCGAGCGCCGGCCAGGCTCGTCGCGATATCGACGGCGGCGGCGTCAAGATCAACGGCAAGGCCGTGGCTCCCAAGAGCTATAACATCGATCCCAGCGCCCTCAAACTGGGCGACACCCTCTCCGTAGGCAAGCGCAAGGGCTTCAAGTTGGTCTAACGAGCGAGTTGACCTCACAAGTGCAATAAGGCCGCAGCCGGGAATCCCGACTCCGGCCTTTTTTGGCACTTGGGGACGTTCCTTTTGTGCTGGCACTTTGGGACACTCCTTGTCATTGGTGCAAAGTAACCTGCCCCCATTGCGCCAAGCGGCGTGTGCCGTTAAGCGGAGAGGCGTATTGTTGACCCATCGTTTGGGCATACAATGGCTATTGGTTTGCTGCGGTGAAGGCCTGTCCGCTCCGCAGCTTTTTTCTACGGTTAAAGGAGTATGTATGTCCGTTGAGGTCATGAGGTCTGTGATCGATGCTGCCGAGGGGCGCGTGCCCGTCGACACGCTGTTTACCAATGCGCAGATCGTCGACGTGTATGGCCAGCGTGTGGCGCCCGGTAGCGTTGCCGTCAAGGACGGTGTGATCGTCGGCGTGCTCTACGATGGTCGCGACGATGCCGCTGGCGCCTACGAGTCAACTGAGGTCATCGACTGCCAAGGGCGCTATCTCGCTCCCGGTTTTATTGACGGGCATCTGCATATCGAGTCTTCGAACATCCGTCCCGCCGAGTACGCTCGCATGGCCGCGACGCGCGGTACCACCACCGCCATTGCCGACAGCCACGAGATTGCCAATGTTGCCGGTCTTGACGGCTTGCGCTTTATGATTGAGGACGGCCGCCGCGCACCCATCTCCATCAAGTACATGATGCCTTCGTGCGTGCCCGCGCTGCCCGACGAGCAAGCCGGTGCCGTTATTTCGGCTGCCGATATGCAGGCGTTTTTTGCCGAGCATCCGGGCGATGTCTTTGGTCTGGGCGAAATGATGAACCTGCCGGGTGTCTTTATGGCCGACCCCGAGACCTGTGCTCGCATCGATGCTGCCAACCAGACGCCGTCCAAGCAAGTCGACGGCCATGCGCCGCTCGTTGCCGGTAAGGACCTCAACGCCTATGCCGCAGCAGGTATTATCGCCGACCACGAGTCGACGATTCCCGAGGAGGCGCTCGACAAGCTGTCTCGCGGCGTGTACGTGATGCTGCGCGAAGGCACGTGCAGCCATGACCTGGCCAACCTGTCGCCGATGCTGCTAGAGAATCCCGCCCGTGCCCGCCGCTGCTGCTTTGCGACCGACGACCGCGCCCCCTCCGATGCGCTTTCGACCGGTATGATTGACAATGCCTGCCGCGTGGCTATCGAGGCCGGTATTGACCCCGTGGTTGCCATCTCTATGGCGTCCCTGTCCACGGCCGAGGCGTTTGGCCTGGACCACGGTTGCCGCGACCCGCACGAACTGCGTGGCGCCATCGCCCCGGGCAAGCGTGCCGACCTGCTGGTACTCAATGACCTAACGTTTGCCACGGCTCCGCATCGCGTATATGCCGCCGGTGCTTTGGTGGCGCAGGACGGCACCTTTGTGGGCGAGGTCGCACCCGAGACGGCCGAGGTTGCGGCCCTTGCCGATGAGCTGCGTGCTTCCGTTAAACTTCCGAAGCTATCGCTCGACGTGTTCGACTATGCCTTTAAGCCGGGCGAGGCGGTTATCGATGTCGTCCCGGGTATGGCTATCACGGGTATGGCCCGCCCCGAGAGCGCCGAGGACTTGCGCCGCATTATGCTGATCGAGCGCCATGGCCGCGGCGTGTCGCTGCAGGCCGAGGGCGCCGATGGCGACGGCCCCGCTGGCCTGGGCCTGGTCGGCAAGCATATCGGTCGCGGCTGGGTGCGCGGTTTCACCATCACCGGCGGTGCCATTGCCTCCACGATCGGCCACGACTCGCACAACGTGTGCGTGGTGGGCGACAATGCGGCGGATATGATGACTGCCGTTGAGGCCGTGGGCCAGGGCGGCCACGTGCTGGTGCGCAACGGCGAGGTCGTGGCGCGCATTCCGCTGGCGCTCGGTGGCCTTATGAGCGAGGGCACGGCCGAGGACGTTGCCGCGCAGCACGACGACTTTATGGTCAAGGCGCGCGCCATGGGTATTGAGCCGCCGCTCGACCCCATCATGGGCATCATCTTCCTGCCCCTGCCGGTCATCCCGACGCTCCGCATCCGCCCCGAGGGCATGTTCGACGTCACAACCTTCACCTACGCCGACTAGCCATCGGGGTGGCGTGTCACCTGACGCCGCGACCGTAGGACCTCTGGCATGTGCGAGCTATTTGCCAGGTCCTTGTAACGTTTACGCCCGCGGAGTCTTATCTGAGCTCCCTTTGGGTACGTTGGAATCGGATATACGTCCGATTCCAACAAGTCCGAAGGGAGCTTTTCTATGTTTAAACTGATTGCATCCGATATGGACGGCACGTTGCTTGACGAAAACGGCCAGGTGCCTCCCGAGACCTACGAACTGATTCTGGCGCTACACGAGCATGGCGTGCATTTCGCCGCATCGTCAGGTCGTCGCTACGATCGCCTGTGCGAGTTCTTTGCGCCCGTTCGCGACAAGATGGACTTTGTCGCCGCCAACGGCGCCCAGGTCTTCGCCGACGGCAAAATGGTAGACCGTGAGGTGTATTCACACCTGGCGATTCGAAGGCTCGCCCAGGCTGTCGCGACGTTTCCCAATCTGCATCTTGCGCTTTTTGACCGAACCAAGTCCTTCCTGCTCGATGACGAGTGCAAGTTCGTGCGTGAGGTCGATAAGGACCTTCCCAATGCCGAGCGCATTTGGGAGCTGCCCGATCCCAGCGTAAATATCATCAAAGCGAGTATCTTTTGCGACGACGGTGCCGTTATGGACAGTGCGTACGTGCTGCAGCGCGAACTCGGTCAGCTCTTTACTTTTGCGCCTTCGGGTAACGCGTGGATCGATGCTATGCAGCCCGGCGTGTCGAAGGCTTCGGGTATCGCACAGCTCGCGGAGCATTATGGCATTGGGCGCGATGAGGTTATGGCGTTTGGCGACTCGATGAACGACTACGAGATCATTCGCTTTGTCGGCACGGGCTGCGCGATGGAAAACGCACGCCCCGCGCTCAAGGCCGTTGCCGATCGCGTGGTGGGGCGCAACCGCGACCACGCCGTCCAGCAGGAGCTCCGCCACGTTTTGGAGAGCCTCGCCTGATCCGGCAGTTGGGGACGTTCCTTTTCCGCCGGCAGTGGGGGACAGTCCTTGCAACTTTTTCGCGAAGAGTGTCCCCAACGACTAGTCGTTTAAGAACGTCCCCAATGACTAGCCGATGACTAGGCGAGGGCGGCCATGATGGTGCGGGCGACGCCGTCGTGGTCGTTGTCGTATTCGGTGATGGCGTCGGCGGCGTCCCGGTCCTCGGGCTCGGCGTTGATCATGGCCATGCCATGGCCCGCTGCCTGCAGCATGGGGATGTCGTTGATGTTGTCGCCGAAGGCCCAGGCGTCGGCGAGACGCTCGCCCAGATGCTCGCATAGCCACGTGAGGGCCGTTCCCTTGGTGGCGCCCTCGCCCATGACCTCGATATTCATGGCGTACGAACGCGTGACCTCAATGCCTCCGAGCGTGTCGAGCTCCGCCGCGATGGCGTCGCGATCGGCTGGGTCGTGCCAGTACATGGCGATGCGTTCGAGCGTCTCGACCTCGTCGATCTTGTTGTCGATATCCATGTCGATCGGTGTTCGTGTGCGCTTGAGCGAAGCCGCGATGTGGGGGTCGCCGCCGCAGAATTCGTCCAGGCGCGTGTAGAGCGAGCGGGGGAGGAAGCACTGCCCGTCCGCGAAGATATCGAAGGTGACGTCATGGCCGGCGGCAATGCTATGGACGCGGTGGGCGATGGCGCGGTCGAGCGGTCGGCTCAAAATGCACGTAGCACGTGAAGTATCGGTGGGCGTACCGTCGTCGAGCTGCCAGACGCTGGCACCGTTGGCGCAGACCGCGTAGTGTACGGCGGGGTGAGCGAGGATGGGCTCAAAGATGCCCGACAGCGGGCGCCCCGTGCAGGGCACAAACTCAATACCGCGGCGCGCAAGCTCGTCGAGCATCGCCCAGGTGGCGTCGCTCATCTGCTTATCGCTCGTCAGCAGCGTTCCATCCATATCGGAAAACACAATCATTCGTTGCGATCCTTTCTACTGGCATAAAAAGCGTGGCCGAGGGCGGTGATGCCCTGGCCACGCTCGGGTTCTATGACGGTCCGCGTCCTAGCGGTCGGCGAGCGGCTTATACTCCAGCGGCTCGATCACCGGACGATAGGCCGGGCGGATGATGCGATGCGCGCAGAAGAGCTCTTCCATGCGGTGCGCCGACCAGCCGGCCATGCGGGCGACGGCGAACAGCGGCGTAAAGAGCGTCTCGGGCACGCCGAGCATCTTGTAGATAAAGCCCGTGTACAGGTCGATGTTGGCGCAGATGGGCTTGGTCATGCCGTGATCGCGCATCACCTGCGGGGCCAGGCGCTCGATGCGCTCGATGAGCGCGAACTCCTCGCCCAAGTCCTTCTTGGCGGCAAGCGTGCGCGCGTAACGGCGGCACACCTCGGCGCGCGGGTCGCTCAGCGTGTAGACGGCGTGGCCCATACCGTAGATGAGGCCCGTGCCGTCGAAGGCCTGCTTGTCGAGGATCTTGCCCAGGTAGGCTGCGACCTCGTCCTCGTCCTCCCAATTGGAGACATGCGCACGGATGTCCTCGTGCATAGACACGACCTTGGCATTGGCGCCGCCGTGGCGCGGGCCCTTGAGCGAGCCGATAGCCGCGGCGTAGGCGGAATACGGGTCGGTGGCCGAGGAGGACAGCACGCGGCAGGCGAAGGTGGAGTTGTTGCCGCCGCCGTGCTCGGCATGCAGCATGAGCATAACGTCGAGCAGCATCGCCTCATCGCGGGTGAACGCCATGCCGCCGCGCAGGACCTGTAGGATGGTCTCGGCGGTGGAGAGACCGGGCGTGGGGTGCGGCACGTGAACCTCGGAGCCGCGGCGCTTGGCGACCGAGGCCATATGCGCGAAGGCGGCGATGCGGGGGAGACGGGCGAGCATGGAGATGGCGACGTCGATTTCGTGCTCGGGTGTAATGGCGTCGGGCTCGGCGTCGAAGGCGTAGAGCAGCAGTACGGCGCGCTGAAGCACATTCATGATGCTCGACGACACCGTGGTCATGGGGAACTCGCGGACGTATTCGTCGCTCAGATGCCTAAAAGCACCCAGGCGTTCGCAAAAACCGTCGAGTTCCTCTTTGGTGGGAAGCGAGCCCGTGATGAGCAGGTAGGCGACCTCTTCGTAGCCATAGCGATCCTCGGCCTGGGCGTTGTTGACCAGGTCTTCGATGCTGTAGCCACGAAGCGTGAGTTTGCCCTGATCGGGCACGACCTTTCCGTCGACCTTGTTGTAGCCGTGCACGTCCGAGATGCGGGTAAGGCCCGCAACCACGCCCGAGCCGTCGGCATTACGCAGGCCGCGCTTGACGTTATGCTCGACGAACAGACCCTCGTCATACGGATTAGTCGGCATGCCGTGGTAGAGGTTTTCGCTTTCGGGCGAAATCTGGCGGCTCGCCTCATAATCCAAGACCAGGCGGCTCAGATGGTCATCGAAGCGGTAGTAGATTTTCTTGGCGTCGTAAGCCATGCGCGCTCCTCTCGGGGCCGTGTGGGGGCGGCGTGCTTGGGTGCAGATGCGCCGGCCTGTTCCCGCACGGCCTGTTCGCTACAGGCGGTACATAAAGTTAAAGACGTCCTCGCGCTGGATGGACACGTTGACGCCCGAAAGCTCGCCGGCCTCGGCCAGGGCCTTCTGCAGCTCGGCGAAGTCGAGCTTGGACTCGGCGGTGTCGGCCAGCATGGTCATGGTGAAGATGTCCTCGATAATGGACTGCGTGATGTCGCGGATGTCGACGTTGGCCTCGCCCAGAACGCGGGTGACGCCGGCGACGATGCCGGGGCGGTTCTTGCCAAGGACGGTGATGACGATACGGGAGGACGAGATCTCGGCCATGGGAAACCCTTTCGCGTGGTTGCGGCGCGCGCGGGGCGCTCCGCTACGGTACAGTGTTCATCATTGTACCTGTCTGGCGCCAAAAGGGGTGTGCTTACTGCGGCGTTACACGTCTGCAACATGGGAGAAGGGGCAACAGGGTGCGTGTCCGCTGCGGTTGGTCGCGCCGCGTTGCACAAAGACCGTGGACCTTTTGTGGGACGCGCGGCGCCGTGGTACCATAGCCAAGTTTGTTGTCTTGGTCGGAAACCAAGACGCCTTATGCGCTGATCGGTAACCAGCGCCTGACCAATAAGGAGTCCTACCATGAAGCAGGGTATCCATCCCCAGTATGTCGAGTGCACGGTGACGTGCTCCTGCGGCAACACCTTCAAGACGCATGCTACCGTGTCCGAGATGAAGGTCGAGCTTTGCAACGAGTGCCACCCGTTCTACACCGGTCAGCAGAAGTTCGTCGACACCGGTGGACGCGTCCAGCGCTTCGCCGACAAGTTCGGTGGCGCCGCTGCCGCCCAGCTCAAGAAGGCTGAGGAGGCCAAGGCTGCCAAGGCCGCCAAGGCTGCTGAGGCCGAGGCTGCTCGCAAGGCCGCCGCTGAGGCTAAGGCTGCCGAGAAGGCTAAGCGTGCCGCTAAGTTCGCCGAGGAGGCTGCCAAGCAGGCCGCCGAGGCTCCCGCAGAGGCTCCCGTCGAGGAGGCCGCTGCCGAGGCCGAGACCACCGAGGCTGCTGAGTAAATAGCTCGCCGCGGAATCACTCGCATTCATGGCATAAGGGCCGTGCATCCGTTTGGGTGCGCGGTCCTTTTCTTTTTCGGTCCTTTTCTTTTTATTGGTGCAAACCAACCTGCCCCCATTGCACCAAATGGCAGAGAGGCGGCGTTTGCCCAGATAAAACCTGCCAAAATTAACCTGTCCCATTGTGGCAGGTTGGTCGTAGTTATTACGTGGCGGTCGAGGTCGACCGTATAGGCCGCGCCTTGTTTGGCTAAAGTACAATCATCTGTGTTTAACTCGCCCGCAACTGCACGACGTGGGCGATGGCCAAAAAGGAAAACCACATGGGATTCATGTCAAAGCTGCTGTCCTTTGGATCCGATAAGGACCTTAAGCGCTACTACAAGATCGTCGACCAGATCAACGGTCTTGAGCCCCAGTTTGAGAAGATGACCGAGGAGGAGCTCCGCGGCCAGACCGATAAGTTCCGCGAGCGTTACGCCAACGGCGAGTCGCTCGATGACATGCTCCCCGAGGCCTTTGCCACCGTGCGCGAAGCTTCCAAGCGCACCATGGGTATGCGCCACTTTGACGTGCAGCTCATTGGCGCCATGGCACTGCACGAGGGCCACATCGCCGAGATGAAGACCGGCGAAGGTAAGACCCTCGTCTCCACGTTGGCCGGCTATCTCAACGCTATCGCCGGCAAGGGCGTGCACGTCGTTACCGTCAACGATTACCTGGCCAAGCGCGACTCCGAGTGGATGGGCCGCATCTACAAGTACCTGGGTATGACCGTCGGTCTGCTCCAGAACAACATGCCGCTCGAGCTCAAGCGTCCGGCCTACCAGGCAGACGTCACCTACGGCACCAACTCCGAGTTCGGCTTTGATTACCTGCGCGACAACATGGTCACCCGTCCCGAGCAGCGCGTGCAGCGCGGTCACAACTACGCCATCGTCGACGAGGTTGACTCCATCCTGATCGACGAGGCCAGAACGCCGCTCATCATCTCGGGCGCCGGCACCAAGTCCGCCAGCACCTACAAGGACTTCGCGCGCGCCGTGCGCGGCCTTGAGCGCGGCGAGGACGTCTCGCACGACATGCTCACCGCCACCGAGGACGTTGAGCCCACGGGCGACTTCGTCATGGACGAGGCCAAGCACACCATCGCCGCCACCGAGCGCGGCCTTAAGAAAATTGAGCGCCGCCTGGGTATCGATGACATCTATGCCGATCTCTCCGGCCAGCTGGTCAACCACCTGCAGCAAGCGCTGAAGGCCCAGTACATGTTCCACCGCGATAAGCAGTACGTGGTCACCAACGGCGAGGTCAAGATCGTCGACGAGTTCACCGGCCGCATCATGGAGGGCCGCCGCTATTCTGAGGGCCTGCACCAGGCCATCGAGGCCAAAGAGGGCGTGCTCGTACGCGAGGAGAACCAGACCCTGGCCACCATCACCCTGCAGAACTACTTCCGTCTGTATGACAAGCTCTCCGGCATGACCGGCACGGCACTTACCGAGGATGCCGAGTTCCGCGAGATCTACAAGCTGCCCGTCGAAGTCATCCCCTCCAACAAGCCCGTGCAGCGCGTTGACCACGAGGACCTGGTGTACCGCACCATTCAGGCCAAGTACAACGCCGTCGCCGACGATGTCGAGCGACGTCACGCCAAGGGCCAGCCGGTCCTGGTGGGCACCGTCTCCATCGAGAGTTCCGAGAAGCTGTCCGCCGCCCTTACCAAGCGCGGCATCGCACACGAGGTCCTCAACGCCAAGCACCATGAACGCGAGGCCCACATCGTGGCCCAGGCCGGACGCTACGGCGCCGTGACCATCGCTACTAACATGGCTGGTCGTGGTACCGACATCCTGCTGGGCGGCAACCCCGACGAGCTGGTGCGCGAGCGCCTGGAGTACGAGGGTCTGACCATGGAGGATGTGACGCCCGAGCAGCTCGAGCAGTTTAACGCCGAGGCCAAGGAGACTTGCAAGGCCGAGCGCGAGCGCGTGCTTGCCGCCGGCGGCCTGACCGTCATCGGCACCGAGCGCCATGAGTCCCGCCGTATCGACAACCAGCTGCGCGGCCGTTCCGGCCGTCAGGGCGATCCAGGCGAGACCCAGTTCTACCTGTCGCTCGAGGACGACCTCATGCGCCTGTTCGGCGGCGACAAGATGGACCGCGTCTCCAAGATGATGGTCACGGCCGACATGGGCGACGACATGCCCATCCAGCACAAGATCATCTCCAAGGCCGTCGAGAGCGCCCAGCACAAGGTCGAGAGCATCAACTTCTCCATGCGTAAGAGCGTCCTTGAGTACGACGACGTCATGAACAAGCAGCGCCAGGTCATCTACGCCGAGCGCAATAAGATTCTGGACGGCAAGGACCTGACCGACCACATCACCGAGGTCATGCACGACACCGTGTACCGCTGCGTGCAGGAGTTCTGCACCAAGGACAGCCACGAGGGCGAGCGCGATCTTGAGGGTTTGCGTAAGTGGGTTGTGGAGCTCACCGGCCACATCGATACGCCGAAGTTCCCCGACGAGGATTATGAGGCCCTGGCTGCCGATGTCCTGGCTTACGTAGAGAAGTGCTACAACATGAAGGCCGAGCGCTTGGGCGAGGACCTGATGCGCGAGCTCAACACCCAGGTCATGCTGCGCGTCATCGATACCCGCTGGATGAACTACCTGCAGGAGATGGACTACCTCAAGACCGGCATCGGCCTGCGCGGCTTTGGCCAGCGCGACCCGCTGGTCGAGTACAAGACCGAGGCCTACGGCGCGTTCCAGATACTCGTCGATACCATGTATGAGGATTACCTGCGCACGGTTCTGCGCATCGAGATCAAGGCTGCCCCGCGTGCCGTGGAGCACAAGGAGGAGCCCGCGCTCGAGGGCGCGCGCTTCTCCGGTCCTGCCGAGGTCGATGGTGACAACGGCGACTCGGTGCTGCGCAAGCAGGCGCAGGTGCAGGCCCGCACGGCTGTCCAAGGCGGACCGGCTGCCGTCAACAACGGTGGCAAGGTGACCACCTATCGCAAGTCCGAGAGCGACGATCCGTACGTCAACGTGGGCCGCAACGACCTGTGCCCTTGCGGTAGCGGTAAGAAGTTTAAGTACTGCCACGGCAGGAATCGTTAATGGCCGAGACTCTAGAGGTAACTCCCGCCGAGCTGGACGCGTTCGCGGACCGGCTCGGCGAGGTCGAGTCGTATCTCCATTTGGACGAAAAGCGCACGCGCGTGACCGAGCTCGAGGCCAAAAGTGTTGCCCCTGGCTTTTGGGATGACGCCGACGCCGCCCGTGCCACCATGGAGGAGATCGCGCGTACCAAGGAAGATATCGCTGCCGTGGATACCGCGCGCGGCGAGCTTTCCGATGCCCGCGCCGCGCTGGAGCTTGCCGAGGAGATGGGGGATGACCCCGATGCCGTCGCCCTTCGCGAGGAGGCTACAGCCACGGCTGAGCGCCTGGCCCGTGCCATCGATGAGCTTGAGCTTTCGAGCTGGTTTACCGGTGAGTTCGATCACGGCGATGCCATCGTGACCATCAAGCCCGGACAGGGTGGTCTGGAGGCCCAGGACTGGACCTTCATGCTCTTTAAGATGTACATGAAGTACTGCCAGCGTCGCGGCTGGAAGGTCACCATCAACGACTGTCCCGCAGCCGAGGTCATTGGCATCGACCGCGCGACCTTTACCGTCGAGGGCAAGGACGCATTTGGCATGCTGCGCGCCGAGGCCGGCGTCCACCGCTTGGTTCGCATTAGCCCCACCGACGACAAGAAGCGCCGCCAGACCACGTTTGCCGGCGTCGAGGTCATCCCCGTGCTACCCGATGATATCGACATCGAGATCAGCCCCGATGACATCCGCGTGGACGTGTACCACGCGAGCGGCCCGGGCGGCCAGGGCGTCAACACCACCGACTCCGCCGTGCGCGTGACGCATTTCCCCAGCGGCATTGTGGTCACCTGTCAAAACGAGCGCAGCCAGATTCAGAACAAGGCCGCGTGCATGCAGATCCTCAAGGCCCGCCTGTACGAGATTGAGCTCGAGAAGCGCGCCGAGGCACTCGATGAGATCCGCGGACCCAAGACCACGATTGGTTTTGGCAACCAGATTCGCAGCTACGTGCTCTACCCGTACCAGATGGTCAAGGACCTACGCACGGGCGTGGAGACCAGCAATGTCGAGGCCGTCCTTGACGATGGCGACCTGGACCCGTTTGTTATTGGCTACCATCGCTGGGCCACCGGCAACGCCGACGCGGAGACCCCGTCTGCATAAACCGCCCGGTTTATGTGGAAATGGATTAAAACCCTCCCAGCAGGGTGGTTTTGTATCCAGAGCAAACCCTGCGCAGGGGTGGTTTTTGTCCGGCGAATCGTTAGAATCGAATACAGCAAGAAGTTCGAAGCGCATCCGTTTGGGTGCGCTTTTTTGAGGGAGGCAGCATGGCATATCGTCTGGACATCAAGCGCATTCTTTCGATGAACTTCTTTCACGACCTGCCCCAGATTATGTTGGGGTGCGCTCTGGCCGCTATTGCGACCGACCTGTTTTTGATTCCCAACGGCCTTGCTGCCGGTGGCGTTACGGGCCTTGCCACCATTATCCAGGCGGTCGGCGCATCGCGTGGCCTATCGCTTCCCGTTGGTATTCAGACGATCGTGATGAACGCCTTGCTGTTGCTGGTCGTTATGCGCGAAGGTGGCATGTTCTACGTGGTGCAGACCGCGACGGGCTTTGTGCTGCTGGGCTTCTTTACCGATCTGTTCGCCCCGTTTGTAGCACCTCTGGCGGATGCGGACCTGATGCTCCCTGCCATGTGGGGCGGCATTATTACGGGCATCGGTTACGGCATGGTGTTGCGCGCCGGCGCCAACACCGGCGGCTCGGACACGATTGGTCAAATCATCTCGCGTAACACCTCGCTGCCGGTGGGCTCGACCGTCATGGCGATCGATGTTGCCGTATGCGCGCTATCGGCTCCGGTCTTTTCAATCGAAAACGCACTGTATGCAGGCCTTTCGATGGTCATTAGCGGCTACGTGATCGATGCCGTGGTCGATGGTGGCAACAAACGCCGTATGGTACTCATCATCTCGGACAAGTTCCCTGATATCGCTGCCGATATCATGTATGGTCTGGGTCGTGGTTGTACCAAGTTTAAGGCGACTGGCATGTATTCGGGTGCCGAGAAGCCGGTGATCATGGTCATCGTGAGCCGTCGAGAGCTCAATACCCTCAAGACGATTGTGCGCGAGCGCGATCCTCACGCCATTGTGACGGTCGCTGACGTTACGGAAGCCTTCGGCGAGGGATTCAAGGACATTAGCGCGTAGGGGCGACCGTGTTCCATCCAAAAGACGTTCACATTGATAAACCGTTTCATCAGCGGTTCTGCCTGCTAAATTGTTCAAATAATGATAAAAACTCTGGTAAAGCCATCAGTTTCCAGCATAATGAATGACGTACGTGCATTGCGGCTGTGTTGGGATTACCTTCGGTGCCGTGCGCATTTTGTCTAATGAGGATGAAAGGAAGGCACAATGAGCGACGAAGAGCTCAAAAAGGTTGCCAACGAGGTAAGGAAGGGCATCGTCACCGGCGTGCACGCTGCCAAGTCCGGCCATCCGGGCGGTTCGCTCGGCGCTGCCGACATCATGACCTATCTGTACTTTGAGGAAATGAACGTCGACCCGGCCGACCCCCGCAAGGCCGACCGCGACCGCTTCGTGCTTTCCAAGGGTCACTGCGCGCCTGGTCTGTACGCCGTGCTCGCCGAGCGCGGATTCTTCCCCAAGGAGGATCTCGAGACGCTGCGCCACATCGGCAGCCACCTGCAGGGCCATCCCAACATGAACGACACCCCGGGCGTCGACATGTCCACCGGCTCGCTCGGCCAGGGCATCTCCGCCGCCGTGGGCATGGCCGTTGCCGCCAAGCACTGGGGCGACGACTATCGCACCTACGCCCTGCTGGGCGACGGCGAGAGCGAGGAGGGCCAGGTCTGGGAGGCCGCCATGTTTGCCGGCAACCAGCAGCTCGACAACCTCTGCGTGATCGTCGACCATAACGGCCTGCAGATCGACGGCCCCGTCGAGGAGGTCAACGACCCTATGCCGCTCGCCGACAAGTTCCGCGCCTTCAAGTTCCATGTGGTGGAGCTCGCCGACGGCAACGACTTCGACCAGATCCGCGCCGCCTTTGCCGAGGCCCGCGCCACCAAGGGTCAGCCGACCGCCATTATCGCCGAGACCACGAAGGGCAAGGGCGTCTCCTTTATGGAGAACCAGGTGGGTTGGCACGGTAAGGCGCCCAACGATGAACAGTTTGAGCAGGCCATGGCCGAGCTTGCGGCAGCAGGAGAGGAGCTCTAATGGCAGAGGTCAAAAAAGTCGCCACGCGCGTAAGCTACGGCGAGGCGCTCGTCGAGCTGGGCAATGAGCACGATGACTTTGCAGTGCTCGATGCCGACCTGGCTGCCGCTACGCAGACGGGTAAGTTTAAGGCCGCCTGCCCCGACCGTTTCTTCGATGTGGGCATCGCCGAGAGCAACCTGATGGGTGTCGCCGCCGGTATCGCGACCACCGGCCGCGTCGCCTTCGCGAGCACCTTTGCCATGTTTGCCGCCGGCCGCGCCTTTGAGCAGGTCCGCAACTCCATCGGCTACCCGCATCTCAACGTTAAGATCGGTGCCACGCACGCCGGTATTTCGGTGGGCGAGGACGGCGCCACGCACCAGTGCTGCGAGGATATCGCCCTCATGCGCGTCATCCCCGGCATGACTGTGATCGTTCCTGCCGACGATGTGGAGGCCCGCGCCGTGACGCGCGCCGCCTACGAGTGCGACGGTCCGGTGTACATGCGCTTCGCTCGTTTGGCCTCGCCGGTTATCAACGACCCCGAGACCTACAAGTTCGAGTTGGGCAAGGGCATTGTCATGCGCGAGGGCGCCGATGTGACCATCATCGCCTGCGGCCTGATGGTCGGCGAGGCTCTCGAGGCCGCCGAGCAGCTCGCTGCCGAGGGCATCGATGCCGAGGTCATCAACATGCACACCATCAAGCCCATCGATGCCGACCTGATCGTCAAGAGCGCCACCAAGACCGGCCACGTCGTGACCGTCGAGGAGCATTCTGTAATCGGTGGCCTGGGCAGCGCCGTTGCCGACGTCCTGTGCGAGCAGTGCCCGACGCCGCTCAAGAAGATCGGCGTCAACGACACCTTCGGTGAGTCCGGCCCGGGTGCCGAGCTCCTGCACAAGTACGGCCTGGACGCGGCCAACATCGTGGCGACCACCAAGGAGTTCTTGGCCTAGGACAAGACGAGGCAAAGTATCGCCTCAGCAACCGTATGCAATCCAAAACAGGGGCGTCCTCAAAGAGGACGCCCCTGTTTTTGTCGGCAACAAACAAATTAGGCCCGCACCAAGCAAGGGCTTTCTCCGGGAAACGGGCCCAGACCAGCAAAGTGCAATTCAGCCCCCAAGCACGGCGCTGCTGCACCCAAGTAAAACGCAGCGACCCCTTAGTTATCGCAGGCCGGACACAGGGTTACTTTCCAAATCTTTCCGCAGGACGGAGGAGCCCCCGCCGCACGTAGTGCGCAGCGGGGGCTCCGACATGTCCGAGGACGATTTGGAAAGTAACCCTGTGTCCGGCCGGAGGGACCCAAACACGGCCATGCTTCTTATGTGCAGCAAAGCTAATGCTGCTAAAATACTAAGCGCTCATGTAGTTTAAACGCACGACGATAAGGAGCACCAGTGGGTAACCACTTCCGTACCTCCGGTGCGGGCGATGATGCCCCCAAGACGCAGGCAGGCGTCCAGGGCAGTCGTTTCGCCACTCCGGATTCAGAGGGCCAGCCTGTTGCTCAGGCCCCCGCTCAGCCGGCAGATCAGGCACAGCCGGCATCCGATCCCTTTGCCTACAATCCAACCAGCGATGTCGCGCTTTCCGGCACGGCGGGTTTTGAGCCCGTTCAGGCCGTGACCGCTCGCGTGGAGCAGCCTCAGGCTGGTGCCGCCACGCCGCAGCCTACCATGGCCGGCATTCCCGACCCCTTGGCCCCTGCGACGCCGGCTCCTCAGCCTGCGCAGTCCGGTCTCTTTGCCGCTATTCCCGACCCCACGCAGCCTGCTGCCCCGGTGGTCGAGAGCGATCAGGCCGCCGAGGTCGCAAGCCTCGATAACGCGCTCAACAACCCCGATTTTACGTCGGTGTTTGCGCCCATCGATCCGCAGGCCAGCCGCAAGAAGATGGCCAAGCAGGCCGGTGTCGAGCCCGTCATCCTTATGGAGCATGTCACCAAGATCTATCCGGCACAGCCCAACAAGCCTGCACTCGACGACATCAACATTGAGATCTATCCGGGCGAGTTCGTCTTCCTGGTCGGTCACTCCGGCTCGGGTAAGACCACGCTGCTGTCGACGCTCAACCGCGACGTCAAGCCGACGAGCGGCCGCATCCTGGTTGCCGGTCAGGACCTCATGAAGATCAAGAACCGCAAGGTTCCGTTCCTGCGCCGCCAGATTGGCGCCGTGTTCCAGGACTTTAAGCTTCTGCCGCAAAAGACCGCCTACGAAAACGTGGCGTTTGCCCTGCAGTGCATCGGCAAGCCCAAGGGCGTCATTCGCAGCCAGGTGCCCGAGGTGCTGCGTCTGGTCGGCCTGGCCGATCAGATGGACTCGCTGCCCGACCAGCTTTCCGGTGGCGAGCAGCAGCGCGTTGCCGTCGCCCGCGCTATGGTCAACCGTCCGCCGCTGCTGATCTGCGACGAGCCGACGGGCAACCTCGACCCGGCGATCTCGCTGGGCATCATGAAGCTGCTCGAGCGTATTAACCGCACTGGCACCACCGTGATCGTCGCCACGCACGACCGCGAGATGGTCGATAGCATGCACCGTCGCGTGATCGCCCTCGAGGGCGGCCACGTTATCCGCGACCAGGAGAGGGGAGGTTACGGCAACTATGGCACCAACTAACGTAGGCTACTCCTTCAAAGAGGCAATCAGCCACTTCTTCCGTAACTGGACTACCTCGCTCGGCGCCGTCATCACGATCTTCCTTTCGCTGTTTATCATCGGCCTGTTCATCATGGGCTCTGCGATGCTGAACTCCGTGATCGGCACCGTCGAGGATCAGGTTGTCATCAACGCGTTCATTAGTGATGACGCCGATCAGGCTGATGTTCAGGCTTTTGAGGCCGAGCTTAAGACGTGGAATAACGTCAAGTCCGTGACCTATAAGGACAAGGACGACGCGCTGGCCGAGTATACGAGCAAGATGTCGGGCAACGCCGACGCCACCATGAGCGCGCTCGATGGCCAGAACCCGCTGCCGGCTTCCTTCGCTATTGAGATGGACGATCCGTCCAAGGTCGAGAGCACGGCAAAGAAGCTCAAGAAGGATGCCGATTTCCAGAAGATCGCGGATGACGGCGACGTCAACGCGAGCGTGCTGTACGGCCAGGAGGAAGTGAGCCGCCTGTTCCAGGTGACCAACTACATCCGCATCGCCGCCGTGGTGCTCGTTGGTCTTCTGACCTTTATCGCATTCATCTTCATCAACAACACGATTCGCCTGTCCATCACGGCGCGTCGTCGTGAGATTGCGATTATGCGTCTGGTCGGCGCCAGCAACGGCTTCATTCGCGGCCCGTTTATCACCGAGGGCGTGCTGCAGGCCATTTTGGGCTCGCTGCTTTCCATCGGCGTTCTGGAGCTGCTGCGCAATCTGATGATCCCGCGTCTGCAGGAGAGCATCGGCTGGATGTCGTTTGCCCTGCCGATGCAGTACTACCTGGTGACCTATGCTGCGCTGATTCTGGTCGGCGTGATTATCGGTCTCTTTGGTTCTGCCATCGCCATGCGCCGCTACCTGCGCGTGTAGGCATGCTTGGAATTCATCCCTTCCAACGGGTCGTCTCTTATGGGGCGGCCCGTTTTTTGATCCCTAGGGGACGGCAGGAAAGCGAATCATTTGGGTAGACTCTTTGGAGTTCGCAATCGATAGTTAGGAGGCGCCATGGGGCGCAATAACAAGCATAAGCGTGGAGCTCGCAATCAGCGCGGGCCGGTGCGCAGCGAACGCCGTCCGAGCCTGACCGGGCGCGTGCAGCTCCATGAGCATAGCGCCTACGTTGTAACCGAAAACGGCGACTACAAGGTCATGGGCCGCGGTAAGCGCGAGATCATGGATGGCGATACCGTTGCCGTGAGCATTAAGAACAGCCCGCACGGTGAGCGGCGCGCCGTGATCGAAAGCGTGGTTGAGCGTGCAGCCATAAGCGTGGTGGGCACGTACCAGACCGCCGGTCCGCTCGGTGTGATCGAGCCGCTCGATTCGCGTCTGAAGGCCGACTTCTTCATTCTGCCCGAGGATACCTCGGCGGATCGTCTGGGCGTCCACCCGGGTGATGCCGTTGTCGCGCGCATTTTGACCTACCCGACGCGCCTGGAATCGGGCACCGTGACGATCGAACGCCGCATTGGCGGAGATGACGCGCCCGATTTGGGCGTTCAATATGTGATGGCGCGTTACGGCTATACCGATAGCTATCCCGAGACCGCGCTAGACGAGGCCGAGGGGCTTTCGCTCGATGTGTCCGCGGCGCTTAAGGACCCGCTCCGCCGCGATCTGCGCGACCGCTTTGTCATCACGATCGACCCGGTCGACGCGCGCGACTTTGACGATGCCATTTCGCTGGAGCGCACGCCCGAGGGTGGCTACAAGCTGGGTGTGCATATCGCCGACGTTTCACACTATGTGGCTTGGGACGGGCATATCGATCTTGAGGCTCGCCATCGTACGACATCGGTGTATCTGGCCGATCGCGTGCTTCCCATGCTGCCCGAACGCCTGTCCTGTGACCTGTGCTCGCTTCGCCCTGACGAGGACCGTCTTGCGTTTACCGTCGATATCGAGCTCGATGCGCGGGGTCGCGTGCGGCATTACGATCCGTACCCCAGCGTGATTCGCTCGCGTGTGCGTATGGACTATGACGGCGCCGAGGCGCTGCTGGTGCGTGCCGGCGCGGTTGAGTATTCGGTGCTGGAGGGTGCAGCCGAGGATGTTGCGGCTGCCGAGACCTCGCGCGAGGAAGCGCTTGAGCGCGGTCTTGCGTGCGAGGAGGCCGCCCGCGGCTACAACGTCGACCTCGGCGATTTCCTTGTCGCCGCTAACGAACTCGCCGAACTCCGCCGTCGTATCCGTCGCGCCCGCGGCTCGGTCGATTTTGACACGGCCGAGATTCGTGCTCTGTTGGATGAGGACGGAGTGCCCGTGCAGATTGTGGCGCGTGAGCGTTCGTGTGCCACGTCGCTTATCGAGGAAGCTATGCTGCTCGCCAACGAGTGCGTTGCAGAGTGGTTGGCAGACCGTGATATCGAGGCCTGCTATCGCGTGCATGAGGATCCGAGCCCCGATAGCCTGCACGGTGCCGCCGTTGCGCTGGCGCAGCTAGGCATCATCGACGATCGCCGTGCTGCCGGTATTGCCCTGGGGAGCCCCGATGAGCTGCAGGCTGCAGTCGATGCTGCCGCCGGTACGGCCAACGCACCGCTCGTTAACACGCTGCTTCTGCGCAGCATGCAGCGCGCGCTGTACAAGCCGCGCAACGAGGGCCACTTTGCGCTCGCCGCGCCGTGCTACTGTCACTTTACGAGTCCCATCCGTCGCTACCCCGATCTGGTGGTGCACCGCGTGCTCAAACTGCAGTTGGCCTATGAGCGGCTCGGCGGCAAGGACGCCTTGGTCCGTACGCCGCGGCTGATCGGCAAGGGGCGCGAGTCGCTGCCGCGCATTCTGCCGCAGATCTGCCGCGCATGCAGCGATGCCGAGCGCGCGGCAGATGCCGCCAGCCATGCGACGCAAAAGATCAAGATTGCCCAGTACTATGAGGACCGTCTGGGCGAGCGCTATGCCGGAACCGTCTCGTGGGTTAGCAGCATGGGCCTTTTTGTGCGCTTGGACCTAACGCAGGTCGAAGGCTTGGTTTCGATCAAGAGCCTGGGCAACGAGTGGTTCGAGTTCGACGAGGACGCGCTTACTCTGACGGGCGCCGACACGGGCACCCGTTACGAGCTGGGGCAGCGCGTGATTATCGAGGTCTCACGTGTCAATACCACGCGTGGGCACTTGGACTTCAAGCTTATCCATTAGCCAAATCCCGACTCATGGTGGAGGAGCGGAGGGCGGCCTTTCGGGGCCGCCCTCCGCATTTGAATCGTGGCTACCTTGCCGTCTGCTCGGCCGCCCGCTTACCTGCTATTTGAGAGGTAAAACCTACCAAAATAAACCTGTCCCTTTTGGCAGGTTTACAAGAAAGCGGGGATGAGATGGCGACGGTGTACGGTTATGCGCGGGTGAGTTCGCGCGATCAGAACCTTAATCGGCAGCTGGATGCGCTGGGCGCCTATGGCGTGGGCTCGGCGAATATTTATGCCGACCATGCGAGCGGCAAGGACTTCGATCGACCGCGTTATCGCGAGCTGCTACACGTCCTGGGAGACGGGGACGTGCTGGTGGTGCTTTCTATCGACCGACTTGGCCGTAATTACTCCGAGATTCTTGAGGAATGGCGACGCATTACCAAGGAGCTCGGGGTTGCCATTGTGGTGTTGGACATGCCATTGCTTGACACGCGCGCCAGGGCCAGCGGCGCGCCGGATGTGACCAACGTCCTGATTGCCGATATTGTGCTGCAACTGCTGAGCTACGTGGCGCAGGTGGAGCGCGAGAATATCCATCGGCGCCAAGCGGAGGGAATTGCAGCGGCGCGGGCGCGAGGGGTCCGTTTCGGTCGACCTCGCAAGCCGTGCCCTCCTCAGTTTGAGCTGGTGCGCGATAGCTATGAGGCAGGCGATATTACCCGCAGCCAGGCAGCAAAGTGCCTGGGCGTGTGCGTGGGGACGTTCGATCGCTGGATGCGCGAGGCGGGGTAGGGGTTTGCGTCGCTTTGTCGCTTCCTGTTGCGATTCAAATTTTGATACGGTGACGATGTCATTTGGGACTACACTCGCTGATATTTAAAAAGACGGAGGTTGGCCTTTGGCGCACATGAAGATAATAATCGGGTGGACCGCGATCGCTCTGTTCGCCGCAACGCTGGCGGGCATCTGGGTGCTGACGGAGCAAAACGCAGTGCAGACGTCGTTGCTGAGCGAGTCCACCGCGCGTGTGGTGGAGGGTCAGGCTACGGGCGTACAGGCTGCCGATGCCACGGGTGAAGCCCAGACGGAGAACGGAATGACTGGGGGCACCGATTCGGCTGCCTCGAATGTCCGGTCTGGTCGACTTGCTTCCATTCGCATGTGGGTGGGCACAAACGTCCGTCGCGTTGCCCATACCGTAGAGTTTTTCTTCGTCGGATTATTCGCCTCGGTGGTCGTGGTTTGCTTTTCCAGGCGTCCGTGGAGCGTATGCTCCCGTTGCGTGCCCGTATTGCTCTTTTGCGCCGCCTGCTCCGTTGGCGATCAGGTACATAAGATCTTTGTTCCCGGCAGGCATTTCGACGTTATCGATTTAGGATTCGATGCTGCGGGCTATGTCACCGCCATGCTGTTGGTATTGCTGGCAGCGGCGTTGGTGCGCCATGTGACTCGGCCGATCGGCGCCCATGCGAGGCGCTAGCCTTAAGACGAGACATCGCGACTGCCTATGCTTCGACATTGACTACAATAACGGCTGCAATCGCGAGTGGTCGTCGATGTGCAGTTTTCCAGACACCTGTTTTCTCTAAGAAAGGAAATCCCATGGCGGTATTGTTTGTTGAATATCCCAAGTGCTCGACCTGTAAGAAGGCCAAGGCATGGCTGGACGAACATGGGGTAGAGTATATCGATCGCGATATCGTTTTGGACAATCCCACGGCTGATGAGCTTGCGACCTGGATTGCTCGTTCGGGGCTGCCGGTGCGGCGCTTCTTTAATTCGTCGGGCATGAAATATCGAGAGCTGGGCCTGAAGGCGCGTCTGGATGCGGGCATGACGGATCGGGAATGCTACGAGCTGCTGGCGACCGACGGCATGCTGGTCAAGCGTCCGCTGCTGGTGGGCGACGACTTTGCGATTCCTGGGTTTAAGGAAGCGACCTGGACCGAGGTGCTGCTGTAGTGGCTGCGGAAAGTGCGTCCCGTTTTGAGCTCGGATTCCGGGACGCAGTTTCCGGTTGAAGGGGCTAGCGGAAACCGTATCCCAGTTTGAGCGCGAAATCTGGGATACGGTTTCCGTTTGGGGCCTCTAGGGGAAAGCGCGTCCCGTTCTGGACGTAAATTCCGGGATGAGCTTTCCGGTTGGCGGGCATGCGCACTATCCCGGCTGGCGGGCATATGCGCTAATCCTCAAGCTGTGCCCATTCGTGCGGATCGTAGACCTTTACGTGCTTGTTGGGCTTGCCGCTCCAGTACTCCTCGTCCATAAAGGGCAGATATGCCTGAACGCCGGGGCAGATAAAGGGAATCCGCTGCTGTTGCAGTCGCTCGCGCTGGCGCTGCTCCAGGTGCGCCTCGGATATGACGGTCGGCATGCCGGACAGCTCGACGAGGCTTGCCTGGATTCGCTTAAGGTCGGGGAGTCCCGCGTGCCATGACACCCGCATGATCAAAAAGGATGCACGGCGGTATTTTGCCTGCACCACAGTAATGGCGGGGCGTAACGTGGGGTGAATTTTGTCCCGTTCGGGCCAAAGGTCGGCAGTGATCTCGAGGCCCAGGGTCTCCCATAGGTAATCAAGCTCTTCGTCCATGGCGCCTCGATATCTACGCGATCATTGATACTTCGATTGTGTTGCCTGGTGCTATCGTTTTCACGGTAGAATCTGCCAACGGTTGACGGCTACCGCTCGCGGTGTTTTGCCCTTCGTGTACAGCGGTTGGCTTCACAGGTCCTTCACGGGTTGGACTAAATTAGGCCAATTTGACTGAATTTCAAAAAAGTCAAAATTGGGGCTTGCGTCACGGCGAGACTTCCCGTATATTTCTTTCTTGCGCAAAGGCACAGCCGAGCGCAGCGATGCAGTCATTGGGATGTCGTCTAATGGCAGGACAGCGGATTCTGGTTCCGTCAATGGGGGTTCGACTCCCTCCATCCCAGCCATTGCATTTGCTACATATGGCCCGTTCGTCTAGCGGTTTAGGACGCCGCCCTCTCAAGGCGGAGATCACCAGTTCGAATCTGGTACGGGCTACCAAAATTGAACGCCCGGGCCTCGTAAGAGACCCGGGTTTTGTGTATTGACCGTATATACGGCGCCTGCCGTGTTTCGCTCAGATCGAGGAGTAGCCATGGATCTGCCCATCAGCTTGCAAGACATCACGTATGCCGAGAACTATCTGGCGCAGGGCGACCTGGCTACGGCGACGCCGCTGCTGGAGCGTCTGGTGGAGCTCGCCGAGGAGTATATCGACGCTGAGTGCAAGACGGAGGAGAAGCGCCAATACTTTAGCTTCGATAGCAAGTTTGAGCGCTTGGCCTATCGCCGCGTGGAGAAGGATCCGCGCGAGCTCGTGCAGGTCGAGGTGCCGTTTGACCGCCTGTACTCTGACATGGCGTTTGCCTACATTCGCCAGCAGGATTATGTGAGCGCTCGTAATGCCCTGATGCAGGCTGTGCGTTGGGACCCCATGAACTGCAACTATCGCTTGGATTTGGCCGAGCTGTTCCGCGCACTCGAGGACAAGCAGGAATGGGCATCGCTCTCGTTCTCGGTGCTGGAGCGTGCAAGCGATGGCAAGTGCGCCGCCCGCGCTTACGCCAATCTAGGTCAGTACTTCTTGGAGCCCGAGACCGAGAACGTTTCGGCTGCCGTGGGCTGCGCGCGTCTGGCGCTGCGCCTGGCGCCCAACGATGCGCATACGACGCGCCTGCTCAACAAGATCCATACCACCTATCCGGATGCCGTTGATGAGAGCGACGACCATGTGATGGGTGAGCTCGCCCTGCAGGGCGTGCCGACCTCGCCTTCGGCCGAGATTGCCATCTGCCTGATCATGTGTGCGACCGATGCTGCAAGCGACGGCGACAAGCAGGAGGCGACGCGCCTGACGGCGCGTGCTCGCGACTTGGTGGGCGAGGAGGCCTGCGCGGCGATTATCAAACTGGTGCGCGAGAGCGATGCCGAGCTCAATGCCGAGCGCAAGGCAAAGCGCGAGACTGCGGGCTCAAACGCCGATGGAGCCAAGGAGGCCGGCGATGCCCAGTAAGCGCGAGCGCAAACTCATTTCCAAGAATCGCTCGGCACATCACGAGTACTTTATCGATGAGACGTTTGAGTGCGGTATTGAGCTGAGCGGCACCGAGGTCAAGTCGATTCGCGAGCGCGCCTGCCAGATAACCGATACCTTCGCGCTGATCCGCGGCGGGGAGTGCTGGCTCGTCGGCCTGCATATCCACCCTTATAGCCATGGTGGCGTGTGGAATCGCGATCCCGACCGTCGGCGTCGTCTGCTGCTGCACCGCAAAGAGATCGACTTTCTTGACGGTAAACTTCGCAACCGTGGTTATGCGCTGGTTCCGTTGGAGCTCTACTTTAATACCGACGGCCGCGTAAAGCTGCTGCTGGGTCTGGGTCGCGGCAAGAAGCTCTACGACAAGCGCGAGGACATGGCCAAGCGTGATGTCCAACGCGAGATCGATCGTGCGCTCAAGGAACGCAATCGCTAGGCACTCTGTATAAGTTGCGGTGGAATACGGACTGTTTTGCCTGTTTGAGGGGCTATTCAGTCCCTATTTCACCGCAACTGCGGGCGTCTCATCTTTCTTACTGTTCTGACACATATGTCTCAAAGGCGGCGTCCGTTATGGGTGCCGCCTTTTTTGTGGGTACATACATTCATGAGGTTCCAACCCGAGCTAGGGGAGTGATCGTTATGGACAAAACTGCGTTCTTTACCATGCCGAGCGGCCTGTACGTGGTGAGCGCCGCGGCAGACGGGCTGCGCGCCGGCTGCGTCATCAACACTGCGGTGCAGGTGACGTCCATGCCGCCGCGTATTTCGGTTGCCGTGAACAAGGACAATGTCACCTCGGGCGTCATCGCATCGGCCAAAGCGTTCGCGCTGACCGTGATCGATCAGGCGGCCGACATGCTCTACATCGGTAACTTTGGGTTCCGCACCAGCAGCGATTATGACAAGTTTGCCAAATACGAGACCCGCGAGACGGCTCTGGGCATGCCCTATGTGCCCGAGCACGCGGCGGCCCTGTTTAGCTGCCGTTTGATCGACACTGTGGATGTGGGCACGCATCTGCTGTTTATTGGCGAGGTCGAGGATGCCGAGCGCCTGAGCGACGAGACGCCGCTGACGTACGACTACTATCACAAGGTGCTAAAGGGCAAGACGCCGCCCAAAGCCTCGTCGTATCAAGGCTAGAAATGTTCTAAAAATACTTGCATTATGTTATTGAGAATATATACTAATAAGTAAGTACACCAGCAGTCACGTTCGAGAGGAGAACATCATGGCTGAGGAGAAGAAGACGTATAAGTTTGTGTGCACCGTTTGCGGTTACGAGGTTGAGGTCGACACGCCCGAGCTGCCCGAGGACTACGTGTGCCCGGTGTGCGGCGTCGGTCCCGATCAGTTTGAGCTCGTCGAGGAGTAACTCGCAGGCACACGGCGAAAGCCGAACATAGCTCTGTCCAAGGGTCCCGGTCGAATTCTCGGCCGGGGCCCTTTTGATTTATCTGACGGTTTAAAACGGTCTCACGTGTTACAGATTGAGACGTTATATCTGGACAGTCACGCCATCCCAATTACATCCCCGTTAGCAGCACGATGTCGAGAATCGTCACGATGACGCCGATCCCTACGAGCAGCGCGTTGAGCGGGCGCGAGTTGGCGTATTTGCCCATAACGCGGGCTGAGCTGGTGAGCCGTATGAGCACAAAGACCGTAATCGGCAGTTGAAGCGACAGCAGTGCCTGACTCCAGATGAGACCTTCAAAAGGATTTGGGATGACCAGACACGCCGCCACTGCGCCGGCGAAACAGGCCGCTACCCCGATCGAGGAATGTCGGTCGTGGATGTCGTATTCCTCGTCGAACATGCCCGCGGTGATGGTTCCCGCCGCCATGCCCGCTGTCACGCTGCTCGATAGTCCCGCGAACAGCAGCGCTACCGCAAAGATGGTCGAGCTCGCCGGGCCCAAGATGGGGGAGAGCGTGGCCGCTGCGACGGCGAGGTCGTCTACGACAATGCTGTGCGCAAAGAAGGTCGTTGCGGCCAGGATGACCATGGCCGAGTTGATTGCCCAGCCCACGCCCATCGAAAAGAGCGTGTCGAAGAGCTCGTAGCGCAGACGTTCCTCGATAACTTGCTCGCCTTGGCCTTCGAAGTGCATGGATTGGATGACCTCGGAGTGCAGAAAAAGGTTGTGGGGCATAACGACCGCACCCAGGACACTCACGATAATCGCGGCAGAGCCAGTGGGCATACTGGGCGTGATCCAGCTTGCGGTGGCTTGCGGCCAGTCGACCTTGACTAGCGCAAGCTCGGCCAAAAACGAGAGTCCTACCACGCCGACGAAGGCGATGATCCAGCGCTCGGCACGCTTGTAGGAGTTCGTCATGAGCATTGCCATCGATGCCGCGGCCACGATGACGCAGCCGGCGCGCACGGGCAGTCCAAAGAGCATCTGGAGCGCGATCGCACCGCCCAGGACTTCGGCCATGGCGGTGGCGACCGTGGCTAGATACGCGCTGCCGAGTATCGCACGCCCGACGAGGCGGGGCAGGTGGCGCGTCGTGGCCTCGGCAAGACACATGCCCGTGGCGATGCCCAAGTGCGCCGCGTTGTGCTGCAGCACGATGAGCATGATCGTGGACAGCGTGACGATCCACAGCAGCGCGTAGCCAAACTGCGAGCCCGCGGCCATATTGGAGGCCCAGTTGCCCGGGTCGATAAAGCCGACGGTGACGAGCAACCCGGGGCCGATATGCCGCGCAATGTCTAGGCCTCCGTGACCACCGGTGCGCCGGGAACCAAAGTGTTGTTTGAGATGGTTGAGCATGGTGCACTCCTGCGTGCCGTTTGTTTGACGCCGCAAAGGATACCCGTTTTATGCTAAAAAGTTAACCGAGACTAACAAAATTGTTGTATTTGAATAGGATGGGGAAAGGAGTTGCCGAAATGTCTTGATCTGTAACAACTAGGGATGGAAATTGGGTCTTCCTGTTACAGATTGAGATGTTTGAAGAGGTGAGTTTGCAGGCCGAACTTGGGGCCTATGTTGTCGCCCTTGAGGTCGGCGGTGTCCACTCGTAGGGCGTGCGTTACGCGATTGTTTCGAAACGGGTGGGAAACACAACAGGCCGGCGATGCTCCTAGTATGCCTATTCAACTGACTGTCTAAATATCTAGGGGAGGATCGCGATGCAGGCAGATTCCGCTCAGCAGCAGGGCCTTTATCGCCCCGAATTCGACCACGATGCATGTGGCATCGGCGCGCTTGCCGATATCAACGGCGAGCGCCATCACCAGATTCTGGACGATGCGCTGTCCATTCTGGTCAACTTGGAGCACCGCGGCGGTACGGGACTCGAGAAGAATACCGGCGACGGCGCCGGCATCCTGTTTCAGGTCCCGCATCACTTTTTCCGCAAAGAGGCTCAAAAGTGCGGCCAGATTCTGCCGGCAGAGGGCGACTATGGCGTGGCCATGCTGTTCTTCCCGCAGGACGACAAGGGCGTAGAGGATGCCCGTCGCGTGTTTGAGGAGGGCTGCGCCGAGGCCGGCGTGCCGCTGCTCTTTTGGCGCGAGGTGCCCGTCGACCCGCACGACCTGGGCGAGACGGCCCGCGCCTGCATGCCTACCATCCTGCAGGCCTTTCTGGGCCGCCCCGACGACACGCCGGCCGGCGACGCATTCGAGCGCCGCCTGTACGTGTGCCGCCGCACCATCGAAAAGAAGGCCGACGCTGAGTTCGCCCTGCGCGACAAGATCTTCTATGTGTGCTCCATGAGCTCGCGCACCATCGTGTACAAGGGCATGCTTGTGGCCACGCAGATGCGCCGTTTCTTCATCGACCTCAACGACGCCGCCGTCAAAACGGCCGTGGCGCTCGTCCACTCGCGCTACTCCACCAACACCACGCCCAGCTGGGAGCGCGCACATCCCAACCGCTTTATCATCCACAACGGCGAGATCAACACTCTCAAGGGCAACGTCAACTGGATTCGCGCCCGCGAACCCAACCTGTACAGCCCCGTGCTGCAGCACGATCTTGAGCGCGTGATGCCCATCATCAACCGCGAGGGCTCCGATTCCGCGATTCTGGACAATGTGCTTGAGTTTTTGGTCATGAACGGTCGCCCGCTTACGCGTGCCGCGTCCATGTTGCTGCCTGAGCCGTGGGACCACAACGACAGCCTGAGTGAGGAGCGCCGCGCCTACGACGCTTACCAGTCCATGCTCATGGAGCCCTGGGATGGCCCGGCGGCCATCGCCTTTACCGACGGTCGCACGCTGGGCGCCGCCCTCGACCGCAACGGCTTGCGCCCCGCCCGCTACTACGTGACGCGCGATGGCCGCTTTATGCTGGCAAGCGAAGTGGGCACCATCGAGGTGCGCCCCGAGAACATCCTGACGAGCGGCTGCCTGGGACCGGGCCAGATGCTCGAGGTCGATTTTGCCCGCGGCCGCGTGATCTACAACGATGAGCTGCGCGCCCGTTACGCCAAGGAAAAGCCCTATCGCGACTGGATCGCCGAGGAGACGCTGACCGTCGACGCGCTCGACAAGCCCGTCGCGCCCACGCCCGCCGAGGATGCCGAGGTGCCCGCCGCCGTGCGTATGGCCAAGCTCGGCTACCACTGGGATGACGTCGACGAGGTCGTGCGTCCCATGGCCCAGCAGGGCAAGGCCCCGCTCGCCTCGATGGGCATCGACGCGCCGCTGGCCTGCCTGTCCAAGAAGACGCGCTCGTTCTTTGACTACTTCTATCAGCTGTTCGCTCAGGTCACGAATCCGCCGATCGATGCCCTGCGCGAGCATATGGTGACTTCGACCACGCTCTACCTGGGCAACCACGGCAACCTGCTCGAGGACTCCCGCACGGCCTGTCAGCTGGTGCGCTTGGAGCGCCCGTTGCTGAGCGAGGAGGAGTTCGACCGCATTTGCGCCATCGACCGCGTGGGCTTTAAGACCCGCCGCTTCCGTGCCGTCTACCGCCGCGACGCCGGCGAGGGCGCGCTGCAGGCTGCGCTCAAGCAGCTTGCCGAGGATGTTGAGGCTGCGGTCCGCGACGGCGTGAACATCGTGGTGCTGAGCGACCGTACTGCGGCGGGCGAGGTCCCTGTGCCGTCACTGCTCGCCGTGGGCTGCGTGCACAACCACCTGATCCGCGCCGGCGTGCGTACCTTTGCCGACATCGTGGTGGAGTGTGGCGACGCCGTGTCTCCGCACGACTTTGCGGCACTGGTGGGCTACTCCGCGAGCGGCATCTATCCGTACAACGCGCATTCGTGCATTCGCGACTTGGCGGCGCACGGCGATCTGGACGTGACAGCCGAGCAAGGCATCGCCAACTACAACAAGGCTGCGACTGCCGGCATCGTTTCCATCATGTCCAAGATGGGCATCTCCACGGTGCAGAGCTACCATTCGGCGCAGATCTTCGAGGCCGTGGGCTTTACGCCGGAGTTTGTCAACGCGTACTTCGCCGGCACGGTGAGCCGTGTGGGCGGTATGGGTGTCGAGGACGTTGAGCGCGAGCAAAACGAGCGCTACGACGCCGCGCTCGCCATCCTTAAGAGCCCGGCTCCCGATCAACTGCCCACGCTGGGTCTGACCAAGTGGCGCCCGCTCGGCGGCGAGGATCACCTTATCGACCCGCAGACCGTCTACCTGCTGCAGACCGCCTGCCGCGAGGACAGCTACGACACCTTTAAGGAGTACAGCGCCCGCCTGCACCGCACCGGCCGTGCCGTGCGCCTGCGTGACCTGCTGGACTTTAATGCCAACGGTCGCATGCCGGTTTCGCTCGACGAGGTGGAGCCCGCGCTCAACATCGTCCGCCGCTTTAACACCGGCGCCATGTCGTACGGCTCCATCAGCAAGGAAGCACACGAGTGCATGGCCATCGCCATGAACCGCCTGCACGGCCGTTCCAACTCGGGCGAGGGCGGCGAGGACCCGCGTCGCGAGACCCCGCTGGCTAACGGTGACTCCAAGAATTCCGCCATCAAGCAGGTGGCAAGCGCGCGCTTTGGCGTGACGAGCCGCTACCTGTGCAGCGCCTTCGAGATTCAGATCAAGATGGCCCAGGGCGCCAAGCCCGGCGAGGGCGGCCACCTGCCCGGCAAGAAGGTCTACCCCTGGATCGCCGAGGTCCGTCAGTCCACGCCCGGCATCGGCCTGATCTCGCCTCCGCCGCACCACGACATCTACTCCATCGAGGACCTGGCAGAGCTGATCTTTGACCTTAAGAACGCCAACCCCGGCGCGCGCGTGTCGGTCAAGCTGGTCAGCGAGGCCGGCGTCGGCACCATCGCCACTGGTGTTGCCAAGGGCGCTGCCGACAAGATTTTGATCAGCGGCCACAACGGCGGCTCGGGTGCCGCTGCTCGCGATTCCATTTGGCACGCCGGTCTGCCGCTGGAGCTCGGTCTTGCCGAGGCCCAGCAGACGCTGCTGCAAAACGGCCTGCGCTCGCGCGTGGTGCTCGAGGCCGACGGCAAGCTCATGGACGGCACTGACGTCGCCGTCGCCTGCCTGCTGGGCGCCGAGGAGTTTGGCTTTGCGACCATGCCGCTCATCTCGATGGGCTGCCTCATGCAGCGCGACTGTCAGCAGGATACCTGCCCCGCCGGCATCGCTACGCAAAACTGCCGCCTGCGTCGCGGCTTCCGCGGCAAGCCAGAGCACGTCGAACGCTTTATGCTCTTTGTTGCCGAGCAGCTGCGCGAGGTCATGGCGAGCCTGGGCTTCCGCACCGTCGACGAGATGGTCGGCCATCCCGAGTGCCTGCGCCAGATCGAGGTCCCGGGCAACCGCAAGGCCAACCTGCTCGATCTATCGCCCGTGCTGGCGAGCGCGACCTGTGAGTTTGGTGCCCACATCCCGGGCGCCGACGGCCGTCACTTCCTGCCCCAGATGGCTGCGGACAGCGAGCTCGATAAGACGCTCGACTCCACGTTGTTTGTGCCCTATACGGCCGATGCCCGTGCGCACCTGCGCCCGATTCGCTTCCGCGCCGACATCGCCAACGTCAACCGCTGCGTGGGCACCATCTTGGGCAACGCGGTGACCAAGGCGCATCCCGAGGGCCTGCCCGCCGGCTCCATCACCATCGATTGCGATGGTTCGGCCGGTCAGAGTTTTGGCGCGTTCCTGCCGCGCGGCATAACGCTCAACGTGTGCGGCGACGCCAACGACTACTTTGGTAAGGGCCTTTCGGGCGGCGAGGTGTCGGTGCGCCCCAACCCGCATGCGACCTACAAGTTCGACGAGAACATCATCGTGGGCAACGTTGCGTTCTTTGGCGCTACGAGCGGCCGCGGCTTCATTAACGGTCTGGCCGGCCAGCGCTTTGGCGTACGCAACTCCGGTGCCACCGTGGTGGTCGAGGGCTGCGGCAACCATGGCTGCGAGTACATGACGGGCGGTCTGGCGCTCATCTTGGGCGAGGTCGGGCAGAACTTCGCCGCCGGCATGACGGGCGGCGTGGCTTATGTCTTTGACCAGTACGGCACGCTCGATGCCCGTGTGAACCACGAGAGCGTTGAGCTTAAAGCCCCGACGGCCGGTGAGCTTGCGCAGATTCGTGCGCTCATCCAGGAGCACGTGGACGCGACGCAGAGCCCGCGCGGTATTAAGCTGCTCTACAGCTTTGAGACGATGAGCAAGCACTTTGTGAAGGTCATTCCGACCGAGTACGAGCGCGTGCTGGCGATTGTCGCCGCGAGCGAGGCTGCCGGCAAGACACATGCGCAGGCAGAGGAGCTGGCGTTTGACATCGTGACCGGTCGCGCGAGTGCCGCGGATGTCGCTCGCTTTGATGTGGTGGGTGGTGCTGCGTCCGTGGCTGCCAGCTCTGTTGCTTCGACCAAGAAGGAGGCGTAAGTGCCATGGGTAAGCCCGGTGCTTTTCTTGATATCGATCGCGTGACCCATGAGCTGCGCCCCGTGGAGGAGCGCAGCCGCGATTTCGATCCGCTGTACGCGGAGCTCGACGACGACGCGCGCCGTGCCCAGGCGAGCCGCTGCATGATGTGCGGTGTGGCGTTTTGTCAGATGGGCGCGAGCTTTGGCAAGGCACGTCCGAGCGGCTGTCCGCTGCACAACCTGATTCCCGAGTGGAACGAGCTGGTGTACCGCGGCCGTTGGGACGAGGCTGCCGAGCGCCTGTCGCTCACCTCGCCCATGCCCGAGTTCACGAGCCGCGTGTGCCCGGCGCTGTGCGAGGCCGCGTGCAACCTGGGCTCGGTCGACGGCCAGCCCACGACGATTCACGACAACGAGCGCGCGATCAGCGACCATGAGTGGGCCAACGGCGGTCCGCACCGCTTTGAGCCGGCAGGGGAGGGCGCACCCACGGTTGCCGTGGTGGGCTCCGGTCCCGCTGGTCTGGTGGCAGCATGGGAGCTTGCGCGTCGTGGCGCCCGCGTGACGGTGTTTGAGCGCGACGACCGCCCGGGCGGCCTGCTCATGTACGGCATTCCCAACATGAAGCTCGAGAAGTCTGTGGTCGAGCGTCGCGTGGCACTTATGCGCGAGCTGGGCATTGTGTTCGAGCTGGGTGCCGACGTGAGCGATCCTAAGGTTGCTGCCAAGCTCGATGGCTTTGACGCCGTCGTGGTGGCTGCCGGCGCCCGTGCTCCGCGTGGGCTTTCGGCTGCGAACATTGATGCCCCGGGCGTGGTGTATGCCGTGGACTACCTGACGGCTTCGACCGTCTCGGTGCTCGATGGCGGCGAACCCGCGGTGAACGCGCGCGGCCTGGACGTTGTGGTCATTGGCGGCGGCGATACCGGTAACGACTGCGTGGGCACCGCGGTACGTCAGGGTGCGCGCAGCGTGCGCCAGTTTGAGTTCTTGCCGGCGGCGCCTGATGCGCGCGCGGCGAGCAACCCCTGGCCGCAGTGGCCCAACGTGAAGAAGACCGATTACGGCCAGCAGGAGGCCATCGCTGCCATGGGCGGCGAGATGCGCGCTTGGGGTGTGGATACGCTCGAGGTACTGTTGGACAAGAAGGGCGCGGCCGCGGGCCTGCACGTGGTCGATCTGGATTGGTCGGCTGGCAAGCCCGAGCGCATCGCGGGCTCCGAGCACGAGGTGCCGGCCCAGCTGGTGCTCATCGCCTGCGGCTTTACGGGTCCCGAGCATGGCGTGTTCGACGCTGTTGGCGTGCCTGTTGCCACCGCTGGTCGTCCGCTGCCGGTGATGGCTGCCGAGGGCTCGCACCTTGCGGCCCGTGTCGACGGCGTCGCCGCGGATGCCGCGCCGGTGTATGTGGCGGGTGACGCTCGCAACGGCAGCTCGCTCGTGGTGAACGCTATGGCCGACGCCCTGGCCTGCGCTGCCGAAGTCGCCGACGCGCTGGAGCTGTAAAGTAGTCATTTAAGAACGTCCCCAATGACTAGTCATTTTTTTGTCTAGTCGTTGGGGACACTCTTTGCGAGCGATTTGCTCGTTTGTCGACGCGCGAGTGTCCATTCGGCGTCTTCTTGAGCTGTGGCGCTCTGCTGTTTCTGTGATGGCAGGGGGCGCTTGGCTCAAGGACGGGTTTGCCGTCTATGTTTACCTGCGGTTTTGTTGCGGTGCGCATTTTCGGTCAAGCTTTTCGTCAAGTGCTTGGTCAGCATCTGGTTTGCAGCCGGAGGCCTATTTTGCCCGCGCTGGTCGTGGCCGACCACCCTCCTCGTAAGCTCAAATTGAGGTCCATCAGTTTGAGGAGGATGCCATGACTGACCACGCTTTAGACCGAGCGCAGCTAGCCGAAGCCGTCGGCAACGATATTGCCGACATGGCCCATTTTTGGATGCTGCGGAAGTTCCAGTTTTTGGAGCCGGCGCGCGAACAGTTCGAGATTATTGTCGACCCGTGGCTCAGCTATTGCGAGGAACCTTCTCAAAACGAAATCATGGCCTACAACATGGCATTTACCGATTGGCTGCTCTTCGAGCGCCCCTATCGCCATGGCAAGACGCTGCTCGAGCTGTATGTTGAAGAGCCGCCGACATCGCTTTCGCCTGCCTCGCTCAAGCGGCTCGAGCAGGTACGCGACACGCAGTATTTCTCGCGCTTTGGCATTTTGGACAAGGATCCTGCGACTGGTATGGTCGCGCTGAAGGACACGCGCACCGACCGTCGCTTTGATGTCTACGACCCGCATATCGTGCAAAAGGAGCATTGGAGCGACGGAGCGATTGCGGTGCGCCTCGCCTGCGTCGACGATGTCTGGCTGACGGCGGGACAACTCTATCTGTATGACATCGCACGCCTGAGTGACACGGCGGTCGACGGGCCTGGCGCCGTTCATCCAGAAGACCTGGAAGATGGCTTCGACACCTCATGCATCAGCTTCTTCTTGCGCCTGGTCCGCGACATCATGGGTGCCCAGGGGCGCTACGTGAAGTCGCTTAACATCTACGAGCAGGAGTGGGAGTAGGGGATGTGACTGGTGTCGCCCTGCTGCCCTGACTTTGTCTCAATCTGTAACGTTTGGCGGCTGTTTAGGCCCGTAACTGTTACAGATTGAGATGTTCGGCAACGGGCTGGGGGAATGTCTCAATCTGTAACATCTACGGGCTAAAAGTCGACCTAGCTGTTACAGATTGAGACAAAGGCTGGACGCGGTGCCGAAAGATCTTGTTCTGTAACAACTAGAGGCTCAAAGACTGTCTTTCTGTTACAGATCAAGACATTTGTCAGCGGAGATAACGGTGACGAAGGTCCATTTGTCTGACGTGGTGGTGATGGAAGTGTCTAATACCGTTCTCAAACACAAACATACGACTCGCAACACGTTGGCGCGGAACAGGATGCTCGCGCGGCTCACGGAGACGGCCAAGCAAGGTGCGCTGCTCGCAACGCATGACAATACCGAGCTCATGTGGCTGCGACGCCATGTTGGAACCGACGATATCGCGGAGCCCGAGCCGTACCTGTTCTGTTTTCAGCATGATTGGGATGCATTGACGTCGGCGGAGCGAGCGCTGAGGACTATCAAAGGGCTTGCGGAATTTCATCCCGATTGGGCGTTTTGGGGCTATGACGCGGCGCTTTTGTGGGGTTTGGAGGTGCCGAATGATCTGCTCGGGCCGCGCTTTCTTGTTAAGACGGGTTGTTCGGTGACGTTGAGCAGCGGGTGCAGGTTGTTGCGTCCTCAGATGGCGGGAGCGCTTGAGCGCGTCGACGGCGTGCGGGTGACGTCGTTTTGGCGCACGGTGGAGGATTGTCTGCTGCGTGCGCCGTTTTCGTATGGTCTGGCGATCGCCGATTCTGCATTGCGGGCGAAGGGCGTATCATGTGGGGATTTGTGCGAGCGCCTCCGCGCCGATTGCGAGGGCAGGCGAGGGTATCGCAGGGCACAGGCGATTGCGTCGTATGCGGACGGGCTGTCCGAAAACGGCGGCGAGTCTCGGTTCCGAGCGTTCTTTATTGCGTACGGCTTTCCGGTTCCGGAGCTGCAGGCGGAGTTTCGCGACCCGCTCGATCCGAGCCAGGTGTTTCGCGTCGACTATTTTTGGCGGCTCGAGGACGGGACGTGTGTCATCGGCGAGCTCGACGGAAAGGGGAAGTACACCTTGCAGAACGGTGAGGGCCGGGAGTCGGTCGACCCATTCGTGGCAGAGCGTCAGCGGGAATCTCATCTGACAATGCTCGGGCATAAGGTGCTTCGGTTTACGTTTAACGAACTCAAAGACCCGGGGAAGCTGGTCGAGAAAATGAGGTTGGCGGGTATTCCTCGGCAGGCTGAATTGGCTGAGGAGTGGAGACGCCAGTGGTATGGGCGCTGAGAGGTTTTGTCTCGATCTGTAACGTTTAGAGGTTGTTTGAGTTCGTAATTGTTACAGATCGAGACAAACCGGTGAAACGTCGATCGAATGTCTCGATCTGTAACATCAAGGGGCCCAACAACCCTGTAACTGTTACAGATCGAGACATTTCCCTGGTGTCGCTGGGGTGGGACTGCAACGTATTCCGTCCCCCACATCCCCTCTTCCCTCCGTTAACCGATGCGTCTGCAGCAATCCAGCGGGACTAGGTGATAATGGACAAATGTTCATGTTAATCGTGAGGGAGGAGCTCGATATGGCATCTGCCGATCGTTCCACGTTGTTTATCAATGCGACCATTCTGGATGGTTCGGAGCATATGGAGCCGCAACCCGATATGGCCGTGACTGTTGAGCGCGGTCTCATCACCTGGATGGGGCCGAGTGCTGTGGCGCAGGCGCCTGCAGGTGCCGAGGTCATCGACCTGGCAGGGGCGTATCTCATGCCAGGCCTCATCAATATGCATGTGCATCTATGCGGCTCGGGCAAGCCGGTTTCGGCGGGCGATGCGGGCGCGCTGATGAAGAAGCTCGATAATCCCGTGGGGCGCGCCATCGTGCGCCACATTCTTAAGGGCAGCGCACAGCAGCAGCTGGCAAGCGGCGTGACCACGGTGCGCGGCGCGGGCGACCCGCTGTTTGCCGATCTTGCCGTGCGCGATGCTATCGATGCCGGCAAGTATCAAGGTCCTCGCCTGGTGGCGCCGGGAACGGGCGTCACGGTGCCGGGCGGCCATGGTGCGGGCTTGTTCGCCCAGGTGGCCAACGGTCCCGCCGAGGCGGCCGAGCAGGTGCGCGACCTGTATGCTCGCGGTGCCGACGTCATTAAGCTATTCGTAACGGGCGGCGTGTTCGACGCGACCGAGGTGGGCGAGCCGGGAGTGCTGCGTATGCCCGTGGAGGTTGCCGCAGCGGCGTGCAAGGCGGCACACGATATGGGTCTTCCGGTTATGGCCCATGTCGAGAGTACCGAAGGTGTGAAGGCCGCGCTTGAGGCCGGCGTTGACACGATTGAGCACGGCGCTCCGTTGACGCCCGAGATCCTGGAACTGTACCGCGGCGCCGCGGGCACGCAGCTTGAGGGGCGTGCGCCCAGCGTGACCTGCACCATCAGCCCGGCGCTGCCGTTTGTATTGCTCGACCCGGAAAAGACCCATTCGACTGACACGCAAAAGAAGAACGGCGACATCGTGTGCTCGGGCATTATCGAGAGCGCTCGTGCGGCGCTGGAAGCCGGTATCAAGGTAGGCCTGGGCACGGATTCGAGCTGTCCGTTCGTGACCCAGTACGACATGTGGCGCGAGGTGGCCTATTTTGCCAAGTACGTGGGTGTGAGCAACGCCTTCGCGCTGCATACGGCCACGCAGGTCAATGCCGAGCTGCTGGGGCTGGGCGGCGAGACCGGCACAATCGAGTGCGGTAAGGCCGCTGATATCCTGGTGACGCGCGAGAACCCGCTCGATGATCTGTGCGCTCTGCGTGAGCCGATGCACGTGATGTGTCGCGGTGATCTGGTGCGCAAGCTCAAGATGAAGCGTATCCCCGAGGTTGATAACGAGCTCGACACGATTATGGACATGCCTGCCGAAGCGTTGGCCGAGGAGCTTGCCCGCGACGGCGTGGCGTAGGTGTGACAAAGGGGCGGCTCCGTTGCCGCATGCAAAAGCCGAGGTCTCAACACGAGGCCTCGGCTTTTTTATCGAACAAATACTTAGGATTTGGGATAAACAAACCTAATTAATTTGTCACGCGTGCGGGCGCTACGAGCGCGTTTCCATCTTGGCGTGGCACTTGGGGCAGGTGACGCGGATCTTGCCTTTGCCCTTGGGGACGGAGAGCATCTGGCCGCAGTTGGGGCACTTGAGGTATGCCGTGGTCTTGCGACCCTTCCACATCTTCTTGGCCGTGCGCTTGGCACGCTCAAAGTCTTCCTTACTGGTGCCGGCCGCGCGTGAGGTGCTGGCCGCTGCGGCCCCGCCGCCCAAGCTGGCGACGAACTTGCCCAAGCCGGGGACCTTAGCCGAGCCGGCGACAAAGGCGTCGTTCTCCTTGCGACGTGCATCGATATTTTTGGACAGGCCGCGCAGCACGCTAATCACGATAACGGCGATGGCAATCCAGCTGAGCCACTGGATGCGGGCTATCGATCCGATCATCGCGATGACGATGCCGGCAAAGCCCATCACGATGGTGAGCTCGTCGGCGCCATTGCGGCCCTTCATAAAGTCATTCATGCAAATTGCCTTTCATTCGATATGCCGCACGCCTTTATACCCGATTTAGAGCAAGGGGGACAGGTCAATCTGCACCAAGGTGGCGCAAACATTCCTGTCCCCGGAACACCAAGACGGTGCAAAGTAGTCTGTCCCCAATGCCCCAATTACTTGGAGAGCTTGTCGACGACGCGTTCGATCTCGGCGAGCTTGGCGGCTTTGAGGTCTTCGTCGCCCGATTCGATTGCCGAAGTCACGCAGCCCTCGATATGCGCGTGACGTTGCTGCCGAACACGTCGCCCCACCTGCCGACCGGCACGTTGGTCGTGACGATCGTCGACCGCTTGAGCGCGTAGCGCCTGTTGACCAGCTGGAACAGCAGGTCGGCGCCCTCCTTGCCGATGTCGAGGTAGCCCAGCTCGTCTATTATCAGCAGGCTGCAGTGCTCATAGAACCGCATCCTGCGCGCCAGCGCCTCCTTCGCCGAGGCGTGCTTGAGGTCCTCGACCAGCCTCGAGCAGTCGGCGAAGTACACCTGCTTGCGGGCCATAACGGCCTCGTGGCCTATGGCTATCGACAGGTGGGTCTTGCCGACGCCCGGGCTGCCGACGAGCACGACGTTGTCGCCGCGGTCGACGAACTCGAGCGTGGCCAGCTGCTCGACCAGCCCGCGGGGCACGCTCGGCTGGAAACCCCAGTCGAAGTCGGCCAGCGTCTTTATGTAGGGGAAGTTGGCCATCCTCGTGCGGCGGTCGTCGTCGGCGCGCCTCTTGACTCGAGCATGGCGTCGACCAGGCTCTTCCTGCCGTCGGCGACGAGCCTGACGTACTCGGGCACCGACGACGCCATGCCCCTCGAGCCCCAGCTCCTCGAGGTTGGCCGCCAGGCGGTTGAGCGGGCTGGCCTGCACGGCGGCGCTCACAGCGATCCCCCTATCGAGTCGAGCAGCCCGAGGTTGGCCGCGGCGGCCGCCTCGATGTCGCCGGCGGCGTCGCCGCACCAGCGCTTCCCGGCCATGGCCTCGGCGTAGTGGGCCGGGTCGTGGCGGGCCCGCCCGCCACGTGGGTGGCCACCAGCTCGCCGCCGACGTAGCAGTCCATCGCGCCGCCGGGCATGCAGACGACGCGGGCCGGCCTGCCGATGCAGCGCCTGGGCACCGACATCGCCTCCCCGTGCGCGCTGACCAGCATCGTGGCCGGCACCCTGGCCACGCGCACCACGTCGCCCATCGCCTCCTCGAGGGCGCGCAGGTTGCCGACGGGCAGCAGCGCGTCCTTCTCCTCCATGAACAGCGCGGAGGGCGGCAGCCCCGTGGTCTCGTTGGGCTCGGAGTTGCTGGCGTCCTCGATCCGCGCGATGATCTCGTCGATGTCGTCCCAGCCGTCGAAGTCGCCCTGGTAGGCCGCGAGCCGCGACAGGAAGCGGTTCGACGACTCGACCTTGCCCTTGGTCTGGGGGCTGCGCGGGCGGCACAGCTTCAGCTCGAAGCCGGCGGCCTTGGCGAACTCGTATGCGCGCTGGACCTTGAGGCGCCTGCCGCCCTTGACCGTCACCAGGGCGGACATGTTGTCCGTGACCCACTCGCGGGGCACGCCGCCGAGCCTCGCGATCGTGGCGTACATGCACCTGACCAGGTCGTCGGTCGTCCTGGTCCCCGACCGGATGAATATGTGCCTGCGGGAATGGCCCAGCGTCGCCGCGAACACGTTGACCTCGAATAGCGCGCCGTCGCGGTTCGCCATCCTGATCGACTCCTGCTGGTGCGGTGGCAGCTAGGCTGCGGTCACGGACAGGGCGTGGAACTTCTCGCCGGCGGCCTCGACAGCGGCGGCGAGCTGCTCGGCGGTCACGGTGTCGGCGCACTCCACCTGGACGGTCTGGGTCTCGTGATCGGCGTCGGCGTCGGTCACCCCGACCACGTTGAGCAGTGCCGTCTCGACAGTAGCGTCGCAGTGGCCGCACATAAGGCCGGAAGTCTTAATCGTGTAACGCATGGATATTCCTCTCTGTTGTGTCGGCTTTCCCAGGCACCCGACCTTGACCTTCAAGCCGTCGCTCGCGTACCAAAGTACGCGTCGCTCCTCTTTCAGGTCAATCTCGGGCACCTGGAAAACCCGTTCTAAATGGACTTAATGGTGAGCCTATTTTGCCACTTTAGGCTTAAAGGATTTTAGGCGCAGCGCATTGCTTACGACGCAGACGCTCGATAGGCTCATGGCCGCGGCGCCAAACATCGGCGAGAGCTGCCATCCGGTGAGCGGGAAGAACACGCCCGCCGCCAGCGGAATGCCGATGCCGTTGTAGAACAGTGCCCAGAACAGGTCCTGCTTGATGTTGCGGATCGTCGCGCGCGACAGCTCGATGGCGCGGGCGACGTCCATGAGGTCGCTGCGCATGAGCACCACATCCGCCCCTTCCTTGGCGATGTCGGCACCGGTGCCGATCGCAAGGCCCACGTCGGCGCGCGCCAGGGCGGGGGAGTCGTTGATGCCGTCGCCCACCATGGCGACCTTGCTGCCCGCATCCTGCAGCTCGCGCACGTGGCGCTCCTTGTCGGCGGGGAGGACGTCGGCGATGACCTGCTTGCTGCTCAGTCCCACGCGGCGGGCGATGGCCTCGGCCGTCACGCGGTTATCGCCGGTGAGCATGCGCACGTCGACGCCGAGCTTGCGGAGCGCGGCGATGGCCTCGGCGCTCGTCTCTTTGACCTCGTCAGCCACGGCGATGGTACCGACGAACTCGCCGTTCTTGGCAAAGAACAGCGGCGTCTTGCCTTCGGCGGCGAACTGTTCGGCAAGGCCGGCGGGAACCTTCGCGCCCAGCTCGTCCATCAGGCGTACGTTGCCGGCTGCGATGACATTTTGTCCCTCGCGCGCCGTAACGCCACGACCGGGCACGGCGGCAAAGTCCTCGACCATGCGCGCGACAATTCCGCGCGCCTCGCACTCGGCCATAATCGCCTCGGCCAGCGGGTGCTCGCTTGAGCGCTCCAACGCGGCGGCCAGCTTGAGCAGCGCCTTTTCGCTCATGGCGGGCGAGCCGTCGGCGCGCGTCGCTACTACGATATCGGTCACGGCGGGCTTGCCGCGGGTGACCGTGCCCGTCTTATCGAGCACCACGGTGCCCACGCTGCGCAGGTTCTCCAGCGCCTCGGCGCTCTTAAACAGAATGCCCATCTCGGCGCCCTTGCCGGTACCTACCATAATGGCGACGGGCGTGGCTAGGCCGAGTGCGCACGGACAGCTGATCACCAACACCGCCACGCCGGAGGTGAGTGCCTCGTTTATGCTGCCGGTCAGCGCCATCCACACCGCAAAGGTCACGGCCGAGATCACGAACACCACGGGCACGAACACACCGGCGACCTTGTCGGCCATGCGGGTGATGGGCGCCTTGGTTGCGTTGGCGTCCTCGACGAGTTGGATAATCTTGGCGAGCGATGTTTCGGTACCCACCCGTGTGGCGCGGAAGGTAAACGAACCGGTGCGGTTGACGGTGGCGGCGTTGACGGTGTCGCCGGCGGTCTTTTCCACGGGGATGGACTCGCCGGTGAGCGCGCTTTCATCGACTGCCGAGGCGCCCTCGAGCACCACACCGTCGACGGGGATGGACTCGCCGGGGCGCACGCGAAGGACCTGGCCGGGAAGGATGCTGTCGACGTCGACGGTGGTCTCGGTGCCGTCCTCTGCCACGACGGTCGCGGTCTTGGGCGCCAGGTCGATCAGCGCCTCGATGGCGCCGCCGGTTTTTGACTTGCTGCGCGTCTCGAGGTATTTGCCCACGGTGACGAGCGACAGGATCGTGCCCGCGCTCTCAAAATACAGATTGTCCATGCCCGTCATCATGGCCTCGTGCACTTGCCCGGCGGCTAGCTGGTCGGCCATGACGAACATGGCGTAGAGCGACCAGGCGATCGACGCGGTGGCGCCCACGGCGATGAGGGCGTCCATGGTGGGCGCGCCGTGCGCGAGCGATTTAAACCCGTTGATAAAGTACGCGTCGTTGACATAGACGATGGGGATGAGCAGGACGAGCTCGGTGAGGGCGAGCGTCATGCTGTGGGTATGGTCGGTGAAGATGCCGGGCAGCGGCCAGCCGAGCATGTGCCCCATGCCTATGTAGAACAGTGGGATGAGGAAGACAATCGAGACGATGAGTCGAGTGCGCATGGCGGAGGCGGCGGCCTCCAGCTTTTTGGTGGGCGACTCCATATGGGCGGCGCCAGAGCTGGCTCGCGTGCTGCCGTTTGAGTCGGCGGCACCGGTGCCTGCATCGACGGGCGAGGCCGAGTATCCCGCACGGTCGACGGCGGTGCAGATATCGTCGGGGGAGACCTGCGCGGGGTCATAGTCGACCATCATGGAACCGGCGAGTAGGTTGACTGCGACGTTCTCGACGCCGTCGAGCTTGCTCACAGCACGGTCCACGTGCGCCTGGCAGGCGGCGCATGTCATGCCGCCCACATCGAACTTATCTTGAGCCATGGCTTCTCCTTTCTGTAGCTTGGTGTTGGAATTGTTAACCTGCCGATACTATACACCCATACCCCCTGGGGGTGTGTAGTACAGAAATAATATATGAGATTTCGTTACAGATGAGGATGGATGGTTGGCCGATGGACCGTTCCAACCAACCATCTCAATCTGTAACATCTAGCAGGGAAAATGATCTCTAACTGTTACAGATTGAGATGCTGTTTTGCGAGGTTTGTGTATGTCTCAATCTGCAACAGTTAGGTCGGTTTTTGCTGAGTAACTGTTACAGATTGAGACAATTGGCCCAGACTCGCCTCGTCCGCCTCGTCATCTGTGGTTTACGTGGGGGCATACGGAGTGCGGGTATACTAACCGGCGGCGAATCTGCTCCATCGCTTAGAGCTGCTGCGTCTGGACGGCGCGTGATAGGGCTGCCAAAGCGATCGCCAGCGTGCTGAGCAACGTCCTCTCTGTGCGCACCCGTTTTTGTATGTATTAGCGCACTACCAAGCACGCTCGCGCGGCCGCATGCCGTGCCCATAACGCGTGCAGATAAGGAACAACAACATATGCGTAATTCTGTATCCGACGTCACGGACGCCGAGATTCTGGACGAGACCCGTGAGGCCATGACCCAGGCTGCCTTCGATGCTGCCGACGAGGCCAGCGCCGCCGAGACTGTCGAGTCCGCGACCGAGAGCCTGCCCGCCTTTGACGAGCTGGGACTTTCGGACGAGATGCTTCGTGCCATCGAGAACCTGGGCTACACGGCGCCCACGCCCGTGCAGGCTGGCTCGATCCCCGTGGTGCTCGAGGGTCGCGACCTGCTTGCCGCCGCTCAGACCGGCACCGGCAAGACGGCCGCCTTTTTGCTGCCGACCATGAACAATCTGGAGCACATCGCTCCTCCCAAACCCGTGCGCGAGCGTGGCGGCCGCAACCGCCGTCGCGGCGCCAAGAAGCCCGAGGGCAACGGCCGCGGCCCCGTGATGCTCGTCATCACCCCCACGCGCGAGCTTGCCCAGCAGATCGACGAGGTCGCCAGCAAGATCGCCGACGTCACCGGCCATGTTGCCGTGACCGTCGTGGGCGGCGTGAGCTACAAGCCGCAAACCGCGGCGCTCAAGTACGGCTGCGACATCCTGGTCGCCACGCCGGGCCGTCTGGTCGATCTGATCGAGCAGGGCGCCTGCCACCTGGACGAGGTCAAGGTGCTGGTGCTCGACGAGGCCGACCGCATGCTCGACATGGGCTTTTTGCCCGCCGTCCGCCGCATTGTGCGCGAGACGCCGGCCGAGCGCCAGACGCTGCTGTTCTCGGCCACGCTCGACGAGGAGGCCGTGGGCGAGATCACCGACCTGGTGAGCGACCCCGCCCGCGTGGAGATCGCGCCCGCCACGTCGACCGCCGACACCGTCGACCAGTTTGTGTTCCCGGTGTCCATCGAGGCCAAGAACAACCTGCTGCCCGAGTTCCTCAAAAAGGAGGGCCCGGAGCGCACTATCGTCTTTATGCGCACCAAGCACCGCGCCGACAGCTGCTGCCGTCGTCTGGAGCGCAAGGGCATCAAGGCCGCCGCGATCCACGGCAACCGCAGCCAGGCCCAGCGCGAGCGCGCGCTTTCGGCCTTCCGCGACGGTACCGTCGACGTGCTGGTGGCAACCGATGTCCTCGCCCGCGGCATCGACATTAGCGATGTGCGCTACGTCGTGAACTTTGACGTGCCGGCCGAGCCGACCGACTACATCCACCGCATCGGCCGCACGGGCCGCGCCGGCGAGCTGGGCTGGGCCATTACGTTTGTGACCGAGCAGGACGTCGATGAGTTCTACGAGATCGAGAAGCTCATGGACAAGACGGCCGACATTTATGACGCCGGCGACCTGCATGTGGGCCCCAATCCGCCCGCGGTCGACCCCGAGCGCGATCCTGCGGCCTTTAAGGTGAAGAAGAAGGCCAAGCGCGGCAAGTCCAAGAGCAAGAAGAAGCTTGAGCAGGCACGTCGCGACGGCAAGCGCAACGGCGACGATTACGGCGATGTGGCCGGTCGTTCCAACCGCGGTCGCGACGAGCGCCGCAGCGACGGCGAGCGTCCGAGCCGTCCCAAGCGCGGCGGCAAGACCCGCGTGCGCGAGGGCGTTCAGGCTCGCGTGGACGAGGCCGTGGAGAGCGTGGCCCGCGAGGTGGCTGCCGAGGAGCGCGGCGGTGCTGCTGCCGTTGAGCAGGGCCCGCGCGGCAACCGTGCCGAGCGTCGTGCCAAGCAGTTCCAGGGCGAGGCGCACCGCCGTCGCCGCGAGGACGAGGACCGTGGCGGCCGTCGTCGTGTTGAGCGCGAGGACGAGGGCCGCGGTTCGCGCGGCGGCAAGCGCGGCTCGGGTGACCGTCGTCGCTCCGGTCGCGATGGCGAGCGTGGCGAGCGCGATGAGCGCCGTGGCGGCGAAGGCCGTGGTTCGCGTGACGAGCGTGGTACCCGCGGCAACGGTGGCCGCAGTGGCGCCGGTCGTTCGAATGAGTCGCGCGATCGTCGCGACCCGCGTGCCAGCCGCGATCGTCGCGATGACTGGCGCAACTACGACGACACCCGCGAGGAGCGCCGTGGCGGCTACCGCGGCGGGCGTGGCGGCAACCAGGCCGGCTCCCGTGGCGGCCGCGCCGGCGGTCGCGATAACCGTGGCAGCTATGGTAACAATCGTGGCGGCAAGCGCGGCGGTAGCTCCCGTCGCCCCGGTGACGGCGGCGGCAAGCGCAAGTAACATACGTGTCGTACGCTAGAGCGAGGCAAACTAAGGGCCCGAGCAGACAACGCTCGTGGCCCTTTTGTTTGCCGCATCCGACCGTTGGTCCGGTGTGATTTGCTCAGGAATGCACCTGGAGGATGCTGAAGGCCCGTTTTCAGCCATGCGGCAATGGGTCCCATGGGGTGCGCCGTATATTTTTTGGAGTATTCTGCAGATCGAGTTGCCTGCATACGATTCGACGTCGCCAGCGGTGGCCTTCGGATATCCCTAGCGAGCGTTTTGAGTCAGACTTTTCCGTTTTCCGGTGCAAAGGTGCGTCATTCTCGTTATATCGGAACCCAAAATGATGCAGCGCCCTACAGTTTTGCCCGGTCGCGGTGGTGTTGGCACGAGCGCGTTGCAGAATACTCCGTTTTTTGCACGGTCCGGGATGGGGTACCTCAGGAGAACACAGCGGTATCATGTAAATATATGCAATCTGTAACGGTAATTATGCAAATCGATGAGGCAGACAGCATAGTTTGGTGCAAAGGGGTCAGGTTAATCTGCACCAGGTTGGTGGAAACAAACCTGACCCCTTTGCGCTAAACCGGGGTGTCCCCACGCGCCGTATACTCTGTCTAAGCATGCGGGCGGCTTGGTGTGTTACCAAGCGTAGGGGGAGGATGTTCGATGAGCATATTCGAAATTGTGTTTAGTCCGACGGGCGGAACGGAGAAAGTGTCTGGTCTTGTGACCGGGGCGCTGGATGGGAATATCGTTACTGTCGATCTGACCGATAGCGGGTTGGATTTCCACGGGGTCTCGATGGCGAAGGGCGACGTTGCGGTTATCTCCGTCCCATCATATGCTGGCAGGGTTCCAGCTGTGGCGGTTGAGCGACTGGGAATGGTGCGTGGCAACGGAGCTCGGGCTGTTTTGGTTTGTGTTTACGGGGGCCGCGCGTTTGAGGATACGCTTATTGAGCTGGAAGACGTTGCGAAGCGTGCCGGATTTAGGGTGGTTGCAGCGGTTTCTGCTATTGCTGAGCATTCCGTTGCTCGTCAGTTTGCTGCTGGGCGACCGGATGCGCAGGATGTGGCGCAACTTTCAGAGTTTGCGCAGCGGATCCGGCAAAAGCTACTGGACGGGGCTGCGTCCGAGCCCTCTATTCCCGGCAATCGTCCTTATAAGCAAGTTGGAGGCCACAGTATGGTGCCCCATGCAACGGAGGATTGCGTCTCCTGCGGTGCTTGCGCTGCGTTGTGCCCTGTTCGAGCTATCGACAAGGACGATCCAAGGCAGGTGGATGGCGAGGCGTGCATCTCCTGCATGCGTTGCGTCTCCGTATGCTCGCAGAATGCTCGCGAGCCTAATCCCGCTGCGCTTTCCGCCGTTACCAAGATGTTGAGCAAGGTTTGCGTTGTGCGGAAGGAATGCGAGCTCTTCATCTAGCGCAAGTGAGATTGGTGCAAACAAACCTGGCCCTTTTGCACCAAAAACGATCCGTTTTCCTCCGTTCAAGGGATCATGTGATCCGAAGGGGACGGAGGAAAACGGATCAAAAAGGAAAAATAGTAAGGCGCTCTTTTTCACATTGAATATTGTCATTTGGTAACACGTTTTATCAAATATGGCATTTATCTGCGGTAATGTTCATTTTCACCGCTGATGGTGACATTTCATACCGCCTGCCGAACTGCGTGGAGACCTAACAACTTTTTAGGTCAGTGTTGTGCGTGTAGCAATTTCGCCCGGCCTCGCCTCCGGGCTGCCATGTGAGAGGGGATCTTATGGCTCGACTGCACGTAATGGAACGCAGCCACGCTCAGGCCGTCATGGACGACCTGCACGATGCGCTCGGACGCCGTCTGGCGGTGAGTTCGCTCGCCCCGTGCCCCGTTGAGTTTACGGCGGCGCTCGTCAACCTGTGCTCCACCCAGAGCTGCGGCAAGTGCACGCCCTGCCGTGTGGGCCTGAGCGCGCTGAGCGATCTGCTCGCCGATGTGCTCGAGGGCCGCGCCGACGAGTCCACGCTCAACTTGATTGAGCGCACTGCCCGCACCATCTATCTTTCGAGCGACTGCGCCATCGGTTACGAGGCCGGTGCCATGGCGCTTACGGCTATCCGCGGTTTTCGCGACGATTTTGAGCACCACATCCGCGAGCACTCCTGTGGCTTTGACCGCGAGGCCCGCGTCCCGTGCGTCTCGGGCTGCCCGGCGCACGTCGACATTCCCGGTTACATTTCGCTGGTCGAGGCCGGCCGCTATGCTGATGCCGTAAAGGTCATCCGCAAGAACAACCCGCTGCCGCTCGTTTGCGGCCTGGTGTGCGAGCATCCCTGCGAGATGCACTGCCGTCGCGGCATGGTCGACGATCCCATGAACATCCTCGCCCTCAAGCGTTTTGCCGTTGAGCACAGCGACCTCAACGATTACAAACCCAGCGTGGCCGACAACACCGGTAAGCGCATCGCCGTGATCGGCGGCGGCCCGGCTGGCCTTTCCTGCGCCTACTACCTGGCCGTGATGGGCCATGAGGTGACCATCTTTGAGCAGCGCCACCACCTGGGCGGCATGCTGCGCTATGGCATTCCCAGCTACCGTCTGCCGCGCGAGCGCCTGCAGGCCGAGATCGACTGGATCTTGAGCGCCGGTATCGACGTGGAACTCGACCACTCCGTCAATGGCGAGGAGCTTGCCCGCCTGCGCGACGAGTTCGATGCCGTTTATCTGGCCATTGGCGCCCACAGCGATAAGAAGCTCGGCCTTCCGGGCGAAGAGGCGCCCGGCGTGGAGTCGGCCGTCAAGATGCTGCGTGCCATCGGCGACGACGAGCTACCCGACCTGAGCGGCCAGCGCGTGTGTGTCATCGGCGGCGGCAATGTGGCCATGGACGTGACGCGCTCTGCCGTGCGCTGCGGTGCCGAAAAGGTGAGCATCGTCTACCGCCGTCGCATCTGCGACATGACGGCCCAGGATGCCGAGATCGCCGGCGCCCAGGCCGAGGGCTGCGAGGTTCTGGAGCTCACCGCACCGCTCGCTATCGAGACGGGCGAGGAAGGTCGCGTGAGTGGCCTGCGCGTGCAGCCGCAGATTATCGGCGAGCCCCGTCGTGGGCGTCCGGCCCCGCGTGCCGCCGCCACGCCCGAGCGCGTCATTCCCTGCGAGCGCGTGTTCGTGGCCATCGGCCAGGACATCGATTCCAAGCCGTTTGAGGACATGGGCATCGCCTGCAAGTGGGGCTGCGTGGTCACCGATTCGGATGGCGCCGTGCCTAACTTCGACGGCCTCTTTAGCGGCGGCGACTGCCAGACCGGTCCCGCCACCGTCATCCGGGCCATCAACGCCGGCCGCGTTGCTTCGGCAAATATCGACCGCTATCTGGGCTTTGACCACAAGATCAAGCTTGACGTTGAGCTGCCGACCGTACAGTTTAAGGGCAAGCACGAGTGCGGCCGCTGCGAGCTGGGCGAGCGCGAGGCCGGCGAGCGCATCCACGATTGGAATCTGGTCGAGCAGGGCCTTACCGAGGAGGAGGCACGCCAGGAGGCAAGCCGCTGCCTGCGTTGCGACCACTTTGGCTTTGGCGCGTTCCGCGGAGGGAGGAACCTGGAATGGTAGAGCTCAACAACCCCACTGTCAGCGACAACACCGAAAGCGGAGCACTCAACATGGTCAAGCTCACTATCGATAATTGCGAGGTCATGGTACCCGAGCACACCACGATCCTGGACGCGGCCAAGTCCGTCGGCATCCAGATTCCCACCCTGTGCTACCTGCGCGATCTAAACGAGATTGGCGGTTGCCGCGTGTGCGTGGTCGAGGTTGAGGGCTGCGACCAGCTGGTTGCCGCCTGCAACAACTACGTGCTCGACGGCATGGTGATCCACACCAACAGCCCCAAGGCCCGCGAGGCGCGTCGCACCAACGTGCAGCTGCTGCTGTCCCAACACGATTCGCGCTGCACGAGCTGCGTGCGCAGTGGTAACTGCAACCTGCAGACCATCGCCAACGACCTGGGCATCTTCTATCTGCCGTACGAGCAGCATCTGGCGCGCGAGGGCTGGGACTTCGATTTCCCCATCATCCGCGATAACGACAAGTGCATCAAATGCATGCGCTGCATCAAGGTGTGCGAGAGCGTGCAGGGCTTAGGGATTTGGGACCTGACCAACCGTGCCACGCACACCGCCGTGGGCACCCGCGGGCGTGCGCCGATCGGCAAGACCGATTGCGTTGCGTGCGGTCAGTGCATCACGCATTGCCCGACGGGCGCCCTGCGCGAGCGCGACGATACCGAGACCGTGTTCGACGCCATCGCCGATCCCGACAAGATCGTGCTGGTGCAGATTGCGCCGGCCGTGCGTAGCGCCTGGGGCGAGGAGCTCGGCATTCCGCGCGAGGAGGCTACCGTCGAGCGCCTAGCCTGTGCGCTGCGCCGCGTGGGCTTTGAGTACGTGTTCGACACCGACTTCTCGGCCGACCTCACCATTATGGAGGAGGGCTCCGAGCTGCTCGAGCGCCTGGGTAAGGCCGCCAAGGGCGAGGGCGACAGCCGTGGCTGGCCCATGTTCACGAGCTGCTGCCCGGGTTGGGTGCGCTTTGTGAAGGCGCGCTACCCCGAGTTTGTCGACAGCCTGTCCACCTCCAAGTCGCCGCAGCAGATGTTCGGCGCCATCGCCAAGACCTACTACGCCAAGGTGCTGGGCGTGGAGCCCGAGCGCCTGTTTGTGGTGTCCGTTATGCCGTGCACGGCCAAGAAGGCCGAGTGCGCGCTGCCGAGCATGGTGGGCAAGGACGGCACGCCCGATGTGGACGTTGCGCTGACGGTGCGCGAGATGGTGCGCATGATCCGCGCGAGCCACGTGAGCGTCGACACGCTGGTTGAGGAGCCGCTCGACACGCCGCTGGGCTTTGGCACGGGCGCGGGTGTGATCTTTGGCGCCACGGGCGGCGTGATGGAGGCTGCCGTGCGCTCGGCCTATTACCTGGTGACGGGCAAGAACCCCGACGCCGACTTTTTTACCGATGTGCGCGGCCTGGACGGCTGGAAGGAAGCCGTGGCCGATATCGATGGCACCGGGGTGCGCGTCGCCGTGGCACACGGGCTGGGCAACGCCGCCCGTCTGCTCGACGCGATTCGCGACGGCCGCGTGAGCTATGACTTCGTTGAGGTTATGGCGTGCCCGGGCGGCTGCGTCGGTGGCGGCGGTCAGCCCATCCACGACGGCTGCGAGCTGGCGGCCGAGCGCGGTCAGGTGCTGTGGGGCCTGGATGCGAACGCCGAGATTCGCTTCTCGCATGAGAATCCCGATGTTCAGGCGTGCTATCGCGAGTTCTTGGACGCGCCGCTCTCGCCGCTGGCCGAGGAGCTGCTGCATACCGACCATCACGCATGGACGATGCCTAACGAGAGGACGTGCTAGCGATGCGCGCGTTTGATTTTGAGATGTCGCGCCGGGGGTTTGCCTCGGCGCTCGCCGCGGGCGCCCTGTCGCTTGCACTCGCGGGCTGTGGCGGCGGAGCTGCCGGTGCCGGGTCCGCCGCGGGTTCGCCTGCCACGGACGGCGCCGGTGCTGCTGCCGAGCCGGTTGAGGTGCACATCGCCTCGCTCAAGGGGCCGACCTCGATTGGTCTGGTGCAGTTTATGGACCGGGCGGCCGATGGCGAGACGGACAATGAGTTCGACTTTGCGATCAACACTGCCGCCGACGAGATTGTGCCCAAGGTCATTCAGGGCGATATCGACATTGCCCTGGTACCCGCCAACGTGGCGAGTGTGCTCTACAACAAGACCGAGGGCGCGGTGCAGGTCATCGACATCAACACGCTGGGCGTGCTGAACGTTGTGACGGGCGACGCGAATGTGGCCTCGTTTGGCGATCTGGCGGGTCGCACCGTCTACATGACGGGCAAGGGCACCACGCCGGAGTACGTCATGAATTACCTGTTGGAGCGCGCGGGCCTGACCGGCCAGGTGACGCTTGAGTTTAAGAGCGAGCCCACTGAGGTGCTCTCGGCCCTGCTTGCCGACCCGTCCGCCGTGGGCGTGCTGCCCGAGCCGTTCAAGACCGCTGCCATCGCCAAGAGCGAAGGCAAGCTGTCGGCGCCGGTAAGTCTGACCGATGCGTGGGATGAGCTGGCGGGTGACACGGGTTCGCGCCTGCTGACGGGCGTGACCGTGGTGCGCCGCGCGTTTGCCGAGGAACATCCCGAGGCCGTGGCGGAATTCTTGAGCTGTCATGCGGCGAGCGCTAAGGCTGTCAATGCGGCGCCGGCAGACTGGGCGCAGGCCGTGGTCGATGCGGGTATCGTGGACAACGCCACGATTGCCGAGAAGGCGATTCCCGGGTGCATGCTTGTCTGTCAGACGGGCAAGGATATGAAGGCGGCACTTAGTGGGTATCTGCAGGTGCTGGCCGACGCGGACGCGAGCGCCGTGGGTGGTAAACTTCCGGCTGACGATTTCTACTACATGGAGTAGCCCGTGCGTGCGTTTGCTCGACAAATTACAGAGCGTATAAAGGCGGTGACGGCAGCAGGTGCCGTTGCCGCCTTTTGGCTTGCCGCGTGGGTGCTGGTAGCGGGTCTTGTGGCGCAGCCGTTGATTTTGCCGGGGCCGGGTACTGTTGTGGTGGCATTGCTGCGGCTGGTATGCGATGCCGGCACGTGGGCGATCCTGGTGGGCTCGGGCGCGCGGATACTGGGCGGGCTGGCGCTTGCCGCGGTGTGTGGTGGCGCGCTTGCCGGGATTTCATCACGGTCGCGGGCGTTAGCGCATCTGGTGGCTCCGGTGCTGTCGTTTGTAAAGGCGACACCGGTCGCCTGCGTGGTGGTCCTGCTGCTCATTTGGCTGGGATCGGAGCGCGTGAGCATCGCGGCGGTCTTTTTGATGGCGCTGCCGGGCGTATATTTCTCGCTGGTCGAGGGCTTGGCACAGGTGAATAAACCGCTGGAGCAGATGTTCCGTCTGCATGGCGTGCGCGGCTGGCGACTGTTTTGCGCCCATACCTGGCGCGAGGTGCTGCCGTTTGTGCTTTCGTGTGCCCGGGCCGTGATCGGCATGAGCTGGAAGGCCGGCGTGGCGGCGGAGCTTATCGGCATGGCGGTGGGCACCGTGGGTGAGCGCATCTATCAGGCGAAGCTTTTGATTGAGACGGCTGATCTGCTGGCGTGGACCGTGCTGGTCGTTGCTGCCTCGTGGACATGTGAGCGCGTGCTGGTGTGGCTGCTGCGGGTTTCGGGACCCGCGGCGTGGCGCGTGGCCGTGCGGGCGCATGGGCATGGATTGCGCGGGCGTGCGGGGGCTGCGAGCGATAGCGCTGCGGCGGAGCTTGCGCTTGCCGTGGGCGATCGCGCGCCCTGGGCGCCGGCGCTGGATGGTCTGGTGCTCAACGTGCCTGCGGGTGGGCGTATCTGTGTGATGGGCGCTTCGGGCATGGGCAAGTCGACGCTGCTTTCGTTGGCAGCGGGGGAGTGCGCGCCGTGCTCGATGGTGTTTCAGGATGCGCGTCTGGTAGAGGGCGTCTCGGCTTTGGATAACGTGCTGGTGTGCGCCGATACGCGCGTGGATGCGTCGAGCGCTGCGGCCTTGCTGCGCCGGTTGGTGCCGGGAATCGACGTGCATTCGCGCGTGGCCGAGCTTTCAGGCGGACAGCGCCGTCGTGTCGAGATCGCTCGCGCCCTGCTGTGTGGCGGCTGTGCTGTCATTCTGGATGAGCCCTTTACCGGCCTGGATGCCTCTGCGCGCGATGCGACGGCCGAGGCTGTGCTCGACTTGCTCGACGGTCGCATGCTGTTGCTTGCCACGCACGATGTCGCCGATGCTCGAGCCCTCGATATCTCGGACATCATCACGCTCTAAATACTGACTCAGCAACAAAATGATTCGTTTTCCTCCGTCCCTATGGGGTCGGGTGTGGTATTCTATCTGCGGGGTAATACTTAGGAATACAAAGTAATACCAACGCTGCAGAAACAAACTCCGGATGCGGGCCAATCGGGTTGCCTTCACAGCCCGTCGCCCAGCCGCGTGGCCCGCATCTATCCGCACTACCGTCGTTTCAAAAAGGAAGCGCCATGGCAGAACACATGACCCCCGTAGTCGCGAAGGTCTTGCCCGAGGAGAAGGCAGCCTTCGCGGCGGCAACCCAGCTCGTGGGCACCACGCCGTCCAACGCCATCCGCATGTTTATCGCTGCGTTCAATCGCTGCGGCACCTTCCCGTTCGACATCTCGCCCAGCGGGGCCTTTGGCACTGCGCCCGATTCTCATCAATAAGTGATCCGTTTTCCTCCGTCCCCATGGGATCGGCTCTCTGCCGAGTTGTGGTAGAACTAGGGAACGGTTTTGAGGAGGTTGGCATGCTCAATGCGATGGCGTGGGCGCTTGCATGTTTTGGCGTTGTCGCTGCCGATATAGCCCTGAGCGTGGTTCTGTTTTCGGTTCTCGATGCCGTATCGGTGCTGACGGGCTATCCGATCGACAATCTCGATATCCAATGGTTCCAGGCTGCCGCTCAGACGGCGTCGTTTTTGATGGCGCTGCTGTGGTGGCGTTATCTGTGGCCGCGCTCCTTCATGGCGCGCTGGCAGGGCGAGCGCCCGCTTGGCGGGGGAGCGCGTGGGGCGTGGAAACGCATCGCCTGCGTTATCGTGATCGGTCTTGCCCTGCAGGTGGTCGTTGGCTACGTGACCGACGCTGTGCTGTCGCTGTTGCCTGATGCCGCGGCCGATTATAGCGAACTTGTCGAGGAGACGGGCATGGGCGACACGGGCTATCTGGCCGTCCTGACCACGGTGCTTGGCGCTCCGTTTTGTGAAGAGCTGCTGGTGCGCGGTATCATTTTTGAGTTTTCGCTCCGAGCGTTTAACCCGCAGTGCCGTCCGCTCTGGAAACGCCGGCGTCGTGCGAGCGCACAGGACGGTGCCATGGTGCCCTGGACGGCTCCAAGCACGTGGGGTATCGCCGCGGCGACTGTGTTGCAGGCGGCAATCTTCGGTTTTATGCACATGAATTGGGTGCAGGGTTGCTACGCGGGCGCTGCCGGTCTGGTCTTTGGCTGGGTGCTCGTGACCACCGGAAAGCTCCGTTACACGATCCTGTTGCACTTTGCCTTTAACGCCGGGTCGTATCTCATGGGCCTGCTGTGGTTTGTGAACACGCCGCTCGACGTGATAATCACGGTTGCCATCGCCGGCTTTGTGCTGGTAGGGGCGATGCGGTCGCTCAGACAGGCGTGTCAGACGGATCGTCCCTACCAGCAAGCGTGATTCCCTTAGGGACCAACGTGGATGAAAACAAATCTGCTGTGATTCCCCTAAGGAAAACACGGCTAGGTGTGTCTGAGCGTGTTCCCCCTAGGGAAATCACGCTTGGCCGATGAGGAGACGCCGGCTGGCCAAGAGACGTCGGCTGGCCCTCGCCGCGCTAGTTGCGGCGTCCGCCGCCGTTGGCGCCCTGACGTCCCTGGGCCGCGCGGTTACGGCCGGCGGTGTTCTGTGCGCGCGACATGCCGCTGTGCCCCTTGCTGCCTTTAGGCCCCTTGCCGGCACCGCCGCCATGCGGCTTGCCGCCCTTCTTGCCGGTCCCGTGTCCGCCGCCAGCAGACGTCTCGCCCGGGCGTGGCGGCACGGGGCGAATCAGACAATGCTTGGTGTAGCCGATTAGGTCACGACGCCCGGCCTTTTCCAGCGCCTCGCGTACGAGCTTGTAGTTCTCGGGCTTGCGATACTGGATGAGCGCACGCTGCATGGCCTTCTCATGCGGGTCGCGCGCCACGTAGATCGGCTGCATGGTGCGCGGGTCCACGCCGGTGTAGTACATGCACGTCGACATGGTGGACGGCGTGGGGTAGAAGTCCTGCACCTGCTCGGGCATGTAGCCCATGTCGCGCACGGCTTCGGCAAGGTCCACGGCTTCCTTCATCGTCGAGCCGGGATGGCTCGATATCAGATACGGCACCACATACTGCTTGAGTCCGTATTCACGGTTCAAACGTTCAAATTTGCGGCAGAACGCATCGTAGACGGCGCGGCTCGGTTTGCCCATCACGGACAGCACCGCATCGCTCACATGCTCGGGTGCCACGCGTAGCTGGCCCGAGACATGGTGCTCCAGCAGCTCGCGCAAAAACTCGTCCGAGGCGTCGGCCATGGTGTAGTCAAAGCGGATGCCGCTGCGGACAAAGACCTTTTTGACGCCCGGCAGCTGGCGCAGGTCGCGCAGCAGCTGCGTGTAGCCGCTCTCGTCGACCACCATGTTCTTGCACACGCTCGGCCACAGGCAACGCTTGTTTTTGCACACGCCGTGCTTGAGCTGCTTGTCGCAGGCAGGGCGGCTAAAGTTGGCCGTTGGTCCGCCCACGTCGTTGATGTAGCCCTTAAACTCGGGATCGCGTGTGAGCAGCTCGGCTTCGCGCATGATCGAGTCGTGGCTGCGCATCTGCAGCACGCGACCCTGGTGGAAGGTGAGGGCGCAAAACGAGCACTCGCCAAAACAGCCGCGGTTGGAGCTAATGGAAAACTTGATCTCGGCAAAGGCCGGCACGCCGCCCGCCGCGTCGTAGTCGGGATGCCAATCGCGTGCGTAGGGGAGCTCGGCCACCTCGTCCATCTCGTCGGTCGTCAACGTCGCCGATGGCGGGTTCTGCACCACATAGACGTTGTTGGGGTAGGGCTCTACCAGGCGGTGTCCGGTGATGGGGTCCATGTTCTGCTGCTGCATGTTAAAGCTGCGTGCGTAGTTGAGCTTGTCGGCGGCAAGGTCGTCCCAGCTGGGCAGCAGGTCGTAGTCGTAGACCTCGTCGAGCGAGCCTGTGCGGTAGACGGTGCCGTTGATATAGGTGATCTGATCGACGGGCAGGCCAGCGTCGAGCGCGTCGGCGATCTCGACGATCGCGTGCTCGCCCATGCCGTAGATGAGGATGTCGGCGCCCGAGTCGAGCAGCACCGAGCGCTTGAGCTTATCCTGCCAGTAGTCGTAATGGGCCAGGCGGCGCAGACTCGCCTCGATGCCGCCGATGATGATGGGGGCGTCCTTGAACGTCTGACGGATGAGGTTGCCGTAGACCGTGACGGCACGGTTGGGGCGGCGACCCTCCTCGCCACCGGGCGTGTAGGCGTCGGTGTGACGGCGGTGCTTGGTCACCGAATAGTGGTTGACCATGGAGTCCATGTTGCCGGCGCTGACCAAAAAGCCCAGGCGCGGCTCGCCGAGCACGGTGATGCTGGCGGGGTCGGTCCAGTCGGGCTGGCAGATGATGCCCACCTTGTAGCCGTGCGCGTCGAGGACGCGGCTGATGATGGCCATGCCAAAGCTGGGGTGGTCCACGTAGGCGTCGCCGCAGATGTAGACAAAGTCGCACTGGTCCCAGCCGCGCGCATCCATGTCGGCGCGGCTGACGGGGAGGAACTTATCGCGGCCCGGGCGCCAGGGACGGGCGGGCGCAGCCGGGGTGTGCGCGACCCGGGTGGCGGGGGAGGCCGTGGCCTGTGCCTTACCGCCGCGCTTTTGCTGCTGGCCGCGCTGGGCATGCTTGCCGTGCTGGTTGTGCTGAGCGTCCTGGGGCTTTTTTGCCACGATTCCTCCCGTTGTTAGTATGCTGCACGTAATTGTAACCAGTCTTTTTGGAACGGGGCTAAAAAGACTGGTGGAGTACATGGGCTGGCGGATCGGCGTGTCGATGCGGGTGCTGTACCCGCCGTTTGTTTCCAGACTGTGTATCTGCGCGTTGGAGAACCCGTCTCGCGCGCACGCCATGTTGTCAATGGGTTACAGTATGAACGGCGGCTATGTCTCCGCCAACGCACGAGAGAGTCGTCAACAAGGAGGATGCACGACGATGCAGCGTGCCAAACAGATATCGGAGTCTATTGAGCTGGGCATCATCTTGGCGCTCGCCGGTGGCTTTATGGATGTGTATTCGTACATTGGGCGCGATCATGTTTTCGCCAACGCGCAGACGGGCAACATCTTGCTGGTGGGCGTGAGCATCTCCGAGGGCAACTGGGCGCTGGCGGGACGTTATTTCTTCCCTGTGGTGTCGTTTGCCGTGGGCATTATGCTTGCCGATCTGGTACACGAGCGGTTTGGCAGCGTGATTCACTGGCGTCAGGTGACGGTGTTCTTTGAAGCCGTCATCTTGCTGGGCGTGAGCTTTATCCCGGGTGGCAATTTCAACCTGCTCGCCAACTGCCTCACCTCGTTTGCCTGCGGCATGCAGGTCGAGAGCTTCCGCAAGATCCACGGTCACGGCATCGCTACGACCATGTGCATCGGCAACTTGCGCAACGCGCTGCAAAACGTGGACGATTACATCATCACCCACAGGCGCGGCTTTTTGGAAAACGGCCTGCTGTACTTTGGCGTGATCTTTACCTTTGTGTTTGGCGCCGTGTTGGGCAACTGGTGTATTGAGCGCATGGGCCTGCACGCCATCGTCGTGGCGAGCTTGCTGCTGTTTGTCGCGTTTGCCATCATGTTCATCGACCGCGAGCGCGACTTGCGCTTACGCTGGAAGGTTGCGGCCGAGGCTTGGAAAGAGGGCTGCCGAAAGTAACCGATTGCGGCAAAGGGGCTGTTCCTTTGCCGCAATTTTTTTCATCATCTGTTGAAACGCTTTAACACTTTTGACGTTCTCACGCGTTTTTTGTTTCAAAAGCGTTAGGATGGGACTTATAGCGCGGGGCGTAATGGGTGCCTCGCACACGATGGGAGGCTATCAATGGCTAATCGTTTCGTTCTCAATACCATCTCTTATCATGGTTCCGGCGCCATCAAGGAGATCCCCGGCGAGCTCCAGCGTCGCGGCTACAAGAAGATCTTCGTCTGCTCCGATCCCGATCTGGTCAAGTTTGGCGTTACCGCTAAGGTGACCGACGAGCTCGACGCTGCCGGCATTGCTTGGAGCCTCTACTCCGAGATCAAGCCCAACCCCACTATCCAGAACGTCAAGGACGGCGTCGAGGCCTTTAAGGCCGCCGAGGCTGACGCTATCGTGACCATCGGTGGCGGTTCCTCCATGGACACCGCCAAGGCCATCGGCATCATCATCAACAACCCCGAGTTCGCCGATGTCCGCAGCCTCGAGGGCGTTGCTCCCACTAAGAACCACGCCGTGTTCACCATCGCCGTGCCGACGACCGCCGGTACTGCCGCCGAGGTGACCATCAACTACGTCATCACCGACCCCGAGAAGGTCCGCAAGTTCGTATGCGTCGACACCAACGACGCCCCCGAGGTCGCCGTCGTCGACCCCGATATGATGGCCTCCATGCCCGCCGGCCTGACCGCCTCCACCGGCATGGACGCTCTGACCCACGCCATCGAGGGCTACACCACCAAGGGCGCCTGGGAGCTCTCCGACATGTTCCACTTTGAGGCTATTAAGCTGATCAGCGAGAACCTGCGCGACTCCGTCGCCGAGGCCAAGTCCGGTCAGCCCGGCTCCGGCCGCGAGGGCATGGCTCTTGGCCAGTATGTCGCCGGCATGGGCTTCTCCAACGTCGGCCTGGGCATCGATCACGCCATGGCTCACACCCTGTCCGCTCACTACGACACCCCGCACGGCGTCGCTTGCGCCATGCTGCTGCCGATCGCCATGGAGTTCAACAAGCCGGTTTGCACCGAGCGCCTGGCCAAGGTCGCCGTCGCCATGGGCGTTGACACCACGGGCATGAGCACCGACGAGGCTGCCGACGCCGCTATCGCCGCCGTTAAGCAGCTTTCCGCCGACGTCAACATCCCGCACGTCTGCGAGGCCATGAAGGCTGACGAGATCGAGGTCCTGGCCAAGGACGCCATGGCCGATGCCTGCTTCCCGGGTAACCCGCGCGAGGCGACGCTCGACGACGTCATCGAGCTCTTCAAGAAGATCTGCCCGGCTGCCTAACTTGGTTCGGCGGGCCCCTGCCCGTTAGCCCCACAATCGTCCTCGGACATGTCGGAAGCCCCCGCTGCGCACTTCGTGCGGCGGGGGCTTCCTCCGTCCTGCGGAAAGATTGTGGGGCTAACGGGCAGGGGCCCGCCGGCTCGTTATCGTGGCGGGCGCAGTTCTGAAGAACTCAATGGGTCATCTCGCTAGGTAAAAAGATGGTTCGCGGTGGTATCGTTGCTGTGGGTTTAATTCGATATGAAAGGGTGACTTTGGTGTCCAAGATGGATTCTACGCTCTCCTATATTACTGACCAGTTGAAGGCGCTGACTTCTATTGCTTCGCCTACAGGCTATACCCGTGCGGCGACTGATTATCTGATGGAAACGTTGCGTGATATGGGCTTTGGGCCCGAGCGTTCCAATAAGGGCAATGTGCTCGTTGAGCTTGGTGGTGAGGGTGAGCCGCTCGTGTTGGCGAGCCATGTCGATACCTTGGGCGCCATGGTGCGCTCCATTAAGGACAATGGTCGCCTGCGCCCCACGACCCTCGGCGGGCATCAGTGGTCTACGGCCGACGGCGAGAACTGCACCGTTTACACGCGCGACGGCAATGTCTACACGGGCGTGGTCCTCAATACCGAGCCTTCGGCGCATGTGGCCGACGAGCCGGTCAAGACCATCGAGAAGAACATGGAAATCCTGCTCGACGAGAACGTCGACAGCAAAGATGATGTGCTCGAGCTGGGCATTCAGACCGGCGACATCATCGCTATGGATCCGCGCACCACGGTGACGGAGAGCGGCTACATCAAGAGTCGCTTCCTTGACGACAAGCTGTCCGCGTCGATTCTGCTGGGTCTGGCCCGCGCCGTCGCCGAAGGCGAGGTGACGCTTTCGCGCAAGGTGTCGCTGCTCTTTACGGTGTACGAGGAGGTCGGCCACGGCGGTGCCTTTGTGCCGGCCGACACGCGTGAGATGATCAGCGTGGACATGGGCTGCGTGGGCGACGACCTGGGCTGCACCGAGCGCATGGTTTCGATTTGCGCCAAGGATTCGGGCGGTCCGTACAACTACGACCTGGTAACCACGCTGTCCAACATTGCGCGCGAGCTGGAGCTCGATTACGCCATCGACGTGTACCCGCATTACGGTTCGGACGTCGAGGCCACGCTCTCGGCCGGCTACGACATTCGCCATGGTCTGATCGGCCCCGGCGTGTACGCGAGCCACAACTACGAGCGCAGCCACATCGACGGCGTGCGCAATACCTACGAGCTGGTTCGCGCCTACGTTCAGCGCTAGGGGAGCAGCTTTCGACTCGGCTGACCAATCGCTAAGGCCCGATTTCTCGGGCCTTTTTTCGCTTTTGGTCGTTTAGTATTATGATGTATGTAATCTATTAACTAAACGCATAAATTACTTAACGAGGTGATGCGGTGTATGGATACGTCTGAGTACTTGTCTATGGGTGATGCCGCCCGCCTGTTGGGCGTTACGAAAGCCCGCATATCTCAACTTGCCGCATCGGGAACGCTCGCGTGCGATATTGTGGGCGGACGGAAGATGGTCGAGTACAATTCCGCGGTCGCTTATCAAAAGGTCCGCAAACGTGGACGCCGTCCTGCGGCCGATGTGGGGCGCAAGTTTACGCTGATGTCCGCCGATTACGAGGTTGCGCGTGTCTCATTTGATCCGACGCGTGAGTTTCCCTTCGAAATCGCCGAGGTACTCGATGCGCAGAGGATGCCGTTTGGCACGTGCTCGAGCTCTTCTCCTACGGTGAATAAACGGGAGCTCAACGTGTGGTGGAGCCATCGGTCGGTGCCCGATGTTCGCCCCGGGCTCGTCTCGCGCTATCGTGAACTGGGAATTGCCAGTGGCATCGAGGTTCCGGTTCAGTGCCTGGGCCTCTCGCTTTCGGATTGTTATTGGCTGCGGCCGGCCGATTGCGCCGAACTCAAATGGCAAAACATCAATTACTTTGAGAACGAATTTGAGCGATCGGCGCCCGAAGAGCGTTCGGGTTGGCTGGAAGGCATCGGTCTTAAAAATCCCGACAACACATCCGAGGGCGAGCTCCCTAAATCGTGGATGATCCGAAACGGCATTCGCGTTTTGGCTAAAGGTTGCGGGATGGACGATCAGCGTCCCTTTAACGAGGCGGTTGCAACGGCCCTGCACCGTCGTTTGCTGTCCCAGGGTGAGTTTGTTCCTTATACGGTTGAGCGGATGTTCGATGGCCCTGTGTGCCTGTGCGACGACTTTCTTGACGGCCGCGAGGAATACGTTCCGGCTGTTTACGTTAAGGGCGCACTTGGTAGCCAGCGGGGAAACTCGACATACGACCGGTACTGCTGCTTCCTTAGCAAGCATGGTGTCGATGAGGCCGCTGTGAGAAGGTCTATGTCGCAGATGATTGTCTGCGATGCCCTTTTGGCCAACAGCGACCGCCATTGGCGAAACTTCGGCATCATCCGCAATGTCGACACCCTGGAGATAAGGCCTGCTCCGCTGTTCGATAGCGGCAACTGCCTGTGGTACAACGTACCAACTGCCGTGCTCGCAGCTGGGGAGTTTGGGTTTTCCGCTAAGCCGTTTGGGCCCGACCCTTCCGCCCAGCTGGCGCTTGCGGACTCACTCGGTTGGTTCGACGCATCGCGACTGGACGGATTTGTTGATGAGGCGATCGAGATTCTTTCGCAGAGCGAATGGGCGACGGCGGAGGGTCGACTCGAGGCCATTTGCCGCGGCCTCGAGCGTCGCGTAATCGAGGTTGGTGCCGCTGTTGAAGTGCTTCGACACGTGCAGCGATAAACCCGCGGCTACTTAAGCGCGCCGGTCACCGTGCCGCCGCCGAGGACGATGTCACCGCGGTAGACGACGACGGCCTGTCCGGGGGCGATGGCGCGCTGCGGCTCGTCAAAAGTCAGCAGCATTTGCCCGTCTTCATCACGCGTAAGGGTCGCTGCCTGGTCTTTCTGACGGTAGCGGTACTTGGCACCTACGCGAATGCCGCCGGCGTCGAGCTCCGCCTCCATGCGCTCTGCCGGAGCGCTCCAGATCCAGTCGTTTGCCGTGAGCGCTGTGGCCGCCAGGTCCTCGGCCTCGCCCAAATGCACGGTGTTGCTGGCGGCATCGACGCCCGTCACATACACGGGATGCGCCATCGCGACGCCCAGGCCCTTGCGCTGGCCGATGGTATAGCGCAGCGCGCCGTTATGGCGCCCGACCACGCTGCCGTCGCGCCACACAATGTCGCCCGGTGCAGCGGGATGTCCGCAGCGGCGCTCGATATAGCCCGCGTAGTCACCGTCTGGAATAAAGCAGATGTCCTCGCTTTCGGCCTTCTTGGCGTTGGTAAAGCCCTGCTCGGCGGCTATGCGGCGCACGTCGCGCTCTTTGTCCAGCCCAGCCAGCGGAAAGATCGTGTGTGCCAGGCGCTCCTGCGTAAGCGAATACAAAAAATAGCTTTGGTCCTTTTTGGGGTCCTCGCCGCGGTACAGCTGCCAGGTTCCGTCGGACGCCTGGCTCGTTTTGGCGTAGTGGCCCGTGGCGATGTAGTCGCAGCCCATATCCAGCGCCGCATCCAGCAATGCGCCAAACTTAATGTGGCGGTTGCAGATAATGCACGGATTGGGCGTCAGCCCCTCCTGATAGGCGTTCACAAAGCGCTCGATAACGCTGTGGTCGAAGGTCTGCTGCAGGTCGAGCACATGGTGGGGTATCCCCAGGCGCTCGGCGACGGCCTCTGCATCGGCGATGTCGCGGTCGACCTTACTCATACCCGTGGTGGGGTCGGGCGCGGGGCAGGTGAGGCGCATGGTGGCGCCGACGCATTCGTAACCCTGACTTTTGAGCAGATACGCGGTCACGCTGGAATCGACGCCGCCGCTCATGGCGACGAGCACGCGCTTGTTGTGCATGGGGAGGTTCTCCTTGGTGGCATGTGGCCAAAAAAGAAAAGCGGCGCGGGAGGCTGGTTCCGCGCCGCAGACATTGTAGCAAGTTCGGGCGTCATGTGGGACAGCCTGTTGGGATGAGCCCAGGCTGCCAGAAGAGAGGGGAGACCGGCGTGCCTTGGACTCGTTCTAAGAACGAGAAGCTCTAGTCCTGGAACAGTGCCGTGGACAGGTAGCGCTCGCCCGTGTCGGCAAGCAGGGCCACGATGGTCTTGCCCTCGTTCTCGGGGCGCTTGGCCAGCTGCAGCGCGGCCCACACGGCGGCACCGGACGAAATGCCCACGAGCACGCCCTCCTTGTGGCCCACGGCGCGGCCGGTGGCAAAGGCGTCGTCGTTCTCGACGGGGATGATCTCGTCATAGACCTGGGTGTCGAGGACGTCGGGCACAAAGCCGGCGCCGATGCCCTGGATCTTGTGCGGGCCGGCCTGACCCTTGGAGAGCACCGGGGAGGTGGCGGGCTCGACGGCGACGACCTTAATCTCGGGGTTCTGCTCCTTGAGGAACTCGCCCACGCCGGTCACGGTGCCGCCGGTGCCGACGCCGGCGACGAAGATGTCGACCTTGCCGTCGGTGTCGTCCCAGATCTCGGGGCCGGTCGTGGCCTTGTGAATGGCGGGGTTGGCGGGGTTCACAAACTGGCCGGCGATGATGCTGTTGGGAGTCTCCTTCTGCAGCTCCTCCGCCTTGGCGATGGCGCCCTTCATGCCTTTGGAGCCGTCGGTGAGCACGAGCTGTGCGCCGTATGCCTGCATAAGCTTGCGGCGCTCGACGGACATGGTTTCGGGCATGGTGATGATTACCTTGTAGCCGCGGGCCGCCGCCACCGAGGCGATGCCGACGCCGGTGTTGCCGCTCGTGGGCTCGATGATGGTGTAGTCGCCGCCGCGCACGAGCTTGCCAGCCTTCTCGGCCTCGTCAATCATGTTCTTGGCGACGCGGTCCTTAACGGACCCGGCGGGGTTGAAGTATTCCAGCTTGACGAGCACGCGAGCCTTGAGGTCCTCGTCGGCCTCGAAGTGGGTGAGCTCCAGAAGCGGGGTGTGGCCGATAAGCTGATCGATGGACGTGTAAACCTTGCTCATGGTGAACCTCCAAAGTGTTCAAGTTGCTGGTTGCCGTGTGGTTTTACGGCGTGTCTAGCAGCTAAACCCATAAACCTTATAGGTTGTTCGTTTAGCTGTTGGCAAGCATAGTAGACACTAAAGCCTAGTAATGCAATAGGAAATAGAAGATTATTACAAGCTGATTAACCATCTTGACCGGAACGGGTATTTTCAAACCCAATTTTTCGGCTAGAATTTCAACGGACTAAAAGACCGAAAGGCAGCACTATATATGTTGGTTTCCACTAAGGGCAGGTACGCCCTGCGCGTTATGGTCGATCTGGCCGAGCACCAGGCGGCCGGTCGCATCCCGCTTAAAGAGATCGCGGCGCGTCAGGGGATTTCCGAGAAATATCTGGAGAACATTTTGGCCACGCTCGTGCGCGCCAATATGCTCTCGGGCATGCGCGGCAAGGGCGGCGGCTATGTGCTCACGCGCCCGCCCGAGCAGTACACGGTGGGCGAGATCTTGCGCCTGACCGAGGGCAGCCTGGCGCCGGTCGCCTGCCTGGATGGCGACTGCAAGGGCTGCTCGCGATCTGATGAGTGCCCCACGCTCGACGTGTGGAAGAACCTGGACAAGCTTATCAACGACTACCTCAACGGTGTGACGCTCGATCAACTTGTCGCTCCCAACGAAGGCTACGACTACGTCATCTAGCCCACCTGCTATGTGGGGACGGGGCGTAAATGGTAGATTTTCTTGCCCTCTGAGATTTGGCAAATAGGAAGGCCGCCCGTTTGCGATGGGCGGCCTTTGATTTGGTCCGATGTGTTTGTGTGTCGGGGGCGTTCTACTCTTCGGCAAGACTATCGAGGATGCTGCGCATGATGGACACTAGGATGCTGCCCATAAAGGCCGAGCCAAAGCCCGCGATGGAGATGCCGACGCCCAACAGGTTGACCGACAGGTAACTGGCGAGCTCCAGCATAAAGCTGTTGAGCACGAGCTGGAAAATGCCGAGCGTAATGATTGTGAGCGGCAGCGAGATGACCGTGAGGAACGGTTTGACGAACGAATCGACGATGTTGAGGAACAGTCCCACAAAGGCAAAGCAGACCCAGGCCTCGGCAAAGCCGAAGGGCTGGATGCCGGGGACGAGGAACGTGGCGATCGCGATGGCGATCGAGGTGAAGAGCCAGTTAAGCATAAAGCGCATGGCGTGAATCCTTTCTTGCGCCGGGGTTGCTGGCGTCGCGTGAAGCGGCTTGCGGCGGCGACTTGGATGGTTGCGCGGGCGCGCCGCGGTGTTTGGGCGCCCATTGTCTCAAATATTCGTGGAGCTTACGTGCGCATTCGGTTTCTAAACGGCGTTCGTCCTGAAAAACGTGCCGCTGGCAGAGAGTCTTGTCACTTTAGTTTGGTGGTGTGCTACACTGCTACGGGCAAATGGCCCATGCATAGTTTTATTGCATATTTACGGGCGAACGATGCCCGATGTCAGTATCAACTTCGATGCCTTATGGCGGGTTTGGCGGTGATCGATGAATATCGAGAACATGTTTGACAAGCCTGATGTCAAGCAGCTGGTCCACGCATTTAGCCTTTTGGACGACGAGAAAGATATCCAAGCGTTTTTGACCGATATCTGCACGCCGCGCGAGATTTGCGATCTATCGCAGCGTCTGCAGGTCGCGCGTTACCTAGATGAGGGCGAGCCCTATGTTGAGGTTCAGGCCCGCACCGGCGCTTCGTCCACCACGGTGAGCCGCGTGTCCAAGGCGCTTAATGGCGAGTACGGTGGCTATCGCAAGATCCTCATCAAACTGGAGGATGGCGAGTAGGCCGGCGGCAAAAACGAATTGCGCAGAACCGTCCCTTCGGGGGCGGTTTTTTGATCCCTTGGGGACGGGGGAAATCTGTTGGCGTGGGGCAAATCTGTCCGCGTGGGCGGGTAGGATGGATGCATTGATTATTGCGAACGGTTTGAGTGGAGGACCATGCCTGTTCGAATCTATACCACCAATACCGGTGCGGACTTGAGCGATGCCGAGGCGGCGTTGCTCGCCGACCTGGTTGCCCGCCACGGGCGTGCCGTTTTGCTGGCGCCCTCGTTTGCCGAGCTCGACCTGTGCCGTCACGATGCTGCGGTTGCTGGCGCCTCGCTGGGCGTTGACTACAAAACCCCCGCGTCGTGGCTTCGTTCGCTGTGGGAGCTTATGGGCGATGGCCGCAGCTTCGTCGACAACATGCAACGCCAGATGCTGTTCTCGGACATGATCGCCCGTCGCGACGATACCGACCTGCAGCCGCTTTCGCGCAGTCAGGGCACGGTGCGCATGCTCGCGCGCATGGCCCGCGATGTGCTGCCGGGCGTAGCGGGAACGGGTGCCGAGCGCTGCTGCGGCGACGTTTGCCAGCCCGATCCCAAGAGCGACGCCGAGGCTCGCGTGTTCGAGCTGTTGAGTGCCTATGCGAGCGGCTTGGACCGTCGAGACATGGTCGAGCCCTGCGAGGCGGCTGATATTATGGCCAGTGTCCTGGCCGATAGCCTGCCGGCGTGCACCCGCGCGGTATGCGTGCGTGGTGTCACGTCGTTTACGCACGGCCTGCTCGAGCTGCTGTCGGCCGTGGCGAACAATGGGGGAGAGGTCGTTGTGCTGCTTGCCCGCGAGCAGGCGGCAATGCGCGAGGAACTTGCTGCCGCCTTTGATGTCCGTGGCGTGCTGTTTGAGGCTGCGCCGCTGGGGGAGGGTGCCGCTGCGCTCCAGACTGCCTCCAAGTCTGCCGCTCAGCCTACCTTTGTAGAGGTTGCCGGCCCTCACGCCCGCGCCCACGCCTATGTGGATGCAATCGATGGGCTGGTAAAAACGTGTGAGGACGCCGCGGTCGACGGCGGTGTCACGGCGTCCGCGGACCCCGTGCGTGTGCTCGTGGTGTCTGCCCGGGCGCCCCAGCTGTTTGGTGAACTCGCTGCCCGTTTGGCGGCACGTCATATTGCGGCCGAGACAACCGAGTTCACGGCGTTTTCCCAATCCATCGCGGGCAGGCAGTTCACGGCGCTCGCCAATCTGATCGAGCGCATGAAGGCCGCCGACGAGGGCACTGCCTCCAAGACCGAGTGGTGGCCCGCGCCGGAGCTTACCGACTGGATTTACAGTCCGCTTTCGGGTGCCGATGCTGCCAGCGCGCGCACCTTCGACAAGAACATGCGCCTGTCGCGCGGCAAGACCACCACGGCCGTCAAGAGCCTGCTGCAGAGCGTGCAGGGCCAGGTCAGGGGTACGCGCAAGGCCGCCAGTGATGATAACTGGTTTAAGAGCGTGCCGTGCGTGGTCTCGGACGTGTTCCAAGCGCTGTGGCGCGACAAACCCGTGACGGCGCTCAAGGCAATGCTCGCCGTCGCCGAGGCGTTGCCCGATCGCGCCCTTGGAGGCCTTGACGGCCAAGCTCGTCGCCAGGCGGAGACCGCCCTGCTGCGACATGCCATCGACATCCTCATGAACGATGCTCGTGCGCTCGACGTGTCGCAGGCCGCGACCGTGCCCGTGCTCGACGACGTTCGTACCAAGGTGGACAAGCGCAGCACCGCATACGATTACGAGACCTACGAGGTCGACCGCGCGCCGCGCGCCCAGGTGCGCTTTGCGTCGCTTGCCGATGCGGCAGCCCTGCGCCCCGACGGCTACGATGCCGTCCTGTTTGCCGACGTCGACTTGGACAGCTATCCGCTCTCACATGAGGAGGGCCCGCTGGCCACGCTGACGGCCGAGCTGGGGCGCAGTGGCGTGACGCTTGAGCCCGCGGCCCTGCTTCGCGTGCGCTTTGGCCGCGCGATGCAGGCGGCACGCGGCCTCGTTGTGCTCGCCCGCGTGACCCACGATCGCCAGGCGCGCGAGTGCTATCCGGCTGCCGTGTGGACCGAGTTGCGGGCGCATGCCGAGGCCGCTGGCGCCGCCAAGGTTGCGTGCGTGGGCGAGGGCAGTATCGTCGCCGATTTTGATCCAGCGGCCGGCGAGGATATCGAGTGCAAGCGTGTCGCGTGCGAGGCTCCTCAACATTTGAGTGAGGCGGCTGTGCCGTACCTGGTCCTGCGTCGCCGCGATGGCGAGGGCGAGAACGCGCCGCTCGTGCCGCGTCTGACGTCCGCCTCGCAGATTGAGGCGTACTCGATGTGCCCGCTGTGCTGGTTCGTGTCGTATCGCGTGAAGCCCCAGTCCATCGACGCGGGCTTTGGCAACATGGAGAAGGGCAACTTTGTCCATGACGTGCTGGAGCATCTGCATGCCCGCCTGCCCCAGGAGGGCATGGAGCGCGTGACGCCCGAGAATCTGCCACGCGCTCAGGAGTTGCTGCGCGAGGTCTTTGACGAGACCTTGGCTGAGCACGCCGGCAAGCGAGGCACGGAGGGCCCGCTGGTGCCGCTCTCTGCGGTGGAGGAGCGCCAGGTGGCCGAGATCTTGCCGCAGCTGGAGGGCGTGCTTGCCTACGAGTCCGAGGCGCTCGCGCCCTTCGCGCCGCGCTACCTGGAGTTTGCGTTCAACGAGCTCAAGGTCGAGTATGCCGGTTGGCCGCTTGGCGGGCGCATCGACCGCGTGGACGTGGACGCCGAGAATCGTGCCGTGGTGATCGACTACAAGCATCGCACGGGCGTTGAGGAGTTTAAGCTCGCCGACCCTACGGTGCGCGACGAGGAATCGGGCGAGGCGCCCATCGACGATCCGCGCTGGTTGCCGCCACATACCCAGACGCTCATCTACGCCCAGGCCATGCGCCGGGCGCTGGATTTGGACACCCGCGCGGCGCTCTACTTTTCGACCAAGGGCGGCAAGCCGGCGTTGCGCGGTGCCGCGAGTGCCGAGCTGCTCGAGGAAGAGCGCGGCGACGGTCGCATCCCGGGCCTTAAGAAGGGCTTTCCGGGCGAGGGCGGCAGCATGGACTTCGACGCCCTGCTCGATCGCGTGGAGGCCGGCATCGCCGAGCGCCTGCGCGAGCTCGAGGCAGGCAACGTTGCCGCCGTCGACCCGACGTCGGCGCAAGCCGCGCATGCGCGCTGCTCGTATAACCACGAAGGAACGTTTGTAAGGAGGGACGTGTAGACCATGGATCTTTCGACTATGATGCCGCAACAGCTGCAGATTGTCAAAACGCTTGACCGTCCGCTGTTTGTCTCGGCGGGCGCCGGTTCGGGCAAGACCTTTACCCTCACGCGCCGCATCGTCTACGCGCTCTCTCCCGAATCCGGTCCGTTCGTTGAGCATCTGGACCAGGTGCTCGCCATTACCTTTACCAAAGATGCCGCGGCCGAGATTCGCGACCGCGTGCGCCGCGCGCTCATCGACGAGGGCATGGACGAGGAAGCACTGACCGTCGACGACGCGTGGATCTCGACCATTCACGGCATGTGCTCGCGTATCCTGCGCGCGCACGCACTGGAGCTGGGCATCGATCCCGAGTTCACGGTGCTCACCGATACCGACGAGCTCATGGACCAGGCTGTTGAGCATGTGCTGGCCCGCGCGACGGCGCCCGATGCCGCGCCCGAGCTCGCGGCATCGCTCAAGGCCCTCTACGCCTGGTATCCCATGGCGGGCGAGGGCGGCCCCTTTGGCGCCGGCACGACCATCAAGGGTCTGGTGCGCGATCTGCTGGAGCTCTCGAGCCAGCTGCCGGGCGGCATGGACGACGTGCGCGTGGCGCGCGGCCAGGCCGATACCTCGGCGCTCGCCGACGCCTATCGTGCGGCGTTGGGCGCAAGCAAGGCCGCGACCGAGAAGGCGCAGGCGGCGCTCGATGCCATCGACGCGTTTGAGGCGAGCGGCAAGACCATGGACGATGCGGCGCGACTCATGATGTCGTGCACCATGCCGCGCGCGAGCAAGGCATTCCCCAAGGAGCAGGTCGAACTGCTCAAGGCCGAGGCTGCCGATGCGTTTATCAATATCGTGCTGGCCTGCGGTGGTCCCGCGCTCGATGCGCTGGTGGGCTTGGCCCGTTCCGTGGAGGCCGAGTATCGCGCGCTGAAGGCCGGCCAGTCCGCCCTCGATAATAATGACCTACTGCGCATGGCTTACGAGGCGTTGCGCGATTACCCGGCCATCCGAGCGGCATACGAGGGTCGCTTTAAGATGGTCATGATCGACGAGTTCCAGGATACCGATCAGATGCAGGTCGACCTGATCCGTTACCTGACCGGTGCGGGCGAGCGCGCGCTGTGCACCGTGGGCGATGCGCAGCAGTCGATCTATCGCTTCCGCGGCGCCGAGGTTGAGGTCTTCCGCCGTCAGGAGCGCAAAGTGGGATCGGCGGCGTCCGAGACGGTCGCCACGCCGGATGTCCCCGCCGGCGAACTCGTCAAACTCGTGCGCAACTTCCGCAGCCACGACGAGGTGCTGCGTTACGTGGCACGCGTCTTCGACGGCGATGACGGCGGCCTGATGCAGGGCTTTTTGGATCTTGAGGCGAGCGACGGCCGCAAGGACACGCTGGTGGCAGACGCCTCGCGTCGCCAGGCCCTCTTTGTTGCCGGCGGCAGTACGCAGGAACGCACACAGGCCAAGGCCCGTGCGATCGCCGAGCGATTCCGCGCGCTTGCCGATGCCGGCCAGCCCCAGGGCGGCATGGTGCTGCTGCTGGGCCGCATGACCAACGCCGACGTCTACGCCCAGGCCTTCCGCGACCAGGGGCTCGACTGCGTCATCGCGGGCGGCTCGGTCTTTGCCCAAGCAGCCGAGGTGCAGACGGTGCGCGCCCTGGTTTGTGCGCTCGCCAATCCGGCCGATACGGCGCAGGGCCTTATGCCGCTGCTCGCCTCGCCGATGTTCGCACTCGGCGCCCAGGAGTTCCTGGCGCTGGCGACCAAACTCGACGATCAGACGGGCGAGACGTCGCGCCGCAACATCGATGCGGGCATCATGAGCGATTCCGATGTGCCGGGTTTGCAAGACTTGCCGCTCGTGACGCGCGCCCGCGAGGTGCTGCGGTATGCGCTTCGTCGCGTGGGCCGCGATTCGTTCGCGGCAATCGCGCGCGACGTGGTCAACGCTTCGGGCTGGTTTGTGCGTCTGGCGCAGCGCGGCCCCGAGGGCAAGGCCATTGCTGCCAACGTGCTCAAGGCGCTCGACGCCGTGGCCGAGGCGGAGGCCGAGTTCGGCAACTCGCCGCGTTCCATCGCGCTGGCCTTCGACCGCTTCTTGGCGGGCAAGGAAGCCCCGGGTGCCCTCAACGAAGAAGGCGACGGCGCGGTGCGCATCATGACGGTGCATGCCTCCAAGGGTCTGGAATATCCGGTCGTGGCGGTCGCCGAGTGCTTTGGCGTGCGTAAGTCCTCGGGTGCGGCACAGATGGGTCGCGTCGAGGGTGGAGCGCAGGTCGTGGCACTGCCGGCACGCTTCGACGGCGTTAAGCTCGCCGACGGCACCTTTGTGAAGGGCGACGACGTCAAAAAGCAGTTTGAGCACGCGTTTAAGGGCAAGGGCACGTCGCTGTGGCTGCCGCCGGAGCTCATGGAGGACGTCTGTGCGACGGGTTCTCCCGCCGAGGTATTTGCTCGCCTGCGCAACGACGACCTGCAGCTTTCGCTCGAGGAGCGGGCCCGCTTGCTCTATGTTGCCATGACGCGTGCGCGCGAGCTGGTGATCTTGGCGATGGATGCCGGCGTGAGCCGTGGCAAGGTGACGGCGCCGACCTTCGACGTCGAGACCGATCTGACCTACGATGTGCTGCGCCGTATTTTGCCGACCGACGCTCTGGACATGCCGCAGCTCGATGCCGACCGCCTGGTGTTCGACAACTCTAAGCCGGGCGACTACGAGCTCATCTCGCTGGCGGACTTTACCTTTGGCGAGCAGGCGTTTGAGGCCAACGCTTCGCTGGATGCCGAGGGCAGGCTTGTTCGTGGCGATGCCGATGCAGATGCTGCCGACGATTCGGCCAGTACAATCGTCCCCGGTCCTGCCGACCCCGAGCCCGATGCGTTTGAGCTTGTGTATCCCCAGGCGGTGGGCGTGCGCATGGGCATCTGTCCGTTCCCGGCGCGTGACTCGTATAGCTACTCGTCAATCGCCGCGGCGCTCCATGCTGAGACGGAAGATCGTGCCGCCGAGGCACACGTGCCCATGGACGAGGCCGGCGATGATGCGGAGTCGGATGGCTCGGAGATGACGGATGCAGACGTGGCTGCCGTTGAGCCCGCCGGCAACCCCATGGCGCTGGGCTCGGCGTTCCATGCCGCCTGCCAGTGGCTGATCGAGATGGGTGCCGATGCGCTGCCCGCTGAGCGTGCCGATGCGCTGGCGCGCCTGTGGTGCCTGACGCCGGAGCAGCGTGAGCGCTTCGACGTTGCCCTGGACCGCTGGCTCAAGTCGGCTGTTCGTGCCGACTTGCTCGCGTGGCCGTGCGTTCGCGCCGAGGTGCCGTTCTTTTCACTGGGCTGCGAGGACGAGGACATCGCTCGCTACGGTGCTTATGCCGAGGGCGCCATCGACGCTTTGGCGACGAACCCGGCGGATTCGTCATGTGCGCTGGTCATCGACTACAAGACGGGCGGCGCGCCGGACGAGACGCCGGAACAGCTGCAGGAGAAGCACGCCCTGCAGGCGCGCGTCTACGCCGACGTTCTGCGCAGGGCGGGCTTTGAGGCTGTGACCGTCAAGTTCGTTCGCGTGGAGCAGGCCGATCCGACTCTCTTCGTCAATCCCGCCGAGCCCCAAGTAGTCACCTACAATCTCTAGCCCTCAGATAGCTTGCGGTGGAATAGTTCCTGTATTGCGGCCCAGATGGCCCAAGCGGGAACTATTTCACCGCAACTGCAAGAGGAGCCGTGTTGGTTTGGCTAGGTTCGGGTGCTGTCCGTGCCGTGCGGTAAAATCGTTCAGTCAGAACACGAACCCGCATCGGAGCTCATCATATGGCATTCGTCCATCTGCACAATCACACTGTTTTCTCCATGCTCGACGGCGCAACCCGTATCCAGGATATGGTCAACCGTGCCGTTGAGCTTGGCATGCCCGCCGTGGCCATTACCGATCACGGCTACATGTACGGCGTACCCGATCTGGCGCTGGCCTGTGACGCCGTTAACCACAACACGCCCGAGTACAAAACCTGGAGCCACGACAAGGCCTTCTTGGAAAAGGACCGCCGCGACGAGCTGGTGGAGCCCGATCCCGAGGAAAACCCGCGCGAGCATGCCCAGTATGTGAAGGACATGGCCATGTGGGACGAGAAGGGCAACATCGACGAGCTCAAGCCGCCCCTGGTCATCAAGCCCATCTTCGGCTGCGAGGTCTACTTTACGCCGGACGAGACCCTTGCCCGCGACCACAAGCCCGAGCTCTATCATATGATCCTCCTGGCCAAAGACCAGGAAGGCTACGTCAACCTGATGCAGACGGTCTCCGAGGCCGCCGTGCAGGGCTTTTACTACAAGCCCCGTGTGACGCTCGACAACCTGCGCCGCCATGCCAAGGGCATGATCTGCACGAGCGCCTGCATCGCGGGCATCATCCCCAAATACATCGACCGCGGTGACATGGAGGGCGCCATCAAGTGGGCTGAGACCTTCCGCGACACCTTCGATCCCGGCGACTTTTATATCGAGATCCAGGAACACGGCATCACCACCGACAACGGCCTCACCGACGAGCAGATGGACCGCACGCTCATCGACATCGCCAAGCAGGTGGGCGTCAAAGTCATCGCCACCAACGACTTCCACTACCTGCGCCGCGAGGACGCGCCCGTGCAGGACGTCATCATGTGCATCGGCATGAACGCCAAGGTCGACGACCCCAACCGCATGCGCATGACCGGCTCGGAGTTTTACATGAAGACCGAGGAGGAGATGCGGGCGATGTTCCCGTATTGCCCCGAGGCCTGCGACAACACGCTCGAGATCGCCGACAAGTGCTACGTTGAGCTGGACTGGGACTCCATCATCCTGCCGCGCTTCCCTCTGCTCGATCCCGGCGAGACGCACGAGAGCCAGTTCCGCCGCGAGTGCGAGAAGGGCCTGCGCCAGCACTATGGCGACGATTGGGCCACGCGCGAGATCGGTGGCGTCAACATCAAAGAGCGCTTTGAGTACGAATACAAGGTCATCTGCGACAAGGGCTTTGCCGCCTACTTTTTGATCGTTGCCGAGTACGTGCAATGGGCCAAGGACAACGGCATCGGCGTCGGCCCCGGCCGTGGCTCGGCCGCCGGCGCTATCGTCGCCTACGCCATGAACATCACCGCGTTCGACCCGCTCGAGAACGGCCTGATGTTCGAGAGGTTCCTGTCCCCGCAGCGCACCGAGATGCCCGATATCGATATGGACTTCGACGATGAGCGGCGCCTCGAGGTCGTGGAGCACGTTCGCCAGCTCTACGGCCCCGAGAAGGTCACCCACGTCATCACCTACTCGACCATTAAGGCCAAGCAGGCCATCAACGACGCCGCGCGCGTGCTGGACTATCCGGTCTACATGGGCCAGCGCCTGTCCAAGATGGTCTCGAGCGACCCCAAGGTCAAGCTCAAGCAGGTGCTCGAAAAGCAACCCGGCAAAGAGGATCTGTTTAACCCCGACTTTGCCGAGGCCTATAAAAAGGACGACGACGCCCGCCGCATCATCGACACGGCGCTCTCGATCGAGGGTCTCACCCGTGGCGAGGGTGTGCACGCGTGCGCCGTTCTGATCTGCCGCGACCCCGTCAACGAGCACGTGCCCACCAAGCTCGACACCAAGGGCGGCGTCGAGATTACCCAGTACGAGGGCCATACCGTCGCCGACATGGGCCTGCTCAAGATGGACTTCCTGGGCCTGCGCACGCTGACGGTTATCTCCAAGGCCAAGGCAAACATCAAGAAGAACTTCGGCATCGACATCAAAGAGGAAGAGATTCCCTTTGACGATCCCGAGATCTTTAAGCTCATGGGCTCCGGTCACACCGCCGGCGTCTTCCAGGTCGAGTCCGCCGGCATGACGGCCACGATCAAGAACATGAAGCCCACCGAGTACAAGCACGTCGTGGCATTGATCGCTCTGTACCGCCCGGGCCCGTTGGGCGCCGGCATGGTTTCGTCCTACATCAACCGTATGAACGGCAAGGAGCCGGCCGTCTCCTACGATGACCGTCTGGACGACATCCTGGGCGAAACCTACGGCACCATGGTCTACCAGGAGCAGGTTATGCTCATCTCCGTCGAGATGTGCGGCTTCTCCAAGGGCGAATCGGACTCGCGTATCCGTAAGCCCGTGGCTAAGAAAAAGATTAAGCTGCTCACGTCGACGGTGCTCCACTGGGAGGATGGCTCGGACGAGACCACTTACGACCACTGGATGAATGGCGCTATCAAGAACAACTACACGCGCGAGGTCGCCCAGAAGATTTGGGACGATGTTCTCGAGTTCGCGTCCTACGCCTTCAACAAGTCGCACTCCGCCGGCTACGCCATCCTGGTTATGCAGACGGCATGGCTCAAGGCGCACTATCCGCACGAGTACATGGCGGCCGTTCTGACGTCCTATACGGGCAAGACCGATAAGATCGTGCACTACGTCTCGGCATGCCGTCACGACGGCATCCCCGTGCTTTCGCCAGATGTCAACGAGTCCGGTACCGAGTTCACGGCTACCAAGGAGGGCGTGCGCTTTGGTCTGGCCGGCATCCGCGGCGTGGGCACCGGCGTGGCGCAGGCGATTATCGCCGAGCGCGAGGCGGGCGGTCCGTTTAAGACGCTGCACGACTTTGTCGAGCGCGTGGACTCGAGCCAGGCCAACCGCCGCGTGATCGAATCGCTGATCAAGGCAGGCGCCTTCGACTCCACGGGGTATCCGCGTCGCCAGATGATGCACTTTGTGGACAAGAACAACCCCGAGAACATCATCGATGCCGCGGTAAAGCGCCAGAAAGATCGCGCGAGCGGCCAGACGTCGTTCTTCGATATGTTTGGCGACGTTGAGGGCTCGGGCTTTGAGGTGAGCGTGCCCGATCCGGATGGCCAGGAGTGGGACCGCCACCTTAAGCTGAGCCAGGAGAAGGAAGTTCTGGGCATCTATGTCTCGGACCACCCGCTGCGCCCGTTTGAGTATGCGCTGGCCAAGGCACGCGACTTCTCGTTCTCGCAGATCGACACTGGCTACGAAGTTCAGAATCCTACGGGCGGCACCATCAACCAGGAGATTCCCGAGGGCAAGGCGCTGTGGTGGGCCGGCATGGTCTCGAGCGTGTCCAAGCGCGTGACCAAAAACGGCGACCCCATGGGCATCGTGCAGCTCGAAGACATGGAAGGCGAGGCCACGGTCGTGGTGTTCCCCAAGACCTACAAGGAGGCCGAGGGGTATCTGTATGGCGAGGTCGATCCCGAGACCGGCGCGCAGCTGTCCGACGCGTTTGTGCGCATTAAGGGCAAGCTCGAGCGCTCGGACCGCGGCGACCAGATCATCGCGCAGGAGATCGTGCCGCTCGAGCTCAACGAGGAGAACAACAAGCCCAAGGTGTTTGAGGTCATGGTGCCCAACAGCCGCTTTAGCCAGGGCAATATGGCGCGCCTGGCCACGGTGCTCACCACCAACCCGGGCGGCGACCGCGTGGAGATCTTTATCGAGCAGGTCGACGGGCGCGTGCTGCGTGCCGAGGTGCCTGCCAAGGTCAACGCGCGTTCGATTCCGCTGCTGGCCGAGGCCAAGGCCATCGTCGGCAACCAAGGCCGCGTGACGGTTATCTAAGCTACCCCGGGTGAGATTGGAGGAAGTGATGGCGCAGGGGACGTTTGTGCAGGCGCTTCGCAAAGAGGCGGCGCTGAGCGGCACCTTTATGAAGGGGCGTTCGCTCATGCTCAACGGTGCCGTGCTGTCGATTGAGGACAGCGGCTCGCGCTTCTCCAAAAACGTGACGATTGAGGGGTCGGTGCGCGGCTCGCGCGGCGACCTGTACAAGACGCACGTGGCGCTCGATATGGACGAGCACGAGGTGATCGACTACGACTGCGATTGCCCCGCTGCCTATCGCTACCCCGGCATGTGCAAGCACGCCATCGCCACGGCGCTTGCGTACCTGGACGCCAGCGGCACCGAGCCCGTCGAGGGGCTGCGCACGCCGGTCCGCACGTTTACGGCGGCGCCCAAGCAAGCCGTGCGTCCCGCGTCCGCCGCGCCGGCCGTCAACCCCAACTTTCCCTTCCCGGCGCCCGTCCCCACGAGCCCGAGCCTTGTGGCGGCGCTTTCCGATCTTTCGGACGCGCGCATGGATGAGTTGGCGGGCATGCGCCGCAAGCTCGCCGGCACTGTCGACCCCGATGCCCCCAAGGCGGTGCTGGAGCCCTCGCTGGTGCCGTACTACAATCCGCTGTTTGCCGACCGCTTTAGCTGGGCGCTCGAGCTTCGCATTCGCTGCGGTTCGGTGTCCTACGTGGTCAAGGACATCGACGGCATGGCCGCCGCCTACGTGCGCGGCGGCACGTTCTCGTACGGCAAGAAGCTCACATTCCTCCATGCGCCCGAGGCCTTCGACGAGGTTTCGGTGCGCCTGCTCGACCTTGTTGTGGCAACGGTTGTGTATCTGAGCGACATCACGAGTTCGCGTTCGGCGTCGTACGATTTTGCACGCAGCGGCTTTGTCGCCGAGCGCCAGTTGCCGCTGTCCGAGCATGACATCGTATACATGCTGGACTTGCTGCGTGGCCGCACCATTTCCTTTGAGCCCGCCTGGTCGCGGGGAACGACGACGCATCGTTCCTACGAGGTTGCGGTTGAGTTATCGCCGGTGGGGGAGGACGAGGCCTCGGCAAAACAACCGCCGCTCCTTGCCGCCAAGATCGCGCCGGCGGCCGGTGGCAGCTACGACCTGCGCCTGCCGGCCGATACGTACTGCTTTGTCGCAGGCGACGCAGCCTATCTGGTCGACACGCACCGCGCGCGCCGCGCCGATGCAACGTTTGCCCAGCATGCCGCACCGTTTCTGTCGCGTCTGCTGCCTTGTCGCACGCCGGTCCATATCGCCGCCGAACAGGTGGGCGAATTCTGCCGCATGGCACTGCCCGTGCTGCGCGAATACACCGACCTCACCGCTCCCGCCGTGCTCGACACCGTGGCGCCCGAGCCGAGCTTTGCCATGGCAATCGGTGTCGATGACGGGCTTGTGACCTGCAAGATTACGGTTTCCTACGGCGACTGGTCGGCAGATCTCTTTAGCCTGGGCGCTCCGGGCAGCCCCTTCGAAGAGCAGCGCCCGGGCGTGCCGCCGCGCGACGAGATAGCAGAGTTTCGCGTTATGGATACGGCGGCCCTGTATTTCGACTTTTACGAGGGCGGCCTGGCGTTTGAGGAACGCGATGACGAGAGCCTGTTCCACTTGCTGACCGAGGGCCTGTCTGCCCTGTCCGAGCTGGGCGAGGTCATGCTCAGCGACCGCCTACGCCAGATCTCGGTCCGCCCTGCGCCCAAGCTTTCGGTGCGTGCGACCGTCAAGAGCAACCTGCTCGACGTCGAGCTGGGCGCGAGCGGGCTTTCGGCGGCGGACCTTGCCATCTATCTCGATTCGTACAAGCGCCACCAGACGTTTGCGCGCCTCACGTCCGGCGACATCATTCGCCTGGACGAGGGGGCGCGCGCCGCGTTTGGCCTTGCCGAGGATCTGGGGGTCGATGCTGTCGACCTGCTCGACGGCGTGTCGCTTCCCGCGTCGAGTACCCTGTTCGTCGATAGCATGCTCGCGCGCACGCCCGCGCTCGAGGCCGATCGTGACGCCGCGTTCCGCCGCACCGTCGAGCGCTTGGATACGCTCGGCAAGATGGACTTTACGGTGCCGGTCTCGCTCAAGGCCACACTGCGCGGCTACCAGGTCGACGGATACCAGTGGCTCGGCTCGCTCGAACACCTGAGCCTTGGCGGCATCTTGGCCGACGACATGGGCCTGGGCAAAACGCTCCAGATGATCGCGCACATTCTGGCGCGCGTGGAAGCGGGGGACACTAAGCCCACGCTTGTGGTGTGCCCTGCGTCGCTTGTGTACAACTGGACCGCCGAGCTGGAGCGCTTTGCCCCGTCGCTAGATGTGTGCGCCATCGTGGGCGCCAAGGCGCAGCGTCGCGTGCAAATCGCCGGCGTGGTCGAGCATAACGTGGTCGTGACGTCGTATGACCTCATGCGCCGCGATATCGACGAGTATGCCGAGCGGGACTTTGCCCGCGTGGTGCTCGATGAGGCCCAGTACATTAAAAACCCGCTCACCCAGGTGGCGCGCGCCGCAAAGCGCCTGCCTGCCGGCGTGCGCTTTGCCCTGACGGGCACGCCCATCGAAAACCGCCTATCCGAGCTCTGGAGCATCTTCGACTTTTTAATGCCGGGCCTGCTCGGCACGCGCGAGTCGTTTGCCAAGCGCTTCGAAAGCCCGGTCGAGCATGCCGAGGGCGACAGCGCCGCTCGCCTGCAGGCGCTCGTGTCGCCGTTTGTGCTGCGCCGTGTTAAGGAAGACGTGGTGGCCGACCTGCCCGAGAAGATCGAGGACACGGTCATGGCGCAGCTCACCGGCGAGCAGCGCAAACTCTACCTGGCCAACCAGGACCGCATCGCCCAACAGGTGCAGCATCGCGAGGCATCCGAGTTTAAGAAGGACAAGCTCAAGGTGCTCGCCGAGCTCACCAAGCTGCGCCAGATCTGCTGCGACCCGCGTCTGCACTACGAGGATTACAAGGCGGGGAGCGCCAAACTCGATACGTGCATGGAGCTCGTGCACGGCGCACTCGACGGCGGACATCGCATCCTGTTGTTCAGCCAGTTTACGGGTATGCTCGATATTATCGGTAAGCGCCTGGCCAAGGAGGACATCGCCTTCCTTAAGCTCACGGGCGCTTCGTCTAAGGAGAGCCGCGCCAAGATGGTCGCGCAGTTCCAAGCGGGCGAGGTTCCGGTCTTTTTGATTTCGCTCAAGGCGGGCGGCGTGGGCCTTAACCTGACGGCTGCCGACGTGGTCATCCACTACGACCCGTGGTGGAACGTGGCGGCGCAGGACCAGGCGACCGACCGCGCGCACCGTATTGGCCAGCAGCATACCGTGACCGTGTACAAGCTCATCGCCAAGGACACGATCGAGGAGCGCATTATGCAGATGCAGGAGTCCAAGCGCGACCTGGTCAACAGCGTACTCGGCGGCGACGGCATCTCGTCGGCACTGTTCACGCGCGAGGATGTTCTGGCGCTTCTCGGCGGCGACGGGCGCTAGCCGCGCGCGGGGTGGGACTGCTGGAGTGGGCAGGACGGTCGACGCATTTTGGCCCGACCGCTTGCCTGATCCGTTATGTGTTCATTTGCAATGCCGTGGATGGTTTGTCTGCCTTTGGGCATAAGAACCATCAAGAACATTGGCACATCAGCAAAGGAGAACATCATGGCGAAATTCTTTAAGGACCCCGACGGTAAGCTCATCGCTGCCCTTGGCGACGACGTTGCGACCCCTGCCGGTTGCACGGAACTGACCGCAAACACTGAGGACGCGGCGCACGAGAAGCACGTGCCTGTTGTCGAGACCGAGCGCGACGGTCACGTGATTCGCGCACGCGTTGGCTCGGTCGAGCACCCCAGCCTGCCCGAACACTACATTGAGTGGATTGCGCTTGAGGCCGAGGGCCGCTTAGAGGTTCATTACCTTGAGCCCGGCATGAAACCCGCGACGTTTTTCGCGGGCGGCTCCAAGGCCGGTACCGTCTATGCCTACTGCAACCTGCACGGGCTGTGGTCCGCGACATTCTAGGAGCGCGCCCCCGCTCGGGGTATCATAGCTAGCATATGCACATGCGAGCGCCGACTGCATCATGCGGCCGGCGCTTTTACTACGATTTCGATGGTTTACGACGGAAAGGGCTGGGCCATGAAGCTCGCGCTTGCACAGATCGATATGCGCCTGGGTGATATTGAGGGCATTTGCGGCCGCATCGAGGACCAGGCTCGTCTGGCCCACGAGCGCGGGGCGCGCGTGCTGTGCGTTCCGGCTCCGCTCTGTATGGGCGCCATGCCCGGTGGCCTGGTGGGCGCTGCCGACTTTGAGCACGACGTGCTTGCCGGTTTGACTGGTGTCGCCGAGCGTATCCAGGAGCTTGACATGATCTGCATCGTGCCCGCGGCGGTTTCGTTTGAGGGCCAGCCGCTGCTCGACTACATGATGCTCAAGGACGGTCATGTGGTGCCGGCGCGTTCGAGCATTGCCCTGCAGCGTGGCGAGAACAACGACACGCGTTGGGCGCCGCCGGTGTTCGACGTGGACGGCGTGCGCATCGCCGTGATTTTTGACTTGGACCGCGAACTCGAGATGCTGCCGACCGGTGTTGACCTCATTGCGTATTTCCAATTCAACGCGTTTGACATGACCGACCGCGAGACTGCCGCCATTGCTGCCGTTCGCAGCGGCGCCTACCGCAAGATCGCATCCAAGCGCAGCGTGTGGTTTGCCTGCATGGCGCCGGTCGGTGCCTATGACGAGTCGGTGTATACCGGCGGTTCGTTTGTGCTCGACGACTGCGGTCGCGTGGTGGCCCAGGCGCCGTGCTTTGAGGAGAGCCTGCTGGTTCAGGAGATTCAGCGCGGCGTGATGCTCGATGCCCTGGAGGATCACGAACTGCCCGAGTTCCGTTCCGAGGAGTGGCTGTGGCAGGCGCTGGTGCTCGCCGTGCGCGACAACGCCCGAGCCCACGGTGCGTCGCGTGCTGTGGTGGCGCTCGAGGGTGACTTGCCGTCGTCCCTGCTGGCGGCGCTGGCCGTCGACGCTCTGGGCCCGCGCAATGTGATTGGCCTGGTGCTGGGGCGCAACCGTATCTTTACGCCGGCGCAGGAAGAAGCCGAGGCTGCCCGCTGTGCCGCCGTCCGCGCCATCGCCGAGCGTCTGCACATTCGCACCGTCGAGCGCGATGCACCGGATGCGGCGCGCGTGCTCGATCGCGACGTGTCGGCGGGCGATGCCGAGCGCCTGCGCTCGCGCACGCTGGGCCTGATGCTGGAGGATACGGCGCTCGAGCTGGGTGCGATGGCGCTGAGCCCGCTGTCCAAAACCGAGTACGCGCTGGCGGCGCCGGCGCTTTGCGGCGGCTACCAGGGCGATTACGCGCCCTTTGGCGATGTGTACCTGTCGACGCTTGAGTTTGTGGCGCGTGTGCGCAACCGCACGTCTGCCGTGGTGCCCCAAGAGCTCGTGACGCTCAACGCGGTGGAAGATTGTATGGAGCGCGTGCTGGCGCAGGCGCTCTCGACGCTCGACGGTCCGGTCGATATGCTCGACCGCGCGGCACAGCTGCTCGGCGGGCTTGAGCCGGGTGAGGTCGATGGCGCGCTCGAGGCGCACGTGGACCGCAATCGATCTTTCGACGACATCCCGATGGCCGCTGGCAAGCCTGAGGCCTGCTCGCTGCTGCTGATGCTCGTTCGACAGGGTGAGGCTGCCCGCCGCATGTTGCCGATGGCGCCGATCGTCTCGGCCCGTTCGTTTGTCGAGCGCGCCTGGCCGTACATGCTCGCGTGGTCCGACCTGGGGCTGAGCGGCAAGGAGCGCATGACGGTCGATGCGCTGGCGCGCGCCGAGGTGCGCCGTTTTGCTGACGAGGATACGAGCGAGCGCATGCGAAACGAGATGATGGGCATATTGGGTGACCTGTTGGGTATTTCGCCCGAGCAGATGGAGGAGCTGCGCTCTGAGGACGGTCAGCGTCGTTTACACGAGGGAATGAAAAAGTTCGAGGGCGAGGTTCAGGACGCCATCGATAAGATGATGGGCGGTCAGGGCGGCTCGCAAGGTAGTCCCCAGGGTGGCCCGATGCCGCACCCGCCAGTAGATCCGAGGCAGTTCCCCTTTTTCTCGCAGAACTAACTATGGGATAGGATTCGCTTCCAACCCCGATACTTCAACTAAGCATCTTGGCCCCGTTGTGTTATTCTAGAACAGACGTTCGTGAATGATGCGCGGGGCCTTGCCTTGTGCTGTGCTTGTGACGAGGGGAGGTTGGCTTGGTCATTTTGGGTATCGACCCCGGTTTGGCCCATACGGGTTGGGGGATTATCGAGGAACGGCGTGGCGAGGTTCGCTGCCGTGCCTATGGCTGCATCGAGACCAGTGCCGGAAGTCCGCTCGCGGTGCGCCTGTCGCATATCGCCCGCGACCTCAAGGGCGTCGTGGAGCGTTATCGACCCGATACTGCTGCTATCGAGAGCATTTACTTTGGCGCTAACGTCCGCTCGGCCATCCCTACGGCACATGCCCGCGGTGCTGCACTCGTGGCGCTTTCGGAATGCGCGCTCGAGATTGGCGAGTACACGCCCATGCAGATCAAACAGGCTGTGGTGGGCACCGGCGCCGCGGACAAGCGGCAGGTCGCCTATATGGTGCGCACGCTAACACAGCTCGACCACGACCCGCATCCCGACCATGCCGCCGATGCCCTGGCCTGCGCCATCTGCCACGTAAACCTCAGCCGCACCCGCGCCCTCACCGGTGGCGAGTTCTATCAACAGAGAGGAACCGGATACTGATGATTTCCCAGCTCCACGGAACGCTTGTCGAGTCCACGATGAACTCGGCTGTCGTCGATGTGTCGGGCGTTGGCTTTGAACTCGGCATCTCGGGCAGCACTGCGGCAACGTTGCCGACGCCCGGCGGCGAGGTCCGTCTCTACACGCGTATGCAGGTGCGCGAGGACGCCATGACACTTTTCGGTTTTTCCTCAAAGGATGAGCGCACGATGTTCGACCGGCTCGTGTCCGTTTCGGGCGTTGGCCCGCGCTTGGCGCTCGCCGTACTTTCCACCTATACCGTGGGGCAGCTGTATTCGCTGGTGATGGCCGAGGACGACAAGGGCATGGCCAAGGTACCCGGTGTGGGCAAAAAGACAGCTCAGCGTCTGATCCTGGAGCTCAAGAGCACCTTTGCCAAGGACAAGGGCTTTGTCCCGGTCGATGTGATTCCCGGCCAGGTTGCGATGTCCGTACCCGCTGCTGCTCCCTCGGCCATCGATGATGCCCGTGCGGCGCTCCTTTCCATGGGCTTTAGCCCGCAGGAGACCGATGTTGCCCTGAGCGGGTATGATGGGCAGAATATGCGTGTCGAGGATCTGCTCGGCGCGGCGCTTAAGCGACTCGGAATGGATGCGTGATGTGGGAAGCCGATGACTCTCAGGACCTGTGGGCGACGCCCGGCAACTCGCCGGCGGCATCCATGGCGCACGGCGAGCGCATGGTGGGCTCGGAGCTGACGGCCGAGGACCTCGATGTCGACCGCACTTTGCGCCCCCAGCGCCTGGACGATTACTGCGGCCAGGAGCACATCAAGCAGAGCCTGCGCGTGTTGATCGAAGCGGCGCAGAGCCGTGGCGAGACGCTCGACCACGTGATTTTCTCGGGTCCTCCGGGCCTGGGCAAGACCACGCTGGCCACCGTTATCGCCAACGAGCTGGGCGCTCAGATCAAGACCACGAGTGGCCCTGCCATCGCGCGCACGGGCGACCTGGCGGCCATCCTTACTAACTTGCAGCCGGGTGATGTGCTGTTTATCGACGAGATCCACCGCCTCAACCGTTCGGTCGAGGAGGTCCTGTACCCCGCGATGGAGGACTTTGCCCTCGATATCGTGATTGGCAAGGGTCCGGCGGCGCGCTCGATTCGCCTGGATATTCCTAAGTTTACGCTGGTAGCGGCAACGACCCGCTCAGGCATGTTGACCGGCCCGTTGCGCGACCGCTTTGGCATTTCGTATCGCCTGGATTACTACACGGTCGAGGAGCTCGCGCAGATTGTGACGCGCTCGGCGACTATCCTGGGCGTGACGATCGACCATCCCAGTGCACTCGAGATCGGCTCGCGTTCGCGCGGCACGCCACGTCTTGCCAACCGCCTGCTCAAGCGCGTGCGCGATTACGCACAGGTGCGCGGCAACGGCCCCATCGAGCTCGATATCTGTCGCCAGGCGCTCGAGTTCTTCGAGATCGACGAGCTCGGCCTGGACTGGATGGATATTCGCATTTTGGAGACGCTCGCCAAGACGTTCTCCGGTCGTGCCGTGGGACTTACGACCCTTGCCAGCGCGGTGGGCGAGGACCCGGGCACGCTCGAGGATGTCTATGAGCCCTATTTGCTGCAGTGCGGGTTGATGATTCGTACGCCGCAGGGCCGTCAGGCAACCCTTCGCACCTTTGAGCACCTGGGGATTGAACCTACCGTTTAGGGCGCTTTGTTTTGGCGGGCTGTTGGACTATCGCTGGGCATCGGGTAAACATATCGCCGTTCATCGGTTATGGGCGTTTTACTATTGCGCGCCCGTGCTATGCTGAATTGGTCTTTTTCTCATTCGGTAACGAAAGGACCGCCCATGCCTACTGACATCGAAATCGCACGTTCTGTCACGCCACTGCCTATTACCGAGGTGGCCAAGAACGCCGGCGTCGACGTTAAGCACCTTATTCCGTACGGCTTCGACAAGGCTAAGGTCGACTATTCACTGCTCAACGAGCCGACTGATCACCAGGCCAAGCTCGTCCTCGTGACCGCTATCAACCCAACGCCCGCGGGCGAGGGCAAGACCACCACGACCATCGGTCTGGCCGACGGCCTGCGTCGTCGCGGCGTCAAGAGTGCCGTGGCCCTGCGCGAGCCTTCGCTCGGTCCCGTCTTTGGCGTCAAGGGCGGTGCCGCTGGCGGCGGTTGGGCCCAGGTCATTCCCATGGAGGACATCAACCTGCACTTTACCGGCGACTTCCATGCCATCGGTGCTGCCAACAACCTGCTGGCCGCCATGCTCGATAATCACATCCAGCAGGGCAATCAGCTCGGTATTGACGTTAAGCGCATCACCTGGAAGCGCGTCGTCGATATGAACGACCGTCAGCTGCGCCACGTTATCGACGGCATTGGCGGTAAGGCCCAGGGCGTGCCGCGCGAGGACGGCTTCGATATCACCGTCGCCTCCGAGGTCATGGCAATCCTGTGCCTGTCTACGAGCATCAGCGACCTCAAGGAGCGCCTGGGCGAGATCGTCGTCGGCTACAGCTTTGCCGGCGAGCCCGTCCGTGCCCGCGACCTTAAGGCCCAGGGTGCCATGGCCGCGTTGCTTAAGGACGCGCTCAAGCCCAACCTGGTGCAAACGCTCGAGGGCACGCCCGCGTTTGTCCACGGCGGTCCCTTCGCCAACATTGCCCACGGCTGCAACTCTATCATGGCCACGCGTATGGCGATGCGCTTTGGCGATGTCGCCATTACCGAGGCGGGCTTTGGTGCCGATTTGGGCGCCGAGAAATTCCTCGACATCAAGTGCCGCATGACGGGCGTTCGCCCCAGCGCCGTCGTGATCGTCGCGACCGCTCGTGCGCTGAAGTACAACGGTGGCGTCGCCAAGGCCGACCTCAACGAGGAGAACCTCGAGGCGCTCAAGGCTGGCATGCCCAACCTGCTGCGTCACGTCGACAACATCCAGAACGTTTATGGTCTGCCCTGCGTGGTCGCCATCAACCGATTCCCGACGGACACCGAGGCCGAGCTTGCGCTCATCGAGTCCGAGTGCCAGAAGCTCGGCGTCAACGTTAAGCTTTCCGAGGTCTGGGCCAAGGGCGGCGAGGGCGCGCTCGACCTGGCCGATGAGGTCATGCGTCTGATTGAGCAGCCGAGCGAGCTCAAGTTTGCCTATGAGGACGGCGCTGATGTCGCTGATGCCCTCGAGGCTGTTGCCACCAAGGTCTACCGCGCCGACGGCGTTGACTTTACGCCGGCCGCCAAGCGCCAGCTCGCCGAGCTGCGCGAGAACGGCTTTGGCAACCTGCCGGTGTGCGTGGCCAAGACGCAGTACAGCTTTAGCGACAACGCCAAGGCCCTGGGCGCTCCCGAGAACTTCCGCATCACGGTGCGCGAGCTCAAGGTTTCCGCCGGTGCCCACTTTGTGGTCGCACTGACTGGCAGTGTTCTGACCATGCCGGGCCTGCCCAAGGTCCCCGCGGCCGAGAACATCGACGTCGACAACGACGGCAACATCACCGGCCTGTTCTAAGCTCGCTGCGCATAGCTGCTTGCTTGCCCCGCCGCGCCCACAAGGCCCGGCGGGGCTTTTTGATCCTTAGGCCCGCGCGTGTCTTGTAGATACTGACAGACTCTGCCCATCATAGGCTTTTGCGCGGGTAGAATGCATGGATAACTTGATGCTCACGCGCGACGGAAAGGAATCGTTGCATGGATCAGGACAAGACAACCGTGATGGGCGGCTACGGTTCCGCGCAGGCTGGCGATAGCGCCGATGCGACCCGCGTTGTTCCCAACCCCGGTTATGTCGACCCCGCCGCGACGCAGCCTTCTGCCGAGCCCACCCGGGTTATGGGCTATGGCGACACGGCGCAGGATTCTTGCGCTGCATCTTCGCAAGGCCCCTATGGCAACGCGGCGGCAGACCCGTTTGATTACGCGCCGCAGGATTCTTATGCCGCTTCGACGCCGAATCCCTATGATGACCTGCCGCAGAATCCCATTCCGCAGCCTCAGCAGACGACGTATATGCCTCGCACGGCGCAGCCTCGCTACGAGTCGCGCGAGCCGTATCGCGAGTACCCCAAGTCGATTCCGCAATATGGCGAGGACGAGGAGGAGAAGCCGTCGCGTTCGTCGAGCGTGATCAAGAAGATCCTCATCGTGCTGGCGATCTTCTTTGCGCTGTCGGTTGTGTTTGCCATCGTGTCGGGCATGCTCAACAAGCGAGGGAGTTCAACGGCCGATACCACTGCCGAGCAAACCGAGTCCGCCTCGTCTAGCACCGTCGATCTGAGCGATATCCCGGGGCAGTACTGGTCCAACGCCAAGAAGGTCCTCAAGTCGCGCGGCGCCGATCTTTCGAATGCCGTGGTCCTGACTGATGATGGCTCAACGCCCGTCGTCGATGCCAACTGGGTCGTTACTTCTGCCTACTATAACGACAACGGCAACCTCGAAATTCAACTCACGCACAAGAACAGTTCGGGCAACTCGTCCGACGGCCAAAGCGGTACCGACAGCTCGAGCTCCAATACGCTGGAGGACTTGAGCAACAAGGCGCAGGAGTTGGGAGACAAGGCGCAAGAGCTGGGCGATACGGCACAAAACCTGGGCGATACCGCGCAGAACTTGGGCGACATGGCGACGGATGCCTGGAACGCCCTACAAAACGGCATCTCGGGCGCGCAGGGAAACTAGCTGTTAAGTGGGCTACAGCTGCTCGGCCGGACGGTCGGGCGAGCTAAAGCCCGAGTCAAACGTAACGACGCATGAGGCATCGGGTCGGCGCTCGTGCACGATGCGCGTGACGAGCTCCAGCAGCTCCTCGTCGGATATGTCAAAGCCGTCGGGACGCACCAGGTCAAACGAAACGAACCCGTCGTGCTCGTGCAGGTCGTGGATGGAGAGCGCGGGATCGATCTGCATGACGCCGCGCTTGACCCAGCCGCGCAAGTCATCGCCGGTTGTCGCGATGGGGTCGCAGTGCAGCGTGATACCAATGCCCATCTGGCGCTTGATGTCGTGCTCGATGGTGTCCAGAATCTCGTGGTGCTCAAACGCGTCGCCCTCGCCGGGCATCTCCACGTGGGCGCTGGCAAACTGACGACCGGGGCCGTAGTCGTGCACCATCAGGTCGTGTGTGCCCAAGACCTGCGGATAGGACATGATCTTGTCGCGGATTGCCTGGACGAGCTTGGGGTCGGGCGCTTGCCCCAGCAACGGGCTGATGGCGTCGCGCACCAGGCCCAGACCGCTGATGCAGATGAAGATGCCCACGCCCAGGCCCGCCCAGCCATCGAGATCAAAGCCGGTCGTCTGCGAAATAAGCGCCGCCACCAAGACCGAGCCCGAGGTGATGACGTCGTTTTTGGAGTCCTGCGCCGTGGCGATGAGTGTCTCGGAATCGATGCGGTTGCCCAGCGTGCGGTTGAACGCTGCCATCCAGAGCTTAACGAGCATGGACGTAGCCAGTGCCGCAAGGGAAATAAACGTGTAAGCGGTGGGCGAGGGCTTGATGATCTTGGTGACCGACTCGAGAATCAGGTTGATGCCGACGGCGCAAACCAGGACGGCGACGAACAGGCCGGCTAGGTACTCGTAGCGGCCGTGGCCATAGGGGTGGCCTTCGTCTGCAGGGCGGCTGGCAAGGCGGAAACCGAGCAGGCTCACAATGTTGCTCGAGGCATCGGAGAGGTTGTTGAAAGCGTCGGCGATGAGGGAGACGGAGCCGGCGAGCAGACCCGCGATGCCCTTGGCCAGGCACAGGGTGATGTTGAGGCCAATGCAGACGAGGCTTGCGGAAAAGCCCGCGTTGGTGCGGCAAGATGCATCGACCGGCTCGCTCTCGCTGCCGGGAACAAGCGTATGTACCAGCCGATTTACAAATAGCATAGCGGTCGTCCTCACAATCATGTTTAAGGGGATAGTGTAGCTCGCACGGGCGGCGCCGTGCGCCGGTGCTCAGAAAATGCAGCAATGGTCTGCCCGCGCTAACGAGCAGGCCTTCCCGTCTGCCTGGGTGGTCCATTTTGGGCCACATGGGTATGGGCATGTGCCAGTTTGCTCGACATACTTAATGTCGACAGCCCCTGTGCAAAGGAGGACGTTTCCATGGACGAGATGTTTGCCATTAAATGTCAAAACTGCGGCGGCCCTATGTACTCGCACCAGGCTAAGCGCAGCTTTGAGTGCGCCTATTGCGGCACGGTGGTTCCGTGGCAGGCGGACGCCGGAGAGCCCAAGAGCGCTTTGGGTATTCGCCATACGCCGTTGACGGTGGTGGATGGACTGCTCAAACTCACGCATGTGTCGCAACTCGAGCGCCCGCAGGACCCGGACTGGTATTTCTTCAATGCGCACTGGCGCAATCAGTCGGTCCTGGAACATCTGCTGTGGGAGGATCGCGGCACGGCGCAGGAGTTCCAAGAGGCCACGCATGTGAGCATTCCTTGCCCCTTCTGCGGAGCGTCCTTTGAGGGCGAGTCAACGCAGCGTGTGTTTGAGTGCCCGTCCTGCGGCAACAAGATCGGCATTGCCGACCTGCTCAAGCCCGGTACGTTTAGCAAGCGTCTGACCATGGGCGTGGGTGCGGAGTATGTGCCGGAGCAGGGTATTCCCTGCGAAATCTCGCCGCAGCAGGCACGTGCCAACGCGCTGCAGCTGGTGCGCCAGTACCCGGATGCCTTTGCCGGGCACGACGTGGAAGATGCGATCCAAAACGACATGATGCTCTTCTATTTCCCCATGGCGCTGGCGGACCTGCGCATGATGGCGAGCTTCCCGGGCAAGGGCCTGAGCAAGGAAACCCTGGTGTACTACGAGGTGCTCGACTGGGCATACCCCAGGGCAAACTACCTGGACGTTCGCCTCATGGGCATTTTGGAGCCGTGGGACTTTGCCAAGGTCGGTCCGTTCGATCCCGCCATGCAGGAAGGCGACTTCCGCGTCGTCTCCGTCGATGCATCTACCAAGGACCAGGTGGTCATTGATAAGCTGGCGCTCGACGTTGCGGGCAACGATGCCGAGGCGGTACTGGGGCTCAATAAAAAGAGCATCCGAACCTGGGCGCGCAAGGCCCGCAAGCATAAGGATGGCCTGGTGATGGTGCCGGTCTACTTTGTCGATCGTCCGGCGACGGATAGCCGCGACGGCGAGCAGGTGCGCATCGCCGTAAACGGCCAGACGGGCCGCGCGGCCGCGGTGGTGTTTAGCGACAAGCGCGAGACGCATATCGTGGCGCCGCTCAACCTGAGCCTGCATCTGTCCGGTGAGAGCACCGTGCACGCCACGCCCATCGAGGTCAAATACGTTAAGTCGCCGTTTCTGTACCAGATCGTGCGCCGTGGAGGCGGCGAGCAACCGCGCCAGGTTGCAGCGGTTGCCGAGGGTTCCTACCGAGAGGAGAAGCCCAAACGCAAGGGCTTGTTCGCTGCGATCTTTGGGAAGTAGGGAAGCGCAGCATGGGACGGCTCGCAGGCATGCGGGCTGCCGTCCGGTAGTTTGGCAGGGGGTAGATGTAAATAAACGGTGGAGCGGCTGCAAAAGAGCCGCCTCGCTGGGCAAAATCAGGTTGTGCCGCGGAACCCGCTCCTCAGTTAGTCACACTTCGGAAGCGCGGGCAACGCAGACGCAAGTGTCTTAAGGGCCGGCTGCAACCGGCCCTTTTCTGTGGCAGCCAATGGGCCCACATCAGACGAAGGTCGCGTTTTTGCCTGTCAGGTCACGCTCGCCAGCCACGGCTAGAATGTCGTTGCCGGCGTCCATGACCGGTATTGTTTCGTAGCGTGCGCCTCAACCGCGGGTGCGCCTGCGACGGCTGCGGTGGTTTCGGTCGCAACGTGCTGCTACCCTTGCGTTTCGCCATTGGTCGCTTCGTTGATGGCGCGGTACTCGGCACTCAGCTCGCGCGCCAGCTCTTCCTTGCTTGGAAGATACGGCAGGTATTTGGCGGCAAACACTTGGTCGTTGTCTTCGGGCAGCGTGTACTCGACGATCGAATCGCTTTTGTCCGCGCAGAGCACGATGCCTATGGGCGGATTGTCGCCTTCGTTCATGAGCTCACGCGTGTAGTAGTTCACATACATTTGCATCTGGCCCAGGTCCTGATGCGTAAGGTCATCGGTCTTAAGGTCGATGAGCACGAAGCAGCGCATCAGATAGTTGTAAAAAACAAGGTCAATATAGAAATGGCGTCCATCAAAGGTGATGCGCTTTTGGCGCGCCTCGAAAGCGAAGCCACGGCCAAGCTCCAGCAGGAACTTCTGAAGATGCGTGATGAGCGCCTGCTCTAGATCGCTCTCGCGAAACGTAGCATCGTCCGAGAAACCTAAAAACTCCAGTACATATGGGTCGCGGATGATATCCTCGGGGCGACGAGCCGGGGCGCTCTCTTGGATTTCCTGGGTGACGGCCTCTTTGTCCTTGCTGGCAAGTAGGCGCTCGCGGAACATGGTGTTGATCTGGCGTTCGAGCTGACGCGTGCTCCAGCGAGAATCGGCGCATTCGTTCATGTACCAGGTGCGAGCTTCGGGGTCAGGAATGCGTATTAACCTGCGGTAATGTGTCCAGCTCAATTCGGGACGCAGTGAGTCCCGAATTGGAAATGCAAGATAGAACTGACGCATTTTGCGCAGCTCTCTTGCTTCAAAACTTTTACCAAAATCCTTGGTAAGTCTGATTGCGAGGGCCTTGAGCAGCGCCTCTCCATACTTGGCGCGCCCCTCTCCGCCCTGTTCATCAACAATGCTCTTGCCGATCTCCCAATATGCCTCAACCATCGCAAAGTTAACGGCGGTATAGGCCTTGTCGCGAGCGGCGTTGAGAATCGAGGAGACCTGCTTGTAAAAACCTTCGGGCACGATTGCCGATTCTCCACGGTTTACCAGTTCGCCCATCACTGTCGCCCCACTTTCCTCTTGTGGAATGCATCTTTATCGAATTTAGTTTAAAGCCTCGCGCGGACACGAATTACTGTGCTGTTTGGCACCTTCGCATGGGGGCCTTGCGGTGACTAAAATGTGACCATAGAGACAGTTTTAGCGAACCCCACGGGAGTGACGCGTATGGACAACAACACGCTGCTATTCCAGGACAAAGGTTCGGGTAGCTTTAAAGACGTTAAGATCTACCCCAATCGTATCGAGGTGCTCAAGAAGGGCACTTTTGGCGGCAAGCACACCGAGATTGTCTATCTTAAGGACATCACGGGGGTCAACAGGATCAAGGGCCGCGACGTTTTCCTACGTAACAGGCTGTTGACTGCCTGTGTCTTTAGCCTGAGCAGCCGTGCGAAGGCCCAGGAGTTTGTTAACGCGCTGAACATGGTGATGTAGCCCATGGCGGCGTTCGGGCCAAGGTAAAAATCGGGGGCACAGAACGGTGTCCTGCGCCCCTCATTAAATCGATGTGTCCAAAAGGGCCGGCTGGCCTAATCGTCAACGTCTCCGTTGTCTTCGCGGTCATTTGCAAGCATTGCTGCGCCGGCGACCGTCGTCGCCACGGCGGCAGCGGCGAGCCCGGCGGCAATGCCGGAGCCGTCGCCCGTGTCGGCGAGTTTTCCGCCCGAGTTCTTGCCCTTGTTGCCCTTACCGTTCTTATCAGCGCTGCCTGCGTTGGAACCCGTGCCACCGTCGGTGCCGGTGCCGCCTGCACTGCTCGAGGCCGCTACGGTAAAGCTCGCGGCTCCGTCATTAGCAAGCTTGTAGTTTTGCGCCGCGTCGCCCAAAAGACCGTTCGCGCGCACCCAGTACGTTCCCGCGGTAAATGCCTCGCCCTCGACCATTGCCGTGCCCGGAGTGCCGTCCGCGTCGTGCACAAACTCGAGCTGAGCCGTGCAGGCATCGTTTTCGAGTTTGCCCTCGAGCAGCGCCGCGACCTTTGTGCGCACATCCTCGCCGGCCTTAAGGCCTTCGAGCCCCTCAAAGTGGGGTGTCAGTGCGCGCGGATTGATATCGATGGGCACGGATCCCTGCAGCCCCGTAACGGTCTCGTTGCCCAAGGCGTCGACATCCACGTATTCGATGGTAAACGCATGGCCCGAAGCCGCCACGTTGAGTACGTTGCTGCTGTCGACAAGGCGGAAATGGCCCTCGCCAACGGTCTTGCCATCCTGGAGCGAGGCATCGCTCAGCGAGTCGCCGTACGTCATGCGCATGCGGGTCGGGAGGCAGCACGAAGCCGACTGCGTGTGCTTCGTATCGTAATTGTAATTGCGCTGGTAGATGCTCCGGGCCAGCGCCGCATCAACAAAGTCGGATGCGATGATGCCAATGTGCTTGAGGTAATCTGACTTTGTATCCTCGGTGCCGCTGGGATTGATGTACGGGCTCTTGTACAGATGCTCGTTGACTACTCGTGCCGAGGTAAAAGGATTGCCTCCGTGCGACAAGCCCGTGCAGCTGGTGTAGTTGATAGACCAGCAACGCTCCTGGACTTGCACCTCGGCCCCGGCATCGTCCACGACGTCCACCTTGTTGCACGTGCGCCCGGTCGTTTCCTTCAGCGCATTATCGACCCAGCTGAGCTTGTCGGTTCCCGTGAGTTTGTACTTGTCCTGGGCATATACCTTGGTGCAATAGGGCTCTTCATTGCCCGTTTCCCCTATGGCTTCAAATCCCCGCGCGTCTTGGACGAGACACATCGACTGCCCGGAATGCGCCTTGATCTTGTCATCCCATTGGGTGAGGTCGAGGCTCCACGTGTGGCCGCTTACGCTGTTGCCGGCGAGCCCAAATCGACGCAGCAGGACGATCTTTCCGCGCACCTCGCCCAGCGTGGGGACGTGGCTCGACGTGTAGAACAGGTTGGGGTTATCGGCCATAACCTTGGCGAAGGCCGTCGTTATGCTTTCGTCGGTAGCCTCATCGTTGCCGCGCGATGCGAGCATGATGAGCGCTTCTGACGGGTTTTCGTTCAAAAACGTTTTGAAGTACCCGATGACATCGGAGAGATGCAGATAGTTCCCGTTTTTTTGAGTAGGTAGAAAATCCCGTGGTCGATGCCGGGGTCATCGCCCTTTCCGAGCCGGATATCAAAATAGCGAATGCCTTCGAGCAACTGCGTGGGAATGTAATCCTGCTGGCATTTTACTTGCGAGGATTGGGGCTCAGTGTCGTTGTCCACGCTGCAGGTGCCCGAATCGTGCGTACCCGGGATGCTCAGCTCGTCGAGGAACTTGTTGTCGTCGACGTATTTCATCCAACATGGTCCGTCGACGTAGCTGCTGTACGTGATCCAGTCGAGGCTGCTAACCGTGGCATCGTTCTTTTTCATGTCGTAACCGATAAGTTCGAGCTCCCACGGAATGCTCTTACTCTTATGGCAGATCTTATTGTTGTCCTGGTCTTTGCCGTTCGATTCTATTGCCAGGTACTTAATGTCTTTTTTCTCGGTTTCTTTCTCGACCGTGCGGTCTCGGATGATGTAGGTTCCGTTTGATTGACGCTCGAACGCAAAAGCGCGGCTGGGCTTGTTGTCATACTCGCCGCCCCATACGTGGATGACCTTTCCATCTTTGTCCGAGTCGTCGTCGACCGACCAAATGCTGTAGCCTGTCTTTTTATGCTCTTCGAAATTGAGCAAGGTGCGGATGGCGTACCAGTTTGTATCGTCATTCTTGGTCGTTACGTTCTCAAGGATGAGCTTGCTGGACGTGCCGTCGTTAAACAGGTGACAGACGTTGCCGCGAACGTTGCCGTCTTGGTTGACGCTCGCGGTGCGAAAATAGCCCGCGGGGCGAAGGCGAATGACGAAATTGTGGAGGCTGTCCGACGGTGCGGGTGTGTTGTCTGCAAATGCCGCTCGCAGGGGAATGCCCGGCGCTGCGGTTTCGGGCAGGCTTGCAAGTGGTGACAACGCCGCAAGCCCTAGGCCCAGCGTAAACGCTCGGCGGCTGATGGCATGGTGTTCGGTCATAAATTCTCCATTCGCAGAGTGCGGTTATGCGATAGTTTTGGTCACTATACTGCTCAGATGTTTAAAGATGCTGGTTTAATTGTCTGCGCGGCGCAATAAATCGGCGGGCGGACGTGTTGGGGTGCTTGTCGTTTTCGTACTGTTGCTACATTTGGAGCGGTTCCGGCGTCCGGCATCCTCGCGTTCGTTGGCTACCGGCATAAGAAAGGGAGGGTCGGTTTACCGGCCCTCCCTGGGTACGAAGCGCTGGGGTACCGTCGCTTGTTTGCACTGCGCCCGTGTTTCCCGCTGCACTCGCCAGTCGCTTAACGCTTGATCTCGATATCGTCGAGCTTGACGTCCATGGCCTCGGTCTTGGCCTCGGCGATGTCGTCGGCAAATTCCAGAGACTTCATCATGGTCTCGACGGCGTCCTTGTGCTCCTCGACGTTGTCGATGCGCACGTACACGCTGCCGCCGTCAACGTCGGTGAAGTACTCGGTCGTCACGCCGCCCGAGTGCGTAAAGTAGGCACTGCGCCAGGTCTTGCCGTTGTACTTAACGGGATCGCTCTCGGTCCATCCGGAGTTGGCCTTCCACTTTGCCTCGTAGTCGAACAGCTCGTCGGCGTTCTTGTCAGGGTCGAAGACGGGGATGAAGCGGTCGCTGGCGTGCTCGCTCTCGGTGAACTTAAACTGGGCCCTGTCGGCGGTGTCGCCTGCGACGTCGGTGATCTCGACGCCCTCGGGGACCTCGACCTTAAACCAAATGAAGTCGGTCCTCATATCCACGGCTGGCTTTTCTGCGCCGCCGCCACCGCCACTGCCGGTAGCGCCGCCGCTGCCGCCGCAACCCACCAGGGCAACCGCGGCAAAGAGACTGATGCAGAGGGTGAGAATCGCAAAGGCCTTCTTTTTCATGGTCGTGTCCTCCTCGATCTGTAACCGCCCATGGATTACCTGCCTTTACTGTACGCGTGGACGGCTCGCTAGGGTGGGCCATGTGTCCCATTCTGAGGGCCGGATTTGCGCCGTTAAGTGGCAATATGCACGGGTCCAAAAGAGGGGAGGGCCGGTGCTGTCGGCCCTCCCCGGGGTGAGGTGCCCGTTGATTTAATGGGGCGCGCGTGCGTGGGCGTTGCCCCAACAGGTTCCTTGTTTATAGATATGCCTCAGTTTTTGACGTCCGGAAGTCTCGAAAGGTGGGCCATGTGTCCCATGTTTGCGGTGCCGACGCCTATCGTTCGTCATAGAAATCCGCGATGGCCAGGTGCGCTGACGCTCATGTACTTATGGGCTAGACTTAGCACCATTATGTGATTGATGCGGTCGGTCGGCGGTTGCCACCCGACCGATGTATATGACTTGAAGGTGCGTGCGTATGAGCCAAGAGATGATGGATAAAACATGTCGAGAGTTTGCCGAGGCGCTTGCCGCACGCGAGCCGGTTCCCGGCGGCGGTAGCGCGAGCGCCTTTGTAGGTGCGCTGGGCGCCTCGCTTTGCGGGATGGTTGCTCGCTATGGGGCGACAAACCCTGCGCTTGCCGATCGCGCAGACGATCTGACGCGCGCGTTTGCCCAGGCGGATGAGTTGGCGCAGGAACTTGTGGGTCTGGTCGCCGAGGACGTTCGTGCCTACGGGCAGGTGTCCACGGCGTACGGTATTCCGCGTGACGATCCGGCTCGAGCGACCGCGATTCAGGATGCGCTGCATGTGGCCGCTATGCCGCCGTATCGCATTATGGATGCCTGCGGGCGTGCGCTGGCGCTGCTCGAGGACATGGCCGACAAGGGTTCGCGTCAGCTGCTGTCCGATGTGGCGTGCGGCGCCGTGTTCTGCCGTGCCGCTATGCAGGGCGCGAGCTTGACGCTCTTTGCGAACACCACGTCTATGAAAGATCGCGTTCGTGCTGAGGAGCTCGAGACGGCGTGTGATGAGTTGCTCGACACATGGTTGCCGCGCGCCGATGCGCTGGCGCGCCGCGCCTCCGACGCTGCAAGGAAGAGAGGATAGCCATGGCTGAACTGCTGAAGGGTGCTCCCGTTGCTCGCGCTTTGACTGAGGAACTTGCTGCTCGCTGCGCAGCCCTGCGCGAGCGGGGCGTTGTTCCGACGTTGGCTATCGTGCGTGTAGGTGAACGCGAGGACGACCTATCCTACGAGCGCGGTGCGCTCAAGCGCTGCGAAAAAGTGGGGATTGAGGCTCGTCGCGTTTTGCTTTCTGCCGATGTTTCGCAGGACGAGCTGTTGACGGCCATCGAGGACATCAATACCGATTCGGCTGTTCATGGCTGCCTGATGTTCCGCCCGCTGCCCGCCGGCCTTGACGAGAATGTCGTCGCCGCAGCGCTCGATCCCGCCAAGGACGTTGACTCCATGACGCCGTCTTCGCTGCTTACCACGCTTTCGGGGCGCGGCGAGGGTTTTGCCCCCTGCACAGCTGAAGCCGTGCTTGCTTTGCTGGATCATTACGGCGTTGAGCTGGACGGCGCCAAAGTTGCCGTGGTCGGACGCTCACTGGTGATTGGCCGCCCCGTTGCCGCCATGCTTACGGCGCGCAACGCAACCGTGACGACGTGCCATACGCATACGCGCGATCTTGCCGCCGAGTGCCGTGCTGCCGACATTGTGGTTGCCGCCGTTGGACGCGCGCGCACGATTGGCGCGGATGCGGTCCGCGAGGGCCAGACGATCATTGATGTTGGCATTAATTGGGACGAGGCCGCTGGCAAGCTGGTCGGCGACGTCGATTTTGATGCCGCGGAGCCGGTTGTTGGCGCAATCACCCCCGTGCCGGGTGGCGTGGGCGCCGTGACGACAGCAATTCTCGCCAAGCACGTGATCGAGGCGGCTGAGCGCGCGGTAAAATAGGCGTTTGGAGGCTGTTTAGGGGGTTGGTTAGATACCCCGTGGTCAAAAAATGCCAAATATGAGTACTGTTGCCAAGTTAGTCACATATGTTTGAGATCATTTTGGCTCTTTAGCGATAAGTAATATCGTTAAAGAGCCAATTTTATTGGACGTATGGGGAATTACTAGACTCAGTTTTTGGACAGGTGAGGATTCCCGGCGCCCGGAACAGTGCAATTTGCTGCCACTAAATTTGTGACAGTACTCATATTTGGCATTTTTTTGACCACGGCGGCTGCCGAGGCCGTGGTTTCGCCCTTTCTGCGCCGAAGCGATACACTGTTGCCGTTTGATTTTTTCGCTCAAGGAGGATGCGCATGCCGTGCACAACGATTCTGGTCGGTAAAAACGCAAGCTACGACGGGTCGACCCTGGTCGCGCGTAACGAGGACTCGTCCAACGGGGTATTTGAGCCCAAGCGCATGCGCGTAGTGCATCCCGACGAGCAGCCGCGTGTCTACACGAGCGTCCTGAGCCACCTGACCGTTGAGCTGCCCGATAACCCCATGCGCTATACGAGCGTCCCCGATGTTGTCCCGGGCCACGGCATCTGGGCCGAGGCCGGTTTCAACGAGCTCAATGTGGGCATGTCCGCAACCGAGACGCTCACCACCAACGAGCGCGTTCGCGGCGCCGACCCGCTCGTCGACTACGTGCCCGCCAAGGGCAACGAGGACGAGGACGGCTATGTGCCGGCGCAGCCCGGCGGTCTGGGCGAGGAGGACATGGTGACCCTGGTGCTGCCGTATGCCAAGTCCGCCCGCGACGGCGTGCGTATCTTGGGCGACCTGCTCGAGCGCTACGGCACCTACGAGAACAACGGCATCGCCTTTAGCGACGTGGACGAGATCTGGTGGCTCGAGACCATCGGCGGCCACCACTGGATCGCCAAGCGCGTGCCTGACGACGCCTATGTGACCATGCCCAACCAGCTGGGTATCGACAGCTTTGACCTGGATGACGCCGAGGGCGCCCAGACCGACCACATGTGCTCGGCCGACCTGCGCGCCTGGATGGCCGAGTGGCATCTGGACCTGACGCTGGGCGTCGAGGGCGACGGCCCGGCTGCCGTCTTTAACCCGCGCGAGGCCTTTGGCTCGCACAGCGACAGCGACCACGTCTACAACACGCCGCGCGCCTGGTACATGCAGCGCTGCCTCAACCCCAGCGATGTGTGGGACGGTCCCGAGGCCGACTACACGCCCGAGAGCGACGATATTCCCTGGAGCCGCGTGCCCGAGCGCAAGGTGACCATCGAGGACATCAAGTACGTACTCTCGAGCCACTACCAGGGCACGGAGTACGACTGCTACGGCAGCAAGGGCACGCCCGCCACGCGTGGCGCCTATCGCCCCATCGGCATCAACCGCAACAGCCAGCTCGCCGTGTTGCAGCTGCGCCCCTATGCGCAGCCGGCCTACCGCGCCGTGCAGTGGATGGCCTTTGGCTCCAACTCGTTTAACGCGCTGGTTCCGCTGTACGCCAACGTCGAGACCATGCCCGAGTACTATGCCGACACGCAGGCTCGCGTGACGTCCGAAAACTTCTACTGGGCCAACCGCCTGATCGGCGCGCTGGCCGACGTCCGCTTCCATGAGTGCGGCCGCGCGGTCGAGGATTATCAGGAGAAGATCGGTGGCATGGGCCACAAGCAGATCCATGACGTCGACGCTGCCGTAGCCGCTCTGCCCGAGGTCGAGGTGCCTGCCGAGCTTGCACGCGCCAACGAGGCCTTTGCCGAGCGTGTTCGCGTGGAGACCGATGCCCTGCTGGGCAAGGTGCTTTACACCACGAGCTGCGCCATGAAGAACTCTTTCGCGATGAACGACAACGTGAGGTAGGGATTTCCCGTCGATCGAATAGCGCTAAAACGCTTTGTCGCTTTCGCTCAATCTTGGGTACAAGAACGCCAATGCAGTTGTTTGTGATTGGAGACAACCATGGTTATGAAACTCGATCAGCTTGTTAACGGCGCCATTAACGTGGGCTTTGGCGCTGCCGCCGTTGCTGTCGAAGGCGGCAAGAAGGTCCTCGACGACCTTAACACCAAGGGCGAGCAGGTCCGCAAGGACACCGCCACCCCCGATATCGCCCGCAGTGTGTCCGACATGTTCGAGCAGGCCGGCGGTACCATCTCCGATCTGACCGAGCGCTTGGGCATGCAGGGCGAGACCGCGGCCCAGCGCGTGCTTGACGAGCTCATCCTTGCCCGCGTCCGCGTCATGACCGCCCCCGAGCGCACGGCCTTCCTGGCCCATGTGCGCGACATCGTCGATTCGGTCGAGGACAACGTGACCTCGGTGCCCGTCGAGTCCGTTGAGCCCGACGATGCGAAGGATACCGAAGAGGCCGAGTAGCAGCGCAGATGGCAGATTCCACCACCGATTACAACAATCTAGATCCCTTGGGTGACGAGGCGGCGGTTGTCGATGAGGTCGACGCCGCCGTCTCGGGCGCTCGCAAGAAGCCGCGCGCTGTCGATATGGTGCCCGAGGAGCCCGACGCGATGGCGCCGGACGAGGAATACCAGCTCACGCCGGCGGGTCGTCGCGAACGCATTGGGCAGATCGTTCGCCTGGTCAAAAAGTACCGCGTGTGGGATAACCTCACGCCGGTTCGTTTGCGCCGCCTGCTCGAGGAACTCGGCCCCATGTTCGTCAAGATGGGACAGATTCTGGCCAACCGGTCCGAGATTCTGCCGCAACGCTTTTGCGACGAGCTGCGTCGTCTGCGCTCCGACGTGGAGCCGGTGCCGTACGAGGTCGTACTCAGTTGTCTGGAAGAAGAATACGGCCTGCGCCTGGGGGAGATGTTCGATGCGATCGACCCCAACCCGCTTGGTAGCGCATCGCTCGCGCAGGTGCACCGCGCTCGTCTGGTGACGGGCGAGGACGTGGCCGTCAAGGTGCAGCGCCCCGGTGCGCAGCAGGTTATGGCACAGGACATCGATATCATCCGCTCGGTGGTGCGTATCGTTTCCAAGTTCGTCAACACCGATCAATTCGTTGACCTGCACGGCGTAGTCGAGGAGTTGTGGACCTCGTTTCGCGAGGAGACCAACTTTTTGGCCGAGGCCAAAAACCTCAACGACTTCTACGAGTTCCATAAGAGCGTTCATGGCGTGACGTGCCCTAAATCCTATCTGGACCTGTGCACCGAGCACGTGGTGGTCATGGACTACGTCGACGGCATCTCCATCGCCGATCCTGAACGCTTGGTGGCCGAGGGCTATGACTTGGAAAAGATCGGTGCCGCAATCGTCGAGGACTACTCGACGCAGGTGCTCGACGACGGCTTTTTCCATGCCGACCCGCATGCGGGAAACATCATTCTCAAGGACGGCATCGTTTACTTTATCGACTTGGGTATGGTCGGGCGCATGTCGAGCCACGACCGCGGTATCGTCAAGGATATGATCTTTGCCGTGGCCGAGGGCGACGTGCCAAAGCTCAAGGATTCGCTCATGCGCTTCGCCGTGACGCGCGGCGACTCGGCTGAGCTCGATCATTCGGCCTTTTTGTCCGATCTTGACTTTATCGTGGCTGACTTTGCGGGCCTTGACCTGAAGGATCTGGATATCGGCGAGTTTTTGACCTCGCTGCTAAACCTGGCGCGCAAAAACGACGTTGAGCTGCCGAGCGTGGTAACGATGTTCGCCCGCGGCATGGTGACGCTCGAGGGCCTGCTGACCGAGTACATGCCCAACGTCAACATGATCCAGATCATCCAGACGCACATCAAAAACGAGAAGAGCACCTATGCGCGCGTGCGCGAGATGAGCCGCGACTTTGCCGCGAGCAGCTATCGCGCGGCGAAGGGCTCGCTCGAGGCGGCTGAGTATCTGGGCCTGGCTTCGCGCATGCTCACGCGCGGCCAGCTTAAGGTGAACACGCAGATCATGAGCAGCGATAAGGCGCTGCGACAGCTGGGTGGAATTATCGACCGCATGTCGATGGCAATTGTGATCGCCGGTCTGTTTATCGGTTCGTCGGTGGTGTACTACGCACGCATCGAGCCGGTTGTGTTTGGTATCCCAGTCATTGGCTTTATGGGCTACGTGAGCGCGCTGGTGCTGGCGCTTATGCTGGGCCGCAATATCTGGCTCAACAGCCACGGCGGCAAGCACTAGAGGCTGCGACCTTCACCGCATTTTCCTATCGCAAACAATAGCTTTTACCTTGGGCTTCGCCTGCGTGCGAGGCCCTTTTGCGTGATACCATTTTGACGGTAATAATCGATGGCCTAGATGGTGGTGCGGAGACGCACGAATGCGCGGTTTTCCTGCGCGTTTGGGAGAATCGGGGTGCAAGTCCCCGGCTGTACCAGTAACCGTAATTCCTCTTGACTCGGGATATTCGCGTCGCAGATCGGACGGCGTGCCTGAGCCGTTAAGGTTAAGTCGGATCGCCTCCCATCTTGCATGCGGCTGCGGCTTTTGCCGCCGGTGTGCATAGGGCTCTGGAGGGAAGGAGGACCCCGATGGGGGAACTCGAGCGCAACATGCGCGATGACGTGGGGCAGCCTCAAGGCAACGCTCCAAGTACAGACAATGGGGGACAAATGGATATGTTTGAGGACGAGTGCCAGCGTGCCTCGCTTCGTCGCCGTGGCGTAATCGCGCGCGGCGTGGCAAAGCGCTGCCTGGTGGCATTCCTGGCCTTCGCGATGGCCTTTGGCACCACGCCGGCTCAGCTGTGGGCCGAGGGTGCCGAGGGCATTACCGACGCTGTGGCTCAGGCTACGACGCCAGGCGAGGACGCAGCGCTTGCGGGCGGTACCGCTGAGCAGAGCGGCGCCGAGGTTTCGGATTCCGGGAGCGCGCCTGCAGCTAGTGCCGCCACTACAGAGGCAGCAACTGGCGACGAAGGCTCGGCGACGGGGGAGAGCCCTGCCACGAGCGAGCAGTCTTCGACGGCATCCGCTGGCCAAGCAGGATCTGCCGCCGCGGCTGCCGTCCAGGCAGAGAACCCGACAGAAACTGGCGATGTCGTCAAGAAGCAAGTCGAGGTCTCGTTCTCGATTATCGGCACCGATGCCGACGGCAAGGCTCAGACCTGGGTGGCGCCTACGCAGCTCAAGCTCGACGAGGGCGCGACGGCTGCGGATGCCTTCATTAAGCTGCAGGAGAAGACGGGCTTCAAGGCGAAGTACGATCCGAACACGGCATACGGTTTCTACCTCGAAAGCATCACCTCCCCGAGCGATGGCCGCACGCTTGCCTACGATCCGACGACTTATGCCTTCTGGCAGCTGTTCGTCGATGGCGCGTCTTCCTCGGTTGGCGCGAGCAGCGTCAAGCTCACCCAGGGGCAGAAGATTGAGTTTGCCTATACGGCTGGTAGCGCGTCCCCTGTCGTTAAGGACCAGCTTGCTGCGAATGTGACCGTCATTGGTCGCGATGCCCAGGGCAAGACTCAGACCTGGGTCGATAACGCGCAGTATGTGGTGACGTAGGTTGGGAGGCTCCCATGCCAAAGTATTCTACCGCGTTCGGGATGGACGTCCACCTGAGGTCGACCACCGTCTGCGCCCTCGACGCGGACACCGGCGAGGCCGTGACGAGGAGGTTCCCCGGCAACCCCTGGGGCGAGATCGCCGGGTGGATGGATGGGTTCCCCGGGCCGTCGCTCGCGGCCTACGAGAGCGGCTACCTCGGCTTCGCCCCGCAAAGGGAGCTCGCCGGGCTCGGCGTCGAGTGCGTCGTCGCCGCGGTCTCGAAGATCCCCAGGTCGGCCGCCGACTCGGCCTCCAAGAACGACAGGAACGACGCCGCCAGGATGGCCAAGGCGATACTCGCCCACGACATCTCCCCCGTATGGATCCCCTCCCCCGAGGTCGAGGGCATCAGGGACCTCGCCGGCGCCTACGACGGGGCGACCGCGCGCCTGGCGACCGCCAAGCAGCGGCTGCTCGCCTTCCTCGCAAGGCGGGGGTTCGTCTACGGCGGCACCACGCCCGCCGGCAACCCGAGGAAGTACTGGACCTACGACTTCCTGAGGTGGCTCGACAAGGTCAGGCCTGAGGACGATGGCGGGGTTCGGGCGCTCGCCGCCCTGAGGAACGAGGTCGAGGCCGCGGCGGAGGCCCGGGCGGACCTGCTCTCCGAGTACAGGGCGGCCGTGGATGCCAGCCCGATCGCCGCGGAGGTGGCCGCCCTCCAGTCGATCAAGGGCTGCGCCTTCGCGCTGGCCGCGGCCTTCTCGGCCGAGGTCGGCGACTTCACGAGGTTCCGTTCCGGAAGGCAGGTCACGGCCTATTTCGGCCTCGCGCCGAGCCAGAGGTCGAGCGGCGACTCCGTGCGGCTCGGAGGCATCAGCGGTGCGGGCAACGCGCTCGTGAGGAAGCTGGCCGTTGAGGGTTCATGGTGCTACGCCGCGGCACGGCACCAGCCGAAGCTCATGCCGAGGGACACGGGCGTGCCCCTCGAGATAAGGATGCACGGGAGGAAGGGGTCCGAGCGGCTCCTGCGGCGGCGCGAGGAGATGCTCGCCCGCGGCGTGCCCGCGGCGAAGGCCAACGCGGCCACCGCGGCCGAGCTCGTGAGGTGGCTCTGGGCCCTCGGCATGATGTGCCGGGAGGGCGCGGAATAGACACAGCCCCCGTCCCGGCGAGCCGGGCGGCCTTCGGGGATACCCCCTATTTCGCTGTGCGCGCGGAGCCCTCCGCATGCGCCTCGACAGACTTGGGGAACCCCGCCGAAGGAATGGAGTGCGGGCCGACAGAACGGTATCCGCGGATATGAGACTGAGCCGAAGGCGTCGATGACATGCCGGGGGCGGACCGGGACGGTTAACGGCAGGCCCCGCCGACCGATTTGCTGGTGGTGGCGTGTATCGCTATACGCTCGGCGATGCAGAGGCGACGCAGATTTATGATGCGGCTGGCCATTACCAGCACTGCGACTCTCCGGTCATTGCCGATGCATCTGGCAACCTGTACTACATCAATGACTCGGGCACGCTGTTTAAACTTGGAGCTGTCGAGTCTTGGACGGTTGCCTTTAATTCCAACGGCGGGTCTGCTTGCGACACTAAGTTTGTTGCTACGGCCGACGGCAAGCTGGTCAAGCCGGCCGATCCGACGCGCGATGGCTACACTTTCGGCGGTTGGTATACCGATGAGACTTGCACGCAGGCGTATGACTTCAGTACGCCGGTGACGGCCGACCTGACGCTGTATGCCAAGTGGGCTAAGAATGCCGTTAACCCTGGCGGTAATGGCGGTTCAGGCTCCAATGGCGGCAATGGCGGCGTTGGTTCGAATGGCGGCGGCGGTTCTAGTACCGGTACTGGTTCCGGCACTGACGCTGGCACGGGTTCTGGCTCCGGCTCGAAGGGCGGCGCTATTGCCCCGGGCAAGAAGCCGGTGACCAAGACGACGGTGTCGACCAAGACCGAGACCAAGGACAACAAGTCCGACAAGAAATCCGACAAGAAGTCTGACAAGAAGGACAACAAGTCCGACAAGAAGTCCGATTCCAAGTCCGATACGGGTGCTGCTTCCACGACCACTGCTAAGAAGTCCTCTGGTGCTTCCGAGCAGGAGACTGGCACCAACCCGCTCGCCATCGTTGGCGTTGCCGCCGGCGTCATCGGTCTCGCCATCGTCGGCGTGTTCGTGTTCACCAAACGTCGATAGGTGAGGGCTGTGTCCAATAAATCCAAGGACGCTGACCCCAAGCAACCAGATTCCTCGTTCATTCAGTTCGACGATTCAAAGCAGCAGGGCGCCGCTTCGGCGGCGTCCGCCCCTCGACGGAAGGCGCTTACTGGCGTCCTGACCGCCGCGTGCGTTGCGCTGATTGTCATATCGCTGGGCTTCGTCCATCCTTCCGAGAGCGGCGCCTGGTCCATTGACTGGATCGTTCAGACCGTGACGGGGGAGAGCGTCGTCGCGAAGGACGCCAAGGGGTCTGACTCGACTACGACTTCGGGCGAGGCCAGTTCCGAGGACTCCAAGTCATCGAATGATGCAAAAGACGAGTCCAAGGGTTCGAACGACGGCAAGGACGATTCCGAGTCTTCGGACAAGGAATCGGATAAAAGCTCGGATAGCAAGAAGTCCGATGGTCAGAACGGCAAGAAGTCTGGAGATAAATCCGCTGCCCAGAATATGGGAGCCGGCGATACTTTCAATGTGTCTGGTGGTGCTTCTTCGGGCGGTGGCCAGTCGTCTAATGGAGCCTCATCCTCTAATGGTGGAAACGCCTCCTCGGGCGGACAGGGTGGCTCGCAGGAGTTCAACTACGTAACGGTGACGGTTTCGGTCACATCGAGCGCTGTGGGCAATCCTGTGTCCTCTGGTGGCACCTTTACCTTTAACGAAGGCGCTACCGTCTACGATGCCCTGTGCGCGCTGGGCCTTTCTGTCAACGCGCATGGCTCTTCGTACGGCACGTATGTTTCCGCGATTGGTGGTTTGGCCGAGAAACAGTACGGCGGCACGAGTGGCTGGATGTACTCCGTCAACGGCACATCGCCCATGACGGCGTGCAGCAACTACGTTCTCTCCAACGGTGACAACGTGGTCTGGTATTACGTGACGGGCTAGGAGCCTCGACATATCGCACCAAGCGGGCGGTTCGGACAAACATTCGAGCCGCCCGCTTTTACAGCGAATGGGACGGGGTCGCCGGGTCTCTCGGCAAACAAAAAACCGGTTGGAACGGGAATTCCAACCGGTTATACATTCAAGCAAATAGTGAATCGACTACGACCGTGCGCCCTCGAGGAAGAAGCGGCGGCTGAAGTAGTTGTACCAGGTGACGAGGAACGTGGCGATGGCCTTCATGGCCTGGTAGCCGATGCTCAAAAACGTGACGCCCACAAACATGTACAGGTCGTTGAGGCCCAGGCCGATCACCGACAGGATAGTGAAGATCGTGAATTCGCGCTTGCGGCTCATGCCTTCGCGATGGTCGAACACGTACTTCATGCTGAGCCAGTAGTTGACCACGACGGACGTGATAAACGAAACCGTGGTGCTCATCAAAAAGTCGAGGTGGAACAGCTCGACGAGCGCAATGAGCATGCCCCAGTCGATGCCAAAGGAGATAAGACCCACGACAGCAAACTTGAGGAACTGCTTGGTATGAGGTTGTGCCAGCGCCTTGCGCACGTAATCACATCCAATGCGTTGATGAATCGAGCAAAGGATACTTTAGAGCTTTTACAAGGGAAACGTAAGGTCTTTGCCAAGAACTATATGAACTCGCCAAATTTTCAAGAGCTAATCCGCAAACGTTGAAAATTTGCCCGTAAACGAGCGACACCCACGGACGATACTGCGCTGAGTGCGCGTCGTCCGTGGGCGCCGTAATGCTGCAGGGGTTTCGAGCTATTTTGTCTCGTCGCCCTCCAGGAAGATCTTTCGGGTCACAAAGTTGTAGACCATGACAAGCGCGGTGGCGCAAATCTTGGCGATATTGGCTTCGAGCCCCAGGCCGGCGTTGAGCGCCAGCACGATGCCATCGTTGAGCACCAAACCGATCACGGACAGCACGACAAAGATGATGAACTCGCGGCGGCGGCTCATGCCTTCCTTGTGCGCAAACACGTACTTCATGCTTGCGAGGTAGTTAAAGATGAGTGAGATGATAAAGCCGCTGGTGTTGGCGATTAGGATGTTGAGGCCCAGACCGTAGTGGAGCAGATTCATAATGCCAAAGTCGATAACCGTGGCAATGACACCGACGACGCCAAATTTCATGATCTGCGCAAGGAGCTTTTGCATAGTACCTGCCTTAAGCTGGCGCCGAAGCGCCGCGGGGATGACAAACCCAGCAAGTTTAGCCAATCCCCGCGGGTGGTGCTAGGCGCGCTCCTCGATAGCACCGTTTCTATATGCATCGAGCAGCTGGCGCAGGTCCTGGATCTGGCTGCGGATCTTGGCGCCAGTATCGGTGTCGCTCACCATGCGGCGACGGTCTGCTTGGTCAAAACGGTTGGTCTCGCTTTCGATGTCCACGTTGCGCGTGAGTGCCTCGGCAACCGTCGTAAAGGCCCGGTGCGACTTGAGGCGGCAGCCGCGTGAGCTCGAGATGAGCGTATAGCCGGCGATACCCGTCTTGGGATGGTAAGCGCGGCAGAAGCCGCCATCGATGACCAGCAGCTTGCCCTCGGCGCGGATGGGCTGCTCGCCCTTGGTGGTTTTAACGGGCGTGTGGCCGTTGATGATGTGGCCGGTCGGCGAGCATGCCATGGGCGCGACGCCAAACTCGCGCATGATGTCATCGCAGACCGAGGGCGACTTGGTAAGCGTAAAGTACGGGTCCATCGGCTCGACCCAGGTGCTCTTGTCGGCGATATAGGCGCGCTCAAAGGTACGCACCAGGCGTCCGCTGGCGGGTGAGTTAAAGCCAATCCACAGGTACCACATCCAGTCGAGAGCGTCGCGGTCGCCCACGCGCCAGGCGCGGCGGGCGATGTGGTCGCAAAAATCGAGATAATCGCGGCCAGCGTGCCAGGTGCCCAGGCAGTTCATGCTGCTAAAGGTGCCGTCTTCGTTGAGCGGCACGCAGCCATGGAACAGCAGGTTGCCGTTGGCGACCTTGTACATCGAGCCGTGGGAATAGAGGAAATCGATATGGCGATGCAGGTGATCGGCGGTGACAAACTCGGACACGAGCTTGTCGATGATGTGCTGCTCTTGGGGCGTGAGCGAATAGGGGTCCGCCGGATCGACGGTGGGGAAGTCGTTGGTCGTGAGCGGCCACACGCTGCCGTCGGCGAGCGTGACCGTGCCGGTGTCGTGTTCGATCTTGTCGAGTAACAGGCGGTCGGTCATGTCGAACTCGGGGTGGCGCTGGATAATCTGGCCCTCGAGCTTAAAGAGCAGCACGTTGATGGCCTTGATCAGCGGGGTGATGGACTCACCGGCGGTGTAGGTGGCATCGGCAAAGGCAACAAGCTCACGCAGCGAGATGCCGTAGTCGTTCTCCAGGATCTCGTAATTGTCGTAGCGTAGGTTGTTGCGCAACACCGTGGCGATGCAGGCGGGCTCTCCTGCCGCAGCGCCCATCCACAGCAGGTCGTGGTTGCCCCACTGGATGTCGAGCGAATGGTAGGTGAGCAGGCGGTCCATAATCTTGGCCGCGCCGCCGCCTCGGTCGAAGATATCGCCCACCAGGTGCAGGTGGTCGACGGCCAGGCGCTTGATGAGCGAAGCGAGCGACTCGATAAAGTCGTCGGCGCTGGCGGTCTCCAGGATGGACTCCACGATGCGCTCGTGATAGCGCACGCGATAGTTGTTCTCGTCCGGGTGCGTGTGCAACAACTCGTCGATGATATAGGCGTAGTCGCGCGGGATGGCCTTACGCACCTTGGAGCGCGTGTAGCGGCTTGAAAGCGAGCGAGCGACCATGATGAGCTGGTCAAGCATCGTCTTGTACCAGGTGGGCGAGTCCTCGCGCTGGCTGCGGACCAGGTCGATCTTCTCGCGCGGGTAGTAGATGAGCGTGCACAGCTCGCCCTTTTCGTCAAAGGTGAGCGTGTCGCCAAAGATCTCGTCGACATGCTCGCGCACGACGCCCGAGCAGTTGTTGAGGATGTGCATAAAGGCCTCGTACTCACCATGCACGTCGCTCATAAAATGCTCGGTGCCCTTGGGTAGGTTGAGGATGGCCGAGAGGTTGATAATTTCGGTAAATGCGGATTGTTCGGTGGGGAACTGTCTCGACAGCAGGCGCAGATACTTGAAGTCTTGCGGGTTGCGATCGAATGCGACCATGAAACACCTTCCGATGGGGCTGGTAAAACTGATAAACAGCATCAAACGTTTATCAGTATGCGCCGCTTTTGTTTCGATTTTGCGCCAGCGGCTGAATTGTCGGCTGAACGGTTTGGTAAATCGATTTAGTGAAGGTAGATGTGTCGGTTTGGTGGAGACGACAGAGGGTGTTTTCTCAGATATTTATGCATGGGGCCGGTGGAGACGATGGTGGTAAAGATGTTCACTATATTTGGTTCGATTTGGTAAATAGTGGACATATGTACCGCATGTAGGCTCACTGTGCGATAATTTGCGCAGCAATGAGTAAGGAGCCTCATATGAGTGATTTTGTCCTGACCTGTGAATCCGCCGCCGACCGAACCCGTGAGTTCTTTGCGGCGCGCAATATCCCTGTCGTGTGTTTTCATTACGAGATCGACGATGTTGTCTATACGGACGATCTGTATCAGTCGATTACGCCGGACAAGTTTTTTGCCCAGATTGCCGCGGGCGCCATGCCCAAGACGTCTCAGGTGAGCGTGGGTGAGTACGAGGAGTTTTGGGAGCCGTTTGTTGCCGAGGGTAAAGACGTGCTGCACCTGACGTTGTCGTCGGGTATTTCGGGCACGTATGGATCGGCCTGCGTTGCGGCGCAGATGCTCGCGGATCGCTATCCCCAGGGCGGCAAGGTGCGCGTCATCGATTCGCTGGCAGCGTCTTCGGGCTTTGGCCTGCTGGCGGAATGTGCCGCCGACGTGCGCGATAGCGGGGCTTCACTCGACGAGACGGCCGCCTGGATCGAGGAGCACAAACTCAACCTGCACCACTGGTTCTTCTCGACCGATCTGTCGAGCTACCTGCGCGGCGGTCGCATTTCGGCCGCGAGCGCGATCATTGGCACGGCGCTTAAGATTTGCCCGCTTATGACGGTCGATTGCGAAGGTAAGCTGTCGCCACGTGAGAAAATTCGCACTAAGAAGCGCGCGATTTCCGAGATGGCTAAGACCATGATGGCACACGTGCAGGGCGGTACGGATTATTCGGGTAAGTGCATCATGTCGCACTCGGCGTGCCGCGAGGATGCCGAGGCGGTTGCGGCGCTGATTGAGGAACAGGTTCCGCAGCTTAAAGGCAAGATTGAGATCAATAACATCGGTACTCTGATTGGCTCGCATACCGGACCTGGTACGGTGGCGCTCTTCTTTATGGGCGACAAGCGCGTGGATTAATTTGCCCCATCACGTTGCTGCATGATTGCTCAAACGAAAACGGCCCGTCTCACGTTTGTGGGGTGGGCCTTGCTGTTGCGGCTAGCGTTTCTTTCCGCGGAAGAAAAAGCCGTGCAGTGACGGCTTGAGGCCGCGGTTGGCGCGATGCTCCTCGACATGCTCGTGGATCGAAGCGACGCGCTCGATGACTTCGTCGGGAATCGGCACGTCGGGATTCATGTTCTCGACCTGGCTGACCTCGGCGGCGGCGACCTGGTCGATAATGGGCACATCGTCGCGCGAGATGACAGGTGTGGCGTCTTCCTTCATCTTGCGATAACGCTGCATCATGTCGGCCTGTAGCTGCTGGGCCGAAGGCGGCGTCCAGATGATGGCGTTGGCGCCGGCGGCGATGGTCTCGCGAATGCTCTCGGGCGTCTTGCCGCCCGGTGCGATGAGCGGCAGGTTGGGATAGTGCTCGCGCAGTTCACGCAGGACCTGGGGTGTGTTTTTGCCGGCGGCGATGTTGAGAATCTTGGCTCCGGCGCGCACTTTGGCATGCGCATCGTCGTCGCAACGAACGACCGTGGCGATGACGGGGATGTCGGCGATGTTGGTGATGTGCTCGACCATCTCGGCAGTGGCGGGGGAGTTGACCACGCAGCCCGCCGCGCCCTGCATCTCGGAGACGGCTGCCATCTGCACGGAGCGCTTGCCGGTCGTAGTTCCGCCGCCCACGCCTACAAAGACCGGGCACTCGGCGACGGTCAACAGTGCCTGCGTAATGGCGGGCTGTGGCGTGAAGGGGTAAACGGCAAAGACGGCATCGGCGTTGGAGTTGCGGATAACCGCGACATCGGTGGTGTAGATGAGCGACTTGATGCGGCGGCCGAAGAGCGTAAAGCCGCTGGCCTCCTCGATCTCGTCGGGCATGCGAAGGGCCGCCTTGCGCAAACGTCCGTCGATGGGCAGTGGCTCCATGGGGAGCAGTCCGTTGGGGGTCACGGCTACCTGGGGCTCGGTGAACTCGTCTGCGAGCTCGACCTCGGAGAAATCGACCGAGGCGACGATGTCCTCGTGAACCTCGGCGGGTACATCGATGGGAGCTTGGTCGTTTGCCGCGGCAGGCGTGTCGAAGGAGCTGGTGCCGACGAAGGCGTCGACGCGCTCATTTAGGTCGTTGAGGGTATCCATGGAGGCTCGATTCTATGCGATGGTGGCCGGCGCGATGCAGCCGGAATTGCGAATGCTAAATCGTTTGACGAGTTGATTTTTCCCCGCCGCGCCATCCGTTAGACCGAAGAGCAGGCGAACGTGAAGGAGCTGTGGTGGCGGGGATCGAGGTGCTATCTTGAAAGTCCCGTTTTCAAGAGAGGTGACGCGGTATGGAATTTTCGGCAATGTTGGGCTCGATTGGCCTGTGTGTGGGCGCAATCGTTGCCGCCGCGGTCATCTACTTTGTGGTCACGGCCATTAAGGGCAAAAGGGCCGAGCGCAAGGAGCGCGCGATGCTTAAACAGCATCGCGACCAGCAGGGCAAACGCGCACAGAAATAGCTTGTTGAGTTTTGGATCCGTGCGCTAGCTGCGTTTTCGGATCAGGGCAATGTAGAAGCCCTCAAAGTCGCGGCTAGGCGGAATGGTCAGCGTACCGGGCATACCGTTGGCGACGGCCGATACATGGCCGGCAGCGATGGCCTCGGTGAGGGCGTTGCTCTCGACGCGTGGCTCTTCGCCAGCTTCCTGGGCGCGGCGCGTTTCACTTTCGCTCGGCGTGCCGTCGAGGGGGATGAGCTCGCAGTCCATGTGCTTGTCGAGGGCCTCTTGCAGGGCGTCCTCGTTTTCCTGCGGCAAGATCGAACAAGTCGAATAGACGAGCGTGCCGCCCGGTTTGAGGGCTCCCATGGCGCGGTCCAGAAGTGCTCGCTGCGAGCGGGCGCACTTGCCGAGCAACTGCTCGGTGAGGCCGCGCAGGCTTTTCTCGTTGCCGCTGATGACGGTGCCCGTGCCGGTGCAGGGGGCGTCGAGCAGGATGCGGTCAAAGCGGAAGAACTCGTCGAGCTCGCGTGCGTCGATGCGCATGACGGGCACGTTTTTGGCGCCCTGGCGGTGGAGGTTGGCTTCGAGCTTCTCGGCGCGGGGAATGCTCATCTCGCAGGCCGTGAGGTGTGCCTGGCCCTGGGTGAGGGCGGCGATCTGCGTCGTCTTGCCACCGGGGGCCGCACACATGTCCAGGATGTCCTCGCCTGCCTGGGCGCCCAGGACCAACGGCGGCATCATGGACGACAAGCTCTGCAGATAGATTTTGCCGTCGCGGTAGATGTCGAGATCCCACAGGTCGGAAACCTGGGCCTCGGGCAGGATGAAGGCGTCCGGATACCAGGTAACGGTTTGGTGGGCGATGCCGGCCTCGTCGAGTGCAGCGATGATGTCCCCGGCGGTCGCCTTGAGCGTGTTGGCGCGCAGCGTGACCGGGCGTGTGGCCGCGGCGCCGAAGCCCTCGATTATGAGCTCGGCATCGGCGGGGGCATAGGCGCCGGCGACCGTGTCGACCATAAAGCGCGGCAGGTCGGCGGCGGAGTGTTGGGCGGCAAGCTGGTCGGAAAGCTCGGTGGCGGCAAACTGCCTGAGCTTGAGGTCGGGCTTAACCTGCTTTTTCTGCTTACGACGACGCGGCTTGGACATCCGTCTTTCCTTCCCATTCCAGTAAAAGTAGTCAATTTGGGACGGGGCTATTTTGACTGCTTTTGACAAAACCGATCAATGCTGGCGCGACTACGGCAAAGTAGTCAAAATGGCCCCGTCCCAAATTGACTACTTTCCAGGCACGCCGCTGCTAGCGTGCTCTAGTACTGGCTCTCGTGCTTGCTGAAGAAGTCGAAGCGCGGGGGCAGCGGCTTCACGCGGTGCTCGCCGGGCTTCTCGCCCAGGCTCTCCACAAACTCGTCCGTGGAGGCAAAGATGTTATCCCAGCTAAAGAAGGCGACCGGATCGACGTCGAAGTACTCGCAGATGAGCTCGCAGCCGGCCGGGACGATGCCGTGCATGAGCACGGTCGCTATGCGCAGCTCGGTAAAGGCGTCGACGAGGGCCTGCGTCATCGCTGCATTGGCCGGCTCGCCCTCGAGCTTGTTGGCGGCCTTGGAGGCGTCGCTCCAGCGCTTGTTGGCGGCGCGCAGGTAGTCGTCGCACACGGCAAGCGCGCGGTGCGTCTCGAACTTGTACATGGCCTGCTCAAAGGCGAGGGCTGCCTGCTCGGCGGCTTCGACCACGGTGGCGGAGGCGGCACCGGCGGGGATGCAGCCGTTGCGATAGGGGCTCTCGTCGCCCTCCTTGATGGCGACGCCGTAGAAGCAGCTGCGGGCCAGGCGGTTGAAGACGCCGGTCAAAAGGGCGCTCTCCTTAAGGGCCGGATCGATGACGCGCTTGTCGTCGCAGGCACGCACCTCGTTGCCGTCCTTGTCCTTGCCGGTCACGCGCGTGTCGTATGCCTTGGGACTAAAGCTTACCGGCTTCTCGGACAGGCCGAGCGACAGCCAGTGCGCGCGCATCTGCTCGCAGGTGTAGTGGTTGAGCAGGTCGTCTGCCGGCGGGGGAGGCGTCTGCGAGGACGAGCTGGCCTTTTTGCCCATGTAGAGCAGGTGATAGCAGGCGCTGACGGTGCTCTGCGTGAGGCCCCAGCCCAGGGCCTCCCACATGGCGGTCTGCGCGATGCAGTAGAAGTAGATGTTGTCCTGACCGATGAACTGGTAGATCTGAGCGTCGTCAGAGCACCACCAGTCGCGCCAGTCGAGCGAGCTGTGCTGGTAGGTGGGCGCGGGGACCTGCGTGGAATCGGCGGCGGGCTCGCCCATGAGGGCGGCGTCCTGGGCGGCGACACCCTCGGTCACGCCGGCGGCCTTGGCATCGCGTGCGAGCACGGTGCGCGTGTAGCTGATGGGCGCCCACAGGCTCTCGGGCCAGCACCAGCAGGTGACGTCGGTCACGCCGTCGACCTCGGGCACCGGAACGCCCCAGTCGATGTTGCCGGTGATGCGGAAGGGCACGAGTGCCTTGCCGCTGCGGAAGCGCACGCCGCCGTTGGCGAGCACCGCGTGGGCGTCGTCGCGCTCCTTCCAGCTGGGGAAGGTGACGGTAAAGCTGCTCTTGTTGCCCTCGGGCTCCAGCACGGTGTGCTCGGGGAGCTGGTCCTCGACGGCGTCGAAGGCCTCGCGGAATTTGTTCTGAATGTAGAGCTGAGCCGGCAGCAGCCACTCATCCATGGTCTTGGAGACCACGGAGCGAACCTGCGGGTTTTGGGCAAGCTTGGCGGTGTAGGTCTTCATAAAGTCGAGGTAGGCCGGCAGGTCAAAGTAGAGGTTGTCGACCGGGCGCAGCTCGGGCACCTCGCCGGTGAGCTGGCTCTTGGGCGCGATGAGCTCCTCGGGCTCAAACTGGTGACCCAGGTCGCACTCGTCGGCATAAGCCTTCTCGGACTTGCAGCCCTGGATGGGGCAGCGGCCGATCACCTGGCGGCCGTTGAGGAACGTGCCGGCCTTGGCATCGTAGAACTGCAGCGTGGAGCGCTTGGAGATGGTGCCCTGCTCGTGCAGGCGCTCGATAATCTCGGCGGTCACCTCGTTGTGAATCTGCGCAGCCGGCTCAAGGCCCGAGCCGCCGTAGATATCGCAGCTGATGTTGTAGTTGTTGAGGGTCGCTGCTTGGCGGGAGTGGTTGGACTCGACGTACTCGCTAATGGACTTGTCGTAGCCTTCGTTCTCCTTGAGCTTGCGGTAGCTCTCCATGATGGGCGAGCCGTAGCAGTCGGTGCCCGAGGTGAAGATAACGTTCTCGCGGCCCAGACGGTCGCGCAGGAAGCGGGCGAAGAAGTCGGCCGGGACAAAGACGCCGCCAACGTGGCCAAAGTGAAGGCCCTTGTTGCCGTAGGGCTCGCCGGCGGTAACGATGGCGCGGCGAGGCCAGCTGGGACGGTCGTTCATGGAGTATTTGGATGCCATGGGACTCCTTCGCATATGGTGAGAGCGCGGCCGGGCGCGGGGCTCGGAGGCGCGGTGGTCAATTCGTGCATATCGTTCGACATTATCGCACATGCGGACGGGTACGTGGCAGGGGCGCTATCCTAAGATGCTATGAATGAGATTTCCAACATACATGCGTTTGAAGACGAGGATTTTCTGCACGCCTGCTTTGTGCGGGGGATGGCCGTGCTTGGCACATTTGCCGTGTGCCTGGTGCCGGTGTTTATGCTGCTGGGCGGACCCGCGGACCTGGATGCGGCTGACGCGGGCGGCTGGACGGCCGTCTTGGGCTGGCTAGTCGGCTTGGCTGCGATCTCAATGGCGTCGTTCGCCGTGCACGAGCTGGTGCACGGTGTGTTTTTTAAGCTGCTGGCGCCTGCGGGCGCGAAGGTGACCTTTGGGGCGAATCGTGAGACGGCGATGATCTATGCCTGCGCCGAAGGCGTTGTGTATTCGCGCCGGCGGTACATGGCGGTTTGCCTGGCGCCGACGGTTGTTGTGACGGCAACGCTTGCCCTGGGGTTTGCGTTTTCGGGCTATCCGCTGCTGTGCTATCTGGCGGCCGGCTTGCATTTGTCAGGCTGTGTGGGCGACTGGTATTACGTGCGGACCATTTTGCGCGACCGCCGCATTGTCGCCTGCGAGGACACGTCCTTTGGCGTGCGCTTTTTCGGGTGAGGAGATGTTGATGAAGCCGTTGTTGTTGCACGCTTGCTGCGCGCCGTGCTCGCTTGAGCCGGTCCGCCTGCTGCGCGAGGAAGGGTTTGAGCCCACGATTTGCTGGACCAACCCCAATATTCAGCCGCACGATGAATGGCAGCGTCGCCTGGACGAGCTGCGCCGGTGGTGTGCCGATGGCGACATCGAGCTTATCGAGGCGGGGGAGGACCGTGAGCGTTGGGAGGCCGGCGTGGCCCCGCTGGGCGCCGATCGAGCCCGTCGCTGTCGCGCATGCTATGCCCTGCGCCTGGCCGAGGCATGCCGAGTGGCCCAGGAGCGCGGGTTTGAGTTTGTGGGTACGACGCTCGCCGTCTCGCCGTATCAGCTGTTCGACACCTGCAATGATGTGTTGGAGCGTCTGGCTGCCGCCCGCGGTCTCACTCCGGTGATTCGCGATTTTCGTCCGTATTACCCCGAGGCGACACGCCGTTCGCGCGAGCTGGGCATGTATCGGCAGAACTACTGTGGTTGCCGCTTCTCGGCTGTCGAGGCGGCCATGGACCGCGCCCGCATCCGCGACGAGCGCAAAGCGTCCAAAAAGTAGTTCTTTTGAGCTGGCGGCCTGCTAGGATGTAGAGCGGACTATAGCTATATAAGGAGTATCCGACGTGTCTATGCGTACCGATGATTTTGACTATAACCTGCCCGAAGAGCTCATCGCCCAGGCGCCTGCCGAGCCGCGCGACTCCTGCCGCCTGCTGGTGGTGGATCGCACGGGCTCCCAGGCGGGAACGCCGCTGGAGCACGGCGGTACCGTTGAACACCGCATCTTCCGCGACATCATCGACTATATCGAGCCTGGCGATGTGCTCGTCATCAACAAGACGCGCGTGATGCCGGCCCGCCTGATCGGTCGCAAGGAGGGCTCGGGCGGCGTGGTCGAGACGCTGCTGCTCAAGCGCCGCGAAGATGTTGACCCGCTGGGCCACGTTTGGGAGTGCCTGGTCAAGCCGGGTAAGCGCCTGAAGCCCGGTGCTCAGATTGAGTATCGTGCGGGCGGCGCCCATGCGCCCGAGGGGGCTCCCGTGGTGCTGACGGCCGAGGTCATCGACTTTGTCACCGATAGCCGCGGCGGCCGCCTGGTGCGTTTTGAGCCGGCCGGTTGCAATGCCGCCGGCGAGCCGCGCACGCTCGACGAGGCCATCCATGCTGCCGGCCACGTGCCGCTGCCGCCCTACATTACCGATTACGAGGGCGATCCCGAGAAGTACCAGACCGTCTACGCCATGAAAGAGGAACACTCGGCTGCAGCTCCCACGGCGGGTCTGCACTTTACTTCCGAGCTCATGGCCGCTATCGAGGCCAAGGGTGCGAAGTTTGCCGCCGTCGAGCTCGAGGTGGGCATCGATACCTTCCGCTTGGTGGAGGAGGACGACCCCACGCAGCACGTCATGCACACCGAGCGTTACCACGTGTCGCAGGAAGTTGTCGACGCCGTGCATAAGGCGAAGGCCGAGGGGCACCGCGTGATCGCCGTCGGCACTACCGCGGTGCGCTCGCTCGAGAGCGCGTTTGACGCAGAAGCCCCGGTGTTCGATCCGGCCGTGACGGCGCGCTATTTTGAAGGCCGCGAGGACGGAGCCGACACGCTTGGCCGCGGTGACATCGTGGTGCGCGAGAACGCCACGACGCAGCTCTACCTCATGCCCGGCTCGACCTATCACGTGGTAGACGCGCTGATCACGAACTTCCACGTGCCGCGCTCCACGCTCATGATGCTCGTGAGCGCACTTGCCACCCGCGACCAGATCATGGATGCCTACGCTGCTGCTATCGAAGAACGTTACCGCTTCTTCAGCTTCGGCGACGCGATGCTCATTCAGTAGGTTACGGCGTTTTACCAAACGCCGTAACCGGCCGACGCTGCGCGGGCCGCATTTGGACAATCTGACGTTCAACTTCAAGGGCGCGACCAGAAGGTCAGCGCCCTTTCGTTTCACGTCACCTTGTCTCAAATGCGACCCGCTCGCTGACTCTGCCATTACATCGGTGTTGCCGTGGTTGTTGAGTAGTCATTGGGCACTTGGCACTTGGGGACGTTCCTTTTGTGCCGGCACCTGGGGACAGTCCTTATGTCATGAGATCGGTGCAAGAGGGGTAGGTTGCCTTGCGTCGATCTAAATAAGTTGCGGTGAGATAGTTCTTGAATTGGCCTTTTTGGGGCTAAACAGGAACTATCTCACCGCAACTGCGTTGAGCGTTTTTTGGCGGTTGGTTTACTTGCTTGCGAACAGCCAGACTAGGATGATCACCAGGATTGCGGCGACGATGCAGACGATGGCGCCGGTGAATTTGATGCGTGAGTCGCGGGTACGCTCGCGCACCGCGTCCTCGGTGGCCTCGAGCTGGGCGACTTCTCGCTCGGTCTCGGCGTGTTCGGCTTTGTCTCGGGCCAAGGATCCTGCAAGCGACTCAGTGATCTCTGGATGGTCATGTACCTCGGTCGCCTGCTCGATGATCGACTGTGCATGTGCGGCATCTGCTTGGGCGTTGGCGATGCTTTGCTCTTGGTCGCGGCGTGCCTTGTCCTCGGCGGCGATCTTCTCGCGCAGTTCGCGCTGGCGCGTCGCGGCGGCAGTTTTTGCGGTCTGCAGCTCGTCGCGCGCGGCATCGGCCTCAGTCGTCACGGCTTGGTGTGCGCGTTTGGCTTCGGCAATGGGGGCTTGAGCCTGCTCGACGGCCTGCTCGGCTGCGGCAAGCGAGTGCTCAAGGTCGGCGGTGATGCGCGGGACATCTTCTTCGGCTTTACGCAGGGCATCTGCCGTGTCGGAGATCTGCATCGAGAGCTCGCTGGTGCGCACCGTATAGCTGGCGGGATTTGCCGAGGGATTGCGTTGCAGCTCGGCATACTCATGACGCAGCGTCTCGAGCTGGGCGCGCGTGGCGTCGACGGTTTGTTGTGCGGCCGCAATGCCGGCGTCTCGCTCGGCCTTCACCTTGTCGCGGATACGCTTGGAATCCTCAAGACGTCGAACGAGGCGGTTGCCGGTCTCGCGCGAGCTCGCCTCGCGGGCCTCCACGGCGTCGAGCGCGGCCTTCAGGCGGAGCTCAGTCGCGTCATCCTCTGTCTTCATTTGTTCGAGCTGGCTCTTGAGCTCCGTCGCTTTGGCGGCGTGGGCATCACGGTCAATTTCGGCTGCCGCAGCGGTCTTTTGTGCCGTGGCGATTGCCTGGCGCTGGTCGGCGACGATCTGGTCGTAGCGGCCTGCGATATCCTGGCGCGTCTCGAGTTCCTCGGCCTGATCGGCAATGCGCTGCTCAAGTTCGGCCAGGTGGGCGCGGGCATCGGCAAGTGCCTTTTTCGCGGCGTTCATCTCGCGCATGGCCGAGGCGCCTTGGGCGATAAAGGTGCCCACGGCGTTCGCAGTGTTCGAGACAGCGGTCCCCAGATCGTGGCTCGCGGCGGGGTAGTGCGGGGCGGTCGGGCGAGCGGTGTCGGCAGCGTCCGCATCGGCAGCCTGCGGCGCGGCGATATTGCCGGTACCGCCCTCGACCACAGAAAAGCCTGCTGCGTGCGGGTCGACCGCATCGGCGCCAATCGTGGGGTGCTCGAGCTGCAGAAACGAGGGCATGGTGCTGCCCTGATCGGCAACCGGAGTCTCGCCGGGTACAAAGGTCGAGGCCGCCTCGGCAGCCTCCTCTTCCTCGGCATCAATGTCGGCGTCGGCCACGGCGTCTTTCATCGCTTTGACGGCATCCATCATGGAGTCCATGACGGCGTCGAGCTCTTCTTCCGAAGACACCTCGATAGGGCCCGCAGCTTGCGGAGCGGCATCCTGTACGGGGTCGTCGTCCTGAGCGGGCGCATCGTCGTTTTGCTCGCCTGCATCTTCGGCGCCAGGGGTTTCCGCCGTAGCGCTTTCGTCCAAGATGGGGTCGTCGAGGTCAATATCATCGCAGGTCACAGCGTCAGCATCTACGGTGACGTCTGCGGAATCATCAATATGCTGTTGAGTCTGGGGGTCCAGCTCGTCTGTCATAGGCACGTGCTCCTCATCGTTGTTTGTCACCCTATGATAAAGTCTCGCGCCGACATCCCGCGCGCCGCAGCAAAGTTTCAAAACGTGTTCGATGGCTCGTTTGGCTGACAAAAATTCGGCCTCTTTATCCAGTTCGTGCTTGACATTCCCTTCGCCGAATGACGTTGTGCCGTTCGCCTGCTGCGGTCTTTATTTTTCACTTGAACCCGCTAAAGTTGCATTTCAGCTTTTGGCGCGTGAAGTTGGATGCGCGCAGTCGGCGGGTGGGCCCGTCGCGATTTGAAAGGACTTTGTATGGGACTTTTCACTGGTAAGACCGTGATCGTCACCGGCGGCGGCAAGGCCACGCTCAAGGACGGCTCCGCTGGTTCCATCGGCTACGGCATCGATATCGCATTTGCCAAGGAGGGCGCGAACCTCGTCATCACCGGCCGCAACGTTGCCAAGCTCGAGGCTGCCAAGGAATCCCTCGAGGCCGAGTACGGCGTCAAGGTTCTGCCTGTTCAGGCCGATGTCTCGGCTGGTCAGGACAACGAGGCCGTCGTCCAGAACGTCATCGACAAGGCCATTGAGGAGTTCGGCCGCATCGACGCCGTCGTTAACAATGCTCAGGCTAGCGCCTCGGGTGTGACCATCGCCGATCACACCATGGATCAGTTTAACCTGGCCATTTACTCCGGTCTGTATGCTACCTATCTGTACATGCAGAAGGCCTATCCGCACCTGAAGGAGACCAAGGGCTCCGTGGTCAACTTTGCCTCGGGCGCCGGCCTTTTTGGCAACTATGGCCAGTGCAGCTATGCCGCTGCCAAGGAGGGCATCCGCGGCCTGACCCGCGTTGCCGCCAACGAGTGGGGCAAGGACGGCATCAACGTCAATATCGTTTGCCCGCTTGCTTGGACCGCTGCGCTCGAGAACTTCCAAGATGCCTATCCCGAGGCGTTCAAGGCCAACGTCCACATGCCGCCGGCGGGTCACTACGGCGACGTCGAGAAGGAAATCGGCCGCGTTGTCGTTCAGCTCTGCGGTCCCGACTTTAAGTACATGAACGGCGAGACCGTCACCCTCGAGGGTGGAATGGGCCAGCGGCCTTAGGGGTTACGCGGTTTTTCCAAACCGCGTAACGGCTCGACGCTGCGCGGGCACCAGAGCGACAACTTGTCATTCAAAGAGGACGGCATGACCAGAAGGTCTATGCCGTCCTCTTTTCATGCCAATTTGTTCGCTCTGGTGACCGCTCGCTGATGTTGTCAGAGCATCGGCGTTACCTTGACTGTTGGATGTAGTCGTTGGGGACGTTCTTAAATGACTAGTCGAAAGGGACACTCTTGCCGGCACTTGGGGACAGTCCCTAAGTGCCGGCAGATTGGGACACTTCTTTGCAAGATGGCGCTGAAGATTGTCCTCGACGACTAGTCGTTTAATGCATCAGTTTCTGTCGAGTCGGTGCGGTTTGCTGGTTGCCCGTATAATGGTCTGCGTATGAACCGCAACCAAGGAGTTCCAGTTTATGGACCAGAACCTTTTTAAATTCGACCTGATCGCCGAGGACCCGACGACGCATGCGCGTGCCGGCGTGCTGCACACCCCGCACGGCGACATCGAGACGCCAATCTTCATGCCCGTGGGCACCAAGGCAAACGTCAAGGGCATTCCTACCGAGACCGTCAAACAGCTCGGCGCCCAGATCGTGCTTGCCAATACCTATCATCTGTCCATGCGTCCCGGCGAGGACACTATCGCCGAGCTGGGCGGCCTGCACAAGTTTATGAACTGGCACGGTCCTATCCTCACCGACTCGGGCGGTTTCCAGGTGTTCAGCCACAACGACGCCGTCAAGCTCACCGACGAGGGCGTGCGCTTTATCGTCAACGATTACGACGGTCGCCACGTGTTCTGGACGCCCGAGGACAACATGGAAATCGCCATGAAGCTCGGCTCCGACATCTGCATGCAGCTTGATCAGTGCCCGGGCTATCCCGCCACGCGCGCCTACGTTGAGCGCGCCGTTGAGCTGTCGAGTATGTGGGCCGAGCGCTGCTATAAGGCGCATACCCGCGATGACCAGGCGCTCTTTGGCATCGTTCAGGGCGGCATGCACCTGGATCTGCGCCTGCGCTCGCTGCGCCATCTGGAGGAGTGCGGCGACTTCCCCGGTTACGGCATTGGCGGCTACTCGGTGGGCGAGGATCACGAGACCATGTTCGAGACCCTGGCACCGCTCGTAAGCGAGTACATGCCCAAGCACAAGCCGCGCTACCTGATGGGCGTCGGCAACCCCACCACCCTCGTGCGTGGCGTGGGCGTGGGCATCGACATGTTCGACTGCGTGCTGCCGACGCGCACCGGCCGCATGGGCACGGCATTCTCCAGCGAGGGTCGCCTCAACTTCCGCAACGCTCGCTTTGCGCACGACGACGGTCCCATCGATCCCACCTGCACCTGCCCGGTGTGCACGGGCGGCTACAGCCGCGCGCTCATTCGCCACATGGTCACGCAGAAGGAGATGCTCGGCGGCATTCTGCTGTCGATGCACAACATCTACTACCTGCTCAACCTTATGCAGCGTGCCCGCCAGGCCATTATCGAGGGCCGCTACGGCGCGTTCGTGAGCGACTGGATGAACAGTCCTGCGGCGGTGGACTACTAAGAGCGGCGCGGGCGCTTGCAGAGCGCTGGCAACGGCAAGGGGCGAGCGCTGGCCGGTCATCGCGTTCGCTAACACGGTCTGCGCGACCGCTGACCGATAGCTTGCAAGCACTTGATGCATCGTGGGTACCATACCGAATGGTTGATGTTCGGGCGGGTGTTTGACGCATGGCGTCGACCCCGCCCGTTTTTCTTTTTCTCGATAGGAGTACCCATGATTAAGAACGAGAATGTCGAGGGCGAGCCTGCCTACGACGAGACGTACCGCCGTGGTCCCGTGGTCATGCGCGGCCCCATGATTCCTAAGGACAACACCTACGCCAACCTGCTGGCGCCCGAGGAGTCAACCGACTGGTTGCATGCCGATCCGTGGCGCGTACTGCGCATCCAGGCCGAGTTTGTCGATGGCTTTGGCGCGCTTGCCGAGTTAGGGCCTGCGGTGACCATCTTCGGTAGTGCCCGTACGCCCAAGACCGATCCGCTCTACAAGGCGGCGCGCACGGTCGGCCGTAAGATTGCCCAGCGCGGCGTGGCGGTTATCACCGGCGGCGGCCCCGGCATTATGGAGGCGGCCAACAGGGGGGCGGCGAGTGCCAACGGCAAGTCGGTCGGCTTGGGTATCGAGCTTCCGCACGAGCAGGGGCTCAACAAATACGTGAACCTCGGTATGGACTTCCGCTACTTCTTTGTGCGTAAGACCATGTTCGTTAAGTACAGCTCGGGTGCCATCGTGTTCCCCGGCGGTTTCGGCACGCTCGACGAGATGTTCGAGGTGCTCACGCTGGTGCAGACGCACAAGGTCAAGCGCATGCCGCTCGTACTGGTGGGCAGCGAGTACTGGCAAGGCCTGTTCGACTGGCTCAACGGCCCGGTGATGGATGCCGGCATGATTAGCCCGCTCGATCCAGACCTCGTCCACATCACCGACGACCTCAACGAGGCCGTCGACATCGCCCTGAGCGGGTTGATATAGGGCGAGCGTGCCTGTCGTTGTAGTATTGTGAATGGCAGACTGATGCTATTTAACATCAGTCTGCCATCTAAATTGGGTATACTGATGCAAAAGACGAGGCGAGGAGGTCGCGTATGTCCACTGCAACGGTTAAGCCTACGACGGTTCGCATCGAAGAGGGGCTCAAGGAGCAGGCGACTGAGTTCTTGGATACGGTTGGTCTAAGTCTCAATTCGTATCTCAACCTTGCTGTTCGGCAGCTGGTAAATCAGCGAAAGATTCCTTTTGAGATCGTAGGAAGGGCAGAGGTGCCCAACGAGGCGACGAGACGCGCCATGGTGATCGCCGAGGCTCATGAGTTGGGGATTTTGACGGACGACAGCCCGTCATTCAATAACGCTGATGAGCTTATATCGTTCCTCGATGAGGACTAGCGATGTTTGAGATTAAAGTCGAGGCTCAGTTTAAGGCGGATTACAAACGGACGATGCGCATCCATCCGCAGCTAAAAACCGAGTTTAGGGCGGCGGTCGCAGAGCTTGCAGCTCACGGCTCGCTTCCCGCGGAATATGGCGCCCATGAGCTTTCAAACCCGGGCGGCAACTACAACGGCCACATCGATTTCCATCTATCCGATGGCTTGGTCGATGTGGTCGTTCTTTATCTTCCCCATAAGACTAACCCAGCGATTAGGCTGGTGAGAATGGGCACTCATCAGGAGCTGTTTCAGGGTCCGCTGGGCTGATCGCCGATTTCCAAGTTGCGGTGGAATAGGGATTGATTGGCGGCTGATAAGCCAAAAACAGTCCCTATTCCACCGCAACTGATGTGGGCGTCCCTAGTGAGTTGGCTGGTAGCGGGGGCAGTAGCTGATGGCGATGGCGTCGACGCCCACGTGGGTCGCGATGGTGCAGCCGATGGGGCCGGGGCCGGCGTCTACATAGTCTTGGCCTGCGAGCGCTTGGCTGACGAGCTCCTGCTCCTCGGCGGCGCCGGTCGTGAGCACGCGCACGCTGGAGCCTGGATGCTCGGCCAAAAAAGCGAGGCAATCGGCCATGGTGTTGGCAACGATGCGCTTGGCGCCGCGGCCCTTTTTGATGGCCTTGATCTCGCCCGATTTCCACTCCGGCGAAACGGCCAGGCGAATGTTGAGCATCTGCGTGAGCTGGCCGGCGAGCTTGGGCGCGCGGCCGTTCTTAACGAGGTTCTCGAGCGTGCGGGGAATCAGCAACAGGTGGGCGTCGGGCAGGGTCGCGCGGATCTGCGCCTCGGTCTCGTCCAGGCTGCGGCCGTCCTCGCGCATGGCCAGCGCGTACTCCACCAGCAGGCCCTCGGCGCCCGAGCCGGTGCGCGAATCGATGCAGCGCACGTCGAGCTCGTGGGTATCGGCCACCAGGCATGCGTTGGCGTAGCAGGCGGACCACTCGCTGCACAGCGAGATAAAGATCGCGCTGTCGTGGCCGTCGGCGCGCACGCGGTCAAAGAGTGCCTTGAACTCGCCGGCGCTCGGCTGCGAGGTGTGCGGCAGCTGCTCGGAGCCAGCCATGCGCGCGACGTACTCCTGGGCGGTAATCTGCACCTGGTCGAGCAGGTCCTCGCCCTCGATAATCACATGCAGCGGAATCACGTAAATGCCGAGCTCTTGAGCACGGGCGGGGGAGATGTCCGACGTGGAGTCGGTTATGATGGCAAAAGACATAATTGCACCTTTCGTTGGGGCGCTTGCGCGCCGCCTTCTGAGAGCAAAGTGCGACAAGTATAGTGGAGTCGTTCCACATTGCTAGGTTCAATTGTTGAATAGTCAACAGTTTGAAGTGTCGGTGTGGAAATCGTCAACTGGGGAAGAGGAATGCCGATGGAGGCGCTGGAGATATGCAAGCGGCCGGTCGTGCTGTTTGATTTCGATGGCACGGTGGCCGATACGGGTCGGGCGGTGATGACCTCGACGCGCAAGACGCTGGCTGCGCGCGGGTTTTCGGAGGCGCAGATGGGTGACCTGCGTCGCATGATCGGGCCTCCGCTGTGGAAGAGCTTCCACGACTTTTACGGCTTTACGCGCGAGGAGTCGCTCGTGGTGGCCGACGAGTATCGTGCCTTTTTTGACGAGCTGGGTCCGGAGGAGTATCCCGTGTTCGACGGAATCCCCGCGCTGCTGGATGGGTTGGCCGCTCAGGGCAAGCGTATGGCCGTGGCGACGTCGCGCATGGAGGCGAAGTGCATCGACATGGTGCGTGAGCTGGGTCTTTCTCAGTTTGAGGCGGTGGTTGGCATGAATCCGCCGCAGGGGCGCGAGACCAAGGCCGATTCGGTCCGCGATGCCCTGGCAGAGCTCGGCGCGACGGCGGACGAGGCCGTGATGATCGGCGATCGCTTTAACGATGTGGAGGGCGCGCACGCAATGGGCGTACCGTGCATTGGTATCTATTCGGGCGCGGCGGCGCCGGGCGAGCACGAGGCGGCGGGTGCCGATGCAGTGGTGCACTCGGTGGCCGAGCTTGCTAAACTTTTCGCTATCTAATAGACGCAATGTGAGGGGCGGGCGTACCCGTCGCTCATTGGTAAGGAGGTCGTCCATGAATCAGGTGGAGCAGAGCGTTACCGAGTATGTCGACGAGGTCTGGGAAGATGTCGTCGCCGATATCGAACAACTGGTGAGCTATCCGTCCGTGGCCGTTGCTGCCAATGCAGAGCCCGGTTCGCCGTTTGGCCGCCCGGTCCGTGATGCGCTCGATTGCGCGCTCGGCATTGCGCAAAAGCTCGGCTACCAGACGAGCGACGACGAGGGCTATGTGGGCATTGCCGATATCCCGGGTCGCGGCGATAAGCAGCTCGCGACTATCTGCCACGTGGACGTGGTGCCCGCCGGCCCCGGCTGGAACACCGACCCGTTTGCGATGGAGCGTCGCGAGGGCTGGCTGCTCGGCCGCGGCGTGATCGACGACAAGGGTCCAGCGGTGTTGTCGCTCTACGCCGGTGCCTATCTGCTCAAGCACGGCATTGTGCCGCGCTATACCTTCCGCGCGCTGCTGGGCTGCGATGAGGAAGTGGGCATGTCCGACGTTCACCATTATCTGGAGAACCACGCAGACCCCGACTTTTTGTTTACGCCCGATGCCGAGTTCCCGGTCTGCAATGCCGAGAAGGGCCAGTTTGGGGCGACGTTCGTGAGCCCCAAGATCGACGGCGGGCGCATCGTGTCGTGGAGCGGCTCCGAGGCGAGCAATGCCATTCCGTCGCAGTCCATCTGCGAGCTTGCGATTGCCGCCGATGAGCTGCCGGCGCCCGTTGAGAACGCCGACCGCCTGGAGATCACGGCGCTTGATAACGGGCATGCGCAGATTTTCGCCCACGGTATTGGCGGCCACGCTTCGATGCCTGAGGGCACCATCAACGCCGTCGGCCTGATCGTGGCGTATCTGCGCGAGGCCGAGGACGCGTTTGGTGCACGCGACGAGCGTCTGCTGACGCCTGCCGAGCACGAGTTCGTCAAGTTCCTGGCCTTTGTGCATGCGGATGCCTATGGCCGCGGCCTAGGTATCGATGCGACGAGTCCGGCGTTTGGCCCGCTTACCTGCAACGCTGGCGTCATCCGCGTGGCGGATGGCCATATTGAGCAGGTCATCGACGTGCGCTTCCCCGACAGCACGAGTGCCGATACCATCCGCGAGCAGCTCGATCCGCTCGTGGGCCGTTTTGGCGTGACGTGCCAGGTGGGTCGTGCGAAGGTGCCGTTCTCGGTCTCTGCCGACGATCCGGCCGTGAAGGCGCTTATCGATACCTATAACGAGTTTACGGGCAAGCATGCTGAACCCTTTGCCATGGGCGGCGGCACGTACGCACGCAACTTTGCCCGCGCCGTCTCGTTTGGCCCCGAGGAGACCGGCCTTGAGCTGCCCGCGTGGGGCGGCCAGATGCACGGCCCCAACGAGTGCGCCAACGAGGAACAGCTTAAACAGGCGCTCAAGATCTATATTGTTGCGATCCTCCGTTTGAATGAATTAGAGCTTTAAGGTCTCGCGGTTTCCCAATCTAAGTTGCGGTGGAATAGTTCCTAGAATGGGCCATTTGATGGTCAAGCAGGAACTATTTCACCGCAACTTTGTTTTTATTGGTGTAAAAGGCTGGCCATGTTTGGCGGCGGGTTTGTTATTCGTTTGTAAAGGCCGTGCTGCGCTTGCGGTAAGGGTCTATCAGATGCCCGTAAAAAACCGCAGTTGGCGCGGGCACTGCCCGATCGAGGCCGTATCTTTCCAAACAGCAAAGCGGGCAGGGTGCCCGCGAATCGCATGTATGAAAGGAAGATCATGCTCGATCAGGCTTATTCTCGTCGTCAGTTCCTCGGCCTCGCTGGTGGTCTTGCCAGCATCGTCGGTCTCGGTCTCGTTGGGTGCGGCGGCTCCGGCGCATCCGATGCCGCCGACAAGGGTAGCGCCGCTGCCGAGTCCGTCTCCGGCGAGGTGACCTACGACGGTGCCTCCTCGTTCCAGGCTCTCGTCGAGGCCGCTGCCGAGAAGTTCATGGATGCCAACCCCGACGTCTCCGTCTCCGGCTCGGGTAACGGTTCGGGCAAGGGCCTGACCGCTGTCGCCGCCGGCACCGTCACCATCGGTAACTCCGACGTCTTCGCCGAGACCAAGCTCGAGGCCGACCAGGTCAAGAACCTCGTCGACCACGAGGTCGCCGTCGTGGGCATGGGCCCCGTCGTTTCCAAGAACGTGACGGTCGACGATCTGTCCCTCGAGCAGCTCAAGGGCATCTTCTCTGGACAGATCACCAACTGGAAGGAGGTCGGCGGCGACGACGCTACTATCGTCGTCCTCAACCGCAAGGCCGGCTCCGGCACCCGCGCCACCTTCGAGGCCGCCGTCTTTGGCGACGAGGCCGTCGACTTTAAGGGCGACGCCGAGCTCGACAAGTCCGGCGACGTTCAGACTCAGATGGGCAGCACCGACAATGCCATCTCCTACCTCGACTTCTCGCACTTCGATGACTCCAAGTTCAACGCCATCAAGGTCGAGGGCGTGGAGCCCAAGAGCGCAAACGTCACCGACGACTCCTTCAAGATTTGGGCTACCGAGCACATGTACTGCTCCAAGGACGCCGACGAGGCCACCAAGGCCTTCCTGGAGTTCATGCTTTCCGACGACGTCCAGGGCAAGCTCGTCGAGGAGCAGGGCTTCATCCCCGTCTCTGCCATGAAGGTCGTCAAGGACGCCAGCGGCAAGGTCTCTGCTAAATAAGTAATCGCCCCGGAAAGGTTTGCAATGGCAAAACAGCTGCCAAAGCGCGACCTTGAGAACGTGGGCCTGGGCGTCACGGGCGCGTGCGTAGCGCTCGTGACGCTTGTCGTTGCCGCGCTCATCTTTATGGTCGCCCAAAAGGGCCTCTCGGCTTTTGTCAAGGACGGCGTCTCGGTCGTCGAGTTTTTCACCGGCACCAAGTGGGACCTGGCCAACACAGCCGAAAACGGCCTGCCCTATACCGGCGCCCTGCCCCTGATCGTCACCTCGTTTGCGGTCATGGTGCTCTCCACGCTTATCGCGCTGCCCATCGCCATCGGCTCTGCCATCTTTGCGGTCGAGATTAGCCCTAAGTTTGGCTCTAAGATCTTTCAGCCGCTCATTGAGCTTTTGACCGGCATCCCCTCGGTCGTCTTTGGCCTGATCGGTTTTCACGTGGTCGTCGGTCTTATGAAGAGCGTTTTCCACGTGAGCACGGGCCTGGGCATCTTGCCCGGCGCCATCGTGCTGGCCGTCATGATTCTGCCGACGATGACCACGCTTTCGGTCGATGGCCTGCGCGCCGTGCCCGACGGCTACCGCCAGGGCTCGCTCGCGCTGGGCTACACCCGCTGGCAGACCATCTGGCACGTGGTGCTCAAGTCCGCCATGCCGTCGCTCATGACCGCGGTTATCTTGGGCATGACCCGCGCCTTTGGCGAGACGCTCGCCGTGCGCATGGTCATCGGCGGCATCGAGGCCATGCCGACGTCGCTGCTGTCGCCGGCTTCGACCATCACCACCACGCTCACCACGTCCATGGCAGTCTATGCCGAGGGCTCGGCCCAAGACGATGTTCTGTGGGCGCTCGGCCTGCTGCTGATGGGCATGAGTCTCATCTTCATCCTGATCATCCACCTTATCGGCCGCAAGGGGGCGAAGGCTCGTGGCTAGCACGCGTATCCACATCGACGAGGCGAGGCTCGGGCGTGTCCAAAAGCAGGACCGCATCGCCACGGGCGTGTTGACGGCAATCGTCGCCGTCGTCATGCTCATCGTCGTCTCCATGGTGGCCTATATCCTGTTCGAGGGCATCTCGACGCTGTTCCAGCCGGGCTTTCTCACGGAGCCGTCGCGCGCCAACGGAACCCAGGGCGGCGTGCTCTACCAGCTGTTCGACTCGTTCTACCTGCTGCTGATCACCTTAGGTATCTCGGTGCCCATCAGCCTGGGCGGCGCGGTCTTCTTGGTTGAGTACGCACCCGACGGACCCATCCGCGACATCGCCTCCACCGCCATCGAGACGCTGTCCTCGCTGCCTTCCATCGTTGTCGGCATGTTCGGTTTTCTGGTGTTCTCGGTGCAGCTGGGCTGGAAGTACTCCATCATCTCCGGCGCCGTCGCGCTCACCATGTTCAACATCCCCATCCTGGTGCGCGTGATTCAGCAGGCGCTCGAGGACGTGCCGCAGGCCCAGCGCGATGCGTGCCTGGCCATGGGCCTCACTCGCTGGGAGGCCACGCTGCACATCCTGATCCCCGAGGCCATGCCTGCCATCGTGACGGGCATCGTGCTTTCGGCCGGTCGCGTGTTTGGCGAGGCCGCGGCGCTGCTCTTTACCTCGGGTATGAGCTCGCCGGTTCGCCTGAACTTCTTGAGCTTTAACCTGTCGAGCCCCACCTGCGCCTGGAACGTGTTCCGTCCCGGCGAGTCGCTCGCCGTTCATATCTACAAGATCTATGGCGAGGGCAGCCCCGAGGCCCAGCAGATCGTCTGGGGCACCGCGGCGCTGCTGATGATTTGCGTGCTGCTGTTTAACGTAGTCGCCCGTATCGTGGGCAAGCAACTGGCAAGAAGGATGACGGCCGAATGAGCGAGATGAATGCAACGCCCGCAACCGAGGCGGCCACGTCCGAGACCCAGGACTTTCTGTCGAGTGTGGGGGAGAGCGAGAAGCGCGTTCGCGTGAGCGGCAGGGCCGTGAGCGACGAGGTCGTGCTCTCCACCAAGGACGTCAACGTGTACTATGGCGACCACCATGCCCTGCACAATACGTCGCTCGACTTTCACAAGGGCGAGATCACGGCGCTCATCGGGCCTTCGGGCTGCGGTAAGTCGACCTTCTTGCGTAGCCTCAACCTTATGAATCGCGAGATTCGCGGCTGTCGCGTGGAGGGCGAGATCAACTACCGCGGGCGCAACGTGAACACCAAGACCGAAAACACCTACGAGCTGCGCCGCTCCATTGGCATGGTGTTCCAGCAGCCCAACCCGTTCCGCAAGTCCATTCGCGACAACATCACGTTTGCGCCCAAGCGCCACGGCATCACCGACCGTGACGAGCTCGACCGCATGGTCGAGGAGAGCTTACGCGGCGCGGCGCTGTGGGACGAGGTCAAAGACAAGCTCGATAAGAGCGCCTACGCGCTTTCGGGCGGTCAGCAGCAGCGTCTGTGCATCGCGCGCACGCTGGCGCTCAACCCCGACGTGATCCTGTTCGACGAGCCCTGCTCGGCGCTCGACCCCATCTCGACGCTGGCGATCGAGGACCTCATGTCATCGATCGTTGCCGAGCGCGCCATCGTCATCGTGACGCACAACATGGAGCAGGCGTCGCGCGTGTCCAACCGCACGGCGTTCTTCTACATGGGCGATATGGTCGAGTACGACGAGACCGACGAGATTTTCCAACGGCCCAAGGATAAGCGGCTGAATGATTACCTCACCGGCATGTTCTCCTAGTCCGGGACATGCTTGAGGCCCGCGGCGGCCACGGTTGCCGCAGGACTGATTGGAGAGGCGGGTCATCTCTTGCGGGAGATGGCCCGCCTTTTTGCTCTGCGACCGAAACGACCACCACAAAGGGGACAGGCACCTTCGTGGTGGTTTGGGGTGGGGCTCGCTGCTATCATGGACAACGTTGAATTTCTACGAAGGAGCAGGGCATATGGCGATTCTTTTGGGATGCGATTCCATCAGCCTAGAGTTTCCCACCAAGCATATTTTCGATAGCGTGACGCTCGGCGTGGGCGAGGGTGACCGCATTGGTGTTGTCGGTAAAAACGGCGACGGCAAGTCGACGCTGCTGAGCGTACTCGCCGGCACGCTGGAGCCCGACGACGGACGCGTGACGCACCGCCGCGGCACCACGATCGGATTGCTCGGCCAAAAGGACAACCTGGTCGATACCGACACCGTGCATCATGCCGTCGTCGGCGACACGCCCGAGTATGAGTGGGCGTCGAGCCCCCGTACGCGCCAGATCCTGGCCGGCCTCATCAGCGATGTGCCCTGGGAAGGCACAGTGGGCGAGCTTTCGGGCGGCCAGCGCCGTCGCGTGGACCTCGCGCGCCTGCTGATCGGCGACTACGACGTGCTCATGCTCGACGAGCCCACCAACCACCTGGACATGCGCACCATCAACTGGCTTGCGCGTCACTTAAAGGCCCGCTGGCAGCGCGGTCAGGGCGCCATGCTCGTGGTCACGCACGACCGCTGGTTCTTGGACGAGGTCTGCACCAGCATGTGGGAGGTCCACGACGGCCAGGTCGATCCCTTCGAGGGCGGCTACTCGGCATACATCCTGCAGCGCGTGGAGCGCGACCGCATGGCCGCGGTTACCGAGGAGCGCCGTCGCAACATGGCGCGCAAGGAGCTCGCGTGGCTGAGCCGCGGCGCTCAGGCGCGCTCCACCAAGCCCAAGTTTCGCGTGGACGCCGCTCGCGAGCTGATTGCCGATGTGCCGCCCGTGCGTGACGAGCTGGAGCTCAAGCGCCTGGCGGTGAGCCGCCTGGGCAAGCAGGTTATCGACGTGGTCGACGTGGACGCCGGCTATGCGGATACCGACGGCGCGCCCAAGCAGGTGCTCTCCGACGTGACCTGGCTCATTGGTGCGGGCGACCGCTATGGTCTTTTGGGCGAGAACGGCGCCGGTAAGTCGACGCTGCTCGACGTGATCCAGGGCAAGATTGAACCCACGCGCGGCCGCGTGAAGATTGGCCAGACAGTGCGCTTTGGCGTGCTGTCGCAGCAGCTCGAGGAGCTCAAGCCCTACATGGGCGACACGATCCGCGAGGTGCTCAGCAACTATAAGAAGTACTACGTCATCGACGGCAAGGAGACTTCGCCCGAGAAGCTCTGCGAGCGTCTGGGCTTTACGACGCAGCAGCTCTGGAGCCGCATCGGCGATCTTTCGGGCGGCCAGCGCCGTCGCCTGTCGCTGCTGCTGACGATTCTGGACGAGCCCAACGTGCTCATCCTGGACGAGCCGGGCAACGACCTGGATACCGACATGCTCGCGATTGTCGAGGACCTGCTGGACGGCTGGCCCGGCACGCTGATCCTGGTGACGCACGACCGCTTTTTGATGGAGCGCGTGACCGACCAGCAGTGGGCGCTGCTCGACGGCCACCTGACGCATATGCCCGGCGGCGTGGATCAGTACCTGCGCCTGTGCAACGCCACCGCCGAGGGCGAGCCCGTGGGCGCGCCGAGCGCCAAGACCGGCACGTTCGACACCGGTGCCGCGGCAGCTGCGGCCGACAAGCCCAAGTCGAGCGGTCAGCCCAACGGCCTGTCCAACGCCGAGCGCCAGAAGCTCCGCCGCGAGGTGAGTTCGCTCGAGCGCAAGATGGAGACGCAGCGCACCCGCGTTGAGGAGGCCGAGGCAGCAATGGCCCAAGTCGATCCCACCAACTACACGGCGCTCGGCGAGCAGCAGGCAAAGATCGACGAGGCCCACGCTGCCATGGACGAGCTGGAGATGGCGTGGCTCGAGGCGAGCGAAAAGCTCGAGGGCGAGGAGTAGGCGAGAATGATCAAAGCCGCGTTTTTCGATATCGACGGCACGCTGCTGAGCTTTAAGACCCACCGGATTCCGGCGTCGGCGCAGCAGGTGCTTGACAGCTTTCGCGCGCAGGGGATTGCGTGCGTGATCGCCACGGGCCGTCCGACCTACCAGATGCCGGACTGGCTGTTCGACCTGGGCTGGGATGCGTACATTACGCTCTCGGGTCAGCACTGTTTTGATGCCGAGGGCGTTTATCGCAGCTGCCCGATCGATTCGGACGACGTCGCGGTGATTGTGGACCAGGTGGCGCAGGGGCGCTATGACTCGCTGTGCATGCAGGGCGAGAACTCGTTTGTGAACCGCCTGTCCGAGCGCGTGGTGACGGCCGGCAGCAACGCGGGAATCGTCTACCACGAGGAGCCGTTTGAGCACGCCTTTGACGCACCGGTCTACCAGTTTTGCGCGTTTGTGGACCCGGCCGACGAGCATATCGTGACCGACGCCGTGTCGCATTCGCTCACCACGCGCTGGTGCGACCTGTTCTGCGACATTATTCCCGCTAACGGCGGCAAGGACCTGGGCGTGGCGGCGACGTTCGAGCGGCTTGGTATCGACGCGAGCGAGACGATTGCCTTTGGCGACGGCGAGAACGACCTGTCGATGTTTGCCGCCGTGGGCACAAGTGTGGCCATGGGCAACGCACAGGACACGGTGAAAGCTGCGGCGACCTATGTGACGACCGCCGTGGACGACGACGGCATCTACAACGCTGCGAAGCACTTTGGATTGATGTAGCTGCGGGCCGTCACCCGGCGCCTGGGGACACTCCTTGCGGGGCGTCCCCATTTTGTTTTCGTCCCGCACGTTTTGTGAAACACGGCTAACTTTTAGACAAAGTAGTAAGACATGGGCAACTTTTGCGGTAAAGTTAGCCGTGGAAAGTATCCAAAGGCTAACTAGCAATCATCGCGAAAGGCGGCCCATGGCCCTACGTGAATCCGGAGAAGACTATCTCGAATCGATCTACGTTCTGTCGGAACGTCAGGGCATCGTGCGCTCGATCGACGTTGCCGAATACTTGGGCGTAACCAAAGCGAGCGTCTCTAAAGCCATGGCGACGCTGGAGAACAGCGGCTATGTCGAAATGGGCAAGCGCGACGTTCATCTGACGGAGCGTGGTCTGGAGGTCGCTCGCCAAATGTGGAAGCGTCACTGCTTTTTCGTGGGGCTGCTGGAGGATGCGGGTGTTTCGGCTGAGGTCGCGTCGCAAGAGGGCTGCCACATGGAGCACTGCCTGAGCGAGGAAAGCTTCGAGAAGCTACGGGCGATGCTGAGACGGGAAGATGTAGCGGGTCCAACAACAGAAGCCTAACTGTCCCACGGTAGCGCAGAGTTCACGCAAAGCGCGAACCAGCGACTGGGACCAGCGGCCCTTTCGGCCAAGTCCATTTCAGCAAAGGAACCCCGCTAGCAAGCGATGCCTAAGAACCGCCAGCAACGTTACTGCAGGCCGGGACCGGGCTTGGTTTTGAAAACACTCCGCAGCGCGAGGCCCGCCTTTCCGTTGCTCCGTAGGAGCAGGAAAGGCGGGCCTCATACGCGAGGACGTTTTCAAAACCAAGCCCGGTCCCGGCCGGACAGCCCACGAACGCTACAGGTTCTTGACACCCATCGCGCGCATGGCGTTCAGGATGGCGATGATCGCCACGCCCACGTCGCCGAACACGGCAAGCCACATGTTGGCGATGCCCAGTGCCGCAAGCACCAGAATCAGCAACTTAATGCCCAGCGCAAAGATGATGTTCTGCCAAACAATCGTCATGGTCTTGCGCGCCACGCGGATCGCGAGGGAGATGTTGGACGGCTTGTCATCCATCAGCACGACGTCCGCCGCCTCAATTGCGGCGTCCGAGCCCATGGCGCCCATGGCGATGCCCACATCGGCGCGCGTAAGCACGGGCGCGTCGTTGATACCGTCGCCGACAAAGGCGAGCTTGCCCTTGCCACTTTCGGCCGCGAGCAGCGCCTCAACGCGCTCGACCTTATCGCCCGGCAGCAGCTGCGCGTGGAACTCGTCGAGACTGAGTTGCTTGGCCACAGACGCCGCAACCTCCTCGCGGTCGCCCGTGAGCATGACGGTGCGCTTGACGCCGGCGGCGTGCAGGTCGCTGATCGTCTGCTCGGCATCGGCCTTAACGGTGTCTGCAATCACGATGTGGCCGGCGTACACGCCGTCAACGAGCACGTGGAGGATTGTGCCGACAACCTCGCAATTGGGAGCGTCGATACCGGCCGCAGCAAGCATCTTGGCATTGCCAACGACGACGTGCTTGCCGTCGATGGTTGCCGTCACGCCATGGCCCGCGTCGTTGGTGGAGTCGCTTACGTGCTTGGGGTCGACCTCGCCATGGTAGGCGGCGCGCACGGACTGCGCGATGGGGTGATCGGAGAACGACTCCGCAAGGGCTGCGACCTCGAGCAACGACTGCTCGGTATAGCCAGACTCGGGGTGCACCGCCACGACCGAAAACGTGCCGTTGGTGAGCGTACCGGTCTTGTCGAAGACGACGGTGTCCACGTCGGCGAGCGTTTCGAGGTAGTTAGAACCCTTGATGAGAACGCCTAGTTTGGATGCGCCGCCGATGCCGCCAAAGAAGCTGAGCGGCACGCTGATCACGAGCGCGCACGGGCAGCTGACGACCAGGAAGGTCAGGCCGCGCAGGATCCAGTCGGACCAGGCGCCGGTGACCAAGCCGCCGCCAAGCGCGAGCACCGCGGCAGCGCCGGTGACGGCGGGCGTGTAGACGCGGGCGAAGCGCGTGATGAAGTTCTCGGTGCGCGCCTTCTTTTCGCTGGCGTTTTCTACGAGCTCCAGGACGCGCGCGACGGTGGACTCGCCAAATGGCTTGGTGGTGCGCACGTGGATGAGCCCCGTCATGTTGATGCAGCCGCTGATGATGTCGTCGCCGGACTTGGCGGGGCGGGGAACTGACTCGCCCGTGAGTGCGGCGGTGTCGAGCTGGGTTTCGCCTTCGACGATGACGCCGTCGATAGGCACGCGCTCACCGGGCTTGACCACGATCACGGTGCCGACGGCGATGTCATCGGGGAAGACCTGCTCGAGTGTGCCGTCGGGCTGCTCGACGTTAGCGTAGTCGGGCGCGATGTCCATCATGGCACTGATCGACTTGCGGCTCTTGCCCACGGCGTACGCCTGAAACAGCTCGCCGACCTGGTAGAACAGCATGACGGCGGCGCCTTCGGCCATGTGCGGGTCGGTATCGGGGAAGAGCACCATGGCAAACGCGCCGATGGTCGCGACGGCCATGAGGAAGCTCTCGTCGAAGGCCTTGCCGCGGCGGATGTTATTGAATGCCTTTTGCAGTACGTCGTAGCCGGCAATCAAAAACGGCACGAGGAACAGCACAAAGCTGGCGTAGATGTCGCCCGGGGTGCCGAATGCGGCAGTGAGGGTGCCGAGCTCATCGAGGGCGTACACCACGGCAAAAATGCCCAGCGCTACCAGGATGCGGTTGCGCTTATGCTCGAGTGATTCTTTTTTCTTGCGCTTCTTCTTTTTCTTTTTGGGGTCGGTGGTGGCCATGACTCGTATCCTCCCATTTGAATGTATGAACACTCGCTCATATAATTTCGCGAGCAAAGGCCGCGGCAAGCGCGGCCTTGCAGGTTGGCGTAAACCTGGGCTAGAGAATGATCTCGCAGTCCGGCTCGGCGTCGGCCGTAAACTCAACAACGCGGTTGAGCACCTCGTCGAACTCAGCATCATCGGCCTCGAGCGTCAGCTTCTGGGTCATAAAGTTGACGGACACGGATTTGACGCCCTCGAGTTTGGCCAGCTCGTCCTGAAGCTCGCGCGCACAGTTGGCGCAATCGATCTCATCGAGCTTGTACTGCTTTTTCATGGTGGGTTCCTTTCCCGTTTTTGCGGCTTGGGTGCAGGCCGCGCTGGTACCGTGGTTGGTTGCTATTCGCAGATATGGCTCATGCCCTGGTTGAGCATGGTGTAGACGTGGTCGTCGGCGAGCGAGTAGAGGATATTGCGCCCGTCGCGCCGGAATTTAACCAGGTGCGACTGCTTGAGTGTGCGCAGCTGGTGCGACACCGCGGACTGCGAGGTTTCGGTCGCTTCGGCGATGTCTGCCACGCAGAGCTCGCGGCCCATGAGGGCGTAAAGGATCTTGATGCGCGTGGTGTCGCTGAAGACCTTGAACAGGTCGGCGAGGTCGTAGAGAAGCTCCTCGTCGGGAAGGTCCTCGGGCGAGCAGGTGGTGGGGATCGCGGGTTCGGTGGCCTCGATGTCGGGTTTCGTTTCATCAACGCGGATGCTCATTGCAATATCCTTTCATATGAACATGCGCTCATATAACTTACTTTCGATTATATGAGCGTATGTTCATATGTCAATACAATTTGCGTTAATTTCGATGACTGCTTGCCGCCTCTGCGATTTTCTGTGGGTTGGGAGACATCGACGCAATGCTCGCCAACATATTTCGAGATGTTCGGCTAGCATGCTAAGAAAGCCACCTTGAGAAGCATTAGAACTGTTCATATTTGTACTTTATCGTGTCAAATACCGCGAGAATCAGTTCTTCCTCTACGGGAGTTCCTGCAGAATCAGTTTTATCTAAAGTTATATTGAGCATTGCTGCAGCCAATCTGGCACATCGGTGGCCGAATAAGTCGAAAAATGTAGGTGGACATCCGCAGAGATCGCCTTTAGAAGAGCGAATTCTCAATTAGATCAATAATCGTGTCGTCTTCCGTGCGGTTTTCATCGATTTTTGCGAACATGTCGCATTCCCAAGCCCCATTGATTTCCTCAGCAAGGGCCCCGACGTGTTGCATGTCGTCGGGTTCGGGCACATCGTTGATGCTCGGGTCATCAGCTTGCGGATATTGGCTTGCAATTTCGCGCTTGGCGGCCTCTTCTTCTTTGAGTGTCTCCAGGACGCGGCGACCGTATTCGAAGTAGCGCCGCAAGACAAATTGACGAAGAGTTTCTTGCAGGATGGCGAAGTTATCCGGGAGTCGACCGGGCCATATCTTCTCGCGAATGCGAATCGCTTCCATGACCCGTTTAAAAGCGGACTGCTTGAAAAACGAATGACGATTAACTGTGATAACGGCATATCCCATGTTTCGCAGCGTGTTTCGGCGCTCCTCGTCAATTGATTGCTGCTCGGGTTCGTCGTGGTAAAAGCCGTTGTATTCGATATCGGTCATCGAATTTTCGAGCAGCGCGTCGAGGTAGAAAACCGTCCGTCGCGTTAGGGCGGCGTATCTTTTGGGGACTGGGATCGGATAATCCGTTTTGATAGCGCGTATGGCTAAGCCACCCATTGACTTGGGCATTGTCAGCATCATGACAAACGCCGTTTCGAGTGGGGAGCGACAGCCTTCGTGTACATAAGAAAGTGCCTTAAGTGCTTTATTAGATCCACGATACCCCGGTGCCTCTGAAAAGAAGGCTCTGAGCTCTTCAACGCTGGTTAGGGCTGGGCGCTCGCGATATTGAGTTTCGTCGGACGTTCCAAGCGCGTAGGAGCCGCAGATTTCAAAGTAATACTCAACGAGCTCCGAAAGGTTGAGGTCGGCTGTTGCTTCTAACGCGCACAGCTTGATATCGACGATGTAGACGTTCGGCTCGAGTTCTAGGTAGCTTTCTGCATCAAACGTATAGCGCGTGCAGTGGCAGATGCAGCCCTTGCGGTGCCTTTTGGCATTATTGGAAAACGTCAGCACATGGATACGTTCAGAATCGACATTCTTTCTGTTGAGCCATGCTCGTGCCGCTTCCAGGTCGGACGTGGTCGGCGCAGACACCCTGATCTTTTCCATAGGTATGGGACCGGTCGCGTAGCTTGCGAGCGAGTTGGCTGTTTGGTATACAGCGCGTGCCGTGGTATGTGACAGAATGATTCCCATACGCGCATGATGGCATAGCGGACGCCGCATACGCCCGAAACTTCGGGCAACGGTATTGGGGCGCGGCTTATCTTCTGCGAACGGTGGGTTTTTGAGCTGTCGTATTGAGGGAGCAGCTTTGGCTGGGGAGGTTTCTGCCGGCTGCCCCTTTTTGATGAACTTTAGTTGCGGATTCGTAGCTTCTAAGCGTTTTTGCCGACCGCTCAGATGCCTCACCAACATAATTTGAGTTATTCGGCCTTATCCTATACAAATGGTGCGATCGCAACGTCCTATTCGAATTGATTCAGGTAGATTTATGGGGCTTGGTTGCGAAATTAAGGCGATTTTAGCTTCGATTGCGGTTCAAGGGGCCTTGACTAGTGGTTCAGCTGGCCGAACAACTCGAAAAATGTAGGTGGGCCAACCTGCCGACTATGTGAAGCACGCGTATTTGCTCGTTTTGATGAAAACTAGGGTGCAGCCATAAGGCTGCGCCCTAGTTTACTGCGTGTCGGTGTGCCCAGACGGATTGCGCTGTGCCTGGCAGGCGCTCCCGCAGATGGATCGGTTATTTCGCGAATAGGTTCTTGAGGTTGAACTCGGCCTGAACCGTGCGAAGCATGAGGTCGGTGTCGTCCAGGCCCAGATGCTGCTCGCTGGCGTCGGCGGCGAGGGTGCCACGGCGGCGCGCCCAGTTCTCGAGCGCGGCGGGCGCGGACTCGCGGGGGAGCGAGCGCACGTCGGCGTCCAGGCTGCGGCAGATCTGGCGTGAATCGATGACGATGATCTTGCCGGCGCGGCGTGCCTCGGCGTAGCCGTCCAGGTGGATCTTGAACCAGCTGTCCTCAAACGCGGCGTTGTGTGCCATGTACGGGTACTTCTTCATGAGCTTGAGCAGCTGCTTCTGCAGCTCCTTGTTCTCGCGGAACGGCTTCTTGCCGTCGATGTCGTCCCAGGTGATGTGGTGGATATTCGACAACGGCACATCCTCGCCGCGGTAGATGTCGGGCAGACCACAGTAGTGTGCCTCGGCGTCGTGCGGGACGGCGTCGCTGGTGAGCTCCATGATCTCCCAGCCCACGTTGATGATATAACCGCGCTCGGGTGCACGGCCGGTGGTCTCGATGTCGATACCGAGCACGGTGCCCTGGATGGGCTTGCGGGCGTAGGCCACGCCGAGCGCGTCGCGGTCGCCGCGGATTTCGCGCATAACGGACGCGGCGGTGCGCTTTTGCATCTTGCCGATGGCGGCGCAGGTGTCGGCATCGGACAGACCGCGCGAAAGCGTCGCGGGCGTCACGTTGCGCAGGCGCGCCTCGCCAATCTGGTCGCACAGGTCGCGGTTGCGGTCGGCCAGGTCGCGCACGGTGGCAAAGTCGAAGCCGGGGTCGCCCTCGGCAGTAAAATACTCGGTCTCGAGCACCTTGAGGGCCTCCTCGCCCTTCTGGCGCTCGGACTCCATGGCGCCGTGGTCGCCATAGATAAACATGGGAATAAACGGCTGGCGCTCGTATTCGAGTGCTTGTGAAACGTTCATATAACTGCTCCTTGGATGGGCCGTGTCGTGCGGCTCAGGGTCATTAAGATGTGGCGAGATGATAGTTTACCATGGGCAACTATTGGCATCGCGCCCAGGACAACTACAATACCCTAGTTGACCGCTAGGACTTTTACAATGCTGCCGAAAGACACGAAAGGTTCCATCCGTCATGGATTTACTGATTGATATTCTGCTCGACGCCGGCAAGGACACGCTGTCGCTGGTGCCGTTTTTGTTGGTGACGTATCTTGCTCTCGAGACACTTGAGCACGTTGCGGGCGACCGCGTCAACGGCGCTATCAAGCGCGCCGGCGCTGCGGGTCCCGTGGTTGGCTCGCTGCTGGGCATGGTGCCGCAGTGCGGATTTTCGGCCATGGCAGCAACGCTGTACGCCGGCCGTGTCGTGACCTTGGGCACGTTGGTGGCGGTGTTCCTTTCGACCTCCGACGAGATGCTGCCGCTGCTACTTGCCGAGCAGGTTCCCGTGCAGACTATGGCGATGCTTTTGGCTTCGAAAGCGCTGATCGCACTGGTCACGGGTTTTATCGTGGACGCTGCCATTCGCGGCCTGCGCCGTAACGCCCGCGCGCACGCGGCGATTCGCCGTACCGTGCTGGGGACCGCTGCCAATCCGGCTCATGTGAACTGCGCGCACGACGACCATACCGGGGGCGACATCATTGATGAAGTGGCCGAGGCGGGCGTGAGCGCCGACCACATCCACGAGTTGTGCGAGCGCGACCATTGCGGTTGCGATGAAGACGAGGACGAGCACGACCACGGACACGGACATGGCCACGATCACGGTCATGAGGGCGATCATGAACACCATCATGACCACGGTCACTCCCACTCCCATGAGGACGCGCCCGTCCTGTCGATCATCCGCAGCGCGATCTCGCACACCGTGCAGGTCTCGGTATTCATTTTTCTGGTGACGCTGATTCTGGTCGCCGTGCTCGAGACCTTCGGAGAGTCCGCGATCGAGCAGTTCCTGCGTGGCAACGAGACGCTCGCCGTCTTGGGCTCGGCACTCGTCGGCCTGATCCCCAACTGCTCGGCCAGCGTGGTCATTACGCAGCTGTACCTGGAGGGCGCGCTGCAGCTGGCGCCGATGCTCGCCGGCACGCTCATTTCCGCCGGCGTGGGCTACCTGGTCCTGTTTCGCACCAACCGCAGCGCTCGTGAAAACGCCGTGTTCCTGGTCATGATGTACGTCATCGGCGCCGGCTGGGGCCTTATCCTATCCGCCTTCGGCCTCTAAGTAGGCCTAAAAAATGGGCTTCAAATAGCCATGCTCGGCGCCTGCGCAATGCGGCGACGCATGGCATTTTGAAGCCCGTTTTTTGTTGAGCCATGGATTCCGAGCGCTCACACCGCTCAAAACAAAAGGCTCTGTTAGACCAGAATTGACATCATGCCCAGTCATCTTTACTAATTGCAAAATATTCGCCCCTTTGCTGGATTAAAACCGGCAAAGGGGCGATACGCTCAGACTCGAACAAGTTAATCGTTAGGACTCTGTCGTCTCATCCCACTCGTCATCCGCATGCAAGATGGCATCAAGTTCGTTTTCGATATCGGAAACGCCAATATAGGCCTTTGCGATATTCTCCCGTGCATTTCGCACCTTTAAGGCAATCTCCTTCTGCTTCTCTATGGGAGGGTAATAGACGAGCACCTTCCCAAAGTCAGAAGACTGCGTTCTCCTTCGATTGCTGTGGCCGGTGTTGATGGCGCGGAATGCCTTTTGGAAGCGGCGGCTTCTCAAGAGTATCGACAGGAACTCCGGATCGATGACGTTTGGGTCTTTGACCCGCAAGATCGGATATTCTTGCGTTACGAGGGCATGATCGAATTCCTCGGTGACGAAGCATACGACACCCTTCCATAGGTCGATTCCAGAGTAGACGATGTCGGAGGTTCTTACTTCAAACCAGTCGCTGCTTGAGTCGTAGAAATACATCCCTCGCCATTCGGGAGGGTTGTTTCCGACACCTGGTTCCCTAAGCCTTGCAACACCAGTTTGGGAAAGAGTTAAGACCTTGTACTCCTTCATCGGCTCTTCCCCGAAGTCCACGTTCCTTCTCATCCGCTTCACAAGGTTCATCATGGGAGCAGATGACCAGCCCTGCGGCACGTAATCGCCCTTATGGGCCACGTAGACATGGTATTTCGGATCCACCCTATGACTCGAATGGCTTCTCCATACTGACGAAGCCCTCTCGACGACGCATCTCGGATCGGAAACCGCCCTGTTTTCTTCCCAGACATTCCACTCTCCCAATATCGAGCCAGTCTGATCGTTTGAAAGATAACCGTTCTCGTCGGCGACATAGAGGTCGTTTCGAGGATCAGGGCGACCAGATGGTGTGTATCCGATATGGGATGCCTCTCCAAAAAAGATGTTATAGTCCAGCCCGCTGTCCATGAGGGCGGCCGCAATATCTCCTTCACATGCTTCCAGTTGATTGTTCAATCTAGCCGATTCCAGGTCGGAAAACTTTTCAAAAATCAATATCGAAGTCTTGTTCGTGGCTCCTGACCTGCGAAAAGCGAAGTCTGGAAGGGAGATCACGGACAGTATCCTCCCCGATTTAAAGAGCCATTCACGAAGGGCCGGACAATTTGATTGAGACCCGCTGTTGTTGAGAACACCATCGGGCAGGACCATACCGAGTCTGCCGCCCGGCTTGAGCCAGGAAACGCTTTTCTCCAGGATGATTTGTTCTGACTGTATTGAGTGCTTTCCGCGGCCCAGGACGTAGTCATCCAGGCTTGCGCCGTCAAGCTGATCTTCATCTCCATCTGCGACCTTGGTTCCGAAGGGCGGATTGCCCACGATCAGGTCGAACTGACGATCCTTCTGGAGTTTCGGCTTGCTCAGGTTCGGGCTGAGGCAGCTCTTGTCGGCCTCGATGTTCGTGTGCCCATCGTGGTGCAGAAGCAAGCTGATTTTGCAGATTCTAGCCAGAGTCGGGTGAATTTCGATTCCGTAAACGTTCTGCGCGGCAAAATCTGATTTGATTCTCGCGAGGTTCCCCTGTCCGGCAAAGCCCGCATCGGTATCGTTCCATACTTGAAGGAGAGTTTCGAGCAAAAAGCCTCCCGAGCCACAAGTCGGATCTAGAACGTAATCTTCGCTCGTGGGATTGAGCATCCCGACTGTGAACCTCGCTATCTGTCTCATGGTGAAATACTGCCCGAGGCTTCCGCGGAAGACCGATCCGAAGAAATCCTCGAAGGCAGTTCCGATGACGTCAGAATCTGTATCGATGAACGAAATCTCCTGAATGACGCGAACGACCTGAGCGACCTTGCTGTCTGGAAGCTCGATTTTTTCATCACGCGGGAAAATGGCCTGATCTTGCTCTTTGGCGTCGCTGAATAGCTTGTGGACCCTCGTGGCGATAGCCGAGTCGGGCTCGTTGATGCCCGCTTGGAACGAGCGGGGGTGGCCGTTTCGCGTGTAGCGCTCGTCGCGGACTTTGGCGAACATCAGCTTGCTCCACTCATCGAAAGCCGATAGCGGATCGCGTTTTCCTCCAGCCCAAATGATGGAGTGCGCGCGCCTGATGGCGATGCTGATATCAAAGGCGCTCGCCGGCTTAATATCCATTTCCGTGCCCGCGTGAAACGGATACACATATCCTGAGAGTAGTTCCTCGGAAGAAGTTCTCTATCGCCCAGCTTATTTCTCCTGCGCTCCCTAGCGCCGAAGCCCTCGAGCTGCCAGACGCACGACTCGTCGCCGTAGTCCTTCATGGAGTATTTTGCACCCAGCGCGATACCGTTGGCGAAGGCCTGCGCTTCCCCTTCCGCCTTTTCAGCCGGAGTCGCACCCTCTTTTTTGTTCTCGACGACTAACCAGGGCTTCGTGCATCTGTCGTCTTCGTAGAGCACGATATCCGCGAAATCGTTGTGCGAGCCCTCCACCTCGGTATCGATCTTTCGCGAATCATAGCCTTTCGACAGGACCAGAAACGCAATGGTGTCGGCCCTGACTTTTTCTTCGGGATCGCCGATCTGATAGCTTTTCGTCCTGCGGAAGGAATACTTTATCTGAGTGCCGTCCAGCGAGAAGAGCCCGCGCATGATTGCAGTTTTCGATAGCTCCGACAATCCGAGCGAAGAGGCCAGTGTCAGCTGCGTTTCAAGTTGATTTGCCAACTATCTCACCGTTTTTCCGTCAGATGCCGGTGTTTTGACCTTCATCTCGAACGGCATCCCGCCCTCGCGGACGAGCGCCTTGAGGAACGCATTGACGGCGGTGGACATGGACAGACCGAGCTCGTCAAGGATGACTGTGGCCTCTTTTTTGACCTCCGGTTCGATACGAATCGTCGTGGCCGGTATGTTCGACGGCATGGTTGTACCTTTCCTCGTATATCACGGTGCAACCATTTTATCGTCTCTATGCGGCGGATGCGACCCAGTAGTCCATATAGGGCGGCAGGACGTTGAACATGTCGCGGATGCGGGTAGCGCAGGTGCCGTTGGCGAGCTGACGGGCGACCGTGGACTCCGCGGTGCGGGAGTCGGTCGCCATGAAGGTGCGGCACCAGCGGAACCAGTCGAGGTAGGCGCCGAGGTGCTTGGTGGATACGCCCTTGAAGCGTGCCATGAACGAGTCGAGGAGCGAATGGACGGTATTGATGCGGTTGATGGTGCCCTCCGAGCGGTCCTTGGAGTCATAGGACTCATGCGAGGCGACCTTCAGGTCGTGCAACACGTCGATGTATGCGGTCGCCTTGTCTGTGGCGACGACCGCGCCCGCGCCGATGCGGTCGCGAAGGGCCTCAGCCGCACGCTTGCGCGAGACCACGCCGCGCCCCGAGACCTCGAAGAAGGTGGCGTTCGTGTCGCTGATGCCCGTCATGACGCAGATCTGCTCGCGGGAGAGGCCGCGCTTGTGGACCTGCTTGCCGCGGTGGCGAGCCTTTCTCGGCAGAGTGAAGGAGCCCTTTGAATGGTTGCCCTTGAAGGACTCGGGGAAGTATGTTTCGTCGAGTTCGCAGGCCTGCCCCTGCCCCACATGGAACGTGGGCGAATATTCCTTCAGGCACTCGATGAGCCTGTGGCGCATGGTGTAGGCGGTCTTGAGGCAGACACCGCAGCGATCGGCGCACTCGCGGAGAGGGAGCATGAGAACGAAGCACTCGGCATAGGCCATCCAGGTCTCGCGGGACAGCTTGCTCGTGCCGAGGATCCGGTCGGTGGAGCCTGAAAATGTCCTGCCGCAGTCGCGGCAGAGGTAGCGCTGCTCACCGTTCCTGGACTTGCCCTTTTTAACGATAGCGACCGAACCGCAACGTGGGCAACGCTGGATTTCGTAGCTAGTTCCCGCTGCATCGTCGAACATGGCGGCGCGGATGACGTCGCGTACCGACTCGATTGCGCGGCGGCGCTCGGACTTGCTTAGCTTCGCCATGTTCTTCTTGAGGGTGATGACCAGATCCTCGGCGTTCATACCTGCTCCAATGCCGTGGTTAACAATTCCATTATACCACGGTGGCATCACCTATATGTCAATTATGGTCTAACAGAGCCAAACAAAAAGGTAGATTTCCGGGCATGTCCCGAAAATCTACCTTGGTTAGCGCAGCAGCTCGGTGAGGTTGCGCTTAAAGCGGGCCCGGTCTTCGCTGGTAAATGCCGCCGGACCGCGAGTGCGACCGCCGGCGCGGCGCACCTTCTTTTTCCTCGTGGCGAATAAACAGTTGCATGTCGATGGTCGCCTTATCGTAGACGCGCCCGCGCACGCCGATGGCGGCGGCATCGCGCCCGAGCACCATGCTCGCCAAGCCAATGTCCTGCGTCACGACTACGTCGCCCGCCTGCAGGCGTTCGACAATGGCAAAGTCGGCGCTGTCGGCGCCCACGCTCACATCGAGCGTCGTGACCCAAAATCCGCGTCGCGCATGCTCGACGTCGCGCGGATCGTTGCGGCGAATGTGGCGTTCCAGGTTCTGTGTGCTGTTGCCGGCGATAACGACGGCAACGCCCGCCCGCCGCGCGCAGTCAATCGACTCGCGCGTGACCGGGCAGGCGTCTGCATCAATAAAGAGCGTTCGTGGCATCTAGTGCACCAGTTTGCCAAATTGAATAGCGCGAACAATCAGCGTCACGCCAAACACCAGCAGCGCGGCGCCGCTAAAGATGACGAGCATCTTGGCCGACCACAGCGGATAGATAAACACGAACATGCCGGCGATGATGGAGAGCGCGCCGCTCAGGATGGCGAGGGCGCGGTTGGACGAAAGCTCGGACTCCAGAATGGACATGACACCTTCGACAATCCAGCCAAAGCCGGCCACGATAACCACCGTCGTGGTGAGCGTCGCGGTCGAGAAGGCCTGGTTGCGCAGGATTATGACGCCGCCCAAGATAATGAGTAGGTTGGAGATGATGCTCGTCACGCGCCAGCCGGTGGGCAGCAGTGGCTCGAAAACAGCGGTAAACAGCCTGATCGCGGCCGTGATCACAAAGTAGAAGCCCAAGACGGTCGTTAGGAAGACGAGGGACTTGGCAGGCGCAAACAGCAGTGCGATGCCGGCGACGAGCGCCAAGACGCCCGTGATGGCGTAAATCCAGCGCACGGCCTTGACGGCCTTGCCTGCCATGCTTTTCTCGTCAAATCCAAACTGGCTCGATTTTTGGTCATCATTCTTAAAGATGCCCATAATGTCTCCTTCCGTGCGGTGCACGTCGCGTTCATTGCTCTCCGTGCGGCGTACGCCAAAAGTGCTGCAACAAGTATCGCCCAAGGGCGCCGATGCATGGGGCGGGAAGGACGAATTGCCGCCCCACATTCCCGAATTGTTACTTTTGTTCCCGCTCCAGTGAGGATTAATCAACAATTGTAGAACATTACGCCGCTGTATGTAATTGCCTAGGTTTTAGGTTAGATTCTCCTAAGAACAATTGCCCGAAATTGGGGGTCCCTATGAACGAAACAGTTCCCGCGGCGCCGTCGAGCGCGGAGTCGATGGCAAAGCAAGGTTGCGAAAAGCTCGGCCTGGACACGTTTGACGCGCTGGTCCGCCGCGCCCGCACGTGCCGCCGATTTGACGAGTCCATGCGCGTGCCGCGCGAGTTTTTGCTCGAGCTGGCGGAACTGGCGCACCTGGCTCCGTGTGGTGCCAATGCTCAGCGTCTTCGTTTTCATGTGGTGAGCGGTGCCGAGGATTGCGCGCGTGTATTTGATGAGCTTGCGTGGGCCGGCGCGCTTAAGGATTGGCCGGGTCCTGCCGAGGGCGAGCGCCCGACCGGCTACATCGCGATTCTGGCCGAGCGCGCCGTTTCGGGCAAGCCCGCCGCTCCCATTACCGAGGTCGACACGGGCATTGCCGCGCAGACGATGATGCTCGCCGCCCGCAGCGCCACGCCCGAGGTGGCAGCCTGCATGTTCAAGGCCTTTACGCCCCGCGCGATCGATGCCATGGGGCTCGATAACGACAAGTATGAGCTCAAGCTGATCATGGCGTTTGGCGTTCCGGCCGAGACGCAGGTAATCGATGCGATCGATTCCAACCCCGACGGCTCCATCAATTATTGGCGCGACGAGGCACAGGTGCACCACGTACCCAAGCGCTCGCTTGTCGACGTGCTGGTGTAGTTGAGCGTCATCGCGGCGTGATCAGACGGTAAACCACCACAAAGGTGCCTGTCCCCTTGGTGGTGGTACGAGGGGAGGGTGTGTGGCAGATCTGTATTTGGTGCGGCATGGGCAGACTGAGCTCAATGTGCAGAGCATTTTGCAGGGCTGGCACGATTCGCCGCTTACGGCGCGCGGGCGCGAGCAGGCGCTGACGGCGCGTACGGCGTTTGCGGCGCGTGGCGTGGCCTTTGATCATGTGTATTCCTCGCCGTTGGGCCGGGCGCGGCATACGGTCGAGCTTATCGTTGGCGAGGGCCGTTCCATAGAGCTGGTCGATGACCTGCGTGAGTGGCATTTTGGCTCGCTGGAGGGCACATCAAATCGCGAGATGCCGCCGCAGCCCTGGGGTGATTATCCGGTTGCCTTTGGTGGCGAGTCGGAAAGTGAGCTTCGTGCACGTATGGTCGCGGCGCTGTCCCGCATCATGGCCAGGCCGCAGCACGACTGCGTGCTGGCGGTTTCCCACGGCTCAGCCTGCCAAGAGTTTCTTGAGTATGTGACTGGCGAGGGAGAGCTACCCGACAACGGTGCCGTGCTTCATTTTGGCTATTGCGACGGGGCGTTTTCGCTCTTGGGTTGGTAACGAACGAAAGGACCCCTATGAATAAAGATCTGTATCTGGTCCGTCATGGACAGACGATATTCAACCTTAAGCGTATCATTCAGGGGTGGAGTGACTCGCCGCTTACGCAGTTGGGTTGCGACCAGGCGGCGCGCGCCGGCATGTTTTTACGTGCGCGCGGCATTGAGCCCGATCATGCCTACACCTCCACGCTTCATCGCACCGAGCAGACTATCGCCAACCTGTGGCCGGGCTTGGCGTACGAGCGCCTGGACGGCCTGCGCGAGTGGTTCTTTGGCGACTTTGAGGCCGAGCGCGTGATGCTCATGCCCGAGCGCCCGTGGCGCGATTTCTATCGTCAGTTTGGCGGCGAGGGCCAGATGCAGGTGCGCGAGCGCATGGTGGCGACGCTGACCGAGCTTATGCGACGTCCGGACCACGAGTGCGTGCTCGCGGTGAGCCACGGCTCGGCCATCAAGGAGTTTTTGGACCACGTGCGGGGCGCGGCGGCAGACGAGCGCGAACGCGTGCCGGGCAACTGCTCGGTGCTGCACTTTGCGTTTGACGACGAATCCGACACGTTTGAGCTGGTCGAAGTCTTTACGCAGGAGGATTACGCGTGCGAGCTGGGGCTTGAACCGCTTGTGGCTACTGCAGGTCCGCAGCGCGGATAACGCGAGCGTGGCGGCACGGGTCGCTGGCATAACTTCTCGACGCAAAAGGGGGCGGAGATGCATGTACCTGCTGCATCTCCGCCCCCTGTTTGTTGAGCTGTCGATTTTTGTGCTGGGCGGTCTGGTCTTGCTAGAACCGCGCGACCTGGTGCGTGAGTAGACCCGTCGGGACCTGCGGCGCGGCGCCGCTGACCTGCGCGGCGGGGAAGAGCGCAGCTACGGCAAAGTTGAACGGTTCTTTGCCCGTGTAGGTGCCGGCGGCACGTGCATCGTCGGCCAGGAGCTGTGATGCCCCGACTAGTGCGGCAGCGTAGGCAGGGTCGTCGGCCAGTGCCGGCTCCGGCGCCTGGTCGAGCATGGCGCGGATGGCCCCGACGGCGTCCTCGCGTTTGACCTCCCACACGCGGTGCGTAATGCCGGCGGGGTCGGTGACGGCATAGAGTGAAGCGCCCTCTTTTGTGGCGCCGAGGATGATATCCATGACGGGAGAGGCTTCGTAGACAAGCGTTACGGGACGGGGCTGTACCTTGAGGTCGGCGATTGCGCGCGCAGCGGCGGTCGTATCGGCGGCAACCGCGTCGCCGCCCGCCAGCGCACCAACCGGGCAGATCGCCACGACACCCGTCACACGTCCCGGCTCGCCCGAGCATTCGTACACGTAATACGCCGCACCCGGGTCCTTGAGCATCAGACCATCGGCAATGGCTCCGCGCAGAGCATCGTTGCCGCTCAGGATGCTGCCCATTGCAGGCAGCGCCTCGAGCACGCGGTCCTGAGCCGGGCGGATGCAGGGAAACGGAAGTGCTTTCATGGGCGGTCCTAACGCACGAGTCGGTTTGTTCGCGGCTTATTATGCCCCAACTTGGCCGCTCGCGTCCCAGAGCACGTTATCGGCGAGCGCGATTAGCACCTGCTGACAACGAACGATATCGGCGTGGGGTACATATTCGTTGGGCTTGTGCGCGAGCGCGAGCGACCCGGGACCGTAGCTCATACAATTGCGGTTACCTGTCTTGCCGGCAATGACGGCGGTGTCGGTGTAGCCGGTAAAGAAGCCGACGGTCGTGTCCGCGTCCGTCACGTCATCGGCGGCACGCATGAGCGCTGCTAGAAGGGGAGAGTTCGGGTCGCGCTCGATGGCGGGGCGGTCGCCCGTCACGGTGTAGCTGCCATGGCAACCGGGAACGGCGGCTTCGGCGACGGCGATGGCCTGCTCTACCATGCGCGTCGCGGCGGCCGTATCGGTCGGCGGGGTCAGACGCATGTCGACCCAGACTTTGGCGCGGTCGGGCACGACATAGGGGCGATATCCGCCCTCGATTTGGCCAAACGTGATGGTCGAAGGCCCCAGCTCATCGTGCGCGGGCAGCGCCGCAAACGCGCGACGGAGCGAACACACGACCTCGGCCATGGCGGCGACGGCATCCGCGCCCTTCCAAGGCTGGCTCGCATGCGCCGTCACGCCAGCCATTTCAATTTCGAACCACGTACGCCCCTTGTGCGCCACCTGGATCTGTCCGTCGGTGGGCTCGGTGTCCAGCACCCATTCACGCGAGCCGACCCAGCCGGCATCGATCGCTGCCTCTGAGCCGCGCATAAAGTCTTCCTCGTCGACCGAGCAGATGAGTGAAAAGCCGCGGCGGGGCAGCTCGCCTTCTGCCGCCACGCGCTCGAGCGTATGGACCAGTGCGGCAATGGCGCAGGCCAGGCCACCCTTCATATCGCAGGCACCGCGGCCGTAGAGTTTATCGTTGCGCACGATCGCTCCGAGCGGCGGAATGTCCGCGTCCCAGCCATCGCCCAAGGTGACGGTATCCATATGGCAGATGTAGACGAGCCGTGGCTCGTCGCTTTGGCCCGGCACGGTGACCATTAGATTGCGGCGTCCGGGGAGTACTTCGTGCTCTGCAATCTGCACAGCATCGAGTACCGGATAGCTCAGCTGCGCCAACCGTTCCTCAACCAACGCTTTGATATAGCGCTCAGTCTCGTCCTCATACGCACCCGGGTCTGAGCTGTCGATTCGCACAAGCTCCTGCGCAAGCCGCCAGGCAAAGTCCTTGTCAACCATATGCAACCTCACAATCAGTCTGCTTTCCAAACCGATTGTAAGCCTCCTAAGAGATCCGCGGTGTGCGCGCAGCAGTATTTACCGTTCGCAGGCCGAGCCAGCGCGTTTGCCGTCCGAGCGGGTTCACAAACGGCGCAGTGGGTACGTAGCCTCTATGGACGACATGCTGTGCGACATATCTGCCTTTCGGTATCACCGGATACCTCCACAGGTCTTGGCGATAATGCCGGACCTGCCCGAGTCTGCGGACGATCCGCGCAAGGAGCGCCTTTGCGAGCATCCGCTCGTCACGCATTTTCTGGGCATCCCGTTGCACGTTTTGGCGCAGGGAAGCTGCGGACGTAAGGGCGATCGCATTGTCAGGCATGTTTGGAACGGGGAGAGGCCGTTTGGCTCCGTGCGGCAGACAGAGTTTGGCCTCGATGCCGCGTCCCCACTCTTTACCCTGCTGACCCTGGCCTCCTCGGTCTCAAACGAGCGTCTAATCATGTGCATGTATGAGATGTGCGGCACCTTTGCCGTGTGCAAGATTGCGCCTCAGGTAAAGTCGGCACTTGTGCAGGCGTATGGGGGCCGGTGGGGTGACGCGCAGTTGGGCTGGGAAAACGTAAAGGATGTCTCGGGGAATCCAACGGACTTGTGGAAACGACCGCCCTTGATCGAGCTCTCTGAGCTTACGGAGTACGTCGATAAGATCCGGGGGCTCCGCGGCGCTAAATCGTTCACACGTGCCGCGAAATGCATTACAGGGATGGCGGCATCGCCGCTCGAGGTCCAGGCATCGATGCTGTTTGGTCTTTCGAGGTTACGCGGCGGCGAAGGGCTGCGCCTTACCAATAACGTCGAGATTCGTATGACGCGCAGCGCTCGTCTGATTTCGGGGCTCGACAGGCGCTATGCCGATATCCTGCTGGCAAATAAGGACGGCAGCCGAGAGTGTCTGGTTGAATGCCAGGGTAAAGCCATACACGGATCCATAGAATCCAAGATCTCTGACTCCGACCGAACGACGGCCTTGCAGGCGATGGGATATCCCGTCGTTTTGATGACCTATGGCCAGCTGGCCGACTCCGATGCCTTCCGCGTGGTGATGGAGCTCATCATGTCCTATCTCGATGCGCCGCTGAAAGACAAGACACCGCGGCAGCAGGAGCTCGAACGCCGGCTTCGTGAGGAGATATTTATCGATTGGTCGGGAATGTAGTCGTGCAGGTGGAAAACGGTCGCGCGAACTAGAGTTTTGGGCGCGAAAAAAGCTTCAGTTTCGCCTTGGAAGGACTTTAAAAATGCTATCCAGAACAAGTTGTTTCGGAAAATCGACAGTCAACTTGGATGTGGTATACAGAGATCGATTTTTACCTACTAAAGCTCCAGATAAAGCTGTTTATCAAAGCGGGTGCGCTCAGTAATTTGGGTATGACTGTCGATTATCCGAAAAAACTTGTTCTGGGTAGCATTATCAAAACCAGCCGGAGCAAAGAAATCGGCCCCCGTTTCGCGAAAACGGGGGCCGAATGGGCTTCATGGCCTGCCTGGCAGGCTTGGCGCCGGCGCTATTTGATCACGCGTACGCGATACATCGACGGAATCTGCTTGAGCGCCTCGATCGTGCTGCTGTTCAGGTGCTCATCGGTGTCGAACATGGTGTAGGCGTTCTCGCCGGCGGACTCGTTGGTCATGCGCTGCACGTTGGCGTTGTCCTTGGCCAGGATGGCCGTGATCTGGCCGATCATGTTGGGCACGTTGGCATGCAGGCAGGCAATGCGGCTCGCGGCGCGCGCCTTGCCCATGCTGCAGGCGGGGTAGTTGACGCTGTGCGCGATGTTGCCGTTTTCCAGGTAATCCTTGAGCTCGCTGATGGCCATGTCGGCGCAGTTGGCCTCGGCTTCGCCGGTGCCGGCGCCCGAGTGCGTGGTGATAAACGTATTGGGCATCTTGACGGTCTTGGGCGTGGCAAAGTCGCAGCTAAACCAGCTGAGCTTGCCCTCGCGCAGGGCAGCGTCGACGGCGTCCTCGTCAATGATGGTTTCGCGCGCGTAGTTGATGAGCACGGCGTCGGGCGCCAGCAGGTCGATCTGCTCGGTGCTGATCATGCCGATGGTGTCGGCCTTGCTGGGCACGTGCACGGTGAGGTAGTCGCAGCCGCGGCAGAGATCCTCGAGCGTGCCCACACGCTGCACCTCGCGGCTCAGCACCCATGCGTGCTCGACGGAAATGAACGGGTCGTAGCCGTAAACGTCCATGCCCAGGTCGACGCAGGCGTTGGCGACCTTGGAGCCCACGTTGCCCAGGCCGATGACACCGATGCGCTTGCCCTTGAGCTCGCGGCCCACAAAGGCCTTCTTGGCCTTTTCGGCATCGACCTGAATCTCGGGGTCGTCGGCGTTGTCGCGCACCCAGTTCATCGATTGCACCACGCCGCGGCTCGAGAGCACCAGCATGCCTAGGACGAGCTCCTTGACGGCGTTGCTGTTGGCGCCGGGGGAGTTAAAGACGACGACGCCCTTCTTGGCGTACTCCTCGACGGGGATGTTGTTGACGCCGGCGCCGCAGCGGGCGATGGCGCGGATGCCCTCGGGCAGCTCGTAGCCGTGCAGGTCGGTGGAGCGCATCAGAATGGCGTCGGCCTCCTCGGCGGTGCCCACAAACTCGTAGCCCTCGCCAAACTCGACCTTGCCGTCCTTGGTAATGTCATCGATGGTCTTAATCTTACGCATAGAAAAACTCCTTAGCGGGTTTGTTAAAACAAGTGGTTTGAAGTGGCTGGTCGGCCCGCGCGTTGCGGGCTAGTTAGATCGCGGACTCAAACTATGCTGCGCTTCGAAGTCCTTCATGTACGAGGCCAGTGCCTGCACATCTTCCATGGTTACGGCGTTGTAGACGCTGGCGCGCATGCCGCCCACCAGGCGATGGCCTTTGACGTTTTGAATCTGGTGCTCGGCCGCGCCTGCGACAAAGGCCGCGTCGAGTTCGGCGTCGCCGGTACGGAAGGTGACGTTGGCGATGGAGCGGCTGTCGGCCTGCGTGGTGCCATGGAACAGCTCGCTGTGCTCGAGCAGGTCATAGAGCAGGTTGGCCTTGGCCCAGTTGCGCTCGGCCATGGCGGCAAGTCCGCCGGTCTCCTCGACCCACCGGAACACCTTGCCGCACACGTAGATGCCAAAGGTGTTGGGCGTGTTGAGCATGGAGCCCTTGGCGGCCTGGGTCTTAAGGTCCATGTACTGCGGCGCCCGCGCAAAGGCGGGGCCGTCGGCGATGAGGTCGTCGCGCACGATAACCACGGTCACGCCCGCGGCGCCGGCGTTTTTCTGCGCGCCGGCGTAGATGAGCCCGTAGCGCTCAACATCGAGCGGCTGCGACAGAAAGCAGCTCGAGACATCTGCGACCAGCGGTACGTCGCCGCAAGCGGGCAGCTCGTGGTACATGGTGCCAAAGATGGTGTTGTTCTGGCAGATGTAAACGTAGTCGAGCCCGTCGCTCGCGGCCTCGGCGGCAATGCGCGCGTTGATGTCGGCCATGTCGGGGATGCGGTCGAAGTTGGTGTCCTCGGAGCTCGCGAGCAGCGCGGCCTCGCCGTACTTGGCGGCTTCTTTGTATGCCTTGTTGGCAAAGTTGCCGGTCACGATGTAGCCGGCGCGGCCGCGGCGCATGAGGTTCATGGGGATGCCCGCAAACTGCAGCGTGGCGCCGCCCTGCAAAAACAGGACACGGTAGTTGTCGGGGATGCTCAGCAGGCGACGCAGGGTTGCCTCGGCGTCGTCGATGATCTGCTGGTACATGCTAGATCGATGGCTCATCTCGAGCACGGACATGCCGCAACCGCGGTAGTCCATCATCTCGTCGGCGATCTCGGCGAGCACGCTTGTGGGCAGCGCTGCCGGGCCAGCTGAGAAGTTGTGCACATGTGCCATCTTCTAGTTCCCCCTTCGTAGTCGTTTGAACGTTCGGGATACTTTAGCACAGTGGAGCGCCAGGCGCGACCGCATCACGGTAAAACTCGAGTGCGTCGCTATGATTTACAGGATGGTTACATGGGGGAGGGGTGCTTTACTCCTCAGGCAAATCCAAATCTGCGAGCGAAGACATGAGGTTCCTAGGCGCTTGATCTCTTCGTCCTAAAGTAGCTACCTCCTAGTCACTACGATGCTAGCGTGGCGATGACGGCTTCGTCGCCGGCGTATATTAGGGTGTTGCCGTCGGGGATGATCGTTTGGCCTTCGCGCTTGAGCATCACCACAATAAACGGATGCTTGCCTTGCGACACATCGCACAGGCGCTGGCCGGCCCAGCGACCGTGGGGTGTCACGGTGACCTCGCGCAGTGTAACCTCGGCACGCTCTTCGAACGTTGGGGCGGCCATCACCAGCAGATCGCCTTCCTGGATCACGGTGTCGCCATTGGGCAGTACCGGGTGCGCACCGTCGCGCAGCACCAGGACCACGAGCATATCTGTGGCGCTGCCAATGTCCGCGAGCGAGCGTCCGGCAAACGGATGTCCAGCGCCCACCTTGAGCTTTACAAACGACATGCCGTCCTCGTCGCGGTAGTCGTTAAAGGTGCGGCGCACGTCGCCGGTCGCATCGATCATATCGAGCTTCTTCGCCACCGCCGGCAGAAGCGAGCCCTGCACCACAATGCTCGACACGGCAATCACAAACACCAGGTCAAATAGGTCGTGTCCGCCGGGAACGCCGGCCACCACGGCAAAGAGACTAAAGACGACCGAAGCTGCTCCGCGCAGACCCGCCCAGCTTACGAGCGCAACCTGGCGAGGGCTCGTCTTAAAGGGCGCCAGCAGCAGACCTACGGCGATGGGGCGGCTCGCAAAGAGCATAAACGCCATGAGCGCCAGGCCCGGTAGCAGCATTTGCGGCAGGCGTGCGGGTGTAACGAGCAGGCCCAGCAAAAAGAAGATGGTCATCTCTGCCATCTCGGTGAGGGTGTCAAAGAAGTGCGCCATCTCGACCTTGCCGGTGATGTCGCTGGCACCCAGCACAATGCCGGCCAGGTATACAGCCAAAAAGCCGTTGCCGCCCAGGTAGCTCGGCAGCGCGTAGGCGACGATGGCCACGGCGAACAAAAAGATGGTCTGCGCGTCCTTGGCCGTTGCGTGCGCGCGTTCAATCAGGCGGCCCGCCGCCCAGCCGATGGCAAGGCCCAGGCCCACGCCCAGGATAATCTGCTTGGCCAGCAGTGCGGGAATGTTGATGTCGCCGCCGGCCGCGAGTGTAGCGAGCACAGCGGTGAGCATGTAGGCGACGGGGTCGTTGGAGCCCGATTCGACCTCGAGCAGCGAGTCGGTGCCGCCCCTCAGCGAAAGGCTGTGCTCGCGCAGAACGCTAAAGACGCTGGCCGCGTCGGTGGACGCCACGACCGATCCCAGCAGCAGGCCGCCGATCCAGTCGAAACCCAGCACAAAGTGGGCGAATACGCCGGTGATGCCGGCAGTGATGACGACGCCGAGCGTGCTCAGCAGCACTGCAGGTATGGCGACGGGCTTGGCGCGGTCGATATTGGTGTTAAAGCCGCCGTAGAACATGATGAACAGCAGCGCCGTGCTGCAGACGGTTTCGGTGAGCGCGTAGTCGCTAAAGTCGATGTGCGCCGGGCCGTTGACGCCCAACAGCATGCCCAGCGCGATAAAGATGAGCAGGGTGGGGAAGGGGAGTTTTTTGCCGACGGGTTTGATGGTCAGGCACAAAATGATGACGAGGCCGATAAAGAGAAGGATCTGGTTCATGGATAGTGTCCGCTCCTGGGTGGTTGGCGTGGCACGGTCAGTTGTCTGTGGTTATTTGTACCCAAAGATGGTGGGTTTATGGGGTTGGATTGCGGGCGTGCGCGATATCGTCATAGACGGCTGCCGTTTTTGCCTCTGCTCGGAAACCCTTTCCAGCTATATTGCAACGGAGTACAATGGGTAACGTTTAAGTTCAACTTGAAGTTTTAGTTGCGGCGCCGGGCTTAGACCGCAATGCAAGGAGAGGCGTACCATGGCGATCTATGTGACATCTGATGCTCACGGGCACGTGCGTGCGCTTGACGAGGCCCTGTCTAAGATCTCGTTGACGTCCGACGACACGCTGTACGTGCTGGGCGACATGATCGATCGCGGGCCCGATCCGGTCGGCGTTATTAAGCTCGTGCGCTCGCTGCCCAACGCCCACGTGCTCAAGGGTAATCACGAGCAGATCATGCTCGATGCCATCATTGGTCAGGATCCGCTCGATGCCGAGACCTGGGATATCAACGGTGGCTGGACGACGAGCGAGCAGCTCAACGACATGGAATTTGAGGCATACGAGGAGCTCGTGCGATGGATGGCCGCGCTGCCGCTCTACGCGGTGGTCGAGACCGAGGAGCGCCCGTATCTGCTGGTACATGCCGGTATTGAGATGAAGACGGCGCGTGCGTTTTTGCTTGAGCATGGCGTCGACTGTGCCGATGGCGTCGGTGCGGTGAGTGCCGATCGCGAGCTGCTGCAGCAGATGCTCGCCGTGCAGTCGTCCGATGACCTGCTGTGGATTCGTCACGGCTATTGGGATGCGCCGACGGGACTGCTTTCTGCCGAGGGCGAGGGCCCGGTCGTGGTGAGCGGCCACACGCCCACGGTGTCGCTTGGGCGCTATTGCGAGGTTGGCGGCCTGGCGGGGCTCGACGAGGAGTCGGGCCGCGGGCAGATCGTGCGCCTGGGCGGCGAGGATGCCGCCGGCGTGCCCGATCGCATCGACATCGACTGCGCCGCCGCCACCGGCTCCGAGTTCGGTCGCGTGGGCATCCTGCGGCTCGATGATGGGGCGGAGTTCTACGCGAACATCAACCCGGGCGAATAATCGGTGCAAGGGGTAGCTAATTTTGGACGGGGCTTTTTTGACTACTTTTGCCCTTCTGCCCGCAAATTGATTTTTCAGGGACGGGGATTAAATAATCATTTGGCTGCCCGCTGGCTAAGTGAGTAGACTTTTTTGGAAATGCCGAGCACCCAACATATTTGCCTCAATAAAACCGCTGGTCACGGACTTGTGCTTTGTCGGTGTGGTCCGGGATTCGGTAAAAGTCTACTCACTTAGTTTTGCGTGTCCGCAACGAGACTCCAGCCGGGGTGATTCCACCGCAAATTAGCTTCTCCCATCGCCGCAATTAGGCGCCGTACGGATTCCGGTCCCTCTCTATGCGTTGGCGGATGTGGGCGTACTCGATAATCAACAGTACCAGCAGTAGGGCCATGATGGCTAGGTAGCTCACGACGGCGCCCATCAGGCCGAGCAGATTGATCAGAATCACCGGGAGCACCACGCTCACGGCAAAGCAGATCAGGTAGATCTTGGTGACGTCTCCAGCGTGGCGCAGCACCGTGATGATGGCGTAGATAAAGTCGATGGCCGCGGTGACGCCGCCGGCGACGACCATCAGCAGCGCCAGCGTACGGTAGCGTTCAAAGCTGAGACCGTACATAAAGCTCATGAGGGGAATACCAGGACCTGCCATAAATGCGGCGCACACGCCGGTGATGACCACGATCAGCGCCATAACGGCAACAATAATCAGGTCAAAGCGACGACGCTTGCGAGGATTAGCCCAAATGCTCGACAAGCGCAGGAGCTGCGGTTTATAGACAAATCCAATGCTCAACAGAATAGCCTGAGCTGGAAAAAACAGGGCATTAAAGTACAACTGGTATTTGTAGGCCAGTGTTCCTTCCATCACAAACTTGGGCATGCTCTCGATAAGATTGAACAGGAATAGCGCGCCAAAGAGTGGGGCGCACTGGACAAACAGGTGGCCGACCTCGCGCAGGCTTACGCGGCGCGATTTTTCGGTCTCGAGCAGGGCGAGCGGCGCGGTGACCAGCACGAGCGAGGCGATCGCGGCGATGCCCATGGCAATGGCCGCGATGGGCATGCTGCGCGTGAGGAACAGTGCCACGCTAAAGACCGCGATGACGCCGGCGGAACGCAGCGTTTGGCTCATGCCGGCCAAATAGAGCTTGTCGGCCTGCTGCAGGCGGCCCTCGTACACGTCGGCGATGCCGTCGATCACCTTATACAGGTAGACGCCCAGGCCGATCGTGGCCATCTGCGCATCGTAGCCGCGTGCGCTGCTGTACGTGAGGCCGCAGCCTAGTGCGAGCGCTCCGCAAAGCCAACGGTTGAGCTGGTAGGAGGCGAAGGAGGTTTTTTCGTCGATGTCCGAGACCTGAAAGTTGCGCACGCCGTAGTTGCACGCGATCATGATGAGCGTGCCGGTAACAAAGGCGATGGAGAACTTGCCGGCCTCCTCGGCGCCCACGAGCTGCGTCGACACAATGGTGAGCAGCGGAAACGCCATGCCCCACACGGCGGTGCCCAGGGTGTTCCAAAGATAGTCGCGACTGGTGGCGTGCTCTTCGTATTCGGCTTCTTGCGTGGAGAAGCCGCCGCCGTAGACGGCGCCGAGCAGACGGTTCCACCAAGCGTTGACCATGCGGCGGACGGGGCCGGGCTTGCGATCGCGTTCGCGCCGGCGACGTGTGGCTTGGCTGCTATCGGGCCCGCCGGCGTTGCGCTGACTCAGCTCTTGGATGCGTGCGAGTTCCTCGGCAGTGTGCGAGGCAGGGAAGAGGCCGTTCTCGATGCGGCCGCCCTGGGCCTTCGCGGCGCCGTCTCTCGATGCAGCGGGGTTGGAGACGCCGTTGCGGCGGGCGATGGCGCGGCGAATGCTATCGAGGGGCGTGATGCTCAAAGCGGAGTCCTTTCTATTGCTGCGCTTTAGTATAGACGCGACGGTGTTCGTTCGTGTTTTTGAACGGATTGTTCAATAATTTCGGCGGGCGGCTGTAATTTGTCGGTAAACGTGCGGTATCCTGTTGAAGTGTTGTGACACCCCCGATGCCGCCCACGCGGTACCAAGGAGCTTCTACCTATGGACGTCGCCGCATTCTTACTGGCTCTTGTGCCGATTATTTGGCTGGTCGTGATGCTGCTGTGCTTTAAATGGCCAGCTTGGAAGGCCGCTATCGGATCGTTTGTCCTTTCGTGCTTGCTTGCCTTCGCATGGTGGCACCTGCCGGCAGCGCAGATCGCGACCGCCTCGCTCGAAGGTTTTTTGATGGCTCTGTGGCCCATCGTCCTGGTGATCATCGCCGCGGTGTTCACGTATAACCTGTGCGTTCGTACGGGCGCCATGGACGTGATCGGCAGCATGATCACCTCCATCAGCAGCGACCGCCGTCTGCTGGCGCTGCTCGTGGCTTGGTGCTTCGGTGGCTTTATGGAGGGCATGGCCGGCTTCGGTACCGCTGTCGCCATTCCCGCCGGCATGCTCGCGGGCCTGGGCTTTGAGGCCGTGCCTGCCGTGCTCATCTGCCTGCTGGCCAACGGCGTGCCCACGCCCTACGGCTCCATCGGCATCCCCACGGTGTCCGTTGCCGACCTGGTGGGTTTGGATTCCCTTCACCTAGCGACCGTTCAGCTGGTGCAGCTCGCACCGTTCTTTGTGGTGATGCCGCTATTTATTGTGCTGGTTGCGGGCCGTGTTGCCGATGACCAGGGCAATGCCGCGAGTGTGGGCGAGCGTCTGCACGGTGTTGCCGGCGTGGCGTTGCTCTCCGGCGTGTCGTTTGTCGGCGCGGCTCTGGTCGTTGCCATGTTTGTGGGCCCCGAGCTGGCCGTGGTCGTAGGATCCATCGTTTCGCTCGCGCTGACAGCTGCGCTTGCCATGCGTGCCGAGAAGTCGGGGCATCTGGACGCACGCTTCCATATGAATATCGAGGCCGGCGAACAGCTCACCGTTAAGTCGGCGCTTTCGGCCTGGTCGTGCTTCATCCTGATCTTTGTGTTGCTGTTGGGCACGTCTAATCTGGTGCCCGCTGTACATGCTGCGCTCGCGCCGTTTGCGAGCCATGTGCAGGTGTATTGCGGTGAGAATCCCGGTATGCTTACGTTTTCGTGGATCAACACGCCAGGCGTCTGGATTTTCCTGGCGGCGTTTGTCGGCGGTGCCATTCAGGGCGCTTCGCCGCGCATGATGGGCGAGGTGCTGGCCGCGACTGTGAAGCAGATGATGCCGACGGTTATCACCATGCTTTCGGTGCTGGGCTGCGCCAAGGTGATGGGCTATGCCGGCATGATTTCGTCGATCAGCGCATTTTGCATTGCGGTCGCTGGCGGTCTGTACCCGATTCTGGCTCCGTGGATTGGTGCGGTCGGTGCTTTCGTGACCGGTTCGGGCACGTCCTCGGGCATGCTGTTTGGCCCCATCCAGAGCCAGGCTGCCACCGCGCTGGGCGTGAGTGACTACTGGATGGTTGCGCTGAACGCGCTTGGCGTTGCCGCCGGCAAGATGATCTCGCCGCAGACCCTCGCCATTGGTCTTGCCGCCGTGCACGTGCGCGGTAAGGATGCCGAACTCCTGGGCGCGGTGCTACCCTACGCTGCCGGCATGCTGGTCCTCATGAGCGTCATAGCCATGCTCGGCCAAAACCTGCCGCTGTAGTCGGCACTTAGGGACGTTCCTTATGTGCCGGCACTTTGGGAACGTCCCTAAGTGCCGGCATCCGAGGACACTCCTTGAATGTTGCCTGTTCAAGAGTGTCCCCAATGACTAGTCGTTTAATAACGTTCCCAATGACTAGGCCGCTTGCCTGCGATTTTTGACCGTTGGGCGGGCTTGCCGCCCTTGTCGCAAAAACGTTTTTGCATATCGGGTACAACGGGCTTTACGTGAGTAAAGTGCGCGCCGCGTCCACGTGTCGCGTTTAAAGGAGGCCCCATGCCTGGTGTTACCCCTGCAGAAGTTTTGTCCAACTTTGGTATTACGCTCGTTGAAGATCCCGCCGAGAATCAGCCCCGTCTGCTGGTCGATCTACCCGCCGCGGAGCTCGTCGAACACGCTATCCACCGCGAAGAAGGCCGCATGGCATCCAATGGCGCGCTGGTGATCGAGACAGGGGAGCGCACTGGCCGTTCGCCCAACGACCGCTTTATCGTCGACACGCCCGACGTGCACGACAAAATCGCCTGGGGCGCGGTCAACCGCCCGCTGTCCGTCGAGAGCTATGAGGCCATCAAGGCCGGCATCGTCGACTATCTCAACGAGCGCGACGTGTTCGTCACCCGCGGCATGGCGGGCGCCGACCGCAACCACACGCGTCGCCTGCTCGTTGCCTGCGAGCGTGCCAGCCAGGCACTCTTTATTAAGCAGATGCTCGCCCGCCCGCTTGCCCGCGAAATCGCGCGCACCGGCGAACCCGACTTCTGCGTGCTCGCAGCGCCCGGTTACCAGTGCGATCCCGCCATCAAGGGCCTCAACTCCAGCGCCGCCGTGGTCATCAACTTCCAGGAGCGCGTGATTTTGGTCGCGGGTACCGGCTACTCCGGCGAAATCAAAAAGTCCATCTTCAGTGTCATGAACTACCTGCTGCCTGTCGAGGACGACGTGCTGCCCATGCACTGCTCGGCCAGCATGGATCCCGTCACGCACGAGACCGCCGTGTTCTTTGGCCTTTCCGGCACCGGCAAGACCACGCTTTCGGCCAACCCCACGCGCCTGCTGATCGGCGACGACGAGCACGGTTGGTCCGACATGGGCATCTTCAACATCGAGGGTGGCTGCTACGCCAAATGCGAGGGCCTGGACGCGTTCCACGAGCCCGAGATCTTCAACGCCGTCCGTTTTGGCGCCATTTGCGAAAACGTGGTGCTCGACGAGAACCGCAAGCCCAACTACGACGACATCTCGATCACGCACAACACGCGCGTGGCCTATCCCGTCGAGCATATCCCCAACGCGTGGACCAAGGGCATGGGCACCACTCCCAGCGTCGTGCTGTTCCTGACCTGCGATGCCTTTGGCGTGCTGCCGCCTATCTCGCGCCTGACGGCCGACGCCGCCATGTATCACTTTGTGACGGGCTTTACGGCCAAGATCCCCGGCACCGAGGTTGGCGTCACCGAGCCCACGCCCACGTTCTCCTCGCTGTTTGGCGAGCCGTTTATGCCGCTCGACCCCATGGTCTACGCCAAGATGCTCGGCGAGCGCATCGCCGACGGCCGCACGCGCGTCTACCTGGTCAACACCGGTTGGATTGGCGGCGGTTATGGCGTGGGCCATCGCATCGAGCTGGCCTACACGCGCGCCCTGGTGGCCCGCGCCCTCGACGGTACCATCGAGGACAGCGAGTTCGTGCACGACGACATCTTTAATGTCGACATTCCCACAACGTGCCACGGTGTGCCCGACGGCATCCTGGTGCCGCGCCAGTACTGGCAGAGCACCGCGCGCTACGACGAGGCAGAGCACAACCTGGCGGTGATGTTCGAGGAGAACTTCGAGAAGAAGTACTCGCACCTTCCCGAGTCCGTCAAGGCCGCCGGCCCGCACGCCCAGGTGTCCGCCGAGGCCCGTCATCGCGGCCGCGGCTTGCTGGGACTCCGCCACTAGCGTCGCCGCAAGTCCATAACCACCACAAAGGGGACAGTTACCTTTGTGGTGGTTTTGCTTGGGCGGATGACTCAGGTTACAATACGCCTAACATATCGCTCCCTTCTCCGGATGGGGGCAGCGTAAGCGCTCTTGTGGCGGCACCGTAGGACTTTGAAGGTGGCCGTCGTAAGGGCGCTTTTTGTTTAGGCGCCCTCACTCGGGCGCGCACAATGAAGGGAGAGCGTATGAAGGGCTTTGTTGCCGAGAATTCGTTTTGGGAGCTGTTTCCACAGGCGGCGGTCGGCGTCGTGGTCGTGGAGGGCATGAAGCCCGCGGCTCAGATTCCCCAGGAGGACGTGGATGCCATTGCCGCGTTGCTCGACCGCGCCAATATCGATGCGGAGCGTCACCTGACGAGCGATACCATCAGCGAGAACGCGCCGGTGAAGGCTTGGCGTGACGCGTACCGGCTGTTCAAGACTAAAAAGGGCGCCCGCTGCTCGATCGAGAACTTGCTCAAGCGCGTGCTCAAGGGCAAGCCGGTCGGTCATATCACACCGGCGGTGGATATTTACAACACGGTGTCGTTGACCTATGCGCTGCCCGTGGGAGGCGAGGATCTGCATGCGATTGAGGGAGACCTTCGCTTGAAGGTGACCGACGGCGGCGACGCGTTCTTGCCACTTGGCGAGGAGGCGGATGATCCGACGCTGCCCGGTGAGCTCGCTTATATCGATGATGCGGGCGCCGTGTGCCGTTGCTGGAACTGGCGCGATGGCGTTCGCACGGCGCTGTCCGACGATTCGGCGGACGCATTTCTGGCGATTGAGTGCGTGGAGCCCGAGCGGATGGGGGATTGCCAGGCTGCCGTTGATCGTCTCGCCGAGTTGCTCGAGCGTTATCTGGGCGCTACGGTTGTCGTTAAGACGCTTGTGACCCGCGACAATCCCTGCGTGGAGCTGTAGCGACGCCTGCGGATCATGTTCGCCGGCCCAAACCACCACAAAGGTGCCTGTCCTCTTTGTGGTGGTTTTTATGTTGATGGGTTAACAAATAGGGCGTGCAGGGCTGCCGGCCGTTAAGTACGGCTAAGATGTTTACCCGTTAGCATTATGCAAGCGAAAGGCGGTCGTCTCCCATGCAGCAGAGCGACGAGACACGTTTCGAGGACTTTGTCGGACTGATCAGCGGACTCTACAAGGAGATCCAGCGCATTAAGACGTCTGAGGGCGCAAGGCTGGGTCTCAAGGGCTCCGACGTTATGTGCCTGTACTATCTTGAGCGCAGCAAGGACGGCCTGACTGGCGCCGACCTGGCTCGCATGGCAGGCGTGACCCGCGCCGCCGTCTCGCGTACGCTGGCGCATCTGGAGGAGGGTGGCTACGTCGAGGTCGATGATTCGGGCGATGCAGCCGTTAAGTATCGTGCTCCGGTGCGCCTGACCGCTCTGGGCGGCGAGAGCATGAGCGAGGCGGACCGCATCATTCGCGAGGTGCTCGACACCACCGGTAAGGCTATGGGTGTGGAGCAGCGCGAGCAGATGTATGCGTCGCTGCGCACGATTCTCAACACCCTGCGCGAGATCTAAGGCCGCCAAGGCATTTGCTTCCAATTAACAACTGCATAGTCCCGTTTGAGTGCGTATGCCGTGCCGGGGCATTGCTGTCAAAATTCCCCGCGAGAGGTCCGCGAAAGAAAGGATTCGCTATGTCCATTCGTATTATTACCGATTCCGCGAGCGATATGTCGCCGGCTGAGCACCCCGCTCTGCGTGTTCTGCCGCTGTCCGTCACCTTTGGCACCGATGTGTACATGGATGGCGTCGACATCGATCACCAGCGCTTTTACGAGATGCTCGTGGAGCGCGATGAGCTGCCCAAGACCGGCCAGGTCAACCCGTACGCGTTTTCGCAGGCTATTGCCGAGGCGCGTGATGCCGGCGATGAGGCTGTGATTATTACCGTGGGCGCTAAGCTTTCGGGCACCAATCAGAGTGCCCGTACCGCACTTGCCGAGGCGCCGGGCGGCGACGTGTACGTGGTGGATAGCAACAACGTCACTCTGGGTGAGCGTGTCCTGGTCGAGTATGCCCTGCGCCTGGTGGACGAGGGCCGTAGTGCGGCCCAGATCGCGGCGGCCGTCGAGGCCGTCCGTGACCGCGTGGTCGTCATCGGCCTGCTCGAGACGCTGGAGTACCTGGTTCGCGGCGGTCGTCTATCTGCTGCGGCCGGCGCCGTGGGCACGCTGCTCAACGTGAAGCCCGTGGTGGCCGCCGAGGACGGCCTGATCGTGCAGCTGGGCAAGGCACGTGGCTCCAAGAACGGCCGTAACCTGCTCAACCAGAAGGTCGAAAAGGCGGGCGGCGTCGACTTCTCCATGCCGCTGGCGCTCGGCTATACGGGCCTTTCGGATGCGGTGCTCAAGAAGTATATCGAGGACAGCGCGGCACTGTGGGCCGGCCATGCCGAGAACGAGCTGCCCATCCACACCATTGGCGCCACCATCGGCACCCACGTGGGTCCCGGCGCCGTAGCCGTAGCCTTCTTCCGCCCCGCCAACTAACTATCCGGTCAAAACCACCACAAAGGGGACAGGCACCTTTGTGGTGGTTTATGCTTTTCGGTTGAAAGGAGCATGCGATGGCGTCTGAGGGCTTTTTTGAGCGGGTGTACGAGGTGGTCGAGCAGATTCCCGAGGGGATGGTTGCCACCTACGGTCAGGTGGCGCTGCTTGCCGGTCGTCCGCGGAGCGCGCGCTATGTGGGCTATGCGCTGCACAGCAACCCGCGCCCCGGCCAAATTCCCTGTCATCGCGTGGTGTTTGCCGACGGCCGTATCTGTGAGGGCTTTGCCTTTGGCGGCCCCGATGCCCAGCGTGAGCTTTTGCTAGGGGAGGGTGTGGCGTTTAAGGACGACATGCACGTCGACTTGGCCGCCTGTCGCTGGCCAGCGGGGCTCTAGCGGCTCTGCCTTGGCGTAAACCACCACAAAGGTGCCTGTCCCCTTTGTGGTGGTTTAGTTTACTTGGGCTAACTTATGGAGAAGCTATGGTGGCGCATATTGACGCTAGAAAGTAAACCACGGTGAACTATATTGGTTTCAGCAACGGAGCAGGCAATAGGCGATGAAAAAGCCTGCCCTGTTGAGTTTGATTCGCATTCCTCCCCTCTGTGCGATTCAACGGTGTACTTCGGGAACAGGCCCGCTGGCAACTAGCTGCCGGCGGGCCTGTTCCTGTTTGTCGAGGGGGTGCGATGGACGGAGCCGAGCTGGTCGGGCTCCAAAAAAGGCGGACGCCGTAGCGCCCGCCCCATAACAATCGAAAGCTCAAGCCAGCAGATCGGTCTAGTACACCATGCCCATGGCGTCCCGAACCTCGGCCAGGGTCTGCTCGGCGATCTCGTTGGCACGACGGTTGCCCTCGTGCAGCACGTCCTTCACATAGTCCAGATCGTTCTCGTAGCGCTGGCGACGCTCGCGGATCGGCGCGAAGTACTCGTTGACGGCCTCGGTCACGTACTTCTTGAGCTGGCCGGAGCCGCCCATGCCAATCTCCTCGGCAATCTCGACCTCGGAACGGCCGGTGCAGATGGCGGCCGTCGAAAGCAGACCGGACACGCCGGGGCGGTTCTCGGGGTCGAACGTGATCATGCGCTCGGAGTCGGTCTGGCTCTTCTTGATGCGTTTGGCCGTCTCCTCGGCGGTCATCGAGATATTGATGGCGTTGCCGTAGCTCTTGCTCATCTTGCGACCGTCCAGGCCCGGCAGCAGCGGGGTCTCGGACAGCAATGCGTCGACCTCGGGAAATACCTTGCCGTAGCGGTTGTTAAAGCGGCGGGCGATGGTGCGGGTGAGCTCGATGTGCGGCAGCTGGTCGCGACCGACGGGCACGACGTTGCCCTTGCAGAACAGAATGTCGCAGGCCTGGTGCACCGGGTAGGTGAGCAGAAGACCGGTGAGCTCGTGGCCCGAGGCCTCCATCTCGGCCTTTACCGTTGGGTTGCGCGCCAGCTCGGCCTCGGACACCAGCGACAGGAACGGCAGCATGAGCTGGTTGGCGGCGGGCACGGCGGAGTGCGCGTAAATCATGGTCTTGTCGGGGTCGATACCGCAGGCAAGGTAGTCCATGACCATGTTGTACACGTTGTCCTGGATGTGTTCGGTCGTGTCGCGGTCAGTGATGACCTGGTAGTCGGCGATGAGCACGTTGGTCTTGGCGCCCATGTTCTGCAGTTCAACACGGCCCTTGAGGGTACCGAAGTAGTGACCCAGATGCAGACGGCCGGTGGGGCGATCACCGGTGAGCATGGTGAACTTGTCGGGCGTATTGGCCAGGCCCTCGCGAATGGCGTTGCTCTTTTGCAGCGCGACTTCGTAGCTGTTCTCGTTTGGCATGATTGCTCCTAACGTATGTTCATGGGTCAAGATGATAACGCGTTTATTGGAGGGGCGGGGCGTAAGTAGGCGAGGGGCGGGAGAGGGGTGGCTTGTGCGATGGGTGCGGCGCGGCCGCGCTTGACCAACGGTGCCTTAGCACTTCCTCGGCAGCTTGCCCTAGAGCTTGTGGTGGCGCTCTTCTTTGCGCTCCTCGGCTGCCTGCTCCTCCTGCTTAAAGGCGGGGTCGTCGGGGGTGACCAGCTCGTCCTCGTGTGTGCGCTTGTTGTAATGGTGGCGCAGCACGGGTTCAAACAGGTGCAGGTGCTTGGCGAAGGCCGCCGAGCCAATGGCGAGCACGGTAAAGATGAGCACACGCATGGGCACTTCGACCTGGTTAATCGCGGCGGCGCCGGCCGAAAGCATGATGCACCAGGCATAGATGAGCAGCACGGCCTGTTTTTGGTTGTAGCCCTCTTGGATCAGGCGGTGGTGGATGTGGCCCTTGTCGGCCTGCCCGATGCTAATGTGGGCGCGCTTGCGGCGCACGATGGCGCTAAACGTGTCGATGATGGGCACGCCGGCAACGATGAGCGGAATGATAAGCGAGGTGAGTGCGGCGGTGCGGCTCACGTTGAGCAGCGAGATGGAGCCCAGCGCAAAGCCCAGAAGCAGCGACCCCGAGTCGCCCAAGAAGATGCTTGCGGGGTTGAAGTTGTAGCGCAAAAAGGCCAGACAGGCGCCAAAGAGCGCAATGGAGAGCGCGGCGGCGTCGATGCGGCCCGAGAGAACGGCCATCGAAAACATGGTGAACGACGCGATGCCGCAGATGCCCGTGGCCAAGCCGTCGAGGCCGTCGATGAGGTTAATGATGTTAGTGAATGCCACCAGATAGATCACGGTAATGGGGTAGGCAAGCCATCCGAGCATGATCTCGCCGGGAGCAAACGGGTTGACGATGACGCCGATTTTTAGGCCGCCCATGCAGGCGATAAGCGCGGCGAGGACCTGTCCGGCCAGCTTTTGCTTGGGCGTGAGCTGGAAGACGTCGTCGATAGCGCCGGTCGCAAAGATGACGGTAAAGGAGAGCGCCAGCATGGGATAGCTAATGTGAAGGCGCGGGTGCGGTACCAGGACGGGTGGCCAGCCTAGGTACCAGGTGCCTAGGATTTGCACAATGCAGGCAACGACCAGGCCCAAAAACACCGCCGTTCCGCCCAAACGCGGGATGGGCTTGGTGTTGATGCGGCGCTTAGAAGGATAGTCGACGGCATCGAGCTTAATTGCCAAGCGCTTGACCAGGGGCACCGCGAGGAAGGTCGTGATAAAAGCCGCCGCTGCCACGCATAGGTACGGTATGTAGCTCGGGGATGAAGCCATGAATCTAAAAACCGCCAAGCGTCGAAGGAAAAGGTCAGAAGAACGCCATGCGCAAAGGGCATAGCCGAACCATAATACTCGACCAAGGGGGGTGCATGTAATTGCACGCAGCGATAATCACGCGCTTACCAGATATTGGGATGTTGTCGATGGCTTGTCGGGATGCCGGCGGGGATCCATATGGACTGTATGGTGATTTTCGGCAAAAGAAAACCACCCCCCACGTTACGAAAATGAACCCACCTAAAACAGGTGGGTGCCCTCATCGACTGTTCCAGCGTCCTTAACAACGAAGGATACCTGTACTAGGTACGACTGTGTGGGCTCCCTAAATAAACGCGACGGTTCACCCAGTTGCTCCGCGGGGGGCGGAATACCTACATCATAAAGCGGCACTTTATCGATTCCAGTCTTGACATTACAAAAATCGTGTCGGACGATTACGGCGCCTTAGGGACGGAGCCGTCTACGCGGTCTGGCCCTTTACGTTTGAGCTGCTGAATCGTTGTTTTGGAGCATGTTTTTATGCCGACGTCGTTGACCGAACTTTTTTCGTTCGCCTGCCATTTGTGTCCGCGCCGTTGCGGTGCGGCGCGCGATGAGGGCGCGCGCGGCGTATGCGGTGCTAACGACACGCTCAGGGTGGCCCGCGCGGCGCTTCATATGTGGGAGGAGCCGCCTATCTCGGGTGAGGCCGGTTCGGGCACGATCTTCTTTAGCGGCTGCTCGCTTAAATGTATCTACTGCCAGAACCACGAGATCTCGACCGGCAATTTTGGCCTTGAGATTTCGCCTGAGCGTCTGGTCGAGATTATGCTGGAGCTGCAGGACCAGGGTGCCAACAACATCAATTTGGTGACGGCGACGCACTATGCGCACCTGTTGCCTGCCGCGATTGCCGCGGCACGGACGCGCGGGCTGGTCATCCCGATCGTCTACAACACGAGTGGTTACGAGCGCGCGAGTGCCGTGGCGGCGCTGGGCGACCTGGTCGATGTGTGGCTCACCGACTTTAAATATGCCGATGCCGGGCTTGCGCAGTCGCTTTCTCATATTAAGGACTACCCGCGCGTGGCCGTGTCGGGTCTGGCCCAGATGGCGCGCGAGATCGAGCGCCGCGGGGGAGAGCTGGTGGACGAGGGCGGGCTCATGAAGCGCGGCATGATCGTGCGCCATCTGGTGCTGCCGGGACATGCAGACGATTCATGCCGCGTGCTGGACCTGGTGTGGCAGACGGTGGGCGACGTGCCGATCTCGGTCATGAACCAGTACACGCCCAATGCGCTCATGCGAGAGCAGGGCGGCGACCTGGCGCGCGCCGTGACGCGCGAGGAGTACGAGCAGGTACTCGACCATGCCGACGACCTGGGCTTTACGACGATGTTTTGGCAAGAGGGCGGCGCGGTAGACGAGAGCTTTACCCCAGCGTTCGACACCACCGGCGTCCTCACCAGCGCAAAGTAGTGCGTTCGCCGATGATTTTTCTGGGACGGGGATTAAAAAATCATCGAGAGGATCGCCTGTTCGAAAAGTTGCCAAAATAGCCGCGCTCCAAAAAGACTGGTTATTGGGCGTTGACAGTTGGCGAGCCGTAGGTAAAATATCGACTTGTCCTGGGGACGTAGCTCAGTTGGGAGAGCGCTGCCGTCGCATGGCAGAGGCCGAGGGTTCGACTCCCTTCGTCTCCACCCTTGGATTTGATAAGCCGCTGACATTCTGTCGGCGGCTTTTTTTGAAAGAAAGGGCTGCATCATGGCCGAGCTTGAGTCCCAACCATTGTCCGACGAGGAACGCGCCGAGTTGGAAGAGCTCCGCGCCGAGAAGGCCCGCCGCGAGGCTCGGGAAGAGGCCCGTCGCGAGCGTGAGGAGCTGGCTGCCCTGCGTGCCGAGCGTGCGAAGGCCGAGGAGGCCGCCACGAACGCCGCATCCGCATCGGCGCCCGCGCCCGCACCCAAGCCCGCTGCTGCGAAGCCTGCACCTGCCGCGCCCAAACCTCAGCCTAAAAAGGCCGCTCATCCCAAGTCCGTCGAGCCCAAGTCGAGCCGTGACGAGATGACCTTTGCCCAGCGCATGGTTACCTCCAAGGAGCCTACGGGCGAGAACGAGATCCCTGGCATGGCGCCGGCTCAAAAAATCATCATTGTCCTTGCCCTCATCGCGTTTGTCATCTTTATGGGCTACACGATCCTGACCAGCATGGGCCTGTTCTAACCGATTCGCATCGGGCGTCATGTCCGCATCCTCTGTTCTCGTCTAACCCTCAAATTCTGTACCACACATCCGAAAGGTCGCCCCATGGCTTTGACCGACATCTCGCATCCCACCGACATTGCAATGCTCACCGATCTGTACGAGCTCACTATGGCCCAGGGCCTGTGGGAGAGCGGCAAGGCCAATGAGCAGGGTTGTTTTACCGCGTTTTACCGCGACCATCCCTTTGGCAGCGCCTATGCCGTCATGTGCGGCACCGCCGAACTGCCCGAGCTGGTCGAGAACCTGCGCTTTACGCCCGAGGACATCGACTACCTCGCTTCGCTCCAGGCCCCTGCCGGCGGCGCGATGTTCAAGCCTGGATTCCTCGACTACCTGCGCGATTTTCGTGCGCATGTAAACATCGACGCCGTGCCCGAGGGCGAGCTCGTCTTTCCGCGCGAGCCCATGGTGCGCGTCACCGGCCCCGCGCTGGAGTGCCAGCTGCTCGAGACGGCGCTGCTCAACATCGTCGGCTTCCAGACGCTTGTCGCCACCAAGACGGCGCGCGTGGTGCTTGCCGCCGACGGTCGCCCAGTGGCGGAGTTTGGCCTGCGCCGAGCCCAGGGTCCCGATGGCGGCCTGGCCGTCGCGCGCGCGAGCTACGTCGCCGGCTGCTCCTCTACGTCCAATGTGCTCGCCGGCCGCCGCTACGGTATTCCCGTCTTTGGCACGCATGCGCACAGCTGGGTGATGAGCTTCGATTCCGAGCTCGAGGCCTTCCGTGCCTTTGCCAAATCGAGCCCCAAGAACTGCACGCTGCTCATCGACACCTATGACGTGCGCGAGGGCTGTGAACATGCCATTACGGTTGCCAAGGAGATGGAAGCGGTGGGCGAGCGCTTGTCGGCCATTCGCATTGACTCCGGCGACCTCGCCAAGCTCTCCAAGTATGTTCGCGGCCGTTTTGATGCCGAGGGCCTGCCCTATGTGGGGATCTCGGTTTCTAACGATCTGGATGAGTACACGATTCAGTCGCTGCTCGACCAGGGCGCGCCCATCGACAGTTTTGGCGTGGGTACCAAGCTCGCGACCTGCTATGACCAGCCGGCGCTGGGTGGCGTGTACAAGCTTTCCGCCCGCCGTGCGAGCGAGACAGATCCATGGACGCCGGTGGTCAAGCTCTCCGAGCAGCCCTACAAGCGCACGATCCCGGGTGTGCAACGCGTGCGCCGTTATTACGACGGCTTTGGCGGCCCAGTCTGCGACATGATCTACGACGAGGACCATCTGGCGGGGGAGGGCGCCGCGCGCGGCAATACCCTCGTGGCCGTGAATGATGCCGCCCTGGTGACCGACGTGTCCGAACTTGAGTATCGCGAGCTGCTGGTGCCGATCGTGCGCGATGGCAGTGCGGTGGCTCCGCGTGAGAGCATCCAGGACGCGCGCGAGCGCTGTGCTTGGGCGCTCGATCATCTGGACGCAGCTTTCAAGCGCTTCCTGTACCCGCAGACCTATGTGGTGGGCATGGAGCAGGGCCTGGCTCAGGTGCGCGACGAGCTCGTGCGCAAGAACATGGCTGCGGCTTCGGCCTTCCCCCTGGGCAAAATGATCCGAAGGGGACGGAGGAAAACGGATCATTTTCGTCCGTCCCGCACCGGGTGCCCCGGCTGCTCCAGCTCGCCCGCCTGCTCAACACTCGATTGGTTTGACGTATGACGACTTCTTATAAAACGATGGTGGTAAAGATCGGCTCGTCCACGGTGGTGGGCGCCGACGGCAAGGTCAACCGCGCCTTTATCGGCGGGCTTGCCGATCAGGCCGCAGCGCGCAAGCTCGGCTGGCGTCTGGTCGTGGTGAGCTCGGGCGCTATCGCCTGTGGCTATCCCGTGCTGGGCTTCGACCGTAAGCCGGTCGGCGACCTGCCGAGCCTGCAGGCCTGCGCTTCGGCCGGCCAGTGCATCATCTCGTCGGCCTACGACGAGGAGTTTCATGCGCGCGACCTGCTCACCTCGCTCGTGCTGCTCACGCGTCACGACACGGCGCGCCGTACGTCCTACCTGCACGCGCGCGACGCCCTGCTGCGCCTGGTGGAGCTTGGCGTGGTGCCGGTCGTCAACGAGAACGATACCGTTACTGTCGATGAGATCAAGTTTGGCGACAACGACACGCTGGCGGCGCTTGTGAGCTGCCTGGTTTCTGCCGATCTGTGCGTGACGCTCTCGGACATCGATGGCCTCTACACCGCCAATCCGCATGAGGATCCGACGGCCGAGTTTGTCCCGGTCGTGCATAAGATCGATGCCAAGATTATTGCCTCGGCGGGCGATTCTTCCACATCGGTGGGAACGGGCGGCATGATTACCAAGATCCGCGCGAGCCGCATCCTGATGACGGCGGGCATTCAGAGCGTGATTTGCTCGGGCGAGGAGCCCGATGCGCTCGTGCGCCTCGCCCGCGGCGAGAGCGTGGGCACGCTGTTCGATCCGCCGGCGGAGCGTCTGGACATCGCGCCCCGCAAGCTGTGGATCGCGCTGGGCGACAAGGCACATGGGTCGGTGACGGTTGATGATGGTGCTGCGAAGGCGCTGGTTAGCCGTGGCTCTTCCTTGCTTGCGGTGGGTATTCGCGAGGTCGATGGCCAGTTTGCCGAGGGCGATGTGCTCGATGTGTGCGACCCGAGCGGCATGGTTGTCGCCCGTGGTATCGCCGAGGCCGATTCGGACGTGCTGGAGCTTGCAGCCGGCCGCCGCCAGGACCAGATTGCCAGCAACCGCCTGCTCGCTAACCTGGCCGAGAAGCCGGCGATACACAGGGATAACTTGATCGTATTTGCATAAAGAAAGACAGCACTGCGGATCATTTCCCGCAGCGCTGTCTTTCTCGTGCCGGCACTTGGGGACGTTCCTTTTGTGCCGGCAGGTGGGGACACTCCTTTGTTAGAAGATCCGGCGCAGGTCTCCGCGGTTGAGTGCTTCGTCGAAGAGGTGCTTGAACACCACGCCGCCGTGCAGGCCGTCGTGCTCGAACTCGTTGGTCACCCAGGCATGCGAGTTGCCCACGCGGCTGAGCGTATCGAGCTGCAGGCCCGAATCCACGTACATGTCGTCGAAATACACCGCGGCCTGGAGCGGAACTTCGTTGCAGGCCAGGCGCTGCGGGTCGTAGATCTTGTCCCAGCTGGTGTCTTCCATCAGCAGGTCCATGGCGGGCTTAAACGGCTTAAGCTCGGGCATCTGCTCAAACATCCACGGGAACATGGCCTCGCCGGTAAACATGAGCGGGCGCGCGAGGGTGTCGAACTCGGCGCGGTGTGCCTTCTCTTCGGCCGCGGCCCAACCAATGGGCATAGTGTCGCCGTCGGCGTAGATGAACTCCTGCAGTGTCCAGTACAGCGGGTTTGTACGCGTGTTGGTGCGCTCGAAGGCGCGCATCAAAAAGCTGTCAGATACCGAGGCGCCGCAGGCCAGCGTGCCGTCGCCGTCGGCAAAAGCGTGATCGACAATCCAATGCATGCGCTCAAAGCTCGGCTTCATACCAAAGTCGCTGCCCATGAGCTGTAGGCGCTCGACCGTCATCGGTGAGCCGTCGGGCAGCACGGGCTTCTGGGCCTCGAGCGCATCGGCCAGTGCCGCCACGCGCTCGACGTCGGCGGGGTAGCGGTCGTAATACTGCTGAGTTTTAGCTGCCATGCGCGGGAAGGTGTGCGCGTAGACCTCGCTGGCGCTCGCTGGCACGTGTGGAATGCCGCCGCAGGTAAAGCTTGCCGCCACGCCTTCGGGGAAGAGCGACAGATAGCTCAACGTCAAAAAGCCGCCGTAGCTCTGCCCGAGCGTGACCCAGGGCTTGCCGCCAAAGCCCACCAGGCGCAGGTACTCAAAATCGCGCACGATGGAGCTGGCGAGGTGGCGCTTGAGGAAGTCCGCCTGCGAGCGTGCGGCATCGGAGCCGGCCGCCGTCGCGCGCTCGCCCAGTGCGGCAATCGTGCGTCCGTCTACACAGCTGCTGCGTCCGGTGCCGCGCTGGTCGGGCAGGACGACGCGGAAGTGCTTGACGGCCTCCTCGATCCAGCCGTCGCTTGTGGGTGACAGCGGACGCGGGCTCTCGCCGCCGGGGCCGCCCTGCAAAAACAGGAGCAGTGGCAGATCGTCGTTGATGCGGTCGGGCGCGCAAACCACACGGTAGAAGAGCTTGATGCTCTCGGGCGCACCTGCGATTGGTGCCGGCATGGCGCCGCGGCGCATGGTGCTGCCGACGGCCAGGAGCATCGGCTCCAGGCCGCGCCAGTCAAGGGGGACGTCGATGCTGTGGTCCTCGACGTAAAGGCCGGGGACGTGGTACGAAGTGATGAGGGCCATGTGAGTCTTCCGTTCGTTGCGGTGTTTCGGGTTGACCAATTCTACCGCCGCGGGCGAGGCCATGCGCAAATCGGCTACCATTGTTGCAAACTTCTAGGAGAAAGGGCCGCCCATGTCGGTCGATATAGCCACGTATGTCCACGATCTTGCCGTTGCCGCCAAGGCAGCGTCGGCCTCGCTTGCCACGGCGAGCGATGAGCAGCGTCAGGAGGCCGTGCGCGCCATGGCCGCGGCGCTGCACGATGGCGTCGATTCCATCGTTGCCGCCAACGAGCTCGATATGTCCGCCGCGCGCGATGCGGGCACTTCGGCCGGTCTGCTCGACCGTCTGCTGCTGACGCCTGAGCGCGTCGAGGGCATGGCCGCCGGCCTGGAGAAGCTCGCCGAGCTGCCCGATCCCGTCGGCCGCGTGCTCGACCACCGCGTGCTTGCAAGCGGCGTGGACCTGACCCGCGTGAGCGTGCCGCTGGGCCTGGTCGCCATGGTCTACGAGGCGCGCCCCAACGTGACGGCCGACGCCGCAGGCATCTGCATCCGTACCGGCAACGCCTGCATTCTACGCGGCGGCTCGCTGGCCTATCACTCGTGTGCCATGATCGCCGAGCTGCTGGCCGATGCGCTCGAGGCCAAGGGCTTCCCGCGCGAGGCCGTGTCGATGATCGAGTCCACCGACCGCGAGGCCACCGGCGAGCTCATGAAGCTCCGCGGTATTGTCGACGTACTCATTCCGCGCGGAGGTGCAGGCCTGATCCAGCGCTGCGTGCGCGAGTCGCTTGTGCCGGTGATCGAGACGGGCACGGGCAACTGCCACATCTACGTGCATGAATCCGCCGACTTTGATAAGGCGCTCAACATTATCGTTAATGCCAAGACCCAGCGCGTAGGCGTGTGCAATGCCGCCGAGTCGCTGCTGGTCGACCGTGCCGTTGCTGATCGCTTCCTGCCCGCAGTCGTTGCCGTGCTGCACGACCACGGCGTACTGATTCACGGCGACGAGGCCACGTGCGCCGCATGCGCCGACGCTGGGCTTGCCGAGGGCGACAACTACGTCGCCGCGACTGAGGAGGACTGGGGTCGCGAGTACCTGGCGCTCGAGATGAGCGTGAAGGTCGTGGCAAACGAGGACGAGGCCATCGCACACATCAATCGCTACGGCACGATGCACTCCGAGGCCATCGTTGCCGAGGACACGGATGCTTGCGAGCGCTTCCTCGATGCGGTCGATGCCTCGGCCGTGTACGCCAACGCCAGCACTCGCTTCACCGACGGCGGCGAGTTTGGCCTGGGTGCCGAGATCGGCATCTCGACCCAAAAACTCCACGCCCGCGGCCCCTTTGCCGCCGAGGCCCTCACCACCTACAAATACAAGCTCCGCGGCACCGGCCAGGTCCGCCCCTAAACCCCTCGTAAACGAAAAACCACCACAAAGGTGCCTGTCCCCTTTGTGGTGGTTTTAGGTGGCGTGGGCGGTTAGGCCTGGAAGGTATCGCGGTCGGGGGCGAAGGACTGCATGGCCGCGATGGTGCGGTCAAAGAGCTCGGGGAGCTCCCAGCCCAACATCTCGGCGCCCTGCGAAATCACGTCGCGCGAGCAGCCGGCGGCAAAGCGCTTGTCCTTGAACTTCTTCTTGAGCGACTTGGTCGTAAAGTCCATAACGCTCTTGCTCGGGCGCATGATGACTGCAGCGCCGATCAGGCCGGTGAGCTCATCGCAGGCAAACAGGATCTTTTCCATCTGCAGCTCGGGTTTGGGCAGCGAGGTGTTGAAGTCCGACGTGTGCGTCTGGATGGCGCGAATGAGCTCGGGAGACGCACCTTCGCCCTTAAGAATCTCGGCCGCATAGATGGTGTGGTTCATGGGGTCGTCCTCATGCTCCTCCCAATCCAGGTCGTGCAGCAGACCGACGATGCCCCAAAACTCCTCGTTCTCTGGGTCGAACTCGCGCGCAAAGTAGCGCATGGTGCCCTCGACCGTCTCGCCGTGGGTGATGTGGAACGGATCTTTGTTGTGCTCGTTGAGCAGTTCGAACGCACAGTCGCGGGTGATTCCGGCGGTAAGCGGCTCTGCCATAAGAGACTCCTTGTGCTCGTGGGTATCGATAAGAATGAATACTACTAGAACAAGAAAACCACCACAAAGGTGCCTGTCCCCTTTGTGGTGGTTTTTGGCGCGGATGGGTTAGTTGAGGGCGGCTTGGGCTAGGCGAGCTTCGGCGTCCTCCTCGGTGACGCCCAAGGCCACGGCGAACTCCTCGATGGAGCGGCGCTTGGCCTCCTTGAGTACGCGCATGTAGTAGGAGCTGGGTTTTTTATCAGCTTCCTCGGCCTGGCGAATGCGGTGCATCATGGTCTTTGCCACGCGGACCGTCTCGGGCGCGCCCAGCTTGAGCTGCTGCTTAAAGTGCGTCTCCTCAAGCGAGCTGTTGCGCTCGGTAAAGGTGTCGCACTCCAACTCGTCATAGTGGCTCAGCAGGTGCTCGGCATCTTGCTGCGAGATGGCGGCGTGCAAACGGTCGGCCTGCGCCACGGGGTACATGAGGATCGTCTGCGCATGTCCCTGCTTGGTCTCGAGTAGCAGCATGGGCTGCGGTGTGTCGTCCCTAAAACCGACGACGGTGCAGACTCCCTGGCCCGGATGAATGACGTGTTGACCGATTGAGAACATGCTACCTCCAACTTATACGAATTTACGTATGTCTAGAATAACACGCTGACGTGCGCAAACCCTTACTTTATGCAGGAAAAGCACACAACTCTGATAGGTAAGAGTATTCGATAAAAGACACAGCTCATTCACACCTTTATGCATTTTCAACGCGTGCATAATCTGCAGGCAGACCGGCATCTTTGAGTGACTCCATACAAGCTGTAGTCATTTTTGTGCATATGCAATATCTATTAGCTTTACCCTGCGACAGTGCCCGTCGCTTGTGATAGAGTGCTACAAACTCTGGCTTTTGCCCTACGAGTGACCAAGAGCTCGGGGGCTTTAACACAAGGAGGATCTATGCCCGAGAAGATTGAAGAGCTGGTACGCGCTGCGCTTGCTGCGGCCCAGGAGGCCGGCGACCTTTCCGCATTTGAACTTGACGATTGCGCTATCGAGCGACCGGCTGACACTTCTCATGGCGAGTGGACCTCTACCATGGCCCTGAAGTCCGCCAAGCTGGCCCACTGCGCCCCGCGCAAGATCGCCGAGGCCATCGTTGCCCATATGCCCGAGGACCCCGCGATCGAGAAGGTCGAGATTGCAGGCCCCGGCTTTATCAACTTTTACCTCTCCGTCGCCGTCAAGAATGCCATCTTTGGCGAGGCTCGCGAGAAGGGTATGGACTTCGCTAAGTCCAACGTCGGTGGTGGTCTGAAGACCCAGGTCGAGTTCGTTTCCGCTAACCCCGTCGGCCCCATGCACATCGGCCACGGCCGCTGGGCCGCGCTGGGCGACTCGCTCTGCCGTGTGATGGACCACGCCGGTTACGACATCCAGCGTGAGTTCTACATCAACGACCACGGCTCTCAGATGAACACCTTCGGCAACTCCATCAGCACGCGCTATATGCAGCTTGCCGACATCATCGCCAAGCAGGGCGTGGATATCGACGAGGCTCACAAGCTGCTGATCGCCGACCGCGACGCCTTTGTTGCCGACGAGAACGACGAGCACCCCGAGACCCATCCGTACCAGGATAACTTTGCCGAGACCTTGGGCAAGGACTCCTATGGCGGCGACTACATTATCGACGAGGCTGCCGAGTTCTGGCGCACCGACGGCGATAAGTGGGTCGACGCCGATCCTCAGGAGCGCATGGAGAGCTTCCGCGAGCGCGGCTACGTAAAGATGGTCGACAACATGCGCGACCTCTGCCACGCCGTCAATTGCGACTTCGATCGTTGGTACTCCGAGCGTTCGCTGTACGTGAAGGACACCGAGGGCGAGACCGCCGGCACCTCTGCCGTCGACCGCGCTTTTGAGAAGCTCGACAAGATGGGCTATCTCTACACCAAGGACGGCGCCCTGTGGTTCCGATCCACCGACCTGGGCGATGACAAGGACCGCGTCCTGATCAAGTCCGACGGCGAGTACACCTACTTCGCCTCCGACGTTGCCTATCACTGGGATAAGTTCCAGCGCGTCGACCACGTCATCGACATCTGGGGCGCCGACCACCACGGCTACATCGAGCGCGTCCGCTGCGTCTGCGACGCTCTTGGCTATCCCGGCAAGTTTGAGGTTCTGCTGGGCCAGCTCGTCAACCTGCTGCGTAACGGCAAGCCCGTCCGTATGTCCAAGCGCAAGGGCACCATGGTGACCCTGCAGGAGCTCGTCGACGAGGTCGGCTCCGATGCCGCTCGCTACACGCTCATCTCCAAGAGCTCCAACCAGATGGTCGACTTCGATATCGAGGCCGTTAAGAAGCGCGACAACTCCAACCCGGTGTACTACGTGCAGTACGCTCATGCTCGCGTGTGCTCCATCCTGCGCCGCGCCGCCGACGTTACCGCCGAGCAGGCCGCCGAGATGGGCATGAAGGCCGTCGCCGAGAAGGCCATCGGCGAGAACGTCGATTACTCGCTGCTGACCGACCCGACCGAGCTTGCCCTTTCGCGTAAGCTCAACGAGCTCACCGACCTCATCGCCAGCTGCGCTCGCGACCGCGCCCCGTTCCGTCTGACGCACTTTGCTGAGGAACTCGCCGGCGACTTCCACAGCTTCTACGCTGCCTGCCAGGTTCTGCCGAGCGAGGGCCGTCCCGTCGACCCCGAGCTTTCGCGTGCCCGTCTGGCCGCTTGCGACGCCGTCCGCGTGACGCTCGCCCTGGTGCTCACCCTTGTTGGCGTTTCCGCGCCCGAGCAGATGTAATCTGCGAGTCATTTGACCGTACAGACTTGGTTTAACTAAGCCTTGAAAGCCCGATCTCCCCACGGAGGTCGGGCTTTTTGCAAACGCCGACGTATTGACGAATTTGGAACTGCTGGAAATACGAAACTATGCCGGTTTACTACGATGAAATGAGAAATTCCAACCACGCCGGCTTTTCGCAAAAGTGCAAGGCATCTACCTGCGGTTTTAGTTCAACAAGTTTCGGAGTGGTCGCGGTTGAGCGATTCATCGTAGTAAACCGCCATAGTTTTGGCGGAGGCAGTCAGATTTGTGGGTGTTAAACCAAAAAGTGCCCCTTTTGACTAGTCGTTTAAGAGCGTTCCCAATGACTAAGTTGCAGGTGGTTGCGGTTGTGTTACACTAACGCTGCGTATATGACGCAATCATCTCGATACAGATCAATGATGTCCGTCGTTTTGAACGGAACTAGACTGTTTAGCCGCCCTGAAGGTTTATGCAGGGAGCATGTGATCACAGGGCTTGAAAAGAAAGTTGAGCAAACACTGTGTCTGATCAACAGCAAGAAAACGAAATAACGACGACGCAGGCCGCTCCCGCTGCACCGGTTGCGTCGGACCAGGTCGCGGCGCCCGCGCAAGCCTCGGCTCCTGAGACGCCTACGCCTGCAACGGCTGAGAAGGCCGTTCCTGCAACTGGTGAGGAGGCTGTTCCGGCAAAGCCCAAGCGCACGCGCCGCGCGGCCAAGCCTGTCGCTGACGGCGAGGAGGTCACCAAGCCCAAGCGCCGTGCCACGCGCACGACGCGCGCCAAGCGCACCGTTGCAGCTGACTCCTCGGAGCCGATTTCCGATGAGGTCGCGCAGGCGCGTGCGTTGGCGCAGATTAGCGAGGCTCAGGTGGTGCGCGCCCGCCGTCGTGCTGCCGAGCGCGAGGCCGCGGCTCTGACCGAGCTTGCAGCTCCGTCTGTGCCCGAGACACCTGCCGCCGACCAGCCGACCGAGAAGCCGGTACCGCGCACACGCCGTCGCACGGCTGCTAAGGCCGAGCAGGTTGCCGATCAGGTAACCCTCGAGCTCACCGAGGCTTCGGTTCGTTCCGCGGCAGGGGAGGGCGCATCGCCTGCTGAGTCCGCTGCGCCTGTCGAGGCCAGCGAAGTTCCCGTTGTCGATCCGGCTTTGCGCCCGCACCGTCGCGGTCGCAAGCCCAAGGCCTTCGTCGAGGCCGAGAAGGCCGCAGCCGCAGCTGCAGCCGCTCGGGATGCTGCGGCGACCGCCGAGTCTGCAACCGCTGCCGATGCACCCGTCCAGGATGCTACGACTTCCGAGGCCGCTCCCGCCGATGTCGAGCCCGCCGACGTCCGTCCTGGTCGCAGCCATCGTACTGCTGCTAAGCGCACGTCCAAGGCCAAGACTGCCAAGAAGGGTGCGTCCGAGGATTCCGCCGAGACGACCGCCGATGCATCGACTAATGCCGCCGAGCCCCAGGACGTCGAACAGCCTGCATCCGAGAAGCCCAAGCGCGGTCGTAAGAAGTCCGCTAAGGCCAAGGCGTCCGAGCAGCGGGCCGAGGCCGAGCTGCAGGGCGATTCCAAGGCCGAGGCCAGCGATGATACTGCGGCTAACGCCGATGCCGCCGCAACCGATGGCGCCGCGCCCGCCGAGGCCGAAGACGGCGCTCGCCCCAACCGTCGCCAGCACAAGCGCAACGACGAGCGCAACGAGCGCAAGGACGAGCGCAACAACGACCGCCGCAACCGCCAGCGCGATCGCAAGCAGCGCAACAAGGAGCGTAATGCCGCTCCCACCGAGCCCACGCTTTCGCGCGAGGAGCTCGCGGCCATGAAGGTCGCCGAGCTGCGCGAGAAGGCCAAGGAGTTCGAGATTGAGACGACCGGCAAGAAGAAAGCCGAGCTCGTCGAGGAGATCTACGTCACCGCCGCGAAGGCCGAGGGCTTCCGCGACATCAAGGGCATCCTGCAGATTCGTCCGGACAGCTCCGGTATCATCCATGCCCATGGCTACATGAAGTCCAACGACGACGCCTTCGTGCCCGCCTACCTCATCCGCTCCGCGCGTCTGCGCACGGGCGACGTCATCGAGGGCTCGCTTCGTCCTTCGCGCGGCGGCGACAAGCGCGCCGGCCTCGCCAAAATCACGACCGTCAACGGTCTAGACCCCGAGCAGATTCGCAACCGCCCCAAGTTCGGTGACCTCACCCCGGTCTATCCCAACGAGCCGCTGCGCATGGAGCATGGCAAGGACTCCATTACCGGTCGCGCCATCGACATCGTGTCGCCGATCGGCAAGGGTCAGCGTGGCTTGATCGTGTCCCCGCCCAAGGCCGGCAAGACCACAATCCTCAAGAAGATCTGCCAGTCTATCTCGATTAACAACCCCGAGGTGCACCTCATCTGCCTGCTCGTCGACGAGCGCCCCGAAGAGGTTACCGATATGCAGCGTTCCATCAAGGGCGAGGTTGTGGCGTCGACCTTCGATATGCCTGCCGACAACCACACCCGCGTGGCAGAGCTCGTCATCGAGCGCGCCAAGCGCATCGTGGAGCTGGGCGGCGATGTCGTGGTGGTGCTCGACTCCATCACGCGTCTTGCCCGCGCCTACAACTTGGCGGCGCCCGCCTCGGGCCGCATCCTTTCAGGCGGCGTCGATTCGGCGGCACTGTATCCGCCCAAGCGCTTCCTGGGCGCAGCCCGCAATATCGAGAACGGTGGCTCGCTCACCATCCTGGCCTCTGCCCTCATCGACACCGGCTCCAAGATGGACGAGGTCATCTTTGAGGAGTTCAAGGGCACCGGCAACATGGAGCTTAAGCTCGACCGCGACCTGGCCGACCGCCGCATCTTCCCGGCTATCGACCCCGTTGCCTCCGGTACGCGTAACGAGGACCTGTTGGTTGACGAGCAGATGCGTCCGTTTGTCTTTGGCCTGCGTCGCATTCTTGCCGGCATGAACAACACCGAGCGCGCAGCTGCGTCGTTTATCAAGGGTCTTAAGGGCACCAACACCAACCAGGAGTTCCTGGTGCGTTCGGCCAAAAAACACAGCGACTACGAGCAGACGTTCTAGGTTGTCATCCACACGCAGCGATAGTCATCAATGCAATAAAGGGTCGGGGCTTTGAGCCTCGGCCCTTTTCTATATCGCCGCTCCGCGCTTATTTTTGACCATAAGACTGGCAAGCAGCAGGTTTCCCGTTTCAATCCGACATCGTCGCTTGCAATCGACAGGGCGGTTTCGCATAATAGCTTTTAAGCTTCGCGACGGATAACGCAGATGAAACGAACCATATACCGTTGCTTTGGGGCATAGCCCCGCTTCATCTTCTCTCGCGCAGCCAACTGAATGATGCGATTTGGGTGCTGGAAGATGGGGAGAGCTCATGGCTTCTTCTGATGCAACACAACGAGCAGTCCTTGCCGGACTTTCGTGCGGGATCGGCCTTGCCGCTCCCGTGGTTATGTATGCCGCGACACTGCCGTTTTCGTCTGTGAACGAGACGGTCGTGGCGGGTGCGGTTCCCTTCGCCGTGGGCGCGGTGGCGGGCGTGGGCATCTATGCCGCCTCGCTGGGTATCTCCGAGTATCGTGCGCAGCGTGAAGAGCGTCTGTTCCAGCCCGATGCCATGGGCGGTGCCGCCAATCTCAATCAGCATCAAAGCGAGTTCAAGACCGCCTCGATTTCAGCTCAGCAGCAGGATGCGACTCCTTACGCTGCGGCTTCTGATTCTCAGGCTCAGGCGGAGCAGTCTACCTCGGCATTCCTTTCCGGCCTGACTGGTGCGTTCCAGCGCCGTCATGCCGATGATGGTGTCCCTACCATCGCTCGAGCCGCAGATGCTATGGACGAGGCCGAGGCTTGGTCCATGATCGACAGTATGCTTGACGACGATTCGCCGGTGAGCTGCGACCCTGCACGCTCGCGCGACGTCTATCAAGTCGCCATCGACGAGCTCACCAACGGCGGGCAGACCGGCTCCTTCAATCGCGACGACATCGCCGCCGCGGCGCGTGCCGTGTCGGGCTCCCAGGCCGCCCCTGCGGGCAGCACGGCGGCTTTCGTGGCACTCGTCGCCAACGCGGCAGCCAATAACGCCTACAGCGCTACCTCGGCGGACGCGAACGCTTCTGCCGACAATTCGTACGTTGATGAAGCCATGGCCGCGGACGAGGAGGCCGTTGCCGCCCGCCGTGCCGCCGAAAGCTCGCTGTGGGGCGCTCCTGCCCAGCAGCAGGCGGCTGAGGCTGCGCCGTACAATGTAAACCTCGCCAGCATGCCTATCATCTCCGGTGCCGCGGACATCGATCTCGATGACCTCGATGAGCCTGCAGCCATCACCGCATCGATTGATGCCCAAGATCGCATCGACACCGGCGACCTTCCGGATGCCTCACTCGAGGTTGATGTCCCCATGGCTGATTACTCGGGCCACGAGGACATGTGGGCCGCCGCCACCGCGATTCTGGATGAGATTGACGAGCCTGCTCCTGTTGCAGCCCCCGCTCCCGTCGCTGCCCCTCAGCCTGCTGCCCCCGCCTATGTCGGCCGTCACAGCGCTGTGTTCCCCGAGGATACTGCCCGTATCTCGCGCGAGAGCATCGAGCGGGCCGAGGCTATTGCCGCCGGCATTATGGAAAACCGTCGTCACGAGCGCGTCAATCAGATCCTCGAGGAAGAGATCGAGCGCCTGCAGTCCTCTACCGCCAAGCGTACGGGCCGTGCCTATCTGAGCGTTATCGAGGGCGGTACCGCCAGCTTCGCGCCGCTCCGCGCGGAGGCATAACTTCTGCATGGTTAAGATCAATCGAAAATGGGCGGTCGCGACCTGCCTGATGGCGCTCTTGATCTGGGGCAATTCGCTGGTTCCCGGCTCGGGGTCGGGCTCGCTGAGCCTAACGGTCATGGAAGCTATCCGCGGTTTCCTGCACGGCGTGGGACTTCCATATGAATGGGTGACCAACTTTGTTGTTCGCAAGTGCGCGCATTTTACCGAGTATATGGTGCTCGGCATCTTGGCAACGCACGCCTTTGATTTTGAGGGCCGGCGCACCTTTGACGTGCTGCTGCCCACGGCGGTGTTCCTGCTGCTGATTCCTTCGATCGACGAGACGATTCAGCTCTTTGTGCCGGGACGCGCCGGCATGATCACCGATGTGATGATCGACTGCTGTGGAGCGGCAACGGGTGTTGTGCTCCGATATCTACTACGATCGCTCATATGTGCCAAAAAGGCCGCCTAGGACGTATTGCTTGGTGCTAGGCGGCCTTTTTTATTTGAGGGCTTATATAGGGCGTGGTGGCGTCGTTCCGTAGGTTGGATTTGCCGGGCGCGCCACGCCCTGCGGGTGCGTCTGTTACTGAAGCGCCTGCGCGCCCAGGGCCAGGCAGCCCATGATGCCCTGCTTGCCCTCAAGGCTGTTGTTGACAATATAGGTATCGATGTCGTTGACCTCGGGCGTGACGATATAACCGTTGAGCATCTCGGCGCACTTCTTGCGCGCGAGCGGCACGATGGGGGTGTGGTCGGCCACGCCGCCACCGATGATGATCTTTTGCGGCGCGTAGCACAGCGTGTAGGTCATGAGCGCCTGTGCCAGATAGCCTGCGAGCAGGTCCATGGCCTCCGGGTCATCGGCCATGTCTCCGGCGCTCTTGCCATCCCAGCGCTTTTTAACGCCGGGGCCGGCGATGAGACCCTCGAGGCAATTGTCGTGGAAGGGGCAGGCGCTGTGCTCGCCAATGGTGTCGCGCGGGTCGCGCGTGACCAGGATGTGGCCGGCCTCGGGATGCATCATGCCGTGTACGAGCTTACCGCCCGAGAGCACGCCGGCGCCCACGCCGGTGCCGATGGTCAGATACACAACGTCAGTGAGGCCCTGGGCGCAACCAAAGGTGACCTCGCCCAGGCAGGCGACGTTGACGTCGGTGTCGTAGCCGCAGGGGATATTGAGCTCGTTTTGGATAGTGCCCAGCAGGTCAAAGTAGCGCCATGCCGTTTTGGGCGTCTCCAGGATCTTGCCGTATTGGGGCGAGGCAGGGTTGACTGCGGTGGGGCCAAAGGCGCCGATGCCCAGCGCGGCGATGCCCTTGTCGGCAAACCATGCATTGACGGCCTCAACGGTCTCCTGCGGGGTCGTGGTCGCGATCTGCTCACGCTCCAGGACCGTACCGTCTGCATAGCCCGTGGCGCAGACCATCTTGGTGCCGCCGGCCTCGAGCGCTCCGATAAGCTGCTGTTCTGCCATAGTATTCCTCTCTCTGGGACGAGTTGCTCCGTGACTAAAGTATAGGGCTCTAAACCATTTAAGAAAGCGCTATAAAAAGAAGCCTCGCAACGTGGCGGGCGGTGCGGGGCTTCTTTGGTTGCTTTAGTTGCCGGGCCGTCCTTACCCGCGCGGCTTGATTTTATCACGTAGCGACTTGAGGTTCTCCAGTGCCGCGTTAAGCGTCTCGTCCCGCTTGGCAAAGTGGAAGCGGATCAGATGGTTGACGGGCTCGCGGAAGAAGCTCGAGCCGGGCACGGCGCCCACGCCTACCTTAGACGCGAGGTCCTCGCAGAAGTCAAGGTCGCTGTCATAGCCAAACTCGGAGATGTCCATCATGACGTAGTAGGCGCCCTGCGGCACGTTATGCTCAAGACCGATGCTATCGAGCCCCTGGCAGAACAGGTCGCGTTTGGCGGTGTAGAGGTCGAGGACCTCATCGTAATAGCTGTCGTCGAAGTTGAGGGCGGTGACAACGGCTTCCTGCAGGGGAGCGGCGGCACCCACGGTGAGAAAGTCGTGGACCTTCTTGATGCGCTCGGTGATCTGGGCCGGGGCGATGGTGTAGCCCAGACGCCAGCCGGTGATGGAGTACGTCTTAGACAGCGAGCTGCAGCTGATGGTTCGCTCGAACATGCCGGGCAGCGTGGCCATGTAGACGTGCTCATGGGGCGCGTAGACGATGTGCTCGTAGACTTCGTCGGTGATGCAGTACGCGTCGTACTTTTTGCACAGGTCGGCGATAAAGGTGAGCTCTTCGCGCGTAAAGACCTTGCCGCAAGGGTTGGAAGGGTTGCACAGGACGATGGCCTTGGGGTCGTTGTCGCGGAAGGCAGCCTCGAGCGCCTCGCGGTCAAAGTCGAATGTGGGCGGGTTGAGCGGCACATAGATGGGCTCGGCACCCGAAAGGATTGTGTCGGCGCCGTAGTTCTCGTAGAACGGCGAGAAGATGACGACCTTGTCGCCGGGGTTTGTGACCGTCATCATGGCGGCCATCATGGCCTCGGTGGAGCCGCAGGTGACTACGATATTCTCGTTGGGGTTTACCGACATGCCCATAAAGTGCTCCTGTTTGGCAGCGAGCGCCTCGCGCATGGCCTGGGAGCCCCAGGTGATGGAGTACTGGTGATAGAGCGGCTTGGGGTCGCTGGCGATGGCGCTGAGGCTGTTGAGCAGCTGCGCCGGGGGATCGAAGTCGGGGAAGCCCTGCGAGAGATTGACAGCGCCATACTTATTGGAGATGCGTGTCATGCGGCGGATGACCGAATCGGTAAACGTTGCCGTGCGGTTGGATAGTTCTTTCATGCCGGTCCTTTCGAGCATTTGCAGTGGGGCAAGTTTACTCCTATGAAACCGGTGGGATTTGCTCGAAATAGTCTCGAAAAACTCTTTGGTTGATTTTCAATCTCAACGCAACAGCTTGAACGGACCCCGCGTTTCCGCAGCTAGCGCAACGCGGAACTAGCTCCCGGCACCTGGCCGTCGCCTCGTTTCCGCAGGTGGAGAGGCTGTGGAGGCCGGCGTCCCCGCCCTGCCGCGGCATGCTCCGCCAGCCCGCCGCGCAGCCGCTCCGGACTCAGCGCAACGGGCCCTCCGGCCCATGCCCCGGCGCGCCGGCTATCCCGCCAGCGGCCCCTCGCCCCTCGCGGCCCTGGCCCTGTCGATGCAGCCGGGCGTGAGGTCGAGCTCGCCGGGCGCCAGCTCCTCCACCCCGAACGCGTCCATGAGGGCGGAGGCATCCTCCCCGAGGGCCATCCGCAGCACGCGCGCCGGCGTCAGGAACCCGAGCGCCCCCTCGGTTCGGAGTTCACCTGCGACATGAGCAGCGCGCAGTCCGCCGCCGTCAGCCGGTCGAACCTGACCCCGGCGCCCTTGGGCAGCAGCTTTCTGATCTCCACGTGGTTCTTCTCGCACGCGCCCTTCTGTTGGCTCTGCCGGGGGTCGCAGTAGAAGAGCCTGGTCTCGCCGTCGCGCTCGCCGAGCAGCGCCGCGATGGCGCCCTCGTCGGCGAACTCGCTCCCGTTGTCGGTGAGCACGGCGCCGAAGGCGCGCCTCGCGCCGTCCTCGCCGAGGACCCCGCGCAGGGACGAGAGCGCCGCGAGGACCGAGGCGCACGAGCCGTCCGGCAGCGGCAGCGCCAGCTGGAAGCGGCTCGGGCGGTGCAGGAGCGTGAGGAGCCTGGCGGAGTCGCCCCTGGCGCCCTCGACGGTGTCCATCTCCCAGGCCGCGGCGCAGGCGTCCTCGCCGAGCGCGAGGAACGCCGCGTGCGACCTGCGGGCCGAGTGGTGCGTCGCCCTCTTCGGGGCCCGGTGCGACCTCGGCCTGTAGCCGACCTTGCGCCTGAGCTCCATGTTCGTCATGCCGTCGTAGCCGGCGTCCACCCACCTGTATACGGTGGAGGCGCTGAGGCCGGGGGTCGTCGCCGCTATCTGCTGCGGGGAGAGCCCGCGCGCGAGGCCGCCCCTGATGGCCGCGAGCTTGGCGGCGGCGCCCTCCTCGGTCTCGTCTATCCCGGATCTGCTCGACGAGAGCTCGGCGTCGGCTGCCTCCTGCGCCCTCCTGGCGCTGTAGAACACCCTGGGCCTCCTCGAGCAGCCGTAGCCCTTCCTGTGCGAGCAGCCGTTGCAGCACCTCGGCCATGCGGCGAGCCTGGGGCAGGCCCCGAGAGGTCCTCGGGCGCGGGCTCGCCGTAGCGCGAGCGCGGCGCGGTGACGTAGCGGTGCGCCGCCACCTCCCTGGTCACGGTCGAGGGCGACCTGCCGAGCTCCGCGGCGATCTCGCGGGCGCTTCGGTTGCGGTCGAGCATTCTCTCGATCGCGTTCCTCTCGTGCCTCGTGAGCCTCCCGTACGACCTTCCGGACGGTCTCGGTCTGGACATGCCGGCCTCCCTCCATCGAGGGCCGGGGGGATTCCGGCCCCTCTGGGGTTGCCTACCCGGATTCGCGCCTCAGGACTCAGCGCAACGCGTTGCGCTGAGTCCTGAGGCTGTTGCAATGAAAATGATAATCAAGGCGAAAAACTCTTTTCAAAATTCTTGAAAATTGGGGCTTGCATCGCGTGGCGTTCCTTGCAATAATAGTCGAGCGCGAAGCGCACAGGACACGGTGGGTGTAGCTCAGTTGGCTAGAGCGACGGGTTGTGGTCCCGTAGGTCGAGGGTTCGAGTCCCTTTACCCACCCCAGTTCTTGCTTCGTGTTGATATCGGGTCGTTAGCTCAGTTGGTAGAGCAGGGGACTCTTAATCCCAAGGTCCAGGGTTCGACCCCCCTGACGGCCCACCCAAAGATTGTAAAAGCGACTGGCTTCGGCTGGTCGCTTTTTTGTTAACCTTTCATGGGTTCGAACCCGTCGGGGCGCGGAGCTGAGGAAACTGCACCGTGATTCCCTTAGGGAAAACACGGCTCAAGCCCCGTAAGCGTGTTTTCCTTGGGGGAATCATACTTACGGGGCTCGATGCATGTTGAGAAATTGTGATCAAACTCTAAGTGAGAATCGAATTAGTCGGCTCGATAGTGCGAACCTAGGCTTTCAGTCCGCTTGCGCATGGCTTTGACCATCTCCGTTGCCAGCTGAATCTGCGATTGCAGGCGGGCAAGGGCTGCGATCTCGCTGTCATTGGCATGCGGCTTGCTCAGCGCCATGGCCTTGTCTTGCAGGCTTTCAAGCTCTTGCAGCGCCTTGGATAGACCCGCTTCGGTCCTGTTGATCATGCAATAGGTGCTCATTGTGTGTCTGAGGCTGCGGGTCAGGCGCTCAGCGTCTGCTGTAGCAATTCCATGCTGGGGGAGGGCGGTATCCACCGGTGTGCCAGCCTTGGGAGCGCCCAGCGCTGCTCGAGCCGCTGATACGCCCGCAATGTGTCCGAATACGATGCCATTGGCGCTTGACAAGCCTCCGATGCGGTCGGCGCCGTGCATGCCGCCTGTTGCCTCGCCACAGGCGTAGAGGCCCTCAACGCCCGTGTGGGCGGTCTTATCGATCTTGATGCCGCCATTAGCGGCGTGGGCATACATCGCCACGCGCATCTCGTCGCTCGGCGCGATACCGTGCTCGTCTTTCAGCCAGGTGGCAAAGGTCTGCACAAACTCGGGAACATCCTCGCGGGGGAAGTCGTAGTGCAGCGCCAGGCCCTCGGTGCCCGCCTGGTCGATGGCAAGATCGATGGCGCGAGAAGCCAGGCATGATGTGAAGGGGCCATATCCGGAGCGTTGCTCAAGCAGATCGTCCAGCTTGTCGTCGACGATATCGACCGGCTGGTCGAACTTGACGTAGCGCCAGGTCTTCTCGTTAAAGACAAGATTGCGCTTGGGCTCGATGAAGCCCGGCATCATCTGCATGAACTCTATATTGGTGAGCGTTGCGCCGTGCGCCTGTGCGATGGCCTGCGAGGAGCTGAGCACGTCTGCCGAAGTGAGGCTGCGCTCGAACAGGCCACCCGTGCCGCCCGCAGCGATGATAGTGGCCTTTGCTGCAAAGGTCACAATGCGCTCGTCCGTTTGGTTGAAGAGCATGGCGCCGACAGTCTTTCCGGATGTGTCTTCAACAAGGTCGATGAGCTCGTGGCGGGGGAGTAGGCGAATGCCGAGTAACTTGATCTGGGCCGTACATGCGTCCTCAAGGGGTTTGCGGGTGAGGCCGCGCCACATGCGCGTCTTATGGTCAAAGCAGGGGATAAATTGCTTTTGCTGGGCGCTCTCGGCGCTTTGCGGGCGCTGGAGTACTACGCCCAGATCCTGCTCGAGCCAGTCAATCGCCTGGGGAATGCCGTGGACGAACGTCTGGACGAGTTCGGGGTCGGCAACGCCGCCACCAACGGTCTGGATGGTATCGATGAGGTCCTGTTCGTCGTCTTCGTCGACGGGGCCAATAAGGCCGAGGCCCCAGGTGCCCGGGAAAAAGCTCGATCCGCTCATGGTCTTGCCGGCGCTTGCGATGGCAACGGTCGCGCCCGCGCGTGCTGCTTCTATAGCGGCGCAAAGGCCCGCAATGCCAGATCCAATTACCAGTACATCAGTCGATTCCATCGGATTCCTTTCTCGTCCGGCGCATTGTCGCATGGGTGATCGGCAAAGGCGTCGCAAAGATTGGATAAATCGGTAAAGGGCAAATATGGCAGGTGTGCGTCATGGACGTTCTGGCGTTCCGTCTCGTCACATCTCGTATTTCGCCCCAACTGATATATCGGCATTAGCTGCCCTGCGACAGCGTAAACAAAAAGAGCCGCTACCCCGAAAGGTAGCGGCTCCAAAGCTCAACTATGTGAGCATCGCGCGGGCGCGACTAGGCCTTGAGGGCCTCCTCGACGGCGACAGCGCAGGCGACGGTGGCACCGACCATGGGGTTGTTGCCCATGCCGATGAGGCCCATCATGTCCACGTGCGCGGGCACGGAGGAGGAACCGGCGAACTGGGCGTCGGAGTGCATGCGGCCCATGGTGTCGGTCATGCCGTAGGAGGCAGGGCCGGCGGCCATGTTGTCCGGGTGCAGGGTACGGCCAGTGCCGCCACCAGAAGCGACGGAGAAGTACTTCTTGCCAGCCTCGATGCGCTCCTTCTTGTAGGTGCCAGCGACGGGGTGCTGGAAGCGCGTGGGGTTGGTGGAGTTACCGGTGATCGAGATGTCGACGTTCTCGTGCCACATGATGGCAACGCCCTCGCGGACGTCGTCGGAGCCGTAGCAGTTAACGGCAGCGCGGGGACCATCGGAGTAGGGGATGGTCTCGACGACCTTGAGCTCGCCCGTGTAGTAGTCGAACTGGGTCTTCACGTAGGTGAAGCCGTTGATGCGGGCAATGATCTGAGCGGCGTCCTTACCCAGACCGTTGAGGATAACGCGCAGCGGCTTCTTACGAGCCTTGTTGGCGTTCAGAGCCAGGCCGATAGCGCCCTCAGCGGCAGCGAAGGACTCGTGGCCGGCCAGGAAGGCGAAGCACTCGGTGTCGTCGGAGAGCAGCATAGCGCCCAGGTTGCCGTGGCCCAGACCGACCTTGCGGTCCTCGGCGACGGAGCCGGGAACGGTGAAGGCCTGGATGCCCTCGCCGATGATGGCGGCAGCCTCAGAAGCGGTCTTGGCGCCACGCTTGACAGCGAGAGCGCAGCCGAGGGTGTAGGCCCACTCAGCGTTCTGGAAGGCGATGGACTGGGTGTTGTTGACGATCTCACGCGGGTTGAAGCCCTTGTCGGTGCAGATCTGCAGAGCTTCCTCGAGGGAGGCGATGCCGTTGTCGGCGAGGCACTTGTTGATCTTGTCAGCGCGGCGCTCGTAACCTTCGAACGTAACAGTCATAGTTATTTCCCTCCCTTTCTACTCGTGAACCGGGAACACGCTGGCGACGGAGTGAGTCTCCTCGTCGGTGCGCGGGTCGATGTACTTGGCAGCGTTGTCCCACTGACCATAGTGGCCCATAGCGCCAGCGATGGCCTCCTCGGGGGTCTTGCCGGCCTTGACGGCGTCGGTGAACTTGCCGAGGTTCAGGAACTCGAACGCGATGATCTCGTTCTTGTCGTTGAGAGCCATGCGGGTGACGTAGCCCTGAGCGAGCTCGAGGTAACGAGCGCCCTTGGCCTTGGTGCCGAACATGGTGCCGACCTGAGAGCGAAGGCCCTTGCCGAGGTCGTCGAGGGAGGCGCCCACGGGCAGGCCGCCCTCGGAGAACGCGGTCTGGCTGCGGCCGTAAACGATCTGCAGGAAGATCTCGCGCATAGCAACGTTGATGGCGTCGCAGACGAGGTCGGTGTTGAGGGCCTCGAGGATGGTCTTGCCGGGAAGGATCTCGGAAGCCATGGCGGCAGAGTGGGTCATGCCCGAGCAGCCGATGGTCTCAACGAGGGCCTCCTCGATGATGCCGTCCTTGACGTTCAGCGTGAGCTTGCAGGCGCCCTGCTGAGGTGCGCACCAACCCACACCGTGCGTAAGACCGGAGATGTCGGAAATCTCCTTAGCCTGGACCCACTTGCCCTCCTCGGGGATGGGTGCGGGGCCGTGGTATGCACCCTTGGCAACGGGGCACATGTTCTCCACTTCCTGTGAGTACTGCATGCCTCTCCTCTCTATCGTGTTGGCGTCCCGTCTGGGGGTCGTGGCTGGCGATTGCCGGGCGACCCTTCGAAAGGGACATGACATGCAGCCCCTATAATACCGCGAAATGCACGGAATATTCGGCGAACGGCTCAGTTTTCGTAGCGAGAAGCGCGGAACTTTCAATTGAAACGATTTAACCAGACTGTTTGCGGTTGTGCGGTCCGCTGAAGGGGATCGGTTCTGGTCAAGCTTTTGCTAAGGGTGCGTTGCCTGACCTGTGGCTATGCTGCCGTTCGCCGTCGGTTTGCCGCCTTTTACCGTCGACGTGTGCCATTTTACGTGAATGTTTTGATGGCACGTTTCAATCGTGATGTATTGGATGGTAAGTAGATCCCGGCGAAGGGAGCGCCATGCAGCGCGTTTGGAAAACGATCACCGGTTTTTACCATGTTTGTGCTCGCGGTACGGGCGGGCAGTTGATCTTTGAGAGTGACGAGGATCGGTGGGAGTTTTTGGAGCTAATGCGCGACTGCTGCCGCGATGCCCAGGTGACGATTTTGGCGTGGTGCCTCATGAGCGACCACGTGGACCTGGTGCTTTTGGATTACGAGGACAAAATGAGCGCAGCCATGCAGCGGCTGCTGCTGACGTATGCTCGTCGGTTCAATAAGCGTACCGGGCGCGCGGGCTGCCTATTTCGTGAGCGTTTTGAGCGCCGCTCGCTCGATACCGACTGGCAGGTGATGGAGGCTATTCGCTCTGTACACGCCGATCCGCAGGAGGCGGGCATGAGCCTAATCGAGCGTTATCCCTGGAGCAGCTTTGCGGAGCATCTGCGCGCTTACGACAGTGATGCGGCCGATGTCACGAGGGGATTTTCCGATCCTTCTTGCGTACTTGAGCTTTTTGGTTCTGCCGAGGGCTTTATTGTCCATTCGCTTTCGACGCCCGACGGCGGCGAGCCAGCGCTGTGCGATATGAAAGAGACGGAGTGGGAACGCCACGCCTTTGCCGACAGGTTGGCGAAGAGCCTCGGGGTTCCGCTTCGCGATGTTAAAGCCGCACCGCCGGCGCGGCGCGATACCGTTATTGTTGGATTGCACGATGCCGGTTTCACGGTGCGCCAGATTGAGCGGTATACCGGGGTTGGCAAAAGTACTGCCTCTCGTATTGTGCGTGCTTATGCGCAGGTGGACGCGCAGGCCGAGGGCTCGAAATAAAGGCAGAAAAGAAAATGGCCGAATCGCGAAAGTTAAGCGATTCGGCCAACAGGATTCTTCAGATTCGAGACAAATATTACTGATTATTTTGTCCCGTGAGCATGCCGTCGAGGGTGCGCCAGGCGAGCTCGGCGCATTTGACGCGGGCGGGCATGTGCGAGATGTCCTGGAGCTGGGCGGCTTCGTCCAGGTCTTCCAGGTCCTCCTCGGAGAGCTGCTCGCCACGAATCATGGCGAGGAAAAGCTCTGCCAGACGACGAGCCTCCTCGACTGTCTCGCCGGTGATGAGGTCGGCCATGATGTCGGCGCTGGCCTGGCTGATGGCGCAGCCGTGGCCGGTAAACGAGGCCTCCTCGATCACGTTGTTCTCGACACGCAGCTGCAAGGTGAGCTCGTCGCCGCAGCTGGGGTTGATGCCGTCGTGCTCGTGCGTGGGGGCATCCATCTCGTACTTGTAGTCGGGGTGTGAGTTATGCTCCATAAACGTGGTGGAGGTGTACAGATTACCCATTGAACGTGCTCCAAACGTGATGCAGACCGGCGATGAACTTGTCGATGTCGGCCTTGTCGTTGTAGAAGGCCACGCTGGCGCGGCAGCAGGCAAGGTTCTCGACGCCCAGCCAGGTGAGCAGCGGCTGCGCGCAGTGGTGGCCGGCGCGGATGCAGACGCCGTCCATGTCCATGATGCTCGCGACGTCGTGCGGGTGGATGCCGCGGACGTTAAAGCTCACGACGCCGTGATGGTTGTCCCAATAGATGGATCCGATGATCTGGACAAAGTCGAGCTGCATGAGCTCGCCCATCAGGTAGTGGACGAGTGCTTGCTCGCGGGCCTGGATGTTTTCGTAGCCCACGGTGTTAACCAGGTAATCAAGCGCCGCGCCTGTGGCGAAGATACCGGCGGCGTCCTGCGTGCCGGCCTCGAACTTCTCGGGGACGGGCGCCCAGACGGCGTCCTGCTCGGTGACCGAGTCGATCATCTCGCCACCGGTAAGCATGGGCGGCATGGCGTTGAGCAGGTCCATCTTGCCCCACAGCACGCCGATGCCCATGGGGCCCATGGCCTTGTGCGCGCTAAAGGCAAAGAAGTCGGCGCCCAGGTCGGCCACATCGACCGGCATGTGCGGCAGCGACTGTGCGCCGTCGACGACCAGATAGCCGCCGTACTTGTGTACGAGCTTGCCGAGATTCTTGACCGGGTTCTCGACGCCCAGAACGTTAGAGACCTGACCCACGGCCAAGATCTTGGTCTTGGGGCCCACCTTGGCAAGCACTTCCTCGGTCGTGAGCTGGCCGGTCTTGGTGGGGTAGAGGTAGACGAGCTTGGCGCCGGTCTCGCGGCAGACCTGCTGCCACGGAATCAGGTTGGAGTGGTGCTCCATGATGGTGATGACGACCTCGTCGCCCGGCTCGAGGACCGTGGGCGCAAAGCTCTTGGCGACCAGGTTGAGCGACTCGCTCGTGTTGCGGGTGAAAAAGACCTCGTTGGCCTGTGAGGCGCCGATGAGGTCGGCGATTTGCTGGCGGACCTTCGCGATGGCCTCGGTGGCCTCGACGGACAGCGAGTACAGGCCGCGCAGGGGGTTGGCGTTCATGCGCTGATAGAAGTCGCGCTCGGCGTCGAGCACGCAGACAGGGCGCTGCGCGGTGGCGGCGCTATCGAGGAAGGCGATCTCGGGGTGCTGCTGGAACAGCGGGAACTGCGCCTTGTAGGGATTGGTTTCGATGTCGACGGTAGGCCAGCCGCGCGAGGCCTCGTCGCTGGCGTCGAGCTCCATAGGCTCCGGTGCGGTACAGGTGTCGCATTTAACGTGCTCGGTGTCGATCATGCGAGCTCCTCCTCAAAGTTATCGATCAGGTTGTTGCCCAGACGGACGACGGCGGCGCGGGTGCGCTCGTCGGTCGCGGAAAGCGCGGCGTCCTCCAGCTTGGCGCGGATGAACAGGTCCTCGGCAGCGTTTTGGTCAAGGCCGCGGCAGGCGAGGTAGAACAGCTGCTCGTCGCGGACGTGACCGATGGTGGCGCCGTGGTTGCCGGCGACGTCGTCCTCGTCGCAGAGAATGACGGGAACGGTCTTGTTGTCGACGCCCTTGTTGGCCAACAGCACGGTTTCGCGCTCGGTGCCGGTTGCGCCCTTGCAGCCGTGCACGAGGTCGATGGTGCCGCGGTAGACCTTCTTAGACGTACCGGTCAGCACGCCGTTGGCGTCGATTTCGCACTCGGTCTTGCGGCCGCGGTGGCGCAGCTCGTAGTTAAAGTCGCGCACCTGCTCGCGGGCGCCCAGGTAATCGGTATCGATCGTCACCTTGGCGGTGCCGCCCAGCAGGTCGCCGGCAAGGCCGGTGGCGCTGGCGCCGGCTCCCAGGACGGTGTGCTGCACGTTGACGCGCGCGCCCTCGTCCAGGAACAGACCGGTGTCGTCGAGCGCGATCCAGCTGTCGTCGAGCGTCTGCGTGCAGGTCACATTGACAGTGGCGTACTCGTGAGCGCACACGCGCAGCACGGAGCCCACGACGCCTTGGCCGTTGACGGGGGAGTCCAGGGCTATGCGCAGATCGAGCGTTGCCTGCGGACGGGCGACGGCGTCGATGGCGGCAATCGCAGCCGCTGCGTCGACGCCACTCACGCGCACGGTAGCCGTCGCGTGCTGGTATGCGGGCACATCGATGACGATGCACTTGGTGGCGTGGTCGGTCAGATAGGTGTAGGCAGCCTCGCCCATGCCGCTCTCGAAGGCCTCGGCAGGGGAGAGCTCCTCCTCGAGTTTGATGGCGCTGGCCTGGTAGACGGAGGTGGCCGGCACGTCGAGCTCGGTCTCGGGCGTGATGTGGGCGCGGTCGGCGGCATCACCGGGGGCGGAGGCGCGGCGCTCGGGGAAGCGCTCGGCCATGGCGTCCATGGCGGCGTCGAAGGCGTCGGCAGCGCCGCGGAACTGCTCGTCCAGCCCCTCGACCTCAACGGCCTCGGCAGGAGCGACGGTAAGTTCGTTAGAAAGCTCAAGCTTGGTCTGGTTCATGCGCAGCCAACCCCAAGTGGCGGCAGGCATCGCATTAACTTGCTCGAGCGTGGTTGCAGCGGTGTTCGTGGTCTGTTTCATTATCCGATCGCTCCTTCCATCTCGAGCTTGATCAGGTTGTTCATCTCGACGGCGTACTCAAGCGGCAACTCCTTGGAGACCGGGTTGGCAAAGCCGTTGACGATCATGGTGCGGGCCTCTTCCTCCGAGATACCGCGGCTCATCAGGTAGAACACCTTGTCGTCGCCGATGCGGCCGATGGTGGCCTCGTGGCCGATGTCGACGTTCTTGGCGCGGATGTCCATGGCCGGGATGGTGTCGGAGCGGCTCTGGTCGTCGAGCATGAGCGACTGGCAGCTCACGGTTGCCTTAGACCCCTCAGCCTTGGGCGTGGCAACGATAGAGCTGCGGAACGTCTGGATGCCGCCGCTCTTGGAGATGCCCTTGGTCTCGACGGTTGCCGAGGTCTCGGGCGCGTTGAGCACGACCTTGCAGCCGGTATCGAGGTTCTGGCCGGCGCCGGCAAAGGTGATGCCGGTAAAGCTCGAGCGGGCGCGGCGGCCGTTGAGCACGCTCATGGGGTAGAGGTAGCCCACGTGGCTGCCGAAGGAACCGCTGATCCACTCGATGTCGCCGTCCTCGTCCACGCGTGCACGCTTGGTGTTGAGGTTGTACATATTCTTGGACCAGTTCTCGATGGTCGAATAGCGCAGGTGCGCGCGCTTGCCTACAAACAGCTCGACGGCGCCGGCGTGGAGGTTGGCCACGTTGTACTTGGGCGCGGAGCAGCCCTCGATAAAGTGCAGGTCGGCATCGTCCTCGACGATGATGAGCGTGTGCTCAAACTGGCCGGCGCCCTTGGCGTTAAGGCGGAAGTAGCTCTGCAGCGGAAAATCGAGCTTGGTGCCCTTGGGCACGTAGACAAACGAGCCGCCCGACCACACGGCGCCGTGCAGGGCCGCAAACTTGTGGTCGGTGGGCGGGATGAGCGTCATAAACTTCTCGTGGATGAGCGGCTCCCACTGCGGGTCGTGCAGGGCCTCCTCAATGCCGGAGTAGACGATACCCATCTTGGACGCCGTGTCCTGCATGTTGTGGTAGACGAGCTCGGAGTCGTACTGCGCGCCGACGCCCGCCAGGTAGCTGCGCTCGGCCTCTGGGATGCCCAGGCGCTCAAAGGTGTTCTTGATGTCGTCGGGCACCGACTCCCAGTCGTGCTTTTGGTCGGTGTTGGGCTTGACGTAGGTGACGATGTTGTCCATGTCCAGGCCCTCGATGGAGGGGCCCCACGTCGGGTCGGGAAAACGGTTGAAGATCTCGAGGGACTTTAAGCGCAGGTCGAGCATCCACTGAGGCTCGTCCTTCTTGGCGCTGATCTCGCGCACGATGTCGGGCGTGATGCCGGCGTCGAGACGCTCGAATCCCTCCTCGCCATAGGTGAAGTCGTAGAGGCTGCGGTCGATGTCCGCGACCTCGGTGCGGTTCTTGGTCATTGCGTCGCCCCTTTACGCCTGCTGCTCGGCAGCGGCGGCCTCGGCCTGGGCGCGCTGCTCGGCGGCCTCGCGCTCGAAGGTCTCAAAGCCGTTCTTGTCGATCCAGGGGATGAGCGAGGCGTCGTCCTCGCGCACGATGTGGCCCTTGACCATAACGTGGACGCGGTCGACATCCAGATGCTCCAGGATGCGCGTGTTGTGCGTGATGATGAGCATGGAGCCGTCGCAGCTCTTGCGGTAGGCGTCCATGCCGTGGCTGACGGTGGACAGGGCGTCGACGTCCAGGCCGGAGTCGGTTTCGTCCAGGATGGCGAGCTTGGGCTGCAGCAGCAGGAGCTGGAGCATCTCGACTTTCTTCTTCTCGCCGCCCGAGAAGCCCACGCCCAGCTCGCGGTTGAGGTAGGCGGTGTCCATGTTGAGCTCGGCCGCGAGCTCCTTGACGCGACGACGGAATTCCTTGCCCTTCATCTCCAGGCCGGGGCGGCCGGCGATACTGGCGCGCAAAAAGCTCGACAGCGGCACGCCGGGGATCTCGACCGGAGCCTGGAAGCTCAGGAACAGGCCGGCGCGCGAGCGTTTGTCGGTGGTGAGCTCGGTGATGTCCTGGCCGTCAAAGACGATGCGGCCGTCGTTGACCGTGTAGACGGGGTCGCCCATGACCAGGTGGCCGAGGGTGGACTTGCCGGCGCCGTTGGGTCCCATCAGCACGTGGGTCTCGCCGGCGGCGACGTTGAGGTTGACGTTGTGGAGGATGGTCTTTTCGTCCACGGAGGCGGTCAGACCTTCGATGGAAAGCAGCGGATTTGCGCTCATGCTGTCCCTCTCTGTATATGGTGTACTCATAGGTGTACTAAACCCTAGGAATCTTCTCGGAATAAAGTTACTATGGGTTCGGCGTTAGTCAAGGGAAAACCCGACTAATCCACTCGACTTTTCAAATTCTGGGACAAAATAACCTGTTGTGTTTGTCCCACTTACTTAAGATTTGGGACAAACAAGCCTGGTTTTGTCCCAGTAACGATGGGAGGGTAGGTATGCTCATTTCTTCTAAGGGCCGCTATGCCCTCCGACTGATGATCTATATCGCGGCGCTCGGTGACGCCGAGGGCAAGATTGCTCTGCGCGAGGTCGCCGACCGCGAGCATATCTCGCAAAAGTATCTGGAGCAGCTGGTCCGTCCGCTCATGAAGGCGGGCCTGCTTAAAAGCGTGCGCGGCAAGGGCGGTGGCTACATGATGGCCAAGGACCCCGCCGAGGTGCGTGCCGGCGACATCCTGCGTGCCGTCGAGGGCAGCACGGCTCCGGTGGCGTGCGATGGCATCGACAACAGCTGCGCCCGCAGTGACCTGTGTTCCACCGTCAAGTTCTGGCGCGGCCTGGACGATGTGATCGAAAAGTACGTCGACGGCGTGACGTTGGCCGACCTAGCCGCCGTTCCCGAGATCAACTTTGACATTAAGCTGTAGGTTGAGCGCAATTCCTTAAGATTTCGCGGAGGGTTGTTGCCGTTTACCGAGGGGTTGTTGTGCAACAACGGGTGAGCTGCAATACTTAATTCTATCTTTGCAAACCGCACTTTAACTACACCAATGCAGGGAGGATCTTATGCAGCCCAAGCATTCTGCTATTGTCGCGGGCCTGACGCTGGCGCTTTCGTTTGGCGCCGTTACCGCGCCCGCGCCCGCCGCTGCCGAGGAGCCCACGCCGGGCGTTGCCTCGGATGCCACCGATATCGATAAGGGTCTCTACACCCAGCAGTCCTTCTCGGGCGTGCTGAGGTCGGTCCAGGGCGTTTCGTTTGTCAACGTGACTCCCGAGATGAAGTACTTTACCAAGTACGAGAGCCATGGCAACTATAACCAGGGCTTTTCGTATGGCGACGGCTATAACGCGCTGGGTTATTACCAGTTCGACCGTCGATGGTCGCTCATCCCGTTTATGAAGCAGGCCTACAACTACAACCCCGAAAAATACTGCATGCTCAAGGATGCGATTGATCGAGGCAGCGAGATTTCCAACACGAGCAATGCCATGTACGAGAACGGCCAGCTCACCGAGCTGGGCCATATCCGCAGGATGCCTTCCAAGGTGCTTATAACACCGATCCTGCTGAGTTTTCGGCTCTGCAGGATGCGTATGCGTACAACTCGTACTATGCGGTGACCGAGGCGTGGCTTAAGAGCGCTCTTGGCATTGACATCTCCGGCCGCGCCGATTGCGTCAAGGGCATGGTGTGGAGCATCACCAACATGTGCGGCACCGGTGGCTGCAGAGACTTCTTCCGCTGGGCGAATCTTTCCAACGATATGTCCGACCGCGAGTTTGTGACGGCGCTCTCCAATAGCGTGGTCAATAACGTGGCGACCAAGTATTCGAGCCAGCCCCAGTATCATGAGGGCTGGAAGAACCGCTACCGCAACGAGCTGAAGGACTGTTTGGTTTATATCGCCGAGGACGAGGCAGCTGCCGCTGCGACGCCCGTGCAGCCCGAACCTACGCCGGCGCCCTCGCCGACGCCTGATTCGAATGACGACTCGAGTGACGATGCCAACGATGACAGGATGGATGCGCCCTCGACCGATGCTGACGGTAATGGCTCTGCTGGTGGCGCTACCAACGACGGCTCTATCTCGAACGGCTCCGATTCGAACGGCTCCGCTGCGGGCGATTCGTCTTCAAGCTCTGCCGGCAATACGGACAGCGCCGCTTCTGGTTCGACCGACGCTGGCACCTCTAACTCATCCACCGGCTCGAGCGATTCGTCCGTTGACACCGGCTCTAACAACGGCTCCGGCTCTGACGCAACCCCTGATTCCGATGCTTCCAAGGACGACTCGAATAAGGCGCCGGACGTTCCCGTTGCTTCGCCGGACAAGAAGCCTTCTTTCTCCGTGCAGCTTGGTTCTACGCTGGGCTCTTCGCTGATGGCTGGCGTCAATAACGGCTCGACCCAGAACAAGGACAACTCTGATCAGGTTTCCACGGAAAAGACCGAAGCCGCAAAGGGCGACTCCAAGGTCAAGGCTTCCGAGATGAACGAATCTGATAAGGGTTCTAGCTCTGAGGAGAAGGACGACAAATCCGCTCAGAAGAAGGACGAGAGCAAGACCGAGGGCGAAAAGAAACAGCCCGAAGACGACGACAAGAGCGGTGCTGACAACCTGGTCCAAGAGCAAAATGACTCCAAAACGGTGACCACCACAACCACGACGACTACAACTACCAAGTCCTCTGGCGGTAACATGCCCAAGACGGGCGACCTTATCGTTATGGCGAGCCTTGCCAGTGCAAGCTTGGCCACACTGGGCGCTACGTCTATCGTAAGTGGTAAGCATAAGCTCGATCAGCAGAAGAAAGCTTCTGGGGAGGACGGCTCGGAGGAGTAGCCTCTTGGTTGCTAGATAACTAAAGAGTTGGGACGGGGTCCGGTGAGAATGCATCGGGCCCCGTTTTGTTGTGCAACGATTAGTAGTGCCCCCCTCACACGTCTTGTTGCTACCGTTGCCCGATATGTTTGCGCGGTGTCATCGGTACATGCGATGCGGTCATTACAATTGGCATCGTGCTGCGATTTAGGGGGAACGTTTTTGTGTCTGAACAGGCAAATGTTGATTGTGCTGCTGGCTTTGGCGTGCGCTTGATCGGCTGTGCCGACGATGCGGTTTTGCCCATTGGCATGCACGGCTATGAGGAGGCCCTTGGTTGCTGCATACTGGTTGACAAGACCATGTTTATTGCCGATGTGTTGGACTGCGACGCGTCCGTTGTGGTGTGCTGTCGACCCGAGGGCTTTGGCAAGAGTATGAACCTGTCGATGCTCAAAGCTTTTCTGGAGTGTCCCGCGGTCGGTCGCGCTGGTCAGAGTTTGTTTGCCGATGCTCAGATTTGGGATGCGGACGGCGGGCGCTATCGGGATGAGTACGCTTGCTATCCGGTGATATCGCTGGACTTTTCTGGCACTGCGAGGCGTGGTGCCGCTGTTGCCGACGTCGTGCGTGATGCTCTTTCGGGCGAGTGCGCTCGCTTGTTGGCGCTCTTGGGGGCTCCGGATTTAACTCGAGATAAGGTGCGTCACATCGAACGTGTTGCGCGTGGTGTGGCGAGCGAGGGCGAGGTTGCCTCGGTGCTTGGCGTGCTCATTGAGCTGCTGGAGACGTCCTGTGATGAGCAGGTTGTATTGCTCGTTGATGGGTACGATGCGGCGTGGTTGGGCCGTGCGAGCGCGTGGAACGCTTCCAGCGCCGATTCGGCGGAGCTATTTGATCGCGTGCTGTTTGAGACCATTGCCGCTGCGCGCGATTCGTTGCGGCTGACGTGTCTGATGGGGGAGTGTCCCGGCCCTGCCGAGGCGGCACTTTCTTCGCGCGGCTGCTCGTATTGTCTAGCGACGCCGCTTTCGACCTGGTGTGACAGTTGGTTCGGCTTTTCGGATGTCGAGGTCCAGGCTCTGTTGAATCATGCTGGGCGCGAGGAATACCTGGATGATGCGCGTGAATGGCTCGAGGGATATCGGTTTGGTAGGGCCTATTGCTCGAGTCCGGCGCGTGTGATTGGCTTTTTGGACCGAGACTGCTCGGCGCCTGTGCGTGCCGATCTGTATGGGTATGCCGATTGCCTGAGTAGGGTGGCTGCCGGGTGGAATCTCGACCGCCTTTCGGTCTTGTTCGATTTGCTCGAGGCCCATGGATGCGTTGAGGTCCCGCTTTGTTTGGGCGCTGTGGGGCCAGAGGCCTCGTCTGACGACGGCCTGTGGACGGAGCTGTACCTGTCGGGTTTCCTGACGACGGATATGGCTGAGGAGCCGGAGCATGGCAATCGTCTCCGTGCTCTGCGGCTGCCCAATAACGAGCTTCGCCAGGCCTTGCGTCTGGTGATTATTGAGTGGTTTGAGTGCGCTGCCGAAGACATTCGAGACGTCGATGCGTTTCGCGACGGGTTGTGCCGTGGGGACGAGGATACGGTGAGGCAGGCACTAGACCGCATCCTGGGAGATGCGGGAATCGGTGCGACCGACCCAGATGCGCCGTTGCCATATCACCTACTCTTGCAGGGGCTCTGTTTTGGATTGCCGGGCTATGCCAATCCCGCCTCGAGGCGAAAGTGTGGCACGGATCGCTGGGACATCCAGATCTTTCCTACGGGCGCCGTGCTCGACGTGGCAGACACAATCGGTATGCTCGATGAGCGTCCGCTGATAACGATCAATATGATGTATGACCCCGATGTGGATGCGGTGGGGTTGGAATTGCTGGCCGTGCAGTCGTTACTCGACATAGAGCGCGACGGCATCGACGAAATCCGTGTGCCGCGACCCGGCGTGGGTCGCATGCGCTGGGGGTTTGGATTTGACGGGCGTAGTGTGGCAGCGGTGTGTCAGCGGCTGTAGAGGCGGGCGATACTGTAAGTGTGCCCGCTACTCGGCGTCCTTCAGGGGCGGCATGGGCTTCCAGTTGGGATCCTTAACGATCTTGCGGGCGTCCTTCATGCCGCGGCGCAGCGCCGGAATGCCGGTCTTAAAGCATTTGTCGACCGCGGCCAGGCGAATGAATTCCTTGCAGAAGGTCGCGGCATTGCCCAGACGGAACAGCATGGGGTGGTAGTCACCGTAGATCTGCATATAGCGAGCGAGGAAGCCTCGGTTGCGCATGATGTAGTAGCGGTTGGTGTCGCTCGTGGAGTTGAGCTGTCGTTTGCCGGCGATGTCCCAGTTAGAGACGGCGCGGGCGCGTTTGAGCACCACGTCGGCGACTACAGCGGCGGGGAAGTGCTGGCTGGCGACATAACCGTAGCAGGCGTCGTCGCCGTAGATGAAGAAGCGAGCGTCGGGCAGGCCGATCTTGTCGACTACGCGACGCGAGAACAGGCCGCCCTCAAAGCACAACTGGTTCATGGCGCGGTAGCCCTCGGGGCCCAGGTCCCACTTAGCGATGGGGTTGGGAATGCCGAGCGAAAGGATGAGCTGGTACTGCCAAAAGAAGGCGCCGCCGTCGAAGTCCAGGCGCGAACCCTGGATGACATCGTAGCGGTCCGTCCACTTGGCCAGGCGCTCGATGCCCTCCGGGATGACGAGCACGTCGTCGTCCATGACCCAGAACCATTGGGCGCCCAGGTCGTAGGCGCATTTGGTGCCGGCGGAGAAGCCACCCGCGCCGCCACCGTTTTCGAGCTGCGGGGCGTAGATGACACGGTCGGTGCCGCCCTGCGCGTCGGGCTGCTCGGTGTCGATGCCCCACAGGTTGGCCAGGCGCTCGTTAAATGCGGTGCACATGGCCTCGGTCTCGCGCGAATTCTCGTTATCGACGATCACGATGCGCCAAGGTGCGGCCGTGAGCTCGGTCATGGAGTCGAACAGGTTGGCCAGGAGCTCCTGGCGCTTGTACGTAACGACAACGATGGCGAGCTTATCGATGGGGGCGGGGAGGGTGGAAGTCATGGGGAATATATCCTTTCACGCGCGGCGGGCGAGCGCTGCGCGGAAGCTATCGAATGTGTCCATTGGACGGCACCTATTGTAAAGGGTCGCTGCGCCATGTTGGCAAGGTTTGGATAAAACGCAGGAACCTGCCATGGGCGAGGTGGATGCGATACTTAACGTTGATGCGTTGATTGCTGGTTAAGAGTACGAGCATTTCAGCGACCGCGATTAAGCGTAGCGCCTCGATGGATATGTTGTGTGCGGCTTTGGGCTGTATGACGTCCTTTCGTATCGGTTTGCCTTTGCGGGCTCCATAGATTATATAAACGCCCACGAGCGGGACGACCCTTTGATACCATTAACGGCAGGTAATTCCTAAGGAGCATAATTGTCTACTAATTCCTCTGGCAGCCCCGTCCTGTCGCTGCTTATTCCCATCTACAACGTTGAGCGATACCTGCGCGAGTGCCTCGATTCCGCTGTGGCGCAGACGCTCGAGGAGCTCGAGATCATCTGTATCAACGACGGCTCTACCGATAACTCGCCGGCGATTATTCGTGAGTACATGGAGCGCGACGCGCGTGTGAAGATGATCGATAAAGCCAACAGCGGCTACGGCGACTCGATGAACCGCGGGCTCGAAATGGCGCGCGGCAAGTACGTGGGCATTCTGGAATCCGATGACTTTATGGCGCCCGATGCGCTGGAAAAGCTCGTGGCAGCGGCCGAGCGCTTTGACGCCGATTTTGCGAAGGCGAATTTTGACTTTTATTGGTCCAAGCCCGAGGAGCGCCGCTCGCTGCACGAGATGTTTAGGCCCAAGGACTGCGGCAAGCCGGTACACCCGAGCGATACGACGCAGTTCTTTAAGCAAAAGCCGTCGATTTGGTCGGCTGTGTACCGCCGTGATTTTCTCGAGCACAACGACATCAAGTTCTTGCCGACTTCGGGAGCATCCTTTCAGGACACGTCGTTTGCCTTTAAGGTGATTGCGTGCGCCGATAAGGCCGTTTACCTGCACGATGCCGTGCTTTCGTATCGTCAGGACAACGAGAGCTCCTCGGTCAATTCTTCGGCTAAGGTCTTTTGCGTCAATGCCGAGTATGCCGAGATTGAGCGTTGGATCAGAGAGGAATATGCCCGCGACCACGCAAGTGATGACGTCGCGCGCATGCTCAAGTTCAATCAGCTCATTAAGTACGATTCGTATATGTGGAACTATGTGCGCTTGGCGCCTAAGTTCTACAAGGAGTTCCTGGTGCAGATGGCAAAGGAGTTCCAAGCGGCCTTGGACGCCGGGGAGTTTTTGCTGGACGACCTCAAGCCCTGGAAGCGTGCGAATCTCGCTGCCATCCTCAAAGATCCTGAGGGCTGGGTTGACGAGCATCCGAGTTTTGCGACGGATGGTGCCTTGGGGCGCGCCAAATACTACGCATCGGTTGGAGGCCCCGGCGTACTTGCCGCCTTCCTCATTGAATCGCTGAGGGGGTAGGTCGGTATGGGAGAGGCCTCGATTCCCAAAGCGACTATTGTCGTTCCCGTATACAACTCCGCGCGCTCCATTCAGAGATGCCTCGATTCGCTGTTGGCCCAGTCTGAGCGCTCGATTCAGGTTGTCTGCGTCAACGACGGTTCGGTTGACGATTCGCTGGGCGTCTTGCGTCAAATTGCGCAGGCCGACGACCGTGTGCTGGTGATTGACCAGGAAAACGCGGGCGTCTCGTGCGCTCGAAATGCCGGTATCGATGCGGCCGATGGTGAGTTCGTCTTCTTTGTGGACGCCGATGATTACATCGACGCCCAGACGGTCGAGTGCGTGCTGCATGCCATGGAGTCTTCAGATGCTGAGGTCGCCGTTTTTGGCGGCGTTTGCGAGCCGTCCGACGCCGCACCTAAACGCGTCCAGCAACTCATGAGCCCCAAAGCTAGTACCTTCGGCGCCCGTAATCCCCAGCTGCTGTTCCACGCAAACGCACAGCCCTATGCCTGCCGCGCGGCTTTTTCGCGCGAGCTGCTCAATCGCGAAGGCATTCGCTTTGCCCCCGGCTTGGCCTTGGGCGAGGATGTCGTATTCCAATTTGCGGCCTATGCGCTTGCCCGCAAGACCGTTGTCATGCCGGACAAGTTCTACCACTACGTGATGGAGAACGACTCGGCTACGCACGAGTTCAACAGCACCGAGGCCCGCGCCAAAAAGCTTGATACCCACATGAGGATGCTCGAGGAAGTTTTGGAGGATTGGGCGGTTTACGGCCTTTTGGACCTGTGCCCCGGCGAGCTGATCACTTGGTTCTTGGACCTTCTTGTGTTTGACTTGGCGCGTCTGGACGCCGATGGTTTCCGTCGCGTGGCCGGTCGCGTCAATATGGATTTCACGACGTTTTTGGGAACGGAGTGGGCGGATATGCCTGCTAAGGGCGCCGTTCGCCGTGTTGCCCATGAGCTCGTTGCAGCGACCTCGGGCGTTTCGATGGCAGACGCCACGCTGTTCTATCTTTCGACCCGCGGTCTCAAAGCCTGCCTGGAGCGCTTTATCTAATTCTAGGCGCTGCCGTGCGCCGTTGCTTCGCTGCTAAAATAACCCTGTTACACGCTATTCAACAGGAGGTTCTCTTGCAGAACTCTGATACCCCTAAAGTTTCGCTGCTTGTTCCCATCTGCAATGTTGAGCGCTACCTGCGCGAGTGCCTCGATTCTGCCGTTGCGCAGACACTCAAGAACATTGAGATCATTTGCATCAACGATGGCTCTACCGATAGCTCGCCGGATATCATCCGCGAGTACATGGAGTGCGATGCGCGCGTCAAGATGATCGACAAGGCCAACAGCGGCTACGGCGACTCGATGAACCGCGGCCTGGAGATGGCGCGCGGTGAGTACGTGGGCATTTTGGAGTCCGATGACTTTATGTTTGAGGATTCGCTTCAAAAGCTGGTTGCCAAGGCCGACGCCGAGCATGCCGATGTCGTTAAGGGTGACTTTTACTTGTATTGGTCCACGCCCAGCGAGCGCCGCGAGCTGTTTGGAATTATCGACGAGCATATGACGGGTGCGGCGTATCGCCCCGCCGATCGTCCGGGTATCTTCTACCGCAAGCCTTCCATTTGGTCTGCCATCTATCGACGCACGTTCCTTAACGACAATCAGATTCGGTTCCTTCCCACGCCGGGTGCCTCGTATCAGGATGCGGGCTTTAACTTTAAGGTCTGGGCAAGCGCCGAGCGTGCTGCGTTTATTGCGGATCCCATTTTGTGCTATCGCCAGGATAACGAGAAGAGCTCTGTAAATTCGCCCAACAAGGTGTTTTGCGTGTGCGACGAATATGCCGAGATGCAGCGCTTTTTGGATGAACGCCCCGAGCTCAAGGCTCAGCTCCAGGGGATTTTAATGCGCATGAAGGTCGATACGTACCGCTGGAATGATGAGCGCCTGGTCGATGAGTTGCGTGAGCAGTTTTGGGAGAAGGCATCTCCCGAGCTCAAGGCCGATTGGAATGCCGGTCGCTTTGACCTGTCGCTCTTCGACCCGCGCGGCGAGACCGACTTGCGACTGATGGTCAAGTCGCCCCGCGCTTATATTGATTCGCGCTTTGGCTTTAAAAAGCCGGGCAAGCTCAATACGTTTAAACACTACTTTAAGATCGGCGGTCTGCCGCTGGTTTGGCGCGTGCTGACGTATCAGCGCGCCTACGGCGATAACCCGCATCCCGACGACGTGCCGGCGGCACAGTAGGAGCGCGCGACCATGGCTACCCCTAAGATTTCCGTCGTCGTTCCCATCTACAAGGTGGAGGAGTGCCTGGCATGGTGCCTGGACTCCCTGCTTGCACAGGATATGTCCGATTGGGAAGGCGTGCTGGTTAACGATGGCTCGCCGGATGGTTCGCGCGACATCGCCGCTGCCTATTGCGAAAAGGACGCGCGCTTTACGCTGGTCGATAAGCCCAACGGTGGTCTGTCGAGCGCGCGCAATGCTGGTATCGCTGCGTCCTCGGCGCCTATCGTGGCGTTTTTGGATTCTGACGACCGCTTTACGTCCGATGCGTGCCGTGTAATCGTTGATGCCTTTGAGCGTGAGGATTGCGACGTTTTGACCTTTGGCGCAAATCCGTATCCGCTGGAGGCAGGGTATCCGTGGCTTAACTATGTGCTGAGCCCACGCGACGTTTCGTTTGAGGGTTATAGCTCCGATCTGCTGTTTAAGGAGGCGTCTCGCCCCTTTGCATGGCGCACCGCTTGCAAGCGCGCTTTTTTGCTGGGCAACGGGATCGTGTTCGATGAAACCGTTAAGTATGGCGAGGACCAGGTCTTCGATTTTGCCGTGTACGGTCGCTCGAGCAAGACCGCGCTTATCTCGAACAAGCTGTACGAGTATCGCGTGGCACGCAAAGGTTCGCTCATGGACACCATGCGCTACGACGACGAGACGCGTCTGCTGGAACACGTGAAGATTTACTCCGCGGTGCTGGCCGATTGGCGCCGTGATGGACTCGATGCCCAGCATAGCGATGACCTGTCGTACTTCCTGTGCGATCTGGTACTGTACGATGCACTCAGGTTGCTGGGTTCGGACTGCGGCAAGGTGTTTGCTGCCGTTGCCACGGCGCTTGCCGGTTCTGCCGTGGGCAGCGATGCTGCGCTCGCACAATGCGCTCCTTCTGTTGCTGCTCTGGTGCGTGCGGCACTTGTCGGTAAGGCGCCTGCTGCTCGTTCGTGCAAAAAACTCATGTTCAATTACGACGTCTTGAGGTTTGGGCGCTTGGGCGCGTGCAAGCGCATGGCTGCGAACGCTCTGGGAAAGCGAGAAGTGTAGATGAGTATCAAGCGTTTGTCACTTTGCCGCAGTCAGGGCCGTCTGTTTGTGCTGCTTCGTTTTGTCGGCCAGGATATCGCGGGGCTTATTGAGCAGGAGGATTCCCAGACTTTTGCCCATGCGACGACCAATGGCGCTTGCGTGCCGTCTTTGACACTGCCGGTCGATCATGGCCGCGTGCTGGCGCTTTGTCCCTCCGTTGCCGATTATGAGCGCGAGCTCCTCGTCTTGGTGCTTCCGTTTATGGAAGGCTCTACAATTGACGTCTCATTTACGTCCGGCGACAAAGAGCTGGGCTCTATTCGCCTTGATAGTCGTATTGCCAAGCTGGAATCTAAGATTAACTATAAAGCAAAGCCTGCGATGTGCGCGCTCGTTCGCGACGCGCAGCGCGGCGAGTGCTGCGGTCGCTACGAGATCGATGCCGTTCGTTATTTACCGGCAGATGAGGGCGCCGTCTGGCGCTATGAGGTCAAGTGGGTGGGAGACCCTCAGTGCGCCCCTGAGCTCCAGATCTTCGATACGCACATGAATGCCATTGATGCCACCGTGCATGTGTTTGAATCGCAGGTCGACGTGCCGCAGCAGAACGGGTGCCGCGTCAATAAAACGTATCTGAGCGTTGAGATGCCTCAGGATATACGAGATTTTGTCGCGATTGCGGCTGATCCCACGCGCCTAATCCAGAGTGGATTTTGCGCCATGGATGGTCGTTTGTACAACGGCATGGTTGACGACAGCTGGAATCGCATGAAGGATGCACGCGCGGACGACGCTGCTTATCGACGTTGGTTCGAGCAGCATCGCGCGAAGCTGGGCGACCTGGCATGTCAGTGCGTCGCCGCGGCGGCATTCGCCTACAGGCCGCTCGTGAGCATTGTAGTGCCATGCTACAAGACCGATCGGGTCTACCTGCGCGAGCTGCTGGACTCGGTGCTAGCCCAGAGCTATGACAACTGGGAATTGCTGCTTATGGACGCCTCGCCCGAATGGGACGCGGTGGCCACCCTTGCGGCAGGTGCCAACGACGAGCGGGTTCGCCGCATCGAGCTGCCCGGCAACGGCGGCATCGTGGTCAACACCAACGCAGGTATCGAGCAGGCGACGGGCGACTACATTGCATTCTTAGACCACGATGATATCTTGGAGCCGGATGCGTTGTTCCACTATGTCGCCGCGTTGAACAAAGCGGCAGAGGGGGAGCGTCCGCAGGTCCTGTTCTGTGACGAGGACATGTTCCAGAAAACGGGGGAGTGGGGTCAACCGGTCTTTAAGACCAAACTCAACGTCGATCTGCTCTATAGCCATAACTGCGTGACGCATTTTCTGATGGTGGAGAAGGCACTTATCGATCGCATTGGCATGTCGCCGGAAGACGTCGCTGGCGCCCAGGATTATGATCTGACGCTTCGCTGCCTTGCATCGGGCGCACGCTTTGAGCATATTGCCCACGTGTTGTATCACTGGCGTGTGCACCCCGGTTCCACCGCTGACGGTTCTGCCGATAGCAAGCCGTATGCTATTGAAGCCGGTCGTTTGGCGTTGCAACGCCATTTTGACGCGCTGGGCGTTCGCGGAACGGTCGAGGAGGCCGAGACGCCGTTTGTCTATCACATGCGTTATGCGCTGCCGGAGTCTGCGCCGCTGGTGAGCATTGTGATTCCCACCAAGGACCACGTCGAGACGCTCGACGCCTGTGTGATGTCGATCGCCCAGAAGGCCACGTATGCCAACTACGAGATCGTCTTGGTGGAGAACAACAGTGAAGATCCGGAGACGTTTGCGTATTACGAAACCCTGCCGGAGCGCGTGGCCGCAGTATCTGAAGGCAAAGGTAACGCACGCGTTGTGTACTGGCCGGGCGAGTTCAATTACTCCCAGATCATCAATTTTGGTGTGGAGCATGCCAAGGGCGACTATCTACTGCTGCTGAACAACGATACCGAGGTCATAAGCCCCGACTTTATCGAAGAGATGATGGGCTATCTGCAACGTCCCGATGCGGGTGTGGTGGGCGCCAAACTCTACTTTGCCGATCATCTGGTGCAACACGCTGGCATTGTGGTTGGCGTGCGTGGTGCACTTGCTCATGCCAACCAGGATTTCTCGGCAAAGCGCGAGGGCTATCTTGCCCGTGCTGTGCGTCCGGGCAACTTTAGTGCCGTGACGGGTGCCTGTCAGATGGTCCGCCGCGATGTGTTTGAGCGAGTCGGAGGCTATAACGAGGAATTCGCCGTCGGCTTTAACGACGCGGACTTTTGCCTGCGCGTGTGGGAGGCGGGCTACCGTACCATCTATACGCCTTATGCCGAGCTGTATCACTACGAGTTCACCTCGCGCGGCAGGGAAGAGGCCAACGAGGAAAAGCTGCGCCGCTGGAAGCGCGAGCAGGCGCTGTTCATGCAGTGCTGGCCGGAGTTCTTCTTGACGGGCGATCCGTGGTTGGGGTCGGACTTATCCGCTGAGAGCGAGTATTTCTCGCTTTAGAGAGTCGGGATGCCGTTGCATGGTATGGATTGTCATTTGTTTGATAATAATTATGTGGCAGATGTGTAGTGTAATTGCAGTTAAATGGGTTAATACAAGTTTGATTAAATTGCGCCACGCTTGCCCTACCTGCTTTTTGGCGAATTAATTAAGGGTGGATGAAAGATTGCTTGTGGCTGGATTGTAGAGGCGAAAGAGAGGCGATTTTTTTCGAGCTCTCTCACTTTGATATGATTGCAACGTTTTTCGTTCGAAGGATATGTGCATGCGTCAAATAAAAAGACAAATACTATTTGGAATTTCTTTACTGCTATTTGGGCTTGCGTTCGCGCACTCTTGCTATGGCGATACCTCGCGATCATTAGTTGAAAACTCGTGGAGATATGAAAATGGCGAAATCGTTTCTTCGCTCAACGCCTCTGAAGACGAAGGTATCTCGACATTATCGATAACGGATTTGCCAACTGGGGCGACTGCTGAGGGTATCGATGTCAGCGAACATCAAAAAAAAGTTGATTGGGAAGCTGTTAAGGCTTCTGGTATCGATTTTGCCATTCTTCGAATTGGGTTCGGCGCTCCTTCTTTCGGCGGCCGACTCGACTACCAATTTCAAAGGAATATCTCTGAGTGCGAACGCCTAGGAATTCCTTACGGCATATACTTATATTCATATGCGTGGGATGACTCGCAGGCGGAAGATGAAGCTTCGTTTGTGATCGATAATTTGGCAGGACATACCCCGCAGCTTCCCGTTTATTACGATCTTGAAGATAATTCCATTATCGCAGAGGGTAGACAAGCTGGAATTGCTTCCAGGGCCTCAATTTTTTGCAACCGCATTACTAGCGCTGGATATTCGGTTGGTATTTACGCGAATCTGTATTGGTTTAACAACGTCTTGACTGATCAGGTTTTTAAGTCATCCGCATGGGACCATTGGATTGCGCAGTATAACTATCAGTGTGATTACACTGGCAATTACAGTATTTGGCAATATGCGAGCGATGGTCTTGTTCCGGGTGTTAACGGCTACGTTGATATGAATTATTCCTACGGTTCTGTCGTTGCGGAGTCAGTTAAAGCTCAGCGCGCCGACGAGCTCGCATCCCAGCACGCGGGCGACCTCGCCGACGGGACGTACGTGATCAGGTCCTCCAAGCGCCCCTCCTCCGCCCTCGAGGCGAAGGGCGGCAGGACGGCCAACGGCACCGCGGTCTCCCTGTACGATGTCAACGGAACCGTCGCGCAGGCCTGGACGGTGACCCACGAGGGCGACTACGTCGTCATCAGGAACGCCAAGAGCGGGAGGGCCATCGACCCGACCGGCCCCTCCTCCGACCCGGGGACCAAGCTCCAGCTCTGGGACGCGAGCGGTACCCGGCCCCAGCGCTGGATCGCGATCAGGAGGGACGACGGGAGCTACGAGTTCCGCTCGGCGATGGACCCCGACGCCGCGTTCGACCTGACCTCGGGCAAGACCTCCAACGGGACGCGGGCCCAGCTGTACACCGCCAACGGCACCGAGGCGCAGTCGTGGGCGCTTGAGGCCTACGAGCTGCCCGAGACCCGCGCCGACGAGCTCGCATCCCAGCACGCGGGCGACCTCGCCGACGGGACGTACGTGATCAGGTCCTCCAAGCGCCCCTCCTCCGCCCTCGAGGCGAAGGGCGGCAGGACGGCCAACGGCACCGCGGTCTCCCTGTACGATGTCAACGGAACCGTCGCGCAGGCCTGGACGGTGACCCACGAGGGCGACTACCTCGTCATCAGGAACGCCAAGATCGGGAGGGCCATCGACCCGACCGGCCCCTCCTCCGACCCGGGGACCAAGCTCCAGCTCTGGGACGCGAGCGGTACCCGGCCCCAGCGCTGGATCGCGATCAGGAGGGACGACGGGAGCTACGAGTTCCGCTCGGCGATGGACCCCGACGCCGCGTTCGACCTGACCTCGGGCAAGACCTCCAACGGGACGCGGGCCCAGCTGTACACCGCCAACGGCACCGAGGCGCAGTCGTGGGCGCTTGAGGCCTACGAGCTGCCCGAGACCCGCGCCGACGAGCTCGCATCCCAGCACGCGGGCGACCTCGCCGACGGGACGTACGTGATCAGGTCCTCCAAGCGCCCCTCCTCCGCCCTCGAGGCGAAGGGCGGCAGGACGGCCAACGGCACCGCGGTCTCCCTGTACGATGTCAACGGAAGCGTCGCGCAGGCCTGGACGGTGACCCACGAGGGCGACTACGTCGTCATCAGGAACGCCAAGAGCGGGAGGGCCATCGACCCGACCGGCCCCTCCTCCGACCCGGGGACCAAGCTCCAGCTCTGGGACGCGAGCGGTACCCGGCCCCAGCGCTGGATCGCGATCAGGAGGGACGACGGGAGCTACGAGTTCCGCTCGGCGATGGACCCCGACGCCGCGTTCGACCTGACCTCGGGCAAGACCTCCAACGGGACGCGGGCCCAGCTGTACACCGCCAACGGCACCGAGGCGCAGTCGTGGCTAATTAGTGTTTCTAAGTAGTGGACACTGGGTTTATTGGCGTAAATTATCAGAATTTAACGGATTGCTTTAAACTAAAGCAATCCGTTTTGTCTTGATTGGATGTCAGTGAGTAGAGAACTGTCTGATAAACAGAATATTTTATATAACGCTGCGGGTTCTTTGATCTATCTAGGTTGCCAGTGGCTTCTCACGGTTTTAGTTGTCCGCTTAAGTGATGGACTTGAATATGCTGGCAATTTGGCGCTTGCGATGTCCATCGCAAATATTTTTGTACCTTTTGCTCAGTATAGAATGAGAACCATTCAAGTTTCAGATGTGAGCCATAGCTTCTCTGCGGGTGATTATCTTGGTTTCAGGTTTTTAACCGTAGTCGCAGCGCTCATTGGCTCAATGATATATAGCTATTTCACTTGTGCATCTAGCGCATTGTTATCTATCTTTATTTATCTTTTATACAAAGCCCTTGAACTTGTTATCGATGTTTTCCATGGCCTGGATCAGCAGAATTACAGGATGGATTATGTCGGTATTTCATTTGCGCTTCGGGGAATACTGTCGGTGACGGCATTCTCAGTTGCTCTAATTATGAATTTGAGTCTCGAAATGGCTCTTGTGATCATGACTCTTGTCTGCATTCCTGTCTGCTTGTTCTTTGATATCCCGAAAGCACAGCAATTTGATACGCTACGTCCTATTATTAATAAATCAACAGTCTTCTATTTTCTTAAAATCGGGATTTTGCCGGCTGCTTCTTTATTTGCTTGCAGTGCGGCCATGACATTTCCTCGACAAATGCTAAGTTCATTTTTCGGAACGGCTAGTCTTGGAATATATGCCTCGGTTGCTTCGCCAATTGCTATCGTTCAAACGGGGGCTTCTTATATCTATACGCCCTTGATAGGTAGATTCGCCGAGCATTTTTCCCGTGGCGATAATAAATCCTTTATATCTTTATTCATCAAAGTTAGTCTGACGATGCTGGCTCTCGTTGCTGCGCTTTCTTTGCTATTTAGTATTTTCGGTCACTATTTCCTCTATTTGCTATATGGCGGAGAAGTTGCTGAGCATACTGAGCTGTTGGTGCCCATGTTAATCTGTTCGCTCTTTACGGTCTTACTCTGGTTTGCAAATGATTTATTGGTTGCCATGAGAAAAGTAATCGAGTCTTTTATTGGTAACGCAGCCGCAGCACTTCTAGCGTTGGCATTTTCTTTCTATTTCGTCCCGAATTTCTCTATGAACGGCGTTAGCTTTACCGGAATATTAGGCTATGGGTTAGCGTTTGTTTTTTCACTCTGTTTTATTATTTATACCCTTAAGTCGACTAAGGGGGATTTTCGTTGATTAAGGTAAGTGTGATCGTCCCCGTATTTAACGCCGAAAACTATCTAAGACAGTGCCTGGATTCACTTGTTAATCAAACCTATCCAAATTACGAAGTAATATGCATTGATGATTGCAGTTCTGATTCGTCCCAAGCGATTCTTGCTGATTACGCAGGACGTTACTCAGATAAACTGACTGTTCTCTATAACGATGAAAATGTCGGTCAAGGTAAATCAAGGATTCGTGGCTTAAGCATTGCGTCGGGCGAGTATATTATGTTCGTTGATAGCGATGACTATGTGGCTGGCGACTATATCAGTCGCTATGTTGCTGATGTATTACATCAGGACTTTGATCTAATTATTGGTGGCTACACGCGTGATGTAGACGGTGCTTTATCAACATATATCCCAAGCGATAGTGTTTGGAGCGTTGTCACGTATTCAGTTGCTTGCTGCAAAATGATAAAAAAGTCTTTTATCGAAGATCATAATATTGATTTTAGCGATGCCCGGAAAGGGGAGGATATTTATTTTAATCTGTCCCTCTATTATTGGGGGGCTACGTATAAAGTGATTGATTATGCTGGTTATTATTATCGCCTAAATAGGAAATCGACCACTCAAACTCTTGGGAGTAACCATAATTTCGATGGTTTGATTTTCGATATGTTTGACTCTTTCCTCGAGTCGCACGATTTAAGTTCATTGAACAAAACTGATTACGATGTAATTGAGTATGCATATTTGGCAAATGTATTCAATGCCTTATTAACATATTGTCGCGGATGCGGTCTCAAGGTGATGTCGACCAAGTTGAAGTTCGCTAAAGCCAAAATGAGCCAACAGTTTCCCAGCTATCAGTCAAACCCTTTAATCGGATTGTTCTCGCCAAAGGGTCAATCTCTTAAAATCCGGGTCGCTCTTTTTGTGATGATTAAGTTGGCTCCATTTGGAGTGGATAGACTTGTTTTATCGGCTTTAGCTTTGGCATAGTTTACGGAGCAACATGAATAACTCCCCAAGAATTCTTGTCATAATACCTGCCTATAATGAGCGGGAGAGTATTGTCTCTACTGTTGATTCAGTGGTTCGAGCTGGCTATGACTACGTTGTGGTTAATGATGGGTCCACGGATGACACGCTCGATATTTGTCGAAAGAATAATATCAATGTACTGAATCTGCCTCAGAATCTCGGTATCGGTGGCGCTGTTCAGGCTGGACATAAATATGCTCAACACTTTGGATATGACATTGATGTACAGGTCGATGGCGATGGGCAGCATGATCCTGCTTATATCTATAAGCTTGTAGATAGAATAATTGCCGGTGCGGATTTGGTCGTAGGTTCAAGATTTTTGGAACAGACAGAAGGTTTCCAGTCTTCCTTTCTTAGGAGAGTTGGAATAACTTGGCTTTCCGGTGTAATAAAACTGGTCACACATCAAAGAATTACGGATCCAACTTCTGGTTTCAGAGCGTGCAATATCAAGGCAATTGATTTGTTTTGTAAAAAATATCCAGCCGATTATCCTGAGCCCGATTCTATCGTATCGGCTCTTTCGCGGGGTCTGAAAGTTACTGAAGTGTCAGTGGTGATGAAAGAACGCCAGGGCGGATCTTCGTCCATTTCAGGTTTTTCCAGCATTTACTACATGATTAAAGTGACACTTGCAATAATAATTTCGGCTTTCTCGAACTAGGGGTTTTGATGTCTGCACCGTTACAGTTGGCAATCGTTATCGCCTGTCTACTGCTTGCAATTTATGTTATACGTCTAATTTTTAAAGATAAATTACAGTTGCGATATTCGCTTCTCTGGCTTGCTTTGGTCGTGACTCTTTTGATCTGCGGCTTATTTCCACAACCGTTGTATTCCATTTCTTCCTTTTTTGGTTTTGCAACTTCATCCAATTTCATTTTCGTGGTCGGTTTTCTGTTTTTAATCCTGATCTTGCTATCTCTAAGCTCTATTGTTAGTAAGCAAGCTATTGCTATTAAGAACTTGACACAAAAAATTGCATTGCTCGATAAGGAAATTAACAAGGATTAGGAAATATCGTTGAATTACTTAGCACATGACCACACTTTTGTTCTTTGCGCCTATGGGGAGTCTCCTTACCTGGCCGACTGTCTCTCCTCGCTTGTAAACCAACAGCAGGCTAGCGATATTATTGTTTCGACCTCAACTCCGAACACGTATATAGATCAGACTGCTTCTCGATTTAACGTTCCAGTTGTTATTAATGACGGGAAGCCTAGTATCAGCCATGATTGGAACTGCGCAATTGGTCATGCACGGACTCCTTTGGTTACCATTGCTCATCAAGACGATGTGTATTCTCCGAATTACACTCTGGAAATGCTTCGTTCCGTCAATCACTCCTGTGATCCTTTGATTTTCTTCTCGAATTATGGTGAGCTTCGCAACGGTGAATTTGTTGATGAAAATTCCATCCTTAAAGTGAAGAGGGGTCTACTCAATAAATTTGCCCGTTTGGGTAATTCTGCATCCACTCGAGATAAGCGCCATATTCTCAAGTTTGGTTCGGCGATTTGCTGTCCTTCAGTTACTTATAATCTGGATACTCTTAAGACCCCACTGTTTTCTAGTTCTATGAAATGTGATTTAGACTGGGAGGCATGGGAGAGGTTCTCACGGCTTAAGGGGTCTTTCGTCTATTCACCAGAGATTCTTATGCATCACAGAATTCATGAAGGATCAGAGACAACTGCGCTGATAGAGGATGACACGAGAAGCAATGAAGATCTTGAAATGTTAAATAAATTCTGGCCTCAGATTGTAGCCAGGGCAATTTTTCGATTTTATTCATTTAGTATGAATAGCAATGCACTATAAAAGCGATTATTTAGTTAAAGGGGTTTCTAAATTTGTCTTCTTCACTTGATTTAGATTGGCTTAAAAAAGTCAAAGCCTCTCTTATTGTTAGCCTATTAATATTTATAGTTTCCCTGCTGTTCGTTCACAACTTTGCGGCAGTTTTCCTATATTTTTTTCTGATTGTCATTTATTTAATTTGTACATGTGTAAGAAGTTGGTCTTTGCATAAGGACACGACAATAGGCATAACAGATGTAATTGATGAAGGCTGTTTTTCTCAAGAGCTTAAAGTTGATTCGATTCGAATTGCTGTTCTTTCTTGCGTGCTTGAGCTTTTAACGGTAGTTGGGTGCAAATCGTCCTTTTCTCTTGCGACCATTTCTCCTGCGCGAATTCTCTTCTTTTATCTATTGGGAAGCGCAGTCTTAGCCGTATTTAGGCTATTTAAAATAGATTTTGACCTTAATATAAAGTTGAGTTTTTCAAAAAAGAACATGGTTGTCTGCGCTGCAATCGTACTTTGTGCCCTGCTTGCAAGCGCTCTTTTCGGTTTTATTGGTTTCAGTAAAACCGTTATTCTTGCATCAGTTCTTCCGTTGTTTGCGTGCACTGGATTCATAATTTGTTTCCATGATTGGTGGAATCGCCCTGATTTATTTACCCCTCTAGCAATTGCCGTTGTTGGACTTGGCATCATACTTGTTTTTCCTGTAACTAATTTATTTTCATGGGATGATCAAATTCATTTCAGTAATGCGAACAGCTTTTCCTTTGTCAGCGAAGCTGAGACTACTGTTTCAGATAGGATGCTTGAGAACTTATTTGAGCAAGATGCCGGATTCTCTAATAACGCTGCACTTGGAAAGTGGCCGATAAGCCCAGATAATGAATGGGGCCGTGGAGCCGTTGAGTCATTATGTTTGGAATTAAATCATCAGGATACTGCTGCCACCCTTTGCAAGGAGACCGGCCTTTCCACTTCTGTTTCTTTCCAATCTCTAGGCTATCTTCCTTCATCATGCGGTATTTGGCTTGGTAGAGTATTAAAGCTACCTTTCAGTTTTAAGTTTGTTTTGGGGAAACTGTTCAATTTAATGTTCTATGCCTTTATTTGCTACTTAGCAATTAAAGTAGCCCCATGCAAGAAATATTTATTGTCTTTCATTGCGCTGCTTCCTTCGAATGTTTTCATGGCGGCCAATTATTCCTATGACCCTTGGATCAATTGTTTAACTCTTCTCGGAGTTGCTCTCCTTCTTAGATTGATCACGGGTAGAACTGAACTAAAGTGTTCGACGTACGTTGAGACAGTCTTAGTATTTGTCTTCGCGTTCGCTCCAAAGGCGGTTTATTTCCCTCTTTTAGGGTTACTGTTTCTCATTCCCACTTCAAGGTTTGCTGATAATCGGCAAAAAAGAATATTTGAGAGTATTTTGCTGCTCTTCGGCGTTCTCGTTGTTATCTCTTTTCTTATCCCCTTTATTGCATCAAATGGAGGCGGAGCAGGTGATGCCCGTGGTGGCGATAATGTTAATTCAACTCAGCAAGTGCATTTTATTTTGACCAATCCGTTGAGTGCACTTGGCATTCTTAGTAAGTTCGTCTTTGTCGAGTTTCTGAACCCGGGTTTTATAAACTCAATCGCTACGAACATTGCTTATCTAGGGGATATCGCATCTTATGTACCTGTGTTTAGCTATCTGCCTATAATTCTTGGTACTGCGATTTGCATTCTTGATAGCAACGACACTTCGGTTTCTTTAATTTGCCGGAAAAACGCTATTTGGTGCTCCTTGCTTCTGATTCTCACTTGCTATTTGATATCTACGGCCTTATATATTTCTTTCACTGGGGTTGCATGCGAACGCGTTGCTGGTGTGCAGGCAAGATATTTAACTCCGCTGTTGTTTGCGGCTGATCTTTTCATTTTTAACATTTCTTGTCATCTTGAACAAAAGCGTTGCGGTAGGTTTGAAGCACTGTCGTTATTGTCTTCAGCCATGATGCTTTATCTAATTATGTTTACCTTACTTTTTTCTAGGTGCTTTGGATAAGGAAAAACTATGAAATTATTCTCCAAAGGTATTTGCAGGGGTTTTGGTGCTGTCTATCTTCCTTTTAAGGCTAACGGTGACAAGCTCATTCCGCTGGCTGTTGAGACGGAATGCGGAAATTCAATTCCTTATTCCAGTTTCTGGAACTCTGAATATGGAACAATTGGTTTTGTTTTACCGCTACTTCAGTGTGAAAAGATTGTTTTTCTATTTGCTGACAATAAGAATCCGAGATTTGAAATTTCTAACTCAATAATTAAGTGGCAATCACGGTTTAACTATAAATTCAATTCTGCGATCGCCAAGCAGTTCAGGGACATTGAAAACGACACTTATTTTGGTCAGATTCATGTCCGTTGCGATGTTGCCGTTGAAGTTGCGAGCGATGAGGCAATAATTTTGAAAGGCGTCGTCTGCTTCCCGTCAGATTTTAATGTTGATGACATTTATTTGATTGACGGACAGGCTAGTAAATTAAACGACTTCGACATCTGGCTGGGAAGACGTACGCCTGTTGATTATTGTGGATTTAGTAGGATTGAGCGTTCTTTTTCTATTAGGCTTCCGAAAGATGGAAAGACCTACTGTCTTGTTGCTGCGGATAGCGAAAAAAATGCAGAAGGTTTTCTTAATTTTGATCCAGCTGCACTATCTTATATGCTTGAGGTTAATTCGCCTCTCTTTTATAAAGCGTCTTCTCCTGCTGCATATCAGGATTTCTTTAGAATGCGATCTCGTTTAATTAATGCTGCAGAACTAGTTTCGAATTCTGAAATTAATCAGGACTCTTTATTTAGCATTGTCGTTCCACTATATAAAACCCCTGTATCATATTTTAGGGATATGATTAATTCGGTCGTCTCTCAGGTATATCAAAATTGGGAGCTCATTCTCGTTAACGCCAGTCCCGAATGCATGGAATTGCAGAAAGAACTGGGCGGTTTAGCTGATTCTAGAATTAAAGTTATTACGCTCGAAGAGAACAAGGGGATTGCTGAGAATACTAACGCTGGTATCGCCGCCGCCGTTGGCGACTATGTCGTGTTTTTTGATCACGACGATACACTCGATCCGTTTGCTCTGTATAGATACGCAGAGCAAATTCAGGACCGTCCTGATACTGATGCGCTGTATTGCGATGAGGACTTCTTGAATGAGGCCGGTGAGTATGTATCTCCTCATTTCAAGTCTGATTTCAATCTAGATTTACTTCGCGTTCATAACTATATAACCCATCTGCTTTGCGTTCGCGCCTCATTCGCTAAAGAGCTGATGTTACGGAAAGAGTTCGATGGGGCTCAAGACTATGATTTTCTGCTGCGTCTGGTAGAGAGAACTCAGAGTATCTATCATGTTCGTGAGGTTCTCTATCATTGGAGAATTAGCGATACGTCAACTGCGAAGAGTGCGGGAAATAAGAACTATGCCGACGAAGCTGGTAGAAAGGCATTGCAAGAGCATTTGGATCGCTGCGGATTGAATGGTGCTGCGGAGTTAACTGATTCCGCCTGTTTCTATCACATTTCCTATGCTCTTAATGAAGAGGCTTTGGTCAGTATCGTTATTCCAAATAAAGATAGCGTTGAGGTTCTGCGCCGTTGCATCGACTCTATTGAGGAAAAAACGGATTATCGCAACTTCGAGATTCTGGTTATTGAGAATAACAGTACAGAAGATGCGACATTTGAGTATTACCGCACTGTTTCCGAGCAATATGGGAACGTTCGTATTGCTACGTGGAATGGTCCGTTTAACTATTCCGCTATCAATAACTATGGTGTTGGGCTAACGTCTGGCAAATACCTGCTGTTCTTGAATAATGACACTGAGGTTATTGAGGGCGGTTGGCTATCTTCAATGCTCTCTTTCTGTCAGCGTGAGGACGTTGGAGCCGTCGGCGCAAAACTGCTCTACCCGGATGATACGGTGCAGCATGCGGGCGTTATGATGATTTACTGCAACAATGAAGGCGAAATGGGCGGACCCATTCACGTGTTCAATAATCTTGACCGCAATGATCCAGGCTACATGCGTCGCGCTGTTATTTCACAAGATTTAAGTGCTGTTACCGCTGCATGCATGATGACAAAGCGTTCTGTATTTGAAGAGCTAAATGGGTTTAACGAGGACTTTGAGGTTGCTTTTAATGACGTTGATTTTTGCCTGAGAGTTCGCTCGCTCGACAAGCTTGTTGTTTTCGATGCTGATGCCCTCTTGTATCATTATGAGTCCTTCAGCCGTGGCTATGAGACTGGTGAAAAGAAAGTCCGATTTATGCGTGAGCAGGGCAAATTACGCACTGCTTGGGCGGAGTATTATGTCAACGGTGACCCTTATCACAGTCCGATGAGTACTCGATGACGTTTGGATTGTCATGATTGATCAAAACCTTGTTCTCTTTGAATCGAATCCAGATTTCGCTGACAATTCTCGTGCCTTGTATGATTACATCGTCGATAAGACTGATTTCAAGACTTTTTGGGTTGTTAAGGATCCGGCTATGCTAGGGCCCATGAGGGCTGCTGGCGTTGACTGTGATATTGAGAATTCAGACCGCGCTATTGCTATGGAGCAATGTGCTCATTATCTGGTTACGTCCAGCTTTATGTTTGCGTACAATAAGCGTCCAGGGCAGATTCATGTTTCGGCATGGCATGGCTTTGGTCCTAAGACCATCGGTTTTGATGAAGATGCAGCGTCTGAATCAAGTGCGCTTAGGGATTTGAAAGTCATTACGACCCAATGTGATCTTCTGACCACTACATCACGTATGTCGCAGCTCATGATGGCCGGTATGCTTTCTATGGACCCTCGCAAGGTAATGAATTCCGGTTTCCCGAGAAATGATTACCTTTTTACAACTGACGGCAGAAAACTCCTGGAAGGCGCTTTGGGGGTTGATTTCGGCAGCAGTAAATTGATTATGTATCTGCCCACGATGCGCAAGGGTCTAAAGGCTGAAGGCGGTCAATTCGATAAAAATATCTTTAATTACGAGGATTACGACGCTGCTGGTCTTGATGATTTCCTGAAGCTGAATGATGCTTATGTAATTGCGAAGATGCACTTTGCCGATGATTCGAGCTTCAACCAAGGTTCTTTTGAGCTACCCAAAAGGGTTTTATTCCTCGATAGTTTGTCTTTGGGTTCGAAGTTGCTCACCATTTACCATGTTCTTAACGCATTCGACTTATTGATAACTGACTACTCGTCAGTGTATGTAGACTATCTTCTTCTTAATAGGCCTATTGTCTTTTCATGTCCGGATTTCGAAGAATACAAGAAGGACAGAGGATTCATTAGCGATGACCCACGCTGGATGATGCCTGGGGCTTTTGTTAAGTCGCAATCCGAGTTATTGAGTGCGCTTGGTTCGTTTTTTAATGGAGTTGACGCTGCTGCTTCATTGCGCGAGTCGTTCATGCCAGTCATTCATTCTCATAGGGATGCAAAAGCTGCTGAGCGTGTTGTTCAAAGGATGATCGGAGTTGCCAGCACCCTCTCGCGTGACTGTGACAAGGAAATCGGTTCATGCTTTGCGGACTCGAGTTCCCCTTTGCGGCAGTATATGAATCTACGTTCCAAAGCGGAGCTATTTTTAGACTATGGTTCGGGCTTCAATTCTGAAGACGTTCTGTCTATCGAATATACGTCTAACTGTTTTGGGTCTCATGTCTGCCTGACTTTCAATGTCCCTTCTGGCGTTAACGAGGTTCGCTTTGACCCTGCCGATGACGGTTCTTTTCTCTTAAAGGATGTTTCCTTCTCTTTTAACGGAACGCCATTGATTTGGGACGCGCTAAATGGTTCTGAATCACACTCCAATATCGTATTCTGCGGACTTGATCCTCAGATTCTGGTCTCAGGTTTTGATGGCTCGGCTGGCGAGCTGTGTATTAATTTTGACAGATGTGAGCTTGGGGATTCAGCTGGATCGCGTCGAAAATGTTGGTGTAAGGGTGACGCCCTAGCGCCCGTTTAACGAAAAACGGCCTTCGTCCTAGAATCTGAAATCACCACAACAACAGGTTCTAGGAAAGGACGAAGACCGCTATGGAAATCTTATCAGACCCGACGCCGGACATGCTCGCCATTGTTAGCGTCGGATTATTTTAGCCAAATATAGTCGGCCGAGATTGACCAATCCCGGCCGACCCATTTTAGCCAACACGCCCGCATCTATGACTTTCCTATCGCTTCCCTACATCCCCTCGGGCTGGATCCCCCTCACCTTCACCGCCTGGGGGACGGCCTCCACCGAGTAGGTGTCGAGCCCCCTGCCGCGGTAGCTCGGGCCCCGCATCACGAACACCGACGCCTTGTCGAACAGCCGGTAGTGTCGAGAAAGTTGGTGTAGCGCCCGATCACCGACGCCTTGCCGCCTCGACCCTGTCCGCAAGCTCGAGGCCGACTCGAGCATCTTCCTGGCCTCCGCCTCAAGCTGGGCCCAGTCTGCCCGCCCTTCGATTCCGCGCCTGCGCCCCTCGTCGTAGAGCTCGTTCATCCTCGCCTCCGAGAAGTACCTGGACTCCTGCCATATCTCGTCCTGCTCGCACATGACCGCGCCGGCGAGCCGCACGAGCGAGCCCGTGGACGGGAATACCTGGACCACGCGCGACCTGCGCTTTATCTCCCTGTTCGTCCTCTCCTGCACGTTGTTGGTGCGCAGCCGCTTCCAGTGAGTTGGTGTTAGCGCTAATCTAAAATTGACCACTTTCGCAAACGCATCTCGCCGAATGCGCTAACGCGCTTTCGCCGACCCCGCTAACGTACTTTCACCAACTGCGCTAACGGAACTATGCTCCGATCGGGTATCCGACCCGGGAGGAGCGGGATATGGAGCGAAACGTAATGGGAGAGCTGAACGTCTACAGGGGTCCGGCGCGAAGCCGAACTTCAGCGAGATCGCGAGGAGGCGCTACTGTAAAAACAACCAATTTCGCCATCGCACATTAACCGATTCCGTCAACGCAATTTCCCCAATCGCGCCAACGCATTTTCACCATTTCCACCAACGCCGGGGCTTACGCTTCGACCGACAAGCGAACGATGCTTTCGGGAGGAGCGGGCCGTGGCGGAGAAGAACCTGATCGGAGAGTTGGACATGTACAGGGAAGCGGGCATAAAGCCCAACTTCAGCGACATAGCGAAGCGCTACGGCAAGGACAGGCACACCGTGGCGTCGTACTGGAGGGCCGAGGGCGGCCGGCCCCGCGACGGGCGCGCCGACAGGGCGGGCTCCTTCGACGCGCACATCGAGGAGGTGGCCGCCAAGGCGCAGCTGCCGGGGTCACCAAGAAGGGCATCCACGAGTGGCTGCTGCACAGGTATCCCGGCGAGAACCTGGCCGGCTACAACGCCTTCACCCAGTTCATGCGCAAGAACGGCATCGCCGTCGGGGCCTCCGACGGCCCGGAGCCGCACCCACGCTTCGAGACGCCGCCCGGGCTGCAGCTGCAGTTCGACTGGAAGGAGTCGATCAGGATGGCGAACCGCGACGGCGAGCTATTCGAGTTCAACGTGTTCGCGGCGACGCTGGGCCATTCCCGCAGGCACATATTCATCCGGTCGGGGACCAGGACGACCGACGACCTGGTCAGGTGCATGTACGCCACGATCGCGAGGCTCGGCGGCGTGCCCCGCGAGTGGGTCACGGACAACATGTCCGCCCTGGTGACGGTCAAGGGCGGCAGGCGCCTCAAGGTCCAGCGCGCATACGAGTTCGCCAAGGCCGCCGGCTTCGAGCTGAAGCTGTGCCGCCCGCGCAGCCCCCAGACCAAGGGCAAGGTCGAGTCGTCGAACCGCTTCCTGTCGCGGCTCGCGGCCTACCAGGGCGACTTCGACGGCTGGGACGACATCGACGAGATCATCGCGCGGATCGAGGACGCCAGCAACCCGAGCCCAACGAGACCACGGGGCTGCCGCCCTCCGCGCTGTTCATGGAGGAGAAGGACGCGCTGCTGCCCGTCGGCAACCTGCGCGCCCTCGAGGAGGCGATGGGCGACGTGGTGCGCGTGGCCAGGGTGCCGGCCACGATGCTGGTCAGCGCGCACGGGGAGGCGATGTCGGTGCCCAGGCGCTGCATCGGCAGGCCGGCCCGCGTCGTCTGCATGCCCGGCGGCGCGATGGACTGCTACGTCGGCGGCGAGCTGGTGGCCACCCACGTGGCGGGCGGGCCCGCCTACGACCCGGCCCACTACGCCGAGGCCATGGCCGGGAAGCGCTGGTTCGGCGACGCCGCCGGCGACATCGAGGCGGCCGCCGCGGCCAACCTCGGGCTGCTCGACTCGATAGGGGGATCGCTGTGAGCGCCGCCGTGCAGGCCAGCCCGCTCAACCGCCTGGCGGCCAACCTCGAGGAGCTGGGGCTCGAGGGCATGGCGTCGTCGGTGCCCGAGTACGTCAGGCTCGTCGCCGACGGCAGGAAGAGCCTGGTCGACGCCATGCTCGAGCTCACCGACGCCCAGATAGCCCTCAAGAGGCGCGCCGACGACGACCGCCGCACGAGGATGGCCAACTTCCCCTACATAAAGACGCTGGCCGACTTCGACTGGGGTTTCCAGCCGAGCGTGCCCCGCGGGCTGGTCGAGCAGCTGGCCACGCTCGAGTTCGTCGACCGCGGCGACAACGTCGTGCTCGTCGGCAGCCCGGGCGTCGGCAAGACCCACCTGTCGATAGCCATAGGCCACGAGGCCGTTATGGCCCGCAAGCAGGTGTACTTCGCCGACTGCTCGAGGCTGGTCGAGGACCTCAAGCACGCCTCGGCGAAGGAGGCGCTGGCGCGCAGGATGCGGTTCTATGAGCACTGCAGCCTGCTGATAATAGACGAGCTGGGCTACCTCGACATCGGCAAGGAGGGCGCCGACCTGCTGTTCCAGCTGGTCAACAGGCGCTACGCGCTCAAGCGGTCGACGATCGTCACGACCAACGTGCCGGTCGGCAGGTGGGGCGACGTGTTCGGCAGCAACGTCACTGCCTCGGCGGTCGCCGACAGGCTTTGCCACCACTGCGCGATGATCAAGATAACGGGCCGGTCGTACCGCCTGAAGGACGTGTCCATCGGCGGTGAGGACGGGAAGGAGGATGGCGCCTAGACGCCGAAAGCGGCGCATCCGCGTTGGCGAATCCGGCGTATCCGCGTTGGCGCGATTGGTGAAAATGCGTTGGCGAAAATGGTGAACATCCTCAAGAAGAGGCTCAAGTACTACGCCCACTCGAGGCTGCTGATCATCGACGAGCTCGGCTACCTCGACGTCGGCAGCGCGGGCGCGGACCTGCTGTTCCAGCTGATATCGACGCGCTACGAGCAGCGCTCGACGATCATCACCACCAACGTGGGGATCAGCGGCTGGGGCAGGGTGTTCGGGGACGACGTGGCGGCGAGCGCGATCGCGGACAGGGTGTGCCACCACTGCCACCTGGTCAAGATAACCGGCAGGTCCTACAGGCTGAAGGACCTGCCGAGGGACGGCCCCGTCAAGCCGTGACCGGAATCGGTGAAAATACGTTAGCGCAACCGGTGAAACCGCCTTTGCGCGAACGGCGCGCCTGTTTAGCGAAACTGGTGAAAAATAGATTGACGCTAACAGTTGGAGGGAAGTCGAGGTAGGCCAGGGCGTCGGGCTCGGCCTCCTCAAGCACCGCCGCGGCCCTCGGGCAGCACTCCTCGAGCATGTCGCACGCCGCGTGGTACATGGCCGCCACCGTGGCGGCGTCGCGCCCGCGGAACACCTGCGAGACGATCCTGCCCACGCGGCGCCTGAGCTGCCAGGAGCCGGCCTCGCGCATGCAGTCGCGCATGAGGTGGACGGCGCAGCGCTGCCACGCGGCGCCCCTGAAAGACCTCGCCGAGGGCGCGGACGAGGCCCGGTGGGCGTCCGAGACGACGAGCTCCACCCGGAGACGCCGCGGCCGCGGACCGTCCGCAGGAAGGCGAGCCACGAGTCGTACGACTCGGTGTCCACCACGTCGACGCCCAGGACGCGCCTCCAGCCGCCCGCGTCGCAGCCGATGGCGGTGACAACGGCGGTGGACGCCACGCGGCCCCCGCGGCGACACTTGACGTAGGTGGCGTCGAGCCAGACGTAGGGCACCGGGGAGCCGTCGAGCGGCCTTCCGCAGAGCTCCTCGATGTCGGCGTCCAGGCTCGAGGCGATGGCGCTCACCTGGTCCTTGGAGAGCCTGGACACGCCCATCTTCTCGGCGACGCGCTGCACCTTGCGGGTACTCGTGCCGGTGGCGTACATCTCTGCCACGGCGGCCACGAGGGCGCGGTCCACGCGCTGGTAGCGCTCGATCACGTCCTCGGGGAAGAAGCTGCCCGAGCGCAGCTTGGGGATACGAAGCGTCAGCATGCCCACGCAGGTGGCGAGCGACCTCTCGCGGTAGCCGTTTCGGCTGTTCGCCCCGCCACCGCACAGCTGGTCGGCCTCGGCGTCCATCACGGCGTTCACGACCTGCTCGGCTAGTCTGCGAAGCAGCTCCTGCATGTCGATGGCGCCGTCGTCGAAACGGGGCATGGCGAGCATGTCCGGCGTCGGGTCTGATAAGATTTCCATAGCGGTCTTCGTCCTTTCCTAGAACCTGTTGTTGTGGTGATTTCAGATTCTAGGACGAAGGCCGTTTTTCGTTAAACGGGCGCTAGGGCGTCACCCTTACACCAACATTTTCGACGCGATCTCGTGGCCGCCGTGGCAGAGATGTACGCCACCGGCACGAGTACCCGCAAGGTGCAGCGCGTCGCCGAGAAGATGGGCGTGTCCAGGCTCTCCAAGGACCAGGTGAGCGCCATCGCCTCGAGCCTGGACGCCGACATCGAGGAGCTCTGCGGAAGGCCGCTCGACGGCTCCCCGGTGCCCTACGTCTGGCTCGACGCCACCTACGTCAAGTGTCGCCGCGGGGGCCGCGTGGCGTCCACCGCCGTTGTCACCGCCATCGGCTGCGACGCGGGCGGCTGGAGGCGCGTCCTGGGCGTCGACGTGGTGGACACCGAGTCGTACGACTCGTGGCTCGCCTTCCTGCGGACGGTCCGCGGCCGCGGCGTCTCCGGGGTGGAGCTCGTCGTCTCGGACGCCCACCCGGGCCTCGTCCGCGCCCTCGGCGAGGTCTTTCAGGGCGCCGCGTGGCAGCGCTGCGCCGTCCACCTCATGCGCGACTGCATGCGCGAGGCCGGCTCCTGGCAGCTCAGGCGCCGCGTGGGCAGGATCGTCTCGCAGGTGTTCCGCGGGCGCGACGCCGCCACGGTGGCGGCCATGTACCACGCGGCGTGCGACATGCTCGAGGAGTGCTGCCCGAGGGCCGCGGCGGTGCTTGAGGAGGCCGAGCCCGACGCCCTGGCCTACCTCGACTTCCCTCCAACTCACTGGAAGCGGCTGCGCACCAACAACGTGCAGGAGAGGACGAACAGGGAGATAAAGCGCAGGTCGCGCGTGGTCCAGGTATTCCCGTCCACGGGCTCGCTCGTGCGGCTCGCCGGCGCGGTCATGTGCGAGCAGGACGAGATATGGCAGGAGTCCAGGTACTTCTCGGAGGCGAGGATGAACGAGCTCTACGACGAGGGGCGCAGGCGCGGAATCGAAGGGCGGGCAGACTGGGCCCAGCTTGAGGCGGAGGCCAGGAAGATGCTCGAGTCCGGCCTCGAGCTTGCGGACAGGGTCGAGGCGGCATAGGATATCAACCGTATTCCAGGTTCCAGGACGCCGGGCCGACTCGCTTCGGATCGGGCGCTACACCAACTTTCTCGACACTACCTTCAGCTGACTATGTTTCATGCCTCATGGAGCGTGAACGCTCTCATTCTGATGAGCCTGTGCATTCTCTTTCGAAGTTATTAAGTCGTGTATTTAGGTTTGGTAGGCATTGACGTGAATCGCGTTATTACATACGGAACGTTTGATTTATTACATTACGGGCATATCAATTTATTAAGGAGGGCCAAGCAGTATGGCGACTATCTAATAGTCGCTTTGTCTACCGATGACTTCAATTGGAATCAGAAGCGAAAGAAGTGTTATTTCTCTTTTGATAAACGTAAAGCCCTTCTTGAAGCGATTCGTTACGTTGACCTTGTGATTCCCGAAGAATCATGGGATCAGAAAGTGACTGACGTGCGTGAATACCATATCGATACGTTTGTTATGGGCGATGATTGGAAAGGCGAATTCGACTTCCTGCAGGATGAGGGCGTTGATGTCGTTTACCTGCCACGCACGCCGGAAGTTTCCACCACTCAAATTAAACGTGATCTAAAATCCTAGTAGTCGGCAAGGTTCTTGTGCGAATTTAGCATTGTGGGATTATTAATAATAAAATTAACCTACGGTTTGATTTCTGTTAGAAAGGTTCTTCAATTATGAAGGGCATCATCCTCGCCGGCGGGTCCGGCACGCGCCTGTACCCGCTCACGCTCGTGACCTCCAAGCAGCTGCTGCCGGTCTACGACAAGCCCATGATCTACTACCCGCTGTCCACCCTCATGCTGGCGGGCATCCGGGACATCCTGGTCATCTCCACCCCGACGGACCTCCCCAACTTCGAGCGCCTGCTCGGGGACGGCTCGCGCTACGGCGTGAACCTCTCCTACGCCGAGCAACCCTCGCCGGACGGCCTGGCCCAGGCCTTCACCATCGGCGAGGGGTTCATCGACGGCGAGCCGTGCGCGCTCGTGCTCGGCGACAACATCTTCTACGGCAACGGCCTGTCGCGCCACCTGACGCGCGCCGTCCAGAACGCCGAGTCGGGCAGGGCCACTGTCTTCGGCTACCACGTGGACGACCCCGAGCGCTTCGGCGTCGTGGAGTTCGACGGGGAGGGGAGCGCCGTCTCCATCGAGGAGAAGCCCGAGAGCCCAAGAGCTCCTACGCCGTCACCGGCCTGTACTTCTACCCGGGCGACGTGGCAGCCAAGGCCCACCAGGTCAAGCCGTCGGCCCGCGGCGAGCTGGAGATCACCACGCTCAACCAGATGTACCTGGAGGAGGGGACGCTGTCCGTCGTGACGCTGGGCCGCGGGTACGCGTGGCTGGACACCGGCACCATGGAGAGCCTGCACGAGGCCGCGGAGTTCGTCCGCGCCGTGGAGCACTCCCAGGACCTGCCCGTGTCCGTCCCCGAGGAGATCGCCTGGGAGAACGGCTGGATCACGACCGCCGAGCTCGAGGAGGCCGCGGAGGCCTACGGCAAGTCGGTCTACGGCCAGCACCTGAAGAAGGTCGCCGCCGGCGAGATCGTCAACAGCCCGCGCGAGTACTAGCGCCTTCTTGTTTTCTTTTAGGGGCCACCGTTATCTGGTGGCCCCTTTCGTTACGATTACGGTGACCATATAGCCAATATGATTGGGAGTGAATGTGTTAAGCGTCTACTTTGGCGATATGCCAGAAGCGATTTACAACACAGCGACATATTTCAAAAACTCTTACCGATCTTCTTGGATTATGGATCCGTATGCGGTCTCGATAATTAAGGATGTCGATCGATCGGTCGTTGTCTCCGAAAACGTCATCGAAAGCCCTGTGCTTGGATCCATCTCCCCACTCCAGCTTTCTGGTGGCGTGAAAACGTTGCTGCTTATGAGATTTGATCGTAAGCATATTTTTAACGCTTCGACCTGTGGTGATAACTGTGCCAAGTGGATTCTCGACATGGCGAAAGATCGCAAGCTCGTTGTGAATCTCTATCATGTGATGGACTTTGGTCGCGAGGATTTTAAAATCAAAGTCGTGAACAGCGGTCGAATCGTTCATAACATGGCCGAATTGATTCACGAGTCGATTCCGTATCTGTAGGTGCTGCTTATGAAAGGTTCGCATCTCGTTAAGATTTCCCGCCGCAGGGGAACCAAGTACACATTTACCATCAAGCGAAACATCACTATTGTGCGTGGCGATAGTGGCACGGGTAAGACGACACTGTTTGACATGGTCGCAGACTACATGCGAATGGGCGAGCAGTCGGGTGTTTCCTTGCAATGCGATTGCCCCTGTGTCGCCCTGACCGATTATGATTGGCGAAACCAGCTTTCGTCCGTTCATGACTCGATTGTATTTGTCGATGAGGGCTTAAAAGAGATTCATTCTGATGAGTTTGCCCATCATGTGCTGTATTCCTCGAATTATTTCGTGCTTATCTCAAGGGCTGATTTCCCCAATCTTCCGTATAGCGTGGATGAGATTTACAAGATTAAGACGAGCGGAAAATACCATTCTTTCGTCCCTGTTTATCAAGATCGAGGGAATCATCGTTATGCTATTTCCCGGTCGGCTCCAAAACAGGACTTTTCTATCCTTCTATGCGAGGACAGCAAGTCTGGTTTCCAGTTCTTTGAACGGCATTTCGCTGACAGTGAGCTTTCCTGTGCTTCGGCCATGACGAACAGCGCGATTTTGGGCTGGTTGGATCAGCATCTCGACGATCGCGTGTTTGTTGTTGCGGACGGAGCGGCATTTGGGTGCTATGCGGACCGCGTCCTTAAGCTGCAAGACATTCGCCGCGATGCTGTTACGGTTTGTCTTCCCGAGTCGTTTGAGTGGCTTCTGCTGAGCTCCGGCGTAATTTCAGGGCTAGATGCCAAAGCGGTTTTGCAAGAGCCGGAAGCGTTTGCAGACAGTGAGAAGTTTAAAAGCTGGGAGGACTTCTTCTATAAGTACTTACGCGATAAAACTGGGAATTCGGTCTTCCGGTATGACAAAGACAGCATTCCGGAAGCTTTTTGTGGGGGAAGTAATTCTGCGAAGGTTATGGCTCTTATCGCATGCCGAAATGTCCGATAGTTTTGTTGAATAGTGTCGCGGCGTCACTTCCTGCGGCATACTAAAGAAGCTGTACTTGCTTCAGATTGGATTTTCATGTCTGAGATTTTTGAACCTAAGAACATCATCGTCACGGGCGGCTGCGGCTTCATCGGCAGCAACTTCGTTCACTACGTCGTGAAGAACCACCCAGAGGTGCACGTCACCGTCCTGGACAAGCTGACCTACGCCGGCAACCCCGAGAACATCGCCGGGCTGCCCTCCGACCGCGTGGAGCTCGTCGTGGGCGACGTCTGCGACGCGGAGCTGCTTGATAAGTTGGTGCCGGGCCACGACGCCATCGTGCACTACGCCGCCGAGAGCCACAACGACAACTCCATCGCCGACCCGGAGCCGTTCCTGCGCACCAACGTGGAGGGCACCTTCCGCCTGCTGGAGGCCGTCCGCAAGCACGGCATCCGCTACCACCACGTCTCCACCGACGAGGTCTACGGCGACCTGGCGCTCGACGACCCGGCGAAGTTCACCGAGGAGACGCCCTACAAGCCGAGCTCCCCGTACAGCTCGACCAAGGCGTCCTCCGACATGCTCGTGCGCGCCTGGACCCGCACCTACGGCCTGCGCACCACGATCTCCAACTGCTCCAACAACTACGGCCCCTACCAGCACGTGGAGAAGTTCATCCCCAGGCAGATCACGAACATCGTCGACGGCGTCCGCCCCAAGCTCTACGGCCGCGGCGAGAACGTCCGCGACTGGATCCACACCGAGGACCACTCCTCGGCCGTCTGGGACATCCTCACCAAGGGCCGCATGGGGGAGACCTACCTCATCGGTGCCAATGGCGAGAGGAACAACATCACGGTCCTGCGCATGATCCTGGAGGCGATGGGCCGCGACCCCGAGGACTTCGACTGGGTCGCCGACCGCCCCGGCCACGACCGCCGCTACGCCATCGACTCCACCAAGCTCCAGCACGAGCTCGGCTGGAGGCCGGCGCACACCGACTTCGCCGGGGGCCTGAAGCAGACCATCGACTGGTACGTTGAGAACGAGTCCTGGTGGCGCCCGGCCAAGGAGGCCACCGAGGCCCGCTACCGCGCACAGGGCCAGTAAGACTGCATTCCGGCGAACCGCACCGCGGGGCGCCCGCGCGGGGCCGCAGGGCATGGGGATGATCCTGCGTCCCCGCGCGGGCGCCCGCAACCTGAACCTCTTCGATAGGAGCTTTTCCCACATGGCAGACATCGCATTCGAGAAGGACCTCTCCGTCGCCGAGACCGGCATCGAGGGCCTCAAGGTCGTCGACCTCGCCGTCTACGGCGACTCGCGCGGCTGGTTCAAGGAGAACTGGCAGCGCGCCAAGATGACCGCCCTGGGCATCCCGGACCTCAGGGTCGTCCAGAACAACATCTCCTACAACGACAGCCGCGGCGTCACCCGCGGCATCCACGCCGAGCCCTGGGACAAGTTCATCTCCGTGGCGCGCGGCAGCGTCTTCGGCGCATGGGTGGACCTGCGCGAGGGCAGCGAGACCTACGGGAAGGTGTTCACCTGCACGCTCGACCCGTCCAAGGCCATCTACGTCCCGCGCGGCGTGGGCAACTCCTTCCAGGCCCTGGAGGACGGCACCGCCTACACCTACCTGGTGGACGCCCACTGGTCCCTCGAGCTCAAGAAGACCTACACCTTCGTGAACCTCGCCGACCCCGAGCTCGCCATCGAGTGGCCGATCCCGCTCGATGAGGCCACTGTATCCGAGGCGGACCTGAACCACCCGATGCTCAGGGACGTCGTCCCAATGGCGCCCAAGAGGACGCTCGTCACCGGCTGCAACGGCCAGCTGGGCCATGCTGTGCGCAGGCTGGCGGAGGAGCGCGGCGTCGCCAAGGACTTCGACTTCTGCGACATCGACACCTTCGACATGTCCGACCCGGACGCCTACACACAGTACGACTGGTCGCTCTACGGCACGGTCATCAACTGCGGCGCCTACACCGCCGTGGATAAAGCCGAGACCCCCGAGGGCCGCGTGACCGCATGGAAGGCCAACGCCACCGGCCCCGCCCTCCTCGCCCGCACATGCTCTGATCACGGGATCACCCTCGTCCACGTGTCCAGCGACTACGTCTTCGACGGCACGGCCGAGGTGCACGACGAGGAGGAGCCCCTCAGCCCGCTGTCCGTCTACGGCCAGACCAAGGCCGCCGGCGACATCGCCGTGGCCGGGTGCTCGCGCCACTACATCATGCGCTCCAGCTGGGTCATCGGCGAGGGGCACAACTTCGTCAAGACCATGAAGGCGCTGTCCGACCGCGTCGCCGACCCCGAGGACGGGCTCGAGCAGGTCACGGTCGTTGACGACCAGCTGGGCCGCCTGACCTTCACGCGCGACATGGCCGAGGCCATCTTCCACGTGCTGGGGACGCACGCCCCCTACGGCACCTACGGCTGCACCGGCTCGGGCGCCGTGAGGAGCTGGGCCGACATCGCCCGCGCCGTCTTCGAGGCCGCCAACGGCAACGGGGACAGGGTCGTGCCGGTTTCGACCGCCGACTACTACGCCGGCGCCGCCGGCCCCGTCGCCCCGCGCCCGGTCCACTCCGCGCTCGACCTGTCCAGGCTCGAGTCGGTCGGGTTCCACATGCCCGACTGGGAGGAAGAGCTGGGGGAGTACCTCAAGACGCTCTAGCCGCTATTAACTTTTCGAGAGCAAAAGCCGCCGCTTGTTAACGGCGGCTTTTCTTGTTGGTGGCTATCTACGCAGTGGTGCCAATAGTATTTTGCGGAAGATCTACCTCTCGCTTGGCGTGGTGGCGGACCTGCCAGGCTGGTCGTCGTAGGCGTATTTGCTGTACACGTTGACCTCCCACTGCTTTTTTTCGACCTTTGCCACGGAATCGAGGATGAATCCGGTTGCAAGGCTCAGGCCGCACAGGAACATAAACGACGCGGCGAGCATGGCGGTGGGGAAGCGAGGAACGAGGCCGGTCTGGAAATACTCGACAACGATGGGCGTGCCCAGGGCGAGGCCGATCACCGCAAACAGAAGCGCAACCAGGCTGAAGAACTTCAGCGGGCGGTAGTCCTTGAACAGCGTGCCGATCATCGCGACGACTTTAATGCCGTCGCTCACGGTATTGAGCTTGGACTCGGAGCCTTCCGGACGGTCGCGGTACTCGATGGGCACATCTTTGATGCGCCAGCGGTGGTCGACAGCGTGAATCGAGAGCTCGGTTTCGATTTGAAAGCCCTCGGAAAGCACAGGGAAGGTTTTAACGAACGGGCGACTCATGGCGCGGTAGCCGGTCATGACGTCATCGAAGCTGTAGCCATAGATCCACTTGATCATGGCACGTACCAGGTTGTTGCCAAAGCCGTGGAAGGCACGTTTGTTCTCCTCGGCATAGGTGCCGTTGGAAAGACGGTCGCCCACGGTCATGTCGGCCGTGCCGTTGAGGATGGGCTCGCAGAGGGCTTTGGCCGCCTCGGCGGGGTAGGTGTCATCGCCGTCGACCATCAGGTAACAATCGGCATCGATGTCGCGAAACATCTGACGGCACACGTTGCCCTTTCCCTGACGCGGCTCAAAACGCACCGTGGCGCCGTGCTCGGTGGCGATGCGTGAGGTATCGTCCGACGAGTTATTGTCATAGACATAGACCGTCGCCTGCGGAAGCTCGCGGTGAAAGTCGTCGATGACCTTACCAATCGTGAGCGCTTCGTTGTAGCAGGGGATGATGACGGCGATGGATTCAGAATTCACTCAATGCTCCTTATACGTTCAATCCTTGAAAGTATAGCCGTTTGGGCTTGGCATCCTAAGATGTGGGTTAGTTCTCCAGTTTTGTTGCGCGAATCGTTTGCATGGCCGTCGGGTCTATACTGTTCGTTTGTCAACGATTACAAGTAAAGGAGTTGCATCCGTGTCGGATCAGACAAAGCAACAAGAAACTCGCAGTCTGCCTGCGACGTTTGCTAAGAACGAATTTGAGAAGGACGCGTTTATCCTTCGTCAGCTGGTTACCAAGGATTTTAAGATCAAGTATCGCCGTAGCGTTCTGGGCGTCGCATGGTCGGTGCTCAACCCGCTGCTGATGATGATCGTCATGGCCATCGTGTTCTCGACGATTTTCGCCCAGGGCCGCAATGGCTCAATTACGCCCGAGATGTACCCGCTGTACTTGATCGTGGGTAACGTCACCTTTGCCGTCATGTCCGAGTCTACGAACCAGGCCCTGACGTCGATCGTGGGTGCTGCCCCGCTGCTCAAGAAGGTTAAGGTGCACCGCTGGGTCTTCCCAGTACAGAAGGTGCTCTTCTCGCTGGTTAACTTTGCCTTCTCGCTGGTCGCCGTTGCCATCGTTATGCTGTGGTTCCACGTTATGCCTTCTTGGCACCTCATTCTGCTGCCGGTCTGCCTACTGCTGCTTATGTGCTTCTGCATGGGCCTGGGCATGATGCTCTCCGCCCTCACGGTCTTCTTCCGCGATGTCATGCATCTGTGGAGCGTCGTCATTACGGCGTGGACTTACATTACGCCTATTTTCTGGACGACCGACTTCGTTGCGCAAATGCCGCATCTCGTGCGCATTCTGGTCTATGCGAACCCCATGTATAACTACCTGCAGTTTATGCGCGATATCTTCCTGTTCCAGACTACGCCCTCGCTTATGACGTTTGGTATGTGCGTTGCTTGGGCGGTTCTTGCGCTTGTTATTGGCTATACCGTGTTCCATAAGTCCGAGCGCAAGTTCATCCTCTACATCTAAGGAGTGCTGTGATGACTGAATCTGTTGTTGATTACAGCGAGCAGCCTCTGGCTGTCGAGGTCGACGACGTCACCATGATCTTTAACATGGCGTCCGAGTCGCTGACCAACCTCAAGGAGTACTTCATCAAGCTTGCCAAGCACGAGTTGTTCTTTGAGGAGTTTAGGGCGCTCAAGCATATCTCGTTTGATATTCATCGTGGCGAGGTCGTGGGTCTGGTTGGCACCAATGGTTCCGGTAAGTCTACGATGCTCAAGATTATCGCCGGTGTGCTTGAGCCTAGCGAGGGCAGCGTTAAGGTGCACGGTAACATTGCGCCGCTGATTGAGCTTGGTGCCGGCTTTGACCCCGAGCTGACCGCCCGCGAGAACATCTATCTGAACGGCGCCCTGCTCGGCTATACCAAGGAGTTCATCGACGCCAACTTTGACGGCATTATTGAGTTCGCTGAGCTTCAGAACTTTGTCGATATGCCGCTTAAGAACTTCTCCTCGGGCATGGTGGCGCGTATCGCCTTTGCAATCGCGACGATTACCGAGCCCGATATTCTGATCGTTGACGAGACGCTGTCCGTCGGTGATGTGTTCTTCCAGCAGAAGTGCGAGGCCCGCATCCAGCACTTTATCCAGAGCGGCGACGTGACGGTTCTGTTCGTTTCGCACTCCATGGAGCAGGTTGAGCGCATCTGCCAGCATGCCGTTTGGATTGAGAAGGGTGACCTTCGCATGGACGGCCCGGTCAGTGAGGTCTGCAAGGCGTACCGCGAGCAGTTCAACTAGGTTATAATTACTTGCGCTTGGCCGAATTGTTTGGCTGGGCGTGCGGTTATTTGCTCCATTAGCTCAGTTGGATAGAGCAGGGGACTTCTAATCCCAAGGTCGACGGTTCGAATCCGCCATGGAGCACCATCGTTTATTAAGCCCGGACCGCTTGGTGGTCTGGGCTTTTTTCATCTTGTGTGTTGCTGGAGCCGAGCGCGAGCAAGCCGCTGCTGTTTGTTGGGGTTGGCATTTTACTTTTCGAGATGCTCTTTCAGCAGCTCCAACGCGTGGGCGTAGCCTTGGAGGCCCTCTCCGGTGATGGTGGCGAAGCAGGCCAGACGGGCGTAGCTCACCTGGCGGAAGTCTTCGCGGGTCTCGACTGCGCTAATGTGGACCTCCACAGCCGGGATGGCGACGGCTTTGAGCGCGTCCAGGATGGCCACGCTTGTGTGCGTGTAGGCGGCCGGGTTGATGACGATGCCGTCGACCTTTCCGTAAGCCTCCTGGATCTTGTCGACGATGCTGCCCTCGTGGTTAGACTGGAAGACCTCGACCTCGTCGAAGCCCTGTGCGGCACCCGCTTCCTGGCAGATCTGCACTAAGCGATCGTAGTTGTCGCTGCCGTAGATGCCTGGCTCGCGAATGCCGAGCATGTTGAGGTTGGGGCCGTTAATGACGAGTGCTTTCATGGTTGCTTCCTTTGCAGTTGAAAAACCACCACAAAGGTGCCTGCCCCCTTTGTGGTGGTTTTGGTTAGAGAGCGGGTGGGAGGGTGTCGAGGAGGGCATGGGCGGTGTTGGCGGCGCAGTCGCGTGAGTCGATGATGTAGTCGGCCCAGGCGCGGTAGCGCGGCATACGCTGCTCGGCCAGCTTGTCGATGCCGTCGCGCGCGGTGATGGGGCGGCCCTTGTGGGCGAGCTCGTCGAGCTTGCGGTTGAGCATCACGATCTGGCTGTTTTGGTGCAGCAGAGGGTAGTTCTCGTCGCGCGTAACCACGCCGCCGCCGGTGGAAAGCACCAGGCCGCTGCGCTTGGAGATGTCGGCCAGCGCTGCCGTCTCCTGCTCGCGGAAGGCCGCCTCGCCGCACTTGATGATAAAGTCGGCGCAGGGCATGCCCAGGCGCTCCTCGAGGGCGCGATCGAGATCGATGTGCTCGCGGCCCGTGAGCTGGGCGATCTGCTCGCCCACGCGGGTCTTGCCCGAGCCCGGCATGCCGATCAGCGCGATGTTCTGTTCGCGGCGTGACAGGCGCTCCGTTACGTCCAGGATCCTCTCGCGCGGGGTGGCTTTGCCGGTATAGCGCTCGACAGCTTGTGCCGCCTGGGCAACAAGCATAAGCAGGCCGCCGATGCAGGGGATGCCGCGGCGCTCGGCCTCGAGCATCAGGCCCGTGCGGGCGGGGTTGTAGACAATGTCGATGACGCCCTCGAGCGCATCGAGGCCTTCGAGCGTGCAAGGCGCGTCGGGGCAATGGGGGAACATGCCGGCGGGCGTGCAGTTGACGAGCAGGGCGGCGTCGGACTGCTGCGCGATGTTGTCGTAGTTGACCTCGCTCGTGCGGCCCACGGGCACGACGATGGCGCCCAGGTCTCCCAGCACCATACTTGCCGTGGTGCCGGCGCCGCCGGTGGCACCGAGCACGAGGGCCTTCTTGCCGGCAACCTCAACGCCCAACTCCTCGACCAGGCACTGAAAACCGAAGTAGTCGGTATTATCGCCGTGCAGGCGGCCGTCAGGCAGGCGTGTGATGGTGTTGACGTTGCCCATGCGCTCGGCGAGCGGACTCAGCTCGTCCAGGTATTCCATGACGGCGCGCTTGTAGGGGATGGTCACGTTGGTGCCCTCCCATTCGTCGCCCGTCATAAAAGCCTCAAGATCCTCGGGCTCGCGTTCAAAACGCACGTATTCAAGCCCAGCGAGCTCTTTGTAGATGGTCGGGGTATAGCTGTGGCCCAGCACGCGGCCCAGCACGCCGTAGGGGCGGGTTGCGGCGGTATCGGTCATCTAGAGCACCTCCGTGTAGCTGCCAAAGTAGGTGAAGCTCTCGCACACGTCGTCGATGGAATCGAGCAGGTCGTCGAGGGCCTTGCTGCCAAAGGGGCAGTCCAGATCAAAGTAGAACATAAACTCAAAGTCGCGGCCGGGGATGGGGCGGCTCTCGAGCTTGATGAGGTTGATGTTGAGCGCGTAGAAGCGCTCGAGTACGCGATAGAGTGCGCCCGGCTCGTTGGCCGTGGTGATCATGAGCGAGGTGCGGTTGGCGCCGGGGTAGACGCGCGGCTCGCGGCCGATGACGACAAAGCGCGTGTAGTTGTTGTCCGAGTCTTGGATATTGGGCTCCAGCACCTCGAGGCCATACAGCGTGGCACAGCTGAGCGAGGCGATGGCGGCGACGTCGGTGCGCTCGGAGTTGGCGACCATCTCGGCCGACATGGCCGTGTTTGGATACTTGGTGGCGTGCAGGTCGTGGGATTCGATAAAGCCGGCACACTGGGCAATGGCTTGGCCGTGGCTGTAGACCTCGCGCACGTCGGCGAGCTTGGTGCCGGGCTTGACGAGCAAGTTGTGGTCGATCTTGAGGCGAAGCGAGCGCACGATGTGGAAGTCGAACTGGGCGAGCAGGTCGTAGACGGCGTTGACCGAGCCGGCGGTGGAGTTCTCGATGGGCAGCACGCCAAACTCGCAGAAGCCGTCGCGCACAGCGCGCATAACGCCTTCGAAGGTCTCGAAAAACGCGATGTCGGGCACGTCGAAGAGTTTGCACGCGGCGATCTGGCTATAGGCACCCTCCACGCCCTGGCAGGCAACGGTGGCCGTTTGAGGGAAGGCCGTGTCGGAGACTGCAGCCGTGGCGTGGGCCTTTTGCGAGACGGTGATGCCCTTGAGCTCGTTGATGTAGCGCTGCTGCTCGGCCTTGCTCATGCTCATGAGGAGACGGAACAGGGTGATGGTCTGCGCCTCGTAGCGCTCGGGCGCGCGGCTGGCGAGGTTGTTGAGCTTGGAGCGCTCACGGGCGGGGTCGAAGACGGCCTTGCCCATCTCGATTTTTGACTTGGCTACCTCGGTGGCAATGTCCATGCGCTCGACAAAGCTGTTGAGGAGCGTGGTGTCGATGCCATCGATGGCCTGGCGGATGTCAGCAAGGTCCATGGAGGCCCCTTTCACGTAACGGCTGAGTTGGCAGGCAACCCAGGTGAGTCGGGTTAGAGCTGGGCGGCGTCCTCGAGGAGAGCGTCCCAGATGGCGAGGGCGGCGGCTGCTTCGGCTACGGGGACGGCTCGGGGGACGATGCAGGGATCGTGGCGGCCGTGGATCGAGAGCTCGGCATTTTCCATGGCGTCCATGTCTACGGTCTGCTGCTCGCGGCCAATGGAGGGCGTCGGCTTCACGGCCATACGCCACATGACGGGTGCGCCGGTGGAGATGCCGCCCAGAATGCCGCCGGCGTTATTGGACTCGACTGCAATGTCGCCGGTCTCTGCATCAACGCGGTATGGGTCGTTGTTCTCGCTGCCGCGCATGGCGGCCACGGCAAAGCCCATGCCAAACTCCACGCCCTTCACGGCGGGAATGCCAAACGCAATCTGCGCGATGCGGTTCTCGATGCCATCGAACATGGGGTCACCGATGCCCGCGGGAAGCCCGTAGATGCCGCACTCCACAATGCCGCCGATGCTGTCGAGTTCATCGCGCGCGGCCAGAATTTCCTCGCGCATGCGACCGGCTGCGGCGGCGTCGATGCAGGGCAGGTCGTTCGTAAGGATCGCCTTGCGGTCGGCCTCGCGATAGACCATGTCGTCCATGGGCAGGTCGGAGATGCCGCCGATCTGCGCGACGTGCGCCATGACCTGAATGCCGCGGGCTTCGAGTGCCTGCAGCGCGATGCCGCCCGCGATGCACAAGGGTGCCGTTAGGCGGCCGGAGAAATGCCCGCCACCAGCGACATCGTGCATGTTGTGATACTTCACGCGCGCAGGGAAGTCCGCATGTCCCGGACGGGGCTTGCGGCGCAGCTCGGAGTAATCCTTGGAGCGCGTGTTGGTGTTCTCGATAATCGCGGCGATGGGCGCGCCGGTGGTATGTCCATCGACCACACCGGCGATGATATGCGCGGCGTCGGCCTCGCGACGTTTGGTCGCGGTCTCGTCGCGACCGGGGGCGCGACGGTCAAGGAAGGCCTGCAGCTGCTCCTGGTCCACGGCGATACCTGCCGGAATGCCATCGAGCGAGCAGCCGATAGCGGGGGAGTGCGACTGGCCGAAGATGCTTAAATGCAAGACGTTGCCAAAGGTCGAGGACATGCTATTCCTCCTCGAGCGTGACCTTGCCGCCCAGTAGGCGGTAGTGGTCGAAGAAATCGGGATAGGACTTGTTGACGGCCTCGGCGCCGTGGATCACGACCTCGCCGGTGGCGCGGCTCGCGGCGATGGCGGCCATCATGGCGATGCGGTGGTCGTTGTGCGAATCGACCTCGCCGCCAGTAAAGGCGTCGACACCCTTGATGATGAGGTCGTCACCGGCAATGCGTACCTGTGCGCCCAGTGCGGTGAGCTCGCGGGTGGTAGTGGCCAGACGGTCGGATTCCTTGATGCGCAGGCGGGCGCAATCGCGGATGAACGTGCGGCCTTGCGCCAGCGATGCCACGGCCGAGATAACGGGCACCAGGTCGGGGATGTCGTGGGCACTCATCTCAAAGCCGGCGAGCTTGTCGGACTGCACGGTGGCGGCGTTGGTGGAGCGCACGATGCGGGCGCCAAAGCGCGAAAGCGCGGCAAGCACGTTACGGTCGCCCTGTGCGGAGCTCAGTGACACGCCCTCGACGGTGATTGGGTCGGTGCCGATGGCACCGGCGCACAGCCAAAAGGCGGCGTTGGACCAGTCGCCCTCGACGGCTACGCTGCCGGGCGTGCGGTACGAGCCGCTGCTTACGCGGAAGTTCGTGACCTCGGGCTGGCCGTCCTTGGCCGGAATACGCTCGACGTTGACCTCGACGCCAAAGGCCTTCATGGCCTGGATCGTCAGGTTGATGTAGGGGCGGCTCTCGATGAGGCCCGTTACCTGCACGCAGGAGGGCTGGGCGAGCAACGGGGCTGCCAGCAGCAGGCCGGAGATATACTGCGAGCTTACGTTGCCCGGCAGCACAAAGGTGCCCGGGCGCATGCGTCCGCTCGTCTTGAGCGGAAAACCGCCCAGACCCTGTAGGTCGCAGCCGGCGGCGATGATCTCGTCCGAGAGCGGCGAGAGCGGGCGGGCGCCCAGGCGGCCCTGGCCCACGAAGGTGGCATCCGCACCCAGCGCGCAGGCGACGGGCAGCATAAAGCGCAGCGTGGAGCCGCTTTCGCCGCAGTCAAGCGTGCCGCCGGCAAGGGCCTTGAGCAGGCCAAACTCAACACTCTTCATGGTGGGGTGGACCTGGAAGCCGTCCTCGACGGTCTCGATGCGGGCGCCGAGGGCCGTAAGGCAACGCACCGTGGCCTCGATGTCGGCGCAGGTGGTGTTGCAGGTGACGTGTGTCTCGCCGTTGGCAAGCGCAGCGCAGATGATCAGGCGATGTGCCATCGACTTGGACGCGATGGCGGGAACGGTGCCCTTGAGCGGGGACGGGGTGATGCGGGCTAGCATGCGGATGCGTCTCCCTTCTGGCCGAGGCCCTCGGCAATGAGTTCGTGGAAAGTGGAAAGCGGCGTGCGGTCGATGCTGCAGCGGCCAATGCCGTGCGGAATCACCAGGTCGATGGTGTCGCCCGCGCGCTTCTTGTCGTGGAGCGCCTCGGCAAAGACGGCATCGGCGGAAAGCTCGCAGCGAGTCTTGAGGCCGTGGCGGGCGCAGAGCTCCTCAATACGACCGGGCAGTGCAGCATCGCAGACGCCGTGCAGGGCCGCGGCGCGCGTGATGATGCCCATGCCGATCGACACGCAGTTGCCGTGTCCGAGCTCAAAGTGCTCGCAGGCCTCGACGGCGTGTCCGGCGCTGTGTCCAAAGTTAAGGAGCTTTCGCTGGTTGGTCTCGCGCTCGTCGGCGACGACCACGGCGCGCTTGATGTCGATATTGCGGGCGATGATGAGCGCTACGCGGGCCACATCGCGGTTGAGCAGCTCCAGCGTGAGCGGGGTCTTCTCCAGCTCGGCGAAAAGCTCCGGGTCGGCGATCACGGCGTGTTTCACAACCTCGCCGCAGCCGTCGGCGAACTGCTCGGGCGTGAGGGTGGCCAGGCACCCCACGTCAGCGATAACCACGCTCGGCTGCCAAAAAGCGCCGGCCAAGTTCTTGCCGGCAGCCAGGTCGATGGCGGTCTTGCCGCCCACCGACGAATCCACCATGGCGAGCAGGCTCGTCGGGATTTGCACAAACTTGCAGCCGCGCATGTAGGTGGCGGCCACAAAGCCCGCCACGTCGCCCACGACACCGCCGCCGAGTGCCACAATCACGTCGGAGCGCGAAAGCTCGTGTTCGGCCACAAACTCCAAAATGGCAACGTAGGTCTCGGCGCGCTTATGGGCCTCGCCGGCCTCGAAGGTGCAGATGCTCACCTCGTAGCCTGATGCCTCCAGGCTCTGCTTAACGGGCATCTGGTAGAGCGGGCCCACGTTGGTGTCCGTCACGATGACGGCCTTGGTGCCGCCGGCGGTGGCGCGCACGAGCGGCCCCGCCTGCTCCAGCAAAAACGTGCCAACATGCACCTGGTAGGGGCGTGCAGTGTCGATATCGATGGTAATCGCCATAAGCTATGGTCCTTTCGACCTGGCGTGATAGGTGGTCTAGTGGGAGGCCTCGTCGTCGAGTGCGCGCTTAATGCGGTCGCCCTCGGCAAGGAGATTCTCCAGATAGCGCTGGTCGCGGTCCTTAAGGGCGCGGCTGTAGGCGCCGAGCGATTCGATCAGATGGTCGATCTCGAAGGCAAGCGCATCGGCGTCGTCGATCATGAGCTCGGACCACATCTGAGGATTGAGGTGCGCCACACGGGTGAGATCGCGGTAGCTACCGGCCGAAAAGCCGTGGTGGACCTGGGCAGTGGGGCTCTTGACGTAGGCGTTGGATACCACGTGCGCAAGCTGGCTCGTGAAGGCGATGACGCGGTCGTGCTCGGCGGCGCTGGTCACGCTGAACTTGCCAAAGCCCAAGGGGCGCACCATCTCGCGCACCTGGCCCAAAAGCTCCAGCTTAAGTGCATCGTCCACCGCGGGCGGCACGAGCACGAGCGGCGCGCCCTGGAACAGGTCGGCGCGGGAGTGCGCATAGCCCGAGTACTGCGTGCCTGCCATGGGGTGCGCGCCCACAAAGTAAAAGCCGTTCTCGCGGGCAAGCTCAAAGGCGCGCTCGCACACGATGCCTTTGACGCCCACCGTGTCGATCACCACGGGGCCCATGATGGCGTCGGTGTCGGTGGCGTCGGCGAGCGCCTGGGCGTGCGCCTCGAGCCACTCGATGCATGCCTCGGGATAGCAGGCCAGGACGATGATGTCGCATTCGCCGAGTGTCTTATCGTTGAGCTCTCCGGCGACAGTGCCCATGCTGGCGGCTGTCATGACATCGTCATCGGGGTCCCAGGCCAGCACGCGGACGCCTGCCTGTGCATAGCCGCGGGCAAAGCTGCCGCCGATGAGGCCAAGGCCGACGATGCCGGCGCACTTGGGGCCGCCCTGGTTAACGCGCGCGTTTCTCACCGTACCCATGGCTACTCCATGGTCTCTTGGCAGACAACCTCGCGGATGGCTCGGATGCGGCGCATGGTGTCGTCGAACTGATCGGGGGTGAGGGCCTGGGCGCCGTCGGACCAGGCGCGGCTCGGCTCGTCGTGGACCTCGATCTCCAGGCCGTTGGCACCGCAGGCGGTCGCAGCGAGCGCCATGGGCTCAACGTAGCGGGTGTAGCCGGTGGCGTGGCTGGGGTCGGCGACGACGGGCAGGTGCGACAGGTGGTGCAGCACCGGCACGGCGTTGAGGTCGAAGGTGTTGCGGGTGCGGGTCTCGAAGGTGCGGATACCGCGCTCGCACAGGATGACGTTGTCGTTGCCCTCGCTCATGATGTACTCGGCGGCCATGAGCAGCTCGTCGATCGTGCCGGACATGCCGCGCTTAAGCAAGATCGGAGTCTGGGTCTTGCCGACCTCCTTGAGCAGGGGGAAATTCTGGGCGTTGCGGGCGCCGATCTGCATGACGTCAATCTTCTTGTCCAAGAAGACCTGTACGTCGCGTGGGTCCATGATCTCGGTGACGATCGGCATGTCGAGCTCAGCAGACGCCTCGCACAGCAGGTCCAGACCGGCGGGGCCCATGCCCTGGTAGGCGTAGGGGGGAAGTGCGGGGCTTGTAGGCACCGCCGCGCAGCATCGTGGCACCGGCGGCCTTCACGCGGCGGGCGATGCGGATGAGGTTCTCGCCCTCGACGGAGCAGGGACCGGCGATGACCTGGAACTGGTCGCCGCCGATCTTGACGCCGTGACCGCAGTCGATGACGGAGTCCTCGGGGTGGAACTTGCGGTTGGCGCGCTTGAACGGCTCGGAGACGCGCTGCACGCGCTCGACGACATCCATGGACTCGAGCAGGAACGGGTCGATCTTGGTCGTATCGCCCACCAAGCCGATAATCGTCTCATTCTCGCCGCGCGAGACATCGGTCTTCAGGCCCTTTTTCTCAATCCAGCTGACGATATGGCCGACGGCCTCGTCGCTGGCGCTCTGCTTTAAAATTGCAATCATGGTGTGCCTCTCACCTCGATGGATAACTTTTGCAAAAACGGCCCGCAATGCGAGCCGTGTATATATGGTGCATGAGAGTTTATACTATCTGACTCGCTTTTGCCTTCTAAAGTGGGCCGTTGCGCCGCGTCTTCCTCGGAATTGCAAAGCTTTTTCTTTTATTTTGATAGCCCGTGGTGCACTTGGGTATAATGCCAAACGTTGGCCCTATTAGCTCAGGGGATTAGAGCGTCTGCCTCCGGAGCAGAAGGCCGTTGGTTCGAATCCAACATGGGGCACCATCGAACGTAAGACCGTCCGAACCTCGCATGGTCCGGGCGGTTTTTCTTATACCGACGCGACGTGATGGGACGTGGTATGGCAGCAACGGATATCGAGCGCGGACTCTCGACCGCCGAGGTTGAGGAGCGCATCGCCGCCGGTAAGATCAACCGCAACATGGAGCTCAAGACCAAGTCGGTCAAAGAGCTCATCATCGAGAACCTCTGCACGTTGTTCAATTTGATCAACGTGATCTTGGCGTTCCTGGTCATTTTGACCGGTTCGTTTAAGAATCTGACGTTCCTGTTCGTGGTGTTCCTCAATACCGCTATTGGCGTCATTCAGTCCATGCGTTCCAAGAAGATGGTCGATAAGCTCACGCTGCTGACCTCCAAGAAGGCCATCGCGGTGCGCGACGGCGCCGAGGTGGAGCTCGACCTGGACCAGATCGTGCTCGACGACATCATCCGCCTGGGGCGCGGCGACCAGATTCCCGCTGACGCCGTGGTGGTTTCGGGCGAGGCGCTCGTGAACGAGAGCCTGCTGACGGGCGAGAGCGACCTTATTAAGAAACAGCCCGGCTCCGAGCTCATGAGCGGCAGCTTTATCGACTCGGGCCTGCTGCGCGCCCGCGTGATCCATGTCGGCGCCGACAACTACGTGGCCAAAATTAATAACGAGGCCAAGTACGTCAAAAAGGTTAATTCCGAGATCATGAACGCGCTGAACGCCATCGTGCGCTTTGCGAGCATCATCATGATCCCGCTCGGTTTGGCGTTGTTTGCCTCGAGTGTGAGCGAGCTGTGGGATGCCGCGGGAACCCCGGGCGATAGCGCGCTTTCGTGGTGCTTCTCCGAGCTGTTGGCCGGTCATGTGCCTTCGTCGGCGCTGCTGTCCACGGTGGGCGCCCTGCTGGGCATGATCCCGCAAGGCCTGGTGCTGCTGACCTCGTCGGTGCTCGCCATCGCCACGGTGCGCCTGGCCCGCCGCAAGGTGCTGGCACAGCAGCTCTACTGCATCGAGACACTCGCTCGCGTCGACGTGCTGTGCCTGGACAAGACGGGCACCATCACGTCGGGCCGTATGGAGGTCGAGGGCACGTATCCGCTGCCTGTTGAGGGTGTTGGCTTTGGCGTGGACTCGGACGAGGCGGCTGTTCCCGTCGATACCACAGTGCTCGATTTTGCGCTGGCTAACGTGGCACGTGCGACTTCGGCCGATGCCAACGAGACCTGCCAGGCGCTGCTCAACTATTACGCCGATCGCCCGGTCGAGGTGTCTGAGCCGCTGTCGGTCATTCCGTTCTCGTCGTCTAAAAAATGGAGCGGCGCTTCTTTTGCGCAGGGCTCCTACGTAATGGGCGCCGCGCAATTTGTGCTCTCTGATCGTGCGTTTGCCCAGGTCGAGAACCGTGTCGCCGAGCTTGCCGATACCTGCCGCGTGCTCGTGGTGGCGCGCGTGGACGGCTTTACGCCCGATGGGGATATGGTGGGCGAGGCCGAGCCCGTGGGCTTTGTGACCATCCGCGACGAGATTCGTACCTCGGCGGCCGAGACCATCGGCTACTTTAACGAGCAGGGCGTGACCCTCAACGTGATCAGTGGCGACGACCCGCGTACGGTGTCGTCGATCGCGCGCGTGGTGGGCGTGCCGGGGGCGGACGCTTATGTGGACGCCACGACGCTCGATACGCCGGCCAAGCTCGATGCCGCAGTGGACCGCTACCATGTCTTTGGTCGTGTGACCCCGCAGCAGAAGCGCGAGCTCGTGCAGGCGCTCAAGCGCCGCGAGCACACCGTGGCCATGACGGGCGACGGCGTCAACGACGTGCTGGCGCTCAAGGAGGCCGACTGCTCCGTCGCCATGGCGGCCGGCTCCGATGCCGCGCGTAATGTGGCCGAAATCGTACTCGTCGACAACGATTTTGCCTCGATGCCCGCCGTGGTGGCCGAGGGCCGTCGCTCCATCAACAACCTGCAGCGTTCGGCCTCACTGTTCCTGACCAAGACGCTGTTCTCGATGGGCCTGGCGGCGCTGTGTATCGCGCTGCCGCCGTACCCCTTCGAGCCCATCCAGATGACGCTCATTAACTTCTTCTGCATCGGCGCGCCGGGCTTTGTGTTGGGCCTGGAGCCCAACAATGCTCGTGTGAAGGGGTCGTTTTTGAGCAACGTACTCAAGCGTGCACTGCCGGCGTCGATTGCGGTCATTTTGGCTGCGGCGCTCGACATCTTTGTGGCGCGCGTGTTTGGCTTTAGCCAGCTCACGCTGTCTACGATGTGCCTGCTTACGTCGTGCGCGGCGAGCGTCAGCCTAATCTGGCGCATCTCGCAGCCTCTCACGCCCTTACGTGTGGTGCTCTTTGTGTTTGTAGTCGCCGGCATCCTGGTGGGCGTTATCGGATTCCCGGAGCTGCTGTCTATTGCCAACCTGTCGATGGGCCAGATGGTTATCTTGGCTGTTATCGTGGTCTTTACCTGCTCGGTGTTCTTTAAGCTCGCCACGATGATGGATTCGCTCAAGCCGCGTCGTCGTCATGCCGCAACTGGTTTTGGCCGCGGTGTGCGCGTCCGCCTGGGTCGCGGTGGCGGCAAGGTGAGCTCGACGGGCTCGACGGCCGAACGTTTTGCCAAGCGCGTCGCCGCCGACATGGCGCAGCGCCGCGAAGATCGCACCGCTCGCGAGGCCGAGGCCCGCGCACTCGAGGGCGTGGCCCAGGCCCAGCCCAAGAAAAAGAAGAGTACCGGAGCCAAGCGCTCTCGCGTGACCAAGTCCGCCCAAGGCATCAAAGTCTCGATGCCAAGCAAAAAGAAGAAGTAACTACGCGCCCTGCCGATGTTGAATTGGTGCCTTGCTCCTGTGGGGCCGTGGCGATGTTATGCTCTAACCTCGATTGTTTGAATTGCTTCGAAAAGAGGATGCCGTGATCTGCCCGCATTGCCTTAAGACTATCGAGGACGGCGCCTCGTTCTGCCCCTACTGCAACGCCTATGTGGGTCCGGGCGATGGCCCCGAGCACACCGAGTTCGTGTTCTGTGAGGGCTGCGGTGCCCGTCTTTCTCCGCATGATCGTACGTGCCCCAAATGCGGACGCCCCGCTCCGGGTATCCTCTCCGAGGACGCGGCCGCATCCGACCTGGCAGCGGGCCGCACGGCGGGCTTTCTGCGCCTAACGCAAGAGCAGATCGATACCGAGGTGCCTCATGCGCCCGCCTCGGCTGCCGCGGTTCTTTCGGATGCCGCCGACCCCAATGAGACTTGCGTGCTGCCGGCTTTCGATAAGGATTTCGGTATCCCCAAGGTCGACGTTCCCACGCCCGTTTCCCTGCACGACGATGCTCAAAAACCCAAGCGCAAGGTGCACCCCGACGAGGACGCTTATCACAAGCACAAGCGTCATATCCCCAAGCCGCTCATCGTCATCGCGGTCCTTGCCGTCGTGTGCGGTGGTGCGTATTGGTTCGTGACGGCCGATCCCATGGGTGTCATGCCTGGCTTCTACGACCAGTTTGGCCAGGCCGCGCAGACGACCTTCCCCACGCGCCAAAAGGGCGAGGCGACTGAGGACGATACCAAGCAGGGCGATTCTGCCGAGGTGGTTCAGGAAGAAACCGTGCTCACCGATGATCAGCTCTATACCAGGCTCGACGGTCTGTATCAGACCATCGTGTCCTACGGTGACGAGGACCAGATCGGCGAGGTCATCGATTCTTTTAACAATGGCTATCTTCGAACGCCACTGTCCACCCGTCAGGAGCTGTCGCAGAGTGCCTACGCCCTGCGCGACCAGATCAAAAAGACGCAAGATGAGCTTAACAACCTTAAGTATCAGGACGATACGGTCTATGCGGATGACATCGCCCACTTAAAGCAGCTTGCCGAGTGGATGTATGAGCGCGTCGACGTGATCTGCCAGAGCTGGGATATCTCGCTGGCCATTCCCGATGGCGAGTCGATGAGTTCCCACCAAAGCGATATCCTGGCGCCCATCGCGCAGGGCGGCAACAGCGCACTGAACCAGTACGACGCCAATGTGGGTTCCTGGAAGCCGCAGCAGCGTTCCTAAAATTAGTTCGCCATAGTCGGCATAACCTACGTGCGCAATTGATGTAAACCCGTGCTTATTGCTACAATTCGTACAAATATGCTTTAAACGCACGAGGAAGGAACCACATGTTTAGTTTTAAGAAAGAGCTCTACACGCCCGAGTATCAGCTTGCCGGCGACGAGTGCGCCGTTATCGAGACGTCGAAGGGTACCATCAAGGTCAAGTTTGACGGCGAGGGCGCTCCCATTCATGTCGCGAACTTCTGCGAGCTTTCTACGATGGGCTTCTATGATGGCCTTAAGTTCCATCGCTATGTGCCCGGTTTTGTCATCCAGGGCGGCGACCCCAATACCCGCGATATGTCCGGCGCCGACGTCGCCGCTGGTCTTGAGGGCCCCGACGGCATGCCCGGTACCGGTGGCCCCGGCTACTGCATCAAGGGCGAGTTTGCCACCAATCCGCGCAACAGCCATGTCGATGGTGCCCTTGCCATGGCACGCTCCATGGACCCCGATTCCGCGGGTTCGCAGTTCTACTTCTGCCTGGGCGCCCAGCATAACCTCGATTCCGGTTACACCGTCTTTGGTACCACGGTCGAGGGTCTCGATGTGATTTCGCAGCTGCGTGCCGGCGACGAGATCGTCCATGTCGAGATCGTTCACGAGTAAAGGGGACTTCCTTGAATAGCCAGCTGATCCAACAGGGCCGCGCCGCTTACCGCGCGGGTGATTTTTCCGCTGCAGCCCAGATGCTTGGGGCGGCAAAGACTCCCGATGAGATTATGGGCGAGGCCGATCACCTTCGTGGCAACGCCTTGATGCACCTTGGCATGTATGCCGAGGCCGCCGAGGCTTATGCCGCCGCCCTCAACGACGGCACCTACGGCAAGCGCGGCGCGCTGCTCACCAACCGCGGCAAGGCGCTCGCCGCCGTGGGCGACTACACGACGGCCGCCCAGGCGTTCTCTGCTGCTACGCAGGATGCTTCCTATGTCACGCCGTTCAAGGCCTATCTGGGCTTGGGCAATGCGCTGTTCCAGTCGGGCGATTATGCCAACGCAGGTACTGCCTTCCGTCAGGCTGCCATCGACGGCGCCAATCCGGCTCCTGCCGCCGCACTCGGCGAGCTCGGTCGTTGCTTCATCAAGCTCGGCCGTCCGGCGGATGCCGTGGAGACCTACCGTACGGCTATCGACTTTGCCGGTCCCCGTGACGACACGCGCGCGCTCAACGCCGGCATGGGTCAGGCGCTTTCTGCCGCCGGCCGTCCCTCCGACGCACTCGACGCCTTTAACGCCGCTACTGCCGATGGCATCTACCAGCTTACCTCCGAGCAGGCCGATGAGCTTGCCCGCGTGCACGATTCGCTTGCCGCGCTGTCTGCCCAGACGGCTATGGCCACGGCTCCGGCGCCTGCGATGGACGCTCCTGCCGTCGATCCGCTCGATCCTACGGGCGCGACCGGTCAGTTTATGCCCGATCCCTCGGACACCGGCTTCTTTACACTGTCAGAGTCCGAGATGGTCCAGCAGGACCGTCAGGATCGTAAGCAGGCCAAGGTCCGTCGTCGCCATCGCCACACGGGTCTCAAAGTCTTCATCGTGCTGCTTCTGCTCATTTTGATCGCTGCGGGCGGTCTGGGCTTTGCCTACACGCGCGGCTTTGGCTTCCCCTCGCAGGAGTCGGTTATCACCGATCTGTTCCAGGCTGCCGGCGACGGTGACGCCGCAAAGGCCGAGTCTTGCCTGGCCTCGAGCCTGTCCGAGGACGCCAAGTCGATGATCATCTCCTCGATTCCGCAGGGCGCCACCGTGTCCGTCGAGGGCATGGATCAGTCCATGACCGAGACGACCGCTAAGGTGAAGGCATCGCTGTCCAAGGGCGGCGAGCAGGAGTACACCGTCAAATTCGTGCGCTCCGACAATCATATCGGCTGGGCCGTTTCCTCGCTCGATATGGATTTCTCGGCTGCTGACAACCAGTAGTGACCTTATGGGATTTAGCTTTGCCCGGCGCTTCACCGCAAGTGAGGTGCCGGGCTTGCGCTAGTATCATGAGCTAGTAGTTTTCCAGCAATCATCCAACACATCAGGAGTTGCGTTGTTTTCTTTGATGGATATGTTCTTCGGTAGCTATGCGGGCGATCTTGCCATCGACCTCGGCACCGCAAATACGCTTGTCTCCGTGCGCGGCAAGGGCATTGTCATTCGCGAGCCCTCTGTTGTCGCCATCGACAAGAACGACGAGCGCATCCTGGCGGTCGGTATCGAGGCAAAGCGCATGCTCGGCCGTACGCCCGGCAACATCGTGGCCGTTCGTCCCCTGAAGGACGGCGTCATCGCCGACTTCGATGTTACCGAGGCTATGCTTCGCTACTTTATCGACAAGGCGTCCGAGAAGCGCTATCCGTGGACCCCGCGTCCGCGCGTTGTCGTCTGCGTTCCCTCCGGCGTCACGTCGGTCGAGAAGCGTGCTGTCTTTGAGGCCACGATCCAGGCTGGCGCTCGCCAGGCCTACCTGATCGAGGAGCCCATGGCTGCCGCTATCGGCGCCGATCTGCCCGTCGAGGAACCCACCGGCTCCATGGTCATCGACATCGGTGGCGGTACCACCGAGGTTGCCGTTATCGCTATGGGTGGCATCGTCGTCTCGCAGTCCATCCGTATTGCCGGCGACGAGTTCGATCAGGCCATCCTCACGCACGTTCGCGATGCCTACAACCTGGCCATCGGCGAGCGTACGGCAGAGGACATCAAGATCAAGGTCGGCTCCGCCGTGCCGCTCAAGGACGAGCTCGACGTCGAGGTCAACGGCCGCGACGTGATCACCGGTCTGCCCAAGACCGTGCGCATCGAGAGCGAGGAGATTCGTCGCGCGCTCAACAAGCCGCTCGACGAGATGGCCAAGGCCGTCAAGGACGCACTCGACGCTACGCCTCCCGATCTTGCCTCGGACCTTATGTACTACGGCATTTTGCTGACTGGTGGCGGCGCGCTGCTGCGCGGTCTCGACGTGCGCCTGCGCGATGAGACCGGTGTTTCGGTCAACGTCAGCCCCACGGCGCTCGATAACGTCGTTAACGGCTGTGCCCGCGTGCTCGAGGCCAATGCGTTTGATGGCGGCTTCGTCCAGACCAATGCTTAATTTCCAAAAGGTGGATTCCATTTGGCACGATCTTCGGGTTTCTCCACAAATCTGAATACCAAGCGACAATCAACGGGTATGCGCCCGTTGATTGTTTTCAGCCTGATTTCGGTGTTGCTGCTCACGTTTTACATCCGCGAGGGCGAGGCAGGACCGATTCATGCCGTGCGTTCGGGCGTGACGACGATTACCTCTCCGGTGCGCTTTGTGGGCTCGGCTGTGGCGGCTCCCTTCAATGCGATTGGCAACGTGTTCTCTAACCTAACGGCGTCGCAGGACACGCTCGACGAGCTCAAGAAGCAAAATGAGGAGCTGACCTCTAAGGTCGCCGAGCTTTCTGAGGCTCAAAAGACTGCCGAGCGCCTGGAGGGCCTGGTCGGGCTGCAATCGACCTACAACCTCAAATCGACCGCAGCTCGTATCGTTGGTGCCTCCGGCGATGCCTGGACCTCGACCGTTACCATCGACAAGGGCTCTGCCGACGGCCTTACCATCAACATGCCCGTGACGAGTTCTGCCGGTGTTATCGGCCAGATTATCGAGGTGTCGGCCAAAACGTCGACCGTGCGCCTGATTGGCGACGAGAACTCGGGCGTGTCCGCCATGGTGCAGGATACGCGCGCCCAGGGCATGCTGCAGGGTCAGGCTGACGGCACGCTGCGTCTTGAGTACGTGAGCGTCGACTCCGACGTTAAGGTTGGCGACATCATCGTGACCTCGGGCATCGGTGGCGTGTTCCCCAAGGGTCTACCGCTCGGCACCGTCTCGTCGGTTGAGAAATCGGCAAACGATGTGTACTACACCATTGTGGTGCGCGCCCAGACGACGGCCGAGAACAACGAGGAAGTGCTGGTCATTACCTCGCTGACCGACGAACAGTCGGCCTCGGATGAGGACGTGAGCACCGCTAATAGCACGCCGCAGGGAACGTCGCGCGATGCTGCGACCAAGACGAAGGACGAGAGCTCGGATGACAGTTCCGGCACGTCCGAGACGACCGATTCTGGCTCGAGCGAATAGGGGGCATGTCCATGGATCTACACGAGCAGGGGATGAGCTCCCGCACGTTTGTAATCGCCGCCATTGTGTGTGTGCTGCTGCAGGCAGGCCTGGCACCGCAGATCTCCATTGCGGGAGGTCGCGTCAACTTCATGATTATCCTGGTGTGCCTAAGCGTGTTCTCGGGCGACCCGACCCGTGCCGTCGTGTGCGGTTTTTGCAGCGGCTTGTTTTATGACCTGTCCGCTGCCGTGCCGGTGGGCGTTATGTCGCTCCTGCTGACCGTGGGTTCTTTTGCCCTGGTGCACAGCGCCGTCGGTCAGACGGGCGGTACCCCGAGTGCGCGCGGCGTCACCGTGGGCGCCTTTGCGCTCGTCATTAATGTGATCTACAGCATCATCTTGCTGATTATGGGTTTGGAGACGAGCTTTGTCGTGGCGATCTTCGGCCATGCGCTGCCGTCCTCGATCCTGACGGGTCTGGTTGCCATTCCGTTTTTGATGTCCGGCGTCGTGCCGCAGTCCGGTTATGGATTCTCTGCACGTGGCGGACGCCAGACGGGTATGCGCTTTAAGCCCAAGACCCGCAAGCTCAAATAGGGGAGGCCCGTAGATGTCTTCCCAGATGACGGTTATTATCGCCGGTATCGTGCTGGTTGTGGCCATCGTGGTCGCGCTGGTCGTCATGCGTCGTGGCGATTCCCGTTTTACCTACGATACGCAGCATGGAACGGCCCCGCGCGCCACCGAGGGCGAGGGCAATACCGCGGCGACCGCCTTTAAGGGCCGCTTTTCCATCCTCACCACGGGTGTGGGCGCGATGTTTGCGGCGCTTGCCGTCAAGCTGTGGGGCATGCAGATGGTCTCATCGGACTATTACGAGAAGCAGGCCAATAGTAATCAGACTCGCACCGTTACAACACCCGCTGTGCGCGGTCGCATCCTCGACCGCAATGGCGTGGCGCTTGTCCAGAACCGTCCCTCACTTGCTGTCGTGGCCTACCGCGACCTTGCCGAGGATGAGGTTCTGGTTCGCCATCTTGCCAACGTGCTTGGAATGCCTTACGTGGCGGTTCTGCGCAATATCCAGGACAATACAGAGGGCGCTCAGAGCCTGCATACCATCGCGACGGACGTCCGTCGCTCCACGGTTGCCTATATCAAGGAACATGCCGGCGAGTTCCCGGGCGTCAAGATTGCCGAGCGTACCGAGCGCCAGTATCCATATGGCGAGACGGCATGCCATATCTTGGGCTATACCGGCACCATTACCTCCGAGCAGCTCGAGGCCCAGAATAAGAAAACCTCTGGCGACGATGATGCTTCTGCTGGCAAGATTACGTACCAGTCGGGCGATATCGTGGGCCAGGCGGGCGTTGAGAGCTACTACGAAAATCTGCTGCAGGGTATTCGTGGCGAGCAGACCGTCAAGGTCGATGCCTCGGGCAATGTGACCGGTCAGGCCGGCGCCGTGCCCGCGAAGGCCGGCTCCGACATTAAGCTCACGCTCGACCTTAAGATCCAACAGGCCTGTGAGACGGCGCTGGCGAGCGCTATCGAGCTTGCCAAGACCACTGGCTACAGCAATGCCGGCAACGGCGCTGTGGTGTGTCTCGATCCCAACAATGGCGAGATCCTGGGCATGGCGAGCCAGCCCAAGTTCGATCCGTCCGTCTTTATCGGCGGCGTCTCAAATGACGTGTGGACCGAGCTCAATGATGACAAGGGTTCGCACCCGCTGCTCAACCGCGCCATTAGCGGACAGTACATGTCGGCCTCGACCATTAAGCCGCTCTCGGCGCTGGCCGGTCTTGAGTTTGGAACCTACACTTCAACGCAGACAACCAACTGCACGGGCTATTGGACGGGCCTGGGCAAGGCTTGGGGCAAGCGCTGCTGGCTGACGTCTGGCCACGGCACCATGACGCTGCAGTCGGGTATCGCCAACTCGTGCGACCCCGTCTTCTACGACATGGGCAAGGCGTTCTTTTATGACGAGCAACATCCCGAGGGCCTGCAGGAGGTCTTTCGTCGCTGGGGTCTAGGCAAGACCTGCGGTATCGATCTGCCGAGTGAGGGCGCGGGCCGTATTCCCGATGCCGAGTGGAAAGAGTCGTACTTCACCGACGCCTCTGCCGAGGACCGCAAGTGGAATGCCGGCGATATGACCAACATTGCCATCGGTCAGGGTGACATCCTGGTGACGCCCCTGCAGATGGCGTGCGCCTATATGGGTCTTGCCAACGGCGGCAAACAGTACGTGCCTCACGTGTTTTTGTCTGCCGTGTCGCGCGATGGCGACGGCGATGCCTATAAATACAACGGCAAGGGCAAGAAGAAGCGCCTGGAGGCCAAGATCAACAGCGATTCGGATTTGGCTCTTGTTCGCAACGGCATGCACGACGTGATTTACACGGTATCGACGTCCCTGGCGGCTCACTTTGGCACCCTGACGCCCCAGGTATACGGCAAGTCGGGCACGGGCGAGAAAAGTGGCGAGGATGAATACGCGTGGTTCTGCGCCTATGCACCGGCCGATGACCCCAAGTATGTCATCGCTACCGTCCTGGAGCAGGGCGGCGGTGGCTCAGATACCGCGATGCATGTCGTGCGCGACGTGCTCGGCGTGATTTATGGCGAGCCCGATACCTCTTCGGCCTCGGGCGATTCTTCGGTTCGATAGGAGGTTGCGATGGATTTTTCTCCGGCGGATCTGTTCCGTTCAACCAAGACCGGCTCTCGCAGCAGCCTGGACCGCGTCAACAAGCAACTTTCGGCCTCGCGCGGCACGTTTCGCCAAAAGGTGCATATCGGTGTGCTCGTGGCTACAGTGGCGCTCGTCGCCTACGGTGCCATCATTATCTGGTCGGCTTCGCAGTTTAAGGCCGATGCCTCGTTCTCACGCCATCTGCTGGGAATTGGCATCGGAGCGGTGCTGGCGGTGCTGGTCTGGCGTACCGATCTGCGCGGTATTTCCAATTTCTCGACGGCGTTGCTCGTCATCGACTTGATCGTGATCCTCTCGCCCAAGATTCCGGGTCTGTCCTATACGGGCGGTCTGGGCATGACGGGCTGGATCAAGATTCCCGGTATCGGCTTGACATTCCAGCCGGTTGAGCTTGCCAAGCTCATCACCATCTTCTTTATTGCTACGCTTGGCTCGCAGTATAACGGTCGCATCGATACCGTTCGCGACTACGTCAAGCTCTGCGGCATGCTGTCCATTCCGTTTTTGGCCGTCGTTGCCATGGGCGACCTGGGCTCGGGCTTGGTCGTGCTGGTTTCGGGCGCCATCGTCATTTGTATGAGCGGTGCACGCCGCGAATGGGTGCTGTCGACCCTGGCCCTGCTCGTGGGCTTGGTGGCCCTCGTTCTGGCGCTCGATTCGGTCTTTGATTCGTTGCTCGGCCACGATGTGCTCATCAAGCAGTACCAGATGAACCGTCTGACGGTCTTTATCGACCCCGATAATGCCGATTCGGACGATGCCTACAACCTGCAGCAGTCGCTTATCGCCGTTGGCTCGGGCGGCTTCTTTGGTAAGGGTTTGGGCCATGCGACGCAGTCGGCCGGCGGCTTTCTGCCTGAGTTCCACACCGACTTCGTCTTCGCCTTCCTGTCCGAGACCTTTGGCTTTTGCGGTTCCTTTTTGCTCCTGTGCCTCTACGTGCTGTTGATCTTTTCGACGATTCGCGTCGCCTTTAAGTGCGAGTCCCTGTTTTTGCGTCTTTCGTGTGTTGGCATCGTTGGCATGTGGGCGTTCCAGACCTTCGAAAACATCGGCATGTGCATCGGCATGATGCCGATTACCGGTATTCCGCTACCGTTTATTAGCTTCGGTTCGTCTTCGATGATGATTCAGCTGCTGACGGTGGGTATCGTACAATCCATATGGCGGCATCGTTCGGGCGCCGCGTAACCGCTGGAGGGGTTTGCTATGAAAATTCCCGTAGATAAGCTGACCCGCGCTTTTAAGATGGGCGCGTCCGTTAAGAAGGATTCCGATACGCCGGTGCGCGTCTCGGTCTATCTGGATTCGTCTGCCTCGCGCTTTCTGGCCGAGACGGTGCGTGACGCCTTTGTGCCGCAGACGACCTCGGGCATTGTGCGCGTCGAGCGTCTGGGGGAGGAGCGAATTGCTCCAAAGACCGATACCGATGTGGTACTGGTGCTCTCGTGTGGTTCCGACCGCTTGGAGAGTGCCGTGCAGGAGCTCGTGATCGCCGGCGCGCCCGTGTGCGTGCTTGCCGAGTCTGCTGTGGAGGTGCCGTTTATCGAGGAGTCCACGCCCATGCTTGGCGTGGTAGCGGCAACCGATAAGACGTATCTGCTCGCGACGCTTGCCCGCTGGATTCTCGATCGCACGGACAAGGAAACGGCTTTTGCGGCGAACTTTGCCTTCATGCGCATCGCGGCGGCCAACCGTATCATCACCTCGTGTGCGCTCACCAATATGGCGACCGGTGCGCTGGTGTTTTTGCCGGGCGCCGATTATCCCGTTATGGCGCTGGCGCAGGTGGGCATGCTCTTTGAGCTCGCTGCCGTCTTTGGACGCGGCATTAAGCCCGAGCGCGGCTACGAGGTCGCCGGCGTGCTTGCCGGCGGTCTTGTGATCCGCGCGGTCACCCGCGCGCTCGTCAAGCAGACGCCGCATATTGGGTTTGCCGTCAAGGCGCTCACTGCTGCCGCGGGCACCTATGGCATGGGCCGTGCGCTCGTTTCGCTCTACGAGCGCGATGTCGACTGCAGCCGTGCCAACGAGGTGGTGACTGCCACGTTCTCCCGCGTTCGCGATCTGGTGACCACGGTCGCGGGCGCTACCCGTCCTATGGCGTCCTATCAGGACGCATCAGATCTCGCTGCTTAGGGGTTTTCCGTTGCGCGTTGCATACCAAGACTGTTTTCATTTAATTGAGCCGTTGCTCGCCAAGGTCGAGAAGCCGAGTCGCTATATCGATCACGAGTGGGGCACGCTTTCCAAGGCCGATGCCGACTACCGTTGCTGCCTGATCTACCCGGATGTGTACGAGGTTGGTCTGCCCAACCAGGGCATCGCCATCCTCTACAACATCCTTAACCAGGCCGAGGGCATCTCCTGCGAGCGTGGCTATGTGCCGTGGCCCGATATGGGTGACGCTATGCGCGAGGCAGGCATTCCGCTGCTCTCGCTCGAGGGTGCAGCGCCGGTCGCTTCGTTTGATATCGTCGGTCTGCATGTGCCGCACGAGATGGCGGTGACGAACTTCCTCGAGGCACTCGACCTCGCTGGCATTCCGCTGTTAGCGGCCGACCGCACCGAGGACGACCCCATTATCATCGCCGGCGGCCCCTCGGTGTACAACCCCGAGCCGTACGCGGCCTTCTTCGATGCCATCCTCATCGGTGAAGGCGAGGAATCGCTGCTCGAGACCTGCCAGCTGCATCGCCGCCTGCGTGACGAAGGAGTCCCGCGCGCGCAGATTGTTGAGCAGCTTGCATCCATTGCCGGCAACTACGTGCCGTCGCTCTATGAGGTTCGTCACGACGAGCCCTGCTCGCCGCATGGCTACACCGTGCCGCGTGAGGGCAAGGATGCGCCGACCGTGGTCTACAAGCGCGTCGTCGAGGATTTCGGCGCCACGAATCCGCTGTCGCAGTCGTGCGTGCCCTATGCGCAGCTGGTCCACGACCGCCTGTCTATCGAGATCCTGCGCGGCTGCGCCCGCGGCTGTCGTTTTTGCCAGGCCGGCATGACGTATCGCCCGGTGCGCGAGCGCTCGGCCGACCAGATCGTCTCGTCGGTGATTCAGGGTCTGGAAAAGACCGGCTATGACGAGGTGTCGCTGACCTCGCTCTCCACGACCGACCACTCCTGCATTCGCGACGTGCTCGGCAGGCTCAACCGTCGCCTGGAGGATACGGGTATTCGCGTGTCTATTCCGTCGCAGCGCTTGGATTCGTTTGGCGTGGATATGGCCGAGTCGGTCGCCGGCGAAAAGAAGGGCGGCCTGACGTTCGCGCCCGAGGCCGGCAGCCAGCGCATGCGCGACATCATTAACAAGAACGTGACCGAGGAGGACTTGGACCGTGCGGCCAAGGCGGCCTTCGAGGCCGGCTGGAACCGCATGAAGCTCTACTTTATGATGGGCCTTCCCGGCGAGCGCGACGAGGACATCGTGGCCATCGCCAATCTGGCCGATCACGTGCTGGAGCTCGGTCGTTCCGTGGTGCCCAAGGCTCGTCGCGGCTCGATCTCGGTGTCCATCTCGGTTTCGGTCTTTATCCCCAAGGCTGCCACGCCGTTCCAGTGGTGCCCGCAGCTCGACTACGACGACGTCAAGCGTCGCCAGAAGCTGCTTATCACGAGCGTTCGCAACCGTGCCGTCCGCGTTCATTACCACGATGCCGAGACCTCGCTCATCGAGGCCGCACTGTCCCGCGCCGGTCGTGACATGACGCCCGTCATCATCGACGCTTGGCGCTCGGGCTCTCGCTTTGACGCCTGGGTAGAGCATTTCTCGCTCGATAACTGGAAGGAGGCCGCTGCCAAAAACGGCATCGACCTCAATGAGCTCGTGCACCTGCCCTACGAGTTGGACTGGCGCCTGCCGTGGGAGCACGTGAGCCCCGGCTGCACACGCGGCTTCCTCGAGCGCGAGTACCGTCGCTCGCTCGAGGGCGTCACGACTCCCGACTGCACCCGCACGTCGTGCACCGGCTGCGGAATCTGCCCCACGCTTCACGCCAAGAATGTATTGATGGGTGATCGCGCATGAGTGAGCGCCTGACCGACAACCCCTCGCTCTTTAGGCTTCGTGTTCGCTATGGCAAGCGCGATCGCCTTAAGTACCTGGGCCATCTCGAAGTGATCCATACCATTGAGCGCATCGTGCGCCGTGCGGGACTTCCCTATGCCGTCACGCAGGGCTTCTCTCCGCACATGCGCGTGGGCTTCTCTTCGGCGCTACCGGTGGGTACGTCGTCGACATGTGAGTGGTATGACCTGTTTATGACCGAGTTCGTGGCGCTCGACGAGGCGTTTGGGCGCCTGGCTGCGGCGTCTCCGGCCGATCTGGCGCCCATCGAGGCGGCGTACATCGACGTGCGCACGCCGGCGTTGACGGCGCAGCTCACGCGCCTGTCGTACCGCATCGACCTGCACTTGGATCCCGAGGCGCCCGTAAGCGCCGATGAGGTGCGTCGTGCGATCGACATGCTGCGCGCGGACCATGGCATCGACTACGCGCGCGGAAAAAAGAGCAAGCGCTTGGATTTGGATCACACGCTCGTTGGCTATGAGCTCACGGCGGGGGAGCGCCCGGACCATTTGGTGCTCATGCTCGACACCCATGCCGACAACGAGGGCTCCATGCGTCCGGAAATTTTGCTTTCTGCTGCTGATGTTTTGTTGCAGGGCTTGACCCCGGGCGTGGATGCACCTATTGTTTCCACCGGTATGCAAGACCTCGTGACCATCTGCTCCTACGATGTCGAGCGTCAGAATCAAGCATGCGAGGACGACGAGGGCCGACTCGTCAGCCCCATACCTGTGCGAACTTGTGGATTTGCTCCACATACTCGTTGACGGGGGTATTTTCGCCTGCTACTATATTCGGCTGTTGCACTAACTGATGCATGAAGGGCAAGTAAACATGTACGCAATCGTTAACACGGGCGGCAAGCAGTACAAGGTCGCCACCGACGATGTCATCACCGTCGAGAAGATCGAGGGCAATGAGGGCGACAAGGTCACCCTGCCGGTTATCTTCCTCAACGATGGTAAGAAGATCGTCACCGATCCCGACAAGCTGGCCAAGGCCAAGGTTACCGCTCAGATCGTTGAGCAGTTCAAGGGCGAGAAGCAGCTGGTCTTCAAGTTCCACAAGCGTAAGCGCTATCGTCGTCTGAAGGGTCACCGTCAGCAGCTCACCAAGCTGAAGATCGTGAAGGTCCAGGCTACCTCCCGCGCCAAGAAGGCTGTCAAGGCAGAGGCTGAGGCTGTTGCCGAGGCTCCCGTCGCCGAGTAGATTACACTCGTAACGAAAGAGTAGGTATACACAATGGCACACAAAAAAGGACTCGGTTCCTCCCGTAATGGCCGTGACTCCCGCGGTCAGCGCCTTGGCACGAAGCGCTATGCCGGCCAGACGGTAACCACGGGCACGATTCTCGTCCGTCAGCACGGCACGCACATCCACCCGGGTGAGAACGTTGGCCGTGGTAAGGACGACACGCTGTTCGCGCTGGTCGACGGTACCGTTGAGTTCCACAAGGGTATCAAGCACAGGGTCAGCGTACGCCCGCTCGCGAACGCGTAATTCACCCTTCATAGAGCACATATGTGGGAGGCACTTGAGTTTTAGGATTCAAGGGTCTCCCTCTTTTTTGTAGGAGGCGATTCTGTTGTCACAGTTCACCGATATCAGCCGCATTAACGTGTGCGGCGGCGACGGCGGAGCCGGATGCATGTCGTTTAGGCGCGAGGCATTTGTCCCCAAGGGCGGCCCCGATGGCGGCGACGGCGGTCGTGGCGGCAATGTCGTCATCCAGGCCGATGCTCAGCTGTCTTCGTTGATCGATTACCGCTTTAAGCATCACTTTCGTGCCGAGCGCGGAACGCACGGTCAGGGCGCCCGCCGCAACGGCAAGAGCGGCGAGGACCTCATTTTGAAGGTCCCCATGGGCACCGTGGTCCGCGAGCTCGATCCCGAGACGCAGACCCCGATGTTCGAGATTGCCGACCTGGTGCACGACGGCGAGCGCGTTGTCGTGGCGCCCGGCGGTGCCGGCGGCCTGGGCAACACGCACTTTGTGACGTCGGTGCGCCGCGCGCCCGCGTTCGCTCAGCTGGGCGAGCCGGCCGAGGAGCACTGGATTGAGCTCGAGATGAAGCTCATGGCCGATGCCGCGCTCGTGGGCTTCCCCTCGGTGGGTAAGTCATCGCTCATTGCGCGCATGAGTGCCGCCCGCCCCAAGATTGCCGACTACCCGTTTACCACGCTCGTGCCGAACCTCGGCATGGTGCGTGCCGGCGAATATTCTTACGTCGTTGCTGACGTCCCCGGTCTTATCGAAGGCGCGAGCGAGGGTAAGGGCCTGGGTCACCAGTTCCTGCGCCACATTGAGCGTACGGCCCTGATCATGCACGTCGTCGACATGACGGGTGGTTTTGAGGATCGCGATCCGGTCGAGGATTATCGCATCATCAACCGCGAGCTCGAGCAGTATGGCGCCGAGCTTTCGGAGCGTCCGCAGATCGTTGTTGCCAACAAGTGCGACGCGCCGGGCACGGCCGATAAGATTGCCGACCTCAAGCGCGCAGCGCTCGACGATGGACATATGTTCTTTGCCGTGTCTGCCGTGACGGGCGCCGGCCTCAACACGCTGATGCTTGCCGTGGGCGAGCAGGTGGCTAAGCTGCGCGCCGAGTTGGCTGTCTCCGATGAGCCGGTCGTTCTGCGCGACGATGAATGGGAGCGCCGCCGCCTGCAGCGCGAGAAGCGTTTCCGCATTGTCCAGGAAGAGCCCGGTGCCTTCCGCGTGGTCGGTCGTGCCATCGAGCGCATGGTCATCCAGACCGACTGGGAAAACGAGGAAGCCGTCATTTACCTGCAGCATAAGTTTGCGCGTATGGGTGTTGACGACGCGCTCGAGAAGGCCGGTTGCCGTGCGGGCGACGAGGTCCGCATTTGCCAGCGCGCCTTTGACTTTGAGGGCGCCGAGGACTTCTCGGAGTACGAGGAGCTCGAGGATGCTGGCGAGGACGTTACCGTTGAGGCCATTGACGTGACCGATGCTGCGAATGAGGGCGTCGAGGTTGTCGATGCGACGGATGCCGCGGACGATTTCGAGACCCCGGAGGGCGAGTAAGCCATGTCGCTGTGCGGTGGAATCGGTTTGCCCGAGCTTCCTCTAGAGGACGGGCAGGAGTTTAGGCTCGGCATTATGGGTGGCACCTTTGACCCCATCCATTACGGGCACCTGGTGACTGCTGAGCAGGCGCGCGAGTCGCTCGACTTGGACGCTGTGCTCTTTATGCCGGCGGGCTCTCCTGCCTTTAAGCTTGACAAGCCGGTGACGCCTGCCGAGGACCGTTATGCCATGACGGTCCTCGCCACCGCCGCGAACCCGGCCTTTTTGGCGAGCCGGTTCGAGATTGACCGTCCGGGCGTAACCTATACGGCCGATACGCTTCATGCCCTTCGCGACTTTTACCCGCCGCAGGTAAAGCTCTACTTTATTACGGGCGCCGACGCGATTATCGATATTGTGACCTGGCATGATGCCGAACGAATCGCTGAGCTTGCTACCTTTATTGCGGCGACACGACCGGGCTTTGATATCGATACGGCGCGTGCCCGAATCAAAGAGTCGGGGCTGCCGTTCGACGTGCGCTATATTCAGATTCCGGCGCTGGCGATCAGCTCGACGAACATTCGTAAGCGAGTTGCCCGCGGTATGAGCGTGCGCTATCTTACGAGCGAGTCCGTGCTCGGCTACATTCGCAAGCGCGGTTTGTATGTCGATCTGGGTCAAGAAGATTTTGAGTGATGGGGGTCTACGTTGTCGGTAGAGGATCAGTTTGAGGGCGATGAGCGCGCGCTGCTCAAGCGCATTCAAGAGCTGCTCGATGTTCGCATGAAGGATAAGCGCAAGCGCTATGTGCATTCGTTGGGTGTTGCCGAGACCGCACTTCATCTGGCCGAGGTCTACGGCGTCGACCGCTTTGATGCCGCTGCCGCCGGCTTGATCCACGACTGGGACAAGGTGCTTTCCGATGACGAGCTGGTCACGCGCGCTCTGCATTACGGCATTAAGATTGCCGGCTCTCCTTCTGCCGCGACGCCGCTTTTGCATGGCCCTGTTGCCGCCTATGAGCTTCCGCAGCTTTTCCCCGAGTTGTCGCCGGCCGTTTTCCAGGCTGTCGACCGTCACACCGTGGGTGCCTGCGACATGACGCCGTTCGATATGGTGGTCTTTGTGGCCGATGCCATCGAGCCCAACCGCCACGGCGACTATGCGCATGCGCTGCGCAAGATGGTGGGGGAGTCGACGCTCGATGAGTTGTTCTTCTCCTGTTTTGCGCAGGGTTTGGTCTATGTGATCCAGTCTGGGCGCTATCTTTATCCCACAGCTATTACGATTTACAACCATTACGCCCAGCTGCGCTAGCTCGGGCTGTCTAGAAAGAGGTATTCCATGGCCGACGAGACCATGACCGACGAGCAGATTCTTGAAGGTGTGGAGCACAAGAGCTTCGTCGCCACGTCCGACCGCACTGCCGCCTCGCTGTCCGCGAGCGGTGTCGCCGCCGAGGATGTCGCCCGCGCCGCCGCGCAGGCCGCCTACGACAAGAAGGGCGAGGACGTTCAGGTGCTCGACCTGACCGAGCTTTCCGACGTATGCGACTACTTTGTGCTTGCCACCGGTACCAACAACCGCCAGGTCGATTCTATCGTCGACGAGATCGAGGAGAAGGTCGCCGAGGCTTGCGGCGAGCACCCGTTCTCCATCGAGGGTCGCGAGAGGAAGACCTGGATGCTCATGGACTATGGTTCGGTTGTCGTCCACGTCTTCACTCCCGAAGCCCGCGACTTCTACCGCCTCGAGAAACTCTGGGGAGACGCCCCCCAGCTCCCCCTCAATCTCCTCTAGTAGCTCATTTGAGACGGGGTTTAGCTACCCTCACGCATATCGCCGGGCAGTTGCGGTTTTCCGCAGCTACCCGGCTTTCTTTTTGCCCAAAGTAGCTAATTTGGGACGGGGCTTTTTTAGCTACTACCTACCGTTCGCCGATAGAAGCGAGTTGCGGTTCATTGCGTGATATTTAGCTTTCCGACTCGGGTAACGTATTTGTTATCTGTAGAGGAGGAGATGCGTATGACTCGGACCGCGCGGGAAATCTCTGTTTACGGCTATTACCATGTCGTCCAAAAGGGCTGTGGTGGTCAGCTGATATTTGAGGATGCCGATGATCGGATATATTTGATTCGGTTGCTTGCCTCGAAATGCCGAAAATACGACGTCAATATCATTGCTTGGTGCCTTATGGACAACCATATTCACTTGTTGCTAGATGATGAACATGTTCACCTGAGCGATTGCATGCACTCTGTTACGACTGCATATGCGATGTATTTCAACGCGAAAACCGGACGGAAGGGACCAGTTTTTCAGGATCGATTTAAGAGCGTGCCGATTCTTAACGATGATCAGCTGCTCAACTGTGTGAGATATATTCACGATAATCCTGCGAAAGCCAGGATTGGGACTGCTTCACTATATCGTTGGAGCAGTTTTTGCGAATATATGGGATACCCGGGTATTTGTATGACTGAATGTGTGCTAGGTTTGCTCGGAGATTCTCAGAGATTTTTTGCTTTCAGTACCTCGGGAGAACCGAATCGATATTGCTTCCGTGACGGCGCTCATGTGAGCGACATAGATGCACTGGAGTTTGCACAGGCTCTCCTTAAACCGTATGAGCCTCACCACCTTAAAGCTTTGCCTAAAGCCGTGCGCGACAACTACATCCGTACGCTCAAAAACGAGGGCTTTTCGATAAAGCAGATCGTGCGCCTCACGGGCATCGGTCACTGCACGATTCAGAAGGTCAAGCTCGATCAGTAGCTATTTGGGACAGAGTTTTGTTGCGGCGGGCAAACCGGACATCCGGGGTAGTCAATTTGGGACGGGCGGAAGGCAGCAACCCCCCCCGTCCAAAAAGACTAGTTATTGAAGCGTGATTGGCGGCCGAAGGATAGGGCGGTGTCGCCGAATTTGTCTCGGACGGCGTCGATGGCGACGGAGAGGTCGCGGCGGTCGCTGGATTGGGCTCCGCGGTCATCGATCTCGCAGAACAGGTCGGTCTGGATGCCGCCCCGATGGTCAAAGTCGCTCATGCCGATGCCCGCTAAGCGAACATGCATGCCATCCTGCCAGATGTTGTCGAGCAGTTCGAGTGCAACCGCCACGAAGATGTTCTCATCGTCGGTCGGATGAGGCAGCCGGCGCTGTGCCGTACGCCCGCTGCCATACGAATACTTAAGCTTGAGCGTTACCGTGGCACCCGTCAGCCCCTGACGGCGCAGGCGGCGTCCCACTGACTCTCCCAACAGCGCAATCGCCGCCTCAATATCCCCACGCTCAGTTAAATCTTTAGCAAAGGTGCGTTCATTGCTGACCGACTTGACCTCGCGCTCTTCATCGAGGCTCGTGACTTCGGAGATTTCGAGTCCCAGCGCACGCTGGCGCATGTGCTCGCCGTTGACGCCAAAAATAGAGGCCAAGGTGGATTCCGGTGCACGTGATAGCTCGCCGAGGGTGTAGATGCGCATGCGGCGCAGTCGCTCCTCGGCCGAGCGCCCGATGCCGCTCATGGCAGATACCGGCAGCGCGGCCAAAAAGCGCTGCTCGGTTCCGGGGCGCACGATGGTCAGCCCAAACGGCTTATCCCGCTCGCTTGCGATCTTTGCGACCGTCTTGTTGCAGCCTACGCCAATGGAGCACGTCACTCCCAGCCCTGCCACGCGGTCGCTTATACGCCGCGCAACCAGCAGCGGGTCTTCGGGCGCAAAGCGACCCGGTGTGATATCGATAAAGGCTTCGTCGATGGATACGCGCTCGACGCGCGGGGTCTCGTCGGCGAGAATCGCCATGACCTGCGCGCTCACCTCGCGGTAGCGATCAAAGTGCCCGTGCGTCCAAATGGCTTGCGGGCACAAGCGCCGCGCTTCGGCCGAGGCCATGGCAGAGTGCACGCCAAAGCGACGTGCCTCATACGAACACGTGGACACGACGCCACGCGAATCGGCGTCTCCGCCCACGATGAGCGGCTTGCCGCGCCATTCGGGATGATCGAGCATCTCCACGCTCGCAAAAAACGCATCGAGGTCCATCAGGCCCACCGCCGGACCCGTCCAGGGAGGCGGCGTGACGCCCGTGGCATCCTCATAACCGTATGTATGTTCGCGTCTTTCCATGTCATGAGTATACCGCGCAGCTCATGTGGGGTGCGTGTATGTGCTTGCAAATCCCGAATTCTTGTCTAAGATATGGATTTGCCCTCGACTACACCGAAGAAGTTGGTCTCACGGACTTCACCTGCCCGCGTCGATGGCGTATTATGTTCAACTGTTTGTTTGTAGTTGCAGCCTAAAGCTGCTTGGTTGGAGGAGTTTCCTTTGGCAGTCAAGATTCGCCTTGCTCGTCACGGCGCTAAGAAGCGTCCGTACTACCGTGTCGTCGTCGCCGATTCCCGCGCCCCGCGTGACGGTCGTATCATCGAGGAGGTTGGCCGCTACAACCCGATGACCGCCCCCAAGACCATCAACCTCGACCTCGAGAAGATCGCCGACTGGCAGTCCAAGGGCGCTCAGCTCACCGACGCCGTCGCCGCTCTGGTCAAGGCCGCCAACGAGGGCGAGAAGACCGAGACCGTCGTCAAGAAGTCCAAGAAGCAGCTCGCCAAAGAGGCCGAGGCCGCTAAGGCTGCCGCTGAGGCCGCTGAGGGCGCCGAGGAGTAAATCGTGCCTGAGGTTGACGCTGCACAGCTCGAGGGTGAGGCAATGCTCTCAGATCGCATCGCCGATCTCGTCGAATATCTCGTTGTTCAGATCGTCGACGACCCGGATTCCGTGAGCCTTGAGGTCATCGATGGTGACGACGCCTCCACGATTGAGGTTTCGGTTGCCGAGGATGACGTCGCTAAGGTCATCGGCCGTCGTGGCCGTACCATCAAGGCCATTCGCACGCTCGCCCGTGCACTGGCCGCTCGCCTCGACACTGCAGTCGAGGTAGAGGTTCTGGGCTAGGACCTTGAGGTCCCAGTACAAAAACATCGCCCGTGTGGTCAAGCCGCACGGAAGGAAGGGGGAGGTCCTCGCGCAGCCGCTGCGGGGGCTTCCTTCTGTATTGACGCCGGGTATGCGCGTCGCCTTGACGCCGCCGGCGCTCAAGCGTGACCGTTTTTGCACGGTCACATCCGTCACCGATACGGGCGATGGCGATCTGGTCTCGTTTGAGGGCATTGACGACTTGACGGCCGCCGAGGGCATCACCGGATGCTACGTGCTGGCAAATCGTGACGACTTTGAGCTCGATTCGCTCGATGCCGCCTATACCGATCTGATGGGTCGCGAGGTGGTCGACGAGCGCTTCGGTTCGCTCGGCACGATCGTCGAGATCATGTCGACGCCCGCTAACGATGTTTGGGTTGTCGAGGGTGATCGGTACGGCGAGGTGCTGATTCCCGTGATCGAGCAGGTTGTGCTCGATCTTCCCGATCAGGGGACAATTTCCGTCCACGTTATGGACGGGTTGATTGATATGGACAAGTAGGGAGGACAACATGCTGATTGAGACCCTTTCGGTCTTTCCCGAGATGTTTGAGCCCGTCATGTCCACATCGATCTTGGGCCGCGCCCGCAAGGCCGGCCTTTTTGATTTTAAGGCCTATAACCTGCGCGACTGGACGCACGACCGCCATCGTACCGTCGATGACGAGCCGTACGGCGGCGGGCAGGGCATGCTTATGAAGGTCGAGCCTATTGCCGAGGCCATCGAGGCTATTAGCTCCGAGGGTCCCAAGCCCACCGTGGTGTTCTTTACGCCCTGCGGCGAACCCTTTACGCAGCATGTGGCCGAGCGCCTGCTCAAAAGCGAGCGCCTGCTGTTTGTTTGCAGCCGCTACGAGGGCGTCGACGAGCGCGCTTATGCGTATGCCGACGAGCGCCTGTCGATCGGCGACTACGTGCTTACGGGCGGCGAGCTTCCCGCTATGGTCGTTGCCGATGCCGTCGTACGTTTGATTCCCGGCGCCCTTGGTGACGAGATGAGCAATGTCGATGAGTCGTTCTCGACTGCCGAGGACGGTGGCCTGCTCGAGTACGCGCAGTATACCCGTCCCGCCGAGTTCAACGGCGAGGGCGTGCCGCCGGTGCTCGTGAGCGGCGACCACGCCAAGGTCGACGCCTGGCGCCGCAAGAATGCCATCGAGCGCACCTGCCGCTGGCGTCCCGACCTGATCGAGACGGCGCGGCTTACGCCCGAGGAGCGCGCATACGCGCAGGACATCCTGGACGCGTCGTATTCGCAGAGCAAGGAGTGAGAATGGTTCCATCGCAGCATTCCGTGCTAAAGGGTGCGTTTGAGTGGATCGTGGTCGTCGCGATCGCACTGGTCGCCACCTTCCTGATTCGCTCGTTTGTGGTCGAACCCTTTGTGGTGCCCACCGGCTCCATGGAGTCCACGATCGAGATCGGCGACCAGATCCTGGCCCAAAAGGTGAGCCTCGAGCTCGGTCAGCCCGTCAAGCAGGGCGATATCGTGGTGTTCCATAACCCCGATGGTACCTCCGAGCACGATGTTCTCGTCAAGCGTGTTATTGCCACGGCCGGCCAGACGGTCGACCTTCGGGACGGCAAGGTGGTCGTTGACGGCCAAGCACTCGACGAGGACTACACGACCGGCATGAGCTGGCCGCTTTCGGTCCAGGCTCCCGGCGCTCAGGTAGGCTATCCCTACACCGTTCCCGACGGGTGCGTGTGGGTGATGGGCGACAACCGCGAAAACTCTGCCGACTCACGTTACTTTGGTCCCGTCGATCGCTCTGATTTGATCGCCGTGGCGCTTGTGCGCTACTGGCCGCTCAACCGCATCGGCGCTATCGACTAAAAACCGCTATAGTACAGTACCTAACCGTGTAATCGTTTCGACGAGGGGATATTAGAGGCATGAACGCTTCATCGCTTTCCTTCCAAGACATCATCCTGCGTCTCCAGCAGTACTGGGGCGAGCAGGGCTGCGTCATTATGCAGCCCTATGACTCCGAGGTCGGTGCCGGTACCTTCCACACCGCGACCACGCTGCGCTCGCTCGGTCCCGCCGAGTGGCGCACCTGCTATGCGCAGCCTTGCCGCCGTCCCGCCGACGGCCGCTACGGCGAGAACCCCAACCGCATGCAGCACTACTATCAGTTCCAGGTGCTCATCAAGCCCTCGCCGGTCAACGCCCAGGAGCTCTACCTGGGTTCGCTGGCCGCCATTGGCCTGGACCCCAACGACCATGACGTCCGCTTTGTCGAGGACGACTGGGAGAGCCCGACGCTCGGCGCCTGGGGCCTTGGCTGGGAGGTCTGGCTCAACGGCATGGAGGTCACGCAGTTCACGTACTTCCAGCAGGTGGGCGGCATCGAGGTCGACCCCGTGCCCGTCGAGATCACCTACGGCCTGGAGCGCATCGCCATGTACGCCCAGGGCGTCAACTCCGTCTATGACCTGGTGTGGAGCTATCTGCCCGACGGCACGCCTATGACTTATGGCGACGTGTTCCTGGAGAACGAGCGTGAGTTTAGCGCCTACAACTTTGAGGTCGCCAACGTCGAGATGATGCGTCAGAAGTTTGACGACTACGAGGCCGAGTGTCATTCCTGCCTTGAGCGCAAGCTGCCGCTGCCCGCATACGACTGCGTCATGAAGTGCAGCCATGCCTTCAACCTGCTCGATGCCCGCGGCGCACTATCCGCGGTCGAGCGTGCCAACTACATCCTGCGCGTCCGCGCCGTCGCCAAGGCGTGCTGCGAGGCCTATATGGCCGAGGTCGCCGGAGTCAACGAGAATGCCGACCAGGAAGGCGAGGTGGCGTAAGCCATGGCAGACGCTAAGGATTTCCTGTTTGAGATCGGTACGGAGGAAATGCCCTCCGCACCGCTGAACAATGCCGTCAAGCAGCTTGGCACCATGATCGCCAAGGGTCTCGACGAGGCCGGTCTGGCCCATGGCGAGGTCCGCGTGATCTCGAGCCCGCGTCGCCTGGCTGCGCTCGTGGCCAACGTCGCCACCGCGACCGATGAGGTCCATGAGGTCAAGCGCGGCCCTGCGGCAAACATTGCCTTTGATGCCGACGGCAATGCCACCAAGGCCGCCCAGGGGTTTGCCCGCAAGTGCGGTGTGGCTGCCGAGGACCTGGTCCGTCGCGAGGACACCGACGGTCGCGAGTATGTGTTCGCCGAGAAGAACATTCCCTCCGCACCGGCTACGCCGATCCTGACGGCCCTGTGCGAGAAGACTATCGCTGGCCTGCAGTGGCCCAACTATCGCAGCCAGCGCTGGGGCCACGAGCACGCTACGTTCGTGCGTCCGGTCCGTTGGATCTGCTGCCTTCTGGGCGAAGACGTCGTGCCCGTGTCGTTTGCCGATGTGACGAGTGGCAACACCACGCGTGGTCATCGCGTACTTGGCCCCGGTGACCATGTGGTCGCCAGCCCCGCCGTCTACGAGCAGGTGCTCGAGGACGCCGGCGTGCTTTCTGCCGAGCGTCGTCGTAAGGCCATCCTTGCCGGTATCGCCGAGGTCGAGGCTGCCCGTCCCGGCTGCCATGTCGATACGCCCAAGAAGGTCTTTGAGGAGGTTATCAACCTCTGCGAGTGGCCGACGGTGCTCGTCGGTACCTTCGATGAGGAGTTCCTCAAGGTCCCGCATGAGATCATCTGCGAGTCCATGCTCACCAACCAGCGCTACTTCCCGATCTATGATGGCGAGGGCAAGCTTACGCGTGAGTTCGTGGTCGTCTCCAACAGCAAGCCCGAGAACGCCGAGCGCGTGATCGACGGCAACGAGCGCGTCGTGCGCGCCCGTCTGGACGACGCCAAGTTCTTCTACGAGGAGGACCTGAAGATCTCCCTCGACGAGTTCCGCGAGCGTCTGGCCAAGGTCGCCTTCCAGGAGAAGCTCGGTAGCGTGCTCGCCAAGTCCGAGCGCATTGAGCAGCTCGCGCTCGCCATCGCTCGCGAGGCCCATCTGGGCGCCCACCTTGCCGCCGATGCCGCTCGCGCCGCTCACCTGTGCAAGGCCGACCTGGTATCCAACGCCGTCGTCGAGTTCACGAGCCAGCAGGGCGTGATGGGCGGTTACTACGCTATCGCGATGGGGGAGAACGACGAGGTCGCCCACGCCATCCGCGATCACTATCGTCCCCGCTTTGCAGGCGATGAGCTGCCCGAGGGCACCGCTGGCTGCATCGTGGCCTGTGCCGACAAGCTCGATACCATCGCCGGTATCTTTGCCATCGGCGAGCCTCCGACCGGCTCTTCGGACCCGTACGCGCTGCGTCGCGCCGCTATCGGCATTATCAACATCCTGCGCGATCGTCTGCCGATCGACCCCACGTCGCTGATCGACTTTGCCCTTGAGCTCTATAGCGAGCAAGGCATTGAGTTCGACTCCGCCGAGGTCGCCCAACAGGTCCGTGACTTCTTCCATGGTCGCCTGGTGAGCATGGCCCGCGACGAGAAGATTCCTGCCGATACCGTCGCCGCCGTCTCTGCGGTGCACATCATCGCCCCGTCGGTCTTCTTCGCCCGCTGCGCCGCCCTCGACGAAGCCCGCAAGAACGATGCCGAGACCTTCGACAACCTGGCTACCGCCTATGCCCGCGCCGCGCACATCTCCAAGCCCGAGCTGGGTGCGGAGTACGACCGCAGCCTGATGGGCGAGGTCGAGCTCGCGCTCGCCGACGCCTCCGAGGCTGCTCAGATCGCCGTCGATGCTGCTCTCGCCGCCGAGGATTACCCGGCCGCATTTGCCGCCCTTGCAGCTCTGCGCGCCCCCATCGACCGCTTCTTCGACGAGGTTATGGTCATGGACAAGGACGAGCAGCTCCGCGATAATCGCCTTAAGCTGCTCAACCGCTTTGAGGCCGTTTTCTCCGGCATCGCAAACATCGGTGAGCTTGCTCGCAAAAAGTAAGTTAGCCTGCGCATAAGCGCAAAAGGAGCCCCGCATGGATTGCCCGGTCACCGCTCGTCCCACCGTTATCGTTATCTCCGACTCGCTCGGTGATACCGCTTGTGAGGTGGTGCTTGCGGCGTCCGGGCAATTTGATGAAGGGGCTTTTCATCTCTTGCGCCTGCCCAAGGTGACCTCGGTGGAGCAGGTTAAATCGTTTGTGGGTCCGCGTGTTGATGCGGACCATCGCGATATTGCCGTGTTCCACACCATTGTCGATCCGGCGCTTCGCGCCCGCGTGCTCGATTACCTGGGCATGCTGCATATCCGTTCGGTCGACTTGATCGGCCCGACACTTGCCGTGCTTTCGTCGCTCATCGGTGCGTCGCCCAAGGGCGTTGCAGGCGTGATTCACAAGACCGATGACCGCTATTTCCATCGCATCGAGGCCATGGAGTATTTTGTTGAGCACGACGACGGGCGCGGTTGCGACGATCTGTCGGGTGCCGATATCGTGCTGCTGGGCGTATCGCGCACGTCCAAGACGCCGCTGTCGATGTATTTGGCCTATCAGGGTTACAAGGTTGCCAATGTCCCTCTGGCGCATGGCATGGAGCCGCCCAAGTCAATTTACGAGGTCGACCCGATGCGGTTGTTTGGCCTGATTTCGACTGTCGATGTGATCTCCGGGATTCGCGATAGCCGCTTGGGCGATGATTACACCCGTGCCGTTGCCGGCTCCTATGCCGAGCCCGAGAGCGTACGCAGCGAGCTCGAGGAAGCCCGCGCTCTCATGAAGCGCCTGGGCTGCTTTGTGGTGCGTACCGACGGCAAGGCGATCGAGGAGAGCGCCTCCGAGATCATAAGTCACTTGGTTGAAATCCAAGAAGCCCGTGCCCGCCGCGCCACCCGCCGAGCCCACCAAAGCTAGCTTATTGGGATAGCTAAAAATGCCCCGTCTAAAAAAGACTACCTAAAATAATGCACGATAATGGTAAAGCGATTTAGCAAGATACTTGCATTTGACCTGCAATTCTCTTGCATTGGTATCTTCATAAGGTAACCAACTTTACCTACCGTTTACCGCCACATTTACCACGTTTACCAAACCCCGTACCCTCTTCTCATGTCAGCGTGAAACCCGCCGTATAGTTCCCTCACGGCCCGCATCCGGCGGGTCGATTCGTCACCACGGTCGTGCGCGAGAGCGCATGGAAGGGGAAGTATCGTGAGCGATTGCAAGAGGGTTTACCGTTTTGGAACCGACGCCCAGGGCACCTGCGTCACTGAGGGCGACAAGTCCATGAACTTCGTGCTTGGCGGCAAGGGCGCAAACCTAGCCGAGATGAGCCGCATCGGCCTGCCGGTTCCCGGTGGCTTTACCATTACCTGCCAGACCTGTGTCGAGTACTCCGGTGCCGGCAACGTCTGGCCCGAAGGTGCACTCGATGAGATCGTTGCTGCCGAGGCCGACCTCGAGGCCCGCTGCGGCAAGAAGCTCGGCGACGCCTCCGATCCGCTGCTCGTATCGGTGCGCTCGGGCGCTCCGTTCTCCATGCCCGGCATGATGGACACGGTCCTCAACTTGGGCCTCAACGACGACTCCGTTCAGGGCCTCATCGCCCAGACGCAAAACCCGCGCTTTGCCTGGGACAGCTACCGCCGCTTTATCCAGATGTTCTCCAACGTCGTTATGGGCGTCGATTCCGACCTGTTCGAGAACGCCCTGACCCAGGCCCGCCTGGTTGCCGGTGTTCGCGTCGATTCCGAGCTTTCAGCCGAGGACCTGCAGGAGCTCGTCGAGACTTTCAAGGGCATTTACTCAGACAACGTTGAGGCCGCTCTGTACCCCGAGCTCGAGGTCGCGGACGGCAAGCCCGTCTTCCCGCGCGATCCGGAGCTCCAGCTGCGCCTTGCCATTCAGGCCGTCTTTGGCAGCTGGATGAACGAGCGTGCCCGCATCTACCGCAAGCAGCATGGCATTTCCGACGATCTCGGCACCGCCGTCAACGTGCAGGCCATGGTCTTTGGCAACAAGGGCGATACCTCTGCGACCGGCGTCGCCTTTACGCGCAACCCGGCCGACGGCACCAAGGAGTTCTACGGTGACTTTTTGGTTAACGCCCAGGGTGAGGACGTTGTCGCCGGCATCCGCAACACCGAGCCCATTGCCGACCTCAAGGCCACCCCGGGCCTCGAGTCTGCAGGTGAGGAGCTCGAGCGCGTGTTCCTGACGCTCGAGGACCATTACCGCGATATGTGCGATATCGAGTTCACCATCGAGCAGGGCAAGCTCTGGATGCTCCAGACCCGCGTGGGCAAGCGCACTGCCACCGCCGCCCTGCGCATTGCCATCGAAATGGTCGAGGAGGGTCTGATCACCCGCGAGGAGGCTGTGGGCCGAATCGATCCCGCGCAGCTCGACCAGCTCCTGCACCCGCAGTTCGACTCCTCCAAGAAGTACGAGCCGCTCGCATGCGGCCTTAACGCCAGTCCCGGTGCCGCCGTGGGCGAGGTCGTGTTCTCGAGCGATGACGCCGTCGCGCGTTCTGCCGAGGGCCATAAGGTCATTCTGGTCCGCTGGGAGACCAACCCCGACGACCTGAAGGGTATGGTCGCCGCCGAGGGTATCCTGACCAGCCACGGTGGCAAGACGAGCCATGCCGCCGTTATCGCTCGCGGTATGGGCACGCCCTGCGTCTGCGGCGTCGAGCGCTTCCACATCGACGCCGCCGAGAAGGTCGTGCGCATCGAGGGCAGCGACCGCGTGCTGCATGAGGGCGATGTCATCTCCATCGACGGCACCCAGGGTATCGTCGTCGACGGCGCCGTTGATCTGGTTTCGGCCGAGCTCACCGGCGACCTGGACACCATCCTGTCCTGGGGCGACGAGATTCGTCTGGACGAGACCGGCGGCCACGCCAACCATGTGCGCGTCAACGCCGACAACCCCGAGGATGCCGCGCTCGCCCTCGAGTTTGGCGCCGAGGCCATCGGCCTGTGCCGCACCGAGCACATGTTCCTGGGCGACCGCAAGAACATCATCCAGAGCTTTATCCTGTCTGACGATGAGGCCGTGAAGCAGCAGGCCCTGGCTGACCTGCTCAAGGTTCAGACTGAGGACTTCCTGGCGATGTTCAAGACCATGTCCGGTCGCGATGTGGTCGTCCGCCTGCTCGATCCGCCGCTTCATGAGTTCCTGGATAATCCTCGCGAGCTCGAGGTCGCCATCACCAAGAAGGAAGCCGCTGGCGCCAGCGAGGAAGAGCTTGCCGTCCTACGTGCCCGACTGCGTCGTATCGACGGCATGGTCGAGTCGAACCCCATGCTCGGCTTGCGCGGCGTGCGCCTGTCCGTCGTCTTTAGCGACCTGCCACTCATGCAGGTTCGCGCCGTCGCCACGGCAGCCGCCCGCCTTATTAAGGAGGGCGTCGATCCGCGTCCCGAGATCATGGTTCCGCTTGTCTCCATTACGGCGGAGCATGTCCAGACCCGCGAGGTCATCGAGCGCGTGATCGCCGAGGTTTCTGCCGAGGAGGGCGTCGAGCTCAATATTCCCGTGGGCACGATGCTCGAGCTGCCGCGCGCCTGTATGGTCGCCGACGAGATCGCTCAGCACGCCGACTTCTTCTGCTTTGGCACCAACGACCTTACGCAGACGACCTTCGGCTTCTCTCGCGACGACGCCGAGGCCAAGTTCATCCCCCTGTACATGCACAAGAAGATCCTGAAGGACAACCCCTTCGAGACCATCGACTCGGCGGTACTCGAGCTGGTGCGCATGGCCGTTGAGAAGGGTCGCACCACCAACCCCGACATGCACTTTGGCGTGTGCGGCGAGCACGGCGGCGACCCCAAATCCATTAAGGACCTGTTCAACGTGGCCGACGTGGACTATGTGTCCTGTTCGCCCTATCGCGTACCCCTCGCACGTCTTGCGGCCGCGCAGGCCAAGCTCGAGGCGAAGCGCTCCGCCTAACGTTTTGGGTTTAGACGCCTAGCGTAGCCCCTTCATGCCGCCCGTCTCATTCGCGAGGCGGGCGGTTATCATGTGCGGGTTTTGTCTTTTTGTCTGCGTAAAAAATTGTTCTTGCAGCAGAAACCCGCGCGTGTATACTCGAATACGTTTGTTCAACTACGTGCCGGCCAAGGTGGTACGGCACCTCTAGAAGAGTAAGGAATTGCACATGGATTACATCCGCGCAATCGAGCGTCAGCAGATCCGCGAGGACATCCCGCAGGTCCGCGTTGCCGACAACGTCAAGGTTCACTACCGCATTAAGGAAGGCGACCGCGAGCGCATCCAGGTTTTCCAGGGTGACGTCATCCGCATGGCCGGCGCCGGTGCCCGTGAGACCTTCACCGTCCGCAAGATTTCCTTCGGTGTCGGTGTTGAGCGTACCTTCCCGCTTCACAGCCCCAAGATCGCCAAGCTCGAGGTCGTCCGTCATGGTCGCGTCCGTCGCGCCAAGCTGTACTACCTCCGCGACAAGGTGGGCAAGGCTGCTCGCATCCCCGAGAAGCGCTAAGAAGATCGCAGCGTCTGTCCACTCGTTTGGACACAAGGGTCACCTTCGGGTGGCCCTTCTTTTTATCTGATTTGCATGCAAGGAGGGCCTGGTATGGCCAACATGACGAGCTCGGTTTTGGCATCGCAGGTTGCCGGCGAGCTGGCGAGTGCCACGTTCGAGGAGATTCCCGCCCTCGTGGAGCATTATCGCGAGGATCCGCGCCAGCAGGTTATCAAGGCTTGCGAGCGTGCCCTTAAGCGCCATGCCAAGGAGCTTGCCGAGCGCGAGCGCGTCAACGGCATGTACGAGCTTATGCATGAGCTCGGCGGCGATGGCGTGGTCGTGGGCGTCGACGAGGTGGGCCGTGGCTCGGTAGCGGGGCCCTTGACCGTGTGTGCCGTGTGTCTTCCGATGGAGCCGCGCATCTGGGGCATCAACGATTCCAAAAAGCTCACGCCGGCGCGCCGCGAGCTGCTCTCGGTGAAGATTGCCGAGGTGGCGACGGCGATCGGTTTTGCCATATCGCGCCCGAGGATATCGATGAGATGGGCATGGCCCGCGCCATTCGAGCCGCTGTCGCGGGCGCGGTGGCGGATACGGGGCTTGAGCCCGATTGCGTGCTTATGGACGGCAACCCCCTGGGCGCCGTTCCCAACGAGCGCGACGTGGTGAAGGGCGACGCCAAGATCGCCTGTATCGCCGCGGCGTCCATCATGGCCAAGGTCACGCGTGACGAGATGATGGTTGAGTACGACGCCGAGTATCCCGAGTACCATCTGGCCGAGTCGAAGGGCTATGCGAGCCCCGATCACATCGAGGCCATTCGCAAACACGGTCTTTCTCCTCTGCACCGTGTGAGCTTTTGCGGAAACTTTCTGCAGACTGAGCGCCTTTTCTAGGCCAATTGTGAAGACAGGGACCTTAAGGGTTTCATAAACCTGCTGGTAGGGGCCGTGTGCAACGCTATTGTTGCGCGCGGCCCCTCATTTGTCGGCATTTGGTTTGCTTTTGGTTTGCTTCCGGTACTTACCCGCATGAAACCTGCCCTCATTATCGAGGCAATGCAGAGAGCGGGAAAGGAGACCCCATGTGCGCCGCAGGCAAATTGAGTAAGACGCAGCAGCTCAAGGAGCGTTGGGAAGAGGGGGAGCTCGATTGCGGGTCGATCACGCCTGAGTTTATCAAGGGGCTCAGTCCTCGCGAGCTCGGTATGCTGGGCGAGCTTATCGCAATCGATTACTTTAACGAGCGCGGCTATACATTGCTGGAACAAGGCTATCGATGCTCGGAGGGCGAGGCCGACCTGGTTCTGCTCGATGAGCTCGACGATGTCGTGGTGATGGCCGAGGTCAAGACCAGACGCGTTGCGCTGGATTGCGACACGCGGGTGTTTCCCGAGGAGGCGGTGGATGCCCAAAAGCAGCGGCGCTACCGCCGCATCGCGAGCTGCTACCTCATGGAGCATTATCCGCTCAAGGCGATTCGATTCGATGCCGTGGGCGTCACCATTCGCGGCGGGCATATCGCCGAGATCGAGCACCAGTACAACGCGTTCGATTGGCAGGTGTCGTGATGGCGTTCGAAACCTTTGCCGTTCACGCAGCCTGTATTCGCGGCGTCGAGGCGATTCCCGTCACGGTCGAGGTGTCGCTTGCGGGTGGCATCCCGGGCATCCAGATGCTCGGGATCCCGAGTATGGAGGTCATGGAGTCGCGCGGGCGCATTCGCTGCGCGATGCGCTCCGCCGGATTCGAGATCCCGCGCTCGGGTATTACGGTCAATCTGGCGCCTGGCGATATCCGAAAGACCGGTAGCGGCTTTGACCTGCCGATAGCCATTGCGGTGCTTGCGGCCGACGGGCAGATTCCCCGCAACAGTCTCGACCGCTGCCTTATTGCCGGCGAGCTCGGCTTGGACGGTACGGTGCTTCCCGTCAAGGGCGAGGTGGCGTTTCAGCTGCTGGCTCGCGACATGGGGCTGTCCTTTATCGCCGGCAGGTCCGATCAGCATGTGCCGCTTGCGGGCGTTGATTGCGGCTTTATCGATCATCTGTCGCAGCTTGCCCGCGGCATGGGCGATGCCGTGCGTCATTATCTGGATTCCGAGGGTGTTGAGGCCACCTTTGAGCCCGAGCTCGATTATGCCGACGTGTTGGGGCAGGAGGTCGCCAAGCGCGGCATGGCGCTTGCGGCGGCAGGGGAGCTCGGCCTTCTCATGATCGGCTCGCCCGGTTCGGGCAAGACCATGCTTGCGCGCCGCATGACGGGTATCTTGCCCGAACTTTCCGTCGAGGATCAGCAGGAGGCGCTCTGTATCCATTCGGTCTTGGGTGAGAACATCGATGGCCTGCTTGCAGGGCATCGGCCGTTTCGAAGCCCTCATCACAGCATTTCGACAGCGGGCCTTATTGGCGGAGGACGCCCGGTGCATCCGGGCGAGATCAGCCTTGCCCATGGCGGCGTGCTCTTTTTGGACGAGCTTGCCGAGTTTCCCACCGGTGTGCTGCAGACGCTTCGTCAGCCTATCGAGCGCGGCTATGTCAGGATCGTGCGCGTCGATGGCGCCTTTACGTTTCCCTCGCGCTTTCAGCTGCTTGCGGCGAGCAATCCCTGCCCCTGCGGCTTTTTGGGCGATCGCGAGGTTCCGTGTCGTTGCTCGGCATCGATGGTAGAGCGCTATCGGTCCAAGCTGCGCGGTCCCTTGGCCGACCGCATCGACCTGATGATCGACGTGACCCGCCCCGATCCGCAGGTGATTATCGAGGGCGCTGAGGGCATGTCGTCGGCCGAGCTGCGCGACTACGTTGTCCGCGGTAGGGCTTTTCGCGCTTGGCGCGAATCCCGTATGGACGATGCGGATGCCGAGGCCGAGGATGACGAGTCACGGTCCATTGACGGCGTTGTGTCGACCTTTGCACTCGACGAGGCCGCCGAGAAATGCGTGCTCGGCCTGTCGAAGCGCACGCATCTCACGGGGCGCGGCATCGTGCGTCTGGTTCGCATCGCGCGCACGATTGCCGATGTCGCCGAAAGTGAGCGTGTGACGCAAGATCATGTGCTCGAGGCGGCGATGTATCAGGGACGGAGGGATCAGTGATGGACGAGAACCGGTACGAGCTGCATCCCGGTGATGCGTTGTTTCCAGATACCGTTTTGGAGCTCTCTGATGTACCCCAGACGCTGTTCGTGCGCGGCGACCCGGAGGTGCTCTCGACGCCGGCGCTCTCTATCATCGGTGCGCGCAAGGCTTCTCCCTACGGTCTTGCCGTTGCGGAGCTTGCAGCCAAGGTTGCCGTGGAAGCGGGGGTGACGGTGGTCTCCGGCGGTGCGGTCGGTTGCGACCAGGCGTCGGGTTGGGCCGCGGTCAATGCCGGTGGTAAACATGTCATGGTGTTGGGGACGGGCGCCGATGTAGTCTACCCGCGCTCGAGCGCGGGCCTTATCGTGCGCACGCTCGATACGGGCGGCGCAGTCGTGTCCATGTCGCCTTGGGGTATGGGGCCGCGTAAGTTTGCCTTTCCGCGGCGCAATCGCGTGATCGCAGCGCTGTCGCAGGCGCTCTTTGTGTCGGAGGCCGGCATGCCATCTGGGACGTTTTCTACTGCCGAGACCGCCATGGACTTGGGGCGCGAGCTGCTTGCCGTGCCGGGTTCGATTTTGTCTCCCGAGTCGCGCGGTACCAACTATCTTATCGCCAACGGCGCCTGCTGCATTGTCGACGAGGAGTCCATCGAGATGGCTATCTCTCGCATATACGGCACCCTGCGCTACTCGCGCCCTGATGCGCCCGGTATCGCCGACCTGGATGCCACGCAGCAGGTCGTGATGCATGCCCTCATTGCCTCGCCGCTCAAGGTCGATGATATCGCCGCGCTCGTCTCCCTCGATGCCGTCGGCGTACTCAAGCTCCTGGGTTCGCTCGAGCTTGAGGGCCTCATCGAGCGCATGATGGATGGAAGGTATGCGCCCTCCAAGTTTGCCCTTCACGCCCAGACGCCCTTCGGTCACAATGGAAAACGTGTCAATTAGAAAGGTGTTTGCAGATGCTGTTTGATCAGGTGACGGTTATCGGTGGCGGTCTGGCGGGATCGGAGTGCGCGATTCAGCTGGCAGATCGCGGGTTCGCCGTAAAGCTGTGCGAGATGCGCCCGCAAGTAAGCTCTCCTGCCCACCATACCGATCACTTGGCGGAGCTCGTCTGCTCCAATTCGTTTAAGTCGACCCGCCCCGATTCCGCCGCCGGTCTGCTGAAGGCCGAGCTCGAGCGCATGGGCTCGGTGCTGCTCGACTGCGCTCATCGCGCCGCCGTTCCCGCTGGCGGCGCCCTGGCGGTCGACCGTGTTACATTCTCCGAGCTCGTCGAGGCCGAGGTTGCCACCCGCCCCAATATCGAGGTCGTCCACGGTGAGGTCACCCAGATTCCCGAGGGCCATGTGGTTATCGCCGCGGGCCCCTTGTGCTCGCCGGCATTGAGCGAGGAGGTCATGAAGCTTGTCGGTGGTGACGCCCTGGCGTTCTTTGACGCGGCCGCCCCGATTGTCGATGCCTCGACGCTCGATATGGACGTGCTGTTCTCGCAGTCGCGCTACGAGGAGCAGGGGAGTGGCGACTATCTCAATGCCCCGCTCAACAAGGAAGAGTACGAGGCCTTTATCGAGGCGCTTACCACGGCCGATCGCGTGGTGCTCAAGGATTTTGAGGGCGGGGACCTGTTTCAGGCCTGCCAGCCAGCCGAGGAGGTTGCGCGCACGGGCAAGGATGCCATCCGTTTTGGTGCCATGAAGCCCGTCGGGCTCACCGACCCGCGCACCGGTCGCCGTCCCTGGGCGGCGATCCAGCTGCGCGCCGAGAACAAGGAGAAGACGGCCTATAACCTGGTTGGCTTCCAGACCAACCTGACCTTCGGCGAACAGAAGCGCGTCTTTCGTATGGTTCCCGGACTGGAGAACGCCGAGTTCTTCCGCTACGGCGTCATGCACCGCAACACCTTTGTCGATGCGCCGCACGTGCTCGATGGCACCTTTGCCGTGCCCGGCACGAGCGTGCGCCTTGCCGGCCAGATTACCGGCACCGAGGGGTACATGGAAGCCGTGGCGACGGGTCTGCTCGCCGCGCTCAACACCTATGCCGAGGCTGTCGAGGCTGCTCCCGTCGAGCTGCCGCGCGTGGGCGCCCTGGGCGCGCTCGTGGGGTATGCGACCGACCCGGCTACGGTGGGCTACCAGCCCATGCACGTCAACTTTGGCCTCGTGCCGCCGCTCGAGGACGGTAAGCGTCGCAGCAAGCGCGATCGTTACCAGGCCTACGCGGACCGGGCCCTTAAGGCCCTGGATGCCTATCTGGAAACGCGCTCCGATCTGTTTGGAGGCGAGAGGTCATAACTTTTGACCTGTACGATGCCGTCGACTCGTTTATCACCTATATCGCACGTGTCGAAGGGCTCGCTCCCAATACGGTAACAGCCTACGCTTCGCGGCTCGAGCGCTTCGCCGCGTGGTGCGAACGTGAGGACGTCGACGCTCGCGCCGCCGACGTACGGACCGTTCGTTCCTATTTGGCCGAGCTGTCGCGTGGCCAAGTGGCGGCTCGGACCCTTGCGGCACACCTGTCTGCCATTCGCTCGCTCTATCGGTGGATGGCTGCCGAGGAAATCGTTGAGGGCGATGCGGTCTCGGCGATATCCTCTCCCAAACTGCCGCGCGATCTTCCCGGTGTGCTGACGACCCGGCAAGTCGAGTCATTGCTCAAGACCCCCGATACCTCGGCGCCTGCGGGGCTGCGCGATGCGGCGATGCTCGAGCTGCTTTATGCCTCCGGCGCGCGAATCTCGGAGCTCGCGGCGCTCAACGTGGAGTCCATTGCTTGGTCCGAGCGAACGCTGCGACTTTGGGGCAAGGGGAGCAAAGAGCGTATCGTACCCCTGTATCGGCGCGCTCTCGAGGCGACTCGTCACTATATTGAGGAGGGGAGGCCACAGCTCCTTGCACAGGCAAAGCGCGGCGACGGTGCGAACGGCGTGCATCCGCTGTTTATCTCGGCGCGCGGAAACCGTATGAGTGCCGCCATGCTCAGGCGGCGGTTCCATATGCTGGCGACGCTCGCCGGCATTCCGGCCGACATCGCCCCGCATGCGATGCGCCATACCTTTGCGACCGACCTGCTCGAGGGCGGCGCGGATCTGCGCTCGGTTCAGGAGCTGCTGGGGCATGCGAGTTTGTCCACGACGCAGATCTATACGCATCTCACTCCCGAACGCCTCAAGCGTGCCGTGAGTCAGGCACATCCCCGCGGCGAGTAGGAGAAGGGCCTCCCGCGCCGCGCCAAGGTGTGTGGTTTTGATTGCGGGTTGGCAGGAAGAGGCAATCCTGCTATCATTCATCGGGTTGCTTCACGGCAACAGGTTTTTATCACGCACGCGCGGCTACTCCATACCGTGGTGCCCGGGCTTTGGTAGCACATGTCCGGGTTGGTTTTGGAGGATGACCCCGCGCGGAGGCAAACCACAGGAGGTTTAACATGGCTACCAAGATTAATATCCGCACCCTGCTCGAGGCCGGCTGCCACTTCGGTCACCAGACCCGTCGCTGGAACCCCAAGATGAAGCCGTTCATCTTCGGTGAGCGCAACGGCATCTACATCCTCGACCTCAAGCAGACCATCCTCGACGCCGATCAGGCCTACACCTTCGTCAAGAACGTCGCCAAGGGCGGCAACGTGCTGTTCGTCGGCACCAAGAAGCAGGCTCAGGAGGCCGTCAAGAACGCCGCTGAGCGCGCCAACATGCCCTACATCAACCAGCGCTGGCTCGGCGGTATGCTGACCAACTTCGTCACCATCCGCTCCCGCATCAACCGCATGGAGGAGCTCGAGGCCATGGTCGAGGACGGCCGCATGGCAGTGCTGCCCAAGAAGGAGCAGGCAGTGCTCGGCAAGGAGCTCGCTAAGCTTCAGACCAACCTCGGTGGCGCCCGCGACATGAAGGGTCTGCCCCAGGCTCTCTTCGTCATCGACACCAAGCGCGAGGAGAACGCCATCAAGGAGGCCCAGCGCCTGAACATCCCCGTCGTCGCTCTGATCGACACCAACTCCGATCCCGACGAGGTCGAGTACGGCATCCCCTGCAACGATGACGCCATCTCCGCTGTCACCCTTATGTGCGAGCTCATGGCCGACGCCTGCCTCGCTGGCTCCGGCAAGGAGCAGGTCTCCGAGGCCGAGATGGCCGCCGAGCCCAAGGCCGAGTAAATCAGTCCTATTTAAGTCTTTTTCATCTCTTTGAAAGGAACCACAATGGCCCAGATTACTGCCGCTATGGTCAAGCAGCTCCGCGAGATGACCGACTCCCCGATGATGGAGTGCAAGAAGGCTCTCGTCGAGGCTGACGGCGACATGGACGCCGCCGTCGACGTTCTGCGCAAGAACGGCCTCGCCAAGGCTGCCAAGAAGGCTGGCCGTGAGACCAACGAGGGCGCTGTCGCCGCGTTCGTCTCCGAGGATGGCAAGACCGGCGCTCTGCTCGAGCTCTCCTGCGAGACTGACTTCGTCGGCTCCAACGCCAAGTTCACCGGCTTTGCTTCCAAGGTCGCCGAGGTTGTCGCCACCACCGAGCCGGCTGACGTCGACGCTCTGCTCGAGAAGCCGATGGGCGAGGAGACCGTTTCCTCCGAGCTCACCGAGATGATTCACATCATGGGCGAGAACATGAAGATCTCTCGTTTCGCCGCCCGCAAGGCCGAGAACGGCGCTCTCGCTTCTTACATCCACATGGGTGGTAAGATCGGCGTCCTCGTCGAGTTCGCTTTCGAGAAGGCCGAGACCGCTCAGGCAGAGTCCTTCAAGACCTTTGCTCACGACGTCGCCCTTCAGGTTGCCGCCGTCGCCCCGATCTGCGCTACCCGCGATCAGGTTCCGACCGAGACCGTCGAGCACGAGAAGCAGATCTACATGGCTCAGGCTGCCGAGTCCGGCAAGCCCGAGGCTATCCAGGAGAAGATGGCTGTTGGCCGTCTGGAGAAGTTCTACAAGCAGTCCGTGCTCACCGAGCAGGAGTTCATCAAGGACAGCTCCCTCACCATCAAGAAGTACGCTGAGCAGGTCTCCAAGGAGCTCGGCGACACCATTACCGTCGTTGCCTTTGACCGTCTGGTCCGTGGCGAGTAAATAAGCTCTTGTAGCTGGTAATGAGCAGGCTGTGGGTTTTACTCACAGCCTGCTTTTTCATGGCTCTTATCAGAGCCTTTGCTATCATATTGAGAGTCTAATTAAAGGAGGATCGCTTTGTCCGACATCCGATATAAACGCGTGCTTCTTAAGCTTTCCGGCGAAGCACTGATGGGCGACGGCCAATATGGCATCGACCCCAAGGTTACCGACCATCTTGCCAAGCAGGTCAAGGAGCTGCTTGCCGTTGGCCATGAGGTCGGTGTTGTTGTCGGCGGCGGCAATATTTTCCGCGGCATGGCTGGCGCTGCCGGTGGCATGGAACGTGCTCAGGCCGACTACATGGGCATGCTGGCAACCGTTATGAACGCGCTTGCCCTGCAGGATGCTTTCGAGCATAACGATGTTCCCTGCCGTGTGATGAGCGCTATTCAGATGAACGAGATCTGCGAGCCCTATATTCGCCGTCGCGCCATCAACCACCTTTCCAAGGGCAACGTCGTTATTTTTGCCGCCGGTTCGGGCAATCCGTACTTTACGACCGACACCGCCGCGGCTCTTCGTGCCTGCGAGATCGGTGCCGAGATCCTGATTAAGGCCACCAAGGTTGACGGCATCTACGACAAGGATCCCGTCAAGTGCGCCGATGCCGTCCGTTTTGACAAGATTACCTATCACGAGGTTCTCGTCCGCGGCCTGCAGGTTATGGATTCCACGGCTACGGCACTGTGCCAGGATAACCGTATGCCGATTTTGGTCCTCAACATCGATGGCGAGGACACCGTCAAGCGCGCGCTCGCGGGTGAGCCCGTCGGCACGCTCGTCTATCAGGAGGATTAAGCATGGCAGAGAACATCACCGCCCATATGGACAAGTCGCTCGAGTCCCTCAAGCATAACTTCTCCAAGGTCCGTACCGGTCGCGCCAACGCCAACATTCTGTCCGACATCACCGTTGATTATTACGGTGTTCCCACGCCGGTCACGCAGGTTGCCGCCGTCAAGACCCCCGAGGCTCACATGCTGCTCATCGAGCCGTGGGACAAGGCGCTCGTCAACGCAATCGTGAAGGCCATCAGCGCTTCCGATCTGGGCATTACCCCCAACTCCGATGGCACCGTCGTTCGTCTGCCGTTCCCGGCCCCCACTGAGGAGCGCCGTCGCGAACTCGTCAAGGAGTGCCGCGAGTATGCCGAGCAGGCCAAGGTCTCAATCCGTAACATCCGTCGTGACTTTAACAACAAGCTCGAGCGCGACGAAGAGCTCACCGAGGACGATGTCCGTCGCGAGCAGGCCAAGGTCCAGAAGCATACCGATGAGTATGTTGCCAAGGTCGAGGAGCTTCTGAAGGAAAAAGAAGCCGAGGTCATGGAGATCTAAGGTGCAATACGACGAGAACAAACTGGTCGAGTACTTTGCCGACGCCCCTGCGGGCGTCGGTTTTTCCGACCTTGACCTCAATAAGATTCCGCATCATATCTCGTGCATCATGGACGGTAACGGTCGCTGGGCCACGGCGCGCGGTCTTGCCCGCACCGAGGGCCACAAGGCCGGTATCGTCTCCCTGCGCGAGATTATTACCGCATGCGTGCGCTTGGGCGTCGACGTCCTTTCGGCCTATGCGTTTTCCACCGAAAACTGGAACCGTCCGCAGCACGAGGTCAACGTTTTGATGCATTTGTTTGCCAAGACGTTTATCGATGAGTTGCCGCTGCTTAAGCGCGAAAACGTGCGCGTTGTCTTTTTGGGCGATATTTCCGCACTGCCTAAGAAGACCCGCGATGTCTTTGAGCGAGGTCTTGCCGAGTGTGCCGACCACACCGGCATGACGCTGGCGCTTGCCGTCAACTACGGCGCCCGTGCCGAGATCACCCGTGCTGTCCGCCAGATTGCGCTCGATGCCGCTGCCGGAAAGATCGATCCCGCCGCTATCGACGATGATATGGTTGCTTCGCATCTGTACACCGCCGGACTGCCCGATCCGGAGCTTGTGATTCGCACCTCCGGCGAGCTTCGCCTTTCGAACTATCTGCTGTGGCAGGTTGCCTATTCCGAGTTTTATGTCACCGATACCTATTGGCCCGACTTTGATCGTTGGGGCCTTGTCGACGCCATTTTGGCCTACCAGGGCCGCGACCGCAGGTTTGGTGGACTGAGCAAGACCGAGGAGGCTTAATCGTGTCCGATCGTCCCAAGGCGTCTGCTCCCAAGGCGCCAACTTCCAAGGCACCTTCCGCCAAGAGCGGCGCGGCTGCGACTTCGTGGTTGGCCGGCTTTATTACCCGCGCCGCCGCAGGTATCGTCTACGCCGTCGTATTTATTCTCTGCCTGGTTTTGGGTATCGTTCCCACCGCCATCTTCGTCTCCGTCATGAGCGGCTTGTGCTGCTATGAGTTTTTCCGTATGACGAAGCTCGATGGCAAGGTGGCCAACGAGCGCCTGGGTATTGCTGCCGCCGTGCTCTTTCCGCTCTCGGCGCTGGGCGACTCGCTGCTGTTGAATGCCTTGCTTTTTGCTCTGATGCTTGCGGTGGGTATTTGGTATGTCTGGTCGGCGCGTACCCGCATATCCGATGTAGCTGTGACACTCATGGGTCCTATCTACACCGGTTTTATGTTGTCGGCCATCGTGCTGCTGCGCGATGCCGTGCCCGGTTTTGCCGGCGCCCTGCTTTCGGTGGGCGTTTGCGCGTCTCTCTGGGTCTCCGATTCGTTTGCCTACATCGTGGGCAGCCGTATCGGCAAGCACAAGATGGTCCCCAAGATCTCTCCCAAAAAGAGCTGGGAGGGCTTTGTCGGTGGCATCTTGGGCTCGGTTTTGATTTGGCTCATTTTGTGGGCGACGCATTTCTATAAGCTGAGCTTGCCCTATGCGCTGCTGTGCGGCGTGGTCGTGTCCATCTTGGGCGTTATCGGCGACCTCATCGAGTCGCGCATCAAGCGTGGCGTGGGCGTCAAGGATTCCGGCAACCTTATCCCGGGCCATGGCGGCATGCTCGACCGTAGCGACTCGCTTATCTTTGGTTGCATTACCGCGCAGCTACTTTTGATGATTGGAGGCGTGCTGTAATGTCATTCCAGACGACGTATGGCCCTGATGGGCGCCTTCGCGTTGCCATCCTGGGTTGTACGGGCTCTATCGGCACGCAGGCGCTCGATGTATGCCGCCAGCATGCCGATTGCCTGCAGGTGACGGCGCTGTCCGTTAACTCCAGTACCCCCGAGCTCGTTGCCGCTGCCCGCGAGTTCTCGGTTCCGGCGGTTGCCGTGGCCGATGTTGCCCATGGTGCGGACGCTGTGCTGCAGGAGCTGCCCGAGGGCACCGAGCTCGGTGTTGGTGCGCAGGCAGTTTGTGAGCTCGCACGTCGCGATGACGTCGACTGTGTGCTTGTTGCCATTGTGGGCGCTGCCGGGCTTGAAGCGAGCCATGCGGCGCTGACCTCGAACAAGCGCCTTGCCCTCGCCAATAAAGAGTCCCTCGTCGTCGGCGGTGACCTGCTGATGCCGTTGGCGCAACCGGGCCAGCTTATTCCAGTTGACTCTGAGCATTCCGCCATCTACCAGTGCTATCTGGGTGGAGAACCCGCGCGAGGCTCACTGCATTTGGCTCACCTGCTCGGGCGGTCCGTTCTTTGGCCGCACGCGCGACGAGCTCAATCGCGTGACACGCGCCGATGCGCTGGCACATCCCACGTGGGCCATGGGCGCTAAGATCACCATCGACTCCGCGACTCTTATGAACAAGGGCCTGGAGCGTATCGAGGCGATGCATCTGTTCGGTTGCGACCTCGACTTTATCAACGTGGTCGTTCAGCGTCAGTCAAAGATTCATTCGATGGTCGAGTTTGCCGACGGCTCCGTGATGGCGCATCTCGGTGCGTCCGACATGCGCATTCCCATCCAGTTTGCCTTTTCGTATCCCGAGCGCTGGGATACTCCGGCGCCGCGAATCGATTTTCGTGAGTTGGGGCAGCTTACCTTCGACGCGGCCGATATGGACACGTTCCGCTGCCTGGCGCTGGCCGAGCGCGCCGGCAAGACGGGCGGCACCATGCCATGCGTACTGAATGCCGCCAACGAAGTTGCTGTCGATGCCTTCCTGCACGATGCCTGCACCTTTACCGATATCGATCGCATTGTGGAATCCTGCATGGATGCACACGATACGCAGGCGGTCGCATCGTTTGAGCAGCTTCGCGATATCGATGCGTGGGCTCGCGCCAAGGCCGCCGAGGTGCTTGCTGCAACCCGTTCCTCATCGTAAGGATTGCTTTTTCGTTTTATGGATACTGTTCTGAGCGTTCTCTCATCGGTCTTTTTGGGGCCTGCTGATGCTTTCCGTCCTCGTGTTTTTGCACGAGGGCGGCCACTTTTTGGCGGCGCGTGCGTGCGGCGTACGTGTCACCGAGTTTTTCTTGGGCCTGCCGTGCCGCTTCGACATTCACCATACGTCGCGTCGCATCGGTACCAAGTTTGGCGTGACGCCGCTGCTGCTGGGTGGTTATGCCGCTATCTGCGGTATGGACCCGACCGATGCCTCGTGCGCCGACCGTGTGCTTGCGGCGATCTATCGTCATGGTCGCGTTTCGGTTGCAGACCTTTCCGTCGAGCTGGAGCTGCCCAAGGAGGATATTCTCGAGGCTTGTGCCTTGCTTTTGGGCTGGGGCTCCGTTGCGCCTTGGTACGAGGAAGGGGAGAAGCCTTCACCCAGTTACTATCCGGTTAGGTACCAGACGCTGCCGCGCGATGCTGCAGGATATACCACCTTTGACGGTCGCAAGTTCGATCGAGAGCATGCGACTGCCGAGGGCGATGTGTGGGAGCTGCCGGTCGCCGCGTCGGAGTTTCTCGAGCAGGAGCGTTCGCATACCTATCTGGGTCAGGGTTTTCTCAAGCGTGCCTTTATGCTGCTCGCGGGCATTCTCGTCAATATTCTGACGGGCTTTTTGCTGCTTATGAGTATCTACTCTATCGCCGGCGTATCGGTGCCGGTCGATAGCAATGTGATCGGTCAGGTTGAAGAAGGCTCTATAGCCGCCAAGGCGGGCATCGAGGCCGGCGACGCAATTTTTAGTGTCGATGGCGTGTCGTGCTCTTCCTGGATGGACGTGTACGATGCGATCGGAGCGGCCGCCGGCAAGGACGATATCGCCATTGAGTATCGGCGCGACGGCAAGAAACTTTCGACCTCGGTTGCGCTCAAGGAGGACGAGCGTTTGGGCGTTTATGCCTCCACGCAAGTGGTCCATTTGGACCCCATTACGTCGGCGCGCCTGTCGTTCTCCTATGTTCAGCAGACTGCTGAGGGCGTGATGCGCCTGCTGCAGCCGCAGCATACGATGGAGATACTCGATCAGTCCTCCTCGATTGTGGGCATCAGCGTCATGTCTTCTCAGGCGGCGGCAGCTGGTCCCACGACGTTCTTGACGTTTGCCGCGCTCATCTCGTTTTCGCTGGGCTTTATGAACCTGCTGCCTATTCCGCCGCTCGACGGGGGAAAGCTGGTTATCGAGATCATCCAAAAGGTCGCCGGTCGCGAGCTGCCGCTCAAGGTGCAGACAATCGTCAGCTATGTCGGTATCGCGCTCTTTGCACTGCTGTTTGTCTACATGCTTCGTTCCGACGTCCTTCGATTTATTTTGTAGGGGAGTGTTTGGATTGTCTTTGTCCCATCCTTTTCCGCGCGAGCTGACGCGCCCCGTGTTTGTGGGCGACGTGCAGATCGGTGGCGGCGCTCCGGTGGTGGTTCAGTCCATGACCTGTACCGATACCGCCGACGCCCAGGCAACGCTTGCGCAAGTGCGTGCGCTTGCCCATGCGGGTTGCGATGTTGTGCGCGTGAGCGTGCCCACTGAGGCTGCGCTCGAGGGCTTTCGCACGATTTGTGCCGAGTCGCCGGTGCCAATCGTTGCCGATATCCACTTTAACCATAAGCTCGCCATTGGTGCCGTTGAGGCCGGTGCTGCCAAGCTGCGCATCAATCCCGGCAATATCGGCGATTGGGCCAAGGTTGACGCGGTGATTGATGCTGCGGGTGCTGCGGGCTGTGCGATTCGTATCGGCGTCAATGCCGGTTCGCTTGAGCAGGATATCGCCGAGCGCGATGACCTTACGCAGCCCGAAAAGCTCGTAATGTCGAGCGAGCGTTTCGTCAAGCATTTTGAAGATCGCGGCTTTACGAACATTGTGCTTTCGGCCAAGGCCCATAGCGTGCAAACGACGCTTGATACCTATCGAGCCCTGTCGCGTGAGATTCCTCACGTTCCGCTTCACTTGGGCGTAACCGAGGCGGGTACTAAGCTGCAGGGCACTATCAAAAGCTCAGTGGGCCTTGGTATCCTGCTGTCTGAGGGTATCGGTGACACCATGCGCGTCTCGCTCACGGCCGATCCGGTCGAGGAGCCGCCGGTAGCCTGGGGTATTCTGCAGTCGCTCGGCCTTCGCCGTCGTGGCCCCGAGATCGTCTCGTGCCCCACGTGCGCTCGCTGCCAGGTCAACCTCATTCCTATCGCCGAGGAGGCCACCGAGCGGCTTAAGAACTACTCCGCGCCGCTTTCGATCGCCGTGATGGGCTGTGCGGTCAATGGCCCCGGCGAGGCCTCCGACGCCGACTTAGGCGTTGCCTGCGGACGAGGTCAGGGCCTGCTCTTTTCGCACGGCCAGATCATTGGTAAAGTAGCTGAGGACCAAATTGTCGATGCGCTTATGGCCGAGGTCGACAAGCTTATTGAGGAGAAATAAATGACCCGAGCAATGTATATGTCTAAGCTGTATGCTCCGACGCTCAAAGAGGATCCGGCCGACGCCGAGCTTGCGAGCCATCGCCTGCTGCTTCGTGCCGGCATGATTCGCAAGGAGGCCGCCGGTCTCTATTCCTATCTGCCGCTCGCATGGCGCTCGATTCGCAAGATCGAGAACATCGTGCGCGACGAGATGGATGCTGCCGGCGCCCAGGAGCTCATGATGCCCATTATGGTCGACGCCGAGCTGTGGCGCGAGTCCGGCCGTATCGATGCCTATGGCAAGGAGCTCGTGCGCTTTGATGACCGCCACGGACGCGAGTTCGTGCTTGGTCCCACGCACGAGGAGACCGTGACTGCTCTGGTGCGCAACGAGCTGCGTTCCTACAAGCAGCTGCCGGTGAATCTCTATCACATCCAGGATAAATTCCGCGACGAGTTCCGTCCCCGCTTTGGCCTGATGCGCGGCCGCGAGTTCATCATGAAGGACGCCTACAGCTTCTCTGCCACGCAGGAGAGTCTGCAGGAGGAGTACGACAAGATGAAGCAGGCCTACGCCAACATCTGCGAGCGCTGCTATATCAAGGCCCTGCCCGTTGTTGCCGACTCCGGTGAGATCGGCGGCGATACCTCCGTCGAGTACATGGCGCTGGCCGACGCCGGTGAGGCTTCGCTGGTCTACTGCGACGATTGCGGCTTTGCTGCCGATGACGAGGCTGCAAGCACCAAGGTCGTTGTGACCGAGGGCCCCGGCGACGGTACGCTCGCCAAGGTCGAGACTCCGGGCATGGGCACCATCGAGGCTGTTGCCAAGTTCTTCGGCTTCCCCGAGAACGGTACGCGCAAGTCCCTGGCGTTGATCGATGCCGAGGGTAAGCCTGTTGTGGCCATCGTTCCGGGCGATCATGAGCTCAACGACTGCAAGGCCGAGCACGTCTTTGGCAAGGGCTATCGCATGATGACCGACGAGGAGCTCCAGACCTACGGCCTGCATAAGGGCTTTATCGGACCGGTTAACCTGCCCGAGGGCATCCGTCTGGTGTGCGACGAGAGCCTGCGCGAGTCCAAGCAGTGGGCCTGCGGTGCCAACGAGGTCGACTATCACTTTACCGGTGCCTGCCCCGAGCGCGACTTTACCGTCGACGTTTCCATCCATTAATCCAGCCAGAACGGGTACGGGTCCCTGTGGTGGAGGTCCTCCCACACTGCCCTGTCGCCCCACTCCGGCCCTCCGTCGTCACGCGACGGCGAGGCGGAGTAGACGCTGAACAGGAAGTCGATGTCCGCGTCGGTCGGCATCGTGGCGAGCTTCTCGCGCGCCGTCCTCGCGTCCCCCGAGTGCGCGTGGCACCACCAGAACACCGCCTTCACGCGCTTGACCGACGTCAGCCCCCGGTGGTTGCGCAGGACGGCCCTCAGCTGCGAGTTCACCCCCGGTGGTTGCGCAGGACGGCCCTCAGCTGCGAGTTCACCCCTCCCTCGATCATGTTGTTGGTCGACGGCAGCGGGCCGGCCTTGGCCAGGGCGGGGTCGAGGTAGGTGAACAGCGTCCCCGCCGACACCAGCGACGACAGCGACGAGCGCGCCCGCCTCAGCCTCTCGTGGGTGTAGACCCTCCTGCCGTCCACCACGGTCCTGTCCTCCAGGAAGTCGGCCCAGAACCCGCACCAGTCGAGGTAGCGCTCGACCCAGAGCTCGGCCTGGTGCAGCGTCTCGATGCCCATGAGGTCGCGCGCGATGAGGTAGAGCTCGCGCCCCGCCTGGAGCTTCGGCCGCGTCGTCGTGTAGCGCTTGACCTGCGAGAAGGCGTGGAAGGTGCACCTCTGGACGCTGGTGCGCGGCCAGGTCTCTCGCACGGCCTTGGCGAACCCGCTCCCGCCGTCGCGCATCTCGCCGAATGCGCTAACGCGCTTTCGCCGACCCCGCTAACGTACTTTCACCAACTGCGCTAACGGAACTATGCTCCGATCGGGTATCCGACCCGGGAGGAGCGGGATATGGAGCGAAACGTAATGGGAGAGCTGAACGTCTACAGGGGGTCCGGCGCGAAGCCGAACTTCAGCGAGATCGCGAGGAGGCACGGCATGGACCGGCACACGGTCGCCAAGTACTGGCGGGAGGGCGAGTCCGCCGCCGACGGCAGGTCCGCGAGGGGCAGCGCCTTCGACCCGCTCGAGGAGGTGATCCGCTCGAAGGCCCAGCTGCCCGGGATGACCAAGATGGCCGTCTACGCGTTCCTGCGCGAGGGCCGCGGGGAGGGGCTGCCCGGGTACGGCGCCTTCACCGCCTGGTGCCGGGCCCGCGACGTGCCCTTCGGGGGCGCGGGCGGCCGCGAGCCGCACCCGCGGTTCGAGACGCCCCCGGGCAGGCAGCTGCAGTTCGACTGGAAGGAGGGCATGAGGCTCGTCGACTCGGAGGGCGAGGTCTTCGAGTTCAGCGTGTTCACCGCGACGCTCGGCTACTCCCGGAAGCACCGCTTCATACCGGTCAGGAGCCGCACGCTCGACGACCTGCTGTCCTGCCTGCTCGCCACCTTCACCCGCCTCGGCGGCGTCCCGGAGGAGTGCATCACGGACAACATGTCGTGCCTGGTGACCGTCTCGGGCCGCAGGAGGACCAGGCAGGAGAGGGCGTGGCGGTTCGCGCGGGAGGCCGGCTTCGAGCTCAGGCTCTGCGCGCCGCGCTCGCCGCAGACCAAGGGCAAGGACGAGTCGGCCAACCGCTTCCTGAACCGCCTGCTCGCCTACGGCGGCGAGTTCACCGGGTGGGGCGGCCTCGCCGAGGCGGTGGCCCGGGTCGAGGCCCAGGCCAACTCGGAGCCGAACCGCACCACCGGCCTGCCGCCCGACGCGCTGTTCATGCGGGAGAAGGAGAGCCTGCGGCCCATCGGGAACCTCCGACTCCTCGAGTCGATGGTGGGCGACGTGAGCGTCCAGACCGTCCCGCCGACCATGCTCGTCAGGGCCGCCGGCAGGGAGTGGTCCGTGCCCAGGCGCTGCATCGGCCGGCGCGTGAGCGTCGTGGCGATGCCCGGCGGCCAGGTCGTGGTGAGGATGGCCGGCGAGGAGGTCGCCGTCCACGACGCCGCGTCCGGGCCGTCGAGGCCCATCAACTACGACCCCGACCACTATGGGCAGGCCCTCGAGGGGAAGCGGGGCCTGGCCGACGCGGACATCGCCGAGGCCGCGCGCGCCAACCTCGCGCTGCTCGACTCGCTCGGAGGGGGCGTGATGGGCGCCGTCGCGGAGGGCAGCCCCTCGATCAGGGCGCAGGCGAACCTCTCCGCGCTCGGGCTGCACGAGATGGCGGCGTCCCTGCCCGACTACGTGAGGATGGTCGCCGCGGGCGAGCGGGGCTTCGCCTCCGCCCTCGAGGAGATGACGCGCGTCGAGGTCGCCGCGCGGGAGGTCAGGATCACCAACCAGCGCATACGGTCGTCGGGATTCCCCTACGTCAAGGGGCTGGCGGACTTCGACTGGGACTTCCAGCCGTCGGTCCCGCGCGCCGAGATCGAGGAGCTCGCGACCCTGAGGTTCGTCGAGCGGGCCGAGAACGTCCTGTTCGTGGGGAGCCCCGGCGTGGGCAAGACGCGCCTCGCCGTCGCGCTGGGCATCGAGGCCGTCAGGGCGGGGCGCGAGGTCAGGTTCGTGGACTGCGCCCGGCTCGTCGAGGACCTGGAGGACGCCTCGTCGCGCGGCATCCTCAAGAAGAGGCTCAAGTACTACGCCCACTCGAGGCTGCTGATCATCGACGAGCTCGGCTACCTCGACGTCGGCAGCGCGGGCGCGGACCTGCTGTTCCAGCTGATATCGACGCGCTACGAGCAGCGCTCGACGATCATCACCACCAACGTGGGGATCAGCGGCTGGGGCAGGGTGTTCGGGGACGACGTGGCGGCGAGCGCGATCGGACAGGGTGTGCCACCACTGCCACCTGGACAGGCAGGTCCTACAGGCTGCCACCCCGTCACTGCCAATCTGGTTAGCGCAACCGGTGAAACCGCCTTTGCGCGAACGGCGGCAGGTCCTACAGGCTGAAGGACCACCCGCTGCCGCTGCAGGAGACGACGAGGTCGCGCGCGACCCAGATCCGTGACCGGAATCGGTGAAAATACGTTAGCGCAACCCCGGCCCGGCATGCCGCCTGGGAAACCGCCTTTCGCCGCGAACAGTCGCGCGCGCCGCAGGCCGTACCGCGGGAAACCTGGTGAAAAATAAACGGCCTTCAGATTGACGCGGTTCCGGACGGCGACGATGCTCGTCCACTGACGCACGACCTGCATGGGCATGTCGGCGCGGTCGCAGTAGAGCTCCAGGTAGGCCTCGGCCTGATCCTTGCTGTTGAGGGCAAAGAGCAGGTAGGTGGTGGCAACGTCGGCAGCAGGGGAGCCCTGGGTGGCATGTGCCCAGTCGCAGACGTACAGCTGGCCGTCCTCGCCGACGATGACGTTGGAGGGGTTGAAGTCGCCGTGGCAGACCTTGAACTCCTTGGTCATGCCGTCCAGACGCTCCTGAAGGTTGTAGCGCGTAGTGGCATTGAGCTGATCGAGGCTGTCGATCATGCGGGCGAACTTGTCGCGCTGACGGTTGAGCAGCGGGGAGGTGTAGCCGTGGATCTCGATCTGGAGGTCGACGAACATCTCGAGGTACTCACCAAAGCGCTGGGGCTCGGCAGTCATCTTCTCGGCAAGCGTGGTGCCCGGAACCTTCTCGGTCACGAGCGCCCAGCCGTTGGCGTTCTCGAGCTGAGAAACCTCGAGAGCCTTGGGGCTGCGGATGCCGCACTCATTGATGCGGGCAAGATTCAAAGCCTCGTTGAACACGTCGGAGACGGGCTTGGTCTCGTTAAAGACCTTGACGATCTTGTCGCCCAGGTCGTAAACGACCTTGTTGCCGCGACGGACGAGCTCGGTCTTGGAATCGGGGAGCAGCATGATTGCATCCTTTCAACGATGCGATAGAAGCAACGGCGGAGGCGTGCGTACACCCGTGCACCCCCGCCGCAAATAACCGTGCTAAAACTAGCAGACGGCGTAGTCCTGGGGCTCGCGGCCGTAGTAGGCGTCCAGGTAGAGCTCCTTGATCTCGCTCATGAGCGGGTAGCGCGGGTTAGCGCCGGTGCACTGGTCGTTGAATGCCTGCTCGGTCATCTCGTCGAGGGTGTCGAGGAAGTACTGCTCGTCAACACCGTAGTCGGCGATGGTCTTCTTGACGCCGATGAAGTCCTTGAGCTCCTCGAGCTTCGTGATGAAGTTCTCGAAGACCTCCTTGTCGTCCTTGCCCTCGATGCCGCAGTACTTGGCCATCTCGGCGTAGTTGTGCAGCGCGTTGGGGTAAGGATACTGGGAGAAGGTACCCATCTTGACGGGAGCCTCGGCGGCGTTGTAGCGCATGACGCGAGTCAGGATGACGGCGTTGGCGAGGCCGTGGGGCAGGTGATGGAAGGCGCCGAGCTTGTGGGCCATGGAGTGGTTGAGGCCCAGGAAGGCGTTGGCGAAGGCCATACCGGCCATGCAAGAGGCGTTGTGCATCTCCTCGCGGGCATGCGGGTCCTTGGCGCCGTTCGTGAAGCTGGAGGGCAGGTTCTCGAAGACGAGCTTAGCAGCGCGCTCGGAGAGGCCCTTGGTGTAGTCGGAAGCCATGATGGAGACGTAGGACTCGATGGCGTGGGTCATGACGTCGATGCCGGAGGCAGCGGTCAGGCCGCGCGGAGCGGTCATGCAGTTGTCGGCGTCGACGATAGCCATGTTGGGGAGCAGCGCGTAGTCGGCGAGCGGCCACTTGATGCCGGTCTCCTTGTCGGTGATGATGGCGAACGGCGTGCACTCGGAGCCGGTACCCGAAGAGGTCGGGACGGCGACGAAGTAGGCCTTCTTGCCCATCTCGGGGAAGGTGAAGATACGCTTGCGGATGTCCATGAAGTCCATGGCCATGTCCTCAAACTTGCACTCGGGGTGCTCGTACATCATCCACATGATCTTGCCGGCGTCCATAGCGGAGCCACCGCCGACGGCGATGATGACGTCCGGCTCAAAGAGAGCCATCTGCTTGGCACCGCGACGTGCGCACTGCAGCGACGGATCGGGCTCGACGTCATAGAAGCAGTCGTGGGCGATGCCCATCTCGTCGAGCTTGGCCTCGATGGCGCGGGTGTTGCCATTCTTGAAGAGGAACTGGTCGGTGACGATGAAGGCGCGCTTCTTGCCCATGACGTTGCCCAGCTCGTCGAGGGCGACGGGCGTGGAACCCTTCTTGAAGTAGACCTTCTCGGGAGCGCGGAACCACAGCATGTTCTCACGGCGCTCGGCCACAGTCTTAACGTTGATCAAGTGCTTCACCCCAACGTTCTCGGAGACGGAGTTGCCGCCCCAGGAGCCGCAGCCCAGGGTCAGAGACGGCTTCATGCCAAAGTTGTACAGGTCACCGATGCCGCCGTGCGAGGACGGGGTGTTGATGACGATACGGCAGGCCTTCATGACGTGCTCGAACAGGCTGATCTTCTCGGCCTGGGCGGGGTGCACGTACAGAGAGGCGGTGTGGCCTGGGCCACCGGCGAGCACCAGGTGCTCGGCCTTGTCGACGGCCTCCTGGAAGTCCTTGGCGTGGTACATGGCCAGGACCGGGGAGAGCTTCTCGTGGGAGAACTCCTCCTTGGCGGGGTCGGTGGAGGTGACCTCGGCGATCAGGATCTTGGTCTTGGCGGGAACCTCGATGCCTGCGAGCTCGGCGATCTTGGCGGCAGCCATGCCGGGGATGCGGTGATCGAGGGCGCCGTTCTTGAACATGGCGGCACGCAGGGCCTCCATCTCGGCACCCTGCTTGACGAAGTAGCAGCCGCGCTTCTGGAACTCGGCCTTGACCTGGTCATAGATGGTGTCGATGACGGTCACGGACTGCTCGGAAGCGCAGATCATGCCGTTGTCGAAGGTCTTGGAGTGGATGATGGAGTTGACAGCGAGCAGCACGTCGGCGGTGTCGTCGATGACGACCGGGGTGTTACCGGCGCCAACGCCCAGGGCAGGCTTGCCCGAGGAGTAAGCGGCCTTGACCATGCCCGGGCCACCGGTGGCGAGGATGATGTCGACGTCGCGCATGACCATGTTGGTCAGCTCGATGGAGGGGACATCGACCCAGCCGATGATGCCCTCGGGGGCGCCGGCCTTGACGGCGGCGTCAAGCACGAGCTTGGCGGCGGCGATGGTGCACTTGGCGGCAGCCGGGTGCGGGGAGATGATGATGGCGTTGCGGGTCTTCAGGCTGATCAGCGTCTTGAAGATCGCGGTGGAGGTGGGGTTGGTCGTCGGGATGACGGCGCCCACGATGCCGATGGGCTCGGCGATCTTGGTGATGCCGTAAGCCTCGTCGCGCTCCAGGACGCCACAGGTCTTGGTGTTCTTGTAAGCGTTGTAGATGTACTCTGCGGCGTAGTGGTTCTTGATGACCTTGTCCTCAAGAACGCCGCGGCCGGTCTCCTCGATGGCCATCTTCGCCAACGGGATACGAGCCTTGTTGGCGGCCATGGCGGCCTCATAGAAGATCTTGTCGACCTGCTCCTGCGTGTACGTAGCAAAAAGCGCCTGGGCCTCTCGCATCTGAGCGAGCTTAGCCTCAAGCGCCTCTACGTTGTCCACAATTGCGGGAGTAGTGTTTTCCGGTGACTTTTTCACCATTTGTGTCTCCTTGCGATCGGAGATTTACCCTACGCCTTGCATGATAGCAAGAAATTATTCGGCGAACGGTCAGATTCCTGTAAAAGGCACACTAAAACGCTTCAATAAAATGAAACGCTTTAACTAAAGCTATTTGCCATTCCATCGCCCTGCTCATTGGGGACAGACTTACATGAGTGCTTTGAGTGCTTTGAGTGCTTTCACTCATTTGGGACAGACATGGATTTGCCATTTTGTCGTTCTTGGCCTTTTGTTCCCGCTTATTGGATATAAATAGGTTACAGGCTCAGCATTTCGTGTTGCTTCTCTCCTTTTAGGCGTTGCCTGTACAGCTTTGAAAGGAGAGTTCATGCCCCGATGCGCCCGCGCCGTTTCGATCACCGGCTATTATCACGTCTATGACCGCGGCAACTCCAAACAGATTATTTTTGAAGATGACTCCGATCGCTATCGTTTCTTATCGGATATCTCGGACAGGTTTGCGCGCCATAAAGTGGCGGTGTTGGCTTGGTGCCTCATGGACAACCACTTCCATTTGATGGTTGATGACCCATTTGACAACCTTTCAAAGGCAATGCAGTGCGCATTGACGGCATATGCTAAGTATTTCAATGGGAAAACGGGGAGAACGGGGCATCTGTTTGACAATCGCTATTCGCGGGTCGCGGTTGAGTCGGACACGCAGGCGGTACAGCTGCTCGACTATATTCATCTCAATCCCGTGAAAGGTGCGCTCGACTCACTCGAGGCGTACCGTTGGTCAAGCTATAAGGCATATCAGCTAGGCTACGATCCCTTTGACATCTGTGATGCGGCCCCTATGCTCGATATTGTCGGAGGCTCCCGTTGCTATTGCGAGCATCTCGAGGAAGTTGCCGGGCGCATCTGGTCAGTGGATGTTCTTCCACGCCGGCGGATCCCCGATGAGGAGGCTCTTTCCGTTGCGCGCGATGTCCTGCCGAGCATAGATCCTGTGCTGCTCAAGGCCCTGCCACGCCCCGAACGCGATGCCTGCCTGCTGAGGCTCAGGCGGGCGCATCTCACGGTCAAGCAAATTGCCCGTATCACCGGTATCGGCGCTACAAGCGTGACCAAGGCCACTGCAGGCTGGAAGGAGGCAGCGTGAGATAGGGGCCGGAGCCGATCGGGACGCCGCATGCGTGCGTCATGTCTGTCCCCAATGCGTGAAAACGCTCATGTAAGTCTGTCCCCAATGAGTGCAAAAAGGCGCCCTCCGTAGGGGAGGGCGCCTTTGGTAAGTTCTATGTGAACGCGAGGTCTTTGACCCGGAGAGTCCGAGGTACTTGTTGGTAAGACCTTATTTAGGAGCGCGCAACCTTGCCGGACTTGAGGCAGGTGGAGCAAACGTTCATCTTGCGACGGTGACCATCGACGACGACGTAAACGCGCTGGATGTTGGGGCGGAACTTACGGTTGGTGACGCGGTGAGAGTGGCTGATGGAGCGACCGGCAACGGGGTGCTTACCGCAAACTTCGCAAACTTTGGACATAACTGACCCTCCTTGGGCGACAAACGAACATGTCGCGTTAACAAACAAGCCTGAACTATAGCACAGAAGCAGCTCCCTGTGCGTAATCTACACAGAGATATTCCCCTTTTGGCGATAGTGCTCACGCTACGGCCCTGGACGTAGATCCGATTTGCGTGCAGCAGAGGGGATTATGCCAGCTCGTGCGTACGTTTTCAAGCTCGTCCCACAAATATATATAGGTTTATGGAGCGTTGGGCTCCGTTTATGGATTGCTTTGTATTTATGCTCGCAATTAAGCTCGAGGTTGGCTACACTATCCCTTGACCATTAAAGGGGTACGAGATACCCACATGGAATTACATAGCTGCCAAAGAGCAGCCCTTCCTGTGGGTGTCTGGTCCGCTTTGAGCGGTCGGGCATCTATTTTTTTGACTGTGTCAGCAGTCAAGACATGTGAGGAAGGAGATCGATGGGCACGACTTCCCCCAAGGCGGTCATCATGGACGAGACCGCCGTCAATCGAGCGATGACCCGCATCGCGCACGAGATTCTCGAGCGCAACGAGGGCTGTGAAGACCTCGCTCTGGTCGGCATCGTCACGCGCGGCGACCTTCTGGCAAAGAAGCTCGCCGAGGAGATCAAGGAGATCGAGGGCGTCGACGTACCGCTCGGCAGCCTCGACATCAGCTTCTACCGCGATGACTACGCTACCAATTTCGCTCCCGCGATCCACGCCACCAACATTCCCTTTAGCGTCGACGGCAAGCGCGTCGTGCTGGTGGACGACATCCTGTATACGGGCCGTACCATCCGCGCCGCTCTCGACGCCGTCATGGACCTGGGCCGTCCGAGCCGCATCGAGCTGGCAGTCCTCGTTGACCGCGGCCACCGCGAGCTCCCCATCTCGCCGGACTTTGTCGGCAAGAACGTTCCCTCGTCGCATGAGGAGAACGTGCACCTATATATGAAGGAAGTCGACGGCCACACCGCTGTCGAGATTAACGACGTCGCGCCGGGTTCCCACGTGGGCTCCGCGCCGCTGGGAGGTGAGTAGTACCGTGGCGTTCAACCATAAGCACCTGATCGACATTACCGAGTACTCCGAAGAGGACATCAAGCTCATCCTCGAGACCGCCAAGGCGTTCTCCGAGGTCAACGAGCGTGCGATCAAGAAGGTCCCCACGCTCAAGGGCAAGACCATTGTCAACATGTTCAACGAGCCCTCGACGCGCACCCGCAGCTCCTTCGAGCTCGCCGAGAAGCGTCTTTCGGCCGACAGCCTCAACTTTGGCGGCTCCTCGACCTCCACGGTCAAGGGCGAGAGCCTCGTCGACACCGTCGAGACCCTCAACGCCTATAAGATCGACTGCATCGTCGTGCGAGATAAGCACGCCGGTGCTCCCTACATCGTCACGCAGAACTCGCCCGCGAGCGTCATCTGCGCCGGCGACGGCAAGCACAACCATCCCACGCAGGCCCTGCTCGACCTGTACACCATCTGGGAGCACAAGGGCGACTTCCACGGTCTGAAGGTCGCCGTCGTTGGCGATATCGCGCACTCCCGTGTTTGCGGTTCGCTGATCCCCGCCCTTAAGATCATGGGCTGCGAGACCTACGCCGTCGCCCCCGGCACGCTGCTGCCGCCGGCGCCCGAGGTCCTGGGCTGCGACCACGTGACGAGCGACCTCGATTCCGTCCTGCCCGAGCTGGACGTCGTCTACATGCTGCGTGTGCAGCAGGAGCGCCTCGAGGGTGCCCCGTTCCCGACCATTCGTGAGTACCACAAGCTCTTCGGTCTGACCAAGGACCGCGAGAAGCTCATGAAGCCCGATGCGATCATCTGCCACCCGGGCCCCATCAACCGCGGCGTCGAGTTCGACTCCTATATGGCCGACCACCCGCAACGCTCCGTCATCCTGGAGCAGGTCTACGCCGGTATCTGCGTGCGTATGGCTATCCTGTATCTGCTGCTTGGAGGTGCCGATAATGGCCTTGCTTCTTAAGAATGCCCACGTCGTCGACCCGTCCGTCGAGCTTGACGGTGTCGTTGACGTCCTGATTGACGGCGACAAGATCGCCGAGGTCGGCGAGAATCTCGCCGTCGAGGGAGCCGAGGTCCGCGACCTTTCCGGCAAGTATCTCGTCCCCGGCCTGGTGGATATGCACGTTCACCTTCGCGAGCCCGGCTACGAGGTCAAAGAGGACATCGAGAGCGGCACCCGCGCTGCTGCCAAGGGCGGCTTTACCGGCGTGTGCGCCATGCCCAACACCGATCCCGTCACCGATAACGGCACCGTCGTGGAGTTCGTCAAGTCCCGTGCTGCCGAGGTCGGTCACTGCCGCGTCTATCCGTCAGGCGCCATGACCCGCGGTCTTAAGGGCGAGGCCATGTCCGAGATGGGCGATATGGTCGCCCACGGCGCCGTCGCCTTCACCGACGACGGTCGCGGCGTGCAGGGCGCGGGCATGCTCCGTCGCTGCATGGACTACGGCAAGATGTTCGGCAAGGTCTTTATGAGCCACTGCCAGGACGAGGACCTGGTCGGCCACGGCCAGATCAACGAGGGCAAGGTCTCGACCCGTCTGGCTCTCGAGGGCTGGCCGGCTGCCGGCGAGGAGCTCCAGATCGCTCGCGACATCGAGATCGCCAAGCTGACCGGCGCCAAGCTGCACATTCAGCACATCTCCACCGCCCATGGCCTGGAGATCGTGCGTGCCGGTAAGGCCGCTGGTGTTCAGGTTACCTGCGAGGCCACTCCGCACCACATGTTCCTGACCGAGAACGACCTGGACGAGACCTACAACACCTCGCTCAAGGTCAACCCGCCGCTGCGCACCGACGAGGACGCCGAGGCCATCCGTCAGGGCGTCATCGACGGCACCGTCGACGCTATCGTCACCGATCACGCTCCCCACACCCCGTGGGAGAAGGCGCGCGAGTTCGAGCTTGCGCCCTTTGGCATGATCGGCCTCGAGACCTCGCTGTCGCTCGTGCTCACTGAGCTGGTCAACACGGGCAAGATGAGTATGGGCCGCATGGTTGAGCTCATGGCCATCAAGCCGCGTGAGATCCTGGGCCTCGACCAGGTTCAGGTCAAGGCGGGCTCCGTTGCCGACCTGACCGTGTTCGACGCGTCCGCCACCTGGACGGTCGGCGAGGATGGATACGAGTCGCGTGCCGAGAACTCCGGTTTTGCCGGCCGCACGCTCACCGGTCGTGCCACCGATGTGTTTGTCGGCGGTAAGCAGACGCTCGCCGACGGCTGCATCTGCTAGCATAGCCTTATCGCTTTTGTGCGCGGTGCCCTTGCGGTGCCGCGCTTTCTGTTCGTTTTGACCATGCAACCGCATGGGGGATTGGAGCGTCTATGCCCACACCTTCCACTGCACGCATGCACGACTTTGAGGTCGTCTCGAACCGGGAGATTGCCGACGGCATCTTCTCGCTCGTCATCTCGGCCCCCAAGCTTGCAAGTGCGCTCAAGCCCGGTCAGTTTGTGAACATCGCCGTGCCCGGCGATGCGTCCTCGCTGCTTCGTGTGCCCCTGAGTTTCTATCGCGCCGACGCCCAGGCCGGCACCGTCGAGCTGTGGTACGCCGTCGTGGGCGACGACACCCGTCGTCTGTCGCAGATGGCCCCCGGTTCCACCTCTAATCTGCTGGGCCCCGGCGGACGCGGCTGGCTTGTGCCCGAGGGCACCAGGAAAGCGCTGCTCGTTGCGGGCGGCATCGGTGTTCCGCCCGTGCTGTGCCTTGCCGGTAAGCTTGCCGAGCAGGGTGTGGCCGTCGACGTGTGCCTGGGCTTTGGCACCGCGTCCAAGGCTGTGGGTATCGATGAGTTCCGCGCTCTGTGCGATACGGTCGACGTTTGCACCGACGACGGCTCGCTTGGCACGCACGGTTTTTGCACCGATCCTGCCGCCGAGCTGCTCGGCGAGGGCGGCTACGACTACGTCGCCAGCTGCGGTCCCGCCGTCATGATGAAGAAGGTCGCCGCCGCTGCTGCCGAGGCCGGTGCGTACTGCGAGGTGTCGCTCGAGCGCATGATGAGCTGTGGCTTTGGCGCCTGCAACACCTGCAATGTCGAGACGGTCGACGGTATGAAGGGCGCCTGCATGTGCGGCCCCGTGTTCGATGCTTCCAAGGTGGTGGTCTTCTAGTGGGTACTGTGAACATGGCCGTCGATTTCGGCGGCGTCAAGATGCAAAACCCCATCAACACCGCAGCCGGTACCTTTGGCTACGGTTGGCAGTTCCAGAACTTCTTCGATGTCTCCCAGCTGGGCGCCATCACCACCAAGGGTTGTGCTGCCGAGCCCTGGCCCGGCAACCCCGCGCCCCGCATGGCTGAGATCCCGGGCGGCATGATCAACTCCGTGGGCCTTCAGAACCCCGGCGTGGCTGCCTTTGCCCGTGAGTCCGGTCCGTGGCTCGAGCAGCTCTCCAAGGACGGTTGCCAGGTCATCTGCCAGGTCGCCGGTCACTCCGTCGAGGAGTTTGTACGCGCGCTCGAGATGTATGTCGAGCTGTGCCCCTGGGCTGCCGGCTACGAGATCAACGTGAGCTGCCCTAATATCGCCGCCGGCGGTGCCGCCATGGGCTCCACGCCCGAGGGCGCCTCTGCCGTTATGGCTGCCTGCCGTAAGGTGACCGATAAGCCGCTGTTCGTGAAGATGGCGCCGGTTAACGTCGCCGAGATTGCGAAGGCTCTCGAGGCCGCCGGCGCCGACGGCCTTTCGGTCATCAACTCTATCCAGGGCATGGCCATCGACGTTCACACCCGCAAGTCCCGCGTGGCCAAGCCCAAGGGCGGCCTTTCGGGCCCGCTGTGCCACCACATCGCCGTGCGCATGGTCTGGGAGGTCGCTCAGGCCGTCGATATCCCCATCAACGGTGTCGGTGGCGTCATGACGGGCGAAGATGCGGCCGAGTTTATCCTGGCCGGCGCCACCTGCGTGTCGGTCGGCATGGCCAACTTTGTCGATCCGTGCGCTTCGCTCAAGATCGCGCGCGAGCTCGAGGCCTGGGCGGAGTCCCAGGGCGTGAAGGACATCAACGAGCTGGTAGGTGCTTTCGAATGCTAGAGACCGATGCCCGCGACCGCGTTATCGTCGCCCTCGACTGTGACCGTGAGCGTGCGCTCGAGCTCGCCCACGAGCTTTCTGGTCACGCCGCTTGGCTTAAGGTTGGCATGACGCTCTATTACGCTGAGGGTCCCGAGATCGTCAAGACCTTTAAGGACCTGGGCTTTAAGGTCTTCCTCGATCTCAAGTTCCATGACATTCCGCATCAGGTGCGCGGTGCCGCCCGTTCTGCCTCGCTTGCCGGCGCCGACCTGCTTTCGGTCCACGGTCTGGGCTCAGGTGCTATGCTCGCTGCGTGCCGTGAGGGTGCCGAGGAGGCGCGCGAGGACCGCGCCAAGCTCGTTGCCATCACCGTGCTCACGAGCATGAATCAGGATTCGCTGGCCGAGATCGGCGTCGTCTCGCCCGTGGCCGAGGAGGCTGCCCGCCTGGCAAAGCTTGCCCAGGCCAACGGCATCGACGGCATCGTGTGCTCGCCGATGGAGGCCCATGACATGCGCGAGCTGCTCGGCCCCGACGCGCTGATCGTGACTCCGGGCGTGCGTCCGGTTGGCGCCGCCTTGGGCGATCAATCCCGCGTGGCGACGCCCTCCCAGGCTATCGAGCGCGGTGCGAGCCACATCGTGGTGGGCCGACCCATCACCGGTGCCGACGACCCGGTTGCCGCATTTGACGCCATCGTTGCCGAGCTGGTCGAAAACGTCGCCTAAAAGATTCCCTCAAGTCACCACTTTTGGGTCTCATTAGCACAAATTAGCCCCTGTGCCTGCGAAAACTTTCCCATCCTTTGTGTGGAATCGCAGGTCAGGGGCTTAACTTTGACCTCCGTATATTGCACTTTTCGCAGGTATCGTCTAACCTATGGAGCCGCGATTGGGCATTTAGTGCGTTTGACGTGCTAAAATGCCAATTATTGAATCAGATATAACCCAACTATTTGGAGGTACGAATGGCACTCCCTCAGCTTACCGACGAGCAGCGCAAGCAGGCTCTTGAGAAGGCTGCCGCCGCACGTCACGCTCGCGCTGAGCTTCGCGAGCAGATCAAGAAGGGCGAGAAGTCCCTCGAGTCCGTGCTCAACTCCGATGACCCCATCGCTTCCCGCATGAAGGTTTCCACCCTCATCGAGTCTCTGCCCGGTTATGGCAAGGCCAAGGCCGCCAAGATCATGGAGGAGCTCGGCATCTCCGCTACCCGTCGCGTCCAGGGCCTCGGTGTCCGTCAGCGCGAGCAGCTTCTCGAGCAGCTGACCAAATAAGTGAGCGCTCAGGATTCAAAGCTCTTTGTGATTTCTGGACCGTCAGGTGCAGGCAAGGGCACGCTCGTCACTCGTGTGCGCGAGCGTCGCTCGAACCTGGGCCTGACGGTTTCGGCTACCACGCGAGCACCACGCAAAGGTGAGGTCGACGGCGTCAACTACTTTTTCCTGACGCACGAGGAGTTCGACCGCCGCGTGGCAAACGGTGAGTTTGTTGAGTGGGCTGAGGTCCACGGCAACTGCTACGGCACGTTGGTGAGCGAGGTCACATCCAAGCTCGCCTCTGGCTCGTCTCTGATCTTGGAGATTGATGTCCAGGGCGCCCTGCAGGTCAAGGAGCGTTTCCCCGAGGCCGTGTTGATCTTTATCAAGCCGCCTTCGCTCGAGGTGCTTCGCGATCGCCTGGTCGGTCGCGGTACCGAGACGCCCGAGACGATTGAGCTGCGTATGGCAAACGCCGCCGATGAACTTGCCCTTGCCGACCGCTACGACGACGTCGTGGTGAATGACGATCTCGACCGCGCGACCGATGAGCTCGTTCGCGTTCTCGATATGCATGAAAGGATCTGAGGTCCGTGTCCGTTGTAAAGCCTTGCATTGACGATCTTCTGGAGAAGACCGATCACAACCGCTTCCTGCTCGCCTCGCTTGCCTCTAAGCGCGCCTGCGACATTAACAGCATGCTGCGTGGCCAGCACAACCGTGTGCTTGCCGTTCAGGATGTCGATGACATCACCATCGCGCTTTCCGGTGCCGATACCATCTCGATGGCTATGGACGAGATTGTCGACGGCGACATCTCTTACGACGAGGCCCGTTACGAGAAGGCGCTCGGCCACAAGGTTGCTGAAGCCTAAATGGCAGCTCGCGTCTGCCTGGTCCACTATCACGAGGTTGGACTGAAGGGCAAGAACCGCGCACATTTTGAGCATATCCTCATGGATAACATCAAGGCGGCCTTGGCCGCCTTTTCCGTGAATGCCGTGTCTCGAATTTCCGGTTATATCCTCGTGACCTTTAACGAGCATCAGGCCGACGAGGCGGCGCGCGTCATTCGCACCGTCCCCGGCGTTGCCCGCGTGTCCCTGGCATATCACACGAACCGCGACCCGCAGGAGTACTGCGCCGCCGCCGTGAAGGCGCTGCGCGAGTTTGGTCCCTTCGAGTCGTTTAAGGTTCACGCCAAGCGCTCGAACACCGACTATGAGCTCACCTCGATTGATATCAATCGGCAGGTAGGCGAGGTGCTGTGCGAGGCGTTTCCCGATAAAAAGGTCCAGATGCACGACCCCGACGCGATGGTGCACGTGCTGGTGGTCCAGGGTAGCGTCTATGTGTATGCGCGCTCCGAGCGCGGCGTGGGCGGCCTTCCGGTGGGTTCTGCCGGCAAGGTCGTGACGCTGCTGTCGTCGGGTATCGATTCTCCGGTGGCGACCTGGATGCTCGCGCGTCGCGGCGCGGTGTGCGTGCCGGTACATTTCTCCGGTCGTCCGCAGACGCCCGATACGAGCGAGTATTTGGTGCAGGACATCATCCGTGCGCTTGAGCCGGGTGTCCAGATCGGCCGCCTGTATGTGGTGCCGTTTGGCGACTGCCAGCGTGAGATTTCGGTCACCTGCCCCAGCAACCTGCGTGTGATCATGTATCGCCGCATTATGTATTCGGTTGCCGAGCGCATTGCACACATCGAGGGCGCCAAGGCCATCGTTACGGGCGAATCGCTTGGGCAGGTTGCCTCCCAAACGCTTGAGAACATCATGGCCGTCAACGAGGCCGTGAAGATTCCCGTGTTCCGTCCGCTCATTGGTTCTGATAAGCAGGAGATCATCGCGCGTGCCCAGGAGATCGGCACGTTTGATATCTCGACCGAGGCTGCTCCCGATTGCTGCACGCTGTTTATGCCGCGCCGTCCCGAGACGCACGCTAAACTCGATGCCGTGCATGAGGCCTGGGAGCTGTTCGATCACGAGGAGATGATTGAGCGCCTGCTCAAACAGACCGAGTATATCGACTTCGAGAGCAACACGTATAAGGCTCCTAAGACCTTAAAACGCAAACATTCCGAGCTCGCTCCACGTGAGATTTACCAAGATCACGAATAATATTGTGTATAGACCGGCGGTGATTTTGCATCGTCGGTCTTTTTCTATCTGGGCATTAGGCGACAAACGGTTCATCTGTCGACGTCTGCCTGAATAAATGGACACTTTTCAGCAAGGTTTTGGTCAGCTTTTGGTTTGACCGTGGAAACTGGTGTGGGCGTGCGGAGTCTGCGGCGCTCGTTTCCTGACACGATGGTGTTGGGAGGTGTTTGCTATGGCGCAGCGCGAGCAACACGAACGGGTTAAACGGATGGACCGCTGGGCAGAAAAGCTGCTCGGCCATAAGGCGGTGGTCGTGGCGATTCTGGTTGCCATTGCCGCTGCGAGTGGCCTGGCGATGGCAAATTTTTGTGGCCATTCCAGCAACGTGTCGTTTGAGCGTAGTGACGAGGCAGGCGCCTCGGATGTGCGAGGGGACGGGGATGTGTCACCTGATGATGCCGATGAGTCGTCTGCCAAGAGTTCTTCTGCTGCCGAGGTGTACGTCGATGTGGATGGCGCCGTTGTGAGGCCTGGCGTGTACCGGCTCAAAGACGGAGCGCGGGTATCCCAGGCAATCGATGCTGCCGGAGGGCTTACGGCCGAGGCGGATGTGACAGGGCTTAATCGTGCGTCCAAGGTCACAGATGGTCAAAAGATCTATGTGCCGACGGTAGGGGAGCAACAGGCGGCTGCGGCGGTCGGTGGGGCCGAAAGCGGTGCTGCCACGACTCCTAGTGCGGGGTCTTCGTCGGGGCTCGTGAACATCAATACGGCAAGTGCGGCGGAGCTGCAGACGCTTTCGGGCATCGGGCCTTCTATGGCCCAGTCAATTATCGACGAACGGACGCAAAACGGGGCCTTTGCCTCGGTTGATGACCTTATGCGCGTATCGGGGATCGGTGAGAAGAAGCTCGCCAAAATCAAAGATTGCATCTGCGTATGAGTGCGACCGAGCGCGAGCATGTGATGCCACCGCGCCCATTGATGCCGTGGACGATGGTCCTTTGTGCCGGTTTGTGTGCGAGCTGTGGCTTGGTGCTTAACGTGGCAGCCGATGTGCTGCTGGGAGAGCGGGCAGCGCCCGTTATATTGCTTATGGCCATTCCCGTTGCGGCTGCGGCGTGCATCGTATTGGCTCGGTCCTGCATGCGTCTTGTGCGATGGAAGCGATGGCTGTATGCCGCGGCTCTCGGCCTCGTGGCGGGGGCGGTCGTGTCCGCTGGTTGGGCGATAGGGGCGCTGCGCGCTTCGAGGGCATTGGATAATCGGGCTGCGAGCAGTCTCGAATTTTATGTGCAGGGCGATCCGTCCATCAATGACGGTTCGTACTCCTATACCTGCGATGCGTATGCGGGCGAAAAGCGCTTGGGTCAGGTACGGCTGTCGTGTGATCATGAACTCGACGCCGGTTCGCATGTACGTGCTATCGGTCGAATTTCGCGGTTTGAGAATGATGCGTATGGGCGCTCACGCGTGCTTCGGGGCGAGCTTCGAAAGGTTAAAGTCGTCCGGTTGGTATCGGTCGACGAGGGTTCTCCGGGGCCGTTGCTTTGGCTTCGAAACGAGCTCCTTGCCCTTATCGCGCCCGCGACCGATCCAGCGCGCTCGCTCATTGCCGGCGTTGTCTGCGGACGCTCGGCCGAGCTGCGTGCCCTTCCGGCGGGCGATTGGTTTTCGGTAACGGGCACCGCACATCTTATCGCCGTTTCGGGCAGTCATCTTGCCATCGTGGGGTTTGTGATTGAGAGCGCCCTGCAAAAGACGCGTCTCTCTCGTGGGCTGCAGCGGGGGCTGATGGTGCTGGCCCTCGCTGCCTATGCCGTCTTTACGGGCGCCTCGCCCTCGGCCGTGCGCGCGTGCTGTATGGTGGCGGTGACGCTTGTCGCCAACGGCGCCGGACGTCGTCGGCATGGCCTCTCGGCTCTTTTTTTGACCATGGCAATTTTTGTGTTGCTGCGGCCGACGGTATTGTTCGAAATGGGTTTTCAGCTATCGTGCGCCAGTGTTTTTGTCATCCTTTGTTTTTGCCCCTACGCCACCTACGCCTTGGGCGAGTTGGGTGTGCCATCGGGCGTCGCCAGTATTTTGTCTGTCACGCTGTGCTCGCAGCTGGCGACACTTCCCGTTACGATTCCCGCATTTGAGACGTTTTCGCTCATTGCCCCGCTCGCAAATGCCGTGATCGGTCCGGTGATAAGCGTGCTGCTCGCTATATCGATTGTGCTGGTGCCCTGCTCGCTTGTGCCGCTGTTGCGTCACGGGGCGCTCGTGGTGCCCATGATTGTCGCTCGCTGCGCCCTGTTCTTTGAGCAGCTCTTTGCTGCCGTTCCGGGCGCATCCGTAAGCGTGCCGCCCGGTACACCCTTGGTATACGTGGTGCCGTTTGCGCTGGCCGTCCTCTTGGTCTGGTGGCCACGCCCCTGCGCACGGCCCATGGCAGTGGGGCTGTTGTGTTTGATGCTTGCAGCGGGTGTTCCGTATGTCTATTGGGATCGATGCGCACCGCCTTCGGTAACGGTCCTCGATGTTGGCCAGGCCGATGCGATTCTGGTTCGTCAGGGTGGCACTGTGGCGCTCGTCGACTGTGGGCTCGATGAGCGCGTGGTGTCGGCGTTGGTTCGCAACAATGTCCACCATATCGACGCCGTCTTCGTGACGCATTGGGACGAAGACCATTGGGGTGGTCTTCCCGATGTGCTCGATCAGTTTTCGGTTGGAACCATTGCGGTCGCGGCCGATGCGCTAGAAGGCGCGCCTGCTGAGGTTCTGAATCGCTCCGGCGTTACGTATCGGCAGGTGGCCTGCGGAGACACGGTCGATATCGGCGCATTTCGGGCTCGTGTGATGTGGCCGTTTGACACGGTGGATGGCGAGGGCAATGAGGACTCGCTTGTCTTATTGCTTTCCTATGCTAGGGAAGGCAAGAGCCTGCGCGTGCTCCTCACTGGTGATGCCGAGCTCGATCAGGAGTGCGAGTTTGTGCAGGCGGTGGGCGATATCGATGTGCTCAAGCTGGGGCATCACGGCTCAAAAGTTTCCGTCGACACCGACCTACTGGAAACGCTTAAGCCCGAGCTCTCTATCGCGAGTGCGGGCGAGGGCAACCGCTACGGTCATCCATCCGATGCCTGCATCGATGCCGTTCGCGATGCGGGTGGCGCGTTCGCATGCACCATCGAACAGGGAGATATCACTGTCTCGCCGACTGCAACCGGTTTTGCCATGCGATGTCAGCGACCTTGATGCTGCCGTTGGCGTGGGATCAACCCGTGGGATAGAATGACACGGTACGAGCACGAGAGCCTGCGGGAGGGGAGCGCGATGTCCGAAACCGGTCTTTTGCCGGCGTATCTGATCGTCGGTACCGACGGAGTCAAACGCGACCACGCCGTCTCGCGTATGAAGGCTCGTCTGGAAAAGACGGGCATGGTCGAGTTCAACCTCGACGAGCGCGATATGACCAAAGACCCCGATATCGAGTCGATTATCGGATCGCTTAACACCTTTCCCATGGGCAGCGAGTTTCGCCTGGTAATCCTTGATGGCTGCTCAAAGCTCGCCAAGGCGGTCTCCGAGCCGCTTGTCGAGTATCTGGCGAGTCCCAGCCCCACGACGGTTTGCCTCATCATCGCCGATTCGCTTGCCAAGAACACGCGCCTGTACAAGGCAATCGCCAAGATTGACAAGAAGGCCGTGATCGACTGTTCGGGCACCAAGCGCTGGGAGCTCCCGCGCCGCGTGCAGCAGATGGCGACGCAGCACGGAAAGTCCATCTCGACGGCGGCCGCCGAGGAGCTCGTTTCGCGCTCGGGTGAGAACACTCGCATGCTCGATAACGACTTGGCCAAGCTTGCCCAGATGGTCGAGGCGCCGCAAATTGAGCTTGCCGATGTGGAACGCTGGATCGTGCGCACGGCCGAAGTCCAGCCCTGGGATTTTCTCAACGCGGTCTCGGCTCGTGATATGCGCCGCTCGCTCGAGCTCTTTAAGCTACTGCCCTCCAAGAGCTACGTGTGGACCTACACATTGCTGTGCGGCCGCATTCGCGAGCTTATCGTCGCCAAGGCGCTCGATGCGCGTGGACAGGGCCGCGAGCTTGCTGCAACGCTCAAGCTCCAGTCTTGGCAGGTCAAGAATCACCTGACCTGGGCGCGTCGCTTTTTCGATGGCAGAGCTCGTCGCCGCGCTCGAGGGTGCGGTCGATGTGGAGCTCGCGCTGAAGGGTTCGGCCGATTCGGAGACCGCGCTTTTGCTCTGGATTACGAACATCTTGAGAAAATCGTGATGATACCTGCCTATTTGACAAATTCGTTCTATCCCTTTGAGGGGGAGCGTGCTATAGTAGGCGCTTGCATGACCTCACCGTGTCTCAGAGGTGTCATACATTTTTTGCAAGGAACTCGAAAGGAACTCCAGAAGTGGCAAACATCAAGTCTCAGAAGAAGCGTATCCGCACCAATGAGGCAGCTCGCATGCGTAACAAGGCTGTCAAGTCCGAGCTCAAGACGCTGACCAAGCACGTCCAGTCCGCCGTCGCCGAGGGCGACGCCGAGAAGGCCCAGGCTGCCCTCAAGACCGTCACCAAGCGTCTCGACATGGCTGCCGCCAAGCATGTTATCCACAAGAACCAGGCTTCCAACCGCAAGTCCGGTCTTGCCAAGCTCGTGAACAGCATCAACGCCTAAGTTGTAAATTTCACACCACACAGATTACGCGCATAAATGGAGCCTGTTTTATGGAACAGGCTCCATTTTTTGTACCGCTCGGGTAAGATAGTCCGCATGAATACTTCAATTGACATTTCCCACATCCGCAACTTCTCGATCGTTGCGCACATCGACCATGGCAAGTCCACGATTAGTGACCGCATCCTCGAGCTCACCCATACCGTCGACGAGCGCGACATGGAGTCGCAGCTGCTCGATACCATGGATATTGAGCGCGAGCGCGGCATCACGATCAAGTCCAATGCCGTTCGTGTCTCCTATGACGCCGACGATGGCGAGACGTATCAGTTCAACCTGATCGATACGCCGGGCCACGTTGACTTTACCTATGAGGTCTCGCGCTCGCTTGCCGCCTGCGAGGGCGCGGTGCTTGTCGTCGACGCCACGCAGGGCGTCGAGGCGCAGACCGTCTCCAACGCGACGCTCGCCATGAACGCCAACTTGGATATCGTACCCGCCATCAATAAGATCGACCTGCCGTCGGCCCACCCCGACGAGGTTAAGACCGAGATCGAGGACGACCTGGCGATCCCCGCCGATGATGCCGTGTGCGTCTCGGGCAAGACCGGCGAGGGCATCCACGATCTGCTGGAGTCCATCGTCTTTTTGATCTCTCCGCCCAAGGGCGATGCAAACGCGCCGCTCAAGGCGCTCATCCTGGACTCGTATTTTGATGAGTACCGCGGCGTCGTTGCCACGGTCCGCGTGTTTGACGGCTCCATCAAAAAGGGCGATACCCTCCTTATGATGCAGGCAAAGGGTGACTTTTTGGTCGACGGCGTGGGCGTCAAGCGTCCTGCCGAGACCCCGGTCGACGCGCTGACCGTCGGCGAGGTTGGCTACGTGGTCACGGGCCTGAAGGACCCCGAGGCCGTGCGCGTGGGCGATACCCTTACGTGGGCGTCGAATCCCTGCCCCGAGCCGCTTCCCGGCTACCGTGAGGCCAAGCCCATGGTCTACACGGGCCTGTTCCCGATCGACAACAAGGATTACGAGAACCTGCGCGACGCTCTCGATAAGCTGCATGTCAACGACCCGTCGTTGGTGTGGGAGCCCGAGACTTCGGTGGCGCTCGGCTTTGGTTTCCGCGTTGGCTTCTTGGGCCTGCTGCATATGGAGGTCGTCAAGGAGCGCCTGGAGCGCGAGTTCAACCTGGACCTGATTGCCACGAGCCCTTCGGTGGACTATCACGTCTACAAGACCGACGGCGAGATGATTGATGTTCGCAGCCCGCAGGATCTGCCCGAGGCTACGCGCATCGAGCGCATCGAGGAGCCCTACCTCAAGGCCAAGATTATCTGTCCGCCCGAGTATACGGGTGCCGTCATGCAGCTCGCTATCGAGCATCGCGGCATTACAACCGACATGATCCATCTCACGAGCAAATCGGTCGAGATGCGTTTCGACATGCCGCTTGCCGAGCTCATTCTGGACTTTTTTGACCAGCTCAAGAGCCGCACCAAGGGTTACGCCTCGCTCGACTACGAGTTCAACGAGTATCGTCCCTCCGAGCTCGTGAAGCTCGATATCCTGCTTTCGGGCGACGAGGTGGATGCGCTTTCGTTTATCGTGCACAAGGACAAGGCCTATGGCCTGGCCCGCGGTCTGTGCGACAAGCTCAAGGAAATCATTCCGCGTCAGCTGTTCGAGGTGCCTATTCAGGGCGCCATCGGTAACAAGATCATCGCCCGCTCTACCGTCAAGGCGCGCCGCAAGGACGTGCTGGCCAAGTGCTATGGCGGCGATATCTCGCGTAAGCGCAAGCTGCTCGAGAAGCAGAAAGAGGGCAAAAAGCGCATGAAGGCCATCGGCTCGGTCGAGGTCCCGCAGGAGGCCTTTATGGCGATCCTCAAGGTGGACGAGTAGGTCCATGGCGCTTTCTGAATACAGCAAGCGGCTGCTGGGCGCCTATGCCGAGCAGCCGTTCCTTATGGCTCCCATGGCCGGCGTGACCGACCCCGCCTATCGCATCATGTGCCGCCGCCGCGGTGCCAACCTTGCCTACAGCGAGATGGTAAGCGTTGCAGGCCTTGCCTATGCCAGCAATAAGACCTGGCGCCTGGTGCTGCCGGCCGACGAGGAGCAGCAGATTTGCGTGCAGCTCTTTGGCTCCAAGCCCGATCAGTTTGCGAGCGCCGTCGCTGCCGTCGAGGATCGCGTGGGCGATCGCCTGTCGCTCATTGATATCAATATGGCCTGTCCCGCCCGCAAGGTCGTCACCAAGGGCGAGGGCTCGGCGCTTATGCGCACGCCCGATCTGGCCGAGAAGATTGTCGAGGCGGCGGTGGGTGCGGCGCACGTGCCCGTGACCGTAAAGATCCGTAAGGGCTTTTTACGCCGAAGACCGTAATGCCGCGACGTTTGCCCAGATGCTCGAGGGAGCAGGTGCATCTGCGGTGGCGGTGCATGGCCGTTGCGCCACGCAGCTCTATACGGGCCAGGCCGATTGGTCGGTCGTCGATGAGGTGGCCGACGCCGTCGAGATTCCCGTTATCGGTTCGGGCGACGTGTTCTCGGCCGAGGATGCGGCGGAGCGTCTGCGCAGCTCCGGCGCCAGTGCGGTGTTTATCGCGCGCGGCATCTACGGCAATCCGTGGGTGTTCGGCGATGCCCGAGCCCTTGCGCTCGATGGCACGCCGGTACCGGTGCGTAGCTCGGTCGAGCGACTGGGCGCCCTGCGCGAGCACCTGACGCTCACGCACGAGCTGTTGCCGCTCATGTCGCGTGCCCGTACGTACGCGAGCTGGTATCTAAAGGGTATGCCCCATGCTGCCGCCTGGCGCGCCCAAGTGGTGCGTTGCTCCACATACGAGGAGTTCATGGCGCTGGTCGATGATATCGAGCGCGATGTGGTGGCCTGCGAGGCTGCGCTTGCCGCCGGCGAGTCGGTGCCCGCTCATCCGCTGGAGGCCTAACGGTGGCCGTTACCGCGCTGTACGTGCACGTGCCGTTTTGCGCCCAAAAATGCCGGTACTGTGACTTTGACTCACGCAGTTTTGCTCCGTGCGACCTGAGCGCTGCGCTCGATGCCTATTTTGAGCTGCTTTATGCGCGCCTCGATGCCTTTGGAGACGTCGGGGCGCTCGAGGGCATCCGCACCGTCTATGTTGGCGGTGGCACGCCGTCGCTGGCAGGGGAGCGTCTGGTAGAACTCGCCCGGCGTATCTCTGCGCGGTGCAAGCCCGTTGAGTTTACCTGCGAGGCCAATCCCGAATCGCTGACCGCCGAGCTTGCCGCTGCGCTTGCCAAGGTTGGTGTCACACGCGTCTCTCTGGGCGTGCAAACGCTCGATAACGCCGAACTTACCGCCATCGGCCGCATTCACGATGCCGATCGGGCGCTCGCTGCCATCACGACGGTCAAGGACGCTGGGCTCGATGTGTCGTGCGACCTTATGTGCGGACTTCCCGGGCAGACCACCGTAAGCTGGCGGCGCACACTCGATGGCGTGCTGGCGGCGGCGCCGCATCATGTGTCGGTCTACCCGCTCACGCTCGAGGAGGGCACGCCCCTTTACCGCATGGCGTGTCGCGACGAGTCGCTCGAGCCCGACGAGGATTTTCAGGCTTCGTGCATGGACGCGGCGCGTGAGCGCCTGGGTGCTGCCGGCTATCACCCGTATGAGGTTGCAAGCTACGCGCTCGACGGTCATGAGTGCGCCCACAACATTGCCTATTGGACCGGTCAGGGCTATCTGGGCTTGGGTCGCTCTGCCGCCGGTATGCTCGATGCCGGGGACTTCGATCGCTTGGCCGGGCTGTTTCCTGACGTACCCGCTCGCGGCGAAGCGTATCGCGTGCGTCTGGTGCAACGCGACGACACCGCGACGACGTTTGATGCCGAGTATCTGTCGCAGCGCGAGGCGGCGGCCGAGGATTTGATGCTCGCCTGCCGCATGACGCGTGGCATTGGGCCCGATCTGTTGGTGCGCTCGGCAAGCGTGATCGCTGCAGACGAGCTGGCGGTGGCCTGTGACCGTGCGCTCGAGTTGGGCCTTGCCACCTGGGTGCCCGATCATATTGAAGGACATGCGGGTCGCGTCATCTCGAAAGACGTTATCGCAGGTCGCGTCCGTGCTCGTTTAGCGCCCACCCACTTGGGCTGGCTCGATGGAAATGTGCTGTTCGAGCTGTTTTGGGGTCTAGCCTAGGCCGCTCGGGTAGAATTACCGCAATATATACGCTGCTGTGAGCAGGAGGTTGCCGCGCATGGCGACGATGAACGAAAAAGATTACTACGAGATTTTGGGTGTCTCCAAGGACGCCACCTCGCGTGATATTCAGAAGGCCTTCCAGCAAAAGGCCCGCAAGCTCCATCCGGACGTCAACAAAGAACCTGATGCCGAGGAAAAGTTTAAAGAGGTTTCCGAGGCCTACGCCGTGCTTTCGGATGAGCAGAAACGTGCGCGCTACGACGCCATGCGTTCTGGCAATCCCTTTGCCGGTGCTCCTACGGCTTCGCCCTATGGTGGCGGCTACGCCGGCAGCACGGGCTATGGCAATCCCTTTGAGGGCGGCTTTCCCTTTGGTGGCGCCTGGGGCCAGCCGCGTCGCGGGCAGGCTGCCTATAATCCCGAGAACGGCGCCAACGTGGTCGTCGATATTAAGCTCGACGCCAAGGAGGCCAAGGGCGGTGCCCGCAAGACCGTTCGCTATACGCGCTTCGATACCTGTGGTCACTGCGGAGGCTCGGGTTCTGTTTCGTCCGAGCATGCACATACCTGTCCGAGCTGCGGCGGTCGCGGCCACATCGACGTCGACCTGTCCTTCCTGTTCGGTGCCGGCACGTTCCAGTCGGTCTGCCCCGAGTGCGGAGGTTCCGGTAAGGTCGTCGCCGACCCCTGTCCCGATTGCGGCGGCAGCGGTCGAACCCGTGTGACCTCCGAGCAGACAATTGAGTTTCCTGCCGGCACGCACGATGGCGACGAGGTCCGCGTTAGCGGCATGGGTCACGCCGGCACCAACGGTGCCTCGGGCGGCGATCTTGTCGGCCGTGCCCATGTTGAGGCCGAGCGCCTGGAAGGCAAGGCCCGTACCGGTTTTTACCTGATGGGCATCGTGGCGCCGTTTTTGGTGCTGTCGGCCATATCGGGCGTGTTCTCGGCCTTTGCCGTGATGTGCTTTATTCCGTTTGCCATGGGCCTTTTCATGGTGGTCTCGGACGGCGTGCTGCACCGCAGCCTGCTGTGGTGGAAGCGCGGCGCGATGCAGTTTGCCAACGGTTTTGCCAACGGATTTATGTTCGCGCTCGTGTCGGTTTGGTTTGCGAGCTGCTCGCAACGTGCCATGCTTTCGCCCTACGCAATGCAATAACATCTAGCCCTCTGTTTGCGGCCGGCCCAGCTTGGGTATAGGACGCACTGTGACAATAATGAAAGTCGGAAGGATTCGGTCGTGTCGGAAAATAGGGATTACTACGAGGTACTTGGCGTCGACAAGGATGCCGATGCGCGGACGATTAAGCGCGCGTTTCTAAAGAAGGCCCGTACCGTACACCCGGACGTTTCGGACGACCCCGAGGCCGAGGCCAAGTTCAAAGAGCTCAACGAGGCTTATTCCGTTCTTTCCGACGAGCAGAAGCGTGCTAACTACGACCGTTACGGCACCGCGGACGGCCCTGGTGGTTCGGGCTACGTCGATATCAACGATATCTTTGGCGGCATGGGCATGGACGACCTCTTCTCGTCGTTCTTTGGCGGCGGTGCCGGCGGTGGCGCCCGAAATCGCCGTGAGCGTCGTCGCGGCCGCGATATGGCGATCTCCCTTTCGGTGACCCTTGAGGAGGCGGCGCTCGGTTGCAAAAAGACGATCAGCTATGACCGCCTTGCCCCCTGCGAGGATTGTAACGGCACTGGTAGGGCCGAGGGCGCACAGGAAAAGCAGTGCAGCCGCTGCCACGGCACAGGCTATGTCACGACGGTCCAGCGCTCGTTCCTGGGCCAGGTTCAGTCCTCTTCGCCTTGCCCCGACTGCCACGGCGAGGGCACGGTTATCGACCATCCCTGCGAGACCTGCGACGGTCAGGGCCGCACGCCTTCGCACGAAAAGATCGACATCGATATTCCCGCCGGCGTTTCGACCGGTCGCCAGCTGCGCGTGAGCGGCTTTGGCGAGGCAGGCCTTCGCGGCGAGCCCTCGGGCGACCTGATCGTCAACGTTCGTGTTGCCGACCACGAGCGTTTTAAGCGCAACGGTGACGACCTGTACCTCCTGAGCGATATCTCGATTGCGCAGGCTGCGCTTGGCTGCGAGATCGAGGTCGAGGGCATTATGCCCGACGAGGTCGTCAAGGTGACGGTTCCCGCCGGCGCCCAGTACGGTGACACCGTGAGCGTCAATAATTACGGCATGCCGCGCATTGGCGGTGGCGGTTCGCGTGGCCGCTTGATCGTGCAACTGCGCGTGGTCGTTCCCACCAATCTTTCCAATAAGCAACGCGAGCTGCTCCGCGCTTTTGCCGATGAGATGGGCGATGACGTCGCTTCCGGTAAGAAGTCGGTGACCGACCGTATCAAGAGTGCCCTCGACGATATCCTCGATTAAGGAGCCCGCGTGCTCGCACCTCATATCTCTGTCGTCAACCTCGGCTGCCGCGTCAACCGGGTTGAGTCCGACCGTATCACTGCCGATCTTATGCGCCTGGGCTTTGCAATGGTGGAGCCTCAGGATGCAGAGCTGATCGTCATTAACACCTGTGCCGTTACGGGCGAGGCCGAGGCCAAGACCCGTAAGGCCGTTCGCCATGCGCTGGCCTATCCAAACGAGCCCTATGTGGTCGTGACCGGATGCGTGGTCAATTTGCACCCCGAGGAGCTATTGGAGCTTTCGGACCGCGTGATCGCCGAGCCGTCCAAGATCGATATCGCCGAACGCGTCTGCGAGGTGTTGGGCGTTGAGTCCGATAACGTTCCTGCCTGCAGCGATGGCGAGGTGGTCGACGCGCTCGGTCGCTCGCGTCTGGGCGTGAAGATCCAAGACGGCTGCAACCATCGTTGCACCTATTGCATCGTGTGGAAGGCCCGCGGCCCCGAGCGCTCCGTGCCGGTCGAGTCCGTGCTCGAGCAGGTTCGCGAGGCCCAGGAGGCCGGCGTGCCCGAGGTGGTGCTGACGGGCGTGAACCTGGGCGCCTACGATGGCAAGAGCGCGACTGACGAACACGTCGAGATCGATGAGCTGCTCGAGGCGATTATGGAGCGCACGTCCATTCCACATGTGCGCATTTCCTCGGTCGAGCCCATGGATATCTCGGAGCGCCTGCTTAAGGTCATGGCGCGCTATCCGCAGCGCATCGCCCCGTTTTTGCACCTGCCCGTGCAGTCCGGCTGCACCAGGACGCTGCATCGCATGGGCCGTCCCTATAGCGCCGAGACCTTCGAGGAGACGGTGCGCATGATTCGCGCCAACTTGCCCCAGGTGTCTCTTTCGTGTGATGTCATCGTCGGTTTTCCCGGCGAGACGGACGAGGATTTTGAGGAGTCGCTGGCGCTGTGCCGCCGCGTGGGCTTCTCGCGTATGCACGTGTTCCGCTACAGCAAGCGTCCCGGTACCCTTGCTGCCGATATGCCCGACCAGGTGCCGCCCGAGGTCATGGCCGAGCGCAGCCGCCGCATGCGAGCCGCGGCGCAGGAGCTCGCCATTGCCGAAGCTCGCCGTCGCGTGGGAACCGTCGAGCGTGCCGTGCTCGAATATGGCGACAACCTGACGCTCGGTTCGTTCCATCATGCCCGTCTTGACGATACCTGTGGACTCACAGCCCCGTGCCTGCTCGATGTTGCTATCATCGGAGTCGATGATTCCGGCTTGGTCCATGCACGCAGGGAGGTTCATGGAAGCCTCGAAGATTAGACTTACCGTTCCCGAGGGTATTGACCCCTCGCGCGTTTTGGGCGCCGGCGACGGCGTCCTTCGTGCGCTGGAGAGCTTGGTTCGCGCCCATGTGGTCGCCCGTGGCGACAGCATCGCCGTGAGCGGTGACCCTGACGAGGTCGAGCTCGTGGCGCGCTTTTTCGAGCATGCTTTTCGCGAGGCGGCTGCCGGACGCACGCTGTCTGCCGACGATGTCTCTCGCTGCCTTGCCGTCTTGCGCGACGGTGAGCACGAGGCTACGTCGCTTCGCGACGACGTGCTGCTTTCGTATCGCGGCCGTGCCATTCGCCCCAAGACGCTCGGCCAAAAGCGCTACGTGGATGCTATCCGCTCGCATACCATCACGTTTGGCCTGGGCCCCGCCGGTACCGGTAAGACCTATCTGGCCATGGCACTCGCCGTTGCCGCGCTCAAGCGTCACGAGGTGGGCCGTCTGATCTTGACGCGTCCGGTTGTCGAGGCGGGGGAGAACCTGGGCTTTTTGCCCGGAACCCTCGAGGAAAAGATCGACCCCTACATGCGTCCGCTCTACGACGCCCTTTTTGACATGATGGATCGCGAACGCACCGATGAGCTCATGGAGCGCGGCGTGATCGAGATCGCCCCGCTTGCCTACATGCGCGGCCGCACGCTGAGTGATGCCTTCGTGGTGCTCGACGAAGCGCAAAATACCACGCCCGAGCAGATGAAGATGTTTCTGACGCGCTTGGGCTTTAACTCCAAGTTTGTGATTACCGGCGATCTGAGTCAGCGTGACCTGGTGGGTCGTCGTGGCGGTCTTGCCGACGTTGAGCAGATTTTGGGCCGTGTCGACGATGTCGCATTTTCTCACCTCGAGCGTGCCGACGTGGTGCGCCATGCCTTGGTTGGGCGTATCGTCGAGGCATACGATGCCTATGATGATGTGCGCGAGAAGCGCGTACACGACCGAAAGGAGTCCCGTTGAGTGTATTGATCAGCAACGATGCCGAGCTCGATACGCTGCTCGATGCGCAGGAGGTAGAGCACATCTGCGAGGTCGTGCTTGCCGCCGAGAGCGTTGAACGTGAAGTCGAGATTTCCCTTTCGTATGTCGACGAGGACGAGATGCACGAGCTCAACCACGAGTGGCGCGGTATCGACCGCACCACCGATGTGCTCTCGTTTGAATGTGACTCGGCCTTTGACGAGGATATTCCCGCCGACGAGACGCTCGAGCTCGGCGATATCATCCTGGCCCCGCAGGTCATTGCCCGTCAGGCCCCCGGGTTTGGCAATAGCCCTGCCGACGAGTGCCGCCTGATGCTCGTGCATGGCATGCTGCACCTGCTGGGATATGACCACATTGAGGACGACGAGGCCGAGGTTATGGAGACTCGCGAGGACGCCGTCTTGCGCGATCTGGCGCTCGAGCGCGGCGAGGACCCCAAGCTAGTCCACGTCGGCCCCATCACCAACCACGCCCACGACTAGGAGCCGTCTATGATTCCCGGATCGAACAAGGACCATCCGTCCTTTTTAAAGTCGTTCTCATATGCTATGGAGGGCTTCGTCACCGCCGTCAAGACCGAGCGTAATATCAAGGTCATGCTCGTGGCGGGTGTGTGTACCGTCATTGCCGGCTGCATCGTGGGGCTCGACATTGCCGAGTGGGCCACGATTATCATCTGTTGTGGCCTGGTGATTCACGGCGAGCTGTGCAACACCGCCATGGAGGCGATTGTCGATCTGGCGACCCAGGAGCTCCATCCGCTGGCAAAGCGTGCGAAGGATATCGCCGCCGCCTCCGTATATGTACTTTCCATCACCGCCGCGATTGTGGGCTTGCTGGTATTTGCCCACGCGCTCGACTTTATTTAGAAAGGGATTTCCATGTCCGACAATAAGCAGCTTACCGATGAAGTTTTGGATGACGAGTCCCTGGATGCGGTGGATGCCGAAGCGACTGAGGCATACGAAGAGGTCGAGGAATTCGACCCGTTTGAGGGCCTGAGTGACGAGGAACTCGACGCCCTGTGCGACGAGGACGACAGCCTCGCGGGCTTTGGCGACGTTGAACCCGGTTTCCGCAGTGGCTTCGTGGCCTTGGTCGGCCGCCCCAACGCCGGTAAGTCAACGCTGCTCAACGCCTGCTATGGCAAAAAGGTCGCCATCACCTCGCCGGTGGCTCAGACGACCCGCCGCCGCATGCGCGCCGTCGTCAACCGTCCCGGCTACCAGCTGGTCTTTGTCGATACCCCGGGTATCCACAAGCCCAAGGACGGCCTGGGGTCCGAGCTCAACAAGAGTGCGCTGTTCGAGCTGAACGATGTCGATGTCGTCGCGTTTTTGATTGATGCCACCAAACCGATCGGCAGGGGAGACGCCTGGGTTGCCGAGCGCGTCAAGAACGCTCGTTCCAAGAAGGTCCTGGTGCTCACCAAGGCCGATGAGGCCGACCCCGCACAGGTCATGGAGCAGCTTAAGGCAGCCCACGAGCTCATGGAATATGACGACGAGATCGTGACGTCGTCGGTCAAGAACTTCAACGTCGATGCCTTTATCGAGACCGTTGCGCACTTTTTGCCCGAGGGCCCGCGTTGGTTCCCCGAGGACATGGGTACCGACGCTTCCGATGAGACGCTCGTTGCCGAGTTTGTGCGCGAGAAGGTCTTGCGCCGCACCCGTGATGAGATCCCTCACTCCGTTGGCGTAATCTGCGACGCGCTCGAGCAGACCAAGAAGGTGCTGCGCGTGCACGCCACCATTTACGTCGAGCGCGAGGGCCAAAAGGGCATCATCATCGGCAAGGGCGGCGAGATGATCAAGCATATCGGTATCGACGCCCGTCGCGATCTTGAGCGCATTTTTGGCACGCAGGTCTTTTTGGAGCTGGACGTGAAGGTCAAGGCCGGCTGGCGTGACGACGAGGCCCAGATTCGCCGCTTTGGCTACAACGCCGAGGAGTAAGGACTCGCGGCGCGCATGGCAGGCTCCCGGACATATCGCACGAAGGTGCTCGTCCTCGACAAGACGAAGCTCAAAGAGACGGACCTGATCCTGACGATGCTTGACGAGCGGGGTCGGCAGGTTCGTGCCGTGGCAAAGGGCGCCCGCAAACCCGGTGGGCGCCTGGCTGCGCGCTGCGAGCTGTTCTGTACTGTCGATATACTGCTCGCGCATGGACGGTCGCTCGATGTGGTTTCCCAGGCCGAGCTTATGGAGGCGCCGCTCGGCGCTGCGCCCGATTACGAGACGACCTGCGCCGCAAGCGCGATCGCCGAGGTCGCGCGCGTGTGCTCGTTCGAGGACGCCGAGGACCCGTTTACCTTTGCCATCACGCAGCGGGCGCTTGCCCTGGTGGGCAGCGGGCTCGACACAGCGCACATGGATCTACTTGTGGCGGCATATGTGTTTAAGCTGCTATCGCACGTTGGCTATCGACCCGATTTCTCGGCCTGCGTGCTGTGCGGAGACCCCATGCTGTCGTATTTTTCGCCCCAGGCCGGCGGGCTCATGTGCGGCTCGTGCGCGTCGAGCGTTCCGGGTGCAGAGTTGGTATCGACCGGTGAGGTCGCATGGCTGCGCGCCCTCATGTCCATGACCTTCGATGCGCTTTTGGCTGAGAGGATCGATCCCCATACTGCCGCTTTTTTGTTGGGGCTTTCGCATGTCTGGGCGGCAACACATGCCGATCAGCGCCTCCGTGCGATGGAATTCATGTTGGGTCGGTGATGATGCGCGGGCGCGGGCTGCTTGTGGTAACATACCGACCTGTTGGTACCTCGACCTTGGTTGCTCGCTCCACCGGCGGCTTCCCAGTCCGAGGCGAATCGAGTCGCCCGCGGGCGACGTAAAACGAAAGGTGAAACAATGACTGTTTCCAAAGAGCGCAAGGCGGAGCTGACTGCCCAGTTCGGTAACACCCCGGTCGATACCGGCAACCCCAAGGTTCAGGTCGCCATCCTGTCCGAGCGCATCAAGGAGCTGACCGAGCACATGAAGTCCCACCAGAAGGACTTCCACACCCGTCGCGGTCTGCTCATGCTCGTCGGCCGTCGTCGTCGTCTTCTCTCCTACATCAAGAAGAACGACATCGTCGAGTACCGTGAGCTCATCAAGGCTCTGGGCATCCGCGACAACATCCAGTAGGATTTGTACATGCTAAGAGCGTCCTGCGCAGCGGGGCGCTCTTTTTGTGTAAGGGCGTGAACAATCACGCTCTGAAGCGTGGCGGGGGCAGGGGGCCCGCGTCACATGAGGAGCCTGCAGGCAAGGGGCCTGCGGGGTAAAGGAGAACAATGACACTCGTATCCAAGACCTTTGAGCTGTACGGCAAGACCTACACCTTTGAGTCGGGCGAGCTTGCCAAGCAGGCTACCGGCGCGTGCCTGGTCAAGCAGGGCGACACCACGATGCTCGACACCGTGGTCGTCTCCAAGGAGCGCAAGAACTACGACTTCTTCCCGCTGACCGTCGACTTCAACGAGAAGATGTACGCCGCCGGCCGCATCCCGGGTGGTTACCTCAAGCGTGAGGGCCGTCCCAGCGAGAAGGCCACGCTTACCGCGCGCATGATCGACCGTCCGATTCGCCCGAGCTTCCCGGACGGCTTCCGCAACGAGGTGCACATCGTCGCCACCTCGCTCGTCGCCGACCAGGTCAACCCCTTCGACGTCATCAACGTCATGGGTGCCTCTCTGGCCATGACGCTTGGCGGCGTGCCCTTCGAGGGCCCGCTTGCCTGCGTGCGCATCGGCCGCAACGTGGAGACCGGCGAGTTTATCGTCAACCCCACCTATGAGGAGCGCGAGAACTCCGACCTGGACCTGGAGCTGGGCGGCTCTGCCGACTTCATCTCGATGGTCGAGGCCGGCGCCGAGGAGATCTCCGAGGACGACATGCTCGCCGCCATGAAGTTTGGCCAGGAGGCCCTTGCTGCCTTCTGCCAGGCTCAGGACGAGTTCGTCGCCGAGTGGGAGCAGGTCAACGGCCCCATCGTTAAGAAGGAGTACCCGCTCGACCAGCCCGTCGAGGAGGTCCAGGAGCGCATCTTCGCCCACTACGACGAGATGGCAGCCGCCCTTCGCGACGCCGACAAGCTCTCCCGTATCGGCAAGGTCGAGGCTCTGAAGGAGTCCATCCGTGCCGAGTTCACCGAGGAGGAGCAGGCCGCTTGGGAGCGCGAGATCCCCGTGGCGCTCAAGAAGCTCGAGAAGAAGGCCATGCGCACCATGGTCGTCGAGACCGGTGAGCGCGTCGACGGCCGTGCCGCCGATGAGATTCGCCCCATCATGGTGAAGGACAACTACCTGCCGCTCGTTCACGGCTCCGGCCTGTTCCAGCGTGGCCAGACCCAGGTGCTCTCTGTCCTGTCGCTCGGCATGCTCAACGAGGGCCAGCGTTTGGATACCATCGAGCCCACCGAGGGCAAGCGCTACATGCACCACTACAACTTCCCGCCGTTCTGCACCGGCGAGACCGGCCGCATGGGCAGCCCCAAGCGCCGCGAGATCGGCCACGGCAACCTGGCCGAGCGCGCTCTGCTTCCGGTGCTTCCCGACGAGAACGAGTTCCCCTACGCCATCCGCGTCGTCTCCGAGGTCATGGAGTCCAACGGCTCCTCTTCGATGGCTTCGACCTGCGGCTCCACGCTCGCCCTTATGGACGGCGGCGTGCCCATTAAGCGCCCGGTCTCCGGTATCGCCATGGGTCTGATCCAGGAGGAGGGCAAGACCGTGGTCCTGTCCGACATCCAGGGTCTCGAGGACTTCCTGGGCGACATGGACTTTAAGGTCACCGGCACCACCGAGGGCATCACCGCCCTGCAGATGGACAACAAGGCCACCGGCCTCACCTTCGACATTCTGGCCCGCGCCCTGCAGCAGGCCAAGGAGGGTCGCGCCTTCATCCTGCAGAAGATGCTCGATGTGATCCCCGAGCCGCGCCACGCCACGCGTAGCACCGCTCCGCGCATCGTTTCCATCCAGGTTCCGACCGACAAGATCCGCGACGTCATCGGTTCCGGCGGCAAGGTCATCCGCGGCATCCAGGACGAGACCGGCGCTTCGGTCGACATCCAGGAGGACGGTACCGTCTTTGTCGGCGGCACCGGCGAGTCCGTCGACCAGGCCGTCGAGCGCATCAAGCTCATCATCAAGGTTCCCGAGCCGGGCGAGGAGTACACCGGTCGCGTGGTCTCCATCCAGCCCTTCGGCGCCTTCGTGAACCTGCTGCCCGGTAAGGACGGCCTGCTGCACATCTCCCGCGTCGCCAAGGGCCGCGTGGAGAAGGTCGAGGACGTCCTCAACGTGGGCGACGAGGTCAAGGTCGTCGTCATCGAGGTCGACGATCGCGGCAAGATCTCGCTCGATCGTCTGGATAAGCCCGAGGCCCCGGCTCGCGCCGAGGGTGCCTCCGAGGGCGACGGCGAGCACTTCCAGCGTCGTGAGCGTCCGCGTCGCGAGCGCTCCGAGCGCAGCGACCGTCCGCGCCGTCCCGGCGACAACGGAGGCCGCAAGCCCCGCCGTCACCACGACGCCGAGTAACAGCCACACATAAGCAGCTCAACAAGGGCGACTCCGTACAGGGGTCGCCCTTTTGCTTGCGCCCGGGAGGGGCGCATATGAAGTTTCCTGCTCTACAGTCCTGCGCAAGACGGAAAGCACATTAAGTGCTTTCCTTTGCGTGCGGAACTCGCGATAAACTTCATATGCGGCCCTCCCGGGCGCAAGCAAAAGGGCTGGTTAATGCTGCTCGCTATTTAGTTAGACAATCTATTCAGTAGTCAGATTTCAGATCTGTAGATAGCCGTAGCAGCATCTTCCCAGATAAAACCGACCAAAATAAACCTGTCTTTTTTGGCAGGTTTCCCGTGGGGCGGGCACTGATGAAGTTTATCGCGAGTTCCGCACGAACAGGAGGCCACTTAATGTGGCCTCCGTCGTGAGCAGGACTGTAGAGCAGGAAACTTAGCCCGTGCCGGGGCCGCTGAGACCAGACCGGCGGGATAGACCGGTTCAGATGGGGCTTTGATGCATGGGTGGTCTGTTGGTGGGCAAATGGGTATCATACTGTGGTTATTGCATCGACTCTGTAATGCATGTTTGTACGTTCCCGGCGGTCGGTTTGCCAGAAGCGCCCCGTCGGTTGTTCCAGACCCGTTTCGAAGAAAGGAAACCACACGAACCTATGGCAGCTAAAAAATCATCTCCCTTGAAGATCATTCCGCTCGGCGGCCTTGACGGCATCGGCAAGAACATGACGGTCTTCGAGTGCGGCGACGACATGGTGCTCGTCGACGCCGGCCTCATGTTCCCCGACGACTCGCAGCCCGGTATCGACCTGGTGCTTCCGGATTACACCTATGTTCTGGAGAACGAGGAGAAGCTCCGCGGCATCATCGTCACCCACGGCCACGAGGACCACACCGGTTCGCTTCCGTATCTGCTGCAGGACCTCAACAATAAGGTGCCCATCTTCTCGAGCAAGCTGACGCTTGGCTTTATCGAGGGCAAGCTTTCTGAGTTCCGCATCCGCGCACCCAAGTTCCGCGAGGTCAAGGGCGGAAGCCACGTCAATCTCGGTGGCATCTCGCTCGACTTCTTCTCGATGACGCACTCCATTCCGGGTGCTCTGGGCGTGTTCATTCGCACCAACCAGGGCACCGTTATGCACACCGGTGACTTTAAGCTCGACCAGACGCCCATCGATGGCGTCACGCCCGATTATGCCGCCATCAGCCGCTTTGCCAAGCAGGGTATCGACCTGCTGCTTTCCGACTCCACTAACGCCACGGTTCCGGGCTTTACCAAGTCCGAGGCCGAGGTTGGTCCCAACCTGCTGCACGCCATCAAGAACGCCCCGGGTCGCGTGTTCGTCGCGTCGTTCTCGAGCCACATCCATCGCTTGCAGCAGATCTGCGATGCCGCCCGCAAGTGCGGCCGCAAGGTCGTCGTGACCGGACGTTCCATGCTCACCAACACCCGCGTGGCGCGCGAGCTGGGCTACCTCAACATCGACGATGCCGATATCCTCGATGCCTTCGATATCGATAACCTGCCCGACGATAAGATCGTCGTCATGTGCACCGGTTCGCAGGGCGAGCCGCTGTCGGCCCTGTCCCGCATGGCGAACGGCGAGCACAAGACGCTCTCCATCCACGAGGGCGATACCGTCATCCTCTCGGCAACTCCCGTTCCCGGCAACGAGAAGGCCGTCCAGCAGGTCGTCAACAGCCTGGCCAAGCTAGGCTGCGACGTCTGGGATAAGTCTCGCGCCCTCGTCCACGTCTCGGGTCACGGCAGCCAGGAGGAGCTCAAGCTTCTGATGGCCATGGCCAAGCCCACCTACTTTATGCCGGTTCACGGCGAAGCCGTGCACCTGCGCGCCCATGCCCAGCTGGCGCGCAAGATGGGCATCAAGGACGATCATATCTTTATCCTCGATAACGGCGACACGCTCGAGATGCGTGGCGGTATCGTCAAGCGCGGTACGCCCGTCGAGTCCGGCGTCGTCTACGTCGATGGCCTGCGCATCGGCGATACCGACCCCATCGTCCTGCGCGATCGCCAAAAGCTCGCCAACGACGGTATGGTCACGGCCGTTGCCATCGTCTCGCTCAAGCACAAGAAGATCGAGGCTATCGAGTTCTCGGGCCGCGGCGTTTCGTTTGCCATCGACGACCAGTTCTCCGAGGATGCTTCCGCGTCCATTATGAAGACGATTGAGAAGGGCAAGTTTAGCTTTACTAGCAGCGGCTCCGATGCCATTCGCAAGGCCGTGCGCGATTCGCTCTCTAACTTTATCTGGAGCCGTACGCGTACCCGTCCGATGATCATCCCGGTCGTCATGGAGGTTTAGTTTGGCGCGCGGATCTGCACAAAACGCCAAAGGCAATAAGGCCAACAACCAACCGGCATCTGCAAAGGGTGCCGGTTCCCATCTGCGTGCCAATAAGGGCCACGAGGCGGAGTTCGATGAGTTCGAGCCCCTGGTCGAGCCTTCGGCCAATCGCGATATCGCCGGCGTGATCATTGCCGTTTTGGCTATTGCGTCCTTCATTTCCGTGATTTCGCCGGCAACGGCGCCCGTGACGGCTGCGGTTGCCGGTTTCTACCACCTTGGCTTTGGCCTGGGCGCCTACGTGCTGCCGATCGTCATCTTGCTGCTTGCCGCCACGCTCTTTTTGGGTGAGGACTCGCCGCTCAACATTCGCTCGGTTGTGGGCGGCGCCGTGGTCTTTGTGGCCATTGTCTCTATCCTGTCGCTGATGGTGCCGGGTACGACCGACTCGTGCGACCTCATGTTTACGCCGCAGAACCTTTCCGCGTCGGGCGGCTACATTGGCGCCTTTATCGCAAGCACCTTGCAAAACGCCCTGGGTAAACCTATTGCCATGGTTGTCTTGCTGGGGCTTGTCGTCGTTGGCCTGGTCATTATCGGCTTCTCGGTGGGCGGCGTTTTGCGCTCCGCACGCGATCGCGCCGCCGATTTTGCCGAGCGCCGTCGTGCCGATGTCAACGCCAGCCCGTGGGGCGATGAAGAGGCCCTGTCGGTTCCCGGCGTTGTCCGTCCGCACCTGAGCATTCTGCGCCAGAAGGGAACTGACGCCGCCGTGACCACGGTCATGGGTAGCAATGTTGATCCTGTTTTGGATGACGACGAGGACGATGACCCGTTTGTCGACGTTTCCGAGGCGGTGGAGGCCGAGCGAGCCAAGACCACGCTGCTGCCGCGTCGCCATGCCAAGAAGGGCAAGGCCGCGCCCAAGCTCAACACGAGCGAGCCCGACCCGTCTTGGTCCGATAGCGAAATCGAACTCACCGAGGGCGATGACGAGGACGACGAGACTCCGCTCGAGATCGCCAAGACAACCTTGCTGCCGCGTCGCCGTGCCAAGGCGGGACAGGTCACCGGACAGCTTTCGATGGAAGACGACCCGGACAAGGCTGACGAGTCCGAGCCGCCGTTTGCCGTGAATCCCGTTTCGGCAGCTCCGCAGATTCCCGATTTCCTGAAGCATCCCAAGGTTGCCGATACTTCCACCTCTACGGCTTCCGCCGCTTCTGTTGCGGCCTGCGATGGGGGAGCGGACGGCACCGCTGCCGATGCCGAGGGCGAACAAGAGGACGGCCTCAAGCTTCCGCCGCTCGAAATCCTGCACGCCAATCCGCAGTCGGCGTCCTCCGCGTCTTCTGATAAGGAGCTGGAACAGACCGCTGAGTCACTGCAATCCACCTTGCTTGAGTTTGGCCGTAGCGCCCGCGTGGTCGGCTGGATCGCCGGCCCCACGGTGACGACCTTTAAGCTGCAGCCCGGTGAGGGCGAGCGTGTGAGCAAAATCTCGAGCCTCGAGGACGATATCGCGCTTTCGCTTGCCGCCCAGTCGGTGCGCATCTTCGCGCCGATTCCCGGCACCTCGCTCGTGGGTATCGAGATTCCCAATCGCAAGCGTCAGAACGTCAATCTGGGCGACGTACTTCCCTATGTGAAGGGCGGTCCGCTCGAGCTTGCCATCGGTCGCGATGCCGAGGGCACGCCGGTTGTCGCCGACCTCGCTAAGATGCCCCACCTGCTGATCGCCGGCACCACCGGTTCGGGTAAGTCGGTCATGATCAACTCCATCATCACGACCTTGCTCATGCGCGCCCTTCCCGAGGACGTTCGCCTGATCATGGTCGACCCCAAGCGCGTCGAGCTTGCGGGCTATAACGGCCTGCCGCATCTCTACGTGCCCGTGGTGACCGAGCCCAAGCAGGCCGCGAGCGCGCTGCAATGGGCCGTGTCCGAGATGGAGCGTCGCCTGAAGGTCTTCGAGCGTCTCAACGTGCGCAAGATTTCGACGTATAACGAAAAGCAGGCCGCCGGCGAGTTTGAGCACTACGATAACCCGCCGCAAAAGATGCCCTATCTGGTTATCATCATCGATGAGCTCTCGGACCTGATGATGGTCGCCGGCAAGGATGTCGAGGCCTCGATTGTCCGTATCGCCCAGCTGGGCCGTGCCGCCGGTATCCACCTTATCGTGGCTACGCAGCGCCCCAGCTCCAACGTGGTGACGGGCCTTATCAAGGCCAACATCACCAACCGTATCGCCTTTAACGTCGCCACGGGCATCGACTCGCGCGTCATTATCGACCAGATGGGCGCCGAAAAGCTCACCGGTTTGGGCGACATGCTGTTCTCCAAGGTCGACTGGGGCAAGCCCCGCCGTATCCAGGGATGCTTTGTCTCGGACGATGAGATCAACGAGATCGTCGAGTTCGTTAAGTCGCAAAGCGAGCCCGACTACCACGAGGAGATTCTGTCTGCCGTGGCGCCCGCTTCCATGTCCATGGCGGGTGGCGGCGGCATTGTCCGCACCGGCGTTGCCGAGCCGCAAGATGACGACCCGCTTATTTGGGAAGCCGCCCATATTGTGGTGGAATCGCAGCTGGGCTCCACATCTGGCCTGCAACGCCGCCTCAAGGTTGGCTATGCGCGCGCCGGGCGTATTATGGACATGCTGGAAGAAAAGGGTGTCGTCGGCCCGCCCGACGGTTCCAAGCCGCGCGAGGTCCTGCTGGACGAGGAGGGGCTTGCCGCGCTGGAGTCTGTCGACGCCGAGATGGCACGTGAAGATCGTGAGTTTGGAGGATTCTGATGGCTGCACGCTTTGGTGACATGCTGCTCGAGCAGCGTCGCCGGATGGGCCTTTCCATCCAGCAGGTCGCCAATACCATCAAAATCAGGCCGCAGATCATCGAGTTTTTCGAGACCGGTAACTTTGCATCGATGCCCCCGCGTGGCTATGCGCAGGGCATGATTTCGAGCTACGCTCGCTTTTTGGGCCTCAATCCGCGCGAGGTCGTCAATGCCTATTTTGACGACCTCATGGCATATGAACGCGAGACCTCGCAGCAGGGCGGTCGTTTTCAGGATGCTGCCGGCTACGTTAACTCGCGTTCGTCGGTCGATAACGGACGCTTTCTGATGGTTCAGGGTGGTCGCTCGACGCGGTACGGCCAGCGTCCTCCGCAGGCGGGTTATATCACTGAGACGGGCTCCAGCGAGGAGATTCGTTCTCAGCGAGATCGATTTCGCAGTACGCCTATGCCGGATGACCGTGCGCTTCCCGCCGCTCGCGGGTTGAGTCGCGATCCTCGCGCCGGTTACGGCGACGGAGGCTACTCCGGTCGTGGTTATCGCGGAGTTTCTGCCGGGCGTTCCCGCGGTGGTTACGCCGACGCCGATACCACGCAGGTGACGCCGCGCCTTCGTTCGCAATCGCAGCCTTACGGCCAGCGCTCTTCGGCGCCTCGCTCCGAACAGCGTGGCTATCAGAACCGTGGTGAGTTTGCGCCGCGTTCGGGCCAGCGTGGCTCGCAGCGCCAGGGCGGCTATCGTGGTCGTCCCGATAGCGGTCGCGGCCGTATGCCGCAGGGGAATGGCCGTGGCGGCTCCAATCGCGGACGCGGCGGTGGACGTGCTCCTCAGAACAATGGACTCGATCCGCGCATCATCTACGCCGGCATCGGTGCCGTGGCTCTTTTGCTGATTTTGCTCATCGTGGTCCTCCTGCGTGGCTGCGGCTCTTCTGCACCCGAGTCGACGCCCGAGACGCCCGCGGCCACTAAGACGACGACCAAGAAGTCTTCCAAGAAGACCGAATCCGTTGACGAGGATGAAGGCACCGACGATGCGACGGATTCTGCCGATTCCGATGCCGCCAAGGCGACGGTAAAAAAAGAAGAGGACGAGGTCATCAAGGTCAAGGTTTCTGTTGCCAAGGGCAAGACCGCCTGGATTGAGGTCAAGGTCGACGGTAAATCGGTCTACGGCGCCCAGGCGACCGGTCCCTTTGAGCAGGAGTACACGCCCGAGTCCTCGATCGAGATCACCACGTCCAAGCCCTCCGATGTCACGGTTACCAAGAACGGTGAAAAGGTTCGCTATGACACCAAGACATCGGGCGTGGCGCGCGTGACCATTACCGTTCCCAAGAAGGAGTCCACAGACTCCAAGGACGGCGAGGGTACCGACGGCACCGATACTGCCGACGGCACCGACGCCCAGTCTGCCGACGGCGCCGATGCTCAGTCTGCCGACGGCACCGACACGGCATCCGACGGCCAGGCAGCAAACGATTCAGATGACAATTCGTACGACAGCTACTAAGCCTCCCCGTACCGAAAGGAAGAACCATGGCTAAAGATTCCAGCTTCGACGTTGTGTCCGAGGTCAATATGCAGGAGGTCGATAACGCTTTCCAGCAGACCACTCGCGAGATCTCTCAGCGCTATGACCTCAAGGACTCCGGCGCCACCATCGAGCTTTCGAAGGGCGACAAGCTCTTTACAATCAATGCCCCGGCCGATTTTGTCTCCAAGCAGATCATCGACGTGCTGAGCTCTAAGCTCATCAAGCGCGGCATCGACCTCAAGGCTGTCTCCTGGGACGCGCCGCAGGCGGCTTCGGGCGGTACCGTGCGCGTGCTCGGCCATATCGTCGAAGGCATCGACCAGGCGACCGCCAAGAAGATCAATAAGGACATCAAAGATCAAAAGCTCAAGGTCAAGGTGACCATCGAGGCCGACAAGCTGCGTGTTTCCTCGGCTTCTAAGGACGCGCTTCAGACGGTGATCCAGTTCCTGCGCGACCAGGACTACGGTCAGCCGCTGCAGTTTACCAACTACCGCTAATTTACTCGAAAGGACCGTTCTCCAACATGGATACTCCGTTGGGTTCCGTACTCTACATTACGCTTGGCTGCGCTAAGAACGAGGTCGATACCGACCGCATGCGTTCGCTGCTGACCGCCGCGGGCTATGAGGAGGCATTCGATCCGCAGGATGCCGACATCGCTATCGTCAACACGTGCTCGTTTCTTGCGTCGGCGACGTCCGAGAGCATCGAGACCACGCTCGAGCTCGCTAACGAGGTGCAGGACGGCGTTCGCGCCTGCCCCATCGTCATGTGCGGTTGCGTGCCGTCTCGTTACGGCGATGACCTTCCCGACGAGCTTCCCGAGGTCGCGGCCTTTGTTAAGGCCGATGAGGAAGACGGTATCGTCTCTGTCATCGACGACGTTCTTGGTGTGGAGCGCGAGATCGCTGCCTATATCCCGCAGGTCAAGCGTACCGTTGAGGGTGCCGTTGCCTACGTCAAGATCTCCGATGGTTGCAATCGTTTCTGCAGCTTCTGCATGATCCCCTACATTCGCGGTCGCTATCATTCGCGCAATGCCGAGAGCATTATCTCCGAGGTTCGCGACCTGGTTGCCGGCGGTGTGCGCGAGATCGTGTTGATCGGCCAGGACACGGGCATTTGGGGTACCGACTTTGCCGACGAGGACGTCGCTGAGGGCTCGCCGCGCAATCTGGCGCAGCTGCTGCGCGCCGTCGCCGAGGCCGTGCGCCCGCACAACGTCTGGGTCCGCGTACTCTATCTGCAGCCCGAGGGCATGACCGACGAGCTTATCGAGACGATTCGCGATACGCCCGAGGTGCTGCCTTATATCGATATCCCCGTGCAGCACTGTGACGCGCGCATCCTCAAGGCCATGCGTCGCTCCGGTTCGCGCCAGGAGCTCGAGGATCTGTTCCGCGACCTTCGCGAGCGCATCCCCGGCATCGTGATTCGCTCTACGGCCATGGTCGGCTTCCCGACCGAGACCGACGACGAGTTCCGCGACCTTATCGACTTTATGGACACTGTCGGCTTTGACTACACGAGCGTCTTTGCCTACTCGCGTGAGGAGGGCAGCCTGGCCGCCAAGATGGAGGGCCAGGTCGATGAAGAGGTCAAGCTCGAGCGAGCCCAGGAGGCCATGGATCTGGCTGAGTCGCTCGGTTTTGCCGCGACGGCAGCCCATGTGGGCGAGCGCGCCCAGGTGATCGTCGATGGCATCGAGGAGGCCGAGGACGGCGCCGAGCTGATCGGCCATGCCTGGTTCCAGGCGCCCGATTCCGATGGCGCGGTGCATCTGGACGCCAGCGAGGCGTCCGTGGGCGATATTCTGACCGTCGAGTTTACCGATAGCTTCTGCTATGAGCTTATCGGTCATGTTGTGGAGTAGGAGAGCGTCGTGGCAAACGAGAGCAATAAGGAACTGACGAGTGTTTGGACGCCCGCCAACATCGTGACGTGCGTTCGCATCGTCTTTTATCCCGGTGTTCATGATCGTTTCGGCCCTGTCTCACGCGAGCGTTGCCGGTACGGACTGGAGCACCTTCGACGGCCCGCTCGCCGCCGCTGCCTTCATTCTGTATGTGATCCTGTCGTGCACCGATAAGGTCGACGGCTATCTAGCGCGCTCGCGCAACGAGATTACCGATTTCGGCAAGTTCTTGGACCCCATCGCCGACAAGCTGCTCGTGTTCTCGGCCCTGCTGCTGTTCCTGGATTTTGGCGCGGTGACCGTGTGGTCCGTGTTCATTATCCTGTTCCGTGAGCTGCTGGTGAGCGCCCTTCGCATGGTCGCGAGTGCTGCCGGTGTCGTCGTTGCCGCCGATAAGCTCGGCAAGTACAAGACGGCGACCACGATGGTCTCCATTTGCGGCTATCTGTGCGTCTTTGCGATGGCCGGCCTTCAGCTGGGGTCGGTGTCGCTGCTGCTCGGTGTCTATTCGGTGTCGCGCTTCCTGTACGTCATCGCCGTGATTTTGACCATTGTCTCGGGCGCCCAGTACTTCTGGAACTGTCGCAAGATCGTCTTTTCGGTCTAGGTCCTGGTGGGTATGACGGAGCCTTATTTGCAGATCGCCACAAACAACGAGGAGCTGGCGCGCGATATTGTTGAGCGCGCGAGTGCCCGTGGTGTGACGGTGTCGACGGCGGAGTCGCTGACGGCGGGCATGATCGCCTCGACGATTGCCGATATCCCGGGTGCCTCGGCGGTGCTTCGTGGCGGCGCGGTGACCTACTGCGATGAGATCAAGCATCGCGTGCTCGGCGTTAAACAGGAAACGCTCGATCGGTTTAGCGCCGTGTCGCACCAGACGGCTCGCGAGATGGCCGCAGGCTCGCTGGAGCTTTATCAGAGCGATATAGCCGTAAGCGCAACGGGCTACGCTGGGCCCGGTGGTGGCACCGAGCAAGACCCCGCCGGTACGTTCTATATTGGGTGGGCGTATCGCACGGCCGATGGGGGAGCGCCGGTTGTCGAGTCTGCGCGCTGTCATTATGAGGGCGATCGGTCGTGCGTTCGTGCCCATGCGGTCGCGGAGGCTTTGGGACGCATTGTCCGCGTGCTCAATTCTATGGAATAGACGTGGTTTAAGGGGCCTTAGGGCCCCTTAATTGTGGAGATAGGGACCTTTGACCGGAATTACGTTTGCGCTGGTACATGGCATAAATTTGTTCGCGCACTCGTATTTGTGATTGGCGTGGTCAAGCATTTGGTCGGTGATTGGTTGGCGTTTGGTCGGGTTTTGGAATGGTCGGGTGCATATGATGAATCTGAACGGTTGACCACGAACAGCCGTTCGTTTATTATCGTTTCAGGTTGTTAAGAGGAGGGCTATTCATGGCCAAGAATTCAGGTCCCGTACGTACCGTTCATGCACGCACGACGGGTAAAGAGCGCGACGAGATGATTGCCACCACCAAGGCCGAGATCGAGAAGAAGTTCGGCCAGGGTTCCATCATGAGGTATGGTGACGGCGGCCCCGAGCTTGAGGTTGAGGCCATCCCCACGGGCGCTCTGGCACTCGATGCCGCTCTGGGTATCGGCGGTGTGCCGCGCGGCCGTATCGTCGAGATTTATGGCCCCGAGTCCTCCGGCAAGACAACGCTTTCACTCGAGATCCTTGCAGAGGCGCAAGCCATGGGCGGCGTTGTTGCGTTTATTGATGCCGAGCACGCGCTTGATCCCACCTATGCCGCGCGCATCGGCGTCGATATCGATGAGGTCCTCATTTCCCAGCCCGATACGGGCGAGCAGGCGCTCGAGATCGTCGATATGCTTGTGCGCTCCGGTGCCATCGACGCCATTGTTGTCGACTCTGTAGCCGCCTTGACTCCGCGTGCCGAGATCGAGGGCGAGATCGGTGACACGACGGTGGGTCTGCAGGCTCGCTTGATGAGCCAGGCGCTCCGCAAGCTCGCCGGTTCGCTTGCCAAGTCCAACACGACCTGCATCTTCATTAACCAGCTGCGCGAGAAAATCGGCGTCATGTTCGGCAACCCCGAGACCACCACGGGCGGCCGCGCACTCAAGTTTTTCTCTTCCGTGCGAATCGATATTCGCAAAATCGATACCATCAAGCTCAAGGACGAGGTTATCGGTAACCGCGTTCGTGCCAAGGTCGTTAAGAACAAGGTAGCCGCTCCGTTCCGCTCGGCTGAGTTTGACATCATGTACGGCACCGGCATTTCCAAAGAGGGCTCGATTCTGGATATGGCCGTCGAGTGCGGCATCTGCAAAAAGATGGGGTCCTGGTTTGCCTATGGCGAGGATAAGCTCGGCAACGGTCGCGAGGCCGCCAAGACGTTCCTGCGCGAGCACCCGGATTGCGCCGACGAGATCGAGCACAAAGTTCGCCTTGCCTGCGGTCTTGAGTATGACGATGATGCCCCCTCCGAGGTTGAGTTGACCGACCAACCCGCACCCGAGGAGTTTGATGAGCTGTACGCCATCGATGGCTCCGCGATGCTCGACGATGACGACGAGTAGCGGATGCCGACATGTCGTATACGGTGACCGAGGCCACGGTCGTCTTTCCCGATAAGAAGGCGGCTTCCTCGTTCTCGAGCGGTTATGCGTCTAAAAAGCCCTGCGCGCATATCGATTGCGATCTTGAGGGCGGTTTCGAACGTTCCATTTGGATTCCCGTGCGCGTGGCGCGCCTGTACGTTAAGAACCGCCCCGACCTTCCCTGTGATTGGGATGACTTTCGCGAGGCGGTGCAGCTTATCGAACGTAAATGTGCACTCACCATGGTGACCGAGATGCTTTCGCGCCGCGATCATGCCACGGGCGAGGTGCGCGATAAATTGGTGCGCTATGGCTTTCGACAGCCCGCGATCGATTTTGCGGTTGCTCGAGCGACCGAGTATCGTTTTTTGGACGAGAACCGCTTTTGCTCGTACTTTATCGAAGAGCGCAAGCGTCGCGGCTGGGGGCAGCGCAAGATCGAGGTTGAGCTCAAACGTCGTCATGTCGTGCTTGACGATATTCCTGGGTATCCCGAGGCTTATTTTGCCGCGGATGACGACTTGGCCCGCGCTTCGGCCTTGCTCGCAAAACGTCGCATTCCCGAGGTCCGTGCATTCGAAAAGCTCGTCAGGTTTTTGATGGGTAAAGGTTTTTCGTATCACATCGCCGCCGATGCCGTTAAGGCACGCCTCGATGCCTTAAGTGAGGAGTGCGCCGTGTAAGCGTGCAACTGTTACGCCCCTGCCGTTCACCGCTCGATTGGCGCCGTGCCGGGTGCGTTTATTTGACAGTTGTTGCGGTTCAACGTAGGATAAATACTGTCATTTGCTTTGTGATATGTGCTCATCTTTGATGAGTTTGTTTATATGTTTATCTGTATCCGACCCGCATAAGCTGCGCCCATATTACTCAAATGTCGCGAGCCGTTCGTAAGGACGGTTCGCTTTGTTGTGTAACGAATCCATAAAAAGGAGTGAGCATGCCTATCATTGCAGCGCTCGTTGGCCTCGTTTTGGGTGCCATCGCCGCCATTGCCTACATGCGCACCGCCAAGCAGGGTAGTCTTCACGACGCCGACGAAAAGATTCAGTCGGCACACGCGCAGGCAGAGTCCCTGATCGGTGATGCCAAGCGTCAGGCCGAGACCCTCAAAAAAGAGGCTCTGCTCGAGGCTAAAGAGGAGATCATCAAGAACAAGCAGGCCGCCGAGGCCGAGGACAAGCAGCGTAAGAACGAGATTCGCACGCTCGAAAACCGCGTGATGCAGCGCGAGGAATCCCTTGATCGCCGCAACGACGCTCTCGACAAGCGCGAGCATCAGCTGTCCAGCCAGGCCGGTCAGGTCGAGAAGCGCTCCCGTGAGCTCGAGGAGCTCTGTGCAAAGCAGACCTCCGAGCTCGAGCGTATCGCCGACCTTACCCGCGAGGACGCCCACAAGGAGCTCCTCGATAAGGTTCGCGGCGAGGTCACCCACGAGGCCGCCACGATCATTCGCGAGTCCGAGCAGCAGGTCCGCGCCGAGTGCCACAAGACCGCCCAGGAGATTCTGTCTCTGGCGATTCAGCGTTGCGCCGCCGACCATACCGCCGAGGTCACCGTTACTTCCGTTCATATTCCCTCCGATGACCTCAAGGGCCGTATCATCGGTCGCGAGGGTCGCAACATCCGGACCTTCGAGCAGGTTTCCGGCGTCAACCTCGTGATCGACGACACGCCCCGAGACCGTCGTGCTTTCGAGCTTCGATCCGGTCCGTCGTGAGACTGCCCGCGTTGCGCTCGAGAACCTCATCGCCGACGGCCGTATTCACCCTGCCCGTATCGAGGAGATGTATCACAAGGCTGCCGACTTGGTTCAGCAGCGCGTGCGCGAGGCCGGCGAGCAGGCTGCCTTCGATGCCGGCATCCACGACCTGCACCCCGAGATCGTCAAGACCCTGGGCGCTCTGCGCTACCGTACCTCGTTTGGTCAGAACGTGCTGCAGCACTCGCTTGAGGTCTCCGACCTGTGCGGCGTGATGGCTTCCGAGCTTGGCCTGGACGTTGTGACCGCCAAGCGCGCCGGCCTGCTTCATGACCTGGGCAAGGCAATCGACCACGACGTCGAGGGCCCGCATGCCGTCATCGGCGCCGAGCTTGCCCGCCGTTATGGCGAGAAGCCCGTTATCGTTCACGCGATCGAGGCCCATCATGCCGATGTCGACCCCAACACGGTGCTCGACGTTCTGGTCCAGGCTGCCGATGCCGTCTCCGCTTCTCGTCCCGGTGCCCGCCGCGAGTCGGCCGAGAATTACATCAAGCGCCTTGAGAAGCTCGAGGAGATCGCCAACTCTCACGACGGCGTCGAGCGTACCTATGCCATGCAGGCCGGTCGCGAGGTTCATGTCATGGTCCAGCCGGACAAGATCTCCGATGCCCAGTCCACGGTGCTTGCGCACGATATCGCCCATCAGATCGAGGAAGAGATGGAGTATCCCGGTCAGGTGCGCGTTGTCGTGATTCGCGAGAGCCGTGCCGTCGATATTGCTAAATAACATGAACGACGCGAACGAGCTCATCTCATTTATCGCGTCGATGTCGGGGGAGGGCAACCTTCGCGTCGAGGAAAACCTTGGCGAGGGGTATGTCCGCCTTCGCGTTTCGGAGGCCGAGCGCCGTCAGGCCAAGCATGACATTCAGCATGTAGAGGATATTGTCATCGAGATGCTCCGTAATGCTCGCGATGCCGGCGCCGACAAGGTCTATCTCGCCACGACCAAGGAAGATGGCGTTCGCACGCTCCTCTTCCTGGATAACGGTTCGGGTGTTCCGCAGGATATGCAGGAGCGTATCTTCGATGCCCGTGTTACCTCTAAGCTCGAGAGCATGAAAATGGACCGTTGGGGTGTTCACGGTCGTGGTATGGCGCTGTTCTCTATCAAGCAGAACACGGATGAGGCACGCGTTGTTACATCGGGCGTCGATTTGGGTTCAGCGTTTAAGGTGTGCGTTGCCACTGATCGCTTGAGCGAGCGCGCCGACCAGTCGAGCTGGCCTCAGGCGGTTAAAGACGAAGACGGCCGCTATGTATGCGCTCGTGGTCCCCATAACATCATTCGCGCAGCCTGTGAGTTTGCCCTTGAGGAGCTGCGTGGCTGCGATGTGTATCTGGGCTCTCCGTCCGAGATTGCTGCGACCCTGTACGCTCAGGCTTCGAACCGTCTCGATACGTCGCGCCTGCTCTTTATCGACGACGAGTGCGAGCTTCCGGTTATCGATCGTTTAGGCCTTGCTTCTGATGCCGAGGACTTTATCCGGATTTGCTCCGGGCTGGGTCTCGAGATGTCCGAGCGTACTGCCCACCGTATTCTGTCGGGACAGATTAAGCCCGTTCGCGGCGTGACCGCGCGTCTACTGCGTGAGCGCGATTCCACCTCTCATGCGCCGGCTCCCGTCGATCTTGCCAAGGACCGTCGAGGCCTTCGCATCGCCAAGGATGACATGGCGCAGTTTTCTCGTGCTGTCGAGCGTGACTTTAACGACCTCGCCGCCCGGTATTACCTCAATCTGTGCGGCGACCCTAAGATTCGCGTTTCGCGTGATCGAATCACCGTGACCTTCGATCTTGCCAAAGAGGAATAGTGCCTTTACCGAGTCCGCTCGGTACGATACAGTTATTGCAGTTAAAACGTACTTTTAAACGCAGGAGTTTCTTCATGGATTGCCTGAAGGTATCAAGCAAATCATCGCCCGCGTCCGTTGCCGGCGCCATTGCCGGCATGGTCAAAGATGGCGTCCCCGTCAACATTCAATGCGTCGGCGCTGGCGCCGTCAACCAGGCCATCAAGGCCGTCGCCATTGCGCGCGGCTTTCTGATTCCGACCGGCTTCGATGTCTCCTGCGCGCCGGTGTTCTCCGACATTCTCATTAACGGGGAGTCGCGCACGGCCATCCGTCTTTCTATCTACGTTCACCAGATCAATCGGGCTGCTATGGATAACGTCGTCATGGACGACGTTAAGCCTGTTGCGTAGGCGAGCCTTCGCACGCTTGTAGCACCTATGCGCCCCGTCGATACCATCGTTAGGATGTATGCTCATGGACCAGCGTTCCGTACGCGATATTCTTGCCGGTAAAACCTACTTTATCCGCACCTTCGGCTGCCAGATGAATCAGCACGACTCCGAGCGTGTGAGCGGTCTGCTTGATTCGTATGGCTGCCTCATGGCGCTCGATCCCGCGCATGCCGATATCGTTGTCTTCATGACGTGCTGCGTGCGCGAGGCCGCCGATACTCGCCTGTACGGTCAGTGCAATTCCTGCAAGAGCCTTCCTCCTTCGCCTTCGGGTAAGCGCGTGGTCGCCGTGGGCGGCTGCATCGCCCAACGCGATGGCGAGGGCTTGCTCACCAACGTCGATAACGTCAACGTCATTTTTGGCACCCATTCTATTGCGCACGTGGCCGAGCTCATTGCCGAGGCGTTTTTGGATGGCAAGCGCCATATCCGTACGAATGAGCATGAGGATACCGACGCCATGAGTATGCCGTGGCATCGCGAGACGCAGTATCACGCTTGGGTGCCCATCATGACGGGCTGCAACAACTTCTGCACGTACTGCATCGTGCCGTACGTCCGTGGTCGTGAGAAGAGCCGCCCCTTCGAGGAGATTGTCGACGAGGTGACCGGTTTGGTGCGTCAGGGCGTGCGCGAGATTACGCTGCTGGGCCAAAACGTGAACTCCTACGGTCGCGATCTCTTTGGCAAGCCGCGCTTTGCCGACTTGCTGCGCGCTGTGGGCGATACGGGCGTCGAGCGTATCTTCTTTACCTCTTCGCATCCTAAGGATCTGCTGCCTGAGACCATTGACGCCATGGCCGAGACACCTGCCGTCATGCCGCAGCTCCACCTGGCCGTTCAGTCGGGTTCCACGCGCATCCTTAAAGAGATGAATCGTCGTTATACGCGCGAGGATTATCTGGGTCTGGTCGATCGTATTCGTAACCGTATGCCCGATATTGCGCTTTCGACCGACATCATCGTGGGCTTCCCGGGCGAGACCGAGGAAGACTTTGAGCAGACGCTCTCGCTTGCCGAGACGGTTCGTTATGCCCAGGCCTACACGTTTATTTACTCCAAGCGCGCCGGTACCCCGGCAGCTGAGATTTATGATCCCACCCCGCATGAGGTTATCCTTGAGCGCTTTAACCGTCTGGTCAAGGTTATCGAGACGACGGCTCACGAGTATAACCAGGGCGAGCTTCACACCGTGGTGCCTGCGCTTATTGAGGGTACGAGCAAGAAGAACGACGCTGTTCTTCTGGGGAAAAGCCCCAAGAACCAGACGGTGCATGCGCCGATTCCCGCTGGCTATAGCATCGATCAGCTCGTCGGCAAAATCGTCGACGTTGATGTTGATGTCGCCAAAACGTGGTATCTGTCTGGCTCCGTCGTGGGCGAGCCTCGCTAATGATTTCCACCGGTGCAAGCCTTTCTGCCGTAGCGATTGTCGGTCCGACGGCGGTCGGCAAAAGCGATGTTGCCGACCGCCTGGCCGCTCGTCTTTCGTCCGAAGTGTTGTCTTGTGACGCGATGCAAATCTATCGTGGCATGGACATCGGTACGGCCAAGATGATGCCCGAGGAGTGCTCGGTGCCGCTGCGCCTTGTCGATATCGTGGATCTGGGCGTCGCGTATTCAGCTGCGCTCTATCAGACGGATGCCCGGGCGCATATCGAGCGTTTGCTTGGCGAGCAACGTCTTCCGGTCTTTTGCGGCGGTACGGGCCTGTATCTCAAGGCTGCACTCGATGAAATGGATTTTCCTTCGGGAGAACTCGAGGACGAACGCCGCACGGGCTATCAGGAACTTGCCGAGCGTATTGGCGAGGAGGCGCTGCATGCCCTGCTTGCCGAGCGCGATCCGGAATCTGCTGCCGTGATTCATCCCCATAACGTGCGTCGTGTGATTCGTGCGCTCGAGATGCATGATGACGGTGTGTCGTATGCCGAGCAGAAGTCGAAATTCAGCGTCCCGCGCGAGCGTTATCATGCCTTGTGGTTTGGTCTGACGCGTAGCCGTGAAGTGCTCTATGAGCGCATTAACATGCGTGTCGACCTTATGTTTGAGCAGAGGCTGGTTGATGAGGTCCGTGGCCTTATGGACCAGGGCTTGGGTGATGCGCTCACGTCGATGCAGGCAATTGGTTACAAAGAGATTATCGATGCCTTGCGTGGCGCTATTACCATGGATGAGGCCCGTGAGCTTATCAAGATGCGCTCACGTCGCTATGCCAAGCGCCAGCTTTCCTGGTTTAAACGTGACGATCGCATTGTTTGGTTCGATATGGATGAGTTTACGATCGATGAGGTCGTTGATGATATCTGCCGTCGTATCGAGGCTGTCTAATGGCACGTTTTCCCTTGGTCTCTACGGCGCCTGAACCTGAGCGTGCCGTCTTGGTTGGTGTTGAGTGGCGCGATAATGCCTGGCCGCTCGACCGTTCGCTCGATGAGCTCGAGCGCTTGGCTCACACTGCTGGAGCCCAATGCGTGGCACGCTTGTCGCAGCGCCTGGTCAAGCCCTATCCCAAATCGTTTATCGGCTCCGGCAAGGTCGAGGAGCTGTGCGGTTTGGTTCATCGCATGGATGCGGATGTTGTTATCTTCGACGACGACCTGACTCCTTCACAGCAGTCCTATCTTGAGAAAGCCGTGGGCGAACCGGTTAAGATTATTGACCGTACGGCGTTGATTTTGGATATCTTTGGCCTGCATGCCCAGACGCGTGAGGGCCGCTTACAGGTGCAGCTGGCACAGTTGCAGTATCTGCTGCCTCGTCTGCGAGGTATGTGGAGCCATCTTGCCAAGGAGCAGACGCGTGGCGGCATTGGATCGCGTTTTGGTCAGGGCGAAAGCCAGCTCGAGGTCGACCGTCGCCTGATTCGCAATAAGATCGCAGCTCTTCGACGCGAACTGAAACAGGTTGAACAGCGTCGCGACGTGCAATCGAAAAGCCGTATTGAATCGCCGGCGTTTCGCGTGGCGTTGGCTGGCTACACCAATGCCGGTAAGTCGACGCTGCTTAATCGATTGACGGGATCCACAGTACTTTCGCAGGATAAGCTGTTTGCCACACTCGATCCCACGACGCGCTCGTACCGTTTGCCCGGTGGCCGTGGCATGACGATCACCGATACCGTTGGCTTTATTCAAAAACTGCCCCATGGCCTGGTCGACGCTTTCAAATCTACGCTTTCCGAGGTGCTCGGCGCCGATTTGATTCTTAAAGTCGTGGATGCTTCCGATGAGGATTACGAGCGTCAGCTCGAGGCGGTTGATCGTGTCCTGGACGAGATTGGTGCCGGTGAGCGCCTAACGCTTACCGTGTTCAATAAAATTGATCTGCTCGATAGCGTCGACCGCTTGAGCTTTCGCCGGCGTTATCCCGAGGCGGTTCTGTTCTCGGCTCAGACGGGTGAGGGTCTTGATGACTTAGTCGACCGCATCGCTCGTGAAGCGGCCGCTACGGACGTGTTGCTCTCGGCCGATATCCCGTATCGAGAGGGCGCGTTAATCACGCTCGTGCACGAACAGGGAACCCTTCTGCACGAGGAATACCTCGAAGATGGCGTTCGTATTGTGGCAAAGCTTCCGGCCCGTATCGCAACGCGTCTCGAGCGCTACCGAACAGAGTAAATCAGCTCCAGCACGCCTAAGATAACGGGTTGATGAAGCAGGTAGAACGGCAGCGCATGGCGTCCGAGGCTTGCGAGCATCGGGATGGGATTCTCATAGGCCCATGCTGGCGCTTCAAGGTTTGCTTTTTGTGCCGTGCGGGCGGCAAAGAAGCCTGCGAGGTACATAAATAAGAAGGGTATGAGCGGATAGTAATCACCGGAGACAAATTCTGGACCTGGGAATCCCAGCCAAGCTAGATAGGGGATAGGGTAGACCGCTTTAGCAATGCTCCAGGTACAGGCAAAGAGTATGAGGCAAATTGTTAGGCTCTGTTATTGACCAGAATTGACATCATGCCCAGTCATCTTTACTAATTGCAAATTATTCGCCCCTTTGCTGGATTAAAACCGGCAAAGGGGCGATACGCTCAGACTCGAACAAGTTAATCGTTAGGACTCTGTCGTCTCATCCCACTCGTCATCCGCATGCAAGATGGCATCAAGTTCGTTTTCGATATCGGAAACGCCAATATAGGCCTTTGCGATATTCTCCCGTGCATTTCGCACCTTTAAGGCAATCTCCTTCTGCTTCTCTATGGGAGGGTAATAGACGAGCACCTTCCCAAAGTCAGAAGACTGCGTTCTCCTTCGATTGCTGTGGCCGGTGTTGATGGCGCGGAATGCCTTTTGGAAGCGGCGGCTTCTCAAGAGTATCGACAGGAACTCCGGATCGATGACGTTTGGGTCTTTGACCCGCAAGATCGGATATTCTTGCGTTACGAGGGCATGATCGAATTCCTCGGTGACGAAGCATACGACACCCTTCCATAGGTCGATTCCAGAGTAGACGATGTCGGAGGTTCTTACTTCAAACCAGTCGCTGCTTGAGTCGTAGAAATACATCCCTCGCCATTCGGGAGGGTTGTTTCCGACACCTGGTTCCCTAAGCCTTGCAACACCAGTTTGGGAAAGAGTTAAGACCTTGTACTCCTTCATCGGCTCTTCCCCGAAGTCCACGTTCCTTCTCATCCGCTTCACAAGGTTCATCATGGGAGCAGATGACCAGCCCTGCGGCACGTAATCGCCCTTATGTGCCACGTAGACATGGTATTTCGGATCCACCCTATGACTCGAATGGCTTCTCCATACTGACGAAGCCCTCTCGACGACGCATCTCGGATCGGAAACCGCCCCGTTTTCTTCCCAGACATTCCACTCTCCCAATATCGAGCCAGTCTGATCGTTTGAAAGATAACCGTTCTCGTCGGCGACATAGAGGTCGTTTCGAGGATCAGGGCGACCAGATGGTGTGTATCCGATATGGGATGCCTCTCCAAAAAAGATGTTATAGTCCAGCCCGCTGTCCATGAGGGCGGCCGCAATATCTCCTTCACATGCTTCCAGTCGATTGTTCAATCTAGCCGATTCCAGGTCGGAAAACTTTTCAAAAATCAATATCGAAGTCTTGTTCGTGGCTCCTGACCTGCGAAAAGCGAAGTCTGGAAGGGAGATCACGGACAGTATCCTCCCCGATTTAAAGAGCCATTCACGAAGGGCCGGACAATTTGATTGAGACCCGCTGTTGTTGAGAACACCATCGGGCAGGACCATACCGAGTCTGCCGCCCGGCTTGAGCCAGGAAACGCTTTTCTCCAGGATGATTTGCTCTGACTGTATTGAGTGCTTTCCGCGGCCCAGGACGTAGTCATCTCTAGGCATGCTCCATCAAGCTGATCTTCATCTCCATTTGCGACCTTGGTTCCGAAGGGCGGATTGCCCACGATCAGGTCGAACTGGCGATCCTTCTGGAGTTTCGGCTTGCTCAGGTTCGGGCTGAGGCAGCTCTTGTCGGCCTCGATATTCGTGTGTCCATCGTGGTGCAGAAGCAAGCTGATTTTGCAGATTCTAGCCAGAGTCGGGTGAATTTCGATTCCGTAAACGTTCTGCGCGGCAAAATCTGATTTGATTCTCGCGAGGTTCCCCTGTCCGGCAAAGCCCGCATCGGTATCGTTCCATACCTGAAGGAGAGTTTCGAGCAAAAAGCCTCCCGAGCCACAAGTCGGATCTAGAACGTAATCTTCGCTCGTGGGATTGAGCATCCCGACTGTGAACCTCGCTATCTGTCTCATGGTGAAATACTGCCCGAGGCTTCCGCGGAAGACCGATCCGAAGAAATCCTCGAAGGCAGTTCCGATGACGTCAGAATCTGTATCGATGAACGAAATCTCCTGAATGACGCGAACGACCTGAGCGACCTTGCTGTCTGGAAGCTCGATTTTTTCATCACGCGGGAAAATGGCCTGATCTTGCTCTTTGGCGTCGCTGAATAGCTTGTGGACCCGCGTGGCAATAGCCGAGTCGGGCTCGTTGATGCCCGCTTGGAACGAGCGGGGGTGGCCGTTTCGCGTGTAGCGCTCGTCGCGGACTTTGGCGAACATCAGCTTGCTCCACTCATCGAAAGCCGATAGCGGATCGCGTTTTCCTCCAGCCCAAATGATGGAGTGCGCGCGCCTGATGGCGATGCTGATATCAAAGGCGCTCGCCGGCTTAATATCCATTTCCGTGCCCGCGTGAAACGGATACACCATATCCTGAGAGTAGTTCCTCGGAAGAAGTTCTCTATCGCCCAGCTTATTTCTCCTGCGCTCCCTAGCGCCGAAGCCCTCGAGCTGCCAGACGCACGACTCGTCGCCGTAGTCCTTCATGGAGTATTTTGCACCCAGCGCGATACCGTTGGCGAAGGCCTGCGCTTCCCCTTCCGCCTTTTCAGCCGGAGTCGCACCCTCTTTTTTGTTCTCGACGACTAACCAGGGCTTCGTGCATCTGTCGTCTTCGTAGAGCACGATATCCGCGAAATCGTTGTGCGAGCCCTCCACCTCGGTATCGATCTTTCGCGAATCATAGCCTTTCGACAGGACCAGAAACGCAATGGTGTCGGCCCTGACTTTTTTTCGGGATCGCCGATCTGATAGCTTTTCGTCCTGCGGAAGGAATACTTTATCTGAGTGCCGTCCAGCGAGAAGAGCCCGCGCATGATTGCAGTTTTCGATAGCTCCGACAATCCGAGCGAAGAGGCCAGTGTCAGCTGCGTTTCAAGTTGATTTGCCAACTATCTCACCGTTTTTCCGTCAGATGCCGGTGTCTTGACCTTCATCTCGAACGGCATCCCGCCCTCGCGGACGAGCGCCTTGAGGAACGCATTGACGGCGGTGGACATGGACAGGCCGAGCTCGTCAAGGATGACTGTGGCCTCTTTTTTGACCTCCGGTTCGATACGAATCGTCGTGGCCGGTATGTTCGACGGCATGGTTGTACCTTTCCTCGTATATCACGGTGCAACCATTTTATCGTCTCTATGCGGCGGATGCGACCCAGTAGTCCATATAGGGCGGCAATACGTTGAACATGTCGCGGATGCGGGTCGCGCAGGTGCCGTTGGCGAGCTGACGGGCGACCGTGGACTCCGCGGTGCGGGAGTCGGTCGCCATGAAGGTGCGGCACCAGCGGAACCAGTCGAGGTAGGCGGCGAGGTGCTTGGTGGACACGCCCTTGAAGCGCGCCATGAACGATTCGAGGAGCGAATGGACGGTATTGATGCGGTTGATGGTGCCCTCCGAGCGGTCCTTGGAGTCATAGGACTCATGCGAGGCGACCTTCAGGTCGTGCAACACGTCGATGTATGCGGTCGCCTTGTCTGTGGCGACGACCGCGCCCGCGCCGATACGGTCGCGAAGGGCCTCCGCCGCACGCTTGCGCGAGACCACGCCGCGCCCCGAGACCTCGAAGAAGGTGGCGTTCGTGTCGCTGATGCCCGTCATGACGCAGATCTGCTCGCGGGAGAGGCCGCGCTTGTGGACCTGCTTGCCGCGGTGGCGAGCCTTTCTCGGCAGAGTGAAGGAGCCCTTTGAATGGTTGCCCTTGAAGGACTCGGGGAAGTATGTTTCGTCGAGTTCGCAGGCCTGCCCCTGCCCCACATGGAACGTGGGCGAATATTCCTTCAGGCACTCGATGAGCCTGTGGCGCATGGTGTAGGCGGTCTTGAGGCAGACACCGCAGCGGCCGGCGCACTCGCGGAGAGGGAGCATGAGAACGAAGCACTCGGCATAGGCCATCCAGGTCTCGCGGGACAGCTTGCTCGTGCCGAGGATCCGGTCGGTGGAGCCTGAAAATGTCCTGCCGCAGTCGCGGCAGAGGTAGCGCTGCTCACCGTTCCTGGACTTGCCCTTTTTAACGATAGCGACCGAACCGCAACGTGGGCAACGCTGGATTTCGTAGCTAGTTCCCGCTGCATCGTCGAACATGGCGGCACGGATGACGTCGCGTACCGACTCGATTGCGCGGCGGCGCTCGGACTTGCTTAGCTTCGCCATGTTCTTCTTGAGGGTGATGACCAGATCCTCGGCGTTCATACCTGCTCCAATGCCGTGGTTAACAATTCCATTATACCACGGTGGCATCACCTATATGTCAATTATGGTCTAACAGAGCCAATTGTTATACCCCATACTGTCGGCACCCTATCGAGAACCGGGCGCGCGAGTGCAACAATGGCGGTGCACGCCGCCATGCAGAAAATGATGCCGAAGTTCACCGAGTCATCGACTGAGACGAGCGTCGTTGCGACCCATACAACTAAAGCGGCAGCGGCATATTTGACGGCACGCTTGATGTTGTTGCGCGAGAGGGTGCACATCCAGCCGGCAATAAACAAAAATACCCAACTGATGCTGGCACGCCAGATGTCCTGGAAGATGGTCTGGGTAAACCAGGGCATCTTCCAACCATATAGGTAGGCAAGGTCGTAGCAGGCATGAAATCCCGCCATCGACAGCATGGTAAACCCGCGAATAGTATCAAAGACAGTGATGCGTTTTTGCATTACGAAAACCGGCGCATCAAACCGACGACCTTGCCCAGAATCGTGGGATTCGTCGCGTAGATGGGCTCCATGGTGTCGTTTTCGGGCTGCAGACGAACGCGTCCCTGCTCCTTGTAGAATGTTTTGACCGTTGCAGAGCCATCGATCATAGCCACGACAATCTCGCCATTCATGGCACTCTTCTGCTCACGAACGATGATGTAGTCGCCGTTATAAATGCCGACGTTAATCATCGAATTGCCGTGGACCTCGAGGATAAAGGACCCCTGGTCCGTTGCGATCTCGGTTGGGATGGTAAAGGTGTCTTCGATATTCTGCTCGGCAAGGATGGGAATCCCTGCAGCGACTCGGCCTACGAGAGGCAGCGATACGGTGCCACGGGGCGCCGCGGACTCATCGGACTTTGAGATGGAGACGGAAGATCCGTCCTCGTCAAAGAGCTCGAGAGCGCGAGGCTTGGTGGCGTCACGCTTGAGCAGGCCTCGTGCTTCGAGTGCGGAGAGATGCGCATGTACAGTGCTAGGGGAGGAAAGGCCCACAGCCGAAGCCATCTCGCGTACACTGGGCGGATAGCCCTTCTCCTGCTGATATTCCTTGATGAAGTCGTAAATTTGCTGCTGACGCTTGGTAATTTTGCGAGCCATCAGGGCATCCTCTCTACCCATATCAAACAAATGTTCGAATTTTGCTTGACAGGAACAACTGTTCGAAGATAATAATAACCGAACACTCGTTCCCGCGCTAGACTTTTTTGTCCCCGCGGCTTGATAAAACAGTTCTCGTCAAAACAAACGAGAGGAGAACAGAATGAACGCAGCGGATATGGTCCAGGGAAACCTCGCTCTTAAGCTTGAGGTGCCCGCATCGCCGGCCTTTACGGTCGTGAAGGGTGGACGTTCTCATTTTCAGACCGTGGCCACTAAACCCGTTCGCACCCAGCGTGCGTCCGTTGCTTTGGCTCCTGTTGCCCTGAAGGCCTCGACGATTGTTGCTGTTGCCGTGGCGTTTACCCTGTTCTTTGTGCTCGCCACGTCAGTTTTTTCTGCTCGTCACGCTGCATATGCCGATTCCGTAGCCAACGTTACCTACGAGACGGTTCGCGTGCAGTCCGGCGATTCCCTGTGGTCGCTTGCCCAGGAGCATCCCATCGATGGCCTTTCCACACAGGAGACTTCCGACATGATTCGTAGCGTCAATCACCTCGATCGCGGCTCTCTTGATGCTGGTGCAGTTCTGAAAGTTCCGGCCCGTTCGTAAGATTTCGGGTCGGTCGCATGGTACCCTTGTTATCGTTTAAGAGGAGGTTCCATGCGCTGTCCCAAATGCGGCAAGGCACATACCCGCGTCGTTGATTCCCGTATGCAGGAGTCAAATAACACCATTAAGCGCCGTCGCGAATGTTGCTCGTGTAACTACCGCTTTACAACGTTTGAGCGATGCGAGGACCCTATCGAGGTCATTAAGTCAGATGGAACTAAGCAGCGGTTCGATCGCAATAAGCTTCTTGTCGGCTTGATGCGCGCCACCATCAAGCGCGATATCGACACTAAGAAGCTCAATGAGATTATCGATGACATCGAGGTCGAGCTGCGCTCTCGCACACTGACGGCCGTCACGTCCCATGAGTTGGGTGACATGGTGCTCAAGCGCTTGGCCAAGATCGACAAGGTGGCGTACATCCGCTTTGCCTCGGTCTACCGCGATTTCAAAGACGTCGATGAGTTTCTGCAAGAGCTCGACAAGCTAAGGTGATTCCATGTCCAACATTACCGTCAACATAAAGCGTCTCGATCCCACCGTCGAGCTTCCCAAATACGCCCATCCCACCGATGCCGGCTTGGATTTGCGCTCCAATGAGGACTGCGTCCTGAAGCCCTTCGAACGCCGTCTGGTCTCTACGGGGCTGGCCATCGCCCTGCCCGATGGCTACGCCGGCTTCGTTCAGCCCCGCAGCGGCTTGGCCATCAAGCCCGGCCTGTCTATAGTCAACACGCCGGGCCTCATCGACGCCCACTACCGAGGAGAACTCAAGGTTATCCTCATCAACCTGGATCCCTCCATTAACATTCAAATCAATAAAGGCGACCGCATAGCCCAACTCGTCATCCAAGAAGTCCCCACGGTCAACCTCATAGAAGTAGAAGAACTAGACAAAACCGACCGAGGCAACGGAGGCTTCGGCTCCAGCGGCATCGCCTAGGGCGCTCGTATCCCTCCCGCCCGGGGCTTACCTATATCATCCCATGCTCAAACATTCTCGCTTCGCTTCGCTCGCTGCGAAACTGCGCGTGGAACGATATGTGAGAGAGGCGGGCGGGCGGCTACTCGCTTGAAAAAATATTTACATTCTAGTAAGCCAATGCGACAAAGGAACAATCCCTTTGTCGCATTGGCTTACTGTATTTAGATTTTCCGGTTTCGCCTTTGAAGGTTCTAGTGGTGGGGAATCTGGTATAGCTGCTAGTACGTAAACGCAGCTTACCTGCGGGAGGCCCCTATATATCGTCCCACGCGCAGTTTCGCAGCGAAGCGAGAATGTTTGAGCATGGGATGATATATAGGGGCCTCCCGCAGGTAAGCGGACATAAAGACGCTAGCGGATATGCGCGGGTTTTCCGCCCCAGTAGAAGCGGCAAAAGGCTCTTTTGCGCTTTTGGGGTTTGCCTACGAGCTCCATGGTTGCGATGGCTATGTCTTCGGCTGCGTGTGGGCGGCGTAGTACTTCGCCATTGATGAGCAGTGCCTTGAGCGACTCCGGATGATCGTGGAGATGGCGCAACGTCACGATGAGCTCGCGTGCGGTGGTGACATGCATGCTGGCGCCCATGCCGGTGAGCATGGTGGTGTTGGCCTTTTCCTGGCCATAGGACTTGCCCAGCAGGATCATCGGCAGGTGTGCGCACAGGCATTCGGTAACAGTGAGTCCGCCCGATTTGAGAATTGCCAGGTCACAGCCGTGCATAAGCGCAGCCATGTCATCGACGTAGTCAAGAACCGTGACGTTCTCGAGTTTCATGGCGTCGAAAAGCGTTATGAGACGGGTGGCATACTCGGCATCCTTGCCCGGTAAAAAGACAAAGTGCATGTCCTCGAAGCTGCGCAGGAAGGGGAGGGTGCGGTCCATCTCCGCGCGAAAGCGAACGTACGGTTGAGGCAAACTGGCGCCGGCCATCACCAGCACAACGAGCTTGTCTGTGGGGAGATTGAACTTCTCGAGTTCTTCCTCGCGATTGTAATCCGTATCGAACCCGGCGCGAATGGGGATGCCTGTAATGCGGATCTTTGCCTCGGGAACCTTGCGGGGGCGGAGTGTTTCGGCCATAAACTCGTTTGCCACACAGAATAGGTCGGTGTCCTTATGGGGCCACCAACCCTCGACCTCGTAATCGGTCGGTACGCAAATGACGGGATAGTCGATGCCCGTAATGACGCGTGCGCCGACGGCAACGTTGGCTGCCGTGATGTGCGTGGCGACCACGGCAATGGGCCTACGAGTCCGAACGTACTCGTTAAATGCGGGGAACATGATGCGCGACCATGCCGTGCCGCCGCCCCAAAGCAGGTGTCCGGTAAGGGTATAACGCCAGGTCAAGTCATAAATTGGGCGCGTGGCGCCGGTAAACGAGGCGGCCGTTTTGTTGCCGTCGAATTTTATGCGTCCAAAATCGAGGATATCGAGCACTTCAATCTCAACATCCTCGGGGATGCCATTGGTGCCGCGGATGAGGTCGAATGCCTGCGCAATCGCATTTGCGGCGGCCTTGTGGCCCGAGCCAACGGAGGCGTGCACGATGGTCACGAGAGGTTTTTGCTGAGCCAGGAGCGTGGTTTGCTCCGATTGGGGAGTGCTGTGCGTGAGCAGGGGAGCGTCGTCGCTCATCTGCGTCTGATCCATCGATATCTCCCCTTCATCTTTGTTTCACAGAGAATCATTGTAGTGCATGAGTGTCACGTTCGCATAAATTTGGGTATGAGCGCAAAGAACGCCAATCTTTCGACAGGAGGTCTTTTCATGACTACTCATCAGCCGATCGATGTTGCGATTATCGGCGGCGGGCCTGCGGGCTATGCTGCAGCCATTTATGCGGCGCGCGCTAACCTAACGACGACCGTGATTGAACAGGGCATGTCGGGAGGACAGATCGCCACAACCAATGAGGTCGAGAACTATCCGGGCATTCCGCTCTTGAGTGGTGCCGAACTCGGCGAGCGTTTTCAGCAACATGCAGAGGGCCTGGGAGCACAGGTTGCATGGAGCATGGTTACGGGTATCGATTACGATGCTGATGCGGCGCTGTTTACGGTGCATCACGATATGGGCGATACGCTGGCCTCGAGCGTTATCGCTTGCATGGGTGCCACGCCGCGATCTGCTGGTTTTATTGGCGAGGATACGTATCGCGGTCGTGGCGTTTCGTATTGCGCGACGTGCGATGGTATGTTCTTTCGTGGTAAACAGGTCTTTGTTATCGGTGGCGGCAATGCTGCCTGCGAGGAAGCCCTGTTCTTGTCAGAAATCGCCAGCAGCGTGACCATCGTCTTGCGCCGCGATCAGTTCCGAGCCCCCGATGGCGTGGTTCAAAAGGTGCTCGCAAAAGATAATATTTCAGTTAGGTACCAAACTAGTATTGTTGAGCTTTCTGGCGAAGCGATGCCCACGACAATCACGTTCAAGAACAATGCGACTAGTGAAATGCACACTGAGTCCTTCGATCCCGGCTCGTTTGGTATCTTTGTCTTTGCTGGCACACAGCCTCATACCGAGCTTGTTGAGCATCTGGTGGATCTGGCTCCCGACGGCGGTATTGTGACCGACGAATCGATGGCCACCCGCACGCCTGGATTATTTGCTGCCGGCGATATCCGTTCCAAGCGGTTACGTCAAGTTGTGACAGCTGTTTCGGACGGAGCCATAGCGGCTACCAGCGCATACGCATTCCTACACGGATAAGTACGATAATATATCTTATGTAAGGTTGCTATCTTTAAACAAAGTGGTTGGACGATGCATCAATGTGTTGTCCAACCACTTTTACTTGCCGGCTATGTGGTATGCAAAACTAGATAACCTAGAATACAATATAGAAAATGAACGGAGGACCTTTATGAACCACGTTAAACACGTTATTCCGATGTCCGATTCGTCGGTAAGCATTAAGCCCGAGGATATTCAGCCCACGGTGCTGCCCGATGCATTCATTCAGTCCGATATCGTGCGTAAACTCAATACGTTGAGTCTGCCGCGCTATAACCAGTTGCCCAATGTGACGCTCTACCGCGACCAGGTCATTGAGTATGTTGCGCTGTGGATGGAGCCGCTGTCCATTTGCGTTGAGCACCCTGTCATTACGCCATCGATGATCAATAACTACGTGAAGGTCGGCCTGGTGCCTGCTCCGGTCAAAAAGCAATATGGCCGCGAGCAGATTGCCCGCCTGATCGCTATCTGCCTCTTTAAGCAGGTGCTACCTATTGCTGCGGTGCAGGCACTCTTTAACATTCAGCGTTTGAGCTACGATGCCCCGACGGCCTTCGATTATGTGGTCGATCAGCTCGAGGCATCGATTCGTTCGGCGTTTTCCGTCGAGCAGGCGCCGGTTCCCGATACGGCGCATCAGGTAACGCGTGAGTCGCTGCTTGTGCGCAGTGCGGTTTCATCCTTTGTTTCGAAGGCTTACTTGATGAGCTATCTCAAGTTCAACGGGTTTAATAGCTAGCCGACGTATAAAACGGGCGGAACAAAGGGCTATCTGCCACTTTGTCCCGCCCGTATTTTTGCTTGGTTGGACGTTATTGGCCCGAAGCCACGCCCATGCCGTAGCCGATAATGAGCCCATACATTTCGGCATAGTATGAATCTAGCCCGTTACAGGGCATGATGATAGTCTTGGAGCCTGGCCAGCGCTCCACAATTCGGCTGGCAAGTGCTTGGGCGCCTGCCTCATTCTCGACATGGTCGATAACGACCTCGCCGCCCGTAAAACCCTCGGCTTCCATGGTGTCGATGATCTTGTTGAGCATCTTCTTTTCGCCACGCGTGTGCCCGACGAGCTCGATTTTACCGGCCTCGCTCGCCGTGCCCAAAATGCGAATATTGAGCTTGTTGGCAATGACGCCGGCTGCCTTAGGGATACGTCCGGCTTTGGCAAGGTTTTCGTAATTGCACAGGCTAAAGAGGATTTTGCTGTTTTGCTCGAGACTGTCGAAGTAAGCGCAGGCGTCCTCAAAGGAAACGTCCGGGTTACTTGCAAGATAACGATCAAACAGCAAGAAGATCAGATCCATCTTGCCGCCTGCTGCCCGCGAATTGACCAGGTGAATCTGACGATTGGGCTCCTCGGCAAGTACCATATCGCGTGCCGTAGCGGCAGCGTTATAGCTTCCAGAGACACCCTCCGAGATTGGCATGCAGATCGTCTTGTCGGCGAGCTTAAAGAGCTCAGCCCACTCCCCCACGCTTGGGCAGGCGCTCGATGATGCGCTGGCTTCCGACTGAATGGCAACATTAAGCTCGTGAACATCGAGCAAAAGGTCGTCGACAAATTCGCGCTCCCCTACTCGAATTTTGAGAGGAGCGAATGCAAAGGTGGTACGGGGTGCAGTCGGTTGCCAATCGCGAAGATTGCAGCTCGAATCTGAGATAAGTGCCCAGCTCATTGAGGGTCCTTTCTAGTTGTTCCCCAACAATTATAGCCATCTTTTTGATTGATTGGACGGCTATCTAGTTTTGAATACTAGATAGCCGTCCTGATTTTATGGCAAACGGTAGGGAAAAAAGAATGGGCCTCGTGACTCAAGATCGCGAGGCCCACGTTCGTTCGCTGCAGTAATAAATTAGTAGCGCACGAAAATGTAATTGTTGTTCATGCCGGCGGCAACGGAGCTGATGATGACGCCCGTTTTGTAGTCGGAAGCATGGATCATCTGACCATTACCGATGTAAATGCCGGTGTGGTAGGAGTTAACCACAACATCGCCGGGTTGCGGATCGGACACACGGGTCCAACCCATGAAGTCGACCGTGGTGCCCAGACGGCAGTAGCGTCCCGTGAGGCAATAGCTTACAAAACCGGAGCAGTCAAAGCTGTTCGGTCCAATGCCGCCCCAAGAATACGCATAGCCGAGCTTGCTGTAGGCGCGCGAAACAACGGAGCCACCATCAACAGACTGACTCGGTGCTGAAGGCGTGGGAGCCGGAGCGGGCGTGGGGGCAGGCTGCGGTGCGGGAGCCGGCGTGTTGCCGCCCTGGTTGTTGTTATTGTTGGTCTGGCCGCCATTGTTGGTGTTCTCGGTCGTACCGGCGGTGTCGTTGCTCACCGTGGCCTTTTCGGCGGTGCTAGCATTAATGCCAGCCTGCAGCGCGGCGTTGGCCTCGGCCTCGGCAGCGAGCTCGGCCTGCAGCTGCGAATCCAGGGAGTTTACGACGTTCTGGGCTTCAGCCTGCTGGGCATTAAGCTCGTCGACCTTCTTTTGCGTGGTGGCGACGTTCTTCTCCTGCTCGGCCTGCTTATCGGTGAGCTGCTGCTTAAGCTCCTTGACCTCTTGAATGGTCTGAGCTTGCTTATCGGAAACTTTGCCGTAGTAGAACAGACGGTTGAGCATATCGCTCAGATCATCGACACCCGTCAAAACCTGAAGCAGGCTCAGACCGCCGGTTTTGTACTCGCCGGCGACATAGGTCGAGAGCTTGGCCTGACCATCGGCGATCTCCTGCTGCTTTTGCGTGATCTCGCCGGCAGTCTGATCGAGCGCCTGCGTCTGCGTGGCAAGCTCATCGTAAATCTGCTGGGTTTGGGTGCCGATCTGCTCGAGTTTCGTACGAGCAGCGGCAAGGTCGGATGCGGTATCGGCGTAGGCAGGAGCCGCGAGGCCCAAGCCCAAAACACAAGCGAGGGTTGCCGTAGCAGCGCAGCGTGCCATGTTTTTGTGCGTGTTTGCTGTGCGCATGTAGCTTCCTTTCCAGTAACTAAGGGTAACGGCTAGCCTACCGTCACCAGGCTAAAGAGCTCCACATCGTCATCAGACGGCGTGAGCTTCTCGCGCGGGTTGAGAAACGCAAGCTCAAGTATACAACCGTAACCGATAAGCTTTGCGCCCATATCTCGCACCAGTTTACCTGTTGCCTCGACGGTTCCGCCCGTCGCGACCAAGTCGTCCAGAATCAACACGGTATCTTTAGAGCTGATAGCGTCGGCATGGATCTCAATTGAATCGGTGCCGTACTCGAGCTCGTAGCTCTGGCTTACGGTCTCGCGCGGCAGCTTGCCCGGTTTACGTGCGGGAACAAAGCCGGCGCCAAGGGCTACAGCCACCGGTACGCCAACCATAAAGCCGCGAGCCTCGGGACCCACGACCTTGGTGATTCCCATGCCGGCAAAGTGCTCGGCGAGGGCATCGGTCATGGCTTTGAGCGCCTCGGGATTGCCAAAGAGCGGCGTGATGTCTTTAAAGACGACTCCGGGCTCGGGATAGTCGGGGATGTCGACGATTTGAGATTCGAAGTCGTACATTGCATGACCTTTCAATGAGTTGCCGAAATATCAGCAGCGGTTATTTGCCCGCGGTGGCGGTGCCGGAGTGCGAAGGGGCGACGACCTTGAGCGGCTTTACGAGAGAATCCTCGTGCGAAGCCGGCGCGGCAGTTTCTTCGTTTTTGGCCTTGGTGGACTCGGAGCGAGCGATTTCCTCATCGAGTGCATCGATGTCGGCGTCCTCGACCACGGCGTTGAGCGACTCAAAAACGCGGTTCTTGAGCAGCGCAGTGTGCACACCCTCGGTCAGGTCGTGAAGCTTCTTAAACGCACGCTCGAGCTTGGCGTCGCGCTCGTCATCGGAGGTATCCATGCCGAGCATGCTCACGAGCACCTGCTCAAACATCGAGGACTCGCGGTTGGCGGAAGACACGTACTGACGCAGGTTGCGCGGCTCGATATGGAAGCGTGACAGCTCGGAGCAGTAGCGGATGATCGGAAAATCGCGACCATCGACGAGCTCACGATTCTGCGGACTCTTGATGATGCGAATAAGGTCGTTCTCGGCGAGCGAGCGGATAAACGAAATCTCGACGCCCAACATATCGGGAATGGTCTCGATGGGATGCAGCTTTTGTTTAGTCTCCTTGGGCTCCGTCTTGAGCGGAACATCGGACAGTAAGCCCACCTCGTAGGCGAGCGTTGACAGGTCCGTGGCGTTTTCCAAGCGCTGCTTAATCACGTTGAGCGGCATGTAGCGGGTCTTCTGCAGGTGCAGAATGACCTCCAGGCGATCAACGTCCTCCTTGGAGTACTGACGGTATCCCTTAGGCGTACGATGAGGGGTAATGAGCCCCTCATCCTCTAGAAATCTAATTTTTGAGTTCGAAAGATCGGGGTATGCGCCTCGAAGAAGGTTGACGACTTGGCCGATACTCAAATAGTTGCGTTCGGCCATGCCCTACTCACCGGTTTCGATGCGCTCCGGCGTGCTCTCGTGGTAGATGAGCGTAAACGTACCGATCTGGACGGAAGAGCCATCGTGCAGCGGGGCTGCATTGACGATGGCACCGTCGACCCAGGTGCCATTGAGCGAGCCCAAGTCCTCGATGCGAGCCTGGAGCCCCTCACGAATAATGCGCGCGTGGCTGCGCGAAACGGTCATGTCATTGAGGAAGATGCCGTTCGCAGGATCGCGGCCGATGGTGGTCACGTCGTCCTCGAGCTCAAAGGCGGCACCAGTCTGCGGACCCTTGACGATGGACAGAACGGGGGCGGTGATGCGCACGTTGGCCATGAGGTCGGGAACGGTGACGTCGCTTGAAGGCACGCGGAATACGCAGGTAGCGTCAGCAGTCTTATCATTCTGAGGCATATTGTTAACCATGTTGTCCATGACAACCCCTAACTTATCGCGGACGTGCCGCAAATAATGAACCGTACGTAATCATACCCCAACGAATCAGTCTTCGATTTCAGGGTTCAGAAAGTCGATGTCCTCGTCCTCGGGATGCGCGAGAGCCTGTTTAATGGCCACTCCGCCCTTAATGGAATAGATGACAGCCGTGAGCATGGAGAAGATCACGCCGCCGTACACAAAGAAGATGCCGAGGGGCACCGAGCTTCCGTTGAGGCCCGGGAAGGCCGTAAGGGTTGAAGGTAAAAGATGCAGGCCGTCAATAACGGGGAACCCGAGCAGCATGAGCGAGAAGCCGGTCATGAGCAGTGCAGTGGCAATCTTTCCGGGAAAGACGACATCGATGGGGCGACGGTGATAATGACGAACGATAAGCGTGCCGATGCCCAGATAGATGTCGCGGCCAATAATGAGCACGCAGACCCAGATGGGCAGCTCTCCGCGGACCACCAGCCCAAGTACGCCGGTGAACAGCAGCGCACGGTCGCAGATGGGATCCATGACCTTGCCGAGCCACGAGACCGTCTTGGTCATGCGGGCGATCTGACCGTCCATCCAGTCGGTAGAGGCGGCAACGGCGTAGATAACGATGGCGATGACGCGGTTGTTATCCGTCACAAACAGGTACAGAAATACCAGGGTGAGGATCAGGCGCGTAAAGGTGATGAAATTGGAGATCGTAAAGATCTTATTCGACGGGTAATCGGAAGTGCCGATAAGCTCCTTTTTGATCTTCTTTTTGATGCCCACAGGACTCCCCCGCTGGTTAACGACAAAACTTTCGATACTATACCCGTTCCGGCGATGTCTATCCAGCGTAAGCATAGAGAGTCCAGACATATGGAGGATGCTACTGGGTTGTGCGGGATTCTGCATTTGTGTACATCAGCCTCCAAATATGACATTTTTCGGCATCTTTGATGGCTGATGTACACGTTTTGATTCGGTGATTACATCTATCGGGAAAGTTGTTGCCTTAAGCAAATTAATCATGATGTGCGGGTCGAGAAGGGTTGGCGCCAAAAGAGCCCAACGGCCGTTACGGCTTCGTTAGAAACGCGCCCCACCATGGATGGTGAACCCGAAAGGTAAGGCGCGCGGGCACGGTGGCTCGGCCCGCGCGCCCGGAAGAGAAAGGATAAACCCATGGGTTACATGCTCGAGACGCGCGGGCTCACCAAGCGCTTCGGCCGCGGCGACCAGGCGCAGGACGCCGTGGCCGACGTGAGCCTTCATATCCGCGAGGGCGAGGTGTACGGGCTGCTCGGTCCCAACGGCGCCGGCAAGTCGACAACGCTCAAGATGATCTGCGGGATGCTGCGGCCGACGGCCGGGGAGATCCTCTTTGCCGGGCACGCCTGGCGCCGCGAGGACCTCTACGCAATCGGCAGCCTCATCGAGGAGGCGCCGCTCTACCCCAACCTCACCGCGCGCGAGAACCTGCGCGTGCGCACCACGCTGCTGGGCCTTCCCGAGAGCCGCATAGATGAGGTGCTCGCCGCCGTGGACCTCGCGGACACCGGGAAGAAGCGCGCCGGGCGCTTCTCGATGGGCATGCGGCAGCGCCTGGGGCTCGCGCTGGCGCTGATCGCCCGGCCACGCCTGCTCGTGCTCGACGAGCCCACCAACGGCCTCGACCCCATCGGCATCGAGGAGCTGCGCGACCAGATCCGCGGCTTCGCGGCGGCGGGTACGACGGTGATCGTCTCGAGCCACATCCTCTCCGAGGTGCAGCAGATGGCGGACACCATCGGCATCATCTGCGGGGGGCGCCTCGCCTACGAGGATGCGCTTCGGCCCGGGCAGGACCTCGAGGAACTCTTCATGAGCTTCTGCCGGGAAGGGCGACGAGCGCGCGGGGAGGTGGCGGCATGACGGGCGAGAAAGGCGGCCTGCTCGCGGGCCTGCGCGCCGAGGCCCTGAAGTCGCGCCACGCGGCACCGGTTCGCCTGGCCGTGCTCATGGCGCTGCCGATGCCGCTGCTCGGCGCGATGCCCTACCGGGGCGTGCAGATCTTCAGCGCGTGGAACTACTGGTACGCGCTCTTCCTGCCCGTGTCTCTATCGCTCGTGGTGGCGTGCGTCGCGCGGGCGGACGCTCGCACGCGGATGCGGGGGCTTCTGGGCCTGGGCTTCCCGCTCGGGCGCGCCTGGTGGGCCAAGGCGCTCTGGTGCCTCGCGCTTTGCACGCTCTCGAACCTCGTGGTCTTCGGCATCTACCTCGCGGGATCGGCGTTCTCCTCGCAGGGTCTCACGGCCGCGGGCACGCTCACGATGCTCCTCTGCGCGCTCGCCAACACGGTGACCGCGGCGTGGATGATCCCCGCAGGGCTCTTCCTCACGGCGCGGCTCGGCATGCTCGCGGGCATCTTCTGCCCGCTCGCCGCGCAGCTCGTGGGTGGGTTCGCCTGGTCGCTGATGCCGCTGCCGCAGCTCTTTCCGCCGTCGGCGAGCATGGTCATCCCCACGAGCTTCATTCCCGTGCTGCCGAGCGGCGAGCCGCTCGCGGCGGACATGGCGCTCGGCGGGGCGCTCACGGCGGACGGCATGCTCACGCTGGCGGGCCTTGCGGTCAGTGCGCTCGCGTTCGCCGCGCTCACGGCGGCGGGCGCGGCCTGGTTTGCGCACTCCGAGGAGAGGTGATGGCCATGACACGACTCTCCGATCCGACGCCGCGCATGACTCTCCCGCGGGCCCTGCTTTCCGAGGCCCTGCGCCTGGCGCGCTCCCCGCTCTCGGCGGTGCACCTCGCCTGCGGCCTGGCAGCCGGTCTTGCCTGCGGCGAGTACTTCTCCGTAACCCGATGGGACCCGGCGCTGGGCGCGGACGCCTGCGCCCAGTTCCTCGGCGCCCTCATGCCGCTCATGTCCGCCATCGTCTGCGGGCTCGCCGTGGACGAGGAGCGCGCTGCCGGTCGCCTCGCCAACCTCACGGCGGTCCCCTCGCGCGGGCGCGCCGTCGCGGCGAAGCTGCTCGCCCTTGCGGCGCTCGGCGCGGGCGCGCTGGCCGTGGCGCTCGGCGTGTTCGGGGCCGTGCTCGCCGTCGCCGGGCGCCTGCCGCTCGGGCCCGCTCCGCTTGTAGCCGCCTGGGCGGGCATCGTGCTGGGCAGCCTGCCCCTCTACGCGCTGGGGCTCGGCGTGGCCCTGCGCCTCGGCCGCAACGCCGTCATCGGCGCCGGCGCGGCGGGGATGCTCCTCGCGTTCTTCTCTGTGGGCGGACTTGCGCACGGCCTCATGACCGGCGAGCTCACCGGTGCCCTGGCGACGCCCCTGAGTTGGGTGCCGCTCGCCTGGCCGGCGCGCCTGGGGTCGCTTGGGGTGGAGGCCTTCATCGACGCCGCACGCGCGGCGGGCCCTCTTCTCACGACTGCGCTCGCTAGCCTCGTGCTCACCCTGGCAGCCGATGCCGTCCTTCTCGCCTGGTTCTGCCGCTTCGAGGACGGGAGGGTAGATGCGTAGGAGGCCGCTCGCCGCCATGCTCGTCCTCCTCTCCGCAGCGCTCGTCCTGGGCGGGAATGCCCTGCTCGACGCCGGCTGGGGGTCGGCGCTGCGCTCGATCACCGAACGCGCGCTGCCCAACCCTGAGGTCGCCATGTGGGTGCTCGCGCCCGAAGCCGGCAGCCACGCGAGCTCCTACGCCGACGCCACCGGGACGGGGGCAAACTACGTCTACCTGGTGGACGCGGCGGACGACAGGGGCAATGTCCGAGAGCTCCAGCTCATCTTCTTCGGGCGGGAGTCGGACGGCGAGGGCTGGCTCGAGATCGAGGCGCGCGGCGGTTCGGGTGTGCGCTACCGCGCGTGCGACGCGGCCGAGGCGCCCGCGGCTGCGCGCAGGGCTCTGGACCGCTGAGTGCAGCGCTAGTACAATTCCGACGGAAGTTTCAGGAGGTCGAACATGGCGAGGATACTGGCAGTGGATGATGAACGGGCGATCCTCGACGCACTCGCGCGCGTCCTCGGCCGCGACGGCCATGAGGTCGTCAGGGCGGCGGACCCGACGGCGGTCCCGGGGATGGACCTCTCGCGTTTCGACCTCGTGCTCTGCGACGTCATGATGCCGGGGCTCGACGGCTTCGAGCTCGTGCGGCAGATCCGCCCGGACTTCGACGGGCCCATCGTCTTCCTGACCGCGCGCGTGGCCGAGGAGGATGCTGTGGCCGGCTACGGCCTGGGCGCCGACGACTACGTCCGCAAGCCCTTCGGGGCCGCGGAGCTGCGCGCCAAGGTCGCGGCCCATCTACGCCGTGAGCGCCGGCCGCGCTCGCACGCCCTCTCCTTCGGGGAGGTGCGGATCGACCTCGGGGCGCGCGGCCTCGCCGTGGGCGGCGAGGCCGTGCCGCTCACGCCCACCGAGTACGCCATCTGCGAGTACCTCGCTCGTCACCCCGGGCAGGTCATGAGCCGCGCGCAGATACGCGAGGCGGTGCTCGGCTGGGAGAGCGACGCCGACGACGCGGCCATATCCATGCAGGTCAGCCGCGCCCGGAGGAAACTCTCCGAGGCCGGCGCCGATCCGATCGCGACCGTCTGGGGGATGGGGTACAAGTGGCAGCTCTGAAGATCGGGGCGCGAGGTCGCGGGGGCATGCCGCTCTCCTTCGTCATCGCGCGCTACTTCGCCTACGCGTTCGCGGCGGTCGCCACGGCGTGGCTCGCCTCGTTCATGGTGCTCTCCGTGGCGATCAACGCGGGCTTCGTCTATGAGGCAAGCTGGGGGCCGGCCAATGCGCGCGAGGTCGCGGAGGGCCTGGCACGCGACGGCGTCTGCGGGCAGCAGGACGTGCCGACGGCGTACCGCTACCTCATCCTGAATAAGGACGGATACGTGCTGATGACAGACCTCGATGGCACGCGGCTCGAGGACGCGACGGAAATGGCCCGTGCGGCACTCGCCGCGGATCCGGGCACAGTGGAGATCGAGGGCGGGGGCTCGGGCCTCACCTACGCCGCGTTCCCGCTTAAGGGCGGCGGGGCCTGCGCACTCGTCAGCGAGTACCTGCCGCAGTGGGTCTCGCGCGATCTCGCCGGCCTGCTTCCCAACCCGCAGAACCTCATGCTCGTCGGCGCCGCTGCGGGAAGCGCGCTCGCGCTCGCGCTCGTGGCGCGCCGTGCGAGCCGCGTGATCTCGCGCAAGATGGCGCCGCTCGCGGAGGCGGCGGGGCGCGTCGGCGCGGGGGAGCTCGACTTCGCGGTCGGCAGCACCAACGTGCGCGAGGTGAACGACGTCCTCGCCGCGATGGACGCCATGCGGGCCTCCCTCGCCGAGTCGCTCGAGGCCCGCTGGGCCGCGGAGCGGGGGCAGCGCGAGCAGGTGGCGTCGCTCGCCCACGATCTCAAGACGCCGCTCACCGTGCTCCGCGCCAACGCCGACTTCGTGGCGGAGGAGCTGGAAGACGAGAAAGACGCCGACCTCGCGGCCGCCGCGCGCGACATAGCCGGCAGTGTCGAAAGGCTCGACGGCTACGTGCGCCTGCTCATCGAGGCCTCGCGCGGGTCCGGCGGGGCGGAGAGGGCCCCCATGCGGCCGGCCGAGCTCTGCGAGCAGGTCCTCGCCGAGGCCGCCCAGATCGCCCGGGCGCGAGGCGTGACGCTCGACGCAGCCACGGGCCCCGCTGTCGCGGGCACGCCCGAGGCCCCACTCGACCGAACCACCCTGGCGCGAGCCGCCGTGAACCTCGTGGCCAACGCCGCCGAGCACGCGCGCTCGCGCGTGGTGGTCTCCTGCGACGTCGCTGGTGGATACCTCGTCATCGAGGTCGCCGATGACGGACCGGGCTTTTCTCCCGCCGCCCTCGAACGCGGCTGCGAGCGCCTCTTCACAGACGACTCCTCCCGCTCCTCGCGCGACGGAGGCCGCCATTACGGGCTCGGCCTCCACGTCGCCTCCGAGGCCGCGAGCGCCCACGGGGGCTCCGTCTCGCTCGCCAACAGCCCCTCGGGCGGCGCGGTGGCCACCATCGCGGTCCCCCTGTGCGGGGCCTGACGAATCAGGCCCTCACACTGGCATACCTCGCAACCAAACGCTTCCCGGATAATTCATGAGGCCGTACTCGTATTCGAGCCTGCCTATCTCTGCGGCAAGCGCCTCCGTCATGTAGAAGGTTTTCGCGCGGCCCGTCGACTTCGCCAGGCGGTCGTACCTGTTTGCGAGGTCCTCGGGGGTTCTCAGGGCTGCGGTGGCGGTTGCCATGATGCACCTCCCGGTTAGATGTAATACGTGTATTACTTTCTATCACATCACCCGAACCACGCACCGGCGTACGGTCGTATCTGCTTTTTTACCTTACATTTTGTCAACCGGCCCATGCTCGGCTTGTTCAGCCGGATTAAATCAACTGTTAAATCAATCCAGGCCTGTAGGGGGCGGTGGAAATCTTTCGAGGACTGGGGGCGCCGTCCCTGGGTCGGCTCCTCGATGGCCGCGGCTGAATTCCCCTGCCATCGGCTGCGTGGGTTCCGGCACGGGGCTCTGGCGCTGCTCGAACTGGGCGCAAGACTCGGCTGTTGGTCGTACCGGACGGCATACGTTTTGAGACCGGCAAGCTGATTCCGGCTCGAGGACAGCGGCCCGGTGCACCGGGCCGATCGATAGCGGTCTCAGGTTCACAGCGCAGCTTCTCAGGGCTCGCATATATAGGAAGACTTGATTGGCAATCGATTTTAATGAAGTCGGCAGCGCATGTCAGAGTTTTCAACAAATTTAACATGCCACCCTTTATATCCGCACGCGCGTAATTCAACTCATAAGGACCGGCTATCCCTTACCTGTGACACAATCTCAAACGCACAGAACAGAATCATCAGTCCAATCATCGCATAAGAGGCAGCCGAACCTTCAAGCACTATTCCACAAAGAACAATCTCCGCGCCGCCAATAAGAACTGTTATCAGGCGCTCTGCCTTTTTACTCTCGCCGCTCGCATAAAAAGGCGGCAAAGCGCACAAGATCACATATAGCCCGGGAAGGGAATACAGGATCGATAGTCCAAGCCCCCCATCAACCGCAGTGTTTTGCGTAAGAATCAACTGAACCCAAACGGCAATTATCACTGAGCAGGTTGTCGATAAAAGAAGACAAGAAATATAAACATGGAGCCCGACACCTCTCGCGCAATCGGCGCGCGGCAAGGGTCTGGCCCATCTCATATGTTGCCAACGCTAACGGTGAACCTGAGCGCCCGGGCACATTCTTTGTTGGCTGAAACCGGCATAGCAACTAGCGGAAGGCATCATCGAAGGAGTGCGCTGTAAAGCACCCGTCTCCTTAACTGTTAGAAATGCGAGTTAATAATCTATGTGGTCGATATGCCGTTAAACCCGCATATCGATACCGCTCGGCCATTCGCCTCGCCCCCGTCGCACGTATCTTCATCCGGTCTGTTACTTTTAATCTAACGATTCTTTGAGGAATGCAGGTGCTTCTGAATGTACTGTCGACTTCTTCTCAAACTAATCCTAAGAGACAGGGCCGTATGGATTTCCACGCTCGTTCTCGCTGCAGCCTTTTCCGTCCCCATTGCGTTCAATTCACCCATCTACGGCCCCTTCTTTATGAAGCAGGGCATGCAGGGCTTTGTCGACGCATTCAATACGCGCGCGCCCCAGGCCAGCGGCACAGACCTATCGCCAGAGCAGCAAGTCGACGCGGAGCTTGCAAGATACGCGAACGCCGCCCTCGCCGCTCAAACCGACGCCGCCTTTCTCGATTCTGCCGAGAGCTACTACGCGCTCATGGACGAAGGCTTCCAATCCGGGTCCATCGTGGGAGACCGAGAGACCAATGACGCAGAGCTCGCATATTGCCGTGCCCTGAGCAGCTCCGGCATCGCGGATATCCCGGCCTCCGCAAACGACCTGCCGTTCCTTTCCTTCCTGCCCTACGCCATTGCCCAGGCGCCGTCCTTCCTTCCCTTCATCCCCTTCCTTCTCTCGTCGATACTCGTGCTCGGCGCCACAAGGCCTGCGACCCTGGCGGCGAAGGCGCCCGTGCCCAAATTCCGGCGCCTTATCCAGACCGTGTTTTCGATAATTGGCGCGGGGACCGCGATGCTCCTCGCCGGCCTTGCGCCCGGGGGCATTTGCGCCTTGGCCCTAAACGGCTTCGGGCAGATCGGGTACCCGATCGCCTTCTTCCATGACGGCGCGCTTACCACCACGACCGCGGGAGACGTCTTCACGACCATACTTCTCGCGCTGCTCGCGGGCGGAACCTTGATATCCGTTTGCTCCGCCGTCCTATCGACCGCAACGAGGCGCGTCCTCGCGGGCCCCCTTGCCTCCGCGTTGCTTGTCGCGGCCCCGGCATTCCCGTTACTGTCCGATTCGGCACTGGGGCATAATGCCGCGCTCGGGCTCCTGCCGCTGGCCGTGTTCTCGCCTATCGAGGCAACGGGTTACGTGGGATGCTTCCCGACGGAATTCATTGGCTCCGGTTCAGGCGGCGCATCGATGCTTGCCGTGGCCCTGGTATACGTCGCGGTCCTTTTCGCGGTCGGCGCCGTTGCGACACGTTCCCCCAAACAGCCTGGACCCGCGAAAAAGCACCATGGGCTCGAGCTCCTGGACGCGAGCGTGGGATACGGGAGCACGACGATACTTTCGATCGGGTCGCTTTTCCTGAGCCCGGGAACGGCGGCGGGCCTCGTCGCTCCCAACGGCTCGGGGAAAACCACCCTTCTTGAAGCGCTGTCGGGCCAATTTCCCACCCGCATCCGCTCGGGAAGCCTGGCGGCAGACGGAATCTGCCAACGCCGATCAGCCGAATTCGCAGAACTCGTCTACCTGAGCTCTTCGGGCAGCGCGGATCTCTACCCCACGCTATCGGCCCGCGAGCACCTCTCTTTCGTTAGGGAGGCGTGGAAATCGATGGCGCGACCAGGACGTCTATGGCGATTCTTGCAGGCGAAGACATGGAATGGCAAATCTGTAATGACGATGGCTCTTGTCTGAGTGGTCGTTTGGCCGCAACGAGCGATCCGAATTCGTTCGATCTTCTCGACAGCCGCCGGGCTATCGCACGTTCATCCGTACACACACGGATGAATGCGGGAAGTGTCCGGATGAAGTTGATAATCAAGGAAACAAAGCCGTTCTGCCTGGGACGGCTTTGGCCTGGACTTTAACTCTTCGGACGTTGGACATCAAAACGACGACGCACACCGCGTGCTCGCCGACTGCAAAGACGAGATGGCTGTCACAATGCGATCAGAAACGGCGTGAAGTCCGGAGAGCTTTCTGTGGAACCGCCGCACCGTCGCGCGAGCCGACCGGGCAACCCGGGCAATCTGGTCCCGGCTCTCCCGGTCGTATTCCTACGATATCGCCCCTAGATCACCAATGTGTCAGATAAAGAATGAGGCAATGGTTATGATCAAGCCTACGGCAGATGCAACGACTACGCCTTTTTTCCTCTCCTTTAGTCCGACGAATAGGGTTGCCGTAAAGGAAAGGACGGAAATGCAGTCTATGGCAAGCGAAACGAGTTCCTTGGGCGGTTTCAGCAAAAGGTCGCTAGCAAAGAGTAATGCAAGCAGGGCAAAGCCGATTGTGTTCAAGTATCTCGATTGATTTTGCGACAACATGGCAACTTCCTTTCAGAACATGCAAATGAAAAGTCGGTACGATGTCATCGCGGTTGCAAAAAAGCCGCCGCTAGGACCGGTTGTCACGAGACCGGCGATAACTTCAGCGGTGCCAGCAAGGTAGGGATCGCGCAGGCAAGCCTCCTCCTTCGCGTTCAGCTTGACCTTGTGAGGGACGGGGCGGTTATTTGCAGATCCGTGAGAATCGCACCACGCCTTGGAATATGAATCCGTGCAGCGTCCGCGCTCAAAAGGGATATATCGTAATTTTCGTCGTAGTTGTCTCCGACGTAGGTCTCGCTGCTCTCGGCGGGAGATCCCTCGTCGGCATAGGCTGCCGCAACGGGCACAAATGGTGTCATGACAAGTGAGAGGCAAAGAGCTGCTGAGACGATGGAGGGCAGGCATTTCTTCATGGCTGGCTCCTTAATCTGGCCTTTGATAGTTACTCGATGTCGCCTCCTTCCGCTTTATATCCGTTGTATTCGGCGTATTTCTTTAATAAGGCAAGAGGTTCTTCCTCTCCTTCGGATAAGCCGATGATGTTTCCTTGATCATCCAGTATGAATACGGACGGAATATGCTCAAGTTCATATTGGTCATACACAGTATTATCTTAATTTTTGCTGATGGCTCAGGCAAGGCGGGGCTTACGTTCGAGGCGACCAACAATGCCCTGGCCCTACAGAGAATATACGCCACGAACACGCACGCCGGCGGCTGGGAGAAGTCCGAACTCCGCGGCCTCCTCAATACCGGCGACCTCTGGTCGCTTTTGCCTTGCGAACTCCAGTCCAAGGTGAAGTCCGTCACGAAGATGACCGACAACCTGGGCGACGGCAAGGCAGGCACCCCCTCGGCCACGACTGACAAGGTCTTCCTGCTCTCGATGACTGAAGTCTACGGTGACCTCCAGTCTGACGGCGCCCAGTACGAGTACTACAAATCCAAAGGCGTGACAACGTCGAACTATTCCAGTGCTTCGTCGAGCAGCTATCACTGGACTCGCTCCGTGCATCCGAGCAACTCCGCGTCCTTCCGCTGTGTCCACAGCAACGGCAGCTATGACTACTACAGCGCGACGAACATCTACTGCGTGTTCCCCGCCTTCTGCTTTTAGCCTCATCTGCAACCAATGAAAAGCCCGTGCGATTCTGCGCGGGCTTTTCATTTGGCAACCAAACGAACGATTCTCGTCTTGAAGCATAGTTATCGGTTTGAGTAGAAATGGGGTCGTACAGCGGCTCTCAGAGCGCCTGCCGCCCTCCCCCGCCATTATCTCTGCGGCTCCTTCGTATGGAGCCCATCCTGGTTGGCATATCGTTGCAATCGCTCACTTGTCCGCCGGTCAAGTGAACTACTGGAATAAATACAGCGACACGCTTGTCCGTTACGGTCGCTATATCTGTGTAAATCGCCGCGATAAATACAGCCCGTACTCGGCTGTATACCAGCTACGCGTATGTAGATTCATATCGCGTTAATAAATCGGCTCAAGCGCGTGCAAAACGCGCAAGTAGCCGCAAAAGGCGAATATCGCGTAGGTAGATTTTTAGCACCCTGTTGCTTAATCAAAATTAAGCAATTGCTTAAAACAAAAAAGGTCAGGCACTAGGTGCCTGACCTGCAAACTTCTGGTCGGGACGACTGGATTCGAACCAGCGACCCCTTGACCCCCAGTCAAGTGCGCTACCAAGCTGCGCCACGTCCCGAAGCTTTTGTTTGTTGCTCTGCTCTCGCTCGCAACAGGGAATATATTAACCCGAAACTTTGCCCTTGTGCAAGAACTTTTTTAAATATTTTGAAGCAAGTCCAAAATTGTATCTGCGAGCTGGGGTTTTGTTAGCACGGGGAGTTCTTGCGTGCCCGCTGTGCTCACAATCCAGGCCTTGTTGGTATCGGTTCCAAAGCCCGAATCGGCGCGCGAGACATCGTTGGCGATAATGGCATCGCAACCCTTGTGGGCGAGCTTTCGCTGCGCGTACTCCACGACGTTATCGGTCTCGGCCGCAAAGCCGATCACGCGGCGCTCCCCCTTCTGGCGCGAGAGCTCAGCCAAAATATCGACCGTCTCGACCAGTTCGATGCGGTCCAGGCGCTCGTTGGCCTTTTTGAGTTTGTGGTCCGCAGGGGCGGCAGGCGTGTAGTCGGCGACGGCGGCCGCGCAAATGGCCGCATCGGCCGTCTGAAAGGCGCTCAGAGCCGCCTGTAGCATCTCTGCTGCGGTCTGCACGCGCACGCACTCCACGCCGCGGCTCACGTCGAGCGATGTCGGTCCCAGCACAAGCGTGACCTCGGCACCGCGGCGAGCGGCCTCCCCCGCCAGGGCGATGCCCATCTTGCCCGACGACCGGTTGCCAATAAAGCGCACCGGGTCGATTGGCTCGTGCGTGGGGCCGGCAGTGATCACGATGCGCTTGCCCGCAAGGTCTTGCGGGGCGGGGTTGAGCACCTCGCAGACGGCCTCGACGATGTCCTCGGGCTCGCTCATGCGTCCCGTGTCCACGTCACCGCAGGCAAGGTAGCCGCTGCCGGGCCCCACCACATGGACACCGCGCTCGCGCAGCGTGGCCATATTGGCCTGCGTCGCCGGCGCCTTCCACATACCGTTGTTCATGGCGGGTGCGACCACGATGGGTCGCGGTGTGGCAAGCAGCGTGGTGGAGATGAGGTCGTCGGCGATACCGTTTGCCATCTTGGCGATGATATTGGCCGTCGCGGGCGCCACGACCACCAGATCGGGCTCCTGCGCCAGCGAAATGTGGTGGATGGGGTCGGAGGGGTCGTCAAACAGACCCACGGCAACGGGTTCGTGGGTGAGCGCACGGAAGGTGAGCGGGCCCACAAACTCGGTGGCATGCTCACTCATGACGACCTTGACGTGCGCGCCGCGCTTTTGCAGCAGGCGCACGATATTGCACGACTTATAGGCGGCGATCCCGCCGGTAATGCCCAGCAGGATCGTTTTTCCCTCAAGTTGCATTGAATTGTTGGGTGCTGCCGTCATCGTTAGGCTTCCTTGCTGGGGAGCACGAGCAGGCGGTGGCAGTACGGGCAGTGCGTGATCTCGCTACCGTCGTGGTTGAGGTCGCTCATGGACGACGCCTGCAGCGCGGTGTGGCAGACCGTGGGGATGTTACCCTTGATGGTCTCGACTGCCAGGCCGCGGAACTGCTTGAGCAGGCGCTCGTAATCGGTGAGCACGTCAGTCGGAAGCGTAGCGGCCAGTGCGGTGCGCTCCTTGGTGGCGGCATCGATCTGGGCCTGGAGGTCGGCTGCCTTGGCGCGGGCGGCCTTGGTGTCGGCCTTTACGCCCTCTTCGAACTTGGCGATGATGGCCTGCGCACGGGCCTCGCGGTCGAGCGCCTCCTTGTGGGCGACTACGACGTCCTTGCGGGTGTGCTCGATCTTGTCCAGACGCTTGGCCAGGGTGGCGAGCTCGTTCTCCAGGTCCTGAACCTCGCGGTAGTCAGAGCCGTCAACGTGGCGCTTCTTGGCGGCCTCGATGGCGTTATTGGTCTGAATCTCGGTGGTGTTGAGGTCGTCGAGCTCAATGTCCAGATCCTTGCGCTGGGCGTAGAGCTTGGTCATCTCGGACTTGAGCTTCACATAGGTCTTGCGCTTGGAAGCGAGCTCCTTGAGCTCCGGCATATTGGCAAGTTCGCTCTTGTTGCGGGCGAGCTCCAAATCGATCTGTTGCAGCTTGAGTAGCGTAGCGCCGGCGCTCATAAGTTCTCTCCTTTTGTCACAGTCCACCATTGGCAAGGGTTCAGTATTTTAATCGCATGACGGGGGTCGACCCCGGCGTCAACTGCAGAGTTCATCAATATATCAACGAACGGCTCCTCGGAGCGGTCATGGCCGAGCAAAACCACTGGCAGCCCGCGCAAGGCAAGGTCTTGCGCCACGTGGTAGCCCGCCTCGCCCGTCACGACAACATCCGCACCGGCGGCAATGGCAAGCTCTCCAAAGTCACCCAGGGAGCCGCCCAGAATGGCAACGGTCCGGCACGGGTAATCGGCCTCGCCCCAAACACGGGGGTCGCTGCCAAACGCCGTGGCGGCGCGCGTGGCAAGGTCGCGCAGCGTGCACGGTTCGTTGAGCGTTGCTAACGCGCCCAGGCCGCAGGCCTCGGGCTCGTCCACATACTCCAACGAGCTCATGGGCTCAGCGCCCAGCAGCTCACTCAGGCGAACGCGCGCTTCGTGCGAGCGGTCCAGGTTGGTGTGAAGCGAGATGATGCTCACGCCGCAACGAGCTGCCTCGTACAGCGCAGCGCTGCACTGGGGACGCGCGGATGCGGCCGGACAAAAGGCCTCGGGCGCCTTGATATAGATGGGATGATGCGTCAGCAGCACGTTGGCGCCGGCCTCGAGAGCGCGGCGCACGTTGGCCTCGGTCGCGTCGAGTGCGCAGGCAACACCGGTGATCTCTACAGCGGGATCTCCCACAGATAGCCCAACATGATCCCAGCCCTCGGCATCCGCCTTGGGGTAGCGCGCCAGCAGCGCGCGTTCAAGTTCGGCGACGATCATGCGGCACCTACGATCGAGAGCAGCGTCTGGGCAAACTCGTCCAGATCGTCCGGATTCACGCGGTCGTCAAAGGAAATGCGCAGTGCACCTAGTGCCTGCTCGCGACCAATGCCCATGGCGCTGAGCACATGGCTCGGGTCCATGCTGCCGCTCGAGCACGCCGAGCCGGCCGAAACCTCAAAGCCGGCGGCGTCGAGCTTGATGATGAGTTCCTCGGAGTCCATGCCGTCAATGTAGATCGATAACATGCCGGGCAGACGGTCGGCATGCGCGTAGTCACCCATGGTGGCGTGAATGCGCGGATGGGCCGTAAGCGTGGCGTAGAGCTTGTCGGAAAGGGCTTGCAGCTTCGCGCGCTCCTGAGCCACATGGGGCGTCAGAGACGAGGCGGCAGCGGCAAAGGCGAGCTGCGTGCGCAGGTCTTGCGTGCCGGCACGACGTCCGGCCTCCTGTCCGCCGCCGAAGATGCGCGGGCGCAGCGGCGTGCGGTTCTTAAGGTAGAGTGCGCCGGATGCCACGGGACCGCCAATCTTGTGGGCTGCGACGGACATGGCGTCGACGCCCAGCTCGGTGACATCGAGTGGAATATGCAAGTAGCCCTGGATGGCATCGGTGTGGAACAGGGCACCTGCGGTGTGCGCAGCTGCGGCAAGCTCGCGGATGGGCTGCACCACGCCGGTTTCGTTGTTGGCAACCATGATGCTCACGAGCGCCACGTCGTCGCCTAGCAGCTCGACAAGCGTGGCAGGCTCAACGTAGCCCGCGCGGCAGGGCTGCACCAGGTCGACGGTAAAGCCGGCGGCACGCAGCAGCGGCAGGTTGTCCAGAATCGAATCGTGCTCGATGGCCGAAACAATTACACGATCGCGCTTGCGATCGCGCTGACGAGCGCCCTCGGCAAGACCGAGCAGCGCCAGCTGGTTGGCTTCGGTGCCGCCGTTGGTCAGTACAATCTCGGACGGGCGGACGCGCGCGCCAAAGCTGCGGGCGATCTCGCGACGTGCAACCTCCAGACGCGCGGCAGCCTTGCGGCCGAGCGAATGCAGCGAGTTGGGGTTGACGCCGGCAAGCTCGCTGTCGTCGTACTCGCGCTGCGCAAGGAGCGCCTCGGCGCGCATGGGCGTCGAGGCGGCATAGTCAAGATTCACGGGTATGCGGTTTTGACCTGCGGTCATAAGGGTTTATGCCTCCTGTGCGGCCTCGTTGCCCAGCTTCTGCAGCAGCGCAACCTCGGCAGCGGGATCTTCGGACTTAAATACGGCGGAGCCGGCCACGAGCACGTTGGCGCCGGCCTTGACGACCTCGGCGATGTTCTTGGAAGAGATACCGCCGTCGACCTCGATCAGGGGCGACACGCCGTGGCGCTCGCACATGGCCTTGAGCTCGTGAAGCTTTGCGATGGTGCCCGGGATAAAGCTCTGGCCGCCAAAGCCCGGGTTCACGCTCATGAGCAGCACCATATCGACGACGTCGATGATGCTCTCGAGCACGCACACGGGGGTGGCGGGGTTGAGCACCACGCCGGCCTTGACGCCGCGCTGCTGCAGATGCGTGAGCGTGCGGTGCAGGTGCGTGGAAGCCTCGTAGTGCACGGTGATCATGTCGGCACCGGCGTCGGCGTACCAATCGACCGTCTCGTCGGGGTTCGTCACCATGAGGTGCGCGTCGACCGGTACATCGGTGGAGCGCTTGACGGCCTTAAGGATGTCAACGCCAAAGGTGAGGTTGCCGGTAAAGTGACCGTCCATAACGTCGAAGTGCACGTAGTCGGCACCGGCGATCTTGTCGAGTTCGCCCTTGAGGTTGGCCATGTCGGCCGAAAGGACAGACGGAGCGATTTTGATGGAACCCATGGTAGAAGCCTTTCTGCGCTAGTCGGTGAGTCCGTAGAACTCTTGAGAAGGGACGCGATCTGTGAGAATCTCGAGCGCCCTATCCAAAGTAACACCGTTGTAGAGCGTTTGCTCCACGGCAAAGGTGAGCGGAATGTCTACGCCCAGTGAACGGGCAAGCTCACTGACGCTGCGGGCCGCGACGGCGCCCTCGACCACCATATGCGTACGTGCCTGGTACTCGTCGAGCGAGATGCCGTGGGCAAACTCGTAGCCAAAGGTGCGGTTGCGCGAGTGCTCCGAGGTGCAGGTGGCAATGAGGTCGCCCATGCCGGCAAGTCCCATGCAGGTCATAGCTTGACCGCCGCGGGCGTGCACCAGACGGCTGATCTCTGCCAGGCCGCGCGTCATGATGAGGGCAAGCGTGTTGTCGCCCGCACCAGAACCGGCGGAAATGCCGCACACGATGGCGATGACATTTTTCATGGCGCCGCAAACCTCGACGCCGGTCATGTCCTGCGACAGGTAGATGCGGAAGGCCGTGGATAGGAGCAGGTCCTTAAAGGTCTCCCCTACCTGTGGATCATTGCTGGCGATGACGGCGGCAGAAAGCCCGCCGCGGCAGATCTCCTCGGCATGGTTGGGGCCCGAGAGCGCCGCGACACGCGACTCGTTGCCGATCTCACTGGCGATTACCTCACTCATAAGCAGGCCGGATTCGGGCTCAATACCCTTGGTGAGGCAGAGTGCCGGGGTGTCGGCGGCGATGAAGGGTGCTGCCTGATGGCATACGCTGCGCAGGTGCGTGGAGGGCACGGCAAAGATGATGGCCTCGGCGCCGTCGAGCGCCTGCGACAGGTCCGTGGCGGCGACAACGTTGCCGGGCAGCTCGTAGTCCACCAGATACCGGGGATTGCGGTGCTCGGCATTGATGCCGGTGGCCGTCTGCTCGCTATGGGCCCACATGGTCACGCGCTCGGCTCGCTCGGCGGCGAGGCCGGCGACGGCGGTTCCCCAGGAGCCGGAGCCAATCAGCGCAACATTCATGACTCTCTCCTACTTATCGTCGGGCTCGGTGACGCGCTTGGTAAACGAGAGCTTGGACTCCTTACCGGCCATGAGCTTTTGGATATTCGAGCGATGGGCCCACACCACGGTGATGCCGATCATCGCCATGCAGAACTTGAGGCCCAGGCTGCTGTACGGAAAGACCGCGCAAGCAGCGATAGGAAGTCCGATGGCCGCGGCAAGCGAACCCACTGACACATACTTGGTGATGGCGACGGCTACGATAAACATGCCCAGCAGCGACAGGCCAATAGGCCAGTACCAGGCGAGGATGACACCCAGACCAACTGCGATACCCTTGCCGCCGTGGAAGTTGAGATAGGGCGAGAAGATATGGCCCCACACGGCTGCCAGGCAAATGACACCGAGCATCCAGTCGCCGGGGGCTCCGGGCGCCATGATGTTCGGCGGAAATCCATAGCCCACGCTCGCGATGAGCGGACGGGCGATGACAACGCAGATGGCGCCCTTAAGGCAGTCGAGCAGCAGCGTGAGCGCGGCCACCTTGGGGCCGGCTACGCGCAGGGCGTTGGTGGTGCCGATGTTACCGGAGCCCGCCTTGCGAATGTCGGTGTGGTTAAACACGCGGCCCAAGATCAGGCCAAACGGAATCGCTCCGATAAAGAACGAGACCACGGCGCAGATGGCGGTCAGCAGAATCGGATTATGCATCCTTTTGCTCCTTCTTCCTAAAGAAGAGTCGAATGGGCGTGCCGGCAAAGTCGAAGGTCGAGCGCATGCGGTTCTCCACGTAGCGCTGGTAGGTGTCGTTGACCAGGTCACTGTGGTTGACGAAGAACGTGAACGTCGGCGGGTTGACGCCCGTCTGGGTCACGTAGTGCATGCGCAGGCGGCGCTTGCCGTCCACCACGGTATGACCGAACTCGCGCAGGTCGGTGAGGAACGCGTTGAGGCGCGAGGTGCTAATCTTCTGCGAGCGCGTCTTTTCGGCGGCGTCTACCATCGCCCAGATCTTCTCGACGCTGCGGCCGGTGAGAGCAGAGATGCGCAGGTACTGGGCCCAGGGAGCCATGACGCCCAGACGGCGGTCGATGGTCTCCATGCAGGCCTCGCGCTTACGGTCGTCGTCGAGCAGATCCCACTTGTTGAGCAGCACAACGATGGCGCAGCCGCGCTCGATGGCAAGACCCATGACCTTCTGGTCCTGCTCGGTAACGCCCACGGAGGCGTCGACGACGAGCAGCGCCACGTCGGCGCGGTCGATGGCGCGCAGGCCGCGGACCATGGAGTAGTACTCGATGTTCTCGTACACGGTGCTCTTCTTGCGAATGCCCGCGGTGTCGACCATGCGGTAGTGCTTGCCGTTACGCTCGACGACAGTGTCGATGGCGTCGAGCGTCGTGCCGGCAATGTTGGACACGATAGAGCGGTCGGCGCCCAGGATGCGGTTGAACAGCGACGACTTACCGGCGTTGGGGCGGCCGATGATGGCGACGTTCAGCGCGTCGGGGAACTCATCGGCGACCTCGTCTTCTTCCTCGGGAAGCAGGGCCACGATATCGTCGAGCAGGTCGCCCGTGCCGTGGCCATGCAGGGCCGAGAGCGGCGTGGGCTCGCCGATACCGAGCGAATAGAACTCCCAGATGCTGTCGTTTTCGCGATCGGGGTTGTCGAGCTTGTTCACCAGCAGAAAGACCGGCTTGTCGCAGCGCTTGAGCATGCGGGCGACCGACTCGTCCTCCTCGGTGACGCCGGTGCGGCCGTCGACCACAAACAGGATGACAGCGGCTTCCTCGGCGGCGGCGAGGGCTTGGTCGCGGATGGACGTGGCAAAGACGTCATCGCTCTTGAGCGGCTCGATACCGCCCGTGTCGACGATGGTGAACTCGCGGCCGTTCCAATCGGCCGTGTGATACGAGCGGTCGCGCGTGACGCCGCGAGACTCGTGGACGATGGCGTCCGAGGTCTGGGCCAGGCGGTTAACGAGCGTGGACTTGCCCACGTTGGGGCGTCCGACGACGGCGACGATAGGTTTCATCTGCTCTCCTTTAATGGGTAGGGTCAGTGGAAGTGTTAGAGTCGGCAGGCACAATGCCAAGGATATGCTCCAGGGTATCGAGCAGCTCATGCGGCATGGTTGACACCACATGAACCTCGGCGCCGCGACTGGTAAGGCTTGCGAGTAAATCGTCACGATGATACTCGTCAAGCGTCATGCCGTCAGCGTTGAACATGAGCTTAGGCACAAAGAGCATAACCCCCGACAGATCTTGGGGCAGCTGCTCCAAGATGTCACACGCGACGATGAGGCCGGTCACGTCCACGTTGCCGCCAAAGTAGCGGTTCTTGATGGCTGTGACGGTGCCGGCGAGTCCCTTGGGCGATTCCACAAAGCGGGCCACCGTGTCGCGTGCGCTGGCGCCCGAGAGGCACAGCAGGTGCTGGCTGCGGGCGGCGATGGCCTCGCGGACGCGGGCCAGACGCTCGGTATAGGCGGCAAGCACGTCGTCGGTCTCGTCTAGATACGAGCGGATCATGCCGATGCCGTCGTAGTACTGCGGGTAACCGTCGTAAAAATCTGCCTCGGGAGGATCGATGCCGGCGTCCAGATAGAACTCGTCGCTCATCTGGAAGGTGTGGCGGCCAAAGCGCTCGAAGGCGCGGTCCTGGAACGGTCGGATCATGGCAATGGTCTCGCGCGCCAGTTCGGGCTTGTCGCTGTATGACCAGCTAAAGCGGTTTTGGTGTTTGGTAAAACCGAGCGGCACAATGCCCAGGCTTGTGATTTGCTCGTGCTCCTCGCAAAAGCGCAGGGTCTTTTCCAGCTCCTCGCCGTCGTTCATGCCGGGGCACAACACGATCTGCGCGTGAATCTCGATGCCGGCGGCCATGATGGTCTCGAGTACGTCCATGCCTCGCTGGGCGTTACGGCCCATCATACGACGGCGGACGTCGGGGCTCACAGCGTGGACCGACACGTTCATGGGACTCATGTTGCGCTGGATGACGTTTTGCACGTCCTCGTCGGTGAGGTTCGTAAGCGTGACAAAGTTGCCCTGCAAAAAGCTCAGGCGATAGTCATCGTCGCGAATGTAGAGCGTGGAACGGCCGCCCTTGGGGAGCATCGTCATAAAGCAGAACACGCAGGCGTTCACACAGGTACGCATGCCGTCGAAGATGGGGCCATCGAACTCCAAACCCCAATCCTCGCCGGGAAAGCGGTCGAGCTCGACGGGGGTGACGGTGCCGTCGCGCGGGTCGAAAACCTCGAGGTCGACGGTGTCGTCGTCGGCCTCCCAGAGCCACACGATCATGTCGGTGAGCGCCTCACCGTTGACCGTGAGCACGCGCATGCCCGGCTCGATACCCACATCCCACGCGGGCGATTCGGGACGCACGTTCTTTACGAGCGCGCCCTCACCCGGCTCGGGGTCGCGGCTGCGCCCGTAATCGGCCACCTCGGCGGCGTATGCGGGTACGGTCTGGTCCATGATTAGCGGCAAAGCTCCTTGATGCGCTCGACGGCGCGCTCGATGTGTTCTTGCGGGGTGGAGGCTCCGGCGGTGATGCCGATGTGGTGAGCGTCGGTAAACCACGCGGCTTGGAGCTCAGAAGCTTCCTCGATGTGATACGTGCGCTCGCAGGCGTCTGCGCAAATCTGCGCCAGGCGGCGGGTGTTGCCCGAGTTCTTGCCGCCCACGATGACCATGCAGTCGCAGCGGTTGGCAAGTGTGGCTGCTGCCTGTTGACGCTCACTCGTGGCGGCGCAGATGGTGTTGATCACGCGCAGCTCCTGCACGCGCGGGGTGATAGCAGCCACGACCTCGGCCAAGTTCTGCGCAGTCTGGGTGGTCTGCACAACCAAGCCCACTTTACCCTTGAGCGACAGCGCGTCCGCATCGGCAGCGCAGCTCACGACCTGCGCGTCATCGCCGGCGTGGCCCAGGATGCCCTCGACCTCGGGGTGACCCGGCTCGCCTACGACCACCACGCGGTAGCCCTCGCGCACCAGGCGCTCGGCTGCCACATGGACCTTCTTCACGTAGGGGCAGGTGGCGTCGACGACGTTAAGGCCACGCTCGCGAGCGGCATCAATGACCTGCGGCACCACGCCGTGGGCGCGGATGATCACAGTGCCCGACGTGGCGTCGTCCAAGGTGTCGGCCAGACCGACGCCTGCCTCGGCGAGCTCGCGTACCACGATGGGGTTATGGATGAGCGGACCCAAGGTATGAACCTGAGTGCACTCCCCTGCCTGCGGCGCAGCGGCCAGCGCCATATCGAGCGCACGCTGTACGCCGTAGCAGGTGCCGGCGTGGGCAGCGATTTCGATAGTGGGGGCGTCTGCCTTGCCGGGCACAGCCTCGGCGGTGTTCATGACTTCCTCGTCCATGGCTAGAACCTGCCCGGGTGCTCGGCGCACAGGTCATCACGCATGGCGTAGACGCGACTCATGGCTTCGGACTCAAACCAGGCTAGGCGCTCCTTGCGCTTGAGCTCGACAGGCGCGTCGGAAAGCGAAATTAACTTGCCGGCGCGGATCCAGCACTTTTTGGGGCGCATGATCTTTTTGCCCGCAGGCGTAATATCGGACCAGCCGCAGATGGCGAGCGGGTTGACGGGTGCCTTACCCATCTGGGCGATGAGCGCAAAGCCGCCGTGGACTTCGGGCTTGATCTCGCGCGAGCGGATGCGCGTACCCTCGGGGAAGATCAGGACGTCCTCACCGCGCTGCAGCGCATGCTGGGCGGCACGCAGGCACTTCATGTCGGCGGTGCCGCGCTCGACGGGAATGCCGCCCACGCGGCTAAAGGCCCAGCGCACGATCTTGCTCTTCGCGAACTCGGACTTAAAGATGGGGCGAATGCGGCGGCCGCCAAAGAACAGCGCCGTCTCCACAGCTAGGAGCTCGGCCATCGATGTGTGGTTGCAGATGACCACGCTGCCGCGGCCTTCCTGGCGCTCAAACAGCAGGTCGCTGTCCTCGACCTTCCAACGCCACATGAGCTTGGAGAAGACCCACAGGATGCCCATGACCACGGCGACGGTGCCGCGGATGAGCGCCGGGAACTCGGCGTAGGGGGCGTTGTAGTAATCCTCGGGCGTCTGCTTAAACAGGCGCATGGGCTACCTCCTTTGGTTGATGAGGTCCTCGATGATCGAGACGACCTCGTCGATGGTGTGGGCGGTGGAGTCGACATGTACCGCGTCCTCGGCGGGAACGAGCGGCGCGACCTCGCGGCTGCTGTCGAGCTTATCGCGCTGCTTGAGGGCGTCGAGGGTCTCGTCGACCTCGGCCTCAAGCTGCTCTTCGGTGAGCGGCTGGGCGTCGTTTTGGTGGCGCTGCAGCACACGGCGACGGGCACGCTCGCGCGGGTCGGCGGTCAGGAAGACCTTGACCTGTGCGTTGGGGAACACGACGGTTCCGATGTCGCGACCCTCGGCGACGATATCGCGGTCCTCGGCGGCGCGGCGCTGGTGGATGAGCATGGCGGCGCGCACGCCCGGGTAGGCCGAGACCTTGGACACGTTGGCGTCGACCTGCGGGGTGCGGATGGCGGCCGATGCGTCCTGGCCGTCGATGGTCAGGCGCGTGTCCTCGCCGGTGCCGTTGGTAAAGCGGATCTCGATCTGCTCGGCGAGGGCGTCGATGGCCGCCTCGTCGTCCAGGTCGATGCCGCGGTCGAGCGCGGCGAAGGTGACGGCGCGATACATGGCGCCCGTGTCGAGCTTGTTAAAGCCCAGCTGGCGGGCAATCTCCTTGGCGATGGTGGACTTGCCGGAACCGGCGGGGCCGTCGATGGCGACGATCATGCAATGCTTCCTTTCGGTGGTTGACGTGCTGGTATGGTTCGCGGGCGCTGGGGCTTTGCGATTGCCTAGCTCGTGTAGCGCTCGCGGTAGGTGTTGCGCTTGGGCGCGGAGCCGTGGCTACCGTGGTGACGCGTGCGACTCGCGGTGTTGGTCGCCGGCGCGGCGCTGCGCTTGGAGCTGGCCTGCTTGGGCGGGATACCGCCGTCTTTGAGGATCTGCACCTCGCGGTCGGTGAGCTCGCGCCACGAGCCCTTGGCCACATCCTTGAGCTCCAGGCCGGCAAAGTTGCAGCGGTGCAGGCGGATCACCGGGTGGTGAATCTTGCTCAGCATGCGCTTGACCTGGTTCTTGCGGCCTTCGCGGATGATGACCTCCACGGCGGTGGTGCCGGGCTTAACGCCTTGCGGAGCTACGGCCTCGGCCTCGCGCGCGTTAATGACGCGGCAGATCGCCGGCTGGCACAGGCCGTCATCGAGCTCGATGCCGCGGCGGAGTGGTTCTAAGTCGCGATCGGTCAGGTTGCCGTCCACGAGCGCCTGGTAGGTCTTGTAAACATGCTTGCTGGGGTGCAGCAGGTCCTGCGACAGGTCGCCGTCGGTGGTAAAGAGCAAAAGGCCCGTGGTGTCGCGGTCCAGGCGGCCCACAGGGAACAGGCCCGGAAAGCGGTCGCGCGGGACCAGGTCGGCCACGCAGGGCGCTCCTGCGGATCGCTCATGGTGGTGAGGTAGCCGGTCGGCTTGTAGAGCATCAGGTACACGGCGCCCTGGTTGAGCTTGACGGGCATGCCGTCGACCTCGATGTGATCGCGGTCGACATCGACCTTGGTGCCCAGCTCGGTCGCGATCTGGCCGTTGACGGTCACGCGGCCGGCGGTCATCAGGTCCTCCGATCCGCGGCGGCTCGCCACGCCCGCGCGCGCCAAAAAGCGCTGCAGGCGCATGGTATGCGGGTAGACGGGCTGGGCGTCGGTTGCGGGTACTGCGTTGCCCATGGCACGCGTCTCCCCTACTTCGTTAGTCCTCGTCATGTAAATCCTCCGAGGTCTCGTCGACGACCAGGGTTTCCAAGTCCTCGACTGCCTCAACATCTTCAACATCGGTATCGAGCAGTTCGCGCTCTTCGTCCAGGTCATCGGCCTGCTCCTCGAGCGTGGACTGAATGCTACGACCGCTCAGGCGCTCGCGGATAAACCGGCGCGACTGCTCGTCGGGGGCAAACTGCTCCAGATCGGGCAGGTCGCGGGTGGAGCGCAGACCGAACTTTTCCAAGAAGGCGTTGGTCGTGCCGTAGATGATGGCCTGACCGCGCTCGGGGTCGCGGCCGAGCTCGCGCACCAGGCCCTTGTCCACGAGCGACGCAATGACGCCGTCGGAGTTGACGCCGCGGATGCCCTTGACCACCTCGCGCGTGACTGGCTGGTGGTAGGCGATAACGGCCAAGGTCTCGAGCGCCGCCTGCGACAGCTTTTGCGTGTCCCAGCTCAGCACATAGGCCTCTACCACATCGTGGTAGGCGGGGTGCGTAAACAAGCGCCAGCCGCCGGCGACCTCGCGCAGCTGAAAGCCGCGGTTAGCCTCCTCGTACTCAACTTTGAGCTCGGCGAGCAGCGATGCGCACTCGCCCGGGGCGATATCCAGTGCACTTGCCAGCGCGGGCGCACTCACGGGGTCGCTCGACACCAGCAGCAGCGCCTCCAAGGCGCCTTTGAGGCTGTTTGCCTCCAGCGTGGAAAGGGTTGACATGGTTGCCGCTCCTATTCGGTGAGCTCGGGGCCCTCGCCGGGCACGTATGCCTCGGCGCCCTCGACGCGATTGATTTGAATGGTTCCAAAGATTTCGTCCTGGCTCAGGGTAAGCGAGCCGCGCTTGGCGAGCTCGAGCATGGCCAGGAAGGTGACGACAAGCTGCTCGGTGGTGGCATCGCCGTCCAGCAGCTCGCGGAAGGTGCAGGTTTGGTGAGCCATGGTAAAGCGATCGACCGAGGCCACCGTCAGGTCGAGCGGCACGCGATGCGGTGCCACGTGCTCGGCTTCCAGCAGGAAAGTCTGGCGCTTGCCGTCCAGGTCGGCGCAGATGACGGCGAGGCCGCGCAGGGTAATGCCGGCCAGGTAGTCGGGCATAAGGCCAAGGAACTCGGGGTCGGGGCCGGCCACACGCGGGTGCATGCGGCTTTCGGCCTGCATGCGGGCACCGAGGGCCGCGGCCGCGCCTTTAAACTGCTTGTAGGCAATCAGGCGCTGGATCAGGACCTCGCGCAGGGCGTCGCCGTCGAGCGCACTGAGTTCCTCGAGGTCTTCGTCGTCCTCGTCACCGTCGCCTGTCTTGCGCGGGGCCTCCTGGGGTACCAGCGAGGCTGCCTTAATGTCCAAAAGAGTTGCCGCGACCAGCAAAAAGTCGCTCGCCACGTCCAGGTCCAGCGCCTCGATGCGCTCGGCCTCGGCAAGGTATTGCTCGGCCACCTCGCTGATCGAGATGGCGCCGATATCAACTTTTTGGCGGGTTACCAGCTGCAGCAGCAGGTCGAACGGTCCGCTGTAGACCTGCGTCGACACGCGATACGACATCTTCGACCTCCTTTGACGGCGCCTTCGCGGCGCGGTTTGGGTGCATGTTGCGACCGTTTTGCACGGTCGACCTGTAAGTTTACCTTAGATGCCGGCGATTGCGAAGTTGAGCAGCTGCTCAGCGAGCGGATACACGGTAACGTCGAAATAGCGGCCGATCACGTCGATGCCGGTCCACATGGGCAGCAGATACAGCACAATGATGAGGATGGGCATGGCGTATTGCTGCAGGTGGTAGTAGTTGTTGAGCGCCTTGCCTTTGAGGAACGGCACGATAATCGACGAGCCGTCAAGCGGCGGAATCGGAATGAGGTTAAAGAACGCAAGCGACAGGTTGACCACGATAAACGTGGCGCCGAAGTTCATGATCTGCGACGCCAGGGCAAAGGACATGCTGGCGTAGAGGTTGCCGTACGCTGCGTGCATGAGGGCTGCGGCCAGGCACGCGAGCGCGATATTCGATGCGGGGCCGGCTGCGCTCACCAGGACCTCGTCGCGCTTGGGGTGCTTGAGGTTGTTGAGGTAGACGGGTACGGGTTTGGCGAAGGCGAACACCGGGCCGCCGGCGGCGAGCATGAGCAGCGGCAGGATGATGGTGCCAAACGGGTCGATATGGTTGAGCGGGTTGAGTGAGACGCGTCCGCGCGAACGGGCCGTCTTATCGCCGAGTGCCCAGGCCGCGGCGGCGTGCGCGCTCTCGTGGATCACGATGCCCACGATGACGGCGACGGCGCTGGCTAGCAGGTTCATGAAGTAGCTGCTGGACATGGCGCTCCCCTAGCGGACGCGACGCGAGGCGCGCGTGAGCAGGTAGTCGGCCACAAACAGGATGACGGCCACGATGGCGTAATCCAAGCGGAACACGCCGCCAAAGGGCGATGTGATGACGCCGTAGCCGGCGATGGCGCTCGGCAGTGCGCGCGAAAGCTCGACGACGAAGCCCACAATCTGCAACTTGGCGGTGAGGCCGCTAAAGCACAGCAGCACGGTCATCGCGCTCATAAAGATGCCGCAGATGCGACAGGCGATGGCGATGATGCTCATCGCCACGGCAGCGGCCTTACGAGAGTTCACGCGCGGTCTCCTCTTCGATCTGGGTGGAAAGCTCCAGCCATTCGTCCTCGAGCTTGGGTAGCTCTTGCTTAAGGCCGTTATATTCCCCCAGCGCGGCGTTGAACTTGTCTTGATCGGCATAAAGCTCTTCGCTTGCCATCAATTCCATAAGCTCGTCATAGCGAGCGCGCTTTTTGTCGAGCTCCGTCTCGATCTTCTTGAGCTGGTTACGCACGCCCTTGAGCTTTTTGTTGAGCGCAGCGCGGGCTTGGGCCTCGGCGCGCTTTTGCTCCTTGGTCTTTTTGCCCTCGGCAGGCTTGGGGGCGGCGACGGGGGTGTCGGCCTGGGCGGCGCTGGCCTTGGCGGACTTGGTCGTGGCCGGCGCGCTCTCCGTGGACGCCTCGGCGGCGGCGCGGGCTGCGAGGTCCTCGCGCTTGTAGAGGTAGTAGTCGTAGTCGCCGTCGTAGACCGTGACTTGTCCGTCGCGGATGTCGATGACGCGGTTGGCCACGGCGCGCACCAGGTGCTCGTCGTGGCTGATCAGCACGATGGTGCCGGGGAAGTTTTGCAGGGCGTTCTCGAGCATGTCCACCGAGTCGATGTCTAGGTGGTTGGTGGGCTCGTCCAGGCACAGAAGTGCCTCGGGGGCCACGAGCATCTTAGCCAGGGCCAAGCGCGCCTTTTCACCGCCGGAAAGGACGCGCACCTGCTTTTCGATGGAATCGTTGTCGCTAAACAGGAAGGCGCCCAGTAGGCTGCGCTGCTGCGGCACGGTCCACTTGGGCGTGACGGTGTCGATCTCTTGCAGGACGGTGTTGGACTCGGTCATGCCCTCGAGCGCGTGCTGGGCGTAATAGGCCACGCCCACGTTGGTGCCCAGGTCGCGGGTGCCGGTGGTGGGCGGCTCCAGTCCGGCGATGATCTTCATGAGCGTGGACTTGCCGGCGCCGTTGGGGCCGACGAGCGCCACGTGCTCGCCGTGGTAGAGCTTGAGGTCGATGTCGCTGTAGATGTGCTTGTTGCCGTAGGACTTGGAGACGCCCTCCAGGCCCACGACCATGTCGCCGGAGCGCGGCGGGTCGGGGAACTTAAAGTCGATGTGCTTGTGGCCCTCGGGTAGGATGACAAGCTCCTTTTTGATCTGCTCGATCTTGCGGATGCGCTCCTGGGCCTGGGCGGCCTTGGTGGGCTTGTAGCGGAACTTGTCGACGAAGACCTGCATGTGGGCGATGTCGCGCTCCTGGGCGGCACGCTTGGCGCGCATCTGCTCAAGGTTGTCCTCGCGCTGCTTGAGGTAGCTGCTGTAGTTGCCGGTGTAAGTGGTCACGCGACGGTTTTCGAGCGCGGCGACGTGGTCGACGCAGGCGTCCATAAAGGCGCGGTCGTGGCTGACGATGAGGACGGCGCCGTCGTAGTTGGCGATAAAGCCGCGCAGCCACTGGACGCTTTCGAGGTCCAGGTGGTTGGTGGGCTCGTCCAGAAGCAGCAGGTCGGGATGGCGCAGGAAGAGCTTGGCCAGCGCGATGCGCATCTGCCAGCCGCCCGAGAACTCGGAGCACGGGCGCTCAAAGTCGGTGACCTTAAAGCCTAGGCCGGACAGGATTTTGCGGGCGTTGCTCTCGAGCTCGTAGCCGCCCAGGTGCTCAAAGCGGTCCTGGACCTGGCCGTACTCGTTAAGGAGTGCGTCGACGTCCTTGCCCTGCTCGGAGAGCTCGGTGATCTGGGCCTGCAGCTCGTTAGCGCGCTCGCCCATGCGGCGGATTTCCTTGGCGGCGGCCATGACCTCGGCAAGGATGGTGGTGTCCTTGTGCTCCAGATTAGTTTCCTGCTCTAGGTAGCCCACCTGGCAGTCCTTTGCGTACTGGACCTGGCCGGAGTCGGGACTGTCGATGCCCATGATGATTTTGAGCATGGTGGTTTTGCCGGCGCCGTTGGGGCCCACGAGCGCGAAGCGCTCGCCGGGGTTGATCTGGAAGGACGCGCCGCTAAAGAGGACGCGTGCGCCGAAGCTTTTTTCGATCTTGTCGACCAGGAGGATCATGGTGCCGCCTTTGACCTTGTGTGCCTATATGAAAAAAGGCCCCAACTTGCGTTGGAGCCTCATTCAATGCTCGGGTGGAGACGAGGGGGATCGAACCCCTGACCTCTTGACTGCCAGTCAAGCGCTCTCCCAGCTGAGCTACGCCCCCGTGCGAAGAAGTACTATACGGGAACTCCGACGGCGATGCAAGGGCAATTTTGGAAAAACTTTCGCCCGTGCCGGCACGGGCGAAACACCTTGATTATCATTTTCATTGCAACAGCCTCAGGACTCAGCGCAACGCGTTGCGCTGAGTCCTGAGGCGCGAATCCGGGTAGGCAACCCCAGAGGGGCCGGAATCCCCCGGCCCTCGATGGAGGGAGGCCGGCATGTCCAGACCGAGACCGTCCGGAAGGTCGTACGGGAGGCTCACGAGGCACGAGAGGAACGCGATCGAGAGAATGCTCGACCGCAACCGAAGCGCCCGCGAGATCGCCGCGGAGCTCGGCAGGTCGCCCTCGACCGTGACCAGGGAGGTGGCGGCGCACCGCTACGTCACCGCGCCGCGCTCGCGCTACGGCGAGCCCGCGCCCGAGGACCTCTCGGGGGCCTGCCCCAGGCTCGCCGCATGGCCGAGGTGCTGCAACGGCTGCTCGCACAGGAAGGGCTACGGCTGCTCGAGGAGGCCCAGGGTGTTCTACAGCGCCAGGAGGGCGCAGGAGGCAGCCGACGCCGAGCTCTCGTCGAGCAGATCCGGGATAGACGAGACCGAGGAGGGCGCCGCCGCCAAGCTCGCGGCCATCAGGGGCGGCCTCGCGCGCGGGCTCTCCCCGCAGCAGATAGCGGCGACGACCCCGGCCTCAGCGCCTCCACCGTATACAGGTGGGTGGACGCCGGCTACGACGGCATGACGAACATGGAGCTCAGGCGCAAGGTCGGCTACAGGCCGAGGTCGCACCGGGCCCCGAAGAGGGCGACGCACCACTCGGCCCGCAGGTCGCACGCGGGCGTTCCTCGCGCTCGGCGAGGACGCCTGCGCCGCGGCCTGGGAGATGGACACCGTCGAGGGCGCCAGGGGCGACTCCGCCAGGCTCCTCACGCTCCTGCACCGCCCGAGCCGCTTCCAGCTGGCGCTGCCGCTGCCGGACGGCTCGTGCGCCTCGGTCCTCGCGGCGCTCTCGTCCCTGCGCGGGGTCCTCGGCGAGGACGGCGCGAGGCGCGCCTTCGGCGCCGTGCTCACCGACAACGGGAGCGAGTTCGCCGACGAGGGCGCCATCGCGGCGCTGCTCGGCGAGCGCGACGGCGAGACCAGGCTCTTCTACTGCGACCCCCGGCAGAGCCAACAGAAGGGCGCGTGCGAGAAGAACCACGTGGAGATCAGAAAGCTGCTGCCCAAGGGCGCCGGGGTCAGGTTCGACCGGCTGACGGCGGCGGACTGCGCGCTGCTCATGTCGCAGGTGAACTCCGAACCGAGGGGGCGCTCGGGTTCCTGACGCCGGCGCGCGTGCTGCGGATGGCCCTCGGGGAGGATGCCTCCGCCCTCATGGACGCGTTCGGGGTGGAGGAGCTGGCGCCCGGCGAGCTCGACCTCACGCCCGGCTGCATCGACAGGGCCAGGGCCGCGAGGGGCGAGGGGCCGCTGGCGGGATAGCCGGCGCGCCGGGGCATGGGCCGGAGGGCCCGTTGCGCTGAGTCCGGAGCGGCTGCGCGGCGGGCTGGCGGAGCATGCCGCGGCAGGGCGGGGACGCCGGCCTCCACAGCCTCTCCACCTGCGGAAACGAGGCGACGGCCAGGTGCCGGGAGCTAGTTCCGCGTTGCGCTAGCTGCGGAAACGCGGGGTCCGTTCAAGCTGTTGCGTTGAGATTGAAAATCAACCCACGGGCGAAACACGACCCGCCCGCTCAACCGGGTTTCCCGTGCTCCGCCAGTCCCATTATCGGACCCGATTGCGAACCGCCCCTCCTCTGCGCCTCAGAACTATGCCGGTTTACTACGATGAATCAGGAATGTTCGACCACGCACGCCTTTTCACGCAACCGTCGGGCTCCCTACCTGCGGTTTTGCAAACGGGGAACACGCGGTGCTCGGGAGTCGCCGATCAGTCGTAGTAAACTGGCGGTGTTTTGAAATGGCATCAGCTTGATTTCGCGGTTAAATGTGTTTGAGCCCTGAATTAATGGCCTTAACTTTTTCTAAAACACGTCTTTTCTGCGACGCGCCTAGATTGGTTGTTGTTTAGCATTGGACTTGATCTTGCGTTGTGCGACTTGCTCGTGCATGGTAGTATTTCACGACGTGAAGCGAAGAAATTAGGCCTTAGATGCCTTTATTAGAATTGCATTCACCGTTCATAAGGGCTCTTGGCGCAACGGTTAGCGCAGGGGACTCATAATCCCTGGGTTCTGGGTTCGAATCCCGGAGGGCCCACCAGAGTATTTTAGGCCGGGCATTACGCCCGGCCTCTTTGTTGTTAGCGCTGCAAACTAGCTTTGCCATCCAGAGACGTAAAGTTATTAACATTCATATTCGTAATTAACAATGGGAATGTCGCCAAGATGCTACCCAACCAACACATGGCTTCAATCGTTAGATAAGAAAAAAGGCCCCAACTTGCGTTGGAGCCTCATTCAATGCTCGGGTGGAGACGAGGGGGATCGAACCCCTGACCTCTTGACTGCCAGTCAAGCGCTCTCCCAGCTGAGCTACGCCCCCGTGCGAAAAAGTACTATACGGGAACTCGGACGGCGATGCAAGGACATTTTTGGAAAATTTCGCAGTCGCGGCGCGGGCCGCCATCCGCCCAACGGCCGTCTTGCCGGCGCCAGGCCCATTACCGGGGCCAATCGCGCTCCCGCCGACCCGGCGATTTCAAAACTATGCCGGTTTACGGGGCCAGGCCGGGAACCCCCGAGCATGCCGTAATCGGTAAAATCAAAACCGCAGGTAGACGGCTTGCGTATTCCGTGAAATGCAGGGTATGGACGGCCAGTCCGGGTCCAGCCCCGTAATCCGGCATAGTTTTGAAATGACATTATTTCACTAACAGGCAAACTAGGTAGTTCTAGCGCCTTGTCGCCGACTAATTTCCGATTTCCAACCAGTTGCACAAAACATTTGCTCGCAGTCTCGTCTCGGCGCACTTCATTGCCTCAGTTTTGGCTTTATAGCGAATCCCTAAACGGTCGCAGACACTTCTGACTATGGTGTCTAGCAGCTTTGAATCGTTGAGCATATCGTGAGTCACCAGGAATACATCGAATCCCATGCTCTGCAACGCAGTCATGCGCTCCGCATCGTGGTCAAGTATTGCACCTGAGCCATGAATGACCTCACCTTGGATCTCGATAATAACTGCCTTCATTAGGATTGGGTTTACGATCACGATGTCGCCGTAGCAGACCTTTTGGCCTGCGATGCTTTGGGCTGCCACGGATAGAGGGGTTAAATCGTTGAGGTACACGTATCTGAATCCTGAACCACCTAGACGTCGAGAACGACTTAGAAGCAGTACCCCCGCGACCTCGAGCGGAGACGCAGCAATGCCGATAACCTGCTGAGCGGCATCATAAAACTGCTTTCCCCACATTTGACTTTTGACCTTGTCGGCGAATCGATGTAGATCGCTTAGCTCGATGAGCGGCTTTCTCATCCAAAGAGAAGTGCCTTTGAGTTTCGTAACCTCTCTTCCATCCTCACGCTTGTTTAGTCAAACTATTTTGACCAATCCCGGTCACCGAATAATGGCCACCGTGCCTCCCCGCCGCCACTACGCTGGTGGTGCCAACACGCCGGCGTTAGGAGGACCATTGAGGTGAACGAGAGACACGATGACCTACAGGAAATTATAGACGCGGCGCTCCGGGAGATGGCCGCGGAGGAGGGCGACGGGTTCGACCCGCAGACATGCAACCTCGCTGAGTTCTGCAGGAGGACGGGGCTCACCCGCTCCCGCGCGAGGACGGTCAGGGCCCACGGGTTCAGGGCCCTGCCCCACGGGAACAGCGGGAGGAGGACTGCGCCGGGCGTGCTCGCCGGCCACACCGGCCTGGTGGACGACCTCCTGCGGAAGGGCGTCACCAACTCGCAGGTGATATTCGATCGGCTGCTCGGGCAGGGCTACGCCGGCGGCCTCACCACGGTGAAGACCTACATCGCCGCGCACCGGGACCTCGTGCCCGCGAAGAGGCTGCAGGCGGCCCCGCAGGGCTGCCGCGGGCAGCGCTTCAGGACGGCGCCCGGAGAGGCCTACCAGATGGACTGGGGCTTCGTCGCGGTCGAGCGCCCCGGCGGGGAGCGGGCGCGGATCGCCTGCTTCGCCATGGTCTGCCACCATTGCGGGAGCGCCCACGTCGAGTTCTTCCCGAACGCGCGCCAGGAGAACCTCCTCATCGGGATGCTGCACGCGTTCTCGGCGCTGGGCGTGCCCGCGACCGTGCTCACCGACAACATGAAGAGCGTGGTCGTCCGCCGCGATGCCGACGGCCGGCCCGTCTGGCAGGCCGACTACGCCGAGTTCATGGGCGTCGTCGGCTTCCGCACCAGGCTGTGCAGGCCGCGCCACCCCTATACGAAGGGCAAGGTGGAGAGGCTCGTCCGCTTCGTGAAGGGGAACTTCCTCGCGGGAAGGTCCTTCACCGACCTTGACGCCCTCAACCGGGAGGCCGCCCTCTGGTGCGCCGAGCAGGGAGGCCGCTGGCGGCGCGCGGCGGCATGCGTCCCGATGCGCGAGCACGAGGCGGCGTGCGCAGCAAACACCAGGCCGCTCGAGGTCACGGCCGAGGTCGAGCGGTACCTGTGCCCGCGCCGGAAGATCTCCTTCGACGGCTTCGTGAGCTTCGAGGGGCACCGCTACGGCGTGCCCTACTGGTACGTCCGCTGCGAGTGCAGGGTGAACCGGGAGGGGCGCGTGGTGCACATATACAGCGACGACCTCTCCCGCGAGCTCGTCGCCCACGCCGTCGGCACCGGCGCCGACAGCTGGTGCGAGGGGCAGTGGGAGACATCGCCGGCGCAGCCCGAGGAGCTGCCGACCCAGCCGGTGGGGACCGTGGTCGAGCAAATCGCCCCGCCCAGGACGAAACCCGGTTTCGAGAGGTTCGACTTCGGGAGGGCCGAATGATGGCGGGCGCGGGGGCGAGCCCCTACGAGCTCGCGAGCGACGCCGCGTCGAGGCTCGGGATCGCCGTCGGGGCGGAGGAGCTCGCGACCCTCGCCTCGGACCTCGACCTCGGCGACGGGGAGATGGCCGCCGTGGCAGCCACCTTCTCCTACCTTGCGGAGAAGAGGAGGCTCGCCTCCATCGAGACGCTGCTGAGGCTGAGCAGGCTGCCCAGGCGCGAGCCCAAGACCTTCGAGGGTTTCGACTTCTCCAGGATCCAGGGCCGGGATGCGGCCGCGCTGGGCAAGCTCCCGTCGCTGGCCGACCTCTACGCGCACCGCAACGTCGCCTTCGTCGGGCCCGGCGGCATAGGGAAGACGCACCTCGCGCAGGCCTACGGGCGCGAGTGCTGCATGCGGGGGCTCAAGACCTACTACATAAAGGCGACCGAGCTCAGGGACAGGTTCCAGAAGGCCGTCCAGCGGGGAAACACCTCGCGGGTCGTCTCCTCGCTCGTCAAGCCGTCGTGCCTCATCGTTGACGAGGTGGGGAGATGCGTCTACGACAGGCCGTGCACCGACCTGTTCTTCGATGTCGTCGACAGGCGCTACGAGAAGGAGGGGCCGAACGCGATGGTCCTCACGAGCAACATCGCCCCGAGCGGGTGGGATGAGTTCTTCACGGGCGACGACACGCTCCTCTGCGCCCTCGACAGGCTGTTCGACAAGGCGTCGGTGTTCGTGATGCGGGGCCCGAGCTACCGCGGCAGGGGGCTCGACACCTACTCGGTGGAGGCCGTCCCCCAGGCGGTGAAGGTGAGGGGGATCCAGCCCGAGGGGATGTAGGGAAGCGATAGGAAAGTCATAGATGTATGGCTTGCTGGAGCTGCGAGCACAGTTGAACTCATGTAACGTTAGGTATCCTAGCACAAGCTAATAACGAAATTGATTTGGGTTGCGTTGGACAACATATCGTTCATTTGACGTGCTTAAGGGGGTTGTTTTGGGATGTTGTTCACGTTGATGCAGGTTATTGGGGTGCAAGCGGTGATTAGGGGCGTTCCTGAAGCCCATATGGAACGGCGATCTACACTGATAATCGCGTTTGGCTAACAAACTATGTACAGACATGGGAAAAAATTTGTGCAACTTTTTGTTGGCGTAGGTGGGGTTTGTGGCGCATGGTGTTTTGGTATGAAAAAAGGCCTTCGGAATTCCGAAGGCCTTTGCATTCACGATGGTGGAGACGAGGGGGATCGAACCCCTGACCTCTTGACTGCCAGTCAAGCGCTCTCCCAGCTGAGCTACGCCCCCGTGACGGGGAGATACTATAGGGGAAGTTGGCGCGGCGTGCAAGGACTTTTTTGAGTCAGACTTTAAATGCCTATTGATATAGGAAAGCGATTGCGGTGCCGGTGTGGACTTGGATTGTGGCTGTTGACCTGACGACGTTGCTAATGCCCGTATCGGCCAACAGACCCAGGGGGCTGTGGTCTAGCTCCCATTCTAGGCCGTGTTCGCTTATCTCTGTGTTGGGAGCGATGGCAATGATGGAGAAGGTTTTGCCCTCGGCGCCCTCAATGGTCCAGGTCTCGTCCTGGTGCAGGATTCTGGCCATCACTTCGTCTTCTTCGATCCAGACGGGGACGTCAGCATAGCCTGCCAGTAGCCCTAACACAGACAGGGCCATATCGGGACGGCCGCCCGTGGCGCAAGTCGCAACCACTTCGGCACCCGGCCAGCGACGGCGGACGGAATCGAGAGCCAGCGCCAGATCGGTATAGTCCTTGTACGGGTCGTGGCGCTCAACTTCAAAGTCGGTGGCGGCATCGACCAACGCTCGGCCCGCATCGCTTACTGTGTCGGCATCCCCCACATATACGTTGCAGCCCAGGCCAGCGTCCAGCAGTGCGTCGAGCCCGCGGTCCACGGCGACAACGTGGTCGCACTCCCCTGCTAGCCTACGCAACAGATCTGCGCTCGCCACCACGGGCGAGCCGCAGACAACTAATACCTTGCAAGCCACAGCCCTCGCCTATCCCTCAAACGAAAGCACGCGGGCCAGGTCAAGCTCCTCGTAGCTGTCGATAAAGATATCGCAGTTGGCGCGCACATCGTCGCGCTTCATGCGGCCATGCGGGTCATAAATACCTACACGCTTAAAGCCGGCGGAGCCAGAGCTCTTTAGGCCAAAGACGGCGTCCTCAAACACCCAAGCGCGCTCAAACTTGTGCCCATGGCGCTCCTCCAGGCGGCGCAGCGCAAGCTCGTATACGTCGGGGAACTGCTTGGAGCGTCCTGCCTCGCCCGTCGTGGTAACAAACTCCATGTATGCGTCGAGCCCGGCACCAGCGAGCGCGGACTGCACCAGCTCGGCCGGCGTGGACGTGGCAACGCACATGGCAATGCCCGCCGCCTTCGCCTGCTCCAAAAATGCCAGGAGCCCCTCGCGAGGCGGCACCTTCGAGTAGCCATCGATCAGGATGTCGCTCAGTTCGCGATACAGCTCCTCGCCATTCGCGCCAATGCCCCACGTGTCGTGGTAGGCCTGGCACTCGTCCTCCAGCGACAGGTGCTCAAATTGGGCAAAGTCATCCACGGTCACGTCAACTCCGTGGCGGTGCAATAACTCGGGCTGGGCATAGGCCCAAACGGGGGTGCTATTAACCAGCGTGCCGTCGCAATCGAAAATAAAAGCAACCTTGGGAGCGGCGGTATGGGACATAAACGAACCTTTCGATGTCAAATGGTAAACATCCTGCTAAAAACGTTTTACCAAACGTCAGCCAAACAATTTTGAAACCCAAATTGGTAAAACTGTCAAGAGTTTTACCACGGCAATTCTGCCAGTGGTATAAACATGTCGCTTACCGATTAAACGCCCCAGCAAATCCGCTTTCGTCCATAAAACTAACGCACAGGTGTTATCGTAGTTTCTGCCGAAAGTTCCACCGAGCACGCGAGGTGGAACGAATCACAGAACTATCGCCGTCCCTTCGATTCGTGCAGCCTTGGACCTTTCGCATCTAGTCACCAAGGCAACACGCTGCCGCGTCATGATGGGATCAAACGTGAGCGATACAAAGCTAAAGCCAACGGCTAAAAAGCCCGCAACCCGCAAACCGGCTCCGCACGCACCGGAGCTCTCCAAGGACGATGTCTACCTGTTTGGCATTGGAATGTGGGAGCGCAGCTGGGAAAAGATGGGCGCGCATCCCGACACGCAGCAGCGCACGCGCGGCTGGCGTTTTTGCGTTTGGGCGCCCGACGTAAAGAGTGTCCATGTCATTGGCGAATTTAACGACTGGGATGAGGAAGCCAACCCGCTGGTGCCCGTGCATACGAGCGCTATTTGGGAAGGCTTTATTCCTGGTGCCGAGCAGGGCCAGCTTTATAAATACCTCATCGAGACCAACGAGGGCGAAAAGCTCTACAAGGCCGATCCGTATGCCTTTAAGGCCGAGTGCCCTCCGGGTACCGCCAGCGTGCTGTGGACCCTCGAGGGCTACAAGTGGAACGACGCCGCGTGGCTCAAGCGCCGCGCCGGCCACAACCACATGTCGCAGCCGCTCAACATCTACGAGGTGCATATTGGCTCGTGGAAGCGCCACGGCGACGCGCCGCAGGGCGAGCCGGACGAGTACGGCAACTACCCCGGTCCCATGGATCCCTTCCCCGCGCAGCGCGGCGAGTTCTACACCTACGACGACTTGTCGGTGGAGCTCGTGGACTACGTGCGCGACATGGGCTACACGCATATCGAGGTCATGCCGCTTATGGAGCATCCCTTCGATGGCTCCTGGGGCTACCAGACGACCGGCTACTATGCCGCCACGTCGCGCTACGGCAACCCGCAGCAGCTCATGCACTTTATCGATGCGTGCCACGAGGCGGGCATCGGCGTGATCATGGACTGGGTGCCTGGCGGATTTTGCGCCGACTCCCACGGTCTTGCCACCTTTAACGGCCACATGCTGTTTGAGCACGAGATTCATCCCAACTGGGGTACGCACAAGTTCGACTTCGCCCGCGGCGAGGTCCGCTCCTTCCTGGTCTCCAACGTGCTGTATTGGCTCGAGAACTTCCACGTTGACGGCATTCGCATGGACGGCGTGTCCAGCATGCTGTACCTCAACTTTGGCATCGACGATCCCGGCCAAAAGAAGTTCAACAAGTACGGTACCGAGGAGGACCTGGACGCCAGCGCGTTTATCCGCCAGGTCAACTGCGCCGTGGAGGCCCACTTCCCTGACGTGATGATGATGGCCGAGGAGTCCACCGCGTGGCCGCTCGTGACCTACCCGCCGCAGGACGGCGGCCTGGGCTTCCACTACAAGTGGGACATGGGCTGGATGAACGACACCCTGCACTACATGCAGACCGATTTTCCGTGGCGCCCCGGCAACCACGGCCTGCTCACGTTCTCCATCATGTACGCCTTTACCGAGAACTTCATTTGCCCGCTGAGTCACGACGAGGTCGTGCACGGCAAGTGCTCGCTGATCGGCCGCATGCCGGGCGACTGGTGGCGCCAGTTTGCCGGCCTGCGCACGCTGGCTTTCTACCAGATGACGCACCCCGGTGCCAAGCTCAACTTTATGGGCAACGAGATCGGCCAGTTTATTGAGTGGCGCTACTACGAGTCCCTCCAATGGTTCCTGACCGAGGAGTACGAGACCCACCGGCATCATCAGGCGTTTATCAAGGCGCTCAACCACCTTTACACCGCCGAGCCCGCCCTGTACGAGCGCGGCTACACCGACGACGGCTTCACTTGGATCGACGCGGACAACTCCAAGCAGTCCATCGTGAGCTTTGTGCGTCAGGGCGAGGACGTCGATGACGACCTGGTGATCCTGATCAATTTTGACCCGGCGAGCTACGAGAGCTTCCGCGTGGGCGTGCCGCGCGAGGGTGACTGGGAGGTCATCTTTGATTCCGACCGTCCCGAGTTTGGCGGCAGCGGCTATGCCGGCGAGGAGCCCTACACCTGCTCGAGCGAGCCCTATCCCTGGAACGGGCAGATGGACTCCATCGAGATTAAGGTGCCCGGTCTGGCTGGCGTGGTGCTTAAGCGCCGCGGTCCCAGTAGCTATAAACCGCCCGTGGTCGAGGCTCCCAAGAAGGCAACGCGCAAGCGTGCGTCCTCGGTGAAGCCCAAGGCCGCGGCTGCTAAGAAGGCTCCGACCAAGGCGAAGGCTGCCAAGCCCGCTGCCAAGGCTTCTGCCAAGTCCTCCACGGCTAAGAAGGCAGCCACTAAAAAGGCCGCTACCAAGGCCAAGGCAGCTGCTGTTAAGGCTCCTGCCAAGAAAGCGTAACAAAGCCGTTACAGCTGTAATTACCCGCCCCGCGGGGGCGTAGGATACAAGTCATAACCGTTCCGGGAGAAACATCCCCGGGGGAAAGGAACGTATGAATAAGATCTTCGACAACAAGCAGGAGTTTACCGAGCTCTATCGCGATGCCGTCATGAGCATTAGCGGCAAGAGCATCGAGGCCGCCAGCGACCTCGACCGCTTTAACGCCCTGGCCAAGCTCGTGGCCGAGAAGGCCCGCACCGTTGCCACCAAGAGCGACGCCCGCGCCACCGCCGAGGGCAAGAAGCGCGTGTACTACTTCTCGATCGAGTTTTTGATCGGCCGCCTGCTCGACAACTACCTGCTTAACTTTGGCGTGCGCGACATGGTCGCCGAGGCGCTTGACGACATGGGCTTTGACCTGTCCGTTATCGAGAACCAGGAGCCCGATCCGGCACTGGGCAACGGTGGCCTGGGCCGTCTGGCCGCATGCTTCCTGGATTCCATGGCAGCCGAGGGCATTGCCGGCTACGGCAACGGCATGCGCTACCGCTACGGCCTGTTTAAGCAGGAGATCGTCAACGGCAGCCAGGTCGAGGCCACCGACGAGTGGCTCACCCACGGCTATCCCTGGGAGGTCCGTCGTCAGGACAAGGCCGTGACCATTAAATTTGGTGGTCACGTTGAGGGCTTTGAGGAGAACGGCCGCACGTTCTACCGCACGGTGGACACGCAGGATATCCTGGCCGTCCCTTATGACATCCCCGTCGTGGGCTATGCCGGCGAGACCGTCAACAAGCTGCGCGTATGGGCCGCCGAGCCGGTCGAAGAGCACTTCGATCTGGAGGCCTTCAACCGCGGCGACTACGCCCTGGCCGATGCCGAGCGCGCCGAGGCCGAGGCTATCAGCGCCATCCTCTACCCCAACGACGCCGGCGAGCACGGCCGTCTGCTGCGCCTAAAGCAGGAGTACCTGTTTGTTTCGGCCGGCATCTACAGCCTGCTCGACACCTTTGAGAAGGAACACGGCGCCAACTGGGAGCTGCTGCCGCAGTTTGTAGCCATCCATACCAACGATACCCACCCCGCCATGTGCGGCCCCGAGCTCATGCGTATCCTCATCGACGAGAAGAAGCTCGAGTGGGACGACGCCTGGAACATCGTGACGAAGGTCGTGAGCTACACCAACCACACCATCCTGCCCGAGGCTCTGGAGAAGTGGCCCATCGGCACGTTCTCCAAGCTGCTCCCCCGCGTGTACCAGATCATCGACGAGATCAGCCGTCGTTGGCACGAGTCGTTCGACACCACGCAGGAGGGCTGGCAGGAGCGTCTGCGCCAGACCGCCATTCTGTGGGACGGCGAGATTCGCATGGCCAACCTGTCCGTGATCTGCAGCCATAGCGTCAACGGCGTGGCCAAGATCCACTCCGACATCATCAAGAACATCGTGCTCAAGGACTTCTATGCCCTGACGCCCGAGAAGTTCAACAACAAGACCAACGGCATCTCGCACCGTCGCTTCTTTGCCGAGGCCAACCCCACCTATGCCAAGCTCGTGACCGAGGCCATTGGCGATGGCTGGCTCAAGGACGCCTTTGAGCTGGAGAAACTCAAGGAGTTTAAGGACGACACCGAGTTCCTGAAGGCCGTGGGTGCCTCCAAGCGCGCCAACAAGGAGCGCTTGGCCGCCTACGTTAAGGCCGAGACCGGTCTGGTTATTGACCCCAACACCGTCTTCGATGTTCAGGTGAAGCGCTTCCACGCCTACAAGCGCCAGCTCATGAACATCATGAAGGTGATGGACATCTACAACCGTCGCATCGCCGATCCCAACTTCCACGTAACGCCGACGACCTTCATCTTTAGCGGCAAGGCTGCCTCGAGCTACACCTTTGCCAAGGAGACTATCCGCCTCATTAACTCCGTGGCCGACGTCATCAACAACGACCCCCGCGTGAACGAGGTCATGAAGGTCTGCTTTATCCCCAACTTCCGTGTGAGCAACGCCCAGCTCATCTACCCCGCCGCCGAGATCTCGGAGCAGATCTCCACGGCCGGCAAGGAGGCCTCGGGCACGTCAAACATGAAGCTCATGATGAATGGCGCCATTACGCTGGGCACCCTCGACGGCGCCAACATCGAGATCGCCGACCTGGCCGGTCGCGAGAACGAGGCCATCTTTGGCCTGACCGCCCCCGAGGTCGAGCAGCTCTGGGCATCCAACAGCTACTTTGCGTGGGATACCCTCAACGGCGACCGTGAGCGCCTGGGCCGCGTGATGGACGAGCTCAAGGACAACACCTTTGCGGGTCTTTCGGGCAACTTCGAGAGCATCTACAACGAGCTCATGAACAACAACGACCCCGACCTGGTTATGGCAGACTTCCGCAGCTACGTGGATGCGTGGGAGAAGCTCACCGGCAGCTATGGCGACCAGGAGACCTGGAACCGCAAGGCCCTGCTCAACACCGCCTCGACCGGCTGGTTCTCGAGCGACCGCACCATTCGCGAGTACCGCGACGAGATCTGGCACGCGTAAAGGCGCGCGAGCTCCCCTATGCCAGCACGGCATTACTCGACGGGCGTGACGTTGCGCCGCGCCCGTCGCTAATGGGTTTAGGAACATCGATGACAGAAGGAGAAATCGATGAGTAAGAAAGAATGCATCGCGATGCTCCTCGCAGGAGGACAGGGCAGCCGATTGGGGGCACTCACCCAAAAGATCGCTAAGCCGGCGGTTAGCTTTGGTGGCAAGTTCCGCATTATCGACTTTTCGCTCTCCAACTGCTCTAACTCGGGCATCGACACGGTGGGCGTTCTGACGCAGTATCGCCCCTACCTGCTGCATGCCTACGTGGGCTCCGGCGAGGCGTGGGATCTGGACAGCCGCGACGGTGGCGTGTCAATCCTGCCGCCGTACGAGACGCAGACCGGCGGCGCCTGGTATGCGGGCACGGCCGACGCCATTACGCAGAACCTCGACTACATCAAGGCCAACGACCCCAAGTACGTCCTGATTCTTTCGGGCGATCACCTGTATCGCATGGACTACCGCAAGATGCTCAAGACGCACATTGAGAACAACGCCGACCTCACGGTGAGCGTTATGCCCGTGCCGTGGGAGGAGGCCAGCCGCTTTGGCATCCTGACCACCGACCCCGAGGACGGCCGCATCACCAAGTTCACGGAGAAGCCCGATAAGCCCGATTCGAATCTCGCGTCCATGGGCATCTACATCTTCTCGGCCGACGTGCTGATCGAGGCACTCGAAGAGGACGCTCTGGACCAGCGCTCGAGCCACGACTTTGGCAAGGACATCATCCCCAAGCTGCTCGGCGAGGGCAAGCGCCTGTACAGCTACGAGTTCCACGGCTTTTGGAAGGACGTCGGCACCATCGCCAGCTTCCACGAGACCTCGATGGACCTGCTGGGCAACAACCCCGAGTTCGATCTGTTTGACAAGAACTTCCCCATCATGTCCAACATCACCACGCGTCCGCCGCACTACATTGGCCCTGACGGCCGCCTGGACGACTGCCTGGTCTCCAACGGCTGCAAGATCTACGGCACCGCTCGCCACTCGATCCTTTCGACCGATGTCATCATCGAGGAGCGCGCCGTGGTCGAGGACTCCGTGCTGCTGCCGGGTGCGCACGTTAAGAGCGGCGCGCACATCTGCCGCGCAATTTTGGGCGAGAACTCCACGGTCGAAGAGGGCGTGAAGCTCGGCTCTGTCGATACCACCAAGGATACGGCCGTCGTTGGAAATGACGTCGTTATCGGGAAGGGGGAATGATCCGATGATCAATCGCAAGGCCATCGGTTATATCACCGCTAACTACTCTTCGACCTACGGCAGCGTGCTGCTCAAGGACCGCCCCATCGCGTCCGTTCCGTTTTTGGGCCGCTACCGCCTGATCGACTTCCCGCTGTCCAACATGATGAATGCCGGCATCAAGACCGTCGGTGTCGTCATGCCGGGCAACTATCGCTCGCTGATCGACCACGTGGGCTCGGGCAAGGACTGGGGCCTGGACCGCAAGAAGGGCGGCCTGTTCATGGTGCCCGGCAACGCGTATGGCACCACCAAGGGCGGCATGCGCTTCCTGCTGCGCGACATCATCTCCAACAAGACGCTGTTCCAGCGCTCGGACAAGCCCTATGTCGTGATGATGGGCACCAACATCATCTTTAACATGGACCTCAACACCATCATCGACGCGCACGAGAACTCCGGTGCCCAGATGACCGTGGTGTACTGCAAGGCCACGCGCAACGTCGATGACGAGACCAAGCTGCAGATCAACGAGAACGGCCGCCTGACGGGCGTGAGCGCCGGCGTCGTGTACGGCGACAACGCCTCTATGGACTGCTGCATCGTCAACCGCGAGACGCTGCTCGAGATCATCGACCACTACCAGGCCGCCGACTATCTGGACCTGCTCGAGGCACTCCAGGGCGACTTTGGCAACATCGACGTGTGCAGCTACGAGTACAAGGGCGAGGTCGTGGGCGTGTTTAGCGAGAAGTCGCTGTATCGCCGCAGCATGGACCTGCTCGACCAGACCGTGGCCGACCAGCTCTTTGACCCCGAGCGCCCGATCCTGACCAAGGCTCACGACGTGCCGCCTTCGCGCTATGCGACCGGCAGCCACGCCTGCAACTCGATCATCTCGGCCGGCTGCATCATCAAGGGCACCGTGCGCAACTCGATCCTGTCGCGCGGCGTCGTGGTCGAGGAGGGCGCCTCGGTGACCAACTCGATCATCAACCAGAGCTGTGTCATCAAGAGCGGCGCACGCGTTGAGAACGCCATTCTGGACAAGAACAACGTGGTTCCCACCAACACCGAGCTTCGCGGCACGCCCGAGAACATCCTGGTGCTGGGCAAGGCTCCGTTAACTTCCGATACCACCATCGTACGTTAACGTTGGCACCGCAACATCGCTCGTAACATGTAGAATAGCCGCCCGGTTCGCGCCAGGCGGCTATTCTCGAATAACAACATGGGAGACAATATGGCTGATTCCAGCAAAAAGATGCAGATCGTGTTTGCCTCGGCCGAGTGCGCGCCGTTTGTGAAGACCGGTGGCCTGGGCGACGTGGCGGGCTCGCTGCCTGCGGCGCTTGTGCGCGCCGGCGCCGAAGTCATCGTGATGGTGCCCAAGTACGCCACCATCAAGGATGAGTACAAGGCGCAGATGGAGCACTTCTCCGACTTTTACGTGAGCCTGGGCTGGCGCAACGAGTACTGCGGGCTCGAGAAGCTCGAGCACGACGGCGTCACCTATATGTTCATCGACAACGAGCGCTACTTTGCGCGCGACTATCCGTACGGCTTCTTCGACGACGGCGAGCGCTTTGCGTTCTTCTCCAAGGCCATTACCGAGAGCCTGCAGCACCTGCCCGAGGGCTTTGAGTGCGACATCCTGCACTGTAACGACTGGCAGACGGCACTGGCGCCCGTGTTCTTGCGCGAGTTCTACCAGGGCCTGCCGCTGTACGACCGCGTCAAGACTGTGTTCTCGATCCACAACGTGGCGTTCCAGGGCCAGTTTAGCGACACCGTGATGGAGGACATCCTGGGTGTAGCGCATATTCCGGCGGCCGCCACGCAGTTGCGCTGCGACGCCTGCAGCATCAACTACATGCTGGGCGCGCTGCACTATGCCGACGCCATCACCACGGTGAGCCCCACCTATGCCAACGAGATCCAGACGCCCGAGTTTGGCGAGGGTCTGGACGGTGTGCTGCGCGAGCGTTCCTACGCGCTGCAGGGCATCCTCAACGGCATTGACGTGGCGGCCTTTGACCCGGCAACCGACAAGCGCATTGCCGCCAACTACACGGTTGACGACCGTTCCGGCAAGGCCGTGTGCAAGGCCAAGCTGCAGGAGGAACTGGGGCTCGAGGTGCGCGACGACCGCCCGCTTATGGTGATGGTCACGCGCCTGACGCGCCAGAAGGGCATGGACCTGGTCATGTACGCGCTCGACCGCATCCTGTCCGGCGGCGTTCAGGTGGCCGTGCTGGGCACCGGCGACCGCGACTACGAGGACGGTCTGCGCTACTTCCAGGACAAGTACCCCGGCACCATGGCCGCGCGCATCGAGTTTGACCCCGCGCTGTCGCAGCGCATGTACGCTGCCGCCGATATGTTCCTGATGCCTTCGAAGTTTGAGCCCTGCGGCCTGTCGCAGATGATCGCCATGCGCTACGGCACGCTGCCGATCGTGCGCGAGACCGGTGGCCTGAAGGACACCGTGATCCCGTATAACGAGTTTACCGGCGAGGGCACGGGCTTCTCGTTTACCAACTTTAACGGCGACGAGATGGGCGACGCGGTGTTCCGCGCAGCACGCCTGTTCTGGGATAAACGTGAGGCATGGAACCAGCTAGTCACGCAGGCCATGAGCCAGGACTTTAGCTGGACGCGCTCGGCCGACAAGTATCTGGACCTGTACTTCTTTATGCACCCGGAGATTGAGAGGCCGGCGGCTGTGGCTGAGACTGAGGAGTCTGAGGCAGTTGAGGCCGAACCTGCGGCGACCGTTAAGGAGCCCGCTGCTGTTGAGGAGCCCAAGGCCGAGGAGAAGGCGGTTGAAGCTGACCCCGTTAAAGCCGATCCTGAGGTGAAGGTCGAGGCTACTCCCGAGCCCGAGCCTGAGGTGAAGCCCGCTGCGAAGCCTGCCACCAAAAAGACGACGACCCGCAAGGCAACGGCTAAGAAGGCTACGACCACGAAGGCCGCTGCGAGCAAGACCACCGCTGCCAAGGCAACTACTGCCAAGGCATCAACCACGCGCAAGCGCACGACCGCCGCAGCCAAGAAGGCCGCCGAGGCCGAGGTCGCTCCCGAGGTAAAGGCCGCTGCCGAGACTAAGCCTGCGGCAAAGGCTCCGGCCAAGACCGCTGCCAAGAAGACGGCTGCAACCACCAAGAAGGCAACGGCAGCCAAGAAGACCACGGCTACGAGGTCGACAACGGCCAAGGCCGCTACGACGAAGGCCGCCGCGAAGACGGCCCCGAAGGCTGCTGCAAAGCCCGCCGTCAAGGTCGAGGAGGCGCCCTCCGAGCCCAAGGCCAAGGCAGCTGTCGAGGCAAAGCCGGTCGCCAAGACCACCACACGCAAACGCGCCGCGACGACGGCCAAGAAGACCACGACCAAGGCTGAAGCTCCCAAGGCAGAGGCTAAGGCCGAGGAAAAGCTCGCAGTAAAGGCCGAGCCGACTCCGAAGGCTGCCGAGGTTAAGGCCGCTCCCAAGGCTAAGGCAAAGACCGAGCCCGCCAAGGAGACCCCGGTCTCCCCCGCCGTTTCGGCCGAGGAAAAGGCTCCGACCAAGAAGACCTCCGTCCGCAAGGCAACGGCCGCCCGCAAGCGCCGCTAATCCGGACGATTAAAACTAAATCCTCAACGCAAAAGAGGGCGCCCCAACCAGGCGCCCTCTTTTGCGTTGAACTTCGCATTAAAAAGAGGGCTGGTTTACTACGACAAAATGGCTCCGGCCGACCACGGCGAGTAATCTTCGAAATTAAGAACGCTTCTACCTGCGGTTTTAATATCACCAAAATGACTGTGGTTGAGATCATTCAATTCGTCGTAGTAAACCGAAGTACTTTTGTTTGGCTACAAATAGTATCGGTATAGACGTTTTTAAATATCGCGATAATTTGGGTGGTAAAACGATTTTCTAGGACAACCGTTCGCCGATGGTAAACGGATGTTGTTTATACAGCCTGTGTGCAACATATATACTTATATCCTGTGCGTAAAGCCCATGGCCCGCAGGCCGTGATTCTATTGAACTGGACCGTATTATGAGATTGATTCACAACAGCCGTCTGCCGCAGTTTCGCACTCCGTTTGGCGCTGTGACCACTGGAACTTCCGTTTCGCTCTCGGTGATTTTGGAGGATGCCGACCCCAACCAGGCAACGCTTACGCTGCGCACCTGGGTCGATGAGATCGGTGAGTCTCTGTATCCCATGACGCACGAGGGCGACGGCATATTTACCGTAGAGCTTGAGTGCACCGAGCCCTGTCTTATCTGGTACAGCTTTATCTGCAATATCGAGGGTCAGCCCGAGGTCCGTTTGGGCGCGCCGCAGGGTCGCACCGGTGGCGAGGGCGTAACTTACAACTACGCCGAGGTCCCGTCCTTCCAGATCACCGTCTACAAGCACCGCAAAGTTCGTCCTGAGTGGTACGAGCGTGGCATGGTCTACCAGATCTTCCCCGACCGCTATGCCCGCGACGAAAACTGGCGCGAGCGCACGCTTGCCGATGTTGAAAAACCACGCAAAGGAATCCAGCGCCGCATGGTCGAGGACTGGAACGAACCGCCCGAGTACGAGCGTGCCGAAGACGGCTCCATCAAGACCTGGGATTTTTACGGCGGCTCGCTCAAGGGTATCCAAAATGACCTGCCCCGCATTGCCGAGCTGGGCTTTACGGCCATCTACCTCAACCCCATCTTTGAGGCCGCGAGCAACCACCGCTACGACACGGCCGACTACACCAAGATCGACCCGATTCTGGGCACCGAGCAGGACTTTACGGAGCTGTGCGAGGCGGCCGAGAAGCTCGGCATTTCCATCATCCTGGACGGCGTCTTCAACCATACGGGCGACGACTCGATCTACTTTAACCGCTACGGCAACTATCCCGGCGTCGGTGCATGGCAGAGCGAGGACTCGCCGTGGCGCGATGCATTTTACTTCCATGAGGACGGTTCGTATGACTGCTGGTGGGGCGTGGGCAACATGCCCGCCATCAACGAGAATTCCGAACTGGTGCGCGAGCGGCTCCTGGGCAAGGACGGCGTGATCCGTAAATGGCTGCGCGCCGGTGCCCATGGCTGGCGACTCGATGTGGCCGACGAGCTTTCCGACGACTTCCTGGCCGAGATCAAAAAGGCCGTGCTCGCCGAGAAGCCCGACGCGCTGCTGCTCGGCGAAGTCTGGGAAGACGCCTCCAACAAGATCAGCTATGGCCACCTGCGTCGCTATCTGCAGGGCTCGGAGCTCGACTCCGCCATGGACTACCCCTTTCGCGACATGGTCATCGGCTTTTTGATGGGTTACAAGAACGCCTACCAGGCAGCCGAGGATATCGAAACCCTGCGCGAGAACTACCCGCGCGAGGCACTGGCCTGCGCGCTCAATCTGCTTTCGAGCCACGACCGTCCGCGTATCATCTCGGTGCTCGGCGGTGGCCCCGACGAGTCACAGCTGCCCGAGAGCGAGCGCAGCAAATGGCGCCTGGACGATAACTCGATGGGCCTGGCCAAGAGCCGTTTTTGGCTGGCGACGGTCATGCAGATGACCTTCCCGGGTGTGCCCTCGATCTATTATGGCGACGAGTACGGCCTGGAGGGCCTCACCGATCCGGGCAACCGCCGTACCCTGCCGACCAAGGACCAACTCCACGACTTCGACACACTGGCCATCGTTAAGAACGCGTCTGCCGTGCGCCGTGCGCTGCCCTTTATGGTCGATGGCGAGATCAAGGCCTTTGCGCTCAACGACGAAGTCTTGGCTTACACCCGCACGGGCAAAGACGGCGAGGCCGCGACGGTTATCATCAACCGCAGCCTGCGCAATTCGCACCGCGTGACGATTCCGGCGCTCGGCGAATGCGCGAGCGACGTGATCAGCGGTCACGAGTGCGAGATCCACAACGGTACCGTCACGCTCGACCTGTACCCGCTGGGCTCTTCGATCATCTATCACCATGCCGAGAAGCGCCTGCAGGAGCCGCTCGATCATGGCGCGGGCGTTGTGTGCCACATCACCTCCGTGCCGACCGATGACGGCAAGCCCGGCACAATCGGTGCGCCCACGCGTCGCTTTATCGACCATCTGGCCGCTATGGGCATGCGCTACTGGCAAGTCCTGCCCGTCAACCCCACGGACTTCTTCCGCTCCCCCTACGCCGGCCCCTCGGCCTTTGCAGGCAATATCGACCTGCTGCCCGAGAGCCACGAGGAGCTGGCCGCCGACTTTGCTGCATGGAAGGCCCACGGCGGCGAGGATGCCGACCCGCTGTACACGGCGTTTAAACATCGCAACGCCGACTGGCTCGAGAAGTACTGCGTCTACATGGCCGTTAAGAAGTACTTTGAGGGCGAGTCGCGCCACGATTGGCCGGCAGATGTCGCGCGCTACAACGAGTATCTGATCGATGACAAGCGCTTCCACGACGAGGCCGAGCTGCAGGCGTACATGCAGTATCGCTTTGACCTTGCCTGGTGCGAGCTCATGAGCTATGCGCACAAGAAGGGCATCGAGGTCATCGGCGATATCCCGATGTATGTCTCGGACGATTCGGCCGACGCGTGGAGCGAGCCCGAGAACTTCTGGCTGTCCGATACCGGCAAGGCGATTGAGATTTCGGGCGCGCCGCCCGACAACTTTGCGCCCGAGGGCCAGGTGTGGGGCAACCCCACCTTCCGATGGGATCGCATGAAGGAGAACGGCTATCGCTGGTGGATGGACCGCCTGCGCCGTGCGTTTTCGCTCTACGACCGCGTGCGCCTGGACCACTTCCTGGGCTTCCACAGCTACTTTAGCATTCCCGCCGGTAAGGCCTGTGCCGACGGCCGCTGGCTGGCAGGCCCAGGCAAGGAACTGTTCCAGACCGCCTATGACGAGCTGGGTCCGCTCAACTTTATCGCCGAGGATCTGGGCTATTTGACGCCCGGTGTTCGCGCCATGGCTTCGACCTGCGGCTTCCCCGGCATGGACGTGCTGGAGTTTAGCGACTACGACGTTCGTTGCGGAATTCACCCCACACCGGGAAAGATCCTGTACACCTCGACGCACGACACCTCGACACTTGCCGGCTGGTGCACGCGCTCCTTTGCAGGCGGCGATGAGCCGAGCGGCATTACATTGGCAAGCGAGCTCATGGGCAATGCCCTGGCAAGCGATGCACCGCTCGTGATGATGCCGCTGCAGGACGTGCTGGGACTGGGCGACGATGCACGTATGAACGTGCCGGGTGTAGCCACAGGCAACTGGACATGGCAGGCTGACGAGGCCGACGTTGCGGCAGCCGAGGAGAAAACTGCGAAGCTCCTGCGCAACACTCATAGATTCTGGGGCGAAGCGTGATAAAACCCCCGATATAGGGTACAGTTACAGCTGTTTGAATTTTTGCGGGCAGAGCGATCTGCCCGCTTTGTGCTGAAAAGGAAGTATTATGGCGCGCTACGATTACAAGTGCACGAGCTGCGGCAACGTGTTTGAAGTTGAGCACCCCATGTCCGAGACGCCCGAGGTCGTGTGCCCCAGCTGCGGTGCCCCGGCGGCCAAGACGTTCTCGGCCAGCGGCATTAAATTTGAGGGCAGCGGTTTCTACAACACCGACCAGCGAAGCGGCGGCTCCAGCACCAACGCCACGAGCGGCTGCTGCGCCAACTGCCCGCACAGCCACTAGGAACAACGCGGCCCCGCGATCGGCGTTGATCGCGGGGCTATTTCTTTGCTCTATGGGTAGCTAATCAAGGTACCCAGGTTTCCTTGTGAGTTGCGGTGAAATAAGGACTGTTTGGCGGCTAGAAGCCGCTATTCGATCCCTATTTCACCGCAACTTAGTAGCTACTTGTGGACCAAGCGGGCGCAGAAGTGACCGTCGTAGGAGTCGGCGTTTACGGGGACGCTTTGGAAGAGGCCTCGAGCGTTTTGGCGTACGGAGACGAGCTTCTTGGCCTGGGCAAACTCGGGGAGCTGCAGGATCTGCGCCTCGGAGAGGGGTGCCAGGCAAAAGCCTGCGCCCTCGGGCGAAGCCAAAAACGCATCCACAACCTGCGTGTTCTCTTCATCAAAAACCGAGCAGGTGGCATAGATGAGCTCGCCGCCGGCAGCCACACGCGCGGCCGATTCCTTGAGCATCGTCAGCTGCAGGCGGGGCAGCTCAGTCGTAACGTCGTTCTCGACCAGACGCCACGGAATCTCGGGATGACGGCGCATGGTGCCGGTGCCTGAGCACGGTGCATCGATAAACACGGTGTCGAATAGAGCGGGCTCACCGAGCATGGCATCAAAGGACGTGAGGACCGCATCGAGCTCGCAGGCATCGCCCGAGACGGTACGAACACCCGTAATACCCGCCTTATGCAGGCGCGCGAGATTCTGGTCACACTTGCGATCGTGCAAATCGAGTGCAGTGTGCTGACGCTCGTAGCCGGCACGCTTAGCCTGGCACATCATCACATAGGTCTTGGTGCCGCGACCGGCACCAATCTCCAGGCAACGTCCGGGACGGGTCGCCGCGGTAGCGATGAGCTGGGCGTTAAGGTCCGAGGCCACGGCCGCCGCGCGTTCAAACACGCCCGACGCAACGGTGGCCTGGGCATCGACCGGCGCATGGCAGCCGGGGAACACCGGCGCCACAAGCTGCGATAGGTACGGATCAGGCTTGGTTGCAAAGGCGTTCTCGTGCAAAGCGAGCGGCGCGGGCGCCAGATTTCCGGCAAAGTTAAGCGCGCCCTCGGGCGTATCGAACGAGGCCATTATGCGAGCGCACAGCCAGCGAGGAAGACCCATCAAACGCGAAAGGCGAACCAAACGGCGCTCGGACTCATCAACGTCGGATGCCGTGGCAAAGTCCTCGACGTTGTCCGCGACCTTATGCAGTACGGCGTTCGCCAGACCGGCGGCCGATTTAGCGCCGCTACGAACCAGCTCAACGCCCTGACTCACGGCAACTCGGCCAGGGGTATGCAGGTAGAGCATCTCGAAGGCCGAGATGCGAAGCGCCATGCGAACACGCGGCGCGACCTTTTTGGGCTTATCGAGGAACTGATCGAGCAGCTCGTCCAAAATGCCCTGCGTCGCGGCAACACCGAGCGCCAAACGAGCGGCAAACGCGGAATCGCGCTGGTCAATGGCCTTGGCGGAAGCACGGGAAGACAACACGTCGCGTGCGTACATACCGCGGCGTTCGGCCTCCATCAGCACATCGAGCGCAAGCTTGCGCGCGGGGGAAAGCTTGCTCATGACAAAACACCCCACGTCAGATCGGCACCCTGCAGGCCGGCAGCCCAGGCAGAAGCAGCCATAGCACGCTTGCCGTCGGGCTTAACCTCGAGCAGCTCAATCGTACCATCGGAAAGCCCCAGGTAAACACGCTTGCTCTTGACGGCAACAGCGCCCTCGGCAAGCGACACGTCGGCAGGCGCGGCATCGAGCACGCGAACCGATTTGCCGGCAATCACACAACGGGCGGGCGCGGTATCGGACGAAGCGAGCACATGACGCACGCAGTCGAGAGCCGCCATCTGCGGATCCAGGCGCATCTCCTGCTTGGAAATCTTGGCAGCATGAGTGACGAGCGACTCATCCTGCTCAGTCCAAACAGCCGAGCCATCGGCAAGCGAGGGAAGCGTATCGGCAAGCAACTTACCGCCAAGCTCACCAAGCTCCATCGTGAGCGCATCGGCATGCTTATCCGCAACTGAGGTCGAGACCTGCGCGCAATAAGCGCCCGTATCCACGCCATGCCCAATGCGCATAATGGAAACGCCAGCAACCTCGTCACCAGCAAGAATGGCACGCTGAATGGGAGCAGCGCCACGCCAACGCGGCAGCAGCGAAGCGTGAACATTCACAATGCCGAGCGGCGCCATATGCAACACCTCATCGGGCAGAATGCAGCCATAGGCAGCCACACAGAAAATGTCAGCCTGGGCAGCCTGAAGCGCCTCAACAACATCAGGCGTCATACGATTGGCCTCAACAACCGGCAACCCCAACTCAAGCGCCTTGGACTTAACAGGAGACGGCTCCAGCTTCTTACCACGCCCACGAACAGCATCGGGACGAGTAATAACAAGCGCAATCTCATTCCCAGCCTCAACAAGCGAAGTCAGCGAAGGCACAGCAAAATCAGGCGTACCCATAAACACAATACGCATAAAGAACGTCTCCCCTCAACCAAAGCCGAGACGGCAACAAAGAACAGCAGAAAGCCAAGTACCCAGCCCATCCGCAATAACAATTCAACAAGAACAAATATACCCAAAACCAAAGAAAGAGCCGCATAAAAGCAGCTCCCTCTCAACAAAGACTATCAGCGAAGACGCCCCTCCCTGGCCCGAAGGCACCCGGGCGAAAAGGAGCACGAAAACGCAGTCCCCTTCCGCCGCAGGGCTTAGGTTATTGCTCCACGCGCAGTTCCGCACGAGCCGAAGAGCACTTAATGTGCTCTTCGTGCGAGCAGGACTGTTTGAGCATGGAGCAAAACCTAAGCCCTGCGGCGGAAGGGGACGGTGGGACCTACTCCGTCTCGCCCGGTCGAGCGCCGCGGGCCAAGGCGTCCTGGTACTCCTTGACTGCCTTGATCCTCTGCATGGGCTTCAGTCGCTCAAACATGGTGTTGCCGTGCAGGTGATCGATCTCGTGCTGCAGGCACACGCAGAACAGGTCGCCCGAGGCCTCGTAGCGAATCAGGTTGGCGTCCAGGTCGTACGCCTCAACGACGACATGGTCGGGACGCTCGATCTCGCAGCTAATACCGGGGATGGACAGGCAGCCCTCACTAAACGGCACCAGATGATCGCTCTGCTCAACAATGACGGGATTGATGAGCACGTACGGATCGTAGTCGTTCTTGTCGCTGTAATCGCAGTCGATGGTGACGAGCTGAATGAGCTCGCCGATTTGCGGGGCAGCCAGGCCGCAGCCGCCGTTCTCGAACATCATCTTCTTCATCTTCTCGGCAAGCGCCTCGATCGCCGGGGTGATCTCCTCGATGACGGCGCACTCCTGGCGCAGACGAGGGTCGGGCGACAGTACGATTCCGTTGGCTTCCATGGCCATCCTTTCGGGTTGTTACATCAAATCATAGGCATCGACGTCAACGCTCACGCTCACGCCGCGCATGGAGCCCACCTCTTTGAGGCAGGCGTCAATATCATCAGAGACATGGTACCCCACGGGCGACTTCACAAGCAGATGGAAGCGGTAACGGTCCTTGGCTCTCTCGATTACACACGAAGCCGGGCCCAGCACCTGCGGCACCGCGCTGCCCGCCCGCAAAAAGTCGGGCGCGGCGGCATGCCAGCGGCGCTTAAGAAGCTTTGCAATGCGCCCGATGTAGTCCTGCGCGTCGTCTCGGTTCGCCGACCACACCAAGATGTTGACCAGGCGAACAAACGGCGGGTACAGCGCGTCGCGGCGCTGATCCAGGTCGTAGTCGGTAAAGATCGACCGGTCGTGCTCGGCGACGGCGCGAATGACCGGATCCTCGGGCAGGTAGGTCTGGATGATCACCTCGCCGGGCCGATCGCCGCGACCGGCACGACCCGCCACCTGTTCCAGCAGGTCGTAGGCGCGCTCCCCTGCGCGGAAGTCCGGCAGCTTGAGGGCGAAGTCGGCATTGACCACACCCACGAGCGTGACCTCGGGAAAGTCGAGACCCTTGGCGATCATCTGGGTACCCAACAGCACCGCGCAATCGGCCGCATCGAACTGCTCGAGCAGTTTTTTGTGCGCATCCTTGCCGCGCGTGGAATCGGCGTCCATGCGTATGATGGCAACATCCTCGGGCAGCATCTGGTGCAGCGCGTCCTCGATCTGTTGCGTGCCAAGGCCCATTTTTGCTAGGTAACGGCTGCCGCACTTGGGGCAGCGACTCGTGGGCGCGGGATACGGCTGCACGCGCCAGGACGAACCACAGGTGTGGCACTGCAGTGTATGGGTGCGCTCGTGGTACGTAAGCGCCGTGGAGCAGTGGTTGCAGGTGGGGACGCAGCCGCACTCGCGGCACATCAGGAACGGCGCAAAGCCGCGGCGGTTGTGCAACAGCACGGCTTTTTCGCGTCGCTCGACCACACGCTCCAAGCCCTCCATCAGCGGTTTTGAGAACATGGAGCGGCTACCGTGCGCGAACTCGCGGCGCAGGTCGGCAATGCGAACCGTAGGCAACACGGCGTGTCCCGGGCGCTCGGGCATCTCGACGCGCGTCCAGGTGGCACCGTTATACGTGCCACGGCGGCAGCGATCGAGGGCCTCAGCAGAAGGCGTGGCGGAGCCCAACACGAGCGGGCAGCGGTAGCGCCGCGCCATCTCGGCCGCCACCTCGCGCGCGTGGTAACGCGGGCTGGAGCCCTGCTTGTAGCTGGTCTCGTGCTCCTCGTCGATGATGATGAGGCCAAGGTCGTCAAGCGGGCAAAAGAGCGCCGAGCGGGCGCCGACGACCACGCGGGAGGCACCGCTGGCGACCATATCCCACTGGTCCAGGCGCTCGCCGGCCGAAAGGCGCGAATGGAACACGGCGACCGTCTCGCCAAAGCGCGAGCGAAAGCGACCGACGGTCTGAGCCGTCAGCGAGATCTCGGGCACGAGCACGCAGGCCGAACGGCCGGCCGCCAGCACGCGCTCAATCGCAGAAAGGTAGACCTCGGTTTTGCCGGAACCGGTAACGCCATCGACGAGCACCACATCACCGTGAGCGTCCAGGCGTGCGCGCTCAATCTGCGCAAGTGCTTGCTGCTGGCCGTTCGTGAGCGCGACCGGGGCCTTGCCGCTCGCCGAGGACAGCGTGGTCTGCTCGCTGCAGCCACGCCAGGCGCGGCGCTCCTCCACCACCACGACGCCGCGTTTTTCGAGCGCCTTAATGGTCGCCGACATGCTGCTGTAGAGCAGGTTGAGGTCGCGCGTCGTGACAGGTCCGCACTGGAGCGCCTCGATGAGCTGGCGTTGGCGAACCGCGGTCTTGGGCGGCGTATAGTCGAAGCCCTCGGGCGTGAGCATGACCCAGCGGTTTTGGATGGGTTTGACGGCGGGACGCTCAACGGTCCACACGCCGTCATCGCCCTTGACCACGCGCGGGCTTCCACCCGGGGGCAAGAAAAGGCGCAGGCACTCGGAAAGCGTTGCGACGTACTCGCGACTCATCCAGCGCGCAATGCGTGCAGCCTCGGCGGTAAAGAGCGGCTTGCTGAGAATGGCCTCGATAGGCTTGATGCGCGAAGGGTCGAGAGCGTCGTTACCTTGCAGGTCGCCCAGCTCGGGCGCGATGTCGACGATGTATCCAGCGGCCGCACGATTGCCAAAATGAACTAGGACGGTGGAGCCGATCTGGGCATCGTTGGCGAGTGACTGCGGAATGCCATAGGCAAACGGCTCGGAGAGCGCTCGGGTCGGGATATCGAGGACCACGCTCGCGTAGGCGGCGACGGGTTCGGCTAAGGGCTCGGGCTGCGCCGGGGCGGCAGCGGGCGCCGGCGCCGCCGGAGTCTCCTCCGGTTCCGGCGAACTAAACAGCGACAGTTGCTCGGCCACGGCCCCAGCACCTCCTATCCCATTCGTCTTTAGAAACAAGAGCCCCGCTCGGGTGAACGGGGCTCGGATACATACGTTTGCGCAGCGATTACAGCGCCATCGTGCGGGCGCGGTCGATGCGCGCCAGGCAGTCGTCGCGGCCGACGAGCGCCATGGTCTCGCCCAGCGGAGGGCTCACCATGTTGCCGCAGACGGCGACGCGCACGGCCTGGAACACCACGCGCTTCTTGAGGTCCATCTGCTCGGGCAGCGGCTCAAGCGCGGCGTCGATGTTGGCAGCCGTCCACTCGTTCACACCCTCGAGCGCGGCCTTGGCGGCATCAAGAATGGCGCCCATGCCCTCCTTGGCCAGGCCCTTGTTGACGGATTTCTCGTCATACTCGAGCGTCTCGGCCGTAGCGAAGATGGGAGCGGCGACGGTCACGGCGTCGGCCGGCATCTTGGTGCGCGGCTTGACAATGGCGGCAAGCGCGTCGATCCAATCCTCGCCGTACTCGACATTACCCTCGATGAGACCCGCCTCGTGCAGCTCGGGGACCATGATCTCGTCGGCAAACTGAGCATCGGACATGCCATTGATGTACTCGGCATTGACCCAGTCGAGCTTCTTGGGGTCGAAGGTCGCCGGGTTCTTGGAGATGCGGTCGAGCGAGAACTTGCTGGCCAGGACATCGCGCGGGATGATCGTGGTCTCGCCGTCGAGCGACCAGCCGAGCAGCGCCAGGTAGTTGACGAAGGCGTCGGACAGGTAGCCGGCGTCGCGGTACTCCTCCACCGAGGTGGCGCCGTGGCGCTTGGAGAGCTTCTTGCCGTCGGCACCCAAGATCATGGAGATGTGGGCGAACGTAGGCACGGGCGCGCCGAGGGCCTCGTAGACCATGACCTGACGCGGGGTGTTGGACAGGTGGTCGTCGCCGCGGATGACATGAGTGATCTTCATCATGGCGTCGTCGACGACGGTCGCGAAGTTGTACGTGGGCGTGCCATCGGAGCGGAAGATGACAAAGTCGTCGAGCTCCTTGGCGTCGAAGGTCACCTCGCCGTGGACGGCGTCGTGGATGACGACGTCGCCGCGGTCCTCGGGCACCTTGATGCGCAGGACGTAGGACTCGCCGGCCTCGATGCGACGGCGGGCCTCCTCGGGATCAAGATCGCGGCAACGGCGCTGATAGCCCTGGAAGGGGTCCTTGCGCTCCTGCGCGGCCTTGCGGTCGGCGTCGAGCTGCTCCTTGGTGCAGAAGCAGGGATAGGCCTTGCCCTCGTCCCAAAGCTTCTGGGCGGCCTGCTTGTACAGGTCCAGGCGCTCGGTCTGGGCGTAGGGGCCAAAATCGCCGCCCACCTCGGGACCCTCGTCCCAGTCCAGGCCCAGCCAACGCATGGCGCGCAGGATGATCTGCGTGTTCTCGTCGGTGGAGCGGGTGGGGTCGGTGTCGTCGATGCGCAGGATGAACGTGCCGCCGTTAGCACGGGCGAAAGCCCAGTTATAGATAGCGGTGCGGGCGCCGCCAATGTGCAGCTTGCCCGTCGGTGAGGGTGCAAAGCGGACGCGAACGTCTGATGCCATGGAAATCTCCTCGATTGCAGGATGGATGTCTAACCGCACCAGTATAAAGCATCAAAGCAACCTCCGCACAAAGGGCACCGACCTACTCATTGGGGACAGACTTAAATGACCAGTCGTTGGAGACGTTCTTAGTTTAAGGCTGGTCATTTATGTCTGTCCCCAATGAGTAGGTGCGGAAAGGGTGTGAATGTTTGATTTACGCGCTATGATGTGCCCTTGCATAGAGAGCCCGGCGGAATGGTAACGGTCGCCGGGACACGTTTTTGAAAGGACAATCATGTCAGAAGAACTTCGTTCCATCCCGCCCCAACACGGGTCCTTTGTTTTTACGTCGGAGTCGGTGACCGAAGGTCATCCCGATAAGATCGCTGACCAGATCAGCGACGCCGTCCTCGACGCAATCCTCGCCAAAGAAATAGAGCTCCAGGAGCAGGGCTACATCGCCCCCAACGGCGTGCCTGCCAACGTGGAGAACGTCCGCTGCGCCTGCGAGACCCTCGTGACCACCGGCACCGTCATCGTCGCCGGCGAGATTCGCACCCAGGCCTACGTAGACGTTCAGGAAATCGCCCGTGGCGTTATCCGCCGCATTGGCTACAACCGTGCCAAGTTCGGTTTTGACTGCGACACCTGCGGCGTCATGAGCCTCATCCACGAGCAGTCGCCCGATATCGCCCAAGGCGTTGACGAGTCCTTCGAGACCCAGACCGGCGCTACCACCGACCCGATCGACCTGATCGGTGCCGGCGACCAGGGCATGATGTTCGGATATGCCTCCAACGAGACCAAGACCCTCATGCCCATGCCGCACTACCTGGCAAGCCGCCTGGCCGAGCGCCTGGCCGCCGTGCGCCACGACGGTACCCTCGCCTATCTGCGTCCCGACGGCAAGACCCAGGTCACCGTGCGCTACGAGGAAGGCAAGCCCGTCGAGGTCACGACCATCGTCATCTCCACGCAGCACGCCGCCGAGATCGAGGACATGGGCAAGATCAAGGCCGACCTTATCGAGCACGTCATCACCCCGGTCATGGCCGCTGAGAACATGCCGTGGGACAACGCGGACATCTACGTGAACCCCACCGGTCGCTTTGTCGTGGGCGGCCCCATGGGCGACACGGGCCTCACCGGCCGCAAGATCATCGTCGACACCTACGGCGGTTACGGCCGTCACGGCGGCGGCGCCTTTAGCGGCAAGGACTGCACCAAGGTTGACCGCTCCGCCGCGTATGCCGCGCGCTGGGTCGCTAAGAACGTGGTCGCCGCCGGTCTGGCCGACCGCTGCGAAGTCGAGCTGGCCTACGCCATCGGCGTGTCCAAGCCACTCTCAATCATGGTCGACACCTTCGGTACCGCACATGTTGCCGAGGACAAGATCGTTGAGGCCATAGAGAAGACCTTCGACCTGCGCCCGGGCGCAATCATCCGCGACCTAGACCTGCGTCGCCCCATCTACGAAAAGACGGCAGCCTACGGTCACTTCGGCCGCGAAGACGCCGACTTCACCTGGGAAAAAACCGACCGAGTCGAAGAACTCAAAGCAGCCTGCGGCCTGTAAGCTAACGGCAAAAGCTACAGCCAAGAAACAACGCACCAAAAGAAGTACCGGCTCCAACCGGTACTTCTTTTTTATATTAACGGTGGTGAAGATGTCTCGATAAGCATGGTAAGACAAGTTCCCAGCTAATGAATTTTGCCATCTAGCAACTCCAACCATGTATCCTTAGTCCCGAGGGGCGGGGCATAAGGTCGATCGCGAGTTCCGCACGAGCCGGAGGCCACTTAATGTGGCCTCCGTGCGAGCAGGACTGTCCGAGCAGGCGACCTTATGCCCCGCCCCTCGGGACGACGGGATAGATAAGGAGAACCCATGGCAGGCAAGCCGCAAACACTAGCTACGACCTCGGCATTCGAGATCTTGGGCCCCGTCATGGTCGGCCCCAGTTCATCGCACACCGCCGGCGCCCTGCGGTGCGCCCAAGTTGCCGCCAGCCTGCTGGAAGGCCGCATCACCAAAGTCACCTTTGGCCTGTGGAACTCCTTCGCCCACACCTACCGCGGCCACGGCACCGACCGTGCGCTCGTCGCGGGCATCCTGGGCCTCGACACCGATGACGAGAACATCAAGCAGGCCTTCGACCTCGCGCGCGAGCAGGGCCTAGAATATCACTTTGACATCAAGGGCGACGACGCCTCCATCCACCCCAATACCGTCGACATCGACATGGTCGACGACACGGGCGCCACGGCACAGGTCCGCGGCGAGAGCCTGGGCGGTGGCAAGATGCGCATCAGCCGCATTAACGGCGTCGGCGTCGACATCTCAGGTATGTATTCCACGCTCTTCGTGGCGCACAAGGACGTCCCCGGTGTACTCGCCGCGCTCACCAACCTGCTCGCCTACGCCCACGTAAACATCGCCTTCTGCCGCACCTACCGCACCGAAGTGGGCGGCCAGGCCTACTCTGTCTTTGAGACCGACGGCGCGCCCGACGACACCGTCGTCCCCATGCTGCGCAAGCTCGACAATGTCGATTACGCAACGTTTATCGAGCTCCCCGGTTCTGCCTCGTCGCTCTCCCCCGGCGTCTCGGCCAAGGAGATCTTCGACGACGGTGAGCAGCTGCTAGATGCGTGCGAGGAACTGGGGCTCAGCATCGGCGCCGTCATGGCCGTTCGCGAGGCGCGTCTGACCGGCGAGGCCCACGCCGTCGCTGCCATGCGCCGCGTGCTCGAGGTTATGCGCGAGGAGACCACGGCCCCCCTCGCCAATCCGCAACGTTCGCTTGGCGGGCTTATCGGCGGCGAGGCCAAGCTCGTCGAAGCCACCGGCCGCAACGATTTGAGTGCAAGCCTGATGGGCGTCGTCCAGACCGACGCCGTGGCCCGCGCGATGGCCGTGCTCGAGCGCTCCGCCACGATGGGAGTGATCGTCGCCGCCCCCACGGCAGGCTCCGCAGGTGTTGTGCCCGGCTGCGTGCTGGCGCTTGCCGATCACCTTCGGCTCGACGACGAGCAGGTCATGGACGCGCTCTACTGCGCAGCCGCCATCGGCCTCAACCTCACCACGAGTGCCTGCGTCGCCGGCGCCGAGGGCGGATGCCAGGCCGAGGTGGGAAGCGCCGCCGCCATGGCAGCAGCCGCGCTGGTGCAGATGCTCGGCGGCACGCCCGAGCAGGCGCTCGACGCCAGCTCCATCGCGCTGAGTAACCTGCTGGGCCTCGTTTGTGACCCCGTCGGTGGCCTCGTGGAGGTGCCCTGCCAAAACCGCAACGCCATCGGCGTGGCAGCGGCCTTTAGCTCGGCACAACTCGCCCTCGCAGGCATTAAGAGCCTGGTGCCGTTTGACCAGATGGCACATGTCATGCTATCGGTGGGCCACGCGTTGCCGGCCACGCTGCGCGAGACGGCAAAGGGCGGCATCGCGCAGGCTCCGGCCGCACTTTCAGCCTGTGCAAAATGCGGCGTGTGCGGATAGCGGCAAAGAACGACTCAAAGGTGGGACAAATGTCCCACCTCTTTTGAATGCCACCGTTTCCGTACCACAAACAGCAGGGCAATCGCTATAATGCAAGCCCAGTAAAAACACGATGAACCGCAAGGCGAAAATCGAAGGATATGCATACGATGTCGCAAAACGATCGAACTCAACTGATTCCCGATCCGCAGCAGCCGAGCAGGCACACCGGCGGCGTTCAGTCGCCGCGTCCTATCGCGCCGAGCCACGGTCAGCAGCGTAGTGCAGCAAACGCTTCCCAACACCCGAACCAACAGCGACAGCAGCGTCAACAACGTCAGCGGCGCCAGGCAAACGGCAATGCGCCCAAGCAGCCCCCCACGCACGCTCGAGGCGATCGCGGCCCCGCGCGCAAACCCGCCGAGAACAATAAGTCGGGCAAAAAGACGACGTTATTTGTCGTCCTGGGCCTAATCGTCATTGTCTATATAGTAGGCGTCGTAGCGTTTTCGCAGGTAGCCTACCCCAACACCACCATCGCCGGCGTCGACGTCTCGTTCTCCAACGCTTCGTCTGCCGCCCCCAAGGTCAATTCGGCATGGAAGCACTATAAGCTCGCCGTGACAGGCGATGACTTTAGCTGGACCTATCAGCCCGAGTCCGATGAGCCCATCGTCGACGGCGAAGCTGCCGCAAAAGAAATCATCAGCCACAACGAAGCCTTTGTATGGCCGGTCCGCCTTGTGGAATCCTTAAGCGGCAAGGCCAATAAAACCGCTACCTCCAACGAAGTCGATCTTGATCAAGACGTCGACCTGTCCATGCTCTCCGATACCTTTGACCAAAAGAAGTTTGAGAAGGATCTGGGCACCGCCATCGACGAGTTTAACGAGGGCCGTTCGGGCACGTTCGAGGCCAATAGCTCCTATGACGAGCGCGCCGGCAAGTTTACCGTCGAGAAGGCGCGCTCCAACGAAAAACTCAACCGCGAGCATGTCATTAAGTATGCCGAGCTCGAGCTTGCCTCACTGTCCGAGACCGTAAACCTTACCAAGCTCGGCAACGATGCCTATGAGCCGCTCAATGGAACGCTGACCGATGATCAGATTCAGGCCGCATGCGATGCCGCCAACAACTTCCTGGGCGTCAACGTGACCCTCAAGCTCAACGGCGAGGATGCCGGCAAGGTTGATGGCAGCTCCGTATTGCAGTGGATCAGCTTTGCCGATCCGGCCAAACCTACGCTCGATACGTCGCAGATCAGCAGCTGGGCAGCCGAGCTCGCAAATGGCTTTAACACCGTGGGCTCCACTCGCTGGTGGACGCGCGCCGATGGCAAGCAGTGCGCCGTCGAAGGCGGTGACTTTGGTTGGTCCATCGACAGTAGCTCGCTCGCCAAGCAGGTCGAGGACGCCATTAACAACAAACAGACCGGCGAAATCGAGATCAAGTACTCCCAGAAGGCCGACACCTTTACCGCAAAGGGAGAGCCCGACTGGAAGGCATACATCGATGTCGATCTGTCCGAGCAGCACGCGCGCTACTACGACGAGAACGGCAATATCGTTTGGGAGGCCAACTTTATTTCCGGGAAACCGGGCGAAGACGCCACCCCCGAGGGCGTGTGGCAGATCAACAGCAACGACGGCGGCAGCACCCTGATCGGAGCCAAGGACCCCGAGACCGGTAAGCCCAAATACGAGAGCCCGGTGAGCTACTGGATGCCGTTCGAGGGCAATATGATCGGCTTCCACGACGCCACCTGGCAAAACGACAAGAGCTTCGATAATGCCGAGTCGTACAAGTGGTGCGGCAGCCACGGTTGCATCAACCTGCGCCTGGCAGACGCCAAGGCACTTCACGACTGCATCAAAGTCGGCCTGTGCGTGGTTGTCCACTCGTAGTGCAACGCGCACATTCCTACAACATGGAGCTGCTGCGACCAATCTAACAGTTCCGAAAGAAACCGTCTTATGCGCCCGCCTCAACCGGTGGGCGCATATACTTATCGAGGTACTTTCTATAAAGGAGACGCTATGCCGAATGTCCCCACGACCACCCCGGGCCCGGATGATACCGAGCACACGCTCGAAGATGTCACCGAAACGATTCCTCTGATTACAAACGTACATGCCGATAAGCAGAGCGGACGCGCGAACGATGCGACCGAGATTTCCGATGAAGAGGCATATGCCAAGCTCAAGGCAAAACGTGCCGAACGTCGACGCAAAAAGCTCATCCGACGCGGCATTGCGGCCGGCGTCGTGGCCGCCATTGTGCTCATCGCCGTTGTCGTGACCTTAGCCATCAACGCACGGCCCGCAGGCAACAACGGGCCTGTGACCGACATGGTGACCGAGGGAACGTTTACCACAACGGTCGAGGCGAAAGGCCAGCTCAAACCCATTTCGTCCTCAGTGGTCTCCCCTTCTGTCGACGGTACGGTCGATTCGATCAACGTGCAGGCAGGCCAATCCGTCAACGAGGGCGACGTGCTTATGACCATTAAAAACGACGAGCTCGATCGCAACGTTGCCGAGGCGCAGCGTGCAGTTGCAGCCGCCCAGGAAGACCTCACCAACGCGCAGAAAGCCGCCGCTGTCGCGCAGGCCACCCCAACGACGGACGTCGATGGAGCTTCCGCAGCGGCTGGCGTCTCCGCTGCATCAGTGGACACGAACGCCGTATCGGCCGCGCAGCGCAGCCTCGCTTCGGCCCAGGCAAACCTAGACCAGGCGAACGCCAAGGCCGCCAGTCGCACGGTCACGGCCCCGAGCTCGGGTAGCATCGTGGAGCTCAACGCCAAGGTGGGCGCCACGGTAACAGGCGGCATGATCATGGGCGAAAGCGATACGAGCGGCGGCAAGCAGTGCATGCAGATCGCCGACCTATCCAAGATGAAGGTGACCGTGCAGGTGGGCGAAAAGGACATCGCCAAGATCGCCGTTGGGCAGAGCGCCAACGTCACGTATCCCGCGTTTCCCGATATCGTGAGCCAGGGCACCGTCACGGCTATCGCGTCGGTGGCAAACTCCGACGCCGCCAACGGCGGCGGCAGCGTGACCTTTAACGTCGACATCCTCATCGAGGCGCCCGACGCGCGCCTGAAGCCGGGCATGACGGCCGAGGTATCGGTAGTGACCGAGAAGCTCGACGACGTGGTGATGGTGCCGACGATGGCGCTCATGACCGAAGACGGCGAACACTATTACGTCAACGTGGCAACCGATGACGAAGGCAAGGAAAAGCGCCGCGTCAAGGTGACCGTCGTGACGCAAAACGACAACGAAGCCGTAGTCGGCAAGACACAGGTCAAGCGCGACGACCAGGGCAACGAGATCAACCCCAACGTACCGGTTACCAAGCTGCGCGATGGCGACACGCTCGTCATGGACACCGGAGCGGACGCAACGGCTGACGGCGGCTACAGCGCGGATTCGGGCAGTATGTCTGCCGATGAGGACATGTAATGCGTCCCGTTATCGACATCCGCAACGTGCACCGCATCTTTGAGAGCGAGGCGGGTTGCGCCCACATCCTGCATAACGTGAGCCTGGCAGTAGATCCCGGCGAATTCGTCGCTATCACTGGCCCCTCGGGCTCGGGCAAATCAACGCTCATGAACATCCTAGGCTGCCTGGATAAGCCGACGGCGGGCGACTACTACCTGCAAGGGCTCAACGTGGCCGAGCTTGACGATGACGAGCTCACCGAAGTCCGCGGCCTGAGCATTGGCTTTGTCTTTCAGAGCTTCAACCTGCTGCCGCGCCTGTCGGTTATCGAAAACGTCATGCTGCCGCTGGCCTACACCAATGTGCCCCGTAGCCAGCGCGAAATGCGCGCCGTGCACGCGCTGCAGGCCGTCACGCTGCCGGTCGACCATTGGGATCATCGCATATCGGAGCTCTCGGGTGGACAGATGCAGCGCGTCGCCATCGCGCGCGCCCTTGTCAACGACCCGCCCATCATTCTGGCCGACGAGCCGACGGGAAACCTAGACTCCGCAACCGGAGTGCTCGTCATGGAAACATTCCACAAGCTTCAGGAGCGCGGCAAGACCATCGTGCTCATCACACACGACCCCGGCATCGCCGCCGAAGCCGACCGCGCCGTGACCATCCGCGACGGCCGCATCCATGACGGCGCGTATATTCCACATGCACCGAAGACCCTACGCAGCGCCGTAGATATCCTGCCCATGATTTCCGCCTCCGCCAACCCGCCGAAAGGAGTGGTGGCATGAGCGCCCGCGATCTCATCCAGGAAGCCCTTCACTCGCTCGAGGCCAACAAGGGCCGCAGCCTGCTCACCATCCTGGGCATCGTCATTGGCATCGCCTCGGTTATCGCCATGACTTCGCTCATCGGCGGCATCCAAAACAGTTTGGTCAACAGCCTGGGTCTCAATGCGGCACGCATGGTGCAAATCTATTCGTCGCAAGAACTCACCGAGTCGGACATCGAGAAGCTTCAAAAACTGGTGCCGCAGATAGAGCAGATCGGCATTGTCGACAGCGCGTATACCGAGTACAAGACCGGCGATAAAAGCTATACCGTCATGGCACAGGGTGTCGATAGCGACATGCTCGACGCCGTGGGGGCCAGCAAGCTCGTTGCGGGGCGAACCTATTCCCAGGCCGAGTCCCAATCAGGCTCGCGCGTGGCGCTCATCAGCCGCGGCGGCGCCGATCAGCTTTACGGCAACGAACAGGATGCGCTGGGGAAAACCATCAAGGTGTCCAACGGCGAGGTGCAGATTGTAGGACCGCGGGGCGGTCCGGACTGGAGGTTCGCATGTACAGCAGGGAGAAGGTCGAGCTCTTCCTCCTGGCGACGGAGGACGGCATGGGGCCGACCGCCGCCGCGAAGTTCGCGGGGGTCTCGGTGGGCGCGGCCAAGAAGTGGGCGACGGGGCACCTCCCGCACAGCTACACCGGGGCGCGCTGTAGAATCGGGGCGAGGAAACCGCCACGGAAGGAGGCCAGCTTGGGCCCCGACAAGTCGATCTACGCCCCGCCGGCGACCGGCCCGCTCGCCGGGCTCAACGAGGACCAGATAGAGAACCTGCTGCTCAGGGCGGTGTTGGCCGACCTAAAAGCGGAAGGGTGGGACCCGGCTTCGATCTCGAACAGGAGCAAGTGCGAGCTCGGCGAGAGATTGAGGCGGGCGACCGCCCTGCCCCTCCGCTCGATCACAGGTTTCTTGAGGATATCGAAGAGCTCCTATGAGTACTGGAGGCCCCGCGTCGCCGCGCCGCGCGACCGCGACGCCGACATACGCGACCGCGTGGTGCGCATCTTCCGCGAGGGCTCGGGGTGCTGGGGGTACCGCACCGTCTGGGCGCGCCTGCGCCGCGAGGGCGTCCGGGCCAGCAGCGAAGCGCGTGGCCCGCGTGATGCGCGAGGAGGGCCTCGAGGTCGTCTACAACAAGAGGCGCGCCCGGGGCTACAGCTCCTACGCCGGCGAGGTCTCCAAGGCGCCGGAGAACCTCGTGAACAGGAGGTTCCGCGCCGACGAGCCCAACCGGCTGTGGCTCACCGACATCACCGAGTTCAGGCTCCCGGGCGGCGAGAAGGTCTACCTGAGCCCGATCGTCGACTGCTTCGACGGGATGCCCGTCGCCTGGTCGATCGGGCTGCACCCCGACAAGCGCCTCGCGAACTCGAGCCTGCTCAAGGCCTGCGCGGCGAGGCCGGCGGGGGTGCGCACGACGATCCACTCGGACCGGGGCGGCCACTACCGCTGGCCGGAGTGGATCGGGATCTGCGAGGAGAACGGCCTGGTCAGGAGCATGTCCGCGAAGGGCTGCAGCCCGGACAACTCGGCCTGCGAGGGCTTCTTCGGGCGCCTCAAGAACGAGTTCTTCCACTACAGGGACTGGGAGGGCGTGACGGCCGAGGAGTTCATGGGAAGGCTCGAGGCCTACCTCGTGTACTATCGTGAGGAGCGGATCACCTGGGTTCTCGGAGAGAAAGCGCGCCGCGCAGGCGATTGACGCGACCGACACGACGCCTTTGGGCAGCGCCTCGACCGGGCGCGCAAGGCGCAGGCATCGTGCACCCACGGCGAGCGAAGCGGCCCGGATGTTGCCGCTTGCGAGCGTAGCGAAGGGGTGCGTAGCGTCGACGACGATGCGCACGCCGGAAAGCTCGCGCTCCATGTCGGCCTCGTCGAGCCTGCCCGCATGCACCTCGATGCCCGGAAGCTCGCCCAAAAGCTCGCCTCCGTACTCGGTTGCCGCGTAGGCACGGGCGGGGATGCCCGCCCCGCTCGCCCATTCGCACAGAAGGCGGCCCTCGGTGGTGCCGGCGAAGATGCGCAGCGCCGGCGCGGATGCGGGGGCCGTCACTTCGGGCCGCCTGGGCGCGTGATCTGGTAGAGCAGCGAGTTCATAATGGCGGCCGCCACGGTCGAGCCGCCCTTGCGACCCCTCGCGACGATGGCCGGCACGCGTCGCGCGAGTAGCTCCTCTTTCGCCTCGACCACGTTCACAAACCCGACCGGCACCCCAACGACGAGCGCGGGCGCGATCTTCCCCGCGTCCATGAGCTCGGCGAGGCGCAGAAGTGCTGTGGGAGCGTTGCCGACGGCCACGACGAGCGGACCCTCGATACCGCAAGCTTTGTCCATGCTCGCAACGGCGCGAGTCGTGCCCGCGGCGCGCGCAGCCGCGGCGACATCAGGGTCGGCCATGTAGCACACGGCCTTGCAGCCGAGCTTCGCGAGCGCGGGCTTGCTTATGCCTGCGAGCGCCATGTTCGTGTCGGTGAGCACCGTGGCCCCTGCGCGCAGTGCGTCGAGCGCACGGTGCGCGGCATCATGGGTGAACACGAGGGAATCGGCGTACGAGAAGTCGGCAGTGGTGTGGATGACGCGCTTCACGACGGGCTCTTCGAGCGGCGGGAACGTGCGGCCGCCGAGCTCTTCGGTGATGATCTCGAAGCTGCGCCGCTCGATGTCGCCAGGCGCCATCTCCTTGGAATCCATCTAGTACTCCACTCCTTCCCTTGCACATATCCCCTGCTCGTAGGGGTGTTTCTCGCACCGCATCTCGGTTATGTAGTCGGCCTTCTCCACGATCTTGCGGGAAGGCGCGCGCCCGGTGAGCGCTACTTCGACGCCGCACGCGGACATATCGAGCGCGCGGTCCACGAGCGCCTCGTCGACAAGCCCCTTCGAAAGCGCATCGAGCGCCTCGTCGAGCACGAGCAGCCCCTCCTGCGCGCCCTCGAGCTCGGCGAGCGCGGAAGCGAGGTTCCCATCGTGCAGCTCGCGCGTCGCGGCAAGTTCTTCCGACGTCATCGACCAGGTAAACTTGTCAGACGCCTTCCCCGCGAACACGGGCACGCCGAAATGCTCGGCGAGCAGGCGCGCCTCCCCGCTTTCGCCGTCTTTCAGGAACTGCACGACGACGACGCGGCGGCCTGCGGCGAGCATGCGAAGGGCGAGGCCCATCGCCGCCGTGGTCTTGCCTTTGCCGTCGCCATGATACACGTGGATCATACGCCCTCCTCGATAATGCGGTAGACATACTCCATGTCGAGCGCCCCGCGCACGGAGTCGGCCAGGCGGTCGAACTCGCGCGCACGGTGATCGGCCGCGGACGCCGCGCCCTCAGCACCCACGACGCTCTCGGGCAGGCCGCGCATGCGCGCGAGCGAGCGCGCGAGGGCGAGCGCCACCCCCGGTTCGTCGAACAGGCCGTGGAGATAGGTTCCGAACACGTTTCCGCAGGCCGCGCCTTCTGGGTTGCCGCCAATCGTGCCCGCAGGGGCGCAGGAGACGGTCGTTTCGCCGTCGTGAATCTCGTACCCGCGCGCCGTCATGCCGTTCCACACCGAGAACGCGCCTTGGGCGCCCGTGATGCGCAGCTCCGACTGGGCGAGGCGCTTTTCCTCCTTGAACACCGTACTTGCAGGGATGAGCCCGAGCCCGCGCGCGGTGCCAGCGCCTTCCCTGCCGTGCGGGTCGGAAAGCTCGTCTCCCAAAAGCTGGTAGCCTCCGCATATGCCGAGCACCGGCGTGCCCGCGCCCGAAAGCGCGCGCACACAGGCTCCGATGCCGCTAGCCGCAAGCCAGCGCGCGTCGTCGAGCGTGGTCTTCGAGCCGGGGAGCACCACCAGGTCGGGCCGGCCCAGATCGATCGTCGAGGAAACGTAGCGCACGCCCACGCCGGGCACGCGCGAAAGCGGGTCGAAGTCGGTGAAGTTCGACAGATGCGGAAGGCGCACGACGGCGACGTCGATGACACCGCGCGCCTCGCGGGCAGATAGGCGCGGCGCGAGCGAGTCCTCGTCGTCCAGGTCGAGCGTAAGATACGGCACGACCCCCACGACGGGAACCCCGCACATCTTCTCGAGCGGGTCCAAACCCGGGCGCAGGATTTCCACATCGCCGCGGAACTTGTTCACCACAAGCCCCCGCAAAAGCGCACGATCCTCGGGCGCAAGGAGCGCGACCGTGCCGTAGAGCTGGGCAAACACCCCGCCTGGGTCGATGTCGCCCGCGAGCAGCACGGGGGAGGACACGGCGCGCGCGAGCCCCATGTTGACGATGTCGTTTTCGGCAAGGTTGATTTCGACGGGGCTGCCGGCGCCCTCGATGACGATGACGTCGTTTTCCTCCGCGAGCGAATCGAACGCCTCCAAAATCTGCGGCATGAGCGCCTTCTTTCGCGCGAAGTAGTCCCTCGCAGCGAAGGCTCCCTGCGCCTTGCCGGCCACGATGAGCTGGCTTCGGTGATCGCTTTCGGGCTTGAGCAGGATGGGGTTCATGCGCACGTCGGGCGCGATGCCGCACGCCTCGGCCTGCATGATCTGAGCGCGCCCCATCTCGAGCCCGTCGGCCGTGACACCGCTGTTGAGCGCCATGTTCTGGCTCTTGAAGGGAGCCACGCGCAGGCCGTCCTGCGAAAGCACGCGGCACAGCCCCGCCGCAAGCAGGCTCTTCCCCGCGTTCGACATGGTGCCCTGGATCATGATGGGCTTCGCCCTACCCACGGGTATCGACCTCCTTCGCCGAGCCTCGGCCATCCGCGCCCGCCATAGCGCCGCTGCAAGAAGCGCCGCCCCGTTCGTCGGGTTCGCCTTCGCCCGATGCGCCTTCCGCCCGAAGCGCGCGGCTGAACGCCATCGCAAGCCGGGCATTCTCCTTGCGCGTGCGCACGGCGACGCGGCACCAGAAACGGGACAGTATCGAAAACGAGTCGCACGTGCGGACCAAAACCCCCTGTTTATACAGGCGCTCGGGGATGTCTTTCGCCGGCGTGCGGACTAAAAGGAAGTTCGCATCCGACGGCACGACGGAAAGCCCGAGCGAGGAGAGCTCGTGGGAAAGCCACGCTCGCTCGCCCGCCAATACATCGCGCGTGCGCGAGACGTATTCGACGTCTTCCAGGGCGGCGATGCCCGCGGCCTCGGCGACCGAGGAGACGGGCCACGCCTGCCCCGCCCGACGAATCCCCTCGATGAGTTGGGCGTTTCCGCTGATCAGATACCCCAACCGCAACCCTGCCATTCCGTAGAGCTTGGTGAACGCGGAGAGCACGGCCACATGGTGCGAACACGCGGCGCGTGCGGCCACGCTCCTTTCGCGGGCGTCGGGCGAAAATCCGAGGAAGCACTCGTCCACGACGAGCAGCGCACCCACCTGCTCGCAGCGGCAAGCCGCGGCATCGATCACGCGGGGGTCGACGAGGCGCCCCGTCGGGTTGTTCGGATTGCAGAGGTACGCCACGTCTCCCGGCCCCTCGATCGCGCGGGCGAAGGAGGCGGGCACGTCGAAGTCATCCGCCTCGGAGAGCGGGAACTCCTGCACGCATGCACCGTAGTACGATGCCGCCTCCGCATATTCAGAGAACGTCGGCGCGCACACGACGATGCGTTTCGGGCGTACCGCCGCGGCGAGCCGCCAGATGATGTCAGACGCGCCCGCGCCGCAGACGATAGTATCTTCGGGAATGCCCTGGGCGCGCCCTAGGGCGCGAACGAGGGCGAGGCTTTCCCTATCGGGGTAGGCGTCGATTCGAGAAAGCGCCTTGCAAGCTGCGGCGACGGCGCGCGGCGAGGGGCCTGCCGGATTCACGTTCACCGAGAAGTCAATGAGGTCGGAGGCGCCCCCTTCGCAAGCGATGCCGAGCGATTGCGAGCTGCCCCCATGCGTACGGGCGCGCAGGATTCCCCCGGCAGCCCGGGGCGCGGCGTGGTCTTCCCTCATGCCATCGCCCCCACGGCGAGCACGACCGCCGCGCGCGCGGCGCCGAAGACGACGAGCGCGCATACGGACGCGGCGAGCATGAGCCTTGTCGCCCGTGCGATGTCGCCCCACTCGATTTCGCGGGACGCGTCTCCTATCGTCGGTTTCTCAACGAGCTTGCCGAAATACACCGCGGGTCCTGCCAGGCGCAGCCCGAGCGCGCCCGCGCACGCTGACTCGGTCTGCGCCGCGTTCGGGCTCGCATGGCGACGCCTGTCGCGGCGCCAGATGCGCGCCGCCCCGCGCGCGTCGAGCCCGACGATCGGGCACACGGCGATCATGAGCAGGGCCGATAAGCGCGAGGGAATCCAGTTCACCGCATCGTCGAGGCGCGCCGAGGCGCAGCCGAAGTCGATGTAGCGCTCGTTTTTGTAGCCTACCATACTGTCGAGCGTGTTCACCGCCTTGTACGCCATGCCCAAGGGCGCACCCCCGATCATAAGGTAGAAAAGCGGCGCGATGACGCCGTCGCTCGCGTTCTCCGCCACGGTTTCCACGGCGGCGCGCGCGACGCCCTGCTCGTCGAGAACAGACGTGTCGCGTCCCACGATGAGCCCGACGGCTTCGCGCGCCGCGACAAGGCCGCCCTTCGAGAACGCGCGGGCCACGGCCAGGCTCTGGCGGCGCAGCTCGCATGCCGCGAGAATCTGATAGCTCGCCCATGCCTCGGCCACGAAGCGCAAGCCGGAGTGAACTATGCCGCAAAGATGCAGGATTCCCCAGGTCAAAAGCCCACACGCAAGCGGAAGCGCCACGGCGAGCACAAGCCCTGCGGCGCGCGTGCCTGCGGACGTTTGCGGGAATGCGCCCCGCAGGCGGCCTTCGGCCCACGTGATCGCGCGCCCCATGGCGACGACGGGATGGGGAAGCCAGCGCGGGTCGCCGAAGGCAAGGTCGGCCGCGAACCCGGCGGCGACGGCAAGAATCGTCATCACCGGGCATCGCCCCCCGAAGCGGGGCGAACGTCGCGAAGGCAGCGCCCATCCCAGGTGGCGGCCCATGCACCACCCGGCTCGGTATGCACGTCGAAGTATCCCATTTTCGGGACAGCTAGCTCGGAGAGCAGCGCTTTCACGGTACCCGCGTGAACGACGAAGACGGCGCGCCCACTCCCCTGGGCGCGCTCCGATTCGCACGCCTCCCGAAACGCCGCGACGACGCGGCTGGTGAAATCACTCTTGCCCTCGCCATGCGGGCAGCGCGTCTCGCACCAGGAGTCTACCCAGGCGCGGTAGCGCGCATCCTCTTTAAGCTCGGCGGCGCTTCGCCCCTCGAAGTCGCCGAAATCCATCTCGCGCAGACCGGGGCACGCCATAAGCTCCGCGTTCGGGAAGAGGATGCGCGCCGTCTGGTCGGTGCGGGCCATGCCGCTCGTGATAACACGGAACACGTCACGATCGCACTCGAGATCGCGCAAAGCGCGCTCGCCCGCGCTCGACAGGGGCTCGTCGGTGCCCGCCCCGCTGTAGCGATGGTCTTCCGTGCCCGCCGTGGCACCATGGCGCACGAAGACGACTTCCAAAGGCGCGCCCGCGCCCTGCGTCCCTCGAGGTGCATCGGCAAGATTTCCTTTGATGACCTGGGGAATCCCGCACGTCATGCGCACGACGACGTCGGCGCGCGCAGCGAGCGCGCATCCCAGGCGCCCCGCGCGCTCGCGCCATTGGGCGTCTTCCGCACGCATAGGGACGACCCCCGAGCCGACCAAGGTCAGAATCACTGCGTCGAAGCCGATCAGCCACTCGAGCGCCCGGTCAGCGTCGAGCGCGCGTACGAGTTCCTCAGCACGGTACGCGACGCGGCCGGCAAAAGCCGCGGGCACGCTGCCCGCCGCAAGCTGCGCCGCGTCGACGAAATCGTCCGCCGCGAACCCGAGCTTTTCGCGCACAAAGGTCCTCTTCCCCGAATGCGCACCACCTACCACGAGAATCATAGGAGCATGCCCCCCGCCACCAGCATGGCAAGCATCGCGAGCTCGGCCCATTGCAGAAACCATCCGGCCAAATCCCCCGTCACCCCGCCGAAGCGGGACAGGGCAACATGGCGGTACCACGCGAGCGCCAAAAGCCCCGCCACCGCCATAAGGGCGCCGACGGCCTGAGCGCACGCGACCATCCCTGCAGCCGAAGCCGCAGCGAAAGCGCAAAGCGGCACGACGATCGCCGCGCGCTTCTTCGCAGGCGAGAGCCCCGCGGCCATGCCGTCCGCCCGCGCGGCAGGCCAGCATTCTACGGCGAGCCCCGAAAGCGCGCGGGAGAACACGAGCGAGCACAGAAGCGCAAGGAACGTCCCCGCCGTAAGCGGCAGCGCGGTGAACAGGGAAAACTGCAGAATAAGGTACACAACAACACCGATGACCCCGAAGGCGCCCGCCCGCGGGTCGTGCATGATCTCGAGCTTTCGCTCGCGTGGGGCCCAACTTGCAAGCGCATCGGAGGTGTCGCAGAGCCCGTCTAGGTGGATGCCTCCCGTCACCGCCACAGGCAGCGCCGCGAGCACGGCCGCGACGATGGTCGCGGGTACGCCGAGCAGGTTCGCCACGTACCCCCACGCCGTCATGAGGAAGCCTTCCGCAAGGCCCACCAGGGGAAACGCGGCAAGCGCATGGGTTGATCCGAAATCGGTCCAGGCCGATTTCGGGACGGGGATGCGCGAGAACGTTCCGAACGCCGCGCCGATTGCCTCTGCTATCTTCACCTTGTAGGTCCTTCGCCTTTCATCCACACGGGAATCCCGAATACCACTTCGACTGCGCGGTCGGCCAGCGCCGCCACGCCCGCGTTCACGCGCGCGAGCGCGCGCCTCCATGCCTCGGTCCCCTCATCGTAGCGCATCCCATCGGCGAACACGTCGACGGTGACCACCACCGTATGCGCAGCGGCCTGAGCGAGCCGTTCGATGCCTCCGAGCACCTCGCGCGCCGCAGCATCGGGGTCACGTGGGGACAAGCCGCCTTCCGCGAAGAGCTCGTTCGCAACCAGGTTGCCCACGTCCTCCAAAAGAAGCGTGCAGCCGCACGGAAGCCCGGACGCTGCGGCGCCCACGTCACGCGTGCGCTCGAGGGTGAAAAACCCCTTGCCCTCGCGCAGCGCCCGATGGCGCGCGATGCGGCGGGCGCCCTCTTCCCCGAAGGGCTCCATCGTTGCCAGGTACACGCGGGGGCCGTCGTGCCCGAGGCACAGGGACTCGGCATAGGCGCTCTTGCCGCTCGCGGCGGCGCCGATAACGAACGTCACCGTCATTTCCCAGCCTCGAAATGCTCGTAAGCAGCCATGCCAGTCGCCGTGAACGTCTTCCCATCCCGGTACACGCGCAGCGCCGAATCCAGAAGGGGCAGATACGCCATGGCGCCCGCGCCCTCGCCCAAGTGCATGCCTGCGACGAGGGGTGCCTTTATGCCGAGCTCGCGAAGGAGCTCCTGGCTTGCGGGTTCGCTAGATGCGTGGGTGCCCACGAGGTAGCCCAAGGCGTTGGGGCACAGGCGCACCGCGCACAGGGCCGCCGTGCAGGATATGACCCCGTCGAGGAGCACCGGCACCTTCGAGGCCGCGGCCCCCAGGTAGAAGCCGCACATCGCCCCGATGTCGAAGCCGCCCACCTTCGAGAGCACGTCGATCGGGTCGGCGGGATCGGGCGAGTTCGCGTCGATAGCGCGCTCGACCACGTCGCGCTTGCGCGCGAGCGAGGCGTCCGAGAGCCCCGCGCCGCGCCCGACGAGGCTCCGCGCGTCCGCCCGGATGAGCACTGCGGCCACCGCCGCCGAGGTGGTCGTGTTGCCGATACCCATCTCGCCCGCGGCGAGAAGGCGCACGCCGGCGCGGGCAAGCCCGCACGCGACGGCGATTCCGACCTCGATCGCGCGCACGGCCCCATCGCGAGACATGGCGGAGCCGTGCGCGATGTTGCCGCTCCCCCGCCGCACGTTCGCGCGCACCATGCGCGCGTCTTCTATGCCCCGGGCCATACCCACGTCGACGGGCACGACCTCGGCACCCGCGAACGCAGCCATGCGGCAGGCGCTCGTGGCCCCCTCGCACATGTTGCGCGCGACGGCTCGCGTCACGTCTTGCCCGCTTTGCGACACGCCTTCGGCAACGACCCCGTTGTCGGAGAAGAATACCGCGAGCGCACGGGGAAACTCGGCCACCTCGGCGCTCCCCTGAGCTGCGGCGATACACGCGACGGCGTCTTCAAAGTCGCCCAATCCCCCCAAGGGGTGCGCGATGGAGTCCCACGCGGCGTACGCGGCGGCGCGGGCGCACTCGTCTGCGGGCGCGATGCGGGAGAGCGCGGCTTCGAGCACGGCGCCCGGCGCCGACGAGAACGCGCGCTCGACTTCCTCGCGGATGCTGGCAAGCGCGGTTTCGGTTGCTTCAGCCATGCCGTCTCCTCTCTGCGAACGACGCTGCGGCAGACGCGAACGCGCGCGCAACGTCGGGGTTCGCAGGATAGTACACATGCGGGAAGCCCGCAACCAGGGACGGGGTGGTCGTCATGCACGGCCAGCCCTTGTCGCGCCGGGGCTTCTGCGCCCAGAAGTCGCCGCCCGGGCAGGTGGACTGCCAGTAGTGGAACTCGTGCGCGCGGATGCGTGTGCCGCACGGCCCGTAGAGCCCGTCGCGTTGGGAAGTGAGCTCCACGTACCCGAAATGGGACAGCCTTCCCCCGTTCTCGCTTGCGCCCTCAAGGGCGCCCGCAACAGGCCGGCGCCGCCCCTCGCTATCGGAGATTTCGCGCTGCAGGTACAGAAACCCACCGCATTCGGCGACCGTCGGCATGCCGGATTCAACCGCGCGCCGCATCGCCTCGCGCATCGGCGCGTTCTCGGAGAGCTGCCGCGCATGGAGCTCCGGGTAGCCGCCCCCCAGATAGAGGGCGCTTGTCCCCCGGGGCAACTCGCTATCACACAGGGGGCTGAAAAAGGCCAGCTCGCAACCCAGGTCCTCGAGCGCGCGCAGGTTCTCCTCGTAGTAGAACGAGAACGCCTCGTCACGCGCGACGGCGATGATGGGCCGCGCTCCCGCGATCGGCTCCAACCGGTAAGGTTCCTCGCGGATATCGGGTGCCGTCGCCGCTATTTCGAGCAAGCGGTCGACGTCGACGCTCTTTTCCACCAGCTCGGCCATCTTGTCGATGCGCGCGGAGAGCTGCTCCACTTCGTCGGCGGTCACAAGCCCCAGATGCCGGCTTTCGAGCGAGAACGCCTCGTCGGCGGGGATATTCCCCAAAACCGCGACGCCCGTGTGCTTCTCGATCGCAGGCGCCGCGTAGGCGCAGGCAGCGGCGCCCGTCTTGTTCAGCACGACGCCGCGCACGTTCGCACAAGGCAGGAACTCGGCGATGCCGCGGATTACGGCGGCGAGCGATAAAGACGCCCCGCGCCCGTTCACCACTAAAACGACCGGCGTTTCCGTGTCGCGCGCAACCTGGTAGCTGCTCGCGTCGGCCACGCCGGGCGCCATGCCGTCGTAGAAGCCCATGACCCCCTCGAGAACCGCGACATCCGCGCCCGCGGCGCCGCGTGCGAGCAGGGCGCGCAGCGTCGGGGCGTCGGTGAAGAAGCCGTCTAAGTTGCCCGAGCGCGCGCCCACGACGCGGCGATGAAAGAGCGGATCAATGTAGTCGGGGCCGCATTTGAAGGCCGCGCATGCGAGGCCGCGGCGCGCGAGCGCGCGCAGGAGCGCGCACGTAACGACTGTCTTGCCGCTCCCGCTCGAGGGCGCAGCGACCATGAAGCGCGGGATGGACGTGCTCACCGGGCACCGCCTTCCCCACCTGCACCACGCGCGCTGACGAGGAACACGGGGTTTTGCGCCTTCATAAGATGGTGCGAGCCTACAGCCTCGGCGCGGGCGGCCGACACCTGGCACGCCTCGAACCCCTTAAAGCGCGAACCCGAGAGGAGCGCGCACGCCTCGGTGAGCGTCTCAACGGTGACGCATGGCACGCACAGACGAACCTGCGAGTTCTTCTCGAGCGCCGCCTCCACGATGGAGGGAAGCTCGCCCGCGCTCCCGCCGACGAACACGGCGTCGGGGACGGGCAGTTTCGCGAGCGCTTCGGGGGCGACACCGGGGACCGCATGCACGTTGCCGCACCCGAATGCAGCCGCGTTCTCCCGGATGAGCCGCACGCCGGCCGCGTTGCGCTCAACCGCCCATACCGACCCCGCTCGCGCGACGAGCGCCGCCTCGATCGACACGCTACCCGTGCCGGCGCCGACGTCCCACACGGTGTCGGTCGCGGTAAGGCGAAGCTTCGCGAGCGCGACGGCGCGCACCTCCTGCTTGGTCATGGGAACGTCGCCGCGGATGAAGAGCTCGTCGGGAATACCCGAGGAAGCGTACGGCCAGCGGGAGCTCGCGGCGCGAGATGCGCCCGCAGAGTCCGCCGCGGAAGAAGCCGCCGCGGGCGCAGACGCGCCGGCCGGTGCCTCGGAGGCTGCGCCAGAGCCCGCAGGCGACCCGGCGCCGCCTGCGGGCTCGATAAGCATCACGTTCAAGTCGTCGAACGTCTGACCTGCGATTTCACTTGCGGTCGCGCAGGTGATGCGCTCGTCGGGATACGACAGGCGCTCGGCCACCGTCACACGCGCGTCCCCGAAGCCCGCCTGCACAAGCTCGCCCGAAAGCCGCGAGGGGTCTTCCCCGCCCGACGTGACGAGAAAGAGCTCACCTGCGCGCTCGGCCTCGGCCACGATGTCGCACGCCACGCCGTGAGCGCTCGCGAAGCGCCAATCCTGCCATGGACGCGCGAGGCGCGCGGCGAGATACGACGCTGAGCTTATGCCGGGAATGACGCGCACGTCCACCTGCGCGTCGCCGGAGAGCGCCTCCACCAGGCGGCGCGCGCCGCTGAACAGCCCCACATCGCCCGTCATCACGACCACGGCGCGCCGCCACGACGCCGCATCGGTGAGCGCGGCGGCGATGTCCGCCGTCTTCACGAGCTCGCATCTCACCACGTCGGGCGGCACGTCGATGCCGGCAAGCGCGCGATGAGCGCCGATGACCACGTCGGCGATGTCGATCGCGTCGAGCGCCGCGCGCGAGAGCAAGTCGGGGTTTCCGGGCCCCGCCCCGATGATCGTTACCTTTCGCATGGAATCTCCCGATACCCGCGCGGCGTGACCATACGGCCGCCTACGAGCTTCGTGTCAGCGTTGCCGACGAACACGGTGGTGAACATGTCGGCGTCGATCTCCCCCAGCTCGGAGAGCCTGCACATGCCCGACTGCTGCCCCTCGCGCCCGATGTTGCGTACCCAGCCGCAGAGCGTGTCGGGGGCCTTCCATTCGAGCATAATCTTCGCCGCGCGCGAGAGCCTGTCGGCGCGCTTTCTGCTGCGCGGGTTGTACAAACAGATGCAGAAGTCGGCGCTCGCCACGGCGGCGAGCCTGCGCTCGACGACCTCCCACGGCGTGAGCAGGTCGGAGAGCGACACGACCGCGAAGTCGTGGGCAAGCGGGGCGCCGAGCACCGCCGACCCGCTCTGAGCCGCGGTGGCCCCGGCGATAACTTCCACGTCTACATCGGGGTAGTCCTCCGCAAGCTCCAGCACGGGGCTCGCCATGCCGTACACGCCCGCGTCACCGCTGCACACGAGCGCCACGGCTTCTCCGCTCTGCGCGCGCGAAAGCGCCAGGCGGCACCGTTCGACCTCGTGCATCATCGGCGTCGCGAGATGCGCCGCGTCGGGCACGGCGGCGAGCGCGAGCTCCACGTATTTCGTGTACCCCACAACGATGTCCGCCGCCTCGAGCGCGCGCCGGGCCGCAATCGTCATGCCGTTGGGGCCGCCCGGGCCGATCCCCACCACGAAGAGCTTTCCCATCACCGCTCCTTAAACGAAAGTTCGATAGTTACCTTGGAAAACGCAACGGTCACGCCGCCATGAGCGAGCTTCGGGAAGATAAGTTTGCCCCCGTCCGCGAGCGCCGCGCGCTCGCACACGTTGTCAACCCCCACCGTCGCGCGCACGAAATCAGATGGCGAAACGCTGCCTTCGACTTGCGACAACTCATCTGCGGAATACGTCGCAAGCGGAATATTGCGCGCGCGGCAAAAGGCGAGCAGACCCTCCTCGTGCGCCTTCACGTCGATCGTCGCCGCCTTGCGCACGGCCGAAGGCGAGATACCCGCCTGCCCGCACGCGAGAAGAAACGCCTCCTCGATCGCTTCGGCGCACGCACCGCGACGGCACCCTATGCCCGCAACGATGCAGGGCACGACAAGGCGAAGCGGCTCGGGCGCAGGCGCCTGCGCCCGCACGCCCGCCGGCTTCCACGTCTCACCGGCGGGCACGACCTCGCCCGTTGTCTCCAAGGCGCGAACGGACGCACCTGCATTCGCGCCAGCGAACGGCGACACGACGATATCGGCCCGAGCGCGGTCGGACGCAATGTCAACCCCCTCAGGCGGCTGTCCCGAAATCGGCATGTCGGAATAGAGCGCCACGCGCCCGCCCGAAAGCAGCCGCGCCGACACTCGCTTGATGGCCTCGGGATTCGAAACGGCGAGCCCCGCACAGCGCGCCCACGTATCCACCGCCCACACGCCGCGGACGTCGGTCGCCGTGGTGATGACGGGGATGGCCCCTGCCGCGCGTGCCACAGTTTGCGCAAGCTCGTTCGCACCGCCCAAATGCCCCGACAAAAGCGGGACGGCAAAGCGCCCCGCCTCGTCGATCGCCACAACCGCGGAATCGGTTGCCTTCGAGGCGACATGCGGCGCGATCGCCCGCACGGCGATGCCCGCCGCGCCCACGAACAGAAGCGCGTCCGACGCTTCCCACGCGAGCGCCGTCCATGCGCGCAGGTCGGCCTTCCCCTCGCCGAACCCGCGCGAAACGGAAACGTCCCAGCCAGGGTCATCTTCACCTGTCTGTGCGCAATCGGAAAGCGCGCGTGCGGTGCGCTCCGCCAACGCATACCCCCTCTCAGTGAACGCTATGCAGGAAACCCTCATCTAGCGCACCACCATCGTCGAGAAGTAGCTGCCCCGATCGGGCACATCGTCGAGCGAACGGTACACGCGCTCGCCCGGAAGCCCACAGTCCTCTACGAGCTCGGCACCGTCGAAGGCGCCCTCCTCGCGAAGGATGCGCTTCGTGTCCGCAAGCGAGCGGCGCGCCTTCATGACCACCTTCGTCCCTGGCCAGCCGATTGCGCGGCCCACCCCATACAGCACGCCTTTACTCATACGTCGCCCCCAATTCCCCGATAACTGCTTCGGCGCCCGACGTGCGGAAAAGCTCGCGGCGCTCGGCGTCGAACACGACCGCGGCGATGTCGCATGCGCCCGCCGCGCGGCGGCGCAACCTGTCCTCGATTGCCGCAGCGAGCGAGGCGCGCGCAGCGTCCCCCACGCCGGCGGCCTCGATTACCTCGAGCGCCGCCGTGGTCGTGACCGACGACATGATCTCGCGCACGGTCTTCGCGCCCGCGCCGGCCAAGGCCGCGTGGGCGGCCAGAATCTCCGCGCGGCAGTCGGCGGTACGCGAATGGGTGTCCATGATGCCGCCAGCGACCTTCACCAGCTTGCCGATGTGTCCCACAAGAAGGACATTGGTGAATCCCTCGCGAACGCAGCAATCAATCGCATCGCCCACAAAGTTGGAGATGAAGACCACCGGCGCACCGTTTAGGTGAAAATGCCCCGAGATGAACTGCCCGCCGTAGTTGCCAGGCGTGAGCACGACTCCGCGCCGCCCCATAGCCGCATGCTGCCGGATCTCGAGCTCGATGCTGTCGCGCAAGGCAGCGAGGCTGCGCGGCTCGACGATGCCCGTCGTACCCAGGATGGAGATGCCGTCCTCTATCCCCAGGTGCGGGTTGAAGGTCTTTTCGGCAAGGGCAACACCCTCGGGTACCGAAATCGTCACAGCGATATTTCCAGAAAAGCCGTGCGCGGCACACACCTCGCGCACCGCCGAAGTGATCATCGCGCGCGGCGTCGCGTTGATGGCGGCCGCCCCCACCGGCTGCTCGAGCCCAGGCAACGTCACGCGCCCCACGCCCACGCCGCCATCGACGGAAACTTCCGATTCGTGCGCGGGCACGTCCTTGCTGCCCGCAGCACCCGTGCCCGAACCCGCATGTTCCACGCGCGCGTACACGAGCACGCCGTCGGTCACATCGGCATCGTCGCCTGCGTCCTTTCGCACGGCGCACTGGGCGCACCCCTCGCCGATGCATGCGTCGACCACGTTCGCCTCGACGGGCAGCCCGCCGGGGGTGACGATCGACACGAGGCCGACGGGCTTTCGTGACAAGAGCATCTCGCAGGCCGCCTTCGCCGCGAGCGCGGCGCAGCTCCCCGTGGTGTAGCCGCAGCGCAGGCGGGTCGTCCCGGTATATATGTAGTGCTCGAAGGCCACGCTAGCTGCTCGCCTTCCGATACCCCGTGGCAAACGAAGGGTCGTAAAGCTTGCTGCGCTCGTACGACTCCGCTTGCGCGCCGTTGTGCGCAAGCCCGCCGCGAGCTCCGAGCACGCGGCCCACCACCACGAGCGCCGTGCGGTCGATGCCCTCTCGCGCGCCCGCATCGGCGAGCGTGCCCACTGTGCATCGCACCACGCGCTCCTCAGGCCAGGTCGCCTTGTACACGAGCGCCGCCGGCTCGTCGGAGCTGCGGCCCGCGGCCAAAAGCTCGGCGGAAAGCTCGGCGAGCATACCCGAGCTCAGGAAGATGACCATAGTCGAGCCGCTTTCCGCCATGGTGCGCATGCCCTCGCCCGCGGGCATGGGGGTGCGCCCGGAAAGCCGCGTGATCACGACCGACTGGCTGATTCCCGGCAGCGTGTATTCCTGGCGAAGCGCCGCCGCGGCACCGCAAAAGCTCGACACGCCGGGCACCACCTCGTAGTCCACGCCGCGCGCGTCGAGCGCGTCCATCTGCTCCTGGATGGCGCCGTACAGGCACGGGTCGCCCGTGTGCAGGCGCACCACTTCCTCGCCCCGCGCATCTGCCGCGCACATCACGTCGAGCACTTCCTCCAAGGTCATGTGCGCGCTGTCGTAGACGACGCAGGATTCCTTGCACTCAGCGAGCAGCTCGGGGTTCACAAGGCTTCCCGCCCAAACGACCACGTCGGCTGCGCGCAGAAGGCGCGCCCCGCGCAGCGTGATAAGGTCGGCGGCGCCCGAGCCTGCGCCAACGATATGAATCATCCGAGCCTTCCCTTCCCGTTTCTCATCGCAACCGTTTACGCCGCCATTCGCGCAGCGGGCAAAACACGGCGCCTGCGGCGGCAATCGGCGCAAATACGCAGGCAGGAGGCGCAATGCCGCCCGCCCTGGCTTTGACACGTTCACAAGTGGCCACTATCATAGTAAAAGATTCGGCAACGAGCATATGACAATCGGATAAAAGGAAATGACCGGCGCGGCGCCCGCACAGCCCGCGCTGGCTTGCGGAGGGAACCAGGTGGGAATCCTGGGCAAGGGACATTACTGTATAGGACGCGCGGGCGAACCGCCTCGCGCCCCAAGCCAGACTGCTTCGCCTTTTCCTCACGGCATCGCCGTGGCGTTAGCTCCTTGTGAACCCCGAGGGGTGCGCTTTTCTTTCGCTTGTGCCGACAAGCAACTGTCGCCGGGGGACCGGCAAACCGAGGAAAGGAAAAACCATGTCCGACCAGATGTCACGCCGCGGCTTCATGGGCGCCGCAGCAACCGGAGCCGTCGCGCTCGCCGGAGTCGCGCTCGCGGGCTGCTCCAGCACCTCCGCGAGTTCCGAGAAATCGAGCGAAAAGGAGAAGGCCGTGAAGCCGGTCATCCTCGTCACGAGCTTCGGCACGAGCTACAACGACTCGCGCCACATCACCATCGGCGCGATCGAAGACGCTATCCGCGAGAAGTACTGGCAGGACTACGACATCCGCCGCGCCTTCACCGCGCAGATCATCATCGACAAGCTGAAGAAGCGCGACGGCATCACGATCGACAACATGACCGAGGCGCTCGACCGCTGCGTGGAAGACGGCGTGAAGGAAATCGTCGTGCAGCCGACGCATCTCATGGGTGGCCTGGAATACACCGACGTGAAAGACGAGCTCGACAAGTACGCCGACAAGTTCGACAAAATCTCGCTCGGCGACCCGCTGCTCACCTCCGACGACGACTACAAGAAGGTGGCCGCAGCCATTAAGGAGAACATGGCGTCCTTCGACGACGGCAAGACGGCGCTGTGCCTCATGGGCCACGGCACCGAAGCCGATTCCAACGCCGACTATGCCAAGATGCAGGAAGTGTTCAAGAACAAGGGCTTGACGCAGTTCTTCGTCGGCACCGTCGAGGCTGAACCGACCTGCGAGGATGTTATCGCCGCCGCGAGCGCCGCAGGCTACAAGAAGGCCGTGCTCGCGCCGTTCATGGTGGTCGCGGGCGACCACGCGAACAACGACATGGCAGACGAGACCGACCCCGACAGCTGGGCTGCGAAGTTCGTGGCCGCCGGCTTCGAAGTGACGTGCCTGCTCCAGGGTCTGGGACAGAACGCCGCGGTCGACGACATCTACGTCTCGCACGTGGACGACGCCATCGCCAAGCTGTAAACTCGCCGCGCACGGGGGCGCCGGTCGCGTCCCCGTGCAACGGGCATGCGCCTTCCCCGACTGACGGTGCATGCCCGTTGCATTCGCATCCCGCCCGCCCACCGCACGGTGCGGGCGGTCGAAGCGATTGAAAGGAACCCCTCCATGTTGAAGAAAACCCTCGCCTTCGCCCTGTCGGCGGCGCTTTTCGCGTTCTCGCTCGCCGGCTGCGGCGGAAATTCAATCGACAGCGCAAAGGCAAGCGATGCCGATTCCCAGGAAAAGACCGAACAGGCGGCCGATGCGCCCGAGGGCGCAAGCGCTGCCCCCATCACCGCCGACAAGGTGGCCGACGGCACCTATCCGATCACCGTAGATTCCAGCTCGAACATGTTCAGGATTGTGGACGCCCAGCTCATCGTGGAAAACGGCTCCATGCACTGCGTGATGACGCTTTCCGGCACGGGCTACGGCAAGCTCTTCATGGGCACGGGCGACGAGGCTGCCGCCGCGAGCGAGGCCGACTTCATCCCCTATGTGGAAAACGCGGAAGGCAAGTACACCTACGACGTGCCCGTTGAAGCGCTCGACGAGGACACCGCCTGCGCCGCGTGGAGTATTAGAAAAGAGCAGTGGTACGACCGCACGCTCGTGTTCGAATCCGCCGGCGTCGATCTGCGCGCCGACGCACTGAAGTAACGCCATGCGGTCGATTCTTCCCAAGGGGGAAAGCAGGAAGCGTCGCAGCATCGCGGTGCGCGCGATCGCCTGCGTTCTCGTCGCCCTGCTCGCGCTTCCCTTCACGGGGTGCAGTGCGAGCCCGAACGCGACCGGTGGCACGGCAGGCTCTCAGGAATACACTGTGAGCGTCTCGCTCTCCGGCGGGTCAGGGCGCGCAAGCATCGCCTCGCCCACCACAATTGTGAAGGATGGCGACACCTACACCGCGACCATCACCTGGTCGAGTTCGAACTACGACAAGATGACCGTCGACGGCGTGGACTACGCGCCCGTAAACGACGGCGGCAACTCCACGTTCGAGATACCCGTCACGCTCGACGAGGACATCGCCGTGTCGGCCGAGACCGTCGCCATGTCGACGCCGCACACCATCGACTACACGCTCCACTTCGACTCATCCACCATGAAGGAGAAATCGGGCGACGAAGCAAGCGGCGGCTCCCCTGCGGGAACGGCTTCAAGCGCCGCGGCCGACTTCCACAACGCCGATTTGGGCTGCGGCTGGAAGCCAACAGGGGCGCTTCAGCTTGAATACGCCGAGCACTTCACTGTCGACGAGTTCGAAGGCGGCCTGCGGCTTATCTGCATTTCGAACGGGGAGCGCTTCCTCGTGGTGCCACAAGATGCGAAGGTACCTGATGGGTTGAGCTCCGACATCGCGGTCATAAGGCGCCCCGCCGACAAGGTGTACCTCGTGTCGTCGGCGACGATGTGCCTGGTCGACGCGCTCGATGCGAACGACAATATCCTCATGTCGGGCACGAAGGCTAACGATTGCTCGGTCGCGGGCTTCAAAAGCGCGCTCGAAAGTGGGGCGATCGCCTACGGCGGCAAGTACAGCGCGCCCGACTACGAGCGAATATCGGCCTCGGGCTGCACGCTCGCCATCGAGAACACCATGATCAACCACACGCCCGATGTGAAGGAAAAGCTGCAGAAGCTCGGGCTCGTCGTGCTCACCGAACAGTCGTCGAGCGAGCCCGAAGCACTCGGGCGCGTCGAGTGGATTAAGCTTTTCGGCGTCCTGTTCGACAAGGAAGACGAGGCCGCGCACCTGTTCAACGAGCAGAAGGCCCGCGTCGAGCAAACGTCGGGGCTCGCGTCGTCAGGTAAAACCGTAGCGTATTTCTACATTAACTCGAACGGGGCCGCCGTCACGCGGCGGGCGGGCGACTACGTGGCGCAGATGATCGAGCTTGCAGGCGGCAGCTACGCGCTCGATGACGCGCAGACGGCGTCGACGTCAGGTTCGTCAGTAACGCTCGAAATGGAGCGCTTCTACGCGACGGCGAAGGATGCCGACATCATCGTCTACAACGGCACCATCGACGAATCGGTTGCCACCTTGAAAGACTTCGTAGGCAAAAACGCGCTATTGTCGCAGTTCAAAGCTGTAAAGAACGGCAACGTCTGGGTCACAAGCGCCGACATGTACCAGCAGATGACTTCTACCGCCGACATTATCGACGAGCTGCACGGGGCGTTCACCGGCGATGACGCGAGCAACTTCCATTATCTGAGGAAGCTTGGCTAGCGTCATGAGAAGCCGGCTTTCCATGACATACGACGAATCGGGGCGCGCCGCGCGGTGTCGCGTCGTGACGGCGCTGCTCGCTGTTGCCCTCATCGTGCTCGTCGGGGCCAACCTGTGCATCGGGAGCGTGCTCGTGCCCGCAGACCACATCCCCGGCATCCTTTCGGGCGGCGCGGCCAATTCCATGGAAAGCCAAGTCATCTGGGAGATTCGCCTGCCGCGCGTGCTTTCAGCCGTGCTTCTCGGCGGGGCACTTTCGCTCTCCGGGTTCCTGCTGCAGACGTTTTTCAACAACCCCATCGCCGACCCGTTCATCTTGGGCGTCTCCTCGGGCGCAAAGTTCGTCGTCGCGCTTACGATGATCGTGCTTCTGGGCGCGAACCAGGCCATGTCCTCGCCGGCCATGGTGGCCGCAGCGTTTCTGGGATCGCTTATCACCATCGGCTTCGTGCTCCTCATCGCACGGCGCATAAGTTCCATGGCCATGCTCATCGTGGCGGGCGTCATGGTGGGATACATCTGCTCGGCGGCGACGAACTTCCTCATCGCCTTCGCCGACGACCAGTCCATCGTGAACCTGCACAACTGGTCTTTGGGTAGCTTCTCGGGTTCGAGCTGGGACGACATCGCGGTCATCGCGGTCGTGGTGATCACCGTGAGCGCATGCGTATTCGCGATATCGAAGCCCCTTTCCGCCTTCCAGCTGGGAGAAGCCTACGCGAAAAGCGTCGGCGTGAACGTCGCACGCTTCCGCGTGGTGCTCGTCCTTCTAGCGAGCATGCTCTCCGCCTGCGTGACCGCGTTCGCTGGTCCGGTGTCGTTCGTAGGCATCGCGGTTCCGCATCTCGTGAAGTCGGCGCTAAAGTCGTCGAAGCCCATCCGCGTGATTCCTGCGTGCTTCTTGGGAGGCGCCATCTTCTGCGCGGGTTGCGATTTGATCGCGCGCACGCTGTTCTCTCCCGTCGAGCTTTCCATCAGCGCCGTCACCGCCATCTTCGGCGCGCCGGTGGTTATCGCGCTCATGCTGAAGAAGCGGGTGAGGTAGATGGGGGAATTCGTGCCGCGGCCCAAAACGCTCGGAGGGGAGTCGAACCTCGAAACCCCGGTCGAAACGCAGGCTGACGGAGCACCGCTTTTCCGCATAAGCGACCTGTCGGCGGGCTACGACAAGAAGGTCGTAGTCGAAGGCGTCGATCTGGAGGTTCGCGCGGGCGACGTCGTGGCGCTCATCGGGCCGAACGGCTCGGGCAAGTCGACCATCTTGAAAACCATCACACGCCATCTGGCACCGCTTGCCGGCGCGGTCGAGCTCGACGGGCGGGAGATTTCCCGATGGAAGACGGCGGAGTTCGCAAGGAACCTTGCCGTTATGCTGACAGATCGCCCCCGGACCGAACTCCTCACCTGCCGCGATATCGTAGAGACGGGAAGGCATCCCTACACCGGACGAATGGGCACACTCTCGCCCGACGACCATAGTCGGGTCGACGAGGCCATGAAAACCGCACATGTGGAAGAGCTCGCCGAGCGCGACTTCATGCAGATAAGCGACGGGCAACGCCAGCGCGTCATGCTCGCACGCGCCATCGCGCAGGATCCGCGTGTGCTCGTGCTCGACGAGCCCACGTCGTATCTCGATATCCGCTACCAGATCGACCTGCTGCGAATACTTCGCCACCTTTCGAAATCGCGGAATGTGGCTGTCATCATGTCCATCCACGAACTCGAGCTCGCGCAGAAAAGCGCCGACAAGGTGATTTGCGTGAAGGACGGCCGGGTCTTCCGCGCCGGCGCACCCGAGGACATATTCACGCGCGAGACGATTGGCGAGCTCTACGGCCTTCAACATGGCACCTTCAACGAGCGCTTCGGCAGCGTGGAAATTGGGCGCCCACACGGCGATGCGCACACGTTCGTCATCGCCGGCGCAGGTACGGGGTCGGCTGTGTTTCGCCAGCTCATCCGGCAGGGCAAGGCGTTCTACGCGGGCGTTCTGCACGAAGGGGACATCGACTGCGAGCTCGCGCGCGACCTGGCGACGGAATGCGTGGCCGAGCGCGCCTTCGAGCCGATCGGGGATAAAACCATAGCCCGCGCCAAAGAGCTCCTCGTCCACTGCGCGCGCCTTATCGTGTGCCCCGCCGCCTTCGGCACCATAAACGCCCGCAACGCAGAGCTCGTCGAGTTTGCACGCTCGCATGGTATCGAGGTCATGCGAGCGTGCGAAGGCGCATCGGAGGATTCCCAATTGGAGTGGGAAGGATAAACTGGACTTTCTCTTTTAAGGATCCTCAGGCTACAGCTCCTACGCCGGCAAGGTCTCCAAGGCGCCGGAGAACCTCAGGAACAGGAATTTCCACGCCGACGAGCCCAACTAGGCCTAATCCAAGCGAGATTCCAGACTCGACAGACCATTGAGAGTCAGATCATTGGCGACCTCAGAGACGCGCTCGATAGGAACCGAGCCGTCAGACAGCGCCCACGTGCGATAGATACCGATAATACCCGACAGCAAAAACGCCAGATAGTAGTCGAACATCTCGTCCTTGAGACCTTGGGGCAGCAGATCGCGCTCGGCAATCTCATGTTCGAGCGGCGCACGAAGACGAGCCATGAAATCATCGAGCGGAATATTCTCGATCAGCTGACGATTGAGCACTAAGTTGTTGCACAGTGCCTCGTTAACGGTTTTAAAGAAGGTCGCCGCCGCGCCAAGAGCGCGCTCATTGGTGTCGCCGTCCATTGAAGCAAGCGTTTTCTCGACCGAGTCGACAATCATCTCCACCACATCGACGGCAATGGCATCAAGCAGGCCGTCAACCGTACCAAAGTGAACGTAAAAGGTCTTGCGGTCGACATTGGCCTCGCGCGCGATGGCACTCACCGTAATGTCTGCCAGCGGCTTTTCCATGAGCAGGCGCTCGAAAGCCGAAAGGATGGCATTACGGCTGCGAACGATGCGACGATCAAGACGCGGTTTGCTGGTTGCCATGGGCGTGTCCCTTCGATATGCGAGCATTCATCAACAGATGAGAGATAATCTACGTAAGAGGATTATCCCCCATACAGCACAAATATGCCCCGCATCATGAAGAACGCACGACTGCCCTACTGCGACTTAGGGTGCTTCTTCTTATTGAGTGCCGACGGAGATACGCGAATACCGTCTCCCGTCTGACGCACATAGGCCTTATGAGCCGGCTTAGCGGTCCCAGAAGCCTTCTGAGCGTGCTTCTTGGGATCAACGGTAACAGCATTCGTGGGGTGCGGCTTAGTGGGCGCAGAGGGCGTCTGAGGCGTGCGGCCAAGCTTGCGCATCACGCGATCCCAGCGCGCATGGATGCTCTCGTTGTGGGCGCTCTTAAGTCCCAGCAGGGGCGCAGCCAAAATGGTCGGCGCAATAAACGTAATGAGGCGCCACAGCAGATAGCCGGCGGTCGAAGCCGACCCAAAGAAATGACCCAAGAACAATGCAAAGCCGCCCTCAGCGCCACCAGTTCCACCGGGCAAGGGAACCGCAGAGCTTAACAGCTGGACAAAGGCGCTCGCGGCCATGACCGAGAAAAAGTCGACCTCGTGGTGGCCAAAGGCAAGCATCAGGAAATACGGAACCAGATAGAAAAACGCGAGCTGCAGCATGGTGATAAACACGGTGAGCAGCATGGAAGAAAAATGTCCGGCCGAAAGCTTGAACTTCTCGGAGAAGGAGTAGATCTCGCCATCGACAAACGTGCGCCAACTCTCGATCTTAGTGGCCGAGACACCAATGCGCTCAAGCCAATTGATGATGCAATGGGCGACGCGCGTGACGGTCTTAGGCATGAGCGCGACGGCGAAGATGCCCAGCAAGATGCAGCAGTGCCCACCAAAGCTAAAGACGCACAGCAACGTCATGTCGCCATAGCGCTCGGCAAAAAAGGGCATGCGAGCAAGCAGTAGGATAGCGCCCCAGGCAACGAGGCCAAACTGATACACGATAAAGCGCGTGAACTGCGTGGCGCCAGCCTCGCCCACGTTTTGGCCGGCCTTGGTCAGGCGATAGATCTGAGCCGGGGTGGAGCCCATCATCATGGGCGTCAGGTTGCCAAAGAAGATGCCACTCGCCTCGACCGAGATCAGGTCGCGGATGCCGACGGGCGAATTGGGATCGAGCCAGACGGCGATCGCATAGGCCACAATGCCAAAGAACAGGTACATGAACATGCAGAGACACGCGACAACGAGCCATGACGCCTGGACGCTCGACATAGCGGCCCAGAACTGCCCCATCTGCCCGGTTACCACCAGATAGACGATATAACCCACCAGCACGACGCCGATAAAGATGGCGCCGCGGCGTGCGCTCTTATTGTCATCTCCGCCCGAGGCCTCAACCTCGACCTGGGGCTTAGACGTATGCTGAGAGGACTCCGTCATGAGACTCCTTCTAACAGTCAAAATATCTTGGATATTGTACCCGTAAGGGCCATAGGCAGAACGCAAAGCTCTGGTTCAAACGGGAATTGCAGACGGTTGTTTGAAAATAAAAAACCCGGCCTTCCATAGGAAGTCCGGGTATCAGATGCGTGGTAGCCCGTACCAGATTCGAACTGGTGATCTCCGCCTTGAGAGGGCGGCGTCCTAAACCGCTAGACGAACGGGCCATAAGCCTCAGCAGAAAAGAAGTGGTAGCCCGTACCAGATTCGAACTGGTGATCTCCGCCTTGAGAGGGCGGCGTCCTAAACCGCTAGACGAACGGGCCACATGACATCTGCACTGCCGTGCTGCGAAGAAATATATTACGGGACAAAAAACGTCAGCGCAAGAAGAAATTCCAAATTGCCGAAAAATTGTCGGCAGGTTATGGAACACGCAGGTAAACTAGGTAGCTAATTCAAGTTGAGATGGACCAAAAGAGCTTCGCGATCGTTGGGAATGTTGTCTTCGATCACGGCGTCGAGGGCGGAGTTGAGAAGCTGACCCAGTTCCGGCCCGGGCTTGACTCCGGCACGGATCAGGTCGCCGCCGTTGATGGCGAGCATCTTGAGCGTATAGGGCTCCCCTGCCTTCAGCAGCTCGTGCGCCAGCGCGCGCATCTCCTCAATCGTCTCAACATAATAGAAGCACGACGGGGCCTTGCCAAGTGTGTCGGCACGCTTAAGGTCCATGAGCTCGTCAATCAGGCGGGCCGTGTCGACGCCCTCACCCGAAAGCGCGCGCATCATATTGAGCAGGCAGGAGCGCTCGGGGCGCAGCGGCTTGTCATGGTATTTGATGAGCAGGCACACGTCGCGCACCAAGTCGTGCGAGAGGGCCAGGCGATCCATAATGACGCGCGCCTTCTTGGCGCCGAGCTCGGGATGACCGTAGAAGTGTCCGCTGCCGGCGTGATCGACCGTGAAGCACTCGGGCTTGGACACATCGTGCAAAAACGCCGCCCACATAAGGCTCGACGAGGGCGCGACGCCGTCACACAGCGCGAGCTCCCCCGCCACCGTCAGCACACGGGCGATATGCACGTAGACGTTAAACGCATGATAGACACTGCGCTGATCAAACCCGCGACCCGCTGCCAACTCGGGCACGGCGGCGCAGATGAGCTCGGGATAGCGGAGCATCGCGTCTCCCCCATGACCGGTCGAAAGAATGCCCTCGAGCTCAATACCCACACGCTCACGCGCCACGGCATCGAGCAGCGGCGCGCACTCGGCAAGCGCACGCTTGGTCTCGGGCTCAATCATAAAGTCCAGACGGCAGGCAAAGCGCACCGCACGCAGCATGCGCAGGGCGTCCTCGTTAAAGCGACGCTTGGGATCGCCGACAGCGCGAATCAGCTTGCACTCCAAGTCACCCTGGCCGTCGTAGCGGTCGACAAGACCGCGCTCGGGATGCCAGGCCATGGCATTGACGGTAAAGTCGCGGCGCGCCAGATCGTCCTCGAGCGAGGCGGCACGCTCCACACTCTGGGGATGACGACCATCGGTGTAAAAGCCATCCAGACGGTACGTGGTGACCTCGATACGCTCGCCATCGGAAATAGCCGTGATTCCGCCAAATTTAATGCCCGACTCCACAACCGCGATGCCGGCGGCCTCGAGCGCCGCCTTGGACTCCTGCCACAGGCCGCTACAGCACATATCAACATCGTGGCTGGGGTACCCCATCAGGGCGTCGCGCACCCAACCGCCCACGTACCAAGCCTCAAGACCAGCCGCCTCAAGCGCGCGCAGGACGCGCAGGGACGCATCGGACGGTTGAGTACCGTTGAGCGAAACATTGCACATGCCTATGGCCTCCTGCGACTATCAAATTGGCTATCGATTGCGTCTGCAAGAAGTCTAGCAAGAAACGAGAAAGCGCGCACACGCAATCGCGTCGTCGATTCGATAAAACGAGACAGCAAACGCCACATACGATCAGCGCACAAAAAAACACCCGCCTCGGAGATCCAAAGCGGGTGTTCGGCAACGATGTATCGATGCTGCTAGCAGACCTGGCGAACCTCGATGTGCTTCTTATATTCGTCCACCTTGGCAAAATCACCCAAACCAGGGCACTCGACCACGTTGGCGCCAGTGGCCATCGAAAGGCGCAGGGCGTCCTCGACGCGCTCGGGGGCGTCGTGCCACACGGACAGGAAGGCAGCGAGCGAGGAATCGCCGGCACACACCGTCGACAGCAGCTTGACGTCGAAGGTGCGGTTAGCAAACCAGATGTGCTTGCCGTTGGAGAAGTACGCACCGGCGCCGCCGAGGGTCAGCAGCACGTTCTTGGCGCCCTTGGCATGAAGCTCAGCCATTGCGCCCTTGACGGACTCATCGTCGCCACCGCTCACCTTAATGCCAAAGATGTCAAGCAGCTCGTCGTCATTGGGCTTGATCAGCAGCGGCTCCATGGCAATGAGGTCTGCCAGCTGATGGCTCGAGATGTCTAGGACGAACTCGGCCCCCTTGGCCTTGACGCGGCGAAGGACCTCGGCCAGGAAGCCCTCGGAAGTGTTGGGAGGCAGCGAGCCGCTGATGACCAGGCAGGTCATGTCATCGAGCGAATCGATGAGCTCAAACATCTCCTGCTCGTTGGCCTCGCTGATGGCGGCACCGGCGTTGACCATGTTGTACTCCGTGTCGGGGCCGGCATTGAGGAACACGTTGACGCGCGTGATGCCGTCGGTCCACACGGGCTTGACGGGCACGCCCAGGGCCTCGGCGCCCTTAACGATAAACTCGCCCGAGAAGCCGGCGAAGAAACCCAGGATCGTGGTGTCGACACCGTAGTGGTCAAGCGTAAACGAGACATTGAGGCCCTTGCCGTTGGGCGTGTAGACGGCGTTGCGGGTACGCGTGACGGTGTTGGCAGCAAGACCGTCACAGGCGATGTTGTAGTCAATGGCGGGATTTGCAGTGAGCGTGTAAATCATGAATGTTCCTTTCACGAAGCAACGTGTTAATGAAAGTATATTCCACGCATCGATAAAAGGCTAGGGCAACTCGGTGAACGGTGTGGAAGCGATGAAGTACGGCGGGACACCTCTCCCCCGTGGCGGAACAAAAAGGCGCCCCGGCCGAAACCGGGGCGCCGCATGCGCACGAATATGTCGCGTTTCGATTACTGACGATCGAGCTTGCGGACGGCAACGCGCTTGCTGTACTCGTCGACGTGACCAAAGTCGCCAATGCCGACGGACTCGGCAACGTTGGCGCCGGTGGCCATAGCGAGCTTCATGGCCTCCTCGACGTTGTCGCGATCCCTGTACCACTTGTGCAGGAACGCAGCGAGGGTGCAGTCGCCGGCGCAGACAGAAGAAACCAGCTTGATGTTGAACTCACGCTTGGCGTACCAGATGTCCTCGCCGTTGGAGAAGTAAGCGTCGCCGCGGCTACCACGGGTGAGCAGCACGTTCTGAACGCCAGCGTCGTGAGCCATCTTCATGGCAACGCGAACCTCGTCGTCGGTGTCGACCGGCACGCCGAAGATGGCCTTCATCTCGTGATGGTTCGGCTTGATGAGCAGCGGCTTCTTGTGAGCGAGCTCCTTGAGCTTGTCGGAGGACAGGTCCAGGACGACGTCGGCGCCACGAGCCTGAGCGTGCTCCATGACCTGAGCCAGGAAGTCGGGCGTAGCTTTGGGAGGCACGGAGCCGGAGACGATCAGGCACTCAAGATCGCCCGCGGTGTCCAGGATGTTGTAGAGCTCCTCCTGGTGCTGCGGCGTAATCGGGGCGCCGGGGTTCAGGATGCCGTACTCGTGCTGGCCATCGTTGACGTAGGTGTTGATGCGCGTGATACCGTCGGTCCAGACCGGGCGGCACAGGCAACCCAGGTTCATGACCTCCTCGACGATAAACTTGCCCGTGAAGCCGGCGAAGAAGCCGAGCGCGACGGTGTCGACGCCCATCTTCTTAAAGGCGAAGGACACGTCGAGGCCCTTGCCGTTGGCCGTGTAGCTGGCCGAGCCGGTGCGGACGTTCTCGTCGGGCTCGAGCGGAGAGCTCGAAACCGTCATGTCGACAGCCGGGTTAGCGGTTAGCGTGTAGAACATTTACAGTACCCCCTGTATATGTGAGGGCCGCGTGGCCGGCCCATTCCAACCACGCGGTTACCTCTGATACCAAATTAGCGAGCTGCGGTCTCGAGCAGTGCCTTGACCTCGGCAGCGGTGTTGCAGGCGAGCGCCTTCTCGGCGAGCTCGTCGCACTCGGCCTTGGTCCACTGGCTGATGGTCTTGCGGGCGCGCAGGATGGACGGAGCGCTCATCGAGAACTCCTCCAGGCCCCAGCTGATCAGCAGCGGCTCGAGCAGCGGATCGGCAGCGGCCTCGCCGCACATACCGACCATGATGCCGGCCTTCACACCGCTCTCGATGATGTTCTTGAGCGAGCGGAGCACGGCGGGATAGTACACCTGGTACAGGTTGGAGATGGTGTCGTTGCCACGGTCGGCGCACATGGTGTAGCCGATCAGGTCGTTGGTGCCGATGGAGAAGAAGTCGGCGACCTCGGCCAGACGGTCTGCAAGCAGCGAAGCGGCGGGCGTCTCGACCATGATGCCGACCTCGATGTTCTCGTTGAACTTGCGACCCTCTTCGGTCAGCTCGGCCTTGCACTGCTCGACGAGCTCCTTGACGGCCAAGACCTCCTCGACGCAGGTGACGAGCGGGATCATGATCTTGACGTCACCGAAGGCGCTAGCGCGCAGCAGAGCGCGGAGCTGGACCTTGTACTGGTCGGGATTGGCCAGGCAGTAACGCACGGCGCGGAAGCCCATGAAGGGGTTATCTTCCTTGACCATGTGCAGATACGGAATCTCCTTGTCGCCACCCACATCGAGCGTGCGGATGATGACCGGAGCACCCTTGAGCGCGCTGGCGACCTTACGGTAGGCGTTGAACTGCTCCTCCTCGGAAGGAAGCTCAGCAGAGTCCATGAACAGGAACTCGGAACGGAACAGACCGATGGCCTCGGCGTCGTGATCGAGCGCGTTGGGCACGTCATCGGGGTTACCGATGTTGCAGGCGATGATCTTCTTGATGCCATCGGCAGTCACGGACGGCTTGCCACGGAAGGCCTCGAGGGCTGCCTTCTCGGCAGCGAAGGCCTCGGCCTTGGCGGTGTAGGCAGCGAGCGTCTCCTCGTCGGGATCGGCCTCGACGATACCCTTGCCACCGTCGACGACAACAGTCATACCGTTGCGCAGAGCGGTGCAGCTGTTGGAAACCGAAAGGACAGCCGGGATCTCGAGGGCGCGCGCAATGATCGCGGAGTGCGACGTGCGGCCACCGGTCTCGGTGACGATACCGGCAACGTGGGCCTTATCGATCGTGGCGGTCATGGACGGCGTGAGGTCGTGCACGACAACGACAGTGTTCTCGGGCAGGACGGAGAGGTCGACGACCTCCTTGCCCAGCAGCTCAGCCAGAATACCGGTGCGGATGTCGGCGATGTCGGCCGCACGCAGACGGAACATCTCGTCGTCCATGGACAGGAACATGTTCTCGAACATGGTCGAGGTGTCCATGAGCGCCTGCTCGGCGCAGGTACCGCCGTCAATGGCGGCGTTGATGGCGTCGGTCATCCCCGGGTCCTGAGCCAGGACAATGTGTCCGCTCATGATCTCGGCCTCGGTCTCGCCCACCGTCTCCTTCATGTGGTCGGCCTGAGCCTGGGTCTTCTCGCAGAAGACCGAAAGAGCGGATTGATAGCGCTCCTTCTCTGCTGCCGAATCAGCAACCTCGTGCGGCTCAAACGTCAAGTCGGGATCGACGGCAACCATGACGGTGCCGATACCGATGCCCTCGGAAGCGTTGACTCCCTGATACATTCCCATTCCTCTCTCCGTGTCATGTGATAAAGCGTTTTGCCATATCCATGACAAAAGAGCGCAGCTACCTTACAACAGGTCACTGCGCCCCCAAATATGAACTTAGTTGTTCAACATGCGACCCGTTTGAGTTCTACTCGCCAAGACCGCTCTTGATGAGCTCGATGGCAGCAGCCAGAGCCTCGGCCTCGTCAGCGCCGTCGCACTTTACCTCGACCTCGGTGCCGCAGGGGATACCAGCAGCCATGAGGGCCATCGGGGACTTGCCGTTGACCTCCTTCTCGGGGGTAACGACCGTCACGTCACAGGCATACTTGCCCATGGTGGAGGCGAACAGACCAGCCGGACGCATGTGCAGACCCTGAGGATTAACGAGGGTAGCCTTCTCAGAAACCATAGTTGACTCCTTTTTGTGTTTAACCCCTGTCATGCATGTGGCAGGAGTCAGATTCACGACGTTGTTTATATTAACTCACATCAAACGGTTTTTCATTATGTTTCAGACGAATTATTGGACAGATGTGTTTGTCGTCCGCCTGCTCGCCCACAGAGGGCCGGGCGCGGCCTGTGAGATTTCCTGCTCTACAGTCCTGCTCGCACGAAGAGCACATTAAGTGCTCTTCGGCTCGTGCGGAACTCGCGATAAATCTCACAGGCCGCGCCCGGCCCTCTGTGGGCGAGCAGGCTGCGGAAACTCGGTCGGTCCAGAGCAATATCGGCTGAAAAGAATTCTGGCTGATGAACTGTTCGCGACAAAGACTCGATAGGCAGCCCCCTCTATGCCCTTTTATAAGTTGCGGTGAAATAGGGATTGAATTTGGGGTTGAATCGTTTAAACAGTCCCTATTTCACCGCAACTTATGGGAGGGATAGAAAAAGGCGGAGGCCCTGGAGAGGGTCTCCGCCTTTGTTACAGGGGCAATGTTATTCGCGAGCTGGGGGGATTAGACCAGGCGGGCGTTGATCGTCTTGGCGATCTCGGCGGCGTCGGTGGAACCCTTGACGGTGGCACGGAAGTCCTCGTCCATGAGCGCCTCAGCAACCTTGGACAGGATCTTGAGGTGCGTGGTGCCAGCCTGGGCACCGGGGATGAGCAGGGCGATAGCCACGTTGACGGGAGCGCCGTCCATGGTGTCCCAACCGGTCACGCCGGACTCGTCCTTGACGACGATGACGGCAGCCTCGGTAATGGCGTCGGACTTGGCATGCGGGATGGCGAAGCCCTCCATCATGCCCGTGGTGCCCTCGGCCTCGCGGGCCAGGAAGGCGTTCATCACGGCGTCGGCGTCGCTGGCGATACCGGCCTTGACGGCCTGGTTGGAAACGAAGCTCAGAGCCTCGTCACGAGAAGCGAAGTCCTCGGCGACAAAGACATTCTCGACCTTCACGAAGTCGGCAGCCTCGGCCTTGGGGGCCTCGACGGCAGCGGCCTTGGGGGCCTCAACGGGCTTGGCTACAGGAGCGGCCTTCTGGTTCTTCTCGAAGTCGTACTTCTTGAAGGCCACGAACAGGATGCCACCGACCACAGCGCCGATGAGGATCGCGAGGACCCACAGCGGACCGTTCTCGACAACGGGCAGGACCAGGAAGCCACCGTGAGGCGCCGGATCGTGAACGTTGAACATAATGGTCAGGATCGAAGCGATAGAGGAACCGAGCATCATGATGGGCATGACGGGCCAAATGTTCTTGGTCATGAACGGAATGGCGCCCTCGGTGATGTGGGTGCAACCAAGGATGAGGTTGACGACACCGGCGTCATGGTCCTCCTGGCTGAAATACTTCTTGCCGACGACGACGGCGAAGGTGGTGATCAGCGGCGGAACGATGCAAGCGGCGGAGACGGCAGCCATGAAGTTGGTGCCGAAGTTGTAGGTGTCGGTGCCAACACCGGCGGCCAGAGCCTCGGTGAGCATAGCGGTACCGGTGACGTAAGCAGCCTTGTTGACCGGACCGCCCATGTCAAAGGCGCACATGCAGCCGATGGCAAGACCCAGGACAACGGCGCCAGAGGCGGACAGGCCCTTGAGGAAGTCCATCATGGCGGTGTTGATGGCAGCCATGGGGCCAGAGATGCCGAGCATGACCAGACCGACGATAGCGGTAGAGAACAGCGGGTACAGGAAGATAGCCTTGAGGCCGTCCAGGTTCTTGGGCAGGCCGGCAAAGACCTTCTCGAGCAGCAAGATGACATAGCCAGCGAGGAAACCGCCGACGATGCCGCCCAGGAAGCCGAAGCCCACGCCGGCGCCGCCGGCGTCGATCATGCCGGTCTCGGCGTTAACGGGCAGGCCCTGGATGGCGATCATACCGGCAACAAAACCGGGGACGAGCGCCGGGCGCTTGCCGATGGACTCGGCGATGTAGGCGGAAAGCACGGGAACCATGAGGTTCATGGCGATGCCGCCGATGATCTTGAGCATAGCGGCAAAGCTGTTGTAGTCAGACGCCGTCGAATCGAAGGACGTGATGCCCCACAGGAACGAGACGGCGGTCAGGACACCACCAGCGACGACGAAGACCAGCATGTGGCTGACGCCGTTCATGAGGTGCTTGTAGATGATGTGGCCGATGGACTCCTTCTCCTCGACCTCATCCTCGACATCGGCAGCAGCCGCAACCGAGTCGTCACCCTTGGCGGCGAGCGCGCGGTCGATCAGCTTACCGGCGGCCTCGACGGACAGGGCCTTGGAAACACCAACGGAAACCATGCGCTTGCCGGCGAAACGCTCCGCCTGGACATCCTTATCGGCTGCGACGACGACGGCCTTGGCACCGGCGATCTCGCTCTTGGTGAGCTCGTTCTCGACACCGACCTGGCCATGGGTCTCGACCTTAATGGTCAGACCTCGCTCGGCAGCTGCCTTCTCCAGCGCCTCCTTCGCCATGAAGGTGTGCGCAATGCCGGTCGGGCAACCGGTGGCGGCGATGATGTCAAACTTAGCCATGTGTCCCTCCTTTTTAAGTTTTGCGCCCGCAGGCGCTCCCCTACACGCGCGTCCTTGCGCGCTTTTCCACAACTGAAAGATACCAACCTACCGTCCGCGTGAGAAGAGACAAGGCGCAATTCTCCGGTGAAAGGTTCTTTCATAACCGTAAACGGTAAGTGAAAGTTTACCATCAACACTTGAAACGGCAAGGTGTATCTTGTAATTGAAAATCCCCCTATACTATGGCATTGCAAATCAAATTAGATTTTCATGCCAACCAGGAGCCATCCATGACCGATAGTAGCAAGAGCGCACTTTCCCTCATTAGCACCCACCAGGGATACAGCGAGTCCGAGCAGCGCATTGTCGACTATATATTGGAGCACCAGTCCGAGGCGCCACGCCTCACGGCGGCTCAGCTCTCGCGCGCCGCCGCCACGTCCGAGGCGACCGTTTCGCGCTTCTGCCGCAAGCTTGGCTTTGGCAGCTTCCGCAGCTTTCAGTTTTCGTTGGCGAGGGATTTGGAAAGCCAGCGCAACGAGGGCCTGACCGACGAGGTCTCGCTCGACAATATGGAGCAGAGCCTCAAGAACATCCTGGCTGCCAAGGTGAGCGAGCTTAATGCGACCATCGACGGAATCGACCACGATACGCTGGCGGCTGTTGTGCATGCCCTTAAGCATGCAGGGGTTATTGAGTTTGCGGCTGTGGGCAATACGAACGCGGTCGCGCTCGATGCGACGTTTAAGTTTTCGCAGCTGGGCCTGCGCTGCATGGCGAGCACCATTAGCGAGACATCAATCGGCTTTGCGCTCACGTTACGCCCGGGTGACGTCATCGTGCTTATCTCAAACTCCGGCAAATCGCGCCGACTGAATCGCATGGCAAAAGCGGCTCGCAACTGCGGCGCAACCGTAGTCGTCATCAGCAGCGACAGCAAATCCCCGCTCGCGCGTCTGGCAGACTACACCTTTAATACCGTCAACCACGAAGCGCTGCTGACGACGGGCGACTTTGCGTTCTCTAAGATCAGCGCCACGATGATCATCGAAGTCATCTACAACTTCCTGCTGCCCGAGATTGAAGACGCGCGTGAGCATATCAGCTACTACGAGGAGCTCATCCAGCCGGATAAGGTCGTTGAGTAAAACGCGTAGTGGGACAAAAATTTCAGTCTATTTTGTCCCACCAACACCGCTGATACGACCTAACCTCGAGCTTCTTCGAGCATCTGCTTGGCATGCGCTAAGCTTGCCTCGGACTGATCGCCGCTCAACATGCGGGCGATCTCGGCGATACGCGCTTCGCCGGTTACCTCGTCCAAATGCGTCTGGGGAAGATCGCCCGGTTCCTTGCTGACGACATAATGCTTGTCAGCCATGACGGCGACCTGCGCCAAATGGGTTACGACAATCACCTGATGCGTAGCGGCGAGATCTGCCAGCACGCCCGCGAGTGCACGCGCCGTGGAGCCACCGACACCGGCATCGACCTCGTCAAACACCAGTGTATCGACACCGTCCGCGTTACCGAGGACAACCTTACTTGCCAGCATGACGCGGCTGAGCTCGCCGCCCGACGCAATGCGGCGCAGGGGACGCGGCGTCAAGCCGACACCGCTGCGGTATAGCAGCTCGTAGCTCGAAGGACCAACGGGCGTCCACTCGGCACGGGGAAGATCGCGCGACTCCCAGACGAGCTCGGCGCCACCCATCTCCAAGCGAGCCATCTGGCGGCCGACCTCGTGACAGAAGCGCGGGGCCGCCGTATTGCGAGCGCGCTTAAGCGCCTTGGCGGCAGCAAACAGTTCGCGCTCCGCCGCGCCAAGCGCTTCACGCGCCTTTTTGATCTGTTCATCGCCATCATCGACCAGGGACAGCAGCTCTTGCGAGCGATCGCGCATGGCAAAAACATCGTCCATGGTGGGACCCCACTGACGCAACAGGCCCTTGAGGTCGGAATACCGCTCACGCATGCGAGCGAGCTCGCGCGGGTCGAAGGCGACGCCATCGCGATAGGAACGAAGCTCGTTCGCGCAATCCTCAAGGGAGATACAGGCATCCGAAAGTGCATCGGCAATGTCGCCCAGTTTGCGATCGACGGTAGCCATACGGGAAAGTTCTGCCACGGCGCTGTTCACGGCATCGAGCGCTCCCCCTTCGGCGGCAAGCGATGCATGGGCATCGTTAGCCGTGGCAACCAGTACCTCGGCATGTTCGGAGCGCGGCAGCAGTTCCTCGAGTTCCTCATACTCGCCCGGCTTGGGGTCGACCTCGCCGATGCGCTCGAGGGCAAAGCGCGCCTCCTCGACGCGGCTCCCCTGCGCACGCGAGGCCTCTTCGACACGTCGAACCTCCTTGGCGGCAGCGCGCGATGCCTTAAAGCAGGCGCGGTACGCATCCAGCGCCTCGAGCGCAGAGCGTCCCGCCCAGGCATCGACCATCGCAACGTGATGCGCCGGATCGAGTAAGCGCTGGTGCTCGTGCTGGCCGCACAGATCCATCATCACACCGACGCGCTCCGAAAGCTCGCGCACACTGGCGATGCGGCCGTCAATCTTCACGCGGCTGCGGCCCTCGGCAGAAAGGCTGCGCTGTACGGTGAACCCCTCCGTGTCGTGCGGCCCGTCAAAGAGTCGCGCCTCGACGCTCGCCATCGCCTCGCCCTCGCGCACCGTCGAGGAATCCGCGCGCTCGCCCAAAATAAGTTTGAGGGCCGAGAGCAGCGCGGTCTTGCCGGCACCGGTCTCGCCGGTCAGGACAGTCAGGCCGGCACTCGGCACCAACGTCGCCTCGCGAATGAGTGCAATGTTAGAAACCTGCAGCTCATCGATCATGACGCACTCCGTAGAACACACGGCTCACCGAGTTATAGAAGCTCTCGGGGCCGTAATCCAGCAGCAGCACATCACCGGGACCGCGACGCACAGCCACGCTCTCGACCGTGCCATCGCAGGTAATAAACTGTCCATCGATGGCGATCGCCGGCACGCTCGGGCGATCATCGGACATAAAGATTTCGACGACATCACTCGGCGAAGTCAAGAAGGCACGGGCCTGAATGGTGTGCGGCGCAATGGGTACGCAGACCATGCCCGTATAGTCGGGGCTCACGATGGGGCCACCGGCACTGAGCGCGTAACCCGTAGAACCAGTCGCCGTCGAAACGACGACACCGTCACCGCGTAGGCGGTCGATATGGTGACCGGACACCGTGATGTCAAACTCGACCATATCGGACAGGGGGCCGCGGGTAAGCGCCATGTCGTTGAGGGCGAAGGTGCGCACGACATCCTTCGTACCATCTTCGCGCACGGACACGATATCCGCGGCGATGGTAGCGCGACGGCTCACATGCAGCTCGCCGGACAGGGCGTCGCTCACGACCTGCAGAATGTCGCGCTCCTCGGGACTCGCAGCCGTCAAAAAGCCCAGGTGACCATAGGAAAGACCGAGGATAGGAATCTCGCGATGGTTGAGGATGCGGGCAGCGCGCAGCAACGTACCGTCCCCGCCGAGCGTAATGACCAGATCGGAGCCATCAATATCAGGCGTGCTTTGAATCTTCGATCGCTGGTCGGCAGCCCATGCGACTTCATAGCCCTGGCGCGTCAGCCAAAGCTCGAGCATCAGGCCGCTCTCGACCGCCTCTTGCTTGTAGTAATTGGGAACCAGAAAGACCTTCATAGCGTTGCAGCTTTCTCGCTCAAAACCGATACCTGGGATTGCAGCTCGTCTTGCGAGCGGTCGCCGGGTTCAAATCTCGTGCCGTACACGAAAAACTCAACGTTGCCCTTGGCACCATGAATGGGTGACACGCACACATCGACCGGGAACAGGCCCTTGGCAGCAAAGAGTTCAACCGCCGCCACGAGTGTATCGCGGCGCACGGCGGGTTCGGTCACAATGCCGCCCTCGCCCACCAGCGCCGCCGGAGCCTCAAACTGCGGCTTTACGAGCGTGCAGAATGCACCCGTAGGAGCCAGGCACGCCAGTACCGCATCGATAATGTTCGCGATGCTGGTAAACGAGACATCACACACAGCCAGGTCGATGGCGCCGGCATAGCCAAGCTCAGGCAGCTGCGTCACGTTTGTGCGCTCATGCAGCGTCACGCGATCGTCCTGACGCAACGACCAATCGAACTGGGCGCGACCCACGTCCACCGAGACAACGGTCGCAGCTCCGCGCTTGAGCAGGCAATCGGTAAAGCCGCCGGTAGAGCAGCCCACATCCAGACAGGCAAGGCCCGTCGGATTGATACCAAACGCATCAAGCGCGCCTTCGAGCTTAAGACCGCCGCGGCCAACATATGGAATGCGCCCCTTCATGTGCAACGGCAGACCCGGGGTCACCTTAAGGCCCGGCGAAGTCAAGCGCTCGCCGCCACTCGAGACCAAGCCGGCCATAAGAGTGCGAAGGGCATCCGCGCGATCGGCGCAGATGCCCTGTGAAATCAGTTCGTCATCAAGACGCACGCGTTTCATGAATGCCATCAACCATTCGTATCCGGAGATGCGGCCTAGCTATCCTGGGATTCGTTTGCCGCATCCTCATCGTATTCCTGCTCGAGCTTGTCGGCCTCACGCGGTGTCAACTCAAACTTGTCGACCATATCGACCGCGCGGGAGCCCAGCTCAATCGCTTCGTCAAACAAATCGAGCGAACGCTCCAAGGAGGTATCCTTGGAGCGAACGGTAGCGATGATCTGATCCAGACGGTCCGAGATCTCGTCGAAGTTGCGGACGGAACCCTCTGGCATGGCTACTCCTCGACGGAGTCGATGTCAGCCTCGGCGGCGTCCGCATCCTCGGCCAGCACGCCAGCCTCAGCTTGGGCAACCGCAACCTTGGCGGCAGCCTCGGCAGCCTGCGCCTCCTCGCGAGCGCGATCTTCGGCCAGCAGCTCCTGGTACAGGTCCTCGCCCGGCAGCTCCTCGCTGCGAGCGATCTTGCCCAGCACGCCGTTGACGAACGACGCAGACTGGTCGGTGCCATAGGCCTTGGCAAGCTCGACAGCCTCGTTGATCACGATGGCGTCCGAGACCTCCTCGTCGGTGAGGAAACGCATCTCGTAAACGGCGATACGCAGCAGGTTGCGGTCGGCGCCGGGCATACGCATAAGATCCCAGTTCTTGGCAACAGAGCGCAGAGCACAGTCGATGCGGTCGATATGCTCATAGGCACCGCGGCACAGCTCCAGCGCATAGGGGTCGAGGGGACCCTTCGAGATCAGGAAATCACCCTCGAGGACGCGCTCGAGCGGGCTGTCCGTGGCCTCGGCCTGGAACAGAAGCTGAAGCGCCTGACTGCGGGCAAGCGTGCGCCCGCGATAAACCTTAAGGCTCAAAGGTTACTCCTTGGGGAAAACGAGGCCGTCGATGCAAACGTCAACGCGCTCGACCTCAACGCCAACCTGGGCATCGATGGCGGCGACCACGGCGGCGCGAACGGCCTCGGCGAGTTTCTTGAACGGATAGCCAAAGAACACCACGACACGCACGGTGAGTGCGAGCTTGTCGCCGACGACCTCGGCCTCGACCGCCGGCTCGGAAGCCGGGGCCTTGGACGAGAGCATCATGGAGACAAGGTTGGTGGCAAGGTCCTTGACGCCAACGGAGGCGATGCCCTCGACATCCGACACGGCGCGCGAAACGATGGCGGTCAGAACATCGGGCGAAATGCCGATGCCGTCAATCTTGATTTCCTGGGGCATGAGTCCTCCTAGAAGAGTTGGTTACTAGACGCGGGAGACGAACTTGCCGTCGCGGGTGTCAACCTTGATGACCTCGCCCTCGTTGAGGTACATGGGGACCTGGATGACAGCGCCGGTATCAATCGTGGCCGGCTTGGTGGAACCCTGGACGGTATCGCCCTTAAAGCCCGGGTCGGTCTGGACGATGGTGGTCTCGATGAACATCGGCGGAGTCACGCCCATGAGCTCATCGTCGGCGAAGAGCAGCTGGCAGATGTCGTTCTCGCGCAGCCACTTGGAGTTCTCGCCCACCATGTCCTCGGGAACGGGAACCTGCTCATAGGTCTCATTGTCCATGAAGATGTAGTCGGCGCCATCGTTGTAGAGGTACTGGAACTCGCGGGTGGTGAGCATGACGCTCTCGAACTTGGTGCCGGCGTTGCAGGTGTTCTCGACGACGCGGCCGCTCTTGATGTCGCGGGTCTTGTAGCGCACAAACGCGCCGCCCTTGCCCGGCTTGACATGCTGGAACTCGACGATGGTGTAGACCTTGTCCTTGATGCGGAGACCGAGGCCGTTCTTGAAGTCGGCGGTAGAAATGGTAGGCATAGCGACCTTTCTTGTTATGGGCAGAACGCACAAGCGTCCAAATTACATACGAGCGAAATTATACACTTGCAGACGGCGCCTGCAGCGAGCGCATAAAAAGAGAACGCGGGACGTCCGAATTGCTCCGGACGCCCCGCCCCAAAAATCTATCGAAATGGGCTAGCAATCGATGACGTGCAGGTCGTGCGGGGTCTTGGTGAAGGGCTCGTAGCCGTTCTCGGTGACCACGCCGTAGTCCTCCAGGCGCACGCCGCCCACGCCGGGCAGGTAAACGCCGGGCTCCATGGTGACAACCGAGCCGATCTCGATGGTGTTCTTGCTGCGGTTGAAGTTGGGCAGCTCGTGAATGTCGATACCAACGCCGTGGCCCAAGCCATGGTTATAGTAATCGCCATAGCCGGCATCGCCGATGATCTTCTTGGAAAGCTTGAAGATGTCGTTACCCTCGACGCCCGGATGGATGGCGGCGACGCACTCCTCGTGCGTGCGGCGCACGAGTGCATACAGGTCGAATTGCTCCTGCGTGGGCTCGCCCATCACAACAGTGCGTGTCATGTCGGAGCGGTAATCGCAGTAGCCCGCGCCGTAGTCCATGAGGACAAAGTCGCCCTTCTCGATCACGCGGTCGCTCGGGACGGCATGCGGGTTGGCGGTGTTGGGGCCGCTCGCCACGATGGAGCCGAAAGCAAGGCTGTCGGCGCCGTTGGCGAACATAAAGTTCTCGAGCTCGTTGCGAACCTGCTTCTCGGTCATACCGGGCTTAATAAAGCCGAGCATGTGCTGGAAGGCGGCGTCAGTGATCGACTGTGCATGGCGCATGAGCTCGATCTCCTCGGCATCCTTGATGGCGCGCATCTTGCGGATGTCGTCATGCATCAGCGGCAACATGCAGGCGACGGAACGATCCTCCAAACCACGCTGAATGCCCTGGTAGAAGTTGATCTGCATGTCGTCCTCGACAGCACAGACACGGCACTTGTTAGCCGCAATCTTGCCGGCGACCCAGCCGGGGATGGTACCCTCGTCCATGTCGTAGACCCAGGGGCTGCCGGCGGGCGTGTTCTCCTCAAAGCTGTTGAGGTAGCGCGAGTCGGTGTGGAACAGGCACTGGTCGACCGTAATAAACGCAGCGTGCGGGAACTCGAAGGTGTAGTCGAAGACGCCCTTCACGCCCGTAAGCCAACGAAGGTTGGCCTCGTCGCGCACCACGATGGCATCGTAGCCACGCTCGGCCATCAGGGCACGGACACGCTCGATACGACCGGCAGGACCGGCAGCAAACTCAGACATGCAGATTCCTTTCTTGTTGTCTCAAGATAGACGGGACGGGTCTCAACCGAACGACGGAATCGCATGCGATCCGCAACCGATTGAAAACCCGCCCCTCAACATGATACGAAAGACGATGGAAGTCAATAAATCTTAGAGAAGTTCTTTACGAGAAGCCAAGTAGGCGTGAGCATGGCGCTCAAGAACCTCGTCCTCAACGTTCGTTAGGCGAATTGCGCCGAGTGCCGCGGGCAGCGGCAGCATGCTGCGGTTTGAGCGCGCAAACTGCTGTCTGCGGAACTCCTCGATATATGCGGCAGGCTCCAGATCGAAGGCAAGTTCCTCGATACCAAAGTCCTCCAGGCAGTCATCGACCTCAAAGACGTAATCGATATCAAAGTCGCAGGCATCATGTGCTAGGCGCGCCTCAAAGCGCATGCCCTCGGATAACAGCTGATAGGCAGGGACCTGCGAAGCGGCATCGCCCAAGCAGGCGCGCAGGGTACGCTCCCCCGTCTTGCCAAAATCGAGCGCATGGCGAGCGCTCGGGTTCGTGGCCATCAGTACGTCCTTGCGGGCAGTCTGAGACCATTGAACGGCATTGACGAGCGCGACCTCCTCGCCCGCGAGAATCTCGGGGACGGTCTCAGCAAACTGATTCCAACGGGACTTACTGCTCGAAAGCATGGTGCCAACAAGTACCACATAGCTGAGCTTGAGGTCCTCGGGGTCCGCCTCGCGAACAAGGTCGAGGTCACACACGACCAAGCCCGGTTCGGGACGGAACGCGATAGCGGGAAGCGCATTCGACGACGAGGCAATGAGCGGCTTCATGGTCGTCGCGACCGTGAGCATGGCGTCGAAGGTCGTCGGCAGCAGCGCGCACTCGGTTCGGCCACACCACTGGTTGGCGCACCAGCTAACAACCGAGCAGGTTGCGGCATCGCCAACGGCGACAACAAGATCGTCGCAGGTAATGCCGTTGGCAGACAAGGCGCCAAAGATAGTATCGGCATCGGCCAGCGTGGCACCAGCAGGCGAAACCTCAAGGGAAAACTGCGACACGGCAAAACCGGCGTCGACCAGCGCATGCTCGACGACCTCATCAAAACGTTCTGACGAGGCGGAGTTCCAAACCACCATCGCGCGCTTAGGCTTGCCCACAGCCGAGGCAAACATACGCGACAGCTCATCGAACGCGCCCAATCCGACACGGACATCGACGCTGCGGTTTTGGAAATTGATCAGTTGGCGGCGAATCATAGCAGTCCACGCTCCAAAAGCATCTCGGCACAAAGGTAGGAAACGTCCTCGAAGGACTTGTTGCGAATATCAAGGGTAATATCGGCGGCCTGGCGATACAGCGGACGGCGATGCTCAAACAAGCGCGCGGCATGCTCGGGCGAGCGGAAATCGGGGCGCGTGTCGGACCGACGAATCTGGCGAATCGAATCCTCAAAGTCGCCCTCGAGGTACACGCACGTACCCATTTCGTGCATCAGCTCAATATTCACCGGCGTCTCGACGATACCGCCACCGCACGAAACCAACAGACTGCGCTCGCTTTGGAGCGAACGGAGCGCCGAGGTCTCGAGCTCGCGAAAACGATCCTCACCCTCGGTCTCAAAAATCTCGGTTACCGACTTACCGCAACGGCGCACGACCAGGCGGTCGGTATCGATAAAACGCCGCTTGAACATGGTGCCGACGTTGCGCGCGAGCGTCGATTTGCCCGCGCCCAAAAAGCCGATAAAGAAGATATGGTCGCAGCCGTGTTTGATGTGCTGAGACATGGCGAAACCTATTCCTCGCAGGGAAGGTCGCGCAGGGCCCGGCGCTCAAAGATACGGAAGATCTGCGTATACCACAGGTCCTGCGTCGCCTGCGGCTTTACCAGTATGGTATCGACGCCGGCGAAATTGCCGCTCCACACGTCAGTGTAGAGCTGATCACCGATCAGCACCGCCTCGTCGGCCGTGGCGCCGAGGCGCTTAAGACCCGCCTTGAGGGCAAACGGCGCCGGCTTCATGGCGTGGCTGATGGCCTCGAGTCCCAGCTCGCGTGCAGAGCTCATGACCTGGTCGCGATGCCAGTTGTTGGACACCATGCACAGCTTAAAGCCTTTGGCGCGGGCGGCGTCGAGCCAAGCGGAAACCGCGGCGGGAACCTGCTCGGTGTCGCGCGGCACCAGGGTGTTATCGCGATCGAGCAGAATGGCGCGTTTGCCGTCGGCCCACAGGGTATCAAGGTCGATGCGATCGACCGAGGCAACGTATCGTTTGGGGCTAAAAATCCTCATGCTAATTCCAAGACTGTTGATGCTCTTCATAGGTTTGCGAGAAGTACTCCTCGTCCTGCGTAATGTAGAAATACAGGTCATCGGAGTCGGTCGGCTCAAGCGTGGCCTTGAGTGCCTCGAGCGACGGAGAGCAGATGGGCGTGGGCGGTAGGCCCTCGTGCTTATAGGTGTTATACGGACTATCGCTCTGCAGGTCGTCGGCGGTAACCTCGCCACCGGTGACATACATCATGGTCGCATCGCTGTTGAGATAGCGCAGACCGTCGAGCTTGCCGGCAAGGCGGTTGTAGAAGACCGAGGCCACGTGCGCACGTTGATCGGCGTTGAGGCCCTCGCGCTCAACGATAGAGGCCAAGTTGACGATGTCGTAGTCGGACATCTCCACGCCGTAGCGTTCCTTGATCTTGGCTTCGCAGCTCGCAAAGTCAAGCGACTTGTACTCGGTCTTAAACTGATCGAGCATGGCGCGAATCACGTCATCGGCCGTCGGCGAATCGCCCAGCGAATAGGTCTTGGGGAACAAGAAACCCTCGAGCGAATCGTTGGCGGCGCCCTTAAGGAAGCTATAGTCGTCCACGTAGTTGGAGGCCTTGGCCTGGTTGAGGAAGTCTTCCTTAGAGATGCTGTCGTAGGCCTGGGCCACACGGTCGGCGACTTGATCGACCGTCAGGCCCTCAGGGATAGTCAGCGTATTGGAGCCCGCGTTGGGGCCTTCCATGAGCTGCTGAACAACCTTGGTCGCATCCATGAGTGTGGTGAACGAATAATCACCAGGCTTGAGCGACATATCGGCGTTGAGCTTTTTCACCGCCGCATAGTAATCCTTGGGATTTTCTACGATATGGTTCTCGGAGAGAATCGAAGCGATGCTGTCACCCGAGGCACCATCGGGAATCGTGATAGTAACCTGCTGGCCTGCAACGACTTTCGCACCCTCACCGCCAAAGAAGCCCTTGACGGCTGGCACGACAAAGAAAACGATCGCGGCAAGCGCGAGCACCGCCAACACAACGCCGATGATCATGGGAACCGGAGAACTCTTCTTTTGAGCACCGCGACGAGCATGCGTGTTGTAGCTCGAGCGGGTCGCCGGAGCAACGCCATGCGAACCACGAGCGTGATGCGAATGTGATTGGGGGGCCTGCGTTCGCTGGGTAGGTGCCTGCTGCTTAAAGCGGGTGCCGCCTGCAGGCTGGGCCGTACGAGCAGTGGGCTGCTGAGCCGCGTGAGAAGCCGAATGCTGAACCGAACGAGCAGAAGGCTGCTGACCCGTCCGTTGAACAGGTTGGGCCGAACGAGAGAAGGACTGCGCCGGGCGCGCGGCAGGCTGAGCTGCGCGCTGCGTCGGCTGCGCAGGGCGCTGACCAGGCTGAGTAGGGCGCGACGAGGGCTGACCATGACGACTCTGCCGGCGCGGATCGGAAGCGCTAGGCATGCGAAACCTCCTCGTTTTTACGATCGAGCCATGTCTGCAAGAAAAGGCTGGCGGCGATCATGTCAATCTTGCCCCTCATCTGCTTTTCGTTAAGCCCCTGCTCACGCAGGATTCGCTTGGCCTCTTGCGAGGACAGGCGCTCGTCCTCAAACTCCAGCGGAAGATCGAGCTCGTCGGCAATCTTTTGGGCCACGGCGGCGACGCGCTCGGCCTGGGGGCCAGGCTCGCCGGCCATGGTCAAGGGACGTCCGCTTACCAGGATGTCGGGCTCATAGTCCTCGACCAGGTAGCGGAACGTCTTGGCCATACCGGTGACCTCGGCGGCCGGGAGCACCTTGACGGGCATCGCCATCTTGCCATCACGGCTCGAGACGGCGATGCCAATCCTGGTCTCCCCTATGTCCAGCGCGAGCGCGACCACAGCGACTACTTAGGCGCCGAGCGCGGTCTTGGCGGCCGCGAGGGCATCGGCGATGCCGGCAGCATTCTTGCCACCGGCCTGGGCCATGTTGGGACGGCCACCACCGCGACCGTCGACCAGGCCCGCGATCTGCTTGATAACGTTGCCGGCGTGGAACCCGGCCTTCACGGCGTCATCGGAGCCGGCAGCGAGCAGGGCCGGAGTGCCCTTCTCAGTCACGCTGGCGACGACACAAGCGACAGGGCCGGCGACCTTCTGGTGCACGGTATCCCATACGTTGCGCAGGTCAGCGGCCTCAAGGCCCTGGAGCTCAGCGACGACGAGCTTATAGCCGCCGAGCTCGACGGCACCCTCGATGGCGCTGGAAATGGCGTCGGAGGAGCCACCGGTCAGAGCCTTTTTGAGCTTGTTGGACGTCTCGCGCAGCTCGGCCTGCAGGTTCTCCACGCGGGCGGGAACCTCGTCGACGCGGCACTTGAGCGCAGCGGCGGCGGCGTCGACGAGCGCCAGGCGGTCGGCCATATAGTCGAGGGCACCCTTAGAGGTCACGGCCTCGATACGGCGGACATTCGAGCCCGTGGAGGACTCGGAGATAATCTTGAACAGACCGATCTCGGCGGTGTTGGCGGCATGCGTACCACCGCAGAGCTCGCGGGAGAACGGCTGGTCCTCGGCGCCCACGGAGACGACGCGGACGACATCGCCGTACTTCTCTCCAAACAGAGCGACAGCGCCGGCAGCCTTAGCCTCGTCGATGCCCATGACACGGGTCACGACCGGCTTGGATGCGAAGATCTGCTGGTTGACCAGGTCCTCGACAGCCTTGAGCTGCTCGGAGGACAGAGCCTCGAAGTGCGTGAAGTCAAAGCGCAGGTGCTCGGGCGTCACCAGCGAGCCGGCCTGGGAGACATGCTCGCCCAGGACCTGCTTAAGGGCGGCGTCAAGCAGGTGGGTGGCGGTGTGGTTGCGGCGCAGGAAGCCACGGCGCTCGGCGTCGAGCGCGGCAGTCACGGTAGCACCGACGGTCAGCGTGCCCTCGGCGACGTGCGCGACGTGGGCATACAGGCCGTTGTGGTTCTTGGTATCGGAAACGGTCAGCGAAACGCCCTCGGCGGAAAGCTCGCCGGCATCGCCCTGCTGGCCACCCATCTCGGCATAGAACGGCGTGCGGTCGAGCACGACCTCGACGTCCTCGCCCGCGGCGGCGGACTCGACGGACTCGCCGTTGCGCACGATGGCGACAACCTTGGCGCCCTCGATCACATCGTTGTCATAGCCGTCGAACTCAGTCGCGGCGACCTTGTCGGAAAGCTCGACCCACACGTCGTTGAAGCTGCCCCAGGCGTCGCCCTTAGCGTTGGCGCGAGCGCGGGCCTTCTGGTCCTCCATGCAAGCGGTAAAGCCATCCATGTCGACGTCGTGCCCAGCGGTACCGGCGATCTCGACGGTCAGGTCGATGGGGAAACCAAAGGTGTCGTGAAGCTTAAAGGCGACATCGCCCGGAAGCACAGCGCCCTCGGCAAGCGCGGCCAGGGCCTCGTCCAGGTAGACGCGGCCGTTGTCGAGCGTCGTGGAGAAGCGCTCCTCCTCGGAGGCAACGATACCCTTGACGAGCGCGACGTTCTTGAGCAGCTCGGGATAGGCCTCGCCCATCTGAGCGTTGACCTCGTCGATGAACTTGGTCAGGAAGGCGCCCTCGATGCCCAGCAGGCGACCGTGGAACACGGCACGGCGGAGCAGACGGCGAAGGACGTACTCGCGACCCTCGTTACCGGGAAGGATGCCGTCCGAGATCATAAAGTCGACGGCACGGGAGTGGTCGGCGATGATGCGCAGCGAGCGGCTGGCACCGGAGTAATCGTCGGCGTCATAGGTCTTGCCGCTGATCTCCTCGCCCAGCTTGATGAGATGCTGCATCAGGTCGCCGTCGTAGTTGGCGGTCTTGTGCTGCATGATGGCGGCCATGCGCTCCAGGCCCATGCCCGTATCGAGGTTGCGGTGCGGCAGCTCCGGCATGGAGCCGTCCTCCTGGCGGTCGTACTGGGTAAAGACGAGATTCCAGAACTCCAGGAAGCGGTCGCAGTCGCAGCCGGGCTTGCAGTCGGGGCTGCCGCAACCGACCTCCTCGCCCATATCAAAGTAGATCTCGGAGCACGGACCGCAGGGGCCGGTGGGGCCAGCGGCCCAGAAGTTGTCGTCCTCGCCCAGGCGGGAGATGTGGTCCTCGGCAACGCCCAGAGAGCGCCACACGTCGTGGGTCTCGTCGTCCTCGGTAAAGACGGTGAAGTACAGGCGGTCAAGCGGCAGCTTGAACTCCTTGGTGATGAGCTCGAAGGCCCAAGCGCAAGCCTGCTCCTTGGAGACGCCGCCAAAAGAGAAGTCGCCGAGCATCTCGAAGAACGACAGGTGACGGCCGTCCTCGCCGATGCAGTCGATGTCGTTGGTGCGGACGCACTTCTGGCAGGAGATCGCGCCGATCTCCTTCATGGTCTTCTTGCCCTGGTAGTACTCCTTAAACTGGTTCATGCCGGCGTTGGCAAGCAGCAGCGAAGGGTCGTCGGGGACGAGGGACGAAGAAGGATAGAGCTTAAGACCGCGCTCCTCAAAGAAGTTGAGGAACTTGGAGCGGATCTCGGCCGTAGTCATTGACGGGTAGTCAGCACTCATAGAGGGAATCTCCTCGGTTTCACATCGAAACAGTTCAAACGTAACGATATTACCATCCCACCGCGCCTGTGCAAAAAAGAGGGTCGCCAAACAGCGACCCTCCAGCGAAAGTGCACGTTATTTAGTACTGCGCGATCCTTTGAAAAAAGGACTGCTGTAGAATTACATATAAGATTCACCCGGAAGGAGCGATCGATGAAAAGCAAACGATTTATCCTGAATACACTTCTGGTTGTAGCACTTTTAGCGCTCTTGGCCTTCTCATGCTGGTACGCAAACCAACCAGCATATGGCTACGTATTGTATGCAGTAATGTCCGGCGATAAGGCTTATTGCACTCTACGCGCAATTGACGTTCTCTTTTTCTATGTAGCCGGCCCCTTATCAATCGCTTTGCTCGCGTTTCTTGTCATTTACAACTTCAAGAAACGTTAATAGAACCTATTTAGAATCCGAATCGTCCATGGAGCCGTCGATGCCGGTTTTGGTGTCGTCCGTGTTGGAATCGTCATCCTTGGCAAAGGGGTTCTTGAAGAAGCCCGTGGAATCGGGTTGCAAACCCGAGAGCTTGATCCAGGGATTATCGAACTCGGGCTTAGGCATCGCTTGGGCCTCGGGCGCAGTCTCGTTGCCGATGAGCTCGGACTCGTAAATGAAAGTGTCGTCGCCGAGCGCGTCGTAGGCGGCGACCGGGTTGCCATCGGCATCGCGGTACGGCGTGCCCTTAAACACGGCGCCGTCATAGGCCACAAGCTGACGGCCGGTCTCATTCTCGAAGTAGTACACGAAGATGCCCTTGAGGGCCGCACAAAGCGGGATGGCAATAATCATGCCGATGGGCCCCATGAGTGCCGAACCAATAACGAGCGCCGTGAGGCTCATAATGGGATGCACCTGCACTGAGCTCTGCATGACCTTAGGCGAAATCACATTGTCGGTGACGTTTTGCGCGACCATCGTCACGATGAGCGTCCATAACGCCAACATGGGGCTGAACATGAAACCGAGTACCGTGGCGATTGCTGCGCTCACCCAGGGACCGACGACCGGAACCAAATGCATGATGCCGGTAAAGATAGCCATGAGCGCCGCATACGGATGACCGATGATCATAAAACCGATAAAGGCGAGGAAACCACCGCAGATGGACGTCACGACCATACCGCGCATGTAGCCGCCGACAGAGCGAGAAAGGATGGCGACCATAAAGCGGTACGAGGTCTCCTTCTCCTGACCGATGATGGTGCAAATCTCGTGATGCATGCGAGGGTAGTCGCAGGCCATCCAGTAGGCAAGCACCAGACCAAGGAAGATCACGAACAACTGCGAGGCCGTATTGGTGATGAGCGGGAACACACCGCGACCAAGCTCGGCAGCAATCTGAGACACATACTTCGATGCCACGGTAACCAGGGACGAAAGATTATCGTCCAAATACTCCTTGAGCGGCGTGTTGTTGAGCGTCTTGGCATGCGAGATCATCTCATTGAGATCGCCACCCGCAACACGAAGCTGCTCGGGCAGGCGGCTCAGGACTTCCATGATCTGACCAAAGAGAATCGGCGACAAGATGCAAACGACACCGACGAGCACGGCAACAACAACAATAAGCGCGACAAGCGAACCGATGCCGCGATTCACGCCATGGTGCTCGAGCCAGTTGGTGATCGGGGACATCACAAAAGCAATGATGGAGCCGACGGCAAGAAACTCAATAACCGGTGCCAGGATGCCCATAAGGTTAAAGATGACAGCAGCAATAACAATGCAGCCGACAACAGCCCAAATGCGCAGCGTCAGAATGCGGGTGTCGCGCAGCACGCGATCGGTTTGTTGAGGGTGCTCACTCATGAACGAACCATCACTCCGTCGGGGTCGATCTTGTCCTGAATCTTCTTAAGCGTGCGGCGCAGCAGACGCGAAACCTGCACCTGAGAAATACCCAGCTTCTTGGCGATCTCGATCTGGGTCATGCCCTTCACGAAGCGCAGCTCGATAACCTCGCGCTCGCGCGGCGAAAAATCGCGGATGGCTTCCTCGATCACCAGGCGGTCATCGGTAAAGTCGAGCTCGTTGTCATCGTCGGCGTAACGGTCGAGAATCGAGGGCGCATCGTCGGAATCGGACGCACCAGGAGCCTCGATGGGCACCGAGGTATAGGCCGAAGACGATTCCATAGCCTCGAGGACCTCATCGACAGTCACATCTAGATACTCAGCGATCTCCTCAACCTTGGGCGAACGCTGTAGCTCGTTGGTAAGTTTGTCAGTAGCCTGGTTGACCTTGGCCGAGAGCTCCTGCAGACGACGCGGTACGCGCACACTCCAGCCCTTATCGCGGAAATGGCGTTTGATCTCGCCCAGGATAGTGGGTGTCGCAAACGTCGTGAACTCGAGTCCGCGCTCGGGGTCAAAACGGTCGATAGCCTTGAGCAGACCCAGATAGCCAACCTGCATCAGGTCGTCGAGCGGCTCGCCGCGATTCTTAAATTTATTGGCAAGAAACCTTACCAGGTTCATATGGGACATGACGAGCTGCTCGCGGGCGTCCGGATCACCAGTCTCCTTGTAGCGACGAAACAGCTCGCGGGTTTTCTCCTTGTCCCAAGCGGTCTTGCCGCTCCGGGAACGTTCGGTCATATTAGATATCCGCCTTGAGGTCGAGGGAAAGCGTCAGGGGCGCCGCAGTCTTTTCGTAGGAGTCGCACACGCTCGCCAAAATAAGCTCGGCATAAACAGTAGCCTGGTCATCCTCGTCGACGGTGGCCTGATCGCCAAAGGTAAAGGTCATGCCAACGTGAGATTCATCGACATCGAATTTGATTGAGATGTCGTCGGAATCAACAGCCGTGCAGCCAAAGATAAAGGCTTCCTCGGCAGCCATGCGGATGTCCTCGATGCGATCGACAGACATGGAACACAGGGCACCAACGTTGGCTGCCGTCATGCGCACAAGGCGAGCGAGACGCGGGTCGCCGGCAACGGTCAGCGTGATGGGGCAGGTTGCTTCGCTACTCATCGCAGGACTCCTCAGAGGTCTCGGAGGGCATGTAGGTGTAATACTGAGCCGGCTTGGATACAGACTTCTGACCATCATCGTCGCCCGCGGCGGCCTCGTCCTCGCCAATTAGGACGCGCTCGGTAGGCTGCTCGGCCTCCGCAGCGGCAGCGGCGAGCTTGCGATCGGCGTCGGCTGCAGGAGCCTTCACCTTATTGAAGAGCTTCTGCACAGCACCGGCGGCAGAGTCGGTCACGCTCGACACAGCATTGCTGGCCTCGGCCATGCTGCCCGTAACCTCGGAAATGTCGCGAACCACGGCTTCGACCTCTACGAGATTGGAGGTAAGCGCATCGACGGCGGTCTTGCTCGACTTGAGGAGCGGCTCCATCTGGGCAAGCGCCGGCGTAAGCTCATCGACAGCGCCATCGAGCTTTGCCACCACAGGCTGAGCCTCGGCGATGGTGTTGTTGAGGTCGTTCACGGTCTTATCGAGCGAGTCGACAACATTGCGTGTCTTGCGCAGGGTAAGCGCGAGCTCAGCGATGGCCCACACGCCGGCAACGGCGAGCAGCAGCAGGGCGATTTGAATGGGACTCATACAAGCCTCCCGGAAAAATCGAAATACAGACGCTTTTCATGGTACCCCAAAGGGGACCGAACATGCCAAGAGCAGCAACGTGGGACAAAATTATCAGCAGCTACTTCGGTGCATTCCCGCTGCGGTCGCGCTCGCTTTGCTCTACGCGCCACTCTTCCCAGCCGCGCCCGGCAGGCTGCCAGAACGCACCGCGCTCCAGCCCCTCGGGCAAATAGCGCTGATCGACCCAGCCTTCGGGATAATCGTGCGGGTATTTATACACACCGTAGTCGTCGCTGCCTGGGCGATGGCGATCGCGCAGATAACTCGGCACCTCGCGAAGCCCACTAGAATGGATATCGGCCAGCGCCGCATCGATCGAAGCCTCACACGCGTTGGATTTAGGGGCCAAGCACACATAGAGTGCAGCCTGAGCCAGGTTAATGCGGCACTCGGGATAGCCAATGACCTCGACAGACTTAAACGCGGCATGCGCCACCAAAAGCGCCTGCGGGTCGGCGTTGCCAACATCCTCAGAAGCCTGAATCATAATACGGCGAGCGATAAACTTGGGATCCTCCCCCGCATCAATCATGCGCGCGAGCCAATAGATCGTGGCATCGGGGTCGCTACCGCGCATGGACTTAATAAACGCACTGATGATGTCGTAGTGCATGTCACCGTTTTTGTCGTACGAAAAGCCACGGCGCGGATTGGCAATCTTCACGTCATCCACGGTGATGGGATAGCGCTCCCCCGCCGCGGGCGCTGGCGTTCCCTCGGTATCGGGACGCGTGACGGCAATCTCGCTCGCAAGTTCGAGCGTCGTGAGCGCCGAGCGAGCGTCACCCGCTGCCAGCGTGCAGATGGTCTTAACCGTATCCTCATCGGCCGAGAACTTGCCGTTCAAACCCTGCGGCGCCTCGAGCGCACGCTCGATCAGCGTGGCGATATCCTCGTCTTTAAGATGCTCAAGCTCCACCACGCGACCGCGCGAGAGCAATGCCGAGTTGACCTCGAAGTACGGATTCTCCGTCGTGGCGCCAATCATAATGACGGTACGGTTCTCAACCGCATGCAGCAAGGCATCCTGCTGAGACTTGGAGAAGCGGTGAATCTCATCGATGAAAAGAATGGTACGGCGGTCGTAGGTATTCAGGCGCGTCTTGGCCTCGTCAATCACGCGGCGCAAGTCCTTTACGGTGCCCGTCACGGCGCTGACCTCGACAAACTCGCTCTTGGTATGGTTGGCGATAATGTGGGCCAGCGTCGTCTTACCCGTACCGGCCGGCCCGTACAGAATCACGCTCGAAAGCACGTCGTGCTCGATCGCGGCACGCAACCATGAGCCCTTACCGACGGCCTTTTGCTGGCCCACGTACTCGTCGAGCGAATTGGGGCGCATGCGCACCGCAAGCGGCGCATTCTGAAAGGAACGCTCGCGCGTCGAAGCAGAAAAAAGGTCGTCCATAGCCATCCCGTGTATCAATCAAAAACGTTTTCCACTAACAGTATACCGAATTAATACGAACTACCGTTCGTTAATATAGGTACGGTGCGGAAACTCCAGACCAGGGAACAGCTTGCTCGTCAGCTCGCAGAAATAACCGTCCGTCATGCTCGCGATATAATCCACCACGGCTTGATCCTTGTCGTCCTGCCAGGCATAGGTGCGATCATAGTAGGAAAGCTGCTGCTCAATGCGCGAAATATGGTGCTTAAAGATGTAAGAGGACTCGTCGCCACTGTTTAGATCCCGCAGGCAACGGTCGTAGAGCTTTTCGAACGCCTCGCGCAGCTCCACCTCGGAATCGCCTTCGATGCCGCCCTTGCTATAGATCTTCTCGTAGTTCTCCCGCTTGGCCCGGCGGATTTCCTCAAACAGGTCCTCGCTCATCTCGATACGCGGCTTACCATAGCTGTGCTCAACGATATCGATGGAGGCATGCGTGAGGATCCAACTGTTGTAGGCACCGCCCCGGCCATCATCAAAGGCGTCGGGTGACAGCAGGCCCGCCGCAATGGCGTCTTGGCGATCGCGCCCAACGTAGGCAAGAATATCCGAGATGCGAACGACGCAGCCCTCGAGCGTCATGGGGCGCAGATGCTCAATTGCGCTATAGCCCGTGGCAATGCAATCTTCAACCGTCAGGTCAAACTGGTCAAAGGAGCTCATGTCCGAGAGCTCAAACACACGCTGCTCGTACTCGCCGTTATGGCATAGCACGCCGTCGAGCGTCTGGAGCGACACGTTGCGGCCATACAACGCGTCGAGCACGCGGACCGACTGCACATTATGGAAAAAATAACGCCCCGTGCGCTCGTGATAGATATCGTTGAGGAAGCGCTCGCCGGCATGGCCGAAAGGCGTGTGTCCCAAGTCATGACCCAGGCCAATCGCCTCGATCAGATCGCAATTGAGCCCCAGGGCGCGACCGATATCGCGCGCAATGCGCGAGACAAGCTGCACGTGCAAACCGCGGCGTGACAGATCGTCATTGCTACGGAAGCTAAAGACCTGCGTTTTGCCTGCATAACGGGTGTACGCCGGAAGATGAAGTATCTTTTCGGTATCGCGCATAAACGCCGGACGCATAAGCGTGCCTTTGTCGGCAGCGCGATCAATACGACGAATGACCTGGTCGTCGTTACAACGATACGGGTTGACATAGCCCGAAGCACGATCAGCGGCAATGCGCTCGACAAGTTCGGGCGACAACGCCGAGGGAATACAGTCCATGCGCGCCTTAATGACGGCCGTTTCTTGATTAGTTGCCATGGCATGCTCCTTAAGAAGGATGCGCAATCGGTTACAATGTGCAGCCCACGACCTCGATTATGGCAAAAATCGGCACCAAAAACGGGAGCAATGGCAGGGAGCGCGATTTTGTGATGAGGCAGGAGACGGCAAGGACCAGGAGCGCAGTGGCAAATGCGACGATGCCGCCCATAGGGTCGAGCGTGCAAAGCGCAAAGAGTGCCTTGGCATCTCCCATGCCGATGCCCGGGGTTTGGCGAAAACGACGCCAGAGGGACTCAGTCAGCACGAGAGCAAAGTAGACGATGACCGCAAGACCGGCATGGTCAAGCGCCGTGTTAACGCCTTTGTCGAGCCAAACGCCCACTAACGCCGTCACCGCACACGCACCGGCAAGCTCATTGGGAAAACGTCGATGGCGGGCATCAATTGCCACGCCGGCAAAGATGCAAATCCAAAACGGGATATAGGCCATCGGACTCCTCCTCGAGCTGCATCGCAAAAGCAAAAACCACCACAAAGGTGCCTGTCCCCTTTGCGGTGGTTTTGGCGGTGATTATTTGGCGCCTTGCATGACCTCGTCGAGGGTAACGTTGACGGCATGCTGCGTCGGGACCCAGTCGACCTTTAGGAACAGAGCGGCCACCGTGATGGGGATATAGCTGAACATAAAGATCGGGAAGGTAAACAGGTTGGTCACCAAACGCCACTTTTGCGCGCAATGAATGTGCTTGTACTCGAAGATGGTCGTGAGTAGCGCCAGGATAAAGAAGGTCTGGTACATCATCACGAAGGTCATAATGAGCGAGGCGGCGCAAGCCTGCATCTCGACCTCGGTGGCCAAGAAGCCGTGCGAAAGCCCGCCCACGATGAGGAAGGTCGCGTTGGCGAGCATGGAGATCAGGGACAGCAGCATACCCGGAGCGATGGTCATAAACATGTCATAAGCGGCAAAGCGATGATAGCGGAAGGTCGACTTGACCAGGTGCTTACCATACGTAAAGAACACCTGGTAGAAGCCCTTAGTCCAACGCATACGCTGCTTCCAGGAAGCTTTAAACGTCACGGGCTGTTCGTCAAAGAACTCCGCCGGCGCATAGCCAATGCGGATGCCGTGAATGGCGCAGAACGTGGTGAACTGAATGTCCTCGGTCAGCGTATGGAACTGCCAACCGTGCATGCCCTCGATAACACTGGCGGAGATGAGGTAGCCCGAACCCGAGACAGCGCAGGACGTCTTGCAGATATTACGCGCGTTGTTGAGGAAGCGCGCCTCACGCAGATACCAGGTGGCGTTGGCTGACGAAATCCACGAGCTGCCAAAGTTCTTGGAGTTACGATAGCTCGTGACCACATGGAAGCCCTGGTCAAAGGCATCATTCATCTTGGAGACGTAATCGCGGGAGATAACGTTGTCGGCATCGAAGATAAAGTAGCCCTCAAACGTATCGGGATACTCGTTGAGAATGCGATCGAAACCATAGTCCATGACCCAGCTCTTGCCCTTGCGGGCCAGGTCATTGCGCTCGTAAACAATGGCACCGGCCTCGCGCGCGAGCTGCGCGGTATTGTCGGTGCAAGCGTCGGCAACGACAAAGACCTCAATGAGCTCGGACGGATAGTCCTGATCCTTGATGGAGCGAACGAGGTTGGCGATCACGGCCTCCTCGTTATGCGCCGCAATAAAGAAGGCATAGCGGTGGAGTTTTTTGGCCTTGGGAGGCGCGACCTCGCCACGAAGAGCGCCGATGACAAAGAAGACCACCTGGTACAGAAAGCAGACCGTGAGCAGCGTGACGACAATCTGGTTGAAGATCACGATGGGCGTGTTGGTTTGTAAAAAGGCGAGCATGCAGGCTCCCAGGAACGCGTTACGTAAACAATCGTATATCTTACCGCAGGCTTACCGAGTTCAAGAAACCACCTAATACCGGCTAGGCTTCGAGCAGGCCAAGCTGCGGGACGATGTCGTCGCCGGCGGCGGTGCGACCAAGCGAGCGCGGGGCCAGGTCGTCAAGAACCGCAGCGAGATCCCACGGCAGCTCGTCGCGGCATTCGATGCGCTCGCCCGTCACGGGATGGTCGAATGCGACGCGCCAGGAATGAAGGAATTGCCTGGTCAGACCCTGATCGGCGCGTGCATCGCACTTGCCGTAGAGTTGATCGCCCACGCAGGCGTGGTTGATATGACGCATGTGTACGCGAATCTGATGCGTACGGCCCGTAAACAGGTGGCACTCGACGAGCGTATAGCCGTCGTCAAATCGCGTGGAATCAAAGCGCTCGAGGACCTTAAAGGTCGTAATGGCCTGGCGCGCGAAAGGATCGTCCGAAACCGCCATCTTGACACGGTCGCGCGTCGATCGGGCAATGCCGGTGTTGATGGTGCCCTCGTCCATGGCGATGTGCCCGTGAACAAGCGTGATATAGCGACGGTCGAGCGTACGCGTGCGGATGAGATTTTGAAGCGCGCGCTGGGTGTCGTCGTCCTTTGCCGCAAGCATGAGACCCGAGGTATCGCGATCCAGGCGATGCACAATACCGGGGCGGTCCTCGCCCTGCACGGTGCCCAGATGATCGATACCGCAGTGATAAACCAGGGCATTCGCGAGCGTACCGCTCTCATGGCCATGCGCAGGATGGCACACCAGGCCGCGCTGCTTGGAGAGCACGATAAGGTAGTCGTCCTCATAGCGGATATCGAGGGGAATGGCCTCGGGAATCACGTCGGTCGGGTCGTGCGGCTCGGGGAGGTCGACCGAAATACGGTCGCCGGCTCGCACGGCGTACTTTTTGGACAGGCAGGTCTCACCATTGACACATACGGCACCGCCCTCAATCAGATGCGCGCAGGCAGAGCGCGTGGGGCAGCCGTCGTTGGCACCCAGAAAGGCGTCGAGACGCTGGCCAGAGCAATCGTCGGCAACAAGAATATGGATGTCGGCCATTAACGCTCATTCCTTTCGCGAATCTTGCGGGCACGCTCCCCACGCTGCTTGGCTTTGCGCTTGGCGCGGGCCTCATCACGGGCATTGAGCTCGGCAGTCGCATCGACTTCGCGGGCCGCAGGGCTCAAGAACATGTAGCCGATGAGGGCAAGCACAACGCCTACGGTGATGCCGATATCGGCCACGTTAAAGACGGGAAAGTCGATGAAGGTGGTGGCAATAAAATCGGTCACAAAGCCAAAAGTCAGACGGTCGATCGCGTTGCCAATGGCGCCGCCCGCAACCATAGCCATGCCCACAACCTCAAGGCGAGCGAGCTGAGGCGCGCGAAGCAAGTACAAGGCAATGGCGACAATGACCGCAAGCGCCAGCACGGCAAACGCTATGCCATGCCCCTCGCCCATGCTAAAGGCAGCACCGATATTGCGGACAAATAGAAAGTCGATCACACCGGGGATAACAGTCACATGCAAAGCGTCGCCCACGGCACGAACCGCAAGCTTGGTCAGCTGGTCAACAAGCAACACAACGAGCGCCACCCCACCAGCAACACCCAACCGCCAACGCAAAGGCGGCGTCATATCCCCAGCACGACCCAAATCAATCCCCTACCCTCAAGAACATCGAATTCCGTTTAACGCAATTAACCATCTTATATTGCCACACGCAGAGCGCACGACATATTCGCTAACGCCAGATAAATAACCAGCATAAAAAGAAAGCGGCATTCCGAAAAACAGAATGCCGCTTTTATTCAGCGGAGCAAATGGGCCGAAGGCGTCCAAATTCTCCCAATAACCAAAATGCCGAGTTACCGTGCCTTAAAGGGCATTCGCGCAGCGCTTGCAGATATGCGCGTGGCCGTTGTACTCGCCGACGGTGGTGCGGTAGTTCCAGCAACGGTCACAGCACTCGCCCTCGGCAGCCTCAATAGCGACGAAGAGCTCCTCGCCCTGGGTCAGCTCAACATCGGAGACGATGTAGAACTCGGCCAGGTCGACGGCCTTGTCGCCGGTCAGCAGCGCATACATCTCGGCGGGAACGACCGCCTTGACGCGGACCTGCTGACTCTTGGTGAAGGTGCCGGCGGAGCGGGCATCCTCAAGGGCCTTGGTCACAGCGCTACGGAGCTCGAGTGAAGCCTCGAGCACGCCCTCGAACTCATTGGCCTCGTCGACCGTGATAGGCGACTTGTACCAATCGAGCAGCGCGGCGTACTTCTGATGATCGACGCAGCCGGCGGGCGCATAGGCCATGGCCTCATCGACGGTGTAGGACAGGATCGGCTGCAGGTCGCGCATGAGCATCGAGAAAAGCTCGGCGAGCACGGTCTGGGCGCTGCGGCGCTCGAGCGAGCCGGGCTTTTCGCAGTACAGACGGTCCTTCAGGGCGTCGAGGTACACGTTGGAGAGCTCGGTAACCACGAAGTCGTAGAGCGCACGGTAGGCGCGCGGGAACTCATAGCTGGCGTAGGCGTCGTCGACCTCGGCCTGGACCTGGGTCAGACGGGCAACCATGAGCTTGTCGAGCGGCAGCAAGTCGGCAAAGGCGACGCCGTCGGTCTCGGGTTCAAACTGACCCTCGAGCTCGGAGAGCAAGAAGCGCAGCGTGTTGCGGAAACGGCGATAGGCATCGGACGTACGAGCGAGAATCTCGTGGTCGATGGAGACGTCAGAGCTGGTGTCGACGGAGGCAACCCACAGACGGATGATATCAGCGCCCATCTCGTCGCAGACCTTATTGGGGTCGATAACATTGCCGAGCGACTTGGACATCTTGCGGCCCTGACCATCGAGTGTGAAGCCCTGCGAGACGACCGCCTTGTACGGAGCATGGCCGTTGGCACCCACCGAGGTGAGCAGCGAGCTCTGGAACCAACCGCGGTGCTGGTCGGAGCCCTCGAGGTACACATCCGCCGGATACTCCAGCTCGGGACGGTACTCGCAGACGGCCTTCCAAGACACGCCGGAATCCCACCACACGTCGAGGATGTCCTTATCGGCCTTGAGGTGATGACCGCCGCACTTGGGGCAGACGCAGGCCTCGCCAAGATAGCTCTCGGGAGCGTCGGTGAACCAGGCGTCGGAGCCCTTCTCGTGGAAGAGCTTGATGACGGCGTCGAGCGTGGCGTCGTTCATGACCTTCTCGCCGCAGTCGGCGCAGGTGTAGCTGGGGATAGGCACGCCCCAGTTGCGCTGACGGCTGATGCACCAGTCGGGACGCTGCTCGACCATGGCACCGATGCGGTTGGCCGCGTGGGCCGGATACCACTTGACGTTCTCGCGGACCTCCTTGCCAGCCTGCTCGCGCAAACCGGTCTTGTCCATCGAGACAAACCACTGGTCGGTAGCACGGAAGAGCACCGGGTGCTTGCAGCGCCAGCAGTGCGGATAGCTGTGCGTGATCTTCTTCTCGAGGACCAGGGTGCCGCGCTCGCGCAGGAACTCGATGATGTGCGGGTTGGCCTCATCGGTATCCATGCCGCTGAAGGGACCACCGGTGCCAAACTCCTCGCCGGTGTAGAACTTGCCGTCATCATCGACCGGCATGCAGATGTCGGTAATGCCCTCCTTGAGGCAGGCAAAGTAGTCGTCGACGCCGTGGCCGGGCGAGTTGTGGACGATACCGGTACCGTCATCGACACCGACGTAATCGGCCAGCAGCGCCACGCCCTCAACACCGTCAAAGATCGGCTGCTTGTAGTGAATGTGGTGGAAGGTCTCGGCGGGAACCACGTAGGGCTTGCCGTCGACCATAACCGGGGTGTACTCCCAGCCAAACTCCTCGCAGCACTTGGGAGCCAGGTCCTCGAGCATGACCTCGGCACGACCCTCGTGCTCAACGGCGACATAGGCGGCGCCGGGCTTGAGGGAAACTGCCTGGTCGGAGGGGATGGTCCACGGCGTGGTCGTCCAGATGATGAAGTCAACCGGGCCGTCGAATTTCTCGAGGCCGGCGGGCTTAAAGGTCATCTCAAAGCGAACGAAGATGGACGGGCTCGTCTCGTCGGAGTACTCGATCTCAGCCTCGGCCAGCGCGGTGTGGCAGTGCTTGCACCAGTGAACCGGCTTGTGGCCGCGATAAATCATGCCCTTATCGAACATGGCCTTGAAGACCTCGATATCGGCGGCGTCATGCTGGTGATAGAGCGTCAGATAGGGGTTGTCCCAGTCGCCGAGCACGCCCAGACGGCGGAAGCCAGCCTTCTGAAGCTCGATGTTCTCGACGGCGAACTCGTTGCAGAGCTCACGGATCTTAGCCGTAGAGGTCTGGTTGAACTTCTCGGTGCCGAGCTTCTCCTCGACCTTATGCTCGATCGGCTGGCCATGGCAATCCCAACCGGGGACATATGGAACCTCATAGCCCTGCATCATCCAGTAGCGGTTGATCATGTCCTTGGAGATCTTGTTCATGGCGTGGCCGATGTGGATCGGGCCGTTGGCGTACGGAGGGCCGTCGTGCAGCACGAACTTCTTGTGACCCTCGTTCTTCTTCAGAACCTGCTCGTAGACCTTGTTGTCCTGCCAGTCCTTGAGTCGCTTGGGCTCGGACTTGGAAAGACCGGCACGCATGGGAAAACCGGTTTTGGGCAGATTCATCGTCTGCTTGTACTCGTTTGCCACGGTACCCCTTTCATGTCGTGGGCGCGCACGCCCGCTGGGCACCAAAAAAGCGCCCGTCCCTGCAAGCTGGGACGAAGCGCCACAAAACGGGCTGCACGCCCGCAAAAGCTCTTCGCTTAACCACCCAGCTTAGATGCCCTCGCCCGCGTATTCGCGCGCTCGCATCCGTTACTCGGCTGGCCTGTATCGACGACCATCTCGGCGATATCTACTAGGACGAGCCTGTGCGACGCGTCCGTTGGGACCGCAGCTCCGGGGTGATTTTCATCGGTCGCATGCACGGGTTCTCAGCGCTCCCCGCTCTCTGTAACATGCGGACGGCCGACTACTCGTCCCCATCAACGCTTATGCGGAGTATGCTAGCACGTTCCGCGCCGGCGAAAAACCCTCAACACTGGTTTTATACGTTCGAAATTTCTCGCGGCTGTGGACCTTCTCTAGGAGCAAAATACCTGAAAGCACTTTATCGAACGAAAGAAGGCTGCCATGCGCACGATTGGAATGAGCGACTACACCGTCGGCGAGGACTGCTTTGACGAGCTGCCCGGCGCACTGGCCGAGTACGGAGCGACCAAGGTCGCCATCATTGGCGGCAAGCGAGCCCTGGCTGCGGCGCTGCCGGGAATCGAGGCGGCACTTGAAGGTACCGATGTCGAGGTCCTGGAGACGCGCGTCTATGGCACCAACAGTACGCGTGCCAATATCGCCAAGGTCGTGAACTCCCCTGCCTGCCAGGAAGCTGACGTGCTTATCGCCTGTGGCGGCGGCAAGGCGCTCGACACCGTGAAGACCGCAGCAATCGAGCTCAAGAAGATCGTCTTTACCGTGCCTACAATATGCTCCAACTGCTCGGCCGCGACCGCCATTGCCGTTGTCTACAACGACGACGGCTCGCTCGAGGGCTATTCGTACCCCAACCGCCCTGCGCACATCTTCATCAACCCCAAGATCATCGCCGAGGCGCCGGCGGAGTACTTCTGGGCCGGCGTGGGCGATGCCCTGTCCAAGCAGCCCGAGGTCGAGTACGCCACGAGCGCCGGCAACTTGGAGCACACGGCAGGCCTTGGCCTGGCACTCGCCCACACCTGCTCCGAGCCGCTGTTTACATACGGCGTTCAGGGTCTTGAGGACGTGCGCCAGAACCTGTCAAGCGAGGCCGTCAAACAAATCGCGCTCGACATCGTGGTCAACACGGGCTACGTCTCCAACCTGACCAACCAGAACGATTACTACTACAACTCGAGCGTGGCGCATGCATTCTACAACGCCACCTGCAGCATTCCGCGTGAGGGCACCTACCTGCACGGCGAGGTCGTGAGCCTGGGCGTGCTCGTGCTGTTTGCCTATACGGGAGACACCGAGAACCTTGAGCGCTACGCCGCCTTTAACAAGCAGATGGGGCTGCCCGTGACGCTTGAGCAGGTCGGCCTTACCGAGGCCGACATCCCGGCGCTGTGTGAGTATGCCCACGCCACCAACGAGTGGAAGCAGGGTAACCCGGAGCCCTTCACCGACGAGAAGTTCGCCGCCGCCATCAAGGCCGCCAACGCCTACGGCCACTCTATCCTGGCCTAACCGACCAAAACCGCCACAAAGGGGACAGTACCTTTGTGGCGGTTTTTTATTGCTGTAACATGCTCGAGTCGAATTCGCTTGCCGGGATCACGCGGTAGCCGTGGCGCAGGAGCAGGTCAACGAAGACACCGTTACCCGTTGTGAGCGTGCCGCTGAAGGATCCGTCGTAGATATGGCCCACGCCACACGACGGACTGCGATCCTGCAAGACGCACGCAGTAATCTCGGACGGGCCGCCCGCTTGCTCGCACATATCGAGCGCACGTTGAGCGCCTAGACGAAACTCGCGATCGACTGAGGTACCCTCGCAGGTACGGACCTCGCCATTCACAATCTCGGACGGCTTGCGCGGCGTGGGCAGGCCGCCAAAGACCTCGGGGCACACCAACAAGACCTCAGTCCCCGTGCGTTCGCAGGCCTCGACCAACGCGCGATGATAGTTGTCGAGCCCGTTATACTTGCAGCTCTCGCCCATCAAGCAGGCGCTCACCACGATCTTCATTTCCATCCCTCTCAAGCAAAACGCCCCATTTGAGAAAGCTGCTCAAATGGGGCGTCGGCGTTTACTGGCTCGACCGCGGCTTTACTGTTGCTTGGGCATCAGCGGATTCTCGCGCGTGAGGAGGTTCATGAACTCCTCGCCCGTGATGGTCTCCTTCTTGTACAGATAACGAGCCAGCTCATGGAGCTTGAACTTGTTCTCCTTCAGGATCTGCAGGGCGCGATCGTGCGCATCCTCAATCAGCTTAGCGACAATCGCGTCCACACGCTCGGCCGTACCAGGGGCGCAGGTGAGCGACGTGTCCTGATTGAGATACGCGTTCTGCACGGTACCGAGCGCCATCATGCCAAACTCGTCGGACATACCAAAGCGCGTCACCATGTTGCGGGCGAGCTTGGTGGCCTGTTCGATATCGTTGGCGGCACCGGTCGTCATCTCGCCAAAGATGAGTTCCTCGGCCGCACGGCCGCCGCAGTAGACGGCGAGCTTGTCCAGGACCTCCTGGCGTGTCGTCAGGAAGCGCTCGTCCTCCTCGACCTGCATGGTATAGCCAAGAGCACCGCTCGTGCGCGGCACGATGGTGATCTTCGTAACCGGCGCAGAACCCTTCTGGCGGGCGGCAACGATGGCATGGCCGATCTCGTGGTAGGAAACGACCTGCTTCTCATGGTCGGAAAGCACCGTGGACTTACGCTGCTGGCCGGCGATGACGACCTCCACCGACTCCTCGAAGTCATCCTGGGTTGCACGCTTGCGACCCTCGCGGACGGCGCGCAGGGCGCCCTCGTTGATGATATTGGCCAGGTCGGCGCCCGAGGCACCGGGCGTGGCGCGGGCAATCGCGGTCAGATCGATCGGCGGCTCGGTCTTCACACTCTTGGCGTGAAGCTCGAGGATGTTCTTACGACCGGTCAGGTCGGGCAACTCGACGGGAATGCGGCGGTCAAAGCGGCCGGGGCGCAGCAGCGCCGGATCGAGACTGTCGGGGCGGTTGGTTGCGGCAAGGACAACGATACCCTTGTGGTTATCGAAGCCATCCATCTCGGTCAGCAACTGATTGAGCGTCTGCTCGCGCTCGTCGTTGCCGCTAAAGCCGCCGCCATCACGCTTCTTACCGATGGTATCGATCTCATCGATAAAGACGATACACGGGGCCTTTTCCTTGGCCTGCTTAAACAGGTCACGAACCTTTGCAGCGCCGCGACCAACAAACATCTCAACGAACTCAGAGCCCGAAATACTAAAGAACGGAACACCGGCCTCGCCGGCAACAGCCTTGGCAAGCAGGGTCTTACCGGTACCCGGAGGGCCAACAAGGAGAGCACCGCGCGGCAGCTTGGCGCCGATCTCCTCGTAGCGCTGCGGCTTCTCCAGAAAGTCGACGACCTCCTTGAGAGACTCCTTGGCCTCTTCCTGGCCGGCGACGTCCTTAAAGGTCACGCTCACGTCCTTGGAGGCGATCACGCGCGCGCCGGACTTACCCAGTCCGCCGCCGCCAAAACCGCCGCCGCCAAAGTTCATCGACGGGCCGTCATCGCCCATAGCCTTCTTCATGCGGCGGTTGAGCCACCAACCGATGAGGAAGAAAATCGCCATGGGAAGAATGAGTGTGAGCAGGTAGTAGGTCATCAAACCCGAGTTTTTATCGGGAACGACCGACTCCAGGGACGCACCAGATTCAAGCACGCGATCGGTAAAGCCCGCATCATTCGGCACACCGGTCGTCTTGTAGGCGATGTTCTCGTCCTCGCCCTTCTTGGTGTAATAAATCGTGTAATCGTCCGTGTTGTACTCGACCTTGTCGACACTCTTCTTATCGAGCGCTTTGACAAACGTCGAGTAATCGGTCTTCGTAATCTGCTGCGTGTGACCGATGTTAGGGAACAGAACGGTCGAGAGCACGAGGTAGACGACGAAGGCGATGAGCACGTAGAGAATCATATTCCGTCTACGCACGAGGTAGGCCTCGAGCCTTCCCATGAACTCCTCGGCCGTCACGCCCTCCCAGTCCCTGTAGTGGAAGAACTCGTTCTTGAGGCGCCCGAAGAAGCCCTCGCAGGCCGAGTTGTCCGGGCTGCAGCCCTTCGCGGACATGCTCCTGACCAGGCCGTTCTCCTCGCAGATCCCGATCCACTCCGGCCAGCGGTAGTGGCCGCCCCGGTCCGAGTGGATCGTCGTGCGCGACCCCCGCCGGCCTCGCCGCGCAGGCCTTGAGCAGGCTCGAGTTCGCGAGGCGCTTGTCGGGGTGCAGCCCGATCGACCAGGCGACGGGCATCCCGTCGAAGCAGTCGACGATCGGGCTCAGGTAGACCTTCTCGCCGCCCGGGAGCCTGAACTCGGTGATGTCGGTGAGCCACAGCCGGTTGGGCTTCGGCGCGGAACCTCCTGTTCACGAGGTTCTCCGGCGCCTTGGAGACCTCGCCGGCGTAGGAGCTGTAGCCCCGGGCGCGCCTCTTGTTGTAGACGACCTCGAGGCCCTCCTCGCGCATCACGCGGGCCACGCGCTTCTCGCTGGCCCGGACGCCCTCGCGGCGCAGGCGCGCCCAGACGGTGCGGTACCCCCAGCACCCCGAGCCCTCGCGGAAGATGCGCACCACGCGGTCGCGTATGTCGGCGTCGCGGTCGCGCGGCGCGGCGACGCGGGGCCTCCAGTACTCATAGGAGCTCTTCGATATCCTCAAGAAACCTGTGATCGAGCGGAGGGGCAGGGCGGTCGCCCGCCTCAATCTCTCGCCGAGCTCGCACTTGCTCCTGTTCGAGATCGAAGCCGGGTCCCACCCTTCCGCTTTTAGGTCGGCCAACACCGCCCTGAGCAGCAGGTTCTCTATCTGGTGTTAGCGCTAATCTAAAATTGACCACTTTCGCAAACGCATCTCGCCGAATGCGCTAACGCGCTTTCGCCGACCCCGCTAACGTACTTTCACCAACTGCGCTAACGGAACTATGCTCCGATCGGGTATCCGACCCGGGAGGAGCGGGATATGGAGCGAAACGTAATGGGAGAGCTGAACGTCTACAGGGGGTCCGGCGCGAAGCCGAACTTCAGCGAGATCGCGAGGAGGCACGGCATGGACCGGCACACGGTCGCCAAGTACTGGCGGGAGGGCGAGTCCGCCGCCGACGGCAGGTCCGCGAGGGGCAGCGCCTTCGACCCGCTCGAGGAGGTGATCCGCTCGAAGGCCCAGCTGCCCGGGATGACCAAGATGGCCGTCTACGCGTTCCTGCGCGAGGGCCGCGGGGAGGGGCTGCCCGGGTACGGCGCCTTCACCGCCTGGTGCCGGGCCCGCGACGTGCCCTTCGGGGGCGCGGGCGGCCGCGAGCCGCACCCGCGGTTCGAGACGCCCCCGGGCAGGCAGCTGCAGTTCGACTGGAAGGAGGGCATGAGGCTCGTCGACTCGGAGGGCGAGGTCTTCGAGTTCAGCGTGTTCACCGCGACGCTCGGCTACTCCCGGAAGCACCGCTTCATACCGGTCAGGAGCCGCACGCTCGACGACCTGCTGTCCTGCCTGCTCGCCACCTTCACCCGCCTCGGCGGCGTCCCGGAGGAGTGCATCACGGACAACATGTCGTGCCTGGTGACCGTCTCGGGCCGCAGGAGGACCAGGCAGGAGAGGGCGTGGCGGTTCGCGCGGGAGGCCGGCTTCGAGCTCAGGCTCTGCGCGCCGCGCTCGCCGCAGACCAAGGGCAAGGACGAGTCGGCCAACCGCTTCCTGAACCGCCTGCTCGCCTACGGCGGCGAGTTCACCGGGTGGGGCGGCCTCGCCGAGGCGGTGGCCCGGGTCGAGGCCCAGGCAAACTCGGAGCCGAACCGCACCACCGGCCTGCCGCCCGACGCGCTGTTCATGCGGGAGAAGGAGAGCCTGCGGCCCATCGGGAACCTCCGTCTCCTCGAGTCGATGGTGGGCGACGTGAGCGTCCAGACCGTCCCGCCGACCATGCTCGTCAGGGCCGCCGGCAGGGAGTGGTCCGTGCCCAGGCGCTGCATCGGCCGGCGCGTGAGCGTCGTGGCGATGCCCGGCGGCCAGGTCGTGGTGAGGATGGCCGGCGAGGAGGTCGCCGTCCACGACGCCGCGTCCGGGCCGTCGAGGCCCATCAACTACGACCCCGACCACTATGGGCAGGCCCTCGAGGGGAAGCGGGGCCTGGCCGACGCTGACATCGCCGAGGCCGCGCGCGCCAACCTCGCGCTGCTCGACTCGCTCGGAGGGGCGTGATGGGCGCCGTCGCGGAGGGCAGCCCCTCGATCAGGGCGCAGGCGAACCTCTCCGCGCTCGGGCTGCACGAGATGGCGGCGTCCCTGCCCGACTACGTGAGGATGGTCGCCGCGGGCGAGCGGGGCTTCGCCTCCGCCCTCGAGGAGATGACGCGCGTCGAGGTCGCCGCGCGGGAGGTCAGGATCACCAACCAGCGCATACGGTCGTCGGGGTTCCCTACGTCAAGGGGCTGGCGGACTTCGACTGGGACTTCCAGCCGTCGGTCCCGCGCGCCGAGATCGAGGAGCTCGCGACCCTGAGGTTCGTCGAGCGGGCCGAGAACGTCCTGTTCGTGGGGAGCCCCGGCGTGGGCAAGACGCACCTCGCCGTCGCGCTGGGCATCGAGGCGGTCAGGGCGGGGCGCGAGGTCAGGTTCGTGGACTGCGCCCGGCTCGTCGAGGACCTGGAGGACGCCTCGTCGCGCGGCATCCTCAAGAAGAGGCTCAAGTACTACGCCCACTCGAGGCTGCTGATCATCGACGAGCTCGGCTACCTCGACGTCGGCAGCGCGGGCGCGGACCTGCTGTTCCAGCTGATATCGACGCGCTACGAGCAGCGCTCGACGATCATCACCACCAACGTGGGGATCAGCGGCTGGGGCAGGGTGTTCGGGGACGACGTGGCGGCGAGCGCGATCGCGGACAGGGTGTGCCACCACTGCCACCTGGTCAAGATAACCGGCAGGTCCTACAGGCTGAAGGACCTGCCGAGGGACGGCCCCGTCAAGCCGTGAAGCCGTGACCGGAATCGGTGAAAATACGTTAGCGCAACCGGTGAAACCGCCTTTGCGCGAACGGCGCGCCTGCTTAGCGAAACTGGTGAAAAATAGATTCGGCGGTGGCGCGACCTAGCCAGTTGCCGCTGTGGTGGTAGATGGTGAACAGCGCCGCGGATGGAACCCGGCGTTCGAAGGGCATCGAAACACCCAAAATAATCGAGAAAATCGCATAGAACGGCGCAATGAAATGGAGGATGGTCGTCCTCCGTCGCCAGGAGGAAGAGCTCGACCTTCTCCCCGTCCAGGCGGCCGGAAAGGCCCCAAGCGGTCGTGATCGGCAAACGAGTGCGGAATCAAAACGTTGGATCGTACGGCATTGGCACGAAAGCATGCATACCGGGGTAATCCGAGCGCCACCGCGATGCCGCAGCCCAGTGCTTCCATGTGCAGCACGGCGACAAAGAGAATGTCGAATGCCACGTTGACGAAGCAGCCGGAGGCAATAATGACCGCCGGACCACGCGTGTCGCCCACGGCGCGCAACAGCGCCGTCCCCATATTGAGCAGCAGCGCTGCAAACATGGCGGCAAAGTAGCAACGGGCATACGCCACACCCTCGGCCAGCAGCTCATGCGGTGTATTCATCAACACAAGCATCGGCTCGACAAACACCATGCCCAGAACGGAAATGACAATGCCGCCCACCAGCGCGAGCGTCATGGCTGTATGGACCGAACGACTCAGTCGCTCATCATCGTGCTGGCCAAAATACTGACCGGTAATGACCGCGCAGCCGGCGCCGACGCCAACGCAAAAGCCAATGCAGAGCTCGGTGAGCACCATCGTGGCTTGAATGCCGCCCAGCGCGAGCTTGCCGCCAAACTGGCCAACGATATACGTACCGATAAGCGTGTAGGCCTGCTGAAAAAACGAACTAAAAAAGATGGGAACGCACAGCGACAGCAGCTGTTGCCAAATGACACCCTGCGTTACATCGATAGCCGTAGATTTCTTAGCCACACGCCCTCCCCGCCAGCATACGTCAAACAACATAACGGCAATTTAAGACCAAAGCCAATACTAGCTTAGCACCGACTGGCGGCGACCGAAACACCCCGAATTAGAGCGCGGTGCGGAAAACTGCCTAGTGATACAAACCCGGCTGGTAGTGATACTCATTGCTCACGTGCGGGCACAGCTGCCAAAAGGCGACGGCGCTCGCCGCGGCCACGTTGAGCGAATCGACCCCATGCGCCATCGGAATACGCACGGCGCGGTCGCAGCCTGCAATGGTCTTGGCGCCCAAGCCAGCACCCTCGGTGCCCATAAAGATTGCCAGGCGGTCAATCTCCTGCAGCACGGGATCGTCCAGCGATACGGAATCGTCCGTCAACGCCATAGCGGCACACGAAAAACCGGCATCGTGCAACGCGCTCAGGCCATCATGCGGCCACACACGAGCCTCGCTGCCAATGCGCGTCCACGGCACCTGAAACACGGTGCCCATGCTCACGCGGGCCGAGCGACGGTACAGCGGATCGCAGCACGTAGGGCTGACCAAAATACCGTCAACGTTCAATGCGGCAGCCGAGCGGAAAATCGCGCCAACATTGGTGTGATCGACAATACCCTCAAGCACGCACACGCGCACCGGACGATCCCCCGCCGCCTCGACGACGCCGCCCAAGAACTCATCAACCGGAATCTGACGCGGGCGACGGAACGCCGCCAGCGCGCCGCGCGTCACGTTAAAGCCCGTCAACTGCTCCATGAGCTCCAAGGAGGCCACGAACACGGGAACCGGACCCGCTCCCTCGCGCACGACAAGCTGGTCAAACAGCGGCATCATCTGGTCGAGCCAGCGCTCGCCCAAAAGAAAGCTCACCGGCTCATATCCGGCGCGAACGGCACGCTCGATGACCTTGGCGCTCTCCGCAATAAAGATGCCCTTTTGCGGCTCCAGCACGCAGCGAAGCTCACGCTCGGTCAGTCGCACGTAGGCATCGAGCCGCTCGTCCTCGAGCGAATCAATTCGCAGAACCTCAACGGCATCAGTCATAGCAGCCAGCCCGCACCCTTCTTTACAGCACATCTATACCAAACGAGGCGACGCTAAGCGCCGCCCCATGCATTCAATCAACCCGATGATACCGTTCACGCCAGACGATTTACGCCTCGATGCGACGATACGTCACGAACTCATAATCGACGCCCTCGTCACCCTCACCGGCGGCAATCGTCGCAACACCGCCACGCCGCGCAATCTCCCACGCGGGATCGGCGTCCAAGTCGGGAAAGTACGTGTCCACGGGATGGACGCAGTGGTTATGAGTGACCTCGGCCTCCACGCAGTACGGCAAAAACTGCCGATAGACATCGCCGCCACCGATCACCCAGGCAACGAGCTCATCGGCAACCGCAGAGAGCGCTTCGTCAACGCTATGCACCACGTCGACGCCCTCGTGGGTAAAGCCCATATCGCGCGTAAGCACGATATTGCGGCGGTTCTTGAGAGGACGCCCGCCGGGAAAACTCAGCAGCGTCTTGCGTCCCATGATAACCGGGCAGCCCTTGGTGCAGGCCACAAAATGGCGCATATCGGCGCGATTGGACACCACCATGTCGCCCTCGCACCCAATGCCCCAATCGTCACACACGGCGACGATAGCAGATAGCTTACACGTCATGAGCACCACCTACACCGCAATGGGAATGTTCTTGACCTGCGGGCCGTGCTCATAGCCCTCGACGATCAGGTCATCGGTCGTAAACGCATAGAAGTCATGCACATCGGGGTTGAGCGTTACCTTGGGCGCGGCAAACTGCGGACGCTCGATAAGCTCGCGGACGATATCGACATGACGATCATAGATATGGGCGTCGGCGATCACGTGCAGCAGCTCACCGGGAATCATATCGACCGACTGCGCGACCATCATCAGCAGAATGGCGTACTGGCACACATTCCAGTTGTTCGCGGCCAAAATGTCCTGGCTGCGCTGGTTGAGAATCATGTTGAGCGTCGGTTTGTCATCCTGCGGGCGCTGCGTCACGTTATACGTCACGCTGTAGGCGCACGGATACAGGTGCATCTCGGACAGATCGCTAAACACATAGGTGTTCGTCATAATGCGGCGGCTGTACGGCGTGTTCTTAAGGTCGTACAGCACGCGGTCCATCTGGTCAAAGTCACCCTCGGCATAATGGCTCTTCTGGCCAATCTGATACCCGTAGGCCTTGCCGATGGAACCGGTCTCGTCGGCCCACTCATCCCAGATATGGCTGTTAAGATCATGCACGTTATTGGACTTCTTTTGATAGATCCACAGGATCTCGTCCATAGCAGACTTGAGCGCCGTACGGCGCAAGGTAAGCGCCGGAAACTCCTCACGCAGGTCATAGCGTGCCGTGACACCAAAGTTTTTAATGGTATAGGCAGGGGTGCCATCCTCCCACACCGGGCGGACCTTTTGGCCCTCGGTGGTGGTGCCATGGTCCAAAATATCGCGACACATGGTTACAAACTGTTGATCAGCTTTGCTCATTGACCCTCCCGTCAGTAGCCTATTGGCGATTTTATTGTAGCCCAGGCGTGCTCGACCCCACAGCCCTAACACAAGCCGTCATTTTCTGACATATGCTAAAAATGCCTTGCGTCCAACGACCAACGCGCTATTCTATTGTTGACATATGTCAGATAAGGAGTGCGCATGGCAGGAAGACGCGAGAAACTGCGCCGCGTCGGGATCATCCCCGAATACCGCGGCTTTACCCCCGACGGCCTGGCCAGCGGAGACGCCATCGACATGACGGTCGACGAACTCGAAGTCCTGCGCCTGTGCGACCTGGAAGGCCTTAACCAAGAGGCAGCCGCACAGCAGATGGGTATCGCGCGCGCCACGGTGGCGGCAATCTGCAGCCGCGCGCATCGCAAGGTGGCAAGTGCGCTGGTCAACGGACGAGCGCTCATCATCAAAGGCGGCAATATCGTGTACTCCCCCATCACCACGACGACGGCCGCATGGCCAGCAAAGGAGGTCGACACCATGAGGGTGGCAACCACGTACGACAACGGCAACATCTTTATGCACTTTGGCCGCAGCGAGCAGTTCAAGATCTACGACATTCAGGACGGCAAGGTGCTCAACGAACAGGTCGTGGGCACCGGCAGCACCGGCCACGGTGCCCTTGCGGGCCTGCTCGCCAACGGTGGCGTGGACGCGCTCATCTGCGGCGGCATCGGCGGTGGCGCTATCAACGCGCTTGCCCAAGCCGGCATCACGGTATACGCAGGTGCCCAGGGCAGCTGCGACGCTTGCGTCGAGGCCCTTATCGCCGGCACGCTCGCACAGAACGGCGAGGCCACGTGCGGCTGCCACGGCCATGACCACGACCACGCCCACGAACACGGCGAGTCCTGCAGCTGCCACGACCATCACGAGCACGAGGGCCACGAGGGCTGCAGCTGCCACTAACGGCACGACACCGCGAGCTCGGGGTGCGACGCCGAACGCAACCCAACAATCAAAGCCAACAACAAAGGCCACCCGGTAGCTTCCGAGTGGCCTTTGCCATATCAAGCTGGAATTACAGCCCTATTTCTTATTACGCATCTGCGCTTCCATCTGGCGCAGCAGCTCCATATCGGACTTGGGACCGCCCGTACCCAGGCCGCCCATGCCGCCCAGACCCATAGCGTCCAGGCCGGGGATATTGGGCATGCGCATCTTTTTGCCCTTCTTACCCTTTTTACCCTTTTTGCCGCCAGCCTGCGCCTGATTGGCCATCGTGCGCATGCGGCCCATCATCTTATTCATCTCGCCCCACTGCTTCATAAGGCTGTTGACCTCGGTGGGGGTCACGCCGGCCCCCTTGGCAATGCGGGCGCGGCGCTGGCCGTTGATGATGGAGGGACGCAGGCGCTCCTCCTTGGTCATCGACATGATGATGGCCTCGTTCTTATCGAAGATGCCCTCGTCCAGGTTGCCGCCCATCTGGTTGAGCGCACGCTGTCCGCCGGGGAGCATGCCCAGGATACCCTTCATGCCGCCCATCTTCTTGACGGCTTTCATCTGGTCGAGCATGTCGTTCATGGTAAAGCCCTCGCGCAGCATACGCTCGGCAGCCTCGAGCTGCTCGGCATCGGCTGCCTCCTGAGCCTTCTCGATAATGCCGACGACATCGCCCATGCCCAGAATGCGCTTGGCCATGCGATCGGGATAGAACGGCTCAAGCGAATCGGGCTTCTCGCCCATGCTCACAAACTTGATGGGCTTGCCGGTCACCTGACGCACCGAAAGCGCGCCACCGCCACGGGCATCGCCGTCGAGCTTGGAGATAATCACGCCGTCAAAGTCGGTGCGATCGGCGAAGGTCGAGACGACGTTGACGATGTCCTGGCCGGTCATGGCGTCGACGACCATCAGCACCTGGTCGGGCTTGACGGCCTTCTTGATGTCGACGGCCTCCTGCATCATCTGCTCGTCGATCTGCAGACGACCGGCGGTATCGACGATGACCACGTCACGCAGGTGATCGACGGCCTCCTGGATGGCGCCCTTGGCAATGTCGACCGGGTGCGCGCCGTCACCGCGGAAGACTGGCACGCCGATCTCGCCACCGAGCGTGGCCAGCTGGTCGGCAGCGGCGGGACGGTAGACGTCGCACGCGGCGAGCAGCGGCGAGCGGCCCTGCTTCTTGAGCAGGTAGGCTAGCTTTACGGCAGCCGTGGTCTTACCGGAGCCCTGCAGGCCCACGAGCATGATGACATTGGGAATGCGATTGCTAAAGACGAGCTTGCTCTCGGTTGAGCCGAGCATCTCGGTAAGCTCGTCGAGCACGATCTTGACGACGTTTTGCGCCGGCGACAGCGACTCCATGACCTCGGCGGTCATGCAGCGCTCCTTGGTCTTGGCAACGAACTCCTTGACGACCTTAAAGTTGACGTCGGCCTCGAGCAGCGCCATGCGAATGTCGCGCATGGCAGAAGTGATATCGGCCTCGGTCAGCTTACCCTTGCCGCGCAAGCGGTCAAATGTGTCGTTGAGGCGATCGCTCAGGGAATCAAACACTGGTTACTCCTTAGTTGGACTCGCCCACCAGGGCGCGGCAGAAATCTTTGGCGTTAAACTCCTGCAGGTCATCGACCTGCTCGCCCACGCCGATGCGAAGAATCGGGAGCTTGAGCTTCTCGGCCACGGCCATGGCGATACCGCCCTTAGCCGTGCCGTCGAGCTTAGTCATGATAATACCGTCCAGGCCCAGCGCCTCGTTAAACTCGAGCGCCTGGTTCAGACCGTTCTGACCAGTGGCGGCATCGATCACAAGCACGACCGAGACAGGCATGGGACCAGCGGCCATATTGGCGGCGCGCTTACGGGTCACATTGACCACCTTGGCGAGCTCGCGCATGAGCTCGGGACTCGTGTGCAGACGACCGGCGGTATCGATGAGCACCAGGTCGCTGCCGCGCTTATCGGCCTCGTCGAGCACGTCATAGCACACGCTCGCCGGATCGGAGCCGCGGTCACGCTTGATAACCGGTACGCCGGCACGCTGCCCCCACACATCGAGCTGCTCGATGGCGGCGGCGCGGAAGGTGTCGGCCGAACCGATCACCACGTTCTTGCCGCGGGCGGCCATGGCGCTCGCAATCTTGCCGACCGTGGTGGTCTTGCCGGCGCCGTTGATGCCGACAAACAGCACGCAGCTCGGCGTATCGGAAAACGGATCGCGCTCAACAGGCACAAAATGGCCCTCGAGCTGCTCGGCCAGGGCGCGGCGAAGCTGCGGGGCGGTCTTGAGGTTCTTCTTGGCCGCGGCGTCACGCAGGTCATCGGAGACCTGAATGGCGACCTCGGCACCCATGTCACCCATAACGAGGGTGTCCTCAAGGTCCTCCCAAAAATCCTCGTCGACCTCGCCGCCAAAGTAGAAGACCTCGTTGAGAGCCTCGCGGCTGCGTTCAAGTCCGCGCGAGAGTGCGTCAAAGAATCCCATTATGCATTCACGACCTTTCCGGTTTCGCGATCGAGTTTTTGCGAGACGACGCGACTGACGCCGTCGGCTTGCATCGAGACGCCGTAGAGAACGTCAGCATCCTCCATAGTACGGCGCTGATGCGAGATTACCAAGAGCTGCGTATCGGAACGCAGCACATCGAGGGCGCCGATGAGCTTGGACAGGTTGGCGTCGTCGAGCGCGGCCTCGACCTCGTCCAGCACATAGAACGGCACCGTGCGCGTGCGATACACGGCAAAGAGCAAGGCGAGCGCCGTCAGGCTCTTCTCGCCGCCCGACATGAGCATCATCTTGGTGATGCGCTTGCCGCGCGGCTGCGCCACGACCTCGATGCCCGTCTCGGCCGGATGCTCGGGGTCGGTCATCTCCAGATGTGCCTGGCCACCCGGGAACAGCATGGCGAAGATCTCGCGGAAGTTCGCGTCGACCTTCTCAAAGGTCACCAGGAACGCCTTGCGCATCTTACGGTCGATGGCCACGGTAATCTTGGTGAGCGCCTTGCGCGCGCTCTCCAGATCGGCCAGCTGCTCCTCGATGTAATCGGCGCGGCGCTTGAGCTGCTCGTACTCCTCCATGGCAACCTGGTTCACAGGGCCAAGGTTGTTGATCTGGCGCACGAGCTGGTTGAGCTCGCGCTCGGCGGCGTCGCGGTCGGCAGGCGCAGGAAGCATGAGCGCTTCCTCGAGCACCGTAGTGCCATCGGCGGTGATGGCCTTGATGGCAGCCTCGACCTGCACCTCGAGCTTGCCGCGTGCGACCTTGAACTCGTTTTGCGTCGCCGTGGCAGCATCAACCCGCTCCTTGGCGCGGGCGACCTCGGTCTTGGCGTCCTCGATGGTCTTCTTGAGCGAGGCCGAGTCCGCTTCCTCGAGCGAGGCCTGATCGCGCAGGCGCGCAGCCCAGTCCGAGGCGCGCTCCAGCAGGGCAGAATAGCGCTCGTGCATAGGATCGACGCGAAGGCGCAGCAGCTCAAGCGAGCGCGAGGCCTGGCGTGTTCCGCGGATACGACGGTCGATACCCTCCAGGCGATGCTCAAGATCGGGCACACGGCCCTTCAGCGAACGCAGGCGCTCGCTCGTCTGGGCCAGACGCACCTTGGCGTCAGCGAGCTTACCGGCGGCCTCGGAATCGTCGCGGCGCACGAGATCGAGCTCGTCGTTGGCTTCGGCAATCTGGAGACCCAGGTCGCTTGCCTGCGCACGGGCCTCGTCACGCGAACGGGTGAGCTCGTCAACGCGCGGACGCGCAGCGCGAACGGCCTCGGAGGCCTGCTCGCGGCGCTTGGAGATGCGCACGCGCTCGACCTCGGCATTGTTGGCGCTTTGCTCCAAGCGGCCGATCTCGGAGAGCAACGAGCGGCGCTCGCCCTCAAGGCGGGCGATCTCGCCGGCGGCATCGCCCTCGGCAGCACGGGCCTCCTCAACGGCCGCATTGGCCTCGACGACCTGATCCGAAACATGCTCAAACACGGTAGCAAGATCGGGCTCCAGGCCCTCCAGCTCGCGGATACGACGCTTGCGCTCCAGGGCGCCCGAAGCCTCGCCGGCATCGAGGCCAACGCGCACCAGGCCGCCACAGCTCACGCGGGCGCCATCGGGAGTCACATAGGTCACGCCGTCAACGACCGGCGCAGCCAGCGCGGCAGCCAAGTCATCGACCACGTAATAGCCGCCGAGCAGGGCCTCGACAACCGGGCCATACCCGGAGCGCACGGACAGACGGTCGACCAGACGCGAACCGGCAGCGCCCTTGGGAGCAGCCCAGCCGCTCGCGCCGCGCGCCACCAGCAGCGCCTCGCCCGAGGCCTTCTTTTGGTCCAGAGCCGCACGACCGGCGCGCTCAAGCGTAGCGGCGTCATCAAATAGCAGGGCATCGATATCGCCGGCGAGCAGCTGCTCAACCAGGCCCTCAAGCTCACGCGGTGCTTCGAGCACGTCGCCCAGACGACCAGAGACATCGTCGCCCAGCGCGCCCACCAGACGGCTTACGAGCGGCGAGCTGTCGGCCATGCGGGCATCAAGCTTCTTTTGGCTGGCAAGCTCCGAGCGCACCTCGGACAGCTTGTTGCGCGCCTCGCTCTCGCGATTACGCAAGTCCTTAAGGGCTGCACGGGCGACCTCGGTAGCCTCACGCGCATCACTCTGGGCCTGACGAGCAGCCTCAAGGGCGCTCTCAAGCTCCTCAGCACGGTTGCGGCGGCTCTCAAGCGATGCCGCGACCTCCTCGAGCTGCTCATCGATCTGCTCCAGGCGCGAGGCATACATGTTGTCCTCGACCTCGGCATTGGAAAGCGAATCCTTTACCTTGGCGAGCTCGAGCGCAGCATTATCGGCAACACGCTGCACATCGCGCTGCTCGCGTGTAAGCTGCGAAATCTGCGCATCAAGCGCAACGCGACGCTCGTGGAGCTCGGCGGCGGCAGGACCAGCGGCATCAACGTCCTCCTGGGCCTGCATATGCGCACCGGTCACTTCCTCGAGCTGAGCACGTGCGTCCTCGAGCTCCTCGACCACGCGACGGCGCTGATGCTCGGAGCTCGAAATCTGGCCGCGCATGTCGGACAGGCGCGACACCATGTTATGGCCCTTTTCCTCGAGCAGGCGCATATCGGAGTTAATGCGACCGACCACGTCTTGCATATGGCGGCGCTGCTCGCCCAAGTCGCCCACAAACAGGCCCTTTTCCTCGAGCATGACCTGGAGCTTCTCGAGCTCGCGCTCCTTTTCACCCAAGCGGTATTGCGCAAGCTCAAGCTCGGCAGCGCCCTCCTTGGAGCGGCTCTCCAGGTCGTTCCACTGCGATTGCAGCGAACGCAGCTCGTCGACGGCCAGCATCTGCGTAAGCTCGTTCGCGCGTGAGGACAGCTCTTTGTACTTGCGCGCGCGATCGACCTGACGCTCCAGCGGTCGCAGCTGACGGGCGATTTCCTTGTTGATATCGCGGGCACGGGTCAGGTGCTCGTCCATCGACTTGATCTTTTTGAGCGCACGCTCCTTGCGGCGCTTGTGCTTGGAGATGCCGGCGGCCTCCTCAATGAGGGCACGGCGCTCCTCGGGGCGGCTCTGCAAAATCGCATCGAGCTTGCCCTGGCTGATGATGGAATGCGTATCCTTGCCCAGTCCCGAATCGTGCAGGATGTCCTGGATGTCCATCAGGCGGCACGGGCTCGAGTTGATGAGGTACTCGCTTTCGCCCGAGCGGTACATACGACGGGTGATGGCGACCTCGTCAAAGTCGACGGGCAGCATATGATCCGAGTTGTCGAGCACCAGCGTGACCTCGGCCACACCCACCGGCTTGCGCGCCGACGAGCCCGAGAAAATAACGTCTTCCATGGCCTGGCCGCGCAGCTGCTTGGCGCTCTGCTCACCCAGGACCCACAGAATAGAGTCGGAGATGTTCGATTTTCCCGAGCCGTTGGGACCGACGATGACGGTTAGGCCCGGCTCAAACGTCATATGGGCGCGGTCAGCAAACGACTTGAACCCTTTGAGCGTGAGGGACTTGAGATACACGGTTCCTCGCTTAAACAGGCTTCTTGTTGAGAATCACGCCGTTGGTGGTGTAGCCCATGCGGTCGAGTGCCTCGAGCGCAGCGGCCCCCTCGGCCTCCTTCTTGGAGGAACCGGTGCCGCGGCCCTGGCGAATACCGTCGATGAGCACCACAGCGGTAAAGGTGGGCGCATGCGCGGGGCCCTCGGAGCCGACCAGCTTATACGCCGGAGGCTCGTGACCGTCGGCCTGCACGCACTCCTGCAAAAACGACTTGGGGTTCGCGGGGTGCTCGGCACGCTCGGAAGCCAGGTGCGGCTTAAGCGTACGGTGGATGAACTCCGCCGCCGCATCCCAGCCGGCATCCAGGTACAGGGCGCCCACGAGCGACTCATAGACGTTCTCGAGCGCCGAGTGCAGGCCGCGCGCGCCCGTACCGGTCTCGGAGGCACCAAAGATGATGATGTCGTCGATGCCCAGCTCATGGGACACCTCGGACAGCGTGGCGCCCGAGACGAGCGACACCTTCAGGCGCGTAAGCTTGCCCTCGTCAAACTCCGGATAGGACTCAAAGAGCGAGCGGGCAACCACGGCGCCCAAAATGGAATCGCCCAAAAACTCAAGGCGCTCATAGCTCGCCGAGACGGGCTGACCTTCCACGGCAGAAGGGTGGGTGAGAGCCGCGCGCAGCAGCACCTTGTTATTGAACTCGTGGCCCAGGATTTCCTGGGCGCGCGCGAGTCGTTGAGATAAAGCCAAGACTTAGGCCTCCTTGGCGTTTTCAATAGCGTCGACAGCGTCGGCGACAGAGTTGAGCGACAGCAGGGTCTCGTCATCGATCTCGAGGTCGAACTCGTCCTCGATGGCCGTCACCAGCTGCAGACGCTCGAGCGAATCAGCATCGAGATCGTCAAAGGTAGTCTCGTCGCTAATGTCGGCGACATCGACGCCCAGCACGTCAGCGGCGACTTCGGCGATCTTATCGAAGATTTCAGAGCGGTCCATAGCGCTTCCTCTCGTATTGCGTGAACATCAACGAGCTGGCGCCGCAAGCGCAGCGCCAAGACACGGTTTTGATTCTACCCCACGACGAAGGCCGCGAGGCACATAACAGCGCTCTAACTCGCTCCTACAAAACGATGCCGTCCATAGAGTTGGCGACGTTCTCGACCAGCCCGGCGCGCACGGCCTCCGCCGCGGCGAGCGTACCGTTTTTGACGGCCTCGACCGAGGTGGCACCGTGGCCGATCAGGACCACGCCACGCAGGCCCAGCAGAATGGCGCCGCCCTTAGCATCGCCCGAGAGCTTTGCCTTGATCTCGCGCATCTGCTTTTTGATGAGCAACGCGGCGATCTTGGTGCCGAGCGAGGCCATAAAGGCACCCTTGAGCTCTTGCAGCAAAAACTTGGCGGCGCCCTCGGTCGCCTTGAGCGCGATGTTGCCCGACATGCCATCGGCAACGACGACGTCAAAGTTACCCGAGGTCAGGTCGGTACCCTCGCAGTTGCCCACAAAGCCGGGAACGGCGGCCTTCATGGCAGGGAAGCACGCCTTGGTAAAGTTGGAGCCCTTCTCATCCTCGGTGCCGTTGCCGAGCAGACCGACGCGGGGATGCTCAATGCCCAAGACGACGCGCGCATAGGCGCTACCCATCTGGGCAAAACGCACCATGTCGTCGACCTCGACATCGGGGTTGGCGCCCATGTCGCACAGGACCGTCAGGCCGCCGGCGCGGTTGGGCAGTGCATTGGTGAGGCACGGACGCACCGGCTGCTTCTTGCCCTCGGCCTGATACCTAAAGGGCGTCACGTAGGCGGTAGCGGCAGCGGTCATGGCGCCGGTGGAGCCGGCAGAGAAGAACGCGTCCGCGTTACCCTTCTTGATAGCGCGGCAGGCAAGTACGATCGAGGACTTACGCTTGGTCATCACGGCTCGAATGGGATCGTCATCCATGGCGATGACATCGGGCGCCTCCAAGGCCTCAACGCGAGCGTGAGCCGCGGCAAAGGGGTTCACGATCTCTGCGGGACCGACGGCCAAGACCTCGATATCGGGATCCGCCGCAAGCGCCGCCTCGATACCGTCGAGGACAACCTGGGGCTTCTCGTCTCCACCCACAACGTCTACACAAACGCGAACGTTACTCATATACATACTCCTTATACAAAAATGGCCGACTCATTGAGCCGGCCATTGTGGTTCCAGTTGGAACGGCATCGCATCCAGAGTATACAGTTACTCGGTAACGATAACCTCGCGGTCCTTGTAGAAACCGCAGCTGGGGCACACGTGGTGCGGGAGCTTGACAGCACCGCAACGGGGGCACGTGGACTGAGCCGCAGCCGAGATCTTCATGTTGGCGGAACGGCGGGTGTGAGTGCGGATACGACCCTGCTTTTGTTTAGGTACGGGCATAGTGACCTTCCTTATGAACTATCCAGTGTGGCGATTACGCGCAAGTAGCGATACTACCACAGTTTTACTCATCAAGCTTGAGATTCTTCAATGCTGCAAATGGATTTTCCGTGGCAGCGGCCCATTCGGCCTCTGCTTGAGCGGCGCAATCGCATTGCTCGACGTTGAGATTGATGCCGCAAGTGGAGCATAGGCCGCGGCAATCGGGCTTGCACAGGACAACGAACGGCGTGTCCATGACGACCGCGTCATTGATGGGCTCACCCAGATCGACGATGCGGTCCTCGCCCAGGAGCTCATAGCCGTCCTCGTAGGCCTCGGGGTCCTCGGGCTCGTCAAAGAGGTAGAACTCCTCGATCTCGCCTGCGATATCAAACGAGGCGGGCTCCAAGCAACGGTCGCACTCGCCGGTGGCGTGGGCGCGGACCATGCCCGTGAGCAGAACGCCGGTGCCGGCATTGGTAAAGACCACATCGTAATCAATGCCGTCCTGCAGCTGGTACTCCTTCTCGCCCACCGTATAGGTGGTGACATCGACCTTGCCGGTCAGCGGATACGAGTCTCCGGGAAACTCGAGCTGCTCGGAAAGATCGACGGTAACGCTCGGGAACTCAGCCATTACCACTGACCGTTCTGCTGGGCGGCACCCTCGTTGAGCTGCTGACGGCAACGGGTCACCGTGCCGGTCAGGCTCTTGAGGTTCTCCTCGAGGTGCGTAAAGACCTGCTCGGCGTAATCCTCGGCGGCATAGCGCGTCTCGCGCTCGTACTGCTGGGCACGGTCGCGAATGTCGTCGGCCTGCTGCTGCGCTAAGCGGACAATCTCTTGCTCACCGGCAATGGTGAGGGCCTGCTGCTGAGCATCGGCGATGATGGAATCGGCCTGAGCGGCGGCGGAAGCCATAAGCTCCTCGCGCTCCTTGAGGATACGGCGGGACTTCTGCCATTCCTCGGGATAGCTCATGCGGATCTCGTCGAGGATGTTAAAGAAGACGTCGGCGTCGATAACCTTCATCTGGGCGTTCTTGCCGAACGGCGTCTTAGCCTCTTCGATGAGCCCCTCGAGCTCGTCGACAAGACTCACGATCCTGTCGCCAGGAAAATTCTCGCCCGGCATCCGGTCTCCTTTCATAGGTAACATATCATCGTTTTAGTTTACCACATGCCACCAGGCATTAAAAAACGTCACGAAAAGCGATGTTTAAGCGCCTTGACCACATTGGGCGGAACAAAATTAGAGACGTCGCTACCGAGCGAGGCAATCTGGCGAACCACCGAGCTCGAGATATAGCCGTACTGCGGCGCACTCATGACAAAGATGGACTCCAGCTCGTTATCCAAGCGATAGTTGAGGTCGGCCTGCTGCAGCTCGTACTCAAAGTCGGTCATGGCACGCAGGCCCTTGACCACGGCTCCTGCTCCCTGTTCGCGGGCAAAATCGACCAAGAGGCCGGTGAAGGGCAGCACCTCGACGCCGTCAATATCACCGAGCGCCTCACGTGCCAGCGCCACGCGCTCGTCGAGCATAAACGTGGTGCCGACGCCGTTTTTGCCCTGCGACTCAGCAACGGCCACGATCACGCTGGGAAAGATGCGGCGGGCACGGCGAATCACGTCGATGTGACCAAACGTGATGGGATCGAAGGTGCCCGGGACGATTACGCGGTTAATGGTGTCACTCATGGACGTCCTCCGATGGCACATCCTCGTCATTTTCGTTCTCGTCAGCATGGTCGTTCTCGTCCTCGGCCGCCCAGCGCAGCAAGTCAACCGAAGTAATGCCATAGCGCTTCTCCCGCACGGTCTCAAAACCAGCTGGATGAGCGCCCGTATCGGCCGCGGCGTGCTCAAAGAGCGCGTAGGCGCCCTGCACCAGCAAGCCTTGCTGAGCTAGGTTTTGCAGCAGCTCCTCGACCGGCTCGGCGCCAAAAGCATAGGGCGGATCGAGCAGGACCAGGTCAAAGGGACCACCCGGCACGCGGCCGCGCGAAGCGCTTGCCAGCACGTCACCCGTCACCACGCGCCAACGCGCACGGTCGCGGCAGAGCGATTCGATATTCTTGGTAATCAGACGAGCAGCGTTGCGATCGATCTCGAACGTGGTGAGCGAGCGGGCGCCACGCGAGAGCATCTCAATGCCCAAGGCGCCGGAGCCGCCAAAGGCATCCAGCACGCGGACCTCGTCCAGATCGAAGTCGAATGCCGACATGACCATAGATGCGCATGCCTCGCGCACGCGATCGGTCGTGGGACGGGTGACATCGCGCCCACGCGGCTCTTCGATCTTGCGGCCGCGCCATTCGCCGCCGATGATTCTCATCCTCCGCTGACCTCCTTAAAGATGTGTCGATACCGCGTGGCGACCGCGTCGCGCAAGGGGCGCGTCGCCACGGAGTCAAGATTGCAAGCATACCGCAAGAGCTCGACCGCGTCCAAATGGGCCCACTCGATCAATTCCTCGTCGGCATCGAGGTCAACAAAGCGCAAGGTCACGTCGCCATGCTGGCGGTAACCCAGGATTTCGCCCTCGTGGCGCAGACGCAGGTCCATCTGGGCGAGTGTAAAGCCGTCCGAGGTCTTCTCGAGCGACTGGAGGCGGCCTTGAGCCGCCGACGCGCCGCCGTTGCCCTTGGAGTGCGTCATGACCAGGCACGTGCCCGACACGCTGCCGCGGCCTACGCGCCCGCGCAGCTGGTGCAAGGCCGCCAAACCAAAGCGCTCGCCGTTCTCGATGACCATGACGGTGGCGTTGGGCACGTCAACGCCCACCTCGACCACCGTGGTCGAGACGAGCACATCGATCTCGCCACGCTTAAAGGCATCGATGACCCGGTCCTTCTCCCCCGCCGGCATGCGGCCATGAAGACGCTCGATGGTAAGCCCCGGTAATGCCAGACGAAGGCGATCGAGCTCGGTCGCCGTGTCATGCAACGGCACGGGCACGGTCACGCGGCCTTCGTCGTCGCGAGCGATGCCGGGTACATCTTCGAGCTCATCGGCCGAATCGCTCGGCTCCACGAGCGGACAGATTACGTAGGCTTGCTGCCCCTTTTCGTGCGCCTCTCGAATGGCGCCATAGGCCAGGTCGCGACTCGACTCGGTGAGGACGCGCGTCGTCACGCCGGCACCCGGAACGGGACGATGGCGGATGATGCTCGTATCCAGGTCGCCGTACACCGAAAGCGCCAGCGTGCGCGGGATCGGCGTGGCAGTCATGACCAGCAAGTCGGCACCCGGGCCTTTTGCGCGCAGGGCGTTACGCTGGCCCACGCCAAAGCGGTGCTGCTCGTCGATCACCACAAGCGACAAATGCTTGAACGTGACGTTCTCCGAAAGCACCGCATGGGTACCAAAGAGCACGTCGAGCTCGCCTGATTCCAGCTGTGCATGGATGCGCTCGCGCTCTGCGGCCGGCGTGGCACCCGTCAGAAGCGCCCAGGACATGCCGGCCTGCGAGAGCAGAGGGCCGGTCTTATCGGCATATTGGCGCGCCAGCACGCCCGTGGGCGCCATAACGCAGGCCTGTGTGCCGCTATCGGCCGCGACCGCCAGCGCGCAGGCGGCAACGGCGGTCTTACCGGTACCGACGTCGCCCAGCAGCAGGCGGTTCATCACGCGACCGCCATCGCACATGTCATGCAGGATGTCTTGAAATGCAGCCTCCTGCTCATCGCTCAGCGAAAACGGCAGGGCCTGTTTAAGCGCAGCCAAATGATCGCCCGCGGCATGCGCATAAGGCACCACGTCGACCATACCGCCACCGTTGCGCAGACGCAGCGCGAGCTGCAAGTAGAGACACTCCTCGTAGGCAAGACGCCGGCGCGCGATGTCGCGCTCGGCCATGCTCGAGGGAAAGTGGATCGAGCGCAGCGCACGGGCATTGCTCATGAGCTTCCGCTTTGCGCGCAGCGGCGCGGGAATGGGATCGAACGGATTGGCGACCACTTCGAGCGCACCGCTGACGATGCGGCGCATCCACGCCTGGCTCACGCCGTCACTTACATAGTGGACCGGCAAAATGGTACCCGCGGCGCGCCCGTCCTCGAGCTTTTCAAAGTGGGGCGAGGCCATCTGCTTAAAGCCGTAGGCAAACTCGACCTTACCCATCACGGCTAGGCGGTCTCCCTGCTTAAGCTGCTGGGCAATCCAAGGCTGACGGAAAAAGGCAACCTGCAGCACGCCCGTCTCGTCCACGAGCGAGACCTCAGTCACCTGCATACGCGGACGGGGCTGCTTTTGGACAATACGATCGACCGTGGCGATGATGGTGCACACGGTACCGATGGGCGCCATCTCGATGGACCACGAGCGAGTGAAGTCCAGGTAGCGATGAGGAATATGGAGAAGGAGGTCCCCCACCGTCCGAATTCCCAGACGGCGAAGGGCCTCCTCACGTTTACCCGAAACATATTTGAGTCGCGCGATATCCTCATCGAGCGCATTGCTCTGGGCAAAACGCTCCGAGACGCGCGGCACGAAGCACAGCTCGGACATAGGCAGAGCCTACTCGATCGAGAAGATCACGGGATAGAGCGGCTGCTCGCCACGATGGGCGTCGATCTCCAGATCGGGCTGAGCCTCCTCGATAGCGTCAACGATCTCCTGGAACGCCTCGTCGGACAGCTCCTCGCCGGCCAGAATCGTCAGCGCGTCGCCCTCCTCTTCCTCCTGCATACGGTTGATGCAGTCGAGCGTAACCTGCTTCACGTCGGAGCCGACCACATCGATGGAGCCGGCGATGATGCCCATGACGTCACCGGAGTGAATCGGCGAGCCGTCGGAGGCGCTGGAATCGCGCACGGCGCGGGTGACCTCGCCATCGCGGACCTCGCTGATGGCGTCGACCATAGCGGCGACGGCATCCTCGAGCTCGGAATCGGGCAGGACCGCGAACAGCGCGGAGAAGGCCTGCGGGACGGTCTTGGTGGGAACGACGGCGACCTTCTTGTCGGTGCAGGCGGAGGCAGCGGCCTCGGCAGCCATGCGGATGTTGCCGTTGTTGGGCAGGATGATGACCGAGGTCGCGTTGACCTGGTCGACGGCGCCCAGCAAGTCGGCGGTCGAGGGGTTCATGGTCTGGCCACCCGACACGATCACATCGACGCCGAGGGACTTGAGGATGTCGGCCTCGCCGGAACCGGCGGCAACGGCGACAAAGCCCAGCGCCTTGGCGGGCTCGGCGGCCTTCTCCTGGTCCTCGTGGATCTTAGCGGTACGGTCGTGGGCCTCCATCTCCATGTTGTGGATAAAGACCTCATAGATCTGACCGAGCTGAAGCATGTGCTCGAGCACCAGGTTGGGGGTGTTGGAGTGCACGTGGATCTTGTAGTCGGGATAGGCACCAACGAGCAGCTCACAGTCGCCCATAGAGCCCAGGAACTTCAGACACTCGTCCTCGTCAAAAGGAGCGTCGGCCTTAAAGAGGAACTCGTTGCAGTAGCGGAACTCCGAGCCCTCCCAGTCGTCGTTAGCCTCGATCTCAACACGATTAAGGGCGGCGTCGCGGGCAGAGCCGGCGGAATCAAACGTAGCGGAGAAATCCTCGACCACGGTGCTGCGGCCAAGAGCGGCGGCAACAAAGTTCTCCAAGAAGATGGCAAAGCCAAAGGCGCCGGAGTCGACCACACCGTTCTCCTTAAGGACGGGAAGCAGGTCGGGCGTGCGGGCGACGGACTGGTAGGCCTCGACAACGATGGCGTCGAGCGCATCCTCGGCAGAGAACTTCTTCTTCTCGCACTCGTCTGCCTTGATCGAAACATCACGCAGGACCGTGAGGATCGTGCCCTCGATGGGCTTACGAACAGCCTGGAAGGCAACCTTGACGGCACGACGGAAGGCGAAGGCGATATTGGCGGACGTAATGGGCTCATCGGCGGAGACAAGGCCCTCGGCCACGCCGCGCAGGATCTGCGAGGTAATGACGCCGGAGTTACCGCGGGCGCCCATCAGGGAGCCGTGGGTGATGGCGCCGGCAATGGCCTCCATGTCGGCATCGGCGGGAAGGGCGGAAAGCTCCTTGGTCACCGAGGCGAGCGTGAGCGACATGTTGGTGCCGGTGTCACCGTCGGGTACGGGGAAGACGTTGAGCTTGTTGATCTCCTCGGCCTTTTCGGAAACAGCAGCCGCAGCGATCGGAAAACAGGTGCGAATGGTCTTTGCAATCATAAGTGATGAAATCTCCGTATTCGGATGCTAGTTCAGACGGCTCTTGAGCGCGTCGATATGAATGCCGATCTTAAGGCTGGCGGGATCGATCTGGGCGATCTCCTGCAGGGTGAAGGCGACGGAGCTCGAAAGATTGTGGCAGACGGACTTCATGTTGACGCCGTTCTCGAGCACGACGTGAAGATCGACCGTGAGGCCGTTCTCGTCGGCGGAAACAAGCACGCCCTTGCGGAGGCGCTGGCCGGCAAGCAGGCGCACGCTCTCGGCGCCCTGCAGCTGTTCGGCCATACCGACGACGCCGTAGCACGTCATCGCGGCATAACCGGCAATATCGGCAATAACGTCGTTCGAGACGCTCAGGCTGCCGTTAATGGTCTCAGACACAAGAATCTCCTTTTCTGGTGCTCGCGGCACCATGTCGTGGGAGCAATCATTCTAATATTTTACAACGACCGCGCCTTGTTAAGGCGGCGGGGTTCGCGATTACATCCTCGACACGAAATGTTGATACGGTAACGTTCGCCACCGGCGATCGCGGCATGAAAAAACCCGCCGCATAAGCGACGGGTTTTAAAACCTGGCTCCCCGGGTAGGACTCGAACCTACAACAGCGCGGTTAACAGCCGCGTGCTCTACCATTGAGCTACCGAGGAATTTAAAAGCCCAGCGAAATGGGCTGAGAAATTCTGGCTCCCCGGGTAGGACTCGAACCTACAACAGCGCGGTTAACAGCCGCGTGCTCTACCATTGAGCTACCGAGGAATAGGTACGTGCTCTCAAGCAACGAAGTTTATTATACGGACGATTGGACGAAGGGCAAGAACTTTTTTAAGAAATTTTCCGACCCAGTCATTGGGGACGTTCTTAAACGACTAGCCAAACAGGAACGTCCCCAATGACTACATAAAAGCGCCCTCAAGCGGATGTGCTTGAGGGCGCCTCTTGCTTGACTAGCTTTCGATGTAGTCTTTCAGTTTGCTGGAACGGCTCGGGTGGCGGAGCTTGGCCAGGGTCTTGGACTCGATCTGGCGGATACGCTCGCGCGTGACGCCAAACTCGCGACCGACTTCCTCGAGCGTGCGGGGATGTCCGTCGACAAGGCCAAAGCGCAGCTCGATAACCTTGCGCTCGCGATCGGCAAGCGAATCGAGCACCTGGGTGAGCTGCTCCTGCAGCATGGAGAAGCTGGCAGCATCGGGCGGAACGATAGCCTGGGAGTCCTCGATGAAGTCGCCCAGCTGGGAATCCTCTTCCTCACCGATCGGGGTCTCGAGCGACACGGGCTCCTGCGAAATCTTCTGGATCTCGCGGACGCGGTCGGCACTCATGTCCATCTCGGCACCGATCTCCTCAGGGGTCGGGTCGCGACCCAGGTCCTGGAGGAGCTGGCGCTGCACGCGGACGAGCTTGTTGATGGTCTCGACCATGTGCACGGGAATACGGATGGTACGGGCCTGGTCGGCAATGGCGCGCGTAATGGCCTGACGGATCCACCACGTGGCGTACGTGGAGAACTTGAAGCCCTTCTGGTAGTCGAACTTCTCGACGGCGCGGATCAGACCGAGGTTGCCCTCCTGGATCAGATCCAGAAACAGCATGCCACGGCCGACATAGCGCTTGGCGATGGAGACGACCAGACGCAGGTTTGCGCTGATGAGCGCCTGCTTGGCCTCAAGACCAACATTCTCAATACGCGTAAGTCGACGCATCTCGGAGCGTGTGAGTTCGATCTCGCCTGCATCGGCAGCCTCGAGCTTCTCGGTAGCCTCGAGACCGGCCTCGATCTTCATGGCCAGATCGACCTCTTCAGATGCGGTCAGCAGGTCGACCTTACCGATCTCCTTGAGGTACATACGAACCGGGTCGCCGGTCAGCATCACCGTGGAAGCATCGATGCCGCGCACGCGCGAACGCGAACGAGACGTGCGCACGGTACGCTTCTTCTTGCTCTTGGAAGAGCCCATCTCGGCATCGGCCTGGCGGGCCATCTTAAGCTCGTGATCGTCAAGCGAGCCGGAATCGTGCTCGTCATCGTCGAAATCGTCGGTATCGCTATCGTTATCGTCATCGTCGACGTCCATGGGGGCGTCGTCGTTACCGCTCGCGGAGATAATCTGGATGCCGCTGTTGCGCAGCGCGGAATACACCGCGTTGAGCTGCTCGTCAGACACATCGATATCCTTCAGGGCGACCTGGATCTCGTCCTCGGTTACCGAAGTCCTGTTTGAGCCGTTGCCCATGAGCTTTGCAACGTAGGATTCCAGCCCAGTACCCGTGCTCTCAGTCTTTTTTGGCACAGATTCTCCCTTCGTAGTCCACAGGACTCAATACTTTAGCACACACATGAACGTCTATACCCAAAATAAAGACAGGATATAGGCGAGAATACGCTGGTTGACCACAACATCTAGGCCTGATCGGCACCCGCGGTCTCCAAACCGATCAAACGGAACGGATCGGCCACGCCACCGATCGACTTTTGGAGCTCGCGCTGGCGCTGAGAATCTTGCATCGCCTGCATCGTCAGCACCCGACGGGCCTCATCATCGAGCGAACGGTCCTGGCGCAGCTTGGCCTGTGCGGCACGCATGCGGCGTTTGATGGTGTAGAGCTCAAGCGTATCGAGCATAAACACGATGTTCGTCTCGGTGGGGTGCTTGCTCGTCGCCGAGATGCGCCCGGCACTCACAAGCGTTGCCGCCTCGGGACACACCGAGCGCGCCGCATCCATGCAGGCTGCAGGATCGGTTCCCGGTGGCGTTGCCAGAACGGCCCATGCGATGGACTCGTGACGTGGGTCAACCCACTCGATGGAGCAGATGCGGTCGGCATACGTGCGGAACAGGTCGGGGTAGCTCGTGAGCATCGTCAACAGTTCGCGCTCCCCCGCCAAGGACTTGCGTTCAAGATCGGTAAGAACCATCGGCGCCGCCGTAGCCGGTGCGTCCGAACCATCAGGCACAGGAACAGAGCCCATACCATCAGGCACATCGATCGGCGGCAGGTCGTCGACAACCTCCACGGGCGCGGCATCGTAGGCATCGAGCGGGACGTAGTCGTACGGCTCTTCTTCGACCGGCGCGGACACCGGCGGCGTCGCGCCCGATGCCCAAGCACCGCGACCGGCATCGCGAGAACCCGACACCCGACCGCCCGCGCTACCGGACCGCTCAGCCTGTGCCCGCTGGCGCTCATAGTTCTGCTCACGACGTCGTTCCGCATCCTCGCGCTTGGCGACATCGCGAAACACACGGCCCGAGCTCGCGCGCACCGTCTCCAGATCCAAACCCAGCAGATCGGCAATCTGGATAAAGTACGTGTCGATCATATAGCTACCGCGCAGCGGATAAATGAGCGTCAGCGCATCCTCGAGCGCCTTGGCGCGACCGCCCGGCGTGGTGATGTCGCTCGACTCCTGCAGCGAACGGTAGACAAAGTCCATAAGCGGCTCGGCAGCGTCGATGCGCGTCTGCAGCTCCTGTCCACCATGCGCCGTGATGAACTCCATGGGATCGTTGCCGTCGGGCAGTACCACGCAGCGCAGGTCCATAGAATCCTGCTCGATAAACTGAATCGCGCGGCGGGCGGCCTTCTGGCCCGCGGCATCGCCGTCAAACATATACACGATGCGCTTGGCAAAACGAGTGAGCGTCTTGACGTGATGCTCCGTGAGCGCGGTGCCCAGCGTAGCGACAACGTTTTTAATCCCCGCCTCCCAGCAGGCGATGCAGTCGGTATATCCCTCCACCACAATGGCGGTATCCTGCGCGACGATATACTCCTTGGCCCAATTAAAGCCGTAGAGGTTTCGCTTTTTATGGAACACGCTCGTCTCGGCGGTATTAAGGTACTTGGGTTGGCCGTCGCCCATGATGCGACCGCCAAAAGCAATGTTGTGACCCTGCTCGTCAAAGATGGGGAACATCACGCGGTCGTAGAAGCGGTCGGCTAGTTGCCCGCGCCCGCGGCTCACGGCAACGTTGGCATCGATCATCTCCTGCGGGGTAAAACCCGCCTGGGACAGGTGCGACACCAGCGCATTGCGGCCCGGCGCAAAGCCCAGGCAGTAGCGGCGGCAGACGTCGCCACCCATGCCGCGGCTGGCAAAGTACTCGCGCGGACGACCGTCCTTGCCGCGCATAAGCATGGTGTGGTAGAACTGGGCGGTCTCGGCGCACAGATCGTAGATGCGGGCACGCTTGGTGCCGCGCTCGCGATAGGCGATCTCCGGTGTCGTGCAGCTCAATGCCCGCGCGATCGGCCAAATAACGGATTGACTCGGGAAAGCTCAGGTTCTCGCGCTTCATGATATAGGTGAAGACGTCGCCACCTTCGCCGCAGCCAAAGCAATGCCACACCTGCGTAGCGGGGATAATGTGAAACGACGGGGTCTTTTCGCCATGAAAGGGGCAGCAGCCCCAAAACTCATGGCCGCGGGGCTTGAGCTCAACCGTTTCCTGCACGATGGCAACCAGGTCGGACGCAGCGCGTACCTGGTCTTTCTCCTCATCGCTAATCACGGATGCCCACCCCCTGCTCACCCAAGTTGTGACGAATGTCCTCGATATTGCCCTCGACGGTCGCGATAAGCTCGTCCAGCGAATCGAACATGCGCGACGGGCGCAGCCAGCGCGTAAACGCCAGCGAAACCGAGGAGCCGTACAGGTCGCCCGTATAACCAATTAAATTAGCCTCGAGATGCGCCGAAGCGACATCGTCGGCATACGTCGGCGGCAGTCCGACGTTAACAGCAGCAGGCCACACGGTGTCATCGACGAGCACCAAGCCCTCATACACGCCATCGGCAGGCACCTGAATGCCGTCGGGAACTTGCAGGTTTGCCGTGGGAAACCCCATGCCAGAGCCCTCGTGACGGCCGCGAATAACACCGCCGCGCACCATATACGGGCGGCCGAGCAACTCAGCAGCCAGCTCCACATGGCCCTGTCCCAGCTCATGACGAATGCGGGTGGCGCAAATGGCCTCACCGCCCTCGCAAAGCAGGTCGTGACCATACACGTCAACGCCGTGCTCGGAACCCCAGGCGCACATCTCGGCAACACCAGAAGCACCGCCACGACCCAGCCTAAAGTCACTGCCAACGCGAATCGATCGAATGTCGACCAGACGCGACACCAGCGAGAGAAAATCAACATGGTCAAGCGCCGCAACCTCAGGCGTAAAGGGAACGGCCACCACCGCATCGACCCCAGTTTGAGCCAGGGCATGCAGACGGTCGGCCGTCGTCATCAATTTTTGAGCGGGCGAAGGGCTCACCACAACGTCCGGGTCGGGATCGAAGGTAACCACGACCGCCTTACAGCCATGGGCACGGGCATCACGGACAAGCGCCGCAATGAGCTCCTGGTGTCCACGGTGCACGCCATCGAACACGCCGATGGCGATGGAGGCAGCACCCAGGTGCTCACACTTATCAAACGCATCGGCAGCAACGATGCGAGCCTCGTCCGACTCGCCCGCGAAAAAGATACGCGCGAGCTCGCGAGCGGACAACATCATCGAACACCGCCGATTGCCTGCGGAAACACGTGCTCCATGACAAAGCGGCCGCCCTCAATGCGAGCGAGCGCCTTGAGTCCCCCATCGAGCACCAACGCAAACGGCGCCTTCGAGACATCGAAATCGGCAAGCGCGCGCTCAACGGGAATGCGTCGGCCGCAGAGCAGGTCGTCGGCAAGATTGCCCGGCAAGTCAACACGCGTGGCGCCCAGAGCCGCAATGGGGTCCAGGGCAAAGCCAGCCGCGGACTCGGGAGAAAGCTCCTCGACCGCATGACAAGCGCCAATGGAAACAACACCGGAGGCCGTGCGGCGCAGCGCGGAAATGTGCGCGGCGCTCTCGCAGGCACGGCCCAAGTCGCGAGCGAGCGCACGGATATAGGTGCCCTTGCTCACCGAGAACGCCACGGTCCACACACACGTATCACCTTCGCCGCCCACGGCGATCAGGTCGGCGGCATAGACCTCGACGGGGCGCGGAGGTAGATCCACCGCATTGCCCTCGCGAGCAGACTTGTAGGCGCGAACGCCATTAACCGAGATAGCCGAAAACGCCGGCGGCACCTGCATCTGCAGACCCAGCATGGCCGCCAGGCGCTCACGGGCATAGGCAGGATCGCGCAGCTCGTTGGCAACAGCCACCGTGCGGACCGCCTCGCCCTCCGCATCATCGGTATTGGTCTCGGCACCAAACGAAATGTCGGCGACATAACTTTTGGTATCGAGCGTGAGCATACCCAGCAGACGGGTGGCCTGGCCCACGCCCACCACCATGACACCCGACGCCATGGGGTCGAGCGTGCCGGCATGGCCGACACGCCGCTCATGGAGGGCGCGCCGGCATTGCGAGACCACATCGTGGGACGTGCAGCCCACCGGCTTATCGACGGCGAGCAGCATATTCAATTGAGAAGGCGTTCGACGAGCCATGTACCATCCAATTAGTTAGAGCTCGACGGTCACCGAAGCGGGATCCTCCCCCACCAGCTCGGCCAGCATGGGAAGTGCCACGGCGAGCGTCTCGCGAATTGTTCCGTTGTTGGAAAAGCCGGCGGCGGCATGATGCCCGCCACCGCCAAAGTTGGCAGCAATCTCGGACACATCGAGGTCGCCCTTGGAGCGCAGGTTGCCACGCACCTTGGTATCGCCCTCAATGCCCTTTAAGAACATGCAGACCTCGACGCCCATCACCGAACGCACCACGTCAACCAGGCCGTCGCACTCATCCGAGGTGACACCGCAAGCCTCAAGGTCACTCTGGTACGCATAGCTATACGCGACGCGCCCGTGCGCCACCGTCTTAATGCGACCCATAACGATGGACTTGAGGTGCAAGAACTCGACGCGCATGCTCTGGTAGACCTCGAGCGCAACGCGCGCCGGATCGGCACCGTGCGCCACCAGGCGCGAGGCTGCATGGAACGCGGCGGCATCGGCGTTTTGGTACTGAAAACGGCCGGTATCGGTAACCAAGCCACACAGCAGGCAGGTCGCAACGCCATCACGTGCGACAATGCCGCAATTGTCCAAGAAGCGGTCGATGATCATGGCGCAGGCCGCGGCATCGACGCGCCTCAGGCTCAGCTCGGCAAACTCCTCGCGCGCCGGATGATGATCGAAGCACACCACATGCTTGGAGCGACGAAGCACCTCGGCGGAATTATTGAGGCGCTCGACGACCGGTACGTCCACCGAGATGAACAGGTCAGGATTGCCGGCGTACGCAGATGCCGGCACCAGGCGATCGGAGCCTTCCATAAAGCGGTAAATGCGCGGAACCGGGTCATCGTCTGCCAGCAGCAGCGCAATGTCCTTGTTAGGGAAAAACTTCATGAGCGAAAGGCCCAGACCCAATACGGAGCCCAAGGCATCGCCATCGGGAGAAGTGTGTCCCGAAATCGCAATGGAGGACGCACCCTCGATGAGCTCGAGGATGCGTCGCTGAATATCTGCAGACTCGCACGAGGCGAGGTCGGCGGAATTAGTCATCTAAAGCTGCCTCCTGGGCGGCGTCCGCTATCGGATAGCCGTCCTCGTCCTTTTCGATCGCAAGCGTGGCGGGAACGTTTTCCAGCGCACGCGTGATGCGCTCGGCCTCATCGGTCGAGCGATCGATGCGAAAATCGAGCTCGGGCGCGACACGCCAATCGAGCGAGCGAGCCAACAGGCTGCGAATACGGCCCTTGGCGCTTGCGAGCGCCTCCATGACCTCATCGTAGCGACTCGCATCGCACGACACGTACACGCGCGCGAACGAACGGTCCACCGCGACCTCGACCGCGGTCAAAGTAACCAGGTCGAGACGCGGATCGGAAACCTCAAAGAGCAGGATATAACCAAGCTTCTCGCGAAGCTGCTCGCCCAGACGGCGGGTTGCCTGCGTTTGCTTCATATCGCTACCCCCTACTCGGTACGGGCAACCTGGTCGATGCGGTAACCCTCGATCTGGTCGCCGGGCTTGATGTCCTGGAAGTTCTCCAAGCCAATGCCGCCCTCGGAACCGCTCTTGAGGCTCTTGGCCTCGTCCTTGTAGTGGCGCATCGAGGCGATCTTGCCGTTGAAGACCACGATGCCGTCGCGCACCAGGCGCACGGAATCGGTCGCGGCGATCTCGCCCTCTTCGACGCGGACACCGGCGGCGATACCGACTTTGGGCACCTTGAAGGTGTCCAGGACGGTCGCGGTACCCGTGGCGACCTCGACCTCGGTGGGCTTGAGCATGCCGATACGGGCGGCGTCGAGCTCCTCGAGGCACTTATAGATGACGTCGTAGCAACGGATCTCGACACCCTCGCGCTCGGCGGCGGAGCGGGCCTTACCGTCAGGACGGACGCCAAAGCCGATGATGATGGCGTTGGAGGCGTCGGCCAGGACAACGTCCGTCTCGTTGATGGCGCCAACGGCGGAGTGAATTGTGTTGATGCGCACCTCGGACTGATCCATCTTGTCAAGCGAGTCCTGAAGAGCCTCGATGGAGCCCTGGACGTCGGCCTTGATGATCAGGTTGAGCTCCTTGACCTCGGCGTCGGCAATGGTCTCGAAGAGGTTCTCGAGCGTGACGTGCTTGACGCGGCTCTGCTCCTCGATACGGGCCTTCAGCGAACGCTCGTCGGCCAGGGCACGAGCCTCGCGCTCGTCCTCGAACACGCGGAACTCGTCACCGGCGTTGGGCACGGACTGCAGGCCCAGGATCTCGACGGCGTCGGAGGGACCGGCCTCGGTGACGGCGCGACCCTTGGGGTCGAGCATGGCGCGGACGCGGCCGTAGGTAAGGCCGGCGACCAGCGTATCGCCCACGTGCAAGGTACCGCGGGTCACGAGCACGGTAGCGACCGAGCCGCGGCCCTTGTCGAGCTTGGCCTCGAGGACGTTGCCGGAGGCAAAGGTGTCGGGGTTGGCCTTGAGCTCGAGCACGTCGGCCTGGAGCAGCACGGTCTCCAGAAGGTCGTCGATACCGATCTTCTGCTTAGCCGAGATGTTGACGAACATGTTCTGTCCGCCCCACTCCTCGGGGATGACGCCGTACTCGGTGAGCTCCTGGCGCACGCGATCGGGGTTGGCGCCCGGCTTATCGATCTTGTTGACGGCAACGACGATGGGTACGCCGGCGGCCTTGGCGTGGTTGATCGACTCGACGGTCTGGGGCATGACGCCGTCGTCGGCGGCGACAATCAGGATGACGATGTCGGTCACCTTGGCGCCACGGGCACGCATGGCCGTAAAGGTAGCGTGACCCGGAGTATCGATGAAGGTGATCTTGCGGTCGTTGATCATGACCTGCGAAGCGCCGATGGCCTGCGTAATGCCGCCCGCCTCGCCGGCAGCAACGCCGGTGTGACGGATGGCGTCGAGGAGGCTCGTCTTGCCGTGGTCGACGTGGCCCATGACGGTGACGACCGGGGCGCGCGGCTTAAGGTCGGCGGGATCGTCGTAGAACGAGAAGGTGTTCTCCTCCTCGGGGGTGATGATCTTGATCTGACGGCCCAGGTCGTCGGCGACGAGCTCGACGAGGTCGTCGGACATGGACTGCGTCATGGTAAGCGGCGTACCCAGCAGGAACAGGCGCTTGATGATGTCGTTGGCCGGAACGTCGAGCGCCTCGGCAAGCTCCTGGACGGTAACGCCCTGGGAGACCTTGATGGCGTCGAGGTCCTCGGGGTTCACGCCCTGGGCCAGCGCCTCCTCTATCTTGCGCTCCTCCTGAGCCTTAGCAGCCTCGCGCTCGCGCTTCTCCTTGCGCTTCTTGCGGCGACCGGTGGACTCGCGAGAGGCCTCCTCGACGGCGGCGCGGGCCTCCTCGAGCACCTTCTCGCGGCTGTACTCCTCGGCCTCACGAGCCATGCGGCTGTAGTGGTCCTCTTCGTTGTTGTGACCGCCCTTGCGCTTCTTGCCCTTGCCCTGCTTATCGGGGTTGGGGAAGTCCATGCCGGCAGCGACGTTGTTGCTGGCGTTGGTGCGATGGCTGTGCGGACGGCTCTCGGAGGCATTGCGCTCGGAGTTGTTGTCGGAGGCGTTGCGATCGTTACGACGGCCACCGCGGCGGTCGTTGTTGCCGCCACGACGGTTGCCGCGCTCGGCGGCGCGCTCGGCCTTGGCCTTGTCCTCGGCGTCCTTCTTCTCCTTGAGCACGGTCTCCTGTGCGGCGATCTGGTCGAGCAGCGAACGGAAGCGCGAACCGGAGTCGGAAGCGGGAACGGCGCGGCGCTGGGCCTCGCGGGCAGCCTCCTCCTTCTCGCGGGCAAGGCGCTCCTGCTCGGCCTTCTTCTTGGCCTCGGCCTCGGCGCGGGCGGCCTCCTCGGCAGCCTGGGCGGCGGCGAACTGGCGGCGCTCCTCCTCGCGTGCCTTCTCGGCGGCGATGCGCTCGCGCTCGGCCTCGGCGGCGCGCGCGGCCTCCTCGGCGGCAGCTGCCTGCTCCTCGGCCTGCTTGGCGGCCTCGACTTCCTGGGCGCGGGCCTCGATCACCGAGGCGAGCTGCTTGCGGACCATGGCGACATAAGCGTCCTCCAGGGCGGAGGAAGCGGACTTAGCGGGAATCTTCATTTCGGCGAGATGACCCATCAGTTCCTTGGAGGTCATGCCGAACTCTTTGGCCAGGGTGGACACACGGACTTTTGCCATATGACTTCACCTACCCTTTCTGGCACCTTGGGTGCCTAGAGACTGAACGAGCGTGTGAGACGCGCCGGGACCCGCCCGGCGCGACCGCGCGCTAGATCAGGTCCTCCGCATCATCGAAGGCGTCGGTGTCGTGGACACCGCAGAAACGGGAGCCGGGACGAGCCTGGTTGCGGCACTGGATGCCGTCCTCGGACACGTACTCGCAGCGGCGGACGTCCTCGTCCTCCTCGTCACCGATCAGGTCGGCGGCGGGCTCCTCGTGAACGGGAACGTTCTTGAGGATGTCGGCGGCAAGCGTCTCGGACTTGATGTCGATGTGCCAGCCGGTCAGGCGCGCGGCGAGGCGGGCGTTCTGGCCCTCCTTGCCGATGGCGAGCGACAGCTGGTCGTCGGGCACGATGACGCCGGCGTAGGCCTTCTCCTCGTCGATGAGGACGCGGGTGACCTTGGCGGGCGACAGGGCGTTGGCGACGTAGACGGCAGGATCGGCATCCCACAGGATGACGTCGACGCGCTCGCCACGGAGCTCGCCCACGACAGCGCGAACACGGCTGCCCTTGGGGCCGACGCAGGCGCCCACGGGATCCAGACGGTCGTCGAGCGAGTGGACGGCGACCTTGGAGCGCTGGCCAGGCTCGCGGGCGATCGACTTGATCTGGACGGTGCCCTCGTAGATCTCGGGCACCTCCTGCTCAAACAGACGACGCATGAGCTCGGGGTGGGTACGGGAGATGACAATCGGCGGACGGCTGTGCTCGCCGCGAACCGGTTGCAGGTTGGAGTTGGGGTCGCGAACGTCGATGATCACGGCCTTGATGTGCTGGTTGTGAAGATAGCGCTCGCCCATCGGACGCTCGTTGCGCTCGTTCTCGTAACGACGCTGATCGAAGTGCGGCAGCTCGGCCTCGACGCCCTCGCGGATCTTGACGATCGTGAAGTCGGGCGTGGACTGCAGCACGGTACCGCTGATGAGGTCACCGATGCGGCCGGAGAACTCCTCGTAGATCTGCTCGCGGGCGGAGTTGCGCACGATGGCGTTGATCTCGGCCTTGGCGTGCTGGGCAGCGATACGGCTCGTGTTCTTGGGGGTGACGTCGATCTCCTCGAACTCGGTGAAGTTGCCCTCCTCGTCCATGGAATCGTCGATCGGCTCCAGGCGGTAGACGTAGATTTTGCCGGTGGTGCGGTCGATGGTCACCTTGGCGCCCCACTCAAGATGCAGGATCTCGGCATAGCTCTTGGCGAGCGACTGCTCCAGGCGGTCGATCAGGTAGAGCTGGTCGATGTGCTTCTCCTGGCAAAGCTCCATCAGGGCGGACATCATGTCGGATGCTGCCATCTTACTTTCCTTCCTTCGCGGGCTTGAAGTCGTAGGTGGGCTTCAACTTGCACTTTTTAACATCAGAGAAATCGAGGGTAACGGACTCGCCGTCCTCGAGCTCGAGGGTCACGCTCGTCTCGGTGGCGGAGGCAATCTTGCCGGCGTACTTGCGACGGCCCTCGGTGGCGGTGGAGGTGAGCTCGCAGTTCTCGCCCACAAAGCGGGCAAAGTCACTTGGACGGCGAAGCGGGCGCGCCATGCCCGGGCTCGACACCTCAAGCGTATAGCTCGAAGAGATGGGGTCGAGCTCCTCAATCACATCGCCGACCCACTTGGTGTTGGCCGTGACGTCGTTGAGCGACAGGCTCTGACCCTCGGCACCCTCGATACGCACACGCACGCAGGGGGCCTTGGTGGCGCCCACGAGCTCAACGTCGACAATATCGACATCGTGCTGGGGAGCGACGGCCTCGAGCGCGTCGATGATCGCCTGCTCGGTCTTGGTCTTGACCATTGCGGCACCTCCATCCATACAAAAAAGAAGCGGGGCCGAAACCCCACTTCTTTCAATTACAACTTCATTTGCAAGTAAACTATAACAATAGCTGCGGAAACGTGCAAGCACAGTACGAACCTGCAGGTCAGCGTGCGCACAGCTTCTCCATAAGAATAGGACAATTGGTTGAAGGCACCTAGGCAGGTGCATGCAAAACGAGGGACGACCCAACCGAATCGCCCCTCGTCTTTTATGCGTCAGCTTTGCGCGCAGCGCTTACTTGACCACCAAGTTGACCAGCTTGCCGGGCACGCAGATGGCCTTGACGACCGTCTTGCCCTCGAGCCACTTGGCGACGGCGGCCTCGGCGGCAGCCTGCATATCCTCATTGGAGGCATCGCGGGCCACGTCGACGCGGCCGCGGACCTTGCCGAGCACCTGAACCACGATCTGCACCGTGTCCTCAACGGACTCGGCCAGGTCGAACTCGGGCCAGGCGGCGGTGTAGGCGTTGCCCTCGCAGCCGAGGGCCTCGTGCCACAGCTCGTCGGCCCAGAACGGGCAGATGGGGGCAAGGACGCTCACGATATCCTTAGCCACGCCGTAGCACAGCGCCTTGTCGCGGGCGGTACCCTCAGTGGCATTGAGGTAGGCGCTCGCCGCGTTGACGAGCTCCATGACGGCCGAGATGGCGGTGTTGAACTGGCCGCGATCGAAGTCCTCGGTGCACTTGGCGATGGTGCGGTGACGCTCGCGATAGAGTTTCATCGCGACCTCGTCGAGCGCGGACTTGTCGAAGGCCACGTTGGCGTCGCCGGACTGGACGAGCTGCCAAACGATACGCCAGGCGCGCTTGATGAAGCGGTTGGCGCCCTCAACGGCCTTGGGATCCCAATCGAAGTCCTTCTCGGGCGGGGCGATAAACAGGATCGCCAGACGCATGGTGTCGGCGCCGTAGGGCTCGATGACCGAGCTCGGGGGCACGACGTTGCCCTTGGACTTGGACATAGTGTCGCCGTTCTCGTCCTTGACCATGCCCTGGCACAGCAGGTTGGTGAAGGGCTCGTCCACGCTCAGCAGACCCAGGTCGCGCAGTGCCTTGGTAAAGAAGCGGCTGTAGAGCAGGTGCAGAATGGCGTGCTCGATGCCGCCGATGTAGTTATCGACGGGCATCCAACGGTCGGCGGCCTCACGGGAGAAGGGCAGCTCGGTGTTGTGCGGATCGGTATAGCGCAGGTAATACCAGCTGGAGCAGGTGAAGGTGTCCATGGTATCGGTCTCGCGCTTGGCCGGGCGGCCGCAAACCGGGCAGGTGGTCTCGTAGAACTCCTTGCACTCGGCGAGGGTTTCGCCGGCGCCCAGGTCCAGGTTCTCGGGCAGCGTCACCGGCAGCTGATCCTCGGGCACGGGCACGATGCCGCAGTGCTCGCAGTGGATGGCCGGGATGGGGTTGCCCCAATAGCGCTGGCGGCTGATGAGCCAGTCGCGCAGACGGAACTCGACCTTACGGCGACCGCAGCCCATGGCCTCGAGGTCGGACACGATCGCGGCCTCGCCCTCGGAGTGCTTGCCGCCGCGCATGCCGGTGTACTTGCCGGACTGGACGAGCGTGCCCTCGGCAGCGTGGGCGCAATCCCAGTCGACGGTCTCGGCATGGAAGGTATCGATGGTCTCGCCGCTGGCCTCGACGGCAGCGCGATCGTCATCGTCCAGGATGATCGGTACGATCGGCAGGTCGTACTTGCGGGCAAACTCAAAGTCGCGCTGGTCGCCGCAGGGAACGGCCATGACGGCGCCGGTGCCGTAGTCGGCAACGACATAATCGGCGACCCACACGGGGACCTTCTCGCCGTTGACGGGGTTTACCACATAGCGGCCCGTAAAGGCACCGTGCTTCTCGAGGGTCCCCTGGGCACGCTCGACGGCAGAGATATGCTTGGAATCCTCGACGATCTTGGTGACGGCCTCCTCGTACTCCGTGCCCTCGACGAGCTCGTGCAGGCCGGCGTACTCGGGAGCCAGGACAAAGAAGGAGACGCCAAAAAGGGTGTCGGCACGTGTGGTGAAGACGGTGATCTTGCCCTCGTCGCCCTCGATGGGCTCGCCATCCTGGTCGCACAGGGTAAAGTCGACCTCGGCGCCCTCGGAGCGACCGATCCAGTTGGCCTGCATCTGCTTGACGCGCTCGGGCCAGCCGGGGAGCTTCTCCAGGTCGTCGAGCAGCTCCTGAGAGTACTCGGTAATCTTGTAGTACCACTGCTCAAGGTCGCGCTTCTCGGGCTCGGTGCCGCAGCGCCAGCACTTACCCTCGGTGACCTGCTCGTTGGCCAGAACGGTCTTGCAGGTGGGGCACCAGTTGACCGGGTTCTTCTTGCGGTAGACCAGACCCTTTTCCCACATCTTCTCAAAGATCCACTGACCCCAGCGGTAGTAGTCGGGGCTGCAGGTCTTGACCATGCGATCCAGATCGTAGGAGAAGCCCATGCGCTTCATCGTGGCGAGCGCCTGATCCATGTTCTTATACGTCCAGGCGGCAGCCTGCGTGTTGTGCTTGATGGCGGCGTTCTCGGCAGGCAGGCCAAAGGCATCGAAGCCGATGGGATGCAGCACGTCGTAGCCGCGCATGCGGGCCTGGCGGGCCATGGCATCACCGATGGTGTAGTTGCGCGCGTGGCCCATGTGCAGGTCGCCCGACGGATACGGGAACATCTCGAGCACATACTTCTTGGGCTTGCTGTCGTCGGTGTCGACGGCAAAGAGGTTGGAATCCTCCCAGGCCTTCATCCACCGGGACTCAATGGCCTGCGCGTCGTAGACAGGGATCTCGTCCTTATGATCTGTGCAATCGCACATATCAGCTCCTTTGTTAGCTGGGTTGGGGCGGGGCGTTCTTACCTTTACTCGCTGCTGCGGACAGTCCTGCTCGCACGAAGAGCACATTAAGTGCTCTTCGGCTCGTGCGGAACTTGCAGCGAGCAAAGGTAAGAACGCCCCGCCACATCGTTAACTCGCATGATGATAGCAAATACAACAAGCGAGATGCCTGCGACTTGCAGGCATCTCGCTTTATCTAAATAACGTGGCTGAGAATCAACCTTTGATATGCAGCTCTTACCTTATCGATAGGAAACGCTCTGCTGGGAATCCTTGACGACTACGTCGTGGGCGCCGCCTTCGACGATGGAGGTCGAGCTCACCAGGGTCAGGCGTGCCTTTTCCTGGAGCTCGGGGATCGAGAGGGCACCGCAGTTGCACATCGTGGACTTGACCTTGTAGAGCGTGCCGCCCACGCCGTCCTTGAGGGAGCCGGCGTAGGGAACGTAGGAGTCGACGCCCTCGACGAAGCTGAGCTTCGCGGCGCCACCCAGATCGTAGCGCTGCCAGTTGCGGGCACGCGCGGAACCCTCGCCCCAGTACTCCTTCATGTACTGGCCGTTGACGTTGACGCGCTCGGTCGGGCTCTCGTCGAAGCGGGCGAAGTAGCGACCCAGCATCATAAAGTCAGCACCCATGGCCAGGGCGAGCGTCATGTGGTAATCGTAGACGATACCGCCGTCGGAGCACACGGGCACGTAGACGCCGGTCTCCTCGTAGTACTCGTCGCGAGCGCGGCAGACGTCGATCAACGCAGTGGCCTGGCCACGGCCGATACCCTTGGTCTCACGGGTGATGCAGATGGAACCGCCGCCGATACCGACCTTGATGAAGTCGGCACCGCAGTCAGCCAGGAAGCGGAAGCCCTCGGCGTCGACGACGTTACCGGCACCGACCTTGACGTCCTCGCCGTAGTTGGCGCGGATCCACTCGATGGTGCGCTTCTGCCACTCGCTGAAGCCCTCGGAGGAGTCGATGCACAGGACATCGGCACCGGCCTCGATGAGCAGCGGCACGCGCTCGGCATAGTCGCGGGTGTTGATACCGGCGCCGACCATGTAGCGCTTGTCGTTATCGAGCAGCTCGTTGGGGTTAGTCTTGTGGCTGTCGTAGTCCTTGCGGAACACAATGCCCATGAGGTGATCGTTATCGTCGACGATGGGCAGGGCGTTGAGCTTGTTGTCCCAGATGACGTCGTTGGCAACCTTGAGGCTGATGTTCTTGTCGCCCACGATGAGCTGCTCACGCGGGGTCATGAACTCGGAGACCTTCGTCTGGTGGTCATCGCGACTGGGGCGATAGTCACGGCTGGTGACGATGCCCAGGAGCTTACCCTTGGGAGTACCGTCATCAGTAACCGGCATGGTGGAGTGACCGGTCTTCTCCTTGAGCTCGATGACCTGCTCCATGGTCATGTCGGGGGTCAGCGTGGAATCGGACTGAACGAAACCGGCCTTGTGATCCTTGACGGCCTTGACCATAGCGGCCTCGGACTCGGCGCTCTGGGAACCGTAAATGAAGGACAGGCCACCCTCGGTAGCGAGCGCGACACCCATGTCGACGCCCGAGACGGACTGCATGATGGCGGAAACCATGGGGATGTTCAGGGTGATTGCCGGCTTCTCACCGCGCTTAAAGCGGGTTAGCGGCGTCTTAAGAGAGACGTTGTTGGGGATGCACTGCGAGGACGAGTAACCAGGGACCAGCAGATACTCCGAAAACGTGTGGGACTCACCGGGAAAGAACGTAGCCATGTTTCTCCTTTTTCCATGCGACCGGTCGGCTGCAGGCCTCGTAGGACCCAGCCCAACCTTGGGCGCCCAATACTGGGGAAGTATCTTAACGCACTTTGACTGCTACAATGCATGATTTAAGAAGAGCACACGAGGGTTTGACGCAGGCTTTGCGTTTGCCCAGCAAACACTTTAGCGGGAAGACGTGGAGCACATGGAGTACAAGACGACGGCAAAGTTGGTCATTCAAGCGTTCGACAAAGATCTACCGGGCGTGTTCGGCCACGGCTGCGTCTTGCTGCTACAGGGTATCGCCCGCGAGCACTCGCTCAACCGCGCCGCCAAGAGCATGGGCATGGCGTATTCCAAGGCCTGGCGCATTGTAAACGAGGCCGAAGGCCAGCTGGGCTGCAAGCTCATCGAGCGCGACGGCGCCCGCGGATCCACCCTCACCCCCGCCGGCGAGCGAGCCATAGCGGTCTACGAAGAGCTGCAGGCCGACATTAACAACGTCATCGCCACCAAAGCCAACGCCCTCATCGCCAGCATCAAAGAGTAGCCAATTTGGGACGGGGCTTTTTAGCTGGTCGGTCACCATAGATGATTATTCTGGGACGGGGATTAAAAAATCATTGTGTACCTAATGATTTTTTAATCCCCGTCCCAGAATAATCATCGGAGGGCATTGTCTAGGGTGGCGGCCACGATCAAGGGGTCGTCGGTACCGGCGAAGAGGCGGATGGTGCTCCCCTGCTTGCCGCGTGGGGCCGAAAGGCGCGTCGTTGCGCCGCCGGCGGGCGATGTGCGAAACTCCCCGGGCAAAGCATCGAACAGCTCGCCCGCGCTACGTTCGATAAGATCAAACTCAACTGCCGGTCCAAAGCCGTGCTCGAGGATTCCCGTTGCAGCCGCATGGTCGGGATGCGAACTCAGCCCGGGATAGCGAACGTTGCGCACCATCTCGTTGGCGGCCAGATACTCGGCCAGCGCACGGGCGCGGTCGAAATGTGCCTGCATGCGGACGTTAAGCGAGGAAAGCCCACGCTCCAGCACGTCGGTCTCCTCGGCAGAAAGGTCGAGCGCCGACGCACCGCAGCCTGCAAACAATACGTGCGCGCACTCGGCAGCGGCATCCACACGATGGCGCTTGAGCTGCGAGCGCGCCACCGAAGCGGCAACGAGCTTGCGCGGTGCCTTACCAGCACACACGCGGTCGAGTGCCTCGAGCGACAGCACAGCACCCAAGCGCAACGGATCGCACCCAAAGACGCCAGCCACAGTATTATCCACCCCGAGCAGCGCATGCGTCTCGCGAGCCGTGCGGCCCAAAGCGCGAAGGTCGGGCACACGCAGGCCAAACCCACCGATTGAGTTCACAAACCACCACAGGTGCGGCCCCTCGGCATCAAACGAAGCATCAAAACCCTCGGACGCAGCAGCAAACGCCGCAACCGACGGCTCGCCCACCATAGCCACGTCGCAGCCATCAAAGCCGTGCGCAAACGCATCGACAAAGTCGTCCGCAAAGGCCACCAGGCGGTCACCGGGACGCACAATACCCAGCAGCGACAGAGCCGCCGGCACATGCGGGGCCGCAACAAGACGCGCCTCACGCGCGCCGGTCCTTACAGCCCAGGCCTCTTCTAGCTGCTGTACATCCACAAGGCATCGCCCCTTCATAAGCAAAAACCCACGATGCGGGTGTTCCCCGCATCGTGGGCAACGGCTGCAGTATAGCGCCGATATGCGACGAATCGCCTAGATGTTGAGCGTGTGATAGGTCACATTCGCGCCCGGAGCGTCAACGGTCACGCCATAGGCCTCGGGATAGATGCGCGTCGAAAACACGAGCGAGCCATCGTTCACAAACACCTCGACCGACGAGACATCGCCAACAATGCGCACGTTGCGCACCTCGTCGACGGGCTCCCAGCGCACGGTACGACCGCAGCCGGCAGAAGCGCGACCCTCATCGGTAAATCGCATCTCAAAGCGCGCGGGCAGTTCGCCCTCGGCGGGCACAAACGCCAGCTTCAGCTCGCCATCAACGGTCGCGGTAAACGCGCCGTCGACACCGTTGACAACAACGTCAAAGCAGGTATCGCCGTCAACCTCCAACGAGCCCGCCCCCACACGCACCGAGGCATAATGGCGCTCGATCTCGCGCGCCGGCTGCTGCAGCACCAAGCCGCCAGCACCGGCTGTAAGCTCACGCGGCACCGTCATACAGTGCTGCCAGCCACACGCCACGGTGGGTGCGTTGCCATAGGTCGGCTCATCGGGCATGCCCATCCAGCCGATCAGAATATGTCGACCATCCTCGGACGTAAACTCCTGCGGAGCATAGAAGTCAAAACCGGCGTCCCACAGGCGGAACTCGCCCAGCTCATAAGTGTCATTATCACCGGTGATGTCACCCGTTACAGGCATATAGCCAGCAGCATACACATTACCGCGGTCCCAACGACCACCTTCGAGCCCCTGGGGCGAGAAGGACAGCCACTTCGCCGGTACACCGCCATCCGACTCAAGCTCAAGGTATCCCGGGCACTCCCACATAAAGCCAAAGCGCTCGGGCGTAGACACACGGCTCTCGAGCTCCCAGCTCATCATGTCCGCCGAACCGTACACCAGGATCTCGCCCACCCTCGCCGTGCATGGCGCAAAATCGACTATCGACATGCGGCCCGTCCACGCGACGACGCGCGCCCAGCACCATGTGGTAACGTCCATCATCATCGCGCCACACCTTGGGGTCACGCACGTGGCAGGTCAAATCCTCGGGATAATCCTCGGACGCCAGCACCACGCGCTTTTGGCTGAACTCCCGACCGGCAAGGCCATCAACGCTCTCGACATAAACAGTATCGGCGCGGCGGCCGGTATTGACGTAGTCGTACGTGCCGTCCGCATCGGAAAGCTTAACGTTGCCCGTGTAGAGCACGCGAATGCGGCCATCCTCGGCAAGCGCGGAGCCCGAGTACACGCCATGGCAGTCAAACGGCTCGTCGGGAAGCAGCGGCGCGCCAACATATTCCCAGTTCATAAGGTCGCGGCTTGTCGCATGACCCCAGGCCTTAACGCCGCCCTCGACATCAAAGGGCGCATATTGAAAATAAGCGTGGAACACGCCGCCCGCTTGGCAAAGACCATTGGGGTCTTTGAGCCAACCCGCCGGCGGCATAATATGGAAGTGCCGGCCATACGCGCCATGACCGCACTCAGAAGCAGCAGCGTCAACAGCGGCAACCAGCTTTGCAAGGTCGCGACCAAGTGCATTAGACATATCAAAGTCCTAACGGATCGAAAGCAACAAGACGCCAGAGATCGGCACCAGATACGGGAAACGCCCGCGAGCATACAACCCGTGGGCATCCCCTCAATCAAAAGCTCTTAGGCCTGCTCGGAAGCCTTGGGCTCGTCCTTGTACAGGACAAACGAGACGGCAAAGGAAACCAGCGCGGCGACCGCAAACATGATCGCGTACTGCACGGGTTGGGCCAGGCACAGCAGGATACCGAAGATACCGGTAACGCCCGTGCCGGAGGCAGCCAGCGAAGTGAGCGCGCAGACCAGGGCACCGCAACCGCCGCCGATGCAGCCGGCGATGAAGGGCTTAAAGAAGCGCAGGTTCACACCAAAGATGGCAGGCTCGGTAATGCCCATGAAGGCGGACAGGGCCGAAGGAAGCGCCAGACCCTTGATCTTGGCATCGCGGGTCTTAAAGGCAACGGCGAGTGCGGCGCCACCCTGAGCGATGTTGGCGGCGCTAGCGATGGGCAGCCAGTAGGTCACGCCGTACTGGGCGAGCTGGCCCAGGTCGATGGCGGTGTACATCTGGTGGATACCGGTAACGACCGTGGGGGCATAGAACAGGCCGACGATAAAGGAACCGATGCCGAAGGGCAGGGTCAGAAGGGCCTGGATCAGACCGAGGATGGCATTCTCGGCCCACACGAAGATGGGGCCAACGGCAACAAGCGTCACGAGCACGGTCACGAACACCGAGACGAGCGGGGTCACAAAGAGGTCGAACATCTCGGGAACGATCTTGTGCAGGCGCTTCTCGAGGAAGGCCAGAATGGCGCAGGCGATGACGATGGGGATCACGTGGCCCTGATAACCGACCCACTCAAAGCTGTAGACGCCGGGGATGACGGTGACCATGGTCTGAACGCCCTCGGAGGCAACCGTGTAGGCGCTCTGCAGCGAGGAGTTGATGAACGCACCTCCGACGACGGCACCCAGGTACGGGTTGGCGCCAAAGGCCTTAGCGGCGGAGTAACCGATCAGGATCTGCAGAATGCCGAAGGACGTTCCCGAGACCAGGTCGGCGATCTTGTGGATAAAGTTATTGGTGTCGAGCGCGATAAAGCCGTTGGAGGCCATAAAGTTGAGGGCGCTCATGATTCCCAGCAGCAGGCCCGAGGCCACGATGGCGGGGATGATGGGGACAAAGACATCGCCGAGCACCTTAATGGCACGCATAAAGATGTTCTGCTGCTGCGCCGCGGCCTCCTTAACCTCGGCCTTGGTGGCAGCCTCGACGCCGCTGAGCGCGATGAACTCTTCGTAGACCTTGTTGACGGTGCCGGTACCAAAAATAATCTGGAGCTGGCCCTGGGCCTCAAAGACGCCCTTGGCGCCGTCGATATTCTCGAGGGCTCCCTTGTCGACCTTGGCGTTATCGGCAATCACCAGGCGCAGACGCGTGGCGCAGTGTGCGGCCGAAACAACGTTGCCGGCGCCACCGATGTTGTCGAGCACCTCTTGGGCTGATTTGCGGTAGTCCATGACTTCCCTTTCCTCCAACGGGCGCATTTGCACCCGGCCATCTTTGACAGTTACACTGTAATCGTTTTCAGTCTCATATGTCTGTAATCGTTTTCACAGTAGGGTGAACGGTAGGAAAAAGCCGGCGAAAGGTAGTTTTAAAGCAAAAAGAGGCGGCTCAGAGACAGGCAGACGTGCCCAAAGCCTAGACATTCATAAGCTGATGGCCGAGCTTGAGCGTCTTTAGACCACTCTCCCCCTCCACGCCATCGAGCGTGTTGAGCAACATATTGGTCGCCTCGACGCCACTGGTCAGGTAGCCATAATGCACGGTGGGAATGCCGCCCGTCAGCGCGCGCAAAAACGCGTTGTCGCCAAAACCGCTCACGCGGTGTATGCCCTCGCCCATACCGCGAACCTCATCGATGGCACGCAGCGCGCCCGCCGCCATGGTGTCGGTCGCGCAGGCGACAAACGAAACATCGGGGGCATCGGCAAGCAGCTCGCGCGCAGCGCGATAGCCCGAGTCGAGCGTAAACGAGCCCAGGCGAATCAAGGCAGCATCGAGTGGGTTACCCGCGGCGCGCAAACCGGCTTCAAAACCGCGGCGGCGTTCATAACCAGCCGCGCGGTCCTCTTCGGTAACTCCAATGTAGGCAATCTTGCCGTCCACGCGACCCGCAAGCGCACGGCCCAGCTCAAAGGCAGCCTCGTAATCGTCGTGATAGACGCACGCCGCACCCTCGACATGCTGGCCGATCAACACAATGGGCACTCGGCACGACTCAATCGCGCGACGGTGCTCGTCGGTGATCATGGTTGCCACCAGCACAATGCCATCGACCGGGTGGTTTTGGAATAAATCGAGGTACTCGAGCTCGCGATCGGGGGCGTTATCGGTATTGGCAAGCAGCATCTGGTAGCCACGGCGACCAAGCACCTGGCCAATACCGGCGGTAATGCGGCTCACGGATTCCGAGTTGATCTTGGGTACGATGACGCCGATGAGCTTGGTGGAGCCGGTGCGCAGCGCACGAGCCTGACTAGAACGCACGTATCCGGTCAGCTCAATCGCCTTCTTAATGCGCTCGGCCTTGTCCGTCGATATGTAGCCACCGTTGAGGTAGCGCGAGACGGCGGCGCTCGAAACGCCCGCCAACTCGGCCACATCTTTCATCTTTACCACGAGCACCCCTGTCATTGAAATCGCTTTCACCATGATACCCGTGAAGACGGCATCCGAACAAAATCGGCCCACCCAGGTCGAGCAAACGTCAGCGAGCGGGCAACTGCCGTGGCAAGGTGCCGCGAAAGAGGAGCGACGCGTACTTTGGTACGCGAGCGACGGCTTGAGCGCCAGATTGCCCGGCAGATGCCCGCGCAGCGTCGAGCGGTCCGGCGTTTGTTAAAACGCCGGAACATAATTAGCCGTGGTATTCGCCGTTGTACTGGATGAGTGTGAGGTCCTCCACGCCATCGAGCGCGCGGATGGCGTCGGCATAGGGCATATCCACACCGTCCGAGAACACCTCGGCGGCCATTTCGACCTTGTCGCCGCGCATAGTCTTGGACTTAACGGTGAACTTGGTGCGCCCAAATGCACGCACGATATCGTCGCCGGTGGTCTGGCCCGTGTAGTGGATAACCATCATGTACACGCGCGCCTTGTCCTGGTGGCTCGCAAAGCCGGCGATCATCACCACGATCACCACCGCCGTGAGCGCCACGAGCGCATACATGCCGGCGCCTGCCGTAATGCCCGTGGTAATGGCCCAAAACAGATACAGCAGGTCGAGCGGGTCCTTGACCGCCGTACGGTAGCGGACGATGGACAGAGCACCGACCATACCGAGCGAGATGACCACGTTCGTCGAGATCGCGAGCGTGACCATGCAGGTAAGCACGCACATGCCCACAAGCGTCACGGCAAAACTGCGCGAATACACCACGCCGGTAAAAAAGCGCTTGTACACGTAATAGATCAGGATGCCCATGGCGAGCGCCACGAGCAGCGACAGGCCGATCTTGGCAGGGTCGACCTGGCCAAACGCCTCCAAAACGGAGTTCTTAAAAAAGTCCCTGGTGCTCATGGTCTAAATATCCCCTCGGTTCCCAAAATCCGATTCCCAGTAGTTAAATCCGCGCAGGTAGGCGGTCTTGTCGTAGCACAGGCAGTACTTGGAGACCGCCGTGAGTTCGGCCGCGCCCGGCGGCACCATATCGCGCACCAGCTGCGGGCAAAACTCCGTAAACTTGACCTCCATCACCAGCTTACCGGGCTCCAGGACCGGCAACGCGGGCAGCGTCACGTCAAAGATATCGAAGCTTCCCACCGCGGCACGCACATTCATGTCAAACGTAATGCGCACGGTGCCCTCGTCCATCACCCACGGCTCGCGCTCGTAGTCCACAATGGTCCGTGGGCGCATCATGTTGCAGATGCACTCGATGTAGAACTCGCGACAGAGCGGATAAGGGCTCCTCAGCAAAAAGCCGTAGTCGCCAGCCAGAATCTGCTCAAACTCGCCACGTGTGAGCGGCGCGTCCTCCTTATAGATCCAGCTACCGTACTTCTTTTTGCGCTCGAGCTTAATCACCTTGTCGCTGCCGTTATAGATGCGTACGCGATACTTTTTGCGCATGAGAATGCCGGCGTCTTTTTCCTCGTAGGCCGAGTTGCAGTAGTCGTCAAAATACAGGCTGCGAATGGTGTAACCGCCCGCCCGCGCATGTTTGTCTAGCTTAAATACAGGCGCCATGCGACAGGCAAGCGCGGCGTGCTCGCCCTCGTTAATGAGATATTTGAGCTCGTGGCGGTAACGCTCCTGCGTGGCACGCACAGGCGGTGCCGCCAGGCGCTCAAGCAGCGCGCTAGCCCTCCTCATACGTATCCTCCACGACCTTACCGCCGTCTTGCACGTAAAAACACTTCATGCCGTAGTGCTTGCCGTCGTCGGTCACATAGTAGTCAAACGCATCTTGCGTATAGCCGTCGGAGTTGGTGGCACGCACGCGCACAAAATACTGGCCGGTATCGGGCGCATCGCAGGTCACCTCGGGAAGCAGCACATCCTCGGCCTTAAAGACCACGTCGCTTATGGCATAGTCGCGCGCAAGCTCAACGGTGTAGCGAATGTCGCGCGCCTCAAAATCGTAGGACGCATCCCAGTTAATGCGCAGCTTGCCGTTATCGATCTGCGGCACGCCGATGTAGAACGGCATGGGCTTTTTAAAACTCTCGCGAAAGCTCTTGTAGTTCTCCTCGATCTCGGAGGGAATCGCCGCGGCGATCTGCTCATATTGGTCCTTGGTGACAGGCAGATTATCGATATCGGGCGAAGCAAAGACTAGCGATTCGGTAACCTCGCGATAATGCTTGATCATCTTGGTCAGGCGCGTCTCGGTCAAATACGTACGCAGGTCCTTGACGGCGCGATCGAGCTCACCGCGGAACGCCTTGCTGCGCAACGCGCGGTTAAACAGCACGTTGCCCCAGTAGTTGCTTGCGCCGCGCTCCCAGCTCGCGTAGTCCGAAAACCCGGTAAGAGAAAGTTCCAGCTTGCGCAGCATGCCGTCGTTGTCCCAATCCAAAAAGTACCAGGTATTTGAGTTGAGCGGGCTGTACAGATAACAGTTGCGGTTCTGCGTATCGCAGTTGCCCGTAAGGATCTGAAACGCCAGCCAATAGACCAGGTTCTCGGTATCAAAGTAGGTGTCGAGCACGTTATCTATCTTTTGCGATTCGTCGTTGAGCGCATCGAGCATCTCGATGAGCTTGGTGTGGTCCGTATCGCCCTTAATCTCGAGCATGCCCTCAAAGTTTGCCTGGTTATAGTCGGGATCATCGGCAAGCTTAATGGTGTCCTCGTAGCGATGGAAATCAAAGCTGTTCACCTTGTACAGGTGCCCGCTCTTATCCAAGCCGTGCGCCTTAAGCGCCGTCTTATTGAGCTGCTCCACCTGCGTAAACAGGCCGTAGTCCTCAAAGGTATCGTTGGACTTTTCGGTCTGGTCGCACACCCACAGATGCACAAACTGCGTGCGCAGGCCCATCATCTGGGGAATCCCGCGGATAAGGTCATAGGCCATCTTGTTGCGAAAACGCATACCCTCGCCCATGTGCTTGTTGAGCGCAATCGCGCGCTGTTGGCGCCAGGTACCCTTGCCCTTTTTGAGCTCCACCTTGTAATTCTTTTGCGAGTTCATGCTCGACGTCTGGCCGCGCACCTGCACGGTAGCATTGGGCGCTTCCTCGCCATAACCAACCTCGCCGGCCACCGGGCCGTCTTCGTCGCCCGCCTGCAAAAGCCCCATTACCTGATAGCGCGTCACGCCCATGTCGGCGTAGTCATACACCGAGTACGTATTGATCTCGGCCCAGCTATGATCGGTGTTCTCGGAGCTGTTACCGCGCGAGACCGTCAGGTACATGGTCACAATGCCCGAGTCGTCGTAGACCTCGTACAGCTCGTCCTTATCGCGAAGGTGCTTGGTCTCGCCCGAGGCCTCAGCCTTTTTAATCTTGTCCTGCTTTTTGACCTTTTTGGTCGAGGATTCGTCCTGAGACGAGCAGCCCGAAAGCAACAGCGCACCGGCAGCCGCCTCGATCAGGCAGCGGCGAGACATCAACTTATCGATCATCAGAACCTCCCCAATGTTTTTGGTACAGGCGAACCACCATACGTTCAAACGCACTGCGCGGCTCACCGCCCACGCGCTTGGCCTCGTAGCGTTGCTCAACACGGTCGAGCACCCGGCCAAGTTCGGTAAACCAGCCCGTCTTGTCAGTCGCCACAATGGGCTGCTGGCTCAGGATACGATACGGCAAGTTGGAGGTATAGGTATCGAGCCGCAGCAGCGCCACGATAAAAAACACCGCCGCACCCAACAAAAAGCCAAAGCCGTAAAACTGCTGCGGCAAAAGCAACGAAGCGGCAGTCGCCAGCCCGGCCACACCGGCAAACAGGCCCGAAGCCAGCACGGCTCCCTTATAGTCGGTAAAGTACAGCAAGATGAGCATCACCGTATTGCCCACGGCATACAGGCCATAGCCCACGCACAGCGTGCGAAAATACCCGTGCATCAGGTTGTTAAAGCCCAACGGTAGGGCCGACAGCACCGTGGTCTCGAGCGAAATGACCGCCGCGGTCACAAACAGCTGCTTGAGCGCACAAAAGCGCAGTTCGCTGTTAAGCGTGGAGAGCATCTCCTCCTCGGCCACCACAATGTCGCCCACCACGCCGCCGTCATTGAACAGGCTGTAGTAGTCGTGGTAGCGCGGATAGAAGTTGACCTCGACCGAGACCACAAAGTTGACGGTCGTGACCAGGATCGTCAAAAACGCAATGAGCGCCGGCACATCGTAGTAGGGCGCACCATAAAACAAGCCCTTGACCTGCACGCCAATAGGACCGGCCCAAATAATCACCAGGTGCGCAAAAAGTCCCAGATTGGTTAGCAGGCCCGTGAGCGCCAGCGGCATAAACTGATCGAGCCACTGCAAAAAGGGCCAGGGACTGCGGTCACTCTGCGGAAAATACCGGTACAGCAGCACCACGTCCCAGGCGAGCATGACGCCGTAGCCCAGAGCAATTGACGCCAACAAGCCCTCGACCGGCGGCAGTCCCAGCGCCAGCGCGGCCAGGGCGCACAGGCACGCCACGCCAATGGCAGCCGCAAAGCTGCACAGGATGCCGCGGTAATCCTTGATGGCCGTGAGGTAGCTCATGCCGTTCCAGTTGACGATCATAATGTTGAACAGCCACAGACATAGCAGCCCCTGCAGCAGCGTGGCGCCCGAGAACAGCAAAAAGACACCGTAGAGCACCGTGCCCGCAACGAGCATGACAGCATTGGAGCCCCAAAACGAAGGCAGAATCTCGTCCTCGCGCTCGGCAAACAACATATCAGCCAAAAAGCGCGTGACCGGCATGGAGAAAAAGCTCGTGAGCAAAAGTGAGGCCAGCAGTGTGTAGGTCACCATGCACACCAGCAGATCCTGGTTGGCACGGACCACACCCCACAGACCGCACAGCACCAAGATACCCACCTGGAGCAGCACGCCCAACAGCATGGGACCCGTGCACACAATGCCGGCGTAGCCATAAGCGCGCATCGTGGCAAACAGGCCCCTGCGCCTAAACAGGCGCTTGAGCTCAAAACCAATTCCGGCCACCGGCTACTCCCCCTCTCTGGGCAGGTTAAACGCACACGCCGTCTCGTCGTACAGCGCGCGATAGTTGGCGAGCATCTGCTCGTGCAAAAAGTACGTGGCAACGCGACGCTGCCCGCGCTCCCCCATCTCGATACGGCGGGCGCGGCTCACGCACATGCGCTCCATGGCATCAGCCAAGCCCTTGCGATACATGGGCGGCGTCACAAAACCCGCCACGCCAAAGTCGTCGCCCGGGGCGCCCTCGAGCAGCTCGCGGCAGCAGCCCACCTCGGTCGTCACGCAGGGACGGCGCGCTGCAAGCGACTCCAGCACGCTGAGCGGCTGGCCCTCGGAGATGCTCGTTAAAATGGTAAAGTCGAGCTTTTCCATGTACTCGACCACGTTAACGCGGCCGGTAAATATCAGGTCGCGCACGCCCAGGGTGTCAACCAGCGCATGACACTCGGCGCCGTACTCTTCGTCGTCCACGCCGCCCATGATGTGCAGGCGCACCTTGGGCAGGCGCTCATGCAGCTCAAAGAAGGCATAGATCATGGTCTTGACGTCCTTGATGGGCGCCAGGCGCACCACCGCGCCAATGTCCACCCAGCCGTCATCGGGCTTTAAGGGAATGTCCTTAAAGCGGTCGAACTGGATGCCGTTGGGGATGACCAGGCATTTGTCCGCATCGCAGCCCATATCGATCTGCGTCTTGCGGGCGTTATGGAACAAACTGGTCACGCGGAAGGCACGGCGGTAGATCTCCTCCGAAAGCAGGTAGAAAAAGCGAATCCAGCGGTCCTTAAATGACGGCACCACCCAATCGGCACGAATGATCTCTTCCTCGCGCTCGCGGGTATAGATGCCATGCTCGGTCAGCAGCACCGGCGCATGGTGAACGCTTGAGCCCAGGCAGGCGAGCAGGCCACCGTAGCCGGTCGAGATGGCATGGTACACATCGGCCACCGGCACCTCGCTGCCCAGCAGGTAGAGCACCGGCAGCAGCATAGAACGCATGGTGTGGAATGCATCGGCAAAGGGCGTGTAGGGATACTCGGCCAGGCACACGTCGCGAAAGATATCCATAAACGTGCGGCTCTGCAAAAACGAGAGCGGATGCACGCGACGGCGGTGGAAGATATCGAATAACACGTCCCAGTCCGGATTGGAGAGCGACACCAGACGGCGTAGCGCCTCGCGCTCACGGTCGTTAAAACTGACTTCATGTTGCTCGCCCGAAAGCCGCAGGGCATCGTCCAGGAACACCTCGTGCACCTCGACCACGTTGCCGGGCAGCTCGTAGACAAACTTGCCACGGTCGGCAGCATGCGCGCCGATCACCCACAGCACAAACTTGTGCTCGGGCATGGCCGTAATGTAGCCATGCATCCAGGTAGATACGCCGCCGTGCACATAGGGGTAGCAACCCTCGAGTACCAAGCAGATTCTCATTTATCGCCACCCTCCTTGCGCGCAATGGTCACCGTCTTGTCCGTGGCCTTGAGCAGATACAGATTGCCCGTAAGGTGCGTCAGTTCGCCACCCGTCACCGCACCCGGCTCGCCATTATTAGCGCGGAACATGAGCCACGCCTCGTCGTGGAAATTGCCCAGGCTGAGCGTCCAGGCATCCGCGCTGGTATCCACGCTTACCGTAACCGACGAAAAGCGCTGGATGGCACCGGAGCACTCCGACGCCGTCTGGTGCCGCAGGTCGGGCGCGGATTTGGTAAGCCACTCCAGGTAGTCGACCAGGCCGCCCTTGTAGACCTCCCAGCCCTCCTTGGCTCCGCGATCGGGGTCCAAAAGGTCGTCCGGGTGCATAAAGTGCGTGCTCACGTAGTGCATGTTGAGCTCGGACGCGGCTGCCAGGCGCATATAGGAATCGTCGACCATGCCGCCCGAAACAATACGTGGCTGCTCCACAATGCCATCGCTCGCCACGCCAAACTCCTGCACGTAGGGCAGGTCGGTACCGTCCTCAAAATACGTGCTGGCGATGGTCTTAATGCGCGGAACGTCGGTGCCGATAAGCTGGCGCGAGCGGGCCGAAAGGATGTTTGACGGCGGCACGTAGACCGAGCCGTACGCGTTGGGCAGCACCTCGTCCTGAAACGCGATAAGTTCGTTGAGCGATGCGACGAGCGTCTCTTTGTTCTTCCAGGTCTTGTAGTCGTACAACGTACCATAGTCGGTATCCCAGAGCGCCAGAGGCTGATGGTTGTAGCCGTGAAAGCCCAGCTCACCGCCCATCTGCAGCAGCATGCCGCCAAAATAGCGGAACTGCGTGGTATCGGCCTGTCGCGCGGGCTCGGTCTGGTTGACCGCGTCCTCGTAGTTTTCGATCATCACGCCGGTATAGCGAATGCCGTATTTTTGCGCGAGCTTTTGCAGATCGGGCCACCAGACCTTGGTGTAAAAATCCGCAATGGAAAGGCCGTAGTCACGCTTGATATAAGTACCATCGCCCGAGGGCACGGGGCTGGGAAAGTCGTCCAAATAGAACACGGCGCTGTTGATGACCGGATAGGCCGTGGCATCACCCAGCAAGCTTATGGCCGAAGCATAGAACCCACGCACGACCTTGTCGTAGATGCCAATGTTGCACACCACGGTGTGACCGCTGCCGCAATCGTTAGACCAAATGAGCGGCGTGCCCGCATCGCCGGTCTTAGCCCACACGTGCGCCGTCTCGCGCAGCGAAACAGAGAGCGAAGAATCGAAGGGATCCGAGAGCTCGTAGCGCTCTCCCCCGCCCAGCATAAAATCCTCGCTCGGCACAATGCTTTCGGCTGTCGCATAGTCATATCCGGCCGATTCGATCCCAAGCTTGGAAGCCATAGCCTGCAGATAGTTCGAGTTATCTGGCGTCATGCCCAGCATGAGTGAGCCGCCCGCACTCACCCAACTCATCAGATCGGTCAGATGCGCACCCAGTCCGTCAAGCGAGGGCATAAGCACAATCACGCGATCAAACGACGTGAGCGATGGGATCGCATCCGCACCGTCGGTGGCAATATCAACATCGCGATGGGCGATCTTCATGTCCAGCAAAATCTGGTCGAACTGGTCTTTAACGTCGTCGACGCTATCTTGGTCCGAGTCGGTAATGACCAGGCATGTGGGCTTTTGGCCAAAGATTGCCGAGCTTGCAGGCGTAGCATCGGTGGCGGCGAGCATACCCAGCTTGTGCTGTCCAGCGCTGTACTGCACTCCGGTACGCTCCACCAGCAGCACGGCGGCCATGGCAATAAAGACCGCCCACACCACGAGGAGTCCCATCCAACGAAAGCGGCCTGCACGGTCGCGGATATGTTGCACCACGCTCATCTGGCCTCCTCCCCGTTGCGCCAAAACGCCAACTTTTCGCGGTTGTCGGCGCCCAAATACACGTGTTGCTTGTCAATCGCATCGATCACACGGTGGACCTCGTCACCGTCGCGGCGCATCACGGCCAGGCGCAGGCAAAGCATCCAAACCTCCTGCTCCTCGGGCACGTCGATCACCAGCTGGTCGGTCACGGCCTGCGCCTCGTCGATCTGTCCGACATCGGCCAGCGCCGTCGCATATCGAATGCGCAGCTCAAAGGTGTCCTCGCGCTCGCAGCGACGCGCAAGCAGGCGCGCGTACTGTTGGCGCTGAATCTGAGCCATGCGCCCCTCGGCCAAGCCCGAGCCCAAATATTCACCAAGAAAATCACAGTATTCGTTGAGGTTTTGCGCGCTCGGGTCCGTCTTAAAGGCACGCTCCAGCTGCTGCAGTTTAAGGTCGGACTCCTTGGAGATCTGCGCCACCGCCGTCGCGGCATAGTGCGCCACCTCAACGTCGTCGTTAAGCTTAGCCGCCTGCAGCTGCGCCAGGTACGCGTCGGGCTCCTCGGTGAGCATGGAGAGCATTAGGCGGCGCCGGTATGCCGGGTCGTTGACGATGAGCGCCTCCTCGAGCGGCACTACGCCTGCATCGTCCTCACCGCTCGATACCGATATACTGCGATGCAGGTCGTCGTTAAAGCGCAGCGACTCCAGCGCAGACTCTTTCAGCCCCTCGCCAAACACCGCGCTGCGCACCGATAGCAAAACCACCAGCAATGGGCCCCACAGCGGCACCAGCACTATCACAGCCAACATGTGCCCGCGCACCGGCAGCAGGCCCAGCTTCATGAGCGTCCACAGCATCAGGCAAACCAGCGCATGAATCAGCAGCAAGACGGCAGCAACGACAAGCGAGATCAAGCGACATCCCCCTCGCCGTTACCGGTGTCGACAATGTGCTGCAGCAGCGCCAAAATGTCCTCGCCGTCGACGGGCTCCACCGCAATCTGCTTCGCGCTCAGGCGCTCGTGGATAATGGGCAGATCGCACGCCTTTGCCTGGCGCATAAGCAGGTAGAGCACGTCGTCATCGACCAAGCCCGCCGCGTCGCTCTCGCGGATTGCCGACCCAATTGCGCCCACCAGCTCGCCGACAGGCTCCATGCCCGGTACCACGCGCAGGAGCAAATAACTCCCCATCTTGCTATCTGCGAGCGCCTGCGCCGCCGCGAGCTCTTGGCCAAAGGCAGCCTGCTTGAGCACGCAAGTGCCGTCAACGCAGCGTTTATCCTGCGCCACCGCCTCATAGTCAAAGGCACGGCCCAACGCGCTTTCGACCAACCCGCACAAGATGCGGAACAGGTTTTGATAATAGAGGGTCATTTGATTTTCGGCCGCACGACGCACAAAGATCAACACGGCGGGTGCCCCGTCGCGCTCGATCGCGTATCCAAACATGGGAAGCCCCGGCGTCAGCTCACGGTTCACCCACAGGTTCGAACGACCCCCGTCGCCCAAAAGAGGTGCAAGCTGCTCAAGCGTGAGCGAGCGTGCGGCATTTTCGGCAATCGCGGGACTTGCTGCCACCAGGCGTGCAAATGCCCCGCCCGAAACATGGTAGATCGCCACCGAATCGTTCTCGAGGATCTCGCCCAGAAGCTCGCAGCACTTGCGATAGATGTCGCGTGGGTTGAGCACGTCGAGCTCCTGCGTCACGGCAAAGATCTTGCCAAAGCTGTCGTGGCGACCCACAATCTGGCGCCTGTACGCGCGCTTGCCCTCGATCGCGTCGTGGTAAAGCTGTGTGAGGAACGTATTGCGATTACGCACGAGCTCGTTTTGATCGCGCTCCGCCCTAATGGCTTCGATGTTGCGCAGCTGCACATAGCCGCACACGGCACCCACCACAAAGTACGCAATAAACGGCAGCCAGTTGGACGGCTCGTAAAAGAGACCCTGGAAGGTATAGCCGTACTGAGTAAAGTAGCTCGCGGCCAAACCCACCGACGCCAGCAGCGCCGCAACCAGGCCAAAGTCCAAGCCATACAGCGTGCCGATCAGTACCACGTACAGCAGGCGGTAGTCGAGCACGTTAAGCTGAGCAGACTGCGAAAACACCAGCTCCAGGCCCTCAAAGAGCACCCAGGCCAGCGCGGTCTCCAGGCATTTGATGGGCAGTGTCCGCCCGCGCATGCGGTCGATGGCGGCACGCAGCGGATGGCGCTTGCCCGCGAGGGTCTGCTCCCAGCGGGCGTGTATGGTCGAAAGATCGCGCAGCACGTCATAGCGCTGGAACCACCCGTAGCGCGTGCGGACGGTATCGCTCGGAGCAATGGAGACGACGGCGTCCCCGTCGTAGGTAATGTCGAGCCCCGGGAACAAGCCCTTGAGCGCCTCGCCCAGGTCTCCCACGGTGTGGGCAAAGCTATCCGGAACCTCGAGTTCCTCGAATGTGGCATCCCAGCTGTCGAAGATGCGACGCACCAGAACGGCCAGCTCCTCGGCGCAGAGGGCACCGAGCGGTGAGTCCGCCCCAGCCCTCATGACAGCAGAGCCTTGCGAGCACGCCTCGAACAGCGGGGTCAAAATCGGGTCTTCCAGCGTGGGCGAGGCGGTGTACAGATACGGCACGCGCAAGATCTTGGCCTGAATGCCGTCGCGGACCGCATAGTAGCGGCACAGGTCGTTGGCCGCACGGGCAATGATGCCCTTGCCGTTTTGCCCCGCAACGTCCACCGCACCGTCCGCTCCCATGGGACCAGTCACAAACAGCAGCTGAATCTGGCGACCCATGCAAGCTCGAAAGACGGAGCGCAGCAGCTCGATGTCGCCAACGGCCTCGGTATGCGGCGTGAGATAGGTAGAGAGGTAGACCACACGGTCGAATTCGTAAGCCTGGTCCAGGTGCTGCAGCAGCTCTTTCCAAGACGCATGGAGCGACGACCCGTCGCGGCGCGCCTCGTTGGCCGCCACGACCTGAACATGGTCACCGGGAAACGCCTTGGCACAAAAGTCGTCATCGACATACGCGGTATTGCCAACAACCAGCACTTCCACCGTGCGCTCCCCCTCCCCAAATTTAGCTTTTGCCATGGTAAACATGCGTATTGTACGCTGTCAATGTAGGCCAAAGGCAACTTTAAAGCTGTTTTAAGAACTTTTTCAGACGGGAAGCGACTCGCGCCTGAGCCAGAGAGCCCTACACGTGCCGCTGCACGGCGGAGAAAGGCGAATCCACTACCCCTCAGGCATAATTCCTGAGCAAAATCAAGCAGAGCACACGGCTTTTTGCGCCACTTTAAGACGTAATCGGGATGTGGCGAGAGGCCAAATTCGGAAGTGCGGGGAAAACCAAAGGAATGCTGACCAGACCCCCGTTTTAGGCTTCCGCGACCTGCGGTTTTGATACAAAAAACCGCGTTGTGCTCGAAGGTTTTCGATTTTTCCCCGCACTTCTGTAATTACATCTCTGGATCGAGGGCGCAGGCAATGGTGACGACATCCACGATAGCGCCCCCCTATGCCTGATACCAAAATCGTTCCATAGGGACCCGTTTCCCAATGGGATGATTCTTCACAAAGGGCATTAAGGCGCATGAGAACATGGTAGAGGCAAGCAAGCGCGCTTCCACGTTTTCGCCCATGGTGACCACGGTATAATCCAACGAGACAAGCAACGAACGGGAAAGGCAGCGCGGATGAACCTGGGCAGCGAGAGCGAGACCGTCGAGTTCAAGAAGTCCACTGGCGAGCATAAAGAAGCACTGCAAGCCATCAGCGCCATGCTGAACAAGCACGGCCGCGGCGAGCTCTACTTCGGCGTGAAGGACAACGGCGATGTCATCGGCCAGGATGTCAGCGACGCAACGCTGCGCCAGGTGACGTCGTGGGTGTCCGACAAGATCGAGCCCGCGGTGTTCCCGACGGTCGAGTGCCTCGACGCCGATGATGGGCTGCGATACATCAAAATTGCCTTCTCAGGTGCCGACGCCCCCTACTCCGCCGACGGACGCTACTTCACCCGCGTGGGGACTTCGAACAAAGCGCTGTCGGCCTCGGAGCTGAGCGCCATGGTCGTCAAGCGTGAGCGCGCCCGTAGCCCGTGGGACTCGCTGCCGTCCGGCAGGCCCGTCTCCGACGCCGACGAGCAGGCGGTGCGTGACTTCGTCGCGCGCGGCGGCAGGGCCGGACGCGTGGGCGGCGGGTTCGCCGGCGTGGAGGACACCTTGGCAAGGCTCGACCTCGTCGCGCCCGACGGCAGCCTAAGAAACGCCGCGGTGGAGCTGTTCTGCGAGGGATCCGACACCTACCCCAGGATGAAGCTGGGGCTTCTGGGCGGCAACACCAAGGCCAAGATCCTCGACCTGCGCCGCGAGTGCGGCACCATGCTCAAGCTGCTCGACTTCGCCGAGTACTTCGTGACGTCGAACATCAGGCGCGAGTTCGTCATCGGCGAGACGGGCATGTACCGCAAGGAGATCCCCGAGATCCCGGCCGAGGCCATCCGCGAGGCGGTTGCCAACGCGCTGTGCCACCGCGACTACACCACCGGCACCGCCGTCGAGGTCAACGTGTTCATGGACACCGTCCAGATCGTGAGCCCGGGCCTGTTCCCCGAGGGCGACTCGCCGCAAGAGCACCTAGACGGTACCGCGAGCGAGTTCGGCCTCCGAAACCCCGCGATCGCGCGCACCCTGTTCCGCGCCGGCGTCATCGAGCAGTACGGCACGGGCATACCGCGCATCAAGGAGGCCTGCGAGGCAGCCGGCGTGAGGTTCCGCTTCGAGCAGACCGTCAACAGCACCGTCGTCGTCTTCGAGCGTCCTGGGTTACAGAAAGCGGCCTTCAGGAGAACCGCGGCCGACAACCGACCGCTCCTCAGCGAGCGCGAACGAGCAGCGATGGCAATTGCCGCCGCTCAGGGGAAAATCACGACCTCCGACCTCGCGCGGGAGTCCAATGTCGGTAGGAAAACGGCCTCGAAGACTCTGAAAGACCTTGCCGGGCGAGGCCTGTTGGAATGGGTAGGGAAAAGCCCGAAAGACCCGCACCAGTTCTACAGGATGCCAAGCGAAGTTTGAGGCTGCAGGTCCTAGCCGGGAAACAGGCCCATTGCGTTTGCTGCCCTCCCCCTGCTGGGCACTACTGAGTAATCTACTGGGCACTGCTGAGTAATCTACTGAGTAGTGCCCAAGCGCGAGTTGGCAAGTCCGCCGAAGCCCAGAGAAACGGCTCCGAAGAATATACTGACCGCTACTGACCGCGGCATTCGGCAGGCCCGCCGAATGCCGCGGTCTCCCGAGACTAGCAGAGCCGCCCTTATTGTTAGCGCTGCCGAAGCAAGCCCTACTTCAGCAGCAACTTGAATTTTCGTGCGATGAGCCTCCCCGGAGCCAAGAGCCTTTTGCCCTAATCACAACACCGCAATTCAAGCACCGCAGAAAACTCCATTAGCGATGAACCAGCCACTTGAAGACGTGATCAAGGTGCGGCAAGGGGTCAAATTCGGAAGTGCGGGGAAAATCGAAGAAATGCTAACCAGGCCCCAGTTTTCACTTCCGCGAACTGCGGTTTTGGTGCTAAAAATCGCGTTGTGCTCGAAGGTTCTCGATTTTCCCCGCACTTCCGTAATTACATCCTTGGATCGAGAGTGCAGGCAACAATGACGTCATCCGCGATAGCACCCAACAGTCACGGACGTACAAAAGGCCGTTGCCGGAAGCCTCCATACAACGACTCTTCTTTGCGCGCGCCACGCTCGCAATGCTCCATTAAATGTAACTAATTGATTTGCTATATACCATTCATAATGGCACATAGCAAATCAATTAGTTACATGTGGAGGCAGAACATGAGGGAGTACGTCGAGAAGCAGCTGCACACTAGAGTCGATTGCGAGCCCAACGACGCCTCGGAAATAACGACGCAAAACTCTTTCCGAAAGTGTAGGTGAGCGAAATGGCGACTCATGCATACGATGACCTTTATTCTTATCTAGCCGCATTCAAGAACAGCTCTCTTGCCGAAATAATTGCGTACCTAGAAGAACTGGGGCAAAGGAGGTTCGACGCCTTTATTAGGGGCCTTGCACCCCTTATCCCAATCGAAAAAATCGAAAATCAATCCCTGTTCAATTTTTCTGTTGACTCCACCCTTGAAGGAGGCAAATTCCCCTGCACTGACTATGCCTGTCGAGAGCAAAACATTTACCATTTGGCAAAGTTCTCAGCATTGTATGCAGATAAAACACTGATTCATTGCCCTATAGAATCGGCATTCGAAATGGGGCACGATGATTATGTCTCAGTCGATGAACTTGCATTCGGGATCTATTTGACCATGCGAGTCGAAGACATAGTCAAAGCTGGAATACTCGGATTTTCGAGCAATTACATTCCTCTTTGCAAAGATTGCCTAGCGCGACAAATCGAAAGAGAATCAAAAGCAAAAGGATTGATATCGAGTTATTGGGATGAACTCGTACGACAATTCTGTTCCTCTACCTCGTGCACTTTAAAACAAGCACCAGATGGGAATCTGTATGTAGCGATTGAGGGAATGGATGCATATGGGTCCCATGATGAGATGGATGTCGATTTCCTGGTAATCCCGTCTGAATACGAATCGCTCTATGCAAGCCAAGGCGAAACGCGATTGGATAGAGACATGCTGGAGAAAGGCGGCATCTTGACTATCCTACTGCCATTGTTGGACGATTGCTTTCAAGCCCTCGTCAATCCCTATTTTTCGAATAGCTCGTATTTAACCACTCGTCCAGCTCAGATTGAGTTCCTCGAGTCCGCAACTTCCACCCTTTATCCTCGAAAAGATCAGACCATACCCATTCGCCGGTTATCTTGCCCCCTCCCCATTGCTGAAAATGCAACGTTGCGTAGCATCCTTGATTGCCGCATTAGAAACGAAGAGTCGTTTCTTGTGTTTAGGGATACCTTGTCCAAAGGCCTGAGCGAAAGGCCCATCGACACCTCGACATTAGCTGACCTGAAGAACGACCTAATTGAGCCCGAGCTTCACAAGATATCTTTAGTGATGAAAAACGAGCGATCCCGATTAGTCACCTCCGCAGGCATTGAAGCCGCTATCGGAATTGCGAGCTTTACATTGGGGCAATACGGAATCGCATCACCTTCTGATGCCATGGCCTTCCTCGGGGCTGCCGGCATAGGGGCCGTTGCATCTCAATCCGCAGATTTCTTGCGAGAAGCCAAGGCAAAAGAGAACCCCATGTATTTCCTCTGGAAGCTCAATAGAAACAACCGTCTGTAACCTAAGGGGCAGAACACCGCAGTCGCCGAGCATATCTCGATCATTAAATAAAGGCAGCACTAGAAAGGATGCGAATCGTGAAGAACCGATTCCCTTTACGAATGCCTAATGCAGTAAAAATCACTGGTAGATCCGAGCAGTTTAACCAAGACGACAAGAGCGCGCTCAGATTGCTGTCTGCAGTAGCTAGCCAAGTATAGATACCATCCTGTTTCCAAATTCGGTCCTACGATAAACCCTTTCTTCTTTCTCAATTTCGTCGGGATCGTCGAAGATGAGCGTCGTATCTACTACGTCCCACTGCTGCCGATGGATATCCTCAATCAGCAATCCCAGTCCGGTTAATCGAAGAAGAACTTCTGCATCTCTGCCTCTGAGCGTCTGAAAAGTTTCCTTTTCTCGAAGCATTTCGTAGTCTCCAGGTAGAAATCCGTCCAAAGTCTCTGCAAACAAACGAAGATCGTCCCAGCTAATTTCTTTATCTAGGTAGGCCTCATAAATCTTTGCTAGTCGCCGCGCTTTGTCCTCCTCAATGTATCTTTCGAGCAGGATAAGCAGGTACTCAATATCGCGCTTCCTATTTGACTCTTCAAAGTATTGCTTGTACTTGTTCCATGAGCCATTTTCAAAAGAGTCGCGGTTGAACTCATCGAGGAAACACGCATACTTCTTCAGCAGATGCGCATTGTGGATATTGTTTCCGATTTTGTAGATGCTCACTAGGCTTGAGATGACGGGGATGTCCTTCAAGAACTCGTTTTGGAGAATTTCGTCCAGGCCAACCTCTGCGATATTCGAAATAAGTTCGAGAGAGTCGCTGCAAATAGTCGGCCTTGCGTCGTCTTGCAAGCGCGATAGACCGGCCTTAGTTGATTCCTCTGCGTTTGCCATAAGATTACCTTTCATAATAATTTGCCAGTTTTGGCATGCGTTTGCAGCGCCGCTTTTCTGAAAGTGGCTCCGATTTAAATGCCATCCCCCGAATAAGCGCTCAGGTTCGATTCAACAAGTGCATTGGTTGAAAAGAGCTTTAGACCCCCTTCGAGGTAAAAGTCGCTTGTGCAGAGCAACCAAATCATCTTGTCGAGCTTGTAGGCAGTGGCCTCGGGGTCCACGCCGCCCTTCCGCGCCGCGCGCGCGGCTTCGAAATAGCAACGAGCCACTTCGACCTCGCTGTCAGTGGTAGCGTAAAACTGAACAGTATTCAGTAGGCCGTTGACACAAACATCGACGAGCGGCTGCTGAACAAGCCCGAGGACCTGTTCAGGGCGATGCAGCTCGAGCTCATGGAGCTGCACCACGGTTCGCCCTCGACCGTCTTCTGCACGCAGTGCAGGTCGAAGGGCTAGGCAGGAGCCCCGAGGCTTTTCCTAATTCTAGGTGTTAAAGTCGATTACTGCCTGCCGTGGAATAGCCTCCACTTTTCGTCTTCGATGTCTCTTTCAATTGATGACTTCACTTTTGACAGCCATTCTCTGTGTTTTAAATATGCAACACCTGCGGGCAGCTGAGCAGCAATCGAGTCAATCGCCTCAATCTCCTTGAGCTTTGCTGGAATAAAGCCTTTTTCAGGGGACCCGCTCATTGAAGATCGACGGAGATCCAAATGGTTGATCGATATCCCGTCTTTATCGAGCGTCAGAATGAGGGTGATAGCCCTAACCCTCGCCTCGTCATTGCAATCGGACAAGGCCCAGCTTATTCTATCGAGACTATTTGCGTCGGCGATCCTTTCGCGGATGGTATATTCCAGGCGCTCCCAAAAAATATCGCTCGAGAGCGCATTTGCATCATGAACGGGAAACAAAAAGGCTATTTCATACCTGCCGAGTGGTTTGCTCAGCGCTTCATCGATCATTGCTTTCAGCAGATTCCAAGCGTGATCGTCCTGGACGGTCCAAAACGAGCTGATTCTTCGCAGGAGATCGTGCCTTTGTCGGTAGTCGAGGTTGGCAGCGTATTCCAAAAAACGGTCAATCTTTGAACTGTCAAGGCGTAAAAGGCAGCGTAGGAAAGCGAGGTTATAGTCGAAAGTAGGATATCCTTCAAGTGCGAGAAAATACAGGTTGACAGCCGGTGAGGGATTGGATCCGAAGTACGAATCTAGAGCGGAGACGCGCTTTTCGTCTCCGCAGTTGCCGAAAAACCGCCAAACCTCATCATTGTGTGTATGTTCGGAAAACCTAAAAGCATATTTGAGCATATAGCCAGGATGCTTTGGCTCGACTATCTCCAAATCTTCCAAGCAGAGATGCGTTCTGCCGTCATCGAGTCTTGCGAGGATCTCGTCGAGCTCCTCCTTGTCGGGCCCGCTCTTTATTGCTAGCAAATCAAGATAGTCAAACAGGGCCGGATGGTCACTCACGTCGAGCACCGCGCCCAGCTCGTTTCTAAGGACCCTCCTGCCGATGGCTTCAGCAAGGTAATCAAGTGCTTCATACGGAACGGGGATCGTCGAGGGCAACGATGCGATATTGCGTGCGATTATGCTTGAAGCGGTATCTGGGGTCCTTTTGGCAATTTCCAGAAGGACTTTTCCGATAGCCCTGCCCGACTCCCACTCTTTACCGGAAATCTCATAATCTTCGGCTAGCTTTCCCAGGGCTTCGGTCAGTCGTTCTAGCGGTAACTCTTCCGCGGATATTCTAGGTTCTTTCTCTACGAGAGACTCGGAGTTCTCCAGACCAAGTGCGTCGAATGCGCTCTGGCGGAACCCATCGAGGCTCAGAGGGGGATTCTGCGCGCATGTTTCGTAAATCTGGTTGATGCTTAAGCTGCATAAGAGATCGATTGTCGAGTCTTCGGTTATATATTTGGGGAATAGCTCTTCAATCCTCGAGAGCACCGAATACATGTTTTCTGCGTACTCCGCTTCAGGTTCTTTGCCATAGAACGAGAAGTGCTGCCGAAAAGTGGATTTAACTTGCCTGCTGAATTCGGTTTCGACCAGAACGGAGAGCGCCCGGAAGCAATGGGCGTGGAGCTCGGCCAGCTCTGATGTGAAATTGAAGGTCAAAGTGTTGTATGTGTACGTTATGCCGTTTTGACAAACGCGCTGGGCCCTTGAAGAGAGGTATGAACTCGTCAAGACGATCAGACATGCTGCAACATTGCGGGAATGCGATTGTTGATATTTTTGAGCGAGGGCATCGAGTTTGCTGTTTTCCAAATCGAATCCCGTACGATCGAGATCGTAAGCGAAAGCGCCGTCCGGCCCGCATGCCCAGTTGTACTCGGCCGCTCGCTCGGTGCCTCTTTCTACACACTTCACGAACAACTCGGAGGCTGTTTGCGAATACTCGCTTGAGTTCATCAGGGATACAGAAATTTGCAGGGGCATAGATCCGTCGGATGTCGAATTCATGCCGAGAATTTCTTCCGATACGTCAGCGCAATCAGCGTTTTCGATGCGGTTTGAGGCAAAGGCGAGCGCCTGTATGGGGAGGAATTGATTGAATGTGACTATGAACTGATCGGCAATTCGCGCATCCCGATTCTTTATTTCATCCCAAGCTTTCTCGCATTCCCTTCGAAGGTAGTCGTACACGCTCGCACTTCCGCACACTTCAGCCATTGACTTGGCGGCTTTGAGATACGGCGCGTTCGGCATTTCTGCGGTATGCAGAATGAAATCCGCAAAACTGCCGTTCCCTTCTTTTGCGAAGTGGCGGCATATCAAGAAGTCGCGAAGATTCTGCTCTTCCATTCTTATGGCTAGCACGCCATCGGCGGAGGTAAGGATCGTGACAATTTCCTGGTCGTTCAATCTGGATGCAAAATCCCGAATCTCGGCGTCGTCGTACCCCAGCCCCAAGAGTTCCTCGTAACAAGGGTCTCCTTCAATAAGATCGCAGCAGTCGTAGATTGCAAGGTTCTCTGCGAGACGCTGCTCCCTGCTGGAGTACCCAGCTAAAGCAGAATTCATATAGATGTTCAAAAGATCGTATGGCTCTTGGATGGCTTCGAAATTGCCGTCTGCTATGGGGCTTGCTGCCATGATAGCCAAGCGCAGGTTTCCGTTTGCGATTGCCGATACTCTCTCCCTCAGTGCTATGTTTTTTATGTTGTATTCGGTCTCGAGTATCGCTTCTATATTTTCCGCGGTTAGAGGCTCCAGCTCTATTTCTCTGAAATTTAGATAACTGCCGATTTTTGCGGTCAACTCGCTTCGGTGCATCTTCCTGCAGGTGAGGACAATCTTTAGCTTTTTGTTTTCCAAACAGATTCCCAGCAAGTGCTCAAGTGACAGGTTGCCGTTTGCATCATCGACTAGAAGGATAATGTTTTCCGACTCCGACAAAATCAGCTCGATATCATCGTCGAGATGCGATGAATACCTAGAGTCCAAGATAAGAAGATCCCAGTGATGCCGTTTGCTGAATGAGAGGCATGCGTCGAGGGCGATCTTGGTTTTCCCCGATCCAGACTGCCCCTGAATCACCACTGCCTTGTTTTGCTCTATCGATTCGACGATGACTGAAAACTCGGAATCCCTGTGCATGAGGAGCTTCGACAGGTCGGTTGAGAAACGGTCGTTCAGGCTTCGCTCGATGAAGCGGTCTGGGGCGATGAATGATCCCTTTCCGAGTGGAACGCCCAATACCGTATGCGCTAGCGCAGGGTATTTTCCATCAAGGTCGCTCGCAATTGTCTCTGGCCCGATTATTTCTATCCGTGGATCGATGGCACGGACCTCCTCGAGTACCAGAGGTGAAAGGCGAAAGTATGTGTGGCACAGGATGATTCGATCTATGAGTTGCGGATTGATTCCGGTTTTGCTCCTGTCGAGGCAGTCTTTAGCATCATTTAGCAGCTTATTGCGGATGTCGGATTTAGAGGTTGTGTATGCCGCGAAGAGGTAGTGTCCATTCTCTCCTACGGAGTACATGTCTGGCACTCCGGTCGTGGTTTTATCCGTGCCGCATTGGGATCCTAATTCAATGATGTTGTTAAGCGAATATCTCCTATATAGATACTGATTTGCTAGTGTTTGAAAACGCCCGCCTTCGATCTGCCTTAGCTCTTCTTGGATCTGATTTATTTGGGACATTTTGCTCCTCGCGATAAATTCGCCTTTTGATTTCTCTTTTCTTACTCTAGTCCGCCTACCTCAGCAAGCCTTACAAGCTCGAGGGACGAGTCGACGACGTCCTCGAAGTCAAGCCCCGCCGCATAGGCCCTCGGATAAGGCGAGCGGAGGGCGCGTGACCCCGTCGGAAATGGCCGCCGTTAGGTGCGTGTTCGAGAGCTGCGCGGCGGAGCTGGATGGAGCCTGGGCAAGGCATTAGGGCATCCTCGTCCTTGTCGTAAGACTGCCATTAGAAGATCTTCTGCAAATCCTAAGCCACGTTTCAACTTGGCAACAGCTGCTGATCCTAGATATCGGCAAGACATTCGAGACTCTTGGATATGGCGTCGAAATAGATCCTTTGGTAATACTCCATGGTCTCGACCTTGCCGATCTCCGATCCGAGCCTCTTGGCCCAAGCTACGAGGGCCTTCCTGTCCTCGCCCTCGAGCGAGGCCGTGCACGATCTCATGTGGTCGCCCGGAAAAAGGACACTGTGCACAAGCCGAATATCTTCGGGAGGCATCTTCTCCATCGCCCTCGCGAGGAGGGAAGTGTCGAGGGAAATGAGCGACAGGATGGGTTCCGACCAGTCATCTGATTTCGAGAAAGCCAGATAGAGCTTCGTCGCGAATTGGTCGGGGGCGTTTATCAGGACGTTGCCAAGAGACTCCGACTCCCGTTCGCGTAGCGTCGTCAAGGCGAGCTCCCTCAGCCTGTCGACCTCCTCCAAAGCCGGAATCTCATGCGCTTCGCTCGAGTCGAAAGGGATCTCCTGCCATTCGACTCGATTCTTTCCGATTGACCTCACTGCAGACTCGGGATCCCGTCCAATGGAGGATTCCATCGCCTTGACGAGCGGCGCGACCCCTTCGGGAAAGGCGTCAGCAAATTCCCCCGCAATGCCTTTGACGGCACGCAGGACGTCGGGATAGACGTCGAACGACAAGCCGCGGCTCCCGTCCCCGGGGACAATCCCGGCGACTAAAGTCTCCACCATGCCAAGGACATCGGCATCGCGGAAAGTGGCGTGTCTGATGCCTTCGATACATTCAATAGCTTTCCGCGCGGCCGGCCCGTCGGGATGAAAGGTCGCAAGGTAATCTTCCAGGCAGGAACGAACATGCTTGGAATCGACCCCCTCACACCTCTCGAAAAAGCGGGGGATGAAGTCCAGGGCGGCGTATTTGAGCCGGCGCGACTCGAAAATGCCACCCCTAAGGATGGAATCCTCCCGGCTTGACGGAGGCCCGATGCGCATCCCCTTCGCCGCCCCCGCTGCAAAGCCGAAAGCCTCTTTGAAAACTGCCCTGGCAGACTCCGGGTCGGTGGGTTCAGCGAAGAACCCGGATTCCTTCATCCCGACCAGCACGGGGCGCATCTTGCTGAGGGATCGCAAGTTCGGCGATTCGCTTCCTTCAATCGCCGAAACGGCGTCCTCGAGCGCGCCTGGGTAGATGCCGCCCAGCACGCCTCCCAGAACGCGTTCCACAACCGAGCCGACCGAGGGCCTGAACCGGCACTTCCGCCAGACGGTCTTCTCGATGAGGCTCTCGTACTCCCTGGTCGTCCCCTTCTCCCCCTTCGGTCCTAGCCCTTTCCTCCACTCATCCTCGTTGCAGACGAGGAGGACCTTCTTCCTGCAGCCAACGACGAGGTGGTCGACCGCCCCGAGCAGCTCGCGAATGCCCATGTCGCACCTCTCCACGTCGTCTATGACGAGGAGGGTCTCGGGGCCGATGATGAGGTTCACGGCATTCAGCGGCGCCATCTTGAGATCGACGCCCGCCTTCTTCTCCAGCTCCCTGATCTTTTTCCCGAGGAACGATATTCCCGTGTCCTTGGCGAACCCGACGAGTGAATCCCACCTGCCCCTCTCCCCGCCGGCCGCGCACCCTATGGCGTATTTCGAGATGAAACCAGACTCAATCGCCCCGCAGAGCTCCGCTAAGTCCTTGGCGCCGTAGGCGGACGCCACCACGACGGGATGCCGGCTCTCATCCTCCTCCAGCTTCTCGGTCAGTGCGTGCTCGACAAAGTAGGTTTTCCCGCATCCCCATTCCCCGGTAAGCATGAGGGCGTACGAGTTCTCCTTGTCCTCGATGTACTCCCTCACGACGCCGATGATGTCATCCTCGTTCACCTTGGTCGCTCCTTGTCCGCCATCGGTTTCCACCCTTACCTTTCCTATGGCCAGGCGAGAGCCTACTCCAGCGCTTTCGGATCCCATTCGAACCCTTCGGCCTGCCGCTTTATCGCCGGGTCGATGCACTTCTTGACGAGCTCAAGCGCCGCGGCCGCGCGGTGCAAGCTAGTGGATGACCATTTCAAACAAATCTTTCGCGATAAAATCAACGCGCTTCTTAACGTCAAAACAACCATTCGCATAGCGTTTAGCAAAAGCTCTTGTAGTGGCATAACGCGATTCAGCGTATATGGGCAGCTTTTCCTTAAGCGATTTGTCTTTACATTTCGCGTTAAGTCGCTCTTCTAGCATGAGCAAGTTCCCAATAATCGAGTTTTCCTGAGCCTGCGAATCCGGAAGAATGTGCTCTATTGTGAATGCCTCAGAAACCCTAACACCAGACTTAAGCTCCTCGAGCAAGGCAAGGACCAACTTGCAGCGATCCTTCAACTTTGTTTCGCTATACAACGGCCACGAATGAGACCATCCAAGCGAAAGGAGATTAATTCGAAATGTTTCTTCTGAAGGCAGTTTTTCGTTAAAACTATTTTTCCACTCATCTAACACTTGCTGGGTGCAGTTCAACTCGATTGCGTATGAGTGTTTCACGATCGAATCCGATAGGTGGTTCGACTCCATTCCCCCGATTATCTTATAGCAAATATAGAACCGGTAAATAAATCCAATCGCATCATCATACTGCTCGCTCGTTAGCTGCTCTATTTCGCGAGCGTGCATTAAACTCATAAGAAGCGGCCTGAAGACGCGGACATTGTGTGTTCTTAAGAAACTCAAGATTTCCGCATTTCTGTCATCGCTGGTTGGCTCGACAATCTCTGCATAATATCCGGCTTTTAGCCTTAAATCATAGAGAAGATCAGCAGCCTTCTTTGGATCCGTACCTTGATTATCATTTTCATTGCAACAGCCTCAGGACTCAGCGCAACGCGTTGCGCTGAGTCCTGAGGCGCGAATCCGGGTAGGCAACCCCAGAGGGGCCGGAATCCCCCGGCCCTCGATGGAGGGAGGCCGGCATGTCCAGACCGAGACCGTCCGGAAGGTCGTACGGGAGGCTCACGAGGCACGAGAGGAACGCGATCGAGAGAATGCTCGACCGCAACCGAAGCGCCCGCGAGATCGCCGCGGAGCTCGGCAGGTCGCCCTCGACCGTGACCAGGAGGTGGCGGCGCACCGCTGCGTCACCGCGCCGCGCTCGCGCTACGGCGAGCCCGCGCCCGAGGACCTCTCGGGGGCCTGCCCCAGGCTCGCCGCATGGCCGAGGTGCTGCAACGGCTGCTCGCACAGGAAGGGCTACGGCTGCTCGAGGAGGCCCAGGGTGTTCTACAGCGCCAGGAGGGCGCAGGAGGCAGCCGACGCCGAGCTCTCGTCGAGCAGATCCGGGATAGACGAGACCGAGGAGGGCGCCGCCGCCAAGCTCGCGGCCATCAGGGGCGGCCTCGCGCGCGGGCTCTCCCCGCAGCAGATAGCGGCGACGACCCCCGGCCTCAGCGCCTCCACCGTATACAGGTGGGTGGACGCCGGCTACGACGGCATGACGAACATGGAGCTCAGGCGCAAGGTCGGCTACAGGCCGAGGTCGCACCGGGCCCCGAAGAGGGCGACGCACCACTCGGCCCGCAGGTCGCACGCGGCGTTCCTCGCGCTCGGCGAGGACGCCTGCGCCGCGGCCTGGGAGATGGACACCGTCGAGGGCGCCAGGGGCGACTCCGCCAGGCTCCTCACGCTCCTGCACCGCCCGAGCCGCTTCCAGCTGGCGCTGCCGCTGCCGGACGGCTCGTGCGCCTCGGTCCTCGCGGCGCTCTCGTCCCTGCGCGGGGTCCTCGGCGAGGACGGCGCGAGGCGCGCCTTCGGCGCCGTGCTCACCGACAACAACGGAGCGAGTTCGCCTCCGCGGGCGCCATCGCGGCGCTGCTCGGCGAGCGCGACGGCGCGACCAGGCTCTTCTACTGCGACCCCGGCAGAGCCAACAGAAGGGCGCGCGCGCGAGAAGAACCACGTGGAGATCAGAAAGCTGCTGCCCAAGGGCGCCGGGGTCAGGTTCGACCGGCTGACGGCGGCGGACTGCGCGCTGCTCATGTCGCAGGTGAACTCCGAACCGAGGGGGCGCTCGGGTTCCTGACGCCGGCGCGCGTGCTGCGGATGGCCCTCGGGGAGGATGCCTCCGCCCTCATGGACGCGTTCGGGGTGGAGGAGCTGGCGCCCGGCGAGCTCGACCTCACGCCCGGCTGCATCGACAGGGCCAGGGCCGCGAGGGGCGAGGGGCCGCTGGCGGGATAGCCGGCGCGCCGGGGCATGGGCCGGAGGGCCCGTTGCGCTGAGTCCGGAGCGGCTGCGCGGCGGGCTGGCGGAGCATGCCGCGGCAGGGCGGGGACGCCGGCCTCCACAGCCTCTCCACCTGCGGAAACGAGGCGACGGCCAGGTGCCGGGAGCTAGTTCCGCGTTGCGCTAGCTGCGGAAACGCGGGGTCCGTTCAAGCTGTTGCGTTGAGATTGAAAATCAGCTTTAACGATCAGTTCGTCTTTTGATCCGGACGCGCGTTTGCTCTTCGAGAAAGCCACAGCAGACATGGCAGCCGCATCTTCAGGAGAGATAGCAATTACTCCTTCGACGATCCTCGTTAATGATAAATGATTCTCCGGAGCGACGATCGCGTGCTCAACATCCTTAGTATCTATCGCCACTAGATATTTTTTTGTGCCATTAGCGTGGTTAATCATATTCCTTTTCTTGAAAGCGAACATGAGGCTAGACAGCAAGAGCGTTAGGGTAATAACTCTTTGTTGACCATCAATTATTGTAAAAACCCCGAGGCTGTCTTCTTCTTCTTCCTCCATCAGCACTATCGAACCGATGAAATGCGACGTAGCAACTTCCTCTGTCACAAGCTTGATGTCTTCGAATAGATCTTTCCAGTTATGCTCATCCCACACGTAAGCGCGCTGATTGCGAGGGATTCTATAGATTGAGTCATTAAGCAGCTTTCCAACCGTACTCTGACGTGCTTCAAATGCCATGTTGATCCCTTGCCTTCGCAATAGTTTTGTCGGCCTTGCCGCCTCTCGGCGTCACCAACGCCTTCGCTACAATAAAAGTCGGCACATCGCCGAGCAGGGCCGCCTTTTCGCTCGCGAACATGCCGACTGCCCCAATCAATCTCCGTCGCTGCCATCATCGTCGATTAACCAACATGTCAGCAGCAGGCAATCGTCACGTCCACAGTCCATTCTATATGCCGGCTGAGCATGGGGCGCATCTTAATCGCCAAGATATCCAGGAAGCCCGAGCTTCCAGGGAAATGCCTTCAGACGCCTTACGTTGGGTAGGCCCCCTACAGAGATCTATTGGCCGTGCACCGCAAACAACGCGTTAGGCCGTTGCACGCAATCGGCCAGCCACCCAGCATCCCCAATCCGCGTCACAACTCCCTACCCCGCTCCAGCCATCGTCATCTCCATACAGTGTCCAAACCCACACCAATAAAACCAACCCACGCAACAAGCAGCCCTCGCTTAGCAACCCAAACACCACCACAAGCCAGCAAGCAATCACCAGTCTGCGTTCGCAACATCGCTTGGAACGGCAAATGCTTACCGCGCCCTTGAAACACGCCAAACTCGTCTACAACCTGCACTGATAATTGTCCTTGGGGGAAGCGGGCACTGCGGGGCGCGTCAACGGCGCGCGATTTCCGCGTCGCAGCGCTACCCTGATGCCGAACGCCGGGACGATGACCCACTGACCTGCTGACGCCTCTTCGGCCGTCCTCAAATCCGACCTGTCTCGCCCCGGCATCCGCGTCCCGGAGTCCTGCCATGACCTAATAGGAGCATGAGCGCGGACAATCGGACAAGCCAACTGGATTGTAGCGCTCCCGTCAGTGCAATGTCTGGGAGGCTCGGGCGCGGAGCAGGCGGCAGACCGAGGGGAGCGAAAATGGAAGGCGAAACGGTCATCGCGGGCGTCGACACGCACAAGGACGTGCATGTCCTGTGCCTGCTCGACGGCCTCGGGAGGAAGATCTGGAGCGGGAGCTTCAGGGCCGACCCCGAGGGCTACGACAGGCTGGCGGAGGCGATAGGCGACCCGGGGAGCTGCGCGGTCGTCGGCGTCGAGGGCACGGCGTCGTACGGGGCCGGGCTGACGAGGAGGCTCGTGGAGCTCGGGTACAACGTGGTCGAGGTGCTCAGGCCCAAGAGGGACAAGGCGAGGCCCGGCGAGGGGAAGAGCGACCCGCTGGACGCCGAGCGCGCGGCGCGCAAGGCGGCGTCCGGGAGGGGCTGCTCCGTGCCGAAGTCGCAGGACGGCTGGGTCGAGGCGGTGCGCCAGCTCTACGTCGCGCGCAGGCTGGCCGTCGCGACGTCCACGTCCTGCGTGGCCTGCGCGAAGTCGATGCTCACGACGGCCCCGAGCGCCCTGAGGGAGCGGTTCAGGGGCCGCGAGCGGCCGAAGGACCTCATGCCGCTGCTCGCGCGCGGGAGAAAGGCCGGCGACGCGCTCGAGGAGAGCGTGCTGGCCTCGCTGCGGTCCGTCGCGGCGGTCTGGAAGGAGGCCCGCAGCCAGGTCGAGTCCTGCGACGAGCGCATCCGCGCGCTGCTGGAGGCGAACGCGCCCGCGCTGCTCGGCGTCGAGGGCTGCGGCACCACGACCGCCGCCGCCCTGGTCGTGGCCGCCGGCGACAACCCCGGCAGGCTGAAGGGCGAGGCGGCGTTCTCGATGCTGTGCGGCGTCTCCCCGATTCCCGCGTCGAGCGGGAAGACGGAGCGGCACAGGCTCAACCGCGGCGGCAACCGGCAGGCGAACTGGGCGCTCTACGAGATCGCGATCAAGCGCATGGCGTACGACGAGAGGACGAGGAGGTACGTGGCGAGGCGGACCTCCGAGGGGAAGTCCCGGCGGGAGGCGGTCCGCTGCCTGAAGCGCTACATAGCGCGGGAGGTGTACCACGTGCTCATGGACCCGAACCCCGACGGCGCCGCGCCGGAAGGCCCCGAGCTCGCGAAGATGCGCAAGGCGATGCGGGTGACTCAGAAGCAGGCCGCCGAAGGGCTCGGCCTGTCCGCAGCCACACTCGGGCACCTGGAACATGGGAGACGGCGGTCGACGAAACTGGAGAGAAGGTATTACGAGCTCCTGTGCGAATTGAAGGGAGCGCTCCCGCAAACTGCCTCTTGACAACTTATAGGAGCGTCGGTTTTTCGTTTATACTGCAATCGTTGAAATGCCGGTACGCTTGCAGAATCGTACCTGTTCCGATTACAGACGATATGAGCAGGACATAAAAACATTGAGAGCCCCTGCTGCATGAAAGACCGCGGATTAGGCCGACAATGGTGAGTGTCTAATCCAACCGCGGCGGCCACGCCGCATTCATGGAAGGGGCTCCCATGCTCGATACTACCACCTTCGTCGGCCTCGACGTCCACGCCCGCTCGATAAAGGCAGTCTCCCTCGACGTCATGACCGGGGAGGTGCGCTGCGCGACCTTCGGCTACGACGCCGGGGCAGTCGCGGAGTGGGTCCGTTCCGTGGACCCCAGGGCCAGGTGCGTGTACGAGTCCGGGGTCACAGGGTTCGACCTGCAGAAGAGGCTCTCCGGCCTGGGGGTCGACTGCGCGGTCGGCGCCGTCTCGAAGATGATCAAGCCCAGCGCGGACAGGCGCAGGAAGAACGACCGCAACGACGCCGAGTTCCTCGCCCGCATGCTGTCGGTCGGCAACGTGGTCGAGGTGTGGGTCCCCGACGACGAGTGCGAGGCCGCCCGCGACCTGACCAGGGCGCTCGAGGACGCGAGGGACGACCTCTCGCGCGCGAAGCAGCGGCTCTCCAAGTTCCTGCTCAGGCACGGGCTCGCCTTCGACGAGAGGACGCCCACCGGCCGCAGGAAGGGCAACTGGACCCGGGCGCACTGGTCCTGGATCGAGTCGATTAGGTTCGCGGAGGGGGGCCGACAACGACGTGCTCGCCTATGTTAGCGCTACTGTAAAAACAACCAATTTCGCCATCGCACATTAACCGATTCCGTCAACGCAATTTCCCCAATCGCGCCAACGCATTTTCACCATTTCCACCAACGCCGGGGCTTACGCTTCGACCGACAAGCGAACGATGCTTTCGGGAGGAGCGGGCCGTGGCGGAGAAGAACCTGATCGGAGAGTTGGACATGTACAGGGAAGCGGGCATAAAGCCCAACTTCAGCGACATAGCGAAGCGCTACGGCAAGGACAGGCACACCGTGGCGTCGTACTGGAGGGCCGAGGGCGGCCGGCCCCGCGACGGGCGCGCCGACAGGGCGGGCTCCTTCGACGCGCACATCGAGGAGGTGGCCGCCAAGGCGCAGCTGCCGGGGGTCACCAAGAAGGGCATCCACGAGTGGCTGCTGCACAGGTATCCCGGCGAGAACCTGGCCGGCTACAACGCCTTCACCCAGTTCATGCGCAAGAACGGCATCGCCGTCGGGGCCTCCGACGGCCCGGAGCCGCACCCACGCTTCGAGACGCCGCCCGGGCTGCAGCTGCAGTTCGACTGGAAGGAGTCGATCAGGATGGCGAACCGCGACGGCGAGCTATTCGAGTTCAACGTGTTCGCGGCGACGCTGGGCCATTCCCGCAGGCACATATTCATCCGGTCGGGGACCAGGACGACCGACGACCTGGTCAGGTGCATGTACGCCACGATCGCGAGGCTCGGCGGCGTGCCCCGCGAGTGGGTCACGGACAACATGTCCGCCCTGGTGACGGTCAAGGGCGGCAGGCGCCTCAAGGTCCAGCGCGCATACGAGTTCGCCAAGGCCGCCGGCTTCGAGCTGAAGCTGTGCCGCCCGCGCAGCCCCCAGACCAAGGGCAAGGTCGAGTCGTCGAACCGCTTCCTGTCGCGGCTCGCGGCCTACCAGGGCGACTTCGACGGCTGGGACGACATCGACGAGATCATCGCGCGGATCGAGGACGCCAGCAACTCCGAGCCCAACGAGACCACGGGGCTGCCGCCCTCCGCGCTGTTCATGGAGGAGAAGGACGCGCTGCTGCCCGTCGGCAACCTGCGCGCCCTCGAGGAGGCGATGGGCGACGTGGTGCGCGTGGCCAGGGTGCCGGCCACGATGCTGGTCAGCGCGCACGGGGAGGCGATGTCGGTGCCCAGGCGCTGCATCGGCAGGCCGGCCCGCGTCGTCTGCATGCCCGGCGGCGCGATGGACTGCTACGTCGGCGGCGAGCTGGTGGCCACCCACGTGGCGGGCGGGCCCGCCTACGACCCGGCCCACTACGCCGAGGCCATGGCCGGGAAGCGCTGGTTCGGCGACGCCGCCGGCGACATCGAGGCGGCCGCCGCGGCCAACCTCGGGCTGCTCGACTCGATAGGGGGATCGCTGTGAGCGCCGCCGTGCAGGCCAGCCCGCTCAACCGCCTGGCGGCCAACCTCGAGGAGCTGGGGCTCGAGGGCATGGCGTCGTCGGTGCCCGAGTACGTCAGGCTCGTCGCCGACGGCAGGAAGAGCCTGGTCGACGCCATGCTCGAGCTCACCGACGCCCAGATAGCCCTCAAGAGGCGCGCCGACGACGACCGCCGCACGAGGATGGCCAACTTCCCCTACATAAAGACGCTGGCCGACTTCGACTGGGGTTTCCAGCCGAGCGTGCCCCGCGGGCTGGTCGAGCAGCTGGCCACGCTCGAGTTCGTCGACCGCGGCGACAACGTCGTGCTCGTCGGCAGCCCGGGCGTCGGCAAGACCCACCTGTCGATAGCCATAGGCCACGAGGCCGTTATGGCCCGCAAGCAGGTGTACTTCGCCGACTGCTCGAGGCTGGTCGAGGACCTCAAGCACGCCTCGGCGAAGGAGGCGCTGGCGCGCAGGATGCGGTTCTATGAGCACTGCAGCCTGCTGATAATAGACGAGCTGGGCTACCTCGACATCGGCAAGGAGGGCGCCGACCTGCTGTTCCAGCTGGTCAACAGGCGCTACGCGCTCAAGCGGTCGACGATCGTCACGACCAACGTGCCGGTCGGCAGGTGGGGCGACGTGTTCGGCAGCAACGTCACTGCCTCGGCGGTCGCCGACAGGCTTTGCCACCACTGCGCGATGATCAAGATAACGGGCCGGTCGTACCGCCTGAAGGACGTGTCCATCGGCGGTGAGGACGGGAAGGAGGATGGCGCCTAGACGCCGAAAGCGGCGCATCCGCGTTGGCGAATCCGGCGTATCCGCGTTGGCGCGATTGGTGAAAATGCGTTGGCGAAAATGGTGAAAACTATATTGACGCTAACAGCCTACTACGTCGACGCGGTCAGGCGGGCGGCGGAGGAGAAGGCGCGGCTCGAGGGGCTCGTCGAGGCCGAGGCCCGCAAGCCCAGGTGGAGGAGGAGGGTCGACTCCCTCCGCTGCCTCAAGGGCGTAGACACCGCGACGGCCGCCGACCTCGTGTTCGAGGCCGGCGAGTTCTCGAGGTTCGGGAACGCCCGGTCGTTCGCCGCATGGGTCGGCCTGACGCCCTCCGAGCACTCCAGCGGGGAGAGCGACCGCAGGGGCGCGATCACCAAGGCAGGCAAGCACCTGAGGAAGGCGCTGGTCGAGGCCGCGTGGCACTACCTGACGTGCTCGGGGCGGCCGAAGGACCTCGCCAAGGGCCAGGCCCCGGACCGGGTCGCCCGCAGGCATGCCGCCAAGGGCGTGCGGAGGCTGGTCGAGAGGCGGGAGGCGCTGCTCGCGCGCGGGGTCCACGGCAACAAGGCGAACGTGGCCACGGCGCGCGAGCTCGCCTGCTGGGTGTGGGCGGTCGGCCTCATGGCCGAGGAGGCGTAGGGGGCCGGTCCCCCCGCACATAAGCCGATCACCCCGGAAGCGGTTCGATCCGAAGCCGTTGAGGCGAACCTCAGGTCCCTTTTCTGCGAGCGCCCAGGGCGCCACACGCGTGCACAGACTGTCGGTTCGACGTAGAAGCCTCAGCCGTAGCAACGGATTGCCCAGCGAGAGATCGCCACGGGCGGATATTAAACTGCAAAGACGAGCGTCGGTAAGACACGCCGAGGTCGCCGCGGACGGGCTGATATAGGGAGAGGGCCTGACCCCATATCGTTGGGGCCAGGCCCGATTTTGCCTCTTGACAATGTCCTGCTCATATTAAAAGTATGCCGACCGTATTCAGCAGCACTTGGATGCCAAGGAAGAGAGCTTTTCCATCGATGCGGATAACCAGTCCTTCCCGCCCAGTATCTCGGGAATTCAGAACGGTATAGTTGCGCATGCAATTAATCAGAGAGAGTGGAAGACCGACAGCGAAAAAGCAGCGCTACAGGCTACATCAATAGTCACCCAAATTGACAACCGCATAGCGGAACACGGCCCGCGCCCCGTCATATGATTTCTAGCGACTAAACAACAAATCACCGACGAAGGGGGCACGGGCCGTGTCTGCGAACATCGTATCAGTCGACGAGGAGTCGCTGCGCAACAACGACAACGACGCAACGACATAAAGAATCTGGTGAGGAAGACCGTCGAGGAGACGCTCAACGCACTGCTCGACGAGGAGGCGTCCGAGCTCGTCGGGGCCGAGCGCTACGAGAGGACGGCGGGCCGGGAGGCCTACCGCAGCGGCCACTACACGAGGAGGCTCGTCACGGGCGCCGGGGAAGTCGAGCTCAGCGTGCCGAAGCTCCGCGGGGCGACCTTCCAGACGGCCGTCATCGAGCGCTACCGCAGGCGCGAGACCTCGGTCGAGGAGGCCATCGTCGAGATGTACCTGGCGGGCGTCTCGACCAGGAGGATCGAGGACGTCTCCGAGCTCCTGTGGGGAGCGCCGGTGTCCTCCGGCACCGTCTCCAACCTCAACGAGAGGGCCTTCGCGTCCATCGAGACATGGCGGCAGAGGCCGCTCGAGGGCGGCTACCCCTACGTCTTCGTCGACGGCATCTACCTCAAGCGCAGCTGGGGAGGGTCCTACGAGAACGTGGCCGTGCTGGTCGCCATCGGCGTCAACTCCGCCGGCGACCGGGAGGTCATCGGCTGCTCCGAGGGGTACACCGAGTCCGCGGAGTCCTGGCGCGAGTTCTTCTCCTGGCTCAAGAGGCGCGGGCTCTCCGGCGTGCGGCTCGTCACCGGCGACAAGTGCGCGGGGATGCTCGGTGCGCTCGAGGAGGTGTTCCCCGGGGCCCGCTACCAGCGCTGCACGGTGCATTTCTACCGCAACGTGCTGGGAAGGGTCCCCGTGACCAGGCGGAAGGCCGCGGCGCGCATGCTGAAGGCGATCCACGCGCAGGAATCGCGCGAGGCATGCGCCAGAAAGGCCGAGGAGGTGGCGGAGGAGCTGGAGTCGATGAGGCTCGGGGCGGCCGCGAGGACGGTGCGCGACGGGTTCGCCGAGACGCTTGCCTACACGGAATTCCCGCCGGAGCATTGGCGCCGGATCAGGACGAACAACGGGATCGAGCGCATCAACCGCGAGATCAGGAGGAGGACGAGGGTCGTCGGGACCTTCCCAGACGGCAATTCGGCCCTCATGTTGGTGACGGCGAGGCTGAAGTACATAGTGGAGCACGAGTGGGGCAAGAGGAGGTACCTGGACATGTCGAAGCTGGAGGAGATGGACGAGCTGAGGGGAAAGACGGAGGGCTAGAAGAGGACGGGGCCGGAGACGGCTAAATCAATTTGCGAAAGAATCTTGAAATACAATTTGTAGATTGACTTCCAACCGCCCTTCGTAAAAGCATCAATATACAGTTCTCTGTCGTTGGGAAGATCACTAGGATGACGGAGCTGGTCGTTGCCCTTGGCTATATCGTCGAACTCAACAGGGCACAAATCCAGAGCGTTGCTGGACTCAATGAATTCCCTGCCGCGGTCGTTATTAACCAGCAGGCAGGAGACGCCCTTCATCTGATTGAACTTCTCAGAATCCTTTAGAACGTCGGGCCTATTAACGTCGACACCCCAAAAATCGCCGATGGTAAGATCACCGGCACGGAATCTCCCTGCATAGGGGCACCTATAACAGCTGTCGCGAAGCGTCTTAAGGTTCAAGAACATGTCGTAGTAGGGAGATTTCGCCGCAGGAATGGTAACCTCTCTTCCGTCCTCAAGAAGAAGAAGAAGAAGGGAGTGTCCCCACCCCTCGCGCTTGCACCTAAACCGGAAATCAACCACGGGAGATCCAAACTGCTTGCCATAGTCCTCCACGCAATCCGCGAACATGCGAGCGGAAGGGACGCCATGGCAAATCAAGTCAATAGTTGTCAGGCCCTCATAATCGCGCCTGAAGAAACCCCTAAGGCCAGCAACCTGGCAAGGCGTTCCGCAAAATAAGACCCGCCTTCCCTCGCATAGATCCGCCTTGATGTCGGCAAAGCAAGATCCGGCGTCACTCTGGACATATTTAGAGTTGAGAAGCGGGCGGAGCTCATCAACGCTCACCGCACGACGATGTCGCACACGAAGCGTATTCCCCTCACGCTCATAGGCAGCACCGTATGCAACCCCACCAGAGGAAATGTGCTCACGTGCAACGGCACCGAAAACTCCGCCGGAAGCGGACTCCGAGACATCGTCCCTACCAGCAGCGGCAAAGAACGGTCCGACGGAATTAGAGCCTATCCCCCGGTTGAGGCCGCACGCCCTCGTGCACGTGCCACAACCGATACAGAGTTCGCTGTTAATTACAGGAAGAACAAACCCGTTCTTGCCCTCAGACATGGTGATGGCGCCTTTCGGGCAAGCGGCGGCACACGCCCCGCATCCACAGCAATGCGACGGCGACTCAAACAGTGTGGGGACTTCGCCCCTTTTCACGATAGACATTCAGTTATCCCCCTACTTGCGGGCCGAGATAAGATTGCGCAGAATATCGGCATTCATATAAACGGAAAAAGCCAGCGCAATTGCCAGGCAGGCGATCGCGCACAAAAAGCCCGCACCGTAGGCGGACAGATAATAAAAAACGAACACGCCGACAATCGAAACCAAAGTCAGAACTTGTTCAAAACGGTCTTCGACAAGCTTCGTAAACTTAGCGACCTTGATTCTACGGTACTCATTCACCACGATCATCGCCAAGAGTGTTGCAACAGATGCGCCATAAAGACCGAAGTGCGGAATCAGCAGGACACACAGCGCAGCGCAAAGAGCAGCAGACACCGCAGTGGTGGTACCCATAATTCCAGTCTCCTTATGCGCGGTAAAGATACCGCCGTAAAAGCCGGAAATGTTGCTGAAATATGTGGCCAAGAGCAATATCGGCACATACAACAGGCCCTCGCCGAATGAGCCCTTGATCAGGATGCCATACACGAGAGGCATAAGAGCAGACATAAGCAGAACAACGCTCATCATGAAACGCCTTAGCGCGCGATACACAGAGTTGTAGAAAGCCGACTCATCCTCATCAGAGTTAAGAGCACGCGCCGAGCTCTCCTTCCAGGACTGATAGAAGAATCCGTACACCTGGTCCATAACGCCTGGGAACTTGTAGGACACGGCGTACACGCCGGCGGCGGAAGCCCCGAGCGTGTTCATGATGATTAACCTGTCCAGCAGGTTGTTAATAGTCCAGGAAACCTTGTTGGGGATGAGCGGAAATGAATACCGCAAAAGGTCTCGAGCATAAATAATGGAGAAAGACGACGGATCGATATAACGCCAGAGTTTTCGCATGACCATGAAAGAAAGGGCAACAACGCCCTGTGCAATGACCGTGGCAGAAAGCATGCCCACAACGCCCCAACGCAACACGGCGATAAACAGAACGTTGAGCACGATAGTTAGGACACTCGCGGTAAAGTTCATGACGGAATATCCCACAGTATCTCCGAAGCCACGCAAGACCGCAGAAGCCATTTGCAGAAGCGCCCCTGCAACAACAAGCCCAACGACCCAGCCAAGATTTTCAGGCTTAAATAACAGCCAGACCAGAATCGCTAAAACCGTAAAGCACGCGCAACCAGCAAGAAGAACAGCACAAGACGCCGTCACGGTTTTAGCTCGATCTTCATCGGTGCGGCAATCGATGAGGAACCGAAACAGCGCTTCATCCATAAGCAAGGAAACGGCAGGGACGCAAAACAGAGCAATAGTGTTGATGTAATCGACGGTACCATAATCGCCAGTGGAAAGAACTGAAGTATAGAGCGGCAACAGAAGAAATGAAACGAGCTTAGTTGCCATTCCACCCACTGCGATAATGCCAGTGTTTTTAATAAGTCGGCGCGTCTCCCCCATTACGAAAGCGCCTTTCTAAGATAGGACCAGGAATGCTCCCGCAGAGAATCCAGATGAGAATCCACATCGTCCCAATCGCAGGGAACAATATCGTCGACACATATAGCATTAGCGCAACGTGAAGAAAGCCCAATATTTCCCAACAAGTCGCGCATGCGAGCGCCAGATTTATCCGTAGCAAATACACGGAAAGGTTTATGGAAGATGACTGAGAATACAGTTGCATGAAAAGAATTGGTGAGAACAAGGCCCGCATGCGCAATAAGTGAAACAAACTCCTCCGGACCAACGCCGAACAGGTTAACCGAATTTGGAATATCCAAGTTATTTTCAGATATATAGGCGACCTTCCTGCCTGTTGCAGTTGCCATTGAGACGGTACTCTCGACGAGCTCAGGACATTCACGCAGCAGATACATGAATATATATCCGTCTTCCAGGAGCTTCCTTGAAGTCATCACAGCGTAGTCATCAGCGTTCAGGAGGAGAGTGGGATCGAGCACCACCTCAATAGGCTTATCAACAAGAGGCTGAAAGAGCGATACCGTCTCTTCCTCACGCACAGAAAGATAATCGAATTTTGAAAGAAGTGCAGAGACTCTTCTTTTATCAAAATTCTCAGGTTTAAACGACGTGTGAGCCAAGCTGGGTGCGTAGGCTACACGACGTCTATCTCCAGCAAACGAGAGAAAAAACGGTTTAACTATGCCATTCGTGCAATCAAGATTCCAAATCTGATCGCTGCCGCAGACAAAACAATCGAACTCAGAGGCAAGCTCATCCATACGATGTCTAGTTTTGTCATTATATTTATTTGTCAGATTAAAAAATCGTTTCCAGAAGGAATGGAACGCATTTCGACGTTTCAAATATGACGCAGGACGCATGCAGAATCTAATAAAGGATTTAGGGTGTTTAAATTGCACCAACCTATACTGGTCAAAATCTTTGCTTCTGTAATCAATCAAAGACGCAACATGACCCAGTCTTTGCACTGCTACCTGCATTGCAAACGATTGCAGAGCAGAACCAAAATTATAGGAACAATGGAAAGTTATAATTCCAACATTCATTTACCCAATAACCTTTCAATGTATTTACAAAATCGTTTAAATAAAGAATTAAACGTTGTCATAGCGCCATAAACTGCAAACGCCAAACTCAAATGACCCATAGGCAGTAACGCTGCAGCAACACGCCATTCGCCCCGCTTTCCAAGACAATCAACTGGGAAATTCAATAAATGGTTTCTAAGCCATTGCCTATCAAATGAAGTCAGCCACGAGGACTTTACTAAGTTATTTTGGGAGCCCGCAAAAACAGCTCTCTTGAATTGCTCCATGAATTCACGTCCAACAATTAGATGCTCATCTTTGGCTGAAAAGACGGAAGCATTCTTAAGCCGTTCGACAATGTTGGCAAAAAGAACAAGAGAGTCTGTGTCACGAGGACGAACGTTTGCACATGTTGAGGAACTATCAAGATCCCAATAATATAAACAAAATGGTACAAAACCAACACGACCATCGTGAAGCTGCCAAAGATACTCTAAATTAAATAATCTATCCTCGGAAAACCTCAGTCCTATAGGGAAGGGTGCCAAATCATCACCCAATCGATCAACAAGCTGCCTAATATGGGCACTTCGATACAAACGGGCCCATGAGGCATTTAATTCGTATAACGACCTATCAATAGTTTCACTATATAAACCATCTATCATTGCATCCAAGAGAGCCCCGCTGTGCACAACCTTCATATCAGAAACTGCCTGACATACATCGGAAGAGCTGCTATTTACAATATTCGGCTGAAGATAGGAGCAGACAACTAAATCAAGGTCTTTTTTTTCAGCAGCCAAAATTAATTCTTTATAGTCGCCTGGAAATAGATAGTCATCAGCATCAAGGAACATCACCCAGTCACTGCATGAAGCTGCAAAGCCAACATTTCGCGCGATAGATCTACCACAATTATCTTGAGTTATAACAAGAAGTCGAGAATCATCTTTCGATAACTGCTCAAGCAAATTGCGGGTCCCATCTGAGGAACCATCATTAACAACAATTACTTTAGAGAGAGCGGGACCAATTGCAAGAGCGCTTCGAACGCTTCGCACAATGGTATCCTCAGCGTTATACGCAGGAATAATAATTGTTAAGAATGTATCTTGAGTGTCAGAACTGGAATCAAAATTGCATATTCGCATATCGCTGCTACATGTCGTATGACCATTGATACGCATAAGCGATTCCTCCTCTATTTCAGACAAAACTCTTCTTCAAGCGCATTAAACGACTTTCGCATTGAACACTGAGACATAGCGTAAGCCTTGCCCTGAGCAGCCAAGGCCAACGCGTAATCGGGATTTAAAAGCAACTTGCAAATATTATCTGCTAGCGCGGAATAGTCACCAACCGGAGAAATAAGTGCGCAATTGGTATTCGCGTATTCATGAACGCCCAAAAAATCGGTTGAGCATAGAGCACAGCCGCAAAACATACTCTCAGCTAATGTCAGACCAAATCCTTCATTAATTGTTGCGCAAGCATATACAAGCGAGGAACTGTAAATCTTCCTCAGCTCGCTCTGGGTTGCGTTTTGCGTATATACAACCCACTCGGGAAACCACGAAGGTCTGGCAGGTGTGCCAAAAGCATTAACAACTAATTCAGGATTCTTTTCATGAACCATTGTTAAAGCTTTCCATAAATCATCGAATCCTTTATGTGACCCTTCGTGATAAAGGACTGCGACCGCATTGTTATTTCTTTTTATTGACTCTTCATAGAATACAGTCGCGTCAATTGGGTTCTTGATAAGAGTGGGCTTTACACCGGATTCCTTTTGCACGAGATCAAAAAGCCAATCAGAAACTACAATATTTGACATTCCAAATCTAAAAGATGCTCTCACATCTTTCTCCGAAATGCCCCATTTTTCAAAATCTTGGATAAAGTAGTGCTTCTTGCCCTTGCTATTGCTGAGACTAGAAACGCCATAAGCAGTTTCAGCTGCCGTTGCAACAACATGGTCAGAATCAGGAACCTCAGAATCCTTTATACCAAAAATGCACTGTTTTTTTATCGAAGGATTTAGGGGGTACCATCTTGGCTCAACAGAAACAGCCAACCGGCACAACAACCGCCTAATAGGCTCGAAAACTAAACCTCTATTCATCGTATTTAAACAATCGAAACAAATAGTAACTAGGCAGCCATGATCTGAAAGATAGTTCGCATACAAGAAGACCATTTTAGCTCCGCCCCAAGGCACGCGAGAAAAGCTGTGGAATATAAAAGTAATCCTATTAGTTTTCATATTAGAAATCCTCTATTCACCAATGCTCTTGTCGCGCGGATAAAACATTGAACCTCCGATGGTCAAATGATTGCCAAGCACAATAGGAGCCATTGCAATCAAAAAATAGTTTGAATCGACCATAATTCCGACTGTCTCGGAACATGAATAAAAAACCATTAAAAGCAAACCGAGACAAATACCGTCAATACGATTAGAAAGAATGGCATGAATAATCAACGCGATTACTCCAGCAAGCAATAAAGCAGTAGGAATTATTCCTTCTCTTAAAAATAAATGGCACCATGCATTGTCAACGGTGAAAGTCAAAGGAAGACCGAAGAAGGCTAACGAAGAAAAGTCACGACCAAAAAGGGTAAATGGGGCCACTTCTGCATACTTGTTTGCCAATGCCAGTCTGTCGCTAAGAAGTAAATTAAGATGATTATGCAATGGAGCCTGGACGTTGTAACAGAACATAAAATAGAAGCTAGCAATTATTAAAATTAAAGCACCGACAAAAAGCACTTTAAGAGCCACTAACTTCAACTCAATATTTTGAACACGCGAAAAAAATACAAGTAAAATGGCTTGAAACACCAATAATAAAACCGCTGTACGTGAGCCAGTCACCGTCTGAGCTATAAACGCACATGAAAGAGCCATTGCAAGATTAGCAAATATAGAGCCCTTATAATGCGAAACCAAATAGGAAATAGAAGCGACTACAAGATACCTTGCTAATGTATTAGGGTGGACAAATCCCAAGGAATGACGAACTCCATTTGTTCCATAAATCAACACATCGCGAACAAGCCCGGCATTCAACAATACGCACACAAATATAATCGCCGAAGCTGAAACAAACAAAGAAATTCTAGCAAGTATCTCGATATCAACGCCCAAACCACAAAGCACGAATAATGCAAGCCATAGAAAGTAGTTCTCCCCAGAGCATCTCCATGAAATAAAACCAATTGCAACAATAAGAAAAAAAGATACCCAAGAGAAGCCGTTCATTTTTTGACGGAAGATTTTTAATACCAAACAGCAAAGAGCAAATACTTGGAGTGAAATAATCAATGCACTTATAGGCAGTCCGAGCAAAGACTCAGCAGTCGTAAAACCGAATGCACAAGAATACGAATAAGCTATAAATGCGATATAATAAATCATATCTTCAAACTTGGTATTTAATAGCCGTGTGTAACCTATTTTTCCTGAAGAATATGAAATCAATTGTCACTCCAAATATGAAACTAAAATTAACGAGCTAAATAAATAAAACAGCCAGCTCCTCCTCCCAGTCGGGCATGTGAAAGCCGACCGACTCGAGCTTGGACAGGTCGAGCGCGGAGTGGACCGGGCGCGGGGCGACGGGGCCCTCGGCGCCGGCGTAGTAGTCGGCGGTCGATACCGGCACGACCCTGTCGCCGTTGCCGTTGGCGGCCTCGAAGACGGCGCGGGCGATGTCGGCCCAGGACCTGACGGCGCCCGAGCCCGTGCAGTTGTAGGTGCCGTAGGGGGCGTGCATCCCCAGCACGTGGAAGATGGCCCCGGCCATGTCGCGCGTGAAGGTCAGGCGGCCCAGCTGGTCGTCCACCACCGTGACCTGCGTGAGCCTGTCGTCCGGGTCGGCGACGCGGTCGGACAGCCCCTTCATGGTCTTCACGAAGTTGCGGCCCTCGCCGATGACCCAGCTGGAGCGCATGATGTAGTGGCGCGGGCAGCCCGCCACGGCGATGTCGCCGGCGGCCTTGGTCTGGCCGTAGACGGAAAGCGGGCTGAAGGGCTCGTCCTCGGTGTGGACCTCGGCGGTGCCGTCAAAGACGTAGTCGGAGGACACGTGGACGAGGGTGATCCCGTGCTCGGCGCAGGTGCGGGCGAGCAGCGCCGACCCTGTCGCGTTGGCCTTCCAGGCGATGACACGGCCCTCGGGGGTCTCGGCCCTGTCCACGGCCGTGTAGGCGCCGCAGTTGATGACGGTGCCGTAGAGCGACCAGTCGTAGCGGGCGTAGGCGTCGGGGTCGGACATGTCGAAGGTGTCGATGTCGCAGAAGTCGAAGTCCTTCGCCACGCCGCGCTCCTCGGCGAGCGCGCGCACCGCATGGCCCAGCTGGCCGTTGCAGCCGGTGACGAGGGTGCGCCTGGGCGCCATCGGGACGACGTCCTTCAGCATCGGGTGGTTTTTGTCCGCCTCGGAGACGGTGGCCTGGTCGAGCGGGATCGGCCACTCGATGGCGAGCTCGGGGTCGGCGAGGTTCACGAAGGTGTAGGTCTTCTTGAGCTCGAGGGACCAGTGGGCGTCCACCAGGTAGGTGTAGGCGGTGCCGTCCTCCAGGGCCTGGAAGGAGTTGCCCACGCCGCGCGGGACGTAGATGGCCTTGCTCGGGTCGAGCACGGTCGTGTAGACCTTTCCGAAGGTGGCGCTGCCCTCGCGAAGGTCGACCCAGGCGCCGAAGACGCTGCCGCGGGCCACGGAGATGAACTTGTCCCAGGGCTCGGCGTGGATGCCGCGGGTGACGCCGCGGCTGTCGTTGTAGGAGATGTTGTTCTGGACGACCCTGAGGTCCGGGATGCCGAGTTCGGTCATCTTGGCGCGCTGCCAGTTCTCCTTGAACCAGCCGCGCGAGTCGCCGTGGACGGCGAGGTCGACGACCGTGAGGCCCTCGATGCCGGTCTCCGCCACGGAGAGGTCCTTCTCGAATGCGATGTCTGCCATGTTGATCTCTCCCCTCCTACTGCCCCTGCGCGCGGTAGCGGGCCTCGGTGGCCTCCTTGGCCGGGCGCCACCAGGACTCGTTGGCGACGTACCAGTCGATCGTCTGCCTCAGGCCCTCTGCGAAGTCGGTGTGGGCCGGCCTCCAGCCCAGCTCGCGCTGGAGCTTCGTCGAGTCGATGGCGTAGCGGCGGTCGTGTCCGGGGCGGTCGGCGACCCAGTCGAAGTCCTCGGGATCCTTTCCCATGGCCTCGAGGATCATGCGGAGCACGGTGATGTTGTTCTTCTCGCCATTTGCGCCGATGAGGTAGGTCTCCCCCATGCGGCCCTTCGTGAGGATGTCCCAGACGGCCGAGGAGTGGTCCTCGGTGTGGATCCAGTCGCGCACGTTCTCGCCCCTCCCGTAGAGCTTGGGGCGCACGCCGTCGATGATGTTGGTTATCTGGCGCGGGATGAACTTCTCCACGTGCTGGTAGGGGCCGTAGTTGTTGGAGCAGTTGGAGATCGTGGTGCGCAGGCCGTAGGTGCGCGTCCAGGCGCGGACCAGCATGTCGGAGGACGCCTTGGTCGAGCTGTAGGGAGAGGACGGCTTGTACGGAGTCTCCTCGGTGAACTTCGCCGGGTCGTCGAGCGCGAGGTCGCCGTAGACCTCGTCGGTGGAGACGTGGTGGTAGCGGACGCCGTATTTCCTCACGGCCTCCAGCAGGCGGAAGGTGCCCTCGACGTTGGTGCGCAGGAAGGGCTCGGGGTCGGCGATGGAGTTGTCGTTGTGGGACTCGGCGGCGTAGTGCACGATCGCGTCGTGGCCCGGGACGATCTTATCGAGCAGCGCGGCATCGCAGATGTCGCCCACCACGAGCTCCACGCGGTCGGCGGGGAGCCCGGCGATGTTCTCGGGGTTGCCGGCGTAGGTCAGCTTGTCCAGGACGGTGACGTGGACGTCCGGGTGGTTGTTGACGA